>WLWD01000010.1_pt1:0-1307500 | contig 4308001 bp, 3582 predicted proteins | sample 6712731 | NCBI WGS metagenome assembly WLWD01 (sample SAMN12718690, study PRJNA576275) | sponge metagenome | isolation source: marine sponge | host: Mycale hentscheli | place: New Zealand: South Island, Marlborough, Capsize Point | collected 2014-11-01
GATGGCGAGGATATTAATTCTTTATTGGACAGTCATACTTCAGAAATCGTTACCCAGTTTTTTGAAAAACGAATACAGGTAATATCTACAAAACAACCACAAAAAGACTACACTTTAAATATTGAAACTCATAAAACAATTTACCAAGACGAACATCTAAACATCCAAGTATTAGGCAAATTAGATACAAAAAATCTAGGCGCACTTCGAGTTACGTTAGTGGTAAAAAGCAAACACAATCCCAATCAGATACCCGTTAGAAATACTTTAGATTTATACCACGGCGACCGCATAGAAAAGTTTGTAAGAACCTGTGCAGAGAAACTAGAAACGGGTACAAGTTTTATAAGAAAGGCTTTAAATACCCTCACAGAGGGTTTAGAAAACCACCGATTACAGCAAGTTGAAATTGCCCAGGAACAACAAGATGAAAAACCAACGTTAAGAGAACTTACCAATCAAGAAAAACAAGCAGCTCTTTTACTTTTAAAGGATAAAAACCTAACAAAAATCCTCACTCAAAAATTACAAAATACAGGTATTGTGGGCGAAGAGAAAAAAGCCCTTTTTTTATTTACCATTTTATTGAGCCATCAAATGCATCATACTTTACACGCTATGGTTCAAGGAACTTCGGGAAGTGGCAAAAGTCATTTAATAAAAAAAGTGGCCGACTGTATGTTTAACCAACAAAAAATCAAACGCTTTACCAGAGTTAGTGAGAAAAGTTTTTATAATTATGGGAGTTACGACTTGCAACATTGTGGAATTATTTTAGAAGATTACGATGGACTGGCAGAAGAAGCGCAATTGGCATGGAGAGAATTGCAAAGCAATGGACAATTAAGTAGCAGTGTGAGTTTAAAAAACGAAATGACAGGCGAGATAAAAAGCGGAGAAAAATGGGTCTACGGTCCGATTGCTTCCTTAGTGGCTACTACAAAATTTAGATTGTATGAAGACAACCAAAGTAGAGTATTTACCATTGCCATTGATGAGAGCGAAGCACAAACAGAAAAGGTGTTGGAATATATGGCTTCAAAAGCATCCAAAGGCATCACAGAACAGCAGGAACAACAGGCTATACGTGAAATCCAAAACTTAGTGAGTTTATTAAAACCCTATGCTGTACAAAATAACTACCGATTGCATTTACCAAAAACCACCCAACAACGTAGAAGATTAACGCAAATGCTACATGATTTTATAGAGCAAATAACTTTACTACATCAATACAATCGGCAGAGAATCTCCGCAGATACACAAGAACCACAAACGCTAATCACAGAACTAGAAGATCTAGAACTGGCGGTAGATCTCATGTTTGAAAGCATTGTATTAAAAACCGATGAACTCGATGGAATCCTACGACAGTTCTATGAAAACTTAAAAGAATACATTACTAAAAAAGCCAAGAAAATAGGAAAGAGTTTATCTGAAACTGACTTTATACAAAGAGAAATCCGACAAGAATTTAGAATTAGTAAAACACAGCTCTTTCGTTATTTTACAGAATTACAGGAACTGGAATACATTACAAAAACCCATACAGGAAGCAGAAATACCTTTAGTTATAAAATAGGGTATTGGGATAATATAGAAAAATTACGAACAGAAATAAGAGATTATTTATACAAACAAATCCAAGCATTTAAGAAGAATACCTAAAAAGGCAATTACTTTGGAACGCTTTGGAACGGAAAAGGAACGCTTTTGGAACGGTTAAAACGTTGATATACAGTAAATAAAGTAGTAGCGTTCCAGAATTCCATAACAAGAATAAATAAGAGAAATAAAAAATTGCTATAGAAATCATCTTTTTAAAAGTAAATAACTTCTGCTTTTAAACAATTCCACACGTACACAATTTAATTTTTTAATTACAATAATCATGAACACCAGTTACAAAAAGCAGGCAGTAAAACGCTACGTAAAAATTGAAAAAATCAAGTACAGAAAATACCACATTAAAGATTTTAATTTATTGATTAAACTTATTTACCCCAAACGAGTGGTACTCAATCCTTATCATAAATTATTAGAAAAAACAGGTAGTTTTAGCAAAGTACATTTAGAGTTGATTAAAGAAACGACCGCTAATTTTACGATTTTAAATGAGTTGCACAGAGACCAAGATAAATATGGGAGATTGTATACTGTGAGAGAAGACTTAAACAATGCTATTTATTTTTTACAAAACGAACTAAAACTTAAAGAACAAGATATTTTATTGAATGCTTCTACACGTTGGTTTTACCATGAAATTCATTGGCAATTTTACGATCGTGTCTTTACCAGTAAAGAAGTTGCCTTACAACTTAGAAAAGCCAAAAGTACGGTGTATCATCATTTAACGGAATTGAAGGTGTTCGCTACGCCCCTCTGTGCAGCACTTTTTTTTGGCCAAAAAAAAATACATCGGCTTACAGCCGTTTTTGTCCAAAAAAAAGCTGCTGCCTCCCTGCTTCTGCTCCGCTCACTCGCAGCTCCTCTGTATTTTTGTTAGGCTCCTATGGGTCGCCTACAAAAATCCACCGCTGCTTATCGGGCGCAGCCGCTGGTGCCAAAGCCTACTGCGCATTTTTTTTTAATCGATTTATTATTTTTATAATAAGGAGAAAAAAAATGCTTGTGGCGCGTCCACGCTGCTCACTTAATCGTTCGCAGACAATGTGTCCACGTCGGCTTTGGCGCTGCGCTTTCGCTGCGCTGGTTTTGCGTACAACGCAGAACACTCAATCGGCGTTGGCCTCTATAAACAGTACGGTTAAATCAAAAAAAGGGAAATACATAGTGGGCTATTATCCTGAAATGAGTTGACCGTTTTTTTAGCTAAATCCTAAAATAGATTTACAACCCGGAATCAATCCTAAAATGAGTTTACAGTTTTTAAAATCAGTACGGAAAACACTTGAGATATCACAGAGGGAAGAACTTACCATAAACGATGTAGTTCCGATGCTGAACGCACTATCGCTTGTCGGTTTTAAAAAGCTGACGATTTATCTCCCTGCTATAACCCTTTCTATAAATCCTCATCTTTTTAAAACGGAGGTAAACCGTTTTAATAATTGGCGATTTTTTAGAGGTGGAAAAAAGCCAGGGGAAAAATCGACAAGTATTAAAATGAAGCAACCGAAGGGCGCTAGTCTTCACAAAGAGCATAAAAAAAGAAGCTACCTAATTAAAAGATAACTTCTTACTTAGCAAACGATTTTAGTCCTCTAAGACGTCGTAGCTAAAATACGACTTTTTTACTTAAAAATCAAAGCTATTATCATCAATCTTAGTTCCACTGTGCGCTCAGGTAGCTATGAGCCTGGAGTATTTTACATAATTTACATTATAACTTACAAGCGAAGAACCGATCAAATAGTAAACTCCTGAATTTGTATTATAATGCCAATTATGTACAAATATCGAGGGAAAGGAAACGGAAAAAACACAGGGGTTTTGAGGAACGAAAATACTGGGTTTTTGGAGTGCGGATTTAATCATAAAATCATATATTTACAATGGTCATGAAGTGAGGACGTTCTTAAAAAAATCTGTTTTTGTCAGGTATAAGCGATAAAAAATGGGCTTTTATTAAAAAAAACGCATAAACGTCTATCCCTTTGGGCTTAAACAAAAAGGGTATAATAATGTAGTTAGTTCTAATGGGAATAGTGTAGCGCAGAAGTTTGGATTCAATGGAGTTGAATTAAATGAAAGTTTAGGACTTGATTTAATGGAGATGGATGTGAGAATGTATGACCCAGCCATTGCAAGATTTAATGGAATAGATCCTGTAACACACTATTCACAAAGTACAAGTGTTGCTTTTGATAATAATCCTGTCTTTTGGGCAGATCCTAGTGGGGCAGATAGTCAGTCAATGGAGGAATGGCATGCTTCTAATGTAGCTCAAGATGAAGATTGGCATAATAGTATTGATCAAAGTAGTGGAATATCTACTAGTCAGAATTCTTCTTCTTCAAGTAGTAATTCAGGCACAAGTAATAATTCAGGAACAAGCAATTCTGAATCTCAAGACCCTTGCCCAGAATGTAAAACATTTGATGATTACTATTATTATTATTTACTACGTTTAGCATATTATACTAACTCAGACTCACAAGCAAGGTATAAAAGGGCTTTAAAAGATACAGGAACAGGTATTTTAAAAGCTGGTCTTCAAACTTTAGAAGTAAAGAACATAACATCAGTAAAACGCTCAGAAGAATTCGGTCACTTTTTTGGCATTTTCCTATTTGCTCTTTTAGAACCAGGTCCTGGAGCCGAGTTTAAATTTGCTAAGAAGGGATTTAAATCGTTCTCAGCTTTTAAAAAGGCATTGGGACCAGCGGGAAAAGGAAAAGCATGGCATCACATCGTAGAACAGAATCCTGCTAACATAGCCAAGTTTGGACCAGAAGCTATTCATAATACGAATAACGTGATGAAATTATCCCATGGAAAAGGAACCATACATGCGAAAATTTCTGGGCATTACAGTTCAAAACAAGCATTTACAAATGGCAAAACAGTTCGTCAATGGTTGAATACAAAGAGTTTTGAATACCAACGTGACTATGGAGTTCGGAAATTAAAAGAATTTGGTTGGAAACCTCCTCAATAATAGAGAAATTAGATAATTATGAAAATAGATAGTTTAGAAAATGCGATTGATATATTTAAAGGAGCATCCATTGAACATGGAAAAGCATCAGAAGAAGGTAATTATAAAGTTGGAAACAAGAATTATTATAAAATAGTAGATGCTGCAAAATACTTAAATGAGAATGACGCAATTCATGAATTATTACAACTTTTAAACAATGAGAACGTTAGTGTTCAATTGTGGGCTGCAACCTATTTGCTTGAAAATCATGAAAATGAAGCGATTAAGTTATTAACTTCTATCTCAAAGAAGAATATTACACATTTTTCTTTTAATGCACAAATAACTTTGGATGAATGGAAAAGTGGAGATTTGAAGTTACAGTATTAGGATAGTTTTCTAAAAAAGCCCCGCTGGCAAAGTCTCCTGATTTAGCGTAATTAAAATAGAGAAGCCACTTTGGAAACAGAGTGGTTTTCTATTTTTAGAAGTATGCTTTTTTATATTAACTTGGGTTTTCTAATAAAATAAGGTTTTTCTAATATCCATCCAAAGCGTTTGGTGATATAATCAATACAAGGTTTTTCAAATTCAGGTACCTGTTTAAAATCAAGAAACACTCCATGTCCAGGTTCTATTACATTATTATAATGCTCCGCCCAAATTTTAGCCTTTTCTTCTATAGTGGTATTAGCAGGATAAGTAATTGTATTTTCCATTTTGCAATATTTTAAAGTTTATTTTTAAGCTACAATTTGTTGTATTTGTTTTTTTGTAATAAAAGCATCTAGAAAAGTAATAATCATTTCTTTGTCTTTTTCATTTAGCGTTTCTATTTTTTTAAATAGGTTTAATATTTTATTATTAGATAAATGATTTTCTGATATATTTTCATTCCCGTTAATAAGAAAATCTACAGTAGTGTTCAGTGCTGTAGCTAATTTACTAATGACTTCTGAAGAAGGAATTGCGCCTCTTTTTTCATATCGTCCAATTTGAACATAGGTTAAACCTACTTTTTCTGCTAATTGAGATTGTGTAAAATCATGTTTTTTCCTTAATATCTTTATTCTTGTTCCAATATCATTCATAATACTTTTAAGTTTTATTAACAGTAAAAAAGTTATTCAAATGTACTAAAACAAAGACTTTTTAATACGTATTGTTAACAAAATAATACACACAGAACATATCTAATTAATAATTAAAGGTATTATTTTAATACTTTTGAATATTAAATTATTTATCAACAATGGACATTGGAACATTTAAAAAGGAGTTGGATATTTTAGAAATAGGAAAAGAACTAGGTTTAAAAATAGAAAAGAACGGTGCTTGTTTATGTCCGTTTCATAAAGATAAAAAACCGAGCTTGATGTTTTCCAGAGAAAAACAAATTGTTACTTGTTTTAGTGGAAACTGTTCTGCAGGAACGATGGACGTAATAGATTTGGTACAAAAGTTCTATTCTTGGGAATTGCCTAAAACCTTAGAATGGTTAAAGCCGTATGCAAATGTTGTGGAAACTCCCAAAACTACTCCAGTAAAAACAAGCATGAATTACGAAGCACTCTTTAAAAAACTACAACCGAAATTAAAACAAAGTAGCAACGCAAGAACTTATTTAGAGAGTCGTCATTTAGATTACAAACTTTTAGAAGCAGCTTTTAACAAAGGCAAAGATTACAACTCTTTAAAGCACTGTGTTATTTTTCCTCTAAAAAACAAAGATGGGAACATTGTAAGTCTATACGGAAGGTCGATAGCATCGACAGGTAATTACAAACATTTTTACACCAAAAACAGACAAGGTCTGTATCCAAAATATCCACCTGCAACAACAAAGAAATTAATCATTACAGAAAGTATTATTGATGCAGCGACCTTGCAACAGCATTTTACACTTCCAAGAGATACGGCAATTTTAACAGCGTACGGTACAAATGGCATCACACCACAACATACCGAGGCGGTAAGCCAATTAGAACATTTACAAGAAATTATCCTGTGGTTAGATGGCGATGATGCAGGTAAAAAAGCCACCGAGAAATATGGCAAAGAATTTGCTAAACAATATCCAAAATTACAGATTAGCAAAGTACCCACCTTAGATGGCGAGGATATTAATTCTTTATTGGACAGTCATACTTCAGAAATCGTTACCCAGTTTTTTGAAAAACGAATACAGGTAATATCTACAAAACAACCACAAAAAGACTACACTTTAAATATTGAAACTCATAAAACAATTTACCAAGACGAACATCTAAACATCCAAGTATTAGGCAAATTAGATACAAAAAATCTAGGCGCACTTCGAGTTACGTTAGTGGTAAAAAGCAAACACAATCCCAATCAGATACCCGTTAGAAATACTTTAGATTTATACCACGGCGACCGCATAGAAAAGTTTGTAAGAACCTGTGCAGAGAAACTAGAAACGGGTACAAGTTTTATAAGAAAGGCTTTAAATACCCTCACAGAGGGTTTAGAAAACCACCGATTACAGCAAGTTGAAATTGCCCAGGAACAACAAGATGAAAAACCAACGTTAAGAGAACTTACCAATCAAGAAAAACAAGCAGCTCTTTTACTTTTAAAGGATAAAAACCTAACAAAAATCCTCACTCAAAAATTACAAAATACAGGTATTGTGGGCGAAGAGAAAAAAGCCCTTTTTTTATTTACCATTTTATTGAGCCATCAAATGCATCATACTTTACACGCTATGGTTCAAGGAACTTCGGGAAGTGGCAAAAGTCATTTAATAAAAAAAGTGGCCGACTGTATGTTTAACCAACAAAAAATCAAACGCTTTACCAGAGTTAGTGAGAAAAGTTTTTATAATTATGGGAGTTACGACTTGCAACATTGTGGAATTATTTTAGAAGATTACGATGGACTGGCAGAAGAAGCGCAATTGGCATGGAGAGAATTGCAAAGCAATGGACAATTAAGTAGCAGTGTGAGTTTAAAAAACGAAATGACAGGCGAGATAAAAAGCGGAGAAAAATGGGTCTACGGTCCGATTGCTTCCTTAGTGGCTACTACAAAATTTAGATTGTATGAAGACAACCAAAGTAGAGTATTTACCATTGCCATTGATGAGAGCGAAGCACAAACAGAAAAGGTGTTGGAATATATGGCTTCAAAAGCATCCAAAGGCATCACAGAACAGCAGGAACAACAGGCTATACGTGAAATCCAAAACTTAGTGAGTTTATTAAAACCCTATGCTGTACAAAATAACTACCGATTGCATTTACCAAAAACCACCCAACAACGTAGAAGATTAACGCAAATGCTACATGATTTTATAGAGCAAATAACTTTACTACATCAATACAATCGGCAGAGAATCTCCGCAGATACACAAGAACCACAAACGCTAATCACAGAACTAGAAGATCTAGAACTGGCGGTAGATCTCATGTTTGAAAGCATTGTATTAAAAACCGATGAACTCGATGGAATCCTACGACAGTTCTATGAAAACTTAAAAGAATACATTACTAAAAAAGCCAAGAAAATAGGAAAGAGTTTATCTGAAACTGACTTTATACAAAGAGAAATCCGACAAGAATTTAGAATTAGTAAAACACAGCTCTTTCGTTATTTTACAGAATTACAGGAACTGGAATACATTACAAAAACCCATACAGGAAGCAGAAATACCTTTAGTTATAAAATAGGGTATTGGGATAATATAGAAAAATTACGAACAGAAATAAGAGATTATTTATACAAACAAATCCAAGCATTTAAGAAGAATACCTAAAAAGGCAATTACTTTGGAACGCTTTGGAACGGAAAAGGAACGCTTTTGGAACGGTTAAAACGTTGATATACAGTAAATAAAGTAGTAGCGTTCCAGAATTCCATAAGGGTGCATAACATTTTGTCGCGAAATAGTTATTTTTAAGGATTAACTTTTAAAAGCGACACCATTATGATTAGCGAAGAGGAATTTTTAGCCCAAGCCAAGAAGCGTTATCAAGCGATAGCAAAATTATCAAACATAAAGAGTTACTATGATTACGAAAAGACTTTTGATCAAATATGGACGGACTATGGTCGAGAGGTTTTAGAGAGAAGTATAAGCGAACCATCTAAAGACAGGCGTAAAAAAAAACTTATCACGTTACGGAAAGATAGAGATTAACAACACTCATCCCTTTAGTGAAAAAGTCAATGGATTTAAGATAAGTCCCTATATGCAAGACAAAATGATTTATATTGGTCAAAACGATTGTTATGGAGATGGTCATGAAGTTTTATCGAATCTTCTAGGTGTTTCAGTCAATGCGATGCAGCTTTACAGAGTCACAGACTTTTATGGTGGTTTATTAGAGCAAGAAAAAGTATTGGAGGTTGATGCCGTTGAACCTGATATTCTTAAGGTAGATAACCAAGAGTGCATATATGCTATGGTCGATGGGTCGATGCTTTTCACTCGGGAAGAGGCTTGGAAAGAAGTAAAATTAGGCAGAATTTTTAAACAGAGTAGCTGTATGGACATATCAAATAAACGTGGATGGATACGCCATTCGTTGTATGAAGCATATTTAGGCAAAGCTGATAAGTTTACAGATAGAATGGATAGATACTTAGGCTGTTACAGGAGTATTGATAAGCGACTGATTTTTGTTGGTGATGGTGCTAGATGGATATGGAAATGGGTAGATCAACATTACCCTTTTGCCACACAAATATTGGATTGGTATCATGCTTTAGAACATTTACACGATTTTGCTAAGGTTTGTCTCTCTAATCAAGAGTCATATAACAGTTGGGTTGGTCAACAGGAGCAACTACTAAAAAACAGTCAAGTAAATCAAGTCATTGAGAATATCAAAAACTTAGAATTGACAAAGCAAAATCAACGTAAACAACAAAGCCAACTTATCACATATTATACCGAAAATAGGTCGCGTATGGACTATCAGCAATATCAAAATACAGGAGCAGGTATTATAGGATCTGGAGCCATAGAAGCAGCTAACAGGGAGGTTGTTCAAAAAAGAATGAAACTCTCTGGACAACGTTGGTCTAAAATTGGAGCTCAAAATATGCTCACATTAAGAACAACTAAACTGAGTGATAAATGGAACAAAGTAGTTAACCTAATCTGTACTGAGAAAAATAAAGCTGCTTAAAACGACAAAATGTTATGCACCCATTCCATAACAAGAATAAATAAGAGAAATAAAAAATTGCTATAGAAATCATCTTTTTAAAAGTAAATAACTTCTGCTTTTAAACAATTCCACACGTACACAATTTAATTTTTTAATTACAATAATCATGAACACCAGTTACAAAAAGCAGGCAGTAAAACGCTACGTAAAAATTGAAAAAATCAAGTACAGAAAATACCACATTAAAGATTTTAATTTATTGATTAAACTTATTTACCCCAAACGAGTGGTACTCAATCCTTATCATAAATTATTAGAAAAAACAGGTAGTTTTAGCAAAGTACATTTAGAGTTGATTAAAGAAACGACCGCTAATTTTACGATTTTAAATGAGTTGCACAGAGACCAAGATAAATATGGGAGATTGTATACTGTGAGAGAAGACTTAAACAATGCTATTTATTTTTTACAAAACGAACTAAAACTTAAAGAACAAGATATTTTATTGAATGCTTCTACACGTTGGTTTTACCATGAAATTCATTGGCAATTTTACGATCGTGTCTTTACCAGTAAAGAAGTTGCCTTACAACTTAGAAAAGCCAAAAGTACGGTGTATCATCATTTAACGGAATTGAAGGTGTTCGCTACGCCCCTCTGTGCAGCACTTTTTTTTGGCCAAAAAAAAATACATCGGCTTACAGCCGTTTTTGTCCAAAAAAAAGCTGCTGCCTCCCTGCTTCTGCTCCGCTCACTCGCAGCTCCTCTGTATTTTTGCTGACGGCTCCTATGGGTCGCCTACAAAAATCCACCGCTGCTTATCGGGCGCAGCCGCTGGTGCCAAAGCCTACTGCGCATTTTTTTTTAATCGATTTATTATTTTTATAATAAGGAGAAAAAAAATGCTTGTGGCGCGTCCACGCTGCTCACTTAATCGTTCGCAGACAATGTGTCCACGTCGGCTTTGGCGCTGCGCTTTCGCTGCGCTGGTTTTGCGTACAACGCAGAACACTCAATCGGCGTTGGCCTCTATAAACAGTACGGTTAAATCAAAAAAAGGGAAATACATAGTGGGCTATTATCCTGAAATGAGTTGACCGTTTTTTTAGCTAAATCCTAAAATAGATTTACAACCCGGAATCAATCCTAAAATGAGTTTACAGTTTTTAAAATCAGTACGGAAAACACTTGAGATATCACAGAGGGAAGAACTTACCATAAACGATGTAGTTCCGATGCTGAACGCACTATCGCTTGTCGGTTTTAAAAAGCTGACGATTTATCTCCCTGCTATAACCCTTTCTATAAATCCTCATCTTTTTAAAACGGAGGTAAACCGTTTTAATAATTGGCGATTTTTTAGAGGTGGAAAAAAGCCAGGGGAAAAATCGACAAGTATTAAAATGAAGCAACCGAAGGGCGCTAGTCTTCACAAAGAGCATAAAAAAAGAAGCTACCTAATTAAAAGATAACTTCTTACTTAGCAAACGATTTTAGTCCTCTAAGACGTCGTAGCTAAAATACGACTTTTTTACTTAAAAATCAAAGCTATTATCATCAATCTTAGTTCCACTGTGCGCTCAGGTAGCTATGAGCCTGGAGTATTTTACATAATTTACATTATAACTTACAAGCGAAGAACCGATCAAATAGTAAACTCCTGAATTTGTATTATAATGCCAATTATGTACAAATATCGAGGGAAAGGAAACGGAAAAAACACAGGGGTTTTGAGGAACGAAAATACTGGGTTTTTGGAGTGCGGATTTAATCATAAAATCATATATTTACAATGGTCATGAAGTGAGGACGTTCTTAAAAAAATCTGTTTTTGTCAGGTATAAGCGATAAAAAATGGGCTATTATTAAAAAAAACGCATAAACGTCTATCCCTTTGGGTTACAGCACAAAGGGTACAATAATGCGGTGATTGGTACACAAAATAACTATAAATACAACGGTAAGGAGCTCAATGAAGAATTAGGTTTGGACTGGTATGATTACGGAGCCAGGAATTATGACCCGGCTATTGGACGCTTTTTTAATGTTGACCCACTGGCAGATGCACCGATACAATTGGATAAATCTCCTTTTGCCTATACTTGGAACAATCCAATAAATCTTACAGACTCCACCGGGATGCATCCGGACTGGAATGAAGATATGTATTCTTCTTTAACTGCGGGCGGATCAGGTAGTGATTTAGATGGATATATTGGGAATAAAGTTGATGAACACGGCCCCATATATGTTACATCGACATACGTTGATTCAACCGGAAAGATAATAAAGCATGTTGATGACGGAGACCCTAATATATATTTAGTTAATGATCCTGATAATTGGGATGGAACATCTAGCGACTTAAAGATTATAGGAACAGAGAGAGAAGGAGTTACTTATACACCCGGTAATACAATTGTGCAAGAAGATTTAAATGAAGGTTTCTTCCTTATTAATGGTTATTTAGCGACGAAATTGACCAAATCAGAAACAGTAGTTGGCGGGCCTGGTGTTCTTGAGTATATAAGTGTAGGGAGTTTGATAAAAATAGGTTCGTGGTTACAAAGATTATTTAAATTAAAAAAAGCTGCTAAATTGGCTAAATCTCAATTGAAAGCTATTAGGTCTCTAAAAAGACAAATCAAAATACATAAGAAAAAATTAAAAAATTATAAACGAAATCCTGATAAATATGATAATAAAGGATTTTTAAAGACTGCTCCTCCTAGTCTAAGGAAAAAAATTATAAATACAAGGATTCAAAAACTGAGTCGGGAAATTCAAAAATTTAAAAACGAAATCAAGAAAATAGAGATAAAATGAAAGTCAAAATAATAGATATACAAAAAGGATTTAACAAGATATTTGATCATATCAAAGATAGTGGTATAGAAGAAGTTGAAATTCAAAAAGATTTTTACTGGAATATTCCTGAAGAAGAAAGATATAGGTTGGAAAAAGAACCAGCCAATCTCGATATGGGACAACTTTCGGAAGATTGGGATAATTTATTAAGAATTATTAATAATGAAAATGATCCAATCGCATACGCGTTAGTGTGGCTATCTTCTATTGGAAGATATGTAGGAGAAAAAATAGTTTCTTAAGTAGTATAGGCAGTAAAAATCCTAGCGTTCGTTTGTAACGAGTGCTAGTAGTGCCAGTATAAGTGATTAACAAAAAGTAAATAGTAACAAAGTAGGCCATAGTTAGTAAGTATCTAGCTGTGGCTTACTTGTCATAAGTAAATCATATTGTTATGAAAGAAAAAATCTCATTAAAGAAGTTACACAAGCTTAGTCGTAAATATCCCACCCGGTATATTGTTTTACATGGAGGTTGTGTGATCTACAATGGTTGTTTGTATACAAACCGTCAGGCCCCACTGGCAGATGCACCGATGCAATTGGATAAATCTCCTTTTGCCTATACCTGGAACAATCCTATAAACCTGACTGATCCTACAGGGATGCATCCAGAATTGGAGGAGCCTGGGCAAATTGACTGTACTGATGGAGGTTGTAGTTTTGAGTTTGATGATCAAGGGAATTTTTCGATCTCTGGTGGAAGAAGTTCAGCAAGTGGTAAAAAATCAGGAGATGTTCACTTAGCTCGTTATGCAGATGGTACGGTAAAAGTAGTTTCCGAAGAAGAATATAACAAACATGTAGAAAATGGTGTTAAAGAAGAAAATATTAAGGATTTTACTCTAAATGCTCTTCAATCTAAGTTAAGTTTTGATAAATTACGAGATAATTTCAGTGATATTAAACATTCTCATTTTGATAAAAAAGGAAATGAATGTTTTAGCAATTATTGTGCAATAAATCTTAGTGAAGCGTTAAGAAAATCTGAGATAAAATTAGTAAAATTTGAAGGTGCTACCTGTTGGGGGTGCGATGTAGAAAATGGATCGCATGCCATCAGAGCAACGGAACTTGCCAAATGGCTCCTAAAAAATAATATTAACGGTGTAGGAAAAGTAAAAGTTCTCAACGGTTCAAATTATGCAGACTATGTCAGAGGTAAAACAGGAGTAATTTATTTCGAAGATTTTTGGGTAAGAAAAGGGCAAACTTCAAGGACAGGAGATCATATTGATTTATGGAATAAAAATGAATTGGAAAGTATTGGAACTTTTCTTACTTGGATTAGAAGAACTTTTCCCGGAACTTCAGAAGCATTTTTTGATATGTCAGATTTAACAAAATCTAAAAGAGTATACTTTTGGGAAATGAAATAATATTTTTAAGCTAAGTAAAATGATTAAAATAATATTAAAAAGTTTATTAATTACTCTAGTCATAATGATTTTACTTTTATTCACCCGTGATTTTTTATTAGATAAAATCTACGAGATTATAAAAAGAATTAGGGGAACTACTATATATGATGGAGAGACTATGGCAGTGGAGCATCTTTTTATTTTAACAAGAATTATATTTCCAATAATTTTAATACTTGTTTTTATAATCTTAATGTTTTTAAGGAATCGTAAAAAGTGTAGGTTGAAAAGTAAAATATAATGTATGTAACAAAGATTTGTTAAGAATAAAAAACTTTTTTCCTTTTCATGAAGAAAGAGTTCCACACTTTTTTGTGGTGTGGCCTCTTTCTTATTTTAAATTGTTGTGTTTATGAAAGAAAAAATATCCTTAAAGAAATTACGCAAGCTTAGTCTTAAATATCCTACCCGGTATATTGTTTTACATGGAGGTTGTGTGATCTACAATGGTTGTTTGTATACAAACCGTCAGGCCCCACTGGCAGATGCACCGATGCAATTGGATAAATCTCCTTTTGCCTATACCTGAAACAATCCTGTAAACCTGACTGATCCTACAGGGATGCATCCAGAATTGGAGGAGCCTGGGCAAATTGACTGTACTGATGGAGGTTGTAGTTTTGAGTTTGATGATCAAGGGAATTTTTCGATCTCTGGTGGAAGAAGTTCAGCAAGTGGTAAAAAATCAGGAGATGTTCACTTAGCTCGTTATGCAGATGGTACGGTAAAAGTAGTTTCTGAAGCAGAACATAACAAGCATGTTAAAGATGGTATAATTCCCCCCATTGATAGGACAGATTTTATTAAAACTTAAATGAGATAATGATGTTGAAAGAGGGGGGTCCGGGAGGAGACTGATAACTCTCATTTTTTGTGAATAACTCCCCAAAGTATCATCATATCTCATGCTGCTATTTTTAGGGTTTGTTGATAAATGGTTTGAGGATGTTGATTACCGATACTTTGATGTATTCTTTGTGTATTGTAATACTCGAAATACTCCTTTAAACCTCTATAACATTCTCTACCGTCACTAGCTGGAAACAAATATACATGTTCGTATTTGACACTATGCCATAATCGTTCAATGAAAATATTATCAATAGCTCTTCCTTTACCATCCATACTGAGTTTGATGGCTCTATCAGGATGAGTTACCCAATGGCAGAACTCATAGGCAGTAAACTGACTCCCCTTATCTGTATTGAGAATCTCTGGTTTTCCATGTTTTTCAATAGCCTCTTGTAAGGTTTCTCTGCACCGGTTACTTGTCATCGTGTTGGATAATGACCAACCCACTACATAACGACTGTAAAGGTCTATAATAGCACATAAATACAAATACCCTCCCTGAACTGGAATGTAGGTAATATCCATTGCCCACACTTGATTGGAATGTCTAATCTTTAACTTACTCAACAGGTACTTATAGATTCTATGCAAAGCCCCTTTACGGATCAAGCAAAAAGTTTGTGGAGTAGGTTAATTTTTTAGAGTTTTGGTTTAAAAACTCAAATGCATACACAAGAGCTCCTGAAGCATTTTTTACCCGAAGGTATTTTAGATTACTTTGAACTTAAAGAGGTAAAAGATTCAACGAACAAACTTACTTTGGTTTTAGAAGAAAAACCTATACAACCAGATGAGTTATCTCATCGTAAATTACATTCCAAAGGATTTTACCCAGTAGTAGATATTCAAGATTTTCCAGTACGTAACAAGGCTTGTTTTTTACAAGTAAAACGTAGACGATGGTTATGTTGATACCTCAGAAGTATTCTCAAGAGATTGGAATTTGGTAGCAAAGGGAACTCGAATGACAGAAGAGTTCTCTCTTTTTTTAAAGAGGCTTGTTAGATAGTATTCCAGTAAGTTGTAAAAGTTTATCTACCTACTATCACCTTAACGGCAAGCGATTAGAAGAACAATATCGCAATCATTTAAGTAACTTTTTGACTTGGGATCAATTAGCTCATGCCGACCAATGGCTGCTTTTTAAGAAGAATATAGGAACTCATTTAAGTATTGATGAAGTAGCATACTCAAGGCGAGCTCTATACAGTGATTACCAACAAAGCAGGTAAAGGAAAACGAGGCAGTTTAGTAGCCATAGTAGCTACCACACAAAGTGAACGAGTCATAGAAGTGTTAAGGAAAATTCCAAGTAAAGACCGATATTTAGTAGAAGAAATCACTTTGGATATGGCACCTACTATGGAAAAGATTGCTAAAAAAGCCTTTCCTAAAGCTACTCAGGTCACAGACCGATTTCATGTACAAAAACGAGCTTATGATGCCTTGCAAGAAATTCGAATACAGTATAGATGGAAAACCATAGAACAAGAAAATAATGAAATAGCATTGGCTAAAGAAACAGGAAAAAACTTTAAACCGAATATCCTTGACAATGGAGATACTCCCAAACAACTACTAGCTAGAAGTAGGTATTTACTCTTTAAAGCCCCTAACAAATGGACAGCCAAACAAAAATTTAGAGCAGAATTACTCTTTGAAAGATACCCCAACTTGGAACGAGCTTATGAGCTTACTAGAGAACTGGCAACGATTTATCAAAAGACAAAAGACAAGGCGGTAGCATATACAAAACTAGCTAGATGGTATGATAAGGTAGAAAAATCAGAGTTCAGTAAAAGTTTTGGAACAGTAGCTAGATCAATACAAAGTCATTATCGAAGCATCTTAAATTTCTTTGATAATAGAAGTACCAATGCTTCTGCTGAATCTTTTAATGCTAAAATAAAAACTTTTAGACTACAATTTAGAGGCGTAAGATCTGTTCCTTTCTTCCTATTCAGACTATCTAAAATTTATGCGTAAAAATCTAAATCCCACAACTTTTTTGCTTGACCCATAAAAAACCTAAAAAAGAAAACAACATTTAAGGCATTAAGTCCTGCCAAGAAAGAAGCTGAAATTGAGAAACGTTTTATTGCTTACCTAATAGAAAACGAACAAGAAAAACTCTACTATTTTGTTTTAGCCAGTCAGAACCCACAAAAAGTGATGATTGTGGCTATTTCGGAGTGACCATGCCACTGATTTCGGTCAAACAGTGCCACTCATAGAAGTATTGCAATAATAGTTAAAATTTAGTTTTTATCATTTTGTAAAATGGTTTTTCTCATTGATTCACCTTCGAGCATTATTCTATGTGATGAGTTGACGATACGGTCTAAAATGGCATCAGCAATAGTACCTTCTCCTATAGTTTCATACCAAGCTGACACAGGTATTTGTGATGCTATTATAGTTGATGATTTTCCATGTCTGTCATCTATAATATCCATTAACGCCTCACGAGCATGATTATCAAAACTCTGAAGCCCAAAATCATCAAGTATTAAAAGTTCAACTTTTAAGATTCTATTAAGTTCTCTGAGGTAGGTTCCATCAATTTTACAAAGTTTTAGTCTTTTAAACATTCTGGCAGTATTTTGATACAGTGTTTTATGTTGTAACATACAGCTTTGGTGTCCCAAAGCTTGTGCGATATAGCTTTTACCTACGCCAGATGCACCTGTTATAATAATATTTTCCTGTCGTTTAAGGAAGTCTAATGTGACTAAGTGGACTTGCTACATTTAGAGTGACAAAGAGTTAAGCTAATTTTATCTAAAATAACTTAACCATATGAAACGAAGAAAATACAGTAAAGAGTTTAAAATTAAAGCAGTAGAATTAAGCAATGTACGAGGTAACACAAAGCAGATTGCCATGGAATTGGGAATCAGTGCAGATCTTATTTACAGATGGCGTAGAGAATTAGAACAGCGTCCTGATTTAGCTTTTAGCGGTAATGGCGTCAAACAACTCACAGAAGATCAGAAAGAGTTAGAGCGATTACGTAAACAGCTCAAGGATGTTACCATGGAGCGGGATATCTTAAAAAAGGCCGTGAGCATCTTCTCCAAGAGCGATCGGAAGTATTGAAATTTATCAAAGATTACAGTAGAGAATATCCGGTTGGGAAGATGTGTAAAATTTTTAAAATTAGTAGAAACAGTTATTACAGGAGTAAGAATTATGTTCCATCAGATAGAGATGGAAAAAATCGTATGCTACTCTCTGAGATTCACCGTATCTGTGAGCGAAGTAAATCTACTTATGGAAGTCCTAGAATTACAGAGGAACTCAAAGCTAAAGGGTTTAAAGTATCTAGGTCTAGGGTAGCACGATTGATGAAAAAACACGGGATTAAAGCAGTTCGTAAAAAGAAATTTGTTGTCACGACAGATTCTAAGCATCAATATCCAGTAGCTGATAATGTATTGGATAGAGATTTTAAAGCTACCGCTGCTGCACAGAAATGGGTTTCTGATATTACCTATTTAAAGACTGCACAAGGATGGCTGTACTTAACGGTAATTATTGACCTGTTTGATCGTAAAGTCATTGGTTGGTCTTTGAGCAATGGACTCAAAGCAAGACAAACTATCATTGCTGCATGGAGAATGGCTGTAAACAACAGAATGCCTTGTGAAGGTATGATTTTTCATTCTGATCGAGGTGTACAATACGCATCTCATGCGTTTGTTAATATCCTTAAAAGTTATCATGTAACACCCAGTATGAGTAGAAAAGGAAACTGTTGGGATAATGCAGTAGCTGAATCTTTTTTTAAAACAATCAAAACAGAACTAATGATAGACAATAAGTTTATATCCAACAAAAGTCTTCAAATTAAAGTCTTTGAATACATAGAAACTTGGTACAACAGATACAGAAGACATTCTGCTCTTGGTTACAAAAATATCATCGAATTTGAAAAATTATATCAAATCAAAAATGTAGCTTAACTTTTTGTACCATTTTTTGTTGCATATCCACAGGTGCATCTGGCGTAGGTAAAAGCTATATCGCACAAGCTTTGGGACACCAAAGCTGTATGTTACAACATAAAACACTGTATCAAAATACTGCCAGAATGTTTAAAAGACTAAAACTTTGTAAAATTGATGGAACCTACCTCAGAGAACTTAATAGAATCTTAAAAGTTGAACTTTTAATACTTGATGATTTTGGGCTTCAGAGTTTTGATAATCATGCTCGTGAGGCGTTAATGGATATTATAGATGACAGACATGGAAAATCATCAACTATAATAGCATCACAAATACCTGTGTCAGCTTGGTATGAAACTATAGGAGAAGGTACTATTGCTGATGCCATTTTAGACCGTATCGTCAACTCATCACATAGAATAATGCTCGAAGGTGAATCAATGAGAAAAACCATTTTACAAAATGATAAAAACTAAATTTTAACTATTATTGCAATACTTCTATGAGTGGCACTGTTTGACCGAAATCAGTGGCATGGTCACTCCGAAATAGCCATAGGATAATGAATAAATTCGTTACCCCTGTAGACGTTGAACAAATGGCACGTTTTAATGGTTTTGTTCTTATGCGGCAGTGCTACTTTAAAATTGAATTTAATTCGTTACTTTTGACGGAAGCATTGGTTTTCTTCATTAGAAAAATGAGTGATTTTATTCTTCCAATATACTGAATATCAATGCTTTAAATTAATATTTTAACATTTAAGTTGTTGATAATCAACGAATTGTATTTTTTGCCATGTACTAAACATTTTAAAACTTTTAGAGGGAAAGAAGGGAAAGATGCTGCTACCATTTCTTTTGGAGAAGATGGGAATCAAAATTGGTTTCTGGGTCATTTGTATTATGGTGGTAATCCAAGCCCAGATTTATACATAAGTAAAAAAAGTACTATTTACGATGGAAAAGGTTCATTTTTTGATACTGGTAGTCATTGTCCATTTTCAGCTAAAAAAGTATCTTTGCCCTTTCTATGCCTATAAATAACATTAGTAGGATTAATAAATATGATAGTAAGTAGCGTTGCCGAATTAGTAGCATCGGATAAGTTTTTACAGGAAGTACAGGTAAAGGGTTGGGTCAGGACATTTAGAAGTAATCGGTTTATTGCTTTAAACGATGGTTCTACCATTAAAAATATTCAATGTGTTGTGGATTTTGAAAATACGGATGAAAACCTGTTAAAAAGAATTACAACCGGAGCTGCCGTAACTATTAAAGGTACTTTAACAGAGAGTCGGGGAAGAGGTCAGGCTGTAGAAATAATGGTTTCCGAATTGGAAATCACAGGAGATTCGAACCCTGATGAATATCCTATTCAGCCTAAAAAACACAGTTTCGAGTTTTTAAGAGAACATGCGCATTTACGGGTAAGAACTAATACATTTGGTGCTGTAATGAGGGTTCGTTCTGTGCTCTCTTTTGCTATTCATACCTATTTTCAGGAAAACGGGTTTAATTATGTACACACACCCATTATTACAGGATCTGATGCGGAAGGCTCCGGAGAAATGTTTCGCGTAACTACTTTTGAACCTAATAAGGCCCCTTTAAACGAAAAAGGAGAGGTTGATTATACTCAGGATTTTTTTGGTAAAGAAACGAATTTAACCGTATCGGGCCAGTTGGAAGCCGAAACTTTTGCTATGGCATTGGGAAAAGTATATACATTTGGCCCTACTTTCAGAGCAGAAAACTCAAATACCACACGCCACTTAGCAGAGTTTTGGATGATTGAACCGGAAGTTGCTTTCTGCGATTTGGATGGCAATATGGATTTGTCAGAAGATTTTATAAAATCGGTTTTAGCGTATGTTTTAGCACATTGCAAAGATGATCTGGAATTTTTAGACCAGCGGCTGACACAAGAAGAAAAATCAAAGCCACAAGCAGAGAGAAGTGAAATGAGTTTGATAGAAAAGCTTCATTTTGTAGCGGATAACAACTTTAAGAGAGTAAGCTATACGGAAGCTATTGATATCCTAAAAAATTCAAAACCAAATAAGAAAAAGAAATTTCAGTTTCCTATTCATGAATGGGGAGCAGATTTGCAATCGGAACACGAAAGATATTTGGTAGAAAAACACTTTAAATGTCCGGTGATATTGTTTGATTACCCTGCAAATATTAAAGCATTTTACATGCGATTAAATGACGACGGAAAAACCGTAAGAGCTATGGATGTACTGTTCCCGGGAATCGGGGAAATTGTCGGTGGCAGCCAGCGAGAAGAGCGTTATGAGGTATTGCTTGACAAAATCAAAACGATGGGGATTGACGAAAAAGAACTTTGGTGGTATTTGGATTTGAGAAAATTTGGAACGGCGGTACATTCCGGTTTTGGACTGGGTTTTGAAAGACTGGTTCAGTTTGCTACCGGAATGAGCAATATCAGAGACGTCATTCCTTTTCCCAGAACTCCGCAAAATGCAGCATTTTAATCTTCGTTTTTTGTATCTTTAATGGCGTATGCTAAAACAAAGTTTACAATACAAACTGCTTCAAAAATTATCTCCTCAGCAAATCCAGTTGATGAAGTTAATTCAATTGCCTATACAGGCATTTGAAGAACGATTAAAACAGGAAATTGAAGAAAACCCTGCACTAGATACCGGAAAAGAATCCGGCTCTACAGAAGATGACTTGGGGAATGACTATGAATATGATGATGACGGCAATGATACAATTGATGCGGATGATATCAATATTGACGAATACTTAAGTGATGATGAAATTCCAAACTACAAAACCCAGGCAAATAACTATTCCTCTGACGATGAAGATAAGCACACGCCTTATGCTGCCGGAACTACATTTCATCAATATTTAAAAAATCAGTTAAACACCTTTAGAATTGACGAAGAAGAAAGAATTATTGCCGAATTTTTAGTAGGAAGTATAGATGACAGCGGCTATATCAGGAGAGAGCTATTAGACTTGGTAGATGATTTGGCTTTTACGCAAAACGCGTTTACTACTGAAGAAAAAGTATCTTTTGTGCTTACGGAGGTGGTTCATGCTTTAGACCCGATTGGTGTGGGAGCGAGAGATTTAAAAGAGTGTTTGATCATTCAATTAAAAGCAAAAGAAGAAACCGCTATACGAAAACTTTCCATAGCCATTTTAGAGCAGGCTTTTGATCATTTTGTAAAAAAACACTATACAAAATTAACGGAGAAATTTGCGATTACCGAAGAACAGTTAAAAGAAGTAAACCAGGAGATTGCAAAACTGAACCCCAAGCCCGGAAGTTCTTATGCCGGAAATGATAAAATTGCCGAGCAGATAGTCCCTGATTTTACGATTCGGATTTTGGATGGTGAATTAAACCTCTCTTTAAATGCAAGAAATGCTCCGGAATTACATATTTCCAGAGAATACAACAATATGTTAAAGAGTTACCAGGAATCTTCGACGAAGAGCAAATCACAAAAAGACGCTATATTTTTTATCAAGCAAAAATTAGATGCGGCCAAGTGGTTTATCGATGCCATTAAGCAAAGACAAGAAACATTGCTAGTTACCATGAACTGCATCATGCATTATCAGTACGATTATTTTCTGACGGGGGATGAACGCAAATTGAAACCAATGATCTTAAAAGATATTGCAGATCAGATTCAGATGGATGTGTCTACGGTATCTCGTGTGGCAAACAGTAAATATGTTTCTACTCCTTACGGAACAAAGCTCATTAAAGAATTTTTTTCCGAATCTATGAAAAATGACCAGGGAGAAGATGTATCAACCAGAGAGATTAAAAAAAATTTAGAAACGGTTATTAGCGAAGAAAACAAAAAGAAACCGCTGACCGATGATAAACTCTCCGTTATGTTAAAAGAAAAAGGGTATCCCATTGCCCGAAGAACGGTTGCTAAGTACAGAGAACAATTAGACATTCCCGTTGCCAGGTTAAGAAAAGAAATCTAATGAGGTTTCACAAATTTATATCTACTCTTTTGCACCCGATAGTAACTCCAACTGTTGGAATCATCTTATATTTTATTTTTGTTCCGCATGCGCTTACAAAAGAACAGCATTTTTTTATACTGGCTTTGGTTTTCGGAGCTACCTATATAATACCGATCTTTATGTTACTGGTGTTAAAGGGGATAGGTCTGATAGAAAGTTTTGGGTTACACACTATCAGAGAAAGAAAGATTCCACTGTTTTTAATGATGGTCGTTTTTTATTGCTTAGGGAAATCGTTATTGGGAATTTCTTTAATTAGAGACTTCGCCGTGCTGTTTTATGGCACTTCATTTAGTTTGGTATGGTTGTATTTTTTATTTATTATCAAACTAAAAGTCAGTATTCATTTGGTATCCATGGGGAACGCATTGGGTTTTTTTCTGGTGTTAATAGGGATGTACAACTTAAACTTGCTTCCGGTACTGATGATTATGATAGTACTATCAGGACTTCTGGCAAGTGCCAGATTACATCTGAAAGCACATACTCCGACAGAAGTTTACCTGGGGTTTTTTATCGGAATGATATCCCAGTTTTTAGTAGGTGGGTTTTTATAGTTCAAATTATATAAATTACGAATCTACAAAATATAAAACATCAATCCTATTTTCAAAATTTTTGTATTAATAGGAGCATTTTGTATGAAGGCGTTTTCAAATATGGAAGTCAATCCGTAATAGACATGTGCATTAAACGCATCGTAGCCTATGGAGGTGGTTATACCGTATTGCCAGGAACGAAAATTAGGAATATTATTGAATTTAAAAGTATTTGACCCGCTTTTATAAGTAAACGTATTAGAAAGATTATACCCTATTTTAATACCTGTATAAATCCTCCAGAACTTATATTTTTTAGCGGTAGAGGTTCTCCATCTTAACTCCAAAGGGAATTCTATCGTATGAATGGAAAGTTTGTTAGCAGTAATAGTATTGTCAACAGAAAAGTCAAAACCGGTATTTGTTTCCGATACTTTTAACCCATGATTAAACGTGTCAAAACCATACCCAACTCCTATTCCAACAGAGATATTTCCTTTTCCGGTTACCGGAATATCTTTTATAAACCCGCCGAAAAACCCGTATGAAAACCCTGTACCCCCTATTTGAGCAGGTTGATTGAAAAATTGATTGTAGGTAAGCCCGATATATAGCTGGTCATCAGCATATTTTTCTCCTAACCGTAAAGAATCTCTCTGCCCAAAAGCAGATATTACAAAAAGTAAAAACAGAATTGTAAATAACTTTTTCACGATCGTCTTATGAACTCATTTAAAAAAAGAATACTATTTTTCAGGAATTTACAGTTAGTTGTCCGTTCTTACACTTTCAACTTTCCAACTACAATATATATTTCAGAAAAAAAGGCAACTTTTAAGTTACCTTTTGTATTTTCCATATCACCGTAAGTAAACTTATTCCGTTGCAGACTGAGCAGCAGAGTAGCTCACTTTCAGTGCATTTACATCTCTTAGTTTTAAACGGATATCCGTAATGGTTCCTACACTTGATTCTTTATCTGCCTTTATGGAAGTGGTCATAAAAGGAACCTGATTTTCCGGAACTCCTTCTCTGGCGTTTAATATAAATGCCGGAACATCGTCAGCTGTTGCAATCTTATCATTCAATTGTATTCTGTTATACCCGACACCATACTTGGAATCTTTGGCTTTACCCACATATATGGTGCTTACCAGGCTTTTGTGCTCCAGTTTTTTTACTTCGACAGCACTGGGTAGTCTCGGAGTTTCAATCTGTAAAGAAGTATCTCTCGGAGTGGTGGTCACCATAAAGAAAAACAGCAACATAAATACAATATCAGGCAATGCAGCCGTATTTACCGCCGGCATCCCTTTTTTCTTTTTTCTAAATTTTGACATATTGTTTTTTGTTTAAATATTAATTTGCCGAGGTAGGCTCCGCATCCGATACAATTTGAGGGTAACTCGTTTTAATATCGTCAATCTTTTTCCGTAAATCCTCATCTTTTCTATTACTTTTTTTATAAAGCGCTTCTAATTCCGTAAAAGACATCTCGTATCTCTCTTGACATAGTCGATTTCTTAAAACCCGATAGGCTTTTAGCAACTCATCCTGTACTGCAAGATAAGTTTCATAGTTCGTACTGCGATCGCTTTGTACGGAAATAACCGCTTTGTTAGGGTGGTCCGAAGATGATTCGTTTCTTTCCCCTTTACAATAGTCACAGGGTAATCCCGGCGTACCGTCTTCATTTGGTTTCCCAAGACCTCCCCCATTATCAATAAAAGCAATAGCAGCCTCTTTGAGATCTTTAATATTCATACGCTCACCCTCTACCTGAAGTTCATTTCTAAAATTAATATTCACTTCAAAAATGTTTCTCTCCTTGATAATCGGCGGGATATAATCGGGTGGTGGCTTTTCTGCTAACTTTTTAGAGATTCCCGAATCTACGTTTACCGTTGTGGTTACCAGGAAAAAAATCAATAAGAGGAAGGCAATATCTGCCATAGACCCTGCATTAATTTCCGGATTTTCTCTTCTTGCCATACTATTTTATGATTTGATTAATCCTTTTAACAGGTCATATATAAAGAAAAGACCTCCTATACATCCTAAAACGATGCTATACCAAATAAGCGAGCCTGCCCACTGGTTAGAAGCAGTGCCTGCTTCGCCTCCTTTTAGTACCTCTCCCTGTGTATCCAATACGGCATTGCTATCTGCTAATAGGTAAGCGATTCCTAACAAAACAGCTAACACACCTATACTCAGTAATGTTTTCTTTAAACTTTCAGGGTTTTTAATGATACCCATTATTGATAGTACCAATGTAACACCGACCGTAAGATAAATTAACAGTGTTGAAAAAGTTATCAGTGGAGAAGTTGCCGAATTAAGAGCCTCCAGATCTCCTTCATCCACCGAAGCAACTACAAAAAATAAGATAACTCCTATAACAGCAATGACGGCAATGCCTATGGTTAATATTTTAGATAATTTATTGTTCATAACCCTGTTTATTTTTTGTATTTAACCAATAAATCAACCAGTTTGATAGACGCATCTTCCATATTATTTACAATGCTGTCTATTTTTGATACGATATAATTGTAGAAAATCTGTAATATGATGGCCACAATCAAACCAAATACCGTAGTTAATAAAGCTATTTTAATTCCTCCTGCTACTAATCCCGGAGAAATATCATTTGCTACTGCAATTTTATCAAAAGCATCAATCATACCAATTACGGTTCCCATGAATCCAAGCATGGGTGCCAGCGCAATAAATAATGATAACCAGGAAATGTTTTTCTCCAATAACCCCATCTGTACGCCTCCGTAGCCTACCACTGCTTTTTCTGCCGTCTCAATACCTTCATCTACTCTGTCCAGGCCCTGATAAAAAATAGACGCCACAGGACCTTTTGTATTTCTGCAAACCTCTTTTGCGGCCTCTACACCACCGGAGCTTAATGCATTATCTACATCTGCTACCAGTTTATTCGTATTCGTAGTAGCCATGTTTAAGTAAATAATTCTTTCTATAGCAATCGCCAGGCCTAGTATAAGAGCTAATAATACAATGCCCATAAAACGCGGATCACCCTCTATAAAACGTTGTTTTAATTCTTGGTGAAACGTTTTGGTTGCTTCAGTCTCTTGCGCAAAAGTGGATTGAACAGCTCCAAAAAACATACACCCTGTTACGGTTAGGATATTTACTACTTTTTTCATCTTTGTTATAATTAATTTTTAATAGTTAACAGGTTAAATATAATATTTTACTACATAAATTAAAAAATAGCCTTTGCCGAATATCATTTTAACAGCAACAGGCTCCGTTCTTTAATTAAGAACGGCAAGTAACAAAAAAATGTTGAGCCTGTAAAACAAAAAATAAGGTATTTTTAATCGCATTGGTAAAAACCGTACTACACCTTAGCTTCCAATTATTTTTAACTTGTTTGCTTTATCAAAATATAACTCTTTAATTTTCAGATATTTCTCCTCTTAGAGAAGTTGTGAAATACTTGTGAAAACCGTTTTTACTCAATGATTCCCCTAACAAGTACATTAGTTTTGCTACGGCGGATTCTGTTGTGATATCTTTACCATCTATTACCCCGATTCTTTTTAATGCCGTACTTGTTTCATAGTGTCCCATCAACACACTTCCTCCGTTACATTGTGTTACATTTACAATATGTATGCCATTTTTTATTGCACTTTCCAGAGCATCAATGAACCAATTGCAGGTTGGGGCATTGCCGGCTCCGTAGGATTCTAAAACAACACCTTTTAAATTTTGAATCGTTAAAATACCGGAGACGACTTGTTCTGTAATTCCGGGAAAAATTTTAAGTATGGCTATATGAGTGTCTAATTGCTTTCTAACTATTAAGTTGCGGCTAAGATCATGCACTTTTAACAGGTATTCTTCATTGAATGTCAGATGCACTCCACTTCTGGCCAATTCGGGATAATTGGGCGAGGAAAAAGCACTGAATTGCTCTGCATTGATTTTTGAAGTTCTGTTGGCCCGGTATAACTTATATTCAAAATACAAACACACTTCGTTTAGTATCGGGCGTCCGTTTTTTTGGGCAGCAGCAATTTCAATGGAAGTAATCAGGTTTTCTTTTGCATCGGTCCTTAAATCTCCTATGGGCAATTGAGAACCTGTAAATATCACAGGCTTTGTTAAGTGCTCTAACATAAAACTAATAGCAGAAGAAGTATACGACATGGTATCTGATCCTGTTAACACAACAAAACCGTCATAAGTATAATGTCGTTCTATGATTTCTGCAATCTTGATATAATACGCAATATTCATATTAGAAGAATCTATAGGTTCCTCAAATGAAATCGTATCAATAGTACAATGAACTTGCTTTAGTTCGGGGATTTTCTCTAAGATCCGGTCAAAGTTAAATGCCTTTAATGCCCCGGACACGTCATCTTTGACCATACCAATGGTACCTCCCGCATATACCAGTAAAATATTAGATTTGTTTGCCATTTTGACATGTAAATACTAAAATGGAACAGTTTATGCTGTAAATGTATCAAACAAAAATGAGTTCTAAAACAGTAATTTTAAAATAGAAGTTATGATAATGGAATTTTATATCCTCATTGGGATCATTGCATTGGCAAGTTGGTTAGTCAGCAATACCCTAAAAAGTAAATTCAAAACATATTCGAAAATTCATTTACGAAATGGAATGAGCGGAGCGGAGATTGCAGAGAAAATGCTCGCAGACCATGGCATTAGAGATGTGAAAGTGATTTCTACTCCGGGAAGGCTAACAGATCATTACAACCCAAGAAATAAAACAGTAAACTTGAGTGAAGCCGTATATCATCAGCGCAATGCTGCCGCAGCGGCAGTTGCTACGCACGAAGTAGGGCATGCAGTACAGCATGCACAGGCCTATGAATGGCTAACGATGCGCTCTCAATTGGTACCCGTAGTTACTATTTCTTCCAGATTTTCTCAATGGCTGGTTATCGGAGGCTTGGTTTTGGGTGCTGCTTCGGGTACTACCGGAATCGGTTTTACTATTGCCATTATCGGTTTGGTGATGATGGGGATAGCAACACTGTTTAGTTTTATTACGCTTCCTGTGGAATACGATGCGAGTAACAGGGCCTTGGCATGGCTAAAAAACAAGAATATCGTATCGCAACAAGAATATGCAGGGTCTAAAGATGCGCTGAAATGGGCCGCGAGAACCTACCTGGTAGCAGCTTTAGGTTCTTTGGCAATGTTACTCTATTGGGGTTTGCAGATATTAGGGAGTAGAGATTGACGATACGGTTGGAAAGTTTCAAAGTTGGAAAGTTCTAAAAGTAAAATGTTTACCATTCTTTTTTAAGTATGGCCAAATCGGTATAAAATACGATCATTTAAAAATCTATTGACTCCGGAGTCAAGAAAATAAACTATTTCTGAACTCATTTTAAACTTCTGATTTTCGCTTAAGCCCAAAAAGATTAAATGAGTTCTCTATTAAAATTGGGTTGAAATGTTCTTTTAAGGATCATTCTTCTTTTGAATGTTAAAAAGAAAAAATATCCAAGAGCTCCGAGCACAAAAACTATTCCAATCCAAATATATGTATCACGCTTATACTTGAATTTTAATGATCTTAATTCAAATAAGAAAAAAATAAAAAACAGCGCTCTAAAAAACAGTATCAAAATTTAATTTTTAAGAAATTTAACAAAAAGAATTGCTAAATTTAGATGCAAAAATAATAATATCAATCACGAATTGACAATAGTCACTTCGGAGAACCGGCAAAGTTAGGCTATTCAACGGTAAAGATGATATTTTTTGAAAGACATTTAAACAAGAGCAATGAAAGATAATAATTTTGTATTTGCTGATGTATCGGCGTATGATTTAAAAGCTGCTACTTATTTCTACACTCAGGTTTTTGATTGGAGCTATACCCATTCGGGCGATCATTATTTTATAGCAAAATATAAAAACAAAGAAGTAAGCGGTTTGTATGAAACTCCGCAAAAATTCAAAGATCTGAATATGCCATCTTTCTGGATGTCTTATATACAGGTAGCAAAAATAGATGATACGATAAAAAAAGCGAAAGCATTAGGTGGCATTGTAGAGTTGGTAGATAAAAACCAATCTATTGGTAAAATTGCGCTTATCCGTGATCCTCTAGGAGCCGGATTTACCATTTATGAAGGATCCCTTCTCAATTCCAGATATGAAAATGAGCAACATACATTGGTTTGGAATGAGCTGTTTATTTCAGATTTTTCCAAAATAAAATCTTTTTATGAAGGAATATTTAATTGGACATTTCAAAAAACAAAAAACAATCGGTACTTAATCCATAATACCAGGCATAATACTATTGGTGCCATTCAGGAATTGAGCGATGATATAAAGGGTAAAAAAGAATATTGGAGTGTGTTTTTTGGCGTTAAAAATCCTTCGGAAACCAAAGCAAAGGCCCTAAAAAATGAAGGCAAACTTATCTATGAAGATACAAACACAACTGTTTTAGCAGACCCTTTGGGTGCATTTTTTCATATTGTTCCAATAAACAAACATTCGTTTATGAAAAATAAGAACTCCATATTTTACATGTTACAAACTAGTAAGTGGAAAGCTATTTTGGGATTACTACTCATTGCACTATATTTAACTACTAATGTGGTATGGATATGGAGTGTTTTTTTTGCTTCCTGGATCATTTCTGATATACGATCCGGGCGCACTCATTTATTTGAGCCGTTGTCGAGGAAAGACACTCCGTTTTTATACTGGGCTGTGCTTACTATATGGGCATTGCTGGGGGCATATAGTATTGTCTATTATGCGTAGACAACAGGTTAAAGTTAAAAAGTTCCAAGTTGTTAAAATGTTGACTTTTACACTTTTCAACTTTCTAACTTTCAACTGTATTTTTAAGTCAGAAATGGTATAACACTGAACTCATTTAAACTTTTTGGATTTAAGCGAAAATTAGAAGTTTTTAGCAAATTCAAAAAAAATTACGTGAGTTTCTATTCTTCAAAGCTAAGGATAGATAGTTTATCAGCTTCTACATATAGCCTTACATTCCGGCCAAGAATTAAAGCATTGTTGTCAGGCTCATGTCCGGCAGGAAACCCAAACAATACGGGAAAATCATATTCCGAAACCGTCTCTAAAATTAGTTCTTCAACGGTACTCCCCCATGTCGGATTATTCTTTTTTATCTCGCTCATATCGCCTACAATCAATCCATTACATTTACTAAAATATCCAGCTCTTTTCAGACTTTGCAACATCCTGTCCACATGATATTTGTATTCTCCTATCTCTTCAATAAATAAAATGGCACTTTTAGTATTCATAGCACTTTCAGAGCCTAGCATAGCTGTTAGTAAGGTAAGATTTCCACCTGTCAAACGCCCTTTGGCAACTCCTTTTCTATTGTATTTGGAAGGAGGAATTTTATACTTTTCTAACGAACCAAACAGCACTTTTTTTAAGGTGGCGATACTCTTTTTGATAGCAAGAGTATCAAACCGAAAATCTACCGGCATCATTCCATGAATGGTCTCTATTCCCAAATGGTTAATATGATTGTGCAATACCGTAACATCCGAATATCCGATGATCCATTTAGGATGCTTTTTAAAAGTGGTAAAATCCAACCGGTCTATAATGCGTATACTTCCATATCCGCCTCTGGCAATCCAGATTGCTTTTATATTCGGATTGTCCAAAGCTTTTTGAAGGTCAGCAGTTCTCTCTTCATCTGTTCCGGCAAAATGATGATTTTGTTTAAAAACATGTGTGCCGATAACAACCTGCAAGCCCCAACTTTCGGCTGTGTTCTTTGCTGCTTCAATACACATCTTTTTGTTTGTTAATACTCCCGCAGGAGCAACAATAGCTATACTATCACCCTTCTTCAGGTAAGGAGGTGTTTGAAATTTCATGGTTTTAAAAGTAACATCTTTTTCCGATTGACCCAATATAGAAAGATCGGAAAATAACAGGAAGCATATGATAATGCCTGCATTATAAAGCCTACACATACATTTTTCCTGTAAAAATACGAATACCGTTTAAATTGATTAATTTTACCCTCTAAAAATTTTCAATGCCAAAAAGATATACCATCACTGCTGCCTTACCTTATGCAAACGGGTCTATTCATATTGGTCATTTGGCGGGAGTTTATATTCCTGCAGACATCTATGCTCGTTTTTTACGGTTAACAGGAAATGAGGTTGCATACATATGCGGGAGCGACGAGCACGGAGTAGCCATACCGATGCGCGCAAAAAAAGAAGGAGTAAGCCCACAGAATATTATAAATAAATATCACAAGATCATTAAACAATCTTTTGCCGATTTTGGAATTTCTTTTGATCATTATTCCAGGACATCTTCGGCAATACATCATCAAACCGCTTCGGATTTTTTTGTCAATCTACGTAAAAAAGAAGTATTTACAGAGGCAATAACAGCTCAATTATATGATGCCGGAGCCCATCAATTTTTAGCAGACAGGTTTGTGACAGGCACTTGCCCCAAGTGTGGTTTTGAAGAAAGTTATGGAGATCAGTGTGAAAATTGCGGAACAAGTCATAATGCAACGGATATCATTAACCCAAGGTCGGCTATTACCGGAAATATTCCTACCGTCAAAGAAACAAAGCATTGGTTTTTACCTCTGGACAAGTATGAAGGATTTTTGTGCCAATGGATTTTGGAAGGTCATAAAAAAGACTGGAAACCAAATGTATACGGGCAGGTAAAATCGTGGATCGAAGATGGGTTAAAACCCAGAGCTGTAACCCGAGATTTGGATTGGGGAATTCCTGTTCCCGTTAAAAATACCACAGGAAAAGTGTTGTATGTTTGGTTTGATGCACCCATAGGGTATATCTCTGCTACCAAAGAGTGGGCAGCAAAAGAAGGAAAGAATTGGGAAGACTATTGGAAAAACCCGGAAACCCGATTAGTTCATTTTATAGGGAAAGACAATATTGTATTTCATTGTATTATTTTTCCGAGCATGCTAGAAGCTCATGGCGGTTATATCCTGCCTGACAATGTGCCGGCAAATGAATTTTTAAACCTGGAAGGCAGCAAATTGTCCACTTCTAAAAATTGGGCGGTTTGGCTACATGAGTATTTGGAAGATTTCTCCGGGCAGCAAGATGTCTTGCGCTATGTACTCACGGCGAATGCCCCGGAGAGTAAAGACAATGATTTTACGTGGAAAGACTTTCAGGCAAGAAATAACAATGAACTGGTGGCTATTTTCGGGAATTTTATCAATCGGGTTGTAGTACTGACTAACAAGTATTATCATGGTAGTATTCCAACACCCGGAGATTTTTCCGAAGCCGATAAAGATGCACTGGCTTCCTTAAAAAAGTTTCCTCATATCATAGCAAAATCCATAACACGTTATCGCTTTAGGGAGGCGAGTCAGGAATTTATGAATTTGGCACGGTTAGGGAACAAATATCTGGCAGATGAAGAACCGTGGAAAGTGATCAAGGAAAACGAACAACGCGTACAAACCATTATGTACACGGCATTGCAAATTGCAGTGAGTTTAGCCGTATTATCCGAACCTTTTTTACCGTTTACTTCTGCTAAGTTAAAAACGATGCTGAATATGGCTACTTCCGATGTAGCTGATAATGATATGGAACCGTCTGTAAACCCCGTTTTAAAATGGGAGGATATTTCCGAAAAAGAGATGTTACTGCCCGCGGGACATCAAATAGGAAAAGCAGCACTGTTGTTTTCTAAAATTGAAGATAAAACCATACAGGCTCAGTTAGAAAAATTAAAAGCTACAAAAATAGCCAATGCGCAAAACGCTAAAGATGTTGTACCTCAAAAAGAGACCATTGCATTTGATGATTTTGCCAAACTGGATATAAGAACAGGTACGGTTTTAGAAGCAAAAAAAATAGCCAAAACCAAAAAATTGCTTCAACTAAAAGTAGCTATAGGTATTGATGTGAGAACCATTGTTTCGGGAATTGCAGAAAGTTTTGCCCCGGAAGATATCGTAGGGCAGCAAGTTATCGTATTAACTAATTTAGCACCCAGAAACATACGAGGTATAGAAAGCCGCGGCATGATTTTAACGGCTGCTGCCTCTGACGGAGCACTGTCATTTGTGGCCCCCGGACAGCAAGTATCTGACGGGCAGCAGATATGTTAAATTGCTGAGGCCTTTAGTGTAAAACCCGAAGAAAATTTTCTTCGGGCGTCGAACTTTTTTGTCAAATCAATTTTGCAAAGGTCTCATATATTTAATAATGAGATTCCCAGTTTTGCTTTCCAAAGGCTATTTGTATCTAAGTTAAAAGAATAAGTTGCCGAAAAGTCTAATTTATGATAGGGTAATAAACTGTTTGCATTTATTCTTTCATAATTGATTTGGTTATCATCATTCAGCCCTGTTGCTTTTGTATAAGGGACTCCGCTTCTGAAATTCCATTCTAAAGAAAAATCGTAATTTCCTGCTTTTAAGTTATGAGACCAAAAATGCTGTGTGTAATAGCCGTATTTGAAGGGAAAGGCGTTCCATCATTTATCTCCGTAAAAGTAAACTCGTTGTTATTATAACTATAACTCAACCACGACATGTAACGGTTCCATCTTTTTTGAACTAAAAAATCAACTCCTTTAATGGTATTGGAGCCTTCGGAAAAACATTATTTACTGTCTGAAAACCTCTGTTAACAGACGTTAAACCCATTACTTTTTCCTGATAAAAATCAATGTCTATCAACCAACGGTTTTTCTTAAAAATAAACCCTGCTGTAAATTGTTCACTTCTCAGAATAGGTACATCATCGTTTACGGCAAGCGCCCAAACCTGATTTTCAAGCCTAAATCTTCTGTGAAAAATTCCAGCAATTGACTCATATTCTGTTGTTTATAATTTAAGGACACTTTTAACTGGGTTCCGGGAATCATCAACAGTTGCATATGTAATCTTGGGATAATAAAGAACTTATCCGTAAGCGTAAAATAATTACTCCTCAGCCCTGCTTGCAGTGATAATGTATTGTTATTATAAAGGAATTCACTGAAAAAAGCATGTTATATTAGATTCCCTTAACATAAAATCTTCTTGAGGTACCACCTGGTCTCCTATACTGAAAAGATAAAAAACAGTGTTATTGTAAAACTGGTAGCCAAAATTATAATTTGAAGTGCTGCTTTTCTTATAGTTAACAGTAGTTTGAAAATGTATCTCTTTTATCTGGTTTTGTTTGTCTGATTGTTTGCCATATTTTGTATTACATCAAACTGATAATTTAAGTCGTATTCTGAAAAATAAACAACAGTTTCCTGTGCTATTTTATGACTCCAGTTTTTCAACCATTTTACATGAATACCTTTATTTACAATACCCAAAATGTCTCCGGAGTTATAGCTGTTATCATTAAATCCAAATGAATAATCTAATTTGTTTTTTGTAAAGAGCTGACTGATAATGATTTTGTCTTTATGAGTAGGTTGGTATATGAGTTTGCTATTGATATCTACGAAGAAAAAATCGTTTTTATCTGAAAAAAAATCATTATCTGATTGCTGCTCGTTTGTAGCTATGATGGTATTTTGAAAAACTTTTCCGGAGAGCTTGTTTAAATGTATTTGTACTAAAAATATCCGTGAAAGATCTTCTTACTGAAAATGACAAGCTGAGATTTTTACGAAGCTTTGTTTTTAAAAACATATCCGCATGTATCATATTAAAACCAAACCCTCCGTATTCTATGATAAAAACAAGTAAAAGTTGAGATATTATTTTTACTAATTTATGCAGCAAATTTAAAAGTATCTACATAGGGTGTTTGTCGTTTGACAACGGCAAACACTCTTGCTATTAATTTGTTTCTAATAATGTTAACGGTACTCATTTTACTTTTGCCTTGTTTTATTCTTTTATGATAGTATAATTTCATTTCTGGGTTATGTTGTATAGCAGAAATAGCGCACATATTAATAATTGCTTTCAATTTTTTATTAGCCAAATGAGAGACTTTTGTACGTCCTTTAATACTAGTTCCAGATTGGTAAGGAAAAGGAGCAACACCACAATAAGAGGCAAACTTTCTCCAGTTTTCAAATTTTGAAAAATTGTCAGTAAACACAATCATCATTATAGCAGTTTGCATTCCTATACCTTTAACACTAGTAACAAGTTTATAGGTTTCTTTTAACATTATATTTTGGTCAATAATAGCTTGCATTTGAGTATTAATCTTGTGTATTTGTTTGGTTAGTTCTGCAATCATTTTTTGTTGAACGTCAAAGATTATTTTATACTCTTTTGCTTTATAAATTCTTTTTTGTTCTTTCAAAGTAACTTTAAAACCAGCTCTTTGTTTGTTAAGTTTTGTCCTTAAAGATAAGAGACTTTTTAGTTGTAATATACTTCTTTTAGGTAGCTTACTGGGTTTAAGTTCTTCTTTTAATCGATACCCATATAGAGCAATGCGTTTGGCATCAATTTGGTCATCCTTTCCACGAGCAATACCAATAGATCTTTTAATTTCTAAACCAGAAGCTATGAAAAAAGATAATTTTTGTTCAGTTAAAGACACAGATAATAAATGAGAGTACATTCCTGTATGTTCAAATACAAACATGGTTTCTTCTTTAGAGAAAGACGAATTTTTAAAACTCCACTTTAGCATTAATTTAAATCCAGATTTACTGTTCTCAAACTGTTGAACAATTTGTTTAGAATAGATACAAACATCAATTAATAATTTACTGACATCGATTCCGATAATTTCATTTGTTTTCATAATTTTGTAATTAGATATTAATAATAGTTACTTAAACTAAGACCTTTAATAAGGGCAGAAACTGAAATTCTATATGGTTCTAAGTAACTTTTAAAAAGAACGGAGACTAATACGGGGGATGGCTCTAAAAAGCTAGCTGGCCGCTAAAGTTCACTCCGTTCTTTTGTGTTTTTGGTTATCAACAAAATAAGAGTTATTAACAAAGAAAAAAAGAAGCAAAAAAAGAAATTTCATCATAACTATTATGTTTTTATTTTAAGTAATTATTTCTATTTGCTAATCTAAAGGCTGGTTTTTATATCGACAACTCCGGAAATATGATTTCCGTATTTTGTTCCCGACCCGCTTCTAAAAACTTTAATTTTATCGGTTATATAGGGATTAAATGCAGAAATGAGTCCAAAAAAAATGTGCTGAGTTGCAGATTCTAATACCATCAAAAAGAATTAGGTTTTGGTCCGGCGTTCCTCTGCGAATATGCAGGCCGGACACTGTTTCATTCGGACTTTTTATTCCCGGTAAAAGCTGGATGTTTTGCAACATATCCGGTTCTGTTAAGCCCGGTAAAATGCCTAAACTTTTAAGCGAAATAATAACAGCCCCTTTTTTTTCTTTTGCAATTCCGTTTATTAAATAGTTGATAATCAGTATTTCATTCAAAGAAACCTTGTACTCTTCCGAATACACCTTTTTTACACGGTTTTTTCAACAACTCTTTTGCTAAAATAATGTTGGTTTTATAGCCAACAAATGACAAGCTAATGGTATCGCTTATCGAAACAGGCTTCAATTCGAAATATCCTTAGTTTTATAAACGACTCCCGGACAAAATCTTCTGCCAAACTTTTATCATCACACTTATAGTACATAAAATTGAGAAGTGTTTCAGAGTGTTCTTCAAACACTTTTCAAAAACATCGGGCTCGCATATAGATCGGGTCTTCTTCATCTATAATAAACTTACCAAAAAAATTAAAACATATATCAGGTATTTTTTATTCTGTTTTCCCAAATAATTTGAAAAACATTTCCGGATTATAAAATAATGAACTTGTTTAAGCTTTTTCAATTTGTTAAAAGATGACTGTTTTCTGCACTGTTATCGCAATACTATACCTCAGCTACTAATTTCAGGAATCAGAGTATTTCCAAACCGCTCCTCAACTTCATCAAACGTTGCAAATACATCTCTTGGGTCGTCAAAAGTAACCATTTTTAATCGGTACTCTTTAAAATGCGGAATCCCTCTAAAGTAGTTTGCATAATGCCTTCGGGTTTCCACCACACCCAAATGTATTCCTTTCCAATCAATGGCCATTTGTAAATGCCGTCTTGCCACTGCTGTTCTGTCTGCTATAGAGGGTTTCGCCAAATGTGCCCTCGTAGTAAAGAAATGCTTCACCTCGTTAAAAAACCAGGGATATCCAATAGATGCTCTTCCAATCATAGCGCCGTCCAGTTCATATACATCTCGCATTTCCAATGCTTTTTCCGGAGAAATAACATCTCCGTTTCCAAAGACAGGGATGTGCATCCTGGGATTGTTTTTTACTGCTGCAATCGGGCGCCAATCTGCATTGCCTTTATACATTTGCGCTCTTGTTCTGCCATGAATGGCAATGGCCTTGCAACCCACATCTTGCAGGCGCTCTGCCACTTCCACAATTTTAATAGAATTGTGATCCCAACCCAAGCGGGTCTTTACAGTGATGGGAATACGAGTATGCTTTACCATAGCTTCGGTAAGTGAAACCATTAAATCAATATTCTTTAAAATCCCTGCACCCGCACCTTTGGAAACTACTTTTTTTACGGGGCATCCGAAATTGATATCAATCATATCCGGACGGGTTTTTTCTACTATTTCCACAGAACGCAGCATGGAGTCTAAATTAGCCCCAAAAATCTGAATTCCAACAGGCCGTTCTTTTCCATAGATGTCTAATTTCATCACACTTTTTGAGGCATTTCGGATCAGGCCTTCCGAAGATATAAATTCAGTATATACCACATCCGCTCCGTTTTCCTTACACAAAGCACGAAAAGGAGGATCGCTGACATCTTCCATTGGAGCTAACAACAGTGGGAAATCAGGTAATTCTATATGGCCTATTTTTACCATACTGCAAATTTATATTATTTTAATGCCAAAAAGAAATCACCTAAAAGTACTAAAGTCCGAAAGTATTATGGAGTTAGCTTAACTTTTCTGATCTATCAACCAACACAAAACCTCAATCTATCTATGGTTAGAAAACTCTTACAATATTAAATCCAAAAAACACATTCCCCTTAGACCAGTCTCCCTCGGCATTACTCATAAAGCCTGGTACTGTAGTAGATTGCGCATTTGAAAATAGCAATTGAAAGACATGCCCGCCGGTTTCAATATCTACTCCAATTGTTAAAGGGTTGTTATAGATGGAATTGCTATTCCTACTAAAATTATACGCGTAATCTGCATTTAAGCTGACCCGTTTACTCAGCTTATAACGCCCTCCAAAACCCAGCGCAAACTGGTTGTGATTGGGAGTACCTGTAACTCTTACATCTTGAACATTCTCCCTGATATAAGTGGGTGCAATTTCGAAGGAAAAACTCTTGGAAAAACGTCTGGAGATCAATAATTGGTGCCCAAAACTATACCGATCACTAAATGTGATGTTCGGCAAAGTGTTTTCATTAATTTCCGTATTGATATTTATGCTGTTGTATCCCACAACCGTTACAGGGAATTTTCCCGATTGTCTTGCCAATCTGTATTTGATAGCCCCCGTATACGTTTTTCTTAAAGATTCTCTACTTATACTGAATTGAACTCCTTCCCAAAAACTATATGCAAATTGTATCCTTGTATTTGCGTTATCAAAACCAAAAAAAGTATCAATCCCATTTTGTAAGGTTCCAAATCTGTGAGAAACGTAGAAGTATAAATCTCCTTTAGCCGCAATCTTGGTAGATTGCAAGTTGGCAATTCGCATGGCTTTAAAAGCAGGAGATTCAAAAGATTGGTTTTCAGTAGTAGTATCTAATTCATCTAACAAATCGTCTTGGGCATTGATGTGGGTTCCTAAAAAAAATACCAAAAAAATAACGGCGTATTCTCGTACGGATTTCATTATTCTTGTATTATACATTGATCTAATTTTAATTCTTCTAATAAATCGTCGTATCCTATGATACGTCCTTTAATTTTTATGGTTTGATTATTTTCCAAAGAGTGTAATGTGGCAGCATCTCTAAACTGGCAATAAGTATTTTCATCCAGTGTGATTCCTTTAGCATCTTTTGCTGTGATAACTCCCGATAAAACAACACCTTTATTCTGCCAAATACTGTCATTTTCCTGAATCTTCACAAAAAAATCTTTCGAAGCTCCATTAAAATCTACTTTAAAATCTTCGATGGTCTTATGAGGTTGATAGGCATATTTATACATGCCGAACCCAATGATAAAAATCCCCAACAGTATAAAAAGAAGGATTTTACTTTTTTTGGATAAGTTCATAATTTAAAGTTAAATGAATGGTTTCGGCTATTTTTTTTCTGACAATATTGGGAATTTTAATGTCAAAATCCTGAGGCTTAACAGAGAATGTAGCATTTAAACTTAGTTTTTCATCATTTTTTGAGAATGTTCCTGTAGTTTCAATCTCTTTATTTATTCCTCTGACAGTGAGTGTTCCGATAATTTTAAACTCTTTTTGGCCGGTAAATTCCAAATCAAATTCCTGTATTTTTCCTTTAAAAGTTGCCTTGGGAAATGCATCGGAGTCCATGTAGTTTTCATTAAAATGTTCTTCCATTAGCGCAACTTTGAACCGAAAAGCTTTGATAAAAAGCAATGCGGCTATGTCGCCCGTATCTGCTTTTAATACTACGGAAGTACTTTTATTGGTAGCTTCAACCGGTTCAAAAGCGGCTACAGAGGCTTTTAGTTCCGTGGTTCCGGTCTTTGTATAATATTTTTGTGCATGAACTCCTAAAGCTATAAAGCATGCAATTACGATGATTGTTTTTTTCATGATTTCAGTTTTCTAAATACCCGTCCGTCATCCACCGTGTTATCGCGGCTCTGTTTGTCGAAGACATTAAAGCTGCTGGTGGCATTGGCCTGGTTGCATCATTAATTCTATTGATGAGGTTTCCGCTTTCAGCTGCAGTCCTAACCTGCGTATATGTAGTTAAACTCAAACCGGCATCCGGAGAAGTTGCTCCATGGCAGCTTACACAATTGTTATCAATGATGGTTTTTACACCATTGTTGTATTTTACCATGATAGGTGAAGGAAGTACAGGTGTGTCTTCTATCACAGCCTTAGTACAGCTCGCAAAAAGAGCAAACCCTAAAAAAAGACAAATGTGTTTTTTCATAAAAAATATAATTAGGTTTTCAAATATATAAAAAAATAAGTTCTGCTAAGCTAAAACCGGATGTCCACATCCATGTGTTTCTCACCTCGTTTAACGGTTACTTTTGTTTTATCCCCTTTATCAAAGACAGATAGTGCCTTCATATAGCTCATCATATCTGTTACCACACTATCTCCCAGTTTAATAACAATATCTCCTTTTTTCAAACCTGCTTTTTGTGCCGGTTTTTCTTCGGAAACACCATCAATTCGCATGCCTTTTCCATCAAATAAATAATCCGGAATAACTCCCAGCCCTACTTTAAACCGGGGGACATTATCGCCTTCATTCTTTGTTTTTCTAAAGGCTAATTTCCCCTGAGAGTTTAATTCCGAAATAATATTAAAAATATAATCGGAAATAGCTTCCATCCCTGTATAATTTAATTTCTCCGTGTCATCACTCGGTTTGTGGTAATCTTCATGCTGCCCTGTAAAGAAATGCAATACCGGGATATCGGCCAGATAAAAACTGGTATGATCGCTGGGGCCAACTCCGGATGCTTTTAGAATGAGTTTAAAACGATTGTTATGAGTATGTAACACTTGCTTAAATATTGGAGACGTTCCCGTACCGTATACCGCCAGCGTGCTGTCTTTTTTTAATTTTCCAACCATATCCATATTGATCATAAAACTCACTTTTTGCATATCAACAGTCGGGTTTTTCACGAAATAGTTAGAACCCAGCAACCCCATTTCTTCACCGGAAAAGGCAATAAACAGGTAGTTGTTATTACGGCTCTTTTCTTTCTTTAATTTTCGGGCCAAATCGAGCATTACTGCAACGCCACTTGCATTGTCGTCGGCACCATTATGTACTGCCTTTACAGAATCTCTGTATAAAGAACCATCACCGCCATATCCTAAATGATCATAATGAGCTCCAATTATGACCGTATTATTAGCTTTGTTGTCGATATGCCCGATGACATTGCTTCCCGTAATGGTTCCGTCCTGATTTTTGGTAAATTCCACTTCCGAATGCGGGTCTGTTTTGGGTTTGAAAGAAAATTCCTGATAAAAACGTTGCGTTCCTTTCGGACTTAGTTTCATTTCCCGGAAACGTTCAGCAATATAGTTGGCAGCTTTTCTTTCGCCTTCGGTTCCGGTTTGCCTGCCTTCCAGGGCATCATCAGCCAAAAAGGAAACGTCCTGCTTTAGCTTACTTTTGCCTGTAGTACCAGGTTCGCAGGAGAGCAATATTGGTAAAAAGATAAGCAGGAGCAGATTTCTCATGAGATTAAGTATTATTTTTGCTCAAAAGTACATGAATTTTTTCATTTGAAAATTCACAAAAAACAAATGAAAAAAATTAAGTGGTTACTGAAGTGAAACTAAATTTTGTATTTTTCAATCAAAATTTAGTTTTTTACAGAAGAAATTAGGGATTAAAAACTATCATATGAAATTTAAATTCGTATCCGTACTTCTTATTCTTTTTCTAAGTATCGGATGTAAAAACAAACCTGTAAAAAAAGAAGCAAAAAACGTTAAATTAATTGCAGGGAAAGATTCCTTGATTTTTCCTGAAGAAGTGCATTTTAAAAGTATGCGTCAAATTACTTTTGGCGGAGACAATGCAGAAGCTTACTGGAGTTTTGATGATAAGCAACTCATTTTCCAGTCGAATAATGCCAAATGGGGTGTTGGGTGTGATCAGATGTTTTTAATGAATGTTGATCAGACATTTGACAGTATACAACCACCGATGATTAGTACCGGAAAAGGAAGAACCACCTGTGCTTATTTCTTACCGGATAATGAGCATTTTATATATGCTTCCACACATCTGGAGGATGACAACTGCCCTCCTGCACCACTTCGGAAAAACGGAAGGTATGTATGGCCGATTTATGACAGTTATGACATTTTTGTTTCTGATTTGGAAGGGAATATTGTGAAGCAACTAACTAATGAAAAAGGATACGACGCAGAAGCAACCGTGTCGCCAAAAGGAGATAAAATTGTGTTTACGTCTACCAGAAGCGGTGATTTGGAACTGTACACCATGAATATTGACGGAACAGATGTAAAACAAATTACGGATGAATTAGGATATGACGGCGGAGCCTTCTTTTCACCGGACGGAACAAAGTTAATTTTCCGGTCGTCAAGGCCAAAAACTTCGGAAGAGATAAAAGCGTATAAGGATTTACTGGCCCAAGGATTAGTAGAGCCCACTGAAATGGAATTGTATATCTGCAATGCAGACGGGTCTGATTTACGCCAATTAACGCATTTGGGAAATGCCAATTGGAGTCCGTTTTTTCATCCTTCGGGAGAAAAAATATTGTTCTCTTCTAATTTTGAGGCAGAAAGAGGTTTCCCTTTTAATTTGTATATAATTGATATAGATGGTAAAAATCTGAAAAGAATAACTTACGGAGAAACGTTTAATGCTTTTCCGGTATTTTCTAATGATGGTAAACAACTGGCTTTTTCATCTAACAGGAATAACGGAGGGGGTAGAGATACCAATTTGTTTATTGTGGAGTGGCAGGAGTGATTTATGTCATAATGTACCAATGTGTCAACGTAACAATGCTATAATGTAATAATTTGAGAACGTAGGGATGGATAACAGAGGTGTGATTTTTTCTTTTTAAAAAATGAAGTTGAGTACTTCTTAAAATTTTACTTGACGGCTTTTCAAACTCAAAAAACTATATTTGCAGACGCTAAATTATCATGCAGCAATGAAGAATATTAGAAACTTTTGCATTATCGCACATATCGATCACGGTAAAAGTACACTTGCAGACAGGTTGCTGGATTATACAGGCGCTGTTACGGAAAGAGAAAAGCAGGATCAGTTGCTGGACAATATGGATTTGGAGCGCGAGCGGGGAATCACTATAAAATCGCACGCAATTCAAATGGAATATACCTTTAAAGGCGAAGAATATATTTTAAATTTAATCGATACTCCGGGGCATGTGGATTTCTCTTATGAAGTTTCCCGCTCTATTGCCGCTTGCGAAGGAGCTTTATTAATTGTAGATGCCGCACAGAGCATTCAGGCACAAACCATTTCCAATTTATACCTGGCTTTGGAAAATGATCTGGAGATTATTCCTGTTTTAAACAAGGTAGATTTGCCTTCTGCCAACCCGGAAGAAGTAACAGACGATATTGTGGATTTGTTAGGATGTAATCCGGAAGAGGTGGTACATGCAAGCGGGAAAACGGGTTTTGGAGTAGCTACCATTTTAGAAGCCATTATAGAACGGATTCCCGCACCGGAAGGAGACCCCAACGGGCCCTTACAAGCTTTGATTTTTGACTCCGTATACAATTCTTACAGGGGAATAGAAACCTATTTCAGGGTTTTAAACGGGGAAATCAAAACAGGGCAGCGGATTAAGTTTATGGCTACCAATAAGGAGTATTTTGCGGATGAGGTAGGAACTTTAAAACTCAGTCAGGTTATTAAAAAATCTGTGAAAACGGGAGATGTCGGTTACCTAATTACAGGAATTAAAACGGCAAAAGAGGTAAAAGTGGGAGATACTATAACGGATGCTGTAAATCCGACTACGGAGGTTATTGACGGATTTGAAGATGTAAAACCCATGGTATTTGCCGGAATTTACCCGGTAGATACCGAAGATTATGAAGAGTTGCGTTATTCTATGGAGAAATTGCAATTGAATGACGCATCTTTAGTGTTCTCTCCCGAAAGTTCGGCGGCACTGGGTTTTGGTTTCCGGTGCGGATTTTTAGGAATGCTTCATATGGAAATTATTCAGGAGCGTTTGGAGCGTGAGTTTAACATGACCGTCATTACTACGGTTCCTAATGTTTCTTATCATGCATTCACTAAAAAACATCCAAATGATGTGGTACTGCTAAACAATCCGTCTGATTTACCGGAACCGTCAAAACTAGATAGGGTAGAAGAGCCCTTTATCAAAGCTGCTATTATTACCAAGTCTGATTTTGTAGGACAGGTAATGTCTCTTTGTATAGAAAAAAGAGGGCAAATAACCAATCAAACCTACTTGACTACACAGAGAGTTGAATTGACATTTGAAATGCCTTTAGCCGAAATTGTATTTGATTTTTATGACCGGTTAAAAACCATTTCCAAAGGGTATGCTTCTTTTGATTATCATCCGATAGAAATGAAACCTTCAAAGTTAGTCCGTGTAGATATCCTCTTAAACAGGCAGCCTGTAGATGCGCTCTCTGCACTCTTACATGCGGATAATGCCTATACAGTGGGGAAAAAGATTACTGAAAAACTGAAAGAATTAATTCCAAGGCAACAATTTGATATTCCTATTCAGGCAGCTATCGGGTCAAAAATTATTGCGAGAGAAACCATAAAGGCACTGCGTAAAGATGTAACGGCAAAATGTTATGGTGGCGATATTTCCAGAAAGCGTAAGCTGTTGGAAAAGCAAAAGAAAGGAAAGAAGCGAATGCGCCAGGTGGGAAATGTGGAAATCCCACAAGAGGCATTTATGGCCGTATTGAAGTTGAATGATTGAGTTATACCAAAAAGAATACTATTATGAATTTCGTGAGAGCTTCAATTTAAACAGGTTTAATATTGATTACGAAAAATATTCGGAAAATTGGATTTCAAGATCAGCACAAATCATCTTCTTAAATAAAACTTGTTTTAATGGACTTTTCAGATTCAATTCAAAAGGAGCATTTAATTCACCACGAGGTAAATACAAAAATACAAAAATACTTGACGAGCAAAATCTCTTAAACGTTTCAAAACTTTTAGAAATCGCAACCATAAAAAAAACTGATTTCAAAGAAGTCAAAATGATATTTCAAACGAAAGTTCATTAAACAAAGTCCATTTCAGGTGGTTTTTTTAGCTGCCGGGTTTGCAGTTTTTGGCGAGGATTACCTAAGTATAAATCATCATGGAAAAAAGATTGAAAAAACTATTTTTCAAAATTTAATAGGTAGCCATATCGTTTTCAATGAACTCAAGAAAAACAATTTGCTTGATGAAAATGCAAGAATTATTTTAGCAGGAGGCGAAGGAGCAAGAGGAATTAAAGGAATGATTGATAAACCTGTGTTTTCTTCTCCTAAAGAACTTAGAGAATATATCTATCTTGAATCTGACAGATTGCCAAAATACAATCCTATGAATGCCATAGGTATTTCAAAATTCGTTGGTGGGTTATGGACGAAGAAAATGGCAAGCTTAAAATCGGAAAATTTTGATTTTGTTTGGTTTTCACCAGGTTTAACTTCAGGTTCTACCGGATTAAAAACTTTACCAATCTTGAAAAGAACCGTTTTTACGGTAATGTTCAAAATAATGAATTTATTAGGCAAGTCTCAATCTCCCGAAAAAGGTGGTAAAAAATATGCAGATTGCCTACTCGGAAAAGTCGGAAAAAATGGCGAACTCATTGGCGCTCCGGAAGGTAAGACAATAGGAGAATATACGGAACAAACGGCTTTAAATCCTTTGTTGAACAACCAAGGACTAAAAGATGAATTATGGAAAATACTACAAGAGATTGAAAGTTGACCAAAGGGCACATAACATTAAATAACTGCTCATTTTTTTTTTCGCTTTGAGAAGTATACTGAAGTTTTCAAAGTTTGTAACTTGTTCACACAACTACTCATAGCCTGAGATGTTGGAAAGTTAGAAAGTATTATAAGATCTTTGCAGCATTGATTTGGCGAAAATCTCTTACCATCAATATTTTTCCTTCAAAATTATCTTAGGTTTCTTTTCTTCTTTTTTTATACTTCCGGGAAATAGTAATGATGTACTCGAAAAAGTAGTCCCAAAAGTTATATTAGCACTATATACCTGGCTTACGGCATCTTTTACCTGTTTTTCCGAAAGCTCTCTTAGAGGATGTATAAAAACAGACCATAAAATACCTTCTGCAATGGCGTATTTTACATCTAAGGCCGAATGAAAATTAGCTATCAATGCAGCACTTTTTAGTTTGTCATTTAGAAGATATGATTCTGTTATCGGCGAAATAATTCGCATCCTGTTGTACTTGGTATCTGTGATACATAAAAAAGTAATCTCTTTAATTTTGAATTGCCATCTTCCGTCAATTCCTTGTATAGTATCACTTATGTTTGTTAAAATAGCACCTATTTTTTCTGCGGTCATTTCCTGGGCAAGAGAAATTTGAAAGTTCAGCAATGAGACGAATATGATGAAGGTTTTTTTCATGGTGCTAAGTTATACAGTTTAAAAGTTCCAGGTTTCAAGTTCCAAGTCAATTCCGGTTTCAACTAATAAATACCCGAAAAACCGGATTTGTTTTTTGGGAAAATAATAGCTCATATGGGACAAATGTTTAAAGATTAGACGAAAAAATACGTATTATATAACGAATCCGTTTACACTTTTTTGCCAAATCAATGCTGCAAAGGTCTCCCAATACCAAAAAGAATACTATTTTCAAATTCTTTTGTTAAATTTATAAGAGCAATTAAAAGGTAACTGTGAAAATACAAGATGCAAAATCGATTGTTGATGTTATACGAAACGCTACTTTTGGTGAGCTGTTTTTTACATCGTTGATAACCTTACCTATTTATTTGGGAAGTTGGGTGCTGGTATTAAAACAGATAGATAAAAACTTGTGGGGCCTGAGTTTTTATATTTTTTTAATTCTTATTGCTGCATACATATTGACACTTATTATCATGAGATACTACCAAAGTAAGGATATGAAAGTTGAAAGGGCTTCTCAAAAATAAAAGCGTATATCTCATCCAGAAATTGGACCAGAATGAGTTTTGAAAGAGTGATGAAGAACATCGATAGTACCTATACTATACTGAAAAAATAATTATGGGTGTTTTAAACAAATATCCGGAAGATTTTCGAATCGGAACTGTAAAAGGAGGTAAAAAAGCAATTGTTCTTTTAGGTGAAGAAGAGGAATCATAAACTCCGTTTAATATTCAATTTATTCTTCTTTTAAAGCATTCCACCCTTGTGCTTTTAAAGCCAGTTCCTGATTGGCTCTTGTAACCAAATTCATTCCTGCGGCTTTTTCGGTAATATGGCCGATAACGGAAAGATGAGGGTTTCCTTTGATTTTTTCAAAATCAGAAATAGGAACTGTAAACAGCAATTCATAATCCTCTCCTCCGCTTAAAGCCACCGTGGTACTGTCGATTTCAAACTCTTCACAAGTGGAAATTACCTGGGGATCCAAGGGAACTTTTTCTTCGTAAATTTTACATCCTACTTTACTTTGTGAACAAATATGCATGATCTCCGATGACAGGCCATCGGAAATATCAATCATCGAGGTTGGTCTTACTTCCAATTCTTTTAACAATTTCGGAATGTCTTTTCTGGCTTCCGGTTTTAACTGACGTTCTATAATGTATGCATATGGATCTAAATCCGGCTGATGATTCGGGTTCACCTGAAAAACCTGCCGCTCTCTCTCTAAAACCTGTAAGCCTAAATATGCTCCGCCCAAATCTCCGGTTACTATGATTAAATCGGTTTCTTTTGCCCCGTTCCTATACACTACATCTTCTTTCTTTGCTTTTCCTATGGCAGTGACAGAAATTAAAATTCCTTTGGAAGAAGAGGTGGTATCACCGCCAATTAAATCTAATTTATATGTTTCACAAGCCAGATGGATTCCCGCATATAACTCCTCGACGGCCTCTAAAGAGAAACGGTTGGAAACAGCAATGGAAACCGTAATTTGTTCGGCTTCGCCATTCATTGCATATACATCGGAGATATTTACCATTACAGATTTATACCCCAGATGTTTTAACGGCATATAACTTAGGTCAAAGTGAACGCCTTCTACTAGCAGATCTGTTGTAATCAGGGTCTGTAATTTGGAAGCATTGATAACGGCCGCATCATCTCCAACACCCTTTACAGTAGAACGATGTGATAATTTGAAGTGTTTTGTAATATGATTGATCAATCCGAACTCTCCTAATTCAGACAGCGATGTTCCGGATTGATTTTTATTTGCTAACATGCTGCAAATATAATGATAAACAACTGCTTACTTCTTTTTGCTTTTATTGTTTTACTATTATGAGTGGTATAGGGGCATTTATACTATTCATTTTGGCAAAGGTCTCATTCATTTAATTTTACTATTGCATTATATAACTGTAAAATAACTAAATTTAATTTTTTCAAATCGAGCGTTTTAAGAAGATCTTTATCCGTGTGATAATTTTTGTTTCTGTAAAAAGCTGTATTGGTAATCATGACAGCTTCATAATTGAATTTCCAATAATTTAGATGATCGGAAAAATCAACCCCCGATATAGAAGCATTTGATTTTAAAAGCTCAGTTTCTGTTAAATTTTGATTGAGCAATAAATTGGCAATTTGAGAACTAAATTTCTCATTTTTATCATTTTGAACAACAGCAATGAAGTTCCCTTTTGTTCCATACATTGACTCCATTTCTTTTAAAGGAAATCTTTGAGAATGATCTGCATCGCTATAATACCCAATACTTTCTAAACAAATCATTCCTTTTACATCAATATGATTATCATACAATACTTGGCATGCTTATAACTATCCATATTCTTTGTTCTAAAAAAAGGGGGTTCTTCAAGCATATATGCCACAAAATCAATTCTGTATTTCAATTTTTCTTTAGCTAATAACCTGGCTAATTCTAACAAACCTGCTACCCCGTATTCTGACCCGTCCTGAAATATGTATACAAAAAACAACAAGTATATGTATAAAAATGATGGATATGTAAGACGTTATAGTGAGAGTTTTAAACTCAAAGTATTAGCAGAACTTACCAAAGGAAACCATTCCAAAAGACAAATTGCCTTAACTTACGGCATACAATCTAGTACGATAAACGTATGGATTAAAAAATATGACCGTAAAGATTTAATGAACACCCGTGTAACCGTGCAAACAGACGACGAATTATCCCGTATTAAAGCCCTTCAAAAAGAGCTAAAACAACTCAAAGATCTTCTTATTAAAAAGGATCTAGATAAACTTGTGAATGATAGTTATCTTGAAGTAGCTGCTGAAAATCTTGGCTATAAAAATGTTGAAGAATTAAAAAAAAACTTAAACATAAAGCCTTAATGAAAATAGCACCGATTAATAGAAAAAAAAGAAGGTACGCCATCGCTACTATTTGTAATGCTTTCGAGTTAAAAAGAGATGCTTATTACAAATATCAAAAAAGGTTTGTTCTTAAAAAACAAATAGAACAAAATGTAATAATGCTTGTTAAAAAAAGCAGGAAAACATTACCCAGAGAAGGTACTAGAAAGCTAATGAAATCCTTACATAATGATTTTAGGAAACAGAATATAAATATAGGTAGAGACCAGTTATTTAGAATCTTAAAAGAAAATAATTTGTTAATTAGAAGGAAAAAATATTCTTCTAAAACAACCAACTCTTACCATCGTTTTTATAAATATAAAAATATCATAAAAGACCTGATCATTAATAGACCTAACCAAGTTTGGGCTTCGGATATTACCTATATAAGAACTATAAATGGATTTTGTTATTTAGCACTTATTACTGATATGTATTCAAGAAAAATAGTAGGCTATGATATTAGTGATAGTTTAGAACTTAAAGGCTGTGTTAGAGCTTTAAATAAAGCTATTTATCAAACTAAAAATACCGAAGAAATCATACATCATTCTGATAGAGGAATACAATATTGTAGCAATGTTTATACTCAAATTTTGAAAAGAAAAAAGATACAAATCAGTATGACCCAAGAAAATCATTGCTACGAAAACGCAATGGCCGAAAGAGTTAACGGAATTTTAAAAGATGAATTCTTCCTCGACCAAACATTTACAAATATCAATCACGCCAAAAAAGCAACAAAAAATGCAATCAAATTATATAATAATAAAAGATTACATTTATCTTTAGATTATAAAACACCTAATTACGTGCACAAAAATGTAGCATAAATTTTAATAATTAACTGTAGCCCTATTTTAGGACGAGACATTCTATGATAAAAACAAGTAAAAGTTGAGATATTATTTTTACTAATTTATGCAGCAAATTTAAAAGTATCTACATAGGGTGTTTGTCGTTTGACAACGGCAAACACTCTTGCTATTAATTTGTTTCTAATAATGTTAACGGTACTCATTTTACTTTTGCCTTGTTTTATTCTTTTATGATAGTATAATTTCATTTCTGGGTTATGTTGTATAGCAGAAATAGCGCACATATTAATAATTGCTTTCAATTTTTTATTAGCCAAATGAGAGACTTTTGTACGTCCTTTAATACTAGTTCCAGATTGGTAAGGAAAAGGAGCAACACCACAATAAGAGGCAAACTTTCTCCAGTTTTCAAATTTTGAAAAATTGTCAGTAAACACAATCATCATTATAGCAGTTTGCATTCCTATACCTTTAACACTAGTAACAAGTTTATAGGTTTCTTTTAACATTATATTTTGGTCAATAATAGCTTGCATTTGAGTATTAATCTTGTGTATTTGTTTGGTTAGTTCTGCAATCATTTTTTGTTGAACGTCAAAGATTATTTTATACTCTTTTGCTTTATAAATTCTTTTTTGTTCTTTCAAAGTAACTTTAAAACCAGCTCTTTGTTTGTTAAGTTTTGTCCTTAAAGATAAGAGACTTTTTAGTTGTAATATACTTCTTTTAGGTAGCTTACTGGGTTTAAGTTCTTCTTTTAATCGATACCCATATAGAGCAATGCGTTTGGCATCAATTTGGTCATCCTTTCCACGAGCAATACCAATAGATCTTTTAATTTCTAAACCAGAAGCTATGAAAAAAGATAATTTTTGTTCAGTTAAAGACACAGATAATAAATGAGAGTACATTCCTGTATGTTCAAATACAAACATGGTTTCTTCTTTAGAGAAAGACGAATTTTTAAAACTCCACTTTAGCATTAATTTAAATCCAGATTTACTGTTCTCAAACTGTTGAACAATTTGTTTAGAATAGATACAAACATCAATTAATAATTTACTGACATCGATTCCGATAATTTCATTTGTTTTCATAATTTTGTAATTAGATATTAATAATAGTTACTTAAACTAAGACCTTTAATAAGGGCAGAAACTGAAATTCTATATGGTTCTAAGTAACTTTTAAAAAGAACGGAGACTAATACGGGGGATGGCTCTAAAAAGCTAGCTGGCCGCTAAAGTTCACTCCGTTCTTTTGTGTTTTTGGTTATCAACAAAATAAGAGTTATTAACAAAGAAAAAAAGAAGCAAAAAAAGAAATTTCATCATAACTATTATGTTTTTATTTTAAGTAATTATTTCTATTTGCTAATCTAAAGGCTTGCGTTATCATCAGCACCGGGTGTTTCACAAAATACATCATAATGAGCACCGATTATTATTCTGGTAGAATGAGTTGTTCCAATAGACCCAATTACATTTTTATATTCATTACCATTAATATTGTACACCTGAAAAAAAACAGCATCACAAACTTTCTTTAATTCATTTTTTGAACTCGTTTAGACTTTTTGGGTTTAAGCGAAAATTAGAAGTTTTTAGGGCTGTTGAAGGCTTTTTTGAGTTGCATAGCGTTACGGAAGGAAAAAAAGACAAAAACATAGCGGAAAACAGCAATTTTTTAGCAAATTCAAAAAGTTTAAATGAGTTCTATGTTATGTGCATTCAAAAAAAGTATTTAATTTGTAACCCGAGTAATCAATAGAAAACAGGTTCTCTAAAAAATACATGACTTTATTAAAAAAAATAAATAAGCGTTTTTATCCAAAAAATTACCTATTCCCTCCGGAGTGGATCGTTTTAGGGGTAAATAATGTGTGTAATCTGCATTGTAAAATGTGTGATGTAGGTACCAAAAATATAGATAGTAATTTTGCTCAAAATCTGGTTGGAACAAGACCGTTAAACATGCCTCCGGAACTAGTTAAAAAAGTTATTGATCATACCGCAAAATACTATCCGAAATCTAAATTAGCTTACGCTTTTACCGAACCTCTTGTGTATCCACACTTACTGGAGTCCTTAGCATATGCTTCAAAGAAAGGACTGCATACAACCATAACAACAAATGCTTTGACCTTAAAACATAAAGCAGAAAAGATGGTAAATTCAGGAATTAACGATGTGTATATTTCCTTAGACGGCCCGCAAGACATTCATAACGAGATACGAGGGCATAAAAAATCATTTCAAAAAGCATTAGAAGGCATAGAAATATTGGCGGGTATGGATAGAAGGCCTACAATTAATATTATCTGTGCCATTACAGAATGGAATGTTAAGCATTTAAAAAACATGCTAGATTCATTAAAACATCTTATTATTAATGAAGTTGGTTTTATGCATACTCAATTTGTAACAAAAGCGTCTGTAGCACTTCACCAAAATACCCCATGGGGTGCTTTATATCCTGCTCATGATTCTAATATGGATTTGATCGATCTTAAAAATATGGATCTCAATGCGTTATTAGATGAGGTCAGATTGATAAAAAAAACATCCTATCCGTTTAGAGTTTATTTTTCACCGGAGATAGATTCAATAGAAAACCTGGAGCTCTATTACTTACAAACTGAAAAGATTATTGGAAAAAACTGCCATGCGGTATATTCCAGTATTATGATAAAATCTGACGGTACGGTAATCCCGGCTCATGGAAGATGCTATAACTTGAATCTTGGAAATTTGCATGACAAATCTCTAAAGGAAATCTGGGAGTCTGGCACTCTAAAAAAATTACGTAGTGATTTAAATAAAGCCGGAGGCCTTTTCCCGGCTTGTAGCAGGTGTTGTAGCGCATTTTAATTATGAAAAATAAAATCGTCATATTCAATCCCCGTAGCGCCAGTGCAAAGTATAGAATCCCCAATTCTATTTTGCAAGTAGGCGCCTCTATTCACGGAAAATTTGAGTATGTTTTTCTGGACGGAAACCTGGAAAAAGATCCATGGCAAAAAATTCAGCAGTACTTTGATACAGGCGAATTCAAATATTTTTGCTCTACCGTAATGCCCGGGCCTCAACTTAAACAAGCCATTCCGTTTACAAAAAAGGTAAAAGAAGTATATCCGAACAGCATAACCGTTTGGGGCGGATATTTTGCAGCCAATCAATTCAAAGTGTCCATCAATTCCGGATACGTAGATTATATCATTAATGGGCCCGGTGATGTTGCTTTCCCTGGTTTACTGTCGGTTTTAGAAAATAACGAATTAGAAAACTTAGCAACTGTTAAAAACCTGATCTACAAAAAAGACGATCAAATTATCACCACAGCAAAAGAGGCATTACCGGATCAGGATAGTTTGCCCGATTTGCCTTATGAATATTTGGATACTTTTTATCCGCTAAAAAATTATCTGGCTAAAACATTTATGGGAAGCAAAACACTTTCCTACCACTCAAGCATGGGCTGTCCTTTTACCTGCTCTTTTTGTGCTGTGGTTCCTATTTACAATGCCCGGTGGAAAGGGAAATCGGCTACAAATATTGCCAAAGACGTTTTTTATTTTAAAGAAAAATATAACATAGATGCTGTTGAGTTTCACGACAATAACTTTTTCACCTCCAGAAAACGTGTCGTGGAATTTTCTGAATTGGTTGTAGGTAAAAACATACAATGGTGGGGAGAAGGGCGAATAGATACCATCAACAAATATTCTGATGAAGATTTGCATTTGATGCGAAAAGCAGGATGCAGCATGATTTTTTTGGGAGCTGAAACCGGAAATGACGAAGTGCTAAAGCAAATGAACAAAGGCGGAACACAATCCGGAAAAATGATAGAAGATTTTGTAGTACGAATGAAAAAAGCAGACATTGTCCCGGAACTGTCCTTTGTATTGGGCTTACCTGCGGAAACCAAAGAAAAAGTGTATGAGCAAATCCTATGGGATATCCGGTTTATCAAGAAAATTAAGAAGCTAAATCCGGATTCCGAGATTATTATTTATTTGTATAGCCCGGTACCGACAGAAGGTTCGGATTTGTATCAACAAATTATAGATGCGGGGTTTTCTTTTCCCGAAACTCTGGAGGAATGGATTGAACCCAACTGGGAAAAATTTGACCTCAGAAAAAATCCGTTAACTCCGTGGTTGACACCAAAAATGGTAGACAGAATACAGAATTTTGAAACCGTATTGAATGGTTGCTACCCAACTGTTTCCGATTTCAAGATTAAAGGAGTTAAAAAACACTTACTGAAAACCATATCCCGTATTCGATACGAATCGAATATTTACAGGTTTCCCTATGAGGTTAAATTAATGCAAAAAATATGGAAATACCGTCAGCCTGAAATTGAAGGTTTCTATTCCGAATAAAAAAATATGCGAAATTTTCTAAAAAAAATTACACATCCTCTTTTAAAGATAGCTGCTAATATTTACTTTTTAAAACCCAGAAAATATATCTACAAAGAGATTCATACTCTTGTGCATCCGGAAGTTTTTGCGCCACATTTTATACTGAGTACCAAAATATTACTGGATTTTGTTGCCACGTTAAACCTCAATAACAAATCTTTTCTGGAACTCGGTTGCGGCTCAGGTATCATTTCACTTTTTGCAGCTTCGAAAGGAGCCAAAGTTACCGCTTCGGATATCAACCGTAAAGCCCTGGAATATTTGGAAATATCAGCAGGGAGAAACAATTTACCGCTTAATATCATTTATTCGGATTTGTTTGCAGAACTTAATTCAAAATATTTCGATTATATCATTATCAATCCTCCGTATTATCCCAAAAAGCCTAAAAACATGAAAGAAAAAGCCTGGTTTTGTGGCGAGCATTTTGAATATTTTCAACGTCTTTTTACGCAGCTGACAAAACGAAAAGATGTTATAAACACCTATCTGATTTTATCAAAGGATTGTAATATGGTTCAAATTAAAAAAATAGCAAAAGCCAATGCTTTACGTCTAAAAAATGTTCGAGAAGTTATGAAACTAAAAGAGAAGAATTTTATATTCAAGCTTCAAAATTATTCGGAGAATCTACAGTAAGTATGCCAGATACTCTTTTTTTCGCCCTAATATATGCTCTTCTTTTTTGTCCTTTTGAAATTTCAAAAAAAACGGATAGAAATAACATCCCTAATTCAATAAATTGCAATATCTTTTTCATGAAAGATACATTTTTAAATGTTGTCATTCTCACACAAGATCAAACCGGATAGAAATACATCTATAAATCCTTGTTTTTAATTCCTGCATGAGAATGGACATGGTTATATAAAAATCAACTAACTACATATGAATATCAATGGAATAATAAAAATTAAACTTCACAATCACAATTGGAATTAACTGTTCCCTGCTGATTTTGAATATAGCACGTATCTCCAATATTGAGTTGTAGTGCCGGACAATCATACTGTGTCGTGTTTTCTGCCTCGCATTCGCAATTAGCATTTATTTTCCCATCCATACCATTGGCAGTTGTACAGGAGTCTCCAATATTGAGTTGTAATGTCGGACAATCGTAAGTAACGGTAACTTCACATTCGCAATTTGCATTAAGTACACCTTGTTGGTTTTGCACAAAACAGATGCTTCCGACATTAGCTTGCAATGCCGGGCAATCAAATAGTTGATCATTTTGCTCGTCATTATTTTGAGTACAAGCGAGTATAAAAGCAATGGTTGAAACTAATAAAAATACTTTTGCGGATAAGATTTTTTTCTTCATGATAAATAAGTTTAAGTTTTTAAGTTTATGTAGTAGACAGTTGCAAAACACAATTTCCTACCTTCATTTAAAATTTTTAACTATTTGAGACCTTTTCAAAATTGATTTGGTGAAAAAGTTCGACGCCCGAAGAAAATTTTCAACCGGAATAACCTATTGATTTTGAGGATTTAAAATTTTCGAGAAGGAAGAAATTTGAAGCCAAATCAATTTCAATACGGAATATATTACTTTTTTGCAAAGGTCTCTATTTATCTAGTTTCAAGTTTGAAAGTATTCGAGTTAAAAGCTTCAAATCAGTCTTTTAAACACCAGGAGAAATAGCCTTATTTTTTGAGAAAATAAGGTTTCTTAAAAGTTATCACATCCCGTAAACATTATTGCTTAGAGCTTTTCATGCAAAAAACCAAGCTAGGCTTTAGTCAAAAATGATATTATATTTCACAATCACAATCAGGATTAACAGTTCCTTGCTGATTTTGTATAATGCAAGGATCACCGATATTTAACTGTAATGCCGGGCAATCAAATGTAGATTGACATTGCTGTGAGACAGTGGAGAGGTTTGCTCGTAGTTCCTCATTACTCGTAAGCGTAAAAGTAGTGTTTCCCGAATTAGTGTTTACCGGGAAATGTAAACTCACAAGATATGTGTCTGTATTGATTCTGTTAGTTACCATTACACGTAATTCCGCATCATTTGTTACGGTTTCATTAACTAATGACTGAAAATCTATGTTATAAACGTTAAATAGTATAGGGTAATTAAAATCTATACAATCAATTGCATTAGTAGAAACATCCAGGATTAAAGTAGCTAATTCGGAATTGGCCACAATAACACTATTCTGATCCGGAGGAGTTACTGAAATAGTATCATTTTCTTTACAGGAAAAAAATAATAGTAGTATTAATACCCCTAAATATTTAGAAAAAGTTAATTTCGCTTTCAAAATACATATGGTTTTATTAGAAGTAGACATGTTATCACTTATAAATTCCTACTTTGCAAGTGTTAAAAATATGTAATTCCATATAAGTTCACAAAATATTATACTATGAACTCATTTAAACTTTTTGGATGTAAGCGAACATTAGAAGTTTTTAGATATGTTGAAAGTTTTTTTGAGTTGCATAGTAGCGCTACGGAAGGGAAAAAAGATAAAAACAGAGCTAAAAACAGCAATTTTTTAGCAAATTGAAAAAGTTTAAATGAGTTCTATATATGAAAGATGATGATCTTTGTGATGAGTTAACGTTTTCAGGTATTTTCAAAAAATATTCTAAAGAATTATATCAGTATTTTTATTACCGTTACGGAGGAGATTGTAATATTGAAGACTTCATTCAAGATGCATATACAAAACTGTGGCATAAGTGTAGTCAGGTAACTGCTTCAAAAGTTAGAGCTTACTTATATACCTCCGTAAGAAATATGATTTTAAACGATATGGCTCATAAAAAAGTGGTGTTAAAATACCAGCAGCAGTCTAAGCACATAGAAACTTCTTCCTATCATCCATCCTATTTTGAAGAAGACAATATGTATGTGAAACAATTGCAAAAAGCACTGGAAAGTTTATCTGAAGAGCAGAGGGTTACATTTCTCTTAAATAGAATAGAAGGTAAAAAATTCAAAGAAATTGCGGAAATTATGGGAATTTCACCTAAAGCGGTTGAAAAAAGAGTGTATACTGCTTTTAAAAAAATAAAAAAACAAATATCAAATGACAAGTAATGCCAAAAAGAATACTAAAATAGCCCAATTTTCCTTACACAATCTTATAGACTATTTTAGTATTCTTTTTGGTATAAGGTAGGAAATATAAAAACAAACTTGTCTTATTATTTATAATGAACATACATCATGGAAAAAGACAATCAGAATATGATATCAAAATGGCTCAATAATGAATTGTCATCGGAAGAGCTAAAATCTTTAACAGATGTTGAAGAATATAAAGAAATAAGTCGGCTTGATGACACTTTAAAAGGTTTTAAAGCCGATGATTACGATGTTGAAAAAAATCATCGTCTGTTGATGGAGTCCATTAAACAACCTGTAAAAACAAAGGTTATTTATCTACGTCGTATGTATAGGGTAGCTGCCATAATTATTGTGACACTGGGAATATTTTTTATTACTGATTCTCTGAATAAAACACAGCATATTGCTACGCAGATTGGCGAGAAAACCGAATTTACATTACCGGACAAATCACAGGTTTCTTTAAATGCCGGTAGCAGCATCCGGTATGCTGAAAAAGAATGGCCAAATACCAGAAATATTGATCTGGACGGGGAAGCGTTTTTTAAAGTAGCCAAAGGAGAAAAATTTAGCGTTCATACCCTATTGGGCGAAGTAGTGGTTCTGGGAACGGCATTTAATGTATTTGCCCGGGAAAACCTGTTTAGAGTAACTTGCTATGAAGGAAAAGTAAAGGTGGTTTTTAATAATGAAACGGTTTATTTGTCCGAAGAAGAACACTTACAATTTATAAAAACCGACAGCAGTTATACAAAAAAGAAAATAACCATTGATGCGCCCACGTGGTTAGATAATTATAGTACTTTTAGCAGTGTTCCTGTAAAATATGTATTTCAGGAGTTTGAAAATCAATACCACGTAACGGTCAAATCGGATACCATTGATGTATCTCAATTATTTTCAGGCACATTGATTCATGACGATATCGTAGTAGCAGCAAAATCTATTGCCATACCTTTAGGCCTAAAGTTTGAAATAAAGAAAGACGTCATTGTATTTTCAAAATAAAGTTTCAATTAAGAATGAAATATGCTTCTTTGTGTATTATGTATTGCTGTGTACAGCTATCTGTTAGTGCACAAAATACACCTCCTGTTTCGCTGTCAGATGCTTTAGAAAAAATAGAAAAAGAATTTTCTGTAAGCTTTTCGTACGCAGATGAAAATATAAAAAATATTCAATTTTCATTCCCGCAAAAAAAAGTATCTCTGGATGAACTACTTGTAATACTCGCATCTCAAACAAAACTTCTGTTTAAAAAACTAAGCCCTAAAATTATAGCAATAAGTGTAGACGGCCCTTTTTCAGGTGTAATTAACCTCGACATGGTCCTCATTAAAAATTACCTGACCAAAGGAATTCATCAAAAAGTGAACGGGTCAATAGAAATCAAACCCATGTCTGCCGGAATTTTACCCGGATTAACAGAGCCTGATATATTTCATACATTACAAGCACTGCCAGGCATATATAGTGTAGAAGAAAGAATATCCAATATCAATATCAGAGGAGGCACACACGGCCAAAATTTAATTCTTTGGAATAGAATTAAAGTGTACCAGGTCGGGCATTTTTTTGGACTAATCTCCGCATTTAACCCCTATGTAACAGATAAAATCTACGTTTATAAAAATGGAACGAATGCATATCACGGAGGAGGTGTTTCGGGAGTAATTGATATGCAATCTGATTTGAGTAAAGTAAAAAAAGCTTCTGTTAATTTGGGTTTGAATGCATTGCATACTGATATCACAACAACGTTTCCCGTAGCTAAAAAAACAAATTTACAACTATCTTTAAGACGTTCGTTTACCGATTTTTTTAAATCCCCTACCTATAAAGAATATTTACAATATATCATCGTAGATTCTGATCTGAAAAACGAAGTCACGATGAACAATGACAAGTTTGTATTTGTCGATAGTAACATAGGAATTCATCATACATTCTCTGAGAACTCCTCGCTAAAATTTAATGCATTTCACCTCTATAACAAACTCGATTATGAAACCATTTTTAATGGTGCTGCCACCCGGGGAAGCCAATTAAAACAGGAAAGTTTAGGAAGTGCTCTCCACTATAAAAAACGTATTGATAATACGACAATAAACGGTCAAATATATCTTTCTCAGTACCATTTAACGGCTAATGATAATCGTTTTATAACAGCAAACAGGTTACATCAAAACAACCAGGTTCTCGATATTGGTTTTCGCACCGGCAGTACTGTTAAATTAAATGAAAAACTGGAACTCACATCCGGTTATCAGTATAAAAAACTGGTGATTTCCGATCTGGAAATTGTAACGAACCCAACATTTGGAAGAAAAGTAACACAAGAATTGATAACACATGCTGTTTTTGGTACGATAGCCTATTACGAACCTAATAATCTTTATTTCAGATTTGGCATAAGGGCAATATATCACCGTAAATTCTCCAAATCCATCGCAGAGCCCAGGATGAGTGTTTCAAAGAAAATAGGCCCTTTCGTAAAACTCAACATGATGGGGGAATTTAAAAGCCAGACCATTTCTCAAATAACAGATTTGCAAAACGCCTTCTTTGGTATAGAAAAGAGAAGGTGGGTATTGAGCAATAATGCCGATATTCCTATTACTAAAAGCAAGCAATTATCATTTGGGGTACATTATAAGAAAAATGATCTTATGATCGGAGTAAATGCCTTTGTGAAAGAGGTTAACGGAATCAGCTCCCGAAGTCAGGGGTTTCAGAATCAATTACAATTTGTAAATGCGACAGGTAGTTATACAATAAACGGAATAGATTTTCTACTACATAAGAAAATAAATCATTTTGTTTCCTGGATAAACTATACTTACAGTAATAACGTAAATCATTTTAATATAAATACGCAGCAACAAAAGTTTCCGAGCAATTTTGACATTCGGCATAATATAAGTATCTCTAATACCTATACCTTCAACAAAATAAAATTGGCTGCCAAACTAAACTGGCATACCGGAAGGCCTTTTACAGGAATAAATGAGAACACTCCCATCCTCAATAATGAAATAAATTATGCAGCTATTAACAGTAACAACCTAAAGAATTATTTTAGAGTTGATTTTTCGGCAACAAAAGAATTTAAGACAAAGAGATTTCGTACTACTATGGGTATCTCTTTATGGAATCTTTTAAATACAAATAATACCATCAACACTTACTTCATAAAAATAAACGATACCACACTACGTTCGGATGTATCTTCTTTAGGCTTTACGGCAAATATCTTTTTTCGGGTAGTGCTCTGATTATACCAAAATGAATACTAAAGTGGTCTAATACCATTTACTATTTGAAAATACTGCAATAATTTTAGTTAAAAACTCAAAAGCTGTAATGCTTATTATTTTGTGTTCATTAGTAGATTTAATGAGTTGAACTATTTTATTTTCAAGCTGTTCTAAAGAATCATAAATTTTCATAGCCAATGTCGTAGCCAGTTATTTTTTCTTCCATAATTTTTCTCCAGTTTCTTTATCGATAGAAAACATAGTTTGCATAAAAACGTAATTCACTCCTGATATCCGTTTTATTTCAGATGCAGAAATTGGATTGTCTAGAATTTTAAATTTATTAAGCTTCATCGAGTATTCCTCATTAGCATATTTCGGGTTATTTCGATAACTACTTTTGTCAATTTTTCCAGTTGCAATTCCTTTTGCTACTATTCCAGTTCCTGAACGATAAAGAAAAACTTTGTCTCCTTTATTAAAGTGTTCAATTTTGAATTTCCAAGGTTCAAAATATGCAGCAACTTTTTTATTGTCTAACATATCAGTTTCATCCTCTGAACCGTGTTTGATATTTGTGTTTAAAATATAATATCCTTCGTCAATATATTCGTATGGATTTGGACTTTGGCGGTATGTCTCAAAATCAAGAAGAAATTGATTACTAACTTCATAAATTTTGTAAACCCAACTGGAAATATTTACTCCTTGTTCGTCCCAATATTCAATCGCTGCTCTTGTTTTAAAGTCTAGCCCATTTGTTATCAAAATAAACTTTTGTTTTTTGTTGATATCGGTTGGTTTTAGATGGGTGCATAACATTTTGTCGCGAAATAGTTATTTTTAAGGATTAACTTTTAAAAGCGACACCATTATGATTAGCGAAGAGGAATTTTTAGCCCAAGCCAAGAAGCGTTATCAAGCGATAGCAAAATTATCAAACATAAAGAGTTACTATGATTACGAAAAGACTTTTGATCAAATATGGACGGACTATGGTCGAGAGGTTTTAGAGAGAAGTATAAGCGAACCATCTAAAGACAGGCGTAAAAAAAAACTTATCACGTTACGGAAAGATAGAGATTAACAACACTCATCCCTTTAGTGAAAAAGTCAATGGATTTAAGATAAGTCCCTATATGCAAGACAAAATGATTTATATTGGTCAAAACGATTGTTATGGAGATGGTCATGAAGTTTTATCGAATCTTCTAGGTGTTTCAGTCAATGCGATGCAGCTTTACAGAGTCACAGACTTTTATGGTGGTTTATTAGAGCAAGAAAAAGTATTGGAGGTTGATGCCGTTGAACCTGATATTCTTAAGGTAGATAACCAAGAGTGCATATATGCTATGGTCGATGGGTCGATGCTTTTCACTCGGGAAGAGGCTTGGAAAGAAGTAAAATTAGGCAGAATTTTTAAACAGAGTAGCTGTATGGACATATCAAATAAACGTGGATGGATACGCCATTCGTTGTATGAAGCATATTTAGGCAAAGCTGATAAGTTTACAGATAGAATGGATAGATACTTAGGCTGTTACAGGAGTATTGATAAGCGACTGATTTTTGTTGGTGATGGTGCTAGATGGATATGGAAATGGGTAGATCAACATTACCCTTTTGCCACACAAATATTGGATTGGTATCATGCTTTAGAACATTTACACGATTTTGCTAAGGTTTGTCTCTCTAATCAAGAGTCATATAACAGTTGGGTTGGTCAACAGGAGCAACTACTAAAAAACAGTCAAGTAAATCAAGTCATTGAGAATATCAAAAACTTAGAATTGACAAAGCAAAATCAACGTAAACAACAAAGCCAACTTATCACATATTATACCGAAAATAGGTCGCGTATGGACTATCAGCAATATCAAAATACAGGAGCAGGTATTATAGGATCTGGAGCCATAGAAGCAGCTAACAGGGAGGTTGTTCAAAAAAGAATGAAACTCTCTGGACAACGTTGGTCTAAAATTGGAGCTCAAAATATGCTCACATTAAGAACAACTAAACTGAGTGATAAATGGAACAAAGTAGTTAACCTAATCTGTACTGAGAAAAATAAAGCTGCTTAAAACGACAAAATGTTATGCACCCTTTTAGATTTGAATTAAAGCGTGAGTTTAAGGCATTAATTAAACTGTTTTCATTTGGAAAGAATTTAAGAAACAATTCGTTTAAGTCGTCATATTGATATTGTCCATAAATCTGACCATATCGCATAACTTGTAACAAATTCACATCTAGTGATTCCCAAGATTTAAGTTCAAAAATATATAATTCTCCATTTTTATCAATTGCCATTAAATCTGGCTCTTCTTGCCACCTACGAGATTGCATTATTAGTAATAATTCATCTTCAGGAAGAAGTACTTCAAGATTTTCGTAAATCATTTTTTGAAAATCTTCTTCTTTCCAACCAATATCAAATAATTTTAGTCCTTTTCTGCGATTTATTTCATATTGTTTTCTGTTAAGATTAAATATCATTGATAGGTCATTTTAATTGGCTACAACGTCAGTTCGTCTCAAAAGTATATTAAATTATAGTTTAATTTTTCTGAAGCGCTAGAAATTTGCAAAAAGCACTTGCGTTATGATTTTTAATCAAATTCTCAAATCGTTTAGAAAATGACGTTATTGACTCAATACGATCTCTTATTTGCTTAAATATGGCTTTATATAAACTAAAACAGCTTGTTTTCAGGAGTTTCATCAATGCTTTTACACCAATAATATTGATGATCCTTTTTAAATTGTAAGCTGTAGCTATCAATCCAAAGTCAGCCGAAGCTCTATTGATTCCTTTTTTAGTGATAATATGGTCAACTCCCCATTGCCGTTTTATGGTGCCATAGGGATGCGCTACAATTGCCTGTCTTTGTTTATAAGCATTACCACTATTTTTAATACGTTTGGCATTGTTTTCAATGTTTTGTGCGTATTGACTACGTTGCACAATTTTACCATTCACTTTAGCGGTGGTGCATTGTTCACGCATAGGGCAAGATTTACAGGCTTTGGTTTTGTATTGTTTAAATGTATAATTTCTGGTTTTATACCAACTGCCATTACTGGTTAAGGTTTGATTTTCAGGACAGGTGTAGCTATCGTTTTCTTTTTTGTAAGTAAAGTGTTCTACGTTGTAATTAGGGTTAGGTGCTTGACTGCTTCTACCAATACCAGGAATAGCTACAAGAGTGTTAATACCTAAATGATCGGCGACATTAAATTCGCTAGCTGTATGATAGCCTTTGTCATATAGTGCAGTGAAGTTGGTGTGCCTAAGACTGGTCTTTGCACGTCTAAGCATAGTACCCATCGTTTTTTTATCATTGCTATTGGTAATTTTATAATCAATCAGTAATTTGTGTTTGTGATCTACTGTGGTTTGTGCGGTATAGCAAACTTCAGTGATGAGCCTGCGAACAATTTGGTGTCTGCTATCAGGATCAGTGGTTGATATTTGAGGGTTTTCACAAGAGTTGTCATTATCGAGTTGTTGCTTAATATGGTGGTACTTTGCTTTATGTGCCCTGTGGTTTTGGGGTTGCTTTTCGATGAGTTGTTTTTGATTGCTATGATCATCGTATGGTGCATCCCCGTCAGCGTTGGCTAAGGTTTGGTTGTGCTGATCTAACTTTTTATCAATATAAGCTAAATGACGTTCTATTTTCTTTTTATTGTAATTGTTTTTTTTAGAATTTTGAGCCCTTAGTTTGGTAGAATCCCCTGCAATAAGCAAGCCTCCAATTAGGTTAAAGTTTTTGGCTATTGCTACACTTTGTCTAAATACTGGCTTGATTGCTTTGGGATTGTTTTTTCTAAATCGGTTAATGGTGTTGTGGTCAGCTTTGAGATTGCCTAAGAGCCACATGAGTTCTACATTGCGATGACATTCTTTTTCTAAAGCACGTGAAGAACCTATACGGTTCATGTAGCCGTAGATGTATAGTTTGAGTAAATCACAGGGATTATAGGGTGGTTTACCAGTATGTGAGAGCATTTGAAAGCCTAATGCCTTTAGTTCTATAGAATCTACAAATACATCAATAAAGCGAACAGTATTTTCTGAGTCAATTAAATCATCTAAAGCAGTAGGAAAAAAACTGAGCTGATTGCGAGGGATTTTCTTAATATATTCCATAGCTTTAAAATACAACTTTTTAAGAAATCTAAAAAGAAAATTAAACAGAGTTTTGAGACAGTCTGACAGTCTTGTATATGAAAAGTAGCGGATTTTACTCACTAATTTTTGGGTTTTACAATGACCTTTATTTTATTATTTATCTTTTGTTTAAGCACTTAAACCGCTATTTTTTATATACGTTGTTGTGTTTTCGTACTTTATTTTCCATTCTGTTTGTAGCGTTGGCAAAGACAAACTCTTTTGCAATTTTTGGTGTAGTGTTGGCTTGAGCGAATTGCAAATGTGTATGGCTTATGCGGTAGCTTCTTCAATATTCTCTATTTCTTTATCTGTTAGTTTATATATTCTGTAAATTATATTATCAATCTCACTTTCAAATGAACCACTTTCAGCATTATTATTAGAATTTATTAACACATTCACTAGTTCTACTAATTCTTTAGATTCTAGTAATTCTTTTATAAGTGGTAATTTTAGTACATGAATTATTTTAGTTTCAACAAACGTGTTTCCTAATGACGGTGCTATTACTTTTCTAATATAATAATTAGCGAACTTGGAATTCAATAACCCAAGGACAGGAATTAAATTATCAAAACTATTAAAGTCATAATCCTTAAATTGAATTGAAAAAAAATTATTCGAAGCATAGTTTGCATTATCAATAAATGCTTTGAACGGATTACCTGTTCTTGTCAAATATATTTTTGGTTGGTTAAAAATACGTTCATCTCTTAATGAAGCATACTCCTTTTTACTTTTGTCAATAATCTCTTTGCGATAATCTACATACCAACCAAATCTTTTTGAAATATAATTTTCAATTTGGTCACCATTTCTTCCTCCAAGAAACATTGGTTTTTCTTCACCTGTGATTTGTTCTTTAATAAAAAGTTTCTCTCTTATATTACCTGAATGTATACCTTCATGACATTGCAGGTAATCATCTAAAATATCAAAACTTCTTAATTTGTTAAGAATTCCAATGTCTATTGAATTTAAAAGAATATTATATGTATTATCATATTCTTTAAGGATGAAATTATCCTTGTTTGCAAACCATCTTTTTTCGATTACTGAAGAATTTTGGTAGAATCTTGTTGAAATTTCTGTCTCTTCGGAAACTTCTAATTGATTTAAGAACAAAGTACAAACATCATGTTCTACATCTGCAAATGGTCTAATGTCGTCTGGAATTGCTGTGTTTTGATACCAAGATAAGTTGTAGAGGTAATTAGAACATAAAGCTCTAGTTTTTGAGAAGTCTTTTACAAGAATACTATCTGGAAGAATTTGGGTTATTAAATAATTACAAATATTTATAGATAGTCCCATGAAATAAGCGAAAGTGTTAGGTGTAGAACTATCAATATTTTGGTATCTAACTTTTAAGAAAGTTTTTTGCTCTTTTGTCAAAGTAGCACCCCAAGGTGGATTCCCAATTATTGTATCAAATCCAACAAAATCTCCATTATCATATAAAACTTCTGGAAACTCAAAACGCCATTCAAAAGCATCTTCATATATTTTGTTGTTCTTAATTTCTTCAATCATGGTTTCCAATTTTTTAGAATCCGCTGTGAGTTTTTTTAGTTTTTTATTCCAAGCAGTTTTTTCTCTTTTGGTTAACTCAAACATTTGAGTTTGATTGGTCATTCCAAAAATTTCTCCTTGTAATTTCTTTAGTTTCTTAACTTTTGGGTCGTTTAGTGATATTTCACTTCTAAAGTCGTTTTTAATATCGTCAATGAGTTTTTCCATTGCTCGCTTTTGCTCTTTGTTTTGAGCATTACGATACGTGTCAACTGCAATTCTATAACTGTCAATAGTCCATTTACTACTTTTTAGTGCTTTTTTAAGGTCAGAATCTAATTCGAAGCGACTAATAAGTGAGTTTCCACATTTTATATTAATATCAATGTTTGGAAGTGTTTCTAATTCGCTTTCATTTTTGTAATAAGCATTTTTAAGTAGTTCTATCCAAAGACGTAAGCGACAGATTTTTACAGAATTTGGGTTAATATCTACACCAAATAAACAGTTTTCAATGATGGTTTGCTTTTCGTGGAATAGAGCTTCTTGTATTCGTTGACTTTCTTTATTCGTTGGATTGTATTCAAATAATTCTCCATCTTCATCAGTCACAATTAATTCATCATTAACAACTTCAAATTGGTATTCTTTTAGCCTTTTTCCATCTCTGTCTTGTAAAATTTTCAAGTCGTTTTTAATGGAAATCATTTCATTAAGTGCAGAAACTAAAAAGTGTCCTGAACCAACTGCTGGGTCACAAATTTTAAGACTGTTTATAATATCGTTTGCTTCTTGTCTGTCTTCAATTTTATCGTAAAGAGAATCTATGTCTTTACAGTTCCAATCTTTGGTTTCGTTGAATTTTTGAATAACCGCTTTTCTAATGGTTTCACGACACATATACATTGTGATAAAACCTGGCGTAAAGAACGAGCCATCTTTGTAACCATTGATTTTCTCGAAAATTAGACCGAGAACAGAAGCGTTAATTAAGGTTTTATTGTCTTCTTGAATTTCCTCTTTTCCTTCACTACTAAAGTCGTAAGCATTTAAAAATTCAAATAGATACTCCAGAGTGCTTAAATTTCCTGTTCGTTTTTTTCCGCTTTCACTTTTTAAAACAGTTGAGAAATAAATTGGAATAGTTTTATCATCTCGCAAATTGCTAATAAATAAAGTTCCGTGTTCAATTCCTGTTGGTTCAAAAAGTGAACTGTTCAAGTAAGGAACTTTTGCAAAAAGCTCTGTTACATCTTCGTTCCTTTCTGATTGTTGTTTAGCTAAAACTTGAAAGAAAAGACTGTTTAAATCATCATAGTTTTGAATTTTATCGATACTTAAAAATTCATAGAATTTGTCTCCTTTATGATAGGTTTTTAGTTGAGCTTCTAAAAGTTTAAGAAACAAAACTCTGTTAATCCAAGTGATACTTAATTCAAGACCAACATTAAATAAACGTTCTTCTTGAGTTGTTCCAAAATGACTTGGATTGTCAAGTCTATTTATTTTGTCTAAACTGTCAAGTTGTATAATTGCGTTTTCGAGAAATGAACCTGTGTTCCTTTCGCCTTTTTTGTTTCGTTCTATTAATTTTTTACTTCCTTCTTTGGTTTCCGAAAGTCCAATAATATGCAGTAATTCTCCGTAGAATCTTTTATCAAGACTATTGCTGTCATTGGCAAACGGTAGTTTTAATAAATGCTCTGGTGAGAGTAATTTAAAAAGTGAAATAAGGTTGTTGTCGTCTTTTAGATTGTCATTACGAAGTGGTTTTTCGTATTCTCGAATATCGAAAAAGGTAAATTCAATATCGTTCTTTAATCCATTGACAAAAGGCTCTGCAATTTCCTTGTAGAAAAAATCAGTTGTTTTTCCTGCTAATCTTCCATTTTCAAAATCGTTGAATTGTTTAACCAATCCTTTGTTTTGAGCAAACTGTTTTTCAAATACGTTGGAATCAAAAATGAACCATTCGTTAATGTTTGTTGCAACTAAATATTTTATTTCAAGATTTTTGTGAGTAATTCGTTCTCTTAAATAATAGAGAACCAATTCTTGAAATGCTTTGACATTGATTTTTTCCTTTGTCAGCATTTCCGATTTGTTGGTCGGCTTTTTTGCCTCAATGATTACTCCAACTGTACTTATTGATTTATTTCCGTTGTGGATTACAAGGTCATTTCTTCCTTTTGTGTTTATGAAATGGTTGTTCTTGTAATAAGTATCTTTTAAAAAGTCAGAAACTAGGTTCTTGTGAAATTCTTCAGATTCAGTATCGTTTGTTCGGTCGAGTAGTTCAATCAAATTCGTCTTGAAATTTTCAATTTCCGTTCTGTTCGGTTTTATTTTTAAAAAGGCTTTATTTATTGCCTTTCGTGGTTTCAAGATTTTTAATTCCATTTAATGTATTCTATTTTTCAGTAGGTCAATTTAATTCTTTATTCTCAATATCATTCGAGTGTTGGCAAAAACAGCTCTTTTGGTTTTTCAGCGTTGGCTTTCGTGTCGGCAAAAACCAAATGTGCTGTTTGTGCGGCTGGTTTTTTTCAGTATGAAACACAACGGTTAATGTATGGTGTCGTAGCATCCTGCAAGGTGCTATGCACTATACATATTGTTGTGTTTTCGTGTTTTTAGGTGTTTTTCAGTTCTGTTGGTCAAAAGTCATGTTCTTTGTCCAAAAATATAATGTAAAAAATATCGTCCTCAATAAAACCTGCAACAACTTCTTTACTCTTGGTCGTAATATGCATTGTTGTCCATGTGTCCACTGTTATATGTTTTGGCTCTTTTAAGTTTGAATTTGGAGGAAATCCGACTTTTGTATATTGTTTTAAACAGCCATTATGGTACGCTTCTGTAACAGAAAATTGTCCAACAAATTTCATACGTGTATTTAATAGACCTAAAAGACCAAGTTCATCCCACTGTTCAATTGTTTGACCTTGAGTAGTAATATGTTTTGTTAAGCTAAAAGATAATTTTCTCTGCTTTTTTTCTTGAGCCTTTCTCTTACCTTGTTCTCTAAGGTATGCAGGATCTTTTCTGTTATTTCTTTTAGGACTCATAAAGCAAGTTTGTTAGGTTGTCAGAAATTTCAAGAGTTTCAGCTGCTCCAAAAATATTTTTTAAATACTTTTTGTCAAATGCAGAATCGTTTCTAACAGTTTTTGCGTCAAAGTCAGATAAAGAATATAATTCTGAAGCTCCAAATTGGTCTTTTTCTACAAACCATATTTGATCTCTTCTATAAATACTTTTATCTAAAAGATTAGTGTCATGCCCTGAAATTATTATTTGTGCATTTCTTTTATTGTGTTTATGAAATAAGTCAATAAGTTTTTTTGATAAGTTGGGATGGAGTTTAGAATCGAATTCATCAACAAATAGGATTCTACCATTTCTTAATGTATGATAAATAGGTCCTAAAATGTGTATTAATTTTTTAGTTCCTTCAGATTCATTAGTAGCTTTAAAAGGAATAGCATCAATCAATAAATTGTTACTATCAAATTTATTGTGATATGTTATTATCTCTCCGTCCTTTTCTCCTGCTTCTATGTTAGATATTTCTAAATATTTTAATACAGAAGCTGCCCATTTTTTAAAGGTTGAATCTTTCTCTAATAGTTTTGCTGTGAATTTATCATAATATCTTTCATGTAAACCACTAATAGTGTTAACATTTGAAAACCATTGAAATATTCTTTTCGATATTTTCTGATTATTTTGAGCTAAGTGACTTAAGAGTAAAACATTTGAATTGACTTCTGATTTGAATTTATTTCCTTCTTCAAAGGATTCACCATTTATATCATATTTGTCAATTTCCCTTTTGAATAAATAAACTTCTCTATCTTTTTTTCGAGATAACCATTCTTTTTTTATCTCATATCCATTGATTTCAAAACCGTATTTGTATATATAATCATCTAAAAGGAACGAAACCTCATACATAGTATTTTCGGTTTCACATTCTGAATTTAATTTGAATTGATAATCCTGTTCAGGCTTTTCATCATCTTTTTTTAGAGAATTACTGTATGAATTAAACAGCACCCTGCTCATAGTATTCATAACACTCATGAAGTTACTTTTACCACTACCGTTTGCTCCGTATATAGCCGCTGATTTTAAAAGGTCAAACTCTCTTTCAGTAGAAATTATGTTTTCTTCAAGGTGTTCTTTGAATGACATTACATTTGTCATTGAGAAAACTGTTTCATCTTTGAATGAAAGAAAGTTCTTAAATTTTAATTCGATTAACATAATTATCTTTTTATGGACTGCAAAGATATGGGGTTAAATTGGTTTATTACTATTTTTTGGTAATAAAATTAAATAACGCATTTTGAAATATGTAGATTTTACATGAAACACAACGGTCTAGTATAAGAATAGTAGCGGATTTTACGCACTAATTTTTCGGATAAGCACAGACCGTTTTTTATGTTACCTACTTTCGTTTTAGCGATTAAACCGCTATTATTTTTATACAATGTTAGCTGCTGGCTTTTTTCGCAAACTTGCTAGCGGTGGCAAAGACATACTCTTTTGCAATTTTTGGCTTGTGTGTTGGCTGAAGCGAATTGCAAATGTGTATGGCTTTAAGCGTTGGCATTTCACACGAAAGATAATGGTTCGAAACCAACATCTTCATTTGAGACAGAATCATATATTTTAAATACCCCTTCCTGTAACCAAACTACCTTAATGTTTTCTGCTGAACAAAATTCGATTAAACTGTCTTGAGGCTTTTGAGAGTAAACTAAAAATTCTTTTATATCCTCATATTCCATTTGTCTATTGACAATAGAGAATTTATAATATTTAAGTTGTCCAACACCTTTAATTGTCTGCTTTTCTTGGTCAGACATTGAGTTCAAAATAGTTTTGATTTCAAAAACTAAAGCAGTTTCTCCTAATGTCGATAAGCAATCAAATTTTCCTTCGTAAAGTTCAAATTCTCTTTCCTCACACAATAATCCAAGCTGTCTTACAATTTGTTGATGTTCAGCTAAACGTTCTTGGCGTATTCTTATTGATTCGGTATAATCAATACTAACAGATGAAATTGTATTAAAAATTGGGTCTACTGCAATTGTACCGGAAGTTACAGGTCTATATTGTGAATAGGGAACTCCTTCTAGATTCGTTCTGTCAGTCGGGATTTCAGTTGAAATTTAATCTTCGGTTACAATTATTTGTCCGATTGGATAAGTGTTATTTCCACGTCTTTCAATATCTCCAAGTTGTTCTGCTAAAGATGGAAGTATTTTAACTGCGTTTCTCGCTTTATGTATAGTTAGATTAAGTTCTTCTCGAATTCCTTCAAAAGTTGAATTAGATAGACTTAGGACTCTTTGGTATTCTTCAATCGAATCATTTTCTGCATCAAGAGCTAACATTAATTTTTTAGTCTCTAATCCTGGATTATCTTGAACTAGTTTCAGTAAAATTCTATACGGATGACTAATTTCTCCATCGTTTCCTTCAACACCCATTCGAAGCAAAGAGTCACGCCATAGGGTAAGTCGAATATTTTCGGAATCAGTTGATAAAAGTAAAATTGCAAAAGGACTTAAATATGCTGACTTGTCGTCAGCTACGGTCAATAATCCTAACAATTCGAAGAATCTCCTAGTTTCTCTACCTGCCGTATAGTAACCTCTATTTGCAGGTGTTTTTTCGCTCTGCTCCCCTAGATATTCTTCAATTGTTTGTTCTGGTGTGTTTGGGAAAATTACCTGATTGCGAAGCAGTCTTTCTCCAAGATTTTCATCTCTCAATGGGATTTCTTCTTCAATAATGGTCTTTGACCGTTACTAAAGCTCGGTAGAACTTATCTATTTGGACGAATTGATGTGGAATGTTCTTCATTAATATTCAAAGAAATTAAACTTCTGCTAAGATACCATTTGCGTTAATTTCTATCTCAATATGATTATCGATGGTTATTTCTTTTAGTCGATTATTGGCGATTTTGATATAATCTCTATTCTTTTCGAAACCAATAAAATTTCTATTATTTTTTTTGGCACTTACACACTCACTACCAGAGCCACCAAAAGGAACAAGTACTAAATCATTTACATTTGAAAAGTGATTTATTATTCTGTCGCAGATGGCTAATGGTTTTTGTGTTGGATGGTCAACTTTTTCGTCTGCAAAGCGTCTGCCTGCTAAAACAGGTATATTCCAAACATCTCCAGCGTGTTTACCATCTGGATGTGGTGTCCAGACCTTGCCGTTTTTTGTTATCTTATTTTTTAGTCTTTCCGTACTTTTATATGGTTCCCTTATTTGGTGATAAGTGTAGTTGTCTGTTTTTGAAAACCAAAGGATTGGTTCATAATTTGCCGAAGGCGAATTTTTGTAACCTGAAAAACTGTTTTCATAATGCCATATTATTTGCCTTCTATACTTCAAATCTTTTTGATAAAGATGAACGTGAAGATGGCATAAGTAGTGATGTATGCCATAAATAAAAATTGAGCCTGTGGGCTTTAATTTTGTAATAGCAATATCTAGCCATTTTTTAGACCATTTAAGCCAACCATCTACATCATTCCAATTGTTAGTTGATTTCCCAAAATCTTTGTTCAAATTGTATGGTGGGTCAGCTATTATTAAATCAATTGACTCATTATCTAACTTCTGCATTTGTTTAATACAGTCTCCATAATATATTTTGTTTATCTCAATCATCTTTCTTGATATTTTGGAAAATTAAAACGTTTTGATGATGCATATTAGGGACGAATGAAAAAGGATAACCATAAGGATAAATGCTTTTGTGTCTTTGGTATAAAATTTTAATTCCTTTTAACACAAAATTTCCTTTTTTCTCTAAAGCATTCGCTAAATCAGCGTGAAAAGTGTAGTATTTTTCTTTTTTTCTAAAGTCGCTTACTATCACACACATATACTTTCCAGACTTTAACGGTCTTGAGCAGTCGTTGAAAAATTTCGCAAGTGTTGAAAGAAATTTGTCATAATCTTCAATATTTGCCAAATCTTCATTATTCTCACTATACTTATAGTCTAAATCATTGTCAATTCTCTCTTTTCCTTTATGGTCAACAGTTTCTAAAATATTCCAATATGGTGGACTTGTTGCAATAAAGTCAATCTCATTTATTTTGAACTTTTTGATTTCTTTTTGACTATTTCCATTTATTAAATTTTGCTTGGTTTTTAATGGAAAATCGTCAGGAACTTCTTGCTCAATTCGTTGTAAACCCAAATCGTGGTATTTAGGATTTAACTCAATACCGAAACCAATTCTATTATTAAACGCACAAGCCTTTACGGTTGATGCAACTCCAGAAAATGGGTCAAGAACTTTGTCATTTTCTTTAGAAAAGAACTGAATCAGTCTACCAACATCTTGAAAAGAAAAAGGTGCAGGATGCTGTTTTTCTATTTGTGTGTCTTTATTTCCAGCTCCTAATCCTTTCTGACTGAATACTGTAATAGTTTCAGGCAACCATTCTTTTGCCGTCAAATCATTTAGTCCATTATTTAGCGTAAAAGCTGATTTTTCGTTTGGAAATAGAATTGCGTTGGCTTTTTCTACATCTCCTTTCGAGTGAAATAATGCAACTTTCTCCCAATCCTCAATAAATCTATTGGGAATCCTCAACTCAACTCTATTTTCAAAAATTTTGTTCAGTTTGCTTTTTGCAAGTTTATTCTGTTTAGTTTCTTCAACTGGAACAACCTCTTTTCTTTCTTTTTTATATAGTTGATATTTCATCAATTATTTCTTCTCGTATTTCATTTGCTCTTCTGCAACTTTTAAAGCATTCATTCCTTCTTTTTCATCTTTAACTATATCGTACACCTTTGAGCCAATCCACAAAGTTTCTAATTCCGTAAACGAATAGTTAAATGTTTTGCTTAGAGTTTTTAGATGCTCACGCTTTAGAGGTTTTTGGTCACTTTCCACTTTACTTAAAAACCCATCTCCAATTTCGAGTATTGAAGCAAGTTGCCTTTGAAACATTCCATTTGACTCTCTTAATTCCTTGATTTTTTGTCCAAGTGTCATTTTACCAAGTTTAAACTTGACTAATTATGGTCAAATGTAATGAAATTTATTTGAACTTCAATTCGAGCGATGGGAAGTTTTAGCTCTTTTGGTTTTTAAAGCGTTGGAATTGAGCGTTGGCAAAAACCGAAAGTGCTAAAATATGTGTTGGGTTTTAAGCTTGCAGCTAACTTGTTTATATACAGAACTTTCTTCCTCTTATTCTGTCATTATGGTGGTATATGCAGAAGTTTTGATTGTTTTTATGTTTTTTAGCTTTCGGCATAAAAACTAAGAAAATTCCAAAAATTTCCTTACAATTTAATGATATTTTACAAACTGTCAAAAGAATGCTTTATTTTTCTAACTCCAATAAAGAAAAAAATCATCATTTTCTTTTACAGTAATTTCAAATAATAACTGAACTCATTTAAACTTTATAACTTTCCAACTTTGAACTGTATAACAGATAAAAAGGTTAAAGTTTTGCTAAAAGCGAAGTTGTATATCTTATAATTATTATATTTAATAAAATTGAGATTCCTAAATTGAAGAAAGTTATAGTAGTCATAATATGTATGTTGGTCAGCTCTTATTTATTTGGGCAAAGCAAATTTAATTTTTTAGGAAAAAACAAGGATAAAGAAGAGATAAGATTCAGGCTAATCAATAATTTAATTATATTCCCTCTGGAGATAAATGGAAAACAACTGTCTTTTATTTTAGACACAGGAGTCAATAAAACCATCCTCTTTAGCTTAACAACTTCAGACAGCTTGGGAATCCACAATGTAGACAAAGCTGTCTTAAAGGGGTTAGGAGGGGGGAGCCCTGTAGAAGCATTGCTCTCAAGAAATAATACATTTAGAATTAAGAGTCTGGTCAGTGATAATGATCAAACATTATATGTGGTTTTAGAGGATAAATTTGATTTATCTTCCAGAATGGGGGTTACCATACACGGAATTACAGGTTACAATATATTTAAAGATTTTATTGTAAAGATCGATTATCGGAATAAGAAGCTGACATTTTACAATCCAAAAACCTATGTGAAAAAAAGATGTAAAAAGTGTGTGTCTTTTCCTTTGATTTTTCATAAAAATAAACCTTACATCCATGCCAAAATTGAGAACCTGGAAAAGGCAGGTACTCTGATTGACGTAAAACTGCTGGTAGACTCCGGAGGAAGTGATGCGTTGTGGCTTTTTGAAAATTCGAAAGAAGAAATAAAACCGCCAACCAAATTTTTTAACGATGTCTTAGGGGAGGGGTTAAGCGGAATCATATATGGAAAGAGAAGCAGAATTTCCAGATTTATTTTTGGCCCGTTTCATATTATTGAACCCACAGTATCTTATCTGGATTCGCTATCCGGTTTTAATACGGAAAGGCATGTAGGAAGAAATGGCAGCCTGGGAGGAAATATTCTGAAGAGATTTAAAGTTTGGATAGACTACCCCAATCAAAAAATAACACTAAAAAAAACAGGCTCTTTTACCACCGGATTTAACTATAATATGAGCGGAATTACCGTAACATATAGTGGAAAGATATTGGTAAGGGAGGCGGAAAATACGGAAATCTCTATTTACAGTACGGGAAATAGAATAGAAACAGCATCTAATAAACTCACTTTTGTTACCAGTTATAAATATTTTTTCAGACCGACATATAAAATTAACCATGTAGTAAAAGGATCTCCTGCCGATATTGCAGGTCTGCGAAAAGATGATCTCTTTTTAGCAATCAATAACAAAGATGCACACGAATATAATCTGGAGGATATTGTGAGCCTGTTCCAAGACAGGGATGGGAGACGCATTTTCCTTAAAATTAAAAGAGAAGGAAAAGAAATGAGATTTAAATTTCGTTTAAAAAAGGAGATTTAATTATCTTCGGAAAGCATACTTTTTGGTTTTTCCGGAGCAGTCATTTTTTCTACATATCCTTTTATTTTTATAACCTTACGGTTATTTTTAGCATTAGAATAAATAGTGATAAGCTTAGAAAAACCACCGAGTCTTTTCGTATCATAGGAAACTTCAATCGTACCTTTTTCGCCCGGCAGAATGGGCTGTTCGGGTTTTTTGGGAACGGTACAACCACAAGAAGCCTGTACTTTAGTAATTACTAAAGGGCTTTTGCCAATATTGGTAAACTCAAATACCCTGACACCATTAGATCCCTGAGTAATTTTCCCATAATTAATAGTTTCGGTTTTGAACTCAAATCCGGCCTTTATAGTAGTAGCATCTTGCCCAAGAGTCGATATGCTTATAAATAAAGCAGTAGCAAAAGTATATAGCGTTCTCATAATGGTTTATTTTCTGTAAAAATACAAATAATTCTTTTTTTAAAAAAATGACGACAAGTTTTCAAATCCTGGAGATAGTTGTACTTTTGTTAACTGCGTTCAAAAAGCATTCCAATTTATGAGTATTCCATCAAAATATGATGCAACTTTAGTAGAAGATAAGTGGTATGATTACTGGATGAAAAATAATTATTTTCATTCGGATCCAGATGAAAGAGAGCCATATACCATTGTGATTCCGCCGCCGAATGTTACAGGTGTTTTACACATGGGCCATATGTTGAATAACACGATTCAGGATGTGCTGATTCGCCGTGCCCGTTTGTTAGGGAAAAATGCATGCTGGGTTCCGGGAATGGATCATGCTTCCATTGCAACCGAAGCAAAAGTAGTTGCCAAACTAAAAGAGCAGGGAATTAACAAAGATGATTTGACTCGCGAAGAATTTCTGGAATACGCGTGGAATTGGAAAAATGAATACGGAGGGATCATTCTGGAACAATTAAAAAAACTGGGAGCCTCTTGTGATTGGGAACGTACCAAATTCACTATGGATCCGGACATGTCTGAAGCCGTTATTAAAGTTTTTGTTGATCTATACAACAAAGGATTGATTTATCGCGGGTACAGAATGGTAAATTGGGACCCCCAGGCAAGAACTACTCTGTCGGATGAAGAAGTAAACTATGAAGAAAAAATAAATAAACTGTATTACGTTAACTATCAAATCGAAGGAGAGGAAGCATTTCTAACCATTGCAACAACGCGTCCTGAAACGATACTGGGAGATACTGCCATATGTATTCGCCCGGATGATGAACGTTATAAACATCTAAAAGGAAAAAAAGCAATTGTGCCTATTTGCAACAGGGTCATTCCGATTATTGAAGACGACTATGTAGATATTGCATTTGGAACGGGGTGCCTGAAGGTAACGCCTGCACATGACTTCAATGATAAAGAAATAGGAGACAGACACCATCTTGAAGTGATTGATGTATTGAATGAAGACGGCTCTATGAATGGTTTTGGATTGCACCACCGGGGAAAAGATAGAGAAGTAGCCAGAAAAGATATTGCCGGAGAATTAGAAGAACAGAAGCTCCTGGTAAAAACAGAAAACATTACCCACAATGTAGGAACTTCCGAAAGAACCAAAGCAGTGGTAGAACCAAGATTATCCGATCAGTGGTTTTTAAAGATGGATGCACTGGCAAAACCGGCTTTAGAAGCTGTTCTGGAAACAGATGATATTAAGCTGTTTCCAAAGAAATTTGAAAATACCTATCGCCATTGGATGGAAAATATTCGCGATTGGAATATCTCACGTCAATTATGGTGGGGGCAACAGATTCCGGCGTATTATTACGGGCAAGGAAAGGAAGATTTTGTAGTTGCGGAAAGCAGAGAAGAAGCGTTAAAACTGGCGCGAGAAAAAACTCAAAACCCGGCATTGAAAGTGCAACAGTTACAACAAGACCCCGATGTGTTGGATACCTGGTTTTCTTCTTGGTTGTGGCCCATGTCTGTTTTTGATGGTATCCGCAACCCGGAGAATAAAGAAATCAACTATTATTACCCAACCAACGATCTGGTAACCGGGCCGGACATTTTATTTTTTTGGGTAGCAAGAATGATTATCGCAGGATATGAGTATAAAGGGAAAAAGCCCTTTCAAAACGTATACCTAACAGGATTAGTGCGTGATAAACAACGGCGTAAGATGTCCAAACAGTTAGGAAACTCGCCCGATGCATTACAGTTAATTAAAGATTACGGAGCTGACGGAGTCCGTGTCGGTTTATTGTTGAGTTCAGCAGCAGGAAACGATTTGATGTTTGATGAAGAACTATGTCAACAGGGAAAAGGATTTGCCAATAAAATCTGGAATGCATTCCGTTTGATAAAAAGTTGGAAAGTAAGCACCTCCGTAGCACAATCCGATGTTTCTAAAATAGGACTGAAATGGTATCAATCAAAGTTTCAAAATACATTGGCAGAAATAGAAGACCATTATCATAAATACAGATTGTCGGATGCACTAATGGGAATTTACAAACTCATTTACAATGATTTCTGCGGATGGCTATTAGAAATTGTAAAACCGGCATATCAACGGCCTGTCGATCAAAAAACATATGAAAGTGTCATTGCTGTTTTTGAAGATAATTTAAAAATCTTACACCCGTTTATGCCATTTCTAACAGAAGAAATCTGGCAGGTAATTAAAAAAAGAACCCCTGAAGAAGCTCTGATAATTGCAAAGTATCCCGGATTAAAGACGAGCAACACACAGTTAATTGCCGATTTCGAGTTTGCTTCCGAAGTAGTATCGGAGTTAAGAACCATTCGTAAAGAAAAAAATGTTCCTTTTAGGGAAGCTATAGAAGTTTTTGTATTAAATAATGAGAACATATCTGCTCATTTAGATGGAATCATTCAAAAATTAACCCATACATCCGTTATCCGGCCGGTATCGGAAAAGATGAAAAGAGCAGCTTCTTTTAGAATACGATCAAATGAATACTTTGTGCCCATTTCTAAAGAAGCGATTGATGTGGAAGCAGAGGTAAAAAAGCTCACAAAAGAGCTGCAAAGAGCAGAAGATTTTTTATCGGGAGTTCGGAAAAAATTGACGAATCAGCACTTTATAAGCAATGCACCGGAACAAGTAGTGGCTATAGAACGTAAAAAAGAAGCAGATGCAATAGCAAAGATTGAGACTATTAAAACCAGTTTGGCAAATTTACAGTAGTATCGGGAAAAATTAAATGAGTTCACTATTTAGACAACTCTGTAAAATAGTTGTAAAAATAAGGAATGGTTTCAATACCCTTTAAGTAGTTAAAAATACCAAAATGTTCATTAGGCGAATGAATCGCATCACTGTCCAAACCAAACCCCATTAAAATGGTTTTACTTTTTAACTCTTTTTCAAATAGCGAAACAATAGGGATACTTCCGCCACCCCTTTCTGGAATAGGAATCTTTCCAAAAGTTTTTTCGTAAGCTTTCTTTGCTGCCTGGTATCCGATAGTATCCATTGGAGTTACATATGCTTGCCCTCCATGATGCGGGGTTACTTTTACTTTTGTCGATTTTGGCGCAATATTTTTAAAATGATTCGTAAACAATTCGGTAATTCTATACCAATCCTGATTTGGCACCAGACGCATTGAGATTTTTGCAAATGCTTTGGAAGGAATCACCGTTTTTGCCCCTTCCCCGGTATAACCACCCCAAATTCCATTTACATCTAAAGTAGGTCGAATGGAGTTTCTTTCATTGGTAGTATAACCTTTTTCTCCGTACACATCTTCAATAGCCAAAGCCTTTTTATATTGTTCCAAAGAAAAAGGAGCTTCTGCCATTGCATCTCTTTCTGCTCTTGATAATTCTTCCACATTACCATAGAAACCGGGAATGGCAATCACATTATTTTCATCATGTAGCGATGCAATCATCTTCGCTAAAATATTGATCGGATTTGCCACTGCTCCACCATATAACCCCGAATGCAAATCTCTATTCGGTCCCGTTACTTCAACTTCAACATAACTCAATCCGCGTAAACCTGTAGTGATAGAGGGTTGTGTATTACTGATCATCCCGGTGTCAGAAATCACAATAATATCATTTGTTAATTTTTCTTGATTTCGTTTGACAAACCAACTCAAACTCTCCGATCCGATTTCTTCTTCACCCTCTATCATAAACTTTACATTACAGGGAAGGTTTTCTGTTGAAATCATATACTCTACTGCTTTTACGTGCATGTACATTTGTCCTTTATCATCACAAGAACCACGTGCAAAAACAGCTCCTTCCGGATGTATGTCCGTTTTCTTTATCACAGGTTCAAATGGAGGAGCATCCCATAGTTCCAAAGGATCAGCAGGCTGCACGTCATAGTGCCCGTATACCAAGACAGTAGGCAGTGAAGCATCAATAATTTTTTCACCGTAGACAATAGGATAGCCGGGTGTTTCACAGGTCTCTACAAAATCACATCCTGCTTTTTCCAAACTTTTTTTAACGATATCAGCTGCATTTAGTATATCTTGCCGGTAAGCTGAATCTGCACTGATAGAAGGAATTTTTAAAAGCGTAATAAGCTCATTGATAAAACGATCTTTATGCGTTTCTATATAGGTTTTTATATCTGACATGATTTGTATTTGCTAGAGACCAAAAGTACATGAATTTTTTCATTTGAAAATTCAAAAAGTCTAAACGAGTTCTTTAATTAAAAAATACAAAATTTAGTTTTTTACAGCAGAAAAGTAGTAAAAATTCCTACAAAAAGTACTTTGCGATTTGAGATGAATACTTATATTTGCAGTCCGAAAGCTGAACATAGATTCAGTTGAGATGCAGGCGTGGTGGAATTGGTAGACACGCTAGACTTAGGATCTAGTGCCGAAAGGTGTGAGAGTTCGAGTCTCTCCGCCTGTACAAAAATAGAAGAAATCCGAAGTCTTAGGACTTCGGGTTTTTATTGTGTGCCGTGCATGGTAATGCACTAGGTGGTGAAAGTCCGGATCAAGCAAAAAAGTTGTGGGGAAGACTTGAATAAAAATTTTATCATTTCAGATTTTTTTTAAATGAATATCCATTAAATAACTGTTTATTAAGTTTTTAAACTCTATTGAATGATGCTTTTGCGATTGACTCAACTTAAATGTTTTCAATAATATCTTTAAAATCCCACAAGTTTTCGGATTGATCCGAACTTACATCACGCAGTAATGGTTGGATGAATTACTTTAGGTTAGCAGATATGCAGAAGCTGTTAAAGAGCATAGACGAGTGGTATAGAAGACGGCTTAGAATGGTTATTTGGAAACAATGGAAACAGATAAAGACCAAACTAAGGCATCTCACCAAATTGGGATTAAACAAATCTAAAGCTTGGCAATGGGCAAACATAAGGAAGAGTTATTGGCATACAGCTAACAGCTTTATACTTGCCACTACCATTACCACAGATCGACTTAGACAAGCAGGCTACATATTTATGCTGGATTATTACCAAAAGGTCAGAGTTAAAACTTAAGGAATCGCCCAGTACGGAATCGTATGCTAGGTGGTGTGAGAGGACAGATAGGGAAATAATCCCTATCTTCCTACTCGATTAAAAAACAAATAAATATAAAGAATGAAGAAAATAGTGTTATGTAATTTAATTATGGAGTTTACAACATTTATACAGATATGGTAACACCTCATGCTTCAGTTATATTAAATTTGATAAAAACAACTAATTGTGTGATTTGATTCCTTGAACTCATTTAAACTTTTTGGATGTAAGCGAACATTAGAAGTTTTTAGTTCTGTTGAAGGCTTTTTTGAGTTGCATAGGCAGCGCTACGGAAGGAAAAAAAGACAAAAACAGAGCGGAAAACAGTAATTTTTTAGCAAATTGAAAAAGTTTAAATGAGCTCCTTTTCAAACCATCAAAACTTTTGATATATTTATTTTAAAATCCTGCTAACTTAATTATTACGGACGGGTTTTTTTGTGCAGAAAAATAATTTAAGTGAAAAATAATAAATGATGTAGCAGTAAGTATTGTTTTAGCAATTTGTAAGTATCGTGTCATTTTCACAAACAAGTATTGGTACCATAACACCTGATCCTTCTGCTATATTGGATATAGCAAGTACAACAAAAGGGTTTACTACCACGGGTGAAGTACAAATAAAAGGGATTGTTTCTTCGGTGGAAGGGTTGGTTATATATTGTACGGACTGTAGCCCGGAAGGATTAGCTTATTTTCGATATAATTATTCTTTTTGATATTAAAGCGTGTCAACCTAACGAACAATAACCAATTTAAGTTATCTCTTCTTTAGTAATTATTCTCTATTTTTGGGAAGCTTTAAAAAGTACGTATGAATAATAACGATATAAAAATTTTATTGGTAGATGATGAACCGGATATTTTAGAGATTGTAAATTATAATCTGAAAAATGAAGGGTATCAGGTACTCACTGCAAAAAATGGTTTGGAAGCTGTAAATACAGCTAAGAAATTAGTTCCGCATTTGATATTATTAGATATTATGATGCCTGAAATGGATGGTATTGAAGCTTGTGAAAAAATAAGAAAGATAAAAAGTTTAGAGGAAGTAATTATTGCTTTTCTAACCGCAAGAGGAGAAGATTACTCCTTGGTAGCCGGATTTGAAGCGGGTGCTGATGATTATATTACAAAACCTGTAAAACCTAAAGTGTTAGTGAGCAAAGTAAAATCTTTACTAAGGCGGTTAAAAACCGATAAATTAGTTGAGATTTCTTCTAATATTGGAGATATTATTATAGATAGAGATGAGTATGTTGTTTTTAAAAGTGATAAAAAAATTGTACTTCCCAGAAAAGAATTTGAACTATTATCGTTGCTAACTTCCAGGCCGGGAAAAGTATTTAAAAGAGAGGTTATTTTAGATACTGTTTGGGGTAATGAAGTCGTCGTTGGCGGAAGAACTATTGATGTCCATATCAGGAAACTGAGAGAAAAAATAGGGGACAATTATTTTAAAACTGTAAAAGGAGTAGGCTATAAGTTTGTACTGGAAAATAAAGATAAATAGTTTTATCTTCTTATGAAGTTTAAAAAAACGTATTCCTTTGCACTCTGGTCATCAGTGTATCTAACACTTATTTCTGTTATTTTAACACTTATATTTTATTTCTTTTTTTTCAAAAAAATAGATTTTTTAGTTATCCTTATTTTTCAAATTGCTTTTTTTTTCCTATCTTTTTTAATTATTCAATATAGGACAGAGCACTCTATATATGAACGTGTAAAAAAAATATACGATGAAGTTTCCATTCTAAATGCAGGAGACATAAGAAAGAAATCCATTACCACAGATATTGAGACACTATCTAAAACAGTACAAGAGTTTGTTGAGGGAAAACGTATTGAAATTCAAAACCTTACTGAGCGGGATTCTTTTAGAAGAGATTTTTTAGGCAATGTTGCACATGAACTTAAAACTCCTCTTTTTACTGTTCAGGGATATATTTTAACACTATTGGAAGGAGCTGCTGAAGATGGGTTAATCAGAGCCAAATATTTAAACAGAACCGGGAGAGGAGTAGAGCGTTTAGTTTCTATTGTAAAAGATATGGATATGATTGCCAAACTGGAAACTGAAGGCATGAAAATGAATTTTGAAATTTTCAATATTTTAGAACTTATTCAAAATGTCTTTGATTTACTGGAAATACGCGCCAAAAAAAGGAATATCACTTTGCAATTCGATAAGTTTTATGAGTTTTCTATTTTTGTAAAAGGAGATGTTAAAAGAATTGAGCAGGTACTCATTAATTTGGTGGTAAATTCTATTAAATATGGTAATACAAACGGCTTAACTACTGTTGGTGTAGAATCATATAATGAGCAAAAGTTTATCATCAAAGTAACAGATAATGGGGAAGGAATTAAGCAAGAGCATTTATCGCGTTTATTTGAACGTTTTTATAGAGTAGATCAAAGTAGATCAAGAGAGCAGGGGGGTTCGGGTTTAGGCTTATCTATTGTAAAGCATATCGTGGAAGCTCATAATGAAACTATTTTGTTAAATAGTATATATGGCAAAGGATCTGAATTTTCATTTACTTTAGAGAAAGCGAAATAAAAAGTAGTAGAGGTACCCTAAAGTAAATTCACGGTATAGCATCATTAACACGCCCTAGTACATTTTATATATTTCACTATATGGAAACATCGGATAACTTTTTTGAAAGAGTATACCAATTAGCCCGTCTTATTCCTTACGGCAGAGTAACCAGTTATGGGGCCATTGCCAACTATTTGGGAGCAGCACGCTCCGCCAGAATGGTGGGTTGGGCTATGAACAGTTCAGGGAAATATGAGGACGTTCCGGCACATAGAGTTGTTAATAAAAAAGGACTATTAACAGGCAAACACCATTTTGGCGGAACTAACTTGATGCAACAATTGTTAGAAAATGAAGGTATTGTTGTAGTTGATAATCAGATTCAAAATTTAGAAAAAGTCTTTTGGGATCCAATGAAAGAGCTATAGAAATGTGTTATCAAACTTATCTCCCTTCCAATAACTTGAACTCTTATGATTAATAGCAATCTTTTTTAAAAACCCTTTCTTTACAAGGGCTTCCATATCTGTTCTGGCTGTCTGATTGGTTACTCTATACACATTTTGAATTTCTTTTACCGTAAAAGTTCTATTTGATTTTTTTCTATTTTAAATAGAATGTCAGCTTGCCTGTCATTGATGTTTTTATATTGTAAAAATTTTGTAAGATTGTTCTCTTCTGGATATGCAACAAAAAATGGTACAAAAAGTTAAGCTACATTTTTGATTTGATATAATTTTTCAAATTCGATGATATTTTTGTAACCAAGAGCAGAATGTCTTCTGTATCTGTTGTACCAAGTTTCTATGTATTCAAAGACTTTAATTTGAAGACTTTTGTTGGATATAAACTTATTGTCTATCATTAGTTCTGTTTTGATTGTTTTAAAAAAAGATTCAGCTACTGCATTATCCCAACAGTTTCCTTTTCTACTCATACTGGGTGTTACATGATAACTTTTAAGGATATTAACAAACGCATGAGATGCGTATTGTACACCTCGATCAGAATGAAAAATCATACCTTCACAAGGCATTCTGTTGTTTACAGCCATTCTCCATGCAGCAATGATAGTTTGTCTTGCTTTGAGTCCATTGCTCAAAGACCAACCAATGACTTTACGATCAAACAGGTCAATAATTACCGTTAAGTACAGCCATCCTTGTGCAGTCTTTAAATAGGTAATATCAGAAACCCATTTCTGTGCAGCAGCGGTAGCTTTAAAATCTCTATCCAATACATTATCAGCTACTGGATATTGATGCTTAGAATCTGTCGTGACAACAAATTTCTTTTTACGAACTGCTTTAATCCCGTGTTTTTTCATCAATCGTGCTACCCTAGACCTAGATACTTTAAACCCTTTAGCTTTGAGTTCCTCTGTAATTCTAGGACTTCCATAAGTAGATTTACTTCGCTCACAGATACGGTGAATCTCAGAGAGTAGCATACGATTTTTTCCATCTCTATCTGATGGAACATAATTCTTACTCCTGTAATAACTGTTTCTACTAATTTTAAAAATTTTACACATCTTCCCAACCGGATATTCTCTACTGTAATCTTTGATAAATTTCAATACTTCCGATCGCTCTTGGAGAAGATGCTCACGGCCTTTTTTAAGATATCCCGCTCCATGGTAACATCCTTGAGCTGTTTACGTAATCGCTCTAACTCTTTCTGATCTTCTGTGAGTTGTTTGACGCCATTACCGCTAAAAGCTAAATCAGGACGCTGTTCTAATTCTCTACGCCATCTGTAAATAAGATCTGCACTGATTCCCAATTCCATGGCAATCTGCTTTGTGTTACCTCGTACATTGCTTAATTCTACTGCTTTAATTTTAAACTCTTTACTGTATTTTCTTCGTTTCATATGGTTAAGTTATTTTAGATAAAATTAGCTTAACTCTTTGTCACTCTAAATGTAGCAAGTCCATCGACGAATTGAAAGTGGCAGAACGAACCCTACAGTTAAAACATTACTTAGAATAGCCGAAGGTTTGGATATTGATTTTTTAGACTTGTTTAAAACTTTTTAATTGAGAAAAGAAGAAGTTTTTAATCTATCATCTTATTGGTTTTAAGATAATTCATAATATGTTCATAATATGTTAGATTCATTTCCTTTTGTACTATTGAGTAAATTTCTTCACCAACCTTAGTTAATCTTAAAATATCTAATTCAGTCCTCTTTTTGGAGCTTTTAACCGAGTGTTTAATGTTAAAAAAATCAAGTTGATATGAGTATTTTGAAGTATTTAATATGTAAATAGATTCTTCGATAAGGCCTAAATCTTCTAAAAGATAGATATCTCTTCTATCAAAGCCCCAATGCAAATCAGAATATTCACTATTCTCATCGGAATCGGTGATGAGCATTTTAGAATTTGATACTCCTTCACCATGTAGGTTCCACAAGCAGTTAGATAATAAAGAAAACAATTCTGCTTCGTCTGACGAGATTGATTTTAAAAGATTTAATGTTCTTTTTGAGAAGCTAGATGGATTCTTTACTTCACCAGCTAAAATTTTAGCCCATAAATATTGCATCTTTTCATGAGAACAATCTTGAGTAATATTGAAAAATTCAACGATCCAGTCTGGGTCAACTGGATTCTCTGATGCTTCTCTCTCTCTGGCAAATTCAATAGCTCTAGCAACAATGCTATCAATGTTTCTTTGTCGTCTTTCTTCTTTTAACAGAATTCTATTGTAGATTTTTTTAGTCGGGTATATGCCAAATTCTCTAGGGCAAAGTAATAAGACTTCCCGACCTTGCAATTGAAAGTATTTAATAACAGCTAAGGCACTCCATGTTTTTCCAAGACCAACGGCATCTGCAAGTATTGATCCGTTGCATTTTTGAAGCATTTTAATCAGGCTTAATACCCCTTTTTTTTGGAATTCGTAAAGCGCATTATAAATTACACTGTTTTCTAACCTACCTATTTGCCTGTTAAACTCAGGATTATTTTCTTCTTCCAGAAGTTGATTGCCAAATAATTCAAATAAGATTTTATAGTATATCTCTCTCGGAGTGTATTTAATAAAAATCTTTTCTATTTCACCTATTAGGTATTTTTTAAAGTCAATTTTTGTGTGTTTTCCATCTTTGTGAATTATTGTCTTATCGGTATGAGCTTGAGGTTTAACCCACAAAGATTCAAACCAATATACCAATTCCTTGTATTGGTTATTGTTGCCGGTTTCTGCAATATTTAGCTCAACATTATTTGTGTGCTTTAATCCGATTCCGGCTTCGGTAAGATTTGAGCTTCCCGAAACAAAATATTTATCTCTGTCGTCGTCTTTGGCCGGATGGAACAGATAATTTTTTGCATGGCAAAAATTTGGTTCTAATGTCTTTGCCAATACTTTATCTTGTTTTAAGAAATTCACTGCTTCTTGTGAAACACTGTTTAATTTCAACGCTGCTTCAATCGAGATATTTTCGTTTAATAAATCAAGTGGTCGATTTTCTTCTAAGTCAACATTAACAATGTCCCCAAGCACCAAACGGAAGTCACTAATTTTATCGTTTACTTGTCTTGACAACCACGCTAAAGCTCCAATTGTAAAGTATCCCGTTACTAAATCAAATTTTCCCTCTTCTGTATATTTGGAAATCCACTGGTGGACTTTTAATTCTTTGTTTTCATTATCGAGGATCATCTATTGCTCTTTTTCTGTTTGGATTAGGTCTTTTGGGTCAACATCAAGGATTTTTGCTATCTCAAATAACACTTCAAATCTTGGCTGTTGTCTGTTTTGCACATAGCTGTTAACCATGTTATAGCTCTTACCTAATTGCTCAGCCAACTATTTTTGTTTAATTCCTTTTTGTTCCGGAGCTTCTTTTATTCTGTTCATTCCGTTTAAATTTTGGTCAACTAAAATAGAAAAGTTTGAATAAATATCTTGTTTTTTGTGATATTATTTACCGAACTCGTTTGGACTTTTTGGGTTTAAGCGAACATTAGAAGTTTTTAGGGCTGTTGAAGGCTTTTTTGAGTTGCATGCACCGCTACGGAAGGAAAAAAAGCTAAAAACAGCCCTAAAAACACCCATTTTTTAGCAAATTGAAAAAGTTTAAATGAGTTCTTTTAGTAAATTTGTATACTCTATATAATAGAGTTAAAAGTTTTGAAAGCCCCGAGTTAAAAGTTTGCTCAACCTTTTTAAAACACTGAAAAAGAGCATCCTTTTTTTGAGAAAAAAGTTAAAAAAGAGATCTTTGCAGAATTGATTTAGCAAAAAGTTCGACGCCCGAAGAACATTTTCAACCGGAATAATCTGGTGGTTTTGAGGATTTAAAATTTTCGAGAAGGGAGAAATTTGAAGTCAAATCAATTCAAACACAGAATATATCACTATTTTGGCAATGGACTCAATAATATAACTAAGTAATAGATGAGTACTCTAAAAACGATTCAATCCGCATTAATTTCTGTTTTTCATAAAGAGGGTTTAGCGCCTGTTGTAAAAAAATTAAATGACTTCGGTGTAACTATTTATTCAACCGGAGGAACGGAGAGGTTTATCGCTGAGCTTGGCATATCGGTTATTCCTATAGAAGATGTAACTTCATATCCTTCCATTCTTGGAGGTAGAGTAAAAACATTGCATCCAAAAGTATTTGGAGGTATTTTAAACAGACAGGATCACAAAGGAGATATCGCCCAAATGAATGAATTTCAAATTCCCCAGTTAGATTTGGTCATTGTAGATTTATATCCTTTTGAAAAAACAATTGCTTCGGGTGCCGATGAGCAAGGCATCATAGAAAAAATTGATATCGGTGGAATTTCTTTAATAAGAGCTGCTGCAAAGAATTTTAAAGACACATTTATCATTTCATCGATGGATCAATATGAAGCATTTTTAGAACTAATCTCCGGTAATGATGGTAAAACATCCCTAGCATCAAGAAAGGAGTTTGCTGCTAAGGCATTTGATATTTCTTCTCATTACGATACCGCCATATTTAATTATTTTAATGAAAAAGAAGTCGTTTTTAAAGCAAGCGAGCGGACTTCCAAAACATTGCGATATGGTGAAAATCCACATCAAAGGGGAACTTTTTTTGGAGATTTAGAAGGTATGTTTGATCAACTTCACGGAAAAGAATTAAGTTATAACAACTTGTTAGATATTGATGCTGCGGTTCATTTAATGAGTGAATTTACCGAAGAGCCTCCTACTTTTGCTATTTTAAAACACAATAATGCATGTGGTTGTGCTCAAAGAGCCACCGTATATCAGGCTTATATTGATGCTTTGTCCGGAGATCCTGTTTCTGCTTTTGGCGGAATATTAATCACGAATACAAAAATTGACAAGGTGACCGCAACAGAAATACATTCCCTTTTTTGTGAAGTGATTATTGCACCGTCGTATGACGAGGATGCTTTAACCATTTTAAAAGGGAAAAAGAATCGAATTATTCTAATTCAAAAAGAAACTAAGTTGCCAAACCAAACGGTAAGAACCTGCTTAAGTGGGCTACTTGTCCAAGACAAAGACAACAAAACAGATCGTGTAGAGGACCTGTCGTATCCTACAAAAAATAAGCCGACTAAAAGAGCGTTAGAAGATCTCATTTTTGCTTCCAAAATATGTAAACACACAAAGTCTAATACCATTGTATTAGCCAAAAACAAGCAGCTTTTTGCCAGTGGTACCGGCCAAACCAGTAGAGTTGATGCATTAAAACAAGCCATTGAAAAAGCGACAAATTTTGGGTTTAATTTGCAAGAAGCTGTTATGGCCAGTGATGCTTTTTTTCCTTTTCCCGACTGTGTGGAAATTGCAGATACCGCCGGAATAAAAAGCATTATTCAACCGGGAGGTTCAATTAAAGATCAATTAAGTATAGATTACTGTGACTCAAATAGTTTGTCTATGGTATTTACGGGAACAAGACATTTTAAACATTAAATACATAATTGTATTCCGAACAAGTAATTTTTATTAGATTTGTAAGACTACTCAAAATCAAAAAAATATTTTATGGGGTTTTTCGATTTTATGACAGAAGATATTGCAATCGATTTAGGTACTGCAAACACTTTAATTATACATGATGACAAGGTGGTCATAGACAGTCCTTCCATAGTAGCGAGAAATCAACTAACGGGTAAGATTATCGCCACGGGAAAAGACGCCAGTTTAATGCAGGGGAAAACGCATGAAAATATCAAAACCATACGCCCGTTAAAAGATGGGGTAATAGCTGATTTTCAGGCTTCCGAAGAAATGATTAAGAATTTTATTAAAAAAATTCCTGCTATCAGAAGAAGGTTTTTTTCACCTTCATTGCGAATGCTTATTTGTATTCCTTCCGGTATTACCGAGGTGGAAAAACGCGCTGTAAAAGACTCCGCCACACATATGAATGCAAAAGAAGTCTATTTGATTTACGAACCTATGGCTGCCGCAATTGGTGTTGGTATAGATATTATGGAGGCCAAAGGGAATATGGTTATTGATATCGGCGGAGGAACTACGGAAATTGCTGTAATTGCACTATCCGGTATTGTTTACGATCAATCTGTAAAAGTTGCAGGAGATCTATTTACAAATGATATCATGTACTACATGCGAACCCAACATAATTTGTACATAGGGGTGGCAACTGCAGAAAATGTTAAAATAACCGTTGGTGCTGCCACCGAAGATTTGGATGATCCCCCGGAAGATATGTTGGTTAGGGGAAGAGATTTATTAAGCGGAAAACCTAAACAAGTTCAGACCTCTTATAGAGAAATGGCAAAAGCATTAGATAAATCTATTTTAAGGATTGAAGATGCTATTATGGAAACCTTGTCTAAAACGCCACCCGAATTATCTGCCGATATTTACAACACAGGTATCTATTTAGCAGGAGGAGGTTCTATGCTTAAGGGTCTGGATAAGCGATTATCCCGTAAAACCGATCTTCCTGTTTATGTTGTAGAAGATCCGCTGAGGGCTGTTGTAAGAGGTACCGGATTGGCTCTAAAAGAACTGGATAAATACAAAAGTGTTGTGATGAAATAATTTCAAATATTTTCATTGTATGCAGCAAATTATTTATTTTATCCGGAAATATAAATACTTTCTATTTTTTCTTCTTTTAGAATCCGTTGCTCTGTTTTTTATCCTCAATAATCACCGCTTTCACAAAAGTAAGTTTATTAGTTCTGCAAACTTTATCAGTGGGAACTTATATGAAAAAACTACACAATTTTCCGGATATTTTAATCTAAAAAAAGCCAACAAAATATTAATAGAAGAAAATACACTGCTTAAAAACAAACTGGAAAAATTAAAAAATGTGTTGGACACATCTTTAGTTATCAAGGTAAATAATTCGTTATATCATCAGAAATACACATATACTGCAGCTAAAATTATTAATAATAAGTTCAACTCTGACTTTAATTTCCTGACACTTAATAAGGGGAAAAAAGACGGAGTTACTACCGAAATGGCTGTTGTAAATAATAAGGGAATCATAGGGATTACCGATCAAACTTCCTATAGATATGCGAGAGCTCAATCTATTTTAAATAAAACTATTGGAATCAATGCACGTCTGAAGAACAGCCCTTATTTTGGCTCGTTGACCTGGAATGGAAAAGATATACGAATAGTACAATTAAATGATATCCCCAGACAAGCTGTTTTTAAAGTTGGAGATACGATCATCACAGGAGGAATGTCTTCTATCTTTCCTAAAGGTATTTTAATTGGAACCATACAGAAAATAACCCCTGGTAATTCTATAAAAAATACCATAGATGTGGCACTATTTAATGATTTAAGACATATTGAAAATGTATATATTATTTCAAATTTTGATAAAAGAGAAATTCGAACTATAGAAGATACTGCAAATGAATAGATTTTCATTAACTATAAGATTGGTTCTTATTATGCTTTTTCAAGTACTTATATTAAATAATATCCATTTTTTAGGATATATAAATCCATATTTGTACGTGCTTTTTGTATTTGTTTATCCGGTTCGTACGAATCGTTTTCCTTTTTTATTTTTTGCTTTTCTTTATGGCTTGGTTGCCGACCTGTTCTCAGATTCCGGAGGAATACATGCTTTTTCATTACTGTTTGTTGCTTATATAAGAATCTTTTTAATAAAAGCTATTTTCCAAAAATCCAATACTGATTTATTAACATTCAACTTTAAATCAGAGTCTTTAAAAAAAATGATCAACTATGTAATCATTTTAACAGTTATACATCATTTTATTTTATTCTCTCTGGCTCATTTTAGTTTTCAAAATTTTTATGATATTATGTTAAATACTTTTTTATCTGCTTTTTTTACGCTGATTTTGTATTTTTCAGGAACCTTTATTTTTAATAAAAAATATCCATGAAACGAAGTTTTCTACTATACTTTTTAACTACTTCCATTGGTTTGCTTTATATCGGCAGGCTTTTTCAATTGCAAATAGTAGACAGTGCACCTAATGTTATTGCTCAAAGTACTTCCGTAAAAGTAATTTTCGATTATCCGGAAAGAGGTTACATATATGACAGAAATGGTAAACTTTTAGTAGCCAATCAATTATCCTATGATGTAATGGTAATTCCAAATGAAGTAAAACCTCTGGATACTTTAGAGTTTTGTTCACTTCTTAAAATAGATACCGCATACTTTAAAAAGAGATACAGAAGAGCAAAAAGATACTCACCGTGGTTGCCTTCGGTTTTTCTCAGGCAATTGGCTAAAGAAGATTTCGCTTTTTTACAGGAAAAACTGCACAAATTTAAAGGTTTTTATGTCCAAAAAAGAATTATACGAGATTATCCCGTTAAATCTGCAGCCAATATTCTGGGTTATATCAGTGAAGTAAATGAGGAGATTACCAAAAAAAGTAATTATTATCAGCAAGGAGAGTTGATAGGGAAAACCGGAATTGAAAAGCAGTACGAATTGGTATTGAGAGGAAAAAAGGGAAGAAAATACCTCCAAAGAAATAGTCTTAATAAAATTATAGGGCCCTATAAAGACGGAATATATGATTCACTTTCCGTTGACGGACAGGATGTAACTTTGTCTATTGATAGTGAGCTACAACAATATGCAGAGTCTTTAATGAAAGGAAAACGGGGAGCTATTGTTGCTATTGAGCCTGCTACAGGAGAAATTCTATCATTAACCACTGCTCCCAGTTATGACCCAAATATGATGGTTGGCAGAAAACGTTCTAAAAATTCTGTTATACTTTTTAATGACATCATTAATAATCCCACTTACGATAGAGGTTTACAAGCAATTTATGCACCCGGATCTCCTTTTAAACTGGTAAATGCCTTGATAGGGCTACAAGAAGGTATTATTACAGAAAAAACTCATTTTTATTGTTATCACGGGTATCGATACGGCAATAGAAAAAATGAATTTATGGGATGTCATTGTAATATATACAATAAACCTATTCAATTGCATACCGCCATTTCCAAATCATGCAACAGCTATTTTGCAAATACGTACAAACGTATTATAGAGAAAAATAATGATCCGGAAAGCGGGCTTACAAACTGGAGTAGGCACTTGAAAAGTTTTGGATTGGGAAATTACTTAGGATACGACTTACCTACCGGCCAAAAAGGGTTAATTCCTGATGGTGAATATTATAACAGGCAATATAAATACAAGTGGAATGCATCTACTAATATTTCCAATGCTATTGGCCAGGGTGAAGTATTAACTACTCCCATTCAACTCGCAAATGTTACTGCTGCAATTGCCAACAGAGGTTATTTTTATATCCCGCATATATTAAAAAATATCAATGTGATTCCTATTAAGGATTCCACATATATCATCCCTAAAAAAACAACGATACAGGCAAAACATTTTGAACCTGTAATACATGCAATGGAAGAGGTTTTTAAAACAGGAACAGCCAGTTGGGTTAAGATTAAAGGAATTGATATTTGTGGCAAAACAGGAACTGCTGAAAATTTTACAAAAGTAAATGGGAAAAAAGAACAACTACCCGATCATTCTATTTTAATTGCATTTGCTCCAAAAGAGGACCCAAAAATTGCTCTTGCCGTTTTTATTGAAAACGGAGGGTTCGGTTCGGAAATAGCAGCTCCCATTGCAAGTCTTATGATTGAAAAATACATATTCAAAAAAGTAAAAAGAAAATGGATTGAAGATATCGTTATCAATAAAGACTTATACCCTGTTTATAATAGACATCTTGATAAAAAAATAACCGTTGAGAGCAGCACGCAATAATATTTTTTACAGTATAGATTGGACACTGGTTTTAATTTATATACTTCTGGTAGGTTTTGGTTGGGTAAACATTTATGCTGTGTCTCCGGAAAATACGGGCAGTATTTTTAATTTTTCAACCATACATGGCAAACAACTCCTTTGGATTATTTTAAGTATACCACTTATCATTGTTATACTCTTCTTTAACTTTAAATTTTATGAAAAATTTGCAGGTTTTTTTTATCTCGCTTCGGTAATCCTTTTAATTGGTTTATTTCTATTTGGCAAGAATGTAAACGGTGCCGTATCATGGTATGATGTTGGAATAGCAAGTATACAACCTTCTGAATTTTCCAAAGCCTTTACAGCATTGGCTTTGGCAAAACTGATGCATGACAGGAATTACAATCTTGGAATTATTGAAAATCAAATCAAAGCCTTCTTTATTATTTTTCTCCCTGCTTTTTTAATTTTCTTACAACCCGACGCGGGTTCTGCCCTTATTTACTTATCTTTCTTTTTTGTCCTGAATAGAGAGGGTTTGACATTAGCTTATTTGATTATAGGCATTTCTGCTATTGTTCTTTTTATATTCACTTTAATTATAACCCCATTTATATTAGCATCGGTTCTCTTCTCTTTAATTACACTTTTCATCCTATACGCAGTTTATAAAAATAAACGTTTCTTAAAATTTCATTGGATTAAAATTATGGGGTTCTATTCCATTATTGGGCTATTTATCTTTAGCTCGGATTTTATTTATAATAATGTTTTTGAACAGCATCACAGAGATCGATTTGATATCTTATTAGGCAAAAAATCAGATACACAAAAAATAGGATACAATTCAAATCAATCTATCCGGACCATAAGCTCCGGAGGGTTTTCAGGCAAAGGTTTTTTGAAGGGTGATAAAACCCAGGGAGGATTTGTACCTGAGCAACACACCGATTATATCTTTAGTGTAATTGGAGAAGAATGGGGATTTATAGGCAGTAGTATGGTAATCATTCTTTTTCTGATTTTGTTATATCGAATCCTCTTTTTAGCTGAAACCCACAATAACAAATTCGGACGAATCTATGGATATGGCGTAGCCTCTATCTTATTTTTTCATATCCTGATAAATATAGGAATGGTTATCGGTTTATTGCCAACCATTGGAATCCCGCTACCTTTTTTTAGCTACGGCGGATCTTCTCTTTGGGGGTTTACACTGTTGCTCTTTATATTTATAAAGTTAGACGCTCATAAAAATTACGATTGGTGACTTAGTTAGTACCCATTTCTATATAATCTCGTAACGTACTTCCCTATCACATCAAACTCCAAATTGACAATACTGCCAACAACTAAATCTTTAAATGTAGTATGTGCTAAGGTATAAGGTATAATTGCCACACTAAACTCATTCTCTTTAGTATTTACCACTGTTAAACTAACTCCATTAACCGTAATGGAGCCTTTCTCTATCGTTATATTTTCCGTAGAAGTATATTGAAAAGTAAATAAAGTACTTCCTTCTTCATTTGTTTTGGCGATACAAACAGCTGTCGAATCTACATGCCCCTGTACTATATGACCATCTAATCTATCGCCCAATTTCATTGCTCTTTCCAAATTGATCTTATCATTTACTTTTAATAATCCCAGGTTTGTTTTGTCCAGCGTTTCTTTTATGGCAGTAACAACATAGGTGTCATTTTCAATAGAAACAACGGTCAGGCAAACTCCATTATGCGCAACACTTTGATCAATCTTTAACTCATTGGTTGTATCACTTTGAATGGTAACATGAATATTTTCCTGTTCACTGTCAATCCGTTTAACAACTCCCAGAGTTTCAATAATTCCGGTAAACATCTCTTATAATTTAGTTACTTTTGCACCATACAAAAATAGAAATAATACAACATGCACGATGAATAAAACCAATAACATAATTGTAGGAATTTCTTTGGGTGATATAAACGGAATAGGCGTAGAAGTTATTTTAAAAACATTTGCCGATAAAAGAATGCTGGAATTTTGTACTCCTGTTATATTTGGCTCAAACAAAGTAGTTTCCTTTCATAAAAAAGCGTTGAACATTCAAACGCATATTAACGGTATACATCATATTAACAAAATAGTTTACGGAAAAATCAACCTGTTAAATATATGGAATGAAGACATTAAAATCGAATTAGGAACCCCTTCAAAAAATGCTGGAAAATATGCTTTTCAATCTCTGAAAAAAGCTGTAGACGAATTAAAAAAAGAAACCATAGATGTCTTAATTACCGCACCGATCAATAAAGATACTATCCAATCAGAAGATTTTAAATTTGCAGGACATACGGAATATTTGCAAAGTAATTTAGAAGGACAAAGCCTGATGATTTTAATGAATGACTTATTTAAAGTAGGGCTGTTAACCGGACATATTCCTGTTTCAAAAGTGGCAGATACGATTACACCCGAATTAATCAAAGAGAAAACAGCAATTATGTATGCCTCATTAGTACAGGATTTTGGTGTTATTAAACCAAAAATTGCTGTTCTTGGATTGAACCCGCACTCGGGAGACAACGGGTTAACGGGCAAAGAAGAAAAAGAAATCATTATTCCTACCATCAAAGAAATACGAGATTCGGGAAAATTAGTGTTTGGCCCTTATGCCGCAGACGGATTCTTTGGTTCAAAAACCTATCAACAATTTGACGGAATATTGGCCATGTATCACGATCAAGGCTTAGCTCCTTTTAAAGCATTATCATTTGGAAACGGTGTAAACTTTACAGCAGGTTTAAATAAAATAAGGACATCACCCGATCATGGAACCGGTTTTGATATCGCCGGAAAAGGAATAGCAAACGAAGATTCATTTAAAGAAGCTTTATTTACTGCTCTTAAGATTTATAAAAACAGAAACGAATATAAAGAGATCACTGAGAATGTTTTAAAATCCAATTGACTTTTTACCTATAAAATTCAATTAAATCCAAAACATTTTTTATATTCGCATGCTCAATTTGATTCATTGATAATGAAAGGCATGAAAGATTTTAACATTCCTTTTGTAGGTTTAAAATTAGGAAGCCATTTATTCAAATATCAAATCGATAACACGTTCTTTGAAGCATTTAATTTTAATGAATACTTTAATACCCGGGTTACAGCTAACGCCACCCTTGTAAAAAAGACAACTTTTATAGAAATCTCTGTTCAGATAAGCGGAACTGTAAACCTTTCTTGTGATATTACAAATATTCCTTATGATCAGGAAATTACAGGGAATCTAGACTTGGTTGTTAAGTTTGGGTCGGAGTATAATGACAATGATATAGATATCTTGATACTCTCACATGGGGCATACCAGCTAAATATAGCCCAATACATATATGAGTTGATTATTTTGTCTGTCCCTGCAAAAAGAGTTCATCCAAAAGTCACAGACGGTACTATGCAATCTAAAACTTTGGACATATTAAATAGCTCACAAAAAACAGTTCCGGCGGAAAATGCGGAAACAGATCCCAGGTGGGATATGTTAAAGAATTTAATAACAGAAAAAAATACATAAAATGGCACATCCAAAGAGAAAAATATCCAAAACCAGAAGAGATAAAAGAAGAACTCACTATAAGGCTTCAACTCAGCAAATAGCGGTAGACCCAACAACCGGAGAAGCTCATTTATACCACAGAGCTCATTGGCATGAAAGTAAACTCTATTACAGAGGCCAGGTTGTAATGGAATCTTCCGAAGCAGAAGTATAATTGTGTTTTTTTTTAGAAAAACCAAAAACCCTCGTTTTTTGATGTCTTTTTATAATTTCATACTAAAAATTGGGTTTTCTCAAGCTTTTTTGTACGGAAAAAGTTTATTTTCCTTATTTTAGCCTTCCCTTTTTATGGTAAACCAAACAACAATAGAACCTTTATAAAAGGCAACCCTATGATAAAGTTAACTGCAGCAATTACAGCAGTGGGGAAGTATGTCCCCGAATACGTGCTGACAAATAAGGAGCTGGAAACTTTAGTCGATACCAATGACGAGTGGATTACGTCCAGAACCGGAATTAAAGAACGTAGAATCCTTAAAACTCCGAATAAGGGTACTTCTTTTATGGCTATTGAAGCTGCAAAAGATTTAATCCGGAAAACAAATCTGAACCCCTTAGAGATAGACCTGGTTATTGTTGCCACTGCCACACCCGATGTACTTGTAGCTTCTACCGCAGTTTTTACGGCAACAGAAATAGGAGCTGCTAACGCATTTGCCTATGACATACAAGCTGCCTGCTCCAGCTTTCTCTACGGAATGTCTACAGCAGCAGCCTACGTAACATCCGGTAGATATAAAAAGGTATTACTCATAGGGGCCGATAAAATGTCTTCTATCATAGATTATTCGGACAGGACTACTTGCATTATTTTTGGAGACGGGGCCGCTGCCACTCTTTTTGAAGTCAACGAAGAAGGCCTGGGTTTACAAGACGAATACTTAAGAAGCGATGGTATTGGAAGAGAGTTCTTAAAAATTGAAGCCGGAGGCTCAATTTTGCCTCCTAGTGAAAGTACTGTAAAAAATAAACAACATTTTGTGTATCAGGAAGGGAAAACAGTTTTTAAGTTTGCAGTATCCAATATGGCTGATGCATCAGAAAAAATGTTGACTAGAAATAAGCTAACCCAACAAGACATAGATTGGCTGGTTCCACATCAAGCAAATAAGAGAATTATTGAAGCTACCGCAAATAGAATAAATCTGAATTCCTCAAAAGTAATGATAAATATTCATAAGTATGGAAATACAACCTCTGCTACTCTACCTTTGTTATTAGCAGATTATGAGCAGCAGCTAAAAAAAGGAGATAATTTAATTTTTGTGGCTTTTGGCGGCGGATTTACGTGGGGATCTATCTATTTAAAATGGGCATATAATTCACAAACTAATTAGTACTAAAATCAAAAATATGGATATTAAAGAAATTCAAAGCTTGATAAAGTTTGTAGCAAAATCCGGTGTCAGCGAAGTAAAACTGGAAATGGAAGGTATAAAAATTACTATCAAAACCGGTACTGCTAATGAAAGCACTATAGTACACCAAACTCCTGCGGTAGCAATACCTCAACAATCCATACAAATGGCTCCGGTAGCTCCTCCGCCTGCTCCTGAAGCTTCTGCTCCCGTTGCTGCTCCCACAGAAGACGATTCTAAATATATTACTATAAAGTCTCCTATTATTGGTACTTTATATAGAAAGCCTTCACCGGACAAACCCGTGTTTGTAGAGGTAGGCAGTGAGATTAAAGTCGGTGATACGCTGTGTATTATTGAAGCCATGAAATTATTTAATGAAATCGAATCCGACGTTTCCGGCAAAGTGGTAAAAATACTTGCAGATGATTCTTCTCCCGTAGAGTTTGATCAACCACTGTTTTTGATAGATCCTTCATAATTTTCTTTTATTTTTTTAAGTGCCTCCTCAAAATTTTAAAAAATAAAACTTATAATTATGTTTAAAAAAATATTAATAGCCAATAGAGGTGAAATCGCTTTACGAATACTTAGAACTTGTAAAGAGATGGGAATTAAAACAGTAGCAGTATATTCCACTGTTGATGCAGAGAGTTTACATGTTAAATTTGCTGATGAAGCCGTATGCATTGGCCCTGCTCCCGGTAGCGAATCGTATTTGAAAATGTCAAATATTATTGCAGCAGCCGAAATTACAAATGCCGATGCCATACATCCGGGATATGGTTTCCTATCGGAAAACGCTAAATTCTCGAAGCTATGTGAAGAACATGATATTAAGTTTATAGGGGCAACCGGAGATATGATAGACAGAATGGGTGACAAAGCCTCTGCAAAATCAACCATGATTGCTGCCGGTGTTCCCTGTATTCCGGGGTCTGAAGGAATTATAAAAGATTTTTCAGAATGTGAAAAATTGGCTGTTGAAGCAGGATATCCGGTGATGTTAAAAGCAACAGCCGGCGGTGGCGGAAAAGGAATGCGAGCCGTATGGAAAGCAGAAGATTTACAAGATGCCTGGGACTCTGCTCGCCAGGAAGCAAAAGCTGCTTTTGGAAATGACGGAATGTATTTGGAAAAATTAATTGAAGAACCCAGACATATTGAAATTCAAATTGTGGGCGACGCTTTTGGCAAAGCCTGCCATTTATCAGAAAGAGATTGTTCTGTCCAAAGGCGACATCAAAAACTCACCGAAGAAACCCCATCTCCTTTTATGACAAAAAAGTTGAGAAGCGATATGGGAAAAGCCGCAGTAAAAGCCGCAGAATATATTAAATACGAAGGTGCAGGAACGGTAGAATTCTTGGTAGATAAACATAGAAACTTCTACTTTATGGAAATGAATACCAGAATTCAGGTAGAACACCCTATTACTGAAGAAGTGATTGATTTTGACTTAATTAGAGAACAGATTTTAGTTGCTTCCGGTATTCCTATTTCCGGTAAAAATTATATCCCAAAAATGCATTCTATTGAATGTAGAATCAACGCAGAAGATCCTTTTAACGGGTTTAGGCCATCTCCGGGAAAAATATCTACCCTACACCTACCCGGAGGCCATGGAGTCAGAGTAGATACGCATGTTTATTCAGGATATATGATCCCTCCTAATTATGACTCCATGATTGCCAAACTGATCGTGACTGCTCAAACAAGAGTAGAGGCTATTAACAAAATGAAAAGAGCTTTAGATGAATTTATCATTGAAGGAGTTAAAACAACGATTCCTTTTCATAGCCAGTTAATGGATCACCCCAATTATATATCAGGAAATTACACTACAAAATTTATGGAAGATTTTGAAATGAAGCCCTAAATTCTTTCAAAGTTATTAAGGTACAAAACATTTTTTAGCTATGGGTATAAAAATAGATGGTATAGATAAAATCATCATCAATAGATTAATTGAAGATGCCAGAATACCTATATTAAGTATTGCCAGAGAGGTCGGAGTATCAGGGGCAGCCATACATCAAAGATTGCGAAAATTAGAAGTTTCCAAGCTTATTGCAGGTTCTCAGTTGATACTGAACCCTAAAGTATTAGGGTATACAACAACAGCTTTCGTAGGAATTTTTTTAGAATCTGCAAGCATGTACTCCACTGCTATTAAAAAACTAAAAAATATTCCCGAAGTTGTAGAAAGTCACTATACTACAGGAAATTATGCTATATTTATAAAGGTTCTTTGTAAGAATAATAATGACCTCATGTACCTGTTAAACAGTGATATTCAAAGAATAAAAGGGGTTGTAAGAACAGAAACATTTATCTCTCTGGATCAACAAATAAAACGGCAAATCAAAATATAAATAACTGATAATTGACGAAAGGTCTTCTAAAAATTACTTTTTCTTAGCCTTATCTATTTTCTATTGTATTTTATTATACAGAGACCTTCTAAAAATTACTTTTTTAACCATTTGAGGGCTATGCAACATTGATTTGGCAAAAAAAGCTTAATACCAAAGAGAATGTTCCGGAGGGAAGAAATTTGAATCCGAATCAATAAATACAGAAGATATACCTATTTTGCAAATCTCTATTTGCTAATCAAATAATTAGTATTACATTTGCACTCCTTTTTTAAGGATAAATCCATAACAAAAACTAAAAGTGTAATTATGAACACATTAAGTTACAAAACAGTGTCAGCAAACAAAGCCACGATTACAAAAGAGTGGGTTATTGTTGATGCGGACGGGCAAACATTGGGTCGTCTAGCTTCTAAAGTGGCAAAGCTAATTAGAGGTAAATACAAACCTAACTTTACTCCTCATGTAGATTGTGGAGATAATGTGGTTATTATCAATGCAGAAAAAATAAACCTAACGGGTAAAAAGTGGACAGATAAGTTATACATTCGTCACACAGGTTATCCGGGCGGGCAAAGATCATTAAGTGCTGCGGAAATGTTCAATAAAAATCCCAAAAAACTTGTTGAAAAAGCAGTAAAAGGGATGTTACCAAAAAATAAATTAGGTAACGCTTTATTTAGAAACTTATATGTATATGAAGGTACAGAGTATAATCAAAATACTCAAGATCCAAAAGCTATTAACCTTAACGATCTCAAGTAATGGAAACAGTTCACAAAATAGGCAGAAGAAAAACAGCAGTAGCGCGCGTTTACCTTTCCAAAGGTAAAGGAAACATCATCGTTAACAAAAGAGAATTAGCAAACTACTTTACAACTTCAACGCTGCAATACAAAATAAAACAACCTTTGCTATTAACAGAGAATTTAACCTCTTATGATATTAAAGTAAATGTTTATGGCGGCGGGCTCACCGGACAAGCCGAAGCAGTTCGCCTGGCAATTACCAGAGCCTTGGTAACAATTAATGAAGAACACAAAGCTATCTTAAAACCAGAAGGCCTTTTAACTCGTGATCCAAGAATGGTAGAACGTAAGAAATTTGGCCAAAAGAAAGCACGTAAAAAATTCCAGTTCTCAAAACGTTAATTCTATACTTTATATCTGAGAAATACGTTTTTGGAACAATATCAATTAATAATAAGTTTAGCATCTAAATAGACAAGATTCGAAAGACTACTTGTCTATTGCTACAAAACAGAAAGTAAACATATTTAAAATGGCAAACGTAGACATTAAAGAATTGCTTGAAAATGGAGTGCACTTTGGTCACTTAACAAGAAAGTGGGATCCAAATATGGCTCCTTATATTTATACGGAACGCAATGGTGTTCATATTATTGATCTGTATAAAACGGTTGCTAAAATAGAAGAAGCTGTTACGGCACTGCAAAAAATTGCAAATTCAGGAAGAAAAATTTTATTTGTGGCAACTAAAAAGCAAGCAAAAGACATTGTTTCGGAAAAAGCAAACGCTGTAAACATGCCATATATTACTGAAAGGTGGCCCGGAGGCATGTTAACAAACTTTGTTACCATTAGAAAAGCCGTAAAAAAAATGGCTTCCATTGAAAGAATGAAACAAGACGGGTCTTTTGATGCTTTATCTAAAAGAGAAAAACTACAAATCAATCGTCAGAGAGAAAAATTAGAAAAAAATTTAGGCTCTATTTCCGACATGACCCGTTTACCCGGAGCCATATTTATAGTAGATATTAAAAAAGAACATATTGCAGTTACAGAAGCTCAAAAATTAAATATTCCCATTTTTGCAATGGTAGATACCAATTCCGATCCAAGAATGGTAGATTTTGTAATCCCTGCAAATGATGACGCTTCCAAATCTATTGAGAAAGTACTAAGTTTTGTTACCGATGCCATTGCTGAAGGTTTAGCTAATAGAAAAGCCGAGAAAAACAAAGCAACAGTAAAAAAAACTGAAAAAACCGAAGTAACGGAAACCGTTGAAACTACTGCTAATCCGGTAGAAATAAAAGCAGAAGAAACTCCTGTGGAAGAAACAAAAGAAGGAGAAAAATAAAAAGAGAAAGAATTTGTGGGTATTTGTTCGTATAATTTATGAGAATTATTCGAATAAAACATCAGTGTACCAATAAATAAAAAAGTTAAATAATGACAAAAATAAGTGCTGCCGACGTTAAAAATCTAAGAGAAGCAACCGGAGCAGGAATGATGGATTGTAAGAAAGCCTTGGTAGAAGCAGAAGGAGATTTTGACAAAGCAATAGATATTTTAAGAAAAAAAGGACAAAAAATTGCTGCAAAAAGAGCAGATAGAGTTTCAATCGAAGGTGTTGCCGTTACCAAAATAAGCGCGGATAATACTGTTGGAGTAGCCATTGTTTTAGCCTGTGAAACTGATTTCGTAGGTAAAAATGATTCTTTTAAAGAACTGGCGGGTAAATTTGCAGATATTGCTTTAAACTGTCCAGATAAAGAATCTTTCTTGGCTGCTGATTTTGACGGAATGACAGTTGCTGATAAATTGATAGAACAAACAGGTGTCATTGGAGAAAAATTAGACATCACCTCTTTTGAAAAAATGGAAGCACCCTATGTGGGCTCTTATACACATATTGGCAAAATCGCTGCACTGGTAGGAATATCCAAAGCCATTGACGAAGCGGCTGTTTTAACTAAAGATCTTGCCATGCAGGTAGCATCTATGGGAGCAACAACATTATCTTATAAAGATTTTGATCCTGCTTATATTGCAGCAGAAACCGAAGCCAGAATTGCAGCTATCGAAAAAGACAATATAGAGTTAGGCAGATTGGGAAAAGCCCTCAAAAATGTACCTCAATATATATCCATGGCTCAATTGACCGAAGAAGTTTTAGCGAAAGCTGAAGAAAAAGCAAAATCCGAATTAAAAGCCGAGGGAAAACCGGAACAAATCTGGGATAGAATTCTTCCGGGGAAAATGGAAAGATTTATTTCTGACAATACAACTCTGGATCAAGAACAATGTTTATTAAACCAAAATTTCATCAAAGATGAAAAGAAAACCGTTGCGACATATGTTAAAACATACGGAGATGTTTCAGTAGTTGGGTTTAAACGGGTTACCTTGGGTTAACATTTCATGTTATAATAGTAAAACTTTGAAAACCGTCCTTATAAGGACGGTTTTTTATGTGTACCGCATCTTTCTTTAGCAGAGATCTTTACAAAATAATGGTATATTCCGTATTTGAATTAATTTGACTTCAAATTTCTCCCTTCTCGAAAATTTTAAATCCTCAAAACCAACAGGTTATTCAGGTTGAAAATGTTCTTCGGGCATCGAACTTTTTTGTTAAATCAATTTTGCAAAGGTCCCTAGTAGCTAAAATCTAATTAGTATATTTGTAACACCTTTTAGATAAGAAAAAAAATGTAGTACATAGCTCTGCCAACACAGTGTTTCTCTTTTAAAGGATGAAGTGAAACAGTTGGTTTTTAAGAATAGTACTCGGAAATGGTATCAAACTTTCTAAACTATATATGCAGTATAAAAGAATACTTCTAAAATTAAGCGGTGAAGCTTTAATGGGAGACAGACAATACGGAATAGATCCTGACAGACTAAAAAAATATGCCAAAGAAATTAAAGAAATTGTACATAAAGGTATCGAAGTTGCTATTGTAATAGGTGGCGGAAATATTTTTAGAGGCGTTGCGGGCGCGAGTAATGGCACGGACAGGGTTCAAGGAGATCATATGGGAATGTTGGCTACTTGTATTAATGGGTTGGCTCTGCAAAGCGCCCTCGAAGAAGCCCAAATATATACTCGGCTACAAACTGCCATTGAAATTAAAGAAATGGCAGAACCATATATTAGAAGAAAAGCCATCAGACATTTGGAAAAAGGGAGAGTAGTTATTTTTGGAGCAGGAACAGGAAGTCCTTATTTTACAACCGATACCGCAGCAGTTTTAAGAGCTGTAGAAATTAATGCCGATGCTATTTTGAAAGGAACCAGAGTAGATGGTATTTATAACTCAGATCCGGAAAAGAATGCAAATGCTGTAAAATTTGAAAATATTACATTTAAAGATGTTATTGAAAAAGGGTTAAAAGTCATGGATATGACTGCTTTTACATTAAGTGAAGAAAACAAACTTCCCATCATTGTATTTGATATGAATAAAAACGGTAACCTTTTAAAATTAATATCCGGAGAAAAAATAGGAACTAAAGTAAATATATAGAACATAAAATGATACTGACTTATGAATGAAGAAGTAAAATTTATTATAGAAGGCGCAAAAGAACAAATGCAAAATGCCATTGAGCATTTAATTAAGGAATTGCGTTCTATTAGAGCGGGGAAAGCATCACCTGCTATGTTATCTAATATTATGGTTGATTATTATGGCTCTCAGACTCCACTAAATCAGGTAGCTAACATCAATACACCGGATGCCAGAACCATCAGTATCCAACCTTGGGAAAAGCAACTACTACAAGAAATTGAAAAAGCAATTATGACTGCTAACATTGGTTTTAATCCGATGAATAACGGTGAAAATATTGTCATCAATGTTCCTCCGTTAACCGAAGAGCGAAGAAAAGATTTGGTAAAACAAGTTAAAGCAGAGGCAGAACACGCCAAAATAGGTATTAGAAATGTGAGAAAAGATGCTAATAACGATATAAAAAAAATAGATATCTCTGACGATATGAAGAAAAATACCGAAGCGGATATTCAGACATTGACAGATGATTTTGTGAAAAAAACCAATGAGCTATCAGCGACTAAAGAAACTGAAATAATGACTGTGTAATTTTTTTAGGCTAAGAAAAAGCTACTAAAATAATTTTCCATATCATTCAGGGAAGCACCAAAAAATCGGTTTATAGTAATCCTTTCATGTTTGTCGTAAATAATTTTACTGCAATCGCTAATAGTACAACACCAAAAATTTTCCTAATAATTTTAATCCCGTTAGGGCCAATAAGGCGTTCGATTTTTGAAGACGTCTTAAGTACAATATAAATGAAAAGTATATTTAATATAATTGCTATGATGATATTCCTAATTTCAAACTCAGCTCTTAAAGAGAGTAACGTTGTCAAGCTCCCCGGACCCGCAATTAAAGGAAATGCCAAAGGAAAAACGGAAGCAGTAATCGCATTTGAATCCTCTTGTTTATAGAGTGTAATTCCCAAAATCATTTCCAAAGAAATAAAAAATAAAATAAACGATCCGGCTACTGCAAAAGAGTTTACATCTATCCCTATAAGAGTTAATAAACTTTGCCCTAAAAAAAGAAAAAGAATCATAATACTCCCTGCAATAATGGAAGCTTTTCCTGACTGAATATGCCCTACCTTTTTCCGTAAATCTATGATAATCGGAATATTGCCAATAATATCAATGACTGCAAACAAGACCATAAATACCGTAAAAATCTGCTTAATACTTTCTATCATTACATATAATTTTTTGCAAAAGTAGTCAACTTACATCTGGAATCTTCTAAAATAATAGAAAAAAATGCTTTATTTTTGCACATGTTTCAATTAGAAAAAACAATTATCTCAGAAGCTATTATTGAGAAAGATTTTGTATGCAATTTATCAGCGTGCAAAGGCGCATGTTGTGTAGAGGGAGAAGCAGGAGCTCCTTTAGAAAAGCAAGAAACCAAAATCTTCGAAAAAATTTATCCGAAAATTAAACCCTTCCTCCGAAAAGAAAGTATTGACATTATAGAAAAAAAAGGAACATGGATAAAAAGCGTTTTTTCGGAATTAGAAACCCCTTTACTAAATGATGCGGAATGTGTATATGTTATTTTTGATGATAAAAATAGAGCCCTTTGTGCCATTGAAGAAGCATATAACAGAGGCATTATTAATTGGAAAAAACCCATCTCATGTCATTTATATCCTGTAAGAATCAAAGAATATACAGAATTTTCGGCTGTAAATTATAACAAATGGCATATATGTGATGATGCATGTACGCTGGGGAAAGAGCTTCAGGTACCTGTATATAAGTTTGTTAAAGACGCATTGATTAGGAAGTTCGGGGAATCCTGGTATAAAAAACTTGAAAAAGTAGCAAAAGATATATAACATTAATTTTTAGTATCCTTAAAACGCTAAAAGCTTTCATAAAATGAAAAAATACTAGTGTTGTTTTTGCATAAAAAAGCCTAAAAAAAGAAGCTCTTTAAGAATGTCAATAACAACAATGCCTAACAAAGAAATATTAAATTAAACATTTGATTGTCAATTATTTATAAATTAACTGTTTTTTGCATTTTTATATAACATAAATTGATTTTGTTAAAAACTTGCTGGTTTTTGTGAATAAGTATAGCTTTTAATTTGTAGCATTTTTTTTAACCTTTGTAGGTGTCTCTTTGTTAAGAGAAAATTTCCCCAAGATCAAAATAATTTACGCAAAATGGCTGCAATAGAACCTATTTTAGAATCCAACGATAACAGATTTGTAATTTTCCCTATACAACACGACGATTTATGGGATTGGTATAAAAAACAGCAAGCCTGTTTTTGGACTGCCGAAGAAATAGATTTACATTCGGATTTAGCAGATTGGAACAACAAACTAACTGATGACGAACGTTACTTTATCAAACATATCCTTGCGTTTTTTGCTGCTTCAGACGGTATTGTCAATGAAAATCTAGCTGAAAATTTTGTGAATGAGGTCCAATATTCAGAGGCAAAATTCTTTTATGGCTTTCAAATAATGATGGAGAATATCCACTCGGAAACCTACTCTCTTTTAATAGATACTTATGTAAAAGATGAAGTAGAAAAAGATCGATTATTTAGAGCAATTGAGGTATTTCCTGCCATCAAGAAAAAAGCAAAATGGGCTCTAAAATGGATTGAATCCGATTCTTTTTCGGAAAGGTTAATTGCTTTTGCAGCGGTAGAAGGAATTTTCTTCTCCGGGGCATTTTGTTCTATTTTCTGGTTAAAGAAAAGAGGCCTATTACCAGGATTAACATTCTCAAACGAACTAATTTCCAGAGACGAAGGAATGCATTGTGATTTTGCCGTTCATTTGCATAATAACCATATCGTATATAAAGTTCCCAAAGAACGCATCAAAGAAATCATAGTGGAAGCTCTAGATATCGAAAGAGAGTTCATAATAGAATCACTACCCGTTAGCTTAATTGGTATGAATGCCAAATTAATGATAGAATATTTGGAGTTTGTTACCGATAGATTATTAGTAGAGTTTGGCTGTGAAAAAGTATACAATGCAACAAATCCTTTTGATTTTATGGAAATGATCTCACTGGAAGGAAAAACCAATTTCTTTGAAAAAAGAGTATCTGAATATCAAAAAGCAGGTGTCAAATCAGGAGGTACGGGCTCCATAAGTTTCGACGCAGACTTTTAAATTAAAGAAAAACTGCTCTTGCAGTTTATATATCACATTACAAAAATAAATAATACATGTACGTAGTAAAAAGAGATGGTAAAAAAGAACCTGTGATGTTTGATAAAATCACAGCAAGAGTAAAAAAGTTGTGTTATGGATTAAACACTATAGTTGATCCTACAAAAGTAGCCATGCGGGTAATAAAAGGGTTATATGACGGCGTAATGACTTCCGAACTTGATAATTTAGCAGCTGAAATTGCAGCTACCATGACCACTGCACATCCGGATTATGCAAAATTAGCTGCACGGATTGCCGTATCTAATTTACATAAAAATACTAAGAAGTCGTTCTCAGACACTATGAATGACTTATACCATTACGTAAATCCTCGTACCGAAAAGAAAGCTCCCCTACTAGCAGATGACGTATATGAAATTATCAAAAAAAATGCAGAAAAATTAGATTCTACCATTATTTATAATAGAGATTTTAACTATGATTATTTTGGTTTTAAAACATTAGAACGTTCTTATTTATTAAAGTTAAACGGCCAAATAGTGGAACGCCCTCAACATATGCTTATGAGGGTTGCCGTAGGAATTCATAAACATGATATTGATGAAGCCTTAGCCACGTATGAGTTAATGAGTAAAAAATATTTTACCCATGCAACCCCTACGCTTTTTAATGCCGGAACCCCAAAACCTCAAATGTCATCGTGTTTTTTACTACAAATGCAGGATGATAGTATTGAAGGTATTTACGATACACTAAAACAAACAGCTCAGATATCTCAATCTGCAGGGGGAATAGGGTTATCTATCCATAATGTAAGGGCTACAGGATCTTATATCAGAGGAACCAACGGAACATCAAATGGCATCGTTCCCATGCTAAAAGTATTTAATGATACCGCTCGTTATGTAGATCAGGGTGGTGGAAAACGCAAAGGTTCTTTTGCCATGTATTTAGAACCCTGGCATTCGGATATTTTTGATTTTTTAGACCTAAAGAAAAACCATGGAAAAGAAGAAATGCGTGCCAGAGATTTATTCTATGCTATGTGGGTACCGGATTTGTTTATGAAAAGAGTACAGGAAGATGGAAACTGGACTTTAATGTGTCCGAATGAATGCCCACATCTGTATGATACTTACGGAGATGAATTTGAGAAGCTATACCAGGGGTACGAAGAAGTAGGAAAAGGAAGGAAAACCATAAAGGCGCGTGAACTTTGGGAAAAGATTTTAGAAGCCCAGATTGAAACAGGAACGCCCTATATGTTATATAAAGATGCCGTAAATCGAAAAACAAATCATAAAAATTTAGGAACCATTCGATCTTCTAATCTATGTACGGAGATTATGGAATATACGGCCAAAGACGAAGTCGCCGTATGTAACCTGGCATCCATAGCATTACCGATGTTTGTCACAGAGAAAGAAAACGGAGAAACCTTTTTCAATCACAAAAAGCTATTTGATGTTACTAAAAAAGTAACCCGCAATCTGGGTGCAGTGATTGATATGAATTATTACCCTGTCAAAGAAGCAGAAAATTCAAATTTTCGTCATAGGCCTATTGGATTAGGAATACAAGGACTGGCAGATACATTCATTAACCTACGCTTGCCTTTTACATCGGAAAAAGCAAAACAATTAAATCAGGATATTTTTGAAACCATATATTTTGCTGCAGTTACTTCTTCTATGGAAATAGCTAAAGCTAAAAAAGAACCCTATTCAACATTTAAAGGTTCTCCGATGTCAGAAGGTGAATTTCAGTTTAATATGTGGGGCATTAAAGACGAAGAATTAAGTGGAAATTGGGATTGGGGAAAATTACGCAAGAATGTTATGAAATACGGTGTAAGGAATTCACTTTTGGTAGCACCTATGCCAACAGCATCTACTTCCCAAATTCTGGGAAATAACGAAGCCTTTGAACCCTATACTTCCAATATTTATACAAGAAGAGTATTGTCCGGAGAGTTTATAGTAGTAAATAAGCATTTACTGGAAGATTTAGTAGAATTAGATTTGTGGGATAATGACATGAAAGAAGATATCATGCGTGCAAATGGCTCCATCCAGCACATAGAAAAAATTCCCGCGACATTAAAAGAACTATACAAAACCGTTTGGGAAATGAGTATGAAAGATATTATAGATATGGCTCGTCACAGAGGGTATTTTATCGATCAATCTCAATCCCTAAATTTATTCATGAAAGATCCGGATTTTGCAAAGTTAACATCCATGCATTTTTACGGATGGAAATCCGGCTTAAAAACAGGTATGTACTATCTAAGAACTAAGTCTGCAGTAAATGCGATTCAGTTTACACTTTCTAAAGAAAAGAAAGTAAATGAAGTAGAAAAACCGATAAGCCCGGAAGAATTTAAAACCATGATAGATGCATCTAAAAATGCGGACCCTGATGATTGTTTAATGTGCGGTTCCTAAGCATTAATAAGAATTAAATAAAAAATAAAAGTATAAGTTTACCCTGATTATTTATATGGTCAGTTGTTGTATTCTTTTAAAAAAAGAGTATATTTGCACCCGCATTTTCAATAATGAAGTGTAAAAAGAAGCTAATATAAACGAAATAAGTATGTATGCAATTGTAGAGATAGCAGGGCAGCAGTTTAAAGTAGCAAAAGACCAAAAAGTATATGTTCACCGTTTACAAGAAACAGAAGGTACTAAAGTAACTTTTGATAAAGTAATGCTAGTAGAAGATAAAGGGAACGTAACTATTGGCGCCCCGGCTATAGAAGGAGCTGCAGTGACAGCTAAAATTTTGAATCACCTCAAAGGTGATAAAGTAATTGTTTTTAAAAAGAAAAGAAGAAAAGGCTACAAAAAGAAAAATGGACATCGTCAATATTTGAGCGAAATTCAAATTGAGGGTATTACTACCTCGGGAACAAAGAAAGCTCCGGCCAAAAAAGCAGCTGCTCCTAAAAAAGAAAAAACAGCAACGGCTCCGAAAGTAGAGGTAAAAAAAACAACGTCTGATGATCTAAGTTCAATGACTGTTGCACAATTAAAAGCTTTGGCCAAAGAAAAAGACATCAAAGGATATACTTCTCTAAAGAAGGCCGAGCTGATTGAAATATTAAGTAAATAAGAATCAATTTTAAAACCATATAGAGCCATGGCACATAAAAAAGGAGTTGGTAGTTCGAAGAATGGTAGAGAATCCGAATCAAAACGATTAGGTATTAAAATTTTTGGAGGGCAGGCTGCAATCGCAGGTAATATAATCGTTCGCCAAAGAGGAACCGGTCACAATCCGGGAGAAAATGTATATATGGGAAAAGACCATACATTACATGCCAAAATAGATGGAATTGTCCAATTCAGAAAGAAAAAAAATAATAAATCTTATGTTTCTGTAGTTCCTTTTGAGGCTTAAGAAATATAAACAGAAATAAGGAAATCGCCCGGAAAGTATTCCAGAGCGGTTTTTTTGTTATTTTAAATACCTTTTGATTTTTTCTACTTCAAAAATAATCTTCCACTGATGTTATACAAGACACGATGCGCTTTCAAACTTTTAAATATAAAACTAAATTTACATAAAACAGCTTCTCAAATTTAATTTTTCTTAACTTTTGAATAACAGAAATTTATTCGAAAAATTAATGTGCAACATTGAATGAAAATAGATATATTTTAATACCTTGTGCATATTATTTATAACCTAAATTCATGGTATGAAAAAAATTTACTTTACACTTTTATCGACTCTTTGTTTTAGCACTTTTTCCTTTGGGCAAATCATTATTACGGAGTTGGCAGACCCAAATAACAATTCAAGCGCCAGATATGTTGAAATTTACAATGTGAGTACAGGAGCAGTTGATTTAACAAATTGGTCATTGAAAAGATGGACAAATGGAGGAACTACAGTATCTACCGTAGTTGATTTATCATCCATTGGTAATTTAGCATCAGGAGCTTTTGCTATTATTGCTTCCAATGGAACTACATTTCAATCCGTATATGGAATGACAGCAGATATTTCTGCAGGAACCGGAGGCCCGGCAGATAGTAATGGAGATGATCAAATTGCTATTTTTAATGCCTCGGATGTTATGATTGACATTTTCGGCGTGCCCGGAGAAGACGGATCCGGAACATGCCATGAATTTGAAGACGGAAGAGCAGAGCGCAAAGCTTCTGTAACTGCTCCAAACACAACATGGGATGAATCCGAATGGAATGTCTGGGCAGATAGTACGGTATCAGGATGTACAAGCCATACAAATTCACCGAGGACTGCACCGGGAGATTATAATCCGAAATCATGGATTGGTGCCGCTTCAGGGCCTGCTATATCTGCGGGTGCTGCGGTTACCGAACTGGATTATTTTGAAGGTAACGGGCCGTCAACAGAACAAATATTCTCTGTAGAAGGAATTAACTTAACTGGAAATATCACTGTTACTGCTCCTGCAAACTTTGAAATTTCTACTACTTCCGGAAGCGGTTTTGGAAATACTGCGATGCTTACACAATCCGGAGGTACGGTAAGTTCAACCAATATTTATGTACGTTTGGCAGCAGGATTAAGTTCAAACTCATATTCCGGAAATGTTACCTTATCTTCTGCAGGAGCTGCTGATCAAACGGTTGCATTGTCAGGAACCGTAAGTCCGGCAGATCCGCAGATTTCAATTACTGCTTTTTTAGATAATTTGAATTATATTATTAGTGTTGGAGGGCCTTCTCCGGAAGATACGTTTTCTGTTTCCGGATTGTTTTTAACAAATGATATTGTTATTACAGCACCGGCAAATTTTGAAATTTCTCTAACTTCCGGAAGCGGCTTTGGAAGTTCCGTAAACATCACACCCAGTTCAGGAACAGTAGTAAGTACAGACATATATGTTCGTTTGGCAGCGGGTTTAAGTGCGGGTAATTATAACGGCAATATTACAGTATCTTCCACAGGGGTCACTACTCAAACCATAGCCGTAAATGGGAATGCATATGGGCCTCCCACCAATAGCATGGTTATAACAGGTATATTTGACGGGCCTTTGTCAGGTGGTACTCCTAAAGGAATTGAATTGTATGTATTAAATAATATAGCTGATTTAAGCTTATATGGAGTAAGTTCTGTGACAAATGGCGTCGGTTCCTCAGCAGGTAATGTAGAATATAATTTTCCTTCCGGAGCTGTAACTGCGGGAAGTTTTATTTATTTGGCAACTGAATCCCCAAATTTTACTACTTTTTTTGGAATGGCACCCACTTATGTCGACGATGTTGTATCTATTAATGGAGATGACTCCATTGAATTATATGAGAGCGGGCAGAGCATAGATGTATTCGGAGATGTTAATACAGATGGTTCCGGTCAGGTATGGGATCATTTAGACGGATGGGCATACAGAAATTCCAATACCGGGCCGGAAGGAACTACTTTTACTCCAACAAATTGGTCTTATAGCGGAATAAATGCTTTAGATGGAGAAGCATCAAATTCTTCTGCCGAAACTCCATTCCCCATAGGAACTTATATGGCAACTGCCTCCACAGAGGATAGTTCGATAGGTGGCTTTTCCGTATATCCGAATCCGGTAAACCATAAGAGATTTACAATTACTACCAATACCAATACTATTTCAGAGAAGAGTATAGAAATATTTAATGTATTAGGCAGGCAGGTATTTACTGCAAAGTTTACTTCAAATCATAATACAGTAGATATACCTTCCCTAAGCTCCGGAGTTTATATTCTTAAAGTGTTAGAAGGAAGAAAATCTGTAACAAAAAAATTAGTTGTTAGATAAGTTTAGGTAATCATAGTATAATTTTTAACAAAAGCCTCCTATAAAAGTACTTTATAGAGGGCTTTCTGTTTTTTATTTGAGTGAGAATCTTTGTAGCATTGATTTGGCAAAAAAAACTCAACGTTGAAAAAATTTTCAAAAAGTAAGAAATTTGAAACTAAATCAATCCAAATACGGAATATATCCTATTTTTGACAAAGGTCTCTAAGTATTTTTAAATTGGAAAAAGTATTATATAAAAAAACTCAAACCGAAGGGATTTGAGTTTCTAGAGATATTAATTATGAAGTTATGGGGATTCATGAATTAATATACTTATAATTAAAACAAAGAATAATAATATAAGAAATTTAATACCGATGTAAAGGTAATCCAATCTTGAATACTTGTCAATAACAGAAAATAATAAAATTTTCATCTAACGGAAAACAGTGATATAGTGATATGATTTTAGCATTTAAGGACTGGCCATATATGGTAGTAGACATAGCTTATTTCATGCTCTCTTATTAGTTCTTCGTTAAAAAACAATTCTTAATTAGGTGGTAAGCATTCATGTGAAGTGCATGTTATTTAGTATCTTTAAAAAAAAATAAATGCTTCAAATCAACAACCTGACTATCTCTTTTTTTTCTAATAAGGTAGAAAATACAATTGTAAAAAATATTTCTTTTGAACTGGGCAAAAACAAAATTTCAGGAATGGTAGGTGAATCCGGAAGCGGAAAATCTATTACTTCTTTAGCTATTTTGAGACTATTGCCAAAAAATACACAGGTTAAAGGTGAAATTATTTTTGAAGGAGTTGATATTCTAAAATGCCACCCGAAACAAATTTTAAATATACGGGGAGGGAAAATCGGAATGGTTTTTCAAGAACCTATGAGTTCACTAAATCCTACACTTACATGCGGGTACCAAGTTGCGGAGATATTAAAACAACATACAAATGTGTCATCCGAAAGAATTAAAAAAGAAGTGATACAGTTATTTGCAAAGGTAAAGCTACCTCAACCCGGGAGAATATATACATCTTACCCACATCAAATAAGCGGAGGGCAAAAACAGAGAGTAATGATTGCTGTGGCAATTGCTTGTAAACCGAAATTGCTAATTGCAGATGAACCCACCACAGCTCTTGATGTAACAGTTCAGAAAGAAATTTTACGATTACTAAAAGAATTGCAAGCAGAAACAAAGATGAGTATCTTATTTATTTCTCATGATTTAGAGTTAGTTTCGGAAATAGCTGACACAGTTATTGTAATGCATAATGGAACTATTGTAGAGCAAGGAAATACAAAAACTATTTTTAAAAAACCAAAAGAAAATTACACGAAAGCTTTAATTGCATCAAAGCTTACATTAGATAAAAGGTTTAAAATATTGCCAACTATTCGGGATTTTATGGAAAAATCCGTAAAAAACAGACTGTATACAAATGTCGAGAGAGCAAAATTTCATAAAAAAATATATGCAACTCCCCCTGTACTTGAAATCATTAATTTAGAAAAACAATTTATTTCCAAAGCGAGTTGGTTTAGGAAAAAAAGCATTACGAAAGCAGTTGATGCTGTTAGTTTTAAACTCTATGAAGGAGAAACTTTAGGTTTGGTAGGAGAATCGGGTTGTGGAAAAACAACTTTAGGAAAAACAATATTGCATCTGGAAAAAGCAACATCTGGACACATTTTTTACAAAGGGAAAGGCATTACTAAAATGAAAAAGAATGCATTAAAAAGTTTTCGAAAAGAAATTCAAATCATTTTTCAGGATCCATTTTCTTCTTTAAATCCCAGGATGACCGTCGGTAGCGCAATTATGGAGCCGATGAAGGTTCACAAAATTTTCTCAAATACTAAAGACAGAAAAGCATATGTTTTAGAGCTATTACAAAAAGTAGAGTTAACATCATCGTACTTCAAAAGATACCCTCATGAACTTTCAGGAGGGCAAAGACAGAGAATAAGCATTGCCAGGGCCATTGCTTTACAACCTAAAATAATCATTTGTGATGAGTCGGTCTCTGCACTGGATGTTTCCGTGCAAGCTCAGGTTTTAAATGTATTAAACAACCTCAAAAGAGAATTTAATTTTACATATATCTTCATTTCACACGACTTATCCGTAGTGAAATATATGTCAGATCAATTAATTGTTATGAATAAAGGAAAAATTGAAGAAGCAGGTGATGCGGATATTATTTATAAAAACCCTAAAACGGCTTATACCAAATCTTTAATTGAGGCAATTCCCAGAGGGATTTAAACCCCAATGATGCATTAGAAAATCTATTACAGCTTGAAATCGTTTCAAAATATATTCGCTTCACTGCATTTTTGAAATGAGTCGTAGCGCTGCCTACGCTACATTCCGGAAAACGCTATATTTTATCACGATTTCAACCTTCATTACGAAGTTCTAATGCATCATCCGGGTTAAATAACTCCTCATCTTTTCGGATCGAGTTATATATAGTATATTGCAGCGTTAAATCATTGAAGATAAATAGATGAGGATTATTGTTCCAATGGCTGGGATTGGGTCAAGGTTAAGACCACATACGCTAACAGTACCTAAGCCGTTAACTGTAATAGCGGGGAAGCCCATTGTTCAGAGGTTGGTAGAAGATATTGCAGCCATTGTAAAACAAGATATAAAAGAAATAGCCTTTATCATTGGGCCTGCAGCAAAAGGTTTTTCTGAAAACACGCGGAAAGTATTATTAAAAATTGCAAATACATTAGGAGCAAAAGGATCTGTATATATACAAGAAGACACTTTAGGCACAGCACATGCTATTTATTGTGCTAAAGACTCGTTAGACGGGCCATGTGTTATTGCTTTTGCAGATACACTTTTTAAAGCTGATTTTACTTTAGATGCAAATGCAGATGGTGCAATTTGGGTAAAGAAAGTAGCTGACCCAAGTGCATTTGGAGTCGTGAAATTAAGCGATGGTTATATTACTGATTTTGTTGAGAAGCCAAAAAAATTCGTCTCTGATTTAGCCATTATCGGAATCTATTATTTTAAAGATGGCAACAGAATAAAACAAGAAATTAAACATTTGATAGCTAATGATATCAGGCCTTCGGGAGAATTTCAGTTGACCGAAGTGCTGGAATCTTTAAAACAACAAGGTGCTAAATTTATCCCCGGGAAAGTAGATATTTGGATGGATTGTGGCAAAAAAGACCCTACGGTAGCTACCAATAAAACCATACTAAAAATTGAAAAAGATAAAGGAACAAATCTGGTCTCCAAAACAGTCGTATTAGATCATTCGGAAATCATCCCACCTTGTTTTGTAGGAAAAAATGTAGTACTTAAAAACACGGTCATCGGGCCTTATGTTTCTATTGGATCCAATAGTTTGGTTAAAGATTCTGCTGTTAAAAATTCCTTAATACAATCGAATGTTACTATTACAAATGCTACCTTAGATAACGCAATGATTGGAAATCATGTAAAGTATAATGGAAATTATACTTCGGTAAGTATTGGAGACTATACCGAGCTAACATAAAACAGTATGAATAAAAGGATTACAATACTAATTTTTTTAGGGTTTTTGTACTATCCTTTTTTTTCTTTAGCACAAGACAGTATTCCTACTGCTAAAGATATTTCCGAAGAAAAAGAGTTAAAATTTCAGCAATATTTCTTTAAAGCACTTTCGGAAAAATCCATTATGAACTATGAAAACGCCATAAGAAATCTTGAGAACTGCCATGAGCTTCTACCGAATACGGTTTCTGTACTTTTTGAACTTTCTAAAAATTACTTATTCCTAAATAGAACAACAGAAGCCAAAATATACATAAAAAAAGCATTGGCAAAAAAACCGGATGATATCTGGATGCTTTCTCATCTGGTTGCGATATATAAAAAAGAGTACGATTATAAAAATGCGATCATCACTCAGAAACAAATCATCAAAACGGACCCTTCCAAAAGAGAGGGTATGGTGTTCCTTTATGTACAAAATAAAGAGTATAAAAAAGCTATCGAGTTAATGGATATACTTGAATATGAAGAAGGGCTTTCCGAGAATTTAAAAAAATTAAAAACCAATCTTCACAGAGGAAAATCGAAGCCGGTTGAAAAAAAAGAACCTGCGGATTTAAAAGCTTTGATAAAAAATTTCGAAAACAATCCGTCCTCTTTTAAGGTACTGAAAATGATTTTACAAAAAGCAGCTTTAGAAGATCAAACCATCCTTAATATATATAGCAAAGAAGCTGTTGAATTGTTTCCGGCTCAACCATTTGTCTATTTAATGCGCGGGAGATTTCTAAATTATCAGAAATCATATAAAAAAGCGTTAGTCATACTACAAAGTGGTATTGATTTTGTAATTGACAATAAAAGCATGGAAGCAGGTTTTTATGATGAAATTTCCAAAGCTTATCTTGGGTTAAACAACATCGCTAAGGCTGATGAGTATAGAAATAAAGCAAAGAGATTAAGAGCCGTTAAATGAAAAAATTGATATCTGTTAATGTCCTTTCCCTACTACTGGTAGCGGTTTCCTGTAAAACCACAAAGAATGTTGTTGATACCAAAGACATAAAAAAAATGTCTGCAAAGAAAATTATCAAAAAACATGTAAGCAATACATCTGGTGCAAATACACTTGAAGCCAAAATCAAGGCAAAATACCGTAGTACGAATGGAGAAAAAAGTGAGAAGCATAGTTTTACCGTTCGACTTAGAATACAAAAAAATGAGGTGATTTGGCTGAAAATCTCTAAAACAATTACGATATTTAAAGTCAAAATCACACCCAATTCTCTTCGTTTTTATTCTCCTCATGAAAAAATATATTTTGAAGGTAACTTTAAAATATTAGAACGCATATTGGGAATGGAGATCGATTTTTTTCAGCTCCAAAAAATGCTAGTAGGCGAAAGTATCTTTGACCTAAGAGAAAAAAAGTATATAGCCTCAATAGAAAATAAATCATACAAACTGGTGCCTAAAGTAGAAGAACAACTATTTGAGATATTTTTTAATATAAATCCGTATCATTTTAAACTAAGCAAATTCTATATAAAAAATAATCAAAAAGATCAGAGTTTAAAGGTACATTATACAAAGTATAAAGATTTTCATACGGAACAGGTTCCTGTCGGTATGGGGATCCAAGCAAAAGACGGAATAAAGAATACTCGTATGGATTTGGATTACAGAAGTATTGAACTAAACAAACCTCTTAACATTCGTTATAGAGTTCCAAAAGGTTATAAGCGTATTACATTATAGTGCTAAAAAAATATACAGCCATATTATTTTTTCTCTTTCTAGGAGTTTCAACACTTGCTCAAAAAAAGACCCGCAAGCAGCTGGAAATTGAACGGAAAAAACTCAAGATTGAAATTAGAAAAGTAAATAAACTGCTTTTTGATACGCAAAAGAAAGAGAAAAATGCACTAAACGATTTAAAAGATATCAATCAGAAAATAACAGTTAGAAACAAATTAATTGAAACCATCCGTTTAGAGACTACTATTTTATCCGAGGAAATCAAAGCAAATGAAAAAAAAGCGAAGAAACTGACAAAAGAGTTGGCAGTTTTAAAAGCAGATTATGCAGATATGATTTTTAAATCGTATAAAAGTAAATCACAACAGAGCAAAATGATGTTCATATTGTCTTCTAAAAATTTCTATCAGGCTTATAAACGATTGCAATATATGAAACAATACACTGCATATAGGAAAAAACAGGGAATAGCTATTGATGTACAAAAAACAACCATAAAGCAATTAAATGATTCACTGACTTATCAGAAAGCATTAAAAGATACATTAGCAATTTCAGAAGAAAATGAAAAAGAGAAAATAGAAATCGATAAAAAAAACCAGGAAAAGTTAATTGCCCGGATTAAGAAAAAAGAAAATAAATACAAGAGGGAACTGCAAAAAAAACAAAAAGAAGAAAAAATAATTGCAGCAAATATTGATAAATTAATAAAAGCTGCAATTGCCAGATCGAATGCAAAAAAGGGGGCAAAAAAATCAAAGGGTTTTGCATTGACTCCCGAAGCTAAAGCCCTGGCAAGCCGCTTTGAAAAAAACAAAGGCAGGTTGCAATGGCCATTGAAAAGCGGATTGGTTGTAAGGCGTTTTGGAAGGCAGGCACACCCCACTTTAAAAGGAATCACGATCAACAGTACCGGGCTACATATTCTTACTGATGAGGGAAAAAGCGCAGAATGTATTTTTAACGGGACTGTTTTAGCTGTTCAGATATTGGCAGAGGGAAAGAAAAATATTTTAGTACAACACGGTAATTATATTTCCGCGTATAATAATTTGGAGACTGCGTTTGTAAAATCCGGAGATGAAGTAAAAACAGGCCAGCAATTAGGTACTATTTTTACCGATAAACTAACAGGGAAAACAAAACTCATCTTTGTACTCTTTAAAAATACCACACGGTTAAATCCATCTTTTTGGATTGCAAAAAGGTAAAAAATCATATATATTGAGTTCGTGATTGTATTCCTTAATAGGAATTTAACTTTATTTAGAAAGTAGTCCTGCTCTTTTTAACAAAGCATCCGGTTTTGGCTCTTTTCCTCTGAAACATTTATATAAATCCATTGGTTTTTCAGTCCCTCCCTTAGATAAAACATGTTCTTTAAATAGGGTGGCAACCTCTTTATTAAAAATTCCCTTCTCTAAAAAATATTCGAAAGCATCTGCATCCAGAACTTCCGCCCATTTATACGAATAGTAACCAGCGGAGTATCCTCCCTGAAAAATATGAGAAAAAGAAGTACTCATACAATTTTCCGGGACATCAGGGTATAATTGGGTTTCTGAAAAAACAACTGTTTCAAATGTTTTTACATCTTCAATTTCCGAAGCATCTTGCCCGTGCCAACTCATATCCAGTAATCCGAAACTCAATTGGCGTACTGTTTGCATTCCTTCCTGAAAATTGGCAGATGCTTTAATTTTATCTATATACTCCATTGGAATCATTTCCCCTGTTTTATAATGTTTGGCAAATAATGCTAATGCTTCTTTTTCGTAACACCAATTTTCTAAAATCTGGCTCGGCAATTCCACAAAATCCCAGGAAACAGCAGTTCCGGATAGACTGCTATATGTAGTATTTGCAAGCATGCCATGCAATGCATGTCCAAATTCGTGGAATAAAGTAGTTACTTCATTAAAAGTCAATAAAGAAGGTTTGGTTTGAGTAGGTTTTGTAAAGTTGCAAACAATGGAAATATGAGGCCTGTCATTGATGCCGTTTTTAATTTGCTGCGGTTTATAAGATGTCATCCAGGCACCGTTTCTTTTTCCTGCTCTTGGATGAAAATCAGCATATAAATAAGCAATAAAGAAATCATTGGCATCATGCACTTTATAGGTTTTTACCTCTTTGTGGTAGGTATCCATATCAAAAACTTCGACAAACTTCAAACCATATAATTTATTTGCAACTGTAAAAACTCCGTTGATTACACGGTCTAATTGAAAATAAGGTTTTAACAGTTCTTGATCTAAGTTGAATATTTCTTTTTTTAATTTTTCAGCATAATACGCTCCGTCCCATTTTTGCAATTGATCGATACCATCTGATTTTTTAGCGTATTTCTCAAGTTTTTTAAATTCTCTTTCTGCTGCCGGTTTTGCTTTTGCCAATAAATCGTTTAAAAATTGAATGACCTTTTCGGGTGTTTCGGCCATTCTTTCTTCTAATACAAAATCAGCATGTGTTTTATAGCCTAATAAATGAGCTCTTTTATGACGAAGATTTGCAATTTGTAAAACAATGTCTTCGTTATTATTTTTAGTATTTTGAAACCCTCTTTTACCAAATGCAATTGCCAGCTGTTTCCGCAGATCTCTATCATCCGCATAGGTCATAAAAGGAATATAACTTGGATAGTCCAACGTAAAAACCCATCCCTTTTTTCCTTTTTCTTCAGCAGTCATTTTAGCAGCTTCTTTTACATCTTCAGGCAAACCCGATAATTGTTTTTCATCGATGATAAGCAGTTGATATGCGTTCGTTTCGGCAAGCACATGTTCCCCAAATTGTAAAGATAATTTGGAGAGGGTAGCATCTACTTCACGAAGTACCTTTTTATCCGTATCATTTAAATTCGCGCCATTTCTTGAAAATCCCTTAAATTGTTTTTCTAACAACATTTCCTGCTCAGCAGATAATCTCAAATCCACTTTTCTATCATATACGGATTTTACTCTGGTAAACAGTGGTTTATTTAAGACAATATCGTTCTTAAAGGTACTGAGCCAGGGAGCAATTTCTTGTGCTGTTTTTTGTATTTCCTCATTGGTCTCGGCACTGTTTAAGTTGAAAAAAATGCCGGTAATTCTGTTTAATTTCTCTCCTGTAAACTCTAATGCTGCAATGGTATTCTCAAAATCGGGTTTTTCTCTGTTAGACGTGATGGCTGAAATTTCTTCCGCAGTAATTTCAATTGCTTTTTTTATGGCAGGCTTATAATCCGAGTTCTTGATTTGAGAAAAAGGAGTCGTATCAAATTCTTGTAAAAGCGGATTCATAATGTAATAACGAAATGATTTAAGGTAATTTCTTTACTATATCTGGCTAAATTACAATTACTTTCTAACACGTTTGGAAGCTTCTTCTGCTTTTATTTTTAATCCCTCCTTATAGGCCTGTATTTTATCCAATACACATCTATCTGATATTCCGATCATCTGAGCAGCTAAAATACCTGCATTTTTAGCACCGTCCAAAGCAACGGTAGCTACGGGAACACCTCCCGGCATCTGTAAAATGGATAAAACGGAATCCCAACCGTCTATGGAATTACTACTTTTTACGGGAACTCCTATGACAGGCAAAGGGCTTAAGGAAGCTACCATTCCCGGCAGATGGGCTGCACCGCCCGCACCTGCTATGATTACTTTCATCCCGCGGGTATGTGCATTTTTAGCATAGTCAACTAATTTTTCGGGAGTTCTGTGTGCAGAAACAATATCTACTTCTATTGAAATATCAAAATGCTCTAAGATATCGATTGCTTGTTGCATGACAGGGAGGTCTGAATCGCTTCCCATGATAATTCCTATCATAAATTATTTATTTAGATGATTTTAAATTCAAGATATGTTTTGTTGTACAACGGTCTCAGCTATGATTTCGTTGTGGAAAATGTTGGGGATTTTTCCGCAATTGAAACTAGCCGATTGGTTAGTTAAAATTATATTTTTTTCTCCTAATATCACAATGAATTATAGCATTTATAAAAAAACAGTAAGTCGAGCATCTTTAAGTAAATCTAAAAATATAAAGATATGAACACTCAAATTACTACCATACCAAAGTTATACATAGGCATTGACATTCACAAATGCAGTTGGAAAATTCGTTGCAGTACAGATTTATTTTCTGGTAAATTATTTTCCATGGTACCTAAACCCGAAGAATTGAAACATTATACTATAAAGCATTATTCTGACTATGAAGTCTCAGTGGCTTATGAATCAGGTTTTTGTGGTAGCTACTATGCGCATCGTTGTTTTGTTTCTTATGGTTGGGAATCCTTGGTGGTCAATCCTACAGATATTCATCGTAAAGGTAAAGAGATATATATCAAGACAGACAAGATTGATGCACAATTGATACATTATACTTTCGTCTTTTATTTTTTATTCAGTCAACCAATTCAATGCTTTTTGTGCTATTCCATTATACCAATCTTTTCCGTTGTCCGTAGAATCTGCTAATCAATTAGAACATTCAAAAAACTGCTGTACGTGTCGTGGTTCGGGAATGTAACTTGCTCTATGCGAGTCTTCAATCATCTTGAGAAAAACACTCAATGGAAGCGGAACTATAGTGGATTTCCCGCCATAATAGCTGATATTCATTTTGTGCAATGCGTAAAAGTGGGCAATACAAGCTTCATTTATACTCGGTGCAATGAATAAACAGTAAGCAGGTTTGTTAGTTTCTCGTTTTACTTTGGCAAGATGTCGGGTTACAGGTTCTCCCTCAGTTTCATATTGTCGTTGTCCACCTTGCATAGTTACTTCTACAGTCAATCCAAAGTCCCCATAATCACAAACTATATCAGGCATATTTCCCTGTGCCGTGGACATTGGATTTCCAAAATCGTCAAACTTTAAATTGGCTTTTATGCTGCCTCCGTTCAACATTGTCATTGCCCTCCAAGTGTTCCATTCAAGCATCAAAGGAGTATCGTAAAGTGAATTGTCAAGTATCTGGTCAAATGTTGAGTTTATTTCATCAAACAATCGATAATCTTTGATTGCTGTTACTTGCTCGGTAAGAATTTGCTCCTTACGTTTTTCTAATTCGTCTGCAAAAATCTCTTTGAGTTGGTGTAAACTCATTTCATTGCTGATATGAATATTAGGGAACTCGGAAGCAATTTTTTGTTCAAGTAATTCACGATTGTCAAAAAGCAAAGTGGGAGTTTCCGCATTGCCTAAATAGTTTATATATTGCTTCTCGTTATCAATAAAAATGGGTTCTCGGTTTGCGTGTTCCAAAAAGAAATCTACTTCCTGAATTTTTTCAGGTGCTATTGAAACGGATTTTCCAATATGTGAAATGTTTACTAATCCCGTTGCTCGTATGTAACGAATACAGGCATCAGCATAATCTCGCATATTACTCGCTTTAGTTTTCAGGAATTTTGAGATAGACGTATCATTCGTTTCCCTTGTTTTTATATTTCCTGCAATGATGTCCTCCTGATATATTTCCCGTAGTTCTTTATCTAAATATTCTTTGCGGAATTTTTTATAATTGCCTTCATTTTGGGCTTTAGCTGTCCTAAATTCATTAACTTTTTGGACAATTCTATCAAACTTTCTGTAATCAACTAATTGCAAACCGAAAAACATCAATTCGTCAAATTTTAGTGAACCAAAATGACGAACTAAACGAAATAATTCAAGGTAAGGTTTGCCCCAGAAATCTGTGGATTTTTCAGATGGTTTGTGATATGGGGAAGGAACTTGGAATTTGAGAAGTTGCCTTAAAAAGATTTCGTTCTTACGTTTTGAATTTATTAATTCCGTTCCTGCTGGTGTTAAGCTAATTTTCGGCGAAAGAATTACAAAACCAAGAGCCTTTGGTGCTCGGTTTATTCTGTCTCTTGCACTGAATGCAGGATCTTTTGCTCCTTGCCCGTTGAAAAAGTTTTCCTCTTTCAACAATTCCATAAAAACTCGTTGTGTTTCGGTATTCCATTTTTGCCCTGCAAAATGAGTGTTCAATAACTCAATTTCCGGTATCATTTTAGCCGGAGTTCTCGGAGATGTAGTAACGAAAATCACTTTGCTGTCAATTCTGGCCATAAGAAGCTGATTCTTCTTCTAATATTAGTTTGGGTTCTCGTTTTAATGCTTCATTGCCATAGTTGGAAATAAGTATATGACTTGCTTCTGCTTTAAATATATTCTTAATGTTTACAGCATATGATTTTCCATATTCGTCCACAATCATATCTCCGTATAATTTTTCGGTTAGCGGTGTTCGTCCAATAACCATTAATGCTTTGCAGTTTAATTCTTTGTAAGCATTGGCTAATTCGGTGTGGTTTTTTTCGTTGAAACCATCTTTGTATTCTATATTTCCATAGTCCGAAAATACACAGTCATAAGGCGGGTCTAAAAACATAAAATCATCTTCTCTTGCCATTTCAAAAATGGCTTTATAGTCAAAGTTATATATTTCCGTATTGGCGAGTAATTGATTGTGGTTTTTTGTTACTAATGATGTATTCAAATTTTTATAACGTCCATAAGGTACATTGAACTCACCTTTGGAATTGTAGCGTACCATTCCCGAATACGCAGTTTTGTTAATAAAGAAATATAATAGAGCATCAGAGTATTTTTTTTCAACCAAATCATTAAACATATCTCTAATTTGGTAGTAAAGTGTTTCGTTTTCGTCAGGAACTCTTTCAGTTGGTGTTTTGGCTTTTAGTTCTTCAAATTTTTTACGGTTGGTTTTGTAAGTTTTTTCAATTTCAAAAAGTTCTTTTTTTAATGTTTTAAAGTCTGATTTCACGTCTTTATAAAAATCCATCAGTTTGGAATTGATATCATTGATGATTGCCTTCTTGGGTCCTAAGTGAAAAAATAAGGCTCCACCACCAAAAAATGGCGCAATATATCTGCCATTGAAATCAGGAATATGTTTTTCTATGTATGGGATTTCTTTTGATTTTCCGCCTCTGTATTTGACTAGTGGCTTCATGCTTTTGTTTTTTGGCGTTTGTAATATGTAATATTTTCGGCAACTACATTTAAGATTTGTGTTGCTTCATCTTCGTCAGCAATTAGGTCATAAACTTTGTCTGCCGACCACAATCGTAAAAGTTCTTTGGTGTCTGTCTGCAATAACTCCGCAAGAGTTGCTACTTGTTTACGTTTTGCTCGTCTGTCGCCTTTCTCGATTTTGCAATAGGTCGCTGTGTCGATTTCCAATACGGAAGCCAACTGTCTTTGAGGGATTTTTTGTTTCTCCCGAAGGGTTTTGAGTCTGTTACCAAATATTGTTGACATAACTCTGTCTTGACGTTATTTGGCAAATTTAGGAATTAATTTTGATTTTGGAAATATTTCGTCTGTACGTTTTTAGGTCTTGTACAACATTCATATATAGGAAAAGAAGTGGAATTTTATGTACTAACTTTTCGATTTATTACTAACTATAAATGTACAAAACGTATTCTGATTTAAGGATTTAAATCGTTATTTTTATAGCATCCATGTAAAAATAGTGCCTTAAGTTTGAGGTAAAGAAATAACATTATTTACTTATTACCCGTACGGTTTCTTTAACTTGTTGAGCAATTTTTCTGGCTTCGTTTACATCTTCATTTACAGTAGTAACATGTCCCATTTTACGAAAAGGTTTTGTGATTTTTTTTCCGTAAATATGCGGAGTAACTCCTTCCATAGCTAAAATGGTTTCTATATTTTCATAAATGACTTCTCCCGTATATCCTTCTTCACCTACCAAATTTACCATAACTCCGGCTACTTTACTGGCAGTATTCCCCAAAGGCAAATTCAAAATACTGCGTAAGTGCTGTTCAAATTGGCTGGTATAACCGGCTTCTATACTATAATGTCCGGAATTATGTGTCCTTGGAGCAACTTCGTTGACAACTATTTTATTTTCGTGAGTTTGGAACATCTCTACGGCCAATAAACCAACAAAATCAAAAGCATCTGCAACTTTCAATGCTATTTTCTGGGCTTCTTTTGCAATGGTAGCATCAATCCTTGCCGGACAAATAACATATTCTACCTGGTTTGCTTCCGGATGAAATTCCATTTCCACCACAGGATATGTTTTTGTTTCACCATTCAAATTTCTTGCTATGATAACAGCCAATTCATTTTTAAACGGAACCAATTCTTCTGCAATACATGCCACATTTGGCAAACGTTCCAAATCAGCATGATTGCGAATCACTTTTACTCCGTTTCCATCGTATCCAAAACGTGCTGCCTTCCATACGAAAGGCAATGTAAGAGAACTGTTTAGGTATGCGTGTTTTACTTCTTCTCGGGAAACAAAACGATAAAATGCAGTTGTAGGGATTTGATGATCCGTGTAAAATAATTTTTGTTTTATTTTATCTTGGATAATTCTGATATTTTTTGGTTTTGGATAAATAGTCAACCCTTCTGATTCCAATTTGTCAAGTGCATCAATATGGACATTCTCAATTTCAATGGTCAACAGATCTACTTGTTTTCCAAAACGATAAACAGTGTCGAAATCCAACAAATCGCCTTGATGAAATTCATTACAAATTTCTGCACAGGGAGCCTCATTTGAAGCATCTAAAACAACAGTATAGATATCCCATTTTTGAGTTTCCCGCAATAACATTTTACCTAACTGCCCTCCTCCTAAAACGCCTAATTTAAAATGGGAAGAAAAATAATCTTTCAAAATAATTATCGATATTTTTGTGCAAAAATAATAATCTAGCCCGTAAAGAACGATTAAAAATTAGTAATTCTGATAACCGTAGGGGTGATGATTTGAACAGCGTATTCTTTTGCAAAACAAGTTGCATCCTGTGTAAGCGGAGAACCATTTAAAATATTATATTCATTAGCATCGCAAGTACATTTTAAAATGATACTGTTTTCGACAATCATAGGGCTACATGTTGCCTGATCCTGCTCCGGACAACGCCTGTCATATGCTTTAAATTGAGAACCGTTTAAGTTAAAAATAACAATGCCGTTATGCCCTCCGGTTGTATAACTCCATCCGCCCGGAACTCTCGCATTAATGAATTGCGGTAACTCTAAATTTATGATTTCTTCAACAATAATATTTGTAAAACAACTATCTGCAACCCCGTCGTTACTACAACTACAAGTCGCTATCAAGAGAAAATAAAAAAATCTTTTCACTAGTAAAAAAATTAATACTATACTTTAAACGAAGCCTATTTACAAATATTTTGTACATTTGTTATCTGGTCTCATACTGATAAAAGTAATGAGATTTTCTGTTTTTAACAACAGCATTAAAAGCTGTTACAGGCGGATTAATTTTTAATTTACAGTAGATTATGAGTGAAATTTCGTATTACACAGAAGAAGGGCTAAAAAAGTTAAAAGACGAGCTTTTACAATTAGAACAAGAAGAAAGGCCAAGAGTGACACAAGAAATTGCCGAGGCAAGAGATAAAGGTGATTTAAGCGAAAATGCCGAATACCACGCAGCAAAAGAAGAGCAGTCTTTATTGGAAACGAAGATTGCCAAACTAAAAAATGTAGTGGCAAATGCCAGAATCATAGACGAATCTCAATTAGACGCTTCAAAAGCCTTAATTCATTCCCATGTGAAAATAAAAAATACTGCTAACGGAACAGAATTTACCTATACGCTGGTTGCAGATTCCGAATCGGATATCAGAAATCATAAACTTTCGGTAAACTCTCCCATAGGAAAAGGGTTGTTGGGAAAACAGGAAGGAGATATTGCAGAAATTCAGGTCCCCAAGGGCATTATGAAATTTGAAATTATAGAAGTTTTCAGGTAAAATAAGTAATATTTTGGTTGCAAATTAGTACACATTACGAACATATGAGCATTTTTACTCGGATCATACAAGGAAAAATTCCCGGTTATAAAGTAGCTGAAAATGAGGAGTACTTTGCTTTTTTGGATATTCGTCCAAATGCAAAAGGGCATACCCTGGTAGTACCCAAAAAAGAAGCGGATAAGATTTTTGATCTGGATATGAACACATACACCGGATTGATGCAGTTTTCATATCGTGTGGCAAAAGCCATAGAAAAAACCGTCTCCTGTAAGAGAGTTGGGATGAGTGTTGTAGGTCTGGAAGTGCCACATACGCATGTACATCTGATTCCCATTAATCAAATGGCAGATATGCAATTTGTAAAAAAAGAGACCTTCAGTCATGAAGAGTTTACTGCACTGGCAAATGCCATTTCAGAAAACTTTGTATAGTTGAATTTGAATACTCGTTCCTTTACTTGTTTCGGATTTTAGTACAAAGATTTTTCCTTTATGGTAATCTTCTATAATTCGTTTGGACAGTGATAATCCCAGACCCCAACCCCGTTTTTTGGTAGTAAACCCGGGTTTAAAAATTTTCTTATATAACGATCTGGGTATTCCTTTCCCTGTGTCTGAAACCGTAATTTTTACTTTTTTGTCAGATGATTCCGTTTGTAATGTTAATACTCCTTTTCCTTTCATAGCGTCTACTGAATTCTTTATCAGGTTTTCTATTACCCAACTAAATAATTCGGTGTTTACATGCATATAAGTATTACCATTAATTTTATTTATAAAATGAAATGCAATTTGTTTAGAGCTCCGTCTTTCCAGATAATCAAAAGATGTTTTGGTAACAGCAACGATATCTACCTGTTTTAACTCCGGTACAGACCCAATCTTAGAAAATCGATTTGCAATGGTATTTAGCCTTTCAACATCTTTTTCTATTTCTTCTATATACTCATCATGTGTATGTTTTTGTTTTAAGATAGCAATCCACCCCAGCAAAGAAGATAAAGGTGTACCTATCTGATGTGCTGTTTCCTTTGCCATTCCCGTCCATAACTTATTCTGTTCGGAAACTTTACTGGTGTTGAAGAACATATAAATAACCGTCAGGAATAACACAATAATCAAAATGAGTGCCAGCGGATAATAGCTTAACCTGTTTAATAAATCCGAATTTCGATAATAAATATATTGCTTGCTTTTTCCTTTATAACTGATTTCTATAGGGGTATTTTCTCTTTTCATAATCTCTAATTGCCGCTTTAAATAATTGGGCTTTTTTGCTTTTATGGAATCTAAATTCCGATACCCCTCTTCACCCTTTAAAATATTTCCGTCTTGATCAACTAAAATCATGGGAATATTATTATTACTTGAAATAATGGCAAAAGACAATTCGGCATCCGCTTCCAAATCCAAATTATTTAACTGCTTCTGAGCAATGGCTATAATTTCCATCTTAAGACGTTCTTCCGTCTTAAATTTTTGGAAAAATATAAATGTATTCCAGAGAATTAAAGAAACGATGACAACCGAAATTGCAATGGCAATTCGTTTTAAAACAATAGTATTTTCAAATACAGACATAGGTCAAAAGTACATGAATTTTTTCATTTGAAAATTCACAAAAAACAAATGAAAAAAATTTATGGACTAACGAAGTGGTTGCTGAAGTGAAACTAAATTTTGTATTTTTTTTAATCAAAATTTAGTTTTTTACAGAAGAAATATAACTATTATGGCATATAACTACTTTGCAAATTTGATAGTGAACTCGTTTAGACTTTTTGGGTTTAAGCGAAAATTAGAAGTTTTTAGCTCTGTTGAAGGCTTTTTTTGAGTTGCATAGCGCTACGGAAGGAAAAAAAGACAAAAACAGAGCGGAAAACAGCAATTTTTTAGCAAATTCAAAAAGTCTAAACGAGTTCATTATATTTACATTCAATAAAAATGTAGTGCATGCTCTCTATAGATTCAAAAGAAATTGCAACCGGTAAGTTACACAGCTATTTATTAGATGCCGTAGCACCACGACCCATTGCGCTTGCCAGTACAATTAGCGAAAACGAATCGCCTAATTTGTCTCCGTTTAGCTTCTTTAATGTTTTTAGTTCCAATCCTCCGTTGTTGGTATTTTCTCCGGCCAGGAGAGTGCGGGATAATACCACGAAACACACTCTGGAAAATGCGGAGAAAACAAAAGAAGTGGTGGTGAATGTTGTTACTTATGATATGGTACAGCAAGTATCTTTAAGTAGTACCGAGTATGCCAAAGGTGTAAATGAGTTTATAAAAGCAGGGTTCACAATGTTACCCTCAGATCTTATCAAACCTTTTAGAGTAGCGGAATCTCCCGTACAATTTGAATGTAAGGTTAACGATATTATATACACGGGAACAGAAGGTGGTGCGGGAAATTTAATAGTTTGTGAAATTTTAAAAATTCATATCTCTGAAACCGTATTAGACGAAAATAACACTATAGATCAATATAAAATTGATTTGGTTGGAAGAGCAGGCGGAAATTTTTATACCAGAGCAAAAGATGGGTTTTTTGAAATCCCAAAACCTGTTGCCACACTTGGGGTAGGAGTGGATATGATCCCGGAAACGATACGAAATAGCAGTGTGTTAACAGGAAATAATTTAGGAGTATTGGGGAATGTGCCATCGATCCCAACACAGGTAGATGTTGATAACTTTACTAAAGAACATCCGGAGTTTATAGGGCTGGAAGAATTAAAAAAACATACATTTGCACAAGCGTATTTAAATAAAAATGATGTAGAAAGTGCCTGGAAAGTACTTTTAATAAAATAAAAAATATGGAAGTTATAGGTAAAATTAAGCTAATTGGCGAAACCCAGACTTTTGGAAATAACGGTTTTAGAAAAAGAGAATTGGTAGTTACTACTGACGAGCAGTATCCTCAAATGATCCTTATTGAGTTCATTCAGGATAAAGTAGAACTTTTAAATAATTATACTGCAGGGCAGGATGTAAAAGTTTCTATCAATCTAAGAGGTAGAGAGTGGATTAATCCGGAAGGAGAAGCAAAATATTTTAATTCTGTTCAGGGCTGGCGAATTGAAAGTTTAACCCAACCGACACCTGCCCAGCAATTGCCTCCTACAGAGCAATTTGAACCGGCTCCTGATTTAACAAGCGAAGAACCGGATGATTTGCCATTTTAAATCTGCCCCGAAAAGTTCAAAAATTGAAATAAATTGAGGTTGCGTCAGGAATCTTTTTTAGGCATTGGCCCACGTAAGTGGACAATGAGCCCATTTAAAAAGTTCCGTAGTATTTGATCTCCGCATTCCATGTATTTAGGGTGGTTTTTATTTCTAAAGAAAGCCCCTAGTTCTGATTTCGAAACCTTAAAATCTACCAAAGCGCAAATGCTTACAATATCTTCATCACGTAATTTATGCGCAACTCTTAGTTTTTTTAAAATATCGTTATTTGTTAATCCCATAAAGCTAACTTACCACTTTGAAAATTGCCCAGGCATAGACAGCAAAACGTAAAAATCTGAACAATCCAAAAAACACAACCCCTTTAAAAGGGTATTTAATCATACCCGCAGCCATACAGGTAATGGAAAACGGAACCGGTAGCATTGCTCCTACAACAATTAAAAAACCGCCCCATTTACGGGTATTTTTAATTTGTTTTTCCATTTTTATCTCCAGATAATTTTTAAAACGGTTTATTTTTAATACCACTTTGCCGATAAAATAAGAAATCATACCTCCACTATAAGATAGCATCGCTAAAATGGATAAATTTATTGTTGGACTAGCTGTTTTTTTAGACCATCCAATAAATATTTCCGGTGGTATTAACCCTAAAATGGTTTCGGAAATAAAAAAAGTGGTAAAAACTCCCGCTTTGGAGAAAGATTCATTTAAAAGTTTTAGCCCGTCATCAATGGTAAATACATATCTGTTAAATAAGAATAAAACAATTATGATAATAAGAACAGGTAAGGCAACTTTTTTTAGGCTTCCTAAAATGAATTTGTAAAATCCCGTATAAGAATAATACTGATGTAGTAATTTGGCTCTGGATTTTTTCTTGTTTTTCGTTTCCATATATTTTCTAACCGGCAGCAAAAGTAAGGATAAAAATGGGTTTTTTATATACCCCTGCTAAGAATTAACATTTCTTATGAAAAAATAGTTGTTTACAAACATGCTTAGAATCCGGGTTAAAGTCTGTGTTGCAGTGAATGCATCTATTTCAGTTGTATTTTAGGTATACTATGGATCAAATTCAGATGGAAATTGGAGTTCCTGTTTTTGGTTTTAGACTTTTACAGTTAGAAGTAGGGGTTAACCTTAATCTAACTAATAATAATTTTACTTCTAAAGATGTTATAGGTGGTTTATTGCTTCACATAAGAAAACCTTTCCAGAGTCAGTATACAAAATCGGAAGGTTCGTATAAAGTTTGTAAACATAATAGGTACTTGTTTAAAATTTATGATAAAGGGATGCATCGTAGAAATAAAGATTCTGGTTTTGATAAGGATATTTTAAGAATCGAAATAGCATTTAAAAAAATGAGAGATTTGAATAACCTAGGAATTTTTAATGTAAACGATCTTGTGAATTTTGATTTCAATTCATTTAAGAGCCTGTTGTTGAATAAATGGAGTAGATTGCTATTGTTTGATAAAAAGGCACTCAAAGGGTGTAAAAACGAGTATTTGTACAGTAATTTAAGGTGGTGGCAAGAAAGATCAGTGGGTGGGTTCAAGTATCATAAAGGAATATTAAATAATCTATCATTAAAAAAAGAATTAACTCAAATTTTGGAAACTAAAATTGATGAATTAATTTAAGAGAAAATATCCATTTTTAATCCTTAGTTTATTGTTTTACTTTTTTGTTTTATTCAAAAAAGCCCCATAAGAACTAATTCTTAAGGGGCTTTTTTACAAATTTAGTTATTCATTTATGTAAATGTTTTAAATTTTTTAAAAGCCCAAAACCTATTAAAAACATGGTAATCAAAGCTGTATAAAATATATTTTCTATCAAATTAAATTCACTTTCAGGTTTAAAAAATTCTGGCTTAAAAGTATTCCAGTTTACTGAATTTGCAGGTAATTTGTCGAAAATTTTAGGATAAAATTGTAAACGTAAATCTTCATGAAAATTAGTAGTTGCATTTAAAAAATTTACGTGATCTGTTAAACTTGTATTTGCAATTGCATTCATAGACAATTGCATTTGTAATGGCGGAAAAAACTGACTAATTTTTTTACTCAATGCTTCTCTTTTTTCAATTTTAAGATACATCGCATCTCGCTCTTCTTTAGATTCATCATCTCCCATTTGCTGAATTGCATAATACCACAACCAAGAAAAACCTTCTTCTTGCAATTTGTATCCAGAAAATTGTGGATAGTGTGCATAAAATTTATCCATAGTTGCTTTTTTATCTGTATCCCATCTTTTATGATATTCATCTCTTTGCTTAATAGTCATGGTAAAAGCCTCGTCAACAGGATACGAATTTGCAATATAGTTGTTTACCAAAACTGGTAAGAAAACAACTAAAATTAACCAAGTACTCAACAATACAATTGCATTTGTACTTGATGATTTTCTTAGTAGAATTGTATAAAAACAGAGCGCAAACCAAAATAGTAAATACAAATAACTAATAATTATCATCTGTAAAAAACCATTAGTAAAAGGAATTTGCAAAATAATTTTAGCAAGTAAAAACAAAAAACCTAACACCGTAAAAATAAAAAGAATTCTTATTGAGAATTTTTTTAATAGATATTGAAATGACGATTTTCCTTGAATAGTAACTAATTTCCAAGTTCCTTTTTCTATTTCTTCGGATAAAATATTAAAACTTAACGCAATTATAATTAACGGAAAAAGAAAAATAATTAAAAAACTGAGATCTAAATTTCCCACATGCAATCGCATTGGGTTTATCAAATCTGTATCATATTTTTGACCTTCAATGTTTAATATTTTTATATTTTGAATATGAGAATTTAAATCACTTTGCCCAATAGAAATTCCAGCTAAAGAATTAACAGGATTTATATAAGAGAACTTTAAATAATACAATAAAAGACCCAAATCATCTTTATGAAACTTTACTTGTTTTGCAATATGTTTTTCTTGTTCTACTTTAGCCTTTTCAACTACTTCTTTTTTTTGATTCAAAAACTGTTTTCCTGTTCCAATACTTAAAAAACCTAAAACCATTAAAATTCCGAAGGCTAACAAAACTGTTTTAGATCTAAAAAATTGTTTAATTAATAGTATATACATATCTAAATAATTTTAAAGCGGTTAGAAAATCTGGTCATAACTAATAATGCTAACACAAACCAACTAAAAAGTGTTACAATTGCAGGCAATTGTTGGACTTGCTACATTTAGAGTGACAAAGAGTTAAGCTAATTTTATCTAAAATAACTTAACCATATGAAACGAAGAAAATACAGTAAAGAGTTTAAAATTAAAGCAGTAGAATTAAGCAATGTACGAGGTAACACAAAGCAGATTGCCATGGAATTGGGAATCAGTGCAGATCTTATTTACAGATGGCGTAGAGAATTAGAACAGCGTCCTGATTTAGCTTTTAGCGGTAATGGCGTCAAACAACTCACAGAAGATCAGAAAGAGTTAGAGCGATTACGTAAACAGCTCAAGGATGTTACCATGGAGCGGGATATCTTAAAAAATGCCGTGAGCATCTTCTCCAAGAGCGATCGGAAGTATTGAAATTTATCAAAGATTACAGTAGAGAATATCCGGTTGGGAAGATGTGTAAAATTTTTAAAATTAGTAGAAACAGTTATTACAGGAGTAAGAATTATGTTCCATCAGATAGAGATGGAAAAAATCGTATGCTACTCTCTGAGATTCACCGTATCTGTGAGCGAAGTAAATCTACTTATGGAAGTCCTAGAATTACAGAGGAACTCAAAGCTAAAGGGTTTAAAGTATCTAGGTCTAGGGTAGCACGATTGATGAAAAAACACGGGATTAAAGCAGTTCGTAAAAAGAAATTTGTTGTCACGACAGATTCTAAGCATCAATATCCAGTAGCTGATAATGTATTGGATAGAGATTTTAAAGCTACCGCTGCTGCACAGAAATGGGTTTCTGATATTACCTATTTAAAGACTGCACAAGGATGGCTGTACTTAACGGTAATTATTGACCTGTTTGATCGTAAAGTCATTGGTTGGTCTTTGAGCAATGGACTCAAAGCAAGACAAACTATCATTGCTGCATGGAGAATGGCTGTAAACAACAGAATGCCTTGTGAAGGTATGATTTTTCATTCTGATCGAGGTGTACAATACGCATCTCATGCGTTTGTTAATATCCTTAAAAGTTATCATGTAACACCCAGTATGAGTAGAAAAGGAAACTGTTGGGATAATGCAGTAGCTGAATCTTTTTTTAAAACAATCAAAACAGAACTAATGATAGACAATAAGTTTATATCCAACAAAAGTCTTCAAATTAAAGTCTTTGAATACATAGAAACTTGGTACAACAGATACAGAAGACATTCTGCTCTTGGTTACAAAAATATCATCGAATTTGAAAAATTATATCAAATCAAAAATGTAGCTTAACTTTTTGTACCATTTTTTGTTGCATATCCAGATCATCTGGATTGTGACTATCTCCTTGTTTAGAAATTTCTTCTTCAATAGCCGCTTTAAAAGCTATTTTAGAAAGATTTGGATGTAAAGAATTTCCAACAACTTGTGCCATTTTAGGCACAATTATAAAAAACAACAACCAAACGCCTAATACACTTAATAAAGATTTGTTAGAACTACTACTTTTTCCTGAAATTAAAATCGTTACGCAACATAAAATCATATAAAAAAGCAGATAACTTACCGTTATTAATAAGCATCTTAAAACAATAGCACTATTAATAGCATCACTTTCTATAAAAGAAATGCACCACAAACACAAAAATGCAGGCAAAAAGAAAATTGCTGAAATAAAGAACAAACCCAAAGATTTACCTAAAAGAATCTCTTTTATAGTTGCACCTTGCATGTGCATTATTTTTAAAGTTCCATTTTCTTTTTCTGATGTAATCGCAGCATAACCTAAGAAAAACAATATCAGTGGTAAAATTAATTGTAAAAGCATGGTAATATTTAAATCACCAAAACGAACTAAACCTGTTGATAAACTTGCTTCAGAAAAATTGGCAGTATGTTGTTTATGTGCTTCTAAAAAAATGGCATTACCAGTATAAGTTTCTATACCAGAATCAAAAATACTTAAAGGATGTTGTTGTCTAAATACAAAAGATCCAAAATGTGCCATTCTATGCGGATGCTTATCTGGATTGTTATCCCAACTTTTTCTTGATTCTTTTTGATGATGTTCTACCACATGATGCTGTTTCTCAAAAGTAAGCCAACTATTAGTGGTTACATAAGCCAAAACTGCTAAGAAAATAAACAATAGTATTAAAAGACCTTTATTACTAAAGGTCTTTTTAAAAAATTGTTTTGCTATTAAAATAACAACTGCTTTTTTCATAAAATTTAAAAATTATAAGTGGCGTTTAACAAGAAATTTCTTGGTGCTCCTGGCCCTAATCTTGAAGGATTTAAACCACCTAACCAATAAGTTTCATTAAATAAATTATTTACTTTTAAAGTTAACTGCATATTTGTATTATTTGGTTTGTAATAAATAGCAGCATCAAAAACGGTATAATCTGGTAATAATACTCTGTTTGTATCGTAAGTTGGGTTATACCAAGTAAAACGTTCGTCTACATATTGTGCACCAAAACCAATTCCAATTCCTTTTAAGGTCTTGTCCATAAAATCGTAACGTCCCCAAAAATTTGCATTGTGTTTTGGAGCGCCACCAATTCTTTCTCCAATAAATTCTGCAATTGCGTCTTCTTCAATAGTAGCATTTGTATATGCATAAGAAGCTGTTAATTGTAAGTTTGGTAATACATAACCAGAAATATCTGTTTCAAAACCTCTACTTCTTTGCTCACCTCTTGTTGTTAAGTTATCTAAATCGTACGTATCTCCCAATAAGATATTCTTTTGAGTGATATTAAAAACTGCAAAGTTTGCAAAGATTTTTCCGTTTAAAAATTCACCTTTTGCACCAATTTCTTGTAAAGAACTTTCTAAAGGATCAAACCTTGCTGGTGAAGCTGCCCAAAAGAAGCCTTCTGCAGTTGGCGATAAAGATACTGTGTTTGTATGTGGCTGAAAACCTTCTAAATACGTTGCATACGCACTAATATCTTTAGTTACCTCGTACGTTAAACCTATTCTTGGTACAAAAGCACTTGTTTTAAATTCTTGATCGTCTCCTTTGTAATCAAAAATATCTGTAAAAGTTTCATATCTTAAATTTAATAAGACTGAAAATTTACCAACTTTAAACTGGTTTTGAATATAAAATCCGTTTGATGTATTTAAGTTTGCTGGTATTGATAGTTGAGCTAAATTATAGGCATTTGTATTTCTGGTACCGTTAAAAGGATTTGCCAAATTAAAATGTGGAACTGCAGGGACTGGCATAGTTACACCATCTACAACCATTTGCTGAAAGTTAGCTGCATTAGCTGGATTAAAATTAGCTTGACCACCGCTTACTGTTAAATATCTTCTGGCACGTAAAAACCCTGCTCCAATTTTTCTTTCCCATCGTGTGGCATCATAACCAACCAATAATTTGTTGGTGATGTTATCCGTTTTAATATCATATGTAAAATAGGCGCTAAAGTTATCTGTTTCCCAGAATTGTTGTCTTTCATCATAACGTAATCTTGCCAATGTAGGTATTACATTTCCATCAATATCAACTGCTGTTCCGTCAAAACGATGTTCTGCTAAATCTTCATCCCAAGTTTGCTTCATAAACTGCGCATTAAAACCAAAGTTATCTGTAAATTTTTGACTAAAATTTGCCATAAATATCAATTCGTTGGTTTTGTAATGATCGCTTGAAGCACCAACATTTCTTGTAATTGGAGTACTATTCAAATCAAATTCGCCATTAATTGCTCCGAAAATTGGCTGACCTCTATCTAAATTACCTTCAGAATTGTTATAAATCATTTCAACATTTAATGATGTTTTATCATTTGGCACATAACTTAAAGACGGATTTATTAAAATAGCATTGTTATTTACAACATCTCTAAAAGAATCTGCATCTTGAAAAGCCGCATTAAAACGATATAATAATGTTTTATCTTCATTTAAAGGGCCTGTAAAATCTGCAGTAGCCCTTAAAGTTCCAAAACTTCCTGTAGTAAAGCCAATTGAGCTTCTTTTTTCTGCCAATGGTTTTTTAGTAACCATATTTACAGTTCCTCCAGGATCTGCACTCGAAAAAGTTACAGAAGAAGGTCCTTTTATAACTTCTACACGCTCTAAATGCGAAGTAATTGGTTGTAAAAAGTAGTATTGACGCGTACGCATTCCGTTTAACATTTGCCCATCGTCTGCTTGTGTAATACCTCTAATATTATAGTGATTGTAAATACCAGTTGCAGAAACAGCACTCACTGTTTTGACTGCATCTACTAATTGAAATGCTTGACGATCTGCCAATAATTCTTTGGTAACTGAAGCTACAGCTTGTGGCAATTCTTTATTTTTTATAGCCGTTTTGGTTGCCGAGAAAGAATAATCACTATTATAATCTTTTCTTACCCTACCAATAACCTCAACAGATTGTAAAGATTCTTGAAGAATAATTGTACCTAAATTTAAATTCTGATTTTTTACAATATTAATTGTTTTGTTATAAGTCTGAAATCCAACATAGCTTATACTTACATTATAACTACCAGCTTCGGTTATAGTTATTGTAAAATCTCCGTCAATATCTGAAGTTACTCCTTTTAATTTCTGTGTATCATTTTCTAAAACGATATTAGCTCCTTCAATTGAGAGATTCTCTGAGTCTAAAATTTTACCTGTTATTTTAGATTGAGAAAAAGTAACTTGTATAGCTAATAGAAATAATAGAAATACGCTAAGTACATGACAAAAATTTAGTCAAGTTCATATTGTTTTGATTTACAGGGTTTAATAGCACAGAAGCGATATAATCTAATCCATATTTGAATATGCTTTTAGCCATTCTTCCATGCTTTTTTATTTTGATAGGCTTAATCTGATGTAAATATATACCAACTTTGTAACACCATACGAAAGCCATCATTACAAGCAGTACTAATTTTTCAATACGCTTAATATCTTGCAGGTGTGTGTTTTCAATATCAAAGCCACTGGCTTTCATTGCTTTAAAACACATCTCTATCTGCCATCGTTCTTTGTATTGTTCAAAGGCCTTATCAGGAGCGTTGAACGATACAATGATTAAGAAATCAGGCTTTCCATTTTTTGGGTACAACTTGCATCCGGAAAGGAAACAAAGCTGACCATTAACACGTACAATTTTAGGATAATACACAAACTCATTGATCTTATGTGGATTAAACAAGTGAAATACTTTGATGGTTTTGTTCTTATCAGGAAGCTCTACCTTAAAGTTGTTTCGAATGCGGATATAATATTTGATTCCATTTGTATTCAAGAAATCCAACCAATGATTACCTACAAACTCTCTATCGGCTACAATGGATTTAATAACATCTTTGCCAAAAAGTCTTATGAAACGATTCACAAGATCAATACGCTCCTGACTGTTAGAGTTCCCTGGCTTATCTAACATAGTAAATAACAATGGGAAGGCAACACCTTTATAGACAACTCCCAACATAAAAATGTTGATGTTGGTCTGACCAAACTTCCAATTGGTCCTATCAATACTCAAGATCAATCCCTCTTGCTTAGGAAGGAGACTAAATATAAGACGAGCGATCAAATCTCCATCCAACGAATAATCAGCAATAAATCTTTGAATACGTCTGAGTGATGACTTCGAATCTACTGAGGTCTCAAAAGCGTTGGCTACCTTTTCAAAGGTAACTGTCTGTACCTTACAGAGGGCGATAATGAAATGTGATATGAGTTTGATTCTTGCCAAATTGATCTTACCTTGGAAATGAGAACTTAAAACTGAATTTAATTCACTACTTTTAGTGGAAGCATTGGTTTTTTTCATTAGAAAAATGAGTGATGTTATTCTTCTAATATACTGAAAATCAATGCTTTATTTTAATTATTTAACATTTAATTTACTGATAATCAATTAATTATATTTTTTGTCATGTACTAAAAAAAAATACGTTTTTTTTAATGTTCATTTTATTTGTTTATTGAGTTAATTAGATTGTTTTGATGTATAAATCTTGTAATTCTTGTGCGGTTATGTTTTTAGTTTCTGTAGTATGAATTAAAGTTCCTTCTTTCATAATTCCTATTCTTGAACCAATGTTTACTGCATTAAAAATATCGTGTGTAGCCATAAAAATACCAACACCTTTTACAGCTAATTCTTTACATGTTTTTGCAAATTCTACAGATGCTTTCGGGTCAAGTCCAGAAGTTGGCTCGTCCATTAAAATATAAGATGCATTTTTAGCCACAGCCACAGCAATACCAACTTTCTGACGCATTCCTTTAGAGTAGGTTGATAGTTTTTTGTGATACGATTCTTCTTGTAAATTTGCTTGTTTTAAAAACTGAATTAAATCTTCTTTTTTATAAGTAAAACCTGCTAATTTGCTAAAAAAGTCTAAGTTTTCTAATCCAGACAAATTACTATAAAGTTGCACTGTTTCTGGTATATAAGCTAATGAACTTCTGTTAGATTTGTTATCCATTACAGAAACATCATCTATAAATGCTTCTCCAGAAGTTGGTTTAATTAGACCTAAAAACAGGTTGATTGTTGTTGTTTTACCTGCACCATTTTGTCCAAGTAGACAAAAAATTTCACCAGGATTTACTGTAAGACTTAAATCTTTGAGCACTAACTTATCGTCATAGCGTTTACAAAGCTTTTTAGCTTGTAGCATAATTGAATTTTTAAAATGTTAGGTTGGGATTTTAGATTGTTACTAATTATTGCTTAACCAAATAATTAAGAAACCTAAAAAATGGAAAATACAGTTTAAACATACTATAAGTTTTGTACCTTTTGAGTACAAGAAACTATTAATAATAGTTGTTTAATATGTTAAGCAATAAAAATAGGTGGTGCTCTTGATTTCTTTAAATTAAAAATAACAGTAGAAAAGCTATTATCTTTATTAAAGATATCTTTTATTATTAACTTGGGTGTTAATAAAGTGTAAGTAAAAGTTGGGTTTTTAGATAGTTCTACATCTAAATAAATATCACAGATAGAACAGTCTTGTGATAAATCATTTACTTTTTGGAGTTCTGAAGAAATTGAATAATCTTCTTTGTTATTAGAATTATGTTCTAAAGAATGGTCAAGAGCAATAATGTGTGTCATAAAAATGACCACAGAAAGCGATAAACTTACTATTCTTTTAAAAGAATTCACAAAGCAAATATAATTTTTTTTTAATACACAAACAAAAACTTCTATGCTTTTTAATATCATAGTAATTTTAAAAACATAATGAAATTAAAAATGGAGTTTTAATCTAAAATGAAAACTATACTTATTCTCCTTTAAGTTTTTTGAAGTTAACTTCCATTTTTGAAAGAGTTTATCTTAATAAATCATATTTTTGGAACATCCATTTTTAACCCTTAATATATTCGGTTAATTCCGTTTTTTTTACTCAAAATCGGACACATTAAAAAAGAGAAGATTACAAAATTCGTACACATAAAAAAAGAGTTTAAATTAGCAACCTAAAATATTGAGTAGCGTAATCGTATTCTGTTCTTAAGAAATCGCCAGTTTCATCAAAACAGTCATGAATACAGATTAATAGCTGTGTCCAAATGGGCGTGGGCTGTTTCTGTTTGACTGTGGGCTTCTGGCGATGCCTTTAAGAAAGACGATTCAGTTCCGCGCTTCTTTTTTTATTATCCTGTTTGGAGCTGACAGATAAAAACTTACAAAATGAAAAGACAAAGTAAATTTAAATTAAGAATCTGTATTCTATTTTTATCAACTCAACTTATAGCCCAGCAAAGAATAAAATTAAAAGGTGTAATAATGGAAAATGATTATCACGAAAAAATTTCTTGGGTAAAATCGAAGCCAGTAGCATTAGTATCTAAAGATTTTATAGTAAGTGCCATGAATGTTAAGTTTATTCAAATCTACTTTGGAGCTCAACAAGTTGAAGGGGAGCAAGTTATTATGCCTATTAGATTAGTAAATCAATACCAAGATAGTGATTGGATATTTTTTGATGAAATTAGTTACCTCTTAGGTAGTAGAAAAGATATAAGAAGAGGTAAAGGAGTTCGCTTTAAAATAAAAGATGATGATATTAAAAGAAGAGTGGATAGAGGTGTTAAGGAGCGTTCAGATATTAAAGAAAGAGTTTGTTAAGTATGTTGTAAATAACGATGTAACTGATTTATGGGTTAGATACGTTGATAAAAAAGATAATACTTATAAAGAAATTAAAGTTCCTAAAGGAACTAAAAAATTAAAAAAAACATTTCAAGGCACTTATTGAAAGTTATAATAAGTTAAATGAATTTTATGGCTTTAATGAAAGGTTTTAATTTAAGGCTAATTTATAATTACTGGACAACTACGCGCGCACGAGAAAATAATTCTGAACTCAGATTTTTATCCGAGATTAATTTTTAAATAAAATCTCTTTGTTTTATAAAAATATAAATTATTTGACCATTACGTAAAGGAATTTAAATATGTTTTATATTATGGGATTATTATGAAAAATATTCACCTTTTTAAGATTGTTGTCTAAATACTGGCTAAAAGATAAAAAAATAACCTCAACTAATTAATTACTAATTAGTTGAGATTTTTAATTGTGGAGACGCCGAGAATCGAACTCGGGTCCAAACAAGCAGCCAAAATGCTTTCTACATACTTAGTTTTTAATTGATTTTCGACTTGCAGCTGACTAAAAACAACCTACTTGCAAGCTTATCTTCTTGTATTTCAAAACCCGATTGAAGCGTTCGAGTTTCCATATTTACTTTTACGATGCTTCTTAGCTGAACGCGGTAAATCAACGCTTTCAAGAAACATTTAGCTTACACATCTTATGTGTCTAGGCCGAAATCTTACTGTAATTCAGATTGTTAGGCAGCTAAAGCGTAGTTATTTTCGCCGTTTAATTGTCGAAATAAGTTTTACGAGTATTCATTTCACTCCTCGGTATGCTTACATGTTCACTAACCTTGCTGTCAAAACCAGTCGTCCCCTATAACGTTTTTACTTTTTAGGTTTTGATAAAAAAATCAGGGCAACAAATATACAAAATTCATTTGAATTTATCATTTGTAAATCCTATATAAATCAACTAATTTCGAATAAAAATAAACTGTTTTTGTATGAACTTGTTTAAACTTTTTGGGTTTAGGCGAAAATTAGAAGTTTTTAGTTCTGTTGAAAGCTTTTTTGAGTTGCAAGGCAGCGCTACAGAAGGAAAAAAAGACAAAAACAGAGTGGAAAACGGCAATTTTTTAGCAAATTCAAAAAATTTAAACGAGTTCATATGAAATTTGGCATTATTAAAGAACGAAAAAATCCACCGGACAGGAGAGTTGTTTTTTCTCCCCAAAAGTTACTGGAATTTCAATCGCTTTTCCCCAATGCACGTTTAAAGGTTGAGCGTTCCGATATTAGAGTTTTTAGTGATAAAAGCTACCTGGAAGCAGGTATAGAAGTTAGCGAAGATCTTTCTGATTGTGATGTGCTAATTGGTGTAAAAGAAGTTCCCATAGCGGCATTAATACCAAATAAAAAATATTTTTTCTTTAGTCATACCATAAAAAAACAGCCCTATAACCGAAAATTGTTGCAAGTCATTTTAGATAAACATATAACATTATATGATCATGAGGCGATCATGAAAGAAAATGGCGATCGCCTAATCGGTTTTGGAAGGTATGCCGGAATTGTCGGTGCTTATAATGGGTTTAGAGCCTATGGACTGAAAAATAACTGTTTTTATTTACCAAAAGCAGAAAGTCTGTCTGACCAAAAAGCGTTGATCCATGAATTAAAAGCGATTAAACTTCCGCCTGTTAAGATACTATTAACAGGAAGCGGTAAAGTTGCCAATGGAGCAAAAGAAATGTTAGATGCCATGCATATTCAGACAGTTTCGGTAGATGATTATTTGCAAAAAACGTTTAAAGAGCCGGTGTACTGTATGATAGGTGTACTGGACTATAACAAACGAAAAGACGGCCGAATAGTACACAATAAAGATTTTTATGACTATCCGGAGAATTATGCATCTGATTTTATGCGTTTTGCCAAGGTAACCGACTACTTTATTGCGGGCCATTTTTACGGTGCCGGATCACCGTACTTGTTTACCAGAGAAGATGCACAATCAAAAGCATTTCGTATCACTGTAGTGGCTGATATCTCCTGCGATATTGATGGCCCGATAGCCTCTACCTTCAGGGCGTCTACTATTGCCGATCCTATTTACGGATATGACCCGAAAACGGGAACCGAAGTCGATTTTAGAAACTCAAATGCTATGGCAGTCATGGCAGTTGATAATTTACCTTGCGAATTGCCAAAAGATGCAAGCGAAGGTTTTGGATCCTTATTTTTAGAACATGTAATTCCCGCTTTTTTTAATAATGATAAAGAGGGTATTTTACATCGGGCCAAGATAACAGAAGGTGGAAAGCTGACAGAAAGATACAGGTATTTACAAGGTTATGTGAATGGTAAGGAGTAATTTCTAAAGATCTTTGATCCGGATTAATCAATTAATGAACTCATCTTGGCTTTTTCTATCTCCTAAAAAAGTCAAGGTGAGTTCAATTCATATTATCCTTGATCCCAATCTATTTTTCTTGAAGCATACATTACTGAAGCCAAGATAATGAATAACCCTATACTACCTACCAGTAAAGCATAATTTTCTAATTGAATAATTATAAAAATGAATGTATATAATGCTGTTAAAGATGCTCCAATAAATAATGGAAATTTTATAGTTTTTAATATGGATTTTGAATATAATGTAATCATTAAAACAACAGAAGACTCCGCAACTAAATAGGCTTTTAAATAACTACTGTGTTCGGAAATTGAAATCAATAGGGTATAAAACATTGTTAAAGCAATTCCTATCATTAGATATTGAAAAGGATGTATAGAAATTTTACTCATTGTTTGTATTAAGAAGAAAATTAAAAACGTTAAAGTAATCACTAAAAACCCATATTTAACAGAACGCTCGCTCTTTTGATATTCATCTACAGGAATCATAAAGTTCACACCAAAAGCATATTCGCTTAATGAAAGAATTCCATATTTAGATGGTACTACCGTTCAACGTTGTGGCCAACCTTTCGCTGCCAGTGATCTAGTTCACTTTCGTCAGCGCATTGGGCAAGAAGGTGTCGAGAAAATATTGAAGCATTCGATAGATAAGCAAGGTAAAAATGGTAAAGACAAGCATGTGAGTATCGACAGTACGCCACAAGAGAAAAACATTACCTATCCTACGGGTTCTAAATTAGCAAAGAAGATCATTGATCGCTGTGTTAAAAAAGCGAAGAAATCAAGGATTACCTTGCGCCGAAGTTATAAACGTACCAGCAAACAATTACTCAGAGACACTTACAATGCCACACATCCCAAACGCAGAAAAAAAGCAAGTGCTGCCAAACGAAAGTTAAAGACCATAGCAGGGCGATTAGTGAGAGAATTAGAACGCAAGCTTCCTGAAGGGGATTACGCTAAAGAACTTGAACTTTACAAAAAAGTACTGGCGCAAGAACAGAATAGCAAGAACAAAATTTATAGTCTTCACGAGCCAGAGGTTTATTGTATGAGCAAGGGCAAGGCCCATAAGAAATACGAATATGGTTGCAAAGCCTCAGTAGTACTTACTCAAAACACAGAGGTCATTGTAGTGGCAATGACATTTAAGACCAACGTGTACGACGGGCATACCTTGCCCAAGGTATTGGAACAAGTAGGGCGCTTGACCAACAAAGCCACAAAAACGGCAACTGTGGATAGGGGTATAAAGGCAAGCAAATTATTAGTGATACACAAATACTAATTCCAAAGCCTCCGTTAAAGAAAGATAAAGACTATCAAAAACATAAAAAACGAAAGCATCATAGAAGAAGAGCTGCTATAGAACCTACAATATCCCATCTTAAACAAGACCATAGGATAGCAAACAACTTCCTAAAAGGTCAGATTGGGAGTTAGAAACTCCAGTAGATAATAACTTATTGTAAGTACATTTCGCTTTTCCAGTAAGTTTATTTATAATCTGTTTTTCGAAATCTACCCCCATAACCATTTATTAATGCATCAATAGCATTGTTGTTTCATCAAAATTATTTTGGTTTTGTGAACTATCTTTTTAATAGTTCTTATATTTTTTGCAGATTCTACTATCAGGAAATAGTTAAACCTTTATCACATTTTATAACCCAAGTAGAACCATCTTTATCCAAAAAATATACTGCCGAAAACCCATTAAGTTTCCCGAAACCCGCACTCATAATTACTATTGCTTTTGTATAATCTTTATTAAAAGCTATTCGCGAAAATTTTAATAAAACATTAAACTTCTCACACCCTTTTCTCGTCAAGCTTTTGTAATGATCCCTATAAGGAATGATAAAAGAATAATTATCCATTTGTATTTTAGAAACATCAATATCTACTGTATCTTTTATACTTTTAAAGTTACTGTAAACTTCATTAAAATCTTGTTTCAAACATTTTTGCAGATAATATTTCTTTGCATCTAATAAGTAGGGAGGGTTAAGTTTAGGATCAACAGCAACAATTAATCTGCCATTTTTCTTTACTAAAGAATTAATTAACTTAGTAGTATCTTTATTTCTATATAACTCTATAATAGAGTCTAAACTAACTTTCTCAATTGGAGGTGGAGCAGGCAATGCATAAAAAACCATTTTTTTATTTGTAATATAACTGCTTAAGGTACCTAATACATTATATATTTCCTCTAATTCATAATTAGAGTTATTATGAGAGTTACACCCCAAAAAACTTAAAAATACAATTGTAAATAAAATAAATATTTTCTTCATATATACCGTTTTTAATTACAGTTAGATGCAAAAGCGATGATGATTACGATTAGCTGTTTCAGAGTTTTTTGTTTTATTGCTTTACAAACTCATAATTACCATCCGGTATGTCAATTCTATCATTTTCATTGTCTGCCAGTATGGAATAATCATAGATGCAAACCTCCAGTTTTTCAGTACCATTTTCATTGACATAGCGTAAAATAACTCGCCCTTCTATTTGGTGATTACCGGGACTTTCGATCGTCAGTTCGATTTTTATTTCAGAACTATGACTATTATCAATACAACTTTTCGGTAGAAAATGAACAAAAACTCCTCCGCTTATTCTATGGTCATAACCTGAAATGCTTGGATTGTCAAAATCAGCTAAAGTGTTTACTTTTTCAACTCCATTCTCAATATATTGATATTCTCCTACTAGTAAATCTTCATAATTCGCCTCATTAGATATTCTATAATGTTCCTCTTTTTTTAGTTTAAATATAATTGAAGTATTCCCATTTTGATACTTCCATACTCCTTCAAATTTGCCAAATTCATTATTAACATCTTTTTCGTAACAATTAGAATCATAAGGCGAACATGGACCATCACCGTCTAATGATTTAATGATAGATTGTGCTTTACAGGAAAATAAGCTTATTAGCGCTATTATTGTTATTATATGTTTCATTTTGTTATGGTTTTTTTAATTACAGGGTTCTTGTTCCAGTGTTTCTTTATTTATTTTTTGCCAATGATCTACAAGACCCAAATCGTTGAAATTGGCTTCATACAACGAAATATTCAAATTATATTTTTCCAAATGCTTGAATAAATGTCGTTGCTGCTTAAAAATATCGGTTTCATCCGTATAGGTCTGATAGCTATAATCACTTTCATAAGCATTTTTTAATTTTTTATTAAATCGTTGTTGTTTTTTCTTATTGCTGATAATATCCTGCAAAATTTGTATACTTTGCATATCGTCAAAACGTATGGCATAAGTTTTATCAGTATCATTATTATCAACCACCAAAATATGAGTTATTTCCAGAGGCAATACGGTACTATTAGCATTACTCTGCACCCTGTTTACAATTTGCGCCATTTAAGGATATCAGGTGCAGAAAACATTTTATAGGCAACATCGTTTGAGTGGGTGTGTGCAATGGCGGCAGTATAAGGATGTACCACTATGTTAATATGATTAGTACCATTGTTGTCTCCCGGAATTAAACTTGGCACATAAGCCCCTGTGTTTGGGTTTTTATTAATTCTCAACCCTTTTTCAAAATTACCGCTAACCATTCTTAACTGATTGAGTCTGGTTTTTATCAAGGGTGTGTTCGATAAGGCGTTTAGTTGTGCACAGTCTGTGTTACATGCTTCTATAGTTCCACCTTCTTGTACACAGTTACAAACTTCATCACTATACCCGTTTAGCAGGCAAGTTTCATAATAGTCAATTTGGCAATCCCCATTCAAATCTCCTTCCGGCCTGGGATCACATGGCGTTTCACTGTGCATGATACCCACAGGAGCCGTAAGCGTTGTATCTCCATTACCACCGGAGCTTCCTCCTCCGCCACCTCCAATAAGCTGATCTCCTCCTGAGCCATCATCTCCTCCCACCGGGTCTCCCACAGGGCTGTCCGGAACACTGTCAAGATATTAATAACCTTTTATTACATTTTATCTCCCAACCCCCCCCTTTTTTCTCTAAATAGAAAAGTATAGAAAAGCTATCTAACCTCTCATAACTAACATTAACAATTAAAATAGCCTCAGTAAAATTATCATTAAATATAATCCTCGAAAAACCTATTAAAAAATAAATATCATATAACCTTTTTCGTAAATTTTCTTTTTTGAAAAAATACACTAAAGAATCTTTTTTAGAAAAAGAAATCTTATCAATATCAATTCTCTTTTCTTTATTTATAGATAGTCTTTTTTTTGTCAATATTTTATTTATTTTACAATTATTAATGAAAAGAGAGTTATTTTTAGGGATAACAAACATATTTTCCTCAAATGCTATTATCTTTTTTTTGGTGTATTGTTCATAAAAATATTTGTATTTATTTAAACTATCTCTTGTAGTATATGTATAACTACTTTTATCAGGTGATGGTGGAAAAACAGGATGCAAAAGAGACTGTTTTTTTATTTCCTTTGTAATATAGTTAATTATCTGATAGGTATTTTTATCTTCTTTTTTATCAACCTTCTTAATATTACAAGAAACAAATAAATAAAGGCTTAAGAATACCCAAATCGTTTTTAAAAAATTAATTTTCACAATCATTACTTTGTACATTAGTGTTATCATTTACTGTTTTTTGATTTTGATAATATTCCGTGCTCGTACTTTTATCTAAATCTACCCAATTACCATTGTCCCAATATCCGTCATAACCATATTTTCTTAGACCGTCCCAACCATAGCCCATATAATACTCCAAAGGATAACTATTATTATCTAAACGTCTTATTGCTTCTGCGATTGGCCTAGCATAGTTGTCTGCCATATGCTGATGTTGTGCTAAAGCATCAACATACCGTGGGTCTACACTCTTTTTTGCTTCAAAATAATAGAATAATAGATTTTCTCTCTCGTTAGGATCTAAGCCTTGAGTATATTCATCTATATATTTAAATAACTCTGCATGTATCCCTTCATGCAATATAATTGAGGCAAATTCTAAAGGTAAGCTATTAACTGTAGTCTCAAAAATTATAGAAATATTACCATTAGATATATCACCTGCACCTGTACAAGCAATATCTGTATTACTACAATTTCCATATTTCAAAATTAAATTGTATGTATCACTATCTTCAAATTTTTTAATAGTTCTTTTAAATAAATCTAAGTTTTTTAATTTATTGTATATGCATTTTTCTTCACCGGTTAATTCATTGATGATTTTCTCCTCAAAATCCACTTCTCCATCATCAATTCCATCACCATCTAAAGCATCAATAGCCAATTCTATAAAATTTTGCGTTTGTTCATTACAACCATTTGTATTTATAAAATCTTTTATTTGGTTTAATATATTAATACTTAAACCTCTTACGCCTATATCTATCAAACAAACTTCATAAAACTCCAACATACAATCCCCATTCAAATCTCCTTCCGGTCTGGGATCACATGGCATTTCACTGTGCATGATACCCACAGGAGCCGTAAGCGTCGTATCTCCATCACCACCGGAGTTTCCTCCGCCACCTCCAATAAGCTGATCTCCATTGGAACCGTCACCTCCTCCCAATGGGTCTCCCACAGGAGGGTCCGGAACACCGTAGTTCTCACAATGTGAAAAATCTATATACAACAGCGGACTACCGCTACAGTAGGTAACTCCGTCGTTTTGCAAAACCGGCCAGTGTCCGTCTGCATTACCTCCCCTATCACACTGTTCATATACCAAAATACCGTCACAAGGACCGCTACCCGTACCACCACCGTCATTCGGAAAAACCCAATCAAAAGCATCTCTGGAAGACAGGTTGAGGCCTTCCAGGCTTAGGTATTCTTCGGAAATCACATACGAAGTAGCTTTTTCATACAATGTTTCGGAATCGGTAAGGTCAGTGAACTCATAGGAAACCAAAAAATAGGTAAACACACCGTTGTGTTTTTTTACCAAAAAGTTTTCAAAGTCAGAAGTTTCCAAAAAATGGCTCTGTGTCCGGAATGTCCAGGTGATGACATCGTCTATGACAATTCTGTTAATCTCATCAGTAAAGATGGTAAGACCTTCTACCACCTCAGTAGCACTTCTGCTGTAGATGCTTTGTAGCGAGTGCTTAGAAAATCGTCTTTCAATCAGAGGTAAAGAGGATTTTATTTCCTTGTCTGCAAGTAGTTCCTGATAGGATATTTTGGTTAAGGAATACTTGAGTTGGTTAGAAGTAACGGTGTTTTGAGGGTTCATAAAGTCTTCTCATATACAGTTCCATAAGAGCAAAGATAGGCCAAAGACCAAGACCCCAATTTTGATGAATGAAGTTTTTTTCATTTTCATGATTTGATGTTTAACATTGAAAATTTGTTTTTGTATTCAAGCTAATTGCAATTTTTATGAGGGGTAGTAAAGAATGCTCATAACAACTGAATTTTGAATAGAACAAACCTATGATATAGAAAAACACGTGTCAATCCCTGAAAACAGTGATTTCAAAATTTCACTGTTTTCAGCGATAGGGTATTTTTGGAAAAAGGATGAAAGTAATGTCGGAGAAAAAAGAAGGCTACTTCTTAAACTTCGAGTATTTCGTTTTAAATTTATCAATACGCCCTGCCGTATCAACTAATTTGGATTTACCCGTATAGAACGGATGCGACGTTCTGGAAATTTCTAATTTTACCAAAGGATACTCAACACCTTCAACATCTAACGTCTCTTTTGTATTGGCAGTAGAACGCGTTAAAAAAACATCTCCGTTAGACATATCTTTGAACGCTACCATTCTGTAATTTTCCGGATGAATTCCTTTTTTCATTTTGTGTATCTTTTTAAATACGTTAATTAAAATTCACAGTAAGAGTAAAGTTGGTAAGATTTTACTCCGATAAAACGCTCAACATCAATTTTTAACTATTGAGGCTGCAAATTTAACCCTTTTTTTCTATTTACAAACAAATAAATTATTTTATTTGTATAAAATAAACTCATCATGAATGTAAAGAAATACAGTATCTTTCTTTTACTGACTATCGCATTATTTTCTTCTTGTGAAAAGCCGTATCAATTCCGTATGAATGCTCCAAAATCTATCAAATTAAATGATTCTTTTACGGTAATGTTAAATGAAAAAACCAACCGGCCTGTAGATTCGGTACAATTTTTTGTTAATGGTTTCCGGTATCCCAATAGTACAAAAAATAGCTGTACACTTAATTCCGTAAAAACCGGACTGGGAAAGCATGCTATTAAAGCATTGGTTTTTTACCCGGGAAAAGTAAAGAAAATAAATAGTTCCATAGAAGTACTTTCGGATATTGTGCCCGTAGTATATACATACAAGGTCATAAATACATATCCTCATGACAGCACCGCTTATACTCAGGGATTAGAATATCACAAAGGTTTTTTATATGAAAGTACCGGTCAAAAAGGACAGTCATCCATTAGAAAAGTTGATCTAAAAACCGGAAAAGTACTCCAAAAAGCAGCTATTGACGACGATTATTTTGGTGAGGGAATTACCATTTTTAACAATAAAATTCACTTTTTAACCTGGAAAGCAAAAAAAGGATTTGTATACAATTTGGATACGTTTCAACCGGAAAAAGAGTTTAGCTATAACAAAAGTCCTGAAGGATGGGGTTTTACTCATAACAATACGGAACTTATCAAATCAGACGGGACACATAAAATCTGGTTTCTAGACCCGGAAACACATCAGGAGAAAAGAGCTATCCGGGTGTATCATCATAAAGCAAAAGTAAAAGACCTGAATGAATTGGAGTTTATTAATGGAGTTATTTATGCCAACTACTGGAAAAAACCAACCATTGCCATTATAGATCCTGAAACCGGAGCCGTAAAAGGGTTGGCAAATTTGGCAGGTTTACAAAAAGAGGTTCAAAAAACTCAAAAGCTGCAAACAGATGACGTGTTAAACGGCATTGCTTTTGACGCTAAAAATAACAGACTCTTCGTAACCGGAAAAAACTGGGCAAAATTATTTGAAATTGAACTGATAAAAAAGTAATAATCGGGTGAATTAAAAGTTATATTTTTAGCTATATTTAATATATGAGAATCCTGTTAGCTGCACTTATTGTCTTAGGTATTATTTCTATAGGTTCCTGTAGAAAAGATTTTAGCACTGTTCCCAGTTCGGGAAATCTTACTTTTTCCAAGGATACGGTGTATCTGGATACTATTTTTACAAATATCGGCTCTGCAACTTATAATTTAAAAGTATATAACAGAAGTGGTAATGATATTACCATTCCCGGCATTCGACTGGAAAACGGAACAAATTCCAAATACCGATTAAATGTAGATGGCATTCCGGGAAAATCTTTTCAGGATATCGCTGTTCTTGCCAGAGACAGCATTTATATTTTTGTAGAAACTACCATTGATATTACGACTATTTCCAACCCGTTATATACCGATAGGATTTTGTTTGATATTGGGTCGAATGAGCAAGATGTAGATCTGGTAACGTTAGTACAGGATGCTACTTTTATTTACCCGGGAAGAGATCCTGTTTCCATGGAAATCGATGTACTGACTTTAGACGGGCAGCCGACAACCATTCAAGGCCGGTTTTTAGCAGATAATGAACTTAACTTTACAAATACCAAGCCCTATGTACTATACGGATATGCAGCTGTAGCCGAAGATAAAACACTAACCATTGATGCCGGGGCAAAGATTCACTTCCACGATAACTCCGGTTTGATTATAGATCGTAAAGCAAGCTTAAAAGTGAACGGAACCTTATCGGACAAAGTTATTTTTGAAGGGGATCGCCTGGAGCACTCGTTCAGTAATATACCTGGCCAATGGGGGGTAATATGGATGCGTGCCGGCAGTATGGAAAATGAAGTCAATCATGCAGAAGTTAAAAATGGAAGTATCGGATTCTTAGTGGATTCTATCGGTACCCCTACATCTCCGACATTGACATTGACAAATACGCAAATTTATAATCACTCCAACTATGGACTCCTGGCCAGGCAAAGTAATATTTCAGGTGAAAATATAGTGATAGGGAATGCAGGGCAAGCTTCATTAGCTGCTACCATTGGCGGTACCTATAATTTTACGCATGCTACCTTTGCAAATTACTGGAGTAATAGTGTTCGGCAATTACCAACAGTACTGGTTAATAATTTTTTTACTTTTACAGATAATAACGGTCAGGAAATTACGGAAACAAGAGATTTGCTAGTAGCAAATTTTAATAATTGTATTATTGACGGAAATTCGAATATTGAATTTATTCTTGACAGAGTAGACGGAAGCCAATTTAATTTCGGAACATCAAATTGTATGATTAAATTTAATGATACGAACAATACTTTTTCCGACATCTCCGAATTAGATTTTTCCAGTATTACGAACTATCCGGGAGTTATTTTAAATGGAAACCCCAATTTCAGAAATACATCCATTAATGATTTTATGATAGGTCAATTGAGTGACGGTATTAATAAGGCTAACGGAGCTTTTTCATCTTTAATACCGTTAGACATTCTGGGTGTGGACAGAACTTCTGCTCCGGACATCGGAGCTTACCAGCATATTGATTTTTAAGCAACGGGGATATCTTCTTTTTTGACTGTTCTCTTTACAATTACGGTTGTCATCATCCGCTATAAATTTCTTCCTTCTCGAAAATTTTAAATCCTCAAAACCAACAGGTTATTCCGGTTGAAAATTTTCTTCGGGCATTGAACTTTTTTGCCAAATCAATTCTGAAAAGGTCTCTAGTTATTATAGACAATGCAGGGTTCCATGCTTGCCAAAACATTACAATCCCAAAAAATATAAAACTCATAAGAATACCACCATATCCACCAGAGTTAAACCCTGCTGAGAAAGTATGGCAATAGATGAAAGGTAAAGTAGCAATGAAATTATTCAAAGACGTGAAAACATTACAAGATAAAATTACAGAGATGATAAACCAATTAAGCCCAGAACTCATTAAAACTAAGCTGGTCAAGAAAAGAGGTTGATGAAAGATATTCATGATGCTTGTGTAGCACATGGAAAAAATGAAGACGGTTCCATAGATTACATAAAAGGTGCTAATATTGCCGGTTTTGTAAAAGTTGCAGATGCTATGTTAGCACAGGGGATTGTGTAACCCACTTATGGGAGAAATGCCTTTAAATTTAATATTAATTTGGTTTCTAAGAAAAAAAAACTACCTTTGCCCGCTAGTATATTAAATTGATCTGTATACCGGAATTAATATAAATATACTTAAAGAGTATTTTTGTAATATAATAATTAATTAAAAGGGATGAAAAAAATAATTATTTGTTTTTTATGTATTGTTGTGAATGCTGTAAGTTATGGGCAAATTGCCATTGGTACAACGACTCCTAGTGCTTCTGCCCTTTTGGAATTAAGCAGTACCACCAAAGGGCTCCTGCCACCAAGAATGATAAAAGCTCAAATAGATGCCATCGCATCTCCTGCCGAAGGGCTTATTGTATATTGTACGGATTGCAGTGCAAAAGGACTTTATGTTAACAATGGAAATGAGTTTATAAACCTAGTAAATGGCACGAGTCTTTCTGCTTCAGCCGTAGCTGCTATTGTAGCTGCATCTGATAATTCTGCAGATGGCAATCCGAGTATAGCTGATCTGACCAGTGTGGGTTTAACAGGCCTGGTAGCAGGAAATCTGGGAGCTTATGAAATCGCTATTGATGCAGCTACTCCTGCTCTTACAACAGTTGCCGAGTTGCAAACCATCATTAATAATGCAAACGTAACTGTTACTATTTTAGCTCAAATCGGTAGTGATGCGGATAGCTCTACACAGAATTCAATGCTAACCATAGCAGAACTAAACCTGATTGTACCTGCTTTGACAGGAATAAATGCTGCCAATGAAACAGCATATAGAAATTATATAGATGCCAATCCCAACAGCTTCTCCAGTCCTGCAACACAGACAGAAGTACAAGCAATGATATCTTTCTTGAACATTCCAACAGTTGTCGGAGCCGGAGGTGCCATTTTTATGGACCGCAATTTGGGAGCTACCCGGGTTGCTACAAGTTCTGATGACAGCGATGCTTACGGAGGCCTGTATCAATGGGGTAGAAATACCGATGGACATCAGTTCAGAACGAGTAGTATAACTGCCGGACCTGTAACCAGCGGTAATGAAGGTTCTGATTTTATATCACGTGCTGGTAACAATGATTGGTTAAGTCCATCCGATAATACTCGCTGGAACGGGGCTACCAAAGGAGCACATGATCCGTGCCCTGACGGTTTTAGAGTTCCTACCGACGCAGAGTGGACCACGGAACGTAGTGCGTGGGCTACCAATAATGCCGCAGGTGCTTTTAACAGCCCTTTAAAATTACCCGCCGGAGGGCGTCGTGATCCAAGTGGTACCCTTGAATGCCTTAATACTAGTGGTATGTGTTGGTCGTCGGTAGCTAGCAGTACTTCACATGCATTTGGATTATTATTCAATTCAAGTACTGCATTCGTTGATACTAATCATTCAAAAGTCTATGCTCTAGCTATACGTTGTATCCGTGATTCAAATTAAGAAGAAAAGTCTTTGTCATCATTTACCTACCCTTGTGCAACTCAAAAGGAGTTAAACATAAAAAAGAGAGGGGATTTTTTTAAACCCGAATGATGCACCTTGAGACTTTTCCAAATTCCCCTCAAAAAGCAAACATATCCAATTTGCACCGGAAAAAGTTTCTAATGCGTGAGGAGTTGTAACATCCGGTTTGGAAATGAGTCAGAATTCATTACAGGAGACGAGACCTTTGCAGAATTGATTTGACAAAAAAGTTCGACGCCCGAAGAACATTTTCAACCGGAATAACCTGTTGTGTTGGTTTTGAGGATTTAAAATTTTCGAGAAGGAAGAAATTTGAAGTCAAATCAATTCAAATACGGAATATATCACTATTTTGCAAAGGTCTCTACAGTTAAGCAGCTAATCGAGTGAGTTCTATTACTTACTTCTTATATACTATTCCGTCTTTCATTACAAAAGAGACATTTTCCATGATCTCAATATTTTTTGTCGGGTCTTTATCTACTGCAATGATATCTGCAAAGAACCCTTTCTTAAGTTCACCTATCTCATTTTCCATTCCCAGAATCATAGCATTGGTAATTGTTGCAGACTGAATCGCTTCCATTGCAGGCATTCCGGCTTCCACCATAAACCTAAACTCTTTTCCGTTATTTCCGTGTTTAAAAACGCCTGCATCTGTTCCAAAAGCAATTCCTACACCTTTTTTATATGCCCTGGCAAAAGTTCCCTGTATCTGCGGGCCTACAGCTAATGCTTTAGGAACCACAATTTCAGGGTAAAACCCTTTGACTTTTGCTTTCTCCTCTACCTCTTTTCCTGCTGTAATGGTGGGCACTAAAAACACATCGTATTGTTTCATTAACTCCATGGTTACATCGCTCATATACGTCCCGTGTTCTACTGTTTTTACACCTCCTTTAATTGCTCTTTGCATCCCCTCGTCTCCATGTGCATGTGCTGCTACATGCATCCCATAATCTTTGGCCGTTTTACAGATAGCTTTTATTTCTTCTATGGTAAATTGAGGGTTATCTCCGCTTTTTGCAACACTTAGCACCCCTCCGGTTGCCGTAATTTTAATACAATCCGCTCCGTTTTTATAGCACTGGCGAACTGCTTTTTTAGCATCTTCCACACTATTGACAACCCCTTCTTTGGGTCCCGGATTTCCAATGAGTTTTCTACTGCTCCCATTAGTGGGGTCAGCATGGCCTCCTGTTGTTGCCAAAGATTTACCGGCAGTAAAAATTCTGGGACCGATTACTTTTCCTTCCCCAATCGCTTTCTTTAACGATATGTTTACGCCGGTACCTCCTAAATCTCGCACTGTCGTAAACCCGGATAAAAGCGTACTCTCAGCATATCCTGTTGAGTTAAAAGCAATATCCGAAGGGTTTAAAATATATTTTTCCAAACGTGTTTTAGGACTAAATTCATGCTCAATATGTACGTGCATATCTATCAACCCCGGTAATACGACTTTGTTTTTTAGGTCTATAGTAATGTCTTTTTTACTTTTTGTTTTTACATACCCGTTTAAAACATCAACAATCTTATTCTTTGCTACAATAATTGTCTTTTTAGTTACTATGCTACCTGTTTTGGTATCTATCAACTTTCCGCAATATATATACGTTTGTTGAGCCGATATGTCGGTTATTAAAAACAAAATCGCTATGTATAAAAGTATTTTTTTCATTGTTATATGTTTATTGCCTAAATGTATAAAAAAATCCCTAGATTGCTTTTTGAAATCAATTCATGAGTACATGAAAAATATCATTATTACGGGTACCAGTAGAGGTATTGGTTTTGAACTGGCTAAAAAATTCGCCGAAAATAATTATCAGGTATTAGCAGTATCAAGAAATGTAAAACCTTTGGATGATTACCATCATCAAAACATTACCACCCTTTCCGTAGATATATCGATTGTTGAAGAAATTAAAAAAATAACAGCATTCGTAACATCAAATTGGAGCGACGTAGCTATTGTAATTCACAATGCCGGGTTATTAATAAATAAGCCTTTTGACAAATTAACGAATGAGGATTTTATAAATGTCTATAATGTAAATGTTTTTGGGGTTGCCGAAATTACCAGGCAACTCATTCCTTTTATGAGCACCGGTAGTCATGTACTCACTATTAGTAGTATGGGTGGGATTCAGGGGAGTTTAAAATTTCCCGGTTTGGCAGCTTATAGTTCTGCCAAAGGAGCAGTTATTACACTATCTGAGGTCTTGGCCGAAGAATACAAAGAGTCTGGCATAGCATTTAATGTGCTCGCTATTGGAGCGGTTCAAACGGAAATGCTGACAGAAGTTTTTCCCGGATATAAAGCCCCCTTATCTGCTTCGGAAATGGCAGATTATATATATCATTTTTCTTTAACCGGAAACCGGTATCATAATGGAAAAGTATTACAAGTTTCAAATTCTATCCCTTAAAAATTACAATTGAATTTTTCAAAATACATTCCCGAAAAAGCAGTTCCTTTGATTCTTCTTTTAATTGATACCTATACGATCAACCTGAAAATTGTCAATGAGCGTCAAACCAAACACGGTGATTTTAAAAGGCTTCCTAACGGGGAACTTCAAATCACGGTCAACAATAATTTGAATCCGTATCAATTTTTATTAACATTGATTCATGAAATTGCACATCAAGTAGCGTATCTGACATATGGTAAAATAAAACCTCATGGGAAGGAATGGAAACAGACTTTTCAGCATTTAATATTGCCTTTTTTAACTCCGGAAATTTACCCGGATGCTATTCTCAAACCCTTAGCTAATTACCTAAAGAACCCTAAGGCAAGCACCGGTTCCGATGTAAATTTGACTTTAGCTTTAAAAGGGAATAGTGCTGTTAAAGGTAAGAGTTTTATCTTTGACCTCCCGTTAGGAGATATTTTTATTTTTAAAGGCATGCTTTACAAGAAAGGCATTAAAAGAAGAACCCGGTATGAGTGCCTTCAAATAAAAACGAATAAAACCTATTTATTTAACCAAAATGCGGAGGTAAAAATGATGACACATGAATAATTATTATGCATTAGTGATGGCCGGTGGGGTCGGATCCAGGTTTTGGCCTGTAAGCACGGAAAAATTTCCCAAACAGTTCCACGATATGCTGGGAACCGGAAATTCTTTAATTCGGCAAACTTTTGAGAGGATTAATGGATTGGTTCCGCCAAAAAATATTTTCGTTGCAACGAACGAACGGTACCAAGATTTAGTATTGGAGCAATTACCCGAATTGGGAAAAGATCAACTACTGTTGGAACCTTCTATGAGAAATACCGCTCCCTGTATTTTATATACGGCTTTAAAAATATACCAGATAAATAAGAACGGAGTGATGCTAGTTGCTCCTTCCGACCATTGGATTGATGATGAGTCCGGGTTTATCAGATCTGTGGAAACTGCATATAAAGCAGCTTCCGAAAATGATATTTTAATGACTTTGGGAATTCAACCCAATACACCCAGCACAGGTTATGGTTATATTCAATATGAAAAAAGCAATACTGAAATAAAAAAGGTAAAAAGTTTTTCGGAAAAACCCGATCTGGAAACTGCCGAGAAATTTTTAAAGAATGGTGATTATCTTTGGAATGCCGGTATTTTTGTATGGTCTGTTAAGAGTATTATCAATGCTTTTGAGATGTATTTACCTGAGATGAAAGCATTATTTGATGTGGCCAATATTTACAATACGAGCAATGAGAAATTATTTATGAAAGAACATTACAAACATGCAGAAAATATTTCTATAGATTTTGGTATCATGGAGCGTGCAAAAAATGTACATGTGCTTCCCGTAGATTTTGGTTGGAATGATCTGGGTACCTGGGGTTCTCTTTATCATAAATTGGAAAAGGATACCCATCACAATGCAGTTGTGGGCCCAGATGTGTTGTTCAGAGATGCCGGTGGCAATATGATAAAAACACAAAACGGTAAAAAGGTAGTCGTTCAGGGGTTACAAGACTTTATTGTTGTAGAAAAAGAAGATGCTTTGCTGATATGCCCCAAAAATGCAGAGCAAGATATTAAGCAAATTGTATCTGAGGTAAAAAATACTTTTGGAGATGCTTATATCTGAACATTAGGAGGCTTGAACAAATAAGCTAGCAAGGCAGCGATACTATTGTAATAGTAAAGGTTGCATACATTCGTTCAACTAGTAGATTGTGATTATGACATTATAAACATAATTTTATAAGTAATTGCTTGTTTTCGTTTCGCTTTGAGAGAAGATACTGAAGTTTTCAGAGTTTGTATATCACGAAGAAAGTTTGTAGCTTGTTCACCAACTACTCACAGCCTAGATCGTTACCACAATATGGGAAAGCTCTTTGCAACAGTATTTTTGTTAATTTCAAACCTTTGCTTCTGTCAATTAAAATCTGTTATAATTGACGGCGAAACGAAAGAAAAAATCCCCTATGTAAATATTTGGATAGAAAATGAAAACGTTGGAACTACTTCAAATGAAAATGGCAAATTTGAATTAACAGTTGGTGCTTCAAAAATTATTATTTTTTCTGCGATCGGGTTTGAGACAAAGAGAATTATATCAGATTCTGTCCAAAGCATTGTTAAATTAAATCCTGTAATAACACAATTAAATGAAGTTGTAATTAAATCCAATAAACCAAACCAGATACTAACAATTGGAGGTTTTAAAAAATCAAAAATCAACCATTATTTTGCTTGTGGCACAACACTTTGGATTTCTGCAAGATATTTTGAATTCAAAGAAAATTACAAGGAAACATCATTTTTAGAAACAATAAAAATTTTAACAAAGAGCAAAACTAAAGATTCTAAATTTAATATAAGACTTTATGGAGCTAACGAAAATGGTGAGCCTGAAAATTATATTTATGATAAAAATATTATCGTAATTGCTAAAAAAGGTAAAAATCTAACTGAGATAAATATCTCTGAATTAAATATAGAATTTCCAAAAAATGGATTTTTCATTGCTTTTGAATGGTTACTAGTTGAAAACAACAAATATGAATTCAATTACACAGTAAAAGGTTCTAAGAAAAAACATATCGGAATTCAATACGCACCAAAAATTGGGCTTGTGTCAAGTAAAACGAATAAGAATAGTTGGATTTTCAGTCAAGGTAAATGGATGAAAACTTGGAAAAATAATAATGATAATTCAAAAAAATATAGAAATAAATACAATCTTATAGCTATGGAGTTAACTTTAACGAATTAAAACACTTTGGGTAATATTGCACAAGCCCATGATTTTGTAAAAGTTGACCGATTTTTAAAAAATTTAAGCAGTTTTTTTATTGTAATATTTCATTCACAGATTTTATTGCTGAACGTGCTGCTGTATGCACGCTGCCCCAATCATCTCCAATTGTATATGCTGTCCCAGCAAAAAAGAGCTTGTTGTTTACCGATTCTCCAAGTATCCTCACTCTTCTCCAATCTTCGTGGTCGTATACATATGCTCCATTGGCAAAAGGTTCATTATTCCAATTTTGCGAAATATGATTTACATAATTTGATGATGCCTGACCGTTAAACATCCCATCGAGTTCGCCTAACATATAATTAATTAATTCACTATCAGATAACTGTCTGTAAGGAAGTGTGCCTGAACCAACCGTAAATAAACCTAAAATGTGGCGATTAGAGTTTTGTCCGTATGCTGCATCATAGTATAGTTTTTGACCTGCTGTCTCTGGTGTAATATCAAAGCCGATAGCTGTAGGGTAAAATTTTTCTGAAAACTCGATAAAAGCTTTAAAACCATCCCATACAGTTACATTATTTATGGCATCTAACTTGCCATCAGGTAGTTCTGGTGTAAATGAAATAGAACCATTCTGAAGCATTTTCACCGGTACAGTAATAATAATTTTGTCCGCTTCAAATTCGTCATTTGATGTATTGACTATAACCTTCTCACCGGAGTAATCAATCGACTGTATAATTTTATTAAATGTTATTTTATTCTGGATTGACGGGACAACATATTGCTCGAAAAAATCAAACCAAGAAGAACTTATAAATTTTTGATCAATAGTAAACCCCAAATCAGCCATTGAAACTTGCTGACCTTCATACAATGCATAATCAACATTTTGGTCATAAGATGTGGTTTGAGTATCCACCTGTACAGATGAATTGTTTATGATCTCGTCAAAAATACCTCGTTCAACATGTAACCATTCTGCACCCAATGGTACGGGGAAATCTACAAAATCCATTGTTCTTTTCATTCTACCACCGTAAACTGAAGAGGCTTCTAAAATTTGAAAGTCAATACCTCGTTGGCTTAACAAATGTCCTGCGGTCAATCCTGCAGCACCTGCACCTATGATGAGTATAGTTCCGTCAAAGTCAGTTCGAGAAGTGTCATTATCAGATTTACAAGACACTAAAACTGATTGAAAGGGAGAGGGAATGCTAATGCTAAATAAACTGCAAATCTTAATAAACTCTTTTCTTGTCATATGAATGTTGCCAATAGTTTTTTTATTGTTTTGGTCTTAGTTTTTCTATAATCTCTGTACTCACCCAATAAAAGTTTGATAATTCCCGCTTTTCATTATATCTGCCAAAAAATAAATATTTACCATCCGGAGTGATGCTTGGACATGTTTCAGCAAAATTAGAATTTACTTCACTTCCAAGGTTAATGGCCTTTGACCATCCACCTTTTTTTTCTTAAAATAGACATATATATCGCTTTTTCTTTGATTATCTTCTTTGTTTCTGGCATTTACAACTAAATAATCTTGAGATGGAGAAATAAAACCGTGAAAACCTCCGGTTCCAAGTTCATGTACTTCAGGATATTTATCATTTATTTTAGGCGCATAATACATTTTTCGTTTTGACAAATTTGTATAATAAAGATATCCGTTTTTCGCTTCATTCGAATAAAAAACAAAATCATCATTTATAGGTGAATCTAGTTGTTTTGCTTTGCTCCAAGAATCCCCTGAGCGTTTTACATACCAAGTTTTAACTGATTCTTTATAGTGAGGTAATGTAAAAGTGTCATGAGCTGCAAAATGAATCATTGTCCCATTAGAGTTCACAAATGGATGCATTTCACCACTTTTTTGCCTTCGGGTTTTGAGAAATAGATACTTGGATATTGATCTTCATAATTAGCTCCGAAATATAATTCTTCTAAATCAGGAGAAAACGAAATACCATGTTCATATCTTCCATTTATTGAAACTATTCCTGGGGCAAAAATTTCAGGAATTAAACCTGGTGGTTTTTGTCCAAGATAAAAATTTTCTTCGGCTGAAGAATCACTTTCTTTTGTATTCGATTTTTCGGTCTTGCAAGCATTTAGAAATATTACAAATACCAGTACTGAGAATTTAATTATGTGGTTTTTCAATGTTCAATTTGTTTTAAATTCTGACTAACGTTAAAAAATATTATTGTCATTCAGTGCGTTACTAAATCCAATGTCGTCAGGTTTTAGGTCAAATTTAGCCATTTGTTTCTTAATTCTTTTAACTATTCCCGGTTTTCTTTTTTGATCTAGGAACAAATATTGAGTTGGAGGATGATAAAGCACTTGTTTTACAATCATGGTTCAAATTATGGTAGCAAGTTTTCTAGCTGTAGCACTTACAGCGGCTTGTCTGCCTTTTCTGTAGGCGATACGGTTAAAAAAGTCTGATAAATGAGTATCTTTTAAATTGCCTATTGCATTAGCAGAGTATCTAAGTGCAATTTTTAATCTACTACTGCCTTTAGGTATTCTATTACTTAGCACCTTACCGCCAGATATTTTGTTATTAGGAGCAAGTCTGAGCCATGAACAAAATTGGGGTTCGGTTTACTATTCATGTCTTTTTTCCAGATAAACCATTTATACCATTAATTTACCTAATCATAGGGATATTTTCTTAAAAGGGAATCATTGATTTTTGTGGTATTGTTTAACTAAAAATTATATAGATCATGAAAAAATTATTTATCCCCTTAGTACTGGTTTGTCTTATAGCGATTAGTTATGCTTTTACAAATTTTAGTAACAATAAGCCTAAAGAAGTTAAAACCTGGTATGGCTGTTGTACGAATCATTATAAGCATAAAAACTTAAACTATAATTGTATCCGAACTACAAGAAGTTTTAAAACCTACAAAAAATGTAGAGCAGCAAAGAAAAGACATGAAAAGAGTTATAAAAAACACAGGTACGCATGTCGTTAAAAACCGATCAAGTTAAAAGTTTCGGGTTTAGAATGCTCAGACTTTAAACCTGAAACTTTATAACTTTTACACTTTCCAACTTTAAACCGTATTACTTAGATTTGCAGATAAGAAAATGATAGCACACCCATGGTTAATGTCCATAATTTAACGGTTTCATTCGGTGGAACCGATTTATTTTCCGGGATCACTTTTAAATTAAATAAAGGAGACAGTGTTGGGCTGATTGGGAAAAATGGTGCGGGAAAATCCACGCTTTTAAAAATCTTGTCTAAAGATATGGAAAGCAACGGAGGAACCATTGCTTTTGATAAAGAGATTCGCATAGGGTTTTTAAGGCAGGATATAGATTTTGTAAAAGGAAGAACCATCTTGGAAGAAGCTTATCAAGCTTTTGAAGAGATTATTGAAATTGAGATGAATCTGAAAAGCATTAATTATCGACTGGAAACCCGAACGGATTATGAAACCGAATCGTATAATCAATTAATCGTTGAGTTAACAGAATTGACCGAACGATACGAATTATTAGGAGGGTATAATTATCAGGGAGATACGGAAAAAATATTACAAGGACTTGGTTTTCAGCGTAAAGATTTTCATAAACTGACAGACACTTTTTCCGGAGGTTGGCGTATGCGGATTGAATTGGCAAAATTATTGTTGCAAAATAATGATATACTGCTGTTAGACGAGCCTACCAACCACCTAGATATAGCATCTATTATTTGGCTGGAAAATTTTTTAAAATCATATCCGGGAGCTATCGTATTGGTATCTCATGATAAAATGTTTCTGAATAATGTGACAAACCGTACCATTGAAATTTCTCTGGGTCGGATTTACGATTATAAAAAACCCTATACCGAGTTTTTAAAACTACGGGCGGAAATTAAAGAAAAGCAGCTTCAGGCCCAAAAGAATCAAGACAAGGAAATCAAACAGGCACAGCAACTCATAGACAAGTTTAGAGCCAAGGCAAATAAAGCCTCTATGGCACAGTCTTTAATTAAAAAATTAGATAAAGTACAGCGAATTGAGGTAGACGCGGAAGATCACACTGTGATGAATGTACGCTTTGCCATTTCTAAAAACCCGGGAAAAATTATACTTGAAACAGAGCAACTTTCTAAAAGTTATGGCGCTAATCATGTGCTGGAAAATGTAAACCTGATAATTGAGCGTAACAGTAAAATTGCATTTGTGGGTCAAAACGGCCAGGGGAAATCTACCTTGGCTAAAATATTGGTCGGAGAAACTTCTTTTGAAGGAAAATTAAAGTTGGGTCACCATGTGGAAATAGGATACTTTGCACAAAATCAATCGGAACACCTACCTCCCGAAAAAACGGTTTTGGAGATTATGGAAGACGCCGCAAATGATACTAACCGTATGCGTGTGAGAGACCTGTTGGGTGCATTTTTATTTGGAGAAGAGGCTGTAGATAAGAAAGCAAAAGTATTGTCCGGGGGAGAGCGAAACAGGCTGGCTTTATGTAAGCTATTACTAACGTCTTTCAATGTACTGATTATGGATGAGCCCACGAATCATCTGGATATTGCCTCCAAAAGCGTATTAAAAAAAGCGTTGCAAAATTTTAATGGAACGCTCATTGTGGTTTCTCACGACAGAGACTTTTTGCAGGGGCTCGTATCTACCGTATACGGATTTAGAGATAAAGTGATTAAAGAGTACCTGGGCGATATTGATTATTTCCTGGAACACCATAAAATGGAGAACTTACGGGAAGTAGAAAAAACGACTTCTAAAAAAGAATCACAAGTGCTTTCCGGAGCATCAAATAAAGAACTTAAAAAATGGCAGAATAAATTGTCTAAAATTGAAACTCAAATATCGGATTTGGAATCTGAGATTGCCGATATAGATATTCGTTTAACTCAAAATTACGAAGAGGTAGCCTCTCAACCCGGATTTTTTGAGAAGTATCAATCTAAAAAAGAAAAAATCGATAAGCTTATGGAAGAATGGGCACAGATAGAGCAACAGGTAGCCTCTTATTCATAAGTTTTTTAGATTTGAAAATGAAAAATCAGCAACTAATGCTGCCGGAACTGGCACACACACAAATTCAATTATTTATAAAAAGAGAAGATCAGATACACCCCTATATTTCGGGTAATAAATTTAGAAAGCTCATCTATAATTTATTAGAAGCAAAAGCTAATAAATACAAAACACTTGTAACTTTTGGAGGCGCTTTTTCCAATCATATAGAAGCAACGGCAGTAGCAGGAAAACAGAGCGGGTTTAAAACAATAGGAGTTATCAGGGGAGACGAATTAGGAGCGGATATGGAAAAAACACTAACTACCAATGCAACATTACAACTGGCACATAAAAACGGAATGCAATTTGTGTTTGTGTCCAGAGAAGAGTATGGAAAAAAACATAAACGAGCGTTTATAGAAAAGTTGGAAAATAGTTTTGGAGCTTTTTATTTAATCCGGAAGGAGGTACAAATAAACTGGCAGTAAAAGGTTGCCAGAAGATTTTAACGGCAGAAGACACAAGGTTTGATTATATTTGTTGTTGTGTCGGAACCGGAGGTACCATTTCGGGATTGATAACATCAGCAAACGAAAAGCAGAAAATAATAGGTTTTCCTGTGTTAAAAGGACATTTTTTAGAAGATGTCATAAAGCAATTTGTCGGCAACCGTAAAAACTGGCGATTGGAAACGAATTATCATTTTGGAGGGTATGCCAAATACAATGCGGCATTGATACATTTTATAAACCGATTTAAAAAAGAAACCACTATTCAGTTAGACCCCTTATATACCGGAAAAATGGCATTTGGAATATTGGATATGATTAAAAAAAATACATTCCCTGACAAAAGTAATATCTTAATGATTCACACGGGAGGATTGCAAGGAATAAAAGGGTTTAACCATATGCTAAATAAGAAGAACAAAAAATTACAAATTATTGTATGAGGTTAAAAATAGTTCTATTCATAAGTGCTCTTGCTCTGTTATCGAGCTGTGGTTCTAATAAGAATGCAGCTTATAAAAAAAGAAACCCCGGAGTGGTTCTCAATGAACCCAAACCTAAAAAATTACCATCTGTAAAACAAATTCAGCATGTTAAAAAACTTCAGAAAAGCCGGAAAGATCTAAATAAATATACCTTAAAATACATTAGTAAGTACGCTTCTATTGCCGTACTGGAAATGATTGACTATAAAATTCCTGCCAGTATAACACTGGCACAGGGGATATTAGAATCCGGCAATGGCAGGAGCCGATTAGCATTAAAATCAAAAAATCATTTTGGAATCAAATGTCATAACAATTGGAAAGGAGAAAGAGTATATCATGATGATGACAGAAAAGGAGAATGTTTTAGAAAATATCAATATGTACAAACTTCTTATAGAGACCACTCTAAATTTTTATCACTAAGAAGGAGGTATGCTAATTTATTTAAACTAAGAAAAACAGATTATAAAGGTTGGGCAAGAGGTCTGAAAAAAGCAGGATATGCCACTGACAGAAAATATGCCAGAAAACTCATTAAAATTATAGAAGATTATAAGTTATATGAATTTGATAAATTAAGGAAAAAAGACCTTGCGAGATTTGCCAGGCAGGAAACTAAGGAACTTAAACCCATAATAAAAGAAGAATTAAAAAAAACAATTCCGTATTATTACCAGGTAAAAAAAGGAGATACTTTATATTCGATCTCCAAGAGGTTTCATATTTCCGTAGAAAAGATAAAAGAAATAAACGGCTTGGAAAGTGATACATTATCTATTGGGCAACGGCTATTGGTTAAATAGAAAAATTACATTTATGAAAAAATATTTCTGATTATTCATTGCAATTTTTAATGTTTGTTTCCCGCAGACAGAAACTAAAAAACGTACATTATCTGATTGTGCGTTGGAATTTTTAGCACTTCTAAGACATTTTTTTCCAAACTTAACTATAACCTTAAAAATTTAAGCTTCGAACTTATTTAAACTTTTTGGATGTAAGCGAAAATTAGAAGTTTTTAGCTTTGTTGAAGGCTTTTTTGAGTTACATAGCGCTACGGAAGGAGAAAAAGACAAAAACAGAGCGGGAAACAGCGATTTTTTAGCAAATTGAAAAAGTCTAAACGAGTTCTATATCTATTTAGATACCTAAAAGGAATTGTTAGCTGATTTCTTAAATCTTTGAATTTTTTAATTCATTGAATATCAAATTAAAATTGATTACTATTTGTCAAAAAAATACAATTGGGTGTAGTAACGGATAATTAAAAAATGATTATATTTAGGTATGAAATATTTAGAAATTTTCCTTATCGTCTTTGTAGCAGTAGCGCATCTTTATTTTTTAATTTTAGAAATGTTTTTGTGGACTAAACCTAAAACCATGAAAGTTTTTGGAATAAGAGATAAACAATTAGCAGAAGACACAAAGGTCATGGCAGCCAATCAAGGCTTGTATAATGGTTTTTTAAGTCTTGGTTTACTAATTTCTGTTATTACAAATGATCTGTATTTGAGTGTATTATTTTTATCTTTTGTAACCATTGCAGGGGTATATGGGGCTTGGTCAACTAAAAAAATCAAGCTTTTTTATGTACAAGCTGTACCTGCTATTTTAACAATTATACTGATTTTATTAACACATTCGGAAGCTTTTTTGGCTTACCTTTGAAAACTCGTAAATCATACTACTATGAAAATCAAATTTAGTATCCTGCTATGGTTGTTATCTGTTCCTTTTTCTTTTTCTCAGGTTAATTTTAATCCTTTGGCAGGGGAGATTGGTTATGATGGTGACGTATTTATGGGCCAGTGATTTATAAGAAGATAGAAAGCAAAAATCTGGAAGGGAGCCCTTATATTTTTGATGATAAAATGGGTTTTAAAACAAATACCAAACTTAAGCTAATAGGAAGATATAATGCTTTTACTGATCAGATAGAAGTTACAAAAAATGACTGAAATTCACCTATATTTCGTTACTTTTCTTACCTGTAGCATTGCTATAGCTTTCAAAAAGTGCCTTATCTAGTTAAATTTCAGTTCATTTTCGGTTAAAAACAAAAAGTCAATGAGTTCATAAAATCGTATATAAAAGCTAACAAATTAAATATTAAAAAAGCTGCTCATTTAAAAAAGATATTGAGGTATTACGAAGCGCTATAATTTACTTTTAGTAACTATAAAATCTTTTAAATAAAAAGGTTCGAAATAAGCGATATTTTCAGTATGGTTTTCTTTGTACTTGCGATATGAAAGCGATGCCATCTCCCTAGCCGAAGGAAGTTTATCATCTATAAAAACAGCATTTGGATGTGTAATTATTTCTTTACATTTTTGGGAGCCGTCTCCCAGAAAATAAACAGTATCTTTTTCCAGGTAATCCTGAAATGAGTTGTTGTCAATTATTTCAGCTTTTGTTTCTCTGATTTTTTGCACATTGCTATCAAAAACAGTAGCATATACCTCCATCCTTCTGGCATCTAACATAGGCACAATGAATCCTTTTCCAACACTAACAGACAAAGCCAAAGAAGTTAATGTATCGACGGAAATGAGCGGAATACCCAATACAAAAGCAAGCCCCTTTGCTGCCGAAACACCAATTCTAAGACCGGTGTATGAGCCGGGGCCTTTACTTATGGCTATGGCATCTATATCTTTAAAAGTACCGTTGCCCTTTGATACTACTTCCAAAATAAACGGATGCAATTTTTCCGCATGCGAATAGTTCACATCCGTTACTTCTTTTACTTCAATTACAACACCGTTTACAGCAATACTTACCGAACAGTTTTTAGTAGCAGTCTCAATATTTAAAATGGTAGTCAATATAAAAACAGATAGGTTAACAAAGATTATAATACCGGAGACCTTTGCAAAATAGTGATATATTCCGTATTTGGATTGATTTGACTTCAAATTTCTTCTTTCTCGAAAATTTTAAATCCTCAAAACCAACAGGTTATTCCGGTTGAAAATTTTCTTCGGGTGTCGAACTTTTTTGTCAAATCAATTCAAAGGTCTCACTGTTTAAAGTTACAAAGTTTGAGAGTTTCAAGTTCAAATTGACATCAAGTAAACTTTTCACTTTGTAACTTTTTCAATTCAACAGACTTGAGATACTGAAGTCAGTTTATTTTCCATTAAAAAAATTCATGGTATTATGTATTCCGTCAGTGCCAAAAGAAATGATTGCTTTTGTCGCTACGGACAAGCGCTCTATCAATCGGATCTCTTCATCTTTTGTCCATGTCCCCAGCACAAAATCAATTTGCCTCCCTTTCGGATAATCACCTCCTATCCCAAATCGGAAACGGGCATATTGCTGTGTATTTAATTTCTCCTGGATATCTTTTAGCCCGTTATGCCCTCCGGAACTTCCTTTAGCCTTGATTCTAATGGTTCCAAAATCAATATGGATATCATCTGTAATGACCAATATATTTTCCAATGAAATTTTTTCTTTCCCCATCCAATAAGTAATCGCTTTTCCGCTTAAGTTCATATATGTACTTGGCTTTAATAGTATAAAACTTCTTCCTTTAAAACGAAAACGAGTGATATCGCCCAGTTTATGAGATTCAAATGTGGCCTCGTGTTCTTCTGCCAAAGCCTCTACAATGCGGAACCCGATATTATGACGCGTATGGGTATATTTTTCGCTAATATTTCCTAATCCTATGATCAAAAGCTTTTTCATAAACTTTTCCGTATTCTTTTTTGAATTTTTAAAAAAGATGTTGCGCAAATGCATTACACAAAAGTAATAAAATAAAAAAGCGTCACATGTGTAACGCTTTTTTCGGTTTTTTTATACTAATTTGTATTATTCTGTTGTAGCCGCTTCAGTTTCTGTAGCTTCCTCCTCTTTAGAAGCATTACGGGAAGTTCTTACCTGTACGACTACTGTATTTTCCGGATGCATAAATGTATAAGCATCATTCATTAGCTCGGTAATAAATAATTTGTTTCCAATGTTTAGCCTGGAAATATCCGCATTTATAAAATCGGGTAGATTGGCAGGCAATGCCTTTACTCTTAGTTTACGATTTGTGAAACGTAAAGACCCTCCGTTTAAAACACCCGGTGAAGTCCCTACTAATTTTACGGGAATATTCATCGTAATTTCTTTATCGTCAAATAACTGATAAAAATCTACATGCAAAATTTTATCCGAAACCGGATGAAATTGAATATCTTGCATAATAACCGGGAGCTTTTCTCCGTCAATGTCAATCGTTGCAGTATATACATTTGGAGTATAAACTAAACTTTTGAACGCTTTTTCTTCTGCCGAAAAATGAACCGGTTTATCTCCTCCGTATAAAACGCAAGGAACCATACCAGCATTACGTAAGGCTTTGGTAGCTACTTTGCCCACGCTTTCTCTTTTTGATCCTTTGATTGTAATTGATTTCATTACTTACGTATACTTATTTACATTAAAAATTGATCGCTAATGGATGTATTTTCCTGAACTTTTTGCATCACATCAGCAAATAAAAGGGCGCAAGATACAACTTTTATTTTAGAAGTACTCTTTTTTAACGGTATGGTATCCGAGACAATTAATTCAGTCAGTTTCGAGTTTTCTATCTTCTGATAGGCATCTCCGGATAATATAGCATGTGTACATATCGCACGCACACTCAAAGCTCCTCTTTCTATCATTAAATACGCGGCTTTGGTTAGCGTTCCTCCGGTATCGATCATATCGTCAACCAGAATGACATTTTTGCCTTTAACCTCTCCTATGAGTTCCATATGAGAAATGACATTGGCTTTTTTACGTTGTTTATAGCAGATAACTACATCGGAATGCAAATATTTGGAATATGCATAAGCTCTTTTTGAACCTCCCATATCCGGAGATGCAATGGTTAAATTTTTTAAATTCAGGTTATTTATATACGGCATAAAAATAGTCGATGCATATAAGTGATCTACAGGTTTTTCAAAAAAACCCTGAATCTGATCTGCGTGTAAATCCATTGTCATAATTCTGGTAGCTCCGGCAGCTTGCAATAAATTAGCTACCAGTTTTGCTCCGATAGCCACTCTGGGCTTGTCTTTTCTGTCCTGGCGAGCCCATCCAAAATAAGGGATCACTGCCGTAATGTGTCTTGCTGATGCCCTTTTTGACGCATCTAACACCAATAGCATCTCCATAAGGTTATCTGCATTCGGAAATGTAGAACCTATAATAAAAACCCTGCGCCCTCTTACGGATTCTTCCAGGGCAGGCTGAAATTCTCCGTCACTGAAATGAGAGGTTTTTACCTTTCCTAATTCCACACCGTACGCTTTGGCAATTTTTTCTGCCAACTCCCTGCTGTGCTTGCATGCAAAAAGTTTTGGAGATAATTGATGTAATCCCATGTAGTTGTATCTTTTTTACCGGTTGTAACTAAACAGGTAAAAATAAAATTATTTTATGAGTTTGATTGGTAATTAAACCACTTATATCCAAAAGAATATGAAAATAATCCAATCTTGCTATGAAAATTCCAAATTCCATCGCTAAAAATACTCGGCGTAACTAAGCCTGTGTTTTTTAACTTGAACTTTGAAATTTTCCTCACACAATCTTTAGACCACTTTAATATTCTTTTTAGTATTAAATCGAAATCGTTTTCGTTTTTTTTTGTCCGAAATAAGTAATATTAAGTATTTTTACATCTGTAAAACAGATGAAAAAAATTAAAAAAATAGCGGTCATGACCTCCGGAGGAGATGCTCCGGGAATGAATGCTGCCATACGTTCGGTAGTGAGGACTTGCGCCTACTACAGAACAGAATGTATGGGTATATACAGAGGATATCAGGGAATGATTGAAGGAGATTTTTTACCACTGACAGCAAGAAGTGTCAACAATATCATCCACAAAGGAGGTACCATTCTTAAATCTGCCCGCTCTGAAAAATTCAGAACCAAAGAAGGAAGAAAAAAGGCTTATGGCCATTTGTTAGAAAACAATATCCGGGCTTTAGTAGTAATTGGCGGTGACGGTTCCTTTACAGGTGGAGTTATTTTTAACCGGGAATACAAGTTCCCGATTATTGGGATTCCCGGAACTATAGATAATGATATTTTCGGATCATCGCACACTCTGGGATATGATACGGCACTAAATACTGCCGTAGAAGCCATTGACAAAATCAGAGATACAGCATCTTCACACAATAGGCTGTTTTTTGTAGAGGTAATGGGTAGAGATGCCGGATTTATAGCACTAAATGCCGGAGTTGGAGCAGGTGCGGAAGAAATTTTAATTCCCGAAGAAGATTTGGGGTTGGACAGAATGCTGGAGTCACTCAAGAAAAGCAGAAGAGCGGGGAAATCATCGAGCATTGTTGTAGTAGCTGAAGGAGACAGATCCGGAAAAAATGTATATGAACTGGCAGATTACGTAGAAAAAAACTTACCGGAATATGATGTAAGAGTCTCAGTATTAGGGCATATGCAACGAGGAGGAAGCCCTTCCTGTTTTGACAGGGTTTTGGCAAGCAGGCTAGGTGTAAAAGCCGTAGAATTAATTTTAGATCATAAAACCAATTTAATGGTTGGCTTAAAAGATAATAAGGTGATTGCTACCGATCTGGAAGAAGCAATAAAAGGAGGCCATACTATTAATATGGAATTATTGAGAGTTTCTGATATCATGACAACATAAAATATAAACCAACTAAAGAAAACACTACACAATGATTAAAATAGGAATAAACGGATTCGGAAGAATAGGAAGGCTTGCTCTTAGATCAGCAATAAGCCGTGAAAACATGAAAGTTGTTGCCATTAACGACCTGTTGGATGTAGATTACCTGGCATACTTATTAAAATACGATTCGGTACACGGGCGTTTTCAGGGAGATGTAGCAGTAAAAGACGGAAAACTCGTAGTAAACGGTAAAGCGATCAGAGTAACTGCAGAAAGAAATCCCGAAAATTTAGCTTGGGATGCAGTGGGAGCAGATTATGTGGTTGAATCTACAGGTTTTTTCTTGACAAAAGAAAAAGCAGGCTTACACATAAAAGGAGGTGCAAAAAAAGTGATTATTTCTGCGCCGTCTAAAGATGCGAATATGTTTGTGATGGGTGTAAACCACACTACACTAGCTGCCGACGAAGATATTTTTTCAAATGCCTCATGTACTACAAACTGCCTGGCACCGTTAGCAAAAGTGATTCATGAAAACTTTGAACTGGAAGAAGGACTAATGACTACGGTACATGCGGCAACATCCGGGCAGGGAATTGTAGACAGCCCGAACGGGAACAGAAGAAGAGGACGGTCGGTATTAAACAATATTATTCCTGCAACTACAGGGGCCGCTAAAGCAGTAACCAAAGTAATTCCCGCACTGGAAGGAAGACTAACAGGAATGGCCGTAAGGGTTCCTTTGGCAGACGTATCGTTAGTGGATTTGACTTTTAGAACCGAAAAAACAACTTCTTTGGAAGCTATTTTAGCAGCTCTGAAAAATGCCTCGGAAAACGAACTAAAAGGAATTTTAGGCTATACGGAAGATGAGGTAGTTTCACAAGATTTTGTATCTGACACCCGGACTTCCATTGTGGACGCAAAAGCTAGCTTGGCATTAAATGGGAATTTCTTTAAGATAATCTCCTGGTATGACAATGAATTTGGTTATGCCACCAAGATTATAGACCTTTTAGAATATTCAGCATCTCTTTAATATTATGAGGCCTTTACAGAATTTATTTGACAAAAAAGTTCGACACCCGAAGAACATTTTCAACCGGAATAACCGGTTGGTTTTGAGGATTTAAAATTTTCGAGAAGGAAGAAATTTGAAGCCAAGTCAATTTCAATACGAAATATATCACTATTTTGCAAAGGTCTCATTATGGTTCCAGATTCCGGGTTTGAAAATTTCGGGAAAATCGAATTAATTTGAAATTTTCACAGATTGGACTACTTTATGATGCTTTTGGGTATCATTTTATATATCCTTATATAAATACGATGCTTTTTAAACTCTTTAATTAATTGATAACGATCAGATAAAAGACTCAAATTCTCATCGGAAACATTATATACATTTGCATGTAAGGCATATGTATGCGGTTGATTAAAACCTACAAAAGAGCGTTGGTCTTCAACCAAATCAATATCTGTAAATCGGCTCAGATTTGGAAAAAAAGAAGCCACATCTTTGATGTCAATTCGGTTGTCTTCCAAATAAGCAATTGCCTGATGCCTTAGTTCATAATAAGGCAGATGTGCTATGGTAGCATCCCACCCTTGAGATATTCTTTGCGGATATATCCAAAAACTTCCGGTAGTAATTGTTAATATCCATATCGCTAAGACTACTTTTCTAAGTGATTCTTTGATATGATTTAAAAATAATAAATGAGCAACGAGTAAGGTAGCAATCAAAAAGACAGGCAATAAATATCTATGAGCAGATAAATTTTTTGCCCAAAGCATATTTACGGTCATAAAAAGAGTCAGAATAACCGTAAAAAAAAGTAACATTGTTGTCTTTTTGTCTTTTCTTTTTTGTTTTACGTACTGTATAAAAAGAATCAATCCTATCATAAAAACCCCCGTATTCTATGATAAAAACAAGTAAAAGTTGAGATATTATTTTTACTAATTTATGCAGCAAATTTAAAAGTATCTACATAGGGTGTTTGTCGTTTGACAACGGCAAACACTCTTGCTATTAATTTGTTTCTAATAATGTTAACGGTACTCATTTTACTTTTGCCTTGTTTTATTCTTTTATGATAGTATAATTTCATTTCTGGGTTATGTTGTATAGCAGAAATAGCGCACATATTAATAATTGCTTTCAATTTTTTATTAGCCAAATGAGAGACTTTTGTACGTCCTTTAATACTAGTTCCAGATTGGTAAGGAAAAGGAGCAACACCACAATAAGAGGCAAACTTTCTCCAGTTTTCAAATTTTGAAAAATTGTCAGTAAACACAATCATCATTATAGCAGTTTGCATTCCTATACCTTTAACACTAGTAACAAGTTTATAGGTTTCTTTTAACATTATATTTTGGTCAATAATAGCTTGCATTTGAGTATTAATCTTGTGTATTTGTTTGGTTAGTTCTGCAATCATTTTTTGTTGAACGTCAAAGATTATTTTATACTCTTTTGCTTTATAAATTCTTTTTTGTTCTTTCAAAGTAACTTTAAAACCAGCTCTTTGTTTGTTAAGTTTTGTCCTTAAAGATAAGAGACTTTTTAGTTGTAATATACTTCTTTTAGGTAGCTTACTGGGTTTAAGTTCTTCTTTTAATCGATACCCATATAGAGCAATGCGTTTGGCATCAATTTGGTCATCCTTTCCACGAGCAATACCAATAGATCTTTTAATTTCTAAACCAGAAGCTATGAAAAAAGATAATTTTTGTTCAGTTAAAGACACAGATAATAAATGAGAGTACATTCCTGTATGTTCAAATACAAACATGGTTTCTTCTTTAGAGAAAGACGAATTTTTAAAACTCCACTTTAGCATTAATTTAAATCCAGATTTACTGTTCTCAAACTGTTGAACAATTTGTTTAGAATAGATACAAACATCAATTAATAATTTACTGACATCGATTCCGATAATTTCATTTGTTTTCATAATTTTGTAATTAGATATTAATAATAGTTACTTAAACTAAGACCTTTAATAAGGGCAGAAACTGAAATTCTATATGGTTCTAAGTAACTTTTAAAAAGAACGGAGACTAATACGGGGGATGGCTCTAAAAAGCTAGCTGGCCGCTAAAGTTCACTCCGTTCTTTTGTGTTTTTGGTTATCAACAAAATAAGAGTTATTAACAAAGAAAAAAAGAAGCAAAAAAAGAAATTTCATCATAACTATTATGTTTTTATTTTAAGTAATTATTTCTATTTGCTAATCTAAAGGCTTTTCCATAGTCTAAAAACCTCCAGATCAAGATAGCAACATTCTTTAAAAACCCTGAAAAATCAACTCTTTCAAAGGCATCGGCCCAAGGAGAATTTGCATGATATCCTATCCAGCCCTTTGCCGTATAATGATACACATTAAAAACAATAAATATCAAAATTGCGGGAGTATAGATCCAAGCTCTTTTAAAAAGGTTCGGAATGAGTATCCTGATATTTTTACTGAATAATTTATTTGCATATCCATCTAATATAAACAAACAAACAGCAATCATCATACCTCTCATACTTGTTAAAAATAAACAAGCAATGGCGCATGAAATCAACCACTTGTTGTTGCTTAACACCGCATTAGCAGCCATCAGAAAGAAAAAAACCAACGGCACATCAGGAGAAACCAACGTTATTTGTCCCAAAAGGGTAGGCGTTAAAAGGATGAGTAGTGTAGTAATTCCTACGTTTTCTTTGGGAACAAATTTTTTAACCAGCAGAACGGTTTGCCAAAACAACCCGACAATAAAAGGTAAAATAGCCAGATGGCTGACAAATAAGGTTTTGTCAAACAGCTTCCAAAATAATGCAATATGACAGCCAAATGCAGGAATATGCCCACTATCTATTTCGTCAGGCAATAAGATAGCCGAAAAATTATTTTCGTAAAAAACCCGGGCATGCTTTGATCCTAACTGAACGGTATCCCAAAAAAAACTGTTTTGACAACTAACTGCCCATAACACGATAAGAAGTACAAGGCTAAAAAATATGGCTATTTTATTTAGAATATCTTTTCTCATGCGGAAGAAACCTTTTGGAAAAGACTATTTTTCAGGTTCATTTTTTTGGATAGAAAATATTGAAAAGAAGTTTTTAAAACCCCTAAGCCATACGTAATACTTCTGTTAAAATTGATAGAGGAGGCCTCTTTAAAATACTTTGTCGGGCAGCTGACCTCTCCAATTGAAAACCCTGCAAAACATATTTGAGCAAGCATTTGATTATCGAAAACAAAATCATTCGAATTCTTTTGATAGTTTATTCCTTCCAGTACTTTTCGGGAAAAAGCCCTGTACCCTGTATGGTATTCTGACATCTTTTGATTCATTAAAATATTCTGAATAAATGTCAAAACCCTGTTAAAGAAATATTTATACAAAGGCATTCCTCCTTTTAACGCTCCTTTCCCCAGTATCCTGGAACCGATTACAACATCGTATACTCCATTTGCAATCATATAGGCCATTGCCGGAAGGATTCTTGGAGTATACTGATAATCAGGATGCAACATAACAATAATATCTGTATTCAACTCCAAGGCTTTATGATAACATGTTTTTTGATTGGCTCCGTAGCCTCTGTTCTTTTCGTGTTTTATAACATGATCGATACCTATTTCCTTTGCAAGCTCAAACGTGTTGTCTGTGCTGAAATCGTCAACTAAAATAACAGTATCTACAATGTCTTTCGGAATTTCTTCATATGTTTTTCGCAGCGTTTTAGTTGCATTATATGCCGGTAGAATAACACTGATTTTTTTTCCATGAATCATTTACGATGATTTGACAGCAATCATACTGATTTCAACATTCACAAATTTAGGTAAGTTCGCAACTTCTACGGTTTCTCTGGCAGGTGCAGTTGCTTCATCAAAATAGCGTGCATAAACACTGTTGATTTCTGAAAAATGATGCATATCCGAAATAAAAATAGATGTTTTTGCCACATGTTCAAAAGTCATTTCAGCAGCTTCTAACACTGCTTTTAAATTTTTCATGACGAGTTCGGTTTCTTCGGCAATACTATTTCCCAATGCCAATGTTCCGTTTTTCGGGTCAATGGCAATCTGCCCGGAGATATACAAGGTATTTCCGCTTAAAACTGCCTGATTATATGGCCCTATTGGGGCAGGAGCTTTGTCTGTTTGGATAATTTTTTTCATAAATGTAGTTTTAAAATAAAACCCTATCCGGTGGTTGGTTTTTATCCCATTTCAAATCACTTAAAACAGAAGATTTAACACCGATAAAGAAGTTATAAGAAGTATTCGTTCCAAAGGGAACCCAATTAAAATTAAACTTCCAGCTATCCAGATCACGGGAGAAATTAAATCTGGAGAAAGTAAACCCGCCTCCCACAATATCATATCCCGAAGAAAACCCTACATTCCATTTTGGAGAAAGTTCCAGGTTACCACTGAAGATTACCGAATGAATGCTAATCCCAATATTTCTGACACCGTTATTAACATATGTTGCCGTATAAGCCAGGTTTACATTCCAAGGTATTTTGGCCTTGTATAATTCTGTCTTTTTTGTTCCGCCGCCTCTATTTTGAGGGGTATTTGCAAACCTGTTTGTAGGGTTTATATTGGCTCCCAGCACATCCGGGGTGTTTTGATTTCCATTTCCACTATTGTTTTGTTGCTGATCTTTATCCTTTTCATCACTTTCAAAATCTTTATTGGATAATGTATAATTGGCCGTAAGATTTGCACTGGCAATTCTAAAAATTCCCGCATTAAATTTATCAATTCGCTGCCCGTTACTATTTACCTGATAAGGGTCCAGGGAAGCTGCCAGATTTACAGCCATTCTATCTTTGAATAGCCGAGTACCGGCAGTTACACTCACCGGAGACCAACGCAGACTGTCTGCTGCAATATTATAGGATGTGCTAAAGTTTAAATTATTTAAAATAGTAATCTTTTTATCTTCTTCATCACTATCCGGGTCTTTAGGTGCCACTTTCCCTTCAACCACATTATTTATTGAAATTCCAATGGAGTTACTCAGCCCGCTACTAGGCCTTCCATACACTCCTTGCTCAAAAGGAGAATAGGTCAGGATATCCGTAGGATCAGAACTTTGCTGTACGGTTCTGTTATAGATACCTGCAAAATCCGGACGGTAAGAATAGGATATGGAGGGCCTGATAGTATGGCGAATAGATTTTAAACGGCCTTTGCTTTTTTTAAAGTTAAACGTACCGTAAATATTTGTAGATAAGCTTAGCCCCGTAGTATATTCCCTAAAACTTTTAAAACCCCTGATAGTATCTGTCACAGTGCCTCCTACGGTATTGTCAGCATTTACGAGATTCGGATCGTATGTTCTGTTGATATAATCAAAGTTCCACACCTCTTTATAATTGATATTTGGAGAGAGTGTAAAATATTTGAAGACTTTTATATTAGTGCTTGTATTGGTCGTATGCTGCATTCCGGCTTTTGCATTTCTAAACATTTCAGGTTTCAAAAATAAGCTGTCAACGGTATTGATCCTATACTCCCCCTGCATCGTATAATTAAACCCCATTTTTTGAATCGGATTCTTTTTTACCCCTCCTTTTCCGGTAAAAGGATAGATTCTGTCCATCGTTAATTGTAGTGATGGCAACGTCATGGAAATACGTCGAGTATTGGTATTTTGAGAATGTGTTGCCGTAATATTTAAATTGAAAGGGCTTCCTACAAATCTTTTTTGGTAAGAAACAGATGAGTTAAAAGTATTTGTTAAAAATTGCGAATTATTGAATTCATTTAATGATTGCCTGAAATACTGGCTACTCCCTAAGTTTACCGAAGCGGAAAATCTGGAATTAGGGCTTGCTTTTGAATCTTGGTTATGCGCCCATCGGATATTAAAATTAGTAGCTTCGGAAAAATCATCAAATCCTCTGAGGCTTTGAATGATATTTTCAAAACGCACACTAAAATTACCATTAAACTTATATCTGACGACATAATTGGAGTCTCCTCTCAACCCCCAGCTCCCGTTTGTATACAAATCACCGGTAACAGTAAAATCAAAATAATCGTTGATAGCAAAATAATATCCTCCATTCTGTAAAAAAAAACCTTGTTGGCTATTCTCTCCCCAGGAAGGAATAATAAAACCTGAACTCCGTCGTTCTCCTATGGGGAAATAAGCAAATGGTAAAAACAGCGGAGTAGGCACATCGGCAATCACCAAATTACTCATTCCGACAATGATTTTCTTTTTAGGAACCAATTTAGCTCTATCTGTTGAAATATAATAGTCGGGCTTTTCTTTTTCCGAGGTAGTGAATCGAATTTTTCTAATATATATGGTAGAATCATTCACTCTTTTGGTCACTTCTCCGTATGTAGTAATCCCCGGATCTTGTATGGTTTTTAAATTGTAAATCAAAGCCTGTTTAGTCTTAAAATTGTACACTAGTGAGTCTTGCTCAGACTCCTGATCTCCCTGCCTAAATACGGGCCTTTGTAAATAGCCTAAACTATCTTTAATACCTTTTGCATATAGTGTATTTTTTTTATAATCAACAATGATAATACCGGCTTTTAAATCAATATCACCATATACAACATGAGCTTCGTTGTATAAAGTTACTGTTTTCTCTTTTGCATTTTGTACCGTATAATCTTTAGCAGTATGTGTAATAATACTCTGAATAGCTTCTTTGGGTTTGACAGAATCCAAAGCAACGGTGTCTTTCTTTTTTAAAAGCAAACTGTTATTTTTCTGAACCCGGGCAGTATCTTTTTTACCCGGTTTTAGCGTGTCTTTAGTTACTCTGGGAATTGCAACTCCTTGAGGCCTTATATCCTGTGCACTTATTTGCAATCCTACAAAAAGAAATATGATATAAAGTATGTAAGATGGGTTTGATCGCAATATTTTAAATACTATTTTTGTTTACAGGTAAAAATATGGTTCAATAATTGAGCCACCAAATTTGAAAACCTCAAAATTAGTTAAATTTTGTTGATAGCATTTGTACAAAATCATAAATTCCAGATGAATCGCCTTTTTAAAGCCTATGTGTTTTTAGCCTTTTTGAATGCTGGTATTTTACCTGTAATACACACTCAAAATAAGCAATATGTAGTGGTGTTGGATGCCGGCCACGGAGGCAAGGACCCCGGTACTTTAGGCAATGGGTATAAAGAAAAAAATATCGCGCTAGAAGTTACCTTACTTACCAGAAAACTACTGGCAAAATACAAAGACATTAAAGTTATTTATACCAGGAACAAAGATGTGTTTGTAGAATTGCATGACAGAGCCAAAATTGCTAATAAAACAGCAGCAGACCTATTTGTTTCATTACATTGTGATTCACATGCTTCAAATGCTTACGGAGCCGGCACTTTTGTATTGGGTTTGAGGGGTAATAAAGAAAACCTGGAGATTGCTAAAAGAGAAAACAGCGTTATTTTTCTTGAAAAAGATTACGAAAAGAACTACGATTATGACCTGGATTCACCGGAATCCATGATTGGATTATCACTTTTACAAGAAGAAAACTTAGATAAAAGCCTGGAGATTGCCAGCCTGATCCAGAATAATTTAGTACACAATTTAAAGCGCCATGACAGAAAAGTAAGACAAGATAATTTCTTAGTACTGAGAAATACGGTAATGCCCAGTGTGCTAATAGAATTGGGGTTTTTAAGCAATAAAAAAGAAGCACGCTACTTAAACTCCAAAAAAGGACAGGCAGCATTAGCAAACACCATAACCTTGGCAATTCGCAAATACATCGACCGGCTAAAGTTAAACACCATTCAAAATACAACTACAGTAGTAAATGACAACACAGAGATCCCTAAAAAAGGAACTTTAGAGTTTAAGGTTCAGATTGCCTCCGGGAAAAGAAAAATAAGCCCAAAGCCGTATAACTTCAAAGGACTAAAAAATGTAGAACGGGTAAAGGTAGGAAACTACTACAAGTATTATTACGGTACTTTTAAAGGCTACCGGGAAGCTCTGAAATACCATAAAAAAGCAAAAAGAAAGGGCTATACTTCAGCATTTATTACCGCTTTTAAAAATGGTAAAAAAATATCAATAGCAGAAGCTATGAAATTAGCTCTAAATTAAGGTAGAACTACCAAAAATTATTAGTAATATTGTAACAAAACCATCAAAATGTCTAAAGAATTTAAAACAGGCATCGCAGCTATTATCATTATTGGGATGTTTATCTGGGGATTCAATTTTTTAAAAGGACAAAATATTTTTGATGGGAATGCCCGACATTTTTTTGTAGAATATAACAATATACAAGGCCTCGATAAATCCAGCACAGTAACTATTAACGGCCTTCAGGTAGGTAAGGTAACGGACATCAGATTTCACAAAGACATTGCTAAAAAAGGACAATTGGTTGTAAAAATCAGTTTGGATAATGATTTTCAATTTGCTAAAAACAGTATTGCTAAAATACATGCTTCAAGCCTTTTAGGAGGCCAGTCTCTGGCAATCATACCCTCTTATGAAGGAGAAATGGCCGTTTCGGGCGATTATTTACAAGGAACAGTGGAGGCAAATATCTTTTCTTCGGTAGGAGAAAAATTAACACCTTTGCAAGCAAAACTTGAGCACGCAATTGTAAGTACAGATTCCTTGTTTCAGGGAATCAATCAGGTGCTAAAAAAGAAAACAAAAGAGAGTTTAAGTAACAGTATCATAGAATTAGGGCATATTATCACAAGTTTTAGAAAAACAATCAAATCTGTGAATCAGTTGCTGGACTCAAGTAGTGCCAATATTAAAGGAACATTAAAAAACACCGAATTACTCACTGCAAAAATTGTCAAAATTTCAGATACTTTACTGAATGCTAACTTAGGTGTCAGCATCAAAAAAATGGACACTACTTTAACGAATATAAACCTGTTAATAAGTGAATTAAAAAACGGAAAAGGAACCTTAGGAAAGTTGATGACAGATGAGCAAATGTATACCAACCTCACTAAAGCTTCCAAAGAGTTAGAGGAATTATTAAGAGAAATAAAATTAAACCCGAAACGCTTTGTGCATTTTTCATTATTCGGAAAAAAAGCTAGGCCTTATAACGGGAATAATAATAAAAAGAATATAAACAATAAATAACGAGTTGTGGTTGATATTCAACGGCATTTGGATAAAAATTTACAATTTTTCATTAAAGACGTATCGTTAACCCTAAATCTGTCAGGGTAAAAATAATAAAGAACAAATTAACTACTTAAAAACAATATTCAAACTGTATATGATCTATAAAAAGCCGTTAGCTAAAATTGAAGATATCTACTTACTAAAATAAGATACTATGGACAGAGATAAAATAGCAAAATTGATATCGAATAGACTAACCAGAGGCAAAGAATTACTCAAACAACAATATGATAAGTCAAAAAATAAAATAGGTTATTTTTATATTGATAATCTCTTACCTGCAGAAATTGTTAATGAAATTGATAATCAGTTTCCATATCAAAATATAGAAGTGGTTAATTGTATTAAACATATTTGTGGAATAGAAAACCTTCAACCCGATGAGTATCTATATGCCGGTGGAATATCTTCCATGAAGAAAAATCAATTCTTGAACCCTCATTTGGACAATTCTCATGATAAGGATAGAAATAGATGGAGGGTTTTAAATTTACTTTATTATGTTACCCCAAATTGGAATGATGAAAACGGAGGGCATTTAGAATTATGGCCTAACGGTCTAAAGAAAAAGCAAATCACCCTATATTCTAAGTTTAATAGATTAGTTGTTATGGCTACACACCAATTGTCATGGCATTCTGTAAGTCCTGTCTTAGTCGATTCTTATAGAAATTGTGTATCTAATTATTATTTCTCGAATAGTCCATTACGATTGAATGATAAATTCCATGTTACAACTTTTAGAGGGCGACCGGAACAAATAATTACAAATCAAATTTTAAAAACGGACTCATTTTTAAGAATGAGTATCCGAAGACTTTTAAGAAAGGGATTAAGGAAAATCTACATGTATACAAAAAGAAGAATTAACTTTTGCTAACAATGTATCAGTAATAGCAGTTTAGGTGATAAAATAAAAGTATAAAACAAATATCCGTGTAAATCTGAAAAATTAGTGAGTAGAAATCTGTTACTAATCATGTACAAGCCCATTTTGAATATGATATTTACCGGAAGCATACAACTTTATAAAAAATGAGTTCAAGTGTATAATTAACCAAACAAAACGATATATGGGGTATATATCAAATATACTTTTTGCCATACTATTGGTTGCAGGTATAGGCCTTTTTATCATACGTATTCGAAAGCTTATCAGAAATATCAAATTGGGTAAACACACAGGTCCTTTTGATCATACATCTGCTCGATGGAGAAATATGATAATGGTTGCATTGGGGCAGTCTAAAATGGTAAGCCGTCCTGTTGCCGGATTTTTGCATATGATGGTCTACATAGGATTTATCATTATCAATATTGAAGTACTGGAAATTATTGTTGACGGTTTATTGGGAACTCATAGAATATTTCTTCCGTTACTGGGCAAATCGTTTTACGGTTTTCTAATAGGAAACTTTGAAGTGTTGGCGATACTGGTGTTTATTTCAGTTGTTTTCTTTTGGCTAAGGAGAAACGTTGTCAATATAAAGAGGTTTGTGAATAAGGAAATGAAAGGGTGGCCCAAAAATGACGGAAACCTTATTTTGTATTTTGAAATGGTATTGATGCTGTTGTTTATTCTCATGAATGCTACAGACCCCGATTTTCAAAAAATGGCCGGTGGAAACCCCATTAGTCAGTTTGTAGCGCCTTGGTTTTCAGGCCTGCCGTTAGCATCAGTACATCTGATAGAAAGGACTGCTTGGTGGATGCATATTACAGGAATTTTCATCTTTTTAAATTATTTATACTATTCCAAGCACCTGCATATTCTCCTGGCCTTTCCCAATACCTATTACGCAAACTTAAATCCAAAAGGACAATTTACCAATTTGGAATCCGTTACCAAAGAGGTAAAAATGATGATGGATCCGGGTGCAGACCCCTATGCTATGCCTGAAGGAGAAACAGAAAACGAAGTACCGGAAAAATTCGGGGCTAGTGATGTTACTGATTTAAGCAGAGTACAATTACTAAATGCCTATACGTGTACCGAATGTGGGCGATGTACATCTGCCTGCCCTGCCCACCTTACGGGAAAAGCATTATCTCCCAGGTCGATTATGATGAAAACACGCGATCGGCTGGAGGAAGTAGGAAGAAATTTAGATAAAAATAAAGGAGTCTTCAAAGATGACGGTAAACAACTATTGAATGATTATATCACTCCGGAAGAATTGTGGGCTTGTACCAGTTGCAATGCCTGTGTAGAAGAATGCCCGGTAAATATAGATCCGTTATCAATTATTACAGATATGCGCAGATATCTGGTGATGGAACAATCCGCTGCTCCACAGGAATTAAATATGATGATGACAAATATTGAAAATAACGGTGCACCGTGGCAATATAGCCAGCAAGACAGGTTGAACTGGAAAGATGAATAATTGAACCAAACAGGTAAACAAGGCCATCATCAACCTAAATATACTGTAGAGGCCTTTGCAAAATTGATTTGGCAAAAAAGTTCGATGCCCGAAGAACATTTTCAACCGGAGTAACCTGTTGGCTTTGAGGATTTAAAATTTTCGAGAAGGAAGAAATTTGAAGCCAAATCAATTTCAATATAGAATATATCACTATTTTGCAAAGGTTTCTTATATTCGAAATGTTCTCTGTAACTTTTGGAAGCATAAAATTAAGAAGAAATTAAAATAAGTAATTAATAAATAAGTTTATATTTGTATTAAACTATAATGATTAGTTAAATATGGACATCAAAATGCATAATTCTATAAAATTTAATAATCAAAAAATAGAAAATTTAAAAGAAGCTAAGTTGATATTTTTTAGAGCAATTGAAAAATTCTTAAAAAATAACCCTGAAATGTCTACAGAGATAGAAGAATTAAAAAGGGAACTTGAAAAAATCTATTTGACAAAGAAAGCTAATTACGTTCTAGAAAACAAGATACAAGTTTTAAATCAATATCTGGAAAACGCTTTCCATTTTGCATTATCAAAAGACAATGAATTGGGAAAAGGATCTTCTAGTCTCTATTATTTAAAACATTCTAAAAGATTTACATTAAGTGAGTAAAGGTACATCAGAAAGCAACGATACCTCTGAAGAATTGAGCAATATCATTCCAAGTCAACCTCAAAGTAAGATTAAAAATATGCTTGAGGAGATTGAGTTATTAGCACTACATAAAGAACGAGGAAGTGGAATTGACATATCTTCATTTAATGAATCTCAAAAAGATAAGTTGTTAGATATCATGGCTAAAAATGAAGAGAATGCTTTTTCTTTTTATTCAAAGCGTTTAGAAACTGAAAAAGATATTGAAATAAAAAGGTTAGATACTTCAATTGTCAACCAAAAAACATTAAAAATAATTGTGTAATTGGAGGTATAATAGCAATCCCATTAGTTACAGTTCTAATTATGTTCTACAAAGATACTTACTTTGTTCCTTGGCTAACATTTTTAGCTGGTTTAGCTGGTGGAACAGGAATCAGCAAATTATCTAAACATATTTTGCAAGCACCTGAAAAAACTAACTTCGGGGAAGAATAGTAAGTCAGGCTACAGAGAACACAGTATAAACTTAATAAGGTCAAAGATTTAAATCAAAGTTATTTATGTGTTTGTGAAAGTAGTTGTTAAACCGAAAATCATAACACATAAATCCCTTACTAAGTTTATATGAGACCGTTGTAGGCAATATTCACTGACTAACAAACTGAATTATAAACTAAAAATACAACGGAAAAAATTATGAAAACAAGAATTAATCAACTAATCAAAATTGGAATTCTAACTTTCGGCATTTCATTATTCTTTTTTACAGCATGTCAAACTGAAAATGAAGTCATCGAGGAAAATTTGACAGCTGAAAAACAAGATTATTCTGTCAACAAAGTCAGGTTTTCAGAATTTGAAAGTAATACTAAACTTGTAGAGGTACTATCTAAATTAAATAGGATCAAGACTAATTGTTGTGTTTATGCAAAAATTGTAGTTAATCTATAGAGGAAGAATTCTGTGTTTTTGACCCCTCTAAATTGTAATCTAAAGGCTTTGATTTTGGCATTGAAAGATTCTGCCGCTGCATTAGTACTTCTATTAATGAAGTAATTCAATATTGATCTATAGTTAAGCCTGATAGAGTTTGCTATGGTATTAAAAGCCTTGTATGCTGTTTGTTCTACATCTTTATACCAATGCGCTAGTTTTGTATAAGCGACTTGTATTGGATATGCAACAAAAAATGGTACAAAAAGTTAAGCTACATTTTTGATTTGATATAATTTTTCAAATTCGATGATATTTTTGTAACCAAGAGCAGAATGTCTTCTGTATCTGTTGTACCAAGTTTCTATGTATTCAAAGACTTTAATTTGAAGACTTTTGTTGGATATAAACTTATTGTCTATCATTAGTTCTGTTTTGATTGTTTTAAAAAAAGATTCAGCTACTGCATTATCCCAACAGTTTCCTTTTCTACTCATACTGGGTGTTACATGATAACTTTTAAGGATATTAACAAACGCATGAGATGCGTATTGTACACCTCGATCAGAATGAAAAATCATACCTTCACAAGGCATTCTGTTGTTTACAGCCATTCTCCATGCAGCAATGATAGTTTGTCTTGCTTTGAGTCCATTGCTCAAAGACCAACCAATGACTTTACGATCAAACAGGTCAATAATTACCGTTAAGTACAGCCATCCTTGTGCAGGCTTTAAATAGGTAATATCAGAAACCCATTTCTGTGCAGCAGCGGTAGCTTTAAAATCTCTATCCAATACATTATCAGCTACTGGATATTGATGCTTAGAATCTGTCGTGACAACAAATTTCTTTTTACGAACTGCTTTAATCCCGTGTTTTTTCATCAATCGTGCTACCCTAGACCTAGATACTTTAAACCCTTTAGCTTTGAGTTCCTCTGTAATTCTAGGACTTCCATAAGTAGATTTACTTCGCTCACAGATACGGTGAATCTCAGAGAGTAGCATACGATTTTTTCCATCTCTATCTGATGGAACATAATTCTTACTCCTGTAATAACTGTTTCTACTAATTTTAAAAATTTTACACATCTTCCCAACCGGATATTCTCTACTGTAATCTTTGATAAATTTCAATACTTCCGATCGCTCTTGGAGAAGATGCTCACGGCCTTTTTTAAGATATCCCGCTCCATGGTAACATCCTTGAGCTGTTTACGTAATCGCTCTAACTCTTTCTGATCTTCTGTGAGTTGTTTGACGCCATTACCGCTAAAAGCTAAATCAGGACGCTGTTCTAATTCTCTACGCCATCTGTAAATAAGATCTGCACTGATTCCCAATTCCATGGCAATCTGCTTTGTGTTACCTCGTACATTGCTTAATTCTACTGCTTTAATTTTAAACTCTTTACTGTATTTTCTTCGTTTCATATGGTTAAGTTATTTTAGATAAAATTAGCTTAACTCTTTGTCACTCTAAATGTAGCAAGTCCATATTGAGTTTGCTGTGTTGAAGATATTTCTAAGTCCTTGTACGAGCTTAAAAGGGATCAAGACTAATTGTTGTGTTTTAGGCAAAAATTTGTGTTAATCTGAACAGGAAGAATTCTACATTTTTAACACCTCTAAACTGCGCTCTAAAGGCTTTAATCTTAGCATTAAAAGATTCAGCAGAAGCATTTGTACTCCGATTGATAAAATAATTGAGTATTGACCGATAATTTATAGAAATTGTATTTGCTATTGTATTAAAAGCTTTAAAACCAGATTTTTCTACATCATTATACCAATGTGCTAGTTTTGTATATGCAATTTGTATTGATTTAGCTGTATTGAATATATTTCTAAGGCTCTGATTTAAGTTAAAAGCCTTTTGAATATCAGGATATTTTTCAAAAAGTATTTTGCTTCTTAGATATTGATTTTGTGTCCATTTTTCAGGAGATTTATAGAGTAAATATCTACTTCTAGCTAAGAGTTGTTTTCTAGTGTCCCCATTGTCAAATATCTCAGGTTGATACTCTTTACCTTTTGTTTTTGCTAACTTGATTAGGTCATTTTCTAGGTCTATTGCATTCCATCGATGTTTTATTCTAATATCTTGTAGCGCTTCTAGAGCTAGTTTTTGCACATGGAATCTATCAGTTACTTGTATGGCCTTAGGGAAACATGTTTTGGCTATATTTTTCATAGAGTTCGCCATATCTAGTGTAATTTCTTTGACTTTGTTTCTTTTTTTAGAGGATATTTTAAGTAACTGTTCTATAATGGGTTCTATCTTAGTGCCTGCAAAAACCCCTACAATAGCTCCTTTTTTACCTTTGGCTTTTTTATTGGTAATAATGGTGTAGAGTTCTCCTTTAGACAATGCTGTTTCATCAATAGATAAATAAGCACCTATATTTTCAGGAAAAACATGCCACTCTTTAGCATGTTTTTTTTGTTTCCATTGTTTAAACTCACTTAAATAATCACGATATTGACGTCCAAGTTTTTTACCATCAACTCCGTAAAATCTACCTATAGTTCTACAATCACTGGTTTCTCTATCTACTAATTTCTTTTAAAAAAGCAGCGAACTGCTCTGTCATTCGAGTCCCCTGTGCTACTAAATTCCAATCTCTTTGTACAATTTGTTTGGTCTTCCTATCTAACCATCTACGACGTTTAATGTGAAGATATACTGTGTTGCCTCGTAATGGAAAGTCTTGAATGGTAAGCTCTTTATGAAATCCGTGAGCTATCAAGATACGTTCTGATTCTTCTTTGGGAACTATGTTACGTTCTTCAAAATACAAATGCATCACTTCATTTTCAACACTATGTTTTGACAAATCAAAATGTTCAACTAACAACTCTGGTAAAATTAATTTTAGTAAATCTATATAAGTATCCAACCTCCTTTTTTTACAAAGATCACAATACTATTTTAAATTCACACACAACTTTTGAGATTGATCCCTTAAAAGCTGTTTTGATATCAGGATATCTTTTAAAGAGGATGTTAGCTCTTACTCTTTGATCTTCTGTCCAATTACTTGGTGCTTTGTAGAGTAAGTATCTGCTTCTAGCCAAGAGTTGCTTTATGGTATCTCCATTTTCTAATATTTCAGGGTAATATTCTTTGTTATTGGTTTTGGCAAGTTTGATCCGTTCATTTTCTGTATCTATGGCTTCCCATCGATGTTTGATCCTAATTTCTTGAAGTGCTTCTAGAGCTAGTTTCTGTACATGGAATCTATCGGTTACTTGTATGGCTTTGGGGAAACACCGTTTGGCAATCAGCTTCATGGAGTTCGCCATATCTAGGGTAATTTCTCTGACCTTGTTTCTTTTCGCAGATGAGATTTTAAATAGGTGTTTGATAATAGGTTCTGCTTTGGTAGTAGCTATGATCGCCACAATACTTCCTTTCTTTCCTTTAGCTTTTTTATTGGTAACGATGGTGTAGAGTTCTCCTTTTGATAAGGCTACTTCGTCGATAGATAATCGAGTTCCTATATTCTCAGGGAAGATCAACCACTCTTTGGCATGAGACTTTTCCTTCCACTGTTTAAACTCACTCAAATAATCTCGATACTGCCTTTGGAACTTCTTCCCATTCACGCCATAGATTCTTGCAATGGTTTTGCAATCACTCTTCTCAGTATCGACTAATCTCTTTTAAAAAAGCAGCAAACTCACCTGTCATGCGAGTTCCCTGAGCTACTAGATTCCAATCTCTTTGAATGATTTGCCTAGTCTCTTTATCTAACCATCTACGTCGCCTTACGTGAAGATACACAGTGTTTCCACGCAAAGGAAAGTCTTCAATAGTAATCTCTTTGTGGAAACCATGAGCAATTACATTAGGATTTATGACTTCTTTAGGAACAACATTACGCTCTTCAAAATACAAATGAAGTTCCTCATTTCGATGAGTGTGTCTTACCAAATCAAAATGTTCTACGAGCATCTCAGGTAAGATGAATTTTAAAAGGTCTAAGGATAATTCCAATCTCTGTTTTTTTTTACAAAGATCAAAACTTTAATTCAATCCACACAAAACTTTTGACCCTGATCCCTAATTGCTTCGTTTCACTCGCAAAGACACACTTCATTCAATCTTCAATTAACAATTAATCTTCATCTGAACTCACACACAACTTTTGTGACTGATCCATTAAATACTTCTTTTAAAAAGAAAAGGAGCGGTTTGACCAGTCGTTCAAATTCATCTGAACAAATTTATGACTTAAATACTGATGAAGCTATATATATTGAAAATAATGATGGTACTCATCATTCATACACATTTTCCATTGAAACAGAAGATGGGAGTTTTAATATTGAAAACATTGTTTTATCTTCCCGAGAAGATGGAAGTTATAAGGCTTATGATTTTGTTTCAGGTTTGGCAAATCATATTAGGGATTTAATTACTAATAATCCGACTTTAAACTCTGGTCAAATAGCAGATTTAATCAGTTTTCCATAAAATATGAAATATTATAAATTAACTTTTAGTAGTAATGTTAAAGAGGTTGGAAAAATACCTCAGAGTGAAGAATGCTTGATGGGAGATATCCAACAAGACTTTATTCCCTGGGAAGGAAAAATAGATTTTGATTTTAAACTTCCTGAACCCAATCTTGAAAAAAAACAAAACAGACTTCTTATATTAATGTTGTTGCCATACCTTCATTCTTTATAGTAATAGATGATGAATTTTTAAACTTTCTTAGAATTTTTAATATTGGAAATTATCAGGATTGGAAAATAAATACTTGGCTTAATAAAAAAGAGGTAATAGAAAATTACAATTTATTTCTTATAAATGATACAAAACAAGCTGAATATATTGATTTCAAAAAGTCTGAATTCTATTCAAAAAAACTAGGAGATTGGAACAATTCAAGCATTCAAAAACCTGTATTAGTAAAAGATTATGAAGAATATGTTTTTGAAAAAGAAAAATTAAGAAAAGATAAATTAATGCTACTTCATAAAAAAGTTAATTGATTACACTTAATTATGCCACTAATTTAAAAATTCGTATCTTAATATAAAGTTTAGAATTATGAATTTACTACATTTTATTGAACAATTTCCAGATGAGTTTTCCTGTAAATCACATATGAAGTTGGCTCGTTCAAAAGAAGGAGTCATTTGCAAAAAATGTCAATCAAAAAAGCACTATTGGTTAAAGTCTAAATGGATGTGGCAATGTTCTTATTGTGGTTTTAGAACTACTCTACGCAGCGGTACTATGATGGAGAACTCCAATTTACCTATTCGTACTTGGTATCTCGCTATGGCATTTATGACTTTTAGTAAAAAAGGTATTTCTGCTGCCGAATTACAACGTCAGCTCAACCATACACGTTATACCACTATATGGTCTCTTATGCACAGAATACGTTCGGCTATGGGAAAACGAGATAATTTATACGACCTTGAAGATATGATTGAGTTTGATCAAGCTTACTTTACTGTGGCAACAAAAGAATCCGACAGACAAAAGCTTAAAATAGGCAGAGGCAGTCAAAAACAATCTAACGTAGCGGTAATGGCAGAGTCTGTACCTTTAGAAGATTTAAAGACTGGGAAACAATCCAAACAATGTCGTTATTTTAAAATGAAAGTTTTGGATACTCATAAAAAAGAAGAAGTCAACACGCTTATTGATAGTAATTTTGATGATACATGCATTGTTTTTAGCGACAAAAGCACGTCTTATGTAGACATAGGTGATTATGTGGAAGTACACATTACTGAAAAATCAAATAAAGAAACCACTATTACCACACTAAAATCGGTGCATATAGCCATAAGTAATGCAAAACGCACTCTGTTAGGTATTTACCATAAAATTAAAGGAAAATATTTGCAGAATTATCTTGACGAGTTCTGCTATAAACTCAACAGACGCTATTTCGCTGAAAGACTATTTGATAGACTGGTAGTAGCTGTCACTCATCAATACTGGTATAAAAGTGGGTAATCAATAAAAGTTATTTTAGATTTAAGAAAAACAAGTGAAGATATGTTTAGAATAATCAATGCTCCACCCGGAGGTTATTTTGTGTCTGAAAAACTTAAAAATGCAATTGAAGAACATGACTTTACTGGAATGGAATTTAAAAAAATAAGTAACTTAGATAAAGTTGAAGTGATTTATTAATACTGGCTACAACAACGTATAAGCATAATAAGGGTTTAAATAAAAAACTAAATGCAGTTTTGTTACTTGTAAAAGTAGTTTCTAAACCGAAAATAGTAGAGTACAAAACCGAAGTATACCATTAAATAAGAATCATATGAAGGTACTGACAATGGCAGAAATGAAAGCTCAGGGAAAACAACCGGAAGTATTGTTTTGGGTAGGTTCTGCAGGTAGTTATGATGATAGAGCAAAGAAAATTACAAGAGCTTTTGTAAAAGTGTTGCATACGGCCCGTGTAGATTTTGCAGTTTTGGGAACCGAAGAAAGCTCAACAGGGGATGCGGCAAAGAGAGCAGGAAATGAGTTTTTATTTCAAATGCAGGCAATGGCAAATATAGAGGTTTTAAATGCTTATGGGGTGAAAACGATAGTAACTGCAGACCCTCATTCATTTAATACCTTAAAAAATGAATATCCGGGTTTGGGAGGAAAATATAAAGTATATCATCATACACAGTATATTAAAAAATTAATAGATGAAGGTAGACTTTCTCCGGATAGTGTTACCCTAAAAGGAAAAAGAGTGACGTTTCACGATCCCTGCTATTTGGGAAGAGGAAACGGAGAATATGAATCTCCTCGGGACATTATTAAAAAACTGGGAGTGAATTTAATTGAAATGAAACGTACTAAAAGTAAGGCGCTATGCTGTGGTGCCGGAGGAGCACAAATGTTTAAAGAGCCCGAAAAAGGGATTATGGATATCAATATCTTAAGAACTCAGGACGCATTGGAAACAACCCCTGATATTATTGCTACAGGATGCCCCTACTGTAATACAATGATGACAGACGGAGTTAAATTCAATGAGAAAGAGAATCACATCTTAGTAAAAGATGTTGCAGAGCTAATTGCCGAAGCTAATCATTTATAATCGTTATAAAATGCCATACATTAAAGAAGAGGACTTAGTAAAGTTACATTCAGAATTAGACCAGTCAGAAAAGGAGAGAAAAAAATTAAAAAAGGGGTTTATCGACTTAAAATTAAAGTCTAATAAAGCGTTCAAGCAAAACAAAAATGAAAAATGGATACTTCTTTTAGTGTTCATTGCATTTATTATTGCTATCGTGTTCTTGTATATGAATCATACGGAAACAAAAAAGCAAGCTAAAAAAGCTAGCCATCAAACTACTCTTTTATTAGATAGTATTCAGAAATTATCTGCTCAAGATCCCGAGGAAATAGATTCGGATGTGATTTATTTTGTTCAGTTGGGAGTTTATAGAAATTTAGATTTGGAATTTGATCCCGAGCAAGTTACCAATTTTAAAGAACTGGAAAAAGACGGCTTGAAAACGTATTTAATAGGCTCGTTTTTAACATATAACACCGCTCGTAAATTTAAAAACGAAATAAAAAAAATAGGGCTAAAAGATGCTTTTCTGGTAGCATATAATAAAAATAAAGACAGGATACACATTAAGGAAGCACTGGTACTCAGTAATGAAGAAGAATATATTAAAGATTAATGCCTTAACAATAAAAGGCCATGCTAAAAAACTATCTCAAAGCTGCCAGATTAAGAACCCTGCCATTGTCAATAGCCGGAATTATAGTCGGATCTATACTTGGGAATCACGATATATATGCCCCGTCTCATACAAGTGTTAAAACACCTGTTTGGGAATCGTTACTTTTTTGGCTAGCTATACTAACCACGATTGGTTTTCAGATACTTTCCAATTTTGCAAATGACTATGGTGATGGTATTAAAGGAACAGACAATCATAGAGAGGGAGAAGAACGTCTGGTAGCTTCGGGAACCGTCACACCCAAACAAATGAAACGGGCAATAATAGTAACCGCTATTCTTACCATAAGTATTGCTTTATGGCTAATTTATACAGCTTTTGGTAAAAATAATTTTGAGCATTTCATGCTCTTTTTCTTACTGGGAATAGCAGCTATGGTAGCAGCCATTAAATATACGATAGGAAAATCTGCCTATGGATACAGTGGTTACGGAGACTTGTTTGTTTTTTTATTTTTTGGTTTGTTAAGTGTAGCAGGAAGCTATTTCTTATTTGCAAAGGAATTAACGTACACTATTTTTTTGCCTGCGTTTTCTGTCGGACTGTTAAGTGTGGCAGTATTAAACTTAAATAATATGCGAGACAGAAACAACGATCAATTAGCAGGAAAAAATACACTGGTGGTAAAGATGGGACCGGAATTAGCAAAATACTATCACTATTACCTGCTTATAGCCTCCCTGCTATTTGCTTTATTATATACGGCTATTCAATATCAAAATCCAAAACAGTTTTTATTTTTAATTGCTTATATTCCATTAACTGTACATTTCATATTTGTAATAAGAAATAAAGAAGAAAAACGATTAGACGGAGAATTAAAAAAAGTGGCTTTGAGTACTTTTTTATTTGCAATCCTTTTTGGATTAGGCCAGGTTTTGTAACTTTAGAATGCTAAAAATGAGTCCATGAAGACAATAAAAATAATCTTAGGGGTTATTATTTTCTTATCAATCGTTTTTTTTTGCAACGGGTCTGATAGTCAAAGAGATTCATTATACGACACAAATAGCAGTCAACAAGCCATTGAATGAGACCTTTACCATGTTTAACGATACATCTGCTTTGAAAGCGTGGATACCGGAATTGAAAAGCATAGAAATACTAGAAGAAAAACCGGGAAAAACCGGTAGTCGATATAAAGTAGTTGTATTAGATGGAAACGGAAATGACATTACTATGGAAGAAAAAGTTCTTGCCTATATAGCAAATGGGAAAGTTACGTTTCAATTCGATTCCCGGGGAATGTTAAAAACAGACGATTATACATTTACATCCGAAGAAAATAAAACGGTCATTAAAAAAAATACTACTTGCAGGAGTACTTCCTATATTTTTAGTTGTATGATGCCCTATTTTAAAGGAGTATTTAAAAACATAGATCAAGAATATTTAACTAATTTTAAGGCATATGCCGAAAAACAATAGATATGGACATTAATATGGTGAGTTGGTTCGAAATTCCGGTGAATGATATGGATCGCGCAAAAAAATTCTATGAATCAGTATTTCAGGTGGAGCTATCCATAAACGATTTCGGAGGCATTTTAATGGGTTGGTTTCCTCCGGCAGAAGACATTACGGTGTTGGGAATCAGTGGTTCCTTAGTAAAACATGAAACCGAATACATCCCCTCTGCAACACATGGGGCGCTAGTATACTTTAATTCGCAATCCGGAGATATAGACAATGAATTAAGCAGAGTAGAATCGGCAGGAGGACGTATTTTAAAACCGAAAACATTGATTTCCAATGAAATTGGTTATATGGCTGTCATCCTGGATACCGAAGGAAACAGAATAGCATTGTACAATAAATAATGTTGATTGCTGCCAGTTATAAAAAATATACACTGCACTTCAAAATTCCCGGTGGCACTTCAAGAGGAGTACTCACCACCAAAGAAACCTGGTTTATCATCTTGGAGAAACAAGGTAAAAAAGGAATTGGCGAATGTGGAATCCTCAGAACATTAAGTATAGATGACAGACCTGACTATGAAGCTACATTACAATGGGTTTGTAACAACATCCATATCGGATTGGAAGAGTTATTGGAAGAAACCACAGCATTTCCCAGCATCCAGTTTGGTTTGGAACAAGCTTTTTTATCGTTACAAAGCCACCCTACACCCTTTACACTGTTCCCTTCTGATTTTACAAGAGGGAAAGATACCATCCCTACCAACGGATTGATCTGGATGGGAGACAAAGCCTATATGAAATCTCAAATAAAAGAAAAATTAAATGCGGGATTCTCATGTATTAAGATGAAAATAGGAGCTATTGATTTTGATACGGAGTTGTCATTGCTGACATCCATAAGAAAAGAATACACATCTGGCGACATAGAATTGCGGGTAGATGCTAACGGAGCATTTCAACCGAAAAACGCTTTGGAAAAATTAAAAAAACTCTCGGAATTTGACTTGCATTCCATAGAACAACCTATTGCGGCAAACCAATTGGAAGAAATGGCGCTACTATGTGAAAAATCGCCGTTAGCCATTGCTTTAGATGAAGAATTAATAGGCGTTTTTTCCGTAACAAAAAAGAAAAAAATACTACAAACCATAAGACCACAATATATTATTTTAAAACCTAGTTTAATAGGGGGATATAAAGGAAGCATCGAATGGATCACATGGGCTGAAAAGCAGCAAATCAAATGGTGGGTTACAAGTGCCCTGGAAAGCAATGTAGGGCTAAACGCCATTGCGCAATGGACCTATACTCTAAAAACAAATATGCCACAAGGACTGGGAACAGGCAACTTATTTACTAATAATATAGAAAGCCCGTTAGAAGTAAAAAACGGAGTACTAAGGCACCATATAACACGAAGTTGGAATTTTAATATAGGATGTTATGTTTCATACTGACCTACCACACAAACAGCACATTTGGTTTTTCTCCGGTGCTAAATGACAATTAATCCGATAATATTTTTATTTTTGACAAAAATTGACAAAATATGTTGGACACATTTGTTTCAATTGGTGACACTCTAAAAGAAATAAGAGAAACCAAAGGTTTTCATCTTCAAGAAGTTGCTAAAAAAACGGCTATAAATTATACGATATTGAGTCGAATTGAAACAGGAAAGCGACTTCCGACCAAACCCCAAGTTCAAAATTTAGCCACTTTTTATAACTACAGTGAAGGGGAGCTAATAAAACATCTAATTAGGGATCAAGCAAAAAGTTTGTGGAGTAGGTTAATTTTTTAGAGTTTTGGTTTAAAAACTCAAATGCATACACAAGAGCTCCTGAAGCATTTTTTACCCGAAGGTATTTTAGATTACTTTGAACTTAAAGAGGTAAAAGATTCAACGAACAAACTTACTTTGGTTTTAGAAGAAAAACCTATACAACCAGATGAGTTATCTCATCGTAAATTACATTCCAAAGGATTTTACCCAGTAGTAGATATTCAAGATTTTCCAGTACGTAACAAGGCTTGTTTTTTACAAGTAAAACGTAGACGATGGTTAGATGTTGATACCTCAGAAGTATTCTCAAGAGATTGGAATTTGGTAGCAAAGGGAACTCGAATGACAGAAGAGTTCTCTCTTTTTTTAAAGAGGCTTGTTAGATAGTATTCCAGTAAGTTGTAAAAGTTTATCTACCTACTATCACCTTAACGGCAAGCGATTAGAAGAACAATATCGCAATCATTTAAGTAACTTTTTGACTTGGGATCAATTAGCTCATGCCGACCAATGGCTGCTTTTTAAGAAGAATATAGGAACTCATTTAAGTATTGATGAAGTAGCATACTCAAGGCGAGCTCTATACAGTGATTACCAACAAAGCAGGTAAAGGAAAACGAGGCAGTTTAGTAGCCATAGTAGCTACCACACAAAGTGAACGAGTCATAGAAGTGTTAAGGAAAATTCCAAGTAAAGACCGATATTTAGTAGAAGAAATCACTTTGGATATGGCACCTACTATGGAAAAGATTGCTAAAAAAGCCTTTCCTAAAGCTACTCAGGTCACAGACCGATTTCATGTACAAAAACGAGCTTATGATGCCTTGCAAGAAATTCGAATACAGTATAGATGGAAAACCATAGAACAAGAAAATAATGAAATAGCATTGGCTAAAGAAACAGGAAAAAACTTTAAACCGAATATCCTTGACAATGGAGATACTCCCAAACAACTACTAGCTAGAAGTAGGTATTTACTCTTTAAAGCCCCTAACAAATGGACAGCCAAACAAAAATTTAGAGCAGAATTACTCTTTGAAAGATACCCCAACTTGGAACGAGCTTATGAGCTTACTAGAGAACTGGCAACGATTTATCAAAAGACAAAAGACAAGGCGGTAGCATATACAAAACTAGCTAGATGGTATGATAAGGTAGAAAAATCAGAGTTCAGTAAAAGTTTTGGAACAGTAGCTAGATCAATACAAAGTCATTATCGAAGCATCTTAAATTTCTTTGATAATAGAAGTACCAATGCTTCTGCTGAATCTTTTAATGCTAAAATAAAAACTTTTAGACTACAATTTAGAGGCGTAAGATCTGTTCCTTTCTTCCTATTCAGACTATCTAAAATTTATGCGTAAAAATCTAAATCCCACAACTTTTTTGCTTGACCCCTAATTAGCGACAAAATACTGTATGAAGTTCAAAATGAAGATTTTGGACTTGAAGGTTTTCATCTTGCTGAACAAAAAATAAAATACGGACTATCTCTTTTCAATGACTATGACCATCTTGAAAAGTTTGAATTGCACAGTCGAAGATACATAGGAAATAAAGCAAAATTGACTAACTGGATAATGAAAATTATTCAGAATGAAACTTCGGGAACCGACACTTTGGATATGCAACAAAAAATGGTACAAAAAGTTAAGCTACATTTTTGATTTGATATAATTTTTCAAATTCGATGATATTTTTGTAACCAAGAGCAGAATGTCTTCTGTATCTGTTGTACCAAGTTTCTATGTATTCAAAGACTTTAATTTGAAGACTTTTGTTGGATATAAACTTATTGTCTATCATTAGTTCTGTTTTGATTGTTTTAAAAAAAGATTCAGCTACTGCATTATCCCAACAGTTTCCTTTTCTACTCATACTGGGTGTTACATGATAACTTTTAAGGATATTAACAAACGCATGAGATGCGTATTGTACACCTCGATCAGAATGAAAAATCATACCTTCACAAGGCATTCTGTTGTTTACAGCCATTCTCCATGCAGCAATGATAGTTTGTCTTGCTTTGAGTCCATTGCTCAAAGACCAACCAATGACTTTACGATCAAACAGGTCAATAATTACCGTTAAGTACAGCCATCCTTGTGCAGGCTTTAAATAGGTAATATCAGAAACCCATTTCTGTGCAGCAGCGGTAGCTTTAAAATCTCTATCCAATACATTATCAGCTACCGGATATTGATGCTTAGAATCTGTCGTGACAACAAATTTCTTTTTACGAACTGCTTTAATCCCGTGTTTTTTCATCAATCGTGCTACCCTAGACCTAGATACTTTAAACCCTTTAGCTTTGAGTTCCTCTGTAATTCTAGGACTTCCATAAGTAGATTTACTTCGCTCACAGATACGGTGAATCTCAGAGAGTAGCATACGATTTTTTCCATCTCTATCTGATGGAACATAATTCTTACTCCTGTAATAACTGTTTCTACTAATTTTAAAAATTTTACACATCTTCCCAACCGGATATTCTCTACTGTAATCTTTGATAAATTTCAATACTTCCGATCGCTCTTGGAGAAGATGCTCACGGCATTTTTTAAGATATCCCGCTCCATGGTAACATCCTTGAGCTGTTTACGTAATCGCTCTAACTCTTTCTGATCTTCTGTGAGTTGTTTGACGCCATTACCGCTAAAAGCTAAATCAGGACGCTGTTCTAATTCTCTACGCCATCTGTAAATAAGATCTGCACTGATTCCCAATTCCATGGCAATCTGCTTTGTGTTACCTCGTACATTGCTTAATTCTACTGCTTTAATTTTAAACTCTTTACTGTATTTTCTTCGTTTCATATGGTTAAGTTATTTTAGATAAAATTAGCTTAACTCTTTGTCACTCTAAATGTAGCAAGTCCAAAAAATGTAAAGTAAAAGCCAAACAACGATTTGAACATTGGTTTGAGGATACAGAAAAATTGGAATTTAAAAATTTCAATACAGCAATGAACAGTATTAAACATCATTTTAATACCATCTTAAACTTTTTTGACAATAGGAATACAAATGCAAATGCAGAGTCTTTTAATTCAAAAATAAAACTCTTTAGAGCCAATCAAAGAGGCGTAAGAGATACACAATTTTTCCTCTTTAGACTTGAAAAATTATTCGCTTAATACCCATAAAATTTACTTGAGCCATTTTTTGATTGAATCGAAAAATAGTAACTTTATTTTTGAGTGCCTGTTTAGATATTCGGGAAAAATGGATAGAACATTTTTTAAATCTTTTAATTCTTGAACCTTTTGATTCATGAAACACCAAATTCAGTTAAAAATATCCAGATATCCTAACGGCCATTTAATTTTATCTTTTGAAAATAGACATTAGTTTTAAGCGAATTAACACTCTTGCCGTACCTGCATTAATTGCCGGTATTGCCGAACCAATTATATCCATTACCGATACTGCCATTGTAGGGAATATAGCGTTTCATGCCACGGAAAGCCTGGGAGCTGTTGCTATTGTGGGTACGTTTATCTCCATGTTGGTATGGGTTTTCGGACAAATCCGAAGTGCCATATCATCTATTATTTCTCAGTATTTGGGTGCTCATAAATTGGATGAGGTAAAAACATTACCCGCCCAGGCTATCATTCTTGTTGTGAGTGCAAGTATTATTTTGGTGGTGTTTACCTATCCTTTTGCAAGAAACATTTTTTCGCTTTACGGTGCTTCGGATCAGGTTTTGGAATATACTACTGATTACTATAAGATCAGAATCCTTGGTTTTCCTTTTTCTCTGTTTGTATTTGCCGTTTTTGGAACTTTCAGAGGTTTACAAAATACATACTACCCGATGGTGGTTGGAATTTTTGGCGCTTGTATGAATGTAGTATTGGACTGGGTGTTGGTTTATGGTATAGAGGGGTTTATTCCTGCTATGAATATCAAAGGAGCCGCCTATGCCAGTTTTATATCTCAGGTATTAATGGCTGTAGCTTCCGGATATTACTTACTTAAAAAGACAAACATCACACTTACCATTGTATTTCCTTTTAATAAAGAAATAAAACGACTGATCGGAATGGTACTCAACTTATTTGTAAGAACGATTGCTTTGAATGTTGCATTGCTTTTTGCCGTATATAAGGCTACCGGTTATGGAAAAGAATCATTAGCTGCGTATGGTATCGGGATACAATTGTGGTTTTTAGGTGCTTTTATTATTGACGGATATTCCAGTGCCGGAAATATATTATCGGGAAGGATCTTAGGAGCAAAAAAATATAATACTCTTATTGCGCTGAGTAAAAAACTGACAGTGTATGCATTGTATACGGGAATTATCTTAATCATCATTGGATTTTTGTTATATACGCCAATAGGTGCTGTTTTTACAAAAGATCCGCTGGTATTAACTCAGTTTTATGATGTATTTTGGATCATCATCATCATGCAACCTTTTTGTGCTGTCACATTTATTTTTGACGCTATATTTAAAGGAATGGGAAAAATGAGGTTTTTAAGAAACGTATTACTCTTTTCAACTTTTTTTGTTTTTATACCTTCTTTAGTAGTATTAGACAAGTTGGGCTATAAACTCCATGCTGTCTGGTTTACATTTTTTTTATGGGTTTTGGCAAGGGGAATCCCCTTGATTATAAAATTTAGAAGAACGTTTTTACCCCTGATTCAAAAAAGTTAACTTTGGTACACCTTGGCAGCTAATAGGACCAAAGATTGTTCAAATACAGAAATATGGGCAAGGGTTGAGCACGTCTTTGGGTTTATGGAAAAATCATGGACAGTATAAAACCTACGCCAGTATTAAAATAAAACCAGCGTAGGTTTTTTATGTTTTTATGGGCAAAAATTAAATAATAGCCATAAATTTAGTGCGAAGTTCTACTTAAAATAGAAGGTGCACATCAATACTGGCTAGTCCACCATCATTAAAAGCTTTACCAAAATCATCTTTCCCGTCACCGTTAAAATTACCGGATAACCATTTCTGTGTGTCCCAAAATCCGCCTTGCCTGGTAACCAATCTGTTGAAACCAAATCCTGATCCACTGGATAGATGTACGTCGATACTGGCTAGCCCGCTGTCATAAAATACTTTAGCAAAATCATCTTTCCCATCACCGTTAAAATCACCGGATAACCATTTTTGTGCGTCCCAGAATCCGCCTTGCCTGGTAGCCCACCTGCTGAAACTAAAACCTGATCCACCGGATAGGTGTACATCAATACTGGCTAGCCCACCGTCATTAAATACTTTAGCAAAATCATCTTTCCCATCACCGTTAAAATCACCGGACAACCATTGCTGTGTGTTCCAAAATCCGCCTTGCCTGGTAGCCCATCTGCTGAAACTAAAACCTGATCCACTGGATAGGTGTACATCAATACTGGCTAGCCCACCGTCATTAAATACTTTAGCAAAATCATCTTTCCCATCACCGTTAAAATCACCGGACAACCATTGCTGTGTGTTCCAAAATCCGCCTTGCCTGGTAGCCCATCTGCTGAAACTAAAACCTGATCCACTGGATAGGTGTACATCAATACTGGCTAGCCCACCGTCATTAAATACTTTAGCAAAATCATCTTTCCCATCACCGTTAAAATCACCGGACAACCATTGCTGTGTGTTCCAAAATCCGCCTTGCCTGGTAGCCCATCTGCTGAAACTAAAACCTGATCCACTGGATAGGTGTACATCAATACTGGCTAGCCCACCGTCATTAAATACTTTAGCAAAATCATCTTTCCCATCACCGTTAAAATCACCGGACAACCATTGCTGTGTGTTCCAAAATTCCAAAATCCTGATCCTTGGTGTACATGGTAGCCCATCTGCTGAAACTAAAACCTGATCCTGAAACTGGATAGGTGTACGTCAATACTGGCTAGTCCACCGTCATTAAATACTTTAGCAAAATCATCTTTCCCATCACCGTTAAAATCACCGGATAACCATTTTTGTGCATCCCAGAATCCGCCTTGCCTGGTAGCCCATCTGCTGAAACTAAAACCTGATCCGCTGGATAGGTGTACATCAATACTGGCTAGCCCGCCATCATTAAATACTTTAGCAAAATCATCTTTCCCATCACCGTTAAAATCACCGGATAACCATTGCTGTGTATTCCAAAATCCGCCTTGCCTGGTAGCCCATCTATAGTGCATAACTGATGGGTATATAGTTTCTAAAGCTATTTTATCATTGTTATTGAAATTGCCGCTCACCCCACTATGAAAACACGCTAACATAAGAGATGTGCTATCATAACCTGTTGGTGTTCCGGAAATATGGTTAGCACCATCATAACCAACACCCTCACTGGCATTTTGACCACAACTCTGTCGGGAGAACCAATCGGTGTGTCGCAAACCGACACTATGACCAATCTCGTGAGTAATCACATGTTCTATCACATTAACACTAGAGTTCCTTAGACCAAAAATTTGATTCCATTTGTGTGGAGCCCCATTACTACTAGGAAATCCTGCTATTCCACCAGGAGAAGATACAGAGGGATTGTTGTACACTACGATATCTGCATTGGTTGAACTACTAAAAGATAATGTAAATGTGATATTAATGTCAAGAGCATTATAATTTTGCACAGCTAATCCCAAAGCTGTACGTTCTTTAGAAGACAACCCGAAGAAACCACCAGTATAGCCAATAACGGAGATCGTTTTTCCTGCAGTGACTAAATTGTTTGTACTATATTGACGGCCATTCTGCTGTCCTAATTCAAATAAGTGTTTCTCAGAAATTGCGATGTCATTCTCAATAAGTAGTAACTCCTCGGAAGTCCCATCAGGATAGTTAAATACTTTATATTCTACAAAATCAGCGTTGAGATTTAATGAAGTTAACTTGTCCTTGATTTCTTGAGAAACTTATTTTGTCGCCTCTACCTGATTAGATAAGTTCTCTATATTCTCATCTTTAGAACAAGAGATGGCTATAAAAATGATGAATAATAAGGTCAGAAATGTAAATGATAATTTCTTCATAATAAAAAATTTAGGGTTAAGTATATTAACAAAGCTAGAACAAATTATCAAAGAAAGAAATCCCAATTTACAATGAAATTTTTACATCACCATAAGTGGTGAATGGTATTAAAAAACGGATATAAAAATTCTTATGGGTTTCCGTAACGCTTTCATTTTAAATTGATTTTGTATAGCACTGCGGACCTGAACACCAATGAAAACTCCGTGCTGTCCGGGTTACATTTTTTTATGGGTTTTGGCAAGGGGAATCCCCTTGGTTATAAAATTCAGAAGAACGTTTTTACCCCTGATTCAAAAAAGTTAACTTTGGTACGTTCTTAATTCTTGATAAGAATATCACAATAATATGAACGGAAATCTATATACACATATTCAAAATAATGTTGGGATCATTAAATTTGGCCATCCGGCAGGGAATTCTTTTCCAAAAGCACTTTTGGAGAGCTTGACAAATGAGCTTGACAAACTTTCGGATAATGATGCCGTATCCGTTATTATTTTAAAATCCGAAGGAGATAGAACCTTTTGTGCAGGTGCTTCTTTTGACGAGCTTATGGCCATTGAAACTCCCGAACAGGGAATCGCTTTTTTCTCCGGTTTTGCCAATGTCATTAATGCGATGAGGAGCAGTACAAAAATGATGATAGGATGTGTGCAGGGAAAAGCCGTTGGCGGAGGGGTGGGTTTGATAGCCGCATGTGATTATGTGTTTGCTACAAAAGATGCAGCAATTAAACTTTCCGAATTTACAATAGGCATTGGTCCTTTTGTAATTGCTCCTGCCGTAGAACGAAAAATAGGCATTGCAGGCTTATCGGAATTAACTGTTGCCGGGCACGAATGGAAAAGTGCCTATTGGGCAAAAGAAAAAGGATTGTATGCAGCAGTATTTGAAACTCAAAAAGAAATGGAATCCGAAGCAGAAGCCTTGAGTATGAAGCTAGCGTCATATAATCCTGCCTCCTTAGAAGAAATGAAAAAAGTTTTTTGGAAAGGAACCGATAATTGGAACAGCCTGTTGAAAGAAAGAGCGGCAATATCAGGTTCTTTGGTCTTGTCAGACTTTACTAAAAAAGCATTGCAAAAATTTAAAAAATAACCATGAGTACCATACGAATTACCAAACAATTTAATTTCGAAACGGGGCATGCTTTATACGGATATGATGGAAAGTGTAAAAATGTACATGGGCATAGTTATAAATTAGATGTTACTGTTATCGGCACTCCTATAGAGGATACCCACCATGTAAAATATGGAATGGTGATTGACTTCTCCGATTTAAAAAAAATAGTGAAAGAAGAAATTGTCAATGTATTTGATCATGCGACGATTTTCAACAAAAATACGCCACATATAGAACTGGCCAAAGAATTAAAAGATCGCGGTCACCATGTAATTTTAGTTGATTATCAGCCTACCAGTGAAATGATGGTTCTTGATTTTGCTGCAAAAATCAAGAAACGACTTCCGGAAAACATTCAATTGTTTAGTTTAAAACTCCGGGAAACCGAAACTTCATTTGCAGAATGGTTTGCTTCGGACAATAATATATAGTTGTTTGGTTAATCCAAACGAAGTTCTCCGTAGTAGAATTGCAGCACTTTTGTTTTAAAAACAAAATCGTATTTTGATCTGATCAAAGCAGACTCTGCACTTACTAACCTGTTTCTGACCAAATCAAAATCAAATAGAGACATGGCTCCCAAACGATAGCTTTCCTGAGCATTTTTAAATGCTTCCCTTTGTGATTCCAAAGATATTGTAGCTGCTTCATATACTTTTGAAGCAGCTTTGGAATCCAGATAGGCCTGCTCTATGGTTTGCTGTAAATTCAATTTTTGACTCTCCAGGTTTAGCTCGGCAGTACTTTTATTAATAATAGATTTTGCTACTGTATTCTTATTTTGAAATCCGCTAAAAATAGGTATGTTAACAGAAACTCCTACTCCATATTGAAGCCTGTCATTTAATTGATCAAAGAAATTAGCATTCCGTTGCCCCGGGAGTAAATTGTTGAATTGATTAAAATAAGAAGTGCTGGTTGCCAAGTTATAAGAAACAGAAGGTAAAAAGGCCGCTTTTGAAATTTCAATGGATAAATCCGCATTTTCTATAGCTAAAGTCGCATTTTTTATTTGAGGTTGTATTTCCAGTGCCTTTTCATAAACTATATTTGAGTTTTCATATGGTAAATTTGCTGACGGAAATCCGACATTAATCTCTAAAACATCAAAATTTTCATAGGGTACCTGAAGTAACTGAGCTAAATTTAATAACGCCAGGTTTAATGCATTTTGCTGAGTAACAACATTCTGAGCATCATTTGCAGCAGTAGATTGTACATTCAGCAAATCTCCTTTCGGTATTACTCCCGCATCAAACCTGTCTTGGGCGGCATCCACTTGTTTTTTGCTTATTTCTGCCTGTACTTCGGCAACAGCAAGATTTTCTTTTGCAAAAAGAACATTCAGATAACCATTCACTACAAATAGAGAAATGTCATTTTGAATTTTTTCTAAGGTCAATTTACTGGCTTCAACCCCTAATTTTGCCTGTTTATAGGTGTTTAGGTTTCTAAATCCGTTAAAAATAGTACCTCTTGCAGATACACTAAAATTAGTATTGAAGTTATCCGTTGTTGTTAAAATTCCGTTTTGATCCGGAGATAAGCCCGACCTGAAATCGACGTTGTTCGAACCGCTTATATTAGGCAAAAAATTCCCTTTGGCAATCTCAACATCTCTTTCGGCCAGTAAAATATTCAACTGGTTCTGCTGAACCGTGATATTTTTTTTCAATGCTTCATCTACACATTCTTTTAAATTCCATTTTTTTTGTGAGTATCCAAAACTGGCCAGAATTAGTAATGCTATGATTAGAAACTTTTTTTTCATGTTGGTTAGGTGCTTTATACTATTCACTATTATTTTTCTCAAAAAACTAAGCCGATTTTCCGGGCGTTTAGAGTTTGTTTATTCAGTTCTTAACTAGGAATTTTTTAAACCCGAAACTATATGAATCGGTATATAGTTAATACATTATCTTTTAAAGTGGTATGGTTTTAAGACGAGTAAAATTAAAATATGTTACAGATTTGAGCTCTTATTAAAATGTTAATTTTTGATTTTTTTGCGATATTTGTAAAGAAAATAAAAAAGAACTCCAACTAAAACATACGGAAAAGCCATTAAATAGGTAATACCCAGATTGATTCCTTCTGCCATAGGTTGGTCTCCGTTTTCTACCACAGCTTTACACATAGCACACTGGGAATAGGAATCATTAGTGATGAATAAGCAGCTACTAATAAAAAAAACATACTTGTATTTATCCATAATATGGCGATATCATTAGATATACAACCACTCCGGTAATGGCAACATATAACCAGAGCGGAAATGTGATTTTTGCTATTTTTTTATGCTTGGTAAATTGTCCCAATTTTGCTCTCATAAATGTAATTAATACAAAAGGAATGACGACAATTGAGAGTAAAATATGAGAGAGTAGCACAAAATAATAGATGTACTTTACAACACTTTTTCCGCCAAATTCTGTCGGGTCCGAAGTCATATGGTAGGCAACATACATGACTAAAAATACTGTGGAGCATACCAAAGCAGTCATATTGAGCCTTTCATGTATTTTTCTGTTTCCTTTTTTGATTGCTATGACAGCCATGATTAAAAGAATAGCAGTAATTCCATTAATGGTAGCGTAAATAGGAGGTAGAAAATGCAAAGGTGCAACATTAGGAATTTTTACTCTGAACAATATCGCAACAACTATTGGAATTAAAACGGACAACATTATAATTCCTCTTTTATATTGCTTTTCTTGTAATTTATTCATTTAATAATGCTTTAATATCTGTTTTTAATTCTTCTATTTGATCAGCAAAACCACCTTCTTCTATTGCTCTGTAATACAATATGGGGTTTCCATAGGCATCTTTCCTCGATCTTATATATCCTTTTTTATCTATCAAAGCAAATAACCCGGAATGTTCAAACCCTCCGTGACTTTCTTCTCCTTTGCCTGCATATAATTTAAACCCTTTGTTGGACAAAGCATATACAACAGTATCCGGTTTCCCCGTTAACAAATGCCAGTTTTTATAAGTAATTTGATTTCTTGCTGCATATTCTTTTAGTATTGCCGGAGTGTCAATACCCGGAGTAATGGAAATAGAAGCTATTCCAAAAGCATCATTGTTGGCAAATGTGCTTTGTATGGTAACCATCTTACCCTTCATAATAGGACAAATTGTCGGGCAAGTAGAGAAAAAAAACTCCACAACATATACCTTACCCGCAAATGTTTTGTTGGTGATGGTATCTCCATGCTGATTGATAAACTCAAAATCGGGCACTTTATTAAATGTATATAAATCCGAAAGAGCTGCCTTTTTATTTTTTTTAACTTTATTTAATCGATTTTCTTTAACAATATCATTATTCTGATATCTGGTAACTATTTTAGGGATAGCATATATCCCAAATATTAAAATGATAAAAGCCACTCCTACATAAGAATATTTATTCTTCATCTTTATAAAGATTAAATTTCTCTGTTTCTTTTATTCTTTTTCAATGCCAATCTATATTCTGCCAAAACCACTTTCACATCGTCTTTCATTTTGTTGTTTAGTTCAGCAACGGATTGCATGTTGTATCCGAATAACAACCCATATTTAGAATCCTTATCATTCGTTCTTCCTCTTAAGTTCAGATCTTTATCTACAATAAATGCTCTTGAAGAATACTTTGTCGGTGGCAGGGAGGATTTCGTTTGTAAGCTGTTGTACAAAGTATCTATTTGAGCATCTGAAGCCGGGATAAAATTCCACTTTATCATATCGGTAAAATTACCTAAATCTGATTTCAAGGTATGTACAGCAGGCGCACTTTCTTTTGGGTAAATGGCTACGATTTGAAAATCTTTAAAATCATAAAACGGTTTGTATATTTTCTGATTTAAGTTAAAAAAACTCCCTTTTACTTTATCTATATCGTATCCTAAAAAGCAAAGAATACTAATTTTATCTTTCAACCGGATGACATTTGCGGTATCAATATTTGAAATATCGTATATTTTGGGAGTTATCACAGGCAATCTTGTAAAGTTATTTATTCCCGTGGAAAGGAGTAGAAAAAAAACTAACGGAAAGATAAATAGTGTAAATAAAACCGCTTTTTTCTTGGATATTTTTTTCATTATGAAAGCTAAAAAAAGGTGGTAAAACCACCTGAATATTAAAAATATGTTACCACTTTACTAATGGTGCTAAGGTGTCATATAAATAATCTCCCTCGATCAATAACAAGGTTATAAGGTAAATAATTAAAAAAACAGCCGTCCATACCACTGCTCTTCGAAGCCATTTTTTCTCACCTTCCATATGCATAAAAGTCCACGTAATTCCGTATGCTTTTGCCAAAGTAAGAATAATAAATATCCAGTTTAGCCAGCTTGTCCCTAAAAAAATACCTAAGTGTAACCCTTTGGGTTTATAAATCCCAAAAGCTACTTCTACAATTGTAATTATTGACAGAATGCCAAATACAACCCATATTCTTTTTGCATTTGATTCGTGTGCGTGTGCCATCGTCCTATTTTTCTTAATTTTTAAATTATACTAAGTAGAAGAAGGTAAAAACGAATACCCATACTAAATCTACAAAGTGCCAATATAAACCTACTTTTTCTACCATTTCATAGTGTCCTCTTTTTTCATAAGTGCCTAGAATAATATTGAAGAAAATAATGATATTGAAGACGATCCCTGAAAAAACGTGAAACCCGTGAAATCCGGTAATGAAGAAGAAGAAATTAGCAAAAATAGTATTTCCGTATTCATTTACTTCCAAATTCGCCCCTTCTGCCACCAACTTGGCTTTTGCGAGTTCGGATGCTCCTGCTTCTCTTGATAAAATGGTTTTTTGTTTTGTATCTAAATTTATTAATTCCGTTCTGATTTGGACATCGGAATCTGCATTATATGCATTTACAATTTGATCAATGGAATAGTTAGGTATGGTACCTTCCGATTCAAACCACAATCCGTTTTTTCGGGTGTGCTGTACCCTGTGGGCTGTTCTTTCTCCAATGACAAAATCAGACAATGCTATTTGATGCCCATCCTTTACAAATTGTAAGATTTTACCATCAGTAGTTTTTACGGCTCCATAAGAACCTTTGATAAACGTATTCCACTCCCATGCTTGAGAACCCACAAATATTAACCCTCCTATGATAGTAGCAAACATATACCAGGCTACTTTGTTTTTCTTCATCTGATGCCCTGCATCAACAGCTAGTACCATCGTAACCGAAGAAAAGATGAGGATAAATGTCATGAAAGCAACATAGATCATCGGAAAACTGCCATGCGTAAAAGGGACATGAGTAAATACTTCATCAGCAATGGGCCAGGAGTCAATAAACTTATAGCGGGTTAACCCGTAAGCAGCTAAAAAACCCGAAAAAGTCAATGCATCCGATACGATAAAAAACCACATCATCATTTTACCATAACTAGCTCCAAACGGCTTTACGCCACCACCATTCCATGTTTGCTTTTTTTCCGAGTGTACAGCAATGTTTGCTTCCATAAAATTTACGTTAAATATATTTTTAAAATACCTGCCAAAATTAATCAATTTTTATTTCCTGATAAAATAGAAAAAGAGAAATAGAAAAGTCCATAAAGCACCTACAAAATGCCAAAATATTGCCCCAAGCTGAAACCCGAGAAAATCAGCAGCCGTATATTTATGTCTGAAATGATTAAACAATATAACCAACAACACTATGATACCTGCCATTACGTGTAGTGCATGCATTAGACTGATACCAATAAGAAATGAAGCTGAGACGGTGCTCCCTTCCCCTGTAAAATACAAGCCCGCTTCTTTTAACTGATGAAACCCTTCATATTGTTGCCAGATAAACAACAGACCCAGCATAAAAGTAATCGCCAGTAGTATAATAGATTCGGGCCTTTTATTTCTCTTTATAAATAGTTGAGATAGGAATAAAGTAGTACTACTTACGATGATGAGTAGGGTGCTTGTAAAAAATGCTTGGGGCAAATCAAAAGTAACCCAGTCGTCCCGTTTCATACTTATAAGGTATGCACTGGTTAATCCTGCAAAAAACATCACCATACTAATCATGGAAACCCACAGCATCGGTTTTGCGGTTTTTCTTTTTGCTACAGTTAATTCTTCTTCAAGTGTTTCTTTGTTCGCCATAATTAATGTAAAAATTTATCTATCACATATACCACCTGCACCATTGTTATGTAAAAGATACTTGACAGCATCAGTTTTCGGGCTTCCTTATCATGACGAGTTTTGTATAATCGATAGGCATAATACAACATAACTCCTCCAAGTAAGGCAATTATGAATGCGGTCACCGGATATATATAGAATTTTCCTGTTACCTTAAATACGGGCGATACGGATACTACTATCATAATAAACGTGTAGAAAATAATTTGTCTGATAGAACCGGCATCTTTTTTGTTCATTGGCAGCATATTGAATCCGGCTTTTTTATATTCTTCGTATTGTAGCCATCCAATGGCCCAAAAATGTGGAAATTGCCAGAAAAACTGTATCATAAATAAGAAACCTGCTTCAATCCCGAATTGATTTGTGGCAGCTACCCACCCTAGCATGAATGGAATAGCACCCGGAAAGGCGCCTACAAAAACCGTTAATGGCGTTACCGATTTTAAAGGAGTGTAAGCGCAAGTGTATAAAAAAATGGAAATAGCACCAAATAACGCGCTTTTCGGGTTGATTCCATATAAGATAGCTAATCCGACAAGTGTAAAACTTATGGCTATGAAAAAAGCCGTATGAACACTTACCCTGCCGGTGGGCAATGGCCTGTTCATGGTGCGTTTCATCAGCGCATCCGTATCTTTTTCAATAATCTGATTAAAAATATTAGAAGCACCCACCATTAAAAATCCGCCTGTAGCCAATAGAAACAAAACAGAATAATCTATAAAATCTACAGCGAGTAAATACCCTGCCACAGAAGAAAAAACTACACTTAAAGAAAGCCCGACTTTGGTTAGCTGTTTTAAATCTGATAAAAAACTTTTTACGGATGATTTATGTTCGATTCCGGTAATAGAATTCATTTATATAACATTCTTTGCAAAGGTATTTCATAATTATGAAAATACCAATGAACTTATCTTAACTTTTCGTTTTAACCGAAAGTGAACTGAAATTTAACTAGATGAGACACTTTTTGAAAGCGATAGCAGCGCTATAGGTAAGAAGAGTAACAAAATATAGGTGAACTTCAGTCATTTTTTAGGAAATAGAAAAAGTAAAGATGATTTCCATATAGAACCATATGAAAGTTTGTTATCGGAATTATTTCATAAAAGTTGGATCATATGTATTTCAACGTATGAGTTAGAATGGTTTATCTAAACGATATACCTATACTATAAACAATACATTTTATTCATGATTCCTTTATTTTCAGGTTTTTTTCTTAATTTAGTAACCAAGCAAATTTGAATTTACGATGCTACATGTTGTTTTAGTAGTAAGGTCCATATGGACTCTGATAACTGTTTTAGTTACGGCGGTTTCAAAAATACATATACACTCATTGCATAACGATTTTTTATTGCTGAATTATTTTAAATATGGTATACATATAGTATTGTTTATTCCTTTTTTTCTTAACAGTCAGGAATTGCCACCTGTTAATATATATGCTTCCAAAGATTATGGAGCCGGAAATCAAAACTGGTCTATTTCTCAATCGAAAGAAAAATTTATTTATATAGGAAACAATAAAGGATTATTGGAATTTAATGGTGAGATTTGGCGGTTATACACATCACCTAATAAAACTATTATTAGATCCGTAAAAGTAGTGGGCGATAAAATCTTTACCGGATTTTATATGAATTTCGGATATTGGGAAAAAGATGATTTGGGGTCTTTAAATTATACTTCTTTAAGTGAGGAATCCAATATACCACTTATAGAGGATGAACATTTTTGGAATATTATTGAAATGGATGGATGGGTGCTGTTTCAGTCGCTTCAGAGAATTTATTTATATCATTTGGATACCCGGGAATTTAGAATCATTGACGCTGAAAGCACTATCTTAAAGATGATGAAAGTTGACAATACCATTTATTTTTGTAAGCAAGGCAAGGGGATTTATAAAATAGAAAATGGCAGATCGGTATTAATATCCGATCATACTGTTTTTAAAAACAATCCGGTAGTGAATATTTTTAAAAAGCAAGAAGATTTATTGGTATTGACTCAGGATGATGGTTTTTTTATCTTGCAACATAATCAGGCCCTTAAATGGAATACCGATGCTGATCTTATCATTTCAGGCAAAAGTGTTTATAGCAGTATCCAACTGTCTAATGGAGATTTTGTCGTAGGCACGATATCCGATGGTTTTTTTTACCTTGAAAAAAATGGTACTGTTAAATATCATATGAATCAGGCTTCCGGCTTGGGCAATAATACCGTATTGGCTGTTTTTGAAGATGAAGATAACAATATATGGTTGGGTCTGGATAATGGGATAAACAGCATTAATATAACATCTCCTTTTAAAATTTTTAGCAATAAAGACGGGAAGCTAGGTACTATTTACGCCTCAAAAGTATATAAGGGATACTTATATTTAGGGACGAACCAAGGGTTGTTTTATAAAAAGAGTATGTCTGACGATGCTTTTACATTTGTCAAAAATACACAAGGACAGGTTTGGAATTTGACCATCATAGACAATCAGTTATTCTGTGGCCATAACAGAGGTACTTATTTAATAGAAAACAGGAAAGCTATAAAAATTGCAGCTATTGAAGGAACCTGGGGAATTAAAAAAACCTCAAGAGAGACTTTTTTGCAAGGCAACTATAACGGCCTTCATATTTTAGAAAAAAAATCCGGAAAGTGGAGATATAGAAATAAGTTAACCGGATTTGATAATTCCAGTAAACATTTTGAAATGATAGGCAATACGATTTTTGTTGATCATGAGTACAAAGGCGTTTTTAAACTTACAGCAAATGATAGTCTCACAAAAATTCTCAGTGTAGAAAAAGACACTACTGTTGAAAAAGGCATACATTCCAGTCTTATACAGTATCAAAATAAACTTTTATATGCTAATGAAAAAGGCGTTTATGAATACGATTTTTTAAATAATCAGTTTAAAAAAGATGCTCTTTTTAGCTCTTTATATGACGAAAAGAGTTATGATTCGGGAAAATTAATTTTCAATAAAAATAGCCTTTGGGTTTTATCCAAAGAAAATATTTCATATGTTTCTCCCGATCCGTTAAGCAATCATCTCAAAGCACATAAAATTCCTTTAACCGTTAAATCAAAGGAAAGGGGTTACTGGCTATGAGAGTATATCATTGATAGAAGACAACAAATATATTATTGGCAAAACAGACGGGTATATTATGATGGACTTAGATAAATTTACGCCTCCTAAAGAATTTGAGGTTTTTGTGAATCAAATAAAGAACAGCGAACATAATAGTAATGTAAAAACGTATATAGATAAGTCAAAAACATCGACATTTGAAAATCGTCAAAACACCCTCGAAGTTGATTTTAGCGTTCCAAACTATACAAAATTCTCAAAAACAAAGTATTCGTACCGGCTACAAGGAGATTCCGAGCAGTGGAGTCATTGGTCTCACCATTCATATGTACTGTTTGAAAACTTAGCCAGCGGAACATATACGTTTTATGTCAAGGCCAAAATAGGAGATAATCTGAGCTCAAACGTAGCATCATATACATTTGAAATATCAAAAAAATGGTATGCATCCAACCCGATGATGCTGTTTTATGCGTTTTGTATTTTGGTTTTTTCCTTTTCTATGCATACGAGTTATAAAAAATACTACAAAAAGCAGGAAGCTAAATTATTGAGTAAAAAACAAAAAGAAATTGAACTAAAAGAACTTGAGGCAACACAAGAAATTATGAAATTGAAAAATGAAAAGCTTTTGACAGATATCGAAAATAAAAACAAAGAACTGGCAAGTTCTACGATGAGCATGATTAAGAAAAACGAATTTTTGAATGATATAAAGAAAGAGTTACAAAAAGAAGAAGGACGAAATATTAGCAATGTTGTAAGAATAATTGATAAAAACTTAAACAATACAAATGATTGGAAAATGTTTCAGGAAGCATTCAACAACGCTGATAAAGATTTCTTAAAAAAGATGAAATCCAAACATGCCAATTTAACCCCTAATGACTTGCGGTTATGCGCATACCTTAGATTAAATCTATCTTCAAAAGAAATAGCACCGCTACTCAATATATCGCCCAGAAGTGTTGAAGTGAAACGATATCGATTACGTAAAAAGATGAATTTAGGTCATGGCTCCGGCCTAACTAGCTATATCTTAGAAATATAGAGGCACAACATGCGTTTGTCATACCTATACAAAAACACAACAATAAAGTTCTTGATGTCTTTTAAAATATCGTAAAACCCAGTAATAAAGGGGTTTTTCCGTGTTTTTTTGTGTTTTTAGGACTGTATGTTTTTTGTAAAGCACTTATTTAACAATTTGATATTGAAGATATTTATATTTTTATGGAAATGATAAAACTAAAATTTAAATATGAGAGGCCTCATTCTATCAACCTTGTTTACATTGAGTTCATTTTTTGTCTCAGCGCAAAATATAACGGTGAAAGGTGTAGTTAAAGATGCAAAAACAGGAGAACCACTTCCCGGAGTAAATATTGCTGTTAAGAATACTTCAAAAGGGGATATTACCGACCTTGACGGAAATTATACCATTGCTAATGTTCCCAGAGGTGCTGTTTTAGTATTTAGCTATTTGGGATACGTAACCAAAGAAGTAACTGTGGATAGTACTACAATTAACGTATCTCTGGAAGAAAGTGCGGAAAAATTGGATGAAATAGTTGTCATCGGGTATGGAACACAGCGAAAAAAAGAAGTGACAGGAGCTGTTTCCGTGGTTTCCAGTGAAACGATTGAAGATTTAAAGCCGGTAAGAATAGAGCAAGCACTGCAAGGGCAGGTGGCTGGTGTCAATATTACCTCAGCTTCCGGTGCTCCGGGAGCGGCTTCCAACATTAGAATCCGGGGAATTTCTACGAATGGAAATAACAATCCTCTGATATTAGTAGATGGGAATCCGATTGAAGACTTAAGTGTGCTAAACCCTGCGGATATAGCATCTATCAGTGTATTAAAAGATGCAACAGCAGGTATTTATGGTGTTAGAGGAGCGAACGGTGTGATATTGATTACTACAAAATCAGGAAGAAAAAATACCGATTATAAAATTATATTCAATTCTTACATAGGATTCCAACAAACCACAAGGGAGATACCACTGTTAAATGCAACGGAATATGCATTATTGGCAAACGAAGCCTATGCGGCAAACGGACAGGCACTGCCTTTTACGGATGTAACCTCACTTGGACAGGGAACAGACTGGCAAAAAGAAGTGTTTAAAACAGCACCCATTTCCAGTGCAGATGTAACTATTAATAAAGGAACCAAAAAATCTACCTATTCTTTGGGAGTATCATTTTTAACACAAGATGGTATTGTTGGGGAAACAAAAGCAAATTTTAACAGGAGAAACGTAAAATTCAATTTCAGTACTGACATTTTAGATAATTTAAAATTTACATCTTCCTCTCTATATATTAACACCAATAGTAAAGGTATTATCCAAAACACAATAGGCTCCATATTGTACAACGCATTAAACATGCCTCCAACCACTCCGGTTAGAAATGATACCGGTGAATTTTCCACGCCTCCCCCCATAGGAGTGGGTATAGAAGTGGCAAATCCGCTTGCGCAAATAGATGATGCACATAACAGAGTCTGGGTAGATAAATTTTCAGGAAGCCATGCTCTAAATTATCAGTTTTCAGATCATTTGAGCGCAGAATCCAGAATTCAATTTAACTATGCAACCGTTCAGGGAAATACATTTACTCCTATCATTAATTACGGAGCAGGAAATGTATTCAATAATGAAAGGCCATCTTTTAATGTTTTTAAGACTGTGTTTAAAGACTATACATTTGATGCTTTTGTGAAGTATGAAAGAACTTTTAATGATATTCATGAAATCAAAGTATTATTGGGAACTTCGGTTTTTAGATCACAAGGAATTAATAAAAGGAATATAACGAGTTTGGATGTTACGGGAACGGATTTAAACTCATCCGGCCTGAATGGGAGTATCATTGACAATCTAGCGTTAAGTAATCAACCCAGGGAATTTTTTGATAGTAGGTTACTTTCCTACTTTTCAAGATTTCAATATAGCTATGACAATAAATATTTGTTTTCTGCTGTGATAAGGAGGGATGGTTCGTCAAATTTTGCCCCTCGAAACAAGTTTGGTTATTTCCCATCAGGATCAATTGGGTGGATAGCCTCTAATGAAGACTTTTTAAAAGGTTCCAATACGATTAACTTTTTAAAACTAAGAGCTAGTTACGGTATTATAGGAAATGACAGGATTCCCAGTTTTAGGTTCGTATCATTAGTATCCGGTGAAGGTGTATATGTATTCAATGACCAAATAACATTTGGTACGGCTCTGGGGGCCATATCAAACCCGGAAATTAAATGGGAAAAAAACAAACCTTTGGATATCGGGTTAGATATAGGGCTGTTTAATAAGGTTGATATTACCTTAGACTACTTCAATAAAAAAACGGAAGATCTTTTGGTGGAACCCCAGGTTTCCGGAATTTTAGGATCTACTGCACCCGGTTCCGGTCTACCTACTATTAATGCCGGTACTGTGGAGAATAAAGGTTTTGAGTTTTCTATCAGCTATAAAGACCATATAGGAGAAGATTTTAACTTTAATATGAACTACAATTTTACTACATTGGAAAACAACGTTTTGTTTGTAGGCAGTGATTCCGGTTTTCTGGCCGGAGGTTCTTTTGGCATTGGCCAGGATCCGCCTTCGAGAATGGAAGCAGGGTTTCCTATAGGGTACTTTTATGGGTATCGAACAAACGGAATATTCCAAAATCAAACAGAAGTAGATGCCCATGCTACACAAATGAATGCAACTCCGGGAGATTTACGCTTTGTAGATGTTAACGGAGACGGTGTTATTAATACGGATGACAGAACATATATTGGCGATCCCATACCTGATATCACTATGGGACTAAATTTTTCTTTCGATTATAAAAATTTTGATTTTAATATGTATGCCTTTGCATCTGTTGGCAATGAGATTGTAAGGAATTACGAAAGAAACCAGCCGCTCACAAACAGGACTGTATATTATCTGGACAGATGGAGAGGGCAAGGGACAAGTACTACTTTTCCCAGAGTAACTACCGGAGCAACAGGAAACACCTTATTCTCGGATTTTTATGTGGAGGACGGCTCTTTTGTCAGATTACAAAATATTCAGGTAGGATACACACTGAATGAAGAAAGTACTCAAAAAGTAGGTTTTGATAAAGTTAGATTTTATCTGTCAAGTAATAATCTCTTTACCTTAACCAAATACAGAGGTTATGACCCAACCACATCTAATGGAGCTCCCATAGGTGGTGGTATAGATCAAGGGTTTTATCCAAACCCTAAGACATTTTTATTAGGCTTAAATGTTAATTTTTAATAGCAGAACAATGAAAAAATTAAACTTAAAGTTTTTAATTACTTTAATAGTGTTAGTAACAGCTACTACTTCATGTAATGATGATTTTGTTGATGTGCCTTCAACTGCAGAAAATTCCGAAGATTATTTTAACTCGGAAGCAGACTACCGGAATGCGCTCATAGGCGCATACGATTTATTGCAAGCTACTTATGTAAATGTACTATTAGGAGAAATAGCTTCTGACAATACGCTGTGTGGAGGGGAAAATGCAACGGATGTTATTGGTTTTCAGGAGATTGATGACATGATACACACCCCTCAAAACAGTAATTTAAGAGATTTATGGAGTTGGATGTTTGCAGGGGTAAACAGAGCAAATTATATCCTGGAGTTCCAAAATAAAACAGACTTTACAGGTAAGGAACAGGTGCTGGCACAAGCTCGCTTCCTAAGAGCTTATTACTATTTTGAATTGGTTAAATGGTTTGGAGATGTCCCTTTAGTAGTAGACAGAAGGTTCTTATTCGGAGATCAATTTACAGTTGACAGAACTCCCAGGACGCAAGTATATGCACAAATAGAGGCAGATTTAATATATGCCGCAGACAACCTACCTTACACACAAGCAGAAACAGGTAGAATTACCAAGGGTGCAGCTCAGGCACTATTAGGTAAAGCTTATTTATACCAAAATAAGTTTATCGAAGCAGCTACCGTTTTAGAAAACTTAATTCAAAATGGCCCTCATGATTTGGTGGCTACTCCAAACGATATTTTTGAATTGGATGATGAAAATAATATAGAGTCCGTTTTTGAAGTACAATACTCGGAATTAGAAGGAGCCGGCTTTGGTTGTTTGCAATGTAGTGAAGGTAATGTTGCTGTCGGATTCAGTGGGGTTAGAAACTATGTTGCCGAACCTAATACTCCGGGAGATATTTACTCTTCAGGGTTTAGCTTTAATGTACCTGTACAGGAAGTGGTAGATGAATTTGAAGCAGGAGATCTGAGAAAAGATGTAGCTATATTAGATATAGATGCCTGGGCTGCACAAACGGGAATTACTTTTGGTACAGGTTACGAACATACAGGGTATTTTAATAGAAAGTATATTCCAAGAAAAAGATCAGCAAATGCATCGGGAGATAGAAATTTAACAAACCCTAACAACTACAGATCCATTCGTTTTGCGGATGTACTTTTAATGGCTGCCGAAGCCTTCAATAGAAGAAGTACTCCGGACGATGCAAAAGCACAAACATACTTAAACAGAGTACGAAGACGTGCATTTGGAGATATGGCACATGACATTTCGAGTACTGGATCTACCTTAACAAATGCTATTTATCATGAAAGAAGAGTAGAACTAATGGGAGAAGGACACCGGTTTTTCGATTTGGTAAGAACAGGTAGGGCTGCACAGGAGATAGATGGTTTTGTCTCCGGTAAACATGAATTATTCCCCATTCCGGCAATTGAAATCCAATTGGCAGGAAACAGATGGGCGCAAAATCCTAATTATTAAAAATGAAATCATGAAAAGTTTAAAAAATATTTATGTTATTCTTTTATTATTACTAACAGCTATAAGCTGTACCGATGATATAAGAGATACTTCATTTGCCAGTACTATTGAAGCGCCGGGTAATGTAAGTGCTTTATACGATATTACTCAGGATAATACAGGAACAGTGACCATTACGCCAAGTGCAAACGGAGCTACTCAATTTGATATCTATTATGGTGATAGTACAGTAGATCCTGTCAGAATTGCAAATGGTCAAAGCACAAATCATGTATATGCGGAAGGGACGTATGACGTGAGAATTGTAGCATATAACTCAAACAATATTACTACGGAAGCTACTCAGCAATTGGTAGTTTCTTTTAGAGCCCCGGAAAATTTAGTGGTAGTTATAGAAAATGATGCTGCGGTTTCTAAAAAAGTCAACATAACAGCCAATGCGGATTTTGCTGCTATGTTTGATTTTTACTCAGGAGAATCTGCAAGTACCACACCTGATGTTTCAGGAAATATCGGGACAACCATATCATATACATATACAAATGCAGGCACCTATGCTGTTAGAGTGGTAGCTAAAGGTGGAGCCATAGCAACTACGGAATACACAGAAAATTTTGTTGTAACAGAAATTTTACAACCGATAGCTTCCGCAGCTACACCACCTGGAAGAAATGAAACAGATGTCATTTCTATTTTTAGCGGTCCATATACAGATGCCTCTGGCACAGATTACAACCCAAATTGGGGACAAGCTACTGTATATAATGCATTTGATTTAAGTGGTGATGCCATACTTCAGTATAGTAATCTAAATTACCAGGGGATACAGTTTGGCAGTGCCCAAGATGTTTCCAATATGGAATTTTTACATGTAGATGTTTGGACAACAGATGTAACAAGAATAGAAACTTCTTTAATTAGTTTAACAAATGGCGAAAAACCTGTTTGGACAAACCTAACTGCTGATACATGGACAAGTGTAGACATTCCGATTTCAGCATTTACAGATCAGGGATTAACCGTTGCAGATATTCATCAATTGAAATTTGTTGGAGATCCTTCCGGAGGAACCGTCTTTATTGATAATATTTATTTTTGGAAAGCACCTTCAAGTGTATCCACACAATCAGTTGAGGATTTTGAAGGCACACCACCTACATTTACTGTTTTCGGAGGTATTGCAGCTACGGAGGTAGTGGCAAACCCGGATGCTACGGGCACTAATACAACAGCAAATGTTGCGAAACTTACTAAAACAAATGGTGGTGAAGTTTGGGCAGGTACATTTTTTGAAATAGCCTCTCCTTTGGATTTGGTAAACTACAGTAAAATAAGCGTCAAAACCTGGTCGCCGAAAACAGGAGCGCAAGTGAAGCTTAAACTGGAAAATGCAGATGCAAGTATCACTCATGAAGTAGATATCAATACAACAGTATCAAATTCATGGGAAGAACTGATATATGATTTTAGCGCGGCACCAACAGCTGATTATACAAGAGTAGTGATATTCTTTGATTTTGGAAACGCAGGTGATGATTCCGTATATTACTATGACGAAATTAATCTGGTAAACGATTCGGGACCTTCACCCTTGCTGTTTCAGGATTTTGAAGGCTCATCACCTACATTTACTGTTTTCGGAGGTATTGCAGCTACGGAGGTAGTGGCAAATCCGGATGCTACGGGAGCTAATACGACAGCTAATGTAGCAAAACTCACTAAAACCAGTGGTAGTGAGGTTTGGGCAGGTACATTTTTTGAGGTAACTTCTCCTCTGGATTTTACAAACTACAGTAAAATAAGTGTCAAAACCTGGTCGCCGAAAACAGGAGCGCAAGTGAAGCTTAAACTGGAAAATGCAGATGCAAGTATCACTCATGAAGTAGATATCAATACAACAGTATCAAATTCATGGGAAGAACTGATATATGATTTTAGCGCGGCACCAACAGCTGATTATACAAGAGTAGTGATATTCTTTGATTTTGGAAACGCAGGTGATGATTCCGTATATTACTATGACGAGCTAACGCTTACAAATTAAGGATAAGAATTTTAAAATACAATTATGAAAAAATTAAAAAATATAATACGTTTGATTGCTGCAGTTCCGATCTTATTCATGGGCTGTCAGGACAATAATTTTACATTTGGCGATATTGTAACACCGTCTAATATTCAAATAACGGCTACTATTGTAGGAGCGGACGCAGCGAATCCTAATGGAGATGGTTCGGGAACTGTTCATTTTTCGGCAACGGCGGACAATGCAGTATCTTTTAAATATGTATACAATGGAATAGAACAAGTTGCACCGTCGGGAAGAATAACCTATAATTTTAGCGTTTTGGGGCTAAACACACACACGGTAACGGTAGTTGCTTCCGGAACAGCAGGCGTAACTTCAAGTGCATCTATACAGGTACAGGTATTAGCAACTTACGAGCCTCCGGCAGACTTAAAAACAAAATTATATGATTTTGATCCGGCGAATCCTACGGCAGCTTCTTCAAGAACATGGAGAATAAAATCTGAAAAAGCCGGGCATTTTGGATTAGGGCCTGTGGGAGGAACTACACCTTCGGAATGGTACGGTGCCGGTCCGAATGAAAAAGTAGGAGTTGGGATGTATGATGATCGCTTTGTTTTTAATTCCGATGGAACATATATGCATATTACAAACAATACAAATGATGCATCCGGAACGGATACTTCTGGAACAATTTTTGGTCGTAACCCACATATAGTTAACGATTTAGGATCAAACACAGGCGTTATAAATGGTGCCGATATAGAAAACTATGTATATAGCGATTATTCAGAAACGTGGTCATTAACAGCTCCTGGAGGTGTTGAAACATTAAGTCTTACGGGACTAGGTTTTATTGGATATTATACTGGAGGAAATCATACATATCAAATTTTTGATCGAAGTGTAGCTAATGAATTACTGTTACGAACTACCGATGCTGCTGGTGAATTTGACTGGTGGTTTATTATTACATCGGATTAGTGAAATCTCTTAAATACTATACTTATAGAAAATCACATTTTAAGTCGAGACCATGAAAAAAAGTAATTTACTACCCCTAACTTTCCTTATATTACTATTTGTAGTTTCATGCGCTACGAAGATAGACCCGGAAACATACAAAAACCCAAACGCTCCTGTTGAAGATCGGGTAAATTCACTCCTGTCTGTAATGACATTAGAAGAAAAAGTGGGGCAAATGAACCAATACAATGGTTTTTGGGATTTAACAGGCCCGGCTCCCGGTAGTGGTGATGCAGCTAAAAAATATGAGCACCTGAAAAAAGGCCGGGTAGGATCAATGCTAAATGTAAGAGGGGTTCAAAATGTAAGAAAAGTACAAAAGATCGCGGTCGAAGAATCCGGGTTAGGCATTCCTTTGATCATAGGCTTTGATGTAATTCACGGGTATAAAACACAATCACCCATACCCTTGGCAGAATCTGCCAGTTGGGATTTGGAAGCTATTAAGAGATCTGCCAGGATGGCTGCTGTGGAGGCCTCTGCAGCAGGAATTAACTGGACATTTGCACCTATGATCGATATTTCCAGAGATGCCCGATGGGGGAGAGTCATGGAAGGAGCAGGGGAAGACACCTATTTGGGAAGTAAAATAGCTGCGGCCAGAGTACGAGGATTTCAGGGCAGTGACCTGAGTCGGCATAATACTATTGCAGCTTGTGCAAAACATTTTGCAGCATACGGCTTTGCAGCATCAGGAAAAGATTATAATACTGCAGATATAGGAACTTCCACGCTGTACAACACTGTTTTCCCTCCGTTTCAGGCGGCTGTAAAGGCAGACGTAAAAACAGTTATGAACTCTTTTAATGAGATAAATGGAATTCCGGCTACCGGTGATTCGTTCCTGCAAAGAGATATTCTGAAAGGCAAATGGGGATTTGAAGGATTTGTTATTTCAGACTGGGGATCCTTGGCGGAAATGATAGCACATGGATATGCGGAAGACAAAGAACACGCTGCGGAACTGGCTGCTAAAGCAGGATCTGATATGGATATGGAATCTTATGCTTATGTAAATCATTTGGCAGGCCTTGTAAAAGAAGGAAAAGTAAAAGAACCTCTAATAGATGATGCAGTAAAAAGGATTTTGAAGGTTAAATTTGAATTAGGGCTTTTTGAAGACCCTTATAAGTACTGTGATGAAGCCAGGGAAAAGGAAGTTATCGGTAGTAAGCAAATACATGATGCTGCTTTGGATATGGCAAAAAAATCGATTGTTTTGCTTAAAAATGAAGGAAATATATTACCACTTAAAAAGAACGGACAGAAAATTGCACTTATAGGTGCGCTAGCTTCAGATAAGAACAGCCCTTTAGGAAATTGGCGATTGGCTGCAAAAGATGATTCTGCCGTTTCTGTCTTGGAAGGAATGCAATCCTATAAAGGAAATACTTTACTATATGCAGAAGGCGCTAAAGTATCTGTCGGTACTACCAATTTTTTTACTGAAGTAACCATTAATACTACAGATACATCCGGATTTAAAAAGGCTATTTCTGTCGCTAAAAAAGCGGACGTAGTAGTGATGGTTTTAGGAGAAGTAGGTTTCCAGAGCGGAGAAGGAAGAAGCAGAGCCAATTTAGGATTACCAGGTGTTCAGCAAAAATTATTGGAAGTGGTTTATAAGGCAAATAAAAACATCGTGTTAGTATTAAATAACGGAAGACCTTTGGCAATTAATTGGGCAGATGAAAATATTCCTGCTATTCTGGAAGCCTGGCAATTAGGTTCGCAAAGCGGTAATGCTATAGCTCAGGTACTATATGGCGACTATAACCCCAGTGGTAAATTGCCCATGAGTTTTCCAAGAGATGTAGGCCAGATGCCTCTTTATTATAATTATAAAAATACCGGAAGACCGGGACCTAAAAAAGAAGTTTTCTGGACACATTATCAAGATATGGAGAACACTCCTCTGTATCCTTTTGGATATGGCTTGAGTTATACTTCTTTTGAATATTCGAATATCAGTGTACAAAATAATTACACCTCTGATAAGACTGTTAAAATAACAGTTGATATAAAAAATACCGGTAAAACGGATGGTAAAGAGGTAGCTCAATTATATATTCGGGATCTTTTTGCAAGTGTTACAAGGCCGGTAAGAGAATTAAAAGGATTTGAGTTAATCCCTTTAAAAACAGGTGAAACAAAAAAAATCTCTTTTACCTTAACAGATGAAGAGCTTGGTTTTTATGATAATGAAGGTGTGTTTTTAGTAGAACCGGGAACATTTAAAGTATTTGTCGGAGGCAGCTCCTATGCAAGTTTAACATCTGAATTTGAATTAGAATGAAAAAATTAACTTCATTTATTACTATACTATTACCTTTCATTATTTCATGTAGTGAAAAAGAAGTAATTTTTGAAGATCATTTTTCTTCTCAAACTTTAGATGAATCTTCTTGGAACTACGATATAGGAGACGGCTGTCCAAATCTTTGTGGTTGGGGAAACAACGAACGTCAGTTATATACCAAAGAGAATGTATCAGTAAAAAATGGAAATTTGGTGATTACTGCAACTAAAAAAGATACAGCGTATTATTCAGGAAAGATTCACACAAAACAAAAAGTAGCATTTCAATATGGTATCGTAGAAGTAAGAGCAAAACTTCCCTTGGGAAGCGGTTTATGGCCGGCAATTTGGATGCTTGGAAACGATATTGATGAGAACGGGTGGCCAAATTGCGGAGAAATTGATATTATGGAATACGTAGGTAAAGAGCCACATACCTTATATACTTCCTTACATACTCCGGATAGCTTTGGAAATACGATTAACTCCAAAAAGACAATAAAAGAAAATTTAGAAGAAGGATTTCACATATATAAAACAAATTGGACAAAAGATGAAATCTCATTTTACTTGGATGACGAGCTAGTATATACCTTTTCTCCTGAAATAAAGAATATCAAAAATTGGCCTTTTAACAAACCTTTCTATATAGTTCTTAATTTAGCTGTTGGAGGGAATTTTGGAGGCCCGGAGGTAGATGATTCTATTTTTCCTCAAAAATTTATAATTGATTATGTAAAAGTGTATAAAAATTAATTCTAAAAACCATTAAATTTAAATTATGAAGAAAATTACTTATTTATTAATGTTATTAACGGTTGTAGGTTACGCACAGACAACACTTATTGATTTTGAGACAGCGACTACGTGGACCGATTTCGACGGAGGCGTTATGACAACCGAGACAAATCCTTACAATAATTCGGACAATAATTCGGCGAATGTGGGGAAGATGGTAAAAAATGCCGGTCAACCATGGGGAGGAAGTTGGACAGATTTAGGTTCACCTATAGATTTTTCAAGTAATAATGCAGTATCCGTAAAGGTGTATTCACCAAGAGTAGGAGCTAAATTATTATTTAAAGTAGAGAATGAAACAGACGGAGGAGTATTTTTCCAGCAAGAAGCTACTACTACTATGGCAAATGCCTGGGAAACATTGACATATGATTTTTCGTCAGTTAATACTGCCAATAGCTATCAGAAAGTAGTGCTTATTTTTGATAATGGAACTGTCGGAGATGGAAGTGCCAATTTTACATTCTATGTTGATGATATTACCCTATACCTAGATAGTAGTGCACTTAGTCAGATAGATTTGCCAGTAAATTTTGAAGGAAGCACTACAAATTATACGGTAACTGATTTTGGAGGTAATGCATCTATGTTAGTAACGGATCCGGCTAATAGTTCAAATAATGTGATACAATCTGTTAAAACAACCGGAGCTGAGATTTGGGCAGGTACCACAATAGGTACGCCTTCAGGTTTTGCTACGGCAATTCCTTTTACAGCTACAAGTACTAAAATGTCCGTAAAAGTGCGATCACCGTTAGCCTTTAGATTAGCAAATAGAAATAATTACTTAAAATAAAAACATAATAGTTATGATGAAATTTCTTTTTTTGCTTCTTTTTTTCTTTGTTAATAACTCTTATTTTGTTGATAACCAAAAACACAAAAGAACGGAGTGAACTTTAGCGGCCAGCTAGCTTTTTAGAGCCATCCCCCGTATTAGTCTCCGTTCTTTTTAAAAGTTACTTAGAACCATATAGAATTTCAGTTTCTGCCCTTATTAAAGGTCTTAGTTTAAGTAACTATTATTAATATCTAATTACAAAATTATGAAAACAAATGAAATTATCGGAATCGATGTCAGTAAATTATTAATTGATGTTTGTATCTATTCTAAACAAATTGTTCAACAGTTTGAGAACAGTAAATCTGGATTTAAATTAATGCTAAAGTGGAGTTTTAAAAATTCGTCTTTCTCTAAAGAAGAAACCATGTTTGTATTTGAACATACAGGAATGTACTCTCATTTATTATCTGTGTCTTTAACTGAACAAAAATTATCTTTTTTCATAGCTTCTGGTTTAGAAATTAAAAGATCTATTGGTATTGCTCGTGGAAAGGATGACCAAATTGATGCCAAACGCATTGCTCTATATGGGTATCGATTAAAAGAAGAACTTAAACCCAGTAAGCTACCTAAAAGAAGTATATTACAACTAAAAAGTCTCTTATCTTTAAGGACAAAACTTAACAAACAAAGAGCTGGTTTTAAAGTTACTTTGAAAGAACAAAAAAGAATTTATAAAGCAAAAGAGTATAAAATAATCTTTGACGTTCAACAAAAAATGATTGCAGAACTAACCAAACAAATACACAAGATTAATACTCAAATGCAAGCTATTATTGACCAAAATATAATGTTAAAAGAAACCTATAAACTTGTTACTAGTGTTAAAGGTATAGGAATGCAAACTGCTATAATGATGATTGTGTTTACTGACAATTTTTCAAAATTTGAAAACTGGAGAAAGTTTGCCTCTTATTGTGGTGTTGCTCCTTTTCCTTACCAATCTGGAACTAGTATTAAAGGACGTACAAAAGTCTCTCATTTGGCTAATAAAAAATTGAAAGCAATTATTAATATGTGCGCTATTTCTGCTATACAACATAACCCAGAAATGAAATTATACTATCATAAAAGAATAAAACAAGGCAAAAGTAAAATGAGTACCGTTAACATTATTAGAAACAAATTAATAGCAAGAGTGTTTGCCGTTGTCAAACGACAAACACCCTATGTAGATACTTTTAAATTTGCTGCATAAATTAGTAAAAATAATATCTCAACTTTTACTTGTTTTTATCATAGAATACCTTTAAGATCTCCGTATTGTACTGTTGTATGTTTTTCTAAATATTTCATACTACAAAAGTAAGTTTATTCTTTTAGTCTACAAATTTCTGTTTTACTACTTCAAAATTCCACTTATTAAAACCTTGATAATATGCCTCAACCCAAAAGTAAGTAGGATTATTATAATCCTGTTGACAATCAAACTCGCAATAGGTTTTTACCAAGAACCCAAAATTGCCTAAATACCGAAGTAAATATGGCTGATAGTTACCCTGACGAGTTACTTTACAATTTGGCTTTTGGTTAATCTCGTATTGAATAAATTTTTTAGTAGCCCTATATGCTGTTTGTCTCCAATAATTTGAGTATTCAAATTCTTCTAATGTAGGTTCTTTGTGCTTCTTATTATATGCCTTTGGGTCTTTCCATAATTCCAGTAAATCTAATTGAGGTTCTGTATTATTTTGAAAAGCTGAATTATCTGTAACATCTAATTCTTCACCTTCTTTCATTTGCTGTAATTGTTTAATTTTTTTTATCCAATCTTCATTGCTTTGATTTTGTGTTTTAGGTGTTTCAGTTATTGTGTTTTGTTCCTTTTCTAGTATTTGGTTGTGTTGTTGTTTAGGTTTATCATTACAACTTATAAGAAGTAATACTAGAGTAGTTGCTATTGATGTTATTTTAAGTGTTTTCACTAAGTACATGACAAAAATTTAGTCAAGTTCATATTGTTTTGATTTACAGGGTTTAATAGCACAGAAGCGATATAATCTAATCCATATTTGAATATGCTTTTAGCCATTCTTCCATGCTTTTTTATTTTGATAGGCTTAATCTGATGTAAATATATACCAACTTTGTAACACCATACGAAAGCCATCATTACAAACAGTACTAATTTTTCAATACGCTTAATATCTTGCAGGTGTGTGTTTTCAATATCAAAGCCACTGGCTTTCATTGCTTTAAAACACATCTCTATCTGCCATCGTTCTTTGTATTGTTCAAAGGCCTTATCAGGAGCGTTGAACGATACAATGATTAAGAAATCAGGCTTTCCATTTTTTGGGTACAACTTGCATCCGGAAAGGAAACAAAGCTGACCATTAACACGTACAATTTTAGGATAATACACAAACTCATTGATCTTATGTGGATTAAACAAGTGAAATACTTTGATGGTTTTGTTCTTATCAGGAAGCTCTACCTTAAAGTTGTTTCGAATGCGGATATAATATTTGATTCCATTTGTATTCAAGAAATCCAACCAATGATTACCTACAAACTCTCTATCGGCTACAATGGATTTAATAACATCTTTGCCAAAAAGTCTTATGAAACGATTCACAAGATCAATACGCTCCTGACTGTTAGAGTTCCCTGGCTTATCTAACATAGTAAATAACAATGGGAAGGCAACACCTTTATAGACAACTCCCAACTTAAAAATGTTGATGTTGGTCTGACCAAACTTCCAATTGGTCCTATCAATACTCAAGATCAATCCCTCTTGCTTAGGAAGGAGACTAAATATAAGACGAGCGATCAAATCTCCATCCAACGAATAATCAGCAATAAATCTTTGAATACGTCTGAGTGATGACTTCGAATCTACTGAGGTCTCAAAAGCGTTGGCTACCTTTTCAAAGGTAACTGTCTGTACCTTACAGAGGGCGATAATGAAATGTGATATGAGTTTGATTCTTGCCAAATTGATCTTACCTTGGAAATGAGAACTTAAAACTGAATTTAATTCACTACTTTTAGTGGAAGCATTGGTTTTTTTCATTAGAAAAATGAGTGATGTTATTCTTCTAATATACTGAAAATCAATGCTTTATTTTAATTATTTAACATTTAATTTACTGATAATCAATTAATTATATTTTTTGTCATGTACTAAAGTGTTTTCATTATTCTAATTCTTGTATTCCGTAAAAAACTAATGTTTGCCCATTTTTAAACTCATAACCAATACTACCAACAGTATCAACCCATATCTGAAAACAGATAGAATTATCGATGTCAAATTCCATTCCTTTTAACCCTAATAAACTTTCCGTTATTTTGGACTTCTTTATTTTAAATTCAAAGGTATTCCAACTCCTATTTTTAGTTTTGGATTTATAAGAAATCAGGTTTTTGTTGAAGTCGAATGTATGATAACTTACTTCATCATTTGTCTGTAATATATCAACCCCTTTTTCGAGGTCATTACTATTACTAACAAATTTAAAAATAGGTTTCTCATTACTTCCCGTCTTGTTTTTTGACGATGAGGTCTTATTGGTTTGAGTGCATCCAATTAGTGTAGTAAGGATAATAATACCAAAGACTATAATCTTTTTTGTATTAGTGTGGTTCATTTGCTTTTCTCATTAATTTCAACCCAGTACCTAAGTTGAGTGATTAACAAAAAATAAGGCATGGTACTAAAGTCCACTCCTTGGACGAGGTACTGGTATACCTATCAAGTAAAGCGAACTAAGCCCATGCCCATAAGGAACACGGGCATTAGTTCATCCTTTCTACTTGATTGATTGAAAATTATCAGTTTTCGTCCAAGTTATTAGATGACTAATGCCTATCTGCGTATTTTATGTAAAGAACGTTTATATCGTTATTCTATATCTTTTGTTTTCTGATTGTATTCCAAATATAATGGATTTCGATTAATCTAAATCTGTATTAAGTAATTTTAATAGTTCCTTTTTTTCATCATCAGTAAAATTATTTCTTATGTATGTGCTAAATGAACTTGGAGTTTTTTCAAGTTTTATTCGTTGCCGTTTAAACCCTCCTTCAATCATTGCTTTGTACACAGATAATTCTTTAGACATGACTTTTTCAAATAAATCTAATCGATGTTTTTCTAACACTTCTAGACTTCTTTGTTTATCCGTCTTTCTTACCCTTTTTATGTCTATATCTAATTCTAATTGTACACTTTTTTGTCTTCCAAGTTCTAATTCTACTTCTGTAAACCCTGAACAAATTTCTTCTATATCTTTAAAATCCATTTGCAAGCCCCAAGGTCTTACTGTTTCTACAAAGTCAGGAAAATAATTAAACTCTTTAGGTTCTAATTCATTTGGAGCAGGGTCTCTATTTTTCCAGTCTTCTGATTTAATAATATTTAATATCAATCTTGGTATATGGGTTTCCCTAAATTTGTGTTCCTTTAATTCTTCTTGAACTTGTTCTATTAAATTTTCCATTTTATTGGCTTTTTAATTTCTCGTATAACTCTTTAGATAGTTCTAATTTTTTCTTGTATTCATCTAAAGTAAAAATAAGGCTATTTTTTTTACCTACAGATTTATTTAATTTTGAATGTATGTCTCTATACTCTAAACCAAAATCAAAATGAATACGCCCAACCATTTTATGGACTAATTTTTTATATCTGTCTTTTTCATCCGTTATTGTTTCTATTTTATGAGGTCGTCTTTCCTCTAATGAAGGTTGCTGACCTGCAATATTTAAAATATCTTTCCACATGCTTAATACCTTATCTTTTGTAACATCGTATTTAGTAGCTAATATTGTAGCTTCTACATCTTCAGTTTGAGAGAAAAGTGCACCTCCATATACATTTCCACTATTTTCACTTGTAGAGCTTAAAACTATATCTTCTATGCTAATTTGAGTTGGCTTTCCACCAATACCCCCTATATGCTCTTCTTCAACGGAATCTATTTCATATCGAATATGTCTTAATTCTTCTTCAATAAATGTAGCATTGTCAATCAATGGTTTATATTCTGGAATGTACATATAACATACATCTGAATTATTTTTAAAATGTACTGGATTTCTAACACCTCGCCCCATAACTTGAACAAACCTAACTCTTGTAGTAACATTTGAAGCATAAACAATAGCCCTTATTCTAGAAATATCTACTCCCTCAGAAACCATATTAATTGAAATAATCCACGTTTTATAACTTTCTTTAAAACGCTCTATTTTTCTATTGGAATCTTTATCATCACTTGTAACCAATTCAGCAAAATCAACCCCGTATTTATTATATATTCTCTCGTATAATGCTTTAGCATCTGCTATGGAATTACAAACAATCAAACCTGCATAGTTTTCATTGCGGTTGGTATTAATCTCATTTAACTGTTGATTAGCCTTTTCAAATGTTTGATATACATAACAATCTCCCTCTGGGCGTACTTTAATTGCATTATTATAAATATTTTTTATTTCAGATGCAGGGTCTTCATTTTTTAATCTTTCATAACCATTTACAGTTTCAACTGTTGACGAATTTCGTTGAAATATTACAGGACAGCAGACTTTATCTTTAACACTTTCAGCATATCCATAAGAATAATCATATTGTAATTCGTATTTTCTATCGCCAATTTTTTTATATGTAACAAAAGGTATTTCTGCATTATCATTTCTGTCTGGAGTACCACTCAATAGTAACACAAAACCTGCTTCGTCTCCAATTTCTCTAATTGCATTGCCCCAAGATTTATCGTCACCTGCATGATGAACCTCATCAACTATTAGAACAACTCTTTGATTTACATATTTTTTTAGAATTTCTAGGTTTAATGGGTTAAGACTTTGAAAGGTAATACTAATGCCATTACAATCTCTTGGCCACGCGTACTTAAATTGATAACCATGGTCTACTCTGATGTTAAAAAATTTCTGAAAAGTAACACTCCAATTCTTTTTAATATTTTCTGTAGGACTAATAACAATTACAGAGTCAAACTCCCCAGATTTTAATAGATAATTAAAAGTATAGCTTGAAAACATAGTCTTTCCCGAGCCAACTCCAGCAACTGCTAAAAAAGAATTTCCGCCTCCTTTTCGTACCTTAATTAATTTTGCAAAACAATCTTGTTGCCATTTTCTTAATTCAATTTCTTTTTGATTTCTCATTTTATTTGATTTTAATAAATTACACTTTGGGCATAAGGCTTGTCCATTAGAAATGTGTGTAATACCGTATTTAGAAAATGGAGTAATGTGATCAGCATGCCAATTTGTTGGTAAAGAAGTACCACAATTTTGACATAAACCCTCAGAAAGAACAAAGAGAGCTTTTTTTTGCTTTGAATTAAAATATCTCATATTTACTAACCGCCTTTCACTTTTTTAGTGACCATCAGCCTTATGGGCTAAAGATAGTAAAAATTATTGAATATCAGATGATTCGTTTTATCGCATACCAGGGCAGAATCATACTTTGTGATACAAAGTAAGTTTTCCAACAAAATCCGCTAATTTTTGTAAATTTTCAAAAATCTCAAAGATTTTTATTAGTGAAATAGCATGTTTTAGACATTTAGAAGAGAAAAATTTGTGTATTTGTAGTAAAAATAAAAGTATGATTTTGCCCTGTATCGCATACGTAAAAATTATCGTATTTAAAAAGGCACTTAGTGTATATAGTAAAACACAACTCTCAAAAATTACTGGGGGACAGATAAATCTAAAAAATTAAATCTTTTACAGACCTAATTTTAATATCTAATTCCCTTACTAGATTCTTTTCTAGTGTATTTTTACTGACTTCTTTTAATAATTCCTTTACGACAGATTTCATTTTACTACGTTTACTTCTAGGGTTTATAACATCAAAATCTAAATCGGATATAATATTTATTACCTTATCAAATCCCAGTTTATCTATACCATGATATGAAAGGTACTGATACAGTCCACTATGTCTATACAATAAATGAACTGGGTCTTTACCTATTGATAATTTATTAACCTTATGATAATCTTTTAACCAAAGTTCCTTCAACTTATTTTGAACAGTATCGTCAAATAAAGATTTTAAATATACTTGCTCTAAATTAAATCGCTGCTTTAAATTCTTTTTAAGCCTTATTTCGTAGCGTAGAATGTTTTTATTATGATATTCGATAGGTATTGAGTAAAACACCTCTTTATTCCCATTTTTTAACTCTTTTATTTTATCATAAAAAATTAATGATTTTGAAGCCCATTTTGTAAAAAATGTGACAGAATCTTTATAACGATTAGTTTCAAGTCGAGGAAAAGAAATTAAAGAACTAATATATTCATGAACTGAATAATCTACCTCAATATTATATCCATAATCAACTCTAGTCAATATTGCCTTTTTCATGTTCACATTAATATTGTCTGAAAGCATATTAACAGCTTCTTTAATTGTCTTTCTGTTTAAATGAAGAAGATTATTACCAAAGTGAAATTTAGACAAAGAACCATTAAAATAAAGTTTATAAGGTTTGTAGTTTTCATTAAGTATAAAAGTAATCTTCATATTTGAAAGATTTAGTGAAGCTGTATAACCACTATCAGATGTAGATATCTTGGCTTCGCTAATTAACTCCTTAAAATTTGAGTTCTCTTTTGGTTTTATGTCTAAATACCCCTTTATTGTATCAATCATAAGTGTTTCCTTTTTATGGAAATTAGTATAGCTTATTATACCGAGTTATATATTCAATAATTTTCATAACGATTTGTTTTTAAGGTTCAACAAATTGTTAGCCACCATTGTTTCAATATCGTCTGTAGATTGAATACGGTTTTTCAAAATGAAATTCTCTAAATCTCTACGCTTAATAAAAATGAGTTTTCCTGAAGGTTTGGAATAAGGAATTTGATTAGAAGTAATCAATTTTTGCATATAAGAGTAACTTACTCCTATTACAAAAGATGCTTCTTTAATTGTATAGATGCGTTTACGATAGAGATGACTTTTTTTGATTTCTCTTTTGAGGCTTCTTATCTCACGAACTAGTTGTGCAATTCTTGCCATAATGAATAATTTAAAAGCTATTATGGCACAAATCTCTTACATAATAGAAGTTTAATTGATAAGTATTAAGGTAGTGGGATAGTAGTACTTATTTCATCTATTATGTCATTTGTAATGTATTCAAATGCTTTGTGCTTATCTTCACTTAAAGCTTTACTCAGTTGGTTATTTTTAAATGGTTCTCCATTTTTATTGATAAAATGATGAATTACTAATTGATGTCTAAATCGTTTAGTTTCATTATTTAGATAGTTGTTTTCAATCAATAAATCGATTAAATTCGTTATCTGAAACTCAGTTCCGAGCCATTGAATTTTTTTATCCCATTGGTTCTCAAAATGAAATTTAAAATCATCATTTTTTTCATCAATTAGTTTGTTTTTAATTAACACTTTGTATAGGAAATTGATAAATTCTTTTTTGTTTAAATCAGGGTTAAGTAAAAAGGATTTTTTTCTATTTATTCTTAATGGATTAGTGGTATCATTATTATTTTCAATTTTTGAAAGTTTTGTATCAATAATTCTTTTCAACTTAATTAACCTCAACTGAAAATCATAATACTTTTCATCTTTATGTTCGATTTTAAGCAGGAGTTCAATTATATCATTTTCATATTGTTCGAAATACTCATCATAAAACCATTCACCAGAAATTCTATCTCTATGACCACCACCATAGAAATCATCTAACACCAAATAACTAAAATGAGTTTCAAAATTGTGTAGTATTCTATCCTCAAAATATTCAACCTTTTTCTTTACTTCTTGTAGTTCTATAATATAAAATTCTAAATTTACCATACTATTAACGGCTTTTTGTTTTTCCTCGTCAATAACTTTTGCATACACTAAAGTACTTTTTATATCTTTATGCCCCATAAGTTTTGAGATAGTAAAAATATTAACTCCAGCAGTAACTAGTAATGTTGCAAAAGTGTGCCTTGCACAATGAAAATGTACTTTTTTATCAATCCCAGTCAGTTTAATAAGTTTCTTAACTGTCCTATTCATTGAACTAATATGGTCTGAAAGATTGAATACAAATTCTTCATTGTGAGTTTGTTTGTTTAAAATATTCCGAGCGTTATTATTTAAAGGTATATAAACCGTATTCTTAGTTTTATTTTGTATTAATTGTATTCTGTTATCCTTAATGTTAGACCATTTCAAATTTTTAATATCCGATGCCCTAAGCCCACTATAACAACTAAATAAAAAAGCATTCTTTGAATCGTTGTCCCAAAAATCGGTAGAAATTATTTTTTGTATTTCATCCTTTGTTAAAAATACAATTTCGGTTTCTTTCTTTTTAGGTCTTTCAATAAATCTAATAGGATTTTCAACAATGATTTTTTCTTTAATAGCTTGATTAAGTGTTGCATTGATTTTATTGGTATAAGTAACAATAGAGTTATTTGCCAACTCTTTACTTTTAAGGTATTCAATGAAATTTTCAATCCAACTAACCGAAATGTTTTCAAAAGTCAATTTTTTGCCTTGAAATTTAATAAGGTGTTTTAAGGTGTTATCCCAAGCTGTTTTTGTCTTTTCACTTTTCTTGTTTCCTAACTTTTCAAAATAGAGTATGAAATTTGCCTTTTGTAATTGCCTTGATACTAAACCATTTTTTGCATTACCCAATTCAATTTCCAATTTTGCTCTTATATTTTCAACTAACCGTTCTTTTTGTTTTCTAACCTCTTTGGTGTCGGTTGTATTAAAGGTTACTTCTTTTATGGTTTCCCTTACTCGTTTTCCGTTTAAGGTATAATCTAATTGTTTTCTATAAGGTCTATTCTTACGAGAGTTATTTTTATTCCCAATATACTTTGTTCTTAAATTTACTGACATATCATTAGGTTTAGTTTTCTAAATTTAAAAGATAAATTCTACTCAAGTGACAGATACGTGACACTTTTTTGTAACAATCTGCTATAATATGCAACAAAAATAGGTTGCCGAATGACAACCTATAGTAAGTATGAAGTGAGTACTTATTTAATACTCATCTTTAAAGTTTATAATATTAAAACACTAAATAACCTCTACAATTAAGCCATTTTCTGTTTTGGAAACTTTAGCTAAGTTATTTTTAGTCAGTTCTTTAATTGCTTTATCCCATTTCTTATTAGATAATTCAGCTTTAACTTTAATGTCACTTAAAGCACTGCCAGAATGTTCTTTTAAAATGCCTAATATCACTTTTGCTTCATCACTAATTGCCACTTGTTTTTTCTCTGGTCTCATTTGCGGAAAAAAAAGCACTTCCTGAATAGACTGATTATTCGTTAAAAACATCACCAACCGATCCATACCAATTCCCATTCCGGAAGTTGGCGGCATTCCATATTCCAAAGCCCGTAGAAAATCATCGTCAATAAATTTGGTAGCCTCATTATCGCCTTTAGCAGCCAGTTGCAGTTGAGCTTCAAAACGTTCTCTCTGATCTATAGGATCATTTAACTCGGAATAAGCATTGGCAATTTCTTTTCCGCATACCATCAGCTCAAAACGCTCTGTTAACTCGGGATGATCTCTATGCTCTTTACATAAAGGGCTCATTTCTTTTGGGTAATCTATAATAAAAGTGGGTTGGATATAATTTTTTTCACATTTTTCACCAAAAATCTCATCAATTAATTTCCCTTTGCCCATCGTATCATCTACCTCGATGTTCATAGATTTTGTAGCTTCGCGGATTTCATCTTCCGTTTTTCCGTTAATATCAAAACCGGTGAAATCCTTAATGGCATCTGCCATCGTAACCCTAGCGTAAGGCGCTTTAAAATCTATTTCATGTGCTCCATAAGTAGCTTTTGAAGTTCCATTTACTGCAATTGCACAATGCTCTAATAATTGCTCGGCAAAATTCATCATCCAGTTATAATCCTTATACGCCACGTAAATTTCCATTGCCGTAAACTCAGGATTATGTGTCTTATCCATTCCTTCATTTCTAAAGTTTTTAGAAAATTCATACACGCCATCAAATCCACCGACAATTAACCTTTTCAAATAGAGCTCATTGGCAATTCTCATATACAGCGGGATTCCTAAAGCGTTGTGATGTGTTACAAAAGGTTTTGCTGCTGCACCACCTGCAATAGGTTGTAAAACAGGAGTTTCTACCTCAAAATAACCGGCATTATTGAAAAAAGTACGCATTGCATTAAACAGCTTGGTTCTTTTAATAAAAACCTCTTTTACATGTGGGTTCACTACCAAATCCGCATACCGTTGCCTGTAACGAAGTTCGGTATCTGTAAAAGCATCAAATACAACACCGTCTTTTTCTTTTGGAAAAGGCAATGGTTTTAATGCTTTACTTAATAAGGTAAAATTTTTAACCAGTACTGTTTTCTCTCCGACTTTAGTGGTAAACAATTCTCCTTCAATACCCACAAAATCCCCTAGGTCTAATAGTTTTTTAAAAACTTCATTGTATTTGGATTTATCTTCCCCCGGACAAATTTCATCACGATTAAAATAAACCTGAATCCTGCCTTTACTGTCCTGCAACTGTGCAAAAGAAGCTTTTCCCTGAATATTAATAGCCATTAACCTTCCTGCAATTACAACGGAGTTTCCTTCTTTAAAAGTTGTTTTTATGGCTTCGGAATTTGTAGTTACCGGGTAAATGCCTGCCGGATACGGATTAATTCCTAAAGCTCTAAGCCTGGAAAGTTTTTTTCTTCTGACAATTTCTTGCTCCGATAACTGCATATCTAATCTGAATATCTTGATAAAGAAACGGCAAAGTTAATCAATTGTAAGAATTGAAGAAGCAAGTAAGATCGGAAAAAAAGTTGCTTTAATTAAAAAAAAGCGTATATTTGCGGGCTACTTATTTTTAACAAGTAGTATTTAGTAGTATTTAGTTGTGTTTAGTGCTTTTCTAAAGTACTGTTGTTTGTTAATCAATAGAAAGCTTCCCTAAAACGGGTTGCTTTTTTATTTTGGATGGGATTAAACGTCATTTAAAAGAAAAGTGTTTTGTGGTCCCAGAATTTTGAGATATACAAGCCGGCAAAAATAAGGCTGACTAAAAATTTTAAGCCTGTAGAAAACAAAAAACCGACAAATGCACCAAAAGCTGCTTTGAAAGCTCTATTTGAATTAGTACTGTCAAACATCATTTCTCCGACAAAAGCCCCGGCGAAAGGTCCGATTATAATTCCCAAAGGCCCGAAAAAGAGTAATCCTATCAGCAAACCTATAGAAGTTCCATAAATTCCATATTTACTTCCGCCAAATTTTTTGGTTCCCAAAGCAGGAATTACATAATCGATAAGCCATATAAAAATGGCAATACCCAAGGTAATTCCCAGGAATACCCAGTTCATTTCTATTACAGAAATCATATGAAAAATTAAAAGTCCGAACCAACTTGTAAGCGGCCCCGGGAGAACAGGTAAAAATGAGCCAATAATTCCTGAAATAATGAGTATAAAGCCTAATAATAGTAGAAAAATATCCATGAAGATTGCTAGTTGTACCTTATATTAACGCAAAAGCAGAAATTTTGTTATCAAAGATTTTAAAAATGTTCTAAATGATTTCTTTTTTTACAGGTTGCTAGCGATTTTATATAACTTTGTTTTTAAGGAATGAATCTGAGGTTATTGACTGCTTACAGCGATGGATAAAAAAATAAAAAAAGTAACCGTACAAAGACGGAGTTATAGTAACGGAAAACTATTGCTGACAGGAGAATATGTTGTTTTAGACGGTGCGGTAGCATTAGCTGTGCCTACTACTTTCGGGCAAGATTTGGTTGTAGAAACAATTGAAAACAAACAGTTGATATGGAGTAGTTTTACCAATAAAGGAGTATGTTGGTTTGAAGCAGTATTTGATGTACCAAAATTGCGATTGGCTACTGCTACATTTAGCTCAAGCCGGGAAGGAAATACTGATTTTATTGCTGAAACATTGCAACATATTTTACAGGAAGCTCAAAAATTAAACCCCTGTTTTTTAAGTTCGGAATACGGGTTTTCAGTAAAAACAACTCTGACGTTTCCGAGAAATTGGGGTCTGGGAAGCTCTTCCACACTCATCAATAATATTGCTCATTGGGCAGAGATAGATGCATATCAATTACTATGGAGTGCATTTTCGGGAAGTGGATACGATATTGCCTGTGCTCAAAACAGTAATCCTCTTTTTTATCAGTTAAAACATCAAAAGCCTGTTGTAAAAAAAGTGAATTTTAATCCGGACTTTAAAGACCAATTGTTTTTTATCCATTTGAATCAGAAGCAAAATAGTAGAGACGGAATTATCCGATATAAAAAAAATGCTGGAAATATTGAAAAAGAAATTCGGAATATTTCGGCAATTTCTTCTGAAATAATTAATACTAAGTCACTTATCGCTTTTTCACAATTAATGGAAGAACACGAACAAATGATCAGTTCTATCGTGAATATAAAACCTGTTAAAGAAAGATTATTTTCCGATTATTTTGGAACCATTAAAAGCCTCGGTGCCTGGGGAGGTGATTTTATATTAGTGACCGGAAATGAAGAGACTCCGGAATATTTTAGAAAAAAAGGCTATAAAACGATTCTTCCTTACAGGGAGATGGTTTTATAATTACTTCGGTAAATTTTAAAGTTGTTTCCGGGGACAACGGTTAGGATAAATATGAATGCGAATAGTCTTATCTTTGTTCAAAAATAAGGACTTTTGAATACGGACCAATTTATTCCAAAAACACTTTCGGAAAGTATTTCCGGATTTAATGTAACTTGGCAGACTCCTAGCAATATTGCATTGGTAAAGTATTGGGGGAAAACAGAACCTCAGATACCAAAAAATGCATCTGTAAGTTTCACTTTGAATAATTGCCATACGATCACAAGTATTGATTTTGTCAAGAAAAAAAAATCGGATTTGGTTCATTTTGAGTTGTACTTTGAAGGGAAGAAAAAAGATGATTTTAAACCAAAAATTGCCACTTTTTTTAAACGAATAACTACCTATTGCCCCTATATCTTTGATTACGAAATGGTCATTCGATCTGAAAACTCATTTCCGCACAGTAGCGGAATTGCCTCTTCGGCAAGTGGTTTAAGTGCTATTGCCATGTGCCTGATGAGCTTGGAAAAGTTACTGACCGGAGAGGGAGCAAGCGAAGATTTTATAAAACGGAAAGCATCATTTTTAGCACGTTTGGGATCGGGAAGTGCCAGCAGAAGTATAGAAGGCCCTGTAGTGGTATGGGGAGAACACCCGGAAATTGAAGGGAGCTCCAATTTGTTTGGAACAAAATTTAATAATGAGGTACATCCTGTTTTTGGCAATTATCAAGATACCATTCTATTGGTAGACACAGGAGAAAAACAGGTAAGCAGTACATTAGGACATAATCTCATGCACAATCATCCTTTTGCCAGGCAGCGTTTTCAGCAGGCAAATGAAAACCTCTCTCAATTAAAACAAATTCTCATACAAGGGAATACAGATGATTTTATTACTCTGGTAGAGAGTGAAGCATTGGCATTGCATGCAATGATGCTAACAAGTGATCCGTATTTTATTTTGATGAAACCCAATACGTTGAAGATTATTAACGAAATATGGGAATACAGAAAAAAACAGGATAGTACCGTTTGTTTTACACTGGATGCAGGAGCTAATGTTCATGTACTATACCCGGAAAATGAAAAAGAGAATATTTTGCAGTTTATTGAAAATCAACTTTCTAAATACTGTAAAAAAAATCAGTATATTTGCGATCATGTAGGTTTAGGTGCTTTGAAAAAATAATTTTTTTGGTTTTAATGAAATTAAAAACAAATGTCTTTTTTATTGTATTTGGGCTGTTGTCCGTAGGTTCTTTTTGTCAGGAAACTATTTGGTTTGATGCAAATTACACCATTACCACAATAGAAAAAGCAACTTATTACAGACCTACTCCAAAGGAAAAAAGAAATAATGTATTGATTATTGATTATTATAAGAACGGTAAAAAATACAGAGAGGGAAAAGCAAAAAGTGTAGTATTAAATAATGAATTATTTCGAGGGGTTGTCACCTATTATTATCCGAATGAAACGATCTTTAAAAAGATTACTTATAAAAAAGGGGTTATAGATGGGGTTTATCAGGAATACTATAAGACAGGCGAATTAAAAGAAAGCGGTAGATACAATAATGGGAAGAAAAACGGAAATTGGAAATTATATAATAAAAGTGGAAAGATAAAGAGTAAAGGCACATACAGAGATGGAGAAAAAGTCGGTATATGGAAAATATTTTATAAAAACGCATACTAAATTGACTCTTAATTATATATAGCGCATTTTGCGCTATTTTTTAGTCGAATAAGGACATATTATGAAAGGACCGTTATTTTATGCTAAAATTTTGCTATTTGGAGAATATGGAATTATAAAGGATTCCAAAGGTTTGGCCATTCCGTATAATTCATACAGAGGCGCTTTAAAATTAGCAGCGAATTTGTCAGGAGAGGCTAAAAAATCTAATGAGAATTTAGTGCGATTTTTTGAATACTTACATCAGTTGGATACAGATGTGGTTTCATTTGATTTTAATGAATTTAAAGCGGATTTAAAACAGGGGTTGTATTTTGATTCCTCTATTCCGCAAGGGTATGGAGTGGGAAGTTCCGGGGCTTTAGTTGCTTCTATTTATGATAAATACGGGCAGGATAAGATAACCGTATTGGAAAACTTAACCAGAGATAAGCTGCTAAAGTTAAAAAAGATTTTTTCCTTAATGGAATCTTTTTTTCACGGTAATAGTTCGGGCTTAGACCCGTTAAACAGCTATTTGAGCTTACCCATTTTAATCAATTCCAAAACCCATATAGAACCGGCCGGAATTCCGTCACAAAAAGAAGGGAAAGGTGCGGTATTCTTACTGGATTCAAAACAAGTAGGAGAGACACAGCCCATGGTAAATATCTTTATGAATAAAATGAAGAATAAAGGTTTTAGGAAAATGTTACATGAAGATTTTGCCACATGTACCGACGCTTGTATAGAAGATTTCTTATACGGAAATGTAAGATCCCTATTCAGCAATGTCAAAAAATTATCAAAAATTGTATTCGCCAATTTTAAGCCTATGATTCCGACACCGATTCACAATATCTGGAAACAAGGCATAGATACGAATGATTATTATTTAAAACTATGCGGTTCCGGAGGAGGAGGTTATGTTTTAGGATTTACCCAAGATTATGAAAAGGCCAAACAAAAACTGCAGGACTACAAACTTGAATTGGTATATAGGTTCTAGTTAAACAGTTGTGATGGCGAATTCTTCTAAGATTTCTTTGCCTTATAAACTATTCAGCCTGCTTTCAGTAGTAAGGGGATACAATATCTTAGTATTGATGCTGGCACAATATCTGGCGGCAATTTTTATATTTTCTCCTGAAAAATCCGTACGAAATGTTGTACTGGATATACATCTTTTTTATATCGTTTTAGCTTCCGTATGTGTAGTAGCTGCAGGCTATATCATCAACAACTTTTACGATGTTAAAGTAGATCAAATAAACAGACCCATTAAATCCAAAATAGATAACTATATAAAACAGGAAACAAAATTATCGCTGTATTTCTTTTTAAATTTTGTAGGATTTTTAGCTGCATATTTAGTATCCTACAGAGCGGCTATCTTCTTTTCGGTATATATTTTTGGGATATGGTTGTATTCTCATAAACTCAAAAAATACCCTTTTACAGGATCTTTGACCGCAACTATTCTGACCATAACACCATTTTTTGCGGTTTTTGTGTACTTTAAAAATTTTTCTAACATTATTTTCATACATGCTGTTTTCTTGTTTTTGGTGATCATGGTAAGAGAATTTATCAAAGATTTGGAAAATATTAAAGGGGCCGTTATTGGAAATTATGATACTTTTCCTGTTGTTTACGGAGAGAAAAAAACAAAGCAATTATCGATATTGCTGTTAGCTTTTACATTCGTTCCGGTTGCCATTTTATTTACCTACCCGGCTATAAGTTATATGAAGTACTATTTTTATTTTGCTGCAGCAGTACTTATGTATGTTGGTTTTTACCTGTGGAAAGCTACTACACGGATTCATTATACCCGACTGCATATCATTTTAAAACTGCTACTGTTAATAGGAATTTTTAGCCTAATATTTATGGATACAAGTTTAATTTTAGAAAAGGTGATCGATCAGCTTGATTGATTTGAATGAAACTTGAGTACCTTTGCAAAAAAATAAAAATGAATTCAAATAAAAACTCGTCGAGAAGACGACAGATACATAAAAGAAACATCTTTCAGAGAGAGAAAAGACATTGGAAACCTGATGAATCTTTAGGAATTAGGTTAAACAAATATATTTCAAATTCCGGGATTTGCTCCCGAAGAGAGGCAGATACCTATATAGAACACGGAAGTGTTACCGTTAATGGAAAATTGATAACGGAAATGGGGTATAAAGTACAGCCAACAGATGTTGTTAAATTTGACGGGAGCATCATATCGCCGGAGCAAAAAAAATACATATTATTGAATAAGCCTAAGAACTATATTACCACGATGGAAGATGAAAGCGGTAGAAAAACAGTTATGGAACTAGTAGCCAATGCAACTCATGAGCGTATCTACCCGGTAGGCAGATTAGATAGGATGACTACAGGGTTATTGTTATTTACGAATGATGGAGAATTAGCCAAAAAATTGACTCACCCTAAACATAACGTTCGTAAACTCTACCATGTTTCTTTGGAAAGAAAATTAGATTTGAAAGATTTACATACCTTAAAAGGAGATGTAATCATTGAAGGGAGAAAAGTATTTATCGATGCCGTTTCTTATATAGAAGGGGAGCAAAAAACAGAGATAGGAATAGAAATCCATTCGGGGAGAAATAGAATTGTCCGTAAAATATTTGAGCATATAGGGTATAAGGTCATAAAATTAGACAGGGTTATTTTTGCAGGCTTAACCAAAAAAAATCTGCCCAGAGGAAGATGGAGGACACTTACCGATCAGGAAATAATCAATTTGCAAATGATGTGATACCGATTAAAGTTGAAAAGTTTACAAACTTTTTCATTTTTTAGGTCACTCCGTTGGTATGGGCCAGACGGACCAGTTGCATATTGGTTTTGGCATCAAAAAGGTCGCGGAGTTTACTCAACCGAGACCTTTGCCGAATTGATTTGACAAAAAAGTTCGACGCCCGAAGAAAATTTTCAACCGGAATAACCTGTTGGTTTTGAGGATTTAAAATTCAAGGTTTCATCTTTCCAAGCCCGGATTTAAGTGTTGATATCGATGTCTCATTTCTCCTCAAAATTTACCTTTAGCCATCTTTTATCATGTTAGTTATACAACAATTTGTTTTACCGTACCGAAGTACTTACAATTCTATTCATATTACCCGGTAGCACCTCACTACTAAGATGCACAATTCTTCAAAATTTGTATGTGTGAAAAACAGAAATAGCTATTTTTTACCACTGCATTTTTAAGGGATACTACTACCTGCAGTATAAATAAATTTTTTAACTCTTAATCCTTTGTTGATGAAATTTTTAACATTTCAAACAAAGAATATTCTAATTTTATATCCTTATTGATATTTGATGAATTGAAAGATTCTTTAATGATTTTTTTTATATTGAACTCGTTTAGACCTTTTGGGTTTAAGCGAAAATTAGAAGTTTTTAGCTCTGTTGAAGGCTTTTTTGAGTTGCATAGCAGTACTACGGAAGGAAAAAAGACAAGAACAGAGCAGAAAACACCCATTTTTTAGCAAATCCAAAAGGTCTAAACGAGTTCATTATTAAACCCAAATGGGTAAAATTTTAAAAGATTTATAGGGTAATTTTAATTTTCTTCTTTAGCTCATTTCCCAGATGATCAACAACTGTTATTACATAGCTCCCTTCTTTAGGTTGAATCCCCAATTCGTGAAACTTTGTAGTCTTCCCCTGATAATGACCATCTATATACCAGAATAAAACAGCATTTTCATCAGAATGAGTAACTTTTAAAACAACATCATTCCTCTGGCCATTAAAATCTTTAGGCAGGTATATTTTGTTTTGATTTTTCGGATATATAAATGCCATTAGCTTTTCATTTACACGCAAACAAGAGTTTTTAAAGTCCGGGAGTTGTTGATAAAAAGGGTTTTTCTTTTTATAATAATATTCCATTACCGGAGGTAAAATAAACCAGGATTTTTGCACAATATCCGTAGCCTTTTCACACGAAGTATTTACCAGGTACTCTCCGGTTTTATTCAGGTGAACTATTTTGTGATATGGACATGGTTTGGAATGTAAACCTGTAATAGAGACATCTGCCGATATTTTCTCTTCACAAAGTTCGGTAGCTCTATATCCGCTTTTGCTGCATACTTCTTCCGTGACCATTTCATTTAGAGGCATATCAAACCATCGGCTTTTTGGAAGTTTATCAAATACTTCAAATAATATGGGAGCTGCTGTTTGAATACCGATCAGTCCGGGTCTTCCTTCCCCGTCTGCATTGCCTACCCAAACACCCACTACATAATCTTTGGAAGTTCCAATAGCCCAGGCATCTCTGTAACCAAAACTTGTTCCTGTTTTCCACGCAATCTCTTTTGAAGAATCAAAATATTCCCAATTCTGATTTGCTCCCGGCCTGTATACCTCTTTCAAGCTCTCAAAAGTAAGGTATATAGATGCTGCATTTATCAAATTTTTTTCCTGCTTTATTTTACCAGGATTCATTTTTTCATCAAAAATATAAGTGGGTTCGCAAAATTCATTGGAGTAGTATCCCAATGTTTCATTATAATGGTTAATAGTAGAGGAAAAAGCAGCGTAGTTTTTACACAAATCCCACAGATTGCTCTCCGCGCCTCCCAGAATTAAAGTAAGGCCATAATGGTCAGGAGGTTGGTTAATATCATGAAAATTTAATTCTTGTAGGTAATGGTGAAATTTATGTAATCCGAATTCTTGTAGCATTTTTACTGCCGGAACATTTAATGAACGGGCAAGTGCTTTTTTTGCGGAAACGGCTCCGGCAAAATCCCGATTAAAATTTTCAGGCTGGTAAGTACCTATTTGTGTAGGTGTATCCGGAATTAAAGTTTCAGGTAAAATAATTCCGTCATCTAACATAGCTCCATATAAAAAGGGCTTTAAAATACTTCCCGTGCTCCTGGGCTTATCAATAATATCCACATCTTTTTGATGTTCTGAAGTTGTGGGCGTATTCCCTATATATGTGAAAACCTGGCGTGTTTTTACATCTAATATCAAAATTGCAGCGTTGTATATTTCATTTTGAGATAATTTTTCATAATGAGCTTTTACTATTTGATTGACTTGCTTCTGTAAGTAATAATCAATAGTGGTTTTTACTACCTTCCCCTCTTTCTTTTTACTGATTTTTTGTAAAAGGTGTGGGGCTATTTGAGGAATAGCATAGGGCTTTGACGGCAGCTTTTCTTGTATGGATAATTGATAGGTCAGAGAATCTATAATGGAGTTCCGCAATAGTTTTTTCAATAGTTGATTTCTCTTCTTTAATAGCTTTTCTTGATTTTTCCCCGGATACATCAAACTCGGTGCATTGGGTAAAATTGCCAATGTTGCAGATTCTGCCCATGACAAATCCCCGGCACTTCTGTTAAAGTAACGCCAGGATGCTGCATCTAACCCAACAATGTTACCTCCAAAAGGAGCATTGTTTGCCCATAAGGATATGATCTTTTCTTTGGACGCTCTAAATTCTAACCGGGTAGCTAAAATAATTTCTTTGAGTTTTTCCATATAGGTTCTGTCAAATTCTTTCCTCGACAATCTGATCACCTGCTGGGTTATGGTACTTCCGCCTCTTTTTATTTCTCTTTGCTTTGCATTTTCTATCAATGCCTTAATGATTGATATGGGATTGAATCCCGGATGCCAATAAAAATATTCATCTTCAAAATGAATTAAACAGTGCCGGAACTTTTTTGGTACTTGTGCGTTTTCCGGAAATCTCCATTGGCCGTCTTTAGCAATTTTTGCACCAAGCAATTTATCTTCTCTACTAAGTATGACCGTAGATGTTGATTCTCGAAATAATTTTTCCGGCAGGCAAAAGGCATACCAAATCATGCCTGCTCCCAAAATAGCTAATTTGATAAAGTGCTTTTTTATGTATCTCTTATTAATCCTCAATTAGTAGTCTTATTGAGCTTTGTCAAACGGAATCCGCTTCCCTGTCAATACTTGTATTCATAGGTATTATGATTCGCACGCTACAACACAGGAATGTTATAATTTTACTTTATAACCGTAACCCATTTTCCTTTACTCCTTGTCAAATAATCATGATCATACATGGCCTCTACTTGTAGTCCGGGTACATAATAAGTACCCAAATAGGATGCATTTAACAAAACGGAAAATGTCTTACTACTGTTTTTTGTTCCTTTTCTCGACAGGTCAAAATAGAAATTCACCCGATCGTCTCTTATATCCGTATACCTGGCCTTACTGTCTGTACCGCCATTATAAGCGGCAAACCTGGTATTAATGATTTCCCAGCCCGAAGGAAAAAATTGTGAAAGAGCGATATCACTCACCTTTTCATTGTTCAAGTTTGTTACCGTAACGGTTGCTTTAAATTCGCGACCTTGTTTCAGTTTACTGATAGTAACGGGTGTTCCGTCGGGCAGGGAATATTGAACATCCGATGATAGTCCCCTGCTTACTGCCAAATCACCTCCCAACGGAAGCTTCCCTTTGGTTATTATACTTACATAAATGGTATTACTTCCCATATTTTTTAGTTTCAACTGATAATCCCCGGTATGGATATTCAGACTTCTTTCAATGATACTTTTTGAGGTTTCGAGTGTTGTTTTTTCTCCTTCAAAATGATATCGAGCTTTGATAGATTTTCCACCGTTTTTAATCATCATTTTCCCCATGACCAGCAAGCTATAAGCCGTTGTTTGTGTACTCATCCATTGATTACCTGACAAATCTTTGGCAATTGATTTCGCTAATTCAAAAGTTTTGGGGTCATCCAATAAAAGCATTGTTTCCAATGCCATGGCTTTATTTCTGGTTACAGAGCCGTAGGTATATTGCGTATCTCTGTCATTAAATTCTATACCGGCTGTATTTGTCAGTTCTTCACTTGCCCGGCCCTGACCGATCAGTGCATAGGCTGCTGCCAGCCTCCATTTGGCTTCATTGGAAAGATCTTTATACTCTCTTAATCTGTTCATCGCTCCCAAATCAGGATTTCCGGACAGTGCTAAAGTGTACAAACGATATGCCTGGTTCATATCTCCCGAATAGCCATCGGGAGCAACTCTCCACTTCCTGGCTGCCTCTTTTTGATAGCGTATCCAATTCTTCTTGAATGAAAAGGGTAGTACATATCCTCTTCTTTCTGCTTCCAGCATAAAATGACCCGCATAAGTAGTTCCCCAATCGTTAGAAGAGATTTCACCCGGCCAATAACTCATGCCTCCATTGGGTCTCTGGAACTCACCTAATCTTTTAATTCCTTCTTTAATATGATTTTCTATATGATTTCTTTTTACCGTAGATAAATCAAACAAATCTGTCATATATAACTGGGGAAAAACACCGGATGTTGTTTGCTCCAAACAACCATGAGGATACTGAATCAAATATTCCAACCGTTTTTCAAAATCAATAGGCGGAATGGATGAAAATTGTAATCTTCCGGAATTACTTCCTGTTGTTCCGAAAGTTGAGAAATCTAACGTTACTTCCTGATGAGCTTGTATTACTTTATTGAGTACTCTTGATGTAACAGGATTAGGGTTTATCACATCGACTTCCACATGGTACTTAGCTGTATTCGCTCCTGACTTTGCTTTAACCAGGATCGTTTGAACTCCTTTTGCTTTGCTTATATCCAAATTAAAGTAAGCCATTTGTTCTCCTGTTTTGCTAAATGCTACAGATGCTTCTTTTTTACCTGTAACTTTAATTCCGCCTGATGTTTGTATGCTTACGGATACATTTTTAATATGATCTTCATTCGCAAAAACGGTAACCGGTAATGTAACTTTCTCTCCCGGGCTTAGCTTTCTGGGTAAAGAGGCTAAAGCCATTAAAGGTTTTTTTACTTTTACGGTTTTATCTGTATTGCCGTATGCTTCGTCATCAGTATTTCCGGCAACGATCATAGCTCTTACGGAACCTATATAATTTGAGAGTTGCAATGTATGTTTATTTTCACCTCCGGGTTTTAAAACAAAAGGCCCTAAGTGTTTTACTACAGGTTTAAAACGGTTGGCTTTTCTATTCTTTGATACCTCTGAAGTACCGTCCCCGCCAATGGCAAATACCTGGTCGATACTTCCGGAATAGGCCCCGAGAACATCATCGTATATATCCCAGGTTCTTACTCCCAGTGCTTCTCTTTTATAGAAGCTTTCATATGGATTTGGTGTTTTAAAGCGCGTAAGATCCAGTAAGCCTTCCTCAACAATCGCCAGTGTATAGGTCATTGGCTTTTGGTTTTTTTCAGAAATGGTTACTGTAAACTCCTTTTCCGGTTCTATAGTATCGGGCATGGAAATTTCAGGCATCAATTTTTTACTGATGTCTTCAACCTTAATGGGAATAGTACCGTACAGCCGAATAGGCAGATCATTTTCTACCCTTGAATGCGGTTGTAACAGCGATATATTGACAAAAAAGTTGGGAATCATATTAGCAGTAATCGGAATTTCAACTACGGTTTTTCCTTTTTTTGTATCTGCCCACAAATGTTTTATTACTTCGTTTCCATTTTCCAAACTTATCAAAGCTTTGCCTATATGTGCGGAAGGCAAGGTGATTTTAGCCGTTTCTCCTACCTGATAGCTTTTCTTATCCGAAGTAAAAACAAGCATTTTAGCTGCTTCTTTAGTATCCGAAGGAGTGTTCTCCCACCAATTATCGTAGAAATACATGACCCTGCCTGTCGCATGTCCGCTTACCGGATCAATTACACGGATGAGGTATCTCCCCCGATCACTTTTCGGAATAGAAATAGTAATATGTGCTTTCCCCTGATGGTCAGTATCAATTTGTAAACTTTTATATGCTTTGTGATAAGCGTCGGAATGATAGCTTGATAAATTATCTCTTCCTGAGTTCCACCACCAGCGCCACTCTAGTTTATACAGTTTGATTTTTACATTCTTTCTCGCAATCGGTTTCCCTTGATCAGACAGTGAAATCACATCGAAACGGTAATTTGTTTTGGTATTATAAGATCCATAAGTGTCTTCTTTGGGTGACTGAAGGCCGACAAATGAAGAATACGGGGCGAATTTTTTTGAAAATGCATCGATCGAAAAGTCTCCTCCGGTCTCAAAAGCTTTCGCCAGAAAATGGATACGTAACATTCCGGGTGCATTTTTTCCTACCGATAGTTTATTTTTGATCTTGGCAAGTCCGGCATCATTTACTTTTCCATCAAAGAGGGTTACTTCTTCGGTTCTGTATTCGCGTGTAGGATCGTGAAATACATATTTTTTGTAACCGTCAAAAACTGTAGAAGTGTGAACAATTTTAGCTTTTATTTGTGCTCTTATATTTCCGGCCGGTGCTCCGTGTAACCAATTTAACTGCAGGTTTCCATTTATTGGCTTATCGTGAGAAAATATCTCTTTGTCAAAATCCAAATGAATTTTTAACCTGTTTGGTTTTACGGCCTCCACATGTAAGTTTTTGGTAAATTGGGCACCTCCGACAGATACTTTCGCCCGATACATTCCCGTAATGCTCTCGACAGATGTCGCAAATGGAAATGCATAAAACCGATTTACATGTTTTGTAATTACTTTTTTATAAACCAACTTTCCATTAGGGTTTATTACTTCTATTTTAACAGGATGTTCTTTTGGGAGCTTATTATTGCTGTCATCCAAAACAAAATTTAAATGAATAGAATCGCCGGGCCTCCAAACTCCTCGTTCGGCATATATATACCCTTTCATCCCTTTTTGTGTTTTAGCTCCCGAAACATCAAATTTGCTCAGAGATAAGGAATTTCCGTCATTAAGTTTGATATATGTAGTATTTCCGGATTTAGTAACCACTGCAAAATAAGCTTCTTTGTCCGAGTCATATCTGGCAATACCTCCTTCATTGGTGGTTAATTGATGAAATTTCTGTTGCTGATAATTATACAAAGAAATTTTGGCCCCACTGACAGGTTGGGCTGTCAGGATATCTGCCACTGCAAAAAAGTAATTATTTGTATGCCCTCTTTTGACAATGACTCCTAAATTGGAAGCAATCAGGTTTTGAGAAATATATGCGTTGTTGTAATAGGCTTTATGGCAAGGGTTATCTCTTTGTTGCCAGTTGTAATAGTAGTTTCTGTATCTGTATAATTTGTTATTCCAGTATTGTTCTTCTTTTTCTTCTTCTCCGTGATACACCTCCGTTAATTCTTCTATTGGTTTCATTTCCGCTCCTTCCTCACATCCATACAAAGAGTATTCTTTTCTGAAGCTCAATTCAACCCTGTATATTGAACCTGCATCTGCTTTAAATAATTTAGACAGATCAATACTATAAGCCTTCCAGTTTTTGGTATGCTCTGATGTATTTTTTATTAATTGAATTGTTTTTTTAGCTACTCTTCTCCCGACTCTTCTAACCTCATTCTTACTATTCAGGTTATTATTCTGGAGAAACTGCAATACATTATCTTGATAAATTTTGATGATGCGAACATCCACCGCTCTGAGGTTTACAGCTTCAAAATTAAATTTCAGATTATCGGAATCAGGTAAAAAATTCCCTGAATTAACTAACTTTACAGCCGGTTTTAATTCCTCAAAAACTAATGAAGTACTAAATTGTTCCTTCAACTTATAACCTCCTGTATTTTCTATTCCCCGAAATACCTCTATAACCGTGTTCCCTGTAACCTGTTCTCCAAAATATACTTTCAACAGGTTTCCATTTACTTCAAATTTTGGATTGCTTATGTTTTTTACAGTTACCAAGCCATTAAAATTTTGGTCTTTTTTTAACGGATCGGAAAAATTGACGGTAATGTATTGCTGGCCTTCCCTAAAGACATTTACACGGGTTACCCGGAAGTTATTTTTTCCGGGAACGACAATAGTATCTTCCCCCGAAACATCTGATTTAATGCCTTTCCCATTCCACGCAATCAATAGGGCATCATCATTTTCAAAGCGTTGTATACTGTCTAACTTGAAATTAAAAAAACGGCCTTCAGGATCAGAATTATCCCATACTATGTTAATATTCTTTTTTCTTTGAGAAGCCTTTACCAGTTTTTTAGCAGCTTCCAATTTTATAATATCGGCAGACTCCAAAGTACCTTCTACAAATTGCCAGTCTTTACTGTAAGACTGTAAGTTATTGACGGAAATAGCAATACCCGGCTTTATCGTTTTACATTGAAAAGTGTAAGTCTTCTTGTCTTTAGGCACTTCTTCAAATACCTTATCCATTTGTATGGTAACAGTATATTCCGTATCAGGTTTTAAAGGAGAACTTGGTAAAAACCGGAGAACATTGCTGTTCTTCAATACCAAATTGCCCGCTACCTCAGGATAAACTGAAAGAATATCTTGAGGAATATGGTCTTCTCCCTTCCATCTTTCAATTGATTTTGTAAAGTACAACTCCAAAGCATCAGAAGTAGAAATAATACCTGTTGTCGTGTAGTTTATGTAATTTCGGTATTTGTATATGTTATCCGGGTTTTTCTTGTTTTTACATGAAAAAACAAAAACGATAAGTAGTGCTGAAATAGCGATTTTTGGCATTGACATAGCTCAAAATTTTTAGTTCCTTGATTAGAAAAATTCTTATTTACGGTTGTAAGTTACTAATTTTTATTGAGAACTCATCTTGAATGTTTTGATATAGTTGTTTCTGATTTTCTTTTACTGCTAACACGTAATCTGCTTTTTTATCGATGATTATCTTTGCTATCTTCTCTTGCCAACCCATTGCCTCTATGGTTACTACTGTATTTTCTAAACAGCGTGCCTTTAGCAATTCTGGAATTGCAGTAATTTCATTTGACTTTTCACTGGTTTTTACTTGACTTGGAACTAAATTTTGTTCACTAGCCCATGCGCTGACAATATGCTAGGGTGATTTCTTACCATAACTTTTTGCTCCTCTGAGGGTTTTATCATCTACTGCAACGACCTCTTTGTCATTCAACTTAGCAAGTTCTTTAACCCAATCTATAAAACAATATTCAAATTGCTTCGGATTGATAGCAGAAAATACTCTGTTGAAAGTGTCGTGAGAGGGGATACCCTTATCTGGTTTGAGAAAGGTTTTGAGAAAATCTTCTTTTTCCAGACCATACTGTTCCATTTCATTCCACGAATCCCCTCCACAAATCACAGAAATAATACCAATAAGGAGGATGTCATTTAAATGGTGTCTTTCCTCAAATCACGACTAGGATCGTCTACTTGACTGAAAATAGTTAATAGTTTATTGTTGTTTTACATTGATGTTAAAATATTGATTACTAGTATAATATACAAATAATCAATCACATAAACAACAATTATTTGATTGAATGTCAAATATTTAAACCGCTCTTTAACATATAGAACCCTATAGAAAAATAAGAATAAAATCTAACTTTCAGAAACTTTTTACGGTGCGTTTGCTCTGATTTTTCAATTCAAAAATTTGGAGATAAAAAATAATTTACATACTTTTGTTTTTGTAATCTGAAGTAAAAAGAGTTGTGGCTTAAAAAAATTGATAGCAATTGTATTTAGTAACCCCGCCTCTAAGTAGATCTTTTTTCATTGTACCGTTTTAACACTGCCTTTTTTTTAGTATCAAACAAAAGGCATAACATATCATTTTAAAATAGTAATTTTATTTTCGGTTTTTACTTTTTATATTGTATTGTGTTATTACAGAGTAATAAAAAGTGAAATTTAGGAAGAAAGGAACATTTTGTAGTCAGTTATAAAAATGTTAAACGAATATCAATGTAAACAGAAGCAAAAAAAATGGTAAATAAATGGATTTTAGTATTTTTAATTTACTAATTATTACCGGTGTAATTAACGGGCTGATCTTTGGAACGGTTGTTTTACTAAACCCAAAATATCAATCGAAACCCAATAGAAATATAACTCAGGTAGCCATATATCTTTCTTTAAATAATTTGTATTATTGGCTAGTTGATACAGGTTATAGTGTCAACATATCTTTTTACGAATATTTGTACGTTCCCTGGAATTTACTAATACTGCCATTTTATATCTATTTTGTTGTTTCCTATTTGAGAATTGAACTCAAAAAAGGAAAATTATTTTTGATTCCTTTTTACGTATTTTTTCTTTTTCATGTCATCATATTAATTAATGATTTAGTACTTGGCGGTTTTTTAAATAAAGAAATCATCCACCTGTGCTACTACATAGAGGAGTATGTTTCAATTTTATATACGGTTTTTCTTATTTATAAAACATTTGAATTAATAAGAAAATATGAAAAAAATGCTGTAAACTCTCTTCATAGTGATGTGGTTATTAGTACAAGATGGTTGAAACAGCTTCTAATAATAGGTGTTATTGTTTGTTCAATATGGGTTTTTTTAACAATGTATAGCCAATATGGAAACCTCAGGCAATTTGATGTTATTGGAAAATATTTTTTATGGCTTTCCATCTCTATTTTAATTTATTGGTTAGGCTATTCTGTTGTTTACCATAACCTTGTCTTTAGACAAAGAACCGATTTAAGAAATACAATTGCGATTAAAGAAAAGAAAACTCCAAAAACCGCATCAAGCCTCAAAATAAATGAAGTTAAAGATTTGATAACAAAGGAACTGCTTTTTTTAAATCCTAATTTCAGCTTAAGTCTTTTATCGGAAAAATCAAACCTAAGTGAAGGATATCTCTCACAATTGTTTAGCGATCATAGTGAAGTTAATTTTTCAAGTTATGTAAACAAACTCAGAATCAGTAAGGCTAAGGAATTTTTAACAAATCCTAAATTTAAGAATTATACGATTGTGTCTATTGGTTTGGAGTCAGGGTTTAACTCTAAATCTGTTTTTTATGACGCCTTTAAAAAATACACGGGAATGACACCTTCCGAATACAGAAAAATGTCCTGATATCTTAGAAACTAAGATAGTAGGATATGGTAATCGTTTTATATTATTTTATTTGTGGCATTACCAACTTTTATTTTATGAACAAATTAAAATTTATTACACTCGCCTTATTTTTACTTAGTACGCTATTTAATTGTACGAAAGATGATAGTTATTTAAGTCAAACTGCCCTAAATTCGAAACTACATATTGAAAAGTTAAATTATGATGAGTTATTGAAAGATAAAGATATAACTCCGGTTTTACAAAAGATAAAAAACAAAGTAAAGCGGAATAAAAACCTTCAGACTCAAATCAATAGAAATGTTACGATTGGTAACGGATTAGTGATTTTGGATGACGAAATAGCAAAAATCACACTCGATAATACCATATCATGGACTTTTATGATAGAAACACCCACACATGAAACTTCAGCTATTGAAAATTTTATGATAAAAAAACATAATGGAGCATTTACATACTTTCTTATAAAATACCGGGAGCGTACGGAAATAAATAATGAATTCTACACTGTAACTCTTGAAGCACTTAACGGAGATGCTCTGGACACCGGCGGTTTGGATCTGTTTTCCAGAGATGCTTTTGACTGGGTTTTTCCGAATGATGGTGGTGGTACGGGTAGTGGTCCTTGTGAAGGTATTTTGGTATATGATCATTGTAATCTGGGAGGCAATCCGGACGGACACTGGCCGGTTTTGCAAAACGACGGGGTTACGTATTGTAGTGGTAGCCCGCTATTGTATATAGATTTTTCACACTGTGAGAACTACGGTGTTCCGGACCCTCCTGTGGGAGACCCGTTGGGAGGAGGTGACGGTTCCAATGGAGATCAGCTTGTTGGAGGAGGTGGAGGAAGCTCCGGTGGTGACGGAGACCCAACGCTTACAACTCTTGTGGGTATCATACATAGTGAAACCCCATGTGATTCCAGACCGGAAGGAGATTTGAATGGGGATTGCCAAATTGACTATTACGAAGCCTGTTTACTAAATGGAAACCCACAAGAAATATGTGAATGTGTCCAAGTAGGTAATAATATAAATGATTGTTTTGATATAGCTTTAAATAGTTATATTGATACACTTACTGATAATGAAATTGCCGAATTTAATTGGTATGAAGATAATCCTTCTCAAAGAGTTGATGTTAAAAAATTAATGAAATGTTTTAAGGATGTAGATCAAAGTTTATTATCGCCTCAAACAACTTATTCTTTAACTATTTTTATTGAACAACCCGTTCCAAATACTGATGAAACGTATAGTGGGACAGATCCAGGTCATACTTTTGTTTCAATGAGTATAAATGATCCAAATTCACCTAATAATAATGTAACTCAAGTTTTTGGGTATTATCCAGCTACTAGTGTAAACCCTCTAATAGGAAATAATACGGCAAATGGGGAATTTAGAGATAATAGTGGGCATAATTATCATGTAAGCGTAACTATCAATTTAAATAATTTAGATTTTTTTAATTTAGTTAATTTTGTTGAAACTTGGAACAACCCTATACCAGGATATGATTTACAAACTAATAATTGTACAGATTTTGGTATTGAATTGGGAAATTTAGCAGGAATGCAATTACCAGATACAACTGGTTCATGGAGTGTAGATATTCCATTAATTGGAGAAGTAGAGTTAGGTTCAGGCAGCAACCCAGGTAATTTAGGGCAAGATGTAAGAAATTTGAATAATTCTAATATCACTGTTAATACTACCTCCGGAAGTCCTGCGCAATCTAGTCAAGGAGAATGTAATTAAAAATAAATATGTAGACATGAAAGTTATATTAATAGGAATAATTTTATTTTGTGCTAGTTGCACACAATTAAAATCAAACAAGATGTATGAAGGCGAGGTATATATAAAGCTAATAGATATTGGCAGTTTATATGGTGCTCCTAAAGAGATGGTTGAGAAGGTTAAGCATGCAACCGCAAAGGATAACACTATTACTGAAGGTAAAAAAGATGAAATTAGAGGATACTTTAAACTTCTTATTAAACACGATTTGTTAGAAAAACCATATTTCAAGATGAAACTTTTTGAAAGTGAAATAGTTAATGTTTTTGTAAATGAAACTAATTATTTAAAAATAAAACCTTTAATAGATAATTTAAATCGAGATGAGGAAAAAATCAAAGTAAAATTTAGGGGTGATAAAAAAGAGAAAGACATTTACTTTGCCAATGAAATAATTTCTATTAATAAAGTTAAAGGTAAAACAGACTGGAAAAAGTAATTCTATACTTTTATATCACTTTCGATGACCGATAGTACTAGCGTATCTATTAATCAGACTATTGGGTTTTATCCAGATCCAGACAATATTCCAAGCATTTCATCCCCATCTACTGGAGGTAGATTTTATGATAATGAACAACATTATTACGATGTAAGTGTATCAAGTGAATTAGATTCTATTCAATTTTCAAGTGTCATAAACGGTTTAAGAAATTTTTCTAATTCACTATATAATTTAAATTCCTTAAATTGTACTGACATTGGAATTCAATCAGCATTAAATGGAGGTATTACATTACCGGATACAACTGGTTCTTGGGGTAATTTTCTATTAGGACAAGGAGCCGGAAGTAATCCAGGGGATCTAGGAGAGGACATAAGAGATATGGCAAATCCCTTAAGCCCTAATCACAATCCTTCTTTAACTATAAAAACAACACCAGGAATTGGGCCAGCCTTTAGATTAGCAAATAGAAATAATTACTTAAAATAAAAACATAATAGTTATGATGAAATTTCTTTTTTTGCTTCTTTTTTTCTTTGTTAATAACTCTTATTTTGTTGATAACCAAAAACACAAAAGAACGGAGTGAACTTTAGCGGCCAGCTAGCTTTTTAGAGCCATCCCCCGTATTAGTCTCCGTTCTTTTTAAAAGTTACTTAGAACCATATAGAATTTCAGTTTCTGCCCTTATTAAAGGTCTTAGTTTAAGTAACTATTATTAATATCTAATTACAAAATTATGAAAACAAATGAAATTATCGGAATCGATGTCAGTAAATTATTAATTGATGTTTGTATCTATTCTAAACAAATTGTTCAACAGTTTGAGAACAGTAAATCTGGATTTAAATTAATGCTAAAGTGGAGTTTTAAAAATTCGTCTTTCTCTAAAGAAGAAACCATGTTTGTATTTGAACATACAGGAATGTACTCTCATTTATTATCTGTGTCTTTAACTGAACAAAAATTATCTTTTTTCATAGCTTCTGGTTTAGAAATTAAAAGATCTATTGGTATTGCTCGTGGAAAGGATGACCAAATTGATGCCAAACGCATTGCTCTATATGGGTATCGATTAAAAGAAGAACTTAAACCCAGTAAGCTACCTAAAAGAAGTATATTACAACTAAAAAGTCTCTTATCTTTAAGGACAAAACTTAACAAACAAAGAGCTGGTTTTAAAGTTACTTTGAAAGAACAAAAAAGAATTTATAAAGCAAAAGAGTATAAAATAATCTTTGACGTTCAACAAAAAATGATTGCAGAACTAACCAAACAAATACACAAGATTAATACTCAAATGCAAGCTATTATTGACCAAAATATAATGTTAAAAGAAACCTATAAACTTGTTACTAGTGTTAAAGGTATAGGAATGCAAACTGCTATAATGATGATTGTGTTTACTGACAATTTTTCAAAATTTGAAAACTGGAGAAAGTTTGCCTCTTATTGTGGTGTTGCTCCTTTTCCTTACCAATCTGGAACTAGTATTAAAGGACGTACAAAAGTCTCTCATTTGGCTAATAAAAAATTGAAAGCAATTATTAATATGTGCGCTATTTCTGCTATACAACATAACCCAGAAATGAAATTATACTATCATAAAAGAATAAAACAAGGCAAAAGTAAAATGAGTACCGTTAACATTATTAGAAACAAATTAATAGCAAGAGTGTTTGCCGTTGTCAAACGACAAACACCCTATGTAGATACTTTTAAATTTGCTGCATAAATTAGTAAAAATAATATCTCAACTTTTACTTGTTTTTATCATAGAATACGAGTAATGGGCCTTGTAATTAAAAATAACTTATTATGAAAATAATTTTAATTCTGATTATTACGGGTCATTATTCATATGTTAATTCACAAAATAATACAGAAATATTAATTATTCCTTCAAAGAGTGTAGGGAACTATATACTAGGAGAAAAACTTAAACACTCATATAATGAACAGGAATTAGAAATCAAGACTCAAGAAGGTATAATAAAAGAAATCATTGTAAAATCTTCAAAATATAGAACAAAAGATGGTTTTGGTGTTGGTACTAAATTTAAGAAAATTAAATCAAGAATGGGAGATACGCAGAAAGAGTTAAAAATGAGTAAAGACAATGTTTCAATAGGTAAAGTAGTTTATGGTTTATTCTATAAAGGGATTTGGTTTATTGATACAAATAAGGATAATGTTGTTGATGGCATCTGGTTGGTAGAATAAATTTTGACACTAGTTTGAAAGAGGGGTAATAAGATAAGGGTAAAACAAATTAAATGATTAGCAACACAAACTTATTAGTAGTACTGAAAAGTATCCTGTTATTGGTAGTATTAAATAGTTTTAGCATACAAGAAAAGACAAGGGTTGCTAATGCACGAATAGAACGAGATTTAAAAAATATTATAAATACTAAAGAACCAAGAAATTATAAAAACATAGCTTCTTTAAATGTTGTTGCAAGCTATATAAAAAATGAATTAAAGAAAGTTTGTGATGCTGTTTTTTTTCAGGTGTACAATATTAATGGTAATGAATATAAAAATGTAATTGGGTCTATTGGAACAACTCATTCTACCAGAATAATAATCGGTGCTCATTATGATGTATTTTGTGAAACACCCGGTGCTGATGATAACGCAAGCGGGGTAGCAGGTTTGTTAGAATTAGCCAGGTTATTAGCTAAAGAAAAATTGAAATACAGAATTGATTTTGTGGCATATATGCTTGAAGAACCCCCTTTTTTTAGAACAAAGAATATGGATAGTTATAAGCATGCCAAGTATTGTATGATAATCATATTGATGTAAAAGGAATGATTTGTTTAGAAAGTATTGGGTATTATAGCGATGCAGATCATTCTCAAAGATTTCCTTTAAAAGAAATGGAGTCAATGTATGGAACAAAAGGGAACTTCATTGCTGTTGTTCAAAATGATAAAAATGAGAAATTTAGTTCTCAAATTGCCAATTTATTGCTCAATCAAAATTTAACAGAAACTGAGCTTTTAAAATCAAATGCTTCTATATCGGGGGTTGATTTTTCCGATCATCTAAATTATTGGAAATTCAATTATGAAGCTGTCATGATTACCAATACAGCTTTTTACAGAAACAAAAATTATCACACGGATAAAGATCTTCTTAAAACGCTCGATTTGAAAAAATTAAATTTAGTTATTTTACAGTTATATAATGCAATAGTAAAATTAAATGAATGAGACCTTTGCCAAAATGAATAGTATAAATGCCCCTATAAGTTATAAAATGAAATAATTTTTTAGAGGTCAGTAGTTAGTTACATATAATTTCACTTTGATAAATTTTATCACTCATGACCATTTTAGTTATTAAGTTATTGAATATTGTGTTTTTGTTTTGCGAGCGATTAATTCTAAAACAAAACTCATTAAAGTATCGGTTTAGATTAAACTCACTTACCCAAGAATAAGTTGTCCTAATCCATGATTTTATTTGATGAATCATCGTATGTAAGGCTTTAAAGTTTAATCCTTTGTCGCTATCAATCTGGGTAATGTTATAGGCTTTTGCAATAGGCCTGTAGCCTTTCCATTTGTGAGTGATTACTTGAGCCTTTCTATCAATATGCTTAATGAACATATATTGCAACGATTGTGCAGAAAAATCTTTGATGTTTAAAGCATACATACGCTTTACTTTGCCCTGGTCTGTGAACTCAACAGCAGTAATAGCCTTCTTTTTCTTAGCATCATAACTACGACCTATCTTGTTTTGCTCATAACCACCCAACACAAATTCATCAACCTGTACATTACCATCCATAGGGTTATTTTCACTAGAAGCCATAGCTTCTCTTACTTTAAGCATAAACAATCGTGCTGTCTTTTCTGTAATACCATAGCGTACACCCATTTGTGTAGCTGATAAACTCTTGGTGGTAGTTGCCATTTCAAAACAGATAAAAAAGGCTTTTCGTACACCAAATCGCACTCTGTGAAAAATGGTGTTAGCCGTTGGGCTTTCTGTATCACCACATTTATTGCATGTTCTTGAAAAGTTCTTACGTACTTGGTAACTGGTATTACCACATTTACGACATACATAACCCTCTTTCCACTTGATTTGACCTAGATATGCTTTGCAATCTACATCTGTTTTAAAGCGTTCAGCGAACTCTAAAAGGTTTTGACCCTTGAAAATTTCCATAAAATCCCTATTTTTATTGACATACAAGTTATGAAATTATCTACTGACCTCTATAATTTTTTATAATTCTATGAAAATAAAAGAAACAAATATTCAAAAAATAATTACCCTAAGTAAAAATAACCCCTCTAATTATATTGTTTTGGAAGATGGTGGAGTAGTGTATAATGGTTATATTTTTAAAGACTATGGGGAATTAGTTGACTACTTTACTTTACACAAAAAAACACTATTGTTTATTGATAATTTAAAACCTTTATAAGTCAGTTTTGAAAGTTCCCGGTAAAGGCTGGGAATACATGGTATATGATGCACTGGATCGTCCTGTTTTGGTACAAGATGCTGTTCAGCGAACCCGTGGCGAGTGGGCTTTTACCAAATACGATGCCTTTGGCAGAGTGGCCTATACGGGAATTTTTTCACATCCTACTCCGGGCAGAGTATTTTGGCAAAACTATGCCAGCTCCGTAAATCACCAATACGAAGTGCGGGTAAATCCGGGAGTGGTAAGAAGAGGTACGCTGATCTACTATACCAGCAGGGCATTTCCTAACGATTTTAAGCAAATCAACACCATCTACTATTATGATGACTATGCTTTTGATAGGGCCGGACTTTCTGTGCCTACTACGGTATATGGCATCGCTACCACTACCAATGTAAAAAGTATGGCTACGGGTGTCAAAGAGCGGGTATTGATAGCCGGGACAGAAAAATGGATCACCGTCTTTACCGGATATGACGATAAGGCAAGGCCCGTATATACGGCAAACAAAAACGAATACCTGAACACTACGGACACCGGGAGGTCTAAGCTGGATTTTAGCGGTAGGGTACTGGAAACCACGCTGCATCATACCTCCAATACTACGGTGAGCATTGTAGAGAGTTTTACTTATGACCACGCCTTTAGATTAGCAAATAGAAATAATTACTTAAAATAAAAACATAATAGTTATGATGAAATTTCTTTTTTTGCTTCTTTTTTTCTTTGTTAATAACTCTTATTTTGTTGATAACCAAAAACACAAAAGAACGGAGTGAACTTTAGCGGCCAGCTAGCTTTTTAGAGCCATCCCCCGTATTAGTCTCCGTTCTTTTTAAAAGTTACTTAGAACCATATAGAATTTCAGTTTCTGCCCTTATTAAAGGTCTTAGTTTAAGTAACTATTATTAATATCTAATTACAAAATTATGAAAACAAATGAAATTATCGGAATCGATGTCAGTAAATTATTAATTGATGTTTGTATCTATTCTAAACAAATTGTTCAACAGTTTGAGAACAGTAAATCTGGATTTAAATTAATGCTAAAGTGGAGTTTTAAAAATTCGTCTTTCTCTAAAGAAGAAACCATGTTTGTATTTGAACATACAGGAATGTACTCTCATTTATTATCTGTGTCTTTAACTGAACAAAAATTATCTTTTTTCATAGCTTCTGGTTTAGAAATTAAAAGATCTATTGGTATTGCTCGTGGAAAGGATGACCAAATTGATGCCAAACGCATTGCTCTATATGGGTATCGATTAAAAGAAGAACTTAAACCCAGTAAGCTACCTAAAAGAAGTATATTACAACTAAAAAGTCTCTTATCTTTAAGGACAAAACTTAACAAACAAAGAGCTGGTTTTAAAGTTACTTTGAAAGAACAAAAAAGAATTTATAAAGCAAAAGAGTATAAAATAATCTTTGACGTTCAACAAAAAATGATTGCAGAACTAACCAAACAAATACACAAGATTAATACTCAAATGCAAGCTATTATTGACCAAAATATAATGTTAAAAGAAACCTATAAACTTGTTACTAGTGTTAAAGGTATAGGAATGCAAACTGCTATAATGATGATTGTGTTTACTGACAATTTTTCAAAATTTGAAAACTGGAGAAAGTTTGCCTCTTATTGTGGTGTTGCTCCTTTTCCTTACCAATCTGGAACTAGTATTAAAGGACGTACAAAAGTCTCTCATTTGGCTAATAAAAAATTGAAAGCAATTATTAATATGTGCGCTATTTCTGCTATACAACATAACCCAGAAATGAAATTATACTATCATAAAAGAATAAAACAAGGCAAAAGTAAAATGAGTACCGTTAACATTATTAGAAACAAATTAATAGCAAGAGTGTTTGCCGTTGTCAAACGACAAACACCCTATGTAGATACTTTTAAATTTGCTGCATAAATTAGTAAAAATAATATCTCAACTTTTACTTGTTTTTATCATAGAATACAGGGGGATTTTGGAAGTGTTGTTGTAGAACTTAGAAAAAAGCAGGGTATATCTCAAACTGATTTAGCCTCTAGGTTGGGTATTCATAAAAACGTACTTGGTAGATACGAACGTAACGAGGTTTTCCCATCCATTGAGATAGCTCGTAAGATTGCCGATATTCTCGATGTAAGTTTAGATTACTTAACAGGCAAAGCAGATGTACAAATGGATAAAAACACTCGTAAGCGCATCTTAGAAGTATCGAAGTTTGAAGAAATTGACAGAGAACATATTTTCTCCGTGATTGATGCTTTTATTGCTAAACGTAAGATTCAGTCTATTTTATAATAAAAAGCCACAACATTTCTGCTGTGGCCTTTCTGCTATGAAAAAGAAAAATTATTTTCTTATATACTCTTTACCATCCCAAAGTAACTTATTCTTATTAAGAATTTTTACATAATCATCGTCCAATCTTTTATAACTTAAAAACCCATAACTTAATTCAGGGATATCAATCTTAAAAACATTAGATTTTCCATTTTTAACATCATAAGGCAAAGTATATACATATCTTGCCTCGAGCTTTTTTATAGAAATATCACTTTTTACTAATATTTCAATTTCAAGTTTATCAATATTTACATTCTCCTTTCGTGATAAAACTATTAAATTACTATTGTATCTTTTACCAAGCATAGAGCTATCAAAATTGATGTCATTAGAAGATATTGAGACTGTATACTCTATTTCTCCCACTCTTTTACTTTGTTGTTTGTAAAAATTCTCAATAGGATTATTAATAATAATAGTTATAGAATCACTTTGAGGTTTAAGTTCCTCGATTACATCCATATTGAGGTAATACGAATCATATATATTTGAGGCATCTCCTAATTCTTCTGGGGTGGATAATATTAATAATGGTAACTTTTTATCTATTTCCCATTTCCCATAAGCAAGGGTATCACAACAATTATAAGGAGGTAAGTGTTCTTGTTTATACGTATCTATTAATACAAAAGAGTTTTCTTTTAAGAATAACTTTATTCCTTTATCGCCTTTTTGTTCATATTCTCCTTTTATTTCACTTTTAGATATAATATCATATTTACTAGCACATGAGTTTAAAATAATAGCTAATACTACAACAAATAAAGAAGTGTAAAAATTTGATTTGTAATTTTCCATAATCTAATTTTTATTTTGTTTTTTCTGTTTCTTACTGTTTTTTATACGCTTTTGTTTTTGTTTCCAAATACGATTGATTATAGGGTAAACCAATGTACCATCATCTTTTCTTAAGTTTCCGATATACTTTAAATCTATACCACTCATATTGCTAACCGAACCAGGTAAAGAACTTGGTTCATAACCATACTGTGCTCTATATCCTAAGATTTCATCTTTAAGACCATTTCCTGAAACAGGTTTTAGTAGATTCTGAGAATTAAATTTTAATCCATTTCTAGATTTTAAAGCTAGCGCAACATGTTTTATCTCATGAACATGTAAAGCATCAGTAGATCCTTGAATACTAATAACCCCATCTTTTCCTTCTTTTACATGATTTGTATCTCCACTATTACTTACTAAATCAAAAACATGATCTTTGTCTGCTCCTAATGCAACTACATCTGATATAGTCCCTTTAAGGCTTTCTGTACGAGATGTTAAGCCATCTATCCTTTTCTTTAATTTAGCTTTTTTCTTATCGCTTAAATCTCCATTATCAAGTTTATATTGAAGTTTTGCTATCTTTCCTGTTACACTTTTTAACCTGTTTTTAACCTTTTCAATAAACCTGTCTGCTTCCTCTTGGTCTTTCCATATCATTCCATCAGGGTCAACAAATTTTACAGGATTGTTTTTAACGTAATGATAAGGGCTAAATTGTCTTTGACTAATTTCAGCAAGTGGGTCTATCTGCATAAATCTACCTAAGTCTGCTTGATAGTTTCTGGCTTCGTAATCATATAGGTTCAGTCCTAAATCTTCATCTATCTCCTTGCCATTATACTTAAACTTCTGTGCAACACTATTTCCATTGGAAGAAACAACATTATTATACCCTTTGTGTTTGAGTCCAAAGAGGAAATAACTACGTGCTTTTAAAACACTTTTTTTTGAGGTTAGTACTTTTTTAGAACTAATTAATTTTGGTTCAGTACTTTGATGATATGTTAATTTTAAACAGCCCAAATTTTTTAAAACCTTTTTGTAAAAAGAATTGTTTCAAAACTACAAAAAAAATATCGTAAGAGAAAAAAAAGGAAACGACCAAAAAAACCGCTTTAAAAAGACCAAAAACAAACTAAAAAAACATCTGAAAAAAGCCCCACCGCAAAGCGGTAAAAAAACCCAATCGCCTTTGGCGGAAAAGCCACAAAAAAACACGCCGTTAGGCGTGTTAAAAGCAATATATAAGCAAAGTGAAGCTAATGATTAAATTCTTCGTTTAAACGGTAGGTTTTCATTCCCCAGTGGTCTGTTCCTATGCAAATCACAGCTTTGTATTGTATCAGCCGATGCAGTACCTTATTGATTAGTTTTTTGCTATGTACGGTATCATAAGCAACCTGCTCGGAAGTAAAATAATCTTGGTCGTAAAAATCCAGTAACTCGCCGTAAAGTTCCCAAATGATTTGACGGTTCTTAAAATCGTTAAAAGTATCTTGGCACAGTGTTTTCATTTTACATCGGTTTTTACTATTTGATAGCGATAATGAACTCCTATTTTACGGCAACGTTTTATTTTGTGTTCGCCTTTAAATTGGTTTAAAAACTGGTTTACAGTACTGCGGTCTATGATTGTTTTGGCAAAAAGTTCTTTCGTTTCAAAAGGTTCAGTAGGAAAATATTTGAGTATTAATATCCATACCTGCTCCTTTTGGTTTATGCGTTTCTTTTTGGGTCTAGCATCCTGTAATTTAAAGAGTTTAAAAGCGGTTAAAAAATCTTCATCATCGGTTTGTAAAACATCGTTTATCAGTTCAGCTCGGTTGGTACTTCGTATCAAAGCAAAGGTTTTAACCCAATCTAAAAACAACAAAGCGTGTTTTTTGTGATAGGTGCTAAAAATTGCGTTTACGTAGTCCGTATTGTGAAACACTACTTTGGTGTTTTCCAGTTCCTCAAACAAAAGCGGAACGGTCTGTAAAAAATCATTTTCTACTACTTTACGCAATTTAAAAACGGCTTTTTCTGTGATTTTTGTAAAATCAAAATTAGCTTCACGTATGCGTGTGTGCGTGTGAGGATTTTGGTTTTGCTGTCCTCCTACTGTTAATCCCTTGTAATTACTAGGTTTTTCAGTAGGAAATGGGCTTTTGGCTAACTGACCGACCGAAAGTGAAAAAGGGAGGGCATTTTGCGGAGTTTCTAGCTTTACATTTTTCATAAAAAAAGGGTTTTAAAAGATTAAAATTAGGCACTAAATAAGGCAAAAAAGCAAAGCGAAAAAGAAAGAGATATGCACAGAAAAAAAAAGACGACAAGCCCTATTCCGTCCTCATTTCAGGGGTTTTTGTGGGGGATTTTTTGTGTTTTTCGTTTGGGTTTTTAGGTTTTTTTGTTGGTGGTTTTTCTTTGACTTTTTTTCGTTTCGTTTTTGGTCTTTTTAAAGCGTTTTTTACGTTAAATTTCATTTTTTTAATGCCCATAGGCAAAAGGACTTTTTTTGACTGGAATAGTCATTTATTTACCAATTTTTAAGCCGATTATTCGGCTTCATCACGCCAAAGTCGAACTCTTTTTTTTGGCTTTTTGTGGTGAGCCACCACAGGCATTTTTTTTGGGTTTTTTTCTTTTCTTTTTTTGCTCTGTTTTGCAGGACAATTTTTGGACTTTTTTAGTGAGCCGACACAGGGAGTTTTTGACAATTATTTGTTTAAATTTTTAAACCTCATTTTTTTTACTCTGCTTTTGTGATTTGACTGCTCTTTTAATTTTGGGCGTTTATTTGCTCTACTTCTTCTAAATATTGACTGTCTTTAGGCTTTTACTTACTAGCAATTACACCATTTTATTGATGCTGATTGCTTGTGGTTCTGCGACTCGTTTTGTAAATTTATTTTTGCCGATTTATTGGCTAAATTGACTTTTATACTCCGAAAATAGGAGTATTTTTTTTTTGCTTTTTTTTACCGCTTTGCGGTGGGGCTTTTTTCTTTTTTTTGCTCTGCTTCGCAGTGCAATTTTTTGAACTTTTTTTAGGGTTTTTAACCCAATTTATTTTCGTTTTTAAACGAACTATTTTTGATATTTCGGAAAACTCAATACAAGTTTTAGGCAGTTCTTATTTGTTCACTTTTTTGTCAATTTAGTATTTGATTTTTAAAAGCAATTTTAAGCCTGTTTTTTGCTCTTTTTTAGCCGTTTTTCGGCTCTCAGATTTAGGGCTTTGTTTCTGTTCTTTTTTGTGTGCTTTTTCCTCTCTTTTTTGCTTTGGTTTTGGGCTGTTTTTGGTTTCGTTTTTCTATGTTTTTCGCCCCCACAAAAACCCCTGAAATGAGGACGGAATAGGGCTTGTCGTCTTTTTTTTTCTGTGCATATCTCTTTCTTTTTCGCTTTGCTTTTTTGCCTTATTTAGTGCCTAATTTTAATCTTTTAAAACCCTTTTTTTATGAAAAATGTAAAGCTAGAAACTCCGCAAAATGCCCTCCCTTTTTCACTTTCGGTCGGTCAGTTAGCCAAAAGCCCATTTCCTACTGAAAAACCTAGTAATTACAAGGGATTAACAGTAGGAGGACAGCAAAACCAAAATCCTCACACGCACACACGCATACGTGAAGCTAATTTTGATTTTACAAAAATCACAGAAAAAGCCGTTTTTAAATTGCGTAAAGTAGTAGAAAATGATTTTTTACAGACCGTTCCGCTTTTGTTTGAGGAACTGGAAAACACCAAAGTAGTGTTTCACAATACGGACTACGTAAACGCAATTTTTAGCACCTATCACAAAAAACACGCTTTGTTGTTTTTAGATTGGGTTAAAACCTTTGCTTTGATACGAAGTACCAACCGAGCTGAACTGATAAACGATGTTTTACAAACCGATGATGAAGATTTTTTAACCGCTTTTAAACTCTTTAAATTACAGGATGCTAGACCCAAAAAGAAACGCATAAACCAAAAGGAGCAGGTATGGATATTAATACTCAAATATTTTCCTACTGAACCTTTTGAAACGAAAGAACTTTTTGCCAAAACAATCATAGACCGCAGTACTGTAAACCAGTTTTTAAACCAATTTAAAGGCGAACACAAAATAAAACGTTGCCGTAAAATAGGAGTTCATTATCGCTATCAAATAGTAAAAACCGATGTAAAATGAAAACACTGTGCCAAGATACTTTTAACGATTTTAAGAACCGTCAAATCATTTGGGAACTTTACGGCGAGTTACTGGATTTTTACGACCAAGATTATTTTACTTCCGAGCAGGTTGCTTATGATACCGTACATAGCAAAAAACTAATCAATAAGGTACTGCATCGGCTGATACAATACAAAGCTGTGATTTGCATAGGAACAGACCACTGGGGAATGAAAACCTACCGTTTAAACGAAGAATTTAATCATTAGCTTCACTTTGCTTATATATTGCTTTTAACACGCCTAACGGCGTGTTTTTTTGTGGCTTTTCCGCCAAAGGCGATTGGGTTTTTTTACCGCTTTGCGGTGGGGCTTTTTTCAGATGTTTTTTTAGTTTGTTTTTGGTCTTTTTAAAGCGGTTTTTTTGGTCGTTTCCTTTTTTTCTCTTACGATATTTTTTTTGTAGTTTTGAAACAATTCTTTTTACAAAAAGGTTTTAAAAAATTTGGGCTGTTTAAAATTAACATATCATCAAAGTACTGAACCAAAATTAATTAGTTCTAAAAAAGTACTAACCTCAAAAAAAAGTGTTTTAAAAGCACGTAGTTATTTCCTCTTTGGACTCAAACACAAAGGGTACAATAATGTTATAACTTCCACAAATCCAGCACAGAATTATAAATACAATCAGGGAACAAAAGGTAAAAATTTCCAAGGAAAAGAAGGGAAGTATTTTAAAGTAGAACGACAAGAAGAATTAGGTCTTAATGTTGATATGACCAAATTCAGAATGTATGATTATGCATTAGGTAGATTCACTAGTATCGACCCGTTAGCTGATGCCAATCCTCAAGAGAGTTGGACTCCTTATCAATACGCTTATAATAACCCTATTAGGTACAATGACCCTTATGGTGATTGTCCTTGGTGTGTTGGAGCTTTAGTAGGAGCTTTAGTCGATGTTGCTATTCAAGCTGTTGAGATTTCGCTTGATGATACTAAATCGGCAAAAGATTTTAGTTGGACATCTGTTGGAATATCTGCTGCTGCAGGAGCTACGGGTGTTGGATTGGCTAGCAAACTGAAAAAAGCAGGAACTATTACTAAATTGGCAATTGAAGCTACTACAGATGCTGCTGCTAGCGCAGGAACACAATTAGCGAAAGATGGGGAGGTTGATGTAGTAGATGTGGCAATTGATGTTGTTGGTGGACAAACTGCTGGAAAAATAGCAGGAGATTTTGCTGAAAGTAAATTCTTAAAATCAGGTAAAGGCAAAAAACTACAAGAGGGAGTAAACCAGCAAAAAAATGCTAAAAGAGGTAAATCAAATACTATTTCAAAATCAAAGGCAGATGTAAAAGGTGCTGAAAATAAATTAACTCGTGCAACAGCAGCTAGAGGTGTTGGTGCTTCTACAGCAGCTTCGGGTGCAGCTTCTACAGCAGTTAGTGAAACAAATAAAAAACTCGATGAGGAAAATAAAAAATGAATTGATTAATTGGATAAAGGATAAAAAGAATTTTCCTTATGTAATATTTTTAGTTATAGGGGTAGCGATGGCTTCTTATAAATATAGTTTTGTATCTGCTGTAATAGGTTTTTTCATAATTATTATATTTGGCTTAATCGTTGGTTTTGTAATTAATAGGTTGATAAAATGAAATCAAAAACCACTCTTCGGAGTGGTTTTTTTATGCTTTTTTAAGAAGCAATAAGATTGCCCCGTATTCTATGATAAAAACAAGTAAAAGTTGAGATATTATTTTTACTAATTTATGCAGCAAATTTAAAAGTATCTACATAGGGTGTTTGTCGTTTGACAACGGCAAACACTCTTGCTATTAATTTGTTTCTAATAATGTTAACGGTACTCATTTTACTTTTGCCTTGTTTTATTCTTTTATGATAGTATAATTTCATTTCTGGGTTATGTTGTATAGCAGAAATAGCGCACATATTAATAATTGCTTTCAATTTTTTATTAGCCAAATGAGAGACTTTTGTACGTCCTTTAATACTAGTTCCAGATTGGTAAGGAAAAGGAGCAACACCACAATAAGAGGCAAACTTTCTCCAGTTTTCAAATTTTGAAAAATTGTCAGTAAACACAATCATCATTATAGCAGTTTGCATTCCTATACCTTTAACACTAGTAACAAGTTTATAGGTTTCTTTTAACATTATATTTTGGTCAATAATAGCTTGCATTTGAGTATTAATCTTGTGTATTTGTTTGGTTAGTTCTGCAATCATTTTTTGTTGAACGTCAAAGATTATTTTATACTCTTTTGCTTTATAAATTCTTTTTTGTTCTTTCAAAGTAACTTTAAAACCAGCTCTTTGTTTGTTAAGTTTTGTCCTTAAAGATAAGAGACTTTTTAGTTGTAATATACTTCTTTTAGGTAGCTTACTGGGTTTAAGTTCTTCTTTTAATCGATACCCATATAGAGCAATGCGTTTGGCATCAATTTGGTCATCCTTTCCACGAGCAATACCAATAGATCTTTTAATTTCTAAACCAGAAGCTATGAAAAAAGATAATTTTTGTTCAGTTAAAGACACAGATAATAAATGAGAGTACATTCCTGTATGTTCAAATACAAACATGGTTTCTTCTTTAGAGAAAGACGAATTTTTAAAACTCCACTTTAGCATTAATTTAAATCCAGATTTACTGTTCTCAAACTGTTGAACAATTTGTTTAGAATAGATACAAACATCAATTAATAATTTACTGACATCGATTCCGATAATTTCATTTGTTTTCATAATTTTGTAATTAGATATTAATAATAGTTACTTAAACTAAGACCTTTAATAAGGGCAGAAACTGAAATTCTATATGGTTCTAAGTAACTTTTAAAAAGAACGGAGACTAATACGGGGGATGGCTCTAAAAAGCTAGCTGGCCGCTAAAGTTCACTCCGTTCTTTTGTGTTTTTGGTTATCAACAAAATAAGAGTTATTAACAAAGAAAAAAAGAAGCAAAAAAAGAAATTTCATCATAACTATTATGTTTTTATTTTAAGTAATTATTTCTATTTGCTAATCTAAAGGCTCGTCCTAGAATGTTACGCAACCGCTACCGCTAGCTTGTAGCTAGTGGCGTTTGTGAGTAAAACAGCGAAAAAAAGCTACTTTAGAGATTAGGGTCATTTTTTTATGCAAATTATTTTTGAATATCTTTTTAATTTTTTACTACTTTAGGATGTAAAATTAAAAACTTATTAACAACTCCCTTTTTCTTCTCTACCCTTTGTTACGCCTACCTTTTCGCCGTTTTTTCTTCCTTTTTATTTTTCGCCCTATTCCGTCCTCATTTCAGGGGTTTTTGTGGGGGCGAAAAACATAGAAAAACGAAACCAAAAACAGCCCAAAACCAAAGCAAAAAAGAGAGGAAAAAGCACACAAAAAAGAACAGAAACAAAGCCCTAAATCTGAGAGCCGAAAAACGGCTAAAAAAGAGCAAAAAACAGGCTTAAAATTGCTTTTAAAAATCAAATACTAAATTGACAAAAAAGTGAACAAATAAGAACTGCCTAAAACTTGTATTGAGTTTTCCGAAATATCAAAAATAGTTCGTTTAAAAACGAAAATAAATTGGGTTAAAAACCCTAAAAAAAGTTCAAAAAATTGCACTGCGAAGCAGAGCAAAAAAAAGAAAAAAGCCCCACCGCAAAGCGGTAAAAAAAAGCAAAAAAAAAATACTCCTATTTTCGGAGTATAAAAGTCAATTTAGCCAATAAATCGGCAAAAATAAATTTACAAAACGAGTCGCAGAACCACAAGCAATCAGCATCAATAAAATGGTGTAATTGCTAGTAAGTAAAAGCCTAAAGACAGTCAATATTTAGAAGAAGTAGAGCAAATAAACGCCCAAAATTAAAAGAGCAGTCAAATCACAAAAGCAGAGTAAAAAAAATGAGGTTTAAAAATTTAAACAAATAATTGTCAAAAACTCCCTGTGTCGGCTCACTAAAAAAGTCCAAAAATTGTCCTGCAAAACAGAGCAAAAAAAGAAAAGAAAAAAACCCAAAAAAAATGCCTGTGGTGGCTCACCACAAAAAGCCAAAAAAAAGAGTTCGACTTTGGCGTGATGAAGCCGAATAATCGGCTTAAAAATTGGTAAATAAATGACTATTCCAGTCAAAAAAAGTCCTTTTGCCTATGGGCATTAAAAAAATGAAATTTAACGTAAAAAACGCTTTAAAAAGACCAAAAACGAAACGAAAAAAAGTCAAAGAAAAACCACCAACAAAAAAACCTAAAAACCCAAACGAAAAACACAAAAAATCCCCCACAAAAACCCCTGAAATGAGGACGGAATAGGGCGAAAAATAAAAAGGAAGAAAAAACGGCGAAAAGGTAGGCGTAACAAAGGGTAGAGAAGAAAAAGGGAGTTGTTAATAAGTTTTTAATTTTACATCCTAAAGTAGTAAAAAATTAAAAAGATATTCAAAAATAATTTGCATAAAAAAATGACCCTAATCTCTAAAGTAGCTTTTTTTCGCTGTTTTACTCACAAACGCCACTAGCTACAAGCTAGCGGTAGCGGTTGCGTAACATTCTAGGACGAGCCTTTAGATTAGCAAATAGAAATAATTACTTAAAATAAAAACATAATAGTTATGATGAAATTTCTTTTTTTGCTTCTTTTTTTCTTTGTTAATAACTCTTATTTTGTTGATAACCAAAAACACAAAAGAACGGAGTGAACTTTAGCGGCCAGCTAGCTTTTTAGAGCCATCCCCCGTATTAGTCTCCGTTCTTTTTAAAAGTTACTTAGAACCATATAGAATTTCAGTTTCTGCCCTTATTAAAGGTCTTAGTTTAAGTAACTATTATTAATATCTAATTACAAAATTATGAAAACAAATGAAATTATCGGAATCGATGTCAGTAAATTATTAATTGATGTTTGTATCTATTCTAAACAAATTGTTCAACAGTTTGAGAACAGTAAATCTGGATTTAAATTAATGCTAAAGTGGAGTTTTAAAAATTCGTCTTTCTCTAAAGAAGAAACCATGTTTGTATTTGAACATACAGGAATGTACTCTCATTTATTATCTGTGTCTTTAACTGAACAAAAATTATCTTTTTTCATAGCTTCTGGTTTAGAAATTAAAAGATCTATTGGTATTGCTCGTGGAAAGGATGACCAAATTGATGCCAAACGCATTGCTCTATATGGGTATCGATTAAAAGAAGAACTTAAACCCAGTAAGCTACCTAAAAGAAGTATATTACAACTAAAAAGTCTCTTATCTTTAAGGACAAAACTTAACAAACAAAGAGCTGGTTTTAAAGTTACTTTGAAAGAACAAAAAAGAATTTATAAAGCAAAAGAGTATAAAATAATCTTTGACGTTCAACAAAAAATGATTGCAGAACTAACCAAACAAATACACAAGATTAATACTCAAATGCAAGCTATTATTGACCAAAATATAATGTTAAAAGAAACCTATAAACTTGTTACTAGTGTTAAAGGTATAGGAATGCAAACTGCTATAATGATGATTGTGTTTACTGACAATTTTTCAAAATTTGAAAACTGGAGAAAGTTTGCCTCTTATTGTGGTGTTGCTCCTTTTCCTTACCAATCTGGAACTAGTATTAAAGGACGTACAAAAGTCTCTCATTTGGCTAATAAAAAATTGAAAGCAATTATTAATATGTGCGCTATTTCTGCTATACAACATAACCCAGAAATGAAATTATACTATCATAAAAGAATAAAACAAGGCAAAAGTAAAATGAGTACCGTTAACATTATTAGAAACAAATTAATAGCAAGAGTGTTTGCCGTTGTCAAACGACAAACACCCTATGTAGATACTTTTAAATTTGCTGCATAAATTAGTAAAAATAATATCTCAACTTTTACTTGTTTTTATCATAGAATACGGGGCAATCTTATTGCTTCTTAAAAAAGCATAAAAAAACCACTCCGAAGAGTGGTTTTTGATTTCATTTTATCAACCTATTAATTACAAAACCAACGATTAAGCCAAATATAATAATTATGAAAAAACCTATTACAGCAGATACAAAACTATATTTATAAGAAGCCATCGCTACCCCTATAACTAAAAATATTACATAAGGAAAATTCTTTTTATCCTTTATCCAATTAATCAATTCATTTTTTATTTTCCTCATCGAGTTTTTTATTTGTTTCACTAACTGCTGTAGAAGCTGCACCCGAAGCTGCTGTAGAAGCACCAACACCTCTAGCTGCTGTTGCACGAGTTAATTTATTTTCAGCACCTTTTACATCTGCCTTTGATTTTGAAATAGTATTTGATTTACCTCTTTTAGCATTTTTTTGCTGGTTTACTCCCTCTTGTAGTTTTTTGCCTTTACCTGATTTTAAGAATTTACTTTCAGCAAAATCTCCTGCTATTTTTCCAGCAGTTTGTCCACCAACAACATCAATTGCCACATCTACTACATCAACCTCCCCATCTTTCGCTAATTGTGTTCCTGCGCTAGCAGCAGCATCTGTAGTAGCTTCAATTGCCAATTTAGTAATAGTTCCTGCTTTTTTCAGTTTGCTAGCCAATCCAACACCCGTAGCTCCTGCAGCAGCAGATATTCCAACAGATGTCCAACTAAAATCTTTTGCCGATTTAGTATCATCAAGCGAAATCTCAACAGCTTGAATAGCAACATCGACTAAAGCTCCTACTAAAGCTCCAACACACCAAGGACAATCACCATAAGGGTCATTGTACCTAATAGGGTTATTATAAGCGTATTGATAAGGAGTCCAACTCTCTTGAGGATTGGCATCAGCTAACGGGTCGATACTAGTGAATCTACCTAATGCATAATCATACATTCTGAATTTGGTCATATCAACATTAAGACCTAATTCTTCTTGTCGTTCTACTTTAAAATACTTCCCTTCTTTTCCTTGGAAATTTTTACCTTTTGTTCCCTGATTGTATTTATAATTCTGTGCTGGATTTGTGGAAGTTATAACATTATTGTACCCTTTGTGTTTGAGTCCAAAGGGATAGTAGCTACCCATCTTTTTTGAGGACTTTTGCTCTTTTTTTGAGTATGCCAACCTTAGAATTGGCTCAGTTTCAATATGTAGTTTTAAACATCCCAAGTGTTACTCTATTCTTAATTTTTTGTTCTTAATCATTCTCTTATCCAATTTTGGCTCATCCCAATTATGTGGAAACTCACGATTACAATATTCAAAAAAACTTCTTTTTCATCCTTATATTTTTGCCCTAATAAAATTTCTAAATAAGTATATAACCTATTCGTAACTTCTTTATTAAATGTCTTCATTTCCATGTCGTTGATTTTAGCAACTTCATTCCATGCTATTTCACCGTAAGGAGTTACCACCTTTACATCTGAATAATCTCCAGTTTTAGACTGCGGGATTTTCCCCTCGTGATAACTTTCAATTACCGTATTTCGAACACACGTTACTGCCATTTTAAGAGCTTCTTCTTTAAATCCTTTAGTCAATGTACTTTCATTAAGGTTTTCTGTCATTGTTAAATAGATTTACGGTTCATTTTACGGTTCATTTTTTTCAAAAACCCTGTAAATCAAGGTTTTTTACGGTTCATTTTCGATTCATTTATCGTCTTGTATTATAGCCTTCCACATCAATAATATATTTTGTAGCTCTACCAACACCTTCTGGTTTTATAATAGAAAGTTCTAGTAATTCTTCAATATCCCTTCTAGCAGTTGCTTTAGATACATTTAATTTATCTTGATATTGACCACTAGTTATGTCTTTATTTTCTTTTATATATTTAATAGCCTCTTTTTGCCTTTCATTAATATCTAATTTGGATATGTATTCTTCATTATATATATCGTTGAATATAGTAATTGAAAAACCGCTAGAATGATTCTCAATTTTAGGCTCTACTAATCCGTGTTTTTCGCATTCTTGATATATCTTTAGGGTACCCCTTCCCCAAGCCTCTATATATCCAGCTTTATAAAATACATTCGCCATCAATTTGTTTCTTGGATGAGATGTATGAGTTTCTTTTAAATCTTCTATTGATAATTTTTTTGTTAACTCTCCTTGATTCCAAATATTAATTCGGTCGTGATACACACTAATAAATACAGGAGTGTTTTCATACTCTCTATGAATAATTGCATTATATAAGACTTCACGAATAGCATCATAAGGATACGGTGGAGTTTCATTTCTATTCATCCCATCGTAACTAATAGGCTTTATAAAATACTTCAAATCAAGTACTTCAAGAACCTTATTTGTCAACTGAAACGCATTACTTTCTACTTCTTCTTGAAATATCAAATCTGTTGCAGATTTACCAAATTTACCTATCTTAACAAATCCACTAAAAGCAACCTTTCTAGGTTTTTTCCCAAACAATAGAATACATGCTCTCGTGTATTTATCATTCACATCTATTAAATCAAGATTTTTTAAAATAGCTTCAGTGTCTTTTGATTCTTCAATAAATGGTAATCGTCCACTACTTTTCGCTCGTTGTATAAAATGGTCAATCGCATCTTGGTCTATGTCTTCTATTGATATATTAGGAACTGTAACTTCTTCCCAATCTTTCCCATCACTCTTTGATATAAAATCATTTAATGAAGTTCCTGTTAATAGCTGATTCGTGCTACCACTACGCATATAGAATTTCCCTTTATATGAAATAGCAGAAGACATCGAATTAACCACAATTTCAATAAAGTGTTTATTATTTTCTTCTTGTAGATTGACATCACAAACAACACCTGTAGTGTCTTTGATTTTGTTAGGAAGCTCGTCCATAAGTTTTTTATACTTATCAACTCCTGTAATCTTTCCACTGTCATCTTTTCCAATATAAAGTACACCGCCATTAGCGTTGGCAAACCCACAAATCCATTGTAGGTATTCGTCTCTCCAAGATTGTTTCCATTCTATGTTCTGTTGTTCAGGCATACCTTTATTCTAATACAGAATTAAAATCAAAGATATAATAATTTTGAAAAGAGAGTGTAGAAATATATGTAGTTTTAAGCGATTATTTTTTTACCAGAATACCATTTATTACTTGTACAACTATTTTAAAATTAGCTTCAGCACTTTCATCTTCAGAAGTTTCATTAGCCAACATCAAAGTAAGAGGATGATTTGAGAAAATTTCGTGTTTTAACAAATACAATTCATTTTCAGAGAGTTTCTTTTGAGTTCCATCTAAAGAATCAGCAACTCGAGTAGCAATAACACAATCTGTGTCTTTTGTCGAACATACTTTTCGAACAATATCTTCTGCTTTAATCATATCTATTCCATAAACGGCTAATTGAACAGCTAAGTCACCCCTAGCTATCATTATACCGTCACTAACATCACATATTTGATTTATATTTTCTAAAGAAGTTTTAGTTTCTATTTTAGCCATTAGCTTGATATCAAAATTTCCTAAAGTTTTAATATAATTTTTTACTTCATTTATAATTTTACTAGAGTTAGCGAACGATATACAAATCCAATCAAGATAATTAAGTACATTAGCCAATAATAATGTTGACAAAGTATCTTGAGATATTATTTGCATTGGTAGTTCCCTATCATACATCCCAACGATATCAATACCTCTTTGATTATATAATATAAATTCATGTAGTGCCTCACAATAATATATTGAGTCTAATTCTTTAATAATTTTAAATTGATTCCAACCATCAGAAACTAAAAGAAAATCTGATTTTACTGATTTATAAATCTCCCCCTTATAAGGAACTACTTTATAATTTTGATGTCTTTTTAAGAAATCTTCATTTAGGTTGTTTTCTGGAACAAAAACAACCTTATCACCATTGTAAATATTAAGTTTATTTTCCTGTGATAATTTGTTTATAGCACTTATTCTGACTTTTGGACCTGATAAATCTAATGCTATTTCAATTTTTTTAATACCAATTATTTTCCTAATTCGTTTAATTTCATCTACGATTGCTAGATCTGATTTATATTTTGACGAACTAATTCGAATCACTTTAACTAAATTGTTTTTTAAAATTCTTTCTATTGTTTTATTTGAGATACTTGGATTAATTGTAATCCAAAAATCTACTTTTTTAATAGGTTTTTTTTTATTTACACTATCAGCTGTATCAAACAAATTAATTGGAACTGGAAGTTTTTTTGAGTTCCAAATTATAACTGGTTGTCTAGAAGAATCATTGGTGTTAAGTGGATGATAATAGTTTTTCATAATAAATTTATTATGGGAGTTTAAAACCCCATGTTAAAGGAAGTATAGCAGAATTATGTAACTTATTTAATTGTAATTCAATTAAACTCGAAGCAATTACCAAGCATTCATTAGCAATTCTATAATTTGGTTTTTCTTGAATTTCCATATTATATTTTTTAGCTGTTTCATAAAAAAAATCAGGAAGAGGTAGTTCTTTTCTTGATAAATGAAAAGAAAAAATCTTAGATAAATCTCTTGCAGCTTCAAGTACATCTACTGATGATTTTATTGCTCTACTAAAAGTTATATAATTATACTCAATATCAAAATAATTTTGAAGATAGTTCGCATTATCTAAAGTAAGAAGCTCCTTAATACTTCTATTATAAGTAGGTAAATCATTTTTAATGTAACATAAACAAGTTAAAAAAACACCCGCTTGAGCAGACTTCCACTCTTCTGATATATAAATCTTATCCGTTAAGACTATTCCATATTTTTTATGTAGCCTATTCATAGAAGATATAATTAAAGCTTCTTTATTTTTATTTATCTTAAGTTCTAAAAAATCGGAGAATTTAAAGTTATTATTCATAATAAAAATAGCTTCAAGAAGATAAATATTAATTCCACCTCTTATTTGGGGCCAAAAAGAACCTCCTTTTAAGTATGCACTTACAAGTGAGTTATCTGAATTTTTATTCATAAATAATTATTTTTAATATTCTTGTTACTCAATTAGTATTGAATATTAGCAATGTAAGTAATTTTATTTAGTACATGACAAAAAATATAATTAATTGATTATCAGTAAATTAAATGTTAAATAATTAAAATAAAGCATTGATTTTCAGTATATTAGAAGAATAACATCACTCATTTTTCTAATGAAAAAAACCAATGCTTCCACTAAAAGTAGTGAATTAAATTCAGTTTTAAGTTCTCATTTCCAAGGTAAGATCAATTTGGCAAGAATCAAACTCATATCACATTTCATTATCGCCCTCTGTAAGGTACAGACAGTTACCTTTGAAAAGGTAGCCAACGCTTTTGAGACCTCAGTAGATTCGAAGTCATCACTCAGACGTATTCAAAGATTTATTGCTGATTATTCGTTGGATGGAGATTTGATCGCTCGTCTTATATTTAGTCTCCTTCCTAAGCAAGAGGGATTGATCTTGAGTATTGATAGGACCAATTGGAAGTTTGGTCAGACCAACATCAACATTTTTATGTTGGGAGTTGTCTATAAAGGTGTTGCCTTCCCATTGTTATTTACTATGTTAGATAAGCCAGGGAACTCTAACAGTCAGGAGCGTATTGATCTTGTGAATCGTTTCATAAGACTTTTTGGCAAAGATGTTATTGAATCCATTGTAGCCGATAGAGAGTTTGTAGGTAATCATTGGTTGGATTTCTTGAATACAAATGGAATCAAATATTATATCCGCATTCGAAACAACTTTAAGGTAGAGCTTCCTGATAAGAACAAAACCATCAAAGTATTTCACTTGTTTAATCCACATAAGATCAATGAGTTTGTGTATTATCCTAAAATTGTACGTGTTAATGGTCAGCTTTGTTTCCTTTCCGGATGCAAGTTGTACCCAAAAAATGGAAAGCCTGATTTCTTAATCATTGTATCGTTCAACGCTCCTGATAAGGCCTTTGAACAATACAAAGAACGATGGCAGATAGAGATGTGTTTTAAAGCAATGAAAGCCAGTGGCTTTGATATTGAAAACACACACCTGCAAGATATTAAGCGTATTGAAAAATTAGTACTGCTTGTAATGATGGCTTTCGTATGGTGTTACAAAGTTGGTATATATTTACATCAGATTAAGCCTATCAAAATAAAAAAGCATGGAAGAATGGCTAAAAGCATATTCAAATATGGATTAGATTATATTGCTTCTGTGCTATTAAACCCTGTAAATCAAAACAATATGAACTTGACTAAATTTTTGTCATGTACTTAGGTAATTTTATTTAAAAATACAACAAAAATAACACGTACAAATAGGTGTTTTCCCCTGTTCTCAAGAAATCGGATGCAAATTCTCAATCAATTCATGTAAGTTCTCTAGGTCATCTTGCTGATAGCGTTCTGTGGAAGAAATATAGCGATGCCCAGCCATATATTGTACTTCTCGAATATTGTACTGGCTTAACCAATGGGTGATGACCGAAGCTCGAAGTTGCTTTGCATTTTTGACTTTGTGGTTGAGTTTTTTCAATTCAAAAAACAAACGGTCGTTAAGGAAAAAACGATCGCCCTTTAGCGGAAATAAGCCCTGTGTGTGGCAATCTATTTTTTCTTGCAACACTTCCCTGTCTCGTTCGAGATAACGAAGCAGGGGCAACATTTGCCACGATTTTAGTTCCAGTGTTCTACTGTTGGTTTTCCGAGTAGATGGCACGTAAATAGTCCCTTTGGTAATATTGACGTGTTCGTATGTCAAGGATTTGAGTGCCGTAGCATTCAAACCTTGATATACCATGAGTCCAGTAATGACCTTATTGCGAATTGCAACCGACGGACAATTCGGAAATACAATATTTTCAGTTTGATATGAGTAGTATAAATCTTCCAGTTCATCGAAGTCTAAAAGGTTGTGATTGACCGTTCTTCGCTCACCTCTTACGTGGATATTTTGAATAGGGTTTTCAAAACGTATTTCTGTTTCAACCAGGTAATTGAAGTAAATTTTTAATGCGCCTATTTCACTTCTGACAGTGCTTTTAGAAACGGATTTCCCTTTTCTTTGTTTCTGAATATGTCCTACATATTCAATACAAGATTTATAGTCTATGGTTTGAGCATCATAATTTTGATAACTACACCAATCGGTAAACTTTAATAGATTGCGAGAGTAAGATTCTATTGTCGTTTTGGCGTAATCTTCTTTATGTAAATAATCTTTAAATGTCATCATGTAATAATTGGTTGTTGAGCATCCACCTCTTTGGCTAAATGCGTATACAGTTGTGTGCTTTCTAAAGACGCATGACCTAAAAAAGTACTAATAGATTTCATAGGTACTTTGTTTTGCATAAGGTGCGTGGCAATGCTATGACGCAATGTATGCAAGGTGATATTCTTGTTTTGGATATCTTCATTTTCAGTGGCCTCAATAATAGCTTTTAAACGATTGGCAATACTAATATCATTAATACGTCTACCCATCTGTGAAAGCAGTAAGGCATCCGTTTGGTAGTTTTTTATAAAAGCTGGACGTGCATCATATAAATACTCATCAATCATATCCAAGTTGTATTTATTAATTGGTACAAACCGTTCTTTGTAATTCTTGCCTTTTCTAACGTAGATACGTTGCTTTTCAAATAAGATATCTTCACAATTCACATGAACCGCTTCGTTACGTCTTAATCCACAACTATAGAGCAGTACTAATATCATCTTGTCCCGAAGCTGAAAATGCTCGTTCATGTGTGATACATTACAAGCCTCAAATAATGCTTTGATTTCATCTTGATTTAAAATAACTTTGTTATCGTGATAGTTGATTTTTTCGCCTTTGAGATGCACACCAAATTTTACGTTTGAATTATGCTCTTTGAGATAGATTAAAAATTTCTTTAAGGCTTGTTGGTGTTTGTTTAAAAAAGATTTGGAAAGTGAACCACCACGTCTTTGGTTGCCTCTATGGGATAAATATTGGTAATACTCTTTTACGATTTGGGTAGTGATTTTTGTAATATCGCTGTGCCCGTGGCACTCTAGGTAATGAAAAAACTCACGAAGATGATTTGGCAAATTGTAAACCGTAGAAGGAGCATAACCAAGCACGTCTAACCAGTTTTTATAACTATCAATCAGAGTAATAAACGTGTTGCTTTTTAGCTGTAATTTCTTCATTTTTATTTTTTAGCTTCCTTATGTTTCAATTTTTGTGGCGAATTGGCTCTTACTCTTTAATTATCAAACACTTAGGTTCGCCATTTTGCCAGTGGCGAACCTGTGGCGAGTGGCGGTCGAGAAGCTCGACACCTCATGTATTTAGCTCGCCTTTCTATCACCCATATTATCTAAATCTTCAATGCGTTTTATACAATTATCCAATGCTTCATTAATCTGCTTTTCTAAATTCTTGTACTCATTTGCATCCACAATTTCATAAGAAAAAGAATACCCTTTAATATCATTTCGTTTTTTGATATAGCCTTCTTGTACTAACAAGTGATGATATCTGCGTAATGTGGTTTCCGCTATTCGCATTTCCTTTCGGATATTTTGATTGGTAAATACAGTATCCTTTTTTTCTACCAAATACGTCTTGAGACGTTCGAGGTAATTTCGTGTTGCACCATTTAAAGGATCAGACTTACGTAACAAAATTGTTTTGATTAAGGCGTTAGCCTGTTTGATATCTTCTATACTCGTTTCAATATATTCTTCGCCAGTATAGATATCATATTTTTTCTCACGCCCATGCTGGTAGTAGAAAGTAATGGCTTCTATGAACTGCAAATAATGTGCATTGGTACGTCTTGGCTTAAATACCGATTTAGGCAGCGATAAATATTCTGCATAAGGATTTCGAATTGCAACAGATGATAAAAGGCGTTGGGCATTTCTTAACAGAGTTTGTGCTTTCAATTCATCATCTATATTAATCTTCCCTGCGGATAGTAACCTCTGATATTGCATGATACGTTCGTCTTGTGCTTCGCTTTCGTCTATGTAAAGCAAAAAGGAACGATTGGAATTATCCTCATACAGTTTTTCTTGGGTGGTACATCCTGCTACAGATACAGGACCTTCTACCGTTAAGTTTTTGGTCTTTCCTTGTCCACCAATTCCCTTTTGCACGACTGATTTTGTAATCTTCTTTTTGGTCTGTAACTCTAGTAGTGGATATAAAACATCATCTGCACCATCTAAGTCCTCAATTAATATCAATTTGTTTTTTAATTCATTTCGTTTGAAATAGTAAAATGAATTACTTGATAAAGACGTGAGGCTGAGCCTCTCTTCTTCGGGAATGAGTTCGGCTACTTTAGATTGTAGGTGTGTTTTTCCACTTCCACTAGAACCAAAAGAAATACAGTGTAGTGGATTGTCCATCTTTCTTGAAGTAAAGATAAGATACATCAACAGTCGGTTTCCGACTTCGCCAATCACACCACTAGTACCAATATGCTTATTGGTTTTCTCTAGCAAATTTTCAGACTTGAGAAAATCCATTGCTGAGCGTCTTTCTTTTTTAGATAACAAATAAGCTTCCGCTTCTTCGTCTTCCTCTTTGTCTAATAACTCAATTCGATATTTTTCAAGATGGTTAATGAGTTCTTGTAAACTTCTGCGGATAATAGAAGTTCCCACTTCTAAATATTCCGCTAACTTGCGAACCAGTTTTTCCACTGCATTAGAATTGTACAAATCAATGTTATGACGTAAGGCATGAAATTCATCTTCAATGGTATTTACTTTGAGGGTTATCCGCATGCGGTCTAATCCGAAAACGGATAAACCACCCAAAATATGGAAGTCTAAGACTTCGGTTGAGAATTTAAAATGATTAGGATTTGAAGTGTCGAGTTGATTCATAATGTATAGTCAATTATTTTAGAAACGTATTACACAATTAATTAAAGCAAATATAAACTTATAAGTTTATATATAAAAATAAAACTTGTGTTTTTTGCTGTTATAAATAATTTGACCTACATTTGAGTCGAAAATCGACACTTAATTATATAAAATAGCCTAAATATGGAGGCTACACACTTGTTTTTACTCCAAAACATCAAACGGATTCGTAAAGAAAAAGGACTCACCCAACAAGATGTAGTAGATGGTGCAGAGATGCTTGTACCTACCTATTCACGTTTAGAGCGTGGTGGTACGAATCCGAACTTATCTTCAATAGTCAGAATTGCAGATGCACTTGGTGTTGGTGTCATCGAGTTATTTCAATCCTCTGATATTAAAGATCGTTCGGTGGCTCAGAAAGTAGAGATGATAAATGACTTATCGGAATACAATAAAAACGTGATTAACATTATGCTTGATACGGTAATAGAGAAAGACCGTGTGGAGCAATTACAGAATGTAAAAATGAAACATCGTTTGGCAGAACTTAATGCCATTCGTGATAAAAGTTAACTTTTATTATTTACCTTTGTGATGTAATGAAAAAATTGGGTGCATAACATTTTGTCGTTTTAAGCAGCTTTATTTTTCTCAGTACAGATTAGGTTAACTACTTTGTTCCATTTATCACTCAGTTTAGTTGTTCTTAATGTGAGCATATTTTGAGCTCCAATTTTAGACCAACGTTGTCCAGAGAGTTTCATTCTTTTTTGAACAACCTCCCTGTTAGCTGCTTCTATGGCTCCAGATCCTATAATACCTGCTCCTGTATTTTGATATTGCTGATAGTCCATACGCGACCTATTTTCGGTATAATATGTGATAAGTTGGCTTTGTTGTTTACGTTGATTTTGCTTTGTCAATTCTAAGTTTTTGATATTCTCAATGACTTGATTTACTTGACTGTTTTTTAGTAGTTGCTCCTGTTGACCAACCCAACTGTTATATGACTCTTGATTAGAGAGACAAACCTTAGCAAAATCGTGTAAATGTTCTAAAGCATGATACCAATCCAATATTTGTGTGGCAAAAGGGTAATGTTGATCTACCCATTTCCATATCCATCTAGCACCATCACCAACAAAAATCAGTCGCTTATCAATACTCCTGTAACAGCCTAAGTATCTATCCATTCTATCTGTAAACTTATCAGCTTTGCCTAAATATGCTTCATACAACGAATGGCGTATCCATCCACGTTTATTTGATATGTCCATACAGCTACTCTGTTTAAAAATTCTGCCTAATTTTACTTCTTTCCAAGCCTCTTCCCGAGTGAAAAGCATCGACCCATCGACCATAGCATATATGCACTCTTGGTTATCTACCTTAAGAATATCAGGTTCAACGGCATCAACCTCCAATACTTTTTCTTGCTCTAATAAACCACCATAAAAGTCTGTGACTCTGTAAAGCTGCATCGCATTGACTGAAACACCTAGAAGATTCGATAAAACTTCATGACCATCTCCATAACAATCGTTTTGACCAATATAAATCATTTTGTCTTGCATATAGGGACTTATCTTAAATCCATTGACTTTTTCACTAAAGGGATGAGTGTTGTTAATCTCTATCTTTCCGTAACGTGATAAGTTTTTTTTTACGCCTGTCTTTAGATGGTTCGCTTATACTTCTCTCTAAAACCTCTCGACCATAGTCCGTCCATATTTGATCAAAAGTCTTTTCGTAATCATAGTAACTCTTTATGTTTGATAATTTTGCTATCGCTTGATAACGCTTCTTGGCTTGGGCTAAAAATTCCTCTTCGCTAATCATAATGGTGTCGCTTTTAAAAGTTAATCCTTAAAAATAACTATTTCGCGACAAGATGTTATGCACCCAAAAAATTAAATCCATTATTATCTTTTCTAATTCCAATTATCTTTATTGGTGGTTATATTTTATTTAAAAAATATGAACAAAATAATCAATTAGATTCCTTAAAAGAATTAGATGAAAAAATAATTCTAATCTTAAAAGATTCTAGTAGCGCTTCTTATAAGTATTTAAAAAAAGAATTTATAAATATACCTATTGATTCGGTAAAACCTCAAAAATGACTAGAAGAAATAATTTAAAAAAAATCTTAATTCCCTTTCTTTTGATTTTCGCATTATTTGATGCGTATTTTACATTTAAAGCAACGTTTGATACCACAAATAGTATTCTTCTTTCTATAATTATGATTTTAGTAATTAACTTATATATTTTGATGTATTATGCTTTACTAGATTTAGTGGATTCAAAAAAGATAAGGTAAGTGGCTCTTTTCTACAAATCATGTTTGCTTTCATGATATTCGGAGATACCATCTCATCCTTTTATGGAACTTACGTCGGTGTTTATAACAATAATCAAGGTGATTTTAGTAGTTTGGTTCAAATAGGATTTTTTCAATTTTTGATTTCTTTAGTAATATCTGTAGGTGTATCAGGTGGTACTTTTCTATTAGGAAGATTGCTTTTTAAAGATTCAAATTAAATTACTCGGCATTCTCTAATATTGACTTATATTATGGATTAGTGTATAGTATTAAAAACTATACACACAATGAAAAAATATATTTTATTAGCACTTAGTGCTTCCGTCTTTGTATGCTATTTAATTCATATTAACTTTTCTTCCTTGAAAGGCATTTATGTAATTGATGATAATTGTACTGCTGTTTTGAGAACTAGTGATAAATACACTATTGGAGATACTATTTATGTCGAAAAAACAAAATCGTTATTAAAAAATGTTTCTTATGATTGGTATTCGGTTTCTAAAAACCCCAAGAATAAAGGTGGATTAAAAAAAGCTATTATTACACATGATTAAAATTATGCTCATATCTTTGTTAGATATGAGCATATTTAAATATGAAAAAACTATTACTAATCATAGGCGGTATATTATTGTTAACTAGTTTCTATTATGTAGCCCGCATCGTTAATGACAATGTCGCTTGGGAAAAAGTAAAAAAAGAAAATACACCAGAAGCATACGATTTTTATTCAAATAATTTTAAACGGCATCTAACAGAATTAGAACCCTCAAGAGAAAAGTCTGCAATAAAGTTTATTCGAGAAAATATATCATTTGAAGAAGCTGAAAAATACATTGCCAGATATAAAATCAATGGATGCTGTTATGATCATTATACTCATTTAATTAAAAGTATTGCCTATAATACTGATGACTATAAGTGGTATAACTTTTATCTAAAATTACCTAAACTTAAAGATACACAAAAAATACTTGATTCTATTGAAACACTAGCTGACAAGTCATTATGGATTTTGACTAGAGCGAACGGCACTTGGCATAGATATATACAAAGGTTTCCTAAGGGAATTTATCAAAAAACGGCATTAAGAAATATAGATAATGAAGCATGGAATACAGCTTTGAAAATTAATTCAAAATATTCATTTAGTGAGTATGTTAGAAATTTTCCAAACGGTAGATTTTCAGAGACCGCAAAAAGTAATATTCATGAATTAGACTGGTTAGGTACAAAACAGTCTGATAATGTAGCAAGCTATAATTCTTTCTTAGATAGGTATCCAAATACAAAATATTATTCTAAAGCTATAAAATTGTTTGAAGATCGATTTGTTAATGATTTAATATCTGGTGTTTGCTATCAAGATATTCCAGAAAAACTAAAAACAAATACAATTACCAATTTCAATGGTTATTGGGTAAGTAGACAGCTATATAATGGTTTTAGTATTAGAAATAATAATGTCTTAGGGAGTAGTTTCGGTTACGTTTTCGCTAAAAAACGTCTTTGGTTTAAAAACAAAAAACATATCTGTTTCATTATTTATAGAAAAAATTACTCTGGTGCATTTTGTGATATTTATATTTATGAAATTATTGAAGAATTGCCCAAAGAAATTAAAGCTAGATGCTTAAAAAAATGTATTAAAAATGAGATACATATTTTTAAAAAGATAAAAGATTCTAACAACAAACGTATTTAAATGAATTATACCCTTACCTTCTTTGATACCTATTATCAAGATATTATCTGGTCGAAAACTGATTTTGAAAATACTACTGGAGCTTCAATGGAAATTGAGCATAATGTTAAAAATCATTTAGTATGGTTTGCTTTTGAACAAACAGCATACAAAATAGCTAAAGAAATTGGACTTGAGATATAGTTCTTTTTTCTTTTCATATTCTTAAAAAGCATCTTGGAAACAAGATGTTTTTTTATGCATCAAAATCAGAAAAGAACGTACTTAAACTCATCTTGTGAGCCTCCAATATTCTAAGCAGGCTTTCAAAGGTAAAGTTTGTTCCCTTTTCCATACGCCAGTACTGCATCCTTGAAATCCCATGTTCTATGGCAAAGTTCTCATAGGAGGTGTAGCCATTGTCTATTCTTATTTTTTCTAGCTTTTGGGCTACTTGTATAATTTTTGGGTCTAATGTTTTGCTTTTTGCTGTGGTCTTTGTTGCCATGAGTTCTACCGTTTTTAATAAAGGTAAAATTCATCTTTTTAGATATTTTACGTTACAACATATAAATTACCACATTATTGGTACATTTTTATTATGTTTGCCTTGTATAATTCTAAAAACATACTAATTATGAAACAATTACTAAAACTTTCTTTTTTTACTTTTTTGCTTATTTCTACACACGCTTGCAAAAGCCAAACAAAACTAAGTTCTGAAAAAGCCATGACAATTCTTACTAAAAATTTTAAAGTGTCTTGTAGTAAACGACTGCTATTTTCCTTTAATAGTTATAATAAGCAGTATAATACTAATATGAGAAACGCTACTTCAGCAGAAAAAAATGGACTCGTTACAATAAACAAAAGATTTATCTCTGGTATTGGTGGTGGTGGACGTTATGAAATAACTCTTAGACCAACTGAGGCAATGAAATCTGAATACTTTGTGGGAAACAAAAAGTATAGAATTGCTGATGGCGTTGTAACTGAAATTCTTGGGATTTCTCATGATAAGAATACCAATAAAGCAACGGTACGATTTAGTTATAAATACAGAACTAACGATCTATATTATCTGCGAGGTAAAATACATGGTAAGCGTGTGGCATGTTCTACAGAAACTTTTGAAGATGAAGCAACATTTACTTTGTATGATACGGGATGGAGATTAGATAAGTGATGTCTTTGATAGCGCAAATGTCCTTTACACCACTTCCTTTTGAGTGTGGCGTGAAAGGACATTTGGTTTGAATTTTCCTAAGTCGTAATTGCCAAATTTCATAAGGCAAAACTTTTAGGACAATCCAAAGCCAGATTGGGAGTTTGATAGGAACTTCCGCTACCGCTACATTTCCATATCAAACTCCCATCTGGTTGGGGATTCCCCAAACCCCTTTTCACACAACGATAAAAAACAGACAAGCCGACCTCAATGAGTCGGCTTGTCTGTCTGTATGCAAATCCAGTATAGCATTTAAGAAAATAATTTAATCGTAATTATTACTTAAATCTTGATTATGGAGTTAAAATTCGAGGTCATAACCTTTGGATAAATCCTGTTCTCGTTCATCTATTATTTCGCTTAAAGATTTGATACGCTCTAGGGTTTTATCTTTTAATAGTAAATGTTCGGGGTCAATGCCAAGACTTCGCTTTAGTCGGTAGCGTCTTTTTTTGTAATAAACCCCACAGAGTTTGTTGTTTATATGATAGGTTTTAATTTCAGCTTTTGACAATAGTTTTTCAAACTCAGATATGGACTGGCTTTTTTGAAATAATCCCTGTACTTTTTCAAATAAAATATCTTTATCCGATGGCATTGCCATTCGTTTTGTAAACTGGGTTTCCTTTTCAGAATAGGAGCGGACTAATCTTTTTTTTAAGTCCATGTTCCACAATACTATCTTCTAGTTGTGGGTAATTTTCGATTTGATAATTCTGGACTTCTTTTTTAATCTCTGCAAAGCATGATTTGGTTTTCCAACCACTAAAACCATCTAGTTTTAATTGAGATACCACCAAATGGGCGTGCCAGTTCTTGCCTTTGTCGAAGTGTACACCACCTACGCAGAGCTGATTCCCTTCGGTATATAAATCAATAAACTTTTGTACTAAATCTTTGATGATTTCCCTGTTGAGATATTGTGTAGACTTGTCTGAAAACGACACTACGATATGCTGACAGACTACAGATTTATTGGCGTAGTGGGATTGTCTTTGAGTTTCTAGTTCGTTAAATTGCTTAATCCATTTGTCTTTGTCATGAGAACGCAGGTGCTGTTTAAAAACAAGCCGATTACCCCTTGGGTCTTCAAGCGATTTCCGACCATCAAAAATATAATTAATGAGTTTCTTGGGCGAATTTCGGGTGGTATGACTGATGGCTTTAATAATCATCTAAAAGCGGTTCTATTTGACTAAATAACTGTTCCAGTTTGTCATACGAGGCTTTGAGCTGAGGGTATTCATTTTCAAATTGTAGGGTTTCAACCATATCGTAACAAAGCGAGAATAAGCGTTTGACTTCAGAAAAATTAGTGGATGTATTTCCAAATTGCTGTTTTCCATTAAGGGTATTAAGTGCAATGGTTTTGATAAAACTGGCTAGTTTTTTACCATTTTCTACTGCCAACTGTTTCAACAAATGCTTTTCGGCATTGGTAAAGACGATATTAACCGAACTGTGATTTTTAGCATAACGTTTGCGATACTGCTTTAGATACAATTTTCTAAAGGTTTTTCGTGCCTCTGTAATCTCTAAAGCAGTACCATGTTGTAATACACCTATCGCATCCAAATAGGCTTCAACATTGCTGTATGGAAACTCTTTTGTCTTCATTAGAATTCGATTTCAAATCCATGGTCTTTAGACACGTCTTGGCTGTCTACTTCTAGGGAATCAAGCCGTTCTTTGAGTTTATTGGATGTATTCTTTTCAGATTTAATAAGATGTTGTTTTTCAATAAGTTGATTGAAACGAGTTTCCTTAAAATGTATATCTCTTTCTATTCCATATCTTACTTCAGGAATGTATTCCTGATTTCCAAAAATAATCTTTGGAAATTGTCTCTGTGCTGATTCCAATTCATCAATAGAAAAAGCTCCCCATTCATCACAGATTGGCATATCGGGAACCAAACCACTTACATATCCAAAACACGTATTTGTTTCGGAGTTATATTCTGTTGCATACCATGTTGCCGAACCACAGGGGTCAAAAAATTTGGTAACGATAATAGGGTTTTTGTCTTCTGATTGATCGCCAATCTCAGTAAATCGTTTTTTTAATTCTTCTGTTATCAATTTCATAATTGTAAGGTTTTAATCGTCATTTATTTTTAAAGTTCCATTCCTGTTTCTTGGGAAAGCCCCTCGTTATCTTGCTCTAGTCCTTCCATACGTTCCTGAAATTGTTGCTCTTTTTCAGCCGCTTTTCGACTTTGGAATTCCCTATGAAGATCCATTGCGGATTCCTGCTCTTTCGCAATCTCCTTATTGCGTTTTTTCCGCTCTATTTCACGATGTTTACTACGCTCTTGCGCTATATCCTTCGTTTTTTTACTTTGGGTATAGCGCTGAACTCTGATCTCCAGTTTTAGAGACAAAAAGGTCAAACCATCTTCTGCCCACTGTAGAATTTTCCCTGGATCAAATAAGGTGCTTGTTTTAGCCATTGTCAGAGGTGTTTGAATCCGTATTACCAATAAACTCATCTACAGGAAGTAGTGGTGGCATTTGCTGGAAGCCACCTTGAATTGGTGGTGCTTGCTCTTCTGCCCACGTATTGATTTTCTTATTTTGGTAATACGCCTTAATGCGTTTTAAAAGCATTGGAGGTTGTCCACTACTAATAAAAATACCACCGTCTTTGGTATTTTTATGCATGACTTCCTGTGGGGTTAATACTTCCCTATGATGGGTACGATCATTTTCTTTATACGAATATTTCCCAAGGGATTTACTAATCTCTGTGGCTGTAGCCAAGTTTGTTCCTCCGAGATATAAAACACTGCCTGTGTTGGCTTTTAGAGTTTCTGCACCTTGTTGGGTATAGAGGTCTTGGCATTGACTAAAGGACTGATAACCCCATATTCCGTATGCTTTATACTTACGAATTTGAGAGCTAATAAAAGGAATAAACTGCTTGTTTTTGGTTTTCAAACTTCCCGCTTCATCCACTAAAAAAGCGATGACATTATCGGTTTTTGTAGGAATTCCAGCTTCAATAATTTGGGTAAACCATTCTTTGAGGAATAAGGAATTAAGCCCTTTGAGATAATCCTGTGCCATCACGCTACTTTGAATCCATAAAATACGTTTCTCATCACGATACGAACCCATATCTAATGTAGTACGTGCTGTGGTTTTTATGACGTTCTCATCTTGCCAATTCTTTAAAACTGAAAGTGTATTAGACAATGCAGAATTTAAAAATTTGGCATCGTTTTTTATCAGCCCTCGATAACTGGTATAGAGCATATCATCCCCATATTTTGCTACCAAGACATTCATTTTTTTTACGTTTGCCTGTATGAGTGTTACCAGATAGCGAACATTGTAAAGGTTGGTATATCTATTGGTGCCTAATTCTGCTTGTATGTACTTTAAAAGCCAAATCATCATTCCAATAATAGCTGAAGCGGTATTGTTCCAAATCGGTTCTTTGACATTAGTACCACCTTCAATAGCCACGAGTTCCTCTGAAAAACGGTTAATTCTATCTAATGGTAGGTTTTCGATAGGATTCCAACCGACTGTGGATTGGGTGGCATCGGCGAAATTGATAATATCCTCATCATAGCCCAATTCTTGTTCCATATAAGGCATCGCCATATCTCTTGCCTGTTTCGTTTGGTCAAAAACTACAAAGGAGGTATCCACCATTTTTGATGCACCAAATAATTGCTGTGCAAAAATTTTAGAAGTTTTACCAATACCAGTTTTTCCAATGAGTAAAAGTCCACCATGTAAACTTTGTTTCATGGAGATAAATTTCTCACCAATACGGATACCATTACCTTTGCGGTGTTTGTATTTCAAAACCTTTCTGGAATTACCCAGTTTGCCTTTGTAGGCGTGTTTTCCGCCGACAATCCATTGTAAAATGGCATCTAAACCATCACTTATACTATCTAAAATATCATGTATCATAATGTTGTTTTTTATTTTTTTGTTACTAATTACTTTATACTTATTACTATCTACTTTATACTATTTCAAATTCGTATCAATCAGCTTCTTAAATGCCCCATTAAAGGCGGTAAGGATCAGTTCACTTGCCCTAGTAAGGCAGTAAATAGCTATTAAAAATATTTTTAAAAAAAAGCCGAGTATTGTAAAAAATGTTTTCATCGTTATAGTTTTACCGTTTTTTGATTGCCAATAGTTAGGGTTCCACCTCGTGATTCAATAACAGCTCGATAAAGTGCTACCATCGCCGAGAAATGCTGTTCTTCTTCTGGACTTGGCAAGTGGATAAGTTCAACGTTTATACCCTTGTAGTTATCTGCAAGGCGAACCATAGATTCAAACCTTGCCTGTACATCCTTTGGGTATTTTAAAAGCCGACGTGCTTGTCTGGGGTCATAGATTGAGAAAATAGGACTATGTTCTTTTAAATCGGATATCAAAATAAGTTTACGAACACCTTGTTTTGAAGCTAGTCTATTAAGTTCGGTAACAATAGTACCAAAGATGGCTGAGTATTTTAGTGGCTTATCATTAACGCAATACTTGGCTAGAGTATCTCTGAACTGGGTGGATAATGCTCGGCGTGAACGACGTCTTGAATCCTCGTTTGAAAGCCATCCAGCACTAGATTTTGATAATGTAAATGCATGACGTTCTGTATAACGTGTGTCTATAATTGGGATATAGGATATTTCAATACCATCAAAAATATTGTCGCTTTCCAAGCGGTCTAATATAAAATCTGCTTTTGGGCGAAAACCATCCGCTTCACTTAAATCAACAGCTACAGTAAGTGAGTGTAGTGTCGATGGGGTCTGATTAGCACATCCTAAAACTAGGATGGCTAATACTGTTATTATTACTAAGTGTTGTAAATATTTCATTGTGATTTGTTTTAAAGGGTTATGAATTTGTATTTGGTTTATCGGTGTAATTTTGGAATTCTACGTTATCGAAATACGTCGTTAGTGGTGTTGGAGTTTCGGAAAAGGCATTGGGTTGCACCTTATCTTTACGTGTTATTAAATTCTCGTTACACCACATGGCAAAGGCTTTTAGATACTCGGCAGATATCACTTTTTCGTAGCTGTGAGCCATCAGTAATATCCCATCCAATTGACTGAGTTTGTCATTCTTCTCTTTCAGAAGTAGGGTCAATCGTGTTTCTGTATCCTTGAATTCTTTAGTTAGCGTTTTAATCTGGTCGCCAATCTTTTTATGATTGTAATAATCAGAGAAAGTCTGCTTGGTGGGTTTTGTCATCAATGTGAGTAATACACCACATAAAAAAAGTGTAAGGTTGATGATCAAGAAATTAAATTCAGAGGTATGTTCTGTGCCCTGTCCTAGATTAGCGTTATAGGATAGGCGTAGTGCAGAGAAGCTGTAGAGTAATCCAGATACAAAAGTGATAATCCCTAGGCCGACTAACCATTTCTTTAGTTTAGTATCAAACAGGCGTAAAACATCAGGGAAAATATGGGCGATTATAAAGAAACAAATCGCCAATCCTGCACTCGATACTAATGCTCCAAAACTATTGCTTGAGATTAACAGGAATATTTTGTAGTTAATCATTACTTCCGAAAATGAGAGTAGCACTAAGAAAAATAAAGCAATACGCCAGTTACGAATCAGATGTCCAAGATTGCTATCAAAATCACGCTCTTTCTTTTTTAGGACTCTAAGGTCTTCCTGTAAGTCCTCATGTTTAGAGGTGAGCATGGCTTCTTCTTTGGCATAGCTTTGCTCTATGGCTTGTTTATCGGTAACGGCTCGTTTTGCACCAATGGTTACGATTATATAAAATTCACTTTATAGTCATGAAAGAACATAGAAATATCCACTATTAAATATTCCTATGTCTTTATAAATTTTCAACTTATGTCATTTCCTTAAAACCCTTGTCATTATTGGAAAGTTCCAATGTTGGAACCTTTTTGTCGTGGTTTTAATAGTGTGTGCTGAATAAGTTCATTTATACGACCTTTGTAATAGAATTTTTATTTTTTCAACAGAAACATTATTTTAGTACCCATAAGAAAAACCATGATGTCAACCAAACGAATTGAAATTGCCAAAATAGCTGACCTTGTAGCAAAAGAACCTGCATATGCTCTGGTAAAAAATACGGATCTTGTTATTATAAAACACGAAAAAGGAATATCGGTACTTTACGGGAGGTGTCATCACAGAGGAGCTTTATTAGCAGACGGGCATATAGATGGGCATAATTTAATTTGCGGAGTTCATGGTTGGGATTATCGCTATGATACCGGGGTCAGCGAGTATAATAATGATGAAATATTACATAAATTTCAAGAATATATAGAAGGAGATTCGCTATTTGTCGATGAGAATGAAATTGATACCTTCGAAAAAGAACACCCACAACCTTTTAATCGCAATGAATATCTGGGGACCTATGCAGATACCCATCCTGAAGATACGGAACCATATACGGATTACATAAGAGAACTTGCTAAAAATGGTTTAAAAAATGTAGGTCATCATGGGTTTTCAGCCTCTATGGGAGTTGATAGAAACACCCTGCCAAAGTGGGATGACATTCAATTTTTACCTGCACAACTGGCAACCAGACCGTTGCTAGATCATGAAGAAGTAAATACCAAAGTAGTGATCGGGTCAAAAGCTAAAAAACCATTAGCATTAGACATTCCGATTTTTGTTAGTGATATGAGTTTTGGTGCCTTATCTCGCGAGGCAAAGATATCATTGTCAAAAGGAGCAGAAATGGCAGGAACGGGAATCTGTTCCGGAGAAGGAGGGATGCTACCACAAGAACAAGAAAACAATTCAAGATACTTATATGAATTAGCTTCAGCGCAATTTGGTTTTTCTTGGGAAAAACTGGACAACGTACAGGCTTTTCATTTTAAAGGAGGGCAAGGAGCAAAAACAGGAACCGGAGGACACTTGCCAGGGACTAAAGTAACCCAGGAAATAGCCAAAGTACGCGGATTAAAAGAAGGAGAAACCGCTATCTCTCCGGCAACTTTTCCAAATTTTTACGGAGTAAAAGACTTTAAAAATTTTGCCGAACAGGTAAGAGAACGCACAGGAGGGATTCCGATTGGATTTAAAATTGCAGCCAGTCATATAGAAAAAGACATTCAATTTGCCTTAGATGTAGGCGTAGATTATATTATCCTCGACGGAAGAGGTGGAGGTACGGGATCTGCCCCCACCATTTTAAGAGATCATATCAATGTACCTACGATTCCTGCTCTGGCAAGAGCCAGAAAATATTTAGATACCGTTGGGGCTACGGATATTACATTAGTCATTACGGGAGGTTTGAGAGCGGCAGAAGATTTTGCAAAAGCATTAATGTTAGGAGCGGATGCCATAGCCGTTTCAAATTCGGCCTTACAAGCTATAGGTTGCCTAGGAATGAGAGCCTGCGGTACCAACAATTGTCCGGTAGGAATTGCCACACAAAAAGAATCACTAAGAAGCAGGCTAATCATTCAGTCATCTGCCAAACAGTTGTATAATTATTTTACTGCGGCAAATGATTTGATTAAAGTAATTTCCAGAGCTTGCGGATATGATGGTATTTCAAAATTTAACCCTAACGATTTATCGACATTTGATACAGATATACATAAACTAACAGGCATCAATTACGCCGGAATTCAATAATTATGTTTCAAATACTTATAGGTATTACCGCATTAGCTGCTCTTTTGAGCTTTATCAATGCGAAATTTTTAAAATTATCCGGAACTATCGGAATACTTATTCTTTCTATCATTATATCATTTTCAATAGGAAGCTCTATATATCTTTATGATAAAGAATATTTCATGAGCATTTATCCATCATTAAAACAAATAGATTTTAGAAAAATATTGTTTGACTTTTTATTAGGAATATTATTGTTTGCAGGAGCTATTCACGTAAACCTAAATAGCCTCTTAAAAGAGAAAGGTTCTGTTATAATTTATGCAACCTTTGGTGTACTAGTTAGTACTTTCATAATAGGTACAATATTTTATTACCTCGTACTTTTATTTGGCTTTGAAATAAGTTTCTTTTATAGTTTAGTCTTTGGAGCTTTGGTTTCTCCAACCGATCCGGTTGCGGTACTGGCATTATTAAAAAAAGCAGGAGCACCGGAGCATATGGAAATAAAAATAGTAGGAGAATCACTTTTTAATGACGGTATTGGAATAGTTGTTTTTTTATCACTTCTATCTTTAGCAACACTATCACATGAACTCGAAATTACTCATATCGCCCAAGAGTTTAGTATTGAAACAGGAGGCGGAATATTAATGGGGCTGATTTTAGGATACTTAGGAAAAATATCTATTAGAAGTGTTTCTAAAGAACCCATAATAGCGGTACATATTTCATTAGCTATTGTTTTAGGTGGCTATAGTTTATCATCTTTACTTCATATTTCTGGCGCCATTGCAATGGTAGTTGCAGGGTTAATTGTAGGAGATAGTTTACATTCTGAAAAATTTTCAGAAGAATTTAAAAATCATATGAATATCTTTTGGGAAATTTTAGATGAAATTTTTAACGCAATACTTTTTGTTCTTATAGGTATTATAATCATTATGGTCGATTTTAATATTTACTACCTTTTACTGGGAGGGGTTACCATTATTATTGTTTTACTTTCAAGATACATAGCCATTTATCTATCAAATTTTCTTCTTAAAAAATCAAATAGAGCGAATGCTAAAGAACGTATTATTTTAACATGGGCTGGTTTAAAAGGAGGGATATCAATAGCATTAGCACTTACATTACCAGACGGTGAAACAAGGGATATTATTTTATATGTAACTTATGTAGTTGTTGTTTTTTCAATTATTACACAAGGATTAACCATTGAGAAATTAATTTCAAAATCATTAAAGAAATAGTTAAATGGAGAAAAAAATTATTTGGCATAAGGTACTAAGTAATAAAAAAGAACTCCCTGAAGGTCGTGTAAAAACAGTTACGGCAAATCATAAAGGGATCTGTCTGACACATTATAAAGGCAAATTTTCAGCATTGGATAATAGCTGTCCGCATCAGGGCGGCCCGCTGGGAGAAGGTTCTATAGAAAATGGGCTGTTGCGGTGTCCGTGGCATGGCTGGGATTTTGACCCTTGCACGGGAGCACCTCCGGGAGGGTATGATGACGGAATTGATACCTTTCCGGTAAAAGAACAGGACGGTGCAATTTTTGTTGGAGTTGAAGAAGAAGCTCCTCATGAAGAAACAGTATCTGACGTAATGATAGAAACAATGGTGAATTGGGGAATTGACACTGTTTTTGGAATGGTAGGACATAGCAATCTGGCAGTAGCAGATGCTATGAAAAGGCAAGAAGAAAAAGGAAAATTAAGATATTTTGGGATTCGCCATGAAGGTGCTGCTTCTTTTGCTGCTTCCGGATATGCAAAACTTACGGGAAAACCGGCTGCATGTTTTGGAATTGCAGGGCCCGGAGCTACAAATATGTTTACGGGAATGTGGGATGCCAAAGTAGACCGCGTACCCTTATTAGCGCTTTCCGGACAGGTAAATACACAAGTAGTAGGCACCGGAGCTTTCCAGGAAGTAGATTTAGTGAACGCCTTTGGAAGTGTTTCCGAATTTAATCATGCCGTTCATACCAACTCAAATCATAGTGAATTAATGTCTTTAGCCATTAAAAACGCATTAGTGAAACGAGATGTTTCGCATCTTACTTTTCCGGATGAAGTGGCATTTAGTAAGAAACCGAAAAGAGAAAAAGCACAAACTCCGGAAAACCGTATCACACCGTTCAATATTTCTCCTCCAAAAGAGATGTTACGGAAAGCAGTGGAGTGTATCATCAATGCAAAAAGACCTGCCATTATCGTAGGTCATGGAGCACGTTTTCAAATGAAAGCTATCACCGCTTATGCGGAAAGCCTGAACTGCCCGGTGATTACAACATTTAAAGGCAAGGGCCTAATTGCAGACGACCATGAATTGGGTTGCGGTGTTTTAGGTAGGAGTGGAACGCCCGTTGCTTCCTGGTTTATGAACGAATCCGACTTGCTAATCGTTTTTGGAGCGTCATTTTCCAATCATACGGGGATTACCCCTAAAAAACCTATTATCCAGGTAGATTTTGACCCTATGGCATTGAGCAAGTTTCACAAAGTGGATGTAGCACTTTGGGGAGAGATATCTGAAACCATTGCACTGTTGGAAACCCAAACAAAAGGAAAGACAAAAACGATAAACCAACGCAAAGAAATTGCCGAACGATGGAGTTATTGGAGAAAGGAAAAAGAAAGCAGATTACGAGATACCGGTAGTAAAAGATTGAGTTCTATTGCCGTATTTGATGCCATGAATACAGTGGTCCCGGAAGATGCTGTAATTGCAGTTGACGTAGGAAACAATACCTATTCTTTTGGCCGTTATTTTGAGCCTAAAAACCAGGCTGTTTTAATGTCAGGCTATTTAGGATCTATTGGATTTGCATTACCTGCAGCTATGGGAGCATGGGCAGCAAAAGGGCATGAAAGACCCATTTGGTCAGTATCGGGAGATGGAGGCTTAGGACAATATTTGACGGAAATAACTACCTTGGTAAAGTACGATATGAATATCAAACATATTGTTCTTAATAATTCGGAGCTCGGAAAAATATCTAAAGAACAACGATCAGCGAAAGTAGATGTTTGGCATACGTCGCTTAAAAACCCAAGCTTTGCCCAATTTGCCGAAAATTGCGGAGCACTGGGAATCAGAGTAGAAAAGCCCGAAGAGTTAATCCCGGCAATGGAAAAACTTAAAAACCACAATGGTCCGGCACTTTTAGAAGTTATGACCGATGTAAATTTAATATAAACTATGGATTATTTTGAAAAATCATTAGTACTACACAAACACTTAAAGGGAAAATGGGAAATTAATTCCCGGTTCCCTCTGGAAAACGCCGATGATTTATCAGTAGCGTATACCCCGGGTGTAGCATCGGTCTGTGAGTCTATTGCCAAAGATACTTCTATGGCCTATGACTTGACAATGAAAGGAAATACGGTGGCCATTGTTTCCGACGGATCTGCGGTCTTGGGATTAGGTGATATTGGCCCGGAAGCAGCCATTCCTGTAATGGAAGGGAAAGCTATTTTATTTAAAAAGTTTGCCGGAATTAATGGAGTTCCGGTAGTGATCAATGCCCATACTTCAGAAGATATTATTACTACAGTAAAAACGATAGCCCCTACTTTTGGGGGGATAAATTTAGAAGACATCAAAGCACCAAAATGTTTTGAAATTGAAAAAGCACTTCAAGATATAGGGATTCCTGTTTTTCACGATGATCAGCACGGAACTGCCATTGTACTGTTGGCAGCATTGATCAATGCCGGTAAGGTAATCGGAAAACCTGTTGAAGAAATGAAAATTGTAGTTAACGGAGCAGGAGCAGCCGGAACCGCGATTGCCAGATTGTTGCGTTGTGTGGGACACGACCCTAATGTTTGTGTCCCGGCAAATGATGTACTGGTTTGTGATTCAAAAGGTATTATATCCAGAGACAGAACGGATTTAAACGAATACAAAAAAGAACTTTTGGCTTACAGCAACAAACAGCATCTTTCGGGAAGTTTGAAAGATGCTTTAAAAGGAGCAGATTGTTTTATAGGAGTATCTAAGGGAAATCTTTTAGACGGAAATGATATTCGATCAATGAATACCGATGCAATTGTACTGGCAATGGCTAACCCCATTCCTGAAATTATGCCGGACATTGCAAAAAGAGGAGGGGCAAGAATTGTGGGTACGGGACGTAGCGATTTTCCAAATCAAGTGAATAATGTATCTGTTTTTCCGGGAATTTTTAAAGGTGCTTTAAAAGCCAAATCAAAGCGAATTACAGAGATTATGAAAATAGCGGCAGCACATGCCTTAGCCGGTTGCGTTAAGAATATATCGGAAGATAATATACTGCCAAGCCCTTTATCTTTGGAAACAGCAAATATTGTTGCAGATGAAGTTGCCAAAGTAGCCTTAGCAGAAGCAACTCTTTAATGATATAAAAAATGATCATTATTTTAATTATTATAAACGCATTACTGATTTACTTTTGTATCGGTATCTTGTTCGGGATTTATTTTCTGTTTAAAGGAGCAAGTCAAATAGACCCTCTGTTAGCAAATAGTAAAAAAAGAGTACGGATCTTGTTATTCCCCGGAATAGTGGCAGTTTGGCCTTTTTTAATATCAAAATCGAGAAAAATAAAATCGTTATGACGTCAGGGTTACGAAAAATACATGAGTACAGTTGGTTAATTATAGCAATAGCAATACCGATATTGATATTTTTTTCCGTTAAAGATTTGACAATTCTTTCTTCAAATCAAAAGAAAGCACATACGATAGAGGAGACAAAAAAAGAAAGTATAAAAAGTATTGAAAATGAATTGATAAAAGTAAGATTGTACGCAAATTCTATAGAAATTATTTTAAAGACAACACTAAAAAATGCCTCTTCTGTCCTCTACACAACAGATACCGAAGGAGAAAAAGACGGAATTATTGGACAAATAACTCATGCAGGGATTTATCATTTTGAGATTGGTGAGTTACCAAAAGGAATTGTTTTATATGACGCAATAAAAAAAGAAATTATCACTAAAATGCTATTTTAATGGGGTTAGATTATCAATTAGTACTTTGGAATAAAGACAAAAAAAAATACGACACAATAATTGTGTTCGGCATGTTATTGTATATAGTATTATTTGGAGCTATTACACTTATTTTTAATACCGAAACCAGTGTAGAAACGTTAGTGATTAGAGTTTTTGGATCTCTGGCGATGATAATGCTACACATCATTTTATCTATCGGGCCGCTTAGCAGGTTAAATACAAAATTCTTACCCATCTTATACAATAGAAGACATTTGGGGGTGAGTATGTTTCTCGCTGCTATGATTCATGGCGTATTTTCGTTCATACAATTTCATACGTTAGGAGATGTAAATCCTGTTTACTCGCTCTTTACATCTAATATGGAATACGATTCACTGACAAATTTCCCGTTTCAGGTATTGGGATTTTTTGCCTTGTTGATCTTATTTGCAATGGCAGCTACGAGTCATGACTTTTTCTTAAAAAACCTGTCTCCAAAAGTGTGGAAACAACTCCATATGCTAGTCTATATTGCTTATATATTGATTATAGCACATGTGTTTCTAGGAGCTTTCCAACAAGAAGCCTCGCCTTTTACCATAGGAATAGTGTTACTCGGATTTATAATGATCACCAGTTTGCATATTATAGCGGGACGGAAAGAAAGTAGGATAGATCAAAAAAGACTTCCGGAGAAAGAAGGCTGGCTGCAGGTGTGTGATGTTAATGAAATTGAAGAAAACCGGGCAAAAATTTTTACCGTAGAAAAAGAACGGGTAGCTGTTTTTAAATACGATGGAAAACTCTCTGCTATTCATAATGTATGTAAGCATCAGGGAGGTCCTTTGGGAGAAGGAAAAATTATTGACGGTTGCATAACCTGTCCGTGGCACGGATATCAATATCTTCCCGGCAATGGGCAGTCGCCACGACCGTATACTGAAAAAGTAGCTACTTATGAGGTAAAACTGATACAAAATACAATCTATATCAATCCAAAAGCATTTGCAGAAGGTACGGCTATTGAACCGTGTAATTATTAAGAATGCAACGAAACAAGTTTAAAACACTTTAAAGCAGGCATAGAAATGAAAAAAAACGATGAATTTTATGTTCCTTATATAGAAGGTAGTTTAGGAAGAAATACAAAAAAAACAATTAAAAAATTTGTATTAGCAGCTCTGCTTATATTAGTTGCCGGAGGGCTGATTTTTAGCTTTTCTCAAAAATCATTTAAGAATAGCACCTTCGAATTAACCAGTGAAACCAAAATAGTAGGCGTATATCACGAAATGCCTTACCCGATGTTACAGGTAGAAGTGGCGAAAAATACACATAAAAATATTTTACTTTTGGGATTTGGTAAATCAAGCGCGCACCCGTTTTTAGAAAAAATACAGGGTGAGGTTCAGGATTTAAATGGAAAAACCCTGAGTATTGAAGGAAACCTGATTTATTATAACGGAAAAACCTTATTGCAAATTACCGACGAAGAAAAAGTAACTTTAGTGAATGAATCCAAAGCAAAAATACCCGTTAGAGAATTAGTTAGTGAAATGACACTAAAAGGCGAAATTATTGACCCTAAATGCTATTTTGGAGTGATGAAACCGGGTAAGGGAAAAATTCACAGAAGCTGTGCTGTTCGATGTATTTCCGGGGGGATACCTCCTGTTTTAGCAACTACGGATCAAAATAATATTTCCGAATATTATTTAGTTACCGATATTCACGGAAACCCTGTTCATAAAGAAATTTTGCCATACATAGGAAAGCCATCCGAGATAAGGGGAGTGGTAGAAAAAATGGGAGATTGGTACTTCTTGAAAATTGATATCGCAACTATTACTACAAAAAATACCCAATCGGCATTTTATTAAGTTTTCCGGAGCTATATGTGATGAATACATAAACTGAAATTATAAAAGCATTACGAAAATTGGTATAGGGGAAAATGGGATTTGCATGAGTTGTTTTTATAAAAAATAGTACCTTGCAAAAATAGTACGCACACATAATAGCTAATCAGTAAAGCCCTATGAAGTATCCGCATATTTTTGACCCCCTGGACTTAGGTTTTACAACTTTAAAGAACAGAATTTTAATGGGTTCTATGCATACCGGGCTGGAAGAAACTAAAAACGGAGGGGAACGGATTGCAACATATTATGCTGAACGAGCCAAAGGAGGAGTAGGGCTTATTGTTACAGGCGGTATTGCACCCAATATACAAGGGTGGACAGCACTGTTTTCTGCAAGAATGTCGACTAAAAAACATGCAAGGCAACATCAAAAAATAACCGGAGCCGTTCATGATGAAGGAGGAAAGATCTGTATGCAAATTTTACATGCAGGGCGCTACGGATACCATCCTTTTAATGTTGCTCCATCCGGAATTAAAGCACCCATAAACCGTTTTAAACCTTTTGGATTAACAAAATCAGGGATTAAAAGAACCATCAGAGATTTTGTAAATTGTGCAAAGCTTTCAAAAACCGCAGGCTATGACGGTGTAGAAATTATGGGTTCCGAAGGCTATCTCATCAACCAATTTGTTGTAACACATACCAATAAAAGAAAAGACAGGTGGGGTGGATCGTATGCAAATAGAATGCGTTTCCCCATCGCGTTAGTAAAATCAGTTCGAGAAGCTGTTGGCGAACATTTTATTATTATATACAGGCTTTCCATGCTGGATTTGATAGCAAAAGGAAGTACCTGGGAAGAAGTAGTCATGTTGGGAAAAGAAATTGAAAAAGCAGGAGCTACCATTATCAACACGGGAATCGGGTGGCATGAGTCCAGGATTCCTACGATAGCTACTTCGGTTCCAAGAGCAGCATTTACATGGGTAACTAAGAAAATGAAGGAAGAAGTTTCCATTCCGTTAATTACATCCAATCGAATTAATATGCCAAAAACGGCCGAAGCAATATTGGCCAGGGGAGATGCGGATATGATTTCAATGGCACGCCCGTTTCTAGCGGATCCGGAATGGGTGCATAAAGCAGCACAAGGAAAAGAAGATGAAATTAATACATGTATTGCTTGTAATCAGGCATGTTTAGACCACGTATTTCAGCAAAAGGTGGCAAGTTGTTTGGTAAATCCAAGGGCCTGCCATGAAACAGAATTTAATTATGACAGGGCCGAGAGAGTAAAGAAAATTGCAGTGGTTGGAGCAGGACCGGCAGGCTTGTCTGTAGCTACTATTGCAGCGCGGAGAGGCCATCAGGTAACGTTATTTGAAGCAGCCGGTGAAATAGGAGGGCAGTTTACTATTGCCAGGCAAATTCCGGGAAAAGAAGAGTTCTATGAAACCATTCGTTATTTCAAAAAACAAATAGCATTGCATCATGTTATATTAAAATTACATACAAAAGTAAGTGCGGAAGACCTTCAAAAATCCGATTTTGAGGAAATCATTATTGCAACGGGAATCAAGCCCAGAATGCCAAAAATAGATGGAATTGATCATGAAAAAGTACTCAGCTATTTAGATGTTTTAAAAGATAAAAAACCTGTTGGCAAAAGAGTTGCAGTAATAGGTGCCGGAGGTATTGGATTTGACGTCTCGGAATATTTACTACACGAAGGAACATCAAGCACATTGGATTTAAACAAATGGTTACAAGAATGGGGAATTGATAAAAGCATGAGAGCCAGAGGGGGTATTGCCGGGGTAAAACCTGTTATACAGCCGGGGAAAAGAGAGGTATATATGTTGAAGAGAAGCAAAGGAAAATTTGGGGAAAAGCTGGGGAAAACCACAGGCTGGATTCATCGGAAAAATTTGAAAAAACAAGATGTACAATTTATTGACGAAGTACAATACACAAAGATTGATAATCGGGGATTACACTATATTCGGAATAAAGAATCAAAAATTTTGGAAGTTGATACGATTGTTATCTGTGCGGGACAAACTCCTTACAGAGAACTATATGAAGCACTAAAAAATACGGAAAAAAGAGTGCATGTAATTGGCGGGGCGTATGTTGCTGCCGAGTTAGATGCGAAAATAGCTATAGATCAGGGCAGCCGCTTGGCAGCAAAAATTTGATTTTTTATATTTGCTTTTCACTATTAAAAAGCAAGTATGGATAAAAATGGAGTTTTGGCGTGGGCAACCATTATTATGATTGTTGTCGGGTTGGGCCTTATAGGATTAGGGATTTTTCGTTACGATGATACTGCCGGTTGGGGGTTTGGTGCTGTGGGAGTTGGTTTTTTTGCAATTGCCTGGGTTTTTAATGCACTTAAAGGAAGGGTATAATTTTTTACTACAATAAACTACTATCAAAATGTCAGATGATAAAAAGGTTATTTTCTCCATGTCAGGAGTTAGTAAAACGTATCCAAATACAAACAAACAAGTTTTAAAAGATATATATTTAAGTTTTTTTTACGGAGCTAAAATTGGTATCCTGGGGCTCAACGGATCTGGGAAATCCACCCTGTTAAAAATTATTGCCGGAGTGGAAAAAAACTTTCAGGGGAACGTTACTTTTTCTCCGGGATATAAGGTTGGTTATTTAGAACAAGATCCGCAATTAGATCCGGAAAAAACAGTAATTGAAGTTGTCAAAGAAGGAGTTTCGGAAACAGTAGCCATTTTAGATAAATATCATAAAATCAACGATATGTTCGGTTTGGAAGAAGTGTATACTGATGCGGATAAAATGGATAAGCTCATGGCACAGCAAGCGGAATTACAGGATAAAATTGACGCATCAAATGCTTGGGAATTAGATACCAAACTTGAAATAGCTATGGAAGCACTAAGAACTCCGGATTCCAATACAAAAATTAAAGTACTTTCGGGAGGAGAGCGAAGAAGAGTGGCTTTGTGCAGATTGTTACTACAAGAGCCCAAAATTTTATTGTTAGACGAGCCAACCAACCATTTAGATGCGGAATCCGTACATTGGTTAGAACATCATTTGGCTCAATATAAAGGAACTGTAATTGCCGTTACGCATGATAGATATTTCTTAGATAATATTGCAGGCTGGATTTTAGAATTAGATAGGGGAGAAGGTATTCCGTGGAAAGGAAATTACTCATCCTGGTTAGATCAAAAGTCAAAACGACTGGCTCAGGAAAAGAATACGGCTTCAAAACGTCAAAAAACATTAGAAAGAGAATTGGAGTGGGTACGGCAAGGCACTAAAGGAAGGCAAACCAAACAAAAAGCACGTTTAAAAAGCTATGAGCGTTTGATGAATCAAGATCAAAGCCAACAAGAAGAAAAACTCGAAATATTTATTCCCAATGGGCCACGGTTGGGGACTCATGTGATTGAAGCAGCAGGTGTTTCCAAAGCCTATGGCGATAAATTGTTATATGAAAATTTGACATTTAATTTGCCTCAAGCAGGAATTGTTGGAATTATTGGGGCTAATGGTGCCGGAAAGACCACTATTTTTAGAATGATTATGGGAGAAGAAAGTGTTGATACGGGAAGTTTCAGCGTAGGAGGGACTGTAAAGATTGCCTATGTAGATCAATTACACACGAATATAGATACTGAAAAATCTATATGGGAAAATTTCTCTGATGGACAAGATTTGATCATGATGGGAGGGAAGCAGATAAACTCAAGAGCTTATTTAAGTCGTTTTAATTTTTCAGGAAGCGAGCAAAATAAGAAAGTAAACACATTATCGGGGGGAGAGCGCAACAGATTGCATCTGGCAATGACCTTAAAAGAAGAAGGGAATGTATTATTACTGGATGAGCCAACCAATGATCTGGATGTAAATACATTACGAGCTTTGGAAGAAGGTCTGGAAAACTTTGCAGGCTGTGCTGTAGTGATTAGTCACGACAGGTGGTTTTTAGATAGAATTTGTACACATATTTTGGCTTTTGAAGGAGACAGCCAAGTGTATTTCTTTGAGGGTTCTTTTTCTGATTATGAAGAGAATAAGAAAAAGCGATTAGGAGGCGATCTAATACCAAAACGAATTAAGTATAAGAAACTAATTAGATAAAATAATGTACTGATAAACCTCACAGGCTTTTAAAACTTGTGAGGTTTTGATGATTTAACCCTCATTTTTTAACCTCGAAACCGGATTTAGTCTGCATTTACTTTTGTGCTAAGCTCTTTTACTGATGGCTTTTTTAACAGGTTTTCTTCTTCTTAGAATCTTGTCTCTGGAAACTTTAGCATTTTTCTTTGCCCTATAGTAGTAGAAATTGTCATCTTCTCTAAATCTTCTGTAATTATTTCTGAACTCACTTCTATAAAAATAAGGATCGTTATAAGCACAAATAGCTCCTATATTAACATTAAACTCTGCCGAATAATCATCGTAATAATAGTCATTATAGTAATTAGTATATGGTACTTGTCCGTAAAACCTCGGATTTCCCCACCTGTTGTATCGAACTTGCAGATTCCCGAAACGGGTTAATCTTCCCCTATGGTATCTCATGTATATAGAACCAATTTTCCGCACATTTCCTCTGCGATCATAATTGATATAAACATTTCCAACTCTTTTGATCCTTCCCTGATCATCTCTGTAAATGAGAATTCTTCTGTTTCTTCGTCTGATATATCCAGAGTCAAAATCGAAGTCACCGTTTAAAAAAACATGAAATTTAATTCCCCTTTCAACAAAAGTAACAGCATCGCTATAACGATTTTCAACCCCAATGATCTCAGCTGATTTTTTGCCATTTTTGGCTTCAACATAAGAAACCATCATGAACATTCCTAATAAAAATAGTACACCTTTTCTCATAATTTGTGATTTAGGGATTTGCCTACTCTTTTTGCTTTTCGGCTTCCGCATTTTCAGTAAGGATTTCAAAGAGCATGCCAAAAAATGGTTGTATTGTTTTTTAGTAAATTATAATGGGTTTTTATGAAACGGCCCGTTTAGATAACTTAGAAGAATCATTAGAACATTTTGTAAACCTTTTAATTTTTCAATCTTTAATTCATTTAACCAATAAGGATAAAGCATTAGAGCCCTTCAATATTCAGTTTAAAAAGATCATCAGGTATCATAATGGATGGTCGAATTTTTTACGACTCTTTTTAATATTATTAAGCTAAGTACATGACAAAAATTTTGTCAAGTTAATATTGTTTTGATTTACATGGTTTAACAGCACAGAAGCGATATAATCCAGTCCATATTTAAAAATACTTTTGGCCATTCTTCCGTGTTCTTTTATTTTGATAGGGTTTAGTTGATGTAAATATATACCTATTGTGCCGTGAATCTTGAAACAGGGCGTTCGCCCTGATTAAAAGAATGTTGTGTAGGAGATGGTAGTAGGTCTACCAAAGTCGTTGTGCAAGCGAAGTCTTTAAACCGCCCCTCGGTGCTTGGATAGTAATAGAAAGGTATTGAAGGGAAAGGGGAAAAGGCTAACAAGATTAGTCAGGTGCGAATAAGAGAGATGAATGCAAATGAACCACTGAAGAAGTAATGAGAGATATTTACCCCACTGTCAAAAGCTGGTTATTGTGTGCACTTGTGATAACTGTAACGGGAACTTGCATACTGGTTACAGGGCAGTCGTTATTGAGGTGGCATGACTCTTATTTAGGCTCTTACATGGAACACGGGAAGTCCTTATTAAATGCTAAGCGAAATACTCAAACAAGATATCCCTGTAAGGTAGAATAACAAAGTTAATAAGGATGGCGGATGAAGCCGTAGTAGTGATGAAGCTTCTGTAATGGAAGTAGAGCAAAGGGCTTCAGTTATACAGTTTTAAATGATTTAACAACTTAAAAAAAAAGGAGGATGACTTCATTATTTGAAACAGAATTAAAAACGGTACCGATTACCAAACAAATGGTTCGGGAAGTCTACCGGAAAGTTTTGGCGAACAGGGTAGTGCAGGAGTAGATAAAGAAAGTCTGGAAGCCTATCAGAAAGACTTACTTAAAAATCTGTACAAACTATGGAATCGACAAGCATCAGGCAGTTATTTTCCCAAACCAGTACGAGAGGTAACAATACCCAAGCCAAATGGGGGCGAACGTAAACCAGGTATTCCTACAGTAGAAGACCGCATAGCCCAACAAGTACTCAAGACGTATTTAGAACCCAGATTAGAAAAGGTTTTTCATGAAAACTCATATGGATATCGACGATCCAAAAGTGCGCACGATGCCGTGGATGAAGTCCGCAAGAACGTTAAGCAATATTGGTGGGTCATTGATATAGATATCAAGAACTTCTTTGATGAAGTCAACCATGAATTATTAATGAAAGCCTTAGAACGTCACGTAGAAGAAAGATGGGTAAAGTTGTACATCAAACGTTGGCTGGAATGCCCCAGTCAGTCAGTAGATGGTACACTAACACCCAAAAACGGAAACGGGACACCACAAGGAGGCGTAATTAGCCCTCTTTTAGCAAATCTGTTTCTACACTATGTTATTGACAAATGACTTCCAAAACAAAGTAAGTACATGAAATTTGTACGCTATGCAGATGATATTATTGTGCATTGTTACTTAGACTGGGAAGCAAAACGCTTGTTGAAAGCGATACGAAAACGACTAGAAGAATGCCATTTACGTTTAAATGAAGAGAAAACAAAACTGGTGTACTGTCAAACTTACAGAAGAAAACGAGTAAGAGGCTATCCAAAGCAGTTTGATTTTCTAGGTTTTACGTTCAAACCACGCACAACCAGGGCTACGTTGACCATTTGTACCATCGAATTGACGGCACAAGCGCCGCCTAAAAAGGGATATCCACTCGTTCCTCAAAGCTATGGAGATTATATCAAGCAATTCAGGTTAGATTACGGATATACCCAATTTGAAATAGCTATGGAATTCGAAGTTTACAAATCCACCATTGACAAATGGGAACGAGGAACTTGCAATCCCAATGAGGAAAACCAACAAAAAATTATCGAATTTTTGGGCTACAACCCAATGCAAAAAGCAATAACCCAGTCTGCCGACAGGCAGGCATTAAAAAAATAGAAATTATGAATACATTAAGAAACAGAGTACAATTGATTGGAAATTTAGGAAAAGACCCAGAAGTGATTACTTTAGAAAGTGGTAAAAAACTAGCCAAATTTTCACTAGCTACCAATGAGAATTACAAAGATGCAGATGGCAATAAGCAAAGTCGTGTTGACTGGCATTCCCTAGTCGCCTGGGGCAAGACTGCTGAGATTGTCGAAAAATATATCACGAAAGGAAAAGAAATTGCCGTGTATGTATCTGTGTTTATTAATACAGAAGCATTACAATCATAATCTTTTCTGGAATGTACACCAACTACCCGATATTCTCCATCATTATTTTTGAACCAAACAGGAGATCCACTATTTCTAACCTGAGTATACAAATCATAAGACAGTTTGGCGTTTTCTATCTCAAAATTGTTGGTTTCTTCAGTCCAAATTTCATAATCGTTCTTATCTCCAGGAGAGCCTGTTAATGTTATAGGAGCTTCGATATCTTCTTTTTTGTTAATGAGCTGTATGATATAATGGCCGCCAACCGCTTTATAGGCAGCAGAATCTGGTAATATAATAATAGAAAAGTCTTTACTTATTTTTCCGGAAAGCCAATAACCGCTATTAAAAAATTTCGATTTTCCTCTTTTTAGCCTTAAGGATTGTTTGAATAAATAATTGTCTTTATCAATACTACCAAAATACATATCGGCATGATGTACTGATGAAAAGACAAAAGGAGCAGATTTGCTAAGTAGATAAAACGCGGTATTATGACCCGCTGTTAATACCACTCTGGGATGTATTAACATGCCTGTTCCCTTTTTTTTGCTAAACCAGCCTCTACGCATTTCTATATAACAGGTATAAGCATTCGGAATATTGTTTCCGACAATTCTTGTTCGGTTTGACGCTTTTGGAGCGCATTTTTTCTCTTGCGACCAGGAACATTCTTGCGAAAATAAAAATAGGGCAAAGATAGAAAAGGCTAACAATGGTTTCATATATACGTTATTTTGAGTTGCTTCTGTAGATATTTACTAACGGAATATCCCATGCTATTTGGAGGAAAATACGATGTCCGTTAGGAAAAATCTCATTTCCATTATCTAAAGTTATTTTTCGCAATTGCGGAGTATATTGGTAGCCCAACGCAAATGTTAGAGGAGAATTTTTTAGTCCGTAAGTGATAGAACCGCCAGGTGAAAAAACATGTTTTATTTCAACCTTATCCGGTAAAGTAGATGAATCGTCATGTACCCTAAAATTAAGCATTGCTCCCAAATCCAGTAGCTGCGCAAAAATTCCTATAGAGGAACCGTTTTGAATTTTCTTGGTCGGATCAGGTCTCTTTTTTACCTTCCAAGTAAATTCAAATCCAATAGGTAAGGTAATTCCGGACACAAAGCCGTTGTTATTCTCTATAGATTCAGTACTAACAAAATATCCTGGTTGTGAGGTAATGCTTATGGTACTGGTATATTCCTTTTTATGAATAAAACTTACTGAAGGAGCTACATGTTTCTTTATAATTTCTTTTATCGCATCGGAATCTTCTGAATTAATGACATCTGACATAAAAGATATGTACTTGTCAATTTTTGTTAAGACCTCATTGTATGCAGCATTATCTCCGTATAATTTTTCAAGAATTAAGAGGGTGTAATGGAGCGAATTACTATAATTTTTTTTCCGGGTATTATCGGCTCAAGTAAATTTTATGGGTATTAAGCGAATAATTTTTCAAGTCTAAAGAGGAAAAATTGTGTATCTCTTACGCCTCTTTGATTGGCTCTAAAGAGTTTTATTTTTGAATTAAAAGACTCTGCATTTGCATTTGTATTCCTATTGTCAAAAAAGTTTAAGATGGTATTAAAATGATGTTTAATACTGTTCATTGCTGTATTGAAATTTTTAAATTCCAATTTTTCTGTATCCTCAAACCAATGTTCAAATCGTTGTTTGGCTTTTACTTTACATTTTTCTTGATAAATGCTTCTAAATTCTAAAGTGTGTTTATAGGCTTGTTGGATGTTTGGATAAAGATTACATAATAATTCTGCTCTTTGTTTTTGATTAGGTGTCCAATCGTTTGTCTTTTTAGCTAAAATATATCTACTTCTAGCCAAAAGTTGCTTTTTTGTATCACCATTAGATAGCACTATGGGTTTGTGTTTCTTCCTTGCTTTTTTAGCAGCTTCAATGGCTTTGTTTTCATCTTCTATTGCTTTCCACCGATGCTGTACTCTAACATGCTGTAAAGCTTCTGTTACCAGTTTTACCACATGAAATCTATCGGTAACAATTTTAGCATTTGGAAAACAAATCTTAGCTGTTAAATTCATATTATTTGCCATATCTAAAGTTACTTCTTTGACTTGTTTGCGTTGTTCTAAGGGTATTCTTTCAATAGCAGTAATAATATCATCACTTTTAATTCCTTTTACACAAGCCACTAAAGTTCCTTGTTTACTTCGTCCGTTCTTGTTGGTCAAATAGGTAATAAAGTTCACCTTTAGATAGACTTACTTCATCAAGACTTAAATACTCTCCTATATTCTTCGGATAAATAAGATAATCTTCACAATGGGGCTTTTGATTCCAACTATCAAACCCACTTATCTGTTTCTTATAATGGCGTTGTAAAGTTCGTGGGTAAATACCGTAATAACTCGCTATATTACTGATCGTATCTTCTCGGGCCTCTACCTGTAGCTTTTAAAAAATCAGAAAGTTCTGACGTTAATTTAGAACCTTCTGCAATGAATGAATAATCATTTTTAATCGCTCCCTTTTTAGTCTTCTTATCTCGCCATCGTCTTGTTTTTATATGTAGATAAACTGCTTTACCGCGTATGGGAAAATCTTGAATCTGTTTACTGCTAATAAAACCTTTGGACTCATAATTACCCTTTGAGTAACCCTCTGGTAGAATATTCTTCTCTTCTAAATAAATGTGAAAAGCATCCTTTTTAACTGAAATATCTCCTAATTCTTCAAAAAATACAATATCAAAATGAAGTAATAAATCTTGAGGGAGGATAGATGCTAATAATTCTAAATGCATCGTCTTTTTTTATGCATCTAAAATAATCAATCCCCATAAATTGTCGTTGACCCGTATTATCGTAAATATTCAATACGTAATCTGCCAGCTCCAGATAATCGTCCAGTTGGGAATTTTCATTACGTATTTTTTCAACGGTTTTAGTAATAATTTTCATGTAGCCGATAAAATTATCACCAATATTTTCTTCAGTAAGATTTGATGTATAATCACGTATTTCCACTAATGCTGTTAGTATTTCCGAGAATATTGATTGCACCTTTTCAAGATTGTTTTTTAAAGGATGTATTTTAGAGAAATCTATGTTAGGAAAGAGGTCTTCGATAAATGTAGGATCGGATTGATAAATCAGTCCAATAAAAAAGTTCCATTCGGATAGGGTATTTAATTGCTTAAATTGCTCGAAATTTATCCAAGGGTTTTTTGTAAATTCTTCTGGTGTTTTTTTAATATCAATAAAATTGCTTTGAATCAGGTTAATTCCGTGGATTAAAACGCCTATGGTCTCATGAGGTTTTCGTTCCAAGCAGTTGAGAAAGCTTTTTTTGTAATAGGTATTATCCAAATAATTGAATAAGTCTACAGGATGGTAATTGTGAATTAATTTGGAAGCAATATCTACGGAAAGCTTAAACGTTTTATAATACGGATGCTGGGAAATAGAGTGTGTGTTTGTATGCTTTAGCAACGTCAATCTATCATTAATGTCATCATTGGCCTTATGATTATCTATATGATGGATAAGATTGGATATGCAACAAAAAATGGTACAAAAAGTTAAGCTACATTTTTGATTTGATATAATTTTTCAAATTCGATGATATTTTTGTAACCAAGAGCAGAATGTCTTCTGTATCTGTTGTACCAAGTTTCTATGTATTCAAAGACTTTAATTTGAAGACTTTTGTTGGATATAAACTTATTGTCTATCATTAGTTCTGTTTTGATTGTTTTAAAAAAAGATTCAGCTACTGCATTATCCCAACAGTTTCCTTTTCTACTCATACTGGGTGTTACATGATAACTTTTAAGGATATTAACAAACGCATGAGATGCGTATTGTACACCTCGATCAGAATGAAAAATCATACCTTCACAAGGCATTCTGTTGTTTACAGCCATTCTCCATGCAGCAATGATAGTTTGTCTTGCTTTGAGTCCATTGCTCAAAGACCAACCAATGACTTTACGATCAAACAGGTCAATAATTACCGTTAAGTACAGCCATCCTTGTGCAGGCTTTAAATAGGTAATATCAGAAACCCATTTCTGTGCAGCAGCCTTTAGATTAGCAAATAGAAATAATTACTTAAAATAAAAACATAATAGTTATGATGAAATTTCTTTTTTTGCTTCTTTTTTTCTTTGTTAATAACTCTTATTTTGTTGATAACCAAAAACACAAAAGAACGGAGTGAACTTTAGCGGCCAGCTAGCTTTTTAGAGCCATCCCCCGTATTAGTCTCCGTTCTTTTTAAAAGTTACTTAGAACCATATAGAATTTCAGTTTCTGCCCTTATTAAAGGTCTTAGTTTAAGTAACTATTATTAATATCTAATTACAAAATTATGAAAACAAATGAAATTATCGGAATCGATGTCAGTAAATTATTAATTGATGTTTGTATCTATTCTAAACAAATTGTTCAACAGTTTGAGAACAGTAAATCTGGATTTAAATTAATGCTAAAGTGGAGTTTTAAAAATTCGTCTTTCTCTAAAGAAGAAACCATGTTTGTATTTGAACATACAGGAATGTACTCTCATTTATTATCTGTGTCTTTAACTGAACAAAAATTATCTTTTTTCATAGCTTCTGGTTTAGAAATTAAAAGATCTATTGGTATTGCTCGTGGAAAGGATGACCAAATTGATGCCAAACGCATTGCTCTATATGGGTATCGATTAAAAGAAGAACTTAAACCCAGTAAGCTACCTAAAAGAAGTATATTACAACTAAAAAGTCTCTTATCTTTAAGGACAAAACTTAACAAACAAAGAGCTGGTTTTAAAGTTACTTTGAAAGAACAAAAAAGAATTTATAAAGCAAAAGAGTATAAAATAATCTTTGACGTTCAACAAAAAATGATTGCAGAACTAACCAAACAAATACACAAGATTAATACTCAAATGCAAGCTATTATTGACCAAAATATAATGTTAAAAGAAACCTATAAACTTGTTACTAGTGTTAAAGGTATAGGAATGCAAACTGCTATAATGATGATTGTGTTTACTGACAATTTTTCAAAATTTGAAAACTGGAGAAAGTTTGCCTCTTATTGTGGTGTTGCTCCTTTTCCTTACCAATCTGGAACTAGTATTAAAGGACGTACAAAAGTCTCTCATTTGGCTAATAAAAAATTGAAAGCAATTATTAATATGTGCGCTATTTCTGCTATACAACATAACCCAGAAATGAAATTATACTATCATAAAAGAATAAAACAAGGCAAAAGTAAAATGAGTACCGTTAACATTATTAGAAACAAATTAATAGCAAGAGTGTTTGCCGTTGTCAAACGACAAACACCCTATGTAGATACTTTTAAATTTGCTGCATAAATTAGTAAAAATAATATCTCAACTTTTACTTGTTTTTATCATAGAATACGGTAGCTTTAAAATCTCTATCCAATACATTATCAGCTACTGGATATTGATGCTTAGAATCTGTCGTGACAACAAATTTCTTTTTACGAACTGCTTTAATCCCGTGTTTTTTCATCAATCGTGCTACCCTAGACCTAGATACTTTAAACCCTTTAGCTTTGAGTTCCTCTGTAATTCTAGGACTTCCATAAGTAGATTTACTTCGCTCACAGATACGGTGAATCTCAGAGAGTAGCATACGATTTTTTCCATCTCTATCTGATGGAACATAATTCTTACTCCTGTAATAACTGTTTCTACTAATTTTAAAAATTTTACACATCTTCCCAACCGGATATTCTCTACTGTAATCTTTGATAAATTTCAATACTTCCGATCGCTCTTGGAGAAGATGCTCACGGCATTTTTTAAGATATCCCGCTCCATGGTAACATCCTTGAGCTGTTTACGTAATCGCTCTAACTCTTTCTGATCTTCTGTGAGTTGTTTGACGCCATTACCGCTAAAAGCTAAATCAGGACGCTGTTCTAATTCTCTACGCCATCTGTAAATAAGATCTGCACTGATTCCCAATTCCATGGCAATCTGCTTTGTGTTACCTCGTACATTGCTTAATTCTACTGCTTTAATTTTAAACTCTTTACTGTATTTTCTTCGTTTCATATGGTTAAGTTATTTTAGATAAAATTAGCTTAACTCTTTGTCACTCTAAATGTAGCAAGTCCAGATTTTCCAATATAGCCGACAAATCGTCATTAAAAATCTCTTTAAACTCATTGCCAAGCTCTGGAAACTTGGTAGGATCTAACTTCTTTAGTTTTTCAAACGTTCCTGGAAGTAATATCTCCAATTCTCCCACTTCTCCAATGGTAGCTTCAAAGGTTTGCATGTAGGTAAGTAGCTGGGCTTTTTTAAATTCTTCTGCTATGTATTTTACCAAGCCGTCCAGAAGTTTTGTTTGTGTATCTGCGTTCAAAGCAAAATTACCAGATAAAGCGTCTGGAAGAATACTAAATAAAGAGCTTCCTGTAAAACCTGAAGAGTTGAACCCACTTATTCCATTTATAGGCGAGAATAGTTCGGCATTGAGGCTATTTGTTACAAAAGTATTGTATTTTTTGATAGCAGATTTGGCATATTCAATGTCAAAGTTATCTATGGAAGAATCATAGGGATTGATGATAAATTTTTTAAGGTTTAGTAATTGTTTTTCTTCTTCTTCAGAAAGTTTAATGAATTTATTTGTTTGTGAATCAATAATAGTTTGAATAGATACTAAATCCAGTGTATTGATAAATTGAGCATCATAAAAAGCATTTTGACCAATCGATGTTAACACAACCAGTAGCGTACAAATAGATAAAAAAAATCTTTTTTTCATGATTAATTAATTTTCTCTCCTATTTTCATTTTTAATCCAGAAGGAGTTATCGTGTAAATATTATTATCTTCTATTCTGTAAGAAGATGTTTGAAATTTAATTAGCCCACTTTTTCCATCCAAAGATGAAGCTCTGAAGCCTCCAACAACTTCGCCATTACTCAAGTCTATAACTTGATTATTTTGAATGTAAATAACATTACTTAGGAAGGCATAATACATAGCATCTTCAATATTTTCATCTTTTATTGAGGTTGTATCCTTAGGAATATTTGGAACGTCTATAGAATAACTGAAGAACTTTACATCTGTAGCTATTTTTTCTGTTACTTTGTCCGCTGTAAATATTTTCGGGTCAACGACAATTTATGGGGATTGATTATTTTAGATGCATAAAAAAAGACGATGCATTTAGAATTATTAGCATCTATCCTCCCTCAAGATTTATTACTTCATTTTGATATTGTATTTTTTGAAGAATTAGGAGATATTTCAGTTAAAAAGGATGCTTTTCACATTTATTTAGAAGAGAAGAATATTCTACCAGAGGGTTACTCAAAGGGTAATTATGAGTCCAAAGGTTTTATTAGCAGTAAACAGATTCAAGATTTTCCCATACGCGGTAAAGCAGTTTATCTACATATAAAAACAAGACGATGGCGAGATAAGAAGACTAAAAAGGGAGCGATTAAAAATGATTATTCATTCATTGCAGAAGGTTCTAAATTAACGTCAGAACTTTCTGATTTTTTAAAAGCTACAGGTAGAGGCCCGAGAAGATACGATCAGTAATATAGCGAGTTATTACGGTATTTACCCACGAACTTTACAACGCCATTATAAGAAACAGATAAGTGGGTTTGATAGTTGGAATCAAAAGCCCCATTGTGAAGATTATCTTATTTATCCGAAGAATATAGGAGAGTATTTAAGTCTTGATGAAGTAAGTCTATCTAAAGGTGAACTTTATACCTATTTGACCAACAAGAACGCACGAAGTAAACAAGGAACTTTAGTGGCTTGTGTAAAAGGAATTAAAAGTGATGATATTATTACTGCTATTGAAAGAATACCCTTAGAACAACGCAAACAAGTCAAAGAAGTAACTTTAGATATGGCAAATAATATGAATTTAACAGCTAAGATTTGTTTTCCAAATGCTAAAATTGTTACCGATAGATTTCATGTGGTAAAACTGGTAACAGAAGCTTTACAGCATGTTAGAGTACAGCATCGGTGGAAAGCAATAGAAGATGAAAACAAAGCGATTGAAGCTGCTAAAAAAGCAAGGAAGAAACACAAACCCATAGTGCTATCTAATGGTGATACAAAAAAGCAACTTTTGGCTAGAAGTAGATATATTTTAGCTAAAAAGACAAACGATTGGACACCTAATCAAAAACAAAGAGCAGAATTATTATGTAATCTTTATCCAAACATCCAACAAGCCTATAAACACACTTTAGAATTTAGAAGCATTTATCAAGAAAAATGTAAAGTAAAAGCCAAACAACGATTTGAACATTGGTTTGAGGATACAGAAAAATTGGAATTTAAAAATTTCAATACAGCAATGAACAGTATTAAACATCATTTTAATACCATCTTAAACTTTTTTGACAATAGGAATACAAATGCAAATGCAGAGTCTTTTAATTCAAAAATAAAACTCTTTAGAGCCAATCAAAGAGGCGTAAGAGATACACAATTTTTCCTCTTTAGACTTGAAAAATTATTCGCTTAATACCCATAAAATTTACTTGAGCCGTTTTTCTTTCAGATCATTATAATTGTTAGCACCATCTGTTGTAGCCGATGACTTCCTGTCAATCGATTGGTCTACATGTCCATTGGTGGTTTGTTTAGTAAGATTGTCTAACAATTTCATTTTGATATATCCTACTGTTTTATTGGGTTTGTGTTTGTACTTTTCTGAGGCTTCTACTTCTTTAGATTCAACCATGACTAATCTGCTGCCTGTTTTTGACTTCCTTTACCTCGTTTGTATTTACCATCATTCTCTGCTAACTCTACAGCAATTCGCTCACGATCTTCTTTATTGGGGACAATCTCAAAGAAACCTTCATCAAGCTCTACTTGATCACTAAGTCTATAGTTATCATCTCTCTTTCCCATGGCATGACGTATCTTATGAAGCATATACCATATGGGCTCATAATAAGCATCCCCTAGTTGACGCTGTACCTCCAAAGCAGAGAAACTTTTCTTTGTACTGGTCAATAAATCATTCCAAAATACCAATGAGTGATAGGGTAGCTGAGAGCCATGTAAAAGCGTACCACTCTTTAATGTGGTTCTATAGTTACACTTCTTACTGGGTATTGACCTCGTGTGGATATCCAATAATGCTCTTGGTGCTGGCATCTCTTACAGGTGACACCCTTTTTATCTCTTTGGGATTTAAAATGTGCTTTACAGCTTGCTTCGTGTGGAAATTCCTTGAAAAAATTCATGAATCATCATAATATTAAATATCTAATAATCAGAAAGATACGGAAATTTATCGCTTTATACAAAGATTCCGATAGTCATTTAAAGTTTTGTTTCAGGGTAGGCGTGTCCACTTGTTGTTCTATGATATTTTAATCTTTGCTTATGAGTTCCTTGAATACCTAAGTACATTGAACTTAGTCTTTGCTGACCATCTAAAACTCCAATAATTTCAGGATATAGAAAATCTCCGGTTTTTCTTATATTATAAGGATTTCTTTCATCGAACTCATTTAAACTTCTTGGATTTAAGCGAAAATTAGAAGTTTTTAGATATGTTGAAAGCTTTTTTGAGTTGCATAGCGCTACGGAAGGAAAAAAAGATAAAAACAGAGCTAAAAATAGCAATTTTTTAGCAAATTGAAAAAGTTTAAATGAGTTCATTAGTAAAAACTATGCTATCAAACTATATAATATCAATTGAAACAATTTTTATAAGCCGGTAGGTTTTCCATCCAGACTTTTTGTATTTTTATCTTTCCAATAGGCTTTTATTCCTGCTTCCCCTTTTTCAGTGGCCCAATCATTTAGCTGTTCCCGTTCACCAAGATACTCATAAAAAGGAATTGCCATTCCGCATGAAGTTAAAATACTCTCAATTTTAATATCAAAAATTTGTCGGGCACCCGGAATTTTTGGGAATAGCTTTTCTAAAGAGTTCCATGTTGCACTGTCAGGATAAATAGCACTTCCCTTCCCATAAATTCTCAGTATATTAGGAGCTCCTTCAAAAGCGCAAAGCATAATGATTATTCTAGGGTTTTCCAGTAAATGAGCAGCAGTTTCATTACCGCTCCCTGTAACATTTAACCAAACCAATCTATTGTAATCTAATACTCTTAAGGAATCCATTCCTTTTGGAGAAATATTTATTCTGCCTTCTTTCGGAGCAGTAGCTACAAAAAATATTTTTTGAGCTTTAATAAAAGTTTGTAAACTGGGGTTTAAAGAAGTATATAGTTTTGCCATTAATATGGAATTTGCAGAACTAAATTACAAATTATGAACCAATATTCTTTTTATTTTTAACATTAAATAACAGATTTAAATTGCTCTAGAAAACGTACATCATTTTCATAAAACATCCTAATGTCGGGGATTTGATACAATAACATAGCAATACGCTCAATTCCCATCCCAAAAGCATAGCCACTATAAATGGTCGAGTCAATTTTACAGTTTTCCAAAACATTGGGGTCTACCATTCCGCAACCCATAATCTCCAGCCAACCTGTTCCTTTAGTAATTCTATAATCGGTTTCCGTTTCCAAACCCCAATAAATATCTACTTCGGCACTAGGTTCGGTAAAAGGGAAATAGGAAGGGCGTAATCGGATCTTAGATTTTCCAAACATTTCTTTGGTAAAGTACAAAAGCATCTGTTTTAAATCGGCAAAAGAAACATCGGTATCTATATACAGTACTTCGACCTGGTGAAATATACAATGTGCTCTGGCAGAAATATCTTCGTTTCTAAAAACACGCCCGGGAGAAATAGTTCGTATAGGAGGTTTGTAATTTTCCATATAACGAATCTGTACGGACGAAGTATGAGTCCTAAGTAAAATATCAGGATTTTTCTCAACAAAAAAAGTATCCTGCATATCTCTGGCCGGATGATACTCGGGTAAATTTAATGCTGAAAAATTATGCCAGTCATCCTCAATTTCAGGGCCTTCGGAAACGGTAAAACCAACCCTGTTAAATATCTCAATAATTTGATTTCTAACTATAGATATCGGGTGACGGACTCCTAATTCTATAGGTTCGGGAGGTCTGGATAAATCACCATAAATACCAGCATCTTTAACAGAGCTTTCAATTGCTCCAGTTAAAGAAATTACTTTTTGTTCCACGCTGTTTTTTAATTCATTTAAGGCCTTCCCAAAATCTTTTCTAAGCACAGCATCCACATTCTTAAATTCGGCAAAAAGATTTTTTAATAATCCCTTACTCCCTAAATATTTAATTCTAAAAGCTTCTACTTCTTCTTTTGAATCAGTGCGAAATCCTTTTACCTCTTCTACCAATCCTTTTATTTTATCTAACATTAGTAACAATCATAAAATAAGGGAGCAAATTTACGTTTTTTAAAAAAAATACATCCATGTTTTTGAAGGAAAGAGAAAAATTTATCGAAATCGATTGAAATATGACATTTTAACTATCTAATAAGAAATAAAATTATTTTTAGACGTGTGTTTTTAGCTATCTTTGCAGCTTAAAAAAATAAATTACTAAATTATTTAAAATATCAATGGAGGCTAAAATCAATGCTTTTATGGATTTGGTGAAACAGAGAAATCACCATGAGCCTGAATTTATACAAGCCGTACAAGAAGTGGCAGAAACAGTAATTCCTTATATTGTAGAACATAAGATGTATCACGGGAAAAATATATTATTAAGAATGGTAGAGCCTGAAAGGTTGGTTTCTTTTAGGGTAAGCTGGGTAGATGATTCCGGAGAAATACAGGTTAATAGAGGATATAGAGTTCAAATGAACTCTGCAATTGGCCCTTATAAAGGAGGATTGCGTTTTCATCCGACAGTAAATGCAAGCATATTGAAATTTTTAGCCTTTGAACAAGTGTTTAAAAACTCATTGACCACCTTGCCCATGGGGGGTGGTAAAGGAGGTTCGGATTTTGATCCGAAAGGAAAATCTGATAATGAAGTGATGCGTTTTTGTCATGCTTTTATGAGTGAATTATTCAGGCATATAGGTCCAAATACGGATGTTCCTGCCGGGGACATTGGTGTCGGAGGAAGAGAAATTGGGTATATGTTTGGCATGTATAAAAAAATAAGAAATGAATTTACCGGTGTTTTAACAGGTAAAGGAGCTTCCTGGGGAGGCTCTTTAATCAGGCCGGAAGCAACAGGGTATGGAAATGTCTATTTTGCTGAAAACATGTTAAAAACAAAAGGAGATTCATTTAACGGAAAAAAAGTGGTTATTTCAGGTTCGGGAAATGTTGCACAATATGCAGCGGAAAAGGCAACGCAATTAGGGGCCAAAGTAATAACTTTATCAGATTCTTCAGGATATATCTGTGATGAAGAAGGAATAGATGCTGAAAAATTAGCATTTGTAATGGATCTTAAAAATGTAAAAAGAGAAAGAATTTATAAATATGTTGAAAAATATCCTAGTGCAAAATTTGTAGAAGGAGAAAAACCTTGGTCTGTAACATGTGATATTGCCCTACCTTGTGCTACTCAAAATGAGTTAAACGGAAAAGAAGCAAAAACACTTGTAGCAAATGGCTGTGTGTGTGTAAGCGAAGGAGCAAATATGCCCTCAACATCGGAAGCAATTCACGAATTTCAAAAAGCAAACATATTATTTGCACCGGGAAAAGCTTCTAATGCAGGAGGGGTCGCAACCTCCGGTTTGGAAATGAGTCAGAACTCATTAAGACTAAGCTGGTCAAGAAAAGAGGTTGATGAAAGATTAATGGACATTATGAAAGATATTCATGATGCTTGTGTAGCACATGGAAAAAATGAAGACGGTTCCATAGATTACATAAAAGGTGCTAATATTGCCGGTTTTGTAAAAGTTGCAGATGCTATGTTAGCACAGGGGATTGTGTAACCCACTTATGGGAGAAATGCCTTTAAATTTAATATTAATTTGGTTTCTAAGAAAAAAAACTACCTTTGCCCGTTAGTCTATTTATATTAGAGACCTTTGCAGAATTGATCTGTATACCGGAATTAGTATAAATATACTTAAAGAGTATTTTTGTAATATAATAATTAATTAAAAGGGATGAAAAAAATAATTATTTGTTTTTTATGTATTGTTGTGAATGCTGTAAGTTATGGACAAATTGCCATTGGTACAACGACTCCTAGTCCTTCTGCCGTTCTGGATGTAAACAGTACCACCCAAGGCTTTTTACCACCAAGAATGACAAAAGCTCAAATAGATGCCATTGCATCACCTGCCGAAGGGCTTATTGTATATTGTACGAATTGCAATGCAAAAGGACTTTACCTTAACAATGGAAATGAGTTTCTAAACGTGACAAGTGGCACGAGTATTTTTGCCTCAGAGGTGGCTGCTATTGTGGCTGCGTCTGATAATCCTGCAGATGGCAATCCGAGTATAGCTGATCTGACCAGTGCGGGTTTAACAGGCTTGGTAGCAGGAAATCTGGGAGCTTATGAAATCGCTATTGATGCAGCTACTCCTGCTCCTACAACAGTTGCAGAATTGCAAACCATTATTAATAATGTAAATGTAAGTGAAGCAAGTGCTGCTGTTTTAGCTCAAATCAGTAGTGATGAGGATAGCGCTACTCAAAACTCAACAGTAACCATAGCACAACTAAACCTGATTGTACCTGCTTTGACAGGAATAAATGCTGCCAATGAAACAGCATATAGAAATTATATAGATGCCAATCCCAACAGCTTCTCCAGTCCTGCAACACAGACAGAAGTACAGGCAATGATACTTTTAGTGAACAATTCATCGACCGTTTCAACAGTTGTCGGAGCCGGAGGCGGCATTTTTATGGACCGAAATTTAGGAGCTACTCAGGTTGCTACAAGTTCCAATGACAGTAATGCTTTCGGAGACTTATCAATGGGGTAGAAATACCGACGGACATCAGTCCAGAAGTCCCTTGAGTGCTCAAAGTGGCGGACCTGTAGCCAGTGGCAGCGAAGGATCTAATTTTATACTAGCTTCTGCTACCAGTGATTGGTTAAGTACACGTGATGATACACGTTGGAACGGGGATACCAAAGGATCACATGATCCTTGTCCTGATAGTTTTAGAGTTCCTACCGAAGCAGAATGGCAAACAGAATTTGCTGCGTGGAGTACCAATAATGCTGCGGGTGCTTTTAGCAGCCCTTTAAAATTAACTACTGCAGGACGTCGCCATCCAAGTTTAGGTTCTCTTGAGCACCTTAGTGAAGGTTACTATTGGTCAAGTACAGCTAATTCTAACCCAGGATACGGAGCTGCCAGTATATTAATGTTTAGTTCAAGTAGTGCATCCTTTAACCTTAATTTCTCAAGAACCTATGGTATGCCCGTACGCTGTATCTATGATTCAAATTAAGAAAAAAGATCATCTTGGTCTGTAAAATGCGATATTGCCTACCTTGTGCATCTCAAAAATGAGAGTTTGCAAATCAATAACTGCGGGATCTCCATTAAATTTTCCGGGTCGGTAAGTTCTTTTATAAACATAAAGTTTTGTAGATTTATTGGGTGAATGAAACCACTCAATATCGAAAAATCATTCATATAGATATGGATGCATTTTATGCTTCCGTAGAACAATCAGATCGTCCCGAATTAAGAGAAAAGCCGGTTGCCGTAGGCGGAGGAGAAACCCGGGGTGTGGTATCGGCAGCCAGTTATGAAGCTCGTGAATTTGGTGTTCGATCTGCCATGAGCGGAGTATTGGCAAAACAAAAATGTCCGCATATCATTTTTGTAAAACCTCGATTTGAGCGCTATAAAGAAATTTCTTCAAAAGTCAGAGAAATTTTTTATGAGTATACAGATTTAGTAGAACCACTCTCATTGGACGAGGCCTATTTAGATGTAACTGAAAACAAAAAAGGAAATCCGTCAGCGAGTTTGATTGCCCGGGAAATTCGAGATCGGATTTATGAAAAACTACAATTAAGAGCATCCGCAGGAATTTCAATCAATAAATTTTTAGCAAAAATTGCTTCTGATATTAATAAGCCTAACGGGCAAAAAACCATCAACCCGGAAGAAGTGCTCTCTTTTTTAGAGAAACTTCCCGTAAGTAAGTTTTACGGTGTGGGAAAAGTTACTGCAGCAAAAATGCACAACCTGGGAATATTTACCGGTCTCGACTTAAAACAAAAAACATTGGAAGAGCTTACAAAGCTTTTCGGAAAATCAGGAAAATCTTATTATTATATTGTGAGAGGCATTCACCATAGTAAAGTAAAACCGGATCGAATCCGAAAATCCATTGCTGCCGAAAGAACATTTTTTGACAATATTTCTTCGGAAATTTTTATGCTGGAAAAACTAAACAAAATTGCAGAAGAGTTGGAAAAAAGAATGGTTGACTCAGAAACCAAAGGGAAAACCATTACACTAAAAATAAAATATAGTGACTTTACACAACAGACCAGAAGCAAAACCATTCATCGATTCATTCAAAAAAAAGAAGCTATTATGGCGATTGTAGAAGAACTACTATATCAAGAAAAATTAAAAAACTCTGTCCGGTTACTGGGTATTTCTTTTTCTAATTTAGACACGGAAAAAAAAGAACCTATATGGGTACAATTGCAATTTGATTTTTAAAAAATAAAACCGTTTGGATTGGATACTATAATGAGAAAATAAAACCTAAATATGAAGCTTACGATCATCAGAACTAATCATACAAACATCCATTTTATCAACTTGGTCAAAGAACTCGACGACTATTTAAAAATAGCCGACCTTTAGATTAGCAAATAGAAATAATTACTTAAAATAAAAACATAATAGTTATGATGAAATTTCTTTTTTTGCTTCTTTTTTTCTTTGTTAATAACTCTTATTTTGTTGATAACCAAAAACACAAAAGAACGGAGTGAACTTTAGCGGCCAGCTAGCTTTTTAGAGCCATCCCCCGTATTAGTCTCCGTTCTTTTTAAAAGTTACTTAGAACCATATAGAATTTCAGTTTCTGCCCTTATTAAAGGTCTTAGTTTAAGTAACTATTATTAATATCTAATTACAAAATTATGAAAACAAATGAAATTATCGGAATCGATGTCAGTAAATTATTAATTGATGTTTGTATCTATTCTAAACAAATTGTTCAACAGTTTGAGAACAGTAAATCTGGATTTAAATTAATGCTAAAGTGGAGTTTTAAAAATTCGTCTTTCTCTAAAGAAGAAACCATGTTTGTATTTGAACATACAGGAATGTACTCTCATTTATTATCTGTGTCTTTAACTGAACAAAAATTATCTTTTTTCATAGCTTCTGGTTTAGAAATTAAAAGATCTATTGGTATTGCTCGTGGAAAGGATGACCAAATTGATGCCAAACGCATTGCTCTATATGGGTATCGATTAAAAGAAGAACTTAAACCCAGTAAGCTACCTAAAAGAAGTATATTACAACTAAAAAGTCTCTTATCTTTAAGGACAAAACTTAACAAACAAAGAGCTGGTTTTAAAGTTACTTTGAAAGAACAAAAAAGAATTTATAAAGCAAAAGAGTATAAAATAATCTTTGACGTTCAACAAAAAATGATTGCAGAACTAACCAAACAAATACACAAGATTAATACTCAAATGCAAGCTATTATTGACCAAAATATAATGTTAAAAGAAACCTATAAACTTGTTACTAGTGTTAAAGGTATAGGAATGCAAACTGCTATAATGATGATTGTGTTTACTGACAATTTTTCAAAATTTGAAAACTGGAGAAAGTTTGCCTCTTATTGTGGTGTTGCTCCTTTTCCTTACCAATCTGGAACTAGTATTAAAGGACGTACAAAAGTCTCTCATTTGGCTAATAAAAAATTGAAAGCAATTATTAATATGTGCGCTATTTCTGCTATACAACATAACCCAGAAATGAAATTATACTATCATAAAAGAATAAAACAAGGCAAAAGTAAAATGAGTACCGTTAACATTATTAGAAACAAATTAATAGCAAGAGTGTTTGCCGTTGTCAAACGACAAACACCCTATGTAGATACTTTTAAATTTGCTGCATAAATTAGTAAAAATAATATCTCAACTTTTACTTGTTTTTATCATAGAATACGGGGAAGATCATGATTTTTACAATCAGTTTAATGGTTTGGATAATATAAAGTATGCCATTATTGCTTATGTCAATAATAGTAATAAACCGGTAGGTTGCGGAGGTTTTAGAAAATTTAATGATGAATCTGTGGAGCTAAAAAGAATGTATGTAAAATCCAGCTACAGAAGATTCGGAATTGCCGGAAAAATATTAAGCTCATTAGAAATTTGGGCTAAAGAAAAAGGGTTTAAAAAATGCATCATGGAAACCGGAAACCGGCAAATAGAAGCGTTAAAATTTTATCAAAAATCGGGTTATCAAAGAATTGCAAATTATGGGCCATATACTCAAATAAGCAACAGTAATTGTTTTGAAAAAATACTGTGATGAATTATAGCTATTGGGAATATAAAGAATGGTTTTCAAAAAACGATTTTGTCATTGTCGGCAGCGGAATTGTGGGTTTGAATTGTGCCATTCATCTTAAAAATCGATTTCCAAAAGCAACAATTTTAATTCTGGAAAGAGGGTTACTGCCACAGGGAGCGAGCACAAAAACCGCAGGTTTTGCCTGCTTTGGAAGTGTATCGGAACTCGTAAGCGATCTCAAAATTCATTCCGAAGAAGAGGTTTTTAACCTGATAGAAAAACGCTGGAAAGGATTACAACTATTAAGAAATATATTAGGAGATCATCGTATCGATTATCAACATCATTATGGATACGAACTTTTTTTGGATCATTATTTATTTGAGGAATGCAATGATAAAATACATTCTTTAAACCGGCTTTTATCTCCTGTTTTTAAAAAAAATGTTTTTTCTACAACTGCAAATATTTTTGATTTCCAAAAAATAGTTCCCAAATATATCCTCAATCATTTTGAAGGGCAGATAGATCCTGGCAAAATGATGGTACAATTACTTCGACTATCTCAACAAAAAGGAATAAAGATCTTACATAATGTTACTGTTGAGAAATTTTCCGAAAGTGCAGATAAAGTAACTCTTCAAACAAACCATGGGGCGTTTATAACATCCAGATTACTACTTGCTACCAACGGTTTTTCAAAAGAGCTGATTAGCGAAAATATAGAACCGGCAAGAGCTCAGGTATTAATAACAAAACCGATCAAAGATTTACACATTAAGGGAGCTTTTCATTTGGATGAAGGATATTATTATTTTAGAAATATCAATAACAGAATTTTGCTTGGAGGAGGGAGAAACCTGGATTTTTTAGAAGAAGAAACCACTGAATTTGGTCAAACAAAAGTAGTTCAAGACAAATTGGAAAAAATCTTAAGGACTATTATTTTCCCCAACACGACCTTTGAAATAGAACGACGTTGGAGTGGTATTATGGGTGTTGGAAACAAAAAGAAACCCATTGTAAAACAAATCTCCAATAACGTATATTGCGGAATTCGATTAGGAGGCATGGGTGTTTCCATTGGATCTCTGGTGGGTGCGGAACTGGCAAATTTAGTGGATTTTTGAGCAAACTTGTACTATTCATATACAATAAACCTATTTTTCAAAATTCAGGTAAACCGTTACATTTTCATCAACTTTTGCTGTATGTTGAAAAAACACTTTTTGCTTTTGAAGCTCCGCTTCAATCAACCAGTAAAATCCTTTGAAATAGGACTTTAAAACAGTTGCTTTATAGTTTGAAGAATTCGTCATCTTCATTTGATGTGGATATAAAAGCACGGACTCTCCATTAATTTTCAACACATTTACATCATCAAATAAAGCAGCAACATAATGTTCCGGAGGATTTTGATAAAGGTTTAACGGTGTGTCGATGGCAATTATTTTCTGCTCTTTTATTACGATCATCTGATCAGCAAAAGACAAAGCATCATGTCCGTCATGCGTGGCGACAATGCAGGAAATATTCTTTTTTTTGAGATACGTAAAAAGTTTTCTCCGAAGAGAATTTTTCTTAAAATTATCAATCTGACTAAAAGGTTCATCCAGTAAAACCAGTTCCGGTTCTTTTGCTAAAGCCCTGGCAATAGCAATTCGTTGTTGTTGTCCTCCACTTAAATTTTTGACTTTTTCATCAGCAAATTCAATCATTTCTATTACTTCCAAAAGCGCTCTTGTTCTGGCTTTTTTTTCATCCGGATAAAACCCAGACAGAAATTTCCCAATATTTTCCGAAACAGAAATATAGGGCATTAAATCAAAGTCTTGTGCGACATACTTGAAAAACTCCATTCCCGGAACCAGGTGAAAAGCCGGTCCTAAAATTTGTCGATCTTTCCAGAACAGTTCGCCGCTGTTTACATCGAGTAATCCATAGATGATTTTTAGTAATGTTGATTTGCCACTACCGCTTTCTCCCATTATACATAAGTGTTGTCCGACACCCAAGGAAAAGGACATATTGTCTAACACCTTTTTTTGGTTATTATACCGGAAGGATATATTATTGATTTTAAGCATAAAAAAACTGCGAACTATTGGACATAATTCGCAGTGTAAATTTACATAATTATCCGGTTACCAAATAGCAACTCTGTCTTCCGGTTTCATATACATTTTATCTCCTTCTTCAATATTAAAGGCTTTGTAAAAGGCATCGATATTTTGTAACGGCATATAAGCTCTGTACATACCGGGAGCGTGGGGATCTGTTTTAATTTTGTTTTTCAGAGCTTCATCCCTCATTTTAGTTCTCCAAACCGTTGCCCAGGACATAAAAAAGCGCTGTTCCGCAGTAAATCCATCAATAGGTTCCGGTTTTCCGTTTTTCTCATAGAATATTTGTAGTCCTTCATAAGCGGCTTTTAATCCTGCCAAATCTCCTATGTTTTCTCCAAGAGTAAATTCGCCATTCAGTTTTACATCATCAATTGCAGTAACCGCACTGAATTGATCTGACAATTTTTTCCCTAAAACGGTAAATTTTTCTAAATCTTCCTCTGTCCACCAGTTATTTAAATTCCCATCGCCGTCAAAACGAGATCCCGAATCATCAAAGCTATGCGAAATTTCATGCCCGATGACTGCTCCTATTCCACCGTAATTTACTGCTTCATCCACTTGATAATTATAAAAAGGAGGTTGTAAAATAGCAGCAGGAAAAACAATCTCGTTATTTACCGGATTAAAGTATGCATTTACTGTTTGAGGAGACATATTCCACTCGGTTCTATCTACCTCTTTTCCTAGTTTTGCTATGTTTTCTTTAAAATCCCATTTTGCAATATTTATGGAATTATCAAAATAAGTACCCCCCTCTTTAATTCCTTTTACTTCTAGGGCAGTATAGTCTTTCCATTTATCGGGATATGCAATTTTAACAGTCAACTTATTCAATTTTTCAATCGCTTTTTTCTTAGTTTCTTCACTCATCCAAGCTAAACTATTGATTCTTTTTTCAAAACCAAGCATTACATTCGCAATCATTTCTTCCGCCTTTTTCTTGGCTTCCGGAGGAAATTTTTTCTCTACGTATAATTTACCTAAAGCTTCACCAATAGCGCCATTTGTGTTTGCTAAAGCGCGTTCATCTCTGGGACGCTGTTGTTTTGCTCCCTGTAATTCTTTGCTGTAGAAATCCCAATTTGCTTTCTCCAGATCCGTAGTTAACAGTCCGGCAGCAGTATTGATAACAGTCCAACGCAAATACAATTTAATATCTTCAAGAGTACTTCCCTTTAAGATATCGTCCATTACTTTCATATACTTTGGCTGCATTACAATTACCCGGTCAATATCACCAATACCAATTTCTTTAAAATAATCGGACCAATTAATAACTGTAGTCATTTCGGATAGTTCTTTAATAGTAGCAGGGTTGTATAATTTACGTATATCTCTCTGCTCTTCTTTTGTCAACCTAGGCTCGGCTAAACTCAATTCATAAGCTAAGATCTTTTCCGCATTTCTTTGTGCGGATGCTTCATCAGCACCAAACTTTTGAAGCATTCTGGCAATGTGAGCTTGGTATTTTTTTCTCTTTTGCTCTGTATCCTCATCTTGGTCCATATAATAGTCTCTGGTTAACCCTAACCCTGCAGGCACTATATAACCTGCATTTATTTTACTATTTTTCAGATCATTAAAAACCGCAAAGTTGAAAAATCCTGCACCTCCGTAAGGAGTGAAATTGATTAATAATTTTTCCAGATCTTTCAAATTTTTAATTTGATCTATTTTTGCCAAAAACGTTTGAATAGGTTTGATTCCCTGTTCATTTCTCGCCACCGTATCCATAATGGATTGATAATAAAATACGGCTTTTTGCTGATCAGAGGTTCTCGTATAGTTTCCTTCGGCATCTTTTAGCTTTGGAAAATTATCTTCTTCAATAGCGTCATTTAAAATTGTTAAGACATCCGCATCCGTCGTTTTTCGGAGCTCTCCGAAACTTCCCCAGCTAGTCCTGTCAGCAGGAATTTCCGTCTTATCAAGCCAATTCCCATTTACGTGTCTAAAAAAATCGTCATTAGGACGAACACTTGTATCCATATTCTCTACAACGATACCCGCAACTTTTCCTGAAGTGTCCTTTTTACAAGCCACTATTCCAAGAGCTAATACAGCAGAAGTAAAAAGGATTTTGTTTGTTAAATTCATGTTACTTTGATTTTGGTTTATGATTTGATTTTGGTTTTAGGAGGATTTGGTAATTTGTCGAACCCCATATTAAATAAGGTAAATCCGAAAATATCCGAATATTGTTCGATCATTTTTGCAACAGGGGTTCCGGCGCCGTGACCGGCATTGGTTTCTATTCTAATGAGCACAGGGTGATTTCCGGATTGTTTATCTTGTAATTCGGTAGCAAATTTAAAACTGTGTGCAGGGACCACACGATCATCATGATCTCCGGTGGTTACCAGAGTTGCAGGATATGCCGTTCCTTCTTTTACATTGTGTACAGGTGAATATCCTTTTAAATATTCAAACATTTCTTTGCTCTGTTCTGCGGTTCCGTAATCATATGCCCAACCGGCACCGGCTGTAAATGTATGATAGCGCAACATGTCTAAAACACCCACTGCAGGTAAGGCAACTTTCATTAACTTGGGGCGCTGTGTCATGGTAGCTCCCACTAATAGGCCTCCGTTAGACCCTCCTCGAATGGCAAGGTAGTCAGATGACGTATATTTTTTTTCAATTAAGTATTCTGCTCCTGCAATAAAGTCATCAAATACATTTTGCTTCTGCATTAGCGTTCCGGCTTTGTGCCATTCTTTTCCGTATTCGCCGCCACCGCGTAGATTGGGAACCGCATACACTCCTCCCTGCTCCATCCAAACTGCATTTGCAATACTAAATGAGGGGTTTAAACTAATATTAAATCCGCCATAGCCATATAATATAGCGGGGTTTTTACCATCTAATTCAATGCCTTTTTTGTGGGTAATGATCATCGGAATTTTTGTACCGTCTTTAGAGGCGTAAAAAATTTGTTTGCTTTCGTAATCATCCGCATTAAAATCAATTTCCGGCTTCCAGTACAATTCCGATGCCCCGGTTTTAATGTTGTATTTATAGATACTGGAAGGAGTATTGTAATTTGTAAAAGAGAAATAATCAAATTTTGCTTCTTTTCCCCCCCCGAAACCACCTGCATTTCCCACACCGGGTAATTCAATTTCACGAATTAAGTCTCCGTCAAAGTCATATTGCAATACTTTAGAAACAGCATCTACCATATATTCGGTAAAAAAATAACCTCCGCCACTTGACGGATTTAATACATGTTCTGTTTCGGCAATAAAATCTTCCCAGTTATTGGAAGTTGGATTGGCGGCATCTACCGTTACAATTTTCTGATTTGGAGCATCTAAATTGGTTACTAAATAAAGTTTTGATTCTTGATTATCAATAACATACGTATCACTTTCAAAATGATCTAATATGGTAATAAGCGGGCTATTCTTTTTTGTCAGATCTTTAATAAACAATTTGTTTCCGGAAGTTGAGGTGGAGGCAGAAATAATCAAATAGCGATCATCTTCAGTCAAATAACCGTATACATATCTGTGTTTTTCTGCTAAAGTGCCCCCAAAAATAACAGGGTCTTTTTTCTGAGAAGTTCCTAATTTATGATAGTATAATTTATGTTGATCTGTTTTGGCAGACAGTTCACTTCCTTTGGGCTTATCATAACTTGAATAGTAAAAGCCCTCATTCCCTTTCCAGCTAATTCCTGAAAACTTCACATCTATCAATGTATCTTCTTTTATTTTCTTAGATTCAACATCAATGACTATAATTTTTCGCCAGTCACTTCCTCCTTCCGAAATAGCATATGCAGCCGTTTTTCCATCTTTAGAAAAGCTAAGGCTGCTCAATGAAGTAGTTCCATCTTCAGAAAATGTATTTGGGTCCAGAAAAACCTCTGTCGCTGTTCCTTCTTTTTTTCTATATACCACATATTGATTTTGCAAACCGTTATTTTTGTAAAAATACGTATAGTCTCCTTCAACAAAAGGGGCGCCTATTTTTTCATAATTCCAAAGTTCGGTTAAGCGGTTTTTCAGTTGTTCTCTGTATGGAATTTTGTCTAAGTAATCAAAAGTAACTTCATTTTCTGCCTTTACCCAGGCTTCCGTTTCCGGACTTCTGTCATCTTCCAGCCAACGATAGTTATCGGTTACTTCTGTTCCAAAATAAGTATCGACTACAGGCTTTTTTGCTGTTTCAGGATATTTCACTTCAATATTTCTTTGAGTTGCTGCTTCTTTACATGCTGTGTATACGGTGACAGCAAAAAGAATAAGAATGATTTGTTTCTTCATTATTTATAGTTAATTAGTCTTCTAAATTAATATAAAAAAAAACTCTTGCATGTTATAAACAAGAGTTTTTAACAGAATTTAACGTTTATATCAATCAAATAGTGATTTAAAGCGATTCCAATTTGCATAAATCAATAGTAGATTCAAAACAGCTACTATAGCGGCAAACAAAATTCCTTCCGGAGCATATTTTAAATGAAAAGCTACAATATTGAAAGATGCAGGGGCCAAAATAATCAAAGCGAAAGGTATCGCTTTATTAAAGACTAAAAGTAAGCCTGCCAGAATATACAGGATTCCTAATACAGGAAAAACATAACCACCGGCATCAAGGGCTCCTAAAAAAGCACCTGCTTCTGCTGAAGGCGGAGGAGGTGCGGGCATGAAGTCTAAAAACTTATTAGCTCCAAAAATTAACATTGCCAATCCTAAAAGATAACGGGCAATCATTGCAATGCTTTATCATTATAGGTTTTACCTTAAGAATAAAGGAGGTGAGCAAAAAAACTCAGCTCAAAATTCTAAAATATCTATTTATATAGGTGCCAATGACCAAACCAGAAAGGAAATAACTCCTTTCATATCAGGTAAAAAAAAGATATACGGTATTGATATAGCCAAGTATCGGTACGACAAATTTAAAAAGTTTCCGCTATTGGGCAGTATTTCTTATGCTTTCATAAATGCAACCGAAGGCATAAAAAGAATAAATCCCAACTTTTATAAAGAATGGGGAATAGCCTCACAACATCAGTTATATAAAGGCGCATATCATTTTTATCGCAATAACGCAAATCCAATCAAACAAGCTGATTTTTTCTATAAAACCATACAGCCGGTTATTAATAGTAATTCTTTACCTCCTGTATTAGATGTGGAAGCATTGGGGTTTTCAGATACAAATTATGCAAAAAACAGTTATCAGGAACGTGTCTTAAAATTCTTAAACCGTATTGAAAAACTAACCAAAAGAACACCCATTATTTACACCAATTACAATTTTGGAGAAAAATTCTTTACTAAAAAAGAATTTAGCAAATTTCCTTTGTGGATTGCAGACTATAATAATAGTGATACTCCAAGAATACCTGATATATGGAAAGATACAGGGTGGTTGTTTTGGCAAAAAACAAATCGCTATGATGTAGACACCACCTTATTTGACCTCGACCTGTTTAACGGAAATGCAAATCAAATGCAACAATTAAATACACAATAACAGTATTTCTTCTTTTTAAGAATTGCCCTACACGAAAATATGTTCAAGGTACATCACGGCATCTCAAATGCAATTAGATTTTTGCTGGTTAGTAGTTCTTAAAAAGAAGAAAATATAAAAGGTGACACCCGAAAAACCTGTAATAGAGTAGGGACTAATTATATTAATACTAAAAAATTATGCCATTAAGTATTCCATACGATCCGTCACTTGTTCTGGGAAATATTGTTACCAAAAATAAGTTAGATGCACTCGTAAACATTGCAACACTAGAAGCTCCGGCAAATGAAGCCGAAAGCGCTATGAATTCCTTAATTTCTTTAAGGAGAAGTATGGATATGACCATACAGGATATGATTAACATGGGTATTAACCCCACAGAAGCTCAGTACACAGAACGCAAAAACTTAGACAAACAAATTTCTGATGCCGTAACAACGTATACGCAAGCAAGAATAAATACTGAGAAAAAAATTCAGCCTTTAAAGGCCAAAATTCCTATGGTAAGCGAATCATTGGAAAGTCCGATTAATTACAATCGTACTCAAATTAAACAAATGCCGCTGGCAGCAGATTCTTTAAGGATGAACTGTCAATACTTTTCTTTTGACAAGAATAGCCAGGATGCTGTTTCTCAGGCAAATACCATTAGTAGTTTTGTAAGTGGAGAGCTACAATATTTAGGGAAAGGTGTTGAAGCAGAATCCAGATCTTCAGCACAATCACAGGTAAATAGCCAATATTCTAAACATGATATTGCAGGAACATTAGTTATCAGCATTAATTGTACGCATAAGGAAGCAACCTTGTTAGCCCCGTTTATTTTAGATGTGGATAAAGGTATCAGAGTATGGAATCGAATGTTTCCTGGCGATATGATTAAACCCGACAGTCTTTCCAGTATTATGAGTATTGCCAGGCAAGCAGACACCAAAGAAGAGAAGTCTATGTCTATTTTATCCGGAGCTACGTTTGGGTATTCTTTTGTGGGGATGGTACATATTTTAAAGTCTTCTAAAACGCAGTCCAGTCAGGAAATGTCATCTCTGGCAAGCTCTATTCAAGGGCAGTTAGAAGCTAATTTGTGGTTTGAAAATGCTTCCGGAGGTTTAGGAATGGATAGCAGTACTTCTAACAGTATGGATATGCAACAAAAAATGGTACAAAAAGTTAAGCTACATTTTTGATTTGATATAATTTTTCAAATTCGATGATATTTTTGTAACCAAGAGCAGAATGTCTTCTGTATCTGTTGTACCAAGTTTCTATGTATTCAAAGACTTTAATTTGAAGACTTTTGTTGGATATAAACTTATTGTCTATCATTAGTTCTGTTTTGATTGTTTTAAAAAAAGATTCAGCTACTGCATTATCCCAACAGTTTCCTTTTCTACTCATACTGGGTGTTACATGATAACTTTTAAGGATATTAACAAACGCATGAGATGCGTATTGTACACCTCGATCAGAATGAAAAATCATACCTTCACAAGGCATTCTGTTGTTTACAGCCATTCTCCATGCAGCAATGATAGTTTGTCTTGCTTTGAGTCCATTGCTCAAAGACCAACCAATGACTTTACGATCAAACAGGTCAATAATTACCGTTAAGTACAGCCATCCTTGTGCAGTCTTTAAATAGGTAATATCAGAAACCCATTTCTGTGCAGCAGCGGTAGCTTTAAAATCTCTATCCAATACATTATCAGCTACTGGATATTGATGCTTAGAATCTGTCGTGACAACAAATTTCTTTTTACGAACTGCTTTAATCCCGTGTTTTTTCATCAATCGTGCTACCCTAGACCTAGATACTTTAAACCCTTTAGCTTTGAGTTCCTCTGTAATTCTAGGACTTCCATAAGTAGATTTACTTCGCTCACAGATACGGTGAATCTCAGAGAGTAGCATACGATTTTTTCCATCTCTATCTGATGGAACATAATTCTTACTCCTGTAATAACTGTTTCTACTAATTTTAAAAATTTTACACATCTTCCCAACCGGATATTCTCTACTGTAATCTTTGATAAATTTCAATACTTCCGATCGCTCTTGGAGAAGATGCTCACGGCCTTTTTTAAGATATCCCGCTCCATGGTAACATCCTTGAGCTGTTTACGTAATCGCTCTAACTCTTTCTGATCTTCTGTGAGTTGTTGACGCCATTACCGCTAAAAGCTAAATCAGGACGCTGTTCTAATTCTCTACGCCATCTGTAAATAAGATCTGCACTGATTCCCAATTCCATGGCAATCTGCTTTGTGTTACCTCGTACATTGCTTAATTCTACTGCTTTAATTTTAAACTCTTTACTGTATTTTCTTCGTTTCATATGGTTAAGTTATTTTAGATAAAATTAGCTTAACTCTTTGTCACTCTAAATGTAGCAAGTCCAAGCCATGTATGTTCAAAAAAAGATACAGGCAGAAAAAAAAATACTGGCGATACGGACAATGCCAGTAGCCACATCCAAACCCATAGAAAGCCCGATAGATTTTAGTCACACTCAGATTAAATCCCTGCCATTGGCTGTGGACTACATGAAATTAAATTGTCAGTATTTTTCTTTTGATAAAAACAAACAAAATTCCGAAAGTATGGCAAACACCGTCAGTACATTCATCAGCGAAAGTATTGGTAGCGATTTAGGGTATGAAGCATCAAGCAAAGCCAAAGCCTCAGCTCAAACACAAATACACAGTCAGTATTCCCGACACGATATTTCGGGGACATTGGTCATGGCTATAAGCTGTACTCATAAAAACGCAAACATATTAGCTCCTTTAGTATTGGATGTAGACAAAACATTTACTGCATGGAATCAGCTGTATCCAGATGACCAAATATTGCCTGAAAGTACTTCGGAAATAAAACAGATAGCGAATCAGCATATTTTCCCCTCCGACCAAAATGTGTTGCATGTGCTGTCCGGGGCCACTTATGGCTCCTCTTTTATAGGGATGATACACATTTTAAATACCTCACAAACCAAATCGCATGAGCTGATGTTATCTATGGCAGCATCTATCCAGGAGCAAGCAAAAGTAGACGGTTGGCTGGCCAATGTTTCGGGAGGATTGGGGATTAACTCTACCTTATCAACCAATTTAAAAAACATGCTTAGCAGTCAACAAATTACGTCGCATTGTACATTATCGGTTATGGGTGTGATTCCTTCCATCAAAGCAAATGATGTGAAATTGGCTGTAAAAGGGTTTATAAATGACGACCCTGCAAAATCCATGCGGCAACTGGCACTGCTACAAAATGCTACTTCCGAAGAGTTTTCTACCATAGATTCGGCTGCTAAAAATGCGCGAACCGGAGGGCAGACGGTTGCTTTACAGCAATCCAAAATTAAAGGAGTATTAAGCGGGTTATCTGAAATTGATACCGGTAATAACAAGATTATTGATACTAATTCATTGATGACCGCTATGGAAGATTATATTTATAAGTGTAGTTCCGGCAGTATCGGAGTACCCATTAATTACTACGTAAAGCCTATAACCAAAATAGATATTGCCAAATTGTGGATGGCGGCATATTATCCTGATAGGTATATGCCTGTGTCCGATACTTCGAACAAAAACATAAAAAAATCTTCTAAAAAAAGGAATAAATGAACTCGTTTAGATTTAAGCGAAAATTAGAAGTTTTTAGTTCTGTTGAAGGTTTTTTTGAGTTGCATAGCACAGCGCTACGGAAGTAAAAAAAGACAAGAACAGAGCAGAAAACAGTAATTTTTTAGCAAATTGAAAAAGTTTAAACGAGTTCAATATTAAAATCTAAGTCTTTTGTACTTGTATTATGTCCTGTAAATTCAGAGAGTTGTATTTCAAAATTTAATCTAAAAATTGAAATATCATTTAAAAAAGGGTGCCACAATTCATTTGGTAAATTTATTGACTCACAAATAAGTTTTAATCTATCCTTTTCAGGAACTCTTAACCCTTGCTCCAAATGTGCAATATTAGATCGAGTAACAGACGGGCCGATCTTTTTGGCCAATTCATCTTGAGAAAAGCTTAAATGATCCCTATGGATTTTTACTTGATAAGCAAGATCATTCATTCCAATTAATTTTGAACTCATATCATTTTACTATTTTGTTTCTAGCGTTAAGCACAGCTTGTTTATGTATAATATTTTAAGAAAAGAGCGACAAATAAATTTTAAGTAGTCATCTCAAAATCTTTGGATTCAAAAATACTTGTATAGGTTTTGGCTTCGCAAATGATGATATGATCCAAAATTTCCATTTTTAAAACCTTTTCTCCTAACATAATCGCTTTTGTCAGTTCGTAATCAGTAATGCTAGATGCTGTGTTTCCTGAAGGATGATTATGACAAAGAATTATTTTTTTACACTTCTTAGCTACTGCAAAATTGAAAACTTCTACCGGGTCAACATTATTTTTATTCAAAGTTCCGATAGCAAGTAGTTCAATATACTCTATATCATTATTTGTATTTAAACCTATCGACCAAAAGTACTCTTTCTTTCTATGAAGCCGGGTTTGTCTTAAAAGAATCCTTCGCATTATCCTGACTATATCGCTGGAATTAGCAATTCTTATATTCTCATCTTTGGGTATACGTACGTTCATCAATTTTTCTTTAATCCAAAGATAGTATTTTCTTATCATGTTTTTGTTTGCTATCTTTAGTCTTTTAATAAGTAAAATGATAAGCTATAAAAAATCGCTTTGTCATATTTAGCATACAAATATCTGTTTTCTTAGTGATACGTTTTACGATTCATAGTACATTAGAAGTTTTGAGGCAAACCCCTCAAACATTAGGTTCGCTTTTAAAAAATTTACCGGAACAATGGGTTTTTTCCAATGAAGGAGAAAATACATGGAGCCCTTATGATATTGTCGGACATCTGCTCCACGGAGAGAAAACGGATTGGATCCCGAGGCTGAAGAAAATTTTATACGATAACAATAAATTATTTAATCCTTTTAACCGGTTTGCACAATTCAAACATTCAAGAGAAATACCGGTATCGGATCTTTTAAGTGAATTTAAAAATATACGTCAAAAAAATTTAGAATACGTACAAAAGTTACAACTCTCTGAAAAGGATTTGCTTTTAACCGGGATACATCCTGAATTTGGAAAGGTCACCGCAAAGGAACTCCTGGCAACCTGGGCGACACACGATTTAAGTCATATTGCTCAAATTTCAAGAGTCCTTGCAAAACAATATAAAAATGAAGTGGGTCCGTGGGCTGCCTATATTTCAATTTTAAATACCTAGGCTATGGAAGCAAAAAAATGTTTGGAATGTGATGAAATTGTAAAGGGAAGAGTAGATAAAAAGTTCTGCTCGGACTATTGCCGTAACGCATACAATAATAAGGTAAATAAAGACAGTAAAAATCTCATTCGGAATATTAACAATCGCCTGAGAAAAAATCATAAAATACTTTCGGAATTAAATACAAAAGGGAAAACAAAAGTTTCCAGAACCAGATTATACGATAAAGGTTTCGATTTTCAGTTATGTACATCTATTTATACAACCAAAACAGGAAACACCTATTTCTACGTATATAACGAAGGATATTTGGCACTTGAAAATGAGGTTTTTTTATTGATTAAAAAAGATATTTAAATAATAAAACCGGGCTACCCATTTAGTTCTCAAATAACTGATAATAAGTTGTAAGTTTAGTTTTCAAAATTTTGATCATTTAAACTCTAGACCAATACTCATAAGACTTCCAATGAAATGGAAAATGAGTTAACGCGACTTAACTGGGTAGCTCTATAATAAAAAATGTTATTTCCACGTATTGCCTTTCATTTTTACTGCCGCTTTCAAAATATCTTTTTGGCTTATCTGTCCAATTAATTTTCCATTTTCTACAATGGGAAAACGCCTGCGTTTGGAATTCATAAATTTTGCCGCCGCATCAAAAATATTCATATTTTTATCAATGGTTTCCACACTGGAAACCATGTTGTTTTTTACGGTGTTCTTATTATCCATAGGCATATTGTAGTACTTGCTTTCTGAAATATGCTTGATACAATCTCCTTCCGAAATGATTCCGATCAATTCATTTTGGTCATTTACAACGGGCCCGCCTGAGATTCTATTTTTGACCAGTTTTTCTATTACTTCCTGAACAGATTGGTCGGGTTTAAATGTAATTAGCTTAGTTGTCATATAGTCAGAAACTAAAATGTTTTCCGGGGTTTTTGACATTGCTTTATTTCTTTTTCCTTGGAAATTAATAATGCCCATAGTAGTCGTTTTATGTCTTTTTAAAATTACTGATTTTTAATTTATGAGCCTATTTTTTGCTGTTTTTTATTTAAACGAGTTCTTTTACTATATTTACGTAAACAGAAGAATCATGAAAAAATATGCATCTTTATTAGCTGTATTTATTATTGCCCTAACCGCTTATTGGAGCTTTCGAGATCAGATGCCAAATTCTGCGAATGTGGCCATTAAAAGCGAGTTCTCTATTCAAAATGCGCGCGCTCATGTACAAGCTATTTCACAAAAACCACATTATGTAGGTACCGAAGAACACGAAAAAGTTCGGAATTATATCATGGCAGCATTAAAAAAATTAGAGATCCCTGTTGAGGTTCAAACACAGACAGTAGTTAATGAAAAATGGGCAGCAGGCACAACTGTGCAAAACATAATAGGTCGAATTAAAGGAACGGAAAACAAAAAAGCACTCATGTTGCTTTCTCATTATGATTCCAGTCCGCATTCGGCTTTAGGGGCAAGTGATGCGGGTTCGGGAGTAGCTGTCATACTGGAAGGGATAAGAGCTTTTTTATTGACAAATAAGAAACCTAAAAATGATATCATTATTCTTATTTCCGATGCCGAAGAATTAGATTTGCTTGGTGCAAAAGCATTTGTAAATCATCATCCCTGGTCTAAAGATGTTGGGTTGGTGTTGAATTTTGAGGCGAGAGGTAGCGGTGGGCCAAGTTATATGTTACTGGAAACAAATGGTAAAAACAGTAAACTTATTAGTGAATTTTTAAGAGCAAACCCTACCTATCCGGTGGCGAACTCTTTAATGTACAGTATCTATAAAAAATTACCGAATGATACGGATTTAACTATTTTTAGAGAAGATGGTAATATAAATGGTTTTAATTTTGCATTTATCGGCGATCATTTTGATTATCATACCGTCCAAGATTCTTATGAAAGATTAGATCGGGAAACATTGGCACATCAAGCGGACTATTTGATGAACACCCTACATTATTTTTCAAATATTGATTTAAGTAACCTGAATAGTGATAGAGACTATGTTTATGTAAATTTCCCTTTTCTCAAATTAATTCTCTTTCCTTTTTCCCGGGTAATCCCTTTAGTGATGATTGCAACTATTTTGTTTTCAATACTCTTGTTTTTTGGGTTTTTTTTGAACCGCCTGGAGTTAAAAGAAGTTTTAAAAGGGTTTGCTGCTTTTACAATTTCAATAATTGTATGTGGTGGCCTTTCTTTGCTCTTATGGAAGGCCTTCCTTTTTATACACCCGCAATATGAAGATATATTACACGGGTTTACCTATAACGGCTATACTTATATTGCTGCGTTTTCTTTTTTAACTATTTGGTTGTTGTATGTGATTTATAAAAAATTTATAACAGCCGGAAATATGATGAACTTATTCATTGCCCCTGTTACTTTTTGGCTTATCCTGAACTTCCTGATTCTTGAAGAATTTAAGGGAGCTGCATTTTTGATTATCCCCGTATATATTGCGCTCCTTATTTTGGCTATTTTCATTTTTATAAATTCTAAAAAAAAGAATACCCTTCTTTTTGCTGTTTTATCTATCCCTACAATTTATATCGTGGTTCCCATGATAAAATCATTTCCCGTAGGTTTGGGTCTTAAAAATGTATTTATAAGCGGAGTCGTTATATGTCTCCTTTTCGGGCTTTTATTGCCTGTATTAGTATCGGAGAAAACAAGAAAAGGACTTTCTAAAATTTCCTTTATTTTAATGCTGTTCTTATTTATAAAAGCGAGTTTCAATACCGGTTTTTCCGAAGAAAACAAAAAACCTAACAGCCTGGTATATATAAAAAACATCGATTCAAATACTGCTTACTGGGGATCTTATAACAAAACATTAGATGCATATACCAAACCGTTTTTTGAAAATACTCCAGATGCAACACAAATTCCGGATGCTGATACCAAAAGCAAGTATAATACTCCTTTTAACTATTATGCTGCTGCGGAAAATAAAGATATTCCTGCTGCAGCTATTCATATTACAAAAGATACGGTTATTGAAAATAACAGGTATATAAACTTTGTAGTACATCCGCAAAGAAAGCTACACAAAGTAGTGTTTATGATTAATGATACATTTAGATTCAACTCTCTGTCCGTAAATAATGCAGCGGTAAATAACGGAAAGTCTTTTGCTCAAGAGCCCGGAACATTTTTAACCTATTATTTGTCCGGCGTTGATAAGCATATTAAAGTTGCGATGTCTTTTGAAAAAAGCACGCTTCCTGAAATAATTATGGAAGAAGTTTCTAACGATTTATTAACCAATTCTTTATTTGATATAACGCCTCGAACAAAAGAAATGATGCCTATGCCTTTTGTAACCAATGATGCTATTATTTGTATGCAAACATTGAAGTTTTAAATCACTTAATTTCCGAAACTCTCAGCGTGTTTACCATTCCTCTACTTTTAGCAGGCATAGCGGTTAGGTTAATCATTAAATTTCCTGCTTTAACGAATCCTTTTTCTTTGGCCATTTTATTAATGTCTTCTATCGTGTCATCGGTGTTTAAGTCCGAATCGTAGTAAAAAGCTTCTACTCCCCACAACAGGTTAAGCTTTCCCAATATTCTCTTGTTCGTAGAAAAAGCCAAGACATATGTTTGTGGCCTCCATGCAGATATTTGAAATGCCGTATATCCGCTATTTGTTAATGTGGATATTGCAGAAGCTTTTGTATCATCTGCCATTAAAGCAGCATGATAACATACGGATTTGGTAATAAATCTGTTTGTTCTGATATGTGGAGGCTCATGTGGTACCTTAATCAATGTTGAGTTTTCTACGCTTTTTATAATCTCACTCATTTTTTTAATAACCCGTACCGGATGTTTCCCTACGGAGGTTTCACCGGATAACATAACAGCATCTGCTCCGTCCATAATAGAGTTGGCAACATCATTTACTTCTGCTCTGGTAGGCACTGAGTTCGTAATCATGGTTTCCATCATTTGAGTAGCAATAATAATGGGAATCCTGGCTAATTTTGCTCGTTGTACGAGTCCTTTTTGAATTAACGGAACTTCCTGCATGGGAATCTCTACGCCTAAATCTCCTCTGGCAACCATTAGCCCGTCACAATATGGAATGAGCGTATCTATATTTTCAACGGCTTCGGGTTTTTCGATCTTCGCAATAACCGGAACTCTGTATTCCGAATGTTGTGTGATTAAATCTCGTAACATTCTCAAATCTTCCGGGGTTCTTACAAACGATAGTGCAATCCAGTCTACTTCCAGTCCTAATGCAAAAATAGCATCCTTTTTATCTTTATCTGTTAATGCAGGTAGCGAGATATTTGTATTGGGTAAGTTGACCCCTTTTTTGGAAGATAATTCGCCTCCTACAATAACCTTAGTTTTAACGCTGTTTTTTTTATTCGTTTCAAGCACTTCAAAAAGCAATTTACCATCATCGACCATGATCTGCTCTCCTTTTTTCACATCTTTTGGGAAGTGTTTATAGGTCATAAACACTTTTTGTTTAGTCCCTACACATTCTTCGGTTGTGAATACAAACTCATCACCCTCATGTAAAACAACTCCTTCTTCCATAATACCGACACGTAGTTTAGGGCCTTGTAAATCCGCCAGTATTGCCACATTAAATTCGTTTTCCGCATTGATCTCTCTTATCTGCTGTACCCTGGTTTTAACTACATCATAATCTGCGTGAGAAAAATTAATTCTAAAAACATTTATGCCGGATACCGCCAAATCGGTTAAAATCTCTTTAGTATTTGTTGCAGGACCAAGTGTTGCTACTATCTTGGTTTTCTTATTGTGATAAGGCATATTAAAAAGTTAAAAAGTCCTTGGATTTTAATGTGTTTATATCAATACTATAGGAGGTTACTACTTCTTGAATTGTATTTATTTTATCAACGGTTTTGGAAATAAACGGTTGATTCGTTTCTCCTGTGATTTTGATAAAAAAATCAATATTCTTTTTCTCGTTGATCAGGTATGTTTTCTTTTCTGTGCTTTGCAATAGTTCGTTGTTATTTAATACCGTTTCCTGAGTGCAGCTATTCGATATTAAATGCCATTCAAAATCATACTCCCGATCTATATAATGATAGGTAGAAAATGAAGTATTTTGTTTTTTATCAGCAACACTTACATCATTTTTTGTCTTATGAAAATGTATCTTTAACTGCTTATTTAATAGAAAGGCTAACTTGTAATCTTCTAACGTGGTGTGAATACATAGTAAGGTATAAATATCTTCACAAAAATCTTTTAAAATTAAAGAGTGCATTAACATTTTATAAAATTCATTTCTGTTTTCATTCCTCTTTTGAGCTAAATTACTGATTGTTTTAGTAATTCTGGGCAAAAAACAACGAAAACGTTGTAGTGTTCTTTTTGGTATTAAGGGTTTGTGATTTGTTTCTGAAGCGCAAAGTAAGCTCTTTTAGAAGCCAGCTCTTCTGCTTTCTTTTTTGATGTAGATCTTCCTTTGGCTATATAAACCTGATCAATACTAATTTTAACACTAAAATGCTTGACCTCTTCATTACCTGTATCTTCGTAGGTTTCTATGGTATATTTCTTCTTTTGTTTTTGACACCATTCTATCATTAATCCTTTATAGCTGGTAATTTTCCCTTCCAGTTTTGCAATATCTACATAAGGGGTTATTACTTTTTCATAAACAAATTTTTTACAATAATTATATCCTTTGTCTAAATAGATAGCGCCTATTAAGGCTTCGAAAATATTTCCGTGAATATTATCCCCGATTTTCTCTTTTGCAATATTGCTTTTCACAAATTGGATGAGATTCAGATCTTTTCCCAGTTCATTTAAATGCTCTCTGCTTACAATTTTAGAGCGCATTTGAGTTAAGTACCCTTCAGTCTCATTAGGAACTTTTTTATATAAATAAGATGCTATTACGGAGCCAAGCATGGCATCTCCCAAAAACTCTAATCTTTCATAATTAAATGCATTTCCTTTGGCATCTGACACCTTTAAAGATCTGTGTGTGAATGCTTTTTGATAATATTCAATATTTTTTGGAGAGAAATTTAGTAGTAATTTTATTGTAAAATGCATCCCCTTTTTTAGAAGGCGACAGGGCTATTTTACGAATAAATTTCATTATGGATTAATCTGGTTTTCTGAAGGCTAGGCATGCATTGTGGCCCCCAAAGCCAAACGTATTGCTCATGACCACTTTTATTGATCTTTTTTGAGCTTTATTGAGTGTTAGATTTAGTTGGGGGTTAATATTTTCATCTACCTTTGAGTGATTGATCGTCGGAGGTATGATTCCATGTTTTATAGCAAGTATGGATGCAATTGCTTCTACAGTTCCCGCGGCTCCCAATAAATGCCCTGTCATGGATTTGGTAGAGTTGATGTTGATATTTTTTGCATGTTCTCCGAAAACCTCCGAAATTGCTTTTAATTCTGCAACATCTCCCAAAGGTGTTGAGGTACCATGCGTATTGATATGATCTACATCCTCCGGATTGATTCCGGAATTTTCCAGGCAATTTTTCATCACTGCAACAACACCCACTCCTTCAGGGTGCGGCGCTGTCATATGATATGCGTCCGAAGACATTCCCCCTCCAATAACTTCTGCGTAAATGTTAGCTCCTCTGGCTTTTGCATGTTCATATTCTTCGAGAATAATTGCTCCTGCTCCTTCACCCAGAACAAAACCATCTCGCTCGGCATCAAATGGTCTTGAAGCTGTCTGTGGGTCGTCATTTCTGGTAGAAAGCGCATGCATCGCATTAAAACCGCCTATTCCGGCAATGGTTACGGCAGCTTCACTTCCTCCGGTAACAATGACATCACAATGACCTAACCGAATATAATTTAAAGCATCTATCATCGCATTTGCCGATGAAGCACAAGCAGATACTGTGGTGTAATTAGGTCCCATAAATCCATTTTTGATGGAAATATTTCCCGGTGCTATATCAGCAATCATTTTAGGGATAAAGAAAGGGTTAAATTTTGGAGTGCCATCACCGGCGGCATAGTCTAGCATTTCATTCTGAAATGTTTCCAAACCTCCTATACCTGCTCCCCAAATAACACCGACTCGCATTTTATCTATGGTGCCCAAGTTTAGCTTTGCATCGGCAATAGCCTCGTCAGAAGCCACCATTGCATATTGCGTAAACTTATCCATCCTGCGAGCGTCTTTTCGATCTATAAAATCTCTAACCTCAAAATTTTTAACTTCACATGCAAAACGAGTTTTGGACTTGGTAGCATCAAAATGAGTCATAGGGGCAGCTCCGCTAACTCCGTTAACTAAGCCATTCCAATATTCTTGAATGTTGTTCCCTATCGGTGTCAATGCACCCAGTCCAGTAACTACAACTCGTTTTAATTGCATAAAAATTAATTTTTTGCTTCTTCTATATAGCTTACAGCCTGACCAACAGTACTAATGTTTTCTGCCTGATCATCCGGAATCTGAATATCAAATTCTTTTTCGAATTCCATGATTAACTCAACAGTATCTAAAGAATCCGCTCCCAAATCATTTGTGAAGCTTGCTTCCAGTGTTACTTCGTTATCGTCTACTCCTAGCTTGTCAACGATAATCGCTTTTACTCTTGATGCAATGTCTGACATAATTTTCTAAGTTTTAAAATTTAATCAGAGGCAAAAATACAAATCTTATTAGTTATACCTAATTTTTGCTCTAAATAATGGGTTCTAAAATAAATAATTTGATTTAATAATGGTTTAATTCGGGATGATTCTTTTTTTTTGTAAGAGACCTTTGCAGCATTGATTTGGCAAAAAAGTTCGATGCCCGAAGAAAATTTTAAACCGGAATAACCTATTGGTTTTGAGGATTTAAAATTTTCGGAAAGGAAGAAATTTGAAATCAAATCAATTTCAATACAGAATATATCACTATTTTGCAAAGGTCATCTGTAATGAAGAAAAAAACGTATGCCGCACCTTATTATTTTTGCTTCCGGATCCGGAAGTAATGCCGAAAATATTATCAACTATTTTAAAAATAGTAAAAAAGGACAGGTTGTCTGTGTGCTTTCCAATAACAGAAAAGCGGGTGTTTTTGCTAGGTGTAAACGGTTAGGAGTGCCCTGCTATTATTATCCTAAAGAAGATTTTATAACAGGAAAAATGCTTACCTACCTCAAAACAACAGCTGACTATATTATTTTAGCCGGATTTTTATTAAAAATCCCTCCCGTTATAGTTGCTGCTTTTCCAAATCGTATTCTCAATATTCATCCTGCTATGTTACCAAAGTACGGAGGAAAAGGAATGTATGGAATGCACGTACATAAAGCCGTAAAAGAAAACAATGAACAAAAGACAGGAATTACCATTCATTTTGTTAATGAGCATTACGACGAAGGGAACATTATTTTCCAGTCGTCAATCCAAATAGCACCTACTGATTCTCCCGAAGATATTGCACAAAAAGTCCGGGCATTAGAACATGAGCATTTTCCGGGCGTAATCGAAGAAATAATTGCGAACTAATTAAAGTACAAATCAGAAAAAAGAAAATATATGGACAAAAAGAAATACTATGTGGTTTGGAAAGGAAAAGAAACAGGTATTTTTTCTTCCTGGGCTGTTGTCAAAAAATTAGTACACGGTTTCGAGGGTGCTCAATATAAATTATTTACAGACAAAACAGCAGCAGAAAAAGCCTTCAAAAAAAGCTATAAAGACTATAAGGGAAAAAACACAAAAAAACCTTCTTTATCTACCAAAGAAATCGTCAAACACGGTTTGCCAATTGAAAATAGCCTGGCGGTAGATGCTGCCTGTAGCGGAAATCCTGGATTGTTAGAATATCGAGGGGTTTTAACTCATAATCAGCAGGAGGTTTTTAAAAAGGGCCCTTTTAAGAATGGAACCAACAATATAGGTGAGTTTTTGGCTTTGGTTCACGGGATTGCTTTTCTTAAAAGTAAAGGATATCATAAAATGCCTGTGTATTCCGATTCTAAAACTGCCATGTCTTGGCTAAAAAAGAAGAAATGCAGAACGAATATTGTTTTGGATGCTACAAATAGTGAAATTTCGGAATTAATACACTGTGCTGAAAAATGGTTGAAAACAAACTCTTATAACAATCCGATTCTTAAATGGGAAACCAAAGCATGGGGTGAAATTCCTGCGGATTTTGGGAGAAAGTAAGGGAAAGCTTTGGACACAACAAGAACAACAATTATTAGAACAACGATTTGCCAAAGGTTGGGCAATAGCACAACTGACAAAAGAACACCAAAGAACCAGAGGGCCATAAAATCCAGATTAGCAAAACTACAGCTTATAGAACCCTACCAATGATGACTTCTTATGATAAGTAAGCCACAATTATTTTTTTATAACTATGGCCTACTTTTTTTAGTTAATTTATTGTCAATAGTAAATCTATTAAAATGATAAAAGTGTTTTTACTATACTACCAAAACTCAGGAGGTACTTCTATTATATCGTCCGGTTCTCCTAATTCTAAGATATCTTTTATTTCGGCTTTGTATGCATCTTTATCTTTATTACTTACTATCTCGAGAGCATATTTGTAATCAGGCTTTCTAATATCATAAATTTCTTCATATATATTCACTATATAATCGTTGGAAAAAATTATATAAAACCCTACTCCTTCAAAACAATATATTCTTTCTATATAATCTACTTCGATTTCGATTTTTTTAAATGAATACTTCTTTTTAAAATCTTTGACATCAAAATAATGCATCCACAAAGAATTAAAATAAATTACTTTATCATTATCCAGAACTATTATCATTTTAAAGCCATTAACTCCTTTCCCGTCATGAACAAGGATTTCTTTAACTTTTGATTTACTTATTTTTGAATCTGGTAACATAACTCTAATTATTGTGGTACAGGATTATTAAAACTTTTTAATCCCTTTAAAAAAGTTTTCCATGCATTTGATTTAATTGCTCTTGTTATAGGTGTCTTTTGCCCGAACTGATGATAGTTAAATTGCTCGGCAATTCCTAATCCTTTATAACTTGGATCCCAGGTTAGTGCATCGTTTATAGCATGATATTCTAATATCATTAAAGGCAGTTCTAATGGTTCAAAAATTTCAAACCCTTTAAAACTGAAGATAGATTTTAACTTAGGACCTGCTCTCAAAAACCTTGTAATCTTATTAGCTGTATTAATTCTTTCATCAGCATAACAACTCTTGATGATTAAGTAAGCCACAATTAGCTAACTATGGCTTACTTTGCTTTTTAATTAGTTCCTGATTTGAAATATGTCTAAATTTAATTGCAATTCTCTTTTACTATTTCTAAAACAACTTTCTTTGGATCATCAAAATAATAAATATCATGGTATAAAAACGGATACCTTTTACTGAATCCATCAAAAATATTCTTGACTATTGCATCTATTTCCTTTTGTTCTTCTATACTAAACATTTTTTAATTGATTACCCACTTTTATACCAGTATTGATGAGTGACAGCTACTACCAGTCTATCAAATAGTCTTTCAGCGAAATAGCGTCTGTTGAGTTTATAGCAGAACTCGTCAAGATAATTCTGCAAATATTTTCCTTTAATTTTATGGTAAATACCTAACAGAGTGCGTTTTGCATTACTTATGGCTATATGCACCGATTTTAGTGTGGTAATAGTGGTTTCTTTATTTGATTTTTCAGTAATGTGTACTTCCACATAATCACCTATGTCTACATAAGACGTGCTTTTGTCGCTAAAAACAATGCATGTATCATCAAAATTACTATCAATAAGCGTGTTGACTTCTTCTTTTTTATGAGTATCCAAAACTTTCATTTTAAAATAACGACATTGTTTGGATTGTTTCCCAGTCTTTAAATCTTCTAAAGGTACAGACTCTGCCATTACCGCTACGTTAGATTGTTTTTGACTGCCTCTCCTCTTTTAAGCTTTTGTCTGTCGGATTCTTTTGTTGCCACAGTAAAGTAAGCTTGATCAAACTCAATCATATCTTCAAGGTCGTATAAATTATCTCGTTTTCCCATAGCCGAATGGACTTGCTACATTTAGAGTGACAAAGAGTTAAGCTAATTTTATCTAAAATAACTTAACCATATGAAACGAAGAAAATACAGTAAAGAGTTTAAAATTAAAGCAGTAGAATTAAGCAATGTACGAGGTAACACAAAGCAGATTGCCATGGAATTGGGAATCAGTGCAGATCTTATTTACAGATGGCGTAGAGAATTAGAACAGCGTCCTGATTTAGCTTTTAGCGGTAATGGCGTCAAACAACTCACAGAAGATCAGAAAGAGTTAGAGCGATTACGTAAACAGCTCAAGGATGTTACCATGGAGCGGGATATCTTAAAAAAGGCCGTGAGCATCTTCTCCAAGAGCGATCGGAAGTATTGAAATTTATCAAAGATTACAGTAGAGAATATCCGGTTGGGAAGATGTGTAAAATTTTTAAAATTAGTAGAAACAGTTATTACAGGAGTAAGAATTATGTTCCATCAGATAGAGATGGAAAAAATCGTATGCTACTCTCTGAGATTCACCGTATCTGTGAGCGAAGTAAATCTACTTATGGAAGTCCTAGAATTACAGAGGAACTCAAAGCTAAAGGGTTTAAAGTATCTAGGTCTAGGGTAGCACGATTGATGAAAAAACACGGGATTAAAGCAGTTCGTAAAAAGAAATTTGTTGTCACGACAGATTCTAAGCATCAATATCCAGTAGCTGATAATGTATTGGATAGAGATTTTAAAGCTACCGCTGCTGCACAGAAATGGGTTTCTGATATTACCTATTTAAAGACTGCACAAGGATGGCTGTACTTAACGGTAATTATTGACCTGTTTGATCGTAAAGTCATTGGTTGGTCTTTGAGCAATGGACTCAAAGCAAGACAAACTATCATTGCTGCATGGAGAATGGCTGTAAACAACAGAATGCCTTGTGAAGGTATGATTTTTCATTCTGATCGAGGTGTACAATACGCATCTCATGCGTTTGTTAATATCCTTAAAAGTTATCATGTAACACCCAGTATGAGTAGAAAAGGAAACTGTTGGGATAATGCATAGCTGAATCTTTTTTTAAAACAATCAAAACAGAACTAATGATAGACAATAAGTTTATATCCAACAAAAGTCTTCAAATTAAAGTCTTTGAATACATAGAAACTTGGTACAACAGATACAGAAGACATTCTGCTCTTGGTTACAAAAATATCATCGAATTTGAAAAATTATATCAAATCAAAAATGTAGCTTAACTTTTTGTACCATTTTTTGTTGCATATCCAGAACGTATTCTGTGCATAAGAGACCATATAGTGGTATAACGTGTATGGTTGAGCTGACGTTGTAATTCGGCAGCAGAAATACCTTTTTTACTAAAAGTCATAAATGCCATAGCGAGATACCAAGTACGAATAGGTAAATTGGAGTTCTCCATCATAGTACCGCTGCGTAGAGTAGTTCTAAAACCACAATAAGAACATTGCCACATCCATTTAGACTTTAACCAATAGTGCTTTTTTGATTGACATTTTTTGCAAATGACTCCTTCTTTTGAACGAGCCAACTTCATATGTGATTTACAGGAAAACTCATCTGGAAATTGTTCAATAAAATGTAGTAAATTCATAATTCTAAACTTTATATTAAGATACGAATTTTTAAATTAGTGGCATAATTAAGTGTAATCAAATTTTTTTATTCTTATAATAATGCTCAATAGCTGTTAATTGAGATGCAGGATTTATACTGGTAAACAAAACAAACAGGTTTTCTTTATTAATTTTAGATGCTATTTTTTTATAATGACATCTATTTCCTAAAATTAAATTTCCAAAGCCTCCTCTACACCCATACTGAATGCCTGAATACGGGCTCATATAAAAAAGAATATCAGAATCTATATTCTTAATAGTTTGATAACTTGAAGCTTCTTTTAAGTTATAGTAAAAAGTATACGAGTCTACATAACTTTTCTTGAAAAATTTCTCAATGTTTATATTAAGGTATTTTAATAAAAGGTAATCTTGTTTTTTTAATACCAATTTATAACTAATCAACTCCCTTCCTTTATATATAGATTCATAAAAAAGAGCGGTGTAACCTCTACCATATGATCCCTCCAAAAGAAAATGATTTTTTCCTAGTGATATTTTTTTCTGATTTATCAATGATAGTTTCTTCAATTTTTCTTGGATTGTTAGTTAGAATTTTTAAAAGTTTTTTTACAAAAATCGTATCCTTTTTCACCCACTCTTGATTTAAATTTTCATAATCATATTCAGAAAGAATGACTTGGCGGTTAGGATTACACGGATCCTGAACTATCTGGCTTTTACAGGCAAACGTCAACAAAAAAAGCAATACTATAAATGGTCTCATAAGAGTTTATTTTATATGGTTTTGTATATTTATCCAAGTATTTTTTCTCTCCACAAAATCTTGCAAGCTCCAACTTGTTCTATAGCTAAACCATCCGTAAGTACCTGACACTTTTTTTGTGAAAAGTGAAATTGGCATGAGCCATGTATCGCTTGTTTGATGCCAACGAGCTATTCTTCGATATGTTAATCTGGGTTTATTAAAACCAGGTATATTAAGAGTAGCTGCAATATAATGGCTCAAGTAAATTTTATGGGTATTAAGCGAATAATTTTTCAAGTCTAAAGAGGAAAAATTGTGTATCTCTTACGCCTCTTTGATTGGCTCTAAAGAGTTTTATTTTTGAATTAAAAGACTCTGCATTTGCATTTGTATTCCTATTGTCAAAAAAGTTTAAGATGGTATTAAAATGATGTTTAATACTGTTCATTGCTGTATTGAAATTTTTAAATTCCAATTTTTCTGTATCCTCAAACCAATGTTCAAATCGTTGTTTGGCTTTTACTTTACATTTTTCTTGATAAATGCTTCTAAATTCTAAAGTGTGTTTATAGGCTTGTTGGATGTTTGGATAAAGATTACATAATAATTCTGCTCTTTGTTTTTGATTAGGTGTCCAATCGTTTGTCTTTTTAGCTAAAATATATCTACTTCTAGCCAAAAGTTGCTTTTTTGTATCACCATTAGATAGCACTATGGGTTTGTGTTTCTTCCTTGCTTTTTTAGCAGCTTCAATCGCTTTGTTTTCATCTTCTATTGCTTTCCACCGATGCTGTACTCTAACATGCTGTAAAGCTTCTGTTACCAGTTTTACCACATGAAATCTATCGGTAACAATTTTAGCATTTGGAAAACAAATCTTAGCTGTTAAATTCATATTATTTGCCATATCTAAAGTTACTTCTTTGACTTGTTTGCGTTGTTCTAAGGGTATTCTTTCAATAGCAGTAATAATATCATCACTTTTAATTCCTTTTACACAAGCCACTAAAGTTCCTTGTTTACTTCGTGCGTTCTTGTTGGTCAAATAGGTATAAAGTTCACCTTTAGATAGACTTACTTCATCAAGACTTAAATACTCTCCTATATTCTTCGGATAAATAAGATAATCTTCACAATGGGGCTTTTGATTCCAACTATCAAACCCACTTATCTGTTTCTTATAATGGCGTTGTAAAGTTCGTGGGTAAATACCGTAATAACTCGCTATATTACTGATCGTATCTTCTCGGGCCTCTACCTGTAGCTTTTAAAAAATCAGAAAGTTCTGACGTTAATTTAGAACCTTCTGCAATGAATGAATAATCATTTTTAATCGCTCCCTTTTTAGTCTTCTTATCTCGCCATCGTCTTGTTTTTATATGTAGATAAACTGCTTTACCGCGTATGGGAAAATCTTGAATCTGTTTACTGCTAATAAAACCTTTGGACTCATAATTACCCTTTGAGTAACCCTCTGGTAGAATATTCTTCTCTTCTAAATAAATGTGAAAAGCATCCTTTTTAACTGAAATATCTCCTAATTCTTCAAAAAATACAATATCAAAATGAAGTAATAAATCTTGAGGGAGGATAGATGCTAATAATTCTAAATGCATCGTCTTTTTTTATGCATCTAAAATAATCAATCCCCATAAATTGTCGTTGACCCATTTTTACTATTACTTTTTGCGCTTAAAAATTGGCGATTTTCTATACTAAAGCAACAAGCTAAACGCTTCTCTTAATTTCTTATGTCTGCTACAAATCCAAAAAGTTTAAATGAGTTCAATATAAAGATTTGATTTTATGAATGATTTAAGGGTATTTAAAACAAAGCTCATCCCGGGTTTTTATTTTTAACCGAATGAAAAGCCAGGATGAGTTTACAGGAAAACGGTTTAATGACTATTATACTGAGTTAAATAAATAGGCTTTAAACTTCCTTACCTGATTCATCCGTGAATTTATAATCAACAGCATAGACAAACTTAAAGGGGATTACTGATTATTTTTTAATTTAAGTTTCCTACAGGTAATTCATTTCTAAAACAGTATTGTACCTTTGTCATATAAAATTTTGATAGCACGTTGAACATCATTCATTCTGTTTCCTCTTTTCGTTCTTCAAACAGTACTATGGTTACGATTGGTACTTTTGACGGAGTACATATCGGCCATCAAAAAATACTGGAGCGCTTGATTTCCGATGCAAAAAAGCAAAAAAAAGAATCGGTGCTGTTAACTTTTTTTCCGCACCCGAGAATGGTGCTGCAAAAAAACCCCCATATAGAACTGATCAACACCATTGATGAAAAAATAACACTGTTAGAAAAAACAGGGTTGGATTATTTAATCATTCATCCTTTCAATAAAGATTTTTCCAGATTAACAGCATTAGACTTTGTCAGAAATATTTTAGTAAATCAATTAAAAACAGCTAAACTGGTTATCGGTTACGATCATCATTTTGGAAAAAACAGAGAAGGAAATATTGATCAGCTGAGAGAATATAATGTTTTATATGATTTCGGAATAGAGGAAATTCCTGCCCAGGATATCAACGATGTTTCTATTAGTTCTACTAAAATCAGAAATGCGCTGCATGAAGGTAACATAGAAACGGCCAATCGATTTTTAGGATACCGTTTTATGATTAGTGGAAATGTGGTGAATGGAAAACAACTCGGTGGTAAAATGGGTTTTCCCACAGCTAATATTCATGTTAAAGAGCCCTGTAAATTGATTCCAAAAGCAGGTGTTTATATTGTTAGGTCGACTATCAACGGCAAGGTAGTTAATGGAATGATGAATATCGGGTATAGGCCTACCGTAGGGGGAAAACACCGAACCATTGAAGTTCATTTTTTTGATTTTGATCAGGATTTATATCGTCGGGAACTGACCATTGAATTCATTCATTTTCTAAGAGCGGAGCAAAAATTTGAATCGATAGATGAGCTAATGATGCAGCTTAAAAAAGACAAAATGGCTTCCTTAGATTATTTGGAAAACAATCTGTGATTTCAAATTGTTCATTTCTTTTAGTTCGTATATCTTTACGAGCATAAATTTTGAAGCATGTTACAGGTTCCATTCATTAGAAATAACAAGCAAAAAATACTAGACGGACTGACTAAAAGAAATTTTCAAAGCAGCCGGAAACTAATAGAAGATGTACTATCTTTAGATAAAAAAAGAAGAGCTACTCAAGTTTCTTTAGATGCCGTATTGGCCGAATCTAATAAGCTATCTAAAGAAATTGGTGTTTTGTTTAAAAAAGGTGAGGCCCAAAAAGCAAACTTAGTCAAAGAAAAAACGAGTCAACTAAAAGAACAGTCCAAAGCTTTGTCTGAAGAATTAAATGCTATTGCAAAGGAGCTTCGAGAAATTCTTTTTCAAATTCCAAATGTTCCTCATGCTTCTGTTCCTGTTGGCAACTCCGAAGAACATAATGAAGTGGTTTTTGAAGAAGGAGACATTCCGAAACTGTCGAAAAATGCACTCCCTCACTGGGAATTAGCCAAGAAATATGACATCATAGATTTTGAACTTGGAACAAAGATATCAGGCGCAGGGTTTCCCGTTTATAAAGGAAAAGGAGCACAGCTGCAACGAGCTTTGATCAGTTATTTTTTAGCTAAAAATACAGCTGCCGGATATACCGAATATCAGGTTCCTCATATGGTAAATGAAGCTTCCGGTTTTGGAACAGGCCAACTGCCTGACAAAGAAGGACAGATGTATCATATAACCGAAGATGATTTATATTTGATTCCTACGGCGGAAGTTCCTATCACCAATATGTTTAGAGGAGATCTGTTTTTGGAAAGCGATTTTCCGATCATGTGTACGGGTTACTCTCCTTGTTTTAGGCGCGAAGCCGGTTCTTACGGAGCACATGTAAGAGGTTTAAACAGGTTACACCAATTTGATAAGGTAGAAATTGTACGTATAGAACATCCTGATGCTTCTTATAAGGCTTTGGACAATATGGTAGCGCATATTAAAACCATTTTAGGCGAACTAAAACTCCCATATCGAATGCTCCGTTTATGTGGCGGAGATATTGGTTTTACAGCTGCATTAACCTTTGATTTTGAGCTTTTTTCTACGGCTCAGGATCGATGGCTGGAAATTAGCTCCGTATCTAATTTCGAAACGTTTCAAGCAAACAGGTTAAAATTGAGATTTAAAAATAAAGAAGGTAAGAGTCAGTTGGCGCACACCTTAAACGGAAGTGCATTGGCTTTGCCAAGGGTACTGGCCGGGATATTAGAAAATTACCAAACGGATGCAGGAATTAACATCCCGGAAGTATTGGTTCCTTATACCGGTTTTCATGTAATTGACTAATTGGCAATAACAGCAGTCATTAGCCTCTTGTACTTATTCATTTCTAACAGTGCATTAAAATAAGCACTTATCTGACCGTTTTTCATGAACTTTATCGAGTTCATCTTTGCACTCTCGTATTGTTTGGTTAAATCTTTCATTTTTTTATTGATTGGTTACTGTACTACTAAAGACAAATTCTATGCCAAAATGTTACATGAAGTCCCCCAAATCCTATTCGGTTTAATATAATTTTAACACTAATCTTGATTATCTTTGACTTCTTATGAGGTTTTATTTTTTTATTATTTTTCTGCTTATCAACGGTTTGTGTTATTCGCAAAACGATTTTTATCTGGCTGAAAATTATTTTAGGGAAAGCGAATATGAAAAAGCAATTCAGATTTATAAAAAACTGGCACAAAAAAATAAGTATAGTCCTGTTTATTTAAAAAGGCTAGTTACCTGCTATCAGGAAATCGAAAAATTTGATTTGGCCGAAAAAGCATTGCATGAAGAACTGCGCAATAATCCATCATTGTATTACCTGCATGTAGAAATTGGTTACAATTTAGAACGCCAACAAAAAAAAGAAGCCGCAAAAAAACACTATTCACTGGCCTTGTCAGGGATAGAAAAGAATCCTGTTTTTGGTGAGCTTACCGGACGTTTATATCAAGAGAACAACTTGCTCGATCTGGCCATTGAAGCGTACAAAAAAACAATGACATTTAATACTGCTTCTAATTTTAATTTTCAGATTGCACAAATTTATGGCGAAAAAGGAGATTTTGAAAAAATGTTCAATTGCTATTTTGATTTAATAGATAGTAAAAAAAGTTATATATCCCTTGCAAAACAGTATATCAGTAAGTACATATCTGAAAATCCTTTAGATAAAAATAATGTGTTGTTTAAAAGAACCTTATTAAAAAGGTCTGTCAGCAATCCAAAAAATACATGGAATGAGTTACTAAGTTGGTTGTTTACAAAGCAAAAGGAATACCGCAAAGCACTCATTCAGGAAAAAGCGCTTTTTAAGAGGAATCCGGATTACTTATCTAATATTAACACTTTGGGTACAACAGCCTTTGAGAATAAAGATTATGATGCTGCAAAAGAATGTTTTCAATACATCTTGTCGAATACACAGAATATAGATGAAAAATTATTCGCCCATTTATATGATTTAAAATCTGCCGTAGCGCTGAATAATAAAAATGCTGAGTTTCTTTTTGATAAGGTTTTAAATACCTATGGACGTACTTCCCTGACACTCCCTATCCAGGTAGCGTATGCTGATTATCTCACATTTAAAAAAAATGAACCTGTAAGGGCTCAAAAAATTTTAGAAAAAGCACTTACTTTAAGTAGCTCAAAATTCGAAAAGGCCAGCATGCAATTGAAGCTTGGTGATGTACTGGTTTTTATGGGGAAGTACAATAAAGCATTAATCTGTTTTTCTCAAATTCAAACACGATTAAAAAACCACCCGTTAGCTCAGGATGCCAGGTTTAAAGTAGCACAAACTTCTTATTTTAAAGGGGATTTTACATGGGCAATGGCACAATTAAAAGTTTTAAAAGGATCAACCTCACAGCTTATTGCCAACGATGCGGTTCATTTATTTTTAACCATTTCGGATAACGAACCTAAAGATTCTATTCCAGCAGGTTTAAAATCGTATGCGAATGCTGATTTACTGGCATTTCAAAATAAAAATACGGAAGCCTTAGCTATGCTTTCGGATATCATAAAAAAGTACAAAGGGCAACCCATTGAAGACGATGCGCTATTTAAACAAGCAGCCATTTATACAAAAGAGAGGCAATTTGAGAATGCCATTGCAAACTATCTTAAAATAATTGAGTTGGACAAACAAGGGGTTTTGGTTGATGATGCCCTTTATGAGCTTGCTGAAGTTTATCATTATAACCTAAACGACCCAAAAAAAGCTTCGGAATACTATCAAAAAATTATTTTTGATTTTGGCTCAAGCATCTATTTAGTCGATGCCAGAAAGAAATACAGAATGCTTAGGGGAGATATTGTGAATTAATTTACCAATGTACTAATTTACCAGTTTTTCAATGAACCAATTTACTAGTGTACCAATGTACCGGTTTACTAATTTACCAATGCACTAATGAAACAATGATACGGTATGAATTAACCCGTTGTGCATTTTAAATAATGCTGATTTTAATGTTGTTGATATTTCTATTAAAGATAAATTTGTTGATGTATTGAATTACAGTTAAAGCAGTTATCTTAGATATTATTCTTGTTTTAAATCCTTCAAAAGTTTTAGCATAGTTTCTTCGAATCATAAACTGGTCATATAATTGTGAGAACAAAGTTTCTATACGTTTTCTAGATTTTCTAAAAATATAAGCTTGTTTCTTATACTGATTTTGATTATTTCTCATTGGTGTATTTAATTTAATATCATAGGTTTCAAATAAATTAAGTTGAACTTCTGCGGATAAATATCCTCTATCACCAATTAAAGTAGCGCTTTTAATCTGCATTTTAACCGCTTTAAGATAATTGATATCATCTACAGATGCTGGACTAAAATCGATACTCTGAAAAACACCGCTCACAGAACAAATTGCGTGCAACTTATACCCGTAATAATTAGTACCTTGAGATGCACAATAACCTTTGTCTGGAAAGGTATGCATTGTTTCTTTGCAGATTTTAGAACGATAACTTCTTGATAATTTGCAAACTTCCAAAGGCATACTGTCAACGATAAAATAATTCTCAAATTCATTAAAGTAGGAAGCTAATTTTAATCGAATACTGTCCAAATGATCTAATAATCTACGCCTTCTTTTGTTATAAACACTTCGTTCTATTTTCTGGTAAATTGCAATTGGGAGTTTCCTAAACAAATCATTCTCGCTATCAATTCCCATAAATTCTACCGTTAAACTTAAACTGATGAGTTCTAAATCACTAAGTTTAGGTTCACGCCTTTGATAAATTAAAAGTTGTTCTTTTGATATTTTTCTTAATACTTCCAATATTCTTTCGTAATTTGCATTTAAGTTGTTCATTATAAATGATTTGTGATTAAATCAATTTACTGATTTTCAGTAAGATGAACAACCTTTTTTGTCCTAAATCATAATGCACAACGGGTGTATATATATAACGTAACCATAAATATCGATGAAACGATACATCAAGAATGGCTGGTTTGGATAGAAAACCATATCCGGGAAATGCTGGCAACAGGTCGGTTTTTATCTGCAAGGCTAATACAGGTATTGGTAGAAGAAGAGACGGGAGGAGTAACGTATTCTATACAATACACTGCTGATAGCAGAAAATCTTTTTAATGTATGATAGAATTGAATTAGTTGCTTTTAGAAATCATATCAGACAGAATTTGAGCTTAAGAGGAACAGGGGTTAATGCATTTCAGCTACCGGCTCCAGGGGCTTGGAAACAAGCAAAAACATTTGGAAACCCAAATAAAACAACGTGCAGACATTAACGAATAAAACCATATGGTTGATTTTATCTATAAAAATTTCAATCATGAAATATTCAATGTATCTATTATTTTTACTGTTGACAAATTGTTCTTCACAGAAAGAAATACAGGAAAATGCATTTCTTTATTACGGTAAAACAGCATGTTTGGGGACATGTCCTGTTTATGATTTATATATTTATGATAGCGGAAAAATAATTTATGAAGGCATTAAAAATGTAAAAAGAAAAGGAAAATATGTTTTAAAAATTTCAAAATATAAGATTAAAAACGACCTAAAACCCGTCAGAGATTTGCCAAGTACAGTTATAAGCTACAGGGGCAAAAGAATTCGTTCCTCATATTTAGTTAGTCTTTCATTTTTGGTTGATTTTAAAAGCTCTTACATTTTTTGTTTGAGCTTTTATTTTTATATTATGAGACCTTTGCAGCATTGATTTGGCAAAAAAGTTCGACACCCGAAGAAAATTATGAACCGGAATAACCTGTTGATTTTGAGGGTTTAAAATTTTCGAGAAGGAAGAAATTTGAAGCCAAATCAATTCATATACGGAATATATCACTATTTTGCAAAGGTCTCATTATATTTGAAAAACGATAGCCTTATGAATTTTCTTTTAGATTACCTCGTTGAAGTTTTAATCTTATTCTTTTTAATTGTTACTTTCTCACAATCCGGGATCGATAAAATAATGGATTGGAAAGGGAATTTAAATTTTATAAAAGATCATTTTAAAAACTCTCCCATAAAAAATACTGTTCCTTTTTTGCTTGGTGTTATTTTGGTTTTAGAAATTGTTGCCAGTGTATTTATGATTTTTGGAATCTATCAAATCATTATAAGTGGAGCTAAGGAAGCTGCTTTATACGGAATAGCATTATCCGCTTTGACATTAATTTTTTTGTTAATCGGTCAAAGACTTGCCAAAGATTATCCGGGAGCTATGACTTTGGCGGTCTATTTTATCATTACCATTTTAGGGGTATTTTTACTGTCTAACTAAAAAATAGGTTTTTATTATTATAAATGGGTTTTTTATAATAAAACCTTATTGAAGTTTGCTTTGTAATTTGGTTTTTAAACTCTAAAAAAACCTTAGCAGGGGAATATAAACACCTCTTTCATTTAAAAGTGCCTTAAAACACATTATAATCGATTTGGTTTAAAATAGCTGTAATAAAACACTCTTTTTACTTCTACCGGGGCGGTATATTAGAAAATCCTTTACAGTTGGAAAAATTTCAAGTTGAAAATTTGTTTGAAAGGTTCTAAGTAATTTCATATAAGCTTTTACACTTTCCTGCTTTCAAACTTTTCAACTTTAAACACCATTATTGTTTTTTTATCACATATATAATAGAAGAATATTCAGAATTCTTTCTAGCTTTTCTATTTGATTTCCAACCATTCAAAAGTGCTTTAAACAGGTTTTGTTTATTTGTTTTATTTTTCTCACTCAGAAGCGAAACATAATAAGAATCAAATTTTAAAGGATATGTTTTAACAATTTTCATCTTTACTTTTTTAAAAAGTTGTTCAATTCCTTTTTGAGAAAAATGCCACAAATGCCTGGGTACATCATATGCTGCCCAATATTCTTTATAATAATGGGCATCATAACTTTTAAAGTTAGGTACAGCAATGAATAAAATCCCTTCATTTGAAACTATTTGAGAAAGGGTTTCAATGTACTCACTAAGGTTAGGAACGTGCTCTAGAACATGCCACATAGTAACCACGTCAAAGATCTCTTTTTGACACGAATGAATGGTTTCTTTCAGATAAACTCCTTTTTTTTCAGCTAATTTTCTCGCTTCAAAATTAGGTTCAATACCAAAGACATTCCAGCCTTTCGACTTAAAAAAATGTAAAAAATCTCCTGTCCCGGCTCCGATATCCAATATCTTGTTTTGGGTATGAAATCCTTTTATGAGATTGTATTTTTTCTTAATAGAGATTTTTTTTATGATTTGATAAAGATAATCAATCAGTTTTTTTTTAGAATCCGTATGAGAAGTATATGCTTTGCTATTATAGTACTTGTTAAGATTCAAAGGAACCGGTGAAGTGACTAATATATCATATTTATTAGAGATCATTACTTCATAGGTTTCGTTAGAAACCAAATAATCTTTACAATTTAAGTATGGGGTTAAGCCATAGTGAAATTCACTTTTTTTTGTCATATTTTTCTAAATGAACTACTCCGACACAGAGCGATCGAGGTGTCAAAATAGTGTTAGTTGATTTGTGTGTATTTTTTTGTACTCTGTCTTTCTTTGTTACTTGATTCTTTACGTAAGCCTTTATGACTTCCTCATGAGCGTATTGACCAACTGTGTTGGCATAAAACCCTCTTGTCCGGAACTTGCCTCCCCACAATTTTGCTTTTATCTCTGGAAACTTCTTAAACAATTCTTTTGCTGTTATACTTTTCAACATGTTTATCATTTTTGAAACTGAATAATTTGGAACACTCTGAACTAAAAATGAACTTCATAACGCTCGGAAATATCCAAACATATCTGCTTTAATCCTTCTCCTATCTCCTCTGTTATAACTGACTCCCTGTATTTTAAAGGAAAAACCAAATGATACATCAGTAACGTTTTATTATGTCTCTTGAAAATGTGCTCTCCCATTTATCGAAAGTACACTTTTTCAAAGTGTTATGAAAAACTCTCTGTTTTTCAAACTTTTCAGCTTGACCTCGACGCTCTGTGTCGAGGAATTTTTAGATTAAAAGAAATGTTCCATGTGGAACATCTAAAAATTTATCTACCCATATAAACTAATAAAACTGAAATATCACTGGGTGAAACACCACTTATTCGACTAGCTTGAGAGATGGTTGTTGGTCTGATTTTATTTAATTTTTCAACAGCTTCATAGGATAATGATTTTACTTTATGATAATTAAATGTTACAGGAATAGCTATATTTTCTAACCTGTTTAACTTGTTTGCATTGTTCTTTTCTTTTTCTATATAACCGGCATATTTTAAATGGATTTCTACCTGTTCAATAATTTCCTTGTCAATAGTATGTTCTTCTACAAATTCTGACAGCTCTTCTATGTGCATATAGTCTGAAAATGTCAATTGAGGTCTCGAAGCAATTTTGATCAATTTCATAGATTGATTTACCAGTGCTAAGTTTTTTGATGCTAACACAGGGTTAATCGTTTCTTTTGTCACACTAAAATTTTTTAAAAATTCAATCAATAATTTTGTTTTCGCAATTTTCGTTTTGACTCTTGCCAATCTCTCATTTGATGCTAAACTGATAGCATTAGATATCGGTGTTAGTCTTATATCTGCATTGTCTTGTCTTAATAATGTCCTGTATTCGGCCCTGGAAGTAAACATTCTATAGGGTTCTTCCGTTCCTTTTGTAATCAAATCATCAATCAAAACACCAATATACGCCTCATTTCTTTTTAAAATAAAGGCTTCTTTACTTTTCACTTTTAATGCCGCATTGATCCCCGCTATTAGTCCTTGTGCAGCTGCTTCTTCATAACCGGTGGTTCCGTTGATTTGTCCTGCAAAAAACAAGTTTTCTATTCGTTTGGTTTCTAAGGTATGCTTCAATTGAGTCGGAGGAAAATAATCATATTCAATTGCATAACCATATCTGAAGAATTTGACATGCTCAAACCCCGGAATGAATCTGATCGCTTTATCCTGAATATCATCCGGCAAAGAAGTAGAGAATCCGTTTACATATATTTCAACTGTATTCCACCCTTCCGGTTCAACAAAAATTTGATGTCGCTCCTTGCTTGCAAAACGGTCTATCTTATCTTCAATAGAAGGGCAATATCTCGGTCCTGTTGACTGTATTTTTCCATTAAACATAGGAGATCTATCAAACCCCTCTTTTAATACATCATGAACGGCTTTATTGGTATATGACAAATAACACAATCGCTGGTTTGTCAATGGTTTTGTTGATGGTAAAAAAGAAAATTTTTCCGGATATTCATCTCCCGGTTGTGCTATCATTTTAGAAAAATCTAACGAACGGCCATCTACTCTGGGAGGTGTTCCGGTTTTCATTCTTCCCGATTCAAACCCCTTACGAATCAAATCTTCGGTAATTCCGGTTGCTGCTTTTTCGCCGGCTCTGCCTCCTCCAAATGTTTTTTCTCCTATATGAATCAAACCATTTAAAAAAGTGCCTGCTGTTACAACAACTGTTTTTGCATATATGGTAAGTCCCAAGCTCGTTTTGACTCCAGCAACCGTATGATTCTCAAAAAGCAATCCGGTAACCGAATCCTGATAAAAATCCATTTTTTTTGTTTGCTCTAACATGGTTCTCCACGTCTCGGCAAACAGCATTCTGTCAGATTGAGCTCTGGGGCTCCACATAGCAGGGCCTTTTGATTTATTCAGCATTTTAAACTGTATCGCTGATTTGTCCGTAACTATGGCACTATAGCCTCCCAAAGCATCAATTTCCCGTAAAATTTGACCCTTTGCAATTCCTCCCATAGCAGGGTTGCAGCTCATTTGAGCTATATGTTGTAAGTTCATTGTAATCAACAACGTTTTCATCCCTAAATTGGCAGCAGCAGCAGCAGCCTCGCTTCCTGCGTGTCCTCCTCCTACAATAATAACATCATATGTTGTGCTAGATAAACTCATAATATGTGTTTCACGTGAAACATTATATTAAATTACTGATTATCAGTAGGTAATGATTTCAATGCTTCGTTTTCTTTTCCTCTCATTGCTTGAATATCTTTATCCTCTTTGTCGTTATACCTCATAAAGTGTAACATTCCATGTATCAATACTCGTTGTAGCTCTTCTTCAAAAGAAATCCGGTATGTTCGGGCATTTTCAGCAACTCTTTCAGTCGATATAAAAATATCTCCCGAAATAATACGGCCTTCCGTGTTGTCAAAACTAATAATATCTGTTAGCGTATCGTGCTTCAAATATTGAATATTTAGTTTATGCAGGTAATCATCATCGCAAAAAATATAATTGACATACTCAACTTCAAACCCATCATTTCGTGCTACAGAAAGAATCCAATCAAAAATAACTTCTTCATTATCCAGTAAAAAATCATTTATATAATTAAATATAATCATTGTTGTTCAGTACCAATATATCATATACTTTGTATAATAGCAATACACTATTCATTAAATAGTTCGTATATTAAACAAAACCTTGCTGCTATTTTAATTTTTTTTAAAATACGTATGTACTTTCTCTTTATATTTCTGTCGCAAAGGTAATGATTGTCTGTTTAATATTTCTGTTTGGTTATAAAACTCTTTTTTTAGGATAAGCTCTCTTATTCTTTTTTTGGTTGCGTCATTTTTATTTGCCCCGGATGTCCTCTTTTTTTCAAAGCCTTGTTCCGCTAATGCTTTTTCTAATTTCAATAATTGATATTCGAGTTTTTTCATTTTTCTCAAAGTAGCGGCATTAAACCCCTTTTCCAAAATTTCATTTTCTAATGCTTCCATCGTTTTTAATAGGGCTTTAGCCGCCTCGCTCTTATTTCCTCCTTCTTTTAATGCATTTTGTAATTGTTCTCTAAGTTGAGATTGTTCCTTGTATATTTGATATAATTCTTCATGTATTTGTTCATCACCATTTCCCCTTCCCTTTTGTTTTCCTTTTTCTCCTTTTTTGTCAGGTTTTTCTCCTCCTTTCTTTTCACCTTTCTTTGTTCCTTTTTCCATCTTTTTTGATAATCCCTGTTGTTTTTGAATAAGATCCGGTAAACTAAAAGATGTTCCGCTTTTTCCTTTACCCGGAAATGAAATACTATTTTGCATACTGTTTAAAAGGTTACTCAAAAAATCTGCAAGATTATTTGCGGCAGTCATTACATAACGTTGATTGGAAAGACCTTTAGTAAATTTTCGCTCCGTAAAATTTTCCAAAGACTGAGCCAAATTATAATGTGCCGCAGATAAATCATCCTGAATTTTAGTCGATATCCTCGGCATACGCATACTTAACGCATATAGACTATCGTCAATATGCTCAAAATAAGTTTTTATTTCATTTTGCTTTCTTAGATTTTTACCAAATTCAGGGTGATCGGAAGAGATATTACCAAACGTATTCATTAAGTTTTCCTGTTCAAAAGAAAAAACAATTACATTTTCTAAAATTTTTCTTAAATCTTCTATATTTTCATCTATCATTTGAGACTGCATATCTAACAAAGATTGTTGCATTTTACGACTCATTTCTTTCATTTTTTTAGCCGCCTTTTTCTGGCTTCTTTTGGCTGCTTTATTTCTTTTTCCCGCTAAGTTGTCTGATGCTTTATTGATCTCTTTATCAATCTCCTCCTGTTCTTCTCCTGTTTCAGGTATGGCCATAGGATTTTTTAATTTCTCATTTTCTTTAGAGAGTTCTTCTAATTCTCTTTCCAATTCTTTAAAATCATTACTGATGCCTTTTTGTTGCTGATTTGCATTCGGGCCTTTATTTTGAATGGTGTCTTGTTTTATAGAAAGTTTGTCTAACTTATTTGCAATTTGCATTATTTTTTGTTCCACATAAAACCTTTTCGTAAGTTCTACTATTCGTTCCAGACTCTTTTCCTGCTGTTTGTTTTGCTGTGTAAGTTCTTTTACTTTATTAATCAACTCTTCTTTGTTGAGTTTTTTGGCCAGCTGTTCCAATTCGTCTAACAGTTTTTGTTGTTTCTCTAATTTTCTCAGTTCCTCTATTCGTTTTTTAAGTGCGTCCTTTTTATCTTGTAACAATTCATTGTTTTCCGGTTTCTCCTCTAAATTTTTCTCCATTCTGTCCGTTAAGCGCTCCATCATTTCTCTGTAATTTCCTTGTCTTTTGATGTAATTGTCAATTGTTTTTTTATCATTCCAATTAAGTCCTTTTTGATTTTTTAATTTCTTTTCAATGGCATCTAATTCTTTCTGATCTTCTTTCCGTTTTCGAATAGATTGCTCAATGATTTTGATATGATCTTTCTGTTCTTCCAACAGTTCTTCTTCCTCTTCAATGGTTGTTTTCTTCCTAAAAAAAAACGTCTTACTTCTGGTTTTTTTAGAGCCGTTTACACCGTCATTGTCAAACACTTCAAAATAAAGCTCATAAGCAATTCCTTTATCTGTCATAGAGTTATCCGGCAATTCATAAAAAAAAGTTTGGAGTGTATTTTTGTCAATAGAAATGTCATGAATAAATTTATTTTCCGGATCAGATTGTTTATAAAAAACCATTTGCAGACACTCTAATCCATAATCATCTGAAATTTGTCCGGCAAAAAAACGTTGATTCTCGGAAATGGAATCCGATACGGGCGCTACTGTAATTTGTGGAAACTGATCTTTTATAACATCAATGGAAAATCCTAATTTCTCATACTCCGAAAGATTATTATTTGAGGATACTATTTGATAATGTAATGGTTTTTTAATTTGCTTTTTATACCTGAATTGTTGATCGCTTACTTTTGTAAAAGTATCTTTTTTTGAGCCCGTAATAAAAGTCAATTCCTCAGTTTCAGTTGTTTCAATTTTCCAAATTAAATGTGTTCCTTCGGGCACAGCAATATTTGTAATATTTTGAGTTGTATTGTTTTTCTTCCGAATATATTTCGGGTACAAAAAACCCATTTCAATATTTCGGATAACCGGAACTTTGATTACATGAACCTTATATTCTCCGGACTGAATTGTTTGAGAGGAAACATAAAAAGTAAACGATTCCTGCAAATTGGAAAAAGTAAACGAAAAATTGCCCTGACCATTTGTATCTAAAAAATAGTCTTGATTAGAAAAGTAAATTTTTGCTTCGAGGGGAACAACAGATCCGACGGTATTGAAATTTACGGTTATTGACTTTCCTTGTATTACATTCAGGTGGGTATTTACTAACTGAAAAGAAAAAGGTGCAGGAGGTAAATATTCCGTATTAAAATTAACTACTCTGGAAAAACTATCCGACAAGCCCTTGTGAGTTCCTGAAAAAAAGGAAATAACCCAAATCAATAAGGGAATTAAAATATACACAAGATATTTTCTATTCTTACGAAAGTTAACAGCATTAGAAAAAGGAATCGGTCTTAGCTCCTTTGACTTCTGATCAATACCAGCGACTAATAAATCTGTCTGGTCATTGTGCTCCTTTAACTGTAAAATATTCAACAATTTATCTTGCACTTCAGGAAAATGATTTCCTATAATTTTAGAAGATTCTTCATAAGAAATTCCGCTTTGTATTCCCGTTAACTTAAATAGAGAGAGCAAAATGAATCTGAATAATAAAAACAATTCAATAGCCACAAAACTCCAAAACAAAACAACTCTTGAAGAGGGGGTTAACCAAAGAAAATATTCGAGATAAAGGACACAAAAAACAAAAATAAACCCGAGAACCAAAAATAAAATAGATCCTTTTACCAATTGATTTATATAAAACTTCCGATAAAAACCTCTTAACTTTGCTTCTATGGTATATTCCTTTTTTTCCATCAATTATAAAAATAAATATTCTACATACTCAATATAGTAACAATCTGTTAAAAATTATGTAAAAGGTTTTGTTTTTGTTAAGTTTGTAAGACTCTTTATAAAAATGTTATTAACTTATTGAGACCTTTGCAAAATAATGATAAATGTAAAGAATATTTGAAGAACATATTATTTCTACCTCTGCAAAAGTATTTACAGACAAATGGCGTGGCTATACCTCTATAAAAAGATTATGGCATTACACAAATAGAAAGTAATCATGGAAACAACTTTAAAAAACTTCATATCATCATTCATCAGGTAAAATATTGGTTAATAACAGTACCAAAACATGTCAGTAAAAAACATATTCAAAAATACTTTGATGAATTTGCTTATCGTATATCGATCGCAATCTAAAAGTTTCAATATGGCATAACTCTATTGTAAGAATGATAAATTATGAACCAATAACATGGAATCAAATTAAACAGAAACTAAATTAATTACTCAAATAATTTTAATAATATGAAAAATTTTGTCGCTATTTCTTTATTGCTGTGTTTATCTCAAACCTATGGTCAAAGCCCTTGGCCCCAAAAAAAAGGAAAAGCATATACACAATTGTCTTTTACTTTAATTTCCGGGTATGAGGAATTATATGGAAATCCTGACTACACAACAGAGAGGGTTGTTACTGATAATACATTACAGTTTTACGGAGAATATGGTCTGACAGATAAAACTTCTTTGGTTTTAAGTCTTCCTTTCAAATTCATAAAAACAGGAAACCTGACAAATACTAACCTTATTGCTCCTTCGGCACAAGAAGGCTCTAAATCTACTTTGGGAAATATTGAAGCTGGATTAAAACATGTGTTTTTTCAAAAAAAATGGATCATATCAGGACAGTTTAATGTAGAAGCAAATACCGGCAGCTTTGATGGTGTTTCCGGAATACGAACCGGTTATGATGCGTGGAATTTTACCCCATTAATTTTGGCAGGAAGGAGCTATGGAAATACGTATCTGCAAGGTCATTTTGGAGCAAATATCAGAACAAATAACCATAGCAGCAACATAAGAATTGGAGGAGAAATCGGAACTAAAGCTCTTAAAAATATTTGGGTAATTGGCTTTATAGGTATTTCATCTTCTTTAAAAAATGGCGATGTCGTGTTACCTGCCAGTAATCTGGTAAACGGTTTATACGTAAATGATCAGGAATTTGGGGTTCTAGGATTTAAAGCCATCGCCGAATTTTCAAAAAGTTTCGGTGCTAATTTTAGTCTTGGAGGTGCTTTTTTTGGGAATAATGTAGCAAAAACAGCTGCGCTTACATTTGGCTTATATCATAAATTTTAATTTTCCCTAAAAAATCAATTAACACAAAATAATCACTATTAAATGTCACTCTATTTTTAAAGTGTTTTTTATGTTATTTTCAATAAAATACCATTCATCTAAAAAAATAGTGTTTGACCTAAAAAAGAGGTGATGTTGGTCTAAAAGTTGCTTTTCTTACTGTATATCGGGTGTAGGTTTGTTTTCTCAAAATAACAATCAATGAGAACAATTATCATATACACACTGGCAATATTATTAGTTCAACTGGGACGGTCTCAATCGTTTTATGTAGGTTCGGGAGGTATTATCTCGATAAATTCAGGCAATGTACTATATATTGACAACAATGCCACTATCGATGCTTCGGGAACGATTACTGTTAAATCAAGTGCTACTACCAGTGCTTCTTTACTGGTAACCGGTAGTGCAACAGGAAATATTGCCTACAAAAGACATATTAAAGATACAGACTGGCATTTGGTAGCTGCTCCGGTAAGCTCTCAAAGCATCAATGACTTTGTAACCGATACCAGTAATAGTATCAACACAAGCGGTGCCATGTATGCTGTCGCTACCTATAACAATTCAAATACCAGCTCCAATCGTTGGGAGTATTATACTAATGCTCCAGGTGCAGGTAACTTTGTAAACGGAAAAGGTTATTCTACCAACAGAACAGCTATAGGAGACTATACCTTTGAAGGAGCAATGCCCAACTCGGATGTATCGGTATCATTAACCACTTCCAGTGGTAGTTTTTATTGGAGTGCACTGGGAAATCCTTTTCCTTCTTTTTTACCGGCTAACAGCGGTGCAAAAGCAAACAATATCCTTGACCAGAACAGTAGCGTTTTAGACCCGTCTTATACGGCCTTATACTTTTGGAACGGAGTAACCCCTATCAACCTGTTAACAATGCAAGTCCTGCATTACAGATTGCTCCCGGACAGGGTTTTATGGTAAAAGCAAAAGATGATAGTGAAACATTTATTTTTACAAAAGCAATACAAAACCACCAAAGCGGAACAGCTACCTTCTACAGAACAGCAAATACAACTCCAAGTATCGTTGTCAATTTAACGGTACCTTAAATAAACAAACCTCCGTTAAGTATCTTCAAAATGCAACCACCGGACTGAACCCAGGATACGATGCAGGAGCCTATGATAGCGGAAGTACAAACTTCTTTATAAACACACACCTGGTCAGTGATAGCAACGGAGTAGACTTTACCAGGCAATGTTTACCTGACAGTAATTACCAGGCAATGGTAATCCCATTGTCAATCAAGGCCAATGCCAACCAAACGCTTACTTTCAGTACCTCCACTGACAACTTACCACAAGATATAGATGTATATCTGCAAGATGTAACCAATAACACCTTTACAAAAATAAATGGAGAATCCCATCAAATTACCATTAATGAAACACTCTCAGGTATTGGAAGGTTCTATATACATACCTCTGCAGGAGAGGTTCTCAACGTAGAAGATAATACTGTAGTGTCCAATCAGGTAAGTATATATATGTCAGCTACCAATAGATTAACAATTACCGGACTGAGTCAAGGTACTGCTAAACTTAACATGTATTCAATCTTAGGAAAAAAGGTCTTACAAACTTCTTTTGAACAAAGTCCTACTCAACATATAACCATCCCCGAAACTATCAAAACAGGAGTATACCTGATTGATTTAAAAACATCATCAGGGAATCTACGAAAGAAAATAATCCTCGAATAAACAGATTTAAAATAAATAATAACACATAAAATAGATCATCATGAAAAAAATAATCGTAACTTTTACAGGAATTGCTCTCAATATTGCAACTCACGCACAGATTGGGGTACGAACAATGTCTCCGGCTTCTGCTGCTATGGATATAAGCAGTACCTCTAAAGGCTTCTTACTACCAAGAATGACAAAAACTCAAATAGATGCCATTGCATCTCCTGCCGAAGGACTTATTGTATATTGTACGAATTGCAATGCAAAAGGACTTTACCTTAACAATGGAAGTGAGTTTATAAATCTAATAAATGGTGCAAATATTTCTGCTCACAGTGTGGCTTCTATTGTCGCTGCATCTGATAATCCTGCAAATGGCAATCCGAGTATAGCTGATCTGACCAGTGTGGGTTTAACAAACCTGATAGCAACAAACCTCTCGGGTTATGAAGTAGCTATTGATGCACCTACTCCTGCTCCTACAACACTTGCGGAGCTACAAACCATTATTAATAATATAAACGCAAGTGATGCTGTTTTAGCTCAAATCGGTAGTGATGCGGATAGCGCTACTCAAAACTCAACAGTAACCATAGCACAACTAAATCAGATTATACCTGCTTTGACAGCAATAAATGATGCCAATGAAACAGCATATAGAAATTATATTGATGCCAATCCCAACAGCTTCTCCAGTCCTGCAACACAGGCAGAAGTACAGGCAATGATATTTTTAGTGAACACTCCAACAGTTGTCGGAGCCGGAGGTGCCATTTTTATGGACCGAAATTTAGGGGCTACTCAGGTTGCTACAAGTTCCGATGACAGTAATGCTTACGGAGATTTGTATCAGTGGGGTAGAAATACCGACGGACATCAGTTCAGAACGAGTAGTATAACTGCCGGACCTGTAGCCAGCGGTAATGAAGGTTCTGTTTTTATACTAAATGGTTCATATCCTTACGACTGGTTAAGTACACGTGATGATACACGTTGGAATGGCGCTACCAAAGGATCACATGACCCGTGTCCCGACGGTTTTAGAGTTCCTACCGAAGCAGAATGGCAAACAGAATTTGCGGCGTGGACTACCAATAATGCTGCAGGTGCTTTTAACAGCCCCTTAAAATTAACTACCGCAGGAGATCGTCATCACTGGCATCCTGGTATTGGAGTTGAAAATCTTCATTATGGTTTCTATTGGTCAAGTACAGCTAGTTTTAACTCAGGTGCAACTGCTAGTCTATTACAGTTCAATTCAAGTAGTGTAGTCATTAATAGTAATTACCGAAGAAGCTATGGTATGTCCGTACGGTGTATCTATGATCCAAATTAAGAAGATATATCTTGGCATCTAAAGTGTGCATTAGCATACTCCAAAAACTCAAATCGAGTAGGAAGATAGGGATTATTTCCCTATCTGTCCTCTCACACCACCCGGTATACGGTTCCGTACTGGTCGATTCCTTAAGTTTTAACTCTGACCTTTTGGTAATAATCCAGCATAAATAGGTAGCCTGCTTGTCTAAGTCGGTCTGTGGTAATAGTAGTGGCAAGTATAAAGCTGTTAGCTGTATGCCAATAACTCTTCCTTGTGTGTGTTTTTAAATCTTTTCGTCATGAACATATATTTAAGGAAAATAATGGTCAAACTTCAATGATAGATATCTTTGATTATAAATCCCCTTATGGAATACTAGGAAAATTTATTGATGCAATATTTTTAAAAGATACATGAAAGTATTTTTAATCAAACGAAACGGAGCAATAAAAATAAAGGCTGAGGCAAATCAATGAAACATGTATCTTTTATTACGTATCTAATTGCTCTGATTTGGCTTGCCAATGGATTACTATACAAAGTTTTAAACCTTGTTCCAAGACATCAGGAAATTGTCAGCAGAATTTTAGGTGATGAACATGCCGTGCTGTTCACAAAATTAATAGGCTTTTCTGAAATCATTATGGCAGTTTGGATTGTAAGCCGTTTTTGTTCAAGAATAAATGCAATAGTACAGATTATCATAATAGTAACTATGAATATTTTAGAATTCATTATTGTTCCAGATTTATTGTTATGGGGTAAATGGAATTCAGTTTTTGCATTATTATTTATTTTGTTGATTTATTACAACGAGTTTATTTTCAAGTCAAAACCTGATAAATCATAATGCTTTCATTTTTTAAAAATCATCCTTTTGCTGTAGAAGCATTTTTTGAAAGTTCTTTAGTGCTGACATTTGCTATCCAAAAAAATGACTTACAACATCTTATTCCTGAATGCTTACAGTTGGAAACATTTAAAGATAAATGGGCATTTATAGCTGTAGCGATGGTTCAAACAAAAAACCTTCGTCCAAAAGGCTTTCCAAAATTTATAGGGAATGATTTTTTCTTAATTGGTTATCGTGCTTTTGTAAACTTTACGAATACCAAAGGCAAAAAATATCGGGGGCTATATATTTTAAAATCTGAAACTGATAAAAAGAAGATGGAGTTCCTAGGAAACATATTCACTCATTATAATTATGGCACAACTGACATTAAGATTACTTCCATTGATAATCATAAACAGATAGAGTCCAACAAGTCAGATTTTAGGATTGTGGTAAGTGAAAATTCTGAAAATATCCCATTGCCAGAAGAATCACCTTTTGCAGACTGGAAGGAAGCTAGAAAGTTTGCTGGCCCATTACCTTTTAATTTACTCATAATGAAGAAAATAAAAAGGTTCTCATTATTCAAGGCGTTAGACAAAACTGGAAACCAAAACCAATAAAGGTAATAGACTACAAAATTTCATTTTTGAAAACTCTTAATCTTAATAGTCCGATATTAGCAAACGCATTTATCATTAATGACATCTCTTATTATTGGAAAAAAGGGAGGTATGAATTATGGGAAAATTAAGAAAACCATTTCAAGGTGTTTGGAATATTATACGCTTTAACTGGCATTTTTATATTATAGCTTTTGTTATAATTTTTGGTTCTTTTTTAGCTATTCCCATTTTAGGTGAGAATTTGCAATTCGTGGGAAAGATATTCATCTTTATTGCATTAATCACAATTCTTGTTTCATTAATTGTATCTTGGTGCATATATGATCTTTCAGGCTTTTATAGATTAGAGTGGTTAAATACTCTTGATATTGAGAAAGAGTCTAAACTTATTAATATTCATGCTGGATTTGATGAAACAAGTAAATTGCTAAAGGAGAAATATCCGAATTGCGAACTACATATTTTTGATTTTTATAATCCTGAAGTTCATACCGAAGTATCGATAAAACGAGCCAGAAAAGCATATCCTTCACTTCCTGAAACTAAATCAATAAAAACCGACAGTTTAGACTTGGCAGATAATTCTGTGGATGTGGTATTTCTTATTTTTTCTGCTCATGAAATTAGAGATTTTAATGAACGATTATTATTTTTCAAGGAATTAAAACGGATATTAAAACCGCCAGGGAAAATGATCGTTACGGAACATTTGAGGGATGTTCCTAATTTCATAGCTTACTCAGCGAGCTTTTTTCACTTTTTCACTTTAAAAAGTTGGTTGAAAATCTTTAATCAGTCAGATTTCAAAATTGAAAAGCAAATTAAGTTCACTCCGTTTGTCAATACTTTTATTTTGAAATAATATGGAACTCCATCTTAAAATAGCAGGTATCTTATTGATTATTTTAGCATTAGTACATGTCATCTTTCCAAGATATTTCAATTGGGGGAAAGAGTTTCGTTCTTTGAGTTTGATAAACAGGCAGATGGTTTATGTGAACTTACTACATTAGCCTGGACATAAAGGAGCGAGATTTAGAGTTAACGTAATTAACTTTGAATTATGAAAAAACAAAAACGTAATTACAGTCCCACATTTAAACAAAAAGCTGTAGAATTAAGTTATGCCCGCGGCAATGTAAAACAGGTTTGCCAGGAATTAGATATTCCTTATTTGGTTCTATTTCGTTGGCGTAGAGAAGAAAAAAAGTATGGCAAAAATAGTTTTCCGGGAAAGGGTAATCCCAAGCAAACAGACGAGGAAAAAGAAATAGCTCGTTTAAAGAAACAATTACCAGATATGGAATTAGAGTGTGATATTCTAAAAAAGGCGATCAGCATCTTTTCAACGAGCGACAGGAAAAATTTAGATTTATAAAAAAGCATAAAATGAAATTTCCTGTTGAAAAGATGTGTCAAATCTTAGGTGTAAGTAAAAGCGGTTATTATAATTGGTTAAGCTCAGGTACTAGTAAATTATGGTTAGAGAACCAAAAGCTGTCCATCGAAATACATGCTATATTTGAAATGAGTCATCACAGTTATCGGTCTCCAAGAATAAAAACAGAATTAGAAGCTTTAGACTATAACGTATCAAAACCACCTGTAGCCCATATTATGAAAGCAAATCATTTGCATGCTGTAAGGACACGTAAATTTAAGGCTACCTCAGATTCAAAACACAATTACCTCATATCGCCTAATTTACTAAATCAAAATTTTAAAGTTAAACGCAAAAATCAAGTATGGGTAAGTGATATTACTTATATCCATACCAAACAGGGCTGGTTGTACTTAACCGTTATTATTGATTTATACCGTCGTAAAATAGTAGGATGGTCTTTAAGCGATAACGTAATCAAAGAAGACACCTTTGTAAAAGCTTGGAATATGGCTGTAGCCAATAATCCTATAACTAAAAAACTCATATTTCACTTTGACAGAGGTAGTCAGTAACCCAGTGAATGTTTTAGAAATATTCTAAAAAACTATAATGGATGAGTTCAGCAATCTATGAGCAGAAAAGGAAATTGCCGGGATAATGCAGGAACAGAATCTTTCTTTAAGTCTTTAAAAGTAGAATGGGTATACAAGCACAATTATCAACAAAAATCTCAAACAGAACTCTCCATTTTTGAATGGATAGAAACTTGGTACAACAAAAAAAGAAGACATTCCTATTTAAACTATAAAACTATTAACGAATTTGAATTAAATATGTATAACCAAAAGTTAGCAGCATAGTCTCTTAAATAATTGCCCTCTTTTTTGTTGCAAATTCAATATCCTTAGCGTATTTTACTGCAGGCACACCGTAAGGATAGGGATGTACTCGTTCAGTATTAATATGTAGCTTGGTAATATACGGCATATTAGTGTCTTGAAAATTCTAATAACTCTTTAAAATCTGCTTTTCTTAGGGCTTTGATATAATCATCTCTTGCATCACTTTTATATACCAAATCCCTTATGTCCCCATGTAAATATCGGTCTACCAAAAATATGTTTGACGACAATATCGCCCATCAATCTTGAATGCCGTCCATTACCATTAGGGAAGATATGAATGGCTACTAATTCATGCTTGAAACGAATTGCAATTTCATCTTCTGAAAAGGTGTTGTTTTCAATCCAATATCTACAATTACCAATCAATTGGTTTAATAATGTTGAAATTTATCAACCCCAATATTTTTGTTGGTCTTTCTAACGGTTCCTGCCCAATCCCAAACCTCGCCAAACATTTTTTTGTGGACATCAAATACAAACTTTTCGGTAAGAATAGTATCTAACTTAAACTTCCGTCTGAGCAGATAAAATTCCACAGCTTTTTCAATATTAAGCTGTTCAAACTCCTCCAGTTCCTCTCGTGTGGTTATGGTCGGAATACGCAACCCCTCTTTCTTATCTTCATCAATGGGAGTTTGTCCGTTATTGTAATCTAAATCTAATCCCATAAGTGTCGTGGCATTTCATAGACCAATTGCCTGGCTTTATCTTCTACTGCTTTCTTCAAACGTTTACTGGTGTTCTCTTGATCTTCCAGAGCCATGGTATTGGAAGTTGTCTTTACTATTTCCAATGCAATTTCTCTGGCACGTTTTTCAATGGTCTTTTCAATAGAACCGTCCATAGGTACAAACCCGTAAACCAATTTCATATTTAAAGCTCGACCTGCTTCTTCTAAACTTCTTAGGGTAATACTTCCGTCTTTTTCTCTTTTCTCTATACCTTCTGCACCTTGTGGGGTAACCTTTATTCGATTTCCAAATTGACGAAAGGACATCTTAAGCAATGTTCTTATGGCATTAAGCCACCCACTTTCCGGGGGTTGGTTTTTTAACAAAGGTGTAAACTCCTTGAGCTTGGCATCCATCTGCTCGATCATTAATTTTTGTTTCAAATCTTTCATAATTCCGAAATAATATCAACACTTGAATTGATAATTAAAATGCAAACATAAGCATATATGTTGATAAACAGTAATACTATATCAGTATATACTTTGAAGAAATAAATGTCAACAATGAACAATCTATTTAAAAAATTAGGTCAATCGACCACATTTTTTTAGCTTTGGATTTACCGTGGGATGCTTAAAACTACATATCGACACTGAGCCAACTTTATAAACCTCTCGAAATGCGAAATGGAAAAGTTTGGAAGGGCAACAAAAATATCATATCGTTCTGGAAACACTTGACATCAAAGAAGCTACTTATGTCTGGCATATTTCAAAAGACACACCACTTTTTAAAAATGAATTAGAACAAATTAATCAAAAATTAAATTGGATTCGAAGCCATGGTCACCAATCCTTTTTAGAAAGTAAAAGTAAAAACTTTAGCAAAATTATCCATGACTACAGTGATGACAAAAAGGGATTTTATAGATGGAAAAATGCTTTGGAAAAACGTATGTATTAGCCTTAACCTTATTGTTAATATAAAGTGATAAAAATCATTCTTTTCACCTTATATAATTTCAGGATAAATCATAAATTTCTACACCCAAAAATACAGACTTTCTATGTTAGATATCATCCGCAAAACTATAGAAAAGATAGAGAATGCTACTATCTTGACTAAAGCCGAAATAGCAAAAGCAAGAACTATTTTTGAAACCTTCAATCACGTAATTTTATCTCAGGGTAAACAAATGGTAGCCTTAAAAATAGAAGATAAAGATAAAGAGGTTTTTGCACAAGTATTATCCGTTGAAGACGAAGAGACACTAGATTTAAAACTAGAAGGCTCTTATGAAAGTTGGAATAATAAATATGGTCTAGTTGCACTCTATACCATTGAAAAAGAATTTAAAGGCAAGACCCTTTCCGAAGGCAAAAAGTACACCCGAGAAGGTATGATAAAACGTGTGCTTGACGAACGCATGGATAAAGCCAAAAAAGCGGACTATAAGGTTATTTTGGCCAATAATCTTTATGGTGAACACACTTTGATTAATGAAAAAGGTAAATCATATCGTGTTACGCTTAAAGATTTTGAAAAGAAGACAGGTTATATAAATAATATTGACTGGAAAACCAATAAACTAGGCACTACAAAACACATTTTATTTCTTTACAATTATTTAGAAGATCACCCCAATAAAGCTAAAAAATTAAAGAAAGAATTTCCATTTATTGAGGTTTACACAGACCCTCTAAATGATTATAAAATATCTTGGTATTTTCCCGAAGATTTACAAGTAGCGGAACAAGCAGTGTTAGATTCCTATTTTGGAAAAAAAACCTATATTGAAAATGCTCAAATCGCCTCATTTTTTTCTTTCTTTCAGCTGTCAAGAGATTTAGACCGCATCAAGATACGAGAAGAAGTTTATGAAAAAATTGAAACCTATTTTGAAGATACCGAGTTAGTAAAACTTCAAGAACAAATCACCTTTGATTTTTCATCAATTAATGCCACACTATACCCCTATCAAAAAGAAGGCGTAGAATTTTCAGCATTTAAAAAAGGAGTCATTATCGCAGATGAGATGGGGCTTGGAAAAACGCTACAAGCCATCTCTACCGCAATTCTTAAAAAGGATGTTTTTGATTTCAAAAAAACCTTGGTTATCTGTCCAGCCTCGGTAAAACATCAATGGAAAAATGAAGTTTTAAAATTTAGCAACGAGGGTGCTACCGTTGTAGAAGGCTTACCAGAAGAAAGATTCGAAATTTATGCTAGTAATACGGATTATTTCCATATCATTAACTATGAAACTGTACTGAGAGATCTATCTGAAATCAATAAACAAGGTTACGATTTTGTGATTTTAGATGAAGCGCAAAAAATAAAAAATTACGAAACTAAAACCGCCATTGCTATTAAAAGTATTCAAAAAAAGCATGCCTTAGTTATTACGGGGACACCTCTAGAAAATAAGCTTTTAGATATTTATTCCATCGTTCAGTTTTTAGACCAGAAATTATTAGCACCGCAATGGGAATTCTCATACCAACATTGCATTTTTGACAATCAGTATAAAAATAAAATTCACGGCTACTATAACCTTCAAAACTTAAAAAAACGATTAAGCTCTATTCTAATACGAAGAGAAAAGCGGGAAGTTTTTGATCAGTTACCCAATGTGATTCAAAAAGATATTTATGTAAAGCTTTCTGATGAACAGGCGGGAATGCATGCCAGTTTTACTCACGGTATTGCAAAAATTTTACATAAAAAGTTCAAGACGACTTATGATTGGCAAAAGCTCATGCTATTACTTACCAACATGCGTATGGTCTGTGACTCAAGTTATTTGATTGATAAGCAATCCCACCATTCGCCAAAGTTAATAGAGCTACGTCATATTTTGATAGAACGATTAGATATCAAAAATAATAACAGAAAAATTATTATTTTTTCAGAATGGGTAACCATGCTCAATCTTATTGGCGATATGTTAAAAGAAGAAGGGCTAACTTTTACTATGCTTACAGGAAAAGTACCTGTGAAAAAGCGGCATTTATTGATAAAAGAATTTGAAGATAATGACGATTGTCAAATCTTCTTATCTACTGAATCCGGTGGGGCAGGGCTTAACTTGCAGGTAGCTGATACAGTTATTAACTTTGAGTTGCCTTGGAATCCCGCCAAGAAAAATCAACGTATTGGGCGTATTGATAGAATTGGACAGAAAAAACAGAAACTACACGTCTTTAATTTGCTGTCTTATGATTCTATTGAAATGAAAATTGCCACTGGACTCTTTTTGAAGCAAAATCTTTTTGAAGGCGTATTAAACGAAGACAGTTTAACAGACGAGGTTGATTTTTCAGAAAAAGGGAAATCTCAGTTCATTAAACAACTTGAAGAAGTTATCAATCAAAGTACTACTATGCCTGTTGAGTCTGATATTGAAGAAGAATCTGAATTGGTACTAGAAGAAATTTTAGAAGCCCAAACTGAACTTAATTTTGAGGCGAATGATGATGATGATTCCGAAAGTTTATCATCGAAAGAACCACAAACAAATACACCAGATTTTGAAGAAATGGAAGCTGTAATGACTAAAGGTATGGAGTTTTTAACTGGCTTATTTCAAATGAGTACAGGTAAGAGTCTTGAGAATAATAGCAAACCTAAAGTCAATGTGAATAAGGAAACAGGTGAGGTGTCTATATCGTTTAAGATGGAACAGTTGGTAAATAAAACTTAGGTCGATCTTTTCTTAAATGCATAACAGATAAATTCATCTTCATCTTTTTGGTCATAACGTGTTATATCACACATTGGTTTCTCTTTTGGATTGTCATCATTAACACAAAGGACGCATAACGAAAGTTTTTCAATAAGCTCTGTATTAACTTCATAACCTTTATCATCAAAAAAACCATTTAATTTTGATGGATGAATTTTAGAAATATGCTTTCTACCTTCTATATCTTGATGTTTATAGATTGCAGCATCAATTTTAAAATAGTCTTCATTTGGATATTCCTCGCCTGTAATACAAGTGAAACATTGTTTTTTTTAATAATACAGCAGAACCTATAACCCAGATATCATTTCCGCATTTACATTGTTTCCCATCTTTGTAAGATTGCAACATTGTAGTTAGCGACTCTTGCAGTTCAATTTTATTTTTTGAAGGGTTATTTTTTAAATGGATTTCAATGTAAGCTTCTATTGAAACAGGATTAAAATTTGATTTCCTTGCACTCATCCCAGTTACTATTTTATGCTATTAAGCTGAATACACTATACTCAATCGTAAAATTACAAATCTTAAATGAATTGAACGTTAAATAGGTTTTACCATACTGTGCTCGAACCAAATTTATAACTCTAAAAATCAAATAGTTATAAATATAGAAGGCTCTAGTTTAAAATTGCGTTGATATTAATTTTTGATACTTCAATCCAATATTTTGATATTTTTGATACGCATTAATATCTTATGACGCCAGTCAAAAGCCGTTTTCTTGTTTATCGATAAGGCTACTTTTATCTTATCTAAGCTCTTTTCTTCTAGCATTAATTCAAGGTAGTCATCAATCTTGTCCTTATGTTGCAAACCTGCCATCCAAGTACCTGTGTATTCTGTAAAACTGCGTTTGCAGGATTTACACTTATAGCGCTGAGAGCCTTTGTCAATACCAAATTTTACATACTTTGGATGCCAGCAATGGGCGCAACAACCTAGCTTATTGTCTAATAAAAAACGCCTAGATTCTTGGCTTCTTACCGTTGGAACTGAATCTTTTGGTGATGTTGACAATTCTTTTAACAATTCCTGCCTTTCAGATTGGGAAAGCTTGGAAATTCCTCGCTTTATTTCTTGTAAATTCATGTATTAAATATACAAATAATAGCTGTTATAAACTAGAGCCATATAGAACTTAAAAAATAAAGAAAAATAGAGTTTTTTAATAAAAAAACAAGAATATCTATCGAACCACTTTTTTGAATTTTAATGACGTTGTAAACCTCAATAAAAATAAGCGTTTCAAGAGAGTAGAATCGAGTAGGAAGATAGGGATTATTTCCCTATCTGTCCTCTCACACCACCTAGCATACGATTCCGTACTGGGCGATTCCTTAAGTTTTAACTCTGACCTTTTGGTAATAATCCAGCATAAATATGTAGCCTGCTTGTCTAAGTCGATCTGTGGTAATGGTAGTGGCAAGTATAAAGCTGTTAGCTGTATGCCAATAACGGATCAGTCACAAAAGTTGTGTGTGAGTTCAGATGAAGATTAATTGTTAATTGAAGATTGAATGAAGTGTGTCTTTGCGAGTGAAACGAAGCAATTAGGGATCAGGGTCAAAAGTTTTGTGTGGATTGAATTAAAGTTTTGATCTTTGTAAAAAAAAACAGAGATTGGAATTATCCTTAGACCTTTTAAAATTCATCTTACCTGAGATGCTCGTAGAACATTTTGATTTGGTAAGACACACTCATCGAAATGAGGAACTTCATTTGTATTTTGAAGAGCGTAATGTTGTTCCTAAAGAAGTCATAAATCCTAATGTAATTGCTCATGGTTTCCACAAAGAGATTACTATTGAAGACTTTCCTTTGCGTGGAAACACTGTGTATCTTCACGTAAGGCGACGTAGATGGTTAGATAAAGAGACTAGGCAAATCATTCAAAGAGATTGGAATCTAGTAGCTCAGGGAACTCGCATGACAGGTGAGTTTGCTGCTTTTTTAAAAGAGATTAGTCGATACTGAGAAGAGTGATTGCAAAACCATTGCAAGAATCTATGGCGTGAATGGGAAGAAGTTCCAAAGGCAGTATCGAGATTATTTGAGTGAGTTTAAACAGTGGAAGGAAAAGTCTCATGCCAAAGAGTGGTTGATCTTCCCTGAGAATATAGGAACTCGATTATCTATCGACGAAGTAGCCTTATCAAAAGGAGAACTCTACACCATCGTTACCAATAAAAAAGCTAAAGGAAAGAAAGGAAGTATTGTGGCGATCATAGCTACTACCAAAGCAGAACCTATTATCAAACACCTATTTAAAATCTCATCTGCGAAAAGAAACAAGGTCAGAGAAATTACCCTAGATATGGCGAACTCCATGAAGCTGATTGCCAAACGGTGTTTCCCCAAAGCCATACAAGTAACCGATAGATTCCATGTACAGAAACTAGCTCTAGAAGCACTTCAAGAAATTAGGATCAAACATCGATGGGAAGCCATAGATACAGAAAATGAACGGATCAAACTTGCCAAAACCAATAACAAAGAATATTACCCTGAAATATTAGAAAATGGAGATACCATAAAGCAACTCTTGGCTAGAAGCAGATACTTACTCTACAAAGCACCAAGTAATTGGACAGAAGATCAAAGAGTAAGAGCTAACATCCTCTTTAAAAGATATCCTGATATCAAAACAGCTTTTAAGCTCGTACAAGGACTTAGAAATATCTTCAACACAGCAAACTCAATACAAGTCGCTTATACAAAACTAGCGCATTGGTATAAAGATGTAGAACAAACAGCATACAAGGCTTTTAATACCATAGCAAACTCTATCAGGCTTAACTATAGATCAATATTGAATTACTTCATTAATAGAAGTACTAATGCAGCGGCAGAATCTTTCAATGCCAAAATCAAAGCCTTTAGATTACAATTTAGAGGGGTCAAAAACACAGAATTCTTCCTCTATAGATTAACTACAATTTTTGCATAAACACAACAATTAGTCTTGATCCCCAATAACTCTTCCTTATGTTTGCCCATTGCCAAGCTTTAGATTTGTTTAATCCCAATTTGGTGAGATGCCTTAGTTTGGTCTTTATCTGTTTCCATTGTTTCCAAATAACCATTCTAAGCCAATTTTGTATAGCGTTTATGCTTGGGCTTGGTGGTTGCGTTTCAGCCGTAGATTTTCGAGGGCGGACGAGTAAAATTTACCCACGCCCCGACCATTTTTAGTTCCGTTTTTAAATATTTTTAGATTTTTTTATATCTCTGTACCTACACCCGTAGAAGATTCTAACCTCTTTTAGACATTGGTTGCTGACATCTAAAAACGCTTAAAAAGTATATCATTTGGTACATATATAGGGGTAGGCAATTTTTAAAAACATAAACACCCGTTTAACAGCAACTTATGTTTTAATAAAATTACTGCTTGTCTTTTAGTTTTCCGAAATTATTAACTGTCAGACAATATTTTGATAATATATTATACAAATGATTCCAGTTAATGCAGGAAAAGAGTTTAGAAAAGGGTTTCTAACTTTATTTGAAACTTTTAAAAGTACAGTCTTGATTCATCAAAACTATAAATGTAATAATGCCGAGATAATTGAAGTACAGGGAATGAAAAACGCTGATAAAAAAGATTCCTCAAAAATTATGTTTCAATTCCCTGAAAAATTTGAAGTCAACAAAGGAGATGTAATTCAACAAAAAGGCTCTACCGTAATATGGAAAATATATGAAATTGAAGATAGAGTTGTAAACGATGCATTTATTTGCTTTGTACTTCACGTAAAAAAATAAACCCTCAAAAAATAATGTGCCTAATGACCAGTAACGAACAAATAGTTAGAAACGAAGCAAAAGACTTTTATAGTGGTGTCCTGATGAACTCTGATAATGGGTTGCCAATAGACGATTTTAAAGAAATTAAGCATAGGCTACACGATTTTTATACTGCCGAGAGTAAGGCTATTTTTCTCGATGAAATACAGGTGTTAATGCTCAAAGACCTTCAAGTACACAGAGATAGAAGCCACGAAGGAAAAGCAGATCCTAATTGCCAATTAGAAAAGGATGCGGAGACATTAATTTACTACATAAAGCAGGAAATAGACACTTTCCCAAAAATAGCCCACCAAAAATTTAATACCTCATCAGGGAACGTTAGAAATAAAGTTTTTGTTAGTTATAGTCATTTGGATAAGGAGTATTTAAAAGACATTCAAAGGCATTTTAGACCGTTTCTTAGCCAAATTGACTTTTGGGATGATACTAAAATAGAAGCAGGACAAAAATGGAAGAAAGAAATTAGAAAGGCTATTGATAAAACTAAAGTTGCTATATTATTGGTCAGTACGGATTTTCTTGGTTCAGAGTTCATCGCCGAAAATGAATTACCACCTTTATTAGAAGCAGCAGAAAAAGACGGTGCAGTCATACTAATTGTAATTCTTAAACCCTGTCTCTTTGAGGAATTTCCTAAGTTAAACCAATATCAGGCTATGAACCCACCATCAAAAACGGTTTTAAGTATGGATTATAGGGAAAAAGAAGAGCTATACGTTAATCTCGTTAGGCAAACAAAGAAGATTTTAAATAAGGGCGATTAAACACAATAATCCATTTTATATGCAAATGAAAAGACTTTGAAAGAATGAAATCTCTCAAAGCCTTTCTCTGTCTGCTGCTCCTCTTGGGCTCGAACCAAGGACCCTCTGATTAACAGAAATAGGATTTTTGATTTATTTTAATCTTAAAAATAATTATTTTATTGGTTTTCAATGTTTTAAAAAATAAATGAGAACAGATGATTTCATTTAGAATCACAATCTGAGTGCAAATTGAGTGCAAATTTTTTAGTACCTTTATGGTATGAAAACCAATCTGACGCTTACATTAGACACACGAAGAAAGAAAAAAAATGCCACATTTCCAATCATTTTACGGCTCAGCCATAAACGGAAAACGACCTCCATTTCTTTAGGATATTCTATTTTGGAGAGTGATTGGGATAAACGAAATCATCAGGTTAAAAAATCATACAAGGGGGTTTCTTCCATTCATCGACTCAATAATTTTTTGCTAAAACAAAAAACTGATGCCATGGATATAATAAATATTTTGGCTGATAAGGGAGAACTCGATTTTTTATCCATTAATCAACTCAAAGCCAAACTGACGAATCAGGCTTCTTATGAGTCATTCTTCGACTTTGGATATAGTTTGGTAGAAGAAATGAAGCAATCACAGCGATTTGGGAATGCTCGGTCATATTATGGAGTGTTGGGAACACTCAAAAAATACAATCACAATCGAGATCTACGATTTGATGAACTCAATTACGATTACCTCAAAAAATTTGAAATTCACTACTTATCAAAAGAGGGGAATTCTCTCAATGGTTTAGCCGCTTATATGCGCACGATTCGAGCAGTTTATAACAAAGGTATCAAAGCAGGACTGATAGAAAAAGAAGCCTATCCGTTTGCTGATTATAAGATTCGAATGACACCCACCGAGAAAAGAGCGATTGCACTTGAGCATGTCAAAAGCATTGTGGGATTGCAACTCAAACTGGATCATGAGTTATTTCATGTTCGCAATTATTTTTTAGCCTCTTATTTGCTCTATGGAATTTCGTTTATTGATATGGCTTTTCTGAAATTAGAAAATATCGTTGACGGGAGAATCAAATTCCAACGGAGAAAGACCTCTAAGGTATACGACATCAAAATTACCACCCAACTCAACGAGATTTTAAAATTCTATACCGAAGACAAACAAGTGGAGGACTTTATTTTCCCGATTATCAAACGAGAATCATTAGAAATGCAATACAGAGATATAGATTGGGCAAGAAAACGCTATAACAAAGGACTCAAAAAACTGGCACTGCTTTGCGGGATTGACCAACGGTTGACCTCTTACGTCTCTCGTCATAGTTTTGCTACTCAAGCGATGTTCCAGAATGTTCCGCTGGAAGCTATTTCGGCAATGCTTGGTCACAGTAGATTAACGACGACTCAGATTTACCTGAAATCACTCCCAAGTAATGTCTTGGACGATTATAATGAGCAGCTTAGTATTCTTTGAATTTTTGTACCTTTGATTATAATAAAGCTACTATGACAACAATAACCATAAAAAAAGGGAAAAAATTATCTCAATCGGTCTTTGAGACTTTTGAGGAATTTATTGATGCCTACTACCAGTCTACAGGCAAAGTTATTCTTCGAAATATAGACCTTGATGATTTGTCCGAAGCGGAACTTGCTGCCTACAAGAAGCATCAGGAAGAGGGTTATGACGATTTTGAAGATTTTCGCGGATGAATGTCATCGAAAAAAAGGGAGTGATTGCTTCTTTGAAAAAACGGAATCTTGTCGCCCAATACCTCAAAGCCAAAGACAATATTTTGGCAGGAAATTATACTGTCGTTGATCTGAAAAAACGAAAACCCAAATCAGCCAATGTTTGGTATTTCCGAATTACACGCAAATACCGTGCTTTAGCCGAGAAAAAAGAAAACACGCTGTACGTGTTTTATATTTCTGATCATCAAGAATAGCGAAGTAGAAAAATGAACTCAATCTTAAAAACTTCCTTGAGCTGAGATGCGGTTCTGGGGTAAACCGCCCTTCGCTTTATCGCCAAAAGAAATTACGAGTTCTCTGACACATCAGAGGGCTTTTTTTGTACGTGGTTTTTCCAAACGCAAAAACAAATACCTAAACCAATTTGAAACTCATTGCGAGACAGAAATCACTCTTTTTTGGTGAAAAGTGTTTTTAATCCTTTTTTCCATGAAAAACCCACATCGGTTTGTCGTCAAAACGCTCAAACCTATTTATGATACGCAGAACTCAATTTACTTAGATAAAGGCGTAACGGTCGTGTTGAGTATGACCTCTCGTCCTGTGATTCTTGCTCTTAGAAAAGCATATTTACGAAACAAGAAGTCGCTCAAACTCTCCAAACGAAGCAAACGCTACCTGTTTACCTTTCCTGGCTTCCTCAACCTAGAAGAATCCTTTTATTAAATCTCTCCTTATTTCTTTTCTCTCTTATTCATGAAATCCGATCTCGAATCGAACTCATTACCTCAATCTGCATCTAACCTAAAACTACACGCTCACATCAGTCAGTACAAATCCAAACTATTGAAACAAATTCCTGTATCAACCATACAACTTTCTTACCATCCCGAAATCCCACCAGAAAAACGCCTCAAAATTTTGGATAGTAGGCAAGCAGTTCAAATTCTCCGTTCTTTATGGAACCCTGACACTCTGGAACTCCAAGAAGCGTTCAAAATCTTGTTTCTTAATAACAGCAATCAAATCATCGGATTATACCCTCATAGTTCTGGAACAATAACAGCGACCATCACCGATATACGCCTGATTCTTATAGCAGCATTAAGTTGTGGAGCCGTCGCTATGATTCTTTGTCATAATCATCCCAGTTCTAATTCAACTCCTTCTCTAGCAGATAAAAAAATTACAGAAAAACTCTCAAAAGCAGCAAAAACCATAGATATCAAATTACTCGACCATATTATTATCACCAAAGACAGTCATTATTCTTTTGCAGACAATGGAGAAATTGATTTTTGAAACCAAGCTAATTTCTCAAACTCAGCCTGAACTCACCTTTACACATTTCAAACAGGAATTACTCGATCATTGTGGAAAAAATCTGCAAAAGTTCAACTTTTCTGATGAAGAGTTAGAGTCTTTTCTCTTGCTAACGTATCTGCTTGGTGATATTGTTTCCGAACACGTTCTTCATCCCTCTTTCCATGAATAAAACCATTTACAAAGCTTGGATCGACTGCCGTGTTTCCTCCTCTGGACAAGGACAAGGAGATAGTTTGGAGATTCAGGAACGGAAAGCCAAACAATTCTTATTTGATACGTTTGGGATTACAGCAGATCAGATCAAAGTATTTCGAGAAAAATATTCAGGGAGAAAAAGTACTCGCCCTACCTTTGATGCCATTTTGGAATTTTCTAAACTCCATCAATCCACTCTCCAATATGGTTGCTTTACTAATATTGATCGCTTTACCAGAGCAGGTGGGGCTTTTTACTCCTATGCCAAAGAAGAACTGAAAAGTTTGGGAATTCAGCTCGTCGATGTCGAGGGGATCATCCAACCCGAACGAAATATGCTTAAAGGCAGTGGCGGTAAATTTGGTGATGATTTTCAATATGATTGGAGTACTTATAGCCCCAGTCAGGAAAACGAAATTCAACGAGCGGAACGTTCTTTAAGTGAAGTCAGACAAATCTTACAGCGGTTTGTAGAGAAACAAATAGAATACGTCCAACAAGGTTTCCAAAACCGCTCCGCTCCCTACGGCTTTGAGAACACCAAGTTTTTTAACCCCAACACAGGTAAAAAACGAACCATTCTCAAAATTTTGCTCAACGAAGCCCAATATATTAGACTAATGTATCAACTCGCCAGTCAGGTACACCAAGGCATCATTACCACTCGTACTGCTTGCGACAAACTCAATGCACAGGGCTACCGCTCTCGAATCCGCCAAGTCTGGAATACCGACCGAAGCAGAATCATCGGCACTTCAGGGCAAAAACCAATTACGCCTAAACAATTCTGGAATTATGTTCGTCGTCCCATCTATGCAGGCTTTGTTTGTGAAAAATGGACTCATTACCACCTTGTACCATCGCAATCTCCCAAACTCATCGATATCGAACTCTGGAACGCTGCCAATCAAGACAGATATACTATTGTCAAAGACAATAATAATTCAACAGGTTGGAAATTATTTGATAAGCGATCACACCAAAAACGAACTTATCGTACCAATAACCCTGATTTTCCTTACAAGGGACTGATTCGATGCTCTCACTGTAATAAGCCTCTAAAAGCTGGAGCTTCTACTGGACGATCAGGCAAACGATTTCCTCTTTATTTCTGTAATCGAGGACACAAACAAATCTCTGTTAATCCAAACCAATTACAGCAAATCCTTATGAATTTGTTCACGACTATTGATTTTGACCCTGCTGCTATCAAAGTGTTCCTGAAAAGTGCCAAACTTCATTTATTTCATAAAATTAATACCACAGAGCAACTCCAACAGGAACAAAACTCACAAAGAGAACAACTCCGACAAAAAGCCGAAGCGATTCTCAAAAAATTGGAATATTTGACTCACCCTGATTTGATTCTTAAATGTCAGCAAGACTATGAAACGATTCAAGACCAGATCACACTCCTAAAATCAAGCACTAGAAAAAAAGCCTATTCCAAAGCTGAAATTGATCAAAAAATAACGGACATCGAAAAAACAATTGAACACCTAGATGATACTCTGATAAACCCACATCAAATGGAGCTTTTGTCTGCTTTTTGGCGATGCGCTTTTACTGAAATACCAACCTTAGAAGAATTAGAGAATCGAACCCCTAAAATGTCACCTATAGTAAGGACTAAAGGGAATTCAGAAGTACAAAAGGAGGAGTGGTGGAACACCGAAGACTCCAGTCGAACACTTCTAGACGAGATTGTCCGTTGGGGAGAAATCCTCAAAGGAATATTTGATACCTCTACTACATACCACCTGATGGGAACTCTCCATCATAATTACGGGAATTGTTGCCAAAAAGAACAGCCAAAGTATCCTATAAAAACGCTTCAATCTGTCAAACACAGTTTTTCAAGATTTTTTGAGACCGAAGAATAGCTCATTAAAAATGGGAACAGAAATTCGCACTTGTTAGGAAGTACCAGTCCTCTCTCAAAGTCAAAGATTTGCCTCCGCTCTGCGGAGTTCCTCTTTTGACTTTTCGCTTTTAGGACTGGTTGGAGAGAAAAGTGCTCTTATTTCTTAACCCATTTTTATAATGAGCACACTTCAATATCGGTCTCGGCAATCAGGCAAACGTGCCTACCTGGAATTTTATCCCACGCCACCGGAAGCAGTTCGGGCGTTACTCTCAGTAGAATCTTTTGATGGTTCTATTTGGGAGCCTGCTTGTGGCAAAGGGGCTATTTCTATGGAACTGGAAAAAGCAGGTCATAAGGTAGTTTCTACTGATTTAGGTAATTGGGGTTATGGTATTTCGGGTATGGATTTTCTAAAATCTGACAAACCACTTGCCAAGCATATTATTACCAACCCTCCGTATGGGAAACATGGATTGGGTGATGCTTTTATTCGGAAAGCTCTCATTCATACTAGAAAAACAGGTGGTTCGGTAGCTATGTTGTTAAATCTGCGGTCTCTTTGTAATCCGAATCGGTATCACAAATTTACCAAAACACCTCCGGCAGCTATCTATGCGTTGGATGAATTGACCTGCTGGCCGTATGGAGTCAAGACGAGTAATTACGCTCGTATTGCCAAACAACAGTATTGTTGGGCAGTCTGGAAACCAAATCATACTGGTGCACCCAAATTCTGGTGGTTGTCGCCAAGGCAGTTTTTAGTTTGACCTATTAAGTTGCTTTTTCTCCTCATCGCACCAGTCATAAAGAAACGCAATCAAGCGTTGCATTAACACTTGTTTTTTTGATTTCCTATGATGAGTGAAAATATTATCTATATCATAGATTAGTTTAATCACTTTGCCTAAATCTTTTGGAGTCATTGGTGGTAAACCCATTGATTTCACTGTATCAATTTTTTCAATTGCTCAACTGTTTTTGGAATGTTTTTGACCTATCATTATGGGTATGGACAGGCCAAAGCTCCTCGGCTATACGGATGCTGCTAATTTCTTGGGAATTTCTCACCAACGCTTCAATTACATTATTTCTCGTTATAATATTCCATTTCAAAAAACTTCGTCAGGGCGTATATTTTTTGAAGAAGATATTGTGGCTTTTCAGCAGGCGAGAAAGGATAAACTCAAACATCGAAGAAAATAGGTTCATTATTCTTGGTGGTCAGAAATTTCTAATACAACAAATGTACCTTTGTCATTATATCTCCCAATAGCCCGATACTTATTGTTAATTTTGAAATAATACCGTTCATATTTATACGGTCGTCGCTTTCTAAAATCAATTTGGTTTAACCGGTCTGCTTCGGCGTGCATTTTGGCAATTAAATATTGCTTGAGGATATTTCGTTTTCGCAAGTATTTCTCAATACTTTCATCAATTTCAACTACTTTCATAACCTATCTGAGGTCAACAAAATCTTTTTCATCCATTGTGTTTACTTTTTCCCATTGCTTTTTTTGGTTAGAATTTAACTCATAATTATTCAATGGCAGAATAATTCCCGGACGGTTATGCAAGAAATACTCCAGCATGTCATCAATAGCCTCAAATTCCGTTTGGGTTAGTTTTTCGTTATTTTTTATCGTTATCGTAGTCATTACCAATTGATTTTATGTCAAAGATAACAAAAATCAAACCATTTGCTCAATTCGAAGGGAAATATCAGGCTCTTTTGGGCTGATTTTAAAGCTGTTTCTTCTCCTCATCACACCAATCATAGAGCAAAGCAACCAAACGTTGGATAAATTCATAGTGTTTTGACTTTTCCCGATGGTCAAAAACATTATCCGCATCACAAAGGTGTTTGATAACTTCATCAAAATCATTTGCAGTAAAAGGCGGTAAAGGCATTTGGTTTTATCATACCAAGCTATTTCATTCCATGCAACTATTTCTTGGTAGTTTTTCGAATACCATTAAAATTATGGATAGACCAAAAATATTGGCTTTTGGCGATGTGGCAGATTTTCTTAGAATTTCTAAACAACGTTTGGGTGTTTTAATCAAACACTACTCAATTCCACATCAAATGACTTCCGCTGGGCGAGTGTTTTTTGAAGAAGACATTTTATAGAAACACCATATAAGATTTTAGCATATTCTTTCTTGGTAATTTTATTATCAGTAAAGTTTTTCAATGCCAGAGACAATAACTTATCTAAGTGTTTTTTAAGTTCGTTTTCTGGTATGAAGCTAGACATTTCTCCACCTAACGAGCTACCTAATAAAGTTTTTATCGGAATCAAAAAACTTAAAGATTTTATTTTTGTTGAGTCTAATTTAACAGCTTCATAAAAATCATCTAAAGCTGATTTATAATTAATTTTTCGTAATCCAGTGACACCAAACCCTGAATAGACAAATTGATTCAGTTTTGCACGAGACCTTAATAAAAGGTTGTCACTATTATATTCCTTTTTCAATAACTGATCGCAGTATTTTATTTGATTCGTAATGTTGCATAGCCTTTTTAAAACATCTAAGTGATTTGGATTTAGATAGAGTGCCTTATTCAGAGCATCTATACGATAACGACTTGATAACGAAAGGTTCGATATTTCAAACCATTCTTCAGCTTGCTCTTCTCTAGAAAGACTAGAATCAACAAATAATAAATCAGGTTTTTCTTTCCCAAATCTTTCTGCTACGAGTAATCGTAACCAAACATCTAATTTTTTCCCTTTGATGCGAATTTCATCATTATGATCAATACGAAGATTATTTGGGATATAACTTGATTTTAAGGGGTTCATTTCTGCAAACCTCTTTTTTATAGGATTAATAAAATTTAGCAGACTATCTGACGGTGTACTCCTAAAACAAAGCTCTCCTGTACCGCAAGTCATTGATTTACCCAATCTACCCCAAAGTAATAAGTCCGCATTATGTTTACTTATTATTATTTTTGATGATATCGTATCTGTAGGAGAACTGACATCTTCTCGATATATCGCTATTACAGGCAGTTTTTTCTTTAAAGCGACATCGTTTATTTCTTCAGTAATTCTAGCACCAGGACAATTAAAACTTTCTTTTCCATCTTCAAAAGGTAGAAACCTAGTAACCAAAATTCTTAACTTCTTCTCCTTGTTTTCTTTCAATGGAAAAGTAGTTTTTACCTCAATGGGGGGATTGATTTTAACTTTACCTTGCTCAATTTCTTTAAAATTATTTTCTGTATTTGGGTTAAGTAGATAAAAGGAAATGACTCCTAATAGAGATATAACAGAAATAATGATTATTAGGGTACTACTTATTTTCGAAGTCAGCGTTTTAATGAGAGAAATGCCCTTTTGTGTTGGGTTCTGAGTTTCTACTGGTTTTAGACCCTTGTTTATGTCTGTCTCTAAAAAAGGCAATAAGTGTTTATCTTTAAAATAGTTCTCATATTTCCCAATTTTGAAAAAATCAAATAAACTTTGTTTGGACTCTTCAAAACTCAAATCTCCAGCAAATCCACAATAAATATGGAGAAAATCAGATCTCAATCCAGTTCCTATCGACCCTCCGTCTGAAAATCTTGTTATGTGTGCATCGTCTACAATCGCATTAGGTCTGTTATCAAGCCTTCTTATCTCAGTACCTTCTATAATGTGTCTGCTAACTTCTTCACTAAAGCGTCTTTTTATTGAATCTTCTATTTCAGATATATCAAACTTTTCTATATTTTGATAATACTTCCTTAATGCATTCAAAATGTCAATTACTACATTATTAACATCTTTCGCTTTGTGTTCTTTGCTTTTTTTTCGTCGAATAAAACAATCTCTAAGGTTTTCTCTATTTCCCGACATACTAGTTTGACATTTAAGCAAATTTACAATATTATTAGTAGCCCTTAGCTACTTATCCAAAATGTCAAAAAAAGAAAAAAGTAAGCGATTCGAATTTATTAACGAAAATCTTATTGATGGGCCGTGCCTCTATCAAGGAATTCCTTACACAACAGATGAAACAATTGATATCATTGGCAAAAAGGGAATTGAAAAAATTGATAATGAGATTAAAAAGATGGTTAAATGGAAAAATAAGATATATAAACAAAGAAACCCTGATCTGAAAGGTTTAGCTTTTACATTAAGTTTTGCAGATTTCTTTTCTCAGAGAGTTATTGAAATCACAGGAGAATTTCCTGAAAAACCCAGTAGGTATATCGAAATGCACTCTGGGTTAAAAGAGTTTAATATTCCAAAGAATTTGAGAAAAAATAACTTCGAACTTTTAAAAAGAACTAACTATTACCTAATTAAAGTTTCTGCTACAATTTTACCCGATAGGTTTGTCGAATATTTGGCAAAAAAAGTATAATACGATTCGATTTATATTCGATTTTTTTTTTGCAATTAAATTGCAAAAAAAACTCAAAAAAGGTTAGGTCTGCAAGCGATCTGCAATTTCTTTTAAACATAAAAATTTGTGCTTTTGTATCTGAAAATCAAAAATATACAAAGATGAAAAAACACAACCGTTACCCAATTGAACTTGGCTTGAGAGCTAACCTATTACGATTGGTAATTTTAGCAGGAATTATTCTTTTGTTAGTTGTCATCAGTAATTGAATGTATTTAAGGCAACAGGCGAAATTCGCCTGTCGCTTCTTTAAACTTTACTCCGTGAAGATACAAATTATATCAAAGAATTAAAAACTAGAACGAATGAAAACACAAGAACAAGATTACCTAAAAGGACTACAAGCAGGGTTCAAAGCAGAACCCCAAGAAGAAGTAAAATCTGACCAACCCATTTTTTATCGGTTTGGATTTTATGAGGGGCAAAAAGCTTCTACTGAATTTAAGTCTACAGAAATGATACTCAATCAATTTCTAGACAAAGATTAATCAGAGAGGCGAATTGTCTTCGCCTCTTTTTCAAAAACAAAAAATCGTGAATTATTTCACAACAAAACTTTAACCATATGTTCGGAATCTATAGAAACTACAAAATTATTCCTAAAATCAGAAAATTACTCGCCAAGAGTTTTGCTCTTCTTCAAGATGATGTCATAGAAGCAGCTCAAGTTGCGGCTACTCAAAACCCACCTACAGACCAAGTACTAGAACAACTTCCTTTTGTGAAGTATATCTTTTTTTCAGCCGAAACTTTTCTGTATAAAGCCGCAGAACAACTTTCAAATGTTTTGTTTGATTTACAATCTAACGCATCGCATATCTATCAGTGCCATTGTGAAGTTACCCAACGCGTAAATACTAAAGTTCTAGAAATAGAAACAGAACTCAAAGACAAACTGGCGACTATCAAAACAAATTTTGCTGACAAACAAGTTGCTTCAACGGGTCGGATACAAATTTTGAGAACCTCGCTCGAAACGCATCTCAAAGAATTATTATCACTTCCTCGGCATCGCCTCTGGTGGCGAGTCATTTGCGTGGTGATTTTTTCATTGATTATCGGATTTGGTGATGCTATTTTTATTTCTAATGCTTTAGCCATAACAGGGGTTACGGAGCAGGAGAAAATTTTCCCAGCCATTTCCATTGCTTTGGCTCTTATCTTTTGCGGAATTTTTTTGGCAGAAATTTTCCATGAGAAAAAAATCCCGATAGGATTACGAGCTGTTGTAGGAATTCTTACTGCGGCATTGGTCTACAAAGCCATGTTTGTCATTGGAGGGTTTCGTTCTTCTTTAGTTGCCAAAGATATTGCGAATGGAGCAAAACTTCAAAATATCTCTCCTGAGCAATTCGCTTTGCTCTCAGTAATGCTATTTGTAGCATTGGCTTTTGTCCATTATCTGCTATTTCCATCCTTACAGGAATTTAGAGAAAACAGAACTTGGCGATCAAAAAAACGCCAGGTAAATACCATTCGCAAACGTCTCAGAAGAGAAGAACGCCTTCGAGACCACTTGCCCAAAGAGCAACTCCAAGAAGAACAACGAGTTTCTAGAACTTCACAAACAATAATTGATGCGTTGCTTCAACAAAAAGCCAATGCAGATCAAGAACTCCAAAAGGTAGAAGCTCAGTATCACAGCTTTTATCACACTTGTATCGCCTTTTGGGGACAAACCAATAGTCAGTACAAATCTTTGGTGGCCATCTACATTGATGGAATTAATAACCAACGTGAAGAACGCGACGAAAAATTGTTTTTGACCATTGATACGTTACCAGACATTTCAAACCCATTTCAAGGTTTTCAACCGTTGGTCTATCCTGACAGATCTGTAACACAGCAAAAAAAACCTATTGTAACACCAAATAAAAACCATTTTCATCATGAAAACACGACACCTATTCTTATCTCTTAAATTATTTATTCTGTGCTTATTGCTCTCTGGATGTCATGAGTACGTCCGTCAACAAGTAGAATTTACCATTGTGAACGATAATACGGGGAGTTTTGACCATCAAACCATGGATATTCAGGCAAACGATATTGTTGACTTATTTGAACTCAATACATCACCACTAAATTACGGTCGAGCCCGAACCCGTTTTTTATCCGATGTTTCATTAGAACATACCTGGCACATTTCTCTCCCGTTTGTATCTGATGCTGAGTACCAACGATATGTCCGAGAGGCACATATTCGACAATTCGGGCAACAAATTGACTCCATTTTAACAAAACTGAAAACGGCTTCACAGGGAAAACCTGCCTCAAACTTATTCACGCCAATCGTACGAGAATTACAACGCTTGGAAAACTCTCAGGCAGACAAAAAAATCTTGGTGATTTATTCCGATTTGTTCCATAACGATCACGAGTACAGTGTTTATCGAAGAACAGCTAATCTTACAGTTTTTGAGCAAGAAGCAACGCAATTTATTACTCAAAAGATGAATGGACTTGGTAGTCTCCAAGGAATTGAAGTCTATGTAGTGTATCAACCAACGCTCCAAACCGATCGTAAATTTTCGATTGTGAGTCGTGTTTTTTCGGAAATACTCGAAGCCAAGGGAGCTCAAGTATCAGTTGGTTCAAATTTTATCAAAACCTAATAATCAAAATTTTCCCTTGAGTTGAACATCCAAATTATGATACAACCCGATACCTTCTTGGGAATTTTTTTTCCAAGAAATTTTTCTAAACCCAATTTTTCTATGTTGACCTTTCAACAGTATCTATTGCAGCACCGTATTTCTTTTGAAGTTCTTACCGATAAAGAAAAAATGCAAGTACGAGCGGATTTCAAAAAACACTATGCCCGTGCGTATCAACGTGAACTTCGAGGTCGTATAAAGCGTATTGAACTTGTCTGTTCCAAGACGGAATACCAACAACTCAAACAAATTGCCAAACAATACGGCGAAGGGATTGGGGTATTGAGTCGCAAAGCCGTTTTGGCCTACATCGAAAGCGATATCTATTTACCACCGAATCCAATCTTAGCAGATACCAAATTGTTGATTAGAAGATCTGCCAACAATGTAAATCAATTGGTCAAAGCCAGTCGTATTCACAAACAAATTGATAATCAGCATTTAGAAGCCTTGGCACGAGAGTTTCGACAGATGGAAACGGTTTTAGACCAGTTTTATCAAACCCCAAAAATTGTCTTTAAACCTATTCATCTTATCCCAAATGCTCATTAAAATGCTTCATAGAAAATTAAGCAATCCCGGACTCTTTCAACTTGCGACTTATATTAATCAAGGGCGAGAATTATTGGAAAATGAACCTGATTTTGCCATTCGATATAATACGAATGGGGAGACCATGCGAGCCATTGCTGAGGATTTTCAGCGGAATAATACACTCATTCCGAAGCGAAAAAATCGCAATGGAATTGGGCATTATATTATTTCGTTTCACCCACAGGAAAAACGCCGCTTAAATAGTGAAAAACTCTTTACCATTGCGCAGAAATTTTGTGAAGAAATTGAAGCGGATAAAAAAATCGTGTTTGCCAGACCGCACTTTGATCGAGCTAATTATCATGTTCATTTCATGGTATCGGCCTCAAAATTTGGATCGGGAAAATCTTCACGGATTTCCAAACCTCGCTTGCGAGCAATCAAGCAAGAAATGGATCGGTTTCAGCAGCAAAATTTTCCAGAGTTAAAACAGAGTTTGCTTCATCTGTCAGGAAAAGAGGTTGCCAAATCAAGCCTGACAGGGATTCCTCTGCCGCAAAAATTCAAAGAAAGTGACGGATCACTCCGAGTAAAAAGACGAAGGAAAATTTCTCAACTCGATTCCATTCGGAAAACTCTGGTTGATATAGGGAAACAATACCCGGACAAAGAAGCCTTTTTAATCGCTCTTAAACAGCAAGGTATTGAAACGTACCAATATCGTAATCGCTGTATGGGGTATTGATTGACGGAAAAAAGTATCGCTGGAAACGCCTGAACCTCGATATATACAACCTGAAACAGTTTGTACGCTCTTTTGAACTCGAACAACTCAAACACAAACAAGAACCCCAAGAAAAACAATTAAACACCTTAGAAAAATGAATTTAGAAGATATTTTATTTGGCTATGACCAGAAACACTCTCATGGCTCAGCCCAGTGGGCAAATGCCGCTGAGCGTCGCAAAGTGCTGAGAACCCGAAACAAAGGCGTATATATTGCCAATGACTTGCGGCTGAATGTAGAAATGACAAATGCTCATATTGGCGTAATCGCTCCTACCCGCATGGGGAAAACCAGTCGCTATCTGCTTAATAATTGCTTGCGTCGGTGGTCTGACCCAATGGGAATGGTCATTTTTGACCCGAGTCAAGAAATCCGATCCAAGTCACAAAACTGGTTTATCAGTCAAGGCTATTCTGTTTTCTCCTTTGATATGGAGCAATATCAGCAGAGTCAGCAGATTAATTTTTTGGATGGAATCCATGACAAGAACACCGCTCGATTGACGGCGCAGGCTATCATTGGTGCTACATATAAGGATTCTAACGATGATGCCTTTTGGACAGAGGGGAGTATTGCTCTGGTTACCCTGTTATTTCTGGCGGTGGTCAGAGTCATGAATCCTGAAAATCGCACCGTTGCATTTGTTTATCAATTAGTGAACAAACTTGGTCATTCCCAAGATGAAGTTTCAGCCTTGATAGAGAATGCACTCGATGATGCAGACTTCGATGAGTATATGGCATTTCTGGCAAATTCGGAAAAGGTAAGATTAAGTATTTTGGCGACGGTACACAGTGCCTTGTATGCCTTTTCTGATCCTGTACTCAAGCATATCGGTGCTCAAACCACCTTTGATTTTTTAGCCCTTAGAGAACGAAAAACGATTTTATACCTGCATACCAGAGAAGATAAAATCCCATTTTTCAGTGCCTTTTTTTCGGTCTTTTTTCAGCAATTATTCGAAGCCCTAATGGTTGGAACGGGGAATCAAGTGTTTTTGATGTTAGATGAGTTCGCTTCGTACCATATAATGGATTTTCACCGTATCATTAGTGTCATTGCCAAACGAAGAGTGAGTATCTCAGTCATTCTGCAAAGTATTCAACAATTGCAGGTCGCTTATGGGAAAGAAAAAGCTCAAATTATTTTGGATAATCTCATAAAATTATTCTGCCAGGATTGCCCTCCCCATTCAGCAGAGATTGTCAGTCGGAGTTTGGGAACAACGACCGAACTCTACAGCCAAACCCAAACCAATTTTTTTGATACCACTGCGCCCAAACACCGAATCAGTCGTCATCTCTTGACTCCAGATGAAGTCAGAACTTTAAACAAAGATTACTGCCTGTTTTTATGCAGTCGGTATCGCCCCATGAAACTCAAGATGAAACCCTATTTCAAAAATAAAACTTTAGTCAAACGCTCAAAATTATAAATTATGATCTCAATTTTACTCCTCCTGTTTCTCCTGGGACTCTTATTCCCAAAACCCGTAAGAACCTTGGTAAATAGTTTTGTCAGTGCATTTGGAAAAATAATAACACCATTTCTGCACGGACTCGCTGATTTTCTCGGAAAATTATTACAAGGCTTATTTGTTGTACTCTGGAAATTTCTGCAATGGATTGTAGGCGTTATTGTTCGCCTTTTTCAAGCAATATTTTCGAGGAGGTAGCTCAAAAACAATGTTAAACCAAAAAATAGAATCTTATGAAAGTTATTTGTATACAAGAAGAAGCTTACTACGCCTTACTCGATGAAATGGTGGCGTATGTCAAAAGCAAAGAAATCATTCCTGATGAGTGGATCGATAGTACCGAAGCCATGCGACTCCTCAATATAAAATCTAAGACTACGCTCCAAACTTACCGCGATGAGGGCAAAATTGTATTCTCACAACCCAGTCGGAAAGTCATCCTTTATTCTCGTAAGAGTATCATGGAATTTTTAGAAAAAAACACGTATAAATTTTAAATCAAACAAATATGAAAACACCAACGCAAAAAGAAGCCGCTTTGACTGCTCTGGGGATGAATCATGGCTATATTTTAGCTCTCGCTGCTCCGAGTCTGCTTGAACGTATCAAGAAAATGGAACACGTTCCAGCTTACAAAAAAGGATTACTTGAAGCGGAACAGCAGATTCAAAAAAATCGAGAAAAAATTACCCAAGCCAAACAAAAACAGCAAGCTCGCAAAGCTAAACTGGCGCAAATCAAAGCGAAACAACAAAAAGAACAAGGCAAAAATGAAAAAGAGCGGTGATGTTTAGGAAAAAGAAAAAACAATGGTGGATTTGTAAATGCGGAAATATTCCTAACACCAATGGTTATGAGGGATTTTATAACTGTGACCATGTGGGCTATCCTGATGAAGAGAGTCTCCATTTTGCTTGTGCTCGTTGTGGTGATATTCAGCGTAGCTTTCGATTAGCACACGAGAATCGTCATCCTGAAGCTCCTCAAAAACCAATTGATTTTATCGAGTATCTTGAAATCAAAAAGAGACAGGAAAAATTAGCGTATATCAAAGCACAACAGAAAGATGAACCAGAACAAGAACGCTGATGTGGTGGCAGAAAAAAGATTATAAGTATTACCATAATAAAGGCTTTGTATCTGCGGTGTTTGCTCCCAAAGAAAAATTAGAAGCCCTTAAAAAAAGATACGAAAAATTGAAACTCACAAATAAGAATCTTTGGCAGTTACGTGCCGAAATGGAGGGTTTTATGCAAGGTTTGGAAAAACGCAACAGATCTCGGCTTGATATCTTGGACAAAACCAAACAGCCCAGTCGTGAAACTGATTTGGAGCGTTAGTTTTTAAACTTTTTTTTGTACAATCGATATTTTTTCCATTTCGTTTTTTCGTTTCTTACATTTTTTTAAAAAAAGAAAACATTTTTAAATCCGTGTTGCTGTTGACCCCAAATTCCGGCACAGGTCAAAAGTAGCCTCTATCCAACGCTTTGCAAGACCAAGCCCTTCGGGAGTCCGAACATTTTTTTTGCAAAAAAATAACCGATACTGTCTTGCCTTGTCCATCTGCTTCGGCTGTAAATGCCCTGTTTTGGAGTTGCTGTCGCCAACAGCAACCAAACAAAAAATAAAATGTTTAACCTAAGTACATGACAAAAATTTAGTCAAGTTCATATTGTTTTGATTTACAGGGTTTAATAGCACAGAAGCGATATAATCTAATCCATATTTGAATATGCTTTTAGCCATTCTTCCATGCTTTTTTATTTTGATAGGCTTAATCTGATGTAAATATATACCAACTTTGTAACACCATACGAAAGCCATCATTACAAGCAGTACTAATTTTTCAATACGCTTAATATCTTGCAGGTGTGTGTTTTCAATATCAAAGCCACTGGCTTTCATTGCTTTAAAACACATCTCTATCTGCCATCGTTCTTTGTATTGTTCAAAGGCCTTATCAGGAGCGTTGAACGATACAATGATTAAGAAATCAGGCTTTCCATTTTTTGGGTACAACTTGCATCCGGAAAGGAAACAAAGCTGACCATTAACACGTACAATTTTAGGATAATACACAAACTCATTGATCTTATGTGGATTAAACAAGTGAAATACTTTGATGGTTTTGTTCTTATCAGGAAGCTCTACCTTAAAGTTGTTTCGAATGCGGATATAATATTTGATTCCATTTGTATTCAAGAAATCCAACCAATGATTACCTACAAACTCTCTATCGGCTACAATGGATTTAATAACATCTTTGCCAAAAAGTCTTATGAAACGATTCACAAGATCAATACGCTCCTGACTGTTAGAGTTCCCTGGCTTATCTAACATAGTAAATAACAATGGGAAGGCAACACCTTTATAGACAACTCCCAACTTAAAAATGTTGATGTTGGTCTGACCAAACTTCCAATTGGTCCTATCAATACTCAAGATCAATCCCTCTTGCTTAGGAAGGAGACTAAATATAAGACGAGCGATCAAATCTCCATCCAACGAATAATCAGCAATAAATCTTTGAATACGTCTGAGTGATGACTTCGAATCTACTGAGGTCTCAAAAGCGTTGGCTACCTTTTCAAAGGTAACTGTCTGTACCTTACAGAGGGCGATAATGAAATGTGATATGAGTTTGATTCTTGCCAAATTGATCTTACCTTGGAAATGAGAACTTAAAACTGAATTTAATTCACTACTTTTAGTGGAAGCATTGGTTTTTTTCATTAGAAAAATGAGTGATGTTATTCTTCTAATATACTGAAAATCAATGCTTTATTTTAATTATTTAACATTTAATTTACTGATAATCAATTAATTATATTTTTTGTCATGTACTAAAATGTTTAACTTAAAATTTTAAAAGATGGCAACAACAGTAACAAAAAACGGAACAAGTAAAAAAGAAACAGTAACCGTTAAAAAAGAAGTGCAAAAGAAACTTGCAGAACAAACAATTGGCAAATCAGTTAATGTACAGCCTGTTAAAAGTACATCAATTCCAAAATCAGAAACTTCTGTGATTAATTTAGATGACAGAATGCAGAAATTTGAACAACTCAAAGGCTTGGCACATCAAAGAACACGATTGTCTGATACTTTAACTGAACTGAATAAATTCAAGTACAATCAGTCTGATTCGGCAAACTTTGAGATTAGAGATTCTCAAAATTTATCGTTTATAACGACCAATACGAATTTGATTCATTTGGTAACAAATCATCTGAAAGCTACTTTGGAGAGTAGAAAATCTGAGATTGAAAAACAGTTGATTGACTTTGAGTTGTAAAAACTTTTTTACTTCTTTTAGAAACTGTCTCGGGAAACCGAGGCAGTTTTTTTGTTTTTGAGGGTTTCCGTAAATCTTTATTAAACGAATAGATTTACTTTGTTTTGGGAAATGTTGTAAATTTGTTGTAAATTTTTCAGCCATGACCCCTATTCAATAAATTTTAGAGGAGAATCGAAAAAGGGTTAGGACTTAAATTTTTAAAAATATTATGACCTAACAAAATGAAACTTGATAAAATAATACTAAAAAACTTCAGAGGATATAAAGAAGAAATTAAAATTCCAATATCAAATTTGACAGCATTTATTGGTAAAAATGATGCTGGAAAATCGTCTGTTTTGGAAGCTCTGGAAATATTTTTTAATAATAAGTTAGTAATTTGTGAAAGAGAGGATTCGAATGTGAATTCAGATGATAATGAAATTCAGATTTCGTGTATTTTTTCAGATCTGCCAAATGAAATAATAATTGACACTACTGCACCAACAAGCCTCGAAAATGAATACCTTTTAAATAGTGATGGAAAATTACATATAAAAAAGATGTTTTCAACTACTGCGGCTAAGCCAAAGGAGAAAATTTATATTGTATGTAATCATCCTACGATTCAAAATGGAAAAGATCTTTTAAGACTTAAAAGATCTGAATTAAAAGCTAGAGCAGATAATTTAGGAATTAATGAAGCTGATTATAACAGTAACATTAATTCTTCGATTCGTGGGGCAATTTGGAATTCATTTGAATGTCTTGATATTACGAATTCAGAGATTTTAGTTGATAAAGAGGATACTAAGAAAGTATATGAATCATTGAAAAACTTTCTCCCCTTGTATGCTTTATTTCAATCTAATAGGCAAAGTAAAGATGATGATAAAGAAGTTTCTGATCCGATGAAGATTGCTATTCAACAAGCATTATCAGATTTGAATGCTGAATTAGAATATATAAAAACAAAAGTTCAAAATAGAGCTACTGCAACGGCTAGAAGGACTCTAGATAAGTTAAAAGAGATGGCTCCTGACTTAGCTTCTGTACTTAAACCCCAATTTAAAACAGAACCGAAGTTTGATTCCCAATTCAAATTAACTATCAGTTCAGACGATAATATACCAATCAATAAAAGAGGAAGTGGTGTAAGAAGGTTAGTTCTCCTCAATTTTTTTAGAGCTGAAGCTGACAGATTAAGAAATCAATATTCAGGTAGAAAAGTTATATATGCATTTGAGGAACCTGAAACCTCTCAGCATCCTGACCATCAAAAAATGCTTATTGAGGCATTCAAAGAAATTTCGAATTCAGGAAACTCTCAAGTTCTTCTCACAACTCATACCCCAACTCTTGGAGGGTTATTGTCCTTAGATAGCCTAAGATTTATTGAAAAAAATGGTAACACCCGAACTATGGAACTAGGAACTGATCAAGTATTTGAGAAAATAGCTGATGCACTTGGAGTATTGCCTGAACCAATAGCAAAAAATGCAACTGCAATTTTATTGTTAGAGGGAAAAGGAGATGTAACTTTCATAAGACATATGGCTAGTCAACTAAAAGAAGGCGGGTTCATTAATCATACATTAGAGGAAAAACGAATTGCTTTAGTTCCAATAGGTGGTTGTGGAAACTTAAAACATTGGACAACTTTAAGATTGGCAGACCAGTTTAATATACCCTATTGTGTTTTGCAGGATTCAGATAAAGGGACACCAGAAGAAGCAAAAAATATTGCTAAAATTCAAGAACTTAAAAATTCTGGTGTTAAAGCATATTTAACCAGAAAAAGAGAACCTGAAAATTATATACTCTTGGAGTGTTTGAATTTACCAAGTGGAAGTACATTTAATTTTACGGATACTTGTAATGCTAAATCACTAATTGCTCAAGAGAAATTTTCAAGTAGTAGAACTGTTTTAGAAAATTATTGGACAAACATGGATATTCAACAAATTAGAGAGGTTGAAAGATATCAAGAAAATGGAGTAGATAGGTATGAATTTACTGAAATGCTGAATGATTTTTTGAGTTTAGTAAATTGATAGTAAAATAAAATTATGAGTGCAAATTGAGTGCAAATAAAAAAGCCTCAGATTTATAAATATCTCTGAGACTTTGATTTTGCTAGCTCCTCCTCTTGGGCTCGAACCAAGGACCCTCTGATTAACAGTCAGATGCTCTAACCAGCTGAGCTAAGGAGGAATTTCGCGTTTTTTCTAGTTTAGCGCGTGCAAATATAGGTCTTTTACAAAAATCACAAAAACTTTTTTTAGAAAAACCAAAACCGTAAGAGATCTTTGCAAAATTGATTTGGCAAAAAAGTTCGACGCCCGAAGAAAATTTTCAACCGGAGTAACCTGTTGGTTTTGAGGATTTAAAATTTTCGAAAAGGAAGAAATTTGAAGCCAAATCAATTTCAATACAGAATATACCACTATTTTGCAAAGGTCTCCGTAGCTTCTTTTTTATAAAAGAAATTAATTTCCGGTTTTTGTAAAAGTTGTACTTTTGTTTGGAATGACAAACGTATTGTATAAAGCATTCTTTTTATGGACAAGTTTTCATTTTTAAACGCAGCGCATACGGGCTTTATAAGCGATTTATATGATCAGTATATTCAAAATCCCGATGCTGTCGAACCCAGTTGGAGAAGCTTTTTTCAAGGATATGACCTGGCCAATGAAAAGTACTTACTTACAGAAGACGATAAGGCTTCCAATGAAATTCCGGAAGCAGTAAGAAAAGAATTTTTGGTAATTGACCTGATTAACGGATATAGAACCAGAGGGCATCTGTTTACCAAAACAAATCCTGTTAGAGAAAGAAGAAAATATACTCCTTCTTTAGAAATAGAAAATTTCGGATTATCCCGGGATGATCTGGATACCACATTTAATGCCGGGCAAATCTTAGGAATTGGTGCGAAATCTTTACGAGGAATTATTCGTCATCTGGAAAGAATCTATTGCGATTCCATAGGTGTGGAATATATGTACCTGAGAAACCCGGAAGAGTTAAAGTGGTGGCAAAATCGTTTGAATCAGAATGATAATCATCCTGATTATTCATTAGATGCCAAAAAATATATTCTATCTAAATTAAATCAGGCCGTTACCTTCGAGAATTTTTTACAAACAAAATATGTCGGACAAAAACGCTTTTCTCTGGAAGGAGGCGAAACACTAATTCCAGGAATAAGTATAATTCTGAGAGAAGCAGCAGAGAAATACGATGTAAAAGAATGTGTCTTGGGAATGGCACATAGAGGACGCCTGAATACCTTGGTAAATATATTTAAAAAGCCTGTTCGTGATCTGTTTAGCGAGTTTGAAGGGAAAGATTTTGAAGATCAGAATATCGATGGAGATGTAAAATACCATTTGGGCTTAACGTTAAGTAAAACCTATAAAAACGGGAAAGAAATAAAAATGAATTTGGTTCCCAACCCTTCACACTTAGAAACCGTAGACGCGGTTGCCGAAGGAATTACCAGGGCAAAAATTGATAGAAAATACAACGGAGACGAGTCAAAAATTCTACCTATTTTAGTTCATGGCGATGCAGCAATTGCCGGTCAGGGAATTGTATATGAAGTCATACAAATGGCTCAGTTAAAAGGGTATAAAACAGGAGGTACTATTCATATTGTAGTCAACAATCAAATAGGTTTTACTACCAACTATTTAGACGCTCGCTCAAGTACATACTGTACGGACACAGCGAAAGTAACCTTATCTCCTGTGCTACATGTAAATGCAGATGATGTTGAAACAGTTTGTCATGCCGTAGAAATGGCTTTGGAATTTAGGATGAAATTTAAACGCGATGTTTTTATTGATTTGTTAGGGTACAGAAAATATGGCCATAACGAAGGTGATGAACCTCGCTTTACACAGCCAAAATTATATAAAGCCATAGCAATACACCCGAATCCTAAAAATATTTATGCCGATAAACTAATTGCCGAAGGAGTTATTGATGAAACATATATAACCTCCATTACAGACGGTTTTAAACAAATGTTAGGGAGAGAGTTTGATAAATCCAAAGAAGACAGTACTTCCAAAGTAAAAGAATTTATGGAGTCTACCTGGAAAGGATTTACACGTCAGCAATTAACAGCAATGTTACAGCCTGTAGACACAACTTATTCGGCAGATCAATTAAAAAACATTGCTACAGTGGTTTCTACAGTGCCGGAACACGTAAAATTTGTTCGTAAAGCCGAACGGATTTTACAAGGGCGGGCAAAAATGGTCTTTGAGACCAATAAATTAGATTGGGGGATGGCAGAGACCCTGGCATATGGTACTTTACTGGAAGAAGGCTATGATATACGTATTTCCGGACAAGATGTGGAAAGAGGTACTTTTTCTCATCGTCATGCCATTTTACGAGATGAAATTTCGGAAGCATCGGTCAATCTTTTAAATAAGAACCCTGAGAATAAAGGGAAAATGCGAATTTACAATTCGCTATTATCTGAATATGGAGTACTGGGTTTTGACTATGGGTATGCAATGGCAAATCCAAATACACTGACGATATGGGAAGCACAGTTCGGAGATTTTTCCAATGGAGCACAAATTGTTTTTGATCAATATATTTCAGCTGCGGAAGACAAGTGGAAAATTCAAAACGGAATTGTAGTATTGCTCCCTCACGGATATGAAGGGCAGGGCTCCGAACATTCATCAGCCAGAATAGAACGTTACTTGCAATTGTGTGCTGAAGATAATATGACCGTGGCAAATTGTACAACTCCGTCGAATTTCTATCACTTACTGCGTCGTCATATGAAACGCAATTTTAGAAAACCTCTGATCGTTTTTACTCCAAAAAGTTTATTGCGTCATCCAAAAGCGGTAAGTAGTATTGAAGAGTTGGCAAAAGGCAGTTTTCGGGAAATTATCGATGACACAGTGGATCCAAAAAATGTAAATAGATTAGTATTCTGCACAGGTAAATTTTATTACGACCTGTTGGCAGAACGAGAACAACTGGAAAGAAATGACATTGCTTTGGTAAGAATAGAACAATTATTTCCATTACATCAGGATAAATTACAAAAAGTAATTCATCGTTATCCAAACGTTTCGGAATATATTTGGGCGCAAGAAGAGCCTAGAAATATGGGCGCGTGGAGTTATATGTTACAACGTTTCGGTTTGGTTGAACTTCAAGTGGTTTCACGTCAATATTACGCGGTACCTGCAGCGGGTTCAACAACGCGATTTAAAAAACGACACCAAAAGGTAATAGATGCTGTTTTTAAAACAAATAAGACAAAATAAAATAGTCAAAATATAAAATTACAACAAATGATTTTAGAAATGAAAGTCCTTTCCCCGGGAGAATCCATTACAGAAGTAGAAATTGCAACCTGGTTGGTAGAAGATGGTGACTATGTAGAAAAAGACCAACCGATAGCAGAAGTAGATTCGGATAAAGCTACCTTAGAATTACCTGCAGAAGAAAGCGGGATAATTACTTTAAAAGCAGAAGAAGGTGATGTGGTAGCAGTAGGTGCAACCGTATGTTTAATTGATATGGATGCTGCAAAACCGGAAGGTTCTGCTATTGCTGAAATTAAAGAAGAAGTAAAAGAAACCACAAAAGAAGAACCCGTTAAAAAAGAAACAAAAACCACATACGCTTCAGGAACCGCTTCACCTGCGGCTAAAAAGATATTAGCTGAAAAAGAAATAGATACATCTCTTGTTCAAGGAACCGGAAAAGACGGCAGAATTACCAAAGAGGATGCAGTGAACGCTGTACCAAGTATGGGCACGCCAACCACCGGAGGAAACAGAAGCTCTGATAAAAAGAAACTTTCTATGTTGCGTAGAAAAGTTGCACAACGTCTGGTTTCCGTAAAAAATGAAACAGCAATGTTGACTACATTTAACGAAGTAAACATGCAACCCGTTTTTGATCTGAGAACCGAATACAAAGAAACATTTAAAACAAAGCACGGTGTGAGCTTAGGTTTTATGAGTTTCTTTACAAAAGCGTGTGTAAGGGCTCTGCAAATGTATCCGGATGTAAATTCTATGATGGACGGAGATTACAAAATCACCTACGATTTTCAGGATATTTCCATTGCCGTTTCCGGCCCTAAAGGATTAATGGTGCCTGTGATTAGAAATGCCGAGAATTTGACTTTCAGAGGAATTGAAAACGAGGTAAAACGATTAGCTGTACGGGCCAGAGATGGCCAAATCACGGTAGACGAAATGACCGGAGGAACATTTACTATTACCAATGGTGGTGTTTTTGGTTCCATGCTATCTACACCTATCATCAACCCTCCGCAGAGTGCAATTTTAGGAATGCACAATATTGTAAATCGCCCGATGGCAATTGACGGAGAAGTAGTCATCCAGCCTGTAATGTATGTTGCTTTGTCTTATGATCATAGAATTATTGATGGCCGCGAATCGGTCGGATTTCTGGTAGCAGTAAAAGAAGCGTTGGAAAATCCTGTGGAAATTTTAATGGATAACAATGTTGTTAAAGCATTAGAAGTCTAGTTTTTTTATTTGAACTTTTTCGCCAAATCAATTCAAATACATAATATATCACTATTTTGCAAAGGTTTCTTTTAATTTTTTTAAAAACAGACTACCCTCCACTTACCGGCGGAATAATAGCCATGACATCATTTTCCCTTAACAGTGTTTCATCTGTAGCATAGCACTCATTTACGGCAATGGCATATGAGTTGATTTCCAACAATTGAGGATATTGCTCTTGTAACTCCTTCTTCAATTGAAATACGGAAATATTTACCGAAACTGACAAATCCAACGATGTCTCCCCTACCAGATCAGCAGAGATTCCAAAAAATAGTATTCGTAAATTTATTTTCATCAAAAAGAAATTCCAAATAAAAATCCATCGTTTTTAACCGAGTTAAAATTAGAACGAACATAATCAATTCGTAAAAAACGCCATTTTCCAAACCCAATATTATCCAATCCGATAGTATATTCGGTATATGGTTTTCTTCCTCCCGTAAACAATCCTTTTGCTCCAACAACCAAATGAAAATTCAATGTATTGATCAATGGAACCCGACTCAATAAAAATCCTCTGAAATTATGCTCAACATGCCATTCGGCATATTTGTCATTAGTACTAAACCGGTAATAGTCCAATAACCCAAAACTATTAATATAATTAGACGGAGCAAGGTCTAGTCGATTTCCATCCGCATGTAAGTAATCCATAAACGGAATCTCTTTCTGTTTTAAAAAGAAGCCCGAGCGGATATGGTATCTAAAATCTCCCTCATTCCCTAAAGAGATAAACTGATGCAAACGAGCCATAAACAAATCCGAACCATAGGTACTATTATTATCTCCTCCAAAGTTCTTTCGATACCCTATATGTAGTGAAGGGTATTTTGTGTTTCCCACATTAAACTTACGGTTAGGATACATGAGATATTTCTGACCAAAAACAATGGTTGCCCCTAAATTGAATGACCAGATAGTATGCGAAACAAAAGGCGCGGAAAAATTAGTTGGATCTGTCGGGTTATTAGATTGAAAGGGGATATCTCTTCCGAACAATACATAATTAGTAGTATTAAACAAAGGCTTTCTATTGGCATATTCCAGGGAAGTACTTAAAAAAACACCATTCACCGCTTCCTGCGAATATGAAACCCTAGTAAATGTTTTTTCATATATTTTCAAATAGTTTTCTTTTGCAAGTAAAGAATACAGGGTATTGTGAAGCCTTGAAATAGGATTTCTCGCATTAAACTGGCTTGTTGTAATACCTCCGGAAACAGAAAACCTGGGACGTTCAATATTGTTCCATTTTTTTCCGAAGTAGAAAACCGGGCGCAGTTTTTTTTCTGATAACCCGTAACTTGCATCCGCCCCCATGCTTATCCATTTTCCTTTATTATTTAATCGTTTAAAATAATTGAACCCTACAGAGGTATTCCAACCCTGAACCGTATTGTAAGCAATATTTTCTAATGGAGAGTTCAATGTAACAGACCATTTCCGATATCTGTTCCTATACGTATACCCTGTAAATGGCGATAAAAAAGAAAATTTATTGTTTTTTTGATCAATAGAGTCCAAATACTTTTTTGATTTGCGAACTACTTTAATACTGTCTTTTAAAATATAATCTTTTATTTCTTCACCTGTCAAAGGAACAGGCCTTAGCCGGTTCCAAAAAGTCGTATCCTTTTCCGTAGCATGCTCCTCAAAAGACAGAATTTGATTGGTAAATGTCTCCTCTACAAAACCCGGAGTAAAATTATAATCAGAATACGCCGAAGAAAACCTTCCGTCAACATTAAATCCAAAAATTCCAAAACGGAAATCGATAGTTTGTGTAATCAAAACCCAGGCTTTGTTTCCTTCGGAGTAATTATAATCTTGTTTGAATGTTAATTCATCTATAATCGGAATGCCGATTTGTTTTCCCGTGGAAATCAGGTCAACTCCGTAAATTGCCCAATCGTCTTCTACAATATAAATAAATCCGCTAAAAACCCGATCGCCTTCACGTTTAGGTGTCACTTTTACTTTATTAATCAAACGCGCGTTCTTATCGTAAAAAGAACCTTCCAGTCTGTAACGATAATAACCAAACGCACCATTTGCAATGGGTGAAACCAAATGACTATCTGCAACAGATACCGAGTTATCATAAAAATTAAAATGAGCTTCCTCTGCTCTGTTAAAACTGATTCCATTATCAGAACCACTCACCTTAGAAGCAATAATTTTTTCTTTAAACTTTTTAGGTCTTTTTTGATACGCAATTTCCGAAATAGTTTCAGATAAATAGATAATTCCGGTTCTGGTAGAATCCAGTCCGCCTCCCAGATCTCCTAAACTTTGCCCCAGTATTTTTTCAGGAGCATTTTTTACCTTAAATAATCCCCGGGAATAAAAACCAGCTGTATACTGCCGATAAGCATCTGTATTTTTTTCTTTGCTTTCAATAGCACTCCTAATGATCCTGATAGCAGGATTATCACCGGCGGAAATAGCAATTTCATTCAACACTATTTCTTCCTCTTCCAACGATACATTTAGTATAAAAGGGAAGGAAGTTACAGCGACCTCTTTTTTTAAAACCGTATACCCTAAAAGTTGAAAAATAACAGTATAAGTACCCGTTTTAGAAATGTTCAATTCATAATTACCATGATCATTAGAAGTAGTTCCCGTAATTGTTTTATCTAAATAAACACTGACAAAAGAAAGAGGAGCCCCTTTGGTATTTGTAATCGTCCCCTTTATTTGGGTAAAGCCGGTAATACTTACAAATAAAAAAAGTAGTACTATAAGTTTTTTCATAAAATAGTTTATTAGTTGAGCAGAGCAAACATAGATCATGTCAAAGCATCCAACTCTGTAAATTTTGTTAAACAAGATACAATATAATCTTAAAATTAATTATACCAAAAAGAATACTAAAGTGGTCTAAAGATGGTGTAAGGAAAATGGAACTATTTTAGTATTCTTTTTGGTATTAGACACCATTTTATTTGAAAAAGTTGCTTTTCTTTACTTTTGAAAAAATAGGTTTAAAAATGAATAAAACCCTGCAATATTCTCAATTTATAAAAAAAGAAGCAAAACGCTTAGGTTTTTTAAATTGCGGTATTGCCAAAGCCGGTTTTTTAGAAAAAGAAGCCCCACGATTAGCATCCTGGCTAGAAAATGATTTTCACGGAGAAATGCAATATATGGAAAATCATTTTGATAAAAGATTAGATACCAGGCTATTAGTTGACGGAGCAAAATCTGTTATTTCCTTAAGTTACAATTATTACCCAAAAATTCAACCGCATGATGACACATATCATATTTCCAAATACGCATACGGAGAAGATTATCATCATGTGATTAAAAGAAAACTTAAAGAGTTACTGTATGCCATTCAGGAAGAAATAGGAGAAGTACATGGCAGGGCATTTGTAGACTCTGCTCCAATTTTAGAGAGAGCCTGGGCAGAAAAAGCAGGCTTGGGATGGAATGGAAAACATACCTTATTAATTCAGAAACAACAAGGTTCTTTCTTTTTTCTGGCGGAACTCATCGTGGATGTAGAATTAGTTTATGACCCTCCATTTGCAACAGATCATTGTGGCAGCTGTACAAAGTGTATTGATGCTTGCCCGACAGAAGCCATTTTACCCAATTCAACCATAGATGGAAGCAAGTGCATCTCGTACTTAACCATAGAATTAAAAGACCATATCCCTTCAGAATTTAAGAATAATATGGAAAACCGGATATTTGGCTGTGATATTTGTCAGGATGTATGCCCTTGGAATCGATTTTCAGAACCACACCAAGAACCCCTGTTTCAGCCTCAAAAAGAACTACTGGAAATGACAAAAGAAAACTGGGAAGAAATAACGGAAGATACTTTTAAAAAAGTTTTTAAGAAATCTGCCGTAAAAAGAACAAAATACCTGGGACTTACCAAAAACATTAGATTTCTAAAAGAATAAAAATCAAAGGTTAACTTTCGCCGAAAAAACTATATTTGTAAGTTACAAACAACTCAAAAACAAAATGAACGAATCTAGAAAAAGGCGTGAAGCTCTATTATATCATGCAAAACCAAAATCAGGTAAAATAGAAGTCGTTCCAACAAAGAAATATGCTACACAACACGATTTGTCTTTAGCGTATTCCCCCGGAGTCGCCGAACCTTGTTTGGAAATTGCAAAAGATATAAATAATGTATACAAATATACTGCCAAGAGTAATTTAGTAGCTGTAATCACCAACGGAACAGCCGTTTTGGGTTTGGGGAATATAGGCCCTGAAGCGTCTAAACCGGTCATGGAAGGAAAAGGACTGCTATTTAAAATATTTGCCGATATAGATGTATTTGATATTGAGATTGACGCAACGGACGTAGATATATTCATAGCAACAGTAAAAGCCATTTCCCCTACTTTCGGAGGGATAAATTTAGAAGATATTAAGGCTCCCGAAGCTTTTGAAATTGAGCGCAGATTAAAAGAAGAACTCAATATTCCCGTGATGCATGACGACCAGCACGGAACAGCGATCATTTCTGCGGCAGCATTAAAAAATGCTGTAGAAATTATAAAAAAAGAAATGTCCGACATAAAAATTGTTGTTAACGGTGCCGGAGCTGCCGCAATTTCCTGTACAAGATTGTACTTGAGGTTAGGGGTAAAAAAAGAAAACATTATTATGTGTGACAGCAAAGGTGTTATCAGAAAAGACCGTAATGATTTTACTGCACAAAAAGAAGAATTTGCCACACATACAGATGTACATACTTTAGAAGAAGCCATTCAAAATGCAGATGTGTTTATCGGGCTGTCAACAGGAAATGTGGTAACGACGAAAATGTTGCTATCAATGGCAAAAGACCCCATTGTATTTGCCATGGCAAACCCTGAACCGGAAATTAATTACGATCTGGCAATTGCTACAAGAAAGGATATTATTATGGCAACAGGACGGTCTGACCATCCAAATCAAGTAAATAACGTACTCGGATTTCCTTTTATTTTTAGAGGAGCTCTCGATGTTAAGGCTACTAAAATAAATGAAGAAATGAAAATGGCCGCAGTTTTGGCCTTGGCCGATTTAGCTAAAAAATCCGTACCGGAACAAGTAAATATTGTATACGATGAAGTCAGTTTATCTTATGGAAAAGAATACATTATCCCAAAACCCTTTGACCCCAGATTGATTTATGAAATTCCTCCTGCAATTGCAAAAGCGGCTATGGATTCGGGAGTTGCCAGAGAACCTATCCTTGACTGGGATAAATATCGAGAGTCTTTGATGGACAGATCAGGAACAGGAAGCAAAGAAGTTAGGCTTTTGCACAATAGAGCCAAAAGAAGCCCTAAGACCATTGTTTTTACCGAAGCAGATCATTTAGATGTACTGAAAGCAGCACAAAGAGTATATGAAGAACGAATTGGGAACCCCGTCCTTTTAGGAAGAAAAGATGTCATTTTAGAACTCAAAAAAGAATTGGGATTCATGGCAGAAATCCCTATTATTAATCCTAAAACGGATGAAGAAACACCCAGAAGAAATCGGTTTGGAGAAATATACTGGAAAACCAGACAACGAAAAGGAATTACACTATCACAAGCACAAAAGCTAATGCGAGAGCGTAATTATTTTGCTGCAATGATGGTAAATGCAGGAGAAGCAGACGGATTAATAGCAGGATATTCAAGGCCTTATAGAACCGTTGTAAAGCCAATGATGGAACTCATAGAAAAAGATACCGGCGTAACCCGAATTGCTGCCGCAAACTTAATGCTGACAAAACAAGGACCTGTGTTTTTAGCAGATACCTATATTAATATAAATCCAACAGCAAAAGATTTGGCTAAAATTTCTCAAATGACCTATCAATTAGCTAAAATGTTTGGCATGAAGCCCCATATAGCCATGCTCTCTTTTTCTAATTTTGGATCCACAAAATCGGAAAGTTCACAGAAAATCAGTGAAGCCGTTTCTTATATTCACAGAAATTTTCCAAATGTAAATGTAGATGGAGAATTACAAGCAGATTTTGCCTTAAATCCGGAAATGTTAGCCAGAGAATTTCCATTTTCAAAATTAAATGGAAAAAAAGTAAATGTATTGATTTTTCCAAATCTGGAATCGGCAAATATTACCTATAAATTATTGAAACAAATTGATGAAGCCGAATCTATCGGCCCCATAATCCTGGGACTTAAAAAACCTGCTCACATCTTACAATTAGGAGCCAGCGTAGATGAAATGGTCAATATGGCTGCAGTTGCGGTAATTGATGCACAACAAAGAGAAAAGCAAAATAAATAATTTATTACATTTGAACCGAGGTTAAATTATGATTACACAAATTAGGGGAAGGCTCGTTGAGAAAAGCCCGACGTATGTTGTAGTAGAGTGTTCCGGAGTAGGTTATTTATTACATATTTCTTTAAATACATTCTCAAATTTACCGGAAGCAGAAGAGTTAAAGCTGTATACACATTTAGCCATTAGAGAAGATGCACATACCTTATACGGATTTGCCAGCAAAACAGAAAGAGAAATATTTAGATTATTAATCTCCGTTTCCGGAGTAGGTGCCAGCATTGCAAGAACCATGTTGTCTTCTATGACCCCCGAAGAAATACAACAGGCAATAGCATCCGATAACGTTGCTGTCATTCAATCAGTAAAAGGTATTGGTGCTAAAACGGCCCAACGGGTTATTGTTGACTTGAAAGATAAAATTTTAAAAACTTTTAATATTGATGAAGTTTCTATTTCTCAAAACAATACTAATAAAGATGAAGCGTTATCTGCATTAGAAGTTTTAGGGTTTCATAGGAAACAATCAGAAAAGATTGTGAATACTATCCTACAAAAATCTCCTGAAATAACGGTAGAATTACTTATTAAAAAGGCATTGAAAAATTTATAGCCGATTGAGTAAAAATATAAAACATACTATCGTATTATTGTTTGCTTTTTTTATAGGCACAATTGCTTCCGCACAAAATAAAAATGATTCTGTTTCAGTAAAAAAAGATACTACAAAATTAAGATATAACTTCACTCACTTTCAAAAAGGAGGGCTATTTTTAAATGACCCCTCTAAAATTAAAGTTGTTTTTGATAAGGTTTTAAACAAATATGTTTTTCTGGAAAAAATAGGAGATTATTATGTAAGAGTACCTATATATATGACTCCGGAAGAATATGCAAAATACCGTCTGGAAAAAGATATGCTGGAATATTTCAAGGATAAGATAAATGCACGAAACAGCAAAAGAAAGGGAGTTTCAGCTGCTCAAAAAAATTTGCTGCCTACATATTATGTGAACTCGAAATTCTTTTCAACGATATTCGGAAGTAATAAAATTCAAATAACCCCTTCCGGAAGTATCAATCTAAAACTAGGTTTTATATATCAAAATACTGATAATCCTCAATTATCAGAGCAAAACAGGAGTAGTTTTACTTTTGATTTCGATCAGCAAATAAGTGCCAGTATTCGGGCAAAAATAGGAGAAAGGTTGCAATTTACAGCTAATTATGATACACAATCTACGTTTGATTTTCAGAACTTTATTAAAGTAGAATACATCCCCACAGAAGTTGATGAACTCATGCAAAAAGCCAGAGATAAAGTGTTAGGCAAAGTAGGAGTGAGCGATAATCTTGTACAAGGCATTCAGGATGGTAATATAAAAGGAACAAACGATGATATATTACAAGGCCTCAGTATTGGAAATATCACCATGCCTATTAAAAATTCATTAATTAACGGTTCTCAAAGTTTACTTGGAGTAAAGGCAAATCTGCAATTTGGTAAAACACATATTACTGCTGTCGCTTCACAACAAAATTCAGAAAGTACTACAGTAACAGCAGAGGCAGGATCTTCTATCCAACCATTTGAGTTGAGAACAACGGATTATGATGATGACCGGCATTTTTTCTTGTCTCAATTCTTTAGAAATAATTATGCCAATGCGTTGAGAAACTATCCTTTAATAACAAGCCCTATCAATATTACCCGAATTGAAGTTTGGATTACCAACCGCTCTTCAAGTGTAGAAGATTTTAGAAGTATTGTTGCTTTTGCTGATATTGGAGAGTCTGACGTTTCCAGATTTGTTTCTCCAACTATTCCTTTAAGAAATCCGCCAACAGTAAGTCTCGGCGGACAGATTGTAAATATTCCTGATAATGATGCAAATGATATTAATATACTACTTCAGGAAAATATTGGAAATGGGCAAATCAGAGATGTATCTACGGTAGATAGCAGGCTGTTAAGCTTTAATAATTTACAGCAGGGAACAGATTACAGTTTACTGCAAAATGCAAGAAAATTGAACCCTGGTGAGTATACATTAAACCCACAATTAGGATATATCTCCTTACAAAGAAGATTAAATGACGGAGAAGTCTTAGCTGTTGCCTACGAATATACGGTTGTAGGAAGTTCGCAAGCCTCTTTTAAAGTGGGAGAATTTTCTAATGACGGGGTTATTGCTCCTGCTAATCTGGCAGTAAAACTATTACGAAGTGAGATATTGACTACAAAAAGAACAGTCAACAGCGTTGAAGAAGCATTTCCTACCTGGGATTTAATGATGAAAAACGTATATGCACTGGGAGCATTTCCGCTATCACAAGACGGGTTTCGATTTGAAATTCAATACAGAGATGATCAAACGGGAATTGCTTCGAATACTCTTCAAAATTCAACCACAACAGGAATTGCCGAAAGACCATTGTTACGAGTTATGCGATTAGACCAACTGGATCAAAGTCAATTTAGAAACAGTGATGGATTTTTTGATTATGTAGAAGGAGTCACCGTAAACTCCCAAAACGGATATATTATTTTTCCGGAACCCGAACCTTTCGGCACAAACTTACAAAACCAACTAACTACAGCCACTGATATTGATACCTATGTTTTCAGAGAAATGTATTTGGAAACAAAGATCAATGCAAAAAACAATTTCCAAAATAAAGACAAGTTTTTACTAAAAGGGTACTTTAAATCCGATAATGCCGGAGGAATCCCTTTAAATGCATTCAATGTCCCAAGAGGTTCCGTTACCGTTACTGCAGGCGGAAGACAACTGGTAGAAGGAGTGGATTTTGTAGTCGATTACCAATTAGGCAGGGTACAAATCATAGACCCCGGACTACAAGCTTCCGGAACACCTATTCAAGTATCAACAGAAAACAATGCGGTATTTAATCAGCAAAGAAAAACCTTTATAGGTGTTGATGTAGAACACCGCTTTTCCGATGATTTTGTTTTAGGAGGTACCCTATTAAATGTCGACGAAAGGCCTTTAACGCCAAAAGTTAATTTTGGTCAGGAACCGATAAACAATAACATGTTAGGAATTAATGTAGATTACTCTTCGGAAGTTCCCTACTTGACAAAATTAGTAAATAAATTACCTTTTGTAGATACGGATGCTCTTTCAAATTTTTCCATAAGAGCAGATATGGCATATTTGCTACCCGGCTCTCCAAGCGGCATAGATGTAACGGGGCAAGCAACCTCTTATATAGATGATTTTGAAGCATCACAAATACCTATCAGTATATTAACTCCGTTAGATTGGTATACTGCCAGTACGCCAAGAGGTTTTCCGGGATTCAACGGAGCAAGCGATCAGTTAGACTATAATTTCAACAGAGCAAGGCTTGCCTGGTATAATATTGACCAGATATTTTACGGTGCCGGACCTTCACCCGGAAATATAAGTGCAGACGAATTATCCAGGGCAGAAACAAGACAAATTAACTTTAGAGAACTCTTTCCAAATCAGGAGCTTGATGTAACCCAAAATGCATTGGTAAGGACGTTGGATTTGGCTTATTTCCCCAGTGAAAGAGGTGCTTATAACTTCTCTTCCGAAACAAATGATCAAACACTTCCAAACCCCGAAACTCGCTGGGGGGGAATCATGCGGGCATTAACAACAAATAACTTCGATCAGGCAAATGTAGAATACATTCAATTTTGGTTGATGGACCCTTATAAAAATTACTCCATTACCAATGAAGAAGGATTACCGGCAGGGGTTAATCCGCAAGACATTCAAAATCAGGTAGGGGAATTGTATTTTAATCTGGGAAACATTTCCGAAGATATTTTAAAAGATAATAGAAAAATGTACGAAAACGGCTTGCCAATTGACGGTCTTAAAACGGCATCTAATGTAGTCGGCACCGTATGGGGTGATGTTCCTTTAGCACAATCCATTCTATATGCTTTTGATGAATTAGACACTTCCAGGACGAATCAGGATTTAGGATTAGACGGCCTGACCGATGAAGAAGAAAGAGCAAAGTTTCCGGCATTGGCAGGTTTGGCAGATCCGGCGTCAGATAACTTTCAATACTTCAGGGGAGGTAATCTGGATGCCATAAATGCTTCTATCATTAGCAGATATAAATTATTTAACAATACACAGGGCAACTCGCCAACACTAAATCAATCTCCGGAATCTTTCCCCGTATCTTCAACTACCTACCCGGATGTTGAAGACATTAACAGAGATCAGACAATGAATACCGTAGAGAGCTATTATGAATATAAAGTTTCATTAAATAAAAGCGATTTGGTTGTAGGTCAAAACTTTATTGTGGACAGAAAAACAACCGAAATTACCCTGGAAAACGGTGCAACACAAAATACAAACTGGTATCAATTCAGGATTCCGATTAGAAGCGGAATTCCCGTCAATGGAATTTCAGATCTTAACAGTATTCGGTTCATAAGAATGTTTTTGACAAAGTTTAGAATGCCTGTCGTATTGCGTTTTGGGGAGTTAGGCTTAGTGCGGGGAGACTGGAGAAGGTACGTAAGGACACTCGACCCTGCCATTAATCCCGATAGGGAATTAACCCAAACCGAACTCAATAATTTTGAAGTAGGCGTTGTTAATATCGAACAAAACGAAGGACGTTATGTGTTGCCTCCCGGAATTGTCAGAGAACGCTTACAGGGAAGTACTACTGTACAACAACAAAATGAACAGTCAGTCTCTTTAAAGGTAACCAATCTGCCTCAAAATAAAATAAGAGCTATTTATAAAAACGTTAGCATAGATCTTAGAAGATATAAACAATTAAAAATGTTTATGCATGCAGAACCTCTTATGATTAATGGGGTTGAAGATGATGAGCTGGTTGCAATTATTCGCTTAGGAACAGATTTAAATGACAACTTCTATCAAATTGAATTGCCTTTAAAAATCTCTCCAAACGGAAGTTTAAATCCCTTAGATGTATGGCCGGAATTGAATAGTTTAGATGCTACTATTGAAAATTTCGGTAGGATTAAACTGGAAAGAGATGCCATACCAAACATAGCTATCAATGAATTATACCCTGTTCCTACTCCTTCGGATCCGCGGGAATTAATTATACGGGTAAAAGGAAACCCTACAATGGCTCAGATACGAACCATTATGCTGGGAGTGAAAAACACTGCTGCCAGAAATAAAAGTGCGGAAATTTGGTTCAATGAAATGCGTTCCTCCGGATTTGACAATGAAGGCGGGTGGGCTGCTGTAGTAAATGCCGATGCTAATTTTGCGGATATTGCAAATGTCAATGTTACCGGAAGAATACAAACTATTGGCTTTGGAAATGTAGAAGATCGGGTAAATCAGCGATCTTTGGATGAGGTAAAACAATACAATATTACAACCAGTGTAAATCTCGGTAAAATGATGCCTAAAAACTGGGGGGTGCAATTGCCGATGAATTATAGTATAGGAGAAGAATTTAAGAATCCGAAATTTGATCCGCAATACCAGGATGTAGTGCTTAGTGAAGCAGCTCAATCTAATCCCAATAGTCGATTTTCAGGAGATTATACAAAAAGAAGAAGTATTAGTTTTATCAATGTAAAAAAGAACAGAAGCTCACAGTCAACCAAAACACCGAAATTTTATGATGTGGAAAATCTTACTGCCTCATACGCTTTTAATGAGGAATACCGCAGAGATTATAATATAGAAGGATATACAAATAAAACTGTCATAGCTTCGGCTTCCTACAATTTTAGTCCCAGGTCCGAGTTCATAGAACCTTTTAAAAAGATGAGTGTCTTTAAAAGTAAATATTTACAATTGTTAAGAAATCTTAATATCAATCTCATACCAAAGACCATCGCGGTAAATTCAAGAATCAATAGAAATTTCAGTGAACAACGTTCCAGAAATTTAGTCGATAACGGTTTGTCTGCTCAACCCAGGTTGACACAAAGAAGGTATTTGTTTGATTGGGATTATACGATTGGCCTGGATATTACCAAATCGGTTTCGCTAAACTTTAATGCAACCAATAGTTATATTTATGACAGCTTCGGATCTGACGAAGATATAGAAATTTTTGACAGATTTTTTTTAGTGGGAAGACCCGACCATTACCATCAAAAATTAAACGCTACCTATAAATTACCGATCGATAAAATACCTTATCTGAATTTTATTACCGCTGATTATGGTTATACTGCTGACTTTGATTGGAGAGCTGCTTCTCAGAGTAATGTGGATCTAATTGGAAATTTGATCCAAAATGCAAATACTCATAATGTGAATACTACATTAAATTTTGCCAGATTATACAGAGATATAAAATTAGAAAACCTGATCACAAAAAAGAATAAAAGAAACCAAACGTCCGAAAAATCAACAGATGCTCCCAGGCAGGTAAAGAATACCAAGAAAAAGAAATCCATAGGGCGAAAAATTTTAAAAGGGTTTTATGATATTGTTACAGCCGTTAAAACAGGAAAGATCAGCTATTCGGAAAACAATGGCCAATTATTACCGGGATATATTCCTGAATTTGGATTATTAGGTGGTGCGCCAACTGCCTTTGCTTTTGGTAGCCAGGTAGATATTAGAACAAAAGCCTTGCAAAACGGCTGGTTGGTTTCACGCCACCCGGACAGTGCATACATAAATAAAACCTATAGCAGAGCACATTATAACAAACTAGATTACAACTTTTCGCTAAAACCTCTTAAAGATCTAAATATAGAAGTAAGAGGAAATAAAATAAAAACCAGAGATCTGACACAGCAAATAGATTTAATTACAGGAAATACACAGCTGGAAGATACACCTGTTTTTGAAACAGGGAACTTCAGCACCAGTTTTTCAATGTTTTCCACTTCGTTCAAAGACAGTGATCAGTTATTTCAATTATTTAGAAATTACAGAACGATTATAGCAAACAGATTAGCTACCGAAACTGGGCTGCCTGTGAGTGGGTACCGGGAAACTTCTCAGCAGGTTTTATTACCGGCATTTATTGCGGCATATTCGGGTAAAGACCCTAATGAAGTAAATACGGGGTTGTTTAGAAATATTCCTATCCCCAATTGGACGTTACGATATAACGGATTAATGAAATACAAATGGTTTAAAAAGAATTTCTCTAACTTTTCCATAACTCACGGCTATAATTCTTCTTATACGATTTCCAGTTTTACTAACAATTTTCAGTACGATATTAACAACCCTACGGCAACAAATTCATCGGGAAGTTACCATCCGGAATTATTAGTTTCCACAGCAACTCTGGTAGATGAATTTTCACCTTTGATTAAAGTAGATATGAAAATGAAAAATTCGTTTTCATTTACCGGAGAAATTAGAAAAGACAGAACACTCACCATGAACTTTAACAATAATACCCTTACTGATATTAAAGGAACAGAATATGTTTTTGGTATTGGTTATGTCATTAAAGATGTGAAACTAACCACCCGTTTTACCGGTAAAAAGCAAATCTTAAAAGGGGATATTAATATTCGTGCAGATGCGTCTTTAAGAGACAATCTAACACTCATCAGAGCCATTGATAGGGAAAATGACCAAATTAGCGGAGGACAAAAATTATTTTCATTAAAATTAACTGCAGATTACAGATTAAGTAGTAATTTAACAGCGTCGTTTTATTACAACCATCAAACGTCTAAATATGCTATTTCCACAACATTCCCAAGGCAGACGATTAACGGCGGATTTAACATCATTTATAATTTAGGAAATTAATAAAATGAATACAAATGAATACTCCATCAGAATTAAAATACACTAAAGACCATGAATGGGTTAAAATTGACGGCGATATAGCCACCATCGGAATTACGGATTTTGCACAAAGCGAATTAGGCGATATTGTCTACGTAGATGTAGATACGGTAGATGATACAGTAGAGAAAGATGAAGTTTTCGGATCGGTAGAAGCCGTTAAAACAGTATCGGATTTATTTATGCCTTTAACCGGAGAAGTCATTGAATTTAATGAAGCATTGGAAGACGACCCGGAGTTGGTAAATACCGACCCCTATGGGAAAGGGTGGATGATAAAAGTAGCCATAGCAGACTCATCTCAAATAACAGCATTATTAGATGCCGAATCGTATCAGGATTTTATTAAGGTGTAGTATTTTATACATTTCCATAACAATTACTATTTCAATTCTGTTTTTGAGTTTGGCTCATATACCTTCTGAATTCGTTGTAGACATATCAAATTTAGATAAGATTCAGCATTTTTTTGCCTATGTAGTGCTCACCATAAGTTGGCTGATAACAAAAAATGTAAAATTTAAAAAAATAACCAATAGCTCTATTGTTATCATCTGTTTTGTGTTTGGTATAATTATTGAAGTATTACAAGGAAGCATAACCACATATAGAAGTCCCGGTTTTTTAGATATCGTTGCAAATTCGACAGGTATCATAACCGGGTTTATACTTTTTAGAACTTTCATTCAAAAAAACGGATATTTAATATGAAAGGTTGTGAATGAAATAATAATTTAGTTAAATTAGCACTCTATACAAAACTTTTTAAAATGGAAATCAAGAAAAACCCAAAATCAAACTTAGAAAATTACAGCAAGATTTTTGTACAGCTAGGTTTGGTTTTAGCACTTTTTATTACATACGTAGCCATTGAAAAGAAAAATTACGATAAACAATATGGAGATTTAGGTGATTTGAATCTGAATGCTGACTTGGAAGAAGAAATTCCAATTACGGAACGAATAGAGCCTGTTAAACCAAAAGAACCGCCACCACCTACTCCTGAAAAAATTGAGGTTGTAGAAGATGAAGAAGAGGTAGAAGAAACAGTAATTGAATCTACGGAAACAGATGAAACCGAAGCTGTTGAGGTAGAAGAAATTGAAGAGGTGGAAGAAGCGGAAGAGGTTATAGAAGATGTACCTTTTGCAATTATAGAACAAGTACCTACATTTCCCGGGTGCAAAGGAAATAAAAATGAATTGAGGAAATGTTTTGGTAAAAAAGTGCAAAAGCACTTTACTCGTAAATTTGACTCGGAACTGCCTAATGAATTAGGAATGTCTTCCGGAAGAAAGAGGCTGGCTATGCAATTTAGAGTGGATGAAAAGGGAAATATAACAGATATAAAAGCCAGGGCTCCTCATCCCATATTAGAAAAAGAAGTTATACGAGTAATGAAGTTATTACCTAAAATGAAGCCCGGAAGACAAAGAGGCAAACCGGTAGGAGTAAAATATTCTCTTTCTATCAGAGTTGATGTAGAATAAATGTTTAATTTAAAAATTTTGGATTTCCCCCGATAAAGTGAACTAAAAATAAATCAACTTGTTTGCCGCTGGACTAGGGTTGTTTCTACTTTTTCAGATGTGATCTCCGAAACACCCATTCTCAATTTATTTAATAGCATACAGGCTGCTTTTTCTCCGATACTGATCCCTTGCTGATTCAAAGTAGTTAATCGAGGGGTTAAATTACTTGCCGTTTTTTCACTGGCATATCCTATAATTGCCAATTCTTTCGGAATTTTTTTATGTAGCTTTTTTGCTACTCGAATAGCTGCCAAAGAAGCATCTTCATCCAAAGCAATAATGGCATCTGTAGGACGACTTATAAGTTGTTTTTCTATCAGCATGCCTATAGTCTCCGAAGTGCCCTCTAGTTGCACTCCGTTTTCCATAGCATTCAGATAACCCTTTGCTCTTGATTTTCCAACACTTAAATTTTGAATGGTCGTGGCCAATACAATTTCTTTCCTTTCGCTTGCCAGTAGTTTTTTGGTGGTATCAAATAAAACCTGATCATCATTAACCAATACTTTGTCACAATTAAAATTTTTAATCACTCTGTCAAACATTACCATGGGTTTTTTCAATCGCGCTACCTTGTGAAAATGTGAAAATTCTTTATGAACTTGTGTTTCCTCTGCCAACGCAACAATAAACCCGTCTACAAGGCTATTGGAAAACGTATCTATTGCACTCACTTCTTTATCCAAAGATTCATTTGTAATACTCACAATAATATGATAATCAGAATCTGCAATCACTTTTTCAATACCAAATAATACCTCTGCAAAAAAATAGTTCTGAATATTGGGAATAATGACTCCTATAGTATCTGTTTTCCCGGATTTTAAATTCATCGCTATTTTATTGGGTTGATAATTATATAATTTGGCAGTTTCCCGGATCCTGGCTTTTGTCTCAGTACTAATTTCATGACTGTCATTCAATGCTTTCGAAACCGTAGAAATAGAAACCCCTAAGATTTTGGAGAGCTCTTTTAGAGTAATAGTTGCTGACATATATTATAAAATAATATTTAAGTAAGTGATAAAATAATTTTCAGACTATTTAAAACATAAAAATACTATTTTTCTATGAGACCATATATGTCGGTTACCATTTATAACAGTAGCATCCGAAACTTTAGAGATAAGACCATTTTACTACTAAGATTAAAAACAATAGAGACCAGAACAAAGAGAGCTTGTTTTGAAAGTCAATGAGTCTACACTCTTGCATCTAAAAGCGGAGCGGTCTTTTATCATAGAACACGGACAGAGCAGTGTATTTATAATTAAAATTAGATTGCCATTAAAAAGGTCTTTAATATATTTGATTTTTGATATATTTTACTCAATGAAAAACGGTTATTCTTTTCGTGTCATCACAGGTATGGCCTTACTTCCAAACTTTCCGATTTTCAAACTTGAAATGATTTTATTATGGACGATTTTACAACATACGCCAAGCTGGGATTTTATCATGTATTGGATTTTACTGCCTATGACCACATCCTTTTTTTGATTGTATTAGCTGTCGTATATAGTTTTAACGAATGGAAAAAAGTTCTTTGGCTGATTACTTTTTTTACAGTGGGGCATTCTCTTACCTTATTACTCTCTGCTTATGGTATCCTGTTTGACTTGAATGATAAAAACGTAAAAGTTATAGAATTTTTAATTCCGCTGACCATTTTTATTACCGGAGCTATTAATATTTTTAACCTAAATGCTATCAAAGGGATCAAAGACAATACAAATATAGTATTGGCTTTCGTCTTTGGGCTTATTCATGGCCTGGGTTTTTCTAACTATATCACCCGTTTGGTTACAGACTCTGATAATAAGTTTCTGCTTTTAACAGAATTTGCTCTGGGAATTGAAGCCTCTCAAATTGTAATTGTTTTTTGCATCTTATTATTAGGATTTGCTTTAAAAACCTTCTTAAATGTAAGTAAAAGAGATTGGATACTCGTTACCTCCGCCATTGTCATAGGGTTTGTAATTCCTATGATGATAGTACATGTTTTTTGGTAAATTATTAACTTAGTACTATTACATTTTCTGTACATTAGCCCATGAGTAAAAAACAATTAAAATATGATATTGCTTATTTAAAAATGGCAATGGAATGGGCAAAATTATCGTATTGTAAAAGAAAACAGGTGGGTGCTTTAATCGTAAAAGACAGAATGATTATTTCAGACGGGTATAATGGAACTCCTTCCGGTTTTGATAATGATTGCGAAGATGAAGACGGATTGACCAAATGGGAAGTATTACATGCGGAAGCAAATGCTATTTTAAAAGTAGCAGCTTCTGCACAGTCCTGTAAAGGTGCTACCTTATATATCACCTTATCTCCTTGTATCCATTGTAGCAAGTTAATCCACCAAGCAGGAATAAAAAGAGTTGTCTACGCTAAAGCATATCGGGATGTATCCGGAATTGGTTTTTTAAAAAAAGCAGGTGTTGATGTTGAACTAATATCTATAGCAAATGACAAATAAGAATAACCTTCCTATATATTTATCTCTGGCTACCATTTTAGGAATTGTGATAGGGGTATTATTTAATGGCTCCGGAAGTAGCCTGTCTTTGACAGGGACAACAAGTAGTGAAGCAAAAATAAAACGCTTAATTGATTATATACAAAGAGATTATGTAGATAATGTAAATACCGATGAATTATTAGATGGAGCGATTACTCAAATATTAGGCAAACTGGACCCGCATTCTGTTTATATTCCGAAGGAAAGCCTACAACAAGTTACCGAGAACATGCAGGGAAATTTTGTTGGTATTGGCATACAATTCAGGATGGTAAAAGATACAGTTACGGTGATTCAAACCATTAAAGGAGGGCCTAGTATCAGAGGCGGAATCAAAGCGGGAGACCGAATTTTGATTGCGAATGAGGATACCTTATATGGAAAAAACCTCCCTTCCGGCAAGATACCAAAATTCTTAAAAGGAAAACCGGATACGGAGGTATCTCTGACCATTTACAGAAAATCGAACGACTCTGTTTTCAATACCAGTATCAATAGAGGGAAAGTGGCCATAAAAAGTGTAGACCTTGCCTATATGATAAATGGTAAATTAGGCTATATTAAACTAAATCGTTTTGCAAAAACAACCTATAACGAATTTAAAGCTGCTCTGGACTCTCTGTTAAATCAGGGAATGAAAACTCTTGTTCTGGACCTTCGTGGAAACGGCGGAGGGTTTATTGATATTGCTAATAAAATTGCAGATGAATTTTTAGAAGAAGATAAGTTGATCGTTTTTACAAAAAATAATAAAGGCCGTATAGATAAATCTTTTGCCACCTCCAAAGGTGCTTTTGAGAAAGGTCGCTTATATGTATTGATTGATGAAAGTTCCGCTTCCGCATCGGAAATTGTTGCCGGAGCTTTGCAAGACAACGATAAAGGAACCATTATAGGAAGACGCTCCTTTGGAAAAGGATTGGTACAAGTAGAAATGAATTTGGGAGACGGATCTGCAGTAAGATTAACCACAGCAAGATATTATACTCCAACGGGAAGATCTATTCAGAAACCTTATGCTAAAAATGGAAATTACCGGCAAGATTATACAAACCGATTAAGAAATGGCGAACTGCTGTACAAAGATAGTATTCCGTTTGTAGATTCTTTACAATATAGTACACCCAAAGGAAAAATTGTATATGGCGGTGGCGGCATTATTCCGGATGTATTTATCCCTATTGATACGACAACATATCTAAACAACTTTTACTTTAGAACCATTAATGATTTTGCTTTTGATTATGTGGACAATAACAGAAATAATATCGCTTCAAAATGGCCTTCCATAGGGCGTTTTGTAAAAGAATTTGATGCAAACCGAAAAGTTTCCGATGCGTATTTTTCTAAGGTAACGGACGGAGAGCCTTCTTATAAAACCAAACAAACTATCAGAAGGTATTTAAAAGCTTCAATTGCCAACGAACTTTTTAGTGATGTCGGATTTAACAGAATTATTCACCAGAAAGATAAAATGCTTCAGAAAGTACTGGAATTGGAAAATACTATAGAATAGCCTTATTTTGTGATAATGACGACTATCAATTTATCAAACAAAAAAAAAATTTACTTTGCATCTGACCATCATTTGGGAGCTCCTACCCGAGAAGCAAGTTTACTAAGAGAAAAAAAGTTTGTTGCTTGGTTAGATAGTATTAAAAAAAAAGCAGCAGCTATTTTTATTTTAGGCGATTTATTTGATTTCTGGTTCGAATATAAAACAGTCGTTCCTAAAGGCTTTGTACGCGTATTGGGAAAACTGGCAGAAATTAGAGATAGCGGGATTCCCATATTTTTTTTCGTAGGAAATCACGATTTGTGGATGCGCAATTATTTTGAAAAAGAGTTACAGATTCCCGTATTCTATAAACCAAAAGAGTTTTCTATAAATAATGCATCTTTTCTCATCGGCCACGGAGACGGACTAGGTCCGGGAGATAAAGGGTATAAGTTTATGAAGAAAATATTTACCTTCTCCTTGTTTCAATGGATGTTTAGATGGCTGCACCCGGATCTTGGTATGAAATTAGGGCATTATTTTTCTGTAAAAAATAAATTGATTTCAGGAGATACCGATACTACGTTTTTAGGAGAAGAAAACGAGTGGTTAGTACAATATTGTAAAAAAAAGCTTACCGAAAAAAAATACCATTATTTTGTATTCGGACATAGGCACTTACCTTTGGAAATTGAATTGGAAGATAATTCCACATATATCAACCTGGGAGATTGGGTTTCCTATTTCACTTTCGGATCTTTTGATAAAAATGGATTCTCGTTAGAAAAATATGAATAATACGGATCAATCCGAAAACTTGTGGGATTTTAAAGATATTATTGAAAACATTTAAGTTGAGTCAATCGCAAAAGCATCATTCAATAGAGTTTAAAAACTTAATAAACAGTTATTTAATGGATATTCATTTAAAAAAAATCTGAAATGATAAAATTTTTATTCAAGTCTTCCCCACAACTTTTTTGGGATCTGTCTCGTCCTAAAATAGGGCTACAGTTAATTATTAAAATTTATGCTACATTTTTGTGCACGTAATTAGGTGTTTTATAATCTAAAGATAAATGTAATCTTTTATTATTATATAATTTGATTGCATTTTTTGTTGCTTTTTTGGCGTGATTGATATTTGTAAATGTTTGGTCGAGGAAGAATTCATCTTTTAAAATTCCGTTAACTCTTTCGGCCATTGCGTTTTCGTAGCAATGATTTTCTTGGGTCATACTGATTTGTATCTTTTTTCTTTTCAAAATTTGAGTATAAACATTGCTACAATATTGTATTCCTCTATCAGAATGATGTATGATTTCTTCGGTATTTTTAGTTTGATAAATAGCTTTATTTAAAGCTCTAACACAGCCTTTAAGTTCTAAACTATCACTAATATCATAGCCTACTATTTTTCTTGAATACATATCAGTAATAAGTGCTAAATAACAAAATCCATTTATAGTTCTTATATAGGTAATATCCGAAGCCCAAACTTGGTTAGGTCTATTAATGATCAGGTCTTTTATGATATTTTTATATTTATAAAAACGATGGTAAGAGTTGGTTGTTTTAGAAGAATATTTTTTCCTTCTAATTAACAAATTATTTTCTTTTAAGATTCTAAATAACTGGTCTCTACCTATATTTATATTCTGTTTCCTAAAATCATTATGTAAGGATTTCATTAGCTTTCTAGTACCTTATCTGGGTAATGTTTTCCTGCTTTTTTTAACAAGCATTATTACATTTTGTTCTATTTGTTTTTTAAGAACAAACCTTTTTTGATATTTGTAATAAGCATCTCTTTTTAACTCGAAAGCATTACAAATAGTAGCGATGGCGTACCTTCTTTTTTTTCTATTAATCGGTGCTATTTTCATTAAGGCTTTATGTTTAAGTTTTTTTTTAATTCTTCAACATTTTTATAGCCAAGATTTTCAGCAGCTACTTCAAGATAACTATCATTCACAAGTTTATCTAGATCCTTTTTAATAAGAAGATCTTTGAGTTGTTTTAGCTCTTTTTGAAGGGCTTTAATACGGGATAATTCGTCGTCTGTTTGCACGGTTACACGGGTGTTCATTAAATCTTTACGGTCATATTTTTTAATCCATACGTTTATCGTACTAGATTGTATGCCGTAAGTTAAGGCAATTTGTCTTTTGGAATGGTTTCCTTTGGTAAGTTCTGCTAATACTTTGAGTTTAAAACTCTCACTATAACGTCTTACATATCCATCATTTTTATACATATACTTGTTGTTTTTTGTATACATATTTCAGGACGGGTCATTAATGTGGCTAACGGTTTCGTATATGAAAAGTAGCGGGCTTAAAAGTGCTAACTTTTCAGTTTTGTACGGAGTTTATTTAATGACTACAAAATTTAGCCTCTTGTAGCCATTGAATTTATACCATGTTGGTAGCTGTTTATTTTAATCAACTGTCATAGTACATTTTGTACAAGAACCACCTTTACAATATTTAACACCCCACGAACTATCTGCCGTACAGCCACTATTCCCACTTTCGCAGTTACATGAATGCCCCCCTTCATGTGTCAAAGGAATAAATCTGTTAGATTGCATCATTTCAGGCTTTAAATCATTTGTACTCACTGCATAGATAAATTTATAACCGTACATTTTCATTTTCACAAGCATAATATTATTAATGTCAGATTTTTTTGCATTGGCGTTATCAACATAATTGATAGCTTTAGAATACCTATCACCATAAATTGATTTGGCATACTTTTGAAATTCACTTCTTAAATTCAAGACTAATTTTTCAGGCATATAGTCTAAATTTTCAAACTCTTTATCTGTTGAAGGGCTTAAGTGAATATCTTTTTTTATTATAAATAAATTTTCTTTATTAATGTTTCTATTTGCGTTGTTAGTGAATTGTCCTGTACATTGTCCAGTACAACTTCCATGACTGCAACCATAATTACCTCTAACATAAAAAACGTCACAACCATTTGAACCTGAGCAAGTACAAGTGTAAGAAGTTTCAGAATAATACACAAACCTATTATTATTGACTTCCACTAAAACATAACCTTTCGGGAGAATTATTTTAATTGTTGATTTATTGATTTTTTTAACAATTGAACCCTCTGGAAGTTTTAAACCATCAACTGCAGAGTTTTTAGAAGTATCCGGAAACTCAACTTTTTGAATATCCAACTTTTTTGAAATTGGATTTTCTACTTTTTCAATTTCAGATTCATTTGTACAGCTTACAATAAATAAAATACTTACAATAAATAAGCTTATTTTTTTCATGGTTTTTAAAATTTAATGCTCCATTTAAGGTCTTGAGCGGTTAGTTTTCGACCTTTCAATAGTTCGGTTTTTAGGGAAGCTTACAATTCAATTTCAATATATTGTTTGTTCTCAAGGTTCAATCTCTTTTAAGTGAGTGGCTTTAGTTATTTTAATATACAACTTTTCTTTTTTCAGAACCTCTAATTTTAAAGCAATATTGTCCTCAAATGGCTACCAACTACCGGATATTTCTTTTTACAGGCATTTTTTTGGATACCTCCATACCATAAACAAAAGGCATTTATTTATTGCCTGATTATGCCTCTTGTTTTACTCAAAAAAAATTGATGCTAAAAATTGTTCAAAAGATAAAGATTCTAGGGGTATAGGGGTTATTAAAATTATCATTACGAACTTGTTTAAACTTTTTCAATTTGCTAAAAACTTCTAATTTTCGCTTAAATTCAAAAAGTTTAAACGAGTTCTACAACAAACCTATAAAAATATTTCTTTATATCCAATGTTGTGTTTAAAAAAAATGAGAATGTTTTTCTTTTAACATGAAAAAGCTATACTGCAAATTCCTCTAAAAACTGAGGAAATAGCTTTATTTTAGAAAAAATAAAAACCAACATTATGAACTTTCCAATATCCGATCAAAAAAAGATATCAGACGTCATAATAGACCATCAATAATTTGTTTATGTTTTTGGTAAAATTACGGTAAAAACAGTTCCGATACCTTCTTCGGATATAAAACTTATGGATCCGTCATAGGCTTCTATAATGTTTTTTATCATAGGCAGTCCAAGCCCCATTCCGCTTGTTTTTGTGGTAAACTTAGGCTCGAAAATCAAATGTTTTACAGCATCTTTGATTCCTTTTCCGTTATCGGAAACGTCAATTTTTATATGTTCACCCATATCCCGTACTTCTACATCTATTTTTGGATTTTCCATACCTTCTACTGCCTGAATGGCATTTTTTATCAAGTTGGTAACAATACGTATCAATTGTGTTTTGTCTAAATGTGCATGAAGTGATGTTACCTCCGGTATATAAGAAATATAGGCTTCATTAAAAATATCCAATACCATTTTTACTACGGCAATTATTTCTATCTCTTCTTTCTTCTGTTGGGGCATTTTGGCGAAATCAGAAAAGGCAGACGCAATAGAACTCATAACATCTATTTGCTGGATTAATGTTTCCGAATATTCTTTTAATTTTTCTTTGCAATCTTTATCTTCCGGATCAAACTTTCGTTCAAAACTTTGTACACTTAAACGCATTGGAGTTAAAGGGTTTTTGATCTCATGCGCTACTTGCTTTGCCATTTCTCTCCAGGCTTGTTCACGTTCACTTTGGGCCAGTTTTACAGCACTTTCTTCGAGTTCATCAATCATATTATTATATGCTTCAACCAATGTTATGATTTCTGAACTTGCTACATCCAGTATAATCTTTTCATTTCTTTTATTTAGCCTGGTTTTATGCATTTTGTCAGAAATTGTTTTTAAAGATTGTGTAATATAGCTTGATAAGAAATAAGCCATAGCGATAGCGATTAAAAACATAAAAAAATAGACAACCCCTAATCTGGACAAAAACTCCTGAAGCTCTCTTTCTTCTTCGGCATTATCTTGTGTAAACTGTAATCGGAGAATACCTATTGGCTTAAATGTAATATCTTTTAGATAGGTATAAGAAGACTGGTAACTAAGCCCTTTAAAATTAACGGTTGTTTTTAAAATACGGTGATCTTCATTACCGGCGAGTTCGGAAATGATTTCGGAACTTAAAGAAGCTTTAACAGTATCCCGGATAGTATTGGTAATAACAGAAGCTTTTAAAAATACTCCTTTCAGATCATAGATGGTGATATCCAAATTATGTATGTAAGAGATTTCATAGATGCTTTTTTGAAAAATCATAACCAAATCTTCGGTAGTAACAGGAATGTGATCTTCTTTTTGTAATTCTAAATTGATTCGCTTTTTTATATTCTCCTCTTTACGACCAAACCGTTGTACCTGATACTCTTTTGTTTGCTCGTCGTATTGATATATAGTAACGGTAACAATTAAGACAGAAGCCAGAAGCACCAACAAAATCATTGCCAGAAAGATGCGAATCCTCAGCGATATGTTTTTGAATATGTTCAACTTATTCTTTTATAATTTGTTTGGTTTTCATCAGTAATAGATCATCCGACTCACCATCTTTATCCCGATCGTATTTACTAATTGCTTTAAACCCGTTTTTTATTTTTTCTACATAGTATGCCTCTCTGATATTTCTTTCGTTGTAAAAAAAATCAAGATACAGAGAATCTCCTTTTATGTGCCATGTGCCGGATGTATCTCCATACCTTTCGCCCTCTTTGTCAACAGACCATGTTGTAAATGTTCCGTCATGATGATAGGAAGATTGTACAATACGTTCCGGATGATTTTCAAAGGTATCTTCAAAAACAGAAGTCGTATCTGATTTTTGAAATGTCGGCATCTCTATTTTTATATAGGTAGTTTGCCAGAAACCAACCAGATATTCCTTGAGTTTTTTTTCTTTTTGACAAGAAATAAGCAAAACTCCAAAGAAAGTAAAAAAAAAGATAGTGATAGGCCTCATTGTGATTTTATAAAATAATATTACAAGATACAAATTCGATTTAACTTTGAAGTTTTCATACTTTAATAGTGATGGTTCAATAGAGGTTTTGACAGCTCCTATTTTCTAAGTGAACTCATTTAAACTTTTTGGATTTAAGCGAACATTAGAAGTTTTTAGCTTTTTTGAGTTGCATAGCAGCCGCTACGGAAGAGGAAAAAGCTAAAAACAGCAATTTTTTAGCAAATTGAAAAAGTTTAAATGAGTTCAGTAGCATACAAAAAAAACCTCCATTAAAAACCGTCATACTGGATTAAAAACCATACAAAACCGTATGGGCTTTATATTTTTTTTAAAAATAGATTCAAAAACAAAAAAATAGTCAAAAAATTTCATGATTTTTGTGTAGTAGTAGCATACTTTGAAAAAAGTTAGTTTTATGATTCTGTTTCTTAAGCAAAAAGATGTAAAAAATGGTTGTGGAGCTTTATTGTTAATGCTCTCTTTAAATAAAGACTATATATGAATTGGGAACAACTCCTTTCTCTCAAACGATTTGGAGATACACAAAAAAGAGAACGAACGGCACAAGATGAAACCAGATTGGGTTTTGATGTAGATTTTGATCGAATCATCTTTTCGTCCTCATTCCGGAGTTTACAGGATAAAACACAAGTTATTCCACTATCTGAAACCGATTTTGTACATACCAGACTGACTCACAGTTTGGAAGTATCTGTTGTGGGCAGAACCTTAGGAAGAAGAGTAGGAAAAGAGTTGTTAAAGAAATATCCGCATTTAACAACCGCAGGATATACCTTTAATGATTTTGGCGCAATCGTTGCGGCGGCTTCACTAATGCATGATATTGGAAACCCTCCCTTTGGCCATTCCGGAGAAAAAGCAATTGGCGAATATTTTAAAACAGGAAACGGATTAAAATACAAATCAGATATAACAGATAAAGAGTATCAGGATTTAATCGATTTTGAAGGGAATGCAAACGGGTTTAAAATTTTGACAGAAAAAAGGGAAGGGATTTCCGGAGGTATGCGCTTGTCTTATGCAACTTTAGGAGCTTTTTTAAAATATCCGAAAGAATCATTACCTAAAAGACCCACAACACATATTGCAGACAAAAAGTATGGTTTTTTTCAATCGGAAAAAGCTGCTTTTTTAGATGTTGCAAACAATTTGGGATTACAGCAAAAATCGACAGCAGATACTATTTCGTTCTATAGGCATCCCCTGGCTTATTTGGTAGAAGCGGCAGACGATATTTGTTATACCATTATCGATTTTGAGGATGGAATAAACTTAGGATTGATTGAAGAAGCATTTGCTTTGGAGTACCTAATCAAATTAGTGAAAGATACTATTGATACTAAAAAGTACCATTTGTTAAAATTTAAAAAAGACCGTGTAAGTTATTTAAGAGCTTTAGCTATTAATACATTGATTAATGAAGCCGTTGCTATTTTCTTAGAGAATGAAACCGCAATTCTAAAAGGGGGCTTTGAAAAATCTTTGCTGAACAAATGTAAGTATGAGGCACAAATTAACGACATTATTAAAATAAGTATTCGAAAAATTTATTTGAGCAATGAAGTTGTAGAAAAAGAAGTGGGAGGATATAAAATTATTGCAGACTTATTAGATGTCTTTATAAATGCAGTACATAATGAATATTCGGGAACCGCATCTAATTATGATAGACTTATGCTGAACTTGTTGCCTTATGAATTCAGAGTTATTCATAGCGATGTGTATACCATGCTACTTATGATTTGTACTTATGTGTCAAGAATGTCAGACAGCTATGCTACAAAACGCCATAAAAAAATCAAAGGTATGCTCATTTAATGTTAGAAAACGTAAATGTATTTGCTGAAAACACTTTTAAATAGATAAAATGAGAAAAAAAGTACTACTATTTGTAATGGTCTTTCTGGGGGTAAGTACCCTTTATATTATCAATAGAGAAAACCATAAAGAAAAAAAGAGAGTTGCCTTTATTGAATATTTAAATAACCATCCATATTCAAAAAGAAAAATAATCTCTAAAGGAGAGTTAAAAAAGATTCCAAAAAAAGATCGACCGGACCTGGCATTTGAACAAGATTTTTTGAGAACAATGGATCCGGAAACAAGAACGGTTCCTCAAGATAAACTAATACATGCTATTAACATTGCGAATCAACTTAATGAAACAAACAGAAATACTGATTTTAATTGGGAGTCCAGAGGTCCCGGAGAAGTAGCGGGAAGAACGAGGGCAGTAATGTTTGATCCTAATGATAATACAAACACAAGAGTTTTTGCCGGAGGAGTAGGAGGAGGTATTTGTATGAATAATGATATTACCAGTGCAGCTTCTACTTGGTCACAAGTAAGTCCAAATATGTCCAATTTTGCCATATCGGCGTTAGCGTACGACCCTGTCAATACAATGACTTTTTATGCCGGAACAGGAGAAGGCTGGGGAAATATTGACGCTATAAACGGAGGGGGTATATGGAAAAGTACAGATGGAGGTACTAACTGGACTAATCTGGCGTCTACTACAGATTTTGAATTTGTCTATGATATAGTAGTAAGAAATGAAAGTGGATCTGCTGTTATTTATGCCAGTATGAGAGACTCTCAAAATACGAGTTCGTCAGGGACGGATCTATTCCGATCTACTGATGGAGGAACTACCTGGGCAAACGTTTCGGAAGTTCCTGTAAGAGATTTGGAAATTGCAGCTGACAATACAATTTGGGCAGGCGATGCCGTCGGAAATATTCTTTCTTCTACAGACGGAACTACCTGGACAATTCGGTATACGAGCACAGTTACAACGCCGCGTCGTGTAGAAATCGCTTTAGCACCTTCCAATGCTTCGGTTGTCTATGCTTTGATTACAAATGAGAATGTATTTGGAGAATTTGTAAGATCATCGGATGCAGGACAAAATTGGACCTCTTTTTCAGGACCGAATGATGTTAATGACTGACCCGTCCTGAAATATGTATACAAAAAACAACAAGTATATGTATAAAAATGATGGATATGTAAGACGTTATAGTGAGAGTTTTAAACTCAAAGTATTAGCAGAACTTACCAAAGGAAACCATTCCAAAAGACAAATTGCCTTAACTTACGGCATACAATCTAGTACGATAAACGTATGGATTAAAAAATATGACCGTAAAGATTTAATGAACACCCGTGTAACCGTGCAAACAGACGACGAATTATCCCGTATTAAAGCCCTTCAAAAAGAGCTAAAACAACTCAAAGATCTTCTTATTAAAAAGGATCTAGATAAACTTGTGAATGATAGTTATCTTGAAGTAGCTGCTGAAAATCTTGGCTATAAAAATGTTGAAGAATTAAAAAAAAACTTAAACATAAAGCCTTAATGAAAATAGCACCGATTAATAGAAAAAAAAGAAGGTACGCCATCGCTACTATTTGTAATGCTTTCGAGTTAAAAAGAGATGCTTATTACAAATATCAAAAAAGGTTTGTTCTTAAAAAACAAATAGAACAAAATGTAATAATGCTTGTTAAAAAAAGCAGGAAAACATTACCCAGAGAAGGTACTAGAAAGCTAATGAAATCCTTACATAATGATTTTAGGAAACAGAATATAAATATAGGTAGAGACCAGTTATTTAGAATCTTAAAAGAAAATAATTTGTTAATTAGAAGGAAAAAATATTCTTCTAAAACAACCAACTCTTACCATCGTTTTTATAAATATAAAAATATCATAAAAGACCTGATCATTAATAGACCTAACCAAGTTTGGGCTTCGGATATTACCTATATAAGAACTATAAATGGATTTTGTTATTTAGCACTTATTACTGATATGTATTCAAGAAAAATAGTAGGCTATGATATTAGTGATAGTTTAGAACTTAAAGGCTGTGTTAGAGCTTTAAATAAAGCTATTTATCAAACTAAAAATACCGAAGAAATCATACATCATTCTGATAGAGGAATACAATATTGTAGCAATGTTTATACTCAAATTTTGAAAAGAAAAAAGATACAAATCAGTATGACCCAAGAAAATCATTGCTACGAAAACGCAATGGCCGAAAGAGTTAACGGAATTTTAAAAGATGAATTCTTCCTCGACCAAACATTTACAAATATCAATCACGCCAAAAAAGCAACAAAAAATGCAATCAAATTATATAATAATAAAAGATTACATTTATCTTTAGATTATAAAACACCTAATTACGTGCACAAAAATGTAGCATAAATTTTAATAATTAACTGTAGCCCTATTTTAGGACGAGACAGACAGTTCAATTCCGGCAGCAGATTTTACACGAAATCAGGCATGGTATGATCTTATCGCTGCAGTAAATCCGGGAAATGAAGATGAAGTTTATATCGGCGGAGTAAATGCTTTTAAAACAACTGAGGGATGGGGAAGCTGGTTAAAAATCTCCAGTTGGAGTAATACAAGGGATGCTTCGGTAAGTTTTGTACATGCAGATCATCATAATATCATTTTTAGACCAAATCATAACGATCAGCTAATTTTTGCCACCGATGGAGGTATATTTTATTGTCCGGATTTATCGATGATTCCTACCTCCGGACCTAATGCGTATGTAACAGGTATATTTCCCAGAAATTCACACTTTAATATTACTCAGTTTTATTCTGCAGCTATAGATCCGGTAAATACAAACGGTTTTCTTGGCGGAACTCAAGACAATGGAACTCAGTTATTTTCTCAACAAGGTTTCGGTGGTACGAATGAAATTTGGGGAGGAGATGGAGGTTTTTGTTTTATAGATCAAACCTTAGATGATGGTGCAAATGGATTATATAGAATTGTATCATTCACCGGAAATGCTTATTTCCTATTAGATTATACGAGTGGATCCCCGGTGTGGGTACGGTTAAACTCAGGCTCTGGAAGCTTTATCAACCCGGCAGATTATGATGATGTAAATAATATTTTATACTCATATGAGGCAGTAGGAATGATAACTGAAACAAGACTTAATACAGATAACAACTCACAAGGTTCGGGAAATACTTTTTTAGGGACTACTCAAAACCTCTCAATACCTGAGTTAACAACCGCAACAACGTATGTTAGAGTGTCTCCTTATAATGAAACTAACAGGGCCGTGTTTTTTGGTACACTGGGAAATCAGTTGATCAAAAGAACATCTGACGGAACCGTTACGAATATTTCTAATTCTAATGTGATTTCAGGTGCTGTTTCGTGTTTGGAAATAGGCGCATCAGATGATGAATTGTTGTTGACGTATTCAAATTATGGAGTTCAAAGTGTTTGGTATTCTGATAATGGAGGTACTACATGGCAAGACAAAGAAGGAAACTTACCTGATATGCCGGTACGGTGGGCTTTGTTTAACCCCTTAAACAGAAAAGAGGTATTATTGGCTACCGAGGTGGGTATGTGGAGAACGCTTGACATAACTGCAGGGTCTGTCGTTTGGGAACCTGTTGCTACAAATATGGGAAATGTGAGAGTAGACATGTTGCAATACAGGGAGAGTGATAATTTAGTTCTGGCAGCAACACATGGCAGGGGAATGTTTACTGCTAATTTTACAGCAGCTTCCGCCTCTGTTGATGAGGTTTTAGCAGATAAGAAATCGTTTACCATATACCCTACTATATCTAAAGGAAATTTTACATTATTTGCAAAAAACACCTTAGGAAAATCAAAAGTGGGTATATATGATATCTCAGGAAAGCAAGTATATACTGCTGATATAGATTTCGACAGCAATAGCAATCAACAAATTTCTGTGAACCTTACTTCAGGTATATATATCATAAACCTAACTGACGAAAATAAAAAGAAATCTTCAAGAAAAATGATTATAGAGTAACTGTAAATAGTTAGCAACTAAAATAGTTTTTTTATCTGCTAACTATTTTTTGTAATTTTTTTGCAATTGCTTGAGGGTCTAATCCTAAAATTTTTTGTAATTCATAAATGGTTCCGTGTGCTACAAATACATCCGGAATGCCTAAGATATCTATAGAAGCATCGTATTTATGTTGTGAAGCAAATGCTAAAACGGAGGAACCAAACCCTCCTTTCATAACCCCGTCTTCAATGGTTATAAGTATCTCGAACTTTTTAAAGATATCATGTAACAAAGCCTCGTCCAGTGGCTTGATAAAGCGTAAATCATAATGAGCAATATCAATATTCGAATCGAGTAAATCAAAAGCCTGTGTTATATTTTTTGAAATGGTTCCTACTGACAGCACAGCTGCTTTTCTACCTTCTTTTAAACAAACTCCTGTTCCTGTTTTAATTTTTTTAAATGGTTGCCTCCAATTTTTAATATCTCCTTTTCCTCTGGGATAGCGAATTGCAATCGGATGATCTATCCCTAATTGTGACGTATATAAGATATTTCGAAATTCAATTTCATTTCTTGGTGCACAAATGATCAGGTTTGGAATGCAATTTAAATAGGCAATATCAAAAACGCCATGGTGTGTAGCCCCGTCTCTACCTACTAAACCGGCCCTGTCTATGCAAAAAATTACCGGTAAATTTTGTAAAGCAACATCGTGGATAACTTGGTCATATGCTCTTTGCAAAAATGTGGAGTAAATGACACAAAAAGGAACCATTTTCCGGGTAGCAAATCCTGCTGCCAATGTTACGGCGTGTTGTTCGGCAATCCCCACATCAAAAGTTCTCTCGGGGAATTTCCGCATCATCAGGTTTAAAGAGCTGCCTGTTAGCATAGCAGGGGTAATGGCTATGATTTTTTCGTTTTCTTTGGCTAATTCAACTAGGGTTTTTCCAAAAACATCTTGATATTTTGTAAAATGATCTTCTTTTGATTCTACTACTATTTCACCTGAAATTTTATCAAACTTTCCGGGGGAATGATATTGAATCTGGTTTTCTTCGGCTTTTTGTAAGCCCTTTCCTTTTGTAGTAACAACATGTAGGAACCGGAGCCCTTTTATCTTTTTTAATCGTTTTAGTTCGGCACCCAGTTTATCCATATTATGCCCGTCAACGGGACCAGCATAACCAAAGTTTAATGCACTTATAGGATTATTTTTAGCAACAGTTTTATCTGTCTTAATTTTTGCCAGATATTCTTTTAAAGCACCTACCGAAGGGTCTATTCCTATAGCATTATCATTTAAAACAATTAGCAAATTAGCATTAGAAACACCGGCATGGTTTAGAGCTTCAAAAGCCATTCCGCTTGCAATGGAAGCATCTCCGATAACTACGATATGCTGTTTTTCCGTTTCACCTTTTAAGCTGGAAGCTACGGCCATTCCTAAAGCTGCGGAAATAGAGGTAGAAGAATGGCCGGTGCCAAAAACATCAAATTCACTTTCGCTCCGTTTTGGAAAACCTGAAATGCCATGCAATTGGCGATTGGTGTGAAAACTATTTTTTCTGCCTGTTAAAATTTTGTGCCCGTAAGCCTGGTGGCCTACATCCCAGACCAATAGGTCATCAGGGGTATTAAAAAAGTAATGCAATGCTATTGTGATCTCCACGACTCCTAAACTTGCACCTAAATGCCCTTCTTTAGTAGCAATCACATCAATAATAAATCTACGTAACTCCCTGGCTAATTGAGGTAATAGGTCTGTTTTTAATTTTCTTAAGTCAGACGGATATGTTATGGTATCTAACAAGCTTTTTGACATATTACAAAAATACGGTTTTACAACTCAAATCCTTTTTGTATTATTGATGAAGTGAGTTTCATAATTAAAAATGATGTTAATTCCTTTTGATGATACATATTTTATGAAAAAAGCTTTGCAGGAAGCACAATATGCTTTTGATAAGGGAGAAGTTCCTATAGGTGCGGTTGTTGTTTTAAAAGATCAAATTATTGCAAGAGGACATAACCTCACGGAAACATTAAACGATGTTACGGCTCATGCGGAAATGCAAGTATTTACTGCTGCGGCAGATTTTCTAGGGGGTAAGTATTTAAGAGAATGTACTTTATATGTAACTTTGGAGCCTTGCCAAATGTGTGCCGGTGCCAGTTATTGGGCACAATTAGGTAAAATTGTGTACGGAACTTCAGAGCCGGAAAGAGGCTTTTCTCGTCTGAATACAAAACTGCATCCGAAAACAAAAGTAGTAAACGGCGTATTGGAAGATGAATGCAGCTTAATTTTAAGACGGTTTTTTATTGAAAAAAGAAACTTAAACTAAAAATAATATAAAGTTGGAAAATATAAAAGTTTAAAGTTAGAAAGCCCCAAGTTTTTCATAATGACTTAAAATACAAAAAGTCTAAACGAGTTCAATAAGAAAGAAGCATTATTTTTAGAGAAATTAAAAGTTAAATTTTATAAATACCTACCTGAAAAGGGTGAGTTTTAAATTTCATTGTTAAAGGGGATTGATTTACGTTAAAAATTATCTCACCTTTGTAGTGTAATCGTGTGACCCGTCCTGAAATATGTATACAAAAAACAACAAGTATATGTATAAAAATGATGGATATGTAAGACGTTATAGTGAGAGTTTTAAACTCAAAGTATTAGCAGAACTTACCAAAGGAAACCATTCCAAAAGACAAATTGCCTTAACTTACGGCATACAATCTAGTACGATAAACGTATGGATTAAAAAATATGACCGTAAAGATTTAATGAACACCCGTGTAACCGTGCAAACAGACGACGAATTATCCCGTATTAAAGCCCTTCAAAAAGAGCTAAAACAACTCAAAGATCTTCTTATTAAAAAGGATCTAGATAAACTTGTGAATGATAGTTATCTTGAAGTAGCTGCTGAAAATCTTGGCTATAAAAATGTTGAAGAATTAAAAAAAAACTTAAACATAAAGCCTTAATGAAAATAGCACCGATTAATAGAAAAAAAAGAAGGTACGCCATCGCTACTATTTGTAATGCTTTCGAGTTAAAAAGAGATGCTTATTACAAATATCAAAAAAGGTTTGTTCTTAAAAAACAAATAGAACAAAATGTAATAATGCTTGTTAAAAAAAGCAGGAAAACATTACCCAGAGAAGGTACTAGAAAGCTAATGAAATCCTTACATAATGATTTTAGGAAACAGAATATAAATATAGGTAGAGACCAGTTATTTAGAATCTTAAAAGAAAATAATTTGTTAATTAGAAGGAAAAAATATTCTTCTAAAACAACCAACTCTTACCATCGTTTTTATAAATATAAAAATATCATAAAAGACCTGATCATTAATAGACCTAACCAAGTTTGGGCTTCGGATATTACCTATATAAGAACTATAAATGGATTTTGTTATTTAGCACTTATTACTGATATGTATTCAAGAAAAATAGTAGGCTATGATATTAGTGATAGTTTAGAACTTAAAGGCTGTGTTAGAGCTTTAAATAAAGCTATTTATCAAACTAAAAATACCGAAGAAATCATACATCATTCTGATAGAGGAATACAATATTGTAGCAATGTTTATACTCAAATTTTGAAAAGAAAAAAGATACAAATCAGTATGACCCAAGAAAATCATTGCTACGAAAACGCAATGGCCGAAAGAGTTAACGGAATTTTAAAAGATGAATTCTTCCTCGACCAAACATTTACAAATATCAATCACGCCAAAAAAGCAACAAAAAATGCAATCAAATTATATAATAATAAAAGATTACATTTATCTTTAGATTATAAAACACCTAATTACGTGCACAAAAATGTAGCATAAATTTTAATAATTAACTGTAGCCCTATTTTAGGACGAGACATAAAACAAACATAGCGGTCAAAAACGGACTGACCATCCAAAATCGAAAATGTGAAAGTTGAAACCGAAATAAAAGAAAAAGTAAACCGAGTTACGAAAATCGAAAGAGTAGAAAAAGAAAATTTTATTAACTTGGAAAAATCTAAATGAGTGAAAAAGATTTTTTCCCCTAAATTAAGTATTATGAATATTTTAAAAATTTTTAGAAAACCTTATCTAGCATTATTGTTAGCTGGATTAGTACTGTTTTTTTCTTGTGAGCAATATGAATTAAATAAGCCGAGAAGTTTCAATTATGCTTTGTATAAAGCTTTTAAGGAGCGAAACATTGAGTTAATAAATATTGATTTCAAAAACTCTGATAATGATAAATCATTACAATTTGGGCAAGGTTTATTAGCAACTTTAAACAATGAATATGGATCTAATTTAGCTATTCCAGACCACATTTTAACAGCCTTATTTACTAAGACAGATATTAAAGATATTAAATCTTTTGTGGTAAATGAAGGTTTGTTATCGAACCAAGATGTAGAAGATCTAAGAAGTTTTGCTGATAAAACTGAGACTGATAACTTCCAAATAGCAATAGATGAATTTGAACAAGACATTATATCAAGAAACCTGTCCGATGTTGAGTTTGAGAAGTTCAATAAAATTGCAAGTTCATTGAAAATTACGAACGAAGAAAACTCAGAAATTTTCGATAATAATCAATTTCAAGCTAGAGGACCATGGAGTTGTCTTCTTGCTTATTTAATTTGGGTTGCAGCCCTTATTGGATTTGTAGCTGGTTGCGCCACAGTATTTTTATGTGCAATAGCTCTTATTGGTTTGGCTTCGGCTAGCTATAATGTAATAACTGAATGTGCCGGATACATGTAATAAATAATATTCATATCATGATTAAATTACCTAAATATATAATTCAAGCCCTGTTTTTTTTGTGTTTATTGATAGCTTTAATATATGTCTATTTTATTTATAGTCACAATAAAGAACTGAACTTTTTCAAATATTCAAACTCTTTCTTTTTATCCATTTTAATTGGAAGTCTTTTTTTATCACTTTATCAAAAAGAATCAGTAAAAAAAGGACAGCTAAACATTATGAAATTCCCCTTTTTAACAGCAATTATTATGATAATTGAAATTTTAGTATTCTCTATCTTTATTAGAAAATTAATAATTTCTGAGATTCAAAATAAAGAAGTGCTTTATTGGCAAATATCTGCACCTATTTTAGCAATACTATCATTAATAGTTTTCATAAAAATACATATTAAAAACATCAAGACCAGAAGGAAAGGTGAAAGTAACGTGGCATAACACGGTATAAAAAATAGCGGTTTAAGTACAGTACATCATTTAAAATTGATTCCGTAAATTGAAACTCCGTACAAAACTGAAAAGTTAGCACTTTTAAGCCCGCTACTTTTCGTATACAAAACCGTTAGCCACATTAATGACCCGTCCTGAAATATGTATACAAAAAACAACAAGTATATGTATAAAAATGATGGATATGTAAGACGTTATAGTGAGAGTTTTAAACTCAAAGTATTAGCAGAACTTACCAAAGGAAACCATTCCAAAAGACAAATTGCCTTAACTTACGGCATACAATCTAGTACGATAAACGTATGGATTAAAAAATATGACCGTAAAGATTTAATGAACACCCGTGTAACCGTGCAAACAGACGACGAATTATCCCGTATTAAAGCCCTTCAAAAAGAGCTAAAACAACTCAAAGATCTTCTTATTAAAAAGGATCTAGATAAACTTGTGAATGATAGTTATCTTGAAGTAGCTGCTGAAAATCTTGGCTATAAAAATGTTGAAGAATTAAAAAAAAACTTAAACATAAAGCCTTAATGAAAATAGCACCGATTAATAGAAAAAAAAGAAGGTACGCCATCGCTACTATTTGTAATGCTTTCGAGTTAAAAAGAGATGCTTATTACAAATATCAAAAAAGGTTTGTTCTTAAAAAACAAATAGAACAAAATGTAATAATGCTTGTTAAAAAAAGCAGGAAAACATTACCCAGATAAGGTACTAGAAAGCTAATGAAATCCTTACATAATGATTTTAGGAAACAGAATATAAATATAGGTAGAGACCAGTTATTTAGAATCTTAAAAGAAAATAATTTGTTAATTAGAAGGAAAAAATATTCTTCTAAAACAACCAACTCTTACCATCGTTTTTATAAATATAAAAATATCATAAAAGACCTGATCATTAATAGACCTAACCAAGTTTGGGCTTCGGATATTACCTATATAAGAACTATAAATGGATTTTGTTATTTAGCACTTATTACTGATATGTATTCAAGAAAAATAGTAGGCTATGATATTAGTGATAGTTTAGAACTTAAAGGCTGTGTTAGAGCTTTAAATAAAGCTATTTATCAAACTAAAAATACCGAAGAAATCATACATCATTCTGATAGAGGAATACAATATTGTAGCAATGTTTATACTCAAATTTTGAAAAGAAAAAAGATACAAATCAGTATGACCCAAGAAAATCATTGCTACGAAAACGCAATGGCCGAAAGAGTTAACGGAATTTTAAAAGATGAATTCTTCCTCGACCAAACATTTACAAATATCAATCACGCCAAAAAAGCAACAAAAAATGCAATCAAATTATATAATAATAAAAGATTACATTTATCTTTAGATTATAAAACACCTAATTACGTGCACAAAAATGTAGCATAAATTTTAATAATTAACTGTAGCCCTATTTTAGGACGAGACATAAAACAAACATAACGGTAAAAAAACAGGTTGACCACCTACCTTAAAATTAAGTGAGTGGAATATGTGAAATCGGAAAAACCACTTGATAAAAATAGAGTAAACCGATTGAATGTCGAATAATTCAAATTTTGTATAACCAGAAAAATTTAAAATAAATGAAAAAGATTTTTCCTCTAAAACTAAATAAAGATGAAACATTTATCTAAAATAGCATTTGCTATCATTTTAAGTTTAACACTCTTTGCTTGTAGTGAAGAAAATAGTTCTATACGGAAAAATGACTCTGAATTATTATCTTTAAATGAGTTTAAAAAGTTAGCTCAAGACCATAACAAAGCAATGGATTATGTTCTAAATGGATTAAAGAATAATGATGTATCATTTAATAAAAATAAAGCTAATATAGATGATTTAATAAATTCAGAACTAAATTCATTTTACTCTATCACATATAAAACAGGTAAAGAGATAGCAGTAGAATATTCAGAAAAGGAGGTAGAGAGATTTTTTTATGACAAAAGAATGACAGAAAGGAGTAGTTCTAATTCTGTGCCTCCTATTCAAGCCGTAATTGAAGAGTATTCAGATAATTTATCAGATGAAGTTATTGAATTATTAAATGAAGTTGAAATTTCTCTGAACAATGCTCCCAATGATTTTGGTGCTACAATCAATCAACTAAATTTGATTGAAGAGACTGCTCAAAATGAATTATCTGAAATAGATGCTCAAATAATTCTGGCTAGTGCTGAAATAGGAAAAGCCTCTTTAGAGTATTGGAGAGATAATATTGATGATTGGCAACAGGTCTTATCAAGTGAAAGTAACCGTTCAGGACGAGGTTGGTTTAGTTGGAGTGATGTGGCAGGTGCAGATGTTGCTGGAGCGGTTGGAGGTGCTGTTGGTGCAGCAATAGTAAATGTTGTTCCTGGAGCAGGTCAAGTAGGATATGCTGGGGCTATTATTGGTGGAGCTGCTGGAGGAAGTGCAGCATCTGCAGTTTCTCAGATATGGGATCATTTCTTTTAAAATTGTAGTATTATGACAAAAGCTGGATATTTTATTTTTTTCATAACATTTATTGTTATTTATACAATTTTAACAATCTTTATCTTTGAAAAAGAAATAAGTATACTTATATTACATTCCACATTGAGTTCAATATTCTCCATTTTGATAATTTATTTATATCAAAAATTTAAAATGAAAAAAGAATAATAAACGTGGCATAACACGGTATATAAAAAATAGCGGTTAAGTACGGATTTCAAAGGTTTGTACTTTTCTGCTGTATTTACCTTAGATTGAAAAATAATAATTTTTTTTATTTTGCTACTTTTTATATACGGGGACGATAATACTTACAGAAGTACTAGAACTAAATTAGGAAACGTAAATACCGGAGATGGTTATAAATTCAGGGGACGTGGTATTTTTCAGTTAACAGGAAGTTATAACAACCAATCTGGGCTTGGTGCTTATGATAAAATTCATTGTACCAGTAAATGTAGCAACTCCAGAAAAGCAGCATTAAAAATTTGTGAATTTTTTTAACTTTAAAATCTATTAGGTATTTAAACTGGTATTCAAAACAAATAATTTTAGCAATATGAATTTTAAAAACATCCTGGTAGAAGAAAAAAGCGGATTGGCAATTATTACTATTAACAGACCCAAAAAGTTAAATGCGTTAAACATTGCTACTATACATGAGCTACATCGGGCTTTTGACAGCCTAAATAGCAATCCTTTTATTAGAGTCATTGTAATTACAGGTAGTGGAGACAAGGCCTTCGTTGCAGGAGCAGATATTTCCGAATTTGCTCATTTTTCTGTTGAAGAAGGAGAAAAACTGGCCGAAAAGGGGCAGGAACTCCTATTTGATTTTATAGCAAATTTATCAACTCCGGTGATTGCAGCTGTCAACGGGTTTGCCCTGGGAGGAGGTTTGGAGTTAGCCATGGCATGCCATCTCAGAATTGCTTCTGACGATGCAAAAATGGGATTACCGGAAGTTTCACTGGGAGTAATCCCCGGTTACGGAGGAACTCAACGCCTGCCACAACTGGTAGGAAAGGGAAAAGCCATGGAACTAATCATGACTGCAAATATGATTACTGCCGAAGAGGCAAAAAAAATCGGACTAGTCAATGATTTAACTATTCAGGAAAATTTACTTTCTCTGACAGAAAAACTGGCAGGTAAAATAATGAAAAATTCACCTGTTGCAATTGGCGCAGCAATAAAATCCGTAAACGATCACTTTAAAGATGGTATCAATGGCTTTAAGACCGAAATCAAGGAATTTGGAAACTGTTTTGGAACCGAAGATTTTAAAGAAGGAACTACTGCTTTCTTAGAAAAAAGAAAACCTGATTTCCCCGGAAAATAATCAAAACAAAAAACCGGAAAGGTGAATATTCTTCCGGTTTTTTGTTTATATATTCGAGACCTTTGCAGAATTGATTTGACAAAAAAGTTCAACGCCCGAAGAAAATTTTCGGGAAGGAAGAAATTTGAAGTCAAATCAATTTCAATACAGAATATATCACTATTTTGTAAAGATCTCTATTCATAATTAAAGTAGTGTCTAAAAAATCACTTAAAATCTTCATCTGTTACTCCTTCGTTGATTTTTATTTCTTTTGTTACAAAATCAATCTTTTGTCGTCCAAAAAAACGAGAAACTTTGTGTGGAAATTTAATTCCGTTTACTTCTTTATAATCCGCATATAAAACAACGTTTTTTATCTCCTGTCCATCCGGGCTTTTAGCAGTTTGAACCGTTTTTATTTTTAACCCTGAAACTACATCGTAATACACTTCTTTGTCGTTAATTTCAATTACGTAGGCGTTTTTACCTTCAACAGGCTCTATTCTTTTTAAATTTCCTTTTGCATAGGCCATATCGGAGAAAGGAGTGGTATCGGATTTTGCTTCCTCCAAATCTTCTCCTTCCAAATCTTTCTTTTGACCTCTGGCTTCCGAATACCCTTTTTCACCATCAAAAACTTGCTTTTGCAGTACATTTCCCAGCATAGATAAAAGGATAGACTGTTTGTTGGGTTTTGCCGTTTTATCAATAAGTGAAATGGGAGCCGGTGCTCCTGTTACATTAGCTTCGGACGTAATCATTAACGTCTCTACAGTTGCCACTTTTTCCGATCCTCCTATAGCACTTACATAATTATCAACAACAGTAGCAGCAGTCACACCTTCAGGAATTGGCAATGACATTTCCGGTTTTTCAGAAGGTTTTCCGTATTTATCAAAATAATCAATCTTATAATCGGAATTTTTTTCCAAATTCTTTAAAACATCAATGCCTTTGCCGGTAATTATAATTCGGGCTTTATCACCTCTAAAATATTTAATCGCTGCATTCTGCACATCATCTACAGTTACTGCATTTATTTTTTGCAAATAGGTTTCGTAGTAATCTTTCGGTAAATCATACAATTCAATATTTAAAGCATATCTGGCAGCAGTAGCCGGTTTTTGAACATCAATTACAAAATTGCCAATATATTTTTCTTTGGCATCTTTTAGTTCTTTTTCGGTTACTTTTTGATATCGGATTTTATTAATTTCTTTTAATAATTCTACTACGGAACTATCGGTTACCACATTCCTAACACTTGCTGTTGCTCTAAATGTTCCTGCATGTCTGCTTTGCCTTACATTTGAGTATGATCCGTACGTATATCCTTTATCTTCTCTCAGGTTTTGAAATAAACGAGCTGTTGCTCCTCCTCCTAGAATTTGATTTGCCAGTAAAGCAGCATAGTAATCTTCATCGCCTAGTTTCAGATTAATATTGTTAATGACAGCAATTTCAGATTGTACGGCATTAGGCATATCAACAAAATCTATTTCTGTAGTTTCTACATTTTCAGGTGTGGGCATTATATATGAAGGAATGGTTCCCGGAGACCAATCACCAAATAATTTTTTTACTAATTTTTTTGTCTTTTTAGGGTTGATATCTCCGATAATCACCAGATATCCGTTATTTGGTCTATAGTAGGTATCATATGCATTTTTAACATCTTCAAGCGTAATATTTTTTACTGTTTCTTTGGTGGTAAATTCTCCAAAAGGATGGTCTTTACCATATGTTAATACATCTTCGACTCTTCTGGCGGCGGTGGTAACGCTTTTTTCATTAGATTTTATAGCATCCAGCGTTATTTTTACTTCTTTATCAAATTCTTCTTGGGTAAAAACAGTATTTTTAACCCCATCTGCCATTAAACTTAAAATTTCCGGAAAGTATTTTTTTAATGAAGAACCAAAAGCTCCCCTTCTGGAAAAATTTAAATTTGCTCCCATATAATCCACTTTTTCATTAAAATCATCTTTAGAAATATGAGTGGTTCCTCTTCCAATTAAACTTCCCGTCATGGATGTAAGTCCGGCTTTATCCCCTTCAAAAACAGGGTAATTATCTATGGTTAAATTTGCGGAAGCTCTCGGTAATTTATGGTTTTCTACCAAAATTACGGTCAACCCGTTTTTCAGTTTAAATTTTTCTGCTTTACCTAGTTTTACCTTTGGAGCAGGGCCGGGTTCAGGCATTTTACTTCTGTCAATCTGAGCATTTACTGTAAAAGACATTGCCAGCATTGCTACGAATAATAAGATTTTTGTTTTCATAATTATAAATGTCTTTTGGTATTATTTTTCCTCTGGTAAATATTCCAAGAGTAATCGTTGATTGGGGTTTAGATATTTTTTAGCAACTGCTCTGATTTCTTCTCTGGTAATAGATCTGTAAATTTCAATTTCCGTATTAATTAAATTTGTATCATTATATAAAACATGATAACGTGCCAGAGAATTTGCAATTCCTTCTACACTTGAATTAGCATTCACGTAATTATTTTCAAACTTATTTTGTAGTTTTTGATACGCTTTTTCAGAGATCAAATCCCTTTGAATTTTTATAACTTCAGCATCCATTTCTTTTACCAGGTCAGATAATTTAGTTTCACCCTGAGGAATACTAAATAGTGCATATACTCCATAATCTTCCTGGCTCAAATTTACTGCTTGTACAGCTAGTGCCATTTTTTTAGTATCGACCATTTTTTTATACAGAACAGAACTTTTACCACTACTTAAATAACTGGAAATCATATCTAAAATTCTTGAATCCCGCGTTTTCATAGAAGGCGTTCTATAGGCAGCCACTATGGCAGGTAATTGAATATTAGGATCGTATGCTTTAGCATCTATTTGCGATGTGATAGGGTCTTCTTTTGGAAAATTCCTTACAATATCTTTTCCTTTGGGAATCTCTCCAAAGTAATCTTTAATCATTTTTTTTGTTTCAAAAATATTGATATCACCTGCAACAACTAACGTCCCATTATTTGGCACATAATATTTTTTGTTGAATGCTAAAAATTCATCTAAGGTAGCTGCATCCAGATGTTCCATTTTTCCAATAGTCGTTCCTTTATAAGGGTGTTTTTTAAACATATGAAGTTTTACATTCTCCAATAATCTGGAATACGGCTGATTATCAACACGTAATCTTTTTTCCTCTTTTACTACTTCATTTTGAGTATCCACACCGTCCCGGCCAATTATGGGATGTAATAATCTTTCGGATTCCATCCATAATCCGATCTCTAATTTATTGGAAGGAAATATTTCATAGTAATACGTTCTGTCATCAGTAGTATTTGCATTATTCCTGCCTCCATTGGCAGACACTATTTTAAACCATTCTCCTTTACCGATATTTTTAGAACCTTCAAAAAGCAGATGTTCAAAAAAGTGAGCCATTCCTGTTCTGTCAGGTTGTTCATCTTTTGCGCCTACGTGATACATTACAGAGGTAATGACTACAGGAGCCGAATCGTCTTTATGTAAAATCACATGCATTCCATTATCTAAATCATATTCTTCAAACTCAACTTGTTGAGCACTTGAAAAAAATGCTGTCAAAAAAACTAAAAACAGTGTTAAAATTCTTTTATTCATTGATTTGTTAATTTTTAAGTTGTTTAGTACGACGCATCCAAATACTTTTTGTTACAAAAATTTTATAGATGAGTCTTAATTGGTTCATTACCAAAAATAAGAAGTATTCACCAGAATCACGGAAAAATAAGAATTTTTATCTTTAGATTAATTACTCATAAAACTCATTTTTTTGATTTCTAAAATTTTTAGAAGATACCTACGATACATAATTCAGGTTTAACTTTACACATAACTTGAACTCATTTAAAATTTTAATTTTCGCTTACATATAAAAAGTTAAAAAAAACCTAATAAAAATGTAACATTTGTTAAAATCAAACGTCTTTACTAAAAGATAAGCTTTATATAAAAAATGAGAAATCTTAAAAAAATAATAGCTTTATTCTTATTAATTTTTATTACGGGAACAGTAGTAACTATTATTTCCATTAATAAAATTCTAGATAAAGAAACTTCTAAAGATACAGAGACTATAAAAGCTTCCAAAGACTCCATAAAAGACAAGAGTACTAAAAGAGTAATTTGATCTTTTAACCCGGATGATGCATTAGAAAATTCATTACAGTTCGAAATCGTTTCAAAATAGATCACTTCACTGCATTTTTAAAATAAACTATAGTCGTGCTACCTTACCTTTAAGAAAATGCTATATGTTATCACAATCTCAATCTTCATAAAAAAGTTTATAGAGGTCAGTAGTTAGTTACATATAATTTCACTTTGATAAATTTTATCACTCATGACCATTTTAGTTATTAAGTTATTGAATATTGTGTTTTTGTTTTGCGAGCGATTAATTCTAAAACAAAACTCATTAAAGTATCGGTTTAGATTAAACTCACTTACCCAAGAATAAGTTGTCCTAATCCATGATTTTATTTGATGAATCATCGTATGTAAGGCTTTAAAGTTTAATCCTTTGTCGCTATCAATCTGGGTAATGTTATAGGCTTTTGCAATAGGCCTGTAGCCTTTCCATTTGTGAGTGATTACTTGAGCCTTTCTATCAATATGCTTAATGAACATATATTGCAACGATTGTGCAGAAAAATCTTTGATGTTTAAAGCATACATACGCTTTACTTTGCCCTGGTCTGTGAACTCAACAGCAGTAATAGCCTTCTTTTTCTTAGCATCATAACTACGACCTATCTTGTTTTGCTCATAACCACCCAACACAAATTCATCAACCTGTACATGACCATCCATAGGGTTATTTTTACTAGAAGCCATAGCTTCTCTTACTTTAAGCATAAACAATCGTGCTGTCTTTTCTGTAATACCATAGCGTACACCCATTTGTGTAGCTGATAAACTCTTGGTGGTAGTTGCCATTTCAAAACAGATAAAAAAGGCTTTTCGTACACCAAATCGCACTCTGTGAAAAATGGTGTTAGCCGTTGGGCTTTCTGTATCACCACATTTATTGCATGTTCTTGAAAAGTTCTTACGTACTTGGTAACTGGTATTACCACATTTACGACATACATAACCCTCTTTCCACTTGATTTGACCTAGATATGCTTTGCAATCTACATCTGTTTTAAAGCGTTCAGCGAACTCTAAAAAGTTTTGACCCTTGAAAATTTCCATAAAATCCCTATTTTTATTGACATACAAGTTATGAAATTATCTACTGACCTCTAAAAGTTATAATACATCGTTTAACAAATTGAACTATTGCGTCTATTTTTCATTACTTTTTAAGTAATTAACAATGTACATTATAATTTTTTATTTTTTATATGAATTTTGAAAAAAATAATGCTTATAATAAGTTGTTTATAAGTAACATAAAATGATACTATAAAATTTTGATATATGGGTTATTAAAAAAAATAAACAATTTATCAAAACATAACTCTTTAAAAATCAATTTTTTGTAGCTTATTAACTTTTACTATAATAAAATATGCACATATTCTTATTAATAAGAATTATCTAAAAAATGTAAGTAAATGCTAATATTTATGTTGATAAATGTTTATTAATATATAAGAAATAAAATTGTTTTTTTAATCATAAAGTCTAATAATATTATTCATTTATCAAACCAAATTTTATTTTTATTTTTTTTTAACCGGTTTTTAACAATTAAAATTCATAATTTGAAATAAAAAGACTGAACTTACTTAATAAATTTTGATACCTGGTAAAAACTCTTAATTATTAAAAATTAGAAAATACCCTACCAGTGGAATGAACAGATATAGGTACGTTTGTAATCAATAGAGAATAGTTGAATGAGTAGCTACGGTTCTATATTCCATATAATAGGGCGAAATCCGAAAAGCCCATTTTTAGAGAGAGTAGGAATCATTATTACCCGTTGTGCATTTTGAACTAAAAAGTAAATTTAAACCTCAGTTCGAGTGATTTTGAGCTACGAAAAATCGTATCGAGAATAGAATTTTTGCTCTAAATATGTTCTCGATACAAATTTTTCTTATTTTCAATCGAAAAATTTACTCGAATTGACGAATTTTATCAAAATGCACAACGGGTCATTATTATATTTTATTATTATTATGCCAAATTATCCGTTAACAAGAGGAGCAAATCAAGCAATCCAAAATTTACCATCCATTGAAATTAGAAATCCGCATCAAATAAATGCTAGGGTGGTTGTCACACATTATCGTATTAATCAACAGGACGAGTTGGTTAATGTAGATATTGGAGGACTTGATACAATTATTTGTAATTCACTCGCAGGAAGAGTCATCAGTAATGTTTTTTTACCTCAACAATACAATGAAGGAATTAATAACCCTAATGAAGTTATAATTATAAGACCTTAAAAAGTTGTATTAAAAATAATATTATTTTATAGAGTTACCCATTTAGTTCTCAAATGACTGATAATGAATTATAAGTTTAGTTTTCAAAATTTTAATCATTTAAACTCTAGGTCAATATTCATAAAGCTTCCCATGAAATCGCTGATGAGTTTATGCTACTTAACTGGGTAATCCTATTATTTTATACATTTAAAATAATTTACAAAAAACACTGCTTTTTAGATTTTCCTACAGAGCAGTATTTTTATATGTAGTAGATATAGGAATTAAAGGCACCTCTAAAAACTACTTTTTTATTCATATCAAAAAGATACAAACATCAAAAACCAATTCAAAAAAAAGAAGCTGCCTTTTCAGATAGCTCCTTTATTTTGAGTTTTTGGAGTATGCTAATGCACACTTTAGATGCCAAGATATATCTTCTTAATTTGGATCATAGATACACCGTACGGACATACCATAGCTTCTTCGGTAATTACTATTAATGACTACACTACTTGAATTGAACTGTAATAGACTAGCAGTTGCACCTGAGTTAAAACTAGCTGTACTTGACCAATAGAAACCATAATGAAGATTTTCAACTCCAATACCAGGATGCCAGTGATGACGATCTCCTGCGGTAGTTAATTTTAAGGGGCTGTTAAAAGCACCTGCAGCATTATTGGTAGTCCACGCCGCAAATTCTGTTTGCCATTCTGCTTCGGTAGGAACTCTAAAACCGTCGGGACACGGGTCATGTGATCCTTTGGTAGCGCCATTCCAACGTGTATCATCACGTGTACTTAACCAGTCGTAAGGATATGAACCATTTAGTATAAAAACAGAACCTTCATTACCGCTGGCTACAGGTCCGGCAGTTATACTACTCGTTCTGAACTGATGTCCGTCGGTATTTCTACCCCACTGATACAAATCTCCGTAAGCATTACTGTCATCGGAACTTGTAGCAACCTGAGTAGCCCCTAAATTTCGGTCCATAAAAATGGCACCTCCGGCTCCGACAACTGTTGGAGTGTTCACTAAAAATATCATTGCCTGTACTTCTGCCTGTGTTGCAGGACTGGAGAAGCTGTTGGGATTGGCATCAATATAATTTCTATATGCTGTTTCATTGGCATCATTTATTGCTGTCAAAGCAGGTATAATCTGATTTAGTTGTGCTATGGTTACTGTTGAGTTTTGAGTAGCGCTATCCGCATCACTACCGATTTGAGCTAAAACAGCATCACTTGCGTTTATATTATTAATAATGGTTTGTAGCTCCGCAAGTGTTGTAGGAGCAGGAGTAGGTGCATCAATAGCTACTTCATAACCCGAGAGGTTTGTTGCTATCAGGTTTGTTAAACCCACACTGGTCAGATCAGCTATACTCGGATTGCCATTTGCAGGATTATCAGATGCAGCGACAATAGAAGCCACACTGTGAGCAGAAATATTTGCACCATTTATTAGATTTATAAACTCACTTCCATTGTTAAGGTAAAGTCCTTTTGCATTGCAATTCGTACAATATACAATAAGTCCTTCGGCAGGAGATGCAATGGCATCTATTTGAGTTTTTGTCATTCTTGGTAGTAAGAAGCCTTTAGAGGTACTGCTTATATCCATAGCAGCAGAAGCCGGAGACATTGTTCGTACCCCAATCTGTGCGTGAGTTGCAATATTGAGAGCAATTCCTGTAAAAGTTACGATTATTTTTTTCATGATGATCTATTTTATGTGTTATTATTTATTTTAAATCTGTTTATTCGAGGATTATTTTCTTTCGTAGATTCCCTGATGATGTTTTTAAATCAATCAGGTATACTCCTGTTTTGATAGTTTCGGGGATGGTTATATGTTGAGTAGGACTTTGTTCAAAAGAAGTTTGTAAGACCTTTTTTCCTAAGATTGAATACATGTTAAGTTTAGCAGTACCTTGACTCAGTCCGGTAATTGTTAATCTATTGGTAGCTGACATATATATACTTACCTGATTGGACACTACAGTATTATCTTCTACGTTGAGAACCTCTCCTGCAGAGGTATGTATATAGAACCTTCCAATACCTGAGAGTGTTTCATTAATGGTAATTTGATGGGATTCTCCATTTATTTTTGTAAAGGTGTTATTGGTTACATCTTGCAGATATACATCTATATCTTGTGGTAAGTTGTCAGTGGAGGTACTGAAAGTAAGCGTTTGGTTGGCATTGGCCTTGATTGACAATGGGATTACCATTGCCTGGTAATTACTGTCAGGTAAACATTGCCTGGTAAAGTCTACTCCGTTGCTATCACTGACCAGGTGTGTGTTTATAAAGAAGTTTGTACTTCCGCTATCATAGGCTCCTGCATCGTATCCTGGGTTCAGTCCGGTGGTTGCATTTTGAAGATACTTAACGGAGGTTTGTTTATTTAAGGTACCGTTAAATTGACAACGATACTTGGAGTTGTATTTGCTGTTCTGTAGAAGGTAGCTGTTCCGCTTTGGTGGTTTTGTATTGCTTTTGTAAAAATAAATGTTTCACTATCATCTTTTGCTTTTACCATAAAACCCTGTCCGGGAGCAATCTGTAATGCAGGACTTGCATTGTTAACAGGTTGATAGGGGTTACTCCGTTCCAAAAGTATAAGGCCGTATAAGACGGGTCTAAAACGCTACTGTTCTGGTCAAGGATATTGTTTGCTTTTGCACCGCTGTTAGCCGGTAAAAAAGAAGGAAAAGGATTTCCCAGTGCACTCCAATAAAAACTACCACTGGAAGTGGTTAATGATACCGATACATCCGAGTTGGGCATTGCTCCTTCAAAGGTATAGTCTCCTATAGCTGTTCTGTTGGTAGAATAACCTTTTCCGTTTACAAAGTTACCTGCACCTGGAGCATTAGTATAATACTCCCAACGATTGGAGCTGGTATTTGAATTGTTATAGGTAGCGACAGCATACATGGCACCGCTTGTGTTGATACTATTACTGGTATCGGTTACAAAGTCATTGATGCTTTGAGAGCTTACCGGAGCAGCTACCAAATGCCAGTCTGTATCTTTAATATGTCTTTTGTAGGCAATATTTCCTGTTGCACTACCGGTTACCAGTAAAGAAGCACTGGTAGTAGCACTTGATTTAACAGTAATCGTTCCCGAAGCATCGATAGTGGCATTGTTGTCAATATATAGTACATTGCCTGAATTTATCGAGATAATACCTCCCGAACCTACATAAAACGATTGAGACCGTCCCAGTTGAACTAATAATATTGCCAGTGTGTATATGATAATTGTTCTCATTGATTGTTATTTTGAGAAAACAAACCTACACCCGATATACAGTAAGAAAAGCAACTTTTAGACCAACATCACCTCTTTTTTAGGTCAAACACTATTTTTTTAGATGAATGGTATTTTATTGAAAAACAACCTTTTGTAAAATTTCCCAGAGTTTTAACAGCTTCATTATTTTTGAGGAAGATGAGTTTATGATTCTTTTGGTATAACTTTTATTTCATGAGACCTTTGCCAAAATAGGTATATATTTTGTATTTGAATTGATTTCAAGCTGTAATAGATTTTCTAATGCTTAATCCGGGTTTCATTCTGTTAAAAGCTTTTTTTGAGTTACATAGCAGCACTAAGGAGGTAAAATTTCACTGTTCCAATAAAATTTGCATCATCTGTTTTGCAGATATTTTTCCAATGCGTTGTATTTCGGGAAATGGGGTTTCATCGCCTATCTCATAGGTAATTCCTACGGCGTTTAAGCTATATAGAAACCACCCTTTGGAAACCGGTTTTGTACTATTACCGGAAGCTTCACGAACTTTATAGCCGGGGATGTCATTTTCGATACCATTAAACCATGTAGTAATAAAGTTCGGGAGCGATGTATTTTGTCTCTCCTTATTGGTATAAAAAATATCGTACCAGGTAGAATGAAAATCCAAACCAAGTATAACGTTGGCCTTGGATTTTTTATACTGTTTGGTAATATAGCGAACCACCTGTCTGATTTCCGGTTGGTTGTATTTTGACCAATCCCGGTTGGTGTCCACTCCACCGGCATTGTGCCTCCAATGTCCTAGATCCACTCCATCGGGATTTAACAGAGGAAAGGCCAGAACCCGATATTTTTTCAGAAAGCCTGAAGAGAGCGTATCTGTTAAAATGGTGTTTACAAATTCCCGAAATGCAAAATATCCCGTTACCTCCGTGGGGTGTTGTCTGGTGAGCAGCACTACAATGGGTTTGTTTTTTTTATGGTCTTTATAAATATCTAAAACAAGTAATTCCCTGCCCAATTTAGAGGTTCCGATTTTTTTTAATTTCACAAGTGGTTTGTATGCCTTCGTAATTTTTGTACACCATGATCTTACCTGTGAGGAAGCGTGTATTTCCTGAGCTGCTACTCTAATTTTTTCACCCTCAAGATTTAATTTAATAGTGTATTCCTTTTTGTCTGCAATCAAGATATTGCTGGAATCTAATACAGACCAAACATTATTTTTTTTAATTTTCGGATGATATCTATGGGTAAACTCACCAGGGTATTTGAATTTTACATAAATAATGGTATTCTTTGCAGACCATATATCAAATGCATAGTAAGCACTGTTGTTTATCGGAGTGTTTTCAGGTTCAATATGGGCAATAACCGTACTGTCATTTAATTTGGTCATGTTGTTTAGCCTGGCTCCGTCAAATTGATTACTTGCATAAATAGCCAAGTCATGTATAGAAAAAGTGCTCTTGACTTGGTGTTTTATTTTTTTTGTAGAGGTATTTACATAATCCTCAAAAGCTACTTTTTTTAATGAACTGCAACTACTAATGGCAATGCATACTACTACGACAGTAGTAATAAATAAAAAGAATTGCTTTTTAATCATATATGATGACTTACAGAGCTCTTACAGGTTGATTCCGAATGAGGTCAATATATAAATTTACCTGTTTTTTTAGATGTTTTCTTTCATATATTCCATCTAAAAAACCGTGTTCCAACACAAATTCAGAGCGTTGGAAGCTTTCGGGGAGATCTTTCCCGGTAGTGTCTTTTACAACCCTCGGGCCTGCAAATCCGATGAGAGCATTTGGCTCTGCAATATTAATATCTCCTAACATGGCAAAAGAAGCTGTTGCTCCCCCGGTAGTCGGGTCTGTACATATAGAAATATACGGAATTTTTGCTTCGGCCAGGTGTGCCAACTTAGCAGATGTTTTTACCAGTTGCATTAGTGATAACGAAGCCTCCATCATTCGAGCTCCTCCGGACTTTGAGATCATTAAAAAAGGAATGTCATTTTTAATGGAATAGTCAATAGCTCTTGCAATTTTTTCTCCAACCACACTCCCTATAGATCCACCGATAAAAGCAAAATCCATAGCGGCAATTACCAGATATTTACCGTTAGATTTGCCGACAGCGGTTCTTACAGCATCGTTTAGTTGGGTTTTTTCCTGTGCAGCGACTACTCTGTCAGAGTATTTTTTAGTGTCTTCAAATTTTAGAGGATCTTTGGAAATAAGTTGTGGGTTCAGTTCTTCAAATTCATTATTGTCAAAAAATAATTCGAAATATTCTTTGCTCCCTATCCTGACGTGATATCCGTCTTCGGGACTCACATATAAATTGGATTTTAGCTCTTCCGTATCAATAATTTTTCCGCTGGGAGTCTTATACCATAACCCTTTGGGAGTATCTTTTTTATCTTCGGTAGGAGTGTGGATTCCTTTATCGCTTCTTTTAAACCAAGGCATATTGCATCTTATTTAAATGAGTTGTAAATATATTATAAACTATAATGTATTTACATTATTTAGATCTTCAAATGCTTTTTTTAAGCGTTTTTTAAATGTGATTTCACCTTCTCGCAGCCATTTTCTTGGGTCGTAATGTTTTTTATTGGGCTGGTCCGGTCCTTCCGGATTGCCTATTTGTGTTTTCAAATATTCGATATTTCCGGTCATATAATCTCTGATTCCCTCAGTAAAGGCAAATTGTAAATCAGTATCGATGTTCATTTTAATGACTCCATACCCTATAGACTCTCTAATTTCTTCCAGAGTAGAACCCGATCCTCCATGAAATACAAAATCTATGGTATTATGAGGAACCTGATATTTTTCGGAAATATATTCTTGAGAGTTTTTTAAGATTTTGGGAGTTAGTTTTACATTTCCCGGCTTGTATACACCATGTACATTTCCAAAAGCTGCGGCAATTGTAAACTGATCGCTTACTTTTATTAACTCTTCATATGCATATGCCACTTCTTCGGGTTGTGTATACAATTTTGATACGTCAACATCAGAATTGTCAACACCATCTTCTTCACCGCCTGTAATTCCTAATTCTATTTCTAAGGTCATACCCATTTTATTCATTCTTGCCAAATAAGTTTTACAAATTTCTATATTCTCCTCAATAGGTTCTTCTGACAAATCTATCATATGAGAGCTATATAGTGATTTCCCGGTTTCCTTATAAAATTGTTCACCTGCATCTAATAAACCGTCTATCCAAGGCAATAGTTTTTTTGCACAATGATCCGTATGCAAAATTACGGGAACTCCATATGCTTCTGCTAATAAATGTACATGTTTGGCACCGGTTACAGCACCTGCAATTGCTGCTTTTTGATGTTCATTGGTCAAACCTTTACCTGCATTAAACCGGGCACCTCCATTAGAAAGCTGGATGATAACCGGAGCATTTAACTCTTTGGCCGTTTCCAAAACAGCGTTGATGGTATTCGAGCCTACTACGTTTATCGCAGGCAAAGCAAAACTTTTCTCTTTGGCTAATTTAAAAATAGTTTGTACTTCTTTACCGGTTGCAACTCCCGCCTTTACAAGATGATTCATTTTCTTAGTTTTGATATTAAATAAAGGGCTCAAAAGTAATCAATTTTATATAAAAAACACGAATCTTTACATTGAGCTTGTTCAAACTTTTTACGTACATCAAAAAGTTTAAGCGAGTTTATCAGGGATCATTTAAAAAGGATAATTGATCCCTATATTATATACTGCATTTGAAAAATTATAGTTTCTAAACCACTTGTTACTAGCCAGATAAGGTTCATGCATCTTAAAACCTAAATCCAGTCTTAAAGCCAAAAAATTAAAATCATAACGAATACCAAAACCCGACCCTACTGCAATGTCGTTCAATGATTGCAAACCATTGAATGTTGCTTCATTATTTTCAAAAACAGCATTCGTAATATCCCAGATATTGCCTGCATCTACAAATAATGCTCCTTTTAAACTACCTAATAAATCAAATCGGTATTCGGCACTCGTCAACAATTTTAAACTACCGGTATTATATTCTAATCCGGGAGAACTTCTTCCAGGCCCTAAATCATATGTTTGCCATGCTCTTATATCGTTAGACCCCCCGGCAAAATAGCTTTTTGTAAAAGGAAGTTCCGAATTGTTGTATGGGAAAATAGCTCCTAAAAAAACTCTAATACCAAAAACAGTATTTGCATGGGTATCCCAAAATTTCTTGTATTCAATATCTGTTTTAAAATATTGAGCCAAAGGAATTTCAAAAACTGTTTTATTATTATTAGCATTTGTTTTACTAAATAAACTCATGATATTTCCGGAATTTGCTACACGAATTTTAAAAAATGAGAAATTATTGTCTTTAAAATTTGTTTGATTGTTATAGGTAAATGAATAAGCTATGGTCGGAATTACAAAATCAGATGTAATAATATTATATCTATCCAATATATTTGCATTTACCTGATGCAGTAACGCGTTTGAGTTTTGAAAATTTGTATCGGCAAGAACAGTATTCATAAAGCTCACAGGCTCATCAGGTCCTTGTAATTGGTACGTAGGATCATTATAGTATACTCTGGCAATAGTGTTTAATTTAATGTATTCGGAATTGTAGATATCAAAATAGTTTCCAATATTTAAATTCCTAATATATTGGGTGTTAAAAATTTCTAATTGTATTGTTTTTTTAGGAGTATACTGCCATTTGTAGTCAATAAAACCGGTAAAGGTTTGTCTGTCTAAACCAATATTTTTTTGCAGGCTGGTTCCTAATGAAAACAGTGTTTTGGGATTCATCCTTTTCGGAACTAATTTATTGAGTCCAAAAGGAGCGACAAAACGGGGCACTTCTAATGATATATCCGACCCTATCTCCCATGAATTGAAAAAATTACTGCTTTTATTGGCATCCTGAGAGGCATTAAAAAAAGAGCCCAAAAAAGAAAGTTTAAAAATTTCCGCACCCTTAAAAGTATTTCTGTTAATGAAGGAAAATTTACCTGAAATACCCAGATCTCTAATATTTGAATGGGTCAACTCTGTCTCTAATCCAAAACTGTATTTCTTTATAGGCGTTAAGTATATATTTACATCTAATTGGTCATCGGAATTTGCTACGGTATCAAATCTAATATTAACAGACTTAAAATTTTTTAACGATCTTAAATGCCTTCGTGTTAAATTTCTCAAGGTATCTTTATAAATATCATCTGGTTTTACAAATAAAGATTGGCTCAGATATTTAGGATTGTATGTTATTTTGTCATGTGCAATAAAACGGTACTCTTTATAACGAACCACATCTCTGTAAGGTTCGTTTTTTTTAGCAAAAGTATAATCTGTAAAAACATTAATATTTCTTAATTTTTGAACTTTAAATTCTTTTGAAATCTGCTTTCCGTCTTTTCTAACCACTCTGTTTCCTAAAATCACCAAATCTACATTGGTTTTATAATTTGCATTTGTAGAATCTAAGTTGTAAAAACCCAGATAATTTTCAGAAAAATGAAAAACTCCATTATTTCTAAACAATTTAATAATCCTGTCTGCTTCTTTGATAAAGTTTTCGTTATTGTACTGATCGCCGGATTTTAAAAATGTTTTTTCTTTTTCTTTAGCATAAATGGCATTTAGAACAGGCGATGCTATTTTATAGTTAATCGTATCTAAAAATGTTGCATTTCCCGTATTAATAAAATAATTAATGTTTGCTTTTTTATTTTTAAGAGTGTCTATTTTAGCAGATACGGATGCTTTAAAAAACCCTTGGGTTTTGTAATAGGCTTTTAAATTTTTAACAGTTTTATTTAGTTTTATTTTATCTATAATGGAAGGCGTTTGTCCATTTTTTAAAAACCAATTGTTTATCCTGATCATTGAATTGGCATAAGCAATACTTTGTTTCTCTGAGAAAACATTTTTTATGAAACGATATGTTTTCGGTCTTTTCCGTCCCCATTCGGATGCAGTTTGAGGATTGTTTTTGTTTCCTATATTATAAAAATATAAAGGCAAAGGCAAACCTAAGGTTTTGCTATTCGGCTTTTGGAGAATTAACGTATTTAGTACTTTATCATTTTTCTTTTTACCATTGACATATGTAGTATTTTTAGTTAACAGGTATTTTTTTTCGGGAACACGCTTAACAGAACTACACGATGTTAGGTACATTAATATCAAAAAAAAGAGAAAGAGTTTTTTCATGAAAAGCATTCACTATACAAGTTCAAAAATACTATTTTTGAGCAGTTTATCCGGGTAAAATGAGTGTATCCAAAAAACATCGTAAACTTATAACAAGTTTACAGCAAAAAAAGTATCGTATCAAGTATAAATTATTTGTTGCGGAAGGGATAAAAGTAGTATCGGAATTTCTGAATTCATCATTTGAGCTGGATACTTTATTTACTACTGGAAAAGAGCACTTTCAAGTGGAGGAGAAAAAGATGGTTTTCGTCGGCGAAAACGAATTAAAACAAATTAGCCGGTCACAATCGCCAAATGCAGTGTTAGGTTTATTTAAAATCCCGGATACTGTTAACTCAAAGAACACGGGATTAACACTGGTTTTAGATGGGGTCAATGACCCGGGCAATTTAGGAACTATCATCAGGTTGTGTGATTGGTTTGGAATTGCTGATCTGGTTTGTTCTACAAATACGGTTGACTGTTATAATTTTAAAGTTGTACAAGCGAGTATGGGTTCTTTAAAAAGGGTTCAGCTACATTATACCGATATTGCTGATTATCTGGCAGTATCCGAAAGGCCTGTTTTTATAGCCGATATTAAGGGAGAAAATATATACGAATCGGCATTCCCTGAAGAGGCAATCTTGATTATGGGAAGTGAAGCTAACGGAGTTTCTGAGAAGATCAAAGAGCGTGTAAAAAATAGTATTGCTATTCCCGGATTTGGTGGAAGTATACGGCAAACAGAAAGTTTAAATGTTGCTACTGCTGCTGCAATTTTAGTAAGCGAATTTAGAAGGCAAATTACTCAAAAGTAAAGTTTATAAAAAAGCCTCGTGTCCCTAAGAAGTCAACAGGTGAAGTCCATGGGCTTGGCCCGTTGGAAGGGTTATCGTTAACGATTTCATTATTTAAGGCAAATACTCCTCGAATAGAAGGAGAGAATTTAAAAAAATATAAATAAAAATCCATACCAATTCCAAGCTCGTACATAAAATTACTTGATTTCAACCGAAACTCTCCACTAAAATTATCATCCGGATTTTTTTCATTGCTGGAAAAATTATAATCGTATGAAATACCTGCCAGCAGATAAGGTCGTATATTGTTATACCTATTTGTGCTAAACTTAAAAACCAATGGCAAGTGCAGGTATGTAGACCCTACTTCCCTTATATTATCTCTGGCTTCTGTTAGATGGTTGAATGTAATTGTTTTTGAATTGCTGATCAGACCAGGTTCAAAACGAAGATTGATGTTTTTATGTAACCGTAAATCCGCGATTAAACCTACATTAAAACCTGTGGTAGGGCTTACCCGGATATCTGCATTTAAAAAAGAGCTGGGTTGTAAATCTATCTTATAATCGTTTTGATTTATCCCCAAATAAAATCCGAAATGATATAATTTTTTGTCAAAATCCGGGAGATATTGTACTTTCTCCGTTTGAGAAAACCCCTGGAAAGAAAACAAAAGACAAAAACTAAAAACTAAAAATCGTTTACTCATTGTTTTTTTGTTGCAGAATAAATAGTAGCTACCCCGAATGTAACCGGAGTATATCTCGTATTCATAAACCCGTTTTTTTGCAAAATATTGTCAAAAGCAGCACCAAAAGGGAAAGAATTTGCAGATGCACTCAAATAAGAATATGCGGCTTTATCTCCGGAAAATAGTTTGCCGATAACGGGTAAAATAAATGACGTGTAAAATGTATATCCTTGCTTGTAAGGAAATTTGACAGGGTTGGAAGTTTCTAAAATTACAAGGATTCCATTGGGTTTAAGTACGCGTTTAATTTCGGAAAGCCCCTTGTTAAGGTTTGCAAAATTTCGAACACCAAAGGCTACGGTAACAGCGTCAAAAGAGTTATCCTTAAAAGGCATATTTTCAGAATCTCCGATAACCATATCAATGATGTCGGAAAGATTTGCTTTTGCTACTTTCTGTTTCCCAACCTCCAGCATCCCTTCTGAAATATCCAGACCAATGATCTCATCGGGATTCAATTTGGACATCATCAATGCCAAATCTCCCGTTCCTGTTGAAATGTCTAAAATAGTTTTAGGATTATTTTTAGCAACGATACTTACTACTTTTTTACGCCACCGTACATCTATTCCAAATGAAATCACCCGATTTAAACTGTCGTAATTTCCGGAAATGGTATTAAACATTTTTGTAACCTGCTCCTTTTTTCCTAAATCCGAATCTTTATATGGCTTGATTATTTTTGGCATTTGTTTACAGATTTTTTAGAAAATGAGTAAAGAAAAGTAGGTTTTATCTTAGCCATTAATAGCAAGGACCTCACTTATTTGATTTGGCAACATTTCTTTTAGCATGGTTTCAACACCATTTTTTAGTGTTACCATAGAAGAGGGGCAACCACTACAAGCACCTTGCAAAATAACGCTTACCGCTTTGCTGTTTTCATCATAATCCTTAAAAGCAATATTTCCGCCATCAGATGCTACAGCAGGTTTGATGTATTCATCTAAAATAGCTACAATTTTTGCTGAGGTTCCTTCTAAGTTGATCGTTTCTTCTTCAGAAGATAACTCTTGAGTTGACTTTTGCTGGGGCGATTCCCGAATAATGGTTGTATGCACTTGAAGATGCTTTTTGATATGTATTCTTAGTTCCGGATGCACCTCATCCCATGAGACTATATCGTATTTGGAAATAGAAATATAATTATCTGAGATGAATACTTCTTTTACAAAAGGAAAATTGAAAAGAGATGCTGCCAGAGGTGATGAAACACTTGCTTCGTCAATGTTTTTATATTCGACATCAGTGGTCGTTAATATTTTGTTGGTTCCAAATTTCATTACCGAAGGATTTGGAGTGATTTCAACATACACTTCAACAGGTTCTTTTTTAGTATCCGAATTTTCATTGACAACGATATTGCTTTCCTGCAAATACAGGCTGATTTGTTCTCTTACCTCTTCTTGTACATCGGCCCATTCCACAATATCATATCGCTGTATGGCAATAAAATTTGCGGCAATGTATACTTTTTTTACAAAAGGCAAATAAAACAATTGCTGTGCTAAAGGTGAATTTTTTGCTTCGTCTATATGGTTGAATTCGTAACTCCCTCCATTTACCAGTATTTGTGAGCTGACAAATTTTATAATTGTATGATTATTGGTTTTTTCTATTTGTAAGTTAAACATATGCACACTCTTTTTATATATAAAACAGAGTTGCAAAATTAATGGAAAAAACCGAATGTAAGTTTATTTTTATCTGTAGTCTTATAATTAAAACCTATTATAAATACTTGCCTTCCATATTTTAACCTACTTCTTTTAAATAAACAATTTAACATTTGACACTATGCAACCTTCTTCATTCCAAAAAAACCTCTTTTACTATTTCTTAGTAGACCGAATGCCTTCTGTAAATGCGGTAGCCAAAATTAATAATCCTCCTATATAAGTATTGGTTTGAGGAATTTCGTCTAAGAAGAAAAAAGCAAACACAATTCCAAAAACAGGCTGGATACTACTGATGATAGTTGTGGCTGTTGCCGAAAAGAACTTCAAAGCATATATCATTAAACTATGTCCAATAGCGGTAGTTACAATTCCAATTAAAATTAAATATGGAAATTGGGACTGAAATCCGGACCAATTCATAAAAAATAAAAAAGGAGTCATTACAATGGTAATTACAAAGGTTTGGTAATACATCAACATGGATCCGTGATAATTATTTACATGTTGTTTTAATATTAAAACCCTTATGGAATAGCATACGGCCGATAACAAACCGAATAGAATTCCTTGAACCTGAGAGCTGTCCGGATTAAAATCAGGCGCTAGTATGTAAATACCTGTCAATACGATAATACTCATTATGATATGAATAGGATTGCGTTTTGTTTTTAAGAAGAGAGGTTCCAGTAATGCAGTAATCACCGGAAATGTAAAAAGAGATAACATCCCCAGAGCTACATTAGATAATTTTAAAGCATAGAAATAAGTAACCCAATGCCCTGCCATAAGTACTGAGCTAATGATGAGTGGAATGTGATCTTTTTTTATGGAAATGGTTAAAGGGATGTTCCGTATTTTACAAAACAAAAACAAAAAGATAAAAGCAAAAAAAGATCTAAACCATACAATGACCTCAGAAGGCATAGCAATATATTTTCCTAAAACCCCTGAAGTACTTATAAATAAAGTTGCTAAGATAAGCTCTGAAAGGTGTTTAACATAATTGTTACCCATATACTCTCAGTTACATGTTTTTTACCCGTTGTGCATTTTAAATAATGCTGATTTTAATATTGTTGATATTTCTATTAAAGATAAATTTGTTGATGTATTGAATTACAGTTAAAGCAGATATCTTAGATATTATTCTTGTTTTAAATCCTTCAAAAGTTTTAGCATAGTTTCTTCGAATCATAAACTGGTCATATAATTGTGAGAACAAAGTTTCTATACATTTTCTAGATTTTCTAAAAATATAAGCTTGTTTCTTATACTGATTTTGATTATTTCTCATTGGTGTATTTAATTTAATATCATAGGTTTCAAATAAATTAAGTTGAACTTCTGCGGATAAATATCCTCTATCACCAATTAAAGTAGCGCTTTTAATCTGCATTTTAACCGCTTTAAGATAATTGATATCATGTACAGATGCTGGACTAAAATCGATACTCTGAAAAACACCGCTCACAGAACAAATTGCGTGCAACTTATACCCGTAATAATTAGTACCTTGAGATGCACAATAACCTTTGTCTGGAAAGGTATGCATTGTTTCTTTGCAGATTTTAGAACGATAACTTCTTGATAATTTGCAAACTTCCAAAGGCATACTGTCAACGATAAAATAATTCTCAAATTCATTAAAGTAGGAAGCTAATTTTAATCGAATACTGTCCAAATGATCTAATAATCTACGCCTTCTTTTGTTATAAACACTTCGTTCTATTTTCTGGTAAATTGCAATTGGGAGTTTCCTAAACAAATCATTCTCGCTATCAATTCCCATAAATTCTACCGTTAAACTTAAACTGATGAGTTCTAAATCACTAAGTTTAGGTTCACGCCTTTGATAAATTAAAAGTTGTTCTTTTGATATTTTTCTTAATACTTCCAATATTCTTTCGTAATTTGCATTTAAGTTGTTCATTATAAATGATTTGTGATTAAATCAATTTACTGATTTTCAGTAAGATGAACAACTTTTTTTGTCCTAAATCATAATGCACAACGGGTGTTTTTTATAATTTTCAGCGCAACTTCTATCGAATCCACTTTAATAAAAGTAATTAATAATCGCAAACCGTTAGCTGTTTGTTTTTCTTTCATCACACAATTTTTTGGGTGCTGTTGTACATATTTTAATACATTCTGAAACACTTCTGTTTGATAAAACGAGCTTTGCTGGTCCGAAATAAAATAACCAATCATACGTTTTTGTTTTAAAACCAGTTTTTCCAATCCCAGGCTTCTGGCAAACCATTTCAACCGAACGCTATTCATTAAATCAATTGCCTGAACTGGTAGTTTTCCAAAACGATCTGTAAGTTTAGCTTCAAAACCCTGTAACGTCAATTCATCCTCTATAGTAGCTAATTCGTTGTATAGGCGCAAACGCTCGGTAATAGAATTGATATAATTGTCCGGGAAGAGAATTTCAAAATCAGTATCCATTTGTACTTCCTTTACAAATTCTTTAGAAGTATCATTATGGGTATTATATATTTCTTTAAACTCACCCTCTTTAAGCTCTTCAACGGATTCCTGTAGTATTTTTTGATACGTATCAAAACCCATATCATTAATAAAGCCGCTTTGCTCACCACCCAGTAAATTTCCTGCTCCCCGGATTTCCAGGTCTTTCATGGCAATATGAATGCCGCTTCCCAAATCAGAGAATACTTCCAATGCTTCAATTCTTTTTCTGGCATCTTTTGTAATCATATGATAAGGGGGAGTAATAAAATAGCAAAACGCTTTCTTGTTAGATCTACCCACACGGCCCCGTATTTGATGTAAATCAGACAATCCGAAGTGATTGGCGTTGTTAATAAAAATAGTATTGGCATTGGTAACATCTAATCCGCTTTCTATAATAGTGGTTGTCACAAGAACATCAAATTCGTTATTGATAAAGTTGACCATTAAATTTTCCAGTTTTTTGCCTTCTACTTGCCCGTGCCCGACACTTATCTTAGCGTCTGGTACTAATCTTTGAATCAATCCTGCAATTTCTTTAATATTTTCAATTCTGTTATGTACAAAGAATATTTGGCCGCCTCTGGAAATTTCATAATAAATAGCACCTCTTATAATTTCTTCATCAAAGCGAATGACATTTGTTTCTATGGGGTGCCGATTAGGCGGGGGAGTTGTAATAACAGATAAGTCTCTGGCAGCCATCAGGCTAAACTGTAGTGTTCTGGGAATTGGAGTAGCCGTTAAGGTCAGTGTATCTACATTTTCTTTCAATGTCTTTAACTTATCCTTTACAGAAACGCCAAATTTTTGCTCCTCATCAATAACCAGTAATCCCAGCTCTTTAAATTTTATTTTTTCGTGAGTGAGCTGATGTGTGCCAATAACTATATCTATGCTACCATTATTAATACCTTCAATGATAGCATTTCTTTGTTTCGTTGTTTTAAACCGGTTTAGATAATCAATTTTAATAGGAAAATCTTTTAACCGATTTGAAAATGTTTTAAAATGCTGAAAAGCCAATATAGTAGTGGGAACTAAAATAGCAACCTGTTTTCCGTTATCTACTGCTTTAAAAGCAGCTCTGATAGCAATTTCGGTTTTGCCGAAACCTACATCACCGCAGATCAAACGATCCATAGGTTGTTCACTTTCCATATCTGATTTTACATCCCTGGTTGCCTTAAATTGGTCAGGGGTATCTTCAAATAAAAAACTTGCTTCCAGTTCATGTTGCATATGAGTATCCGCTCCAAAAGCAAATCCTTTTTGTGTTTTTCTTTTCGCGTACAGTTGTATTAAATCATAAGCAATTTCTTTAACTCTCTTTTTTGTTTTTTGTTTTATTTTTTTCCAGGCACCGGAACCTAGTTTATAAATTTTAGGAGCCTTACCGTCTTTTCCATTGAATTTCGAGATTTTTTGCAATGAGTGAATGCTTACGTATAAAATATCCCGATCTCCGTAGAGCAGTTTGATAGCTTCTTGTGTACTCCCGTCAACATCTATTTTCCGAAGCCCTCCAAATTTGCCAATTCCGTGATCTATGTGGGTAACATAATCGCCAATTGTCAGAGTGTTGAGATCTTTAAGGGTAATGGCTTGTTTTTTTGCATATCTGTTTTTTAAATGGAATTTTTGATATCGTTCAAAGATTTGATGGTCCGTATAACAAACTAATTTTTCATCAACATCTATAAAACCTTGATGTAGCGGAGAAACAATTGTTTGATAATAGGTTTTATCAACGACATTGTTTTGATTTTGATCCGTACCGGCATTGAGAATATCTTCAAATCTTTTTGCCTGTTTTTCATTGGTGCAGAAAATATAATTCCGAAACCTTTTTTGGTGATAACCTTGTAAGTTTTCAATTAACAGGTTGAATTTTTTGTTAAATGGTGGTTGAGGTTTTGTATTAAAAACCACGGAAGAGCTGCCTGGTTTGGGCAAACTGCCAAGATGTGCAACAGAAAAGTTGTCCAGTTGATTTTTAATATATATTCCGTCACAAAAAAGAGCAGTTGGTGTCGCGTGCTTTATTTCTTCCGGAAGTTCTTTATATGCTATTTTGGCTTTTTCAAACAAAGTATCCAGTCTTTCACATAATATATCCTCATTTTTTAAAAATACACTACTATTTGAAGGAATATAATTCAGGAAACTTTCCCGGGGATTATTTTGAATCGCACGTAAAGATCCTCCTGTCATTTTATTTTCTATATTGGGAATGATGCTGATTTTTTTCAATTTATCTTCTGACAACTGGGAGACAATATCAAAAGTCCTGATACTATCTATTTCATTGCCAAAAAACTCTATTCTATAGGGTTTATCGTTAGAAAATGAGAATACATCTATAATACCTCCCCTAACAGAAAACTCGCCGGGGTCAGCTACAAAATCCACCCGGTTAAAATGATATTCAAATAAAATTTCATTTATAAAATCTAACGAAACCAAATCTCCTACAGCTATTTTAAGCGTATTTTTTTTTAATTCCTTTTTCGTGATTACTTTTTCAAATAATGCCTCAGGGTATGTAACAATTAAAGGAGGTTTTTTGTCAGTATGAATACCATTTAAAACTTCAGAACGCAATAAAACACTTGCATTATCAATTTCTTCTACCTGATAAGGCCTCCTATAAGAGCTCGGATAAAAGAATACATTTTTACGGCCGAGTATATTCTCAAAATCATTTAGATAATAAGCAGCCTCTTCTTTATCGTTAAAAATAACAATATAAGGATGTGCTCCCGCTTTAAAAATTTCCGAAATAATAAAAGATAATGAAGATCCAACCGGATTTGTTATATGAAAATGGAAGTTTTTCCGATCTAAAAACGCTAAAACCTGTTTTAGTTTAGGAGATTTTTGATATTGATTTACAATCTCTTGTTTGCTCAATTACATACTAAATTTTAGCTAAGATACTATCTATATGTAAAAAATGTACATCGTATCTAGTTTTCTTTTTAGAATACAATATATTTGCCAAAATTTAGTTAATTATAGATGCTAACACATTAACCTTTGAAAAATATGAAAAAAACCGTATTTTTTTTACTGACAGTTTTTTTATTCTGTAACTTTATTGTTAAAAGTCAAAACCAAGACTTTAAGTGGGTTGCAGGGATAAGCGGCACATATACCTATTATGGAAATGTAAGCGCAAATGTCATTAAAGACAAAAACAGTTTTCAGATTCCGAAATTCAACGTCGCCAGGTATATTTCCAAAGGGATTACACTAGACGGTAGTATCATTTTAAGTACTATTAATGGAATAGAAGGTTTTTTTACAAACTCTTTTCATTATTTTTCTGTAGATTTTACAGGGAGGTATGATTTTGGTTTATCTAATGAGAATTTAGTTCCTTATGCCGGTTTTGGTTTTGGGTTTGTTGGTGCACCCAGTACAGTAAAAACAGCAAAAACTAGCATATCATTGAATGCTGTAGCAGGCGGTACGTTTTGGTTTTCGTCCAATTGGGGTTTAAATGCTCAATTTGTGTTCAAACGACTTCGTCACAGCGCCATAAAGATGTTAACTAATACGCAGCTTTCTTTTGGTTTGGTCTATAGCTTTGAAAAGAGAGTGTTAAATTACAGGATTTGGGATAAGAAACATTAGCACATTATAGGTTCGAGCCTAATTTTATCCCTACAAAAACAGTTCTTGGAACTGCCGGTCCGTAAATATAATTGCTGTCCCTTTCTTTTCCAATATCAAAATCGTTCTGGTAAGCGTTAAAAAGATTTTTAACACCGCCGAATACCTGAAAATGAATCCTTGACTTTTTGCCGGTAAAAGTATAGCTGGACTTGATACCTAATTCAGTAAAAGAAGGTGAGGTAACATATGTGTCCATAGGTAAATTTTGTGCCGATGCCATATGTAAAACCTCCATTTGACCAGTATATATCAAATTCAATGAGGTGCTAAATTTTTGATTCGGATTGTATGATAAGGTAGCATATCCATAGTTGTTAGGAGTTCTTAAAAATATTCTTCTGGCAGGTAGTACATCAGAATTCTCTACCGGAGTGTCAAATAAACTGGACTGAAATGTAAATCCTGTTTCTAACTGTAAAATGCTATCGTAATTAAATCGGGTTTCAAGCGTAATTCCTTTTACCGTAGCACCATCTCCGTTTCTTTTTTCAAAACGTTCCCCCAAGGCATCTGTTCCTGTAGGTCGCAAAAAGAAAGCATCATCTAGACGGGTGTAAAAAGCCTCAAAGGTAAACCCATAAATATAATGTTCGGCAGGTTTATCATAATTAAAAGACATACTATAACTAACAGAGCGTTCCTCCTTTAAATTATCGGCTAACGTAACTCTTGAAACACCACCTCCTGCAAAAGCAATATGTAAGTCCGTATCAAATGCCTGCGGGGCTCTAAAACCAGTGCCAAAAGTGGCCCTGATTTGTCCTTTATCAAAAGGGCTGTATAATAAAGAGATTCTCGGACTGCTAATGAGTCGGTCTACCAGATTGTGTTTATCCAATCGGATTCCGGTCAGTAAACGGATGCTTTTATTAACTTCCCAGTCACTTTGAAAAAAGAACCCGATATTTTTGGTAAGCTGATCTACGGTATATTGATAAGCCTCAATTTGATCAAAAACACCATCTTGTACAAACTCACCTCCAAAAGTAAATACATTATTGCCTCTGATAAACTTTTCAAATTTGTGATTGAGTTGAACTCCTCCTTGGTAAGTGGTAGTTGTAGATATCCCATATGGCGGGTCTTGTAAATGATTTTGAATGGCTGCCGGATCATCCGGAAAAACTCCGGTATAGTGCTCCCTATCCGTATATTGAGTCGCAAAATAGCTGATAAATGAACTACGATCGTCATTAAAATTTATTTGATAATCTACATTGCCAATATATACATCGTGAGTTCTTTCCTCCGATTGTAAGGCTAAATGAGGTGCTTTATTTACTATTTCCCCTCCATATCTATACTCATTGAGTTTACTGAAATTGATTTCCAGTTTTTGATCATTTGTGGGTAGAAAGAAAATACTGGCACCAAAAGCAGTATTTTTTAACTCTGTCAGTTCGGAAAAACGATCATTGTTTGCATCAAATAAACCTCTGCTTCGATTGTTAATGAATAATGAAACCCCTGCTTCTCTTTCTTCATTTACAATAGTTGCATTTCCTGCAATAATATGGTCTGGAGTTCCTCGTATGTTTTGATAAGTATAGCCTATAGCATACTCATTTCTCTTCGGGATTTTGGTAATTACGTTTACGGTGCCACCTATGGCACTGGAACCATACAATGCAGAACCGCCTCCTCTTACTACTTCAATCCGATCGATCATATTGGCGGGAACCTGTTCCAAACCATACAACCCTGTTAAGGGGCTAAAAACAGGGCGGCCATTAATTAAAATTTGAGAATAACCCCCGGAAAGCCCATTCATACGGAGTTGAGTATAGTTACAGGTTTGACAATCAGTTTCAACCCGGAGGCCTGTTTGAAATTTTAACCCCTCGGATAAATTACAAGCCTGTACATTATCTAAAGTAATACTATTAATAACATTGACAATTACAGGGTTTTTTGTCCTTCTCTTATGAGTTCGTGTTCCGGTAACTGTTATCTGGTCAAGCGTTTCGGAATATTCGGTTAACTGAAAATTAACCGTGACCTCTGTAGTAGATTCGGAGATAAAAATAGTTTTTGTATCTGAAAGAAAACCTGTAAAAGAGGCAATGATTGTGATCTGCCCTTTTTGCAACGTTTTAAACTCAAACAAACCGTTGGCATCAGCATGTATTCCTTCCAAACTTTCTTTTAATTGTACAGAAGCAAAAGGCAATACCTCTTTTTTTATGCTTGTTACTTCGCCTTTAATGATCGTTTGACTATTGGCAGCAAAAGAAAATAATACCAGAATGAAAAGCAAAATAGTCCTCACGATAATTCTTATTGAATCTTTTGCAAAAATATATTTTTTAGTCTAATCTAAAAAATATATTTAATTAAATTAAAAAATAATTTAAACTAAATAAAATAATATATATTTGTATGAGATCTTTGCAGAATTGATTTGACAAAAAAATTCAACGTCCGAAGAAAATTTTCAACCGAAATAATCGGTTGGGTTTGAGTATTTAAAATTTTCGAGAAGGAAGAAATTTGAAGTCAAATCAATTTTAATACGTAATATATCACTATTTTGCATAGGTCTCTGTATATAAATATCAATAATGTTTACGCACTCAGAAGAGAATTATTTAAAGACAATTTACCATCTGGCAGCCTTTTCCGAAGGAGGTATCAGTACAAATGCCATTGCCCAAAAGTTAGAAACAAAAGCTTCTTCCGTTACAGATATGATACAAAAGTTATCTGCTAAAAACCTATTGGAGTATAAAAAATATCAAGGGGTAGCTTTAACGGATTCGGGTAAAAAAGCAGCAACAAATATTATCCGAAAACACCGGTTATGGGAAGTTTTTTTAGTTGAAAAATTAAAATTTTCATGGGACGAAGTACATGATATAGCGGAACAACTGGAACATATACAATCACCAAAATTGATCGATGAGCTAAATGCTTTTTTAGAATTTCCAAAATACGATCCGCATGGTGATCCTATTCCGGACAAAGAAGGCAACTTACATATTATTAAAAAGAAATTACTATCCGGTTTATCAGAAGGGGAAAAAGGAATTTGTGTAGGCGTTAAAGATTCTTCTGCCGCTTTTTTACAATTTTTGGATAAGCAGAAAATTGCGCTAGGAAAAGAAATAAAAATACACGCTAAAGAAACGTTTGATAATTCCTTTGTGCTAATTGTAGACGGAAGAAAAATATCGATTTCAAATAAAATTTCAAATAACTTATATATACAGACCACATGAGCATATTTGAAAGATTAGTAGCTTTTGGAGAAGAACACCCGATACTGGCAGCTTTATATGCTTCTCTTTTCACATGGGGTTTAACAGCTTTGGGAGCATCTCTGGTATTCTTTTTTAAAAAGATGAACCGCGCTGTTCTGGATGGAATGCTAGGTTTTACAGGAGGTGTAATGGTAGCGGCAAGTTTCTGGAGTTTACTATCACCGGCAATAGAAAATAGTCCGGGAGAAGGTTTTATAAAAGTAATACCATCTGTTATAGGTTTTGGTTTAGGAGCTCTGGCATTATTCGGAATGGATAAACTGTTACCGCACCTGCATATTAATTTTAAGGAATCCGAAGCAGAAGGAATGAAAACCAATTGGCATAAAACGACTTTGTTAGTACTGGCAATTACTTTACACAATATTCCGGAAGGGTTAGCAGTGGGAGTTCTATTTGGAGCAGCAGCTACATTGGTAGGAGTAGAACAAACAGGAATGATTATTGCAGGACTTTCTTTAGCCATAGGAATCGGAATTCAGAATTTCCCGGAAGGATTTGCAGTAGCCATGCCATTAAGAAGACAAGGAGTAAGCAGGCTGAAGAGTTTTTGGTACGGGCAGCTATCTGCCGTAGTAGAACCTGTAGCTGCCGTATTGGGAGCATTGGCGGTATCTTTTTTTACACCTATTTTACCTTATGCACTGGCATTTGCAGCAGGCGCAATGATCTTTGTCGTAGTAGAGGAAGTTATTCCGGAAACTCAAAGAGATAAATATACGGATATTGCGACATTAGGGTTTATTGGCGGTTTTATGGTGATGATGTCTCTGGATGTAGGTCTTGGATAAATATATTACAATGATATAGATGTAGACCTCACAGAGGTCTTAAAGATCTGTGAGGTCTAAACGCTTTAGTACAATTAGCAGGCGAACTTTTAACTTTCCAACTTTGATACTGTATTATCGTCCCCTTTTCGTATTTTGCAATAAAATTTTTTATTGCAAAACGTAGCTACATTTACTGTTTATAATGCATCTGCCGGAAGCGGAAAAACCTATACGTTAGTAAAAGAGTATCTAAAAGTAGTACTTCGTACGGAAAATGCTTTTGCTTATCAACAAATTCTGGCAATTACATTTACAAATAAAGCAGCTGCAGAAATGAAGGAAAGAGTATTGAAAAGCTTACAAGATTTTACCGAGCGCAAAGAGAGCGAGCTATTAAATATACTAATTAGTGAGCTGACCCTTAATGAAGAAATCATACGTAACAGGAGTACAAAAATTTTACATGCGATACTTCAAAATTATTCCGCTTTTCAAATTACAACTATCGATAGTTTTACTTATAAGATAATCAAAAGCTTTTCTTTTGATTTAGGGGTGTCTCAAAATTTTGAAATAGAACTGAATGCCAATGATTTGTTAAGCCAGGCTGTTGAGGTTATAATCTCCCGAATAGGTATTGATACTAATTTGACAAAATTATTGGTTGCATATACTTTAGGTAAAACAGACGAAGATAAATCTTGGGATATAAGCAGAGAACTTTGTGAATTTTCCAATGTTTTATTGAATGAAAATGATGCTGTACATTTCAAAAAATTACATACAAAAACCGTAGATGATTTTTTAGTTCTAAACAAGCATATTTTAACTAGTCAAAAAAAAATAAAGAAACGATTTAAAGAGGTTGGAAGAGAAGGATTGGAGATTATTGATGCAAAGGGCCTTTCTCATAAGGATTTTTATTGCGCATTGCTGCCAAAACATTTTAGCGCTCTGGCGGACACCGTTGAAAAAGCCAATTTTTTTGATGCATCCAAATTGAAAGTAAGAATTGAAGAAAATATATTTTATGCTAAGGCAGTGGCAGTTGCCACAAAAAATGCCATCGAAGAAATTTTGCCGAAATTAATAAAACTATATCTGGAATCGGAAAACTTATACAAGCAATACATGTTGAATAAGTTAGTCATGGAAAGTGTGGTTCCCTTAGCCGTTTTAAATCAAATAAATGAAGCACTGCAAACCCTAAAAGAGGAGCAGAATATTCAATTGAATGCAGAATTCAATCAGCTTATTTATGAAAATATAAAAGAGCAGCCTGCCCCTTATATATACGAAAGGATTGGTCAAAAGTTTACACATTATTTCATAGATGAAATGCAAGACACATCCGTTTTGCAATGGCAAAATTTACTCCCGTTAATTCAAAATTCCTTATCACAAGAAAATACAAGTTTATTATTGGTGGGAGATGCAAAACAAGCCATTTACAGATGGAGAGGAGGAAAAGCAGAGCAGTTTATGGCACTTGGATCGGAAGAAAAACACACACAAAATCCGTTTTTTGTGTCCAAAAAAGTAAAAAAGTTAGCATATAATTACAGGAGCTATAGTGAGATCATTAATTTCAACAACTCTTTTTTTAAACACTGTTCCGGGTATATGCGAAATGATGCTTATAAAAGTTTGTTCCTGCACACATCACATCAAAAAGAAACTGATAAAAAAGGAGGTTATGTACACTTATCCTTTCTTGAAAAATCAGGGCAAAAAGAAGAAAACGATGTAAAATATGCTAAGAAAGTATTTGGAACCATTCAAGATTTAAAAGTATCGTTTTCATTAAATGATATCTGTATCTTGGTAAGAACTAAAAAAGAAGGTGTTATCATTGCCAACTATTTATCTGAAAAAGGAATCAAAATAGTTTCTTCCGAAACCCTGTTGATACAAAATAGCCATTGTGTAAACTTTATTATAAACCTGCTCGGTTATAGCTTACAACCCACAAACAATGATGCATTGTTTGAGTGCCTATATTTTTTGCACGAACATATACCGGTACCAAAAAACAAGCACTCTTTTTTTAAAAGATATGTGCATTTAGGGCAAGAAAAGTTATTTGAGGAATTAAAAAAACATGAAATTCATTTTGATCTTTCCATTTTTAAAAGGTTGCCGCTATATGAAAAAGTCGAATATATTATTAGAAGCTTTAGACTTTTAAAAACATCCGATGCCCATGTTCAGTTTTTATTAGATGAGGTTTTACTTCAACAGGGGAAAGATGCCACTATCCGGGATTTCCTGGATTTTTGGGAGCGGGAAAAAAAGAATATAAGCATTGTTGCTTCCAAAGATTCGGATGCCGTCCAGGTGATGACCATTCATAAATCAAAAGGCTTGGAATTTCCGGTGGTAATTTTCCCTTGTGATTTGGATATTTACAAACAACCACCTTCTAAAATCTGGCTTACTAAATTGCCTGAAGAAAAATTCAGCGGGTTTGAAGAATTTCTGGTAAATTACAAAAAGGAAATCGCAATACTTTCTGAAAACGGAGAACAAATCCATATAAAAGAGCAGGATCAACTGGAATTGGACAATATCAACTTATTATATGTTGCACTAACAAGGGCAGAAGAACAATTGTATATTATTACGGAAAAAGGATTTCCAAAAAACCAGAAGAAAAGCCAAAAGTATTCCGATTTCTATACCAATTACCTGATAGAAAAGTCAATATACGATCCTGAAAAAGAAGAATATAGCTTTGGAACTCCAAATAGAGAAAGAGAAAAAGAAGTATCTCAAAGTAAATTATCTTACCAGAAAAAATATATAAATACGCCTTGGCAAGATCATCATATTCATATATTGGGAAGTTCATCTGTTTTATGGGATACAAAAGATGCTATTGATTATGGAAATCTAATTCACGAATTAATGGCTAAGATATACACTGCTTCGGATGTTGTAAATGTTGTAAACTCATACAAAGTACGAGGGATGCTTAACAATGAGGAAGCCTTTGAAATTCAATCAATAATTGAGAAAATGGTAACTCATAAGAAGTTAAAGAATTATTACATACCACATCTTGAAGTTTATAATGAAAGAGAAATGATAACCCGGGATAATCAAATTGTGGTTCCGGACAAGTTGGTCATTTTTCCAAATGAAGAGGTGGTGATTATAGACTATAAAACAGGAAAACCGTCTGAAGATCATCATCATCAATTATTAAAGTATCAGGAGGCTATTCAATCAATGAACTATACGGTAGTTAAGAAAATTTTGATTTATATAAGTAATGAAATTGGTATGGAAGAATTTTAAAGTAAATTTGATAACCAAAACAAGTCAAAAATGTACGGGGACATACAAAATCATTTACAAAAAGAAATTCGGGAAATAAAAAATGCCGGATTATATAAATCGGAAAGAGTCATTACCTCAGCTCAAGGCACGCTTATTAAAATTTCCACAGGAGAAGAAGTAATTAATTTTTGTGCCAATAATTATTTAGGGTTGTCAAATGATCCAAGAGTTATTCAGGCAGCCAAAGATACAATGGATACTCATGGCTTTGGAATGTCTTCCGTACGATTTATTTGTGGCACACAAGATATTCATAAAGAATTGGAAAAGAAAATAGCTGAATTTTACCAAACGGAAGATACCCTGTTATACGCTGCAGCTTTTGATGCAAACGGAGGTGTTTTTGAGCCATTGTTAGGCAAAGAAGATGCGATCATATCCGACAGCTTGAATCATGCATCTATTATAGATGGAGTTCGTCTGTGCAAAGCGGCCAGGTATAGGTATCATAACAATGATATGGTTTCACTGGAAGAGCAGTTAATTGCAGCAAATAAACAAGGTCATCGTTTTAAAATGATTGTTACGGATGGTGTTTTTTCTATGGATGGAATTGTTGCCGAATTGGATGCCATTTGCGATTTGGCAGACAAATACGATGCATTGATAATGGTAGATGAATGCCACGCAGCAGGGTTTATAGGGGAAACGGGTAAAGGGACCTTAGAATTAAAGAATGTTTTAGAGAGAGTGGATATTATAACAGGCACTCTGGGAAAAGCTATGGGAGGAGCTATGGGAGGATATACTACAGGCAAAAAAGAGGTCATAGCAATTTTAAGACAAAGATCAAGACCCTACTTATTTTCTAATTCTTTGGCACCTGCAATTGTCGGAGCTTCTATCAAGGTTTTTGAAATTTTAGCATCGGATACTTCATTACGAGATAAACTGGAATGGAATACCAACTATTTTAGAAAAGAAATGGAACAAGCAGGTTTTGATTTAATTGGGGCAAACGCAGCAATTATTCCTGTCATGCTATATGATGCTGAACTTTCGCAAAGAATGGCCGACATGCTACTGGAAGAAGGTATTTATGTCATTGGATTTTTCTTTCCGGTTGTGCCTAAAAAACTAGCAAGAATAAGAGTTCAACTCTCGGCAGTACATTCTAAAGAACAACTGGACAAAGCGGTCAATGCATTTAAAAAAGTAGGGAAACTTTTGAAAATAATAGATTAGCTTAACGACTTAATTAAGAATTTATTAAAAATTTTTACAAAAAACTTTGTAAAATTAGATGTAAGGACTTACTTTTGCCTATAACATAACAAAAATATTAATTTAAATATTTAATAATGAAACGATTAAAATTGCCTATCGTAGCTATATTTGCGTTAATAGTGATTAGCAATGTAAATGCTCAAGACTCAAATAATCCCTGGAAAGTAGGTATTGGAATAAATGTTGTCGATTTTATCAGGCCGTCTAATGTTAATAGAGACAATGTGAGAGATTACCCGGGATCAACCGATTGGAATTATATTAATTCTATTTCCAGTATTATGGCTGAAAGGTATCTTAACGATGGTTTTACACTTCAGTTTGCCGGATCTTTGAATGATATTGGAAGTCAGAACGCCCTAAATGATGCCAATTCTGTTTACTGGGCGCTTGATTTAAATGCAAAATACGATGTTAATACCATTATAGGTGATACATCTTGGTTTGATCCTTTTATTTATCTTGGCGGAGGTTATACTTCTTTGGACAATAACGGTGAAGGAATGTTAAATTACGGTTGGGGATTCAACGTATGGTTTAACGAGAATTTGGGAGCGAGCGTTCAAAGTGGTGTAAAAAATAATTTTGCCGATAAAGTTCAGGATCATTTCCAACATACACTAAGTTTGGTTTTCAGATTTGGAGGAAAAGATACCGATGGAGATGGTATTTATGATAAAGAGGATGCCTGTCCTGATGTACCGGGATTAAAAGAGTTTAATGGCTGTCCTGATGCTGACGGAGACGGGATCAAAGATTCTGATGATGCCTGCCCTGATGTTGCCGGTTTGCCTGCATTAAATGGTTGTCCTGATGCTGATGAAGATGGAATAGCTGATAAAGATGATATGTGTCCTAATGACAAAGGAACGAAAGCAAACAATGGCTGCCCGGATACTGATGGAGATGGTGTATTAGACAAAGATGATAAATGTGTTAATGTTGCCGGCCCAAAAGCAAACAGAGGATGTCCGTGGCCGGATACTGATGGAGATGGTGTGTTAGATAAAGATGATAAATGTGTTAATGAAGTAGGCCCGGCTTCTAATGACGGTTGCCCTGAACCTGTAATTGCTGTTGAAGAGGAAAAGAAAATAGGAGATTTTGCTAAATCCATTTTATTCAATACGGGAAGATCTTCTTTCAAAAAAGGAGTTGTGGAAAGATTAGATGGTATTGTTGCTATTATGAGTCAGTTCCCTAAGGCTACATTTGCTATAAGTGGTCATACGGATAGTACCGGTAGTAAGAAAACAAATGATAGATTATCCAGAGAAAGAGCTGAAGCAGTATTGAAGTATTTAACTTCCAAAGGAATTGATGCATCCAGATTAATAGCCAAAGGTTATGGTTCTTCAAATCCTATTGACACAAATAAAACAAGAGCAGGAAGAGCTAATAACAGAAGAGTAGAAATTAAGGTTACCAACAAGTAATTTTAAATAGTAAGATAACTTAAAGCCGCATTTTTAACATGCGGCTTTTTTGTATGCAACTAATCCAAATAATTCATTTCAAAAACTTGTTGTTCTTTCGTAAATAGACTACCTTTGCAGCCGAAATAAGGAAGCGGATATTCCTACAACAAAAATTCATAATCTAAAGTATACATAAATGGCTGCAATAACAGGTAAAGTCTCTCAAATTATTGGTCCGGTAATCGATGTTGAATTTAATACCGAATCTGCCGAACTTCCAAAAATATATGATTCGTTGGAAATTAAGAAAACAGATGGGTCTGTTTTAGTATTGGAAGTTCAACAACACATTGGTGAAGATACTGTAAGAACTATTTCTATGGATGCCACAGATGGTTTACAGAGAGGGCAGGAAGTAGCTGTTACCGGTAACCCCATTCAAATGCCTATAGGAGGGGACATTTATGGCCGTTTATTTAATGTAACCGGAGACGCAATTGACGGATTGGGAGATTTACCTAAGGAAGGAGCTAATGGATTACCAATACACAGAGCAGCACCTAAGTTTGAGGAATTATCTACATCAACAGAGGTTTTATATACGGGAATCAAAGTAATTGACCTAATTGAACCTTATGCAAAAGGAGGTAAAATCGGTTTATTTGGAGGCGCGGGAGTTGGTAAAACAGTATTGATTCAGGAGTTGATCAACAACATTGCAAAAGGACATGGCGGGTTATCTGTTTTTGCCGGAGTAGGAGAAAGAACCCGTGAAGGAAATGACTTGTTAAGAGAAATGTTGGAATCCGGGATCATTAAATACGGAGATGATTTTATGCACTCTATGGAAGAAGGCGGATGGGATCTGTCTAAAGTAGATAAAACCGGAATGAAAGATTCCAAAGCTACTTTTGTTTTTGGACAAATGAATGAACCTCCGGGAGCTCGTGCAAGAGTAGCATTATCCGGTTTAACAATTGCCGAATATTTTCGTGACGGTGCCGGAGAAGCACAGGGAAAAGATGTATTGTTTTTCGTAGATAATATTTTCCGTTTTACACAAGCAGGTTCTGAAGTGTCAGCATTACTAGGTCGTATGCCGTCGGCAGTAGGATACCAACCTACATTGGCTACTGAAATGGGAGCGATGCAAGAACGTATTACTTCGACTAAAAAAGGTTCTATTACCTCCGTACAAGCAGTATATGTACCGGCAGATGACTTAACAGATCCTGCACCGGCAACAACGTTTACACATTTGGATGCAACAACAGTACTATCTCGTAAAATTGCCGAATTAGGTATTTATCCTGCTGTAGACCCATTGGATTCTACCTCACGAATATTAACCCCGGAAATTTTAGGAGGCGACCATTATAATTGTGCTCAAAGAGTAAAAGAATTATTACAACGATACAAAGAATTACAGGATATCATTGCGATTCTTGGTATGGAGGAGCTATCGGAAGAAGATAAATTAGCTGTTAGCAGAGCCAGACGCGTACAACGTTTCTTATCACAACCGTTTCACGTAGCTGAACAGTTTACGGGAATACCTGGTGTACTGGTAGATATTAAAGAAACGATCAAAGGATTTAATATGATTATGGATGGTGAATTGGATCACCTTCCCGAAGCGGCATTTAACTTAAAAGGAACCATTGAAGAAGCAATTGAAGCCGGAGAGAAAATGCTGACGGAAGCGTAAATGAGTCAGCAATAAATTTCAATGATTATGAAGTTACAAACTAAAAAAGGATAAAATATGTATTTAGAAGTTGTATCTCCGGAAGCTATTTTATTTTCTTCAGAAGTAGATTCCGTTGCCGTTCCCGGAGTAAATGGAGAGTTTTATATGCTAAATAACCACGCATCTATTGTTTCTACATTAAAAGAAGGAACCATAAAAATTCATACGCATACCCAAGAACATTTAAAAATGGATGATTTGCACGGACGGATTGTTCGAGATACTACGGATAATAAAATAGTAACAGTAGCTATTCATTCCGGAACAGTTGAACTGAAAAAAAATAAGGTAATTGTATTAGTAGATTAGTAAAAAGAATAAATCATATAAAAAAAACCGACTTTATAAACTCGGTTTTTTTATAAATTTGAAATATAGAATGAGCTAGCTATAGTTTCCTAATCTTTGGAGGATAAAAAAGAGCTAAAAAATTTTCATTTATAACTCTCTGTTTAGTACATGACAAAAAATATAATTAATTGATTATCAGTAAATTAAATGTTAAATAATTAAAATAAAGCATTGATTTTCAGTATATTAGAAGAATAACATCACTCATTTTTCTAATGAAAAAAACCAATGCTTCCACTAAAAGTAGTGAATTAAATTCAGTTTTAAGTTCTCATTTCCAAGGTAAGATCAATTTGGCAAGAATCAAACTCATATCACATTTCATTATCGCCCTCTGTAAGGTACAGACAGTTACCTTTGAAAAGGTAGCCAACGCTTTTGAGACCTCAGTAGATTCGAAGTCATCACTCAGACGTATTCAAAGATTTATTGCTGATTATTCGTTGGATGGAGATTTGATCGCTCGTCTTATATTTAGTCTCCTTCCTAAGCAAGAGGGATTGATCTTGAGTATTGATAGGACCAATTGGAAGTTTGGTCAGACCAACATCAACATTTTTAAGTTGGGAGTTGTCTATAAAGGTGTTGCCTTCCCATTGTTATTTACTATGTTAGATAAGCCAGGGAACTCTAACAGTCAGGAGCGTATTGATCTTGTGAATCGTTTCATAAGACTTTTTGGCAAAGATGTTATTAAATCCATTGTAGCCGATAGAGAGTTTGTAGGTAATCATTGGTTGGATTTCTTGAATACAAATGGAATCAAATATTATATCCGCATTCGAAACAACTTTAAGGTAGAGCTTCCTGATAAGAACAAAACCATCAAAGTATTTCACTTGTTTAATCCACATAAGATCAATGAGTTTGTGTATTATCCTAAAATTGTACGTGTTAATGGTCAGCTTTGTTTCCTTTCCGGATGCAAGTTGTACCCAAAAAATGGAAAGCCTGATTTCTTAATCATTGTATCGTTCAACGCTCCTGATAAGGCCTTTGAACAATACAAAGAACGATGGCAGATAGAGATGTGTTTTAAAGCAATGAAAGCCAGTGGCTTTGATATTGAAAACACACACCTGCAAGATATTAAGCGTATTGAAAAATTAGTACTGCTTGTAATGATGGCTTTCGTATGGTGTTACAAAGTTGGTATATATTTACATCAGATTAAGCCTATCAAAATAAAAAAGCATGGAAGAATGGCTAAAAGCATATTCAAATATGGATTAGATTATATCGCTTCTGTGCTATTAAACCCTGTAAATCAAAACAATATGAACTTGACTAAATTTTTGTCATGTACTTAGAACTCTCTGACTATCATATGCTCCCCTGAGCCCTCTACTATCGAACCGTAACTTTTTGTTTTTTTATTGGGTACTTTACTAAATCTGTAGTTTTTTGAGCTCCTTTTCCCAATCTTTTTCTTTTCACGATTAAATTTTTGTTGAATAAGCTGCTCGCTTATAACTTCTAGTTCTTCATTAGGGATATCACTTTTTGTGTATTTTTCTATACCATTCATCATCATAAATATCAAACAAGATCTCAAGCAGAATTATCTGTGTTTAAATAGATAGAAACTTGGTATAATAGAAAACGTTTACACTCTGCTTTGGGACTAAAACCTATTGAAGAATTTGAATTAGATATGAATACTAAAAATTTAGCAGCATAATCTCTTTTCGTTTTGTCCAACTTTTTGTTGCAAGTCCAGGTGTAATCTTCCCTAAAAACCGAACTGTTTAAAATTAGAAAGATTAATTTTAACTTTCAATAGACAAACAAAGCGAAAGAGTAAATTTTCACCTTCACATCTTGCAAAGATTTTGAAAGAGTTTGATCAAGGGAAAACAGTTGTAGAGATTAGCAGGGAACATGGGTTTATTTCAGCAACTTTTTACAAGTGGCGTTCTAAATATGCCGGGATGAGTTCCGGAGAGTTACGTTGCGTCAAAGAGCTTGAGGGTGAGAACCGGATGCTCAACCAGATGTATGCTTCTCTAGCCTTAGATCATCAAATGGCAAAAGAGGTTATTGCAAAAAAGCTTTAAAGCCTTGCCGTAAGAGAACGATAAGTAAAACACTTGCACATTATGGTATTAGCAGGGCGTGCCGAGTCTTAAATATGAGCAAGAGTGTTTATTATTATAAACCGTTACCCAAAGCCGATACTGAGATAGAGCTCGCTTTACAAGAAAAAGCAGTTCAACATTGAGAAGAAGGTTTTTGGAAGGCTTATAGTCGTTTACGTAATCAAGGCAAACCATGGAATCATAAACGATTGTATAGGGTTTACAAAGCATTAGGACTTCCTCTACGTGGTAAAGTAAAAAAACGATTACCATCTAGAGTGAAAGAACCATTAGAGGTTCCGGAAAATCTTAATGATACATGGAGTATGGATTTTGTTACCGATACCCTTGAGAACAAAAGACGTTTTAGAGCCTTTACTATTATCGATGACTGTAATAGAGAGGCATTACATATAGAAGTAGATTTTTCTTTACCAAGTAATCGTGTGTTTTGGGTACTTAACGATCTTGTTAATAGAAGAGGAAAGCCCAATAAGATACGTATGGATAATGGCCCGGAGTTCATTGCTAATATCACCGCTGTATGGAGCCAAATGCATGACATAGAGTTTACCTATATTCACCCTGTCAAACCAACTCAAAATGCATTTGTAGAGAGATTTAATGGAACTTATAGGCGAGGAGTTATTGATAAATATATTTTTGAGAACATTAACCAAGTAAGAGAACAAACCCAAGATTGGATGTATGATTATAATCATCATCGACCCCATGACGGGCTTGGTAGATTATCGCCAATAAAATACGCAGAAATTAATTCTCTTGGGGCTAACTCCAAGAGAATTAAAACAATAAATTTATCAAATATTAGAAATTTAAACAGTTCTAATTAGGGGAAGCTTACAACGTAAGTACACCCCACTTGATTGTTTTTATAACTAAAGGCTTGGGCTTCTACTTTGTTTAAATCAGTAGTGTTCGTGCCTTTGAGTTCTATTACACCAATCGCTTTGTCATCTACAATGATACCGCCATCGGCTTTTTTGCTGTCCTTAATATTTTTGAGTTCGGTGGTGAGATTAAAATTAGGTGTAGGGTTTTTTGTGTAGCCGAGTATATTTACAAACAAATCAATCAGAAATTCACCTTGGTATTGTTCTTCCTTAGCATTTCTAATATTTTCCTGAATAGTAGGGTTTAGGAAATGCGCTTGATAGGCTGTCCACTTTTCTTTTAAAAGGGTTTCATTTTGTGGCTTAAGATATTTTTGGACAATGATATTTTGAAATAGAGGCATTGATTATCACTTTACTGCTATTTGAATATTTTTCATCGATTTTGCCAATTATCTTCAATTAGCATTTACTTTGCTCCTAAAATATAACTTCTCCCGTTATTTAGGTAACAGATTCCCACAAAACTTATTATTTGAGGGGAAATCTCATGAAACATTAATTTATCGAATAGTATTCGTATTAAAAACGAATCATTATTTTAGAAGCTCAAAATAGTTAAGATGAATCTGGAAGCAATTGATTATAGTATTATTATTGGGTTTTTTATGATTTCTTTATGTATTGGCCTGTGGGTTTCTAAAGTTTCGGGAAAAAATACCCAAGAATATTTTTTGTCCGGGAGAAATATGCCCTGGTGGCTATTAGGAGTTTCTATGGTAGCTACTACATTTGCTACCGATACACCCGGTTTGGTAACCGAATTGGTGAGGAAGCAGGGTGTTTCGGGAAACTGGGTTTGGTGGGCTTTTCTTTTAACAGGCATGCTTACCGTATTTTTCTATGCCAAGCTATGGAGAAAATCGGGAATTACAACGGATTTAGAATTTTATGAATTGCGCTATTCCGGAAAATCGGCTCGTTTTCTAAGAGGTTTCAGAGCTGTTTATTTAGGTGTCGTTTTTAATGTAATTACTATGGCGGGGGTGTGTTTGGCCGGAGCAAAAATTGCTGCTATTCTTTTAGGCATTTCACAAGAAGAAACATTGATTTATGCTTCTGTTATTGTGGTTATATATGCTTCTTTAGGAGGTCTAAGAGGAGTTATTATTACGGATTTTATACAGTTTATAATTGCTATGGTTGGTTCTGTTTGGGCAACTGCCTACATAGTCAACCTTCCGGAAATAGGAGGCTTAACGGCTTTATTAACCCATGAGAATATAGTAGGGAAATTATATATGTTTCCTGATTTTTCAAATAAAGAAGCTATCATCATCCTGTGTATCATTCCTCTTGCCGTACAGTGGTGGAGTACTTGGTATCCGGGAGCAGAACCCGGTGGCGGAGGCTATGTTGCACAGAGAATGCTGGCTGCTAAAGATGAAAAAAACGCTACCTGGGCTATGTTGTTTTTTAATTTCGCACATTATGCTTTGCGTCCATGGCCCTGGATTATTGTTGGTTTGGCTTCATTGGTTATTTTTCCGAATTTGGAAAGCATCAATGTCGCTTTTCAAAATTTACCTCCGGATATGCAGGGACATGATGTTGCTTATGCAGTTATGATGACGTATCTGCCTGCCGGTTTACTAGGTATGGTAATCACTTCTTTAATTGCGGCTTTTATGAGTACTATCTCTACACAATTAAATTGGGGAAGTTCGTATATAGTGAATGATTTGTACGGAAGGTTTATAAATAAAAATGCTACCGAAAAGCAAAAGGTAATTGTTGGAAAAATAACGGTAGTGATGCTAATGCTTTGTGCTGCGTTATTCTCTTTTTATTTGAAATCTGCCAAAGATGTATTTGATTTATTATTGCAAATCGGTGCCGGTACGGGGTTATTATTCATTTTACGTTGGTTTTGGCATCGTATTAATCCGTTGAGTGAAATTGCAGCAATGGCCATTTCGTTTGCAATTGCTGTTTTCTTTTTTATAAATGCCAAATTAAAAACTCCTTGGTTGGAAATAGAAGGGTATTGGCAACTTATAATTGGAGTAATGGTAACTACCGCTGGATGGGTATGCGTTACATTATGTACCAAATCAACAGATAAAAATACACTAGCAAAATTTAATACTCTTATTTTTGAAGGGGGTTCCAAATTCAAAAACATCGGATATAAAATCACAGGTTTTTTACTAGGCATTATAGGAGTATATAGTTTTTTGTTTGCTACGGGAAATTGGATTTATGGCAAAACAATTGCAGCTGTTATGCTTACCATATGCACAATAGGATGTGTATTTATTTTGAATAAAATTTGGAAGAAAGTTATATAGCGATTAAAGTTGAAAAGTTCCAAGTTTCAGGTTCCAAGAAAGGAGCAGTCTAATGTTTCACTTGTAACTTGAACCTACTTTTCTGTAAAATCCTCTCAAAAGAATTTTCTAAAACCAAATTATTGCTACTTTTGAGGTGCCGTCTTGAGTAATACAAATTGCAGTGTTGAAAAGATTTGCCAGAAATTAGTTTCTATAATATAAAGTGAATTATCTTTGCATAAAGAAAAATACGGGATATGAAATTGAAGATACTAACAGATACATTATTAGAGGAATTTGTCACTTTGACGAAAGATTTCTCATTAGCAATTTTAAAAGAACAGGAGAAAGCAAAACTTCCTGTAGATTATTTTCAATTTTACAAATCAATGTCCTCCGTTTATTCTTCAAAAATTGAAGGAGAAGATATTGATTTTGACAGTTATTTCAAGCATAAATTTTTAGGCGTACAGTTTAAATCAGATTATACTAGAAAAGCAGATGATTTATATTTAGCGTATGAGTTTATAGAAAATAATGCACTCACTCTTGAGAATGTACAAAAAGCTCATTCTCTTTTAAGCTCAAATTTACTTCCAGCAAATCAGCAAGGTTTGATTAGACATAACTCTATGTTTGTTCTTAATAGTAAAGATCAAATTGAATATGTGGCTGCACCTGCCAATATCCTGGAAACTGAATTAGATAAACTTTTTTCAGATATTTCATTTTTATTGACTAAAGAGTTATCGACACAGGAAGTGTTTTATTATGCATCACTTATTCATTTAGTTTTTGTAAAAATTCATCCGTTTCAAGATGGAAATGGAAGGGCAGCTAGGTTAATTGAAAAGTGGTTTCTATATGCGAAGTTTGGAAGTTTGGCGACTTCTGTTCAGTTAGAGAAAAATTATTATAAAAATTTAGAAAACTATTATTTAAACATTAAAGTCTTAGGACTTGAATATGAAGAGTTAAATTATGAAAGAGCGTTGAATTTTTTGCTTATGACAATAAAAGGAATAGGGAAAGAATAAAGGACATGCCCATAATAATAGTAGCTGTGGCACAACTCTAATTTTTCAAAAACAACTCCTTGTTTTTGAAATTTATCAAAGTCCTCTTTTTCGCTTTGGCAGTGTCCTCTTTTTTAGGGGTTGTTTTCTTTTTCGGTTTTTTCTTTAATCCTATTTTCTGAAGCAATTCGGACAGGGTATTGAAGTTTACCTGGTAGTTCAATCCGGCTCCCTGTGTATATCCTTCTTCCTGAGTTGAATACTGGATTTCATTTTGTCTGTTAAAGATAACCCCCTTAAAAGTTCCGTTTTTATTTAATAGCACTTCTACCTTTACCTCTCCTACCACACTGGATTGTGTTTGTGCTCCAACGGGTACTCCGACCTTTCCGTTTATAATAATTCTATCGCTTATTTGTGTAGTCAAAGACGCTTCAAAAGTGTTATCCGTAGCTAAATCATTTTCAACATTTTGAGGGGTACCTTGTTTATAATCCAGATTGATTTTTACTTTGTCATCTCTGGAGCTTATAATATCAGACAATATAGATCCTACCAGATTTGATGTGGTTCCTGCAATCAAGTTATTTCCATCTATGTTTGCCCTGTCAAGCTCCATAAAACTCCCAAATACTAACAATGAAAAGAATTGTCTCATTTTAGCATTTTTATTATTATCATTTAATACAAAATCCAACTCACTTTCTATAGTTGAATTTGAATTGGGGATTTGTATGTCAAACTCTTGTTTGGAATTGAACAACCCACCCGTAATTTTTGTAATCAAATTGACATCAATCTTTCTATTGGTATTAAAATTTTCTAATAATACTGCCGGGTTTGCTTTGGTTGTATATAAGGCTGTTACATTTAAATCGGCATTATACGGATCTCCACTCCAGGAAACCGTACTTCCTTTAACGATAGCAAAAGGTTTATTCACTACTCCTCCGTATTTTAAATTATAAAAACCGTTGTCAATAGTAAAATCTCCATACATATTAAAAGTTCCTCTGGTGTCAATTTCGATTTGCAAGTCTCCCGCTCCGCTGCCTTTTAGTTCGCTTCCGTTTACTTCGTCAATTACTACTTGTGCTATGGCATCTTTTGTCACTTCCAAATTGATAAATAACGATACTCCTTCAATAGCTTCCAAAGCCAGTTCTTTTTGTCTGTCTTCGGAGAGCGTACCGGAGTTAAAATGAATTAATTTGTAACTTTCTACTGTGGCGATGTCTTTTAGCGGAATTACGAACAGTGTGTTTTTCTCGGTTTTTCCGTTAACAATGATGTCTAATTTGTCAGTAAGCCCGGTAATTTCTGCAGCACCTTTAATAAATGCGGTCCCATAGTATTGTGCTTCTTCCGTATTTTCAGTGTCCATTACCAGCAGATTATCGGTATCTATTTTAATGTCTAACACCCACGCGTCAAAATTTTGATGTATAATGGCTCCGGATAGGATGCCTCTGGTATGGTGTTTTGTATCTAACAGCGTAATATCGTTTAATATAAAAGATTGTCCCTTCAAACCAATAAGTGATGTCCCTTCAAAATCGTAATCCGTATTTAAGTACGGAAATTTTAATCCTGCGCCTTTTAATACCAGGCCGCCATTCATATCGGGATTTCTCAGAAACCCTTTTAATGTAAAATTTCCGGAGGCTGATCCTCTTATTTTGGATAGGACGTCCTTGCCCAGCGGGCTGAATGCATTTAGTTTAAAATCTTCTAGGAATACGGAAAGATCTATGGTAGGCCTCGCGTTGGAAAAATCCAAATCACCTGTAGTAGCAATGCTTTTAACGCCTTCTTTTTCTAATGACAGACCTACATTATATTTTTCGTAAGAATTATTGCCTTCTACATTAACTGCTAAGTTCCCTTGTACAAAATCATTTACTTTAAAATGATTTATTACCAGGTTTCCTCCGGGATTATAGACTCCTTTTTTCTGGATAAAATCTATACTTCCATTTAATTGCCCTTTCATTTTTAAGCTGTCAATGGCAGGCAGAAAGTTCTCTAAAGCAACTTCTGTAAAGTCGACTTGTAGATTTTTATATGTGGAATCTCTTAGAGAACCCTTAAAATTAACTTGTTGTTTTCCTGATTTTATGAGAAAAGGAGAAAAAGTATATTCTTTAGTATTTAAGTCAAAAGTAACTTTATTATTTGCATTATTATCAGGGTTGATACTCCAGTTATGATCTCTAAAATTAAAAGTGGATTTTTGAATTCCAAGTACCGATTTTTTGGTATTGTTGATAGTATAGAAAAAGTCTACATTGAACTTTTCATTATCATTTGCACCACCTCTAAAAACCGATTTAAAAAACAGGGTATCATTTACGGTTTTATTTAGCAGGTTTAATTTTGAGAAAGAATATTGTTTGGTACTTAATTTATTGATGATTAGTTGAGAATTATACAGCTCGTTTTTTGTATCTGTCCTCAGTAAAAACTGATCTATCTCATTTCCGTATGCAATAATTTTGGGAGAAGAAATCGTAAGTTTTAACCGGTTATTATCTGCATTGATAAACCCTCTTACTTTGGTATTATTGTCTATGGATATATTTGGGAAAAATACATCCACCGCCTGGCTATATACTGAAAAATCAAAATTGATAAATTGATGCGGTTTTACTTTATACGGATGGTAATTAGTATATATATTCCCAAAAGCATTTTGTGCTAACGGTAATAATTCTTCAAAGGTAAAATTGCCTGTTAACTCTCCTTTTACGATATCTTCGGAATCAATTCTTATTTGTTTAATCGTATCTTTTATGGTGGAGAATATTAAAAATTGCTTAAAAGAAAATTTTTTCCTGTGATTTATGTATTCAATATTTTTAAAATTGGCCACACCTATGAGGCTGTTTAGTTGATTCCCTCTTATATCGAGATCAATGGTTCCTTTTAGTTCGGAAATGCTATCCTTAACGTACAGGTTGGTTGTTTTTAAATCCGCATAAGCAATCGTTGCATTAAAGTCGAATTGGTGTTCTTCGGATATAATATCTGCCAGTCCTTTGAATGACATTTTTAAATTTTCATCATCTACGGAAAAAGTACCGTCAAATAAGTTATTTTTGTATCTCCCGTCTATGAGAATATTCTGGTAAGGATATCCTTTAAATTCAAACTCCGAAACCTTACCAGTTAAAGTAGTATTTATATTTTCAGGCAGAAAACCACTTCCTTTTATATCTCCTTTAAAAGAGATATTTCCAAGCAACGGATTTTTAAAAAAACGGCCTAAGCCAAAATCTATAAGGCCTATCTCTCCGTTATAATGAGCATCCTCTGCAGTATCTATATCTGTAATTTCCAGATCTGCAACCGTTGTTCCTATTTCGGAAACAATAGTTACCGTAGCACTTAAATCGGAAGAGGTTATTTTTGTTTTTCCTTCCAGAGTAAACTCTCCAAGATTTATGAATGCTGAGGGCAGGCTTTTCCCAAGGAGGTTCGGCAGCATCTTCTTTAGGTGTATATAACGGGTCGTTATATTTTCTAATTCCCCGTCAAAAACAAATCCTTTTTCTGTGTTTACGACATTTTTAAAATCCATATTTCCAACAATGCGGGTTCCCTGGTCGGAAATCGCATCGAGGTTTGTTACCTTAAAATCATTTAGAAAGCCGGTTGCAATTCCTGAAAAATGCAAAACATCGTTTCCGTCTAATTCATCGTATAACTTCTTTACGTCTTCAACAGATATACTACTTAGCTTAAAAGTAGCAGCAATTGCGACACTGTCGTTAAAATACTTTAGGTTTTCTTTTTTATAATGGAACTCAATTTCAGCTTCGATTTTAGATTTTTGAGTTCGCAGCATGGTGTTATAAAACTGCATCTGTGTTTTTGAATAGGCAAAATCAGTAGTCAGGTTTGTTATTTCAATATCTTTATTATCTGTGAAATACAACCCTCTTATTTTAATAGCAACATTTGGCCCGACGATAGAAAAATCCCGAAGGTTTCCTCCTCCGTCTGTAAGCCCAAACAAAAAAGGGTCTTCATCATTTTCATCTATGAGCTTAAAATTTAGATTTTCCAAATAAATATCGGAGGTTCTGAGTATAAATGGTGTATACGTATCATCTTGGGGTGTTGGCTCATCTTCAAAACTATCAGTAAAAACAGAAAGATTGTCGTCCATTTCGCCTTTATATGTTTTTATGTGAAAGTTGACCCCGTCCAAAGAAATACTTTTTAGATTTACATTGCCGTTTAATGCTCTTTTTGCATTTAATAATGCCGTACTCAGCTTGTCTATAAAAATCAATGTATCTTTATGGTGGTCTCTGATTTCTATACCTTTTAGAGAAATAGCTCCCAGTAAAGAAAGGTCTACCTTTTTTATTACCAAGTCCGTTCCAAAATCCTGATTTATTTTTTCTGTTGCCAGTTTGGCCAGCTTGGTTTGTATGGCAGGAATTGATAAAAAAACGATGAGAAGCAGCATAAAAAGTATGAAATACTTTATGCATTTAATCAATATTTTAGAAAACTTCTTAATGGCTGAATGTATTGAACTCATTTAAACTTTTTCAATTTGCTAAAAAATTGCTGTTTTTAGCTCTGTTTTTGTCTTTTTTTCCTTCCGTAGCGCTGCTATGCAACTCAAAAAAGCCTTCAACAGAGCTAAAAACTTCTAATTTTCGCTTAAATCTAAAAAGTTTAAATGAGTTCATTTGTAATGTACGGCAAAACGATGTATTTGTTACAAATATTTTGCCATCTTACACAAAGAACGTCAAAATTAACAAACTATTAAATTTCTGACTTAAAAAACTGGTATTCACTTGAAAATATAACTAATTTTGCTTCAAATTTACATTTCTTTGAAAAAAGACACCGTATATATTTTAGGGATAGAATCTTCTTGTGATGATACCAGTGCATCAGTCATCCGAAATGATACTGTTTTGAGTAATGTTATTGCAAACCAGAATGTACATGCTGCGTATGGTGGGGTGGTTCCCGAACTGGCTTCAAGGGCGCATCAACAAAATATAGTTCCTGTTGTACAGCAGGCGATTAAGAGGGCAAGTATTAATATGACTCAATTAAATGCCATTGCTTTTACAAAAGGGCCGGGATTAATGGGCTCTTTATTGGTTGGAACCTCTTTTGCCAAGTCACTGGCAATGGGATTAGACATCCCTTTAATTGATGTAAATCATATGCAAGCTCATATTTTGGCACATTTTATTAAAAGCAATGATACCAAAATACCTCCGTTTCCTTTTATTTGTCTGACGATAAGCGGCGGACATACGCAAATTGTAAAAGTGAATGATTATTTTGACATGGAAGTATTGGGAGAAACAATAGATGATGCTGTTGGAGAAGCTTTTGACAAATCTGCCAAACTCCTTGGATTGCCATATCCCGGAGGTCCTTTGATAGATAAATATGGAAAGCAGGGAAACCCGAAAGCTTTCGCATTTAACAAACCTAAAGTAAGTCCATTAGCCTTTAGTTTTAGTGGACTAAAAACTGCTATTTTATATTTTTTACAAAAGAAGGTCAAAGAATCACCAAATTTTATCCAAGAGAATTTATATGACATTTGTGCATCTGTTCAGCATACGATTGTAGAAATTTTAATGGATAAGTTAAAGGCGGCAGTAAAAGAAACAGGAATAAAGCACATTGCGATTGCAGGTGGCGTTTCTGCAAACTCTGAAATCAGAAAACGGCTTGTACAAGCAGAAAAGAATGCAGGGTGGCATACGTATATTCCTAAATTTGAATACACTACAGACAATGCTGCCATGATAGCAATTACGGGCTACTTAAAATATTTAAATAACGAGTATGCCAATGTTTCCGTAGCAGCAACAGCACGATTAAAAGTTACCGAATAAAAAAAAAAGCTTGCAATTTCTGCAAAAGCAATAAATATGCCTAAAAAAGAATTTTATCTTTTGGTTTTTATACTACACCCTATAGCTCTGGTATAGGTTTTTACAGGTTTTTCTCCTTTCAACAGGGCATCTACAGCATTTTCTACGTATTTCTCTTTTACATTTGAAGGGCTTCGGGAACTATCATCGATGGCACCAATGTATTCAACAATCAGCTTACCATCCTCGTTATTTAAAATATATACATGAGGAGTTTTAGTCGCACCGTATTTCGGGTATATTTCCTGCCTCTCATCAAATAAATAGGGAAATGTAAATCCTTTATTTTTAGCTCTGATCTTCATTCTGTCATAGCTGTCTTCGGGTACTGCTTCCGGGTCGTTCGGGTTTATGGCAATGACAGGGTATCCTTTGGATTTATATTTTTTATCCAGAGCTATAATTCTATCTTCATTTGCAACAGAGTAAGGGCATGAGTTACACGTAAAAATGATGATAAACCCTTTTGCTTCTTTAAAATCTGCCATCGAAACCGTTTTCCCGTCTACATTTTTTAATGAGAAATCGGAGGCTACATCACCTACTTTATACCCTCCTGCGGGTTTTATGGTAAACGCTGCTGAAATTACCAATACTACTACAAGCGATATTCTTTTAATTGTTTTCATAATTGATTATTTTATAAATGGTTGAATTTTGTTTTCTAACGTTTCATACGTAAATGATTGTTCGTAAAATGTGCTGTTATCTTTATTGTAAATAAGTGTGGCCGGGATAGCCCCGGACCACTTTTCATCAATGTTATGAATCCAAAATTGCTCATTTGTATCGTTTAGTACCACAACTCTGGACTTTAACTCGTGTTTTTTAACAAAAGGAATTAATTTTGTGGTTATTTTGTCAGGAAAATCCAGGCTTACCAAAACAACCTCAACATTTTTATAGGTTTCATTTAATTTTTCAAAATAAGGTAGTTCTTTTACACAGGGGGCACACCAAGTTGCCCAGAAATTAATCACATAGATTTTATCATCTTGTACGTGCAAGATGGGTTTTAGTTCTTCATAACTGAGCATAGGTATTTCCGAAACTTTCTTTTTACAGGAAATAAGGTATATGGAAATAATAAATAATGCCAGTATTTTTCTCATATGGTAAAATTACAAATTAGATAGTGTTCTGAAAAACTATTAACTAAAACTTAACGGGTGCACGACAAATTTCCGTAAATAGAAGTTTTTATGATTTTTCAATTTCATCAAACACCTAATTTTGTTGAGTTTTTGGTTTTCAAAAAATCAGAGTTATTAACAAAAACGGAAATTTGTCGTACACCCCAACTTAACAGCCGGACTTATTTAAAAATATCATTTAATACTTTTGCCAGGCGGATACCTGCTTTTTGTATTTGTGTTCTGGCTGTGGTTAAATAATCATACGAGTACCGGTATCGCAAATCTTCATCTTCTTCAACAGAAGCATATATTTTTTTTGTAAGTATATGTGTTTCACCTACCCAATCAATAATGGAGCCCTGTTGAATTGCTTTTATTTGTGCTTTGGACAACAGGTCTGCATTATCTGCCAGTTCCTTGTAACTCATTTTAAAACCTTCTATCATTTTAGTATCCCAAACACTGTGTAAATTTGTTTTTCTACCAAACCATTTTACCTGTACTCTATTTCCTCCCCGGTCTTCTTTACGTCCAATATGTAGCGGTTGATGTAAATCGCCAATCAGATGGATCAGCATTTTCAGGTAAAAAGCTCTGTCTTCTTCCGAATTGTTTTTAATAATATTGATACATGTATCAATTCCGGTTACCAAATCTCCCGCAGGGTTTTTATCGGATTCTTTGTAATTTGAATCCAATGGCATATTGATAAAATGCCAGGTATAAAATCGGTTGTATTTTTTATCAGACTTAATCTCATCTGCAAATGTAGAGACAAAGGCGAGACTCTGACCTTTTAACAGTTTTCGAATCTTACGTTTGGCCTTATGGGTTAGGTGCTTACTTGCTATGACTCCAACGGTTCTATGCCCTGTTTTACCCCAAACAATTTCTGTTGCTTTTGTAGTGTATCCTGTGATAAGAAAAAAACCCACCAGTAAAATCCGAAAATTCATGATCATTGATTTTTTAGTTAACAGCTAATTTATAAAACATTTTTTTGATTACCTGTTATAATAACTAATGTAGTTGAAATTTAACATCTGTACAATCCGGATCAGGAGTATTCATTATTTTGCTTTATACCAAAATGAATACTAAAATAGTCCAATCTTGCTATGAAAATTCCAAATTCCATCGCTAAAAATACTCGGCGTAACTAAGCCTGCGTTTTTTAACTCGAACTTTGAAATTTTCCTCACACAATCTTTAGACCACTTTAATATTCTTTTTGGTATTAGATAAAAGAAAAAGCCTGCCGAACTTTTTTGCCAAATCAATTTCGATACGGAATATATCACCATTTTGCAAAGGTCTCAGAATGTAAAAAACTGCCTAAATCTCTTAAAATTTAACTGCTGTTCCGGAAGCAGTTACCATTAACATACTTCCGTTAGCCCCTACTGTTTCATAATCCAAATCAATACCAACAATGGCATCTGCCCCTAATCTGTATGCCTGATCTTCCATTTCGCGCAGAGCAGTTTCTTTGGCTTCTTTTAACACCTTTTCATAAGAACCCGATCTACCGCCTACAAAATCCCTGATTCCGGCAAATATATCTTTGAAAAAATTGGCTCCGATAATCGTTTCACCCGATACCAAACCCAGATATTCTTTAATAGGCTTTCCATCTAATGTATTTGTGGTTGATACTATCATTTTATTTACCTGATTTCTTTTTAGTATTTTTTATTGCTTCACCAATTTGATTACTTGCCGTAAAACTGGCTACCATATCGTTTAACATATTGCTTCCTGCCTGCGGAGAGTTTGGTAATAAAATCAGATTACTGTTTGTTTCTTGCCCAATAGATTGTAGGGTATCGTAATGTTGCGTAACTACTATCAAAGCAGAAGCTTCCTGTGAATTGATCCCTACTTTGTTTAATACCTCTACGGATTCTTCCAAACCACGAGCTATTTCTCTTCTCTGATCGGCAATTCCCTGGCCTTGTAAGCGTTTGCTTTCAGCTTCCGCTTTTGCTTTTTCTACGATTAGGATCCGGGCAGCATCTCCTTCAAATTGAGCGGCAATTTTTTCACGCTCCGAAGCATTGATCCTGTTCATAGCTTCTTTTACCTGTGCATCAGGGTCAATGTCTGTAACCAGCGTCTTAATAATATCGTACCCGTATTCCATCATTGCGTCGTTTAACTCGGATTTTACAGCAATGGCAATATCATCCTTTTTTACAAATACATCATCCAGTTTCATCTTTGGAACCTCGGCACGGACCACATCAAATACATAAGAAGTGATTTGATCGTGAGGATAATCTAATTTATAAAACGCGTCGTAAACCTTGTTTTTAATTACTTTAAACTGTACGGACACTTTAAGTTTTACAAATACATCATCTAATGTTTTGGTTTCAACAATGACATCCAATTGTTGAATTTTCAGGCTTAATCGACCTGAAATCCTGTCTATTAAAGGAATTTTGAGTCTGAGGCCGGAATGCCTGATGGCTACAAACCTGCCAAAACGTTCAACGACAGCTGCTGTTTGCTGTTTTACCATAAAAAAAGTGGAAAAGATCAACAACACGACTAAAAAAACTCCAATACTTATAAATACGATCATAATAATTTTTTAAAAGTTACTATTCATTAAAAATACAAAATCTTATACCTAACAAGACGCAAAAAAAAGAATTTGTTACAAAAAAAGATCAATAACGCCTTCTTCTGTCCGGGCCTGTTGTCCTTACAGGCTGCCTGACAGACCTTGGTTTTGCTTTCTTTTTTATTTTTTCAGTATATTTAATCCACTTCTTAAATTGCTTTTTGTCTAATAAAGCTTTTAAATCCACATGCAAAATACTATCCTTTTTTAATGCTTCTTTGCGTATCGGACCCATCACAACCTTTATTTTATCTCTGAAATTTTTCATAACAGAAATATCTCTTGTCTCCTCAACAATCTTTATGGAAGCATCATAAGTTGTTTTTAAATCATCCAAAGCATATTGGTTAATACGAGTAATATCTTTAATAGATGTATTATAGTTTTTTAGTACGGTTACTACTTTTTTACCTAAATCGCTTTTTTCTTTTACTCCTATTTTTTTACATGCTTTTTTGATGTCATAAGAGAGCAAACCAGCTAATTTTTCAGGCTCAAATTTAGGCCTTTTTATACCTCCGGTGTTTGTATTTGGGTATGCATTGTTTCTATTTTGGCGACCGAATTGTGCTGTAACAGACACAGTACATAGAAAGGTAATTAAAAAAATGAGTATTTTCATAATTTATACTTTGATTTTTTATCAGACTAAAAAATAGTGTTTTTTACAAATGTTTTAAATTGACTCTTCTTTTAGTTTGGAAACGATATTATGTATTCTTTTGATAGTTTCTTTTTTGCCAATTAATGTCATAATATTAAATAAATCAGGGCCTTTCAAATCTCCGGCTAAACTCAACCGCAAAGGTTGCATCACTTCACCGAAACGAACTTCATTATCAGTAATCCACGTTTTAACCTGACTTTCAATATTTTCAGAACTAAAATGATGAACAGATGCGATTGTTTCCGAAACACCATTCATAATTTTTGCAGTTCCTGTTTTCCAGCTTTTCCTGACAGCTTTTTCATTATATGTGGCAGGGCTTTCGAAAAAAAACGAACTTAATTCCCAAAAATCACTGACAAAAGCAGCACGTTCTTTGATTAGTGAAACCACTTTTAACGTATATTCTCTGTTAAAAATAATACCTCTTTCTTCAAGATAAGGTTTGTATAGATCAGTGAGATACCCGTTTTCTTTTTTTTGTAGATATTGCCGGTTGAACCATTTGGGTTTGTCAGGGTTAAATTTGGCTCCGGATTTGTTTACTTTTTTCAGATCAAAAGCTTCTGCTAATTCTTCCAAAGAAAAAATTTCCTGCTCGGTACCGGGATTCCACCCGAGTAAAGACAGCATGTTTATAAAAGCGTCATGAAAATACCCGCCCTCTCTATATCCTCTTGAAACAGCCCCTGTTTGTTCATTAGTATATGCCAGGGGAAACACAGAGAAACCTAACTTATCTCCGTCTCTTTTACTTAATTTTCCTTTACCAACAGGTTTTAAAATTAAAGGGAGGTGTGCAAATTTGGGAGGCTCCCAACGAAAAGAAGTATACAGAAGCACGTGCAAAGCCAAAGAAGGCAACCACTCCTCTCCTCGTATAACATGACTAATCTCCATCAGATGATCGTCTACAACATTTGCCAGGTGATAGGTAGGCATCCCATCGCTTTTAAACAGTACTTTATCATCCAGTATATTTGTGTCAACCCGTATGGTTCCGCGAATTTCATCTTTGATAGTCAATGCTTCATCTTGAGGAGATTTAAATCGAATCACATAGTTTTCTCCCGAATCAATTCGTTTCTTTACCTCTTCCTTGGAAAGCACTAAAGAATTAATTAAACGACCTTTTTCCCTGTTATGCCAATTGTAGATAAATGTTTTTCCCTTTTCTTCGTGTTGTTTTCTATGTGTATTCAGTTCCTCTGCAGTATCAAAAGCATAATATGCTTTTCCTTCGGCAATCAAACGATCTGCATACGGTTTATACAAATGTTTTCTTTCCGATTGGCGGTAAGGACCATAAGGATCATTCTTAGTACCTATACCAGACGTAGTTAAAACAGGGCCTTCATCAAAAGGAATGGAACACCAGTCTAAAGTATCCATGATATATTTTTCGGCATTTGCAACATATCTGGACTGATCGGTATCTTCTATTCTGACGATAAAAACCCCCCGGTGTTTCCTGGCAAACAGATAATTATACAATGCCGTTCTTACGCCACCAATATGCAAAGGTCCTGTAGGACTGGGAGCAAAACGAACTCTTACTTTAGATTTCATGGATACTTTTTGGTAATACAAATATACTCTACCAACGGTATTAAAAAAAGTGAATTAATCGTATAAACAGGATAAACTCATGCTTTGAGACCTTTGTCAAAATAGTGATATATTCCGTATTTGAATTGATTTGACTTCAAATTTCTTCTTTCTCGAAAATTTTAAATCCTCAAAATCAACAGGTTATTCCGGTTGAAAATGTTCTTCGGGAGTCGAACTTTTTTGCCAAATCAATTTTGCAAAGGTCTCGTTCACATAATCGAGTAGGAAGATAGGGATTATTTCCCTATCTGTCCTCTCACACCACCTAGCATACGATTCCGTATTGGGCGATTCCTTAAGTTTTAACTCTGACCTTTTGGTAATAATCCAGCATAAATATGTAGCCTGCTTGTCTAAGTCGATCTGTGGTAATGGTAGTGGCAAGTATAAAGCTGTTAGCTGTATGCCAATAACTCTTCCTTATGTTTGCCCATTGCCAAGCTTTAGATTTGTTTAATCCCAATTTGGTGAGATGCCTTAGTTTGGTCTTTATCTGTTTCCATTGTTTCCAAATAACCATTCTAAGCCGTCTTCTATACCACTCGTCTATGCTCTTTAACAGCTTCTCGTTATAGCCTAAGCTTCTAATTCTGTTTTTATTCTTAGAGACCGATAACTGTGATGACTCATTTCAAATATAGCATGTATTTCGATGGACAGCTTTTGGTTCTCTAACCATAATTTACTAGTACCTGAGCTTAACCAATTATAATAACCGCTTTTACTTACACCTAAGATTTGACACATCTTTTCAACAGGAAATTTCATTTTATGCTTTTTTATAAATCTAAATTTTTCCTGTCGCTCGTTGAAAAGATGCTGATCGCCTTTTTTAGAATATCACACTCTAATTCCATATCTGGTAATTGTTTCTTTAAACGAGCTATTTCTTTTTCCTCGTCTGTTTGCTTGGGATTACCCTTTCCCGGAAAACTATTTTTGCCATACTTTTTTTCTTCTCTACGCCAACGAAATAGAACCGAATAAGGAATATCTAATTCCTGGCAAACCTGTTTTACATTGCCGCGGGCATAACTTAATTCTACAGCTTTTTGTTTAAATGTGGGACTGTAATTACGTTTTTGTTTTTTCATAATTCAAAGTTAATTACGTTAACTCTAAATCTCGCTCCTTTATGTCCAGGCTAATGTAGTAAGTTCACTACATAAATCATTCCGTTTTTGGAAATAAGGTAGGGTTTAGGCAAATATTATTATTTTATACATGAGGCTATACATGCTCAACCTGCTCCATAAAATTATCTATTTTTTCTTTGGGAATAAACCCTTTAAGCATCAACCCGATTCCAAAAACAACGAGTATGATGCCCATAATTCTTTTTATTCTATAAATAACCAACGGTGTCATTTTACTTTTGAGTTGCTTTGCCAGAACAATTTTTCCAAGATCAGTAACAAAATAACTCATAATAATGATCGTAAAATAGTAGAGTATCCGGGTGGGGTTCATATCCAACGTAGGGCCAATAACAACAATTAAACCAAGCCAGAACGTCAGTACGCCAATATTTATAAAATTTAGAAAAAATCCTTTACATATAAGTTCAAGGTAATTCGTATTTCCCGATAGTACTTTGGAAGCCTTCACCTCTTTTTTTCCTGATCTGTCAAGATATGTAATGACACCGTATATAATTAAAATAAGCCCTCCGATAAAAAATAACCTGGGGTAGTCTTTAATTTTTTCAAGCAAATGCCTGCTGCCATAATAGGCAATAAGAATAAACGATACATCGCCCAGAATAACTCCCATATTGAAGGCAATTGCAGCTCTGACCCCTCTTAATATGCTTGTTTGTATAAGCATAAAAAAAACAGGCCCTATCATAAAAGATAAAAAGAAGCCTAAAAGCACCGCATTTTTAATATTGTAAAAATCCATATATCAGGATCGGTAATGGTTATATATCATCAAAATCAACCTTGATTTTTGAAGTCGTCGGATGTGCCTGGCAAGTTAAAATAAAACCTTCCTTTACTTCTCTGTCTGTTAACACCGTATTTTTATCCATAATCGCTTTACCTTCTGTTACTTTCGCTATACAGCTACTACAAATACCTCCCTCACACGAATAAGGAGGATCTATCCCTTTGCGAAGCGAAGCTGCCAATATCGTATCCGCTTGATTCATCGTAAAAGAAGTTTCATCATCGTCTAATAAGACGGTGATTTCGGTTAACCCTTCTTTTATTTGATCGTTGTTTTCTTTTTCCAACGAGGCAGAAAACCATTCGGATAAAATCATATGTTCATCAAAACCACATGTTTTCAGAGCCTCGGAAACCGTATGAATCATCTCTCCCGGGCCACATAAAAAAGCTCTTTTAAAAGAAGTTTCTTTGTAGATATTTTTTATATAATACATAACAATACGATCGTCTATTCTTCCGTGTTTTGAATTAGCGATGTGTTCTCTGCTGTAGACGTAATGTAAATTGAAACGATTCGAAAATTCACCGTGCAAATGATCCAAGGAGCCTTTAAAAATAGTATCCGCGGCGGTTTTATTCCCATAAACCAAGGTAAATGTTGCTCCGTTATCGTTCTCTAAAACCTCTTTAATCATAGACATAATCGGAGTGATTCCACTTCCCGCTGCAAAGGCGATATAATCTGAATTTGCTTCGGAATTTAAAATAAACCTGCCTTCGGGCCAGGTAACCTCCACCATATCTCCAGCTTTTAACCGAGTGTTGGCATAAACAGAAAAAGTACCATTTTCTATAGCTTTAACGGCAATTTTTAACACACCGCTTTTAGGAGACGAACAAATAGAATATGCCCTTCTTAATTCTTTACCGTCAACGGTACTTTTAATCGTTACATACTGCCCAGCTTCAAAAGAAAAAGTAGCTTTTAAATCTTCAGGAACTTCAAAAGTAATGGAAACAGCATTCGATGTTTCTTTAACAATCTTTTGTATAGGTATGGAGTAAAAGGGACTCATTAAGCATTCGATATTAGATGATTTTTAACCAGATATTCTGCAATTTGTATTGCATTTGTGGCAGCTCCTTTTCTCAAATTATCAGAAACAATCCATAAATTCAGAGCATTTTTTTGAGACAAATCTCTTCTGATTCTCCCTACAAATACATCGTCTTTTCCTTCGGCATAGAAAGGCATTGGATAGCTGTTGTTTTCAATATTGTCTTGTACGGTAACTCCTTCGGACGCAGCCAATAACTCCTTTAATTCTACAAGGTCAAAATCATTCTCAAATTCAATATTCACACTCTCGGAATGGCCTCCTACTACCGGAATCCGGACAGCAGTTGCAGTAATGGCAATAGTATCATCTCCTAAAATTTTACGTGTTTCATTAACCAATTTCAACTCTTCTTTCGTATATCCGTCAGCTTCAAAAACATCGCAATGCGGAATGGCGTTTTTATGAATTTGGTAGTGATACACTTTTTCGGCTGTTGCTCCTGCAAATTCGGAAGCCAACTGGCGAACCGCTTTTACACCGGTGCCCGTAACCGATTGGTAAGTAGAAATAACTAACCGTTTGATTTTATATTTCCTGTGTAAAGGAGCCAAAGCCACAACCATCTGTATGGTAGAACAATTAGGGTTTGCAATAATGGTATCTCCTGCAGTTAAAATTTCGGCATTGATTTCTGGAACAATCAATCGGTTTTCGGGATTCATTCTCCAAGCAGAAGAATTATCAATAACGGTAGTCCCTACTGCTGCAAATTTCGGAGCCCATTTTAATGAAGTACTCCTTCCAGCGGAGAATAATGCGATATCCGGTTTTGCAGCTATGGCATCGTCCATGCTTACAACCGAATAGTTTTTACCATTGTAAACCATTTGTTTTCCAACTGATTTCTTCGATGCAACAGGAATCAATTCAGTGATTTTAAAATTACGCTCTGCCAGAACCTGTAGCATTACATTTCCTACCATTCCGGTAGCGCCAACAACTGCAATTTTCATTTTTCCGGTTTTAAAACTTTCATTTAACTTAAGAACTTAGATATGCTAACCTCATTTACAAAATGCAAAGATGCTAAAAAATGTAGCAAAACTTCCATGTTTTTTATTAATTGATGAAAGGAAATCATTTGACCCAAATAATGCAGTTGAACATCTATGATTCTTTTTGGTATTAGAATTTGAAATGCAATTCCAATCGAAAATAATAGTACTTTAGCCAAAGATTACATTCGAACATCAAGTAATATGTTTAACTAAATTAGTATAGCATGCAACTGTACAATAAGTTAAGTGCTAAAGAACGCGCGGTTTTAATTGATAAGGCGGAAAAAGATCGTCTGACGATATCTTTTTATCGATATCACAAAATAGAAAACCCGCAGCTTTTTAGAAATCATCTTTTTATAGCATGGGATTGCTTTGAGGTCTTAGGAAGGATTTATGTTTCTTATGAGGGTATCAATGCACAACTTTCTGTTTCTGCGGAAAATTTCCGGTTATTCAAAGAGCACCTGGACAACATCTCTTTTTTAAATGGAGTACGTTTAAACATTGCTGTGGAACAAGGCAACAAATCTTTTTTAAAACTAAAGATAAAAGTTCGGGATAAGATTGTTGCCGACGGGTTAAATGACAATACATTTGATGTAACAGACATAGGGATTCACCTGAATGCCAAAGAATTTAATAGAATGCTGGAAGATCCGAAAACCGTTTGTATGGATATGCGGAATCATTACGAAAGTGAAATAGGCCATTTTAAAGGGGCAATAATACCGGATGTAGATACCTTTAGAGATTCGTTAGATATCATTGAAGAAGATTTGAAAAATCATAAAGAAGATAAAAACCTGTTGATGTACTGTACCGGAGGGATTCGATGTGAAAAAGCATCGGCTTATTATAAACATAAAGGATTTAAAAACGTATTCCAGCTGGAAGGAGGCATCATAGAATATACCCGACAGATAAAAGCCAAAGGAATCGAAAATAAGTTTATCGGTAAAAATTTTGTATTCGATCACCGGAGAGCTGAAAAAATTTCCGATGATGTCATTGCCCATTGCCATCAGTGCGGCAAACCCTGCGACACACATGTAAATTGTGCGAATGAAGCGTGTCATTTATTGTTTATTCAATGCGATGCATGTTCCGAAAGAACCGAGAATACTTGTTCTGCAGATTGTCAGGAAATCATTCATCTGTCATATGAAGAACAGAAAAAACGCAGAAAAGGAACACACAACAGCAATAAGATTTTCAAAAAAGGACGTTCTGAAGTATTGAAATTTAAGAAATGAAAACAAATTTTAGTAAAATTTTTCATTCCCTTTTACTCTTAGAATCCTTATATTTACAAGTCAATCAAAATAAGATAGGTTAATATGAGTATATTAATCTGAAAATCAATTAATAAGAATCGTAACGTTTTTAGTGTGTAAGCATATTCTTTGATCATGCAACAACTAAAAACGAAGAATGGATAAAATATGGGGTGTGGAAGTTGTGGAACGTCAAAAAACGGAGTTCCAAAAGGTTGTAAAAGTAATGGAAATTGTGCTACGGGAAGTTGTGAAAAGCTATCAGTGTTTGATTGGTTAGCTAATATGACACTTCCGGACAATGAACAGCGATTTCATATTTTTGAAGTACGTTTTAAAAACGGACGCAAACACTTTTATCGCAATCCGAAAAACATACCGTTGATTATTGGAGATGTGGTTGCTGTAGAAGTAAATTCGGGACATGACATAGGTGTTATTTCTTTGGCAGGAGAGCTGGTAAAAGTTCAAATGAAAAAAAGAAAGATAGCTTTTGATAGCAAGGAAATCAAAAAAATATATAGAAAAGCTTCCCAAAGAGATATAGATGTTTGGCAAAAAGCGAGAGATAAGGAACTTGAAACACAAACGAGAGGAAGGGAAATTATTAGTCGTTTAGGCTTAAAAATGAAGCTTTCCGATGTGGAGTATCAGGGAGACGGAAACAAAGCTACTTTTTATTATACGGCAGATTCCAGAGTAGATTTCAGACAACTCATTAAAGATATGGCTGTAGTATTTTCTATTCGAATAGAAATGAAACAAGTCGGAGCCAGACAGGAAGCTTCCAGATTGGGAGGAATAGGATCTTGCGGCAGAGAACTTTGCTGCTCTACTTGGTTGACTGATTTTAGAAAGGTTACTACAACTGCTGCAAGATATCAGCAGTTATCTTTAAATCCTTTAAAATTAGCCGGGCAATGCGGAAAGCTCAAATGTTGCTTAAACTATGAACTGGACACATATTTAGATGCTTTGGAAGATTTTCCCGAGCAAGAAACCATATTAAAAACAGAAAAAGGAGACGCTGTTTTTATTAAAATGGATATCTTTAAAAAACAGCTTTGGTATACCTATAAAGAAGAAGGAACAAAATGGTTTAAATTAACTCTGTACCAGGTAAAAGAGATCATCGCTCTTAACGAAAACGATGAACCGGGCTTAGCATTGGATGAATATGAATCCGAAACGGAAGAGCTGCCAAAAGTAGATTTCGGAAATGTAGTGGGGCAAGATAGTTTGACTCGCTTTGATATACCAAAGAAAAAACGAAGAAGAAACAGAAACAGACACAGAAAGAATGCAGCTGCGACAACTGAAGCAACTGCCGGAAAACCCAACCGGAAACCGGAAAATAAAAACCGGTACACCAAAAACAGAAAAAGAGGTAAAGGTTCTAATGGAAACAATAATCAAAAAAAATAAAAAACTTTTGATACTGGTTTTTATCGGATGTATTTCTTGTGTTTCTGATAATCAGATTTTTGATGAATACCAGACATTGGAAAATGCTATTTGGGAAGCAGATAAACCTGTCGAGTTTTATTTTTCCATAACAGATACGATTTCAAAAAATAACCTGTTTATAAATTTGAGGAATAACAATAAATATCCTTACAGTAACTTATACATCATAACACAATTGGATTTCCCCGATGGAAATCGCATTGTAGACACACTACAATATGCCATGACAGATACTAAAGGGAACTTTTTGGGAGCCGGATTTACCGAAATTAAAGAAAATAAATTGTTTTATAAAGAGCAAAAAGTGTTTCCCGTTCCCGGAGAATACCATATTTCAATACGTCAGGCAATGAGAAAAAATGGAGAAATAACTCAGATTAAAAAATTAGAAGGAGTTTCCGATATCGGTTTTAGAATTGAAAAAACAAAATAAAATGAAGAAGAAAAACAGACATTCTTACAAAAAATATATCAAGCGTTTTTGGATATTGGTACTTAGCGGCTTTGGAACCATCTTACTGCTATTTTTACTGGCTTCCTGGGGAGCTTTTGGAGTACTTCCGACTTTTGAAGAGTTAGAAAATCCCGAGAAAAATTTAGCGACGGAAATTATTTCCGCAGACGGAAAAACAATTGGAAAATATGCATACGAGAACAGGACTCCTGTAAGATACAAAAACCTGCCAAAAAACCTTGTAAATGCATTAGTTGCCACAGAAGACAAACGGTTTTATAGTCATTCCGGGGTTGATTTTAGAAGTACCGCCAGAGCTATTTTATATATGGGAAGAAAAGGGGGGTCAAGCACCATTACACAGCAATTAGCAAAGATGCTTTTTACAGGAAGAGCGTCTAAAAATATTTTCCTGAGAGTCATTCAGAAAATGAAAGAATGGGCAGTTGCAGTTAAATTGGAACGTCAATACACAAAAGAGGAAATCATTACCATGTATTTAAACAAATATGATTTCCTAAACCAAGCTGTAGGAATACGGTCGGCGTCAAGAATTTATTTTGGTAAAGAACCCAAGGCATTAACGATAGAAGAATCAGCGGTATTGGTAGGGATGCTTAAAAACTCCTCTCTTTATAATCCCAGAAGAAGAAAAGCACTGGTTGAAAAAAGAAGAAATGTGGTTTTAAAGCAGATGTACCGTAATGCGTTTTTGGACTTACCGGAAAAAGATTCCATTCAAAAAATCCCTCTCCAATTAAACTATAAACCTGAAAGCCATAATGATGGTTTGGCAACTTATTTTAGAGAATACTTAAGAGATTTTTTAAAAAAATGGGCAAAAGAAAACCCTAAACCTAACGGAGAGAGATATAATATAAATAGAGACGGGTTAAAAATTTACATAACGTTAGATTCCAGGATGCAACAATATGCAGAAGAAGCTGTGAAAGAACACATGGTAAATCTGCAAAAATATTTTTACAAAGATCAAAAGAAAAATAAAACAGCTCCTTTCTATGACCTGGAAGAAGAACAAATTGAATTGATTTTGTTAAGAGCAAAAAAGAATTCGGAGCGTTATCGGAAAATGAGACGGTCACAAAAATATTCTCAAGTGCAAATCGACTCTGCTTTTAATGCAAAAACCCAAATGAAAGTATTCTCTTGGAAAGGAGATATAGACACCATTATGACACCCAATGATTCTATAAAATATTACAAGTATTTTTTGCATTCGGCACTCCTTTCCATAGAACCGCAAACCGGACACATCAAAGCATGGGTTGGTGGGATCAATCATAAGCACTTCAAATACGACCATGTAAAACACGGGAAAAGACAGGTAGGATCTACATTTAAACCCTTTGTATATGCAACGGCCATAAACCAGCTGCGTTTATCTCCATGTGAAACCTATCCGATATCACCCTATACGATTCCAAAAGGGAGGCATGGACTTGCTGAAGCCTGGACACCGGACGATTCCGGAAAAATATTTGGAGGAGAACTAACATTAAAAGAAGCTTTGGCCAAATCTATCAATACGATGTCAGCTCGCCTTATAGATATGGTAAACCCCAAAAATGTAGTGCGTTTGGCGAAATCCGCAGGAATAGAAAACAGAGTTCCGGAAGTACCGGCGATTGCCTTAGGGGCCGTAGAACTTACCCTGATGGAAATGACAAGTGCTTATGCTACGTTTGCAAACAAAGGCCTTCGGGTAGAACCCGGTATGATTACCCGAATTGAAGATAAAAACGGAACGATATTAGCTCAATTTACACCTAAAACAAAAGAAGTAATGAGCGAGGAATCTGCCTATGTGATTTTAGACTTATTAAAAGGTGTAACCATGTATGGTTCAGGTGTTCGATTGAGGACAAAAGAACACTACCTGAAAGAGGTTATCACAGGGTTTCCGTATGAATTTACAAATCCGATTGCCGGAAAAACCGGGACCAGCCAAAATCATACGGACGGGTGGTTTATGGGAGTAGTACCTAACCTTGCTACGGGAGTCTGGACAGGAGGAGAAGATAATGCCATTCACTTCGAAAATTTAGCAGAAGGACAGGGCGCAACAATGTCGCTGCCTTCTTGGGCAATATTTATGCAGAAGGTATATGCCAACGAAACGTTAAATATAAGTAAGGAAGATTTTGAAAAACCGGAATATGTAGGAATCAATTTAAACTGCGGTTCAGGAAAAAAAGATGAAGAAATACATCCTGTAAAAGATGATGATACGGATTTTTAATACTATATTACTTTCGAGCATGTAAAAATGAAATTAGAAAATGATCCGTTTTGAGCATAATAAAGTAATTTGGATTTGTGATATCTTTATAAAAATGATTTCAGCGTTTCAACACAAACAAAATGATACATAAAGAAGTAAAAAATGTTCAGGAAGCCCTTGAAGGAGTTACCAGTGGAATGACTTTAATGTTAGGAGGTTTTGGGCTATGTGGAATTCCTGAAAATGCCATAGGAGAGCTGGTCAGGTTGGGTGTAAAAGGCCTTACCTGCATCTCTAACAATGCCGGAGTAGACGATTTTGGATTAGGCCTTTTACTACAGCATAAGCAAATACGAAAAATGATTTCATCTTATGTAGGCGAAAATGATGAATTTGAGAGGCAGATGCTTTCAGGTGAACTTGAAGTAGAATTAACACCACAAGGTACATTAGCGGAAAAATGCAGAGCTGCCCAAGCAGGATTTCCTGCATTTTATACTCCGGCAGGTTACGGAACCGAAGTAGCCGAAGGAAAAGAAACCAGAGAGTTCAACGGTAAAATGTACGTATTAGAACTTGCTTATACAGCAGACTTCTCTTTTGTAAAAGCGTGGAAAGGAGATAGCACAGGCAATTTAATTTTTAAAGGGACAGCACGTAATTTTAATCCGTGTATGTGTGGCTCTGCTCATATAACTGTGGCAGAAGTAGAAGAGTTAGTTCCCGTTGGAACATTGGACCCAAATCATATTCACATCCCCGGAATTTTTGTACAGCGAATTTTTCAAGGCGAGAAATATGAAAAAAGAATTGAACAACGAACAATCCGCAAACGAGAATTATAATGTTAGACAAAAACGGAATCGCTAAAAGAATAGCAAAAGAAGTAAAAAACGGTTACTATGTAAACTTAGGGATAGGAATTCCTACACTGGTTGCCAATTTTGTACAAGAAGATTTGGAAGTTGAATTTCAGAGCGAAAACGGTGTTTTAGGCATGGGGCCTTTTCCTTTTGAAGGTGAAGAAGATGCAGATATTATCAATGCGGGAAAACAAACCGTCACGACAATGCCGGGTGCCAGTTTTTTTGATTCTGCTACCAGTTTTTCCATGATACGCGGAAAACATGTACACCTGACCATCCTGGGAGCAATGGAGGTTGCAGAAAACGGAGATATTGCCAACTGGAAAATTCCGGGGGAAATGGTAAAAGGAATGGGAGGTGCAATGGATTTAGTAGCCTCTGCAGATAGTATTATTGTTGCCATGATGCATACCAATAAAAAAGGAGCATCAAAATTGCTAAAACGCTGTTCGTTACCTTTAACAGGTGTAGGATGTGTTACAAAGGTAGTTACTAATCTGGCAGTAATGGAAATTAAAAACAATCAATTTCATTTACTTGAAAGAGCTCCGGGAGCTCGTATAGAAGATATTCAAAATGCTACGGAAGGAACATTGGTGGTTGGAGATCATATCCCTGAAATGAATATATAATAACCTAGGAAAGAAAAAAAGTCAAGGTGAGGTCATTAAAGAGACCTTTGCAGAATTGATTTGACAAAAAAGTTCGACGCCCGAAGAAAATTTTCAACCGGAATAACCTGTTGGTTTTGAGGATTTAAAATTTTCGAGAAGGAAGAAATTTGAAGTCAAATCAATTTAAATACGGAATATATCACTATTTTGCAAAGGTTTCTAAAAGTAAAAACTAAAATACAGTTAAGAAAATAATCATTGAATAGCTGTTTAGATATCTAAAAGGAATTAGTAGAAAATTTTTTTAAACCTTTGGATCTTTCAATTTTTTTACTATGTATCCAAGAAATATAATTAGGTATCATAACGGACAATCAAAAGTAATAAAACCCTTTTTTAAAGAAGCAAAAAGCATACACAGATTTTGATGAAAATAATGTCTTATAATGTTAACGGAATCCGAGCAGCACTTAAAAAAGGCTTTTTAGATTGGCTGCGAAAAGCAAATCCGGATGTTATCTGTATTCAGGAAACTAAAGCCCATAAAGAGCAGTTAGACACTGAAGCATTTGAAGCTGCCGGATATCCATATCATTATTGGTTTTCAGCACAAAAAAGAGGCTATTCAGGTGTAGCTGTTTTTTGTAAAGGAAAACCGAACCATATAGCATATGGGACAGGAATTGAAACGATGGATTTTGAAGGAAGAAACCTTCGGGTAGATTATGACACCGTTTCTATTATGAGTTTGTATATTCCTTCCGGTACAAATTTAGATCGGTTGGAATTTAAGCTGAAATACATGGCAGATTTTCAGGAATATATACATAAACTAAAACAAGAAATTCCGAACTTGGTCATTTGCGGAGATTATAATATTTGTCATGAAGAAATAGATATCCATAACCCGAAAATGAAAAATGTTTCCGGATTCTTACCTGTAGAACGAGAATGGATTGGCAACTTTATTAATAGCGGTTTTACAGACAGCTTTCGTCATTTAAATAAAGATCCTCACCGCTATAGTTGGTGGAGTTACAGAGCAAATGCCAGAGCAAATAATAAAGGTTGGAGAATTGATTATAATATGGTTTCCGAACCGTTAAAAAATACCATTACAAGAGCATATATTTTACCCGAAGCAGAACATTCGGACCACTGCCCGATTGCAGTAGAACTTAATATCTAATCATTAATCGTATGAAAACCCCCCTGCTCATTATATGTAGTATTCTCTTTAGTTTGAGTTTGAATGCTCAATTGCATAAAGACGCTTTGTCCCTAGAAAAAAATATTGTCAAAACTTCTAAAGAAGCATTGTTTTCCGATGTAGACATTGCCCGTATAGACAGCTTGGTTTTAGACGCTAAATTTAACTCTCCTCTGTACGATACAGCAGCATATTTTATAAGAGATATCGCTACAAAAGAGGTGTCGTCTGTCCAATTAGCAGCAACTGTTTTAAAAAAACGCCTGGCAGCTATTAATGCTAAAACACCTTTTCATATTGCATACAACCCTGCACTGGAGAGGGTCATTAAATCGTATTTAAAATATCGCAGGAAGTACTATCCGAATTTAATGGCAAGGGCAACATACTACTTCCCAATGTTTGAAAAATACTTAGACCAATACAATATTCCTTTGGAAATGAAATATTTGGCAATTGTAGAATCTGCATTATACCCAAAAGCCAAATCAAGAGTGGGTGCTAAGGGCTTATGGCAGTTTATGTATCAAACAGGAAAACAATACAAGTTAAAAGTGAGTTCTTATGTTGATGAACGCCAGGATCCCGTAAAATCTACCATTGCAGCCTGTGAATACCTAAGTGATCTGTACAAAATTTTCGGCGACTGGGATCTGGCTTTAGCTGCCTATAATTCAGGCCCGGGAAATGTTTCCAAAGCAATTAAAAGATCCGGAGGATATAAGAACTACTGGAATATTCGCCGATATTTGCCAAGAGAAACAGCAGGTTATGTACCTGCTTTTTATGCAACCATGTATTTGTTTGAGTATGCCAAAGAACACCATTTAAGTAAAAACATTCCGAAAATATATCATTTTGAAACAGATACTATCCATGTTAAACGCACAATAAGTTTTAAACAAATATCAGAAAAAACAGGAATAGATATAAAAGTACTCTCTTTTTTAAACCCTTCTTATAAGTTAAATACGATTCCATATATAAAAAATAAAAATTATACGGTAACCATTCCTAAAATAGCTACCATAGGGTTCTTAAAAACCGAAAAAGAATTATATGCATTGGCAGACAGAAATGATGCAAAAAGAGAAAAACCACTTCCCAAATACTTTGAGGTGGATAAAAGGGTTCGCTACAGAGTGAGGCGTGGAGATTATCTGGGGAAAATAGCTCGTAGGTTTGGAGTGCGAATAAGTCAGATAAAAAAATGGAACGGTTTGAGAAGCAATCATTTAAGAATAGGGCAGAGGCTGAGTATTTACCCTAGGAGAATTTGAACGCCTAAATCAAATAAAAAAAGCCATAGAAAAACAAAACTCTTAAAAAATAGTGTTTAAATAATTGACATTGGAATACTATTTGAGACAAAAAATATGGTGATGAACTCATTTAAAGAGACCTTTGCAGCATTGATTTGGCAAAAAAAGTTCGACGTCCGAAGAACATTTTCAACCGGAATAACCTGTTGGTTTTGAGTATTTAAAATTTTCGAGGAGGAAGAAATTTGAAGTCAAATCAATTTTAATACGGAATATATCACTATTTTGCAAAGGTCTCTTAAACTAAAAAAACAGGCAGTATGAAAAAAATAATAGCGGTTATATGTATATTCTTTTTACATACTTCCTGCGGAGGCAATGACTCATTTGTGATGCCTCCTTCTGTTGGTAATATTAACCATGTTCTTGTTGTAATAAAAGGGAACCTGTGGAAAGGAAGTGTAGGAGATGAAATAAAGAAATCTTTAAGTAAATTACAAAGAGAGCTACCACAAGAAGAACCTGTCTTATCACTATTGCACGTCGAACCGAATAAATTTTCAAATATCATTCAAAGAAATCGCAATATTCTGATCATAGAAGAAAGAGCAGACGAAATGTTTAAAACGATAAAAAATAAGTATGCCGGCCCGCAAACCATTGTATATATTTCAGCAAAAAACAAAGAAGAAATCAAACGTGTTATTTCGGAAAAAGGGAAAGAAATTGTTGCTATTTTCAGAACGGCTGATATCTTACAGACACAAAGGGTATTTAGAGCCAAGAAAATAAATGATATATTGTATAAAACCGTAAAGAATTTAAATATTTCTTTAACTATCCCCGAAGAATACAGAACGGTAGATGATACAGGGGAGTTTTTATGGTTGCGTCATCGCTTGAAAAGCGGAATAGCAAAAGGAGCAGGAAGTAACAATATCATAGTTTATGCATTGCCACTAACAGACACCTCTGTAATGAGAGCTAGTATAGCTCAAATAAGAGATTCTATTGGAGAAAGATATATCCCCGGTGCAAGAGAAGGCATGTATATGATTACCGAAAAAGCCTATACTCCGGAAACCTTAGCTATAGAATTAAAAGGATATAAAGCTTTTGAGACCAGAGGCAAATGGGAAGTGAAGAATGCATTTATGGCAGGTCCTTTTGTAAACTACACCATTTTAGATAAAAAAAATAACAGATGGTTAATTGTAGAAGGTTTTACGTATGCTCCGTCAGTTGATAAAAGAGATCTTTTATTTGAATTAGAAGCAATTGCAAAATCAGTAATCATAAAGTGATATATATATTTCTAAGTAAACATTTCAAAATCAAATGTTTATTTTTTATATATTTGAACTTAACTAAAAACTTTACATTATGGATACGAACTATTTAATTCTTGCACTAGCTGCATTAGTACCCCTGGTAATGGGCTTTATTTGGTATGGCCCCATGCTATTTCAGAAAGCCTGGATGAAACAAATGGGTTTTACGGAAGAATCTTTAAAAGGCGGAAACATGGCTTTTATTTTTATTTTAAGCTATGTATTTAGTTTTATGTTAGCCATGTTATTACAATTATCTGTCATTCATCAAACAGGAGTTTTCTCTACTCTAACCGGAGAACCGGGATTCATGGATAAAACAGGAGAAGTATATACCTATTTTCAGGATTTTATGGCGACCTACGGAGACCGCTTCAGAACATTTAAACACGGAGCTTTACACGGAGCTTTAACAGGTATTTTTCTAATACTTCCCGTATTGGCAACTCAAGCCATGTTTGAGCGTAAAACCGCTAAATATGTGCTTATTAATGTTGGCTATTGGACCATAACACTTGCCATAATGGGAGGTATTCTTTGCCAGTGGGTATAATACCATTTCTGAAAGACCTTTGCAAAATTGATTTGGCAAAAAAGTTCGACGCCCGAAGAAAATTTTCAACCGGAATAACCTATTTGAGGATTTAAAATTTTCGAGAAGGAAGAAATTTGAAGTCAAATCAATTCAAACACAGAATATATCACTATTTTGCAAAGGTCTCTCTGATTTAAAATTTTACATTGAAATCTCACAGAATAACTAATTTGTTTCCATGTCTGTGAGATTTTTTTAACCTTCATTACGAAGTTCTAACGCGTAATCCGGGTTTAATACCCTATTTTATTTCGGACTCTTTGCAGTACGTCTTGAGCTACCTTTTTGGCTTTTAAAGCACCTGTATGGAGAATAGTATCGATCTCATTTTTATTTTCCATAAAATAAGTATACCGATCTCTTATAGGATTAAATGAATCTAAAATAAGTTCGCATAATTCTTGTTTTGCATGCCCGTACCCATAATTGCCTCCTGTATAATTACTCCACATTTCATGTATCTGTTTATCGGATGCCATTAATTTATACAATGCAAAAACATTGTCGGTATCGGGATTTTTAGGTTCTTCCAGTGGAGTACTGTCTGTCTTAATAGACATGATTTGTTTTCGCAGTTTTTTTTCAGGTAAAAAAATATTGATGATATTATCCCTGGATTTACTCATTTTTTGACCATCTGTACCGGGGACTAATTTAGTATGTTCCTGAATTTTTGCATTGGGAGGGACTAATGTATTTCCTACTATATGATTAAATCTGTTAGCAACATCCCGGGTCATTTCCAGATGCTGCAATTGATCTTTCCCTACCGGAACAATTTCGGCATCATATAAAAGAATATCGGCAGCCATTAACATTGGATACGTAAATAAGCCTGTATTTACATCTGCAAGACGATCTGCCTTGTCCTTAAAACTATGTGCTAAAGTCAACCTTTGATAAGGAAAAAAACAACTCAAATACCAAGTGAGTTCGGTTACTTCCGGAATATCACTTTGCCTGTAAAAGACAGTCTTGGAAACATCTAACCCACATGCTAGCCAGGTAGCTGCAGTACTATACGTATTTTCCCTCAATTCGTTTCCGTCTTTAATTTGAGTTAAAGAATGCATGTCTGCAATAAACAAAAACGATTCGTTTTTAGGGTTATTTGCCATTTCTATAGCAGGCAATATAGCCCCCAGTAAATTCCCTAGGTGCGGTGTTCCCGTACTCTGAACACCTGTTAAAATTCTGGACATTCAATATAATTTCGGAGCAAAAATACAGATTTCATAAGTAAATCGATTCTGATTTTAAAAATACTCAAATAAAAAACGGCTATTTTTAACGGGTAAATTTAAAATCAGAAATGGTATAAAATCAATCAAACAAAAGAATATTACTACATTCGCAATTATGGGATATGTAAAAATACCTTTTCTAATACTTTGGCGGTTTTGGTTTTACTTTCTAATATTTGTAACCGTATTGTTAATGACTCCTGTTTTATTGATAGTAACAGCCAGGGAACGTTATTATATTGCCTTTTGGAAACTGATAAGAATTTGGGCTTTTTTCTTGATATATGCTATGGGCTTCAGGCTAAAAATTAGTGAAGAACAAAAATTAGATCACAACCAGAGTTACATGTTTTGTCCAAATCACGCATCTTTAATGGATCCTTTTGTATTAATTGCCATTTCTAAAAATCCGATTGTTTTTATCGGAAAGAAAGAACTGGTAAAGGTTCCCGTTTTTGGATTTTTTTATAAAAAGGTAGTCATTATAGTAGATAGAAGTAGTTATACCAGTAGAAAAAAGGTATACGAGAGGGCTAAAAAAAAGTTAAAAAACGGTGTGAGTATGGGCATCTTTCCTGAAGGATTGGTGCCCGAAATGGATGTCATTTTAAGCCCGTTTAAAAAAGGGGCTTTCAATTTGGCGATAGAACATCAAATACCCATTGTGCCTCAAACATATTATGATTGTAAGCGTCTTTTTTCCTGGGACATTTTAAAAGGAGGAATGGGAACGCTTAGGGTAAAACAACACCATTTCATTGAAACAAAAAACAGGGATATTTCTGAAGCAGATTCTCTGAAAGACCAGGTATTTGATGTGATTTATAATGAATTATATAATGATGAGTTATATATGAAAAATACGGACCACTACAATGAAAAAAAGAGCAATTCATGATAACCAAAAAATATTGCTTTATCTAGGTCTTTAAAAAAAATCAGTATTAAAAAAAAAAAATTTGTTTATATAGAAAAAAATAATTATCTTTGTCAAACTGAACATGCTTTAGTGGTTTTGTTCGGTAATTTATAATCTTATTTTAGGGGGTAAGTTTATTAAATTTCCTCGAACCTCTCGGTTCGAGGTTTTTTTATGGTCAATTTTTAAGGATCAAGCAAAAAAGAGATCAAGATGAATTGAGATTGCGGTTATAACTATACTGTTGAACAAAAATCAACAACAAAACCCGACTCTATGAAAAGACAAGCATTACAATTGTATTTAGAGGGTTTAGGGTTTCGGTCAATAGGCAGGTTATTACAAGTAAGCCACGTATCCGTTTATAATTGGATAAAATCATTTGGTTCTAAACCGGATAATCTGAGAAGCGATAATGCCATCTTCGCATAATGTGAGTAAAGATTGGATCAATCTCAAAAGTTGTGTGTGAATTTAAAATAGTATTGTGATCTTTGTAAAAAAAGGAGGTTGGATACTTATATAGATTTACTAAAATTAATTTTACCAGAGTTGTTAGTTGAACATTTTGATTTGTCAAAACATAGTGTTGAAAATGAAGTGATGCATTTGTATTTTGAAGAACGTAACATAGTTCCCAAAGAAGAATCAGAACGTATCTTGATAGCTCACGGATTTCATAAAGAGCTTACCATTCAAGACTTTCCATTACGAGGCAACACAGTATATCTTCACATTAAACGTCGTAGATGGTTAGATAGGAAGACCAAACAAATTGTACAAAGAGATTGGAATTTAGTAGCACAGGGGACTCGAATGACAGAGCAGTTCGCTGCTTTTTTAAAAGAAATTAGTAGATAGAGAAACCAGTGATTGTAGAACTATAGGTAGATTTTACGGAGTTGATGGTAAAAAACTTGGACGTCAATATCGTGATTATTTAAGTGAGTTTAAACAATGGAAACAAAAAAAACATGCTAAAGAGTGGCATGTTTTTCCTGAAAATATAGGTGCTTATTTATCTATTGATGAAACAGCATTGTCTAAAGGAGAACTCTACACCATTATTACCAATAAAAAAGCCAAAGGTAAAAAAGGAGCTATTGTAGGGGTTTTTGCAGGCACTAAGATAGAACCCATTATAGAACAGTTACTTAAAATATCCTCTAAAAAAAGAAACAAAGTCAAAGAAATTACACTAGATATGGCGAACTCTATGAAAAATATAGCCAAAACATGTTTCCCTAAGGCCATACAAGTAACTGATAGATTCCATGTGCAAAAACTAGCTCTAGAAGCGCTACAAGATATTAGAATAAAACATCGATGGAATGCAATAGACCTAGAAAATGACCTAATCAAGTTAGCAAAAACAAAAGGTAAAGAGTATCAACCTGAGATATTTGACAATGGGGACACTAGAAAACAACTCTTAGCTAGAAGTAGATATTTACTCTATAAATCTCCTGAAAAATGGACACAAAATCAATATCTAAGAAGCAAAATACTTTTTGAAAAATATCCTGATATTCAAAAGGCTTTTAACTTAAATCAGAGCCTTAGAAATATATTCAATACAGCTAAATCAATACAAATTGCATATACAAAACTAGCACATTGGTATAATGATGTAGAAAAATCTGGTTTTAAAGCTTTTAATACAATAGCAAATACAATTTCTATAAATTATCGGTCAATACTCAATTATTTTATCAATCGGAGTACAAATGCTTCTGCTGAATCTTTTAATGCTAAGATTAAAGCCTTTAGAGCGCAGTTTAGAGGTGTTAAAAATGTAGAATTCTTCCTGTTCAGATTAACACAAATTTTTGCCTAAAACACAACAATTAGTCTTGATCCTAAAGATTTTGCTTCTTCATAGTTGATTTTTTAAAATCATCATTCACTATTAAAAACGTTCTTTCGATTTCTAACTTCATATAAATGGCCTGATTTTAGCACTTATAGGTTTTGACGTTATTACAAGTGAACTCAATTTTTGAGTGAAAGCAAAACGGCAATTTTTAGCCAATTGAAAAAGTTCAAATGAGTTCATAATAAATAAATATATTTGATACCTAGATTTATTACATGAAAAAAGGTACTTTTTTTTTAGTTCTGTTCTTAACAACACTACTCAATGCACAGATAGATTACAGTAATTCCTGGGAAGATTTTTTTTCATATAACAACGTAAAGGATTTAGTAAAAAACAACAATACTATTTATGCGTTATCAGATAATGGCATATTTACTTATAACACAGCGACTCAAGAAATTAGAAAATTATCTTCGGTACAAGGGTTATCGGGAGAAACAACTTCTGCAATACATTACAATGAATCGTTTAACCGGTTGGTGATCGGATATGAAAATGGGTTGATAGAAGTGGTAGATGCAAACGGAACCATAAATATATCGGCAGATATTGTAAACTTTAATCAATCAGGAGCAAAACGGATCAATCACATATCGGAATATAATAATAAATTATACCTCTCAACACCCTTTGCAATAGTGGTATATGACATTAAAAGATTGGAATTCGGAGATACTTATTTTATCGGAAATAATTCAACTTCCATTAAAATAAATGAAACTATTGTGTATAACAACAGGATATATGCAGCAACAGAAGTAGGGATTTTTAGTGCTGATATCACAAACCCTAATTTGATTGATTTTAATAATTGGCAGCAAATTTTTTCAGGAAACTACACACATATAGCTAGTTTTAATAGCAGGTTATTTACAGTTCAGAACACCTCTGTTTATCAAATTTTGGGAGGAAATCTCAATGTAGTCAGAAATTACCCTAATACTGTTAAGGGGTTTAAAAGCTCTGCTACAAACTTAGCCGTTGCTTTTACAAATGCAGTATCTGTTTTAGACGTGAACTTAAATCAAATACTATTTGCCGGTGCGACTACCATGTTTGATTATACGTTAAACAATGCTTTGGCAACAGATAATATCTTATTATTAGGAACGAATGAGTTTGGAATTCTTTCAGCTAATTTCTCAAGCGTAAATAATTTTACTGAAATTCACCCCGAAGGCCCTTTGACAAACGATGTGTTTTCAATAGAAGCCAATAATAACAATTTATGGGTGGTTTACGGAGGCTATAGAATAGATTTTTCTCCAACTGCAGAGAGAAAAGGATTTAGCCGTTGTACCGGGACAGAATGGATAACCGTGAATTATTCGCCTGCTCAGCCTTTTCCGGATTTGGTAGACATTACATCTGATCCGTCAAACCCGAATAAGGTTTTTATTAGCGCATTTAATGACACTCAGAACGTAGACAATATTAGTACAGCCGGATTAATTGTTGTAGAAGATACAATGGTTACTCAGTTTTACAATCATATAAACAGCGGATTGGAAGATATTGCATTCATCAATCCGAACAGAGCAACGATAAGAGTGAGCGGATCTGTATTTGACAGGCAGGGAAATCTCTGGATGACAAATATTGGTGTTCAGCAGGAATTAAAAAAGTTATCCTCCGGAGGAACCTGGTCAGGGGTTGATATAAGTAGTATTAAAGAGTCTAACTCGTTTGGATTAACCGAAATAATTGTGGATAGAAATAATAGTATCTGGATGGGATCTCGTAAAGACGGAGCCCTTGTGTTTAATGAAAACGGGAATAGAATACGTGCATTAACGACACAAGCAACAAGGGGAAGTTTACCCGATGATAATGTAAGAACTTTGGCTGTGGACGGAAGTAACCGAATTTGGATAGGAACCCTTTCCGGATTGGTTGTTTTTAACAATGCAAGTGGTCTTTTTGATGCGGATATTTATGATGCCGCCCCTGTAATTATTTTAGATGATGGAATCCCCAGAAGATTATTAGGAGATCAAACCGTAAACTCTATAGTTGTGGATGGAGCCGATAACAAGTGGTTTGGTACGGATAACGGAGGTGTGATCTATACCAATCCAAACGGGCAAACGACATTGGCTAATTTTAGTACACAAAACTCCCCTTTACCTTCCAATAAAATTGTAAAAATATCGGCAGATGATACGAATGGAAAAGTATACTTTGCAACCGATAAAGGAATTGTTGCCTATAAAAGTAATGTGGCTCCTTTTGGAGATACGCTGGGAGCCGTTTATGCATACCCGAATCCTGCGCTAAAAAATCATGCAACGGTTACTATTGACGGGAGAAACGGTACGCATTTACCCAGAGGCACAAATGTAAAAATCTTAGATATTTCAGGAAATTTAATCTATGAAACCAATGTTGTAGAAGGGCAACAGTTGCAAGGAGGAAAAGTAGTTTGGGATAAAAAAAATTTAGCCGGGAAAAGTGTAGCCTCAGGCATTTATGTAGTGCTACTGTCTAATGACGATGCTACGGAAACATCGGTAACTAAAATTGCTATTGTGAATTAATGAGCATCATTACTACAAAGGCAATTGTAATGAATGCAATAAAATATAGCGATACAAGCCTTATTGCAAAACTTTATACGGAGTCCAACGGATTGAAATCATATCTGATCAGAGGAGTTTTAAAAGCTAAAAAAGGAACACTAAAACCGGCGTATTTTCAACCATTTACACAACTTAAGATCACAGCTACCCACAATACAAAAGGAAAGTTGAACAGTATTAGGGAAGCACATATTCTATACCCGAATACAACCATATATAAAAGTGTCACAAAACAATCGATTGTACTTTTTCTATCCGAAATTTTAGGAAGCTGTATCCGGGAAGAAGAAGTCAACAAACCTTTGTATCACTATTTGGAAAATGCTATTTCCAAACTGGACAGCAATGATAAAATGGCTAATTTTCACCTGCTTTTTTTACTAAACCTTACCCGGTTCATTGGTTTCTACCCGGAACTTTCAAATATTCATAAAAAAGCTTTTAATCTGATTGAAGGAGTTTTTACAGATATCACGGAAGGACAGGATATGGTTACAGGTGAGCAGCTAAGTCAATTTAAAAAACTATTAGGCATAGATTTTGATAATGTAGAAAGCATGCTATTTCGAAAAAGTGAAAGGCAGCAGATTTTACAGATTATAATTAGATATTTTGAATTACATTTGGACGGGTTTAAAAAACCAAAATCGTTAACCATTTTAGAAGCAGTATTCAGTTGATGAGATTAGTAGTTTGCATTATACTATTTTTTCTATTTTGTCTATCCGCATACGGCCAAAAAGTGAGAGTGGCAGATAACGAAACAGGAAAGCCGGTTTATAATGTTATTGTTTTTAACAAATCCGAAACTTTTAGTGCCACTACAAATAAAAAAGGAGAAGTAGATATTTCTGCTCTAAAAAAAAATGAAATAGTTATATTTTCCCATGTCTCTTATGCCATTTTTAAGAGCACAAAATCCAATATCGTTAAGCAAAAAAATATTGTTTATTTAGCGAAAGAATCAGAACAATTAAATGAAATTGTTTTATCTGTTTTTAAAAGCAAAAATAAAGCTACCCGAATTGCAGAACAGACGGCGGTATTAACAAAAGGAGAAATCCGGAGAGTATCGCCTCAAACATCGGCAGACCTGTTAGCTGCGGTTCCTGGGGTTAGGGTTCAAAAATCGCAATTAGGAGGAGGAAGCCCTGTTTTAAGAGGGATGGAATCTAATCGGGTTCTATTGGTTGTAGACGGAGTTAGAATGAATAATGCTATTTACAGAAAAGGACACCTGCAAAACTCCATAACCGTTTCACCCAACCAATTAGACAGAACAGAGATTGTATTTGGGCCATCGTCTGTTATATACGGTTCCGATGCTTTGGGTGGAGTTATTCATTATTATACAAAAACTCCCGGAATCTCTGAAGATGAAGTTGTAAACAGCAGTTTTTTTTCCAGGTATTCGTCTGTAAATAATGAAATAACCACAAATGTTTCTGCAGAACTTAGCTTCAAAAAATGGGGTTCTTTTACAAGTATCAGTTATAGTGATTTCGGAGATTTAAAAATGGGTAAAAACCATTCACATGGTTTCCCAAACTGGGGTAAGGTATTTGAATATTCACAAAATACAAATAGTTTTTACAGTGCTGCGCCAACTGTAAATGCAAACCCCGACCTTCAAAGAAATACGGGGTATCGTCAAACAGATGTTCTTCAAAAATTTTACATTCCGCTACGCAAAGATGTAGATGTAAAAGTGAATCTTCAATACGGGACTTCATCAAATATTCCAAGATTTGATCGGTTAACAGAAATCGCCTCGGGAACTTTAAAGTTTGCAGAATGGTATTATGGCGCTCAGGAAAGATTACTATTGTCTTCACAATTACATGTTATTCCTCATAAAAAGTGGATAAAAGAAGGAACAGTTACAGTAGCTTACCAGCATATAAAAGAGCCTAGAATTCAACGGAGATTTAATAGCTTAGACAGAAGCTACAGAAAAGAGCAAGTAGCTATATTCAGTATAAACGGAGATTTTTTAGTGCCTTTGACAAAAGACAATAATCGGAATTTAACATATGGTTTCGAGTTGGCATATAACGATGTAAATTCTGATGCTTTTGGCAGGACCTTGCAGGTTTCCGGAAATGAAATTTTAGGTTTTTCAAATACTTTTAATGTACAATCGCGCTATCCGGACGGGGGAAGTAACTATACAAGTATAGCAACCTACTTAGGATACAGGCAAGATGTTAGCAAAAATACTACTTTAAATACCGGAATTAGATTTACGCATACGCACTTGGAAGCCAAATGGATGGATCAATCATTTATTATGCTGCCTCAAACAAACATTAGCATAGATAATTCGGCGGTTACGGCAACATTGGGATATGTATACAAACCAAGTAAAAACTGGCAATTTAACAGTGTACTGTCTTCCGGATTTCGATCTCCTAATATAGACGATATTGGCCGGGTAAGAGAAAAGAACGGAAATGTTACTGTGCCCAATATCTATCTTAAGCCTGAGTTTGCTTATAATGCCGAAATTGGAATTCAAAAATATTTTAATGATAAGAAGTTTAGAATTGGCGGGAATGTGTATTATACGTTATTGGACAATTACATCATCAGAGATCGGTATATTTTGAATGGAAATACTACTATTATATATGATGGAGAAGTAGGAAATATAGTGGCAAATCAGAATCGAAAAACAGCTTTTGTCACGGGTTTTACAACAAGTTTTCAAGGGAAAATTTCCTCGGCTTTTAATGCATCAGGATCCGTCACATATACAAAAGGAAGAACGTATGATACTGATGAACCATTATCATCGATCCCTCCGTTATTTGGCCGGTTTGATGTAAATTTTAAACACCACCATTTGGAGTTTGGCACCAACCTGCGTTTTAATGCTAAAAAAGATATATCGGACTTCAACATTTCGGAAGGGATTGATAATCATGATCTAACCCCCGTCACAAATGAAACAGCCACTAATGATTTAGATAAATATTACGGGTCTCCCGCTTGGATTTCTGTTGGATTAAACAGCAGATATATTGTAAATGCTAATTGGACTTTTCAAGGATTGATAAGTAATCTTTTCGACCAACATTACAGAGAATTTGCTTCGGGAATTTCCGCTCCCGGAAGAAATTTTTCATTTTCTGTTATCGCTACTTTTTAATTTGAAGAGACCTTCGGAGCATTGATCTGACACAATTGCAACACTCGAAGAAATTTTTCAGCAATAAATACCCCAACAGTTGCTTTAAATCGGAAAAAATAATAAATAAGCTTACCCTAAAATTTTAGATTTTTTACCCAGTTCTTTTATAAACGGTTGATTAACTAATCGTTGCCCGGTAGCAGCTTTAATGGCATTTGCAATGGCTCCTCCTGCAGGAGGTAATCCCGGTTCGCCTAATCCGGTTGGTGCCAGCATATTCTCTACAAAGTGTACCTCAACTTCTGGTGTTTCATTCATCCTAATGAGTCTGTATTTGTCAAAATTGCCCGCTTGTGGTTTTCCGTTTTTAAAAGAAAAATCGCCATACATCGCGTGTCCGATTCCGTCTAATACACCGCCTTCTATCTGGTTTCTTGCTCCTTTAGGATTAATTACGATACCGCAATCCACGGCAACCGTTATTTTTTTAAGTACCGGAGCGCCATTTTTTAAGAGGATGTCCGCAACTTCGGCAACATGTGTATTATGGCTATAATAGGCAGCAAACCCCCGATAAGTACCACTTTCTGTTTTTCCCCAGTTTGATTTTTCCACAACCAGTTTGATGGTGTCTTCCATTCTTTTTCCCGAATATTGAATATTTTTGTCGGTAGTTCCCTTTACATGTTGTAATAATTCCAGCCGTAATTGTATGGGATCTGTTTTTAACTCTTCGGCAAGCTCATCGAAGAAACTTTGCTCGGCAAACGCCAAAAAATTTGTATAAGGTGCTCTCCATGCTCCGGTAGTAATATTACTTTTGTAATGCCCGGTACTGACTCTGTAATTCGGAATGCACCCTGCCGGGAAAAAATGAGGAATCAGGCCATACATATTCTGATTAATTGCAGCTTCTTTTAAGTGATAGCCCGTAATTTTTCCTGCCTTTACAGATGCGGCAATTCTATATTTAATGGCAGGCCTGTACGTACCCGCCGTCATATCATCTTCCCTGGAAAACACCACTTTTACCGGTTTTTTCACCAGACTGGAGATCTCCGCAGCTTCCAAAGCAAAATCGCCATATAGTCTTCTTCCAAATCCCCCGCCCATTCGGGTCATTTCCAGATGAATTTCTTCCGGTTTCCGGTTTAATAATTTGGAAACTTTATTTGCTGTCCAGGCCGGTGTTTGAATAGGGCCAACCAAATGTATTTTTTCAGGAGTTACGTTGGCATAAAAATTCATAGGCTCCATACAATTGTGAGGTAAAAAAGGCGAATCATATGTACGTTCAATAACTTTATCGGCTTTTGCAAAAGCTTGCCGAATGTTTCCATCGTTACGTCTTGTATCAAATTTTTTGCCATCTAAAATACCGTTTAACAATGTATGATGGTCTTCGGTGCTTTCGAGTTTTGTATCTGTTGCCCAATGAGCAGTTAATGCTTTTTTCCCTTTCATTGCAGCCCAGGTATTTGAAGCTAAGACAGCTATTTTATTACCAAATCTTACTACATCAAATACCCCGTTTACCGTCTTTGTTTTTGAAGCATCAAAGCTTTTGAGCTTTTGCCCGAAAGCAGGCGGTCTCAGTACAGATGCATATAGCATCCCCTCTGCTTTATAATCCAAGCCGAATAGTGGTTTCCCCGTGAGTATTTTATCAATATCCACATTGGTAATTTCTTGTCCTATGATTTTATAATCTTTGGGATCTTTTAGTTTTACATTTTCCGGAACTTCCATTGTTGCAGCTTCTTTTACCACATCTCCGTATCCAAGTGTATTACCGTTTGCATTGGTAATAACTCCGTTTGAAGCCGTACATGTAGATGCATCGACATTCCACTTTTTGGCGGCAGCATTTACTAACATTTGCTTTGCAGTAGCTCCTGTTTGCCTTAGCACATCCCATCCGAACCGAATAGACTGACTGCCTCCTGCTACCTGCCTTTGAAAATTTTCGGTATCCAAAGCTCCTTGTGCCACATAAACATTTTTCCATGCTACGTCTAATTCTTCGGCAATAATCATAGGCATTGCGGTTTTTACCCCCTGTCCAATTTCCGGATTTGGCGAAAAAATGGTTACCATTCCATTATCCGCTATTTTAATGAACGCGTTAAAATCATTAAAATTCAAATTTTCTATATCTATCGGCATGATAGCATTTGGTTTGCAAGCGGATACCAAATTAAACCCTATCAGCAATCCACCACCGGCCAATGCAGAGGTTTTTAAAAAGTCTCTTCGACTAAAACGAGTATTATGTTGAGGTTTCATGGTGTGTTGTTCAATTTGTTATGACATTTTTTGAGAAGCGGCTTTCACTGCTTTTTCGATCCTGTTATAAGAAGCACATCTGCAAATATTTTCATGCATTGCTTCTCTGATTTCTCCGGTTGAAGGGTTCGGATTTTCTCTTAAAAAAGCGGTAGCAGTCATGATCTGTCCTGCTTGGCAGTACCCGCACTGGGGAACATCCGTTTCTTTCCATGCTTGTTGCACCGGATGAGAACCGTTTTTTGATAACCCTTCAATCGTAGTAATTTCCATACCGTCAACCACGGAAATCTGAAGTTGGCAACTTCTTGTTGCCACACCGTCAAGGTGAATAGTACAAGCACCACATTGTGCGATTCCGCAACCAAATTTGGTGCCCGCTAAATCGAATTCATCTCTAAGCACCCATAATAGGGGAGTATCCGAATCAACATGAACCGTTAATGATTTTCCATTAACTTTTATATTATAATCAGGCATAATTATTGATTTTAAATTATGACGGGTTAAGTTACAAAAAAAAGACTACTTTTTATTTAATTTCATCGCTTTTAGTAGCTGATGAATAAAGATGATAGGATACTTATAAAAAAACCCACTCTTGCGAGTGGGAAAATTGCTATGAAAAAGAAAAAAGTACTCGTCAGTACTTCGTCTCAAAGGTACAAAAAAATATAAAAGGATTTACAAAAAAATGATTTTTTTTTGAACTCGTTTATATGAACTCATCTTGACTTTTTGTTTTTAACCGAAAATTAGAAGTTTTTAGGGCTGTTGAAGGCTTTTTTGAGTTGCATAGCAGCACTACGAAAGGAAAAAAAGACAAAAGCAGAGTAGAAAACAGCAATTTTTTAGCAAATTCAAAAAGTTTAAACGAGTTCGTATAGTAATTTTTTTCTGTAAAAAACTAAATTTTGATTAAAAGATACAACATTTAGTTTCACTTCAGTAATCACTTCGTTAGTCCATAAATTTTTTTCATTTGTTTTTTGTGAATTTTCAAATGAAAAAATTCATGTACTTTTAACCTTATAAAAACTGTCGAAATGCAAAATAAAATTATCGTAACGGGAGGTTGTGGTTATATAGGTTCGCATACGGTTATTGAATTAATTGAAAACCATTACGAGGTTGTTATTTTTGATGATTTATCAAATTCGAGCGAGAAAATATTGGATAGGATACAAAAAATTACCGGTAAGAAGCCGTTTTTTGTAAATATTGATTTAAAAAATAGCACAGAAACCAAAAGCGCCTTTAAAGAGCATGCAGATGTTAAAGCAACCATTCATTTTGCGGCTCATAAAGCTGTCGGAGAATCCGTACGGAAGCCTCTGAAATATTATCAAAACAACCTTTATTCTTTAATAAATACACTTACTTCACAAATTGAAAATGGTATAAATAATTTTATTTTTTCTTCATCCGCTACAGTATATGGAATTCCTGCAGCATTACCAATAACAGAAGAAAATAAAACCCAACGGCCTTTTTCCGCTTACGGAAATACTAAAAAAATGGCTGAAGAAATATTGGAAGATCTCACAGCCGGGAATGGGTATTTTTCTGTGATTTCTTTACGGTATTTCAATCCCATAGGGGCTCATGAATCCGGCCTTATAGGGGAGTTGCCTAACGGGACACCTAATAATTTAATGCCTTATATTACTCAAACAGCAGCTGGAATCAGAGAAAAATTACTAGTATATGGAAATGACTATCCCACTAAGGACGGAACACCGGTCAGAGACTATATACATGTAGCGGACCTGGCAAAAGCGCATGTAAAAGCTTTGAAAAGATTACTCCGTAAAGAGCAGGAACATTCATATGAATCTTTTAATCTGGGGACTGGTAGGGGATATTCTGTTTTGGAAGTCATACGCTCATTTGAAGCCGTAACAAAATCTAAATTGAATTATGAAATTACCGGTAGAAGAGCAGGGGATGTTTCTCAATTATATGCAGCTACAGATCTGGCTAAAGAGAAATTAGGGTGGGCCGCTGAGAAATCATTAGAAGATATGATCAAATCTTCCTGGAAATGGGAACAACATTATAGAAACTCAATCGAATGAAAATAATTTAAACCGGATTCAGCTTCAAACGTAAAAAAATACAGGATATATGATTAAACCCGGATTTTAAGAAACTGATTACACTTTGACAGTTAAGAGCTAACTTGCCAAAGAGTTCGATAATTAAGCCTATTGTATAAATGGTGATTAAGATCCCCTCCCGAATTTTGGTTAGAATGCAAAAAAGACTTTCTGTATGGCTATTGAATCGGTAAGTATAAGCACTGTTCTAAGCTTTTTATCAGAAATAGGCACCGATATCTATAAATTTGATAGTGCCAAAAAATTTACAAATTGGTTAAGACTAGCAACCAATAACAAAGTTTCAGGCAGTAAAACCCTAAGTAGTAGAACTCCTAAGGGTAAAAATAAATTTGCAATAGCTTTGCCTAATGCAGCTAATACCATAGAAAATAAAAAAGAAGGTTATTTGGCTCAGTTCTTTAAACGTATCGCCTATAAAAAAGGAAGAACAGCAACTATAACAGCTATAGCCAGAAAAATAGCAATACTTATATGGAATATGATTATCAAAAAACAAGCCTATCATCCTATAGATTCAGAACAAGACAAAGAAAAATTAAAACAAATCAAAACAAGACAAATTCAAAAAAATTATGAAACAACATAAAATCGATATTAGCACATTATCAGTGTGTCAGGAATTAAGTTAGATAGAATGATGCATTAGAAAATCTATTACAGCTTGAAATCGTTTCAAAATATATCGCTCCACTGCTTTTTTGAAATGAACCGTAGCCATGCCTGTGTTTTTTAACTCGAACTTTGAAATTTTCTTCACACAATCTTTAGACCACTTTAATATTCATTTTGGTATAAAACAAGACGCGGCTTACGCTACTAGAATTAAAACAGCTATGGTTCTTGACTCTAGAGTCAATAGATATTTAAATGATGATATTTTGTATTGGTTTAGTTATAAAGGAGTAACCTTATTAGCTTCTAATCGATATTTTTCTTTACTTTCCGGACAAACAGCAAATACCTGGTCATTAAAATGGAGCCTATGTCCGTATTTGCTTACCCACCCGATTTGTTTTGCGGGGTTGCCGACAACCAAAGCAAAAGGCAGTACTTCTTTTACAACAACTGCTCCGGCTCCAATAAAAGAATATGATCCAATAGTATTCCCGCATACAATAGTAGCATTTGCTCCGATACTGGCACCTTTTTTAATCAGCGTTTTTTTGAACTGGTCTTTTCTTTGAATAGCACTTCTTGGATTGACGATGTTAGTAAAAACCATGGAAGGCCCTAAAAAAACATCGTCTTCACATATGACACCGGTGTAGATAGATACGTTATTTTGTACTTTTACATTGTTGCCCAAAATAACATCCGGAGAAATGACTACGTTTTGCCCGATATTACACTTCTTTCCAATGGTTGCGTTTGGCATTATATGACTGAAGTGCCAGATTTTCGAATGATCTCCAATAGTACAACCTTCATCAATAACTGCAGTTTCATGGGCAAAAAAAGAATCCATTTTAAATTGATTTTTGTTCCGTAAAACTACAATTATTTATTGACGAATTTATAATACTATTATTTTACAACTACTTTCATAGGTAAGGTATATGTTACTTTTACAGGGTTCCCCCTCTGCATGCCCGGTTTCATTTTGGGAAGTAGTTTCATAATTCTAATGGCCTCTTTTTGTAATTTGGGGTGTGGTGCTTTGGCTTGGATATTGACAATATTTCCTGTCTTATCTATTACAAATAACATGATTACACTTTTCCCCCCCGAAGAAAGGCCCAATTCATCGGGTAAGTCAGTGTCAAATTTTCTGGCAAAATGTTTTTGTATTTTCTTATTGAAACACATTTTTAATTCTTTTTTATTGCCTTTACACCCCGGGAACACAGGAGCATCTTCTATTACTATAAACGGAACGTCTTCTTCAGTAGAATCTATAGGTCCGATAGGATTAAAATGATTTAAGGCATTGTCGATTTTAGTATCCTCACCTACTAGATCGGGTAGATCAGTTTCGATAATTTTTGTGATATCGGGGACTTTTTCAATCGTATGTAATACGGTTTTTTTAGCTTTTTTACTGATTTTAGGAGCAATCGCTTTTTTAACTTTTTTTTCTTTTACTACCGGTAATATATTATCTTCAATATAGATTGGGTCAGTGGTTTGGTATAATGTCTCTGCCAGTGCTAATTTTTGTTCAGATGTATGTTCAATGATGACATAAGTAGTAAATAGGACAAATACCAGGGCCAGTTGCATAAAAATAGTGGAGAACTTTTCCAGTTGTTTTTTCGGATGTTTTTTAAATGGTTGCATAGTTTCTGTTTTAAATGTTAAAACTATGGTAAACCAAATAATGTGCCAATAAAAAACCGAACTGTAAATGATTGAGTCTTTTTTTATACTGATTATCCGTTGTCGGCCTGGTGCGTGGTACGTAGGTGATGTGGTTTTGAAAAAGCTGAAGAGATTTGGCTCAAAGAATGACAGTTTCATAGCTAAACACTTCTTTTTTGCAAAGGAGTTTTTTTTGAAAATTTGCTTCTGTTTTTTTCTAGGATTTCGCTATCTTTACTTTGTTAATATCAAAGATATTAACTTTCTTTTTCATAGCAATTTTTCCCGTCCAATCTTGGGCGGGTTTTTTAGTCACAAAATCGTTTTAAATCCGAAATAATATTCCAACATTAAAGCTACTCCTAAAATTTCTAGTAGTATCTGAATTTCCTCCTACATTCTCTAAAATGTCAGTAAATCCTGATTGGGCATCATATTCAAAGAATAATTTAAGTGCATCGCTTATTTCAAATTTATAACCGATCCCCCCATTAAAACCTATATCAACGGACTGAAATGAGTCTTCAATATCTTGATCTTGGTAGGATTCTTTGGCACTTAGTAAAAATCCAAAATAAGAACCAAAATGCAAGTACCAGTTTCGATTAGATCCAAAATGCCAATTTGCCATAACGGGTATCGTAAGATAATTCACCTTGACTTTAAGGTTTATGTTATCAACGGGAACTCCAAAATTGTCAGTAATTTCAATGTTTTTAATTGTATATCCTTTCTGGTCATAAATAAGTGAAGATTTAATTCCCCACCTATCAGAAAAATAATATTCTGCTGTAGCTTTAGCATTAAATCCAGTTTTAAGATCAGCTGATTGACTGTTATCTAGATTAGAGACATTGGATAAGTTAATTCCAGAAGCAAGACCTAACTCTAAACTTCCTTTTTCTTGCGCTTCCATATTGTAAAAACCAATGGTCATAAACAAAATAACTGCTAAAAATTTTCTTGTAATCATAATCGTATTTAATTGTTTACTGTAAATGTATTTATTATTCTCTTAATTTCGTAAAAGACTAAAGTTACCTGTTCTTCTTCGTACTCTTCCATTAGTACTCACTAATTCAATTACAAACCAATAATCATTTGATGGGAGCAACCTCCCGTTGTACAAACCATCCCACCCGTCATTGTCTATGTTAAAAAAACTCACTCGTTTACCAAACCGATTGAATATTTCCACTTTTCCATTTTGAAATAGGTTTCGGCTATATCCTTTGATGTTCCATGTATCATTAACCCCATCATTATTAGGTGTAAAAAACTTAGGAAAGGTAATGAGTGATATTTCTCTTGAAAGCACACCACAGCCATTTTTATCTCTAATCAAAACTGTGTAAAAACCTCCTTCCAAATTATCGAAAAATGGATCATCCTGAAAATCAACGAGAGTAGATAATTGCTCATCTAGTAAACTAAATTCATAATCACCGATTCCAAGGTTTGCTATATCAATGGTAATATTATTGTTGGTTGAATCATCAACAAGCACAATCTCTGAATTATCCAGCATGGCAATTTCAGATTCGACGATAGTAATTTCTTTAGAGGCAGATAAGCAACCAAATTGAGAAGTAGCTACAACTGTATAAGTTCCTACCTGAGTAATGGTTGCTGACATATCAGAACTTACAGCCAATCCTGATTCATCTGTCCACTCATAGGAATAGTTCCCACTGGGATTTTGTACAGAAACTTCTAATTGAGGACTTTCTGTGATGCAAATCACATCTGTTTCCTGTAATTCAAAATTAGGTTTATCTCTTACAATAAATTCTATCGTTGTCTCGTCATAGCAATCTATAAATATTGGATTGATAACCCTAGCTGTGATGGTCTGTGATGCTGTTATAAAAGGATTAGGTAATGGGCTTGGAAGCAATATTCCATTTTCATCAGTATATTCAACGGCCATTCCGGTTTGTGAACCGAGCAAAGTGCTTTCGATAGTGGATGTATCAAAAGAAATCATGCCATCAAAATCATCATCACACTGTTCCTGGACAGGCAAAGGATTGGCAATGGGTACGGCAATCACCGTAAAATTGATAGTTGTTTCATCAAAACAGGCTCCGTCTGGGTCTTGAGAATTTGTATTCACTACTGTTGCAGTAATGGTTTGAGAAGCGGTAATAAAGGGATTTGGAAGTGGACTTGGTAAAGTGTTTCCACTTTGGTCTTTGTAGGTAACAGAGACATTTGTCTGCCCATTAAGAATGGTTGATTCAATATTAGAAGTATCAAAAGCAAAAAGTCCATCTCTATCCCCGTCACACTGTTCAGAAATCACAACAGGATGAGCAACAGGAACAGTTTCTACATGAAGGGTAATATGGTGTCCCAAACCTAAGCAATCATTATCTAGTTCACTGTCGACACGGACATAGATATTTTGTGAATTGGGATAGCCAACATTTTGGTAATTGGAAATATCTGTAATTGGATTGATTTCTGAAAGTGCATCTGCTTGGTTTCGGTAGTAGTTGATGATCAGTTGTTGACCTACAGGAAATAAAGATTGTATCTCAGCATTCACCGAACTAAAATCAAAGGTAGCAACGCCGTCAGTAGTATCAGTACCACCACATTGATAGAATTCTCTTAATAGAGAGCTAGGGATTTGAGTTGTTGAGACAGTGAGGTTTACCTGAGCAATCCGGTAACAGCTATTTGCATTCTCAATTCTTGCCCATACCGCATCGGTACTTACCGTTTCATTGGTATAGGCTGTTGTATTTGTTATCGCATTTGAACCACTCTGGGCTTCTGATTGTAATTCATAAAACGTGATGGTTTCGTTTTGCTCATTTGCCGAGAGTTCGGCATTTACCTCGGTTAGATTAAAAACACTAAATCCGTCTAAATCATCATCACATTGCTTGAGTTCTACTACAGAAGTCACTTCAGGAAGTTCATATACTTCAATATCAAATGAAGTTGAGGCTGTACAATTTGTATTTTGGATATTGACTACTTGAACGTAGATAGTTTCATTTGGATTGGTATTTTGATATTCAGTAGGGTTTGGAATTTGATTGATAAGCCCACTATCTGTATAGTAGTTGACAGTAAAATCAGATGCAGACTGTCCATCTAAAATAGCTGTTGTATTTTGTGTTAAATCAAACTCTATTCTTCCATCAGTATCAGTTCCTACACTGGTGTTATCACAAAACGATAGCGTTGGAACATTTGTTGAAGGAGTTGGAGATTCAAAGACCTGAATTTCAAAAGTAGTGATAGCAATACATTCTGTGTTTCCATTATTTTGAACACTAGCAACAATAGTTTGAAGAGTATACCTTGTATTGTTGATGTAATTGTTGGGATCAGTAATCGGATTGTTATTATCAAAATCATCTTGAGAGGCAAAGTATGTGACAGTAAACATTGACGGGTCCTGTCCATTCAAAATAGTAGTATCTTGACTTTTTAAATTGAAGTTAAAAAAGCCATCATTGTTATCATCACATACCAAAATAGAAGGAACACTTGTACTAGGTGTTGGGCTTTCAAAAACTTGAATGTCAAAATTAGTAGTAGCTTCACACGTTGCATTTTGAACATTGTGAACACTTACTACAATATTTTGAGTTGTTACAGCAGTGTTTATATAATTACTTGGGTCTGTAATCGGATTGTTATTATCGTAATCTGTTTGTGAGGCATAGTAGATTACCTCAAAATCTGTAGGGTCTTGTCCATTTAAAATAGATGTCTCTCGTAGAGTTAAATCAAAAACGGAAAAACCATCATTATCGGTATCACAAGTTTTTAGTGGGGAAAGATTTGTACTTGGTATTGGACTTTCAAAAACTTGAATATCAAAAGTAGTAATTGCTTCACAGTCTGAATTGTGTGTGTTTTTAACACTAGCTACAATAGTTTGTAGGGTGAATGCTATGAGGTTCGTATAATTACTTGAATCTGCAATGGGATTGTTATTTGTATAATCCGCAATGGAGGCATAGTAAGTAATATTAAAACCTGATGGGTTCTGACTTCCCAATATCGCATTACTTTGCAAGGAAAGATCAAAAGAAGAAAACCCATCGTTATCATCATCACAGATTAGGAGATTTTGAGGACTATTTGCCTGTGGAGCTTTAAAAATAATTACTTCTTGACTATCAGTAAAGGTTTGACTACCTACATTAACCGTAAGTGTAACAGTAAATTGCCCAGAACTAGCGTAGATGTGAGTTGGATTCTCTAGGGTGGATGTTGTCCCATCTCCAAAACCCCACTCAAGACTGTCGTAGCTCTCTGAAATATTAGCAAAAAATTCTGTGACATCTCCTTCACAGGTATTCTCAAACTGAAAGCCTACATTAAAAAAAGATTGGATAAATATAGGCAGACCAAGTTCTGCACTTCCAGTACCTAGGTCAATCGCATCTTTTTGAAAATCACATCCGGTTCCCAAAATATTTGGATTATTTATAACACTCAAGTAAGGAATAGCAGGGTCAGTGAGTTGATTTGGTGCTCTTGTTATATATATTTTCCCATCTGGTGCAGCTTGTATGGCAGCCCAATTGCTCAATGGAAAAAGCCCGGTAAGCTTTACTTTTGAAGCAGCAATATCATTTGCTAATAAATTATATTGTAAGACACCATTCTGAGAATTATCTCCAGCAAAAAGCCCCGTTACGTACAATATATTTCCATTACTTGAAAACTCTAAACCATGTGGATGTACATCTTCATCATCGGTAATCTCAATAGGATTACTCGGAATTCCTGTTGATGTATCAAAATCAAATATTTCTGTGACATTATCAATAGTATGTCCTATAGCTAATTTTTTACCATTAGGTGCTAATTTTATATACCCAGAATTAAATCCATCCTCAGTATAATTACCTCCAATTACAGTCTCTACTGGTGATGATGAGAGACCTGAATCAGTTACTAAATATGAAAAAAAAGTACCAGTTGTATGAGTAATTACCCATACATCATTGCCATTTGCGTGATTTACTGCGGTAATTCTTTGATCAATTGATGACTCAATAAGTACTCTTTTATTAGTAACATCGCCTAAACCTCCGTCTAGGCTCATATCGATTTCTGAGTATTCAAACCTTCCATTAGTGTTAATTATAAGAACAAGATATTTGCCATTTGAGTTTGGGATAGGAACTGTTGTTAAAGTAAAAAGAATCCCATTTTGGGATAGCCCCGTCCCATTTGGCATAACTTGATGGTTTTTATTCCAAACAGTCAGACCATCTGTATAAAACAGAAGATTTCCATCAGAGTCAGAAATGGATGCAGAACCTTTCCTTGCATCCATTTGACTATCTTGCAGTACGGTAACTGAGCCAGTAGAAAAATCTAATCCAGCTCTGTTACCGAAATACCAAATATCTCCTTCTTTTTGTGCATGTAGCTGTATGCTAACAATCAACGAGAAGTAAAATAATATAGAGCGTAGAATCTGCATTAATCATCAATAGCTTGTTTATTTTAGAAAATTTTTGATCATTTTTTTTAGATTCACATAAAGATGTTCTCCATCATAGAAAGCAAAAGGTTTTCTGAGTCTCTTATTATCACGAACCCTATAAAATCGGTTAGAAATGGTGTCATTTCCTATTTTGATTCTAAATGTGGTGATAGTATCTGTAGAAGTCATTTTTTTGAAATCATCTACCTTCTGATAGATTCCCTTTGAAAAGGTATTTCTATCCTGACTGTACAAAATAAAACTATTTCCTATCAAGAATGCATATACAATTATGCTATTAAAGTTTAGTTTTATCATAATTAATTTAAAATTACCAATCTGGCTCCAAATCTAAAAACTCTTTAGGAACTCTAATTGGGATATATGAACTTGCCCAACCATTTTCTGGCAAAGCAGTAGCCCCATGAGGTTTTTCAATCAGAACAATTGAATCGCGTCCATAAATTTTTATTTCTTCATGAGATACATAACCACCACCGTCTCCTCTATAAAATTGTTCAACAAAAATTTTTCCTTTTTTCTGTCCATAATAGCCCATTCGACCTCTTTTGGGATTTAATGAGGCTTTATTTAACACTTCTGTAGCTATTGTAGCTACTTTTCCATTCTTTAAGAAGACCAAGAAAAAAATTGTTTTATTTTTTGGTTTTACTACTTTATAGTATTTGACTTCTTCTCCAGATTGATAAAAATTTGCTTTAAGCCTATATATAGTGGACTCGGTATCAAATGGTAAATCTACAGGTTTAAGTTTATAAAAACGATTTTTTGAAACCCGTGGAATTCCCTTCTCATTTCTTTTGAGTGAATAACAAGAATTAAGCAATAGAAAAAGCATAATAAGTAAACTATTTCTTACCATAAATAAGTTACCAGTCTGGTTTCCAGCCTTCTAAAAATGTATTATTAATATTATATTTCATATATACTCTAGTTCCCATATGGGGATGTCCAACACTTTTTAGATACAGACTATCTCCTTTAATGGTAAGTATAGCATTCGAGATATCGGCTTTACACTGATTTATTATTAAATGTCTTGTATAAATGATTTTCTCAACATCATATATAACACCCATTTGAGATTTTTCTGGGTTAAAATCTTCTCTAGATATTTTATAATTTGAGAGTAGTTTATGATTTTTAGAATCATAGCCTACTCTATTGAATACACTAAATTTACCGCTTCCATAAAATCTAAGAAAATTATTTCCAAATTTACTATTGTCTGTATTGTAAAAATAATCGTTATCAATACGTCCTATTTCCTTATATAAAACCATAGTGTCTATTTTTTGATAGATTTTATTAGAATATTTCTTTGATTTTATTATATCTCTAGGTTGCTTATATTGTGTAACAACACCCTTATAGCAACATGACTGTATTATAGTCAATAATGTGATATATTTGATAAACTTTACCATAGTGTATATCGGTTTTGAGATTGATATTGAATATATGGATTTATTTCATCAGATGTTGAAGTAAAACCTCCTTGAGGTTTGAAAAAATAGTGTGCCATGATATTTTGGATTGGGTGACCAACATGTCTATAAGAGTCAATTCCTATTCTTAAATCACCCCAGCCAATATAAGCCGCCCCTAACCTATACTTAGGTCCAACCTCATTTACTGGACCGTAAGGATGATTAGCTCCAAATCCTAAATCTGTTCCTTTTGGAACTTTACTAAATATTCTACCAAATATACCTTTTTCAGGTTTTATTTTTGATTCTTCATCAAATACTCTCTTGCCAGTAAAAATATTAAATCCTGCCCTAAAGTTTTTTATTCCAATTTGAAAAGCTGCAGTTCTACGTTCATCTGTCCCTCCCGTATTCTATGATAAAAACAAGTAAAAGTTGAGATATTATTTTTACTAATTTATGCAGCAAATTTAAAAGTATCTACATAGGGTGTTTGTCGTTTGACAACGGCAAACACTCTTGCTATTAATTTGTTTCTAATAATGTTAACGGTACTCATTTTACTTTTGCCTTGTTTTATTCTTTTATGATAGTATAATTTCATTTCTGGGTTATGTTGTATAGCAGAAATAGCGCACATATTAATAATTGCTTTCAATTTTTTATTAGCCAAATGAGAGACTTTTGTACGTCCTTTAATACTAGTTCCAGATTGGTAAGGAAAAGGAGCAACACCACAATAAGAGGCAAACTTTCTCCAGTTTTCAAATTTTGAAAAATTGTCAGTAAACACAATCATCATTATAGCAGTTTGCATTCCTATACCTTTAACACTAGTAACAAGTTTATAGGTTTCTTTTAACATTATATTTTGGTCAATAATAGCTTGCATTTGAGTATTAATCTTGTGTATTTGTTTGGTTAGTTCTGCAATCATTTTTTGTTGAACGTCAAAGATTATTTTATACTCTTTTGCTTTATAAATTCTTTTTTGTTCTTTCAAAGTAACTTTAAAACCAGCTCTTTGTTTGTTAAGTTTTGTCCTTAAAGATAAGAGACTTTTTAGTTGTAATATACTTCTTTTAGGTAGCTTACTGGGTTTAAGTTCTTCTTTTAATCGATACCCATATAGAGCAATGCGTTTGGCATCAATTTGGTCATCCTTTCCACGAGCAATACCAATAGATCTTTTAATTTCTAAACCAGAAGCTATGAAAAAAGATAATTTTTGTTCAGTTAAAGACACAGATAATAAATGAGAGTACATTCCTGTATGTTCAAATACAAACATGGTTTCTTCTTTAGAGAAAGACGAATTTTTAAAACTCCACTTTAGCATTAATTTAAATCCAGATTTACTGTTCTCAAACTGTTGAACAATTTGTTTAGAATAGATACAAACATCAATTAATAATTTACTGACATCGATTCCGATAATTTCATTTGTTTTCATAATTTTGTAATTAGATATTAATAATAGTTACTTAAACTAAGACCTTTAATAAGGGCAGAAACTGAAATTCTATATGGTTCTAAGTAACTTTTAAAAAGAACGGAGACTAATACGGGGGATGGCTCTAAAAAGCTAGCTGGCCGCTAAAGTTCACTCCGTTCTTTTGTGTTTTTGGTTATCAACAAAATAAGAGTTATTAACAAAGAAAAAAAGAAGCAAAAAAAGAAATTTCATCATAACTATTATGTTTTTATTTTAAGTAATTATTTCTATTTGCTAATCTAAAGGCTGTATATTTTGCTAAAACATTCGAATCATCATTCTCATATCTAAAATTAAAGTCCCCTTTGTTAAAACTAAAACCACCTACTTTCTGAGGTTTCATACCAGAAAAAGTTGTACTATAAACTCCAACTCCTTGATGACCATCATCCCAGTTGATTCCCCAAGACTTTCTATATTCCCAACCAGAATGACCTGTGCCATGTGCTGAGCCAAAGTAGGTAAATCCTACCCCAGCAGAAATAGAAAAATTACCATTGGAAAATTCAAAACCTGCATTAATTCCAAATCCACTTGCATTTCCTGCTGCTAAAGCGAGACTTAAATTAAAAGATAAATTCTTACCAATTGAAATTTCTTTGGAAGGAAGAAATGCAGATGCTAATCCTAAAACCACAGATCCTCCATATCCGTTAGAGAGGAATGAACCGATGACTGTCTGAGGAGCTACAACTCCAGCAATAGCACCCGAAAGAGCTCCTCCAAAAATAGCAGAAGCAAAGCCTCCCCAACTCCAATTTCCAGTCATGTCTGCTCTAATTAGATAGGTAATAGCTCCAACTGTTCCTCCTATAATTGCACCTATTAAAACTGCACCCCATATTACTTCACCACTAGGATCTGTATATTTAAGCGGATTATTTAAAACATATCCATACCTATTAAAATTTTGCGTGTCAAAAGGTTCTTGTATATAGTTATCAGGTGAGAGGAATCGCCCTAAATTTGGATCATACATCCGTCCGTTCATGTGAATTAAGCTCACATCAAAAAAGTGCTCATGCCCAGAGTATCCTCTGCTGATGAGTGATTCATAACCAAATGTTGATTGATTTTCACCTTCTAAGAATTTGTCTGTCTTTCCCCATGCACCGAATTGACGTTGTTCTAAAATTTCAGCATCAGCATTAGAGATAGCAAGGATGCTTCCTAAATAATCTCTATGGAGGTAGTGGTAATCATCTATTGCATTTGAGCCATTGGTTTTAATGTGAGCCACAGGAGCTGTGTATGCATCACCGCCTATATAAGTCACAATTTTAGTTGTATTTGATTGTGTATCTTCTGTTATTTCAATCGCAGAAATCCCAGAGTAATGCTTGTAATAACGCCTATTGTTAATATTTTCCTCGTTATTACCATAGTAAGCATGACTTCTCATTAACATTGGATTGTACTGAAAGTTAACGATACCATGCCCCTCTTCCTCAATTTCTATGGGTTTTTTAAATGCATTAAATTTCACCTGTTGTAATGCATGAGATGTATAATAGTTATCCCCACTTGAATTTAGTGTAGCTTCATTTATTCTATAGATACTTCCACTTGTATAAGAAAACTGTCCAATATCCGAATTGTTAGTAATTCTTCCTCGGGAATCATAGCTTTTAGAGTTAGAAACTGATCCACTTATTTGTGTAAGCCGATCTAAATGGTCGTAAGTGAATGACTCACTCCAGTCCAATCCTACATTTTCTCTACTCATGAGATTTCCTCTCTCTGCATTAAAGTTATAATTAGCTTTAAGAGCTATTATGGGTTCTGGCGGATCTAAGAGATTGATAATATCACTCTTCTTTCGTTTTTCATCTAGTATTGAAGTTAGATAACCAAACTGATCGTAGGTTCTCTTTTTTGTAATACCATTCCCTAATCCAACACTTGTAGGATTTCCACGATGGTCAAGAGAATTTAATGACCATAACGTTTGCAAATTAGACCCATTAACAATTCTTTTAAGAATTCCTGAGTAGTAGTCATATACATTATTCACTGATACCGTGCTGTTAAATCCATTTGAAAGGTTCGTTGAATTATACGTCTCCGAATTAACTCTTCCATAAGAATCTCTAGTGACGGTATGTTCGAACGAAGCCTTACTGTTCACTTCTTGAGTTTTATACAGACGTTTGTAGCTATCGTAACTATAAGTGTATGTGTAAGAATCACCAGAAATACTATTACTCGCTTGAATCGAACTTAATAATTTACTGGTTCCGTTGTATGTATAGTCAATAACCATTCCCGTATTACCAAAATTTCCTGTAAGCTCTTTTCTTGTTAATTTTCCAAACGAATCATACGTATAGATAGTAGAACCTTTAGGAGTTGTCTCTTGTAGGAGCTCTCCTAAATTATTCAAAGTATAGTTATATGTTCCTGAAGATGGGTCTGTCAAACTTACCTTTCTTCCCCAACCATCAATTTGTGTACTAATAAGGTGTCCCCCATAGTTGGCAGATTTCATAAGTCCGTTACCATGATAGGTGTAATTAATTGTTCCTCCGTCATCTTGCATGGATACAATGTTTCCAGCACCATCAATAGTACTAGTTTTCGTCTTAACACCATCGTCAACCGTAGTTGATAGCCCATTATACGATGTGGTGATAACTCTACCTGTAGCACTTACTTGAGAAACCACTCTACCATAAGCATCGTATGTGACAGTACTCCATTGACTTGCGGAGGAAACAGTAGGCTCACTAACTCTAACTTTTCTTCCAATAATATCATATTCAGAAAATACTTTGATCCACTTATTGTTTAAGCTTAAAGCCCTATTTTCTATCTCCCATCCAAAAGTATTGAAACGTATTATTTCGTCTTGTCCCTGCGTGTAGTCTGTCTTTACTTCCATCCCACCTCCATTAATAGCTATGTATGAAGTAGTAGTTATTTTTCCAATATAATCAGTTTCTTTAGTGATTCTATTCCAACCACCATACTCATACGTTGTTAATAAATTAAACGGATTTTTCAGGGTTTTAGTATTACCAAAAGAGTCATAAGTGAATATCGTTTTCAACCCCTCAATGTCTTTTGATTCAATCATAAACCTTCCACTCGTATCATATTTGAATGTTTCTGTCCTTGAGCTTAACCCGCTGGATGAAAGGATTTTTTGTGTGACGTTTCCAAAACCATCATAACTATATGTTTCTGTGTTCCAAGGTGTTCCAGAACCTTTTACTTTAAGTTGGCTCAGTAAATTATTGTTATAAGAATATTGTTTTTCTGAAGTAAACGAATTGCCACCAAGGGTATTCGTTTCTATTTCACGAGTGATCCTTCCTACATGATAATATTGACTGGTTGAACTGGGACTTGAACTATACTCATAATCTATTTGACTTGAGCCTCCTTGAAAGTTAGTTGTTTTTCTTGTTACCAGTGCATAATCACCATAAGTGTAATTCTCACTGGTTGAAATGCCTTGCAGAGCATCTTGACTAGTAATCAGTATAGGTAAATTTTTAAACACCTTATTTGAAGCAAGGTGTGTATCGTAGGTGTAGTCCACTTTACTGATATGTGAACTAGTATTACCGCTGTAATCTGACATTGAAGTCCATTGCTGAGTTACTGCACCTTTTAATTGCGGATTGTACTTAGAAATATTCCAAATTGTGGATACTCCATTTCCATCCCAATTTGTACGTTTTGTTGTTTTGAAGCCTATAAATCCTAATCCAATGTGAGACACAGCTCCTTCATATTTGAATAGTTTATGTCGGCTGATACCTCCTCCTGTTTGTGTAATTTTCTTAACCAATGGTAAAGAACTAGCAAAATTAATGTTAATGTAAGGATACAATTCATTATAATCAGCAGTATATGAAGGTACATTATACGGATGATTATCGTCGTACCCTAGCTTTTCATACTCAATTTGAGTGAAGATACCATTATTATCAACACTAAGTAATTTAATATCCTCTTGATGGTTTTTTGTAAACTCGTAGACGTGAACTTTACCATCATCAACATAGGCATACTCGAAAAAATTATTATCCGTAGCTGTTTGAATTTGAATTGGAGTACCATATTTCGTTATGCCATTGTCTCTCTCCGAAATACTAGAAGATGCAATAAATGTAGGTCTAGAATCAGATGAGTCAAGCATGTTTTCATAAATTGATACTGTTTCTACACTTTTACTATTAGTCGTAACCTCAGTTGCAACAAAATGCTTAATAAAATCTGTCTTTCCATCACCGTTAACATCTTGTGCTAGGTAGTGATTTTCTGTAAAGACACTATTAAAATAATATCCTCCAATAATCATTTGTCCGCCAGCTCTATTTTCAACATATTGCAAAGGCATTTTTTTGTTGTATCGCAGAACAGTACTTCCTTTAGAAATGTAGAACCTCCAATAGTCATTGTTCACAGCGGTAGGAAGCATGAAATCTGCTTTACCATCACCATTATAATCGCCCATAACTATGGGGCGATCCATTTTAATAAGACTATCCGTAGTGGAGTAAAGGATCGTAAGTTGATTACTATTATTGAGAGAGTAAACGTAGAGGTGTCCTTCTTTAAAAATATATAAATCCGTTCTTCCATCTCCATTAAAATCGGCCGTCTCAATTCTATAGTCGCCAGATAAGTTTGATTGAAGTCCTCCAAGAAATTTTATATAATCTGATGTTTTATTTCTATTTAGGTCAATAAATGTAGCAGAAGCAGTATTAACTGTATATGATGAACATTCGCAACAATCTTCTTCAATTGGTCTAAGAATCTCAGAAACCTTAGTCTTATCTACTTTACTTTCATTACTATTTTTATCTGCATTTCTGTAGAAATCATCATCGTCACACGGAACTTTTCTACAAGTCCTTATGGTGTGAGGTTTAGTAATAGCAATTATATCTGTCAAGCCATCACCATTAAAATCGCCAGAAATATATTCTTTAGGAATTTTTCTAATATTTCTTGGTGCTATTTTTGCACTAAAGTTTGAACCTGATTGAGCATGAAAACCTGGTTTTAGTATAATGCTTCTTTCAGCTTCATATGTTGCATTGGCTCCACTCCTGATTACATTACTTGCTGTAACTGTTCTACCATAATCACTAAAATTATGACCACTATTAATAGTGGTAGAAATATTTATATCATCTTCACAATAATTCTCATAAATATATGTGGGTGCATTCCAATCTTTTGTATATTGGTAATAAAGACCTGCTGCTCCGGAATAATAACTTTTAAATTTGACATTGCCATTATTCTCAGTGATCAAAGTTATACCTTGTTGTGATAATACTTTGCCTTGATGATTTATCATATTGTTGGCAATAATGTCATCAAAAGATGAGGTAGTATAAGTCTTGCTTATATTAGAAGAGGAGCCCATAAATCCCTCAAAAATATTTATTTTGTTTCTTTGGTTCTTGTTGTAAGTAATGAAATCCAAATAACCATCTCCATTAAATTCTCCTGAAACGAGTCTGGTCCCGGTAATATCAAAGCCAGGGTAGATTGTAGCAGGAGACTGTTTATAGAGGTTGGAAGATGTATTACTGTAATTAAAGGTAATAGGGCTAAAAGATTTACCTTGTCCATTCGATTCTTTGATTTCAATTAGTCTATTGTAGCCCAGAGACGTTTGGTCATGAGTTAATTCGTATTTTCTGAATAATGATCCAGATGCTCTGACTTCAACTCTAGTTAATAGGCTAGTACTGGTAAAAGTTTGATTATTAACGTAAATAACATCTTCTCTATCTGGGTTTCTGTAATAAAATTGAATTATGTTGGGTCTGGACGTATATCCTGCTCTTCCGCCATATTGAATATTGTTAATACGCGACAACCCATTTAGCTGTGTATAATTGTAAATCACGACATTTCCCTGAGGGTCTCTCCAATCATATAACGCCCACTCTAATCTATTTCTTGAATTTCCTCCATTTCCATACCATGCTCGAGCTCCATTAGGATAAAAAACAATAAAATATGATGGACCGTACGCAGCACCGTATGGAGAAGTTCCATACGCAATTACTTTTATGTTTGAGTAGTTCTCAGTTTGATAAATTGAGCCTGCTGCTCCATAAGTTCCTGATTTGAGGATTAATCTCTGTCCGTCCAATGCAAATCGATCATTACCATCAAAATCAACCCCGTCATTAGTCCCATCATGGTATTTCGTTGAAGGAATTCTAGTTATACTAGATAACCCCGATATACTCCAACCCCATCCAGCTATTCCGCTTCCTGCTTGGCTTGAAAAACTTAGTCCTACGCTCGGCCTTACATCTTTTATGCCAAGTGGTAAAACAAAAGGAACTTGATATGTTGCGGCTCCTGTTAAAGATACCGAAAATTGACCTTCAGTACTCCCAGCCTCTGAACTTGAGGTAGATCGAGACGATTCTGCAGGATTACTATCAATGGTTTTAGGGTTTATCTGTTGAGTTAGGTCTCTGTTTCCTTTCACTATGTTACTGGCGGTAATTATATCCCCCGAAGACTTAATTAAATCTTCTTTTTGTTGGGCACTAACGTGATAACTTATAATAAATCCTAAGATGAAGAGTAATTTTGTTTTCATAGCCGATAATTAATGTTTTATAATTTTTTTTGATACTATATGCCCATTTCCATGAATGAATCTTATAAGGTAGATTCCGGCAGGATAGTTTTTGATATCAAGTGAGGTAGAATTAACATTGGCATCTACTTTTTTACTCATCACTAATCGTCCTGTAACATCATAAACTTGAATCATATTCAGCCCTTTGTGCTCACTGTTAATGGAAACCTTAATGTAACCGTCTGTTGGATTCGGATAAATAGTAAATATCGAAGTACCACTCTTTATCGTTTCTTCAACAGGCTTCCTCAGAGTAGTCTCTTCTGCTGGTGGTGCTATCGGCGGAGGTGGTGGTGGGGAACAATTGGGAGGTGTACAATGATATCTTTGACTTTGATTTCCAGAAGCATCATAACTAAAAATGAGTTTAGACTGAGCACTTATGAAATGGGTACACAGTAGCCCAATAACAAATAGAAATATTTTTGTTCTCATAGCTTATTCTTTTTCAGGTGATTCTTTTAGTAATAGTAACTCTAATTTAGCCAATCGAGCTTCCAGTTCCTTATTTTTCTGATTTTGTTCTTTTAGCCTTTCTTCTTGTTTTTTTAACTTGTTTTCTTGAGCAATTGTATAAAGAGTTAATTCCTCGATTTTCTCTAGTAGTTTTTTGTTCATTTGCCCTAATAGAACTCCATTTTTTTCTACTTCTTTTTCAGATGGCATTTTAGGTAAATAGCCATTTTCTTTAATATAAGCTTCTACTTCTTTTATAGTTAGTAGTTGATACTCTTTTTTTAAAAACATAGTCAGGCCAACCTATTAAATCTACTTTCACTTCCTTGGCATGGATTTTTCCGTTTACTGCTAATTTTTCATTGGGATTTGTTATTCCAATACCAATATTACCGTTTTCTTTTACAGTAAAAATTTCTCCAGTACCACCAGATCCTCCTGCATAAAGTCTATATCTATCAGCATCAAATCTCAATGTAGTGATAGCAGAATTACCTCTCTCCATTTGTTGCCCAATATTGGTGCCTTTATTGCTGATAGATCCGTTAAAAAAAGAAGATCCGTTAACATACAATTTATAACTTCCTGTATTTGTTCTGCCAATTCCTAAAGGACCTCTTACATATAATTTTCCGTCATTGAAAACGGTTAATTGTTTACCCCAATCCCATAAACCGTTAGTCTTAGGGGCAATATGTAAAGTTGTCCTTCCATCATCAGGCGTATGAAATATCCACGAATTAGAACCACCACTAATTAGATCTTGAGCATTTACATTTACGAATCCTAAAAAAAGAAAACCGAAATAGAGTATTTTTTTCATCATAATTTATTTTAAATGTTTTTACTGAGTTTAATTTATCTGCTAAAGAATACTAGACGACACATACTTCGCCACCTTATTTATCTGTTTTAGCAATTTTAAATATTATTTCCGATAAAAGTAAAAAAAAAAAAATGAGCATACACAAATTTTTTGCAAAAAACTTGGTAAAAGTAAATCTATGCTTTTCTATATTTTCAACTCTTCCCTAAGGAAGCCACCTTAAAAAGAGGTGGCAAATTGCATGAAAAAGAAAATGGTGTAAAAGCACACCAAATATTGTTATAACTTAAACCGATACTCCCACTTTCAACAAAACTAATCCATATCCAAGTTCAGAGAAAATACTGAACCCATTTGATAGTTGATATCGTCCTCCTATGTGAACCTCATAAAAGAATCCTCCATCTATTACAGGTCCATCGTGGCTGGTATACCCAAGAGATGTTTCTGTGTAGAAGTTAAAATCGTCTTCATCTGTCCGGTAGTAGTTTAACAGCCCTCCAACAAAGAACCCACTGGTTTCATCATCTGAAGTACCAAAACTAATGTCTGCCTTTTCGGTGCTATATCCTCCTACAAAGCCTAGAGCAAAGCTCTCATCCAAAAAGAACTCCAGGTTTGCATCAAAGGATGGTGTTTGTAATTTATCTGAACCATACGTTCCTGCTATACCTACATAGGGACTGATTACTGTTCCTTCTTGTTGTGCTTGAGCTGAATAACAGAATAGTGTAAGTGTTGTGAGAATAATAAACTGTTTGATTGTTTTCATGTTGTATTGAATTTTAGTTATTGATTACGGTATGTATTGTTACCAATCCTCTTCATCTTCATCGGCTTGTTTGGTAATGATGGTGTCGTTGATTCCTTTTATCCAATCGGGTAAGAGTTTGTTGATCTTCTTGATAATCTTCTTGTCAGAAGTTTCATCAAGACGTTTGTACTTTGAAGCAGATGTTACGGCTTTGAGGTAGACAATATTGCCTAGTTTCCATCTTACTTTTCCGTCTCTGACATTAAAGGTTTCCATCACCCACCTTTGCCCACTTAAATGTTCCTAAACGAAACATATATCGGAGGACAATCTTTTTGTCTTGTGTTTGAGATTGTATGGTGGAGGCTTCTTGAATGTAATTGTCAATGATACGTTGGTAGAGAACTGGCGACGATGTTCCTTTTGATTCGAAGACTTGAGTGTACTCCCAACGTTTGGTGGATTTGTTTTGGGTGAGTTCTTGGGCGCTTGTTCCAAGAAAGGTTAGGAAGAACAGTATAAAAAGATAATGTTTCATAACGGATATTGTTTTGCTATGAGGCAAACATAGAACTCATCTTGACTTTTTCTATTTCCTAAAAAATGAATGAAATTCACCTATATTTCGTTACTTTTCTTACCTATAGCGCTGCTATAGCTTTCAAAAAGCGCCTTATCTGGTTAAATTTCAGCTCATTTTCGGTTAAAAACAAAAAGTCAAGATGAGTTCATAATAAAAATTTTGTAAAGACAACGTTTGCGTTGCCAATATATTTTTTTAAAGCTTCTACTTTCATTTTCAGTATCGTTAGAATTATGGAAGAACTAAATGATAAAGATTTTGCTAAAATGTTTGAAAAGCATATTAAAATGCTAAGAAAGCGACATGAACTTTCTCAATCAGAACTAGCAAGAAGAGCAGAGCTTGAAAAAACAGCGATACAAAGAATTGAGCGAGGTTATAATTCAACATTAAAAACCCTAAGAAAAATTGCCAAGGGTTTTGATATTTCTTTGTCCGATCTATTTAAATTAAATGAGAGAAAAGCATAAGTTATATGCCTAACTTCTGATAAGGTTTTCTGTTTTAAAATATTCAATTAAGAATTTATAATATTTATTATTTGGTGTAGGTTGTAATATGTTAAATACTTCTTTTCCTGCCAAGGTTAAGACTACCATTTCCAGTTGTGCAATGCTTTTGCTAGCTTTAATTACATGTTTCTTCTACTAATCCAATAGCAGAGAGATGAGGAATAAAAAAGCTATCAAAATTCCAAGCTTTTTCATCTTGCTCTCTATTTGAATACATATCTTTTATTAATACTTTTTCTTTGAATTCTCCTATTCCTTTAAAGGTCCAGGTGCAATTGCATAGTTTGGTAAAAACTCTAGCTTCTTGATGTATTAATAATTTAATAATAGATAATGTTCTTCTTGAGATAGAACTAGGTTCTTCAACTTCGCTAGCTAAAAGTTTTGCCCATAAATACTGCATATTCTCATGAGAACAATCTTGAGCAATATTGAAAAATTCAATGATCCAGTCTGGGCCAACTGCATTCTCAGATCCTTCTTTCTCTCTGGCAAATTCAATGACTTTAGCAACAATGCCATCAATGTTTCTTTGTCGCCTTTCTTCTTTTAATACAATCCTATTGTAGATTTTCTTGGTCGGGTATATACCAAACTCTCTTGGGTTTTCCTTTACCCTCTTCGACACAATATCTCCTGTTACAATAGAAACAGTCTTAATTAATTTCTGTATATACCCCTCATCTAATCTATAAGAGACTTGGAACTCTCCTAGGTCAGCAGTAAGCGTTTTCATAGTTGGAACTACCAAAGCTCTTTTCTTGTGAAGTCTATCCAAAATGGATTCAGCTTCTGTATCAGAAATCAAATCAATCTGATCCATTCGACAATTTAAATCTTCAACAAGCTCTGTAAAATTATTATAATTGGTATCACCCTCAAAACACCAACTGTAAAAATATTTAGACTCTTATGACTTATTCTTTTGGGTAGGTCTCTAAATGAACAAATCCTGTAGACAGTACTTTTTTTCACGCTTGAATCCTTACCAAACATTTTCTCGATTGCCAATTCAATTTCTCTGTGTTCTGGGTCTCCTATTTTAGTACTTGTCTCAAAATGATTCGCTTTGAGATATGCTAGCATGTAAATGAGACTTTTTACTTCCTGTATTGTTCCTGTTACTGTTTCTTTCATCTATTCGTTTTTTTCATGACTTTTCGTGAAAATTCATGAATTCTTTTTGATTGATAACTCTTCTACTTTAGCCTCACGTTACAGCTACATGCTAGCTTCGGTAGCCTGACGGTGTCCTTGTCTTGCAAGACATTTTGTTTCACTTCTTCCTGACTCGCTTTAGATGTAAAGCGATGATGGGAGCTAAAACAAGATGTCAAAATGAATATACGCATTTTCACACTCGTTTTCAGTCTTCTCCTTGGAATACCATTTGATACGTCAGATACCCAACGGATGACAAATGCTGACAAAACAGACTTTTGTATAATCATCAAAAGTTGTATCTTTGGCGCTAAGAATTGAACGTTTTGATTTACAAAAAACAGTTATACTCATCCGTTATATCAGTGCTACTTCTCTTGGCATTGGCAGTACCTGTTTCTATTCAATTCTTTCATATGCTTGAAGGGCATCATGATATTTCATGCAATATCAAAGGCCGTCATTTACACCAACTCGAACGGGAGTGTAAAATATGTGATTTTTGCCCGTCTCCTTTGGGTTTTAATTTAAACATTTCCGTTGCTACTTCAACATCTGTTACAATTGAAAAGGGTACTAATCAGTATAGTACACCTTTCATAAAAGCTTTTTATAAATCTAACACCTCATTAAGAGCTCCTCCCTATTTTCTTATGTAATTAAAAATCATTTTTAATGCAAATAAGGATTTATGCGAATATATGGATTATGGCTGTTGTTGTTTGGCAATATAGTCATTTCACAAAATTGTAATTATACATTTTCCGGTAAAGTAACAGATCTTCACGATGGTTCACCACTTGTAGAGGCCCGGGTTGCTATTGCCCATACGGAAAAGATCGTTCTGACCGATGAAAATGGAAATTTTATCATTCCTAACCTCTGCAATCAGACATATACCATTAGTGTATCTCATCCTCTTTGTACAACAAAGCAATACCGTATTAAGATAAGGGGAAATACTACTAAAGTGTTTCGTTTGGAACACCATATACAAGAGCTTAATGAAGTGATAGTTAAAGGGAAATCTTACAAAAAAAAGACACATAGTTTGCTTGAAAATAGAGTTTTAAAAAAAGATTTGGAGCGTTTTAGCAGCGCATCAATTGGTGATGTTTTGAACAATTTGTCCGGTGTTTCTTCTTTGAATACGGGAAATACTATTGTCAAACCCATTATCAACGGTCTTCACAGTAGCCGGATTATTACCATCAATAACGGGGTACGTATGGAAGACCAGGAATGGGGCGCAGAGCATGCTCCAAACATCGATATCAATTCTTCGGGAGGCATTACATTAATAAAAGGAGCGGGCGCTTTGCAATATGGCGGAGATGCTATTGGAGGAGTTATTGTTTCTGAAATTTCCAAAACACCTCTGAAAGACAGTTTGTATGGAAAAACACTGTTTGCGGGAATTTCAAACGGACGGGGAGGTTCGTTAACCGCTCAATTGACAAAAAGCTATAAAAACGGATGGCATGGCATATTCCAAGGCACATACAAACGGTTGGGAGATACCCGGGCTCCGGATTATACGCTAAGCAATACAGGTGTTCAGGGAAAAAATGCTTCATTAAGTATAGGTTTTAATGGTTTGAATTATGGAATAGAAGGCTATTATTCACTGTTTAAAAACGATATAGGTATTCTAAGGGCATCACATATTGGTGGCGCAGAAGATCAGGTATTGGCTATCAATCAACAGCAACCGCTTATCATTAATGACTTTACATATAACATAGCTGCCCCCGGGCAGGATGTTACCCATCATTTAGTCAAGCTAAGCGGGTTTAAAAAAATGAACTCAAGAGGGAAATTAAGTTTTCAATACGATTTTCAGTTTAATAACAGGTTAGAGTTTGATATCAGGCGCGGAGATGACAGAAATAATGCTTCTCTGGATTTAGAACTCAAAACACATACATTGAAATTTGATGTAGATGCTAACATTTCGGAAACTTCAAATCTAAAAACAGGGATATTGATGAGATACCAAAATAATTTCGCAAACCCCGATACCGGAGTTCGAAGGTTAATTCCAGACTACTATAAATACCATATAGGGGTTTATGGAATTTTAGACCATCGTTTCAATGAAAAATGGCTGGCGGAATTGGGTAGCCGATTTGATTATAATCATATGGATGTTTTTAAATTTTACAGAACTTCTTTCTGGGAATCCCGTAATTATGATGACCTCTTTTCACATATTGTTGTACAAGAATTAAACAATCAAATTTTGACCAATCCCAAATTGAATTTTTATAATTTTTCCGCAACTGCCGGTATAAAGTACTCATTTAAAAAGTACTATGATGTATATATGAATTACTCTTTGGCTTCCCGATCTCCAAATCCGTCAGAGTTATTTAGTGAAGGGTTACATCATTCCGCATCAAGAATTGAATTAGGAGATTTAAGGTTTCGTTCGGAAACGGCTCATAAGATTTCATTAACATTCCTCTATAACAATGAAAATGTTAGCGTTTCTATAAATCCTTATGTAAATATAATTCACAATTTCATCGTGATTGAGCCGACAGGAGTTCAGCAAACAATAAGGGGAAATTTCCAGATATGGGAATATCGCCAAACGGATGCCTTATTAGCAGGGTTGGATATAGACGTATCTTATAAGCTAGCCGGAAACCTCAGGCTATATCATAGATTCTCACTTGTAAAAGGTTATGACAGAACCCGTGATCTTCCTCTGATACAGATGCCTCCGGTTAGGATAAACAGTGAAATGGTGTATAAAAATGAGAAGGCCAATAATGTGCGCATTGCTTTACAAAGTGTTTATGTTTTTAGACAGAATGAATTCCCTGACAACAACTTTGATGTTTTTATTCCCGGTACGGGATCATTTGAAACCGTAGATGTAAGCACCCCTCCCGGTGCATACCATATCCTGAATGTTAACTCCAGTGTGGACTTTAATATCAGCAAAAATTCATGGATTACCATAGGCGCAAACATTAATAACATCCTGAATACCAATTACAGAGATTACCTTAACCGATTACGGTATTACGCTGATGACTTAGGAAGAAACTTCCTATTGAGTTTTAAAATCAATTATTAATTATATCAAAACAAGCAAAATGAGAAAAACAAATTTTTTAAATGTATTATTTATTACAGCTTTACTAATTGTATCGTGTTCAAAAAATGATACTCCACAGGTCGTTAATGAAGAAGAAGTAATTACGACGCTTACCGTAATATTAACCCCTGCAGGTGGCGGTACAGCCATCACATTACAAAGCCAAGACTTAGATGCGGACGGCCCTAATGCTCCGGATGTTACGGTTTCAGGACCGCTGTCTGCGGGAGTTGTTTACAACGGAAGTATTGCACTTCTTAATGAAACTGAGACTCCGCCAGGCAATGTAACCGAAGAGGTTGAACAAGAGTCGAATGAACATCAGTTCTTTTACACTGTAGCAGGTCTGGATATAACCACTGCCTATACTAATTTTGATGGAAACGGAAACCCTCTGGGAACTATGTTTACACTCACTACAGGCGTTGCCGGTACAGGTACCCTGACCTTTACATTGCGCCATGAGCCCACAAAACCAAATACGGGATTAAGTGACGCAGGAGGAGAAACAGATATTACCGTAACTTTCGATGTTACCATACAATAATAGGTATAAAATACTGCCATGGGTACATATTGCCATAAGAAGTAATGCAAAGAGGCTTCTACCGGACATACACCACTCAATAGGAAGTGACTATCTACAAAGTTATCTTGATGAGTTTTGCTATAAATTCAACAGAAGATACTTTGATTCTGTCTTTGATAGGATGTTAGTGGCAGCGCTAGAATGCAAGTGGAAAAAATGTGCAAACTATCGGATAGTCATTTTAAATTAACCAAGTTGGGTTAATTTGTTTTAGCTGTCCGCCTGTTCCCAAATTTTTAGTAAACGAATTGACCTATGAGGCAATCACACGAGGGAGTGGACTTTCAAAATCGTAAAATTGTAAAGCGAACTCATCCGGTTAAATAAATTTCAATCATTTTTTAGAAGGAAATTGAAAAAGTTTAGATGAGTTCATTAAAGCTTTTTAGTTTATTCTATTTCCCACCGGTTATTTTCCTGATTGACGTCTGCCATTAATTTAGACGGATCAATTGCTACGGATTCTATTTCTTTATGTGTATTAAAGGTATACGTCGGATGTGCCCAGGGCCAGTCTTCTAAAACCGTGGCCGTTGTTGGTTTGTTTCCTCGCATCATTCGCAGTGGAATATTAAAATGTTCCTTTGTACCATCTTCATAGGTAATCTCCACGTCTACAGGCATAGGCATCTGACCAATTCTTTCCAATGTAATGGCTGTTCCGTCTACGGATTGTATACCGTAATCTATGGTGTGTGTAGTTTGTGTCCATTCATTTAAATACCAGTCCAGATGCAAGCCGGAAACTTTTTCCGCAGATCTTTTAATGTCATTAGGAGTGGGATGTTTAAAACAAAAATCGTTAAAATATTTTTTAATTGTTTTCGTCGTATTTTCTTTACCGATTATATATTCTAATTGAGATAAGAATATGGCACCTTTACTATAGCTTCCAATTCCATATGCTAAATTGGTATGGTATCTGTCAGCATGAGTAGACAGCGGCTCTTCCACTCCTCTGGATACAATAGCATAATATCCTCTATACGAACCGGTATGCGGATTTGCACTATTTCCCCCCAGGATTTCATCACCGGCTTTTGCAGCGATATAAGAAGTAAAGCCTTCGTCCATCCATGGGTGTTTACTTTCATTAGTTGCCAGTAAAAACTGAAACCAAGTATGTGCCAGCTCATGTGCTGTAACTCCAAATAAACTTCCGTAAGATCTTTTTCCGGTAATAAGTGTAGACATGGCGTACTCCATTCCGCCGTCTCCTCCCTGAATTACCGAGTATTGCTTATACGGATAGGCTCCTATATGTGTGCTGAAATAATTCATCAGCGCGGCTGTATGTGGTTGTAATTTTTTCCAGTTTTCTATGTATTCCGCATCTAATGTTCTTTTATAGAAAAAGTGTAAGTCAATTCCACTATCCATCTTATAGATGTCATGGTTGTATTCCGGATCTGCAGCCCAGGTGAAATCATGCACGTCCGGAGCCTTAAAATGCCAGGTCAATTTATCTGATGCCGGCAAATTCAGAGGTTTTGATGTATCTTCATAACCATGACCTACTTCTTGGGGGTTTTGCAGATATCCTGTGCCGCCTACTACAAAGTTTTTATCAATGTGTAAGGTTACATCAAAATCTCCCCAAACACCGTGAAACTCTCTGCCTATATAAGGAGGCGTATGCCAACCTTCAAAATCATATTCGGCCATTTTAGGATACCATTGGGTCATAGACAATGCAATTCCTTCTTTATTATTTCTTCCTGAACGACGAATCTGTACGGGTACCTGGGCGTTAAAAACCATGTCAAAGGTTACGCCCTCTCCGGGTTTAATAGGTTGATTTAGTTTTACCTCCAGAATAGTTCCTACGGTTTTATAGCTGACTGCTTTGCCATTTTGCTTTAGAGAATTTACATTTATAAAACCTATTTCGGATGGTGATAATTTACTAATCCTGTCTTTAACTCTGCTATCCGGATCAATGATATTTCTGGAACGAACGTCCATTTGGGAATTTGGCTGAAAGGCATTGAAATACAAATGGTAGTATACATTTTTTAGTTCATCGGGGGAATTATTCGTATAGATTAATTTTTGAATCCCTTTATATTGATACTTATTTACATCCATATCAATATCCATCGTGTAATCTGCTTTTTGTTGCCAATAAGTAGTACTTGTTGAACCAGGTACAGTTGACGACGTGTTTTCTCTTGTAGTTGCACAAGAAACGATAAACGCAATCGCTAATAATAAGATGATTATTTTCTTCATTGTCAATTGATTTGGTAATTACTTCCCATGAACCATTTTAGCTGCCATTTTTAAAGCATTGTAAGCATTTACAATTCTTCCTGATACCGATAGCTCTGAAAAATGTACTTTTTCTCCTCCGGGGTATGCTGCGGAAACGGAACCCGGTTTTATGACCTCTATATCTACTTTTGTTCCCGAATTCATGATGATTTTCTTTACCTGACTTGCTGATAAATCCGGATAGTAGGACCTTATCATTGCTGCAACTCCTGCTGTGGCAGGAGAAGCCATAGAAGTTCCGCTATTGAATTCATATTCGCTTTCCGGAGTAGTCGAATAAATTTCAACACCGGGAGCAAATATGTCTACATTTATTTTCCCGTAATTTGTAAATGAAGCCGGTAATTTTTCATTGTAGTGGTAGCTTATCGCTCCAACGGTTAAAAAATTGCCGGCGATTTCATTTTTCATGTCGGGTGCATCATTAGGGTAGCTTATATCCATATCAATATTTTTACCTGAATTTCCTGCGGCATTTACAATTAACACATCTTTTTTTTCTGCGTATTTGATGGCTTCATATACCCACTCTTTCTTTGGAGAGTATCCTTTACCGAAACTGGTATTGATTACTCTGGCTCCATTAGCTACCGCATATCGGATTCCAAGGGCAACATCTTTATCGTATTCATCACCGTCGGGAACGACGCGTACAGCCATAATTTTAACATTCTTTGCAACGCCATTCATCCCAATTTGGTTATTTCTTGTTGCTCCTATAATTCCCGAAACGTGTGTTCCGTGTGATTCTTTTTTCTCCGAATGTCCCGATTTGTTATCCCCGTAGAATTTTGTTTCCATAGAGTTTTCATCATCATTCAATACACTTCTATAGTCTTTTTTAAGTACTGTTCCGGCGAGAATATCTTCTGCTTCGGACACTAATGAAGTAAGTTCGTCTATAGCTTCTTGCATAGAAGACAGGCCAAAATCAAACATCTGATTGGCAATGTCTGCACTTTTTGCCATTTGTTCATCCGAGGTGTCAATGTTAGCCAAATCTGCTTTTTTGTATGCTTTGGTTCCTAATTTTTTAGAGATATTGTCATCCGCAAAGGTTACCGCTTGTAAAATTCGGCCATATCTCAACTTGTTTTGAGAAGCATCTGCCACTTTTTTATCATATGCTGCTTTTGCTTTTTGATATGTGGCTTCATCAACGAGTTTTGGGTTTTTAATGATTCGGTACAGTTCCGCGTTCTCCTTATAAATTCCACCCAGGAAATTCCACCCATATACGTCATCTGTATATCCGTTTTTATCATCGTCAATTCCATTTCCCACCTTCTCTTTTGGGTTTGTCCATGCTACATCTGCCAGATCTTCATGCATTAAATCTGTTCCCGAATCTACGACTGCTACAATAACGGTTGTCCCTTTTTTATTTTCAACAAATTGGTATGCTTTCTCCAAGCTTATTCCGGGGATAGAGTCTTTTATCAAATCCAAATGCCCCCAACCCTGTTTTTGATGTTCCGTTAATGCGGTTTTCTTACCCACTGCATTTATGGGTATCGGATTCCCTTCGGGTACAGCAAGGGTATTTATCGTTTTACACCCGGCTAATAAAAATAACCCTACGGATATATATACTAATGTTTTTATGGTTTTCATAATTGCTCTAGTTAAAAATGTCATTAAATTTATATGTTTCTTTTAGTCTGACTCCTTTTTCTGTTTTTTGAACCGTGCAAATTTCCGTATCGGCATCGTGTTCCAAAAACAAGAAATATTCTTTTTCTGCAGCTTCATTCAAAAAAGCTTCTTTTTCTTGTATGGTTATCAATGGCCTTGTATCATAGCCCATCACATAAGGTAAGGGTATATGTCCGGTAGTTGGTAATAAGTCTGCCATAAAAACCAATGTTTTACCCTGATAGGTTATTTTTGGCAGCATTTGTTTTTCCGTATGACCATCCATGTATAATACATCAAACCCCAGTGCGTTTTCACCCGGTTTAATAAAATGAAGTTGTCCGCTTTCTTCAATAGGCAGAATATTTTCTTTTAAAAACGAGGCTTTTTCCCTCGGATTGGGATTTACAGCCCACTGCCAATGGTTTGTATTACTCCAAAACCGGGCATTTTTAAAAGCGGGCTCATACCCTGTTTTGGTTTGGTTCCACTGAATGGCTCCTCCGCAATGATCGAAGTGTAAATGTGTTAAAAATACATCTGTTATATCTTCTCTGTGAAATTCGTGTTTTGCCAGGGAAGTATCTAAGGAAAAATCTCCAAACAAAAAATAGTATCCAAAAAATATATCTGTTTGTTTAGAACCCAAGCCCGTATCAATCAGAATGAGGGAATTTCCATTTTCAATCAGCATACACCGCATACTCATGGAAATTAAGTTATTGGCATCTGCGGGGTTTGTTTTTTGCCAAATGGTTTTGGGTACAACACCAAACATAGCCCCTCCGTCTAACTTAAAATTTCCGGTTTCTATGGGATAAATTTTCATACGCAACAAATATGCGGAAAAATGATGACTTTTTTGTTAATTAAATGAGACCTTTGCAGAGTTGATTTGACAAAAAAGTTCGACACCCGAAGAAAATTTTCTAGAAGGAAGAAATTTGAAGTCAAATCAATTTTAATACGGAATATATCACTTATTTTGCAAAGGTCTCTAAATTCTAATACCTTTTAACAGGGCAAAGGCATTAAACTTTGATAAGATTAAGTACTTTAATAAGGTAGTGATTATTCCATCCAACCTTTAATCTCCTGCTTTTGACACCAACTTTAGCTGATTTTTCATTTTTAAGAAGATTAAGCGCAATTTTGTTTAGAATAGAAAAGTTTTGCGCAGCATTATCTTTTCTTTTTCTAGAAGCATCTTCTTCGAATGCAACATCTAAGGTCCAATGCAGTTTATTTTCAATACCCCAATGTGAACGTATGGCTTTTTGAAAATCTTTAGGCTTAGCCTTTGTGCTAGATATATAATAGCGTGTAGCTGTTTCTATTGGTTTATCAGAGTTTTTAAATTCACGCTTGCTTTCTATTTTAACCATAGCAGTAAGACTATCCCATTTATTATCCGGTGGAATACATTGAAAGTTTGTCATAACACTGCATTTTCGGGTTTCTATCCTTCCATGGTTTAGTTCTTCACTTATAGAGGTTGCTATATTTTCACCAAATCTAAATTCATCTTCAATATTTTGATATAATTGTGCTTGATTTTGTTTTACAGCTAAAATATAGTCCGCTTGTTTTTCAACAATGGCAGTAGCTATATCTGTCTGACATCCCATAGCATCAATAGTTACAATAGTATCTTTAATAGATAACACTTTTAGTAATTCTGGAATTGCAGTAATTTCATTAGATTTTTCATGGGTCTTTACCTGCCCTAAAACTAAGTTGTTTTCATTTGCCCAAGCGCTTACCATATGTACAGGGGATTTTTTACCAGATGCCTTAGCCCCTCTAATGGTTTTACCATCAATAGCAATTACTTCTTTGGGTTGCAGTTTAGCTAACATACTAACCCATTGTATAAAACATGTTTCAAATTCTACACTATCAATATTAGAGAATACACGATTAAAAGTGTCGTGAGAAGGTATGCCATTGGGTAGATCTAAAAAAGAGCGTAAAAAATCTTCTTTTGAATAGGCATAGTCTTCCTTTTCATTCCATGAATCTGCACCACAAATAACTGAAATTATCCCGATAAGAAGGATGCTCTCTAAATCGTAAAGTTGCTTGTGGGTGCGTCTAAAATCAGGAATTTGACCGAATATGGTCTTTAGTTTGTTTGTTGTTTTCAAAACTATTAAATTATTGATTATCAGTATAATATACAAACAATCAATAACATAAACAACTAATAACTAACTGAATCTCAATGAATTAAGAACATTACATATCAATAGGGTTTTTAAAAAGTTTAATGCGTTTGCCTTATACCTTTTAATGTTTGAAACTTTTAGAGTGTACATCCTAAATATAGAGTCGATCTTTTTTAGGTTTATATTTCATTTTGAGGCTAGGCATCTTTAACAAAGCATCAAACCTCCATCGAATGATATACATGCTGGACATCGTCATCTTCTTCCAGGCGTTCTAATAATTTTTCCACATCTGCCTGCGCTTCTTCGGAAATCTTAGTAGTGATAGTAGGAATTCTTTCAAAACCGGAAGATATGATGGCGATGTTATGTTCTTCAAAGTAAGATTGAATGGCTCCAAACTGTTCAAACGGAGCATAAATGATAATTCCTTCATCATCGTCAAAAACTTCTTCTACTTCAAAATCAATCAATTCCAATTCCAATGCTTCCATGTCCATAGAAATATCTTCTTTCTTTACTGTAAAATTACAAGTATGGTCAAACATAAAAAAAACGGAGCCCGAAGTTCCCAAATTTCCATCGTATTTATTGAAAGCAGCTCTGATATTCGCAACGGTTCTATTGTTATTGTCAGTAGCCGTTTCAATTAAAACAGCAATGCCATGCAGGGCATAGCCCTCAAACAACACTTCTTTATAGTTAGCAGCATCCTTATCGGAAGCTTTTTTAATGGCTCTTTCAATATTATCTTTAGGCATATTAGCTGCCTTTGCATTCTGAATAACGGCTCTCAATCTTGAGTTGATATCAGGATTTGGCCCACCTTCTTTTACAGCCATTACAATATCTTTCCCAATCCTGGTAAACGTTTTGGCCATCGCAGACCATCGTTTCATTTTCCTCGCTTTTCGAAATTCAAATGCTCTTCCCATAATTAGTTGATTTTTAGTGTTTTAATTCAATTATTTTTATAAGTAAGTAACCATGTCAGGCATTTCCTTTATGATTTGTCAAACCTGAATTACACCCAGGTTGAATTTTTTCTCAACAGGAGCATGATTTGCCATTTCAATACCCATGGAAATCCAAACTCTTGTATCTAGCGGATTAATCACTCCATCTGTCCAGAGTCTTGCAGCGGCATAGTACGGAGAAATTTGTTTGTCATAACGAGATTTAATTTGATTGAATAAGGCTAACTCTTTTTTTTCGGTAATTTCTTCTCCTTTCTTTTTTAAAGCGGCCGTTTCTATTTGTAACAATACTTTTGCTGCAGCATTTCCACTCATTACTGCTAATGCTGCACTTGGCCAAGCAACAATCAACCTCGGATCATATGCTTTTCCACACATGGCATAATTGCCGGCACCATAAGAATTGCCTATAATAACGGTAAACTTGGGCGCAACAGAGTTACTTACGGCATTTACCATTTTTGCCCCATCTTTTATAATCCCTCCATGTTCGGATTTTGAGCCCACCATAAATCCGGTGACATCTTGTAAAAAAACGAGTGGAATTTTTTTCTGGTTGCAATTAGCAATAAATCGGGTCGCTTTGTCAGCAGCATCGGAATAAATAACGCCACCAAATTGCATTTCTCCTTTTTTAGTTTTTACTATTTTACGCTGATTGGCAACAATACCAACAGCCCAACCGTCAATTCTTGCATATGCCGTTATAATGGTCTTTCCATATCTTTCTTTATATTCATCAAATTCGGAATCATCCACTAATCGCCTTAGAATTTCTTTCATATCATACTGTTCATGGCGAGCTAATGGTAGAATACCAAAAATATCTTCTTCTTTCTCCTTTGGTTTTTGAGGGGCTATTCTATTAAAACCCGCTTTATTAAAATCACCAATCTTACTCACTATATTTTTAATTTTGTTCAAAGCATCCTTATCATCTTTTGCCTTATAATCCGTAACACCGGATATTTCACAGTGAGTGGTGGCACCTCCTAATGTTTCATTGTCGATAGACTCACCAATAGCTGCTTTTACAAGATAACTCCCCGCTAAAAATATGCTTCCTGTTTTGTCTACAATGAGTGCCTCATCACTCATAATGGGCAAATAGGCACCACCGGCTACACAGCTCCCCATGACCGCAGCAATCTGAGTAATTCCTAAACTGCTCATCACCGCATTATTTCTAAAAATCCTTCCAAAATGTTCCTTATCCGGAAAAATTTCATCCTGAAGCGGTAAATATACACCGGCACTATCCACCAAATAAATAATAGGTAATCTGTTTTCTATGGCAATTTCCTGGGCCCGCAGATTTTTTTTTCCTGTAATAGGAAACCAGGCACCAGCTTTCACTGTGGCATCATTTGCCGCCACAATACATTGCTTTCCTTGTACATATCCAATCTTAACAATAACTCCCCCCGAAGGACAACCTCCATGCTCAGGGTACATTTCTTCTCCCGCAAAAGCACCTATTTCAACACTATTTGTATTGGCATCTAAAAGATAATCAATTCTTTCTCTCGCAGTAAGTTTTCCTTTTGAATGATGTTTATCAATACTTTTCTGCCCTCCTCCCAATTTCACTTTAGCTATTCTTTTTTTTAAATCAGAAAGTAATAGCTTATTGTGATCTTCATTTTTGTTAAACTTTATGTCCATAAAGTAATCTGTTTTTATTGACGAAAATAAGAAATTTTAATTGCAAATATTCACTATGAGACCTTTGCAAAATAGTGATATATTCCGTATTAAAATTGATTTGACTTCAAATTTCTACTTTCTAGAAAATTTTAAATCCTCAAAACCAACAGGTTATTCCGGTTGAAAATTTTCTTCGGGTGTCGAACTTTTTTGGGCTCAAGTAAATTTTATGGGTATTAAGCGAATAATTTTTCAAGTCTAAAGAGGAAAAATTGTGTATCTCTTACGCCTCTTTGATTGGCTCTAAAGAGTTTTATTTTTGAATTAAAAGACTCTGCATTTGCATTTGTATTCCTATTGTAAAAAAAGTTTAAGATGGTATTAAAATGATGTTTAATACTGTTCATTGCTGTATTGAAATTTTTAAATTCCAATTTTTCTGTATCCTCAAACCAATGTTCAAATCGTTGTTTGGCTTTTACTTTACATTTTTCTTGATAAATGCTTCTAAATTCTAAAGTGTGTTTATAGGCTTGTTGGATGTTTGGATAAAGATTACATAATAATTCTGCTCTTTGTTTTTGATTAGGTGTCCAATCGTTTGTCTTTTTAGCTAAAATATATCTACTTCTAGCCAAAAGTTGCTTTTTTGTATCACCATTAGATAGCACTATGGGTTTGTGTTTCTTCCTTGCTTTTTTAGCAGCTTCAATGGCTTTGTTTTCATCTTCTATTGCTTTCCACCGATGCTGTACTCTAACATGCTGTAAAGCTTCTGTTACCAGTTTTACCACATGAAATCTATCGGTAACAATTTTAGCATTTGGAAAACAAATCTTAGCTGTTAAATTCATATTATTTGCCATATCTAAAGTTACTTCTTTGACTTGTTTGCGTTGTTCTAAGGGTATTCTTTCAATAGCAGTAATAATATCATCACTTTTAATTCCTTTTACACAAGCCACTAAAGTTCCTTGTTTACTTCGTGCGTTCTTGTTGGTCAAATAGGTATAAAGTTCACCTTTAGATAGACTTACTTCATCAAGACTTAAATACTCTCCTATATTCTTCGGATAAATAAGATAATCTTCACAATGGGGCTTTTGATTCCAACTATCAAACCCACTTATCTGTTTCTTATAATGGCGTTGTAAAGTTCGTGGGTAAATACCGTAATAACTCGCTATATTACTGATCGTATCTTCTCGGGCCTCTACCTGTAGCTTTTAAAAAATCAGAAAGTTCTGACGTTAATTTAGAACCTTCTGCAATGAATGAATAATCATTTTTAATCGCTCCCTTTTTAGTCTTCTTATCTCGCCATCGTCTTGTTTTTATATGTAGATAAACTGCTTTACCGCGTATGGGAAAATCTTGAATCTGTTTACTGCTAATAAAACCTTTGGACTCATAATTACCCTTTGAGTAACCCTCTGGTAGAATATTCTTCTCTTCTAAATAAATGTGAAAAGCATCCTTTTTAACTGAAATATCTCCTAATTCTTCAAAAAATACAATATCAAAATGAAGTAATAAATCTTGAGGGAGGATAGATGCTAATAATTCTAAATGCATCGTCTTTTTTTATGCATCTAAAATAATCAATCCCCATAAATTGTCGTTGACCCAAAAAATGACGACTTGAACAAGCACAACAAAAACGCCTTGCGTATAAATTTCTAATTTATTGCTTGGAATTTTCATAGGTAAGTTAAGTATAGTAAGTACGAAGTGGCGTGTAAAGTAAGTACCAACCAAAAAGCCCATCACCAAAGTAGAACTGCCCAGAGCAGTTCTTACACACAAGTTTCCAAGGTGTAGCACAAACCAGTACAACCCATTGATGACGGGGTTTCTAAACTGGTTTGTGGCTTGGGCTATTTGAACCGTGTCCTAAATGTGAGGGGGTAGGTCTCTTGGTTGTTAGAAATACTGTAACTGATTTTAAATTTTTTGAAAAGTGAGAGTTGAAAATTTAAAGCCTATTTTTACGTTCTTGATGTACATGAAGCTTTTAAAAATAATATTGCATATCATTCTAATTGCTTTTCTTACTATAGTCACACAAGTAGGAGGGTTACTTTATTTGATAGCATTAATTTTAAGACCTTTTGTTTTAAAAAATCTAAGTATTAACCGTAGAAAAATGGTACTCTTAGGTCTATTTTTAATTTTCTATTCTTTAGGTAGTTTTATTCTTGTTCCAAGAATAGCAAAATCTTATGGAAGAGAAGCCTTGCCCATATTTTCAAGTAAAAACCTAAAACCATTAAATATAATGACCTGTATATTAAACAGGCATTATGTAAATGCCACATTAAAAAATAGCCTACAAAATGTTGCTAACAAGATGGAGCAAAAGTATCCCAATACGATTATTAGTTATTTAGATGCAAATTTTCCATTTTATAATGGATTCCCATTACTTCCTCACTTAAGTCATAATGATGGGAAAAAAGTTGATTTGGCATTTTTTTATAAGAGCCAACAGGGAAATGAACTAAATAAAACTGCCGCGTCATTTATGGGATATGGAGTTTTTGAAGAACCAAAAACAGGAGAATACAATGCTCCTAAAAATTGTAAAGATAAAGGCTACTGGCAATATAGTTTTTTAGGAAAGGTAGTTCCTCAATGGAATAAAAGTGAAATGATTTTTGATCAAAATAGAACTAAATCATTAATTCAATATTTATTGCGAGAAAATAGTACACAGAAAATATTTATTGAACCTCATTTAAAAAACAGAATGGGGTTTAACAAATAATAAGATAAGGTTTCATGGTTGTCGTGCCGTTAGACATGATGACCACATTCATTTACAAACCTATTGAGTTAAATCCATTTCCAATAGATGTTAAAAAAGATGATTGTAAAATAAAACCACATCAAAGAAAAAATAATATGTATTAAAGTCCTAAGTACATGACAAAAATTTAGTCAAGTTCATATTGTTTTGATTTACAGGGTTTAATAGCACAGAAGCGATATAATCTAATCCATATTTGAATATGCTTTTAGCCATTCTTCCATGCTTTTTTATTTTGATAGGCTTAATCTGATGTAAATATATACCAACTTTGTAACACCATACGAAAGCCATCATTACAAGCAGTACTAATTTTTCAATACGCTTAATATCTTGCAGGTGTGTGTTTTCAATATCAAAGCCACTGGCTTTCATTGCTTTAAAACACATCTCTATCTGCCATCGTTCTTTGTATTGTTCAAAGGCCTTATCAGGAGCGTTGAACGATACAATGATTAAGAAATCAGGCTTTCCATTTTTTGGGTACAACTTGCATCCGGAAAGGAAACAAAGCTGACCATTAACACGTACAATTTTAGGATAATACACAAACTCATTGATCTTATGTGGATTAAACAAGTGAAATACTTTGATGGTTTTGTTCTTATCAGGAAGCTCTACCTTAAAGTTGTTTCGAATGCGGATATAATATTTGATTCCATTTGTATTCAAGAAATCCAACCAATGATTACCTACAAACTCTCTATCGGCTACAATGGATTTAATAACATCTTTGCCAAAAAGTCTTATGAAACGATTCACAAGATCAATACGCTCCTGACTGTTAGAGTTCCCTGGCTTATCTAACATAGTAAATAACAATGGGAAGGCAACACCTTTATAGACAACTCCCAACTTAAAAATGTTGATGTTGGTCTGACCAAACTTCCAATTGGTCCTATCAATACTCAAGATCAATCCCTCTTGCTTAGGAAGGAGACTAAATATAAGACGAGCGATCAAATCTCCATCCAACGAATAATCAGCAATAAATCTTTGAATACGTCTGAGTGATGACTTCGAATCTACTGAGGTCTCAAAAGCGTTGGCTACCTTTTCAAAGGTAACTGTCTGTACCTTACAGAGGGCGATAATGAAATGTGATATGAGTTTGATTCTTGCCAAATTGATCTTACCTTGGAAATGAGAACTTAAAACTGAATTTAATTCACTACTTTTAGTGGAAGCATTGGTTTTTTTCATTAGAAAAATGAGTGATGTTATTCTTCTAATATACTGAAAATCAATGCTTTATTTTAATTATTTAACATTTAATTTACTGATAATCAATTAATTATATTTTTTGTCATGTACTAAAATTAAAGTCTCAAATGTCTTCCCTCTCCATAACTCTGAAGAATAACCAAAAAATTGTATTCCCAAACGTAACAACCAAAAAACACCTAATCCTAGTGCTATGCGATTTCCTAAAGCCGTTCCAATAATATCTTTTGATGAAGTTAAACATAATAATCCCATTAAAAAGACAATAAATGCAATAAAAAAGGTATGAACATAAGTCATCTGCTTATTTATCAAGCTTAAAGAATTAAACTCTTTTTCCCATTTAAAATATTTTGGAAAAATAAAGTGTATCAATGCCAATATAACTAATAATGTTCCAGCTACTTTAAGATGAGTTTCCATAATTATTTCAAAACAAAGTTATTTACAAACGGGCTGGTCTTTATTTGTTTTTCAATTTTAAAATTTGATTGAGCAAAAATCTTCAACCAGTTTTCTAAAGAGAAAAAATGAAAAAAGCCTATTGTATAAGCCATGAAATTAGGAATATCTCTCAAATGTTCTGTAACTATCATTTTTCCCGACGGTTTTAATATTCTTTTTAATTCCTTGAAAAATAGTAACCTTTCATTAAAATCTCTAATTTCATGAACAGAAAAAATAAGAAATATCACATCCACAGAATTATCCATCAATTCTAAATTATTGGTTTTTATTGATTTAGTTTCAGGAAATGGAGGGTATGCTTTTCTGGCTCGTTTTATTGATATTTCGGTATGAACTTCTGGATTATAAAAATCGAAAACTTGTAAATCGCAGTCTGGGTACCTATCCTTCAACAATTTACTTGTCTCATCAAAGCCTGCATGTATATTTATAAGTTTAGAGCCTCTCTCAATATCAACAATATCTAGCCAATTCAGTTTATAAAATCCCGAAATATCGTATACATACCAAGATACAATTAATGAAGCAAGAATCGTAATCAATATAGTAAGGGCAAAAATATTTCCGATGAATTGTAGATTTTCATTCAACATTGGAAGAATTAAAAATGAAATAAAAATTACTACAAAAGCAACGACATAAAAATGCCAGTTAAAACGGATAATATTCCAAACACCCTGAAATGGTTTTCTTAGTTCCATGTTTCATATCTCCCTTTTTTCCAAGAATAAGTGATGTTATTAATGATGAATGCGTTTGCTAATATAGGGTTAACAAGATTAAGAGTTTTCAAAAATGAAATTTTATAGTCCACTACTTTAATAGGTTTTGGTTTCCAATTTTGACGAACACCTTGAATAATGAGAACCTTTTTATTTTTTTCATTATAGGTGAAAGTAAAAGGTAAAGGCCCAGCAAACTTTCTGGCTTCCTTCCAATCTGTAAAAGGTGATTCTTTTGGCAATGGGATGTTTTCAGAATTTTCATTTACCACAATCCTAAAATCTGATTTATGAGACTCTATCTGCCTATGATAATCAATGGAAGTAACTTCGATATCCGTTGTATCATAATTATAATGAGTGAACATATTTCCAAGGAACTCCATTTTCTTTTTATTGGTTTCAGATTTTAAAATGTATAGCCCTCGATATTTCTTTCCTTTTACATTAGTAAAGTTTACAAAAACACGATAACCAATTAAGAAAAAATCATTTCCCATAAATTTTGGAAACCCTTTTGGGCGGAGGTTTTTTGTCTGCACCATTGCTACTGCAATGAACACCCATTTATCTTTAAATGTCTCCAACTGCAAACATTCAGGGATAAGACCTTGCAATTCTCCTTTTGGAATGGCAAATGTTAGTACTAGAGAGCTTTCAAAAAATGCTTCTACAGCAAAAGGATGATTTTTAAGAAATGGAAGCATTATGATTTAGCGATTTTTGATTTCAAAATAAATTCATTGTAATAAATCAATAAAATAAATAAGAGCGCAAAAACTGAATTCCATTTGCCCCATAACAATAAATCTGGAACAAGGATGAATTCTAAAATATTCATAATAGCTATTATAATAATCTGAATTATTACATTTACTCTTGAACGAAAACCACTAATGATCCAAATTGCCATAATGATTTCAGAAAATCCTATCAATTTTGTATATATAGTGGCATTGTCGCTCCCTAAAATTCTACTAACAATTTCTTGATGTCTCGGAACGAGATTTAAGACTTTACAAAATAAACCGTTGGCAAGCCAAACCAATGCGATTAAAAATGTGATGACAGGTTTTATTTTGAAGAGCTTTTTTTAGTTGATTTCATTTTGCAGTTCATTTTTATAAAAGTCAAAACATTTATTTACAATACTTTTTTACTGCATCCAGTACCATAAAATTTTTATCACCAAGAGAAACCGCTTTATTTAGATATTTACATATTATATCCAAATCCGATTTTGGGATATCAGCTTCTTTAGATGCAATTACCTGAAATCCTTTTTTTGGGTGCATAACATTTTGTCGTTTTAAGCAGCTTTATTTTTCTCAGTACAGATTAGGTTAACTACTTTGTTCCATTTATCACTCAGTTTAGTTGTTCTTAATGTGAGCATATTTTGAGCTCCAATTTTAGACCAACGTTGTCCAGAGAGTTTCATTCTTTTTTGAACAACCTCCCTGTTAGCTGCTTCTATGGCTCCAGATCCTATAATACCTGCTCCTGTATTTTGATATTGCTGATAGTCCATACGCGACCTATTTTCGGTATAATATGTGATAAGTTGGCTTTGTTGTTTACGTTGATTTTGCTTTGTCAATTCTAAGTTTTTGATATTCTCAATGACTTGATTTACTTGACTGTTTTTTAGTAGTTGCTCCTGTTGACCAACCCAACTGTTATATGACTCTTGATTAGAGAGACAAACCTTAGCAAAATCGTGTAAATGTTCTAAAGCATGATACCAATCCAATATTTGTGTGGCAAAAGGGTAATGTTGATCTACCCATTTCCATATCCATCTAGCACCATCACCAACAAAAATCAGTCGCTTATCAATACTCCTGTAACAGCCTAAGTATCTATCCATTCTATCTGTAAACTTATCAGCTTTGCCTAAATATGCTTCATACAACGAATGGCGTATCCATCCACGTTTATTTGATATGTCCATACAGCTACTCTGTTTAAAAATTCTGCCTAATTTTACTTCTTTCCAAGCCTCTTCCCGAGTGAAAAGCATCGACCCATCGACCATAGCATATATGCACTCTTGGTTATCTACCTTAAGAATATCAGGTTCAACGGCATCAACCTCCAATACTTTTTCTTGCTCTAATAAACCACCATAAAAGTCTGTGACTCTGTAAAGCTGCATCGCATTGACTGAAACACCTAGAAGATTCGATAAAACTTCATGACCATCTCCATAACAATCGTTTTGACCAATATAAATCATTTTGTCTTGCATATAGGGACTTATCTTAAATCCATTGACTTTTTCACTAAAGGGATGAGTGTTGTTAATCTCTATCTTTCCGTAACGTGATAAGTTTTTTTTACGCCTGTCTTTAGATGGTTCGCTTATACTTCTCTCTAAAACCTCTCGACCATAGTCCGTCCATATTTGATCAAAAGTCTTTTCGTAATCATAGTAACTCTTTATGTTTGATAATTTTGCTATCGCTTGATAACGCTTCTTGGCTTGGGCTAAAAATTCCTCTTCGCTAATCATAATGGTGTCGCTTTTAAAAGTTAATCCTTAAAAATAACTATTTCGCGACAAAATGTTATGCACCCCTTTGTTTTTAGACAGGGTACGACTATCATTAAATTCATATTTTCGAATAAGTGCAAAGGCACGATTTGAATAAGCATTAGTATAGAAGGGTTCTATTTCTATCGCCTTATTAAAATCTATAATTGCCTTATCAAACTCCAAATTATTTAATTTTGCTGAACCTCTTGCAAAATACATATCTGCTAAGTCTGGTTTTAAAGCTATACATTTTGTATATTTTCTTATTGCTGATTTAAAATTCCCCTCCTTGTAATATGATTGTGCTTGATTGTATAATTCAAATATTTTGTCATTGATTTTATTTTTTTGATAGACCCCATTTTTGTATAGATTCTTGCCTTTTAACTCACCCGTTGAATAATATGAAATAGACTCTCCTTCCAGTTTGCCATTTTCAAAAATTGAATGTTGTTTCAATTGCCCATTAGGGTGGTACATCTCCCAAACCCCAATCTCCTTACCATTTTGATACTCTCCTTTTTGCATTAACGTTCCATCTTCATAAAAACGTTTTTCCATACCATTTGTGACTCCTCTATTGTAGTCAATCTCATCTGACACCTTTCCATTCAAATGGTACATTAAGCGTTTTCCCATTAATCTTCCATTTGAAAGTGTACCTTCTTCTTGTTTTTTACCGTTCAAATAATAGTCAATGAATAAGCCTGAATATGGATTTTTGTCACCTTTTAAGTACCATGTTCCGTTTTTTTTGACCATCAATTTTGTTGTTGGAATGGCTTTTATGCTATCAGATCTAAGAGCATATTCTTTAGTAAAAACATATATTATCTTATCTAAATTCTTATACCCTGTTAACTCAATACTCGCTTTGTCTTTGATCATTTCAACTCTGTCTATTTCGTTCTCTGTTAGAGTACCAAAGCCTTCTTTTGGTTCTTCTATAATCGGAATCGAATCTACAATATAGAGAATATTCTCATTTTCGTTTTGAGCAAATCCAAAAACGACTTTTAAAAACAATACTACAGTAAACAATATTCTTTTTCCCATACTCAAAAATTGATGCTATTTCCTAACGAGGGTAAACATTTTTTGGGTTTTTCTTTTTCATTTCCTCATAGCTTTTCCATTTTTGCTTCATAATCTCTGCTTCTTCCCAAACTTTGCTATCCCAAAATCTCATATCGTTAATATTATATCTCCCGTCAATGTATTCCATTTCTCGAAAATAAATTTCTCCAAGTTTATTTTTTACCCTTAAATACCCGTCAGATTCATCGGACCCAACAGAATACTTTACTCTGTAGATAATTTTAATATTGCCATTTACACTATCTTTCTTTCCTATAAAACAGCCACCATCATAATCAATTCCATCTTGATATTCCTCTCCTGTTTTTAGTTTAACATAAGGGTTAAACATTTTAGTAATTGCTAAAAAAACAATCTTATTGTCATTTCCATAAAAAATAGTATCTATACTAGTCTCTAAATTAGAGACCTTAGATTTTGGTTTTGTTACGTTTCCAATAGAGTCCAAAAAATGTAAAGTAAGTTCTTTTAAATTTTTGACATCTTCTTTGTATTTTCCCTTTGAAACCTCATTTTTATTCAAATACTTCTCGGGGGTACTTGTTTTCCATTCACATGAATAGAAAACAAGTATGATTAGAAAGATAATGATACGATTCGTAAAATATTCCATACTAATTACAATTTGTACAAACCCATTCTTCTTTATCTTTATCCCACTCATAAGTTCCTTCTTGTAAATTACTAATATCCCCTAAAAAAGTATCAATAAAATGTGATGATTTCTTTTCATCATCTTTTGTTTCATCTGCTCCCTCTTCGTTTTCATTAGCTAACCATCCTGCTCCAAAGATGTCCCAAAAACCGTCATGAATAAATTGTTGTGTATAAATATTAGGATCAGCTTTTCCATATTTACTTCCAGCTTGAAAAGGATCGAAGTCAGCCACTAAAGATATTAGCACTCTTCGGACTCTCGGGTCTTTATGGTTTTTGATATATTCTTTAATTGCTTTTACAAATCCTTTACCATAAACATCTCCCATACTGAGTAACAATCTTTATAGTCTCCGTAATATTTCCTTGAGGGTCTCTAGCTAAACTTTCAATGATTGAAGAAGCCAATGCTTTCCCTTTAGCATAACCCTGTTTATAACGTTGTCCTGCTGTAAAATTATTAAATATACTACCAGGAGAACCATCAATATATCTTGCGTTAAAATCTCCAAAATGCCTCATTACAGATTTATCAAATGCTGTAATTTCTCTATACTCATAATGGTATTCTCCTGGATCCATCCATTCTGAAGGTTTTCTAGTAAATACAGGTACTTTTCCATAGGTTCTCCAATAAGAAGCTCCTCCACCTCCAAGTCCATTTATGAAAATAACAATATTCCCATCTGGATCAATTGCTTGGATAGGGATATTTAATGCATATACATATGGTGAGTTTGCAAAATAGAATTCAGCTTTATTGTCAGTTGAATGCCATCTACCTAAAGCCGCATCGTAATTACGTGCTCCATAATCGTACCAATCTAACCCAAGCTCGTCATTTAATTCTTTGCCATTGTATGAAAACTTGTTCGCAACCGAATTTGAATTTGCCGAAACCACGTTATTATACCCTTTATGTTGCATTCCAAAGGGATAGTGGCTAGCTTACATTTTTTTGAGCTTTCATCAATTTTTAGAACCTTAAATTTAGTTTCAGTACGGTATTTTCAAAGAACGTTATGTTTTGTTAATAATCTTCAATTTAGAATTATTATCCCTTCTGAAAACTATATTTTAATTTCTATCTTTTATAATTCCATCTCGTATAGTTCAAGAATTTCTTCAATTTTTCTTTTTTTATCCTCAATGCTATTAAATTTTCCTCGGCACTTATTTAAAACACTATAAGCAATAGTGATAAATGTCACTCCAGACCCATAAATAAAATACATAAACTTTAATGAGTAATTACCTGATTCAAATATCTCTTTCAGATAGAAATTACCAAATAGGATTAAACTGAGACCTAAAACAATTAAAATGTAGAATTTAAAATAAATAACTTTTTTTCTTATCCTAAGATTTTCAAATTCGCCCACTATCTTTTTATAATTTTTTATAGTTGCATTTGTTATTTTAAAATTATCACAAATCGTTTTAAAATCAGGTTTTTTATTCGTAAGTCCACATGCCAGACCTTTTTTCAGACTTCTTTTTTCATATTTACACAAATCACAATGTTTAGATTGAATCATTTTATTTCAAAATCAATTTTTAGAGGGTTACCTTTAATCACTTTAAAAAGTATAGGTTTAGAGCATTTTCGGATTTTAATCGACTACGGATTCCGTATATAAAATGGGAAAAATCTCTGTAACTTCTTTTCCCTTTAAAAGGTCATCTTGTTTGTTAGAATTTATTAAATCACTTATACTTTTATTAAACATTTTTTTTGAAAATTCATTTCTTACTTTAGTGTAATCTTTATAATTAAGCATTTTATTATAAAAACCAACAATCAATAATTGCTTAGTTACTAACACCTTTCCAGAATAATAAAATTCTTTTTCAATGGGTTAAAGGCATTTGATTATTTTCTGAATTAGGAATTATGTACTTCTTTAATTCGGAAATAATTAAACTGTCGCTTACTATTTTTCCTTTAATCTGACATTCTCCTTTTTGATTTACCCTGATTTCTAAATAATCTCTTTCTTTGATAATAGGCGGATTTGATTTATCCCTAATGTTTCCAATGTAGTTGTGAAAATCGTAATTCAACTCAATAATTTCTGCGTTAGATTTTTGAATGGTTTCTTTTTTATCATTACAAGAAATCAACAGAATAGCTAAACTAAAGTAATAGAGAAATAGATTATTTTTTATATTCATTATTGTAAATAATTTTTATTTAATTTTTTTATTGACGGATTTTGCTTCCTCCTTCAAAATTTTTTTTATTATTCGTTTTGTTTGTTTACTGTTTAAGCCTGGCTTCATTTTTGGGTGATATAATAATCTTACAATATCAGTATCCATTTTTGTATATTCTTTCATATCATTATTATCTTCAGATTTATCTTTGTAAAAGATACTATTAGGGTAAGTCAAAGGATCATTTGGCAAGCCTATACTTTGGGTTATTTCTTCTAAAATTGTTGACTCTTGTATACCTAGTGGGTCTTCGGAATTTATATAAATCAATGCTTTATCAATAGTATAATTGTCCTCATTGAATTCGGTATAAGCAACTCCTGATGTTTCATAGTTAATAAAATCATTAATCTTTTTGTGAAAATTATGATTCAATGTAGAAAGTCTCTCAAAATTACAGATATAAAGTATCGAATTACTTTCTAACATGTTATCACTTAGCTTTATTTTAAAGCCATCAGTTGCCAACTTGTTGATATTATTAATTGTTCTTTCTATGGCTTTCATTTGACCTTGATATTCTTCATCAAAATAAATGGAAAGGCACATAGGTTTTTTCCATTTGATAACTTTATTTGGGTTATCAATATACTCAGATTTCATAACTACCTCGTTAAAATAACTGATTAACTCTTTTTCATATTCAGTAGGAGTGTAATTTACTCCAAAAGTCTTCTCGAAAATAAAAACCCCACAAATAAGAGGTATTAAAACAAATAATATAAGTTTTAATTTAGAACTATTAATCAGCATGTTACAAGTTTAGGCTAAAGAATTCCCAATACTTCTGTATTAGGAATTCTTTGTTTTTATCTGAAACTCAAAAATACTATATAATCTCTAATGATTCCTATGCTTCTTTTTTTTCGTGATCTATCACTTTTCTTTTTTCGTTTTTTTACTTTTTCTTTTCTAGCTTTAGCTTCTGCTTTTTTCTTTGCATCAGCTTTTGCTCTCGCATCTGAATTTTTCTTAACTTTTGATGATAAGGTAGATTTTTTAGGGTTTTTCATGTTAGATGTCCTGAGTTTACTTTTCGTACCTCCTGGTCTAGCATCATATAATCTAACAAGTGCACTTATCATTGTTAAATATATTCTAGATTCTTTGGTTAAAGTTACAACTCTGGTACTTTCATCTGTAGTTGGGGTAGCATTATTATCTTTTCCACTATTACGTGTAACATAAAATGTACCTAAATCTGTTGTTACTTTTCTACCAGCACGAACTATATTAGTTGGATGAACATTTGATTTTTCAATTCCACCTTCTGTTCTATTAGGCCCATATTGCTCTTGAACCATTGCGTCTACTTCCTCAAATGTATATCCTTGGTCTGCTAAAAATTGAGTATGTAAAGTAGAAGCACTATCTCCATCTTCAGCTGTATATGTTCCACCACCGTTATCAATCCACTCAGGCCCCATACCTAATTTGTCAATAAATCGAATAGGATTATTTATTGCATAAACATAGGTTGACTGATACGAATAATCCTCTGCTAGAGGGTCGATAGTAACAAATCTCCCTAAAGCAGCATCATAATGCCTTGCTTCATATTCGTACATTGCATAGCCTAAAGATTCTTCTAACCCTTTCCCGTTATACTTAAATTTCTGTGCTACAGAATTTCCGTTCGAAGAAACTACGTTATTGTAACCCTTATGTTTCAACCCAAATGGCATGTAATGATTCTCCTGGATAATCTCGTCTTGAGAGATATCCCCGGATTCATCCGTATCTGTATAGCTCAGGCGGGCGTTTCCGAGCTGATCTCGATACTGGTACACGTAGTTAAATTGCTGATTTTCATATGTTACATAGCCCTCAGGTTGACTAAAGAACTGTAGTGCGCTTACGCATTTTTTTTCTCCGGTTGCCTTTTTCTGGCACGGTATCTCCCCTGAGAAGAAAAAATTTTGATATGTATGCTCGCTTGCTGTCATAGCTGATGCTAATATATAAAAAAATTCCGGATACTTGTTGGTTCATTGGTGGATTTGTTATCGGTAATTGGTAGTGAGTATTGAGTACTGAGTATTAAGTATTGGGGGGAACTTCCGTTTTAAAAAGGTGAGGATTTATAGAAAGGGCCGAAGCCCTTTAGATTAGCAAATAGAAATAATTACTTAAAATAAAAACATAATAGTTATGATGAAATTTCTTTTTTTGCTTCTTTTTTTCTTTGTTAATAACTCTTATTTTGTTGATAACCAAAAACACAAAAGAACGGAGTGAACTTTAGCGGCCAGCTAGCTTTTTAGAGCCATCCCCCGTATTAGTCTCCGTTCTTTTTAAAAGTTACTTAGAACCATATAGAATTTCAGTTTCTGCCCTTATTAAAGGTCTTAGTTTAAGTAACTATTATTAATATCTAATTACAAAATTATGAAAACAAATGAAATTATCGGAATCGATGTCAGTAAATTATTAATTGATGTTTGTATCTATTCTAAACAAATTGTTCAACAGTTTGAGAACAGTAAATCTGGATTTAAATTAATGCTAAAGTGGAGTTTTAAAAATTCGTCTTTCTCTAAAGAAGAAACCATGTTTGTATTTGAACATACAGGAATGTACTCTCATTTATTATCTGTGTCTTTAACTGAACAAAAATTATCTTTTTTCATAGCTTCTGGTTTAGAAATTAAAAGATCTATTGGTATTGCTCGTGGAAAGGATGACCAAATTGATGCCAAACGCATTGCTCTATATGGGTATCGATTAAAAGAAGAACTTAAACCCAGTAAGCTACCTAAAAGAAGTATATTACAACTAAAAAGTCTCTTATCTTTAAGGACAAAACTTAACAAACAAAGAGCTGGTTTTAAAGTTACTTTGAAAGAACAAAAAAGAATTTATAAAGCAAAAGAGTATAAAATAATCTTTGACGTTCAACAAAAAATGATTGCAGAACTAACCAAACAAATACACAAGATTAATACTCAAATGCAAGCTATTATTGACCAAAATATAATGTTAAAAGAAACCTATAAACTTGTTACTAGTGTTAAAGGTATAGGAATGCAAACTGCTATAATGATGATTGTGTTTACTGACAATTTTTCAAAATTTGAAAACTGGAGAAAGTTTGCCTCTTATTGTGGTGTTGCTCCTTTTCCTTACCAATCTGGAACTAGTATTAAAGGACGTACAAAAGTCTCTCATTTGGCTAATAAAAAATTGAAAGCAATTATTAATATGTGCGCTATTTCTGCTATACAACATAACCCAGAAATGAAATTATACTATCATAAAAGAATAAAACAAGGCAAAAGTAAAATGAGTACCGTTAACATTATTAGAAACAAATTAATAGCAAGAGTGTTTGCCGTTGTCAAACGACAAACACCCTATGTAGATACTTTTAAATTTGCTGCATAAATTAGTAAAAATAATATCTCAACTTTTACTTGTTTTTATCATAGAATACGGGGAGATAAATCGTCAGCTTTTTAAAATGAGACAAGCGATAGCGCGTTCAGCAGGGGAACTACATAGTTTGTTGTAAGTTCTTTAGCTTCTGATATCTAAACTGTTTTCCGTACTGATTTTAAAAACTGTAAACTCATTTTAGGATTGATTTTGAACTGTAAATCTATTTTAGGATTTAACTAAAAAAACGGTAAACTTTTTGTAGGATAATAGCCCACTATGTATTTCCCTTTTTTTACTGGTACCGCACTGTTTGTAGAGGCCAACGCCGATTGAGTGTTCTGCGTTGTACGCAAAACCAGCGCAGCGAAAGCGCAGCGCCAAAGCCGACGTGGACACAGGGGCTGTGAACGATTAAGTGAGCAGCGTGGACACGCCACAAGCATTTTTTTGTTCCTTGATTTAAAAAATAAAAAACTCCTTTTAAAAAAAAATGCGCAGTAGGCTTTGGCACCAGCGGCTGCGCCAGATAAGCAGCGGTGGATTTTTGTAGGCGACCCATGAGCCGTTAACAAAAATACAGAGGAGCTGCAGGTGAGCGGAGCAGAAGTAAGGAGGCAGCAGCTTTTTTTTGACCAAAAGGAACGCCCGCAGGGACCCTTTTTGGCCAAACAAAAGTGCTGCACAGAGGGGCGTAGCGAACACCTTTGATTCCGCTATAGTTTGTTTCAAGTTTGAGGAGTTTCAAGTTTTGGATATTGCTAAATCACCCACTAGAAGCTTTGTACTATCCATTTTTCTTATACCACTATAAGAAAAATTGATAATAAAAGGTGCGGATTTTGGAACCTTGAACACCTTGAATTTTGAGCTGTATTTAACCTAGCGGGTGGAACTTTTGGATGGCCTTGTGTAAATTCTCTAAATTGTCTTGCTGATATCTTTCGGTAGAACCTATGTATTTATGACCACACATCTGTTGTACTTCTCTGATATTGTATTTACCGAGCCGAATGGACTTGCTACATTTAGAGTGACAAAGAGTTAAGCTAATTTTATCTAAAATAACTTAACCATATGAAACGAAGAAAATACAGTAAAGAGTTTAAAATTAAAGCAGTAGAATTAAGCAATGTACGAGGTAACACAAAGCAGATTGCCATGGAATTGGGAATCAGTGCAGATCTTATTTACAGATGGCGTAGAGAATTAGAACAGCGTCCTGATTTAGCTTTTAGCGGTAATGGCGTCAAACAACTCACAGAAGATCAGAAAGAGTTAGAGCGATTACGTAAACAGCTCAAGGATGTTACCATGGAGCGGGATATCTTAAAAAATGCCGTGAGCATCTTCTCCAAGAGCGATCGGAAGTATTGAAATTTATCAAAGATTACAGTAGAGAATATCCGGTTGGGAAGATGTGTAAAATTTTTAAAATTAGTAGAAACAGTTATTACAGGAGTAAGAATTATGTTCCATCAGATAGAGATGGAAAAAATCGTATGCTACTCTCTGAGATTCACCGTATCTGTGAGCGAAGTAAATCTACTTATGGAAGTCCTAGAATTACAGAGGAACTCAAAGCTAAAGGGTTTAAAGTATCTAGGTCTAGGGTAGCACGATTGATGAAAAAACACGGGATTAAAGCAGTTCGTAAAAAGAAATTTGTTGTCACGACAGATTCTAAGCATCAATATCCAGTAGCTGATAATGTATTGGATAGAGATTTTAAAGCTACCGCTGCTGCACAGAAATGGGTTTCTGATATTACCTATTTAAAGACTGCACAAGGATGGCTGTACTTAACGGTAATTATTGACCTGTTTGATCGTAAAGTCATTGGTTGGTCTTTGAGCAATGGACTCAAAGCAAGACAAACTATCATTGCTGCATGGAGAATGGCTGTAAACAACAGAATGCCTTGTGAAGGTATGATTTTTCATTCTGATCGAGGTGTACAATACGCATCTCATGCGTTTGTTAATATCCTTAAAAGTTATCATGTAACACCCAGTATGAGTAGAAAAGGAAACTGTTGGGATAATGCAGTAGCTGAATCTTTTTTTAAAACAATCAAAACAGAACTAATGATAGACAATAAGTTTATATCCAACAAAAGTCTTCAAATTAAAGTCTTTGAATACATAGAAACTTGGTACAACAGATACAGAAGACATTCTGCTCTTGGTTACAAAAATATCATCGAATTTGAAAAATTATATCAAATCAAAAATGTAGCTTAACTTTTTGTACCATTTTTTGTTGCATATCCAATCCTCACCAGAAGAAATCAAAGCAGCATTTCGCAAGCAGGTAGTAAAATGGCATCCTGATAAGAATCCTAATAATCCGCAAGCAGAGGAACGGACTAAGCAACTCATTCAAGCGTATGAGTTTTTGTCTGGAGAGGACGCTCAATCCGCATTTGAAGGGTTGGGCCAAGACGAATACTATTGGGTGGATGTAAGCCGTAGCCACAAATTTGAGGTTGGCGGATTCACCTTCGAGATGAATTTTTCTTTAGGCTCCGGAGAAGATTGGATATATGGTGCAGGAATTTCAGATGACGCTTCGAGAATTTACTTGGGTTGTTACTCAGGGAAAACCTATCAGGTCAACCAAAGCGGAAACACTGAAAAAAATATACATCATCCCAGAAGACAAGAAGGGGGATTATGGCACAACCAACCCCATTTCACTTGTAACAGAACATAATGATAGACAATACATATTGACCCATTGGTTCTTGTACATTCTTAAAGAGGATAAGACCATTAACTATTTGAAAAATGAAAACGGTAGCTATAAATGGTTCGACAATGGATTCATCCTTCAGCAAAAGAAACAGATTACTCTTTTCGACAAGGATGGAAATTCCCAGGGTTCAGTATCATTCAAATCACCAATCAAACATGTATGTTTCAAAGACAACATATTCTTGGTGGAAACAACTACAAAGTCTTTCTCTTTTATACTTAAATGAGGGTGAAATTGAATAATTAAAAACGTTTGCCAACAAAGGCTAAAAAATCATAGCCACCCTGCGGGATGGCAACGCTTTTTAGCCAGACCGTTGTGTTTCATAATGAATCAGTCGCATATTTTAGCACTTTCGGTTTTTGCCAACGCTAAATTCCAACGCTCTAAAAACCAAAAGAGCTAAAATTCCCCAACGCTCGAATCAAAATGAGAACAATTGACCGTTGTACAATAGTCTACATAATTTCATCTTTGCGAGATGAATTTGCAAAGAAAATTTGGACTTGTATTAAAAGAACTTCGACTTGAAAAAGGACTTTCTCAAGAGTCTTTAGCCAACCAATCTGATATTGACCGAACTTACATAAGCGATATAGAAAAAGGAGAGCGAAATATATCTCTAAAAATAATTGAACGACTTGCTGAAACACTACAAATTTCTCTTTCAGAACTTTTTAAAAAAATAGAGGAATATGAGTGAAATTACAGATTACTTATTAAGAAAATATGGTGTAACTGAAGATGTCTTTTTTAACGCTTTAAGATTAAGCCCTAACGCTGAAGGTTACGTTAACGGTTCAATAACAGAATTACTACTTAAACAACGACTAGAAGCAAGAGGCTTTGAAGTACACAGAATAAAAGAAAAATGGGAAGGTGCAAAACACGCAAATCATCACGGAGATTTCTACTTTAAAAGAGAGAACGAGCCTTGGTTTGTTCTTGAAAGTAAAGGTGTAAAATCAAACTCTGAAAAGTGGCATAAACTATATAATTATGACAAGTTATTAAGTTTTCTGTCCAACCATAGTGATAAGATTAATTGGATTAATGAAAACTCACCTGCTGAACAGCAAATAAAAGAATGGGTTGATAATGAACTTCCGAATTTCCAAGATGAATACTCATTAACAATATATGACTTTGAGGAAATAAAAAAATACTTGAATAGATATGAAGGTAGAGATTTACCAAATACTGGAAAAGCAGAAATTATTAACGAATTAAGGAATTTGACTAGAGAAGAAATATCTGCTCAAATTGATGAGAGATTATCGTATGTTATGCAAAAGGTTAAAGTTTTGGAGACACATTTTGTTTCAGGAACATCTGGTGCAAATCATAGAACTCAAGCTACACCAAGAATAGATGAGTTTAACCTTATTTCAATTGATATTTTTTTGAGATACACGCAACACGAATTTGTTTTTGCAAATCCTACAGATTTAGAACCTTCTAATTCCGACAACAATCATCTACAACAAAATTATATAATGGGATTTGTTTTTAATGATGACGAATTAAGTCTATCTGAAGAATGGCATAGAAATTTCAACTTGGCTTATGAAACTTTAGATGATGAAGATGCCATTTCCGCAACAGATATGCAAATAGATAATCGTAATTAAAATATCGTAATATTTTTTTAAACACGCATTTGTGATTACATTTGTCACAAATGTGTAACCCATGGAGTTAAATTTAGATTTTGAACTAACCAAGACCGATAAATTATTAAGAAAGTTTGAAGAAATTCATAACTTCATTTATGCTAATGATGGACTTTCAACTCAACAAACTTTAGAAGAATTTATAAAAATCCTCTTTATAAAAGTTATTGACGAAAAAAAGAAAGAAAAGAAATTTTATATTGACAATACAGAATTTGAAAAAATAAAAAGTTCTAAAAAATCAGAACAACTACTTCAACGAATTAACAATCTGTTTTCTACTACAATTCAAGAATATTCAGACTTGTTTGACAAAGGAGATAGAATAAAATTGAGCCCTTTATCTTTAGCAAACACAATTAATAAGTTACAAGATTTTTCCTTAATCAATTCCTCAAATGATGCTAAAGGATTAGCATTTCAAAAATTCTTTTCTCATCAAGAAAAAGATGGTAGAGGTCAGTTTTTTACACCAGAACCAATAATAGATTTCTGTGTAAGTATAATTCAACCAAAACCTAACGAAACAATAATTGACCCAGCTTGTGGAAGTGGTGGTTTTTTAAATTCTTCCTTTAATTATATCATAAAAAACAATAAAAAGGTTAACGTAGAAAAAGTCGTTTCCGAGAATCTTTACGGTTTAGATATTAATAAAAGTATTGCAAGAATTGCAAAAATGAAACTGCTTCTTGAAGCAAATGTTGAAACAAATGTAAAATGTATCAACTCATTAACAGATTATGATGAAGTTTTATTAAAGGTAAAAGTAGATAACGCATCTAAAGGCTTTGATATTGTTTTAACAAATCCACCATTTGGAACAGCAGGGAAAATATCTGATAAAAAAATCCTTGCTTCTTTTGATTTAAGCTATAAATGGAAAAAAGTAAATGACAACGAATTTATTAAAACCAATAAACTTCATACAGGACAGGTTGCTGAAATATTATTTATTGAAAGGTGTATTGACTTGTTAAAAGAAGGTGGTAGAATGGGAATTGTTTTACCAAACGGTCATTTTGAAAATCCTTCTTTAGAATATTTAAGGTTTTACATTAAACAGAGAACTAAAATTTTAGGTATTGTTAACTTACCACAAGAAACCTTTATACCTTATGGAACTGGTGTTAAAACTTCACTTTTATTCGTTCAAAAAGACACATCAAATTTAGATAGAGAATATCCTTTGTTTTTCAGTCAAATACGTAAAATAGGTTATCAAGGTAATAAAAACGGTAGCCCCATTTATCAAAAAGATGAATATGGTAATATATTACGTGATGACAATAAAAACCCAATACTTGATGAAGATTTAACTACTGTAATTGAAGATTACAAAAAATTCCATTCTTCAAAGAATATTGAAACCAAAAACTCGTACTCAATAAAGTACAATGAATTAAATGGTCGTTTTGATTATGATTATTATTCACCAAAAAACAGAAAACTAATTGAACTTATAGAAAAAAACAATGCTGTTCGTCTATCTGATGTTGTAGAAGTAGTCAAAACAAAGAGCAAGAAATTAGCGAACAAAAATTCGACAGTTGAATATGTAGAATTATCTGATGTTAACACACCTTCTTTAGAAATCATAAATTCAACAGAAATGTTAGTATATGAATTACCAAGTAGAGCATCTTATGAAATTAAGAAAGGGGACATTATAACTGCAATTGCTGGAAATTCCATAGGTTCAAGAAAACACGCAACCGCTTTAGTTAACTCTGAATTTGATGGTGCAATTTGCACTAATGGATTTAGAGTTTTACGCAATTTTAAAATAGACCCTTATTATTTACTTTACTATTTAAAGTCCGAATATTTTCTTAATCAAATCTCAATGTTAAGGACTGGAGCTGCAATTCCGAATATTTCTGATAACGATTTTAAGAATTTATTAATTAGCGTACCAAGTGAAAAAACTACTAAGGAAATAAGCAAAAAAGTGAAAATCTCGTTTGAATTAAGAGAAAAATCAAAAAGCGAGCTGAATAGCATTGAATATGAATTAGCATAAGCCAACGCTAAAAGCCATACACATTTGCAATTCGCTTCAGCCAACGCACAATCCAAAAATTGCAAAAGAGTATGTCTTTGCCAACGCTGACTGACAAGCGAAGTGAATAAAATAAAAACGGCATACAACAAGGTATATAGTGCATAGCCACCCTTCGGGATGGCTACGACACCATATACAGACCGTTGTGTTTCATTAAAAAACAGCCGCACAAATAGCACATTTGGTTTTTGCTACACACAAGCCAACCCTAAAAAACCAAAAGAGCTATTTTTCCCCACCGCTCACAGACTGTTGATAAGTTTGAAAAGATAAATCATTGAAAATCCAAAAAGACTGATTACATTTGACATTAATTGTCAAGTGTAATTAATCAAGTGATATTTCACAAATGAAAGAAAACAAATCAATAGGCGAAATACTCCGAGAAAACAGAGAAAAAAAAGGACTGTTTTTACGACACGTATCTGCCAAACTCGATATTGATACTGCAATACTCAGTAAAATAGAAAGAAGCGAACGAAAAGCTACAAAAGAACAAATCTTAAAGTTTGCCGAAATATTGGATTTAGACAAAGACACCCTACTGATTCAGTATCTGAGCGAAAAAATACTTTACGAAATAAAGGATGAGGCACTTGGAAGCAAAGCCCTAAAAGTTGCCGAGCAGAAAATGAAATACATCAACAAAAATACAAGCGGAAACTGATGGAATTAAAATTAGAACTATTAGAATATCAGGAAAACGCAATCAAATCTGTTGTGAATGTATTTGACGGAAACGATAAAAACACATTTGACAATGCTTGTTCGGAAGGTATTCGTTCAAATATTTGTTCGCTCTCAAACGAACAATTAGCGGAAAATATCAAAGCGATTTTACTCGAAAACGGAATTGATGAAGAAGTTGCAAAACTTGAAGAAGTTCGAGAATTGACTATTGAAATGGAGACAGGAACAGGGAAAACACTTGTTTACATTAAATCCATTTACGAAATGTACAAGCATTACGGATTTACAAAATTCATCATACTTGTTCCTTCGGTTGCAATACGACAAGGAGTTTTAAGTACACTTTCAACTTTTGAAAAACAACTGGAAGAAATTTACGGATTTACACCAAAAGCTTTTGAGTACAGCAGTAAACGACTGAATAAAGTAACCAACTTTGTAGAAGAACAACACCCGCAAATAATGGTAATGACCTTGGCTTCTTTTAACTCGGAAGACAAAATTTTGAACCAAGCCAAAAGAGAAGACCTTTTTGCAAACATTCCTTTTATTGAAGCTATTGGACGAACAAATCCAATTATCATAATGGATGAACCGCAAGAGGGAATGGACACAACAAATTCCGTTAAACAAATTGCTAAACTTAATCCTTTATTTAAGATTAGATATTCGGCAACACACAAAGTTGCAAAAAACAAGACCTATCGTTTAACGCCTTACGACAGTTACAAAAAAGGTTTAGTAAAAAAGATTGAAGTGTTAACCGTTACCGAAAAGAATGATGAAGCCACTTTAAAACTCGAACTTTCGGAAACCAAAAACGCAAAAAACCCAATACAAGCAAAAATTAAAGCTTGGCATCAATCAATAAGTGGAAAAATTGAATTTAAGAATACAAAATGGCTGAAAGATGGCGATAACTTAGGCAAAATAACCAACAACCCAAGTTATTTAAAATACACCATTAGTAGAATTAATAAAAGTCTAAGAACCGGAAAATGGTCTGTTAGCTTTCATAATGGTGTTGAAATTTTTGAAAAACAAGCATCTGGAAATGTGCAAAGCATTTGGGCGTTACAATTAGAATGGCTTATAGTTCGCCACTTCACAAAAAAACAAAAACTACAAGAAAAAGGCATAAAATGCCTTTCGCTTATTTTTATTGATAAAGTTGCAAATTATGTAAGTGATGAACCAATAATCAAAAACCTATTCATTGAAAAGTATAAAGAAATATACCCTGAATTTCACGAAAACAAAGAACCATCGGCAGAACATATTGAAATGATTCAAGGTTCTTATTTTGCAAAAACTACCAAAAACGAGTTTACAGATAATGAAACATCAATGCGTAAAAACAAAGCTGTTTTTGATGCTATTTTAAAAGACAAAAAAGGCTTGTTAAGTTTTGGCGATTCCGTATCCAATCAAATTGAGTTCATTTTTTCACACTCCGCTTTAGGTGTCGGATGGGATAATCCAAACATTTTTAACATTGCTACATTGAGCAATTCTTTTTCTGAAATTAAAAAACGCCAAGAAATTGGTAGAGGTTTAAGAATATGTGTAGATACTAACGGACAGCGTATTTATGATAAATTAAATGTAAGTGATAATGAACGAATTAACCAACTGACAGTAATTCCAAACGAAACCTACGAAACTTTTGTAACACAATATCAAGAGGAAATAAAAGAGGTTTACGGAAGTCCAGATGCGGGTGCTGGAATGACCCATACACACAAAGGAGAAAAACAAAATGAAGTTCATTTTAAGCGTAGCGAGAATGACACCATTAATAAAGCCTTTAAGCGATTTTGGAATGCTTTAGCAAAGAAAACAAATTACACTGTTGGTTTTAACGAAGAGGCGTTGATTAAAAGAAGTAAAGAAGCTTTGAATACTATTGAAATAGCTGATTATGTAGCAGAAGTGAGTAGCCGAACCATTGGTTCAATTACAGAAGAAAGTATTGAAGATAAATTTGGAGGTAAAGAAAACTATAAACTCAAAGCTCATTTTTCAGCATTGGATTTAGCAGAAGAAATAAGTGAAAACACAGGCTTAAGCTATATCACAACCATAAAGATTATAGAAGAAACTAATCTCGAAAACTTCGCTAAAAACCCTCCTCAATTTATTCATCAAGCATCTGCCTTAATTAAGAATATTGAATTGGAAGAAATGCTTAGAGGGTTAGATTACCACTTAACAGATGAAACTTTTCCTTTTGAATTTAATGACTTTGTAAAACAAGTTGATGATTCACAATACAGAGATACTCCAAACAGAGGTTTCTATAACAGAATGCTAACTGATAGTAATATAGAAAGAAGTTTTGCTTTAGGAGCAGATGTAGATGATGAGATTATTTGTTTTATGAAACTCCCTGCTTATTACAAAATCCCCACTCCTATTGGAAACTACAATCCCGATTTTGGTATTGTTATGAAACGTAAAAGTTTAAGAGATGGAAAAGAAAATGAGTTTTATTTTGTAATTGAAATCAAAGGAACAAACGACATCAATGATAAAAAATCACTAAAAGAAAGTGAGATTTATAAAATTGAATGTGCGGTAAAGCACTTTACCACATTAGGAGTAGAAGTTCAATACAAAGCACCTGTTAAAGATTACCAATATTTTAAAACAGAAGCTACAAAAGACATGAACGCATTAATTGAAGAAGCATAATGAGCAACGATAAACAAAACACTGAGAATCCATTGGAAAACGTACAATCTCACGATTGGAACAAAGAAAGATTGGAGCAATTAAAACAGTTAATGCCAGACCTTTTTACCAATGATGGCAAACTAAATGTTAGCGAACTGAAAAAAGTAGTTGACCCCAAAAGCGTAAACGAAACCGAGCGTTACGAATTTAGATGGTTTGGAAAAAGTAATGCCAAAAGAGAAGCCTTTACACCTACTGATGCAACGCTTGTTTATGATGAAGATAAAAGTGTAAATCCTACCGAAAGCTAAAACCTGATTATTGAAGGAGAAAATTTAGCGGTACTTAAACTATTGAGCAACAGTTACAGAGAGCAAGTAAAGTGTATTTACATTGACCCACCTTACAATACAGGTAAAGACTTTGTGTATTCCGACAGGTTTAATCAAGACCGTAAAGAATATTGGGAAGACGCTGAAATGACTGAAAACGGCTATAAAATTGACTCCAATGCAGAAACCGATGGGCGTTTTCATAGTAATTGGCTCAATATGATGTATAGCCGATTATTGATTTCAAGACAGCTTTTAAGCGAAAAAGGAGTAATTTTTATTTCTATTGATGATAATGAAGTACACCATTTAAGGAAATTATGTGATGAAATATTTGGTGAAGAAAATTTTGAAGGTCATATACATTGGCGTAGAAGACACAATCAACCGAATGATAAATCCAAAATGATTGGATTAGTTGCTGAACACATTATCTCATATTCTAAAAATAAAGAAGAGTATAAAAAGGCAGGTGTTGGTAAAGTAGATTTAACGGGAGATTTTTCTAACCCAGATAATGATAAAAGAGGTGATTGGGCTTCAAAACCTTGGAAAGTAGGCTCAGATCAATCGGGTAGTAAATATGTTATTACAAACCCAAATAATAAAAAAGAATATAATGGAGAATGGATGGGAGATGAAGACACTTATAAAAAACTATTAAAAGATAATAGAATAGTATTCCCAAAAAATGGAGATGGATTTCCGCGTAAGAAATATTTTAGGTTTGAGCGAGAAGAAGAAGGCCAATGTGCTACAAATTGGTGGTCTCACGACCAATTTGGACATAACCAAGGTGCTAACAATGATATGACTTCTTTATTTGGAGAGAAAAACATATTCAGTAACCCAAAACCAAAAGAATTAATCAGAGGTCTAATTCAAATTTCAAATGCCAAATCGAACGATATAGTTTTAGATTTTTTTGGAGGAAGCGGAGTAACAGGACAAGCTGTTACAGAAATAAATGAAGAAGACAATCAACAAAGAAAATATATAGTTGTACAGATTCCGGAAATAATTGATAAAAAAGAAGAAGCCTACAAAGCTGGCTACAAAAAAATAAGCGACATCACCATTGAACGTAACAAACGAGTAGTTGAAAAGATAATTAAAGAAAAGAAACTGGCTAAGCCAGACTTATTTAAAAAAGAAGAAAGTGAACAAGAGCAATTAAGAGGTTTGGGCTTTAAAGTATTCAAACTTCAAAAATCAAACTTCCCAAGAGTAGAATTTGCTCCAGACCCTGAAAAAACGTCAGCAGAGAATATTGAATTACTAAAAAAATACATCAAAGACAAGGAAGCACAATTGGTTTCTGCATTCAATAAAAATGAATTGATAACCGAAATACTCATCAAAAATGGTTTTAAACTCAATTACACCTTAACCAAACAAGAGGAATTCAAGAAGAATGAAATTCTATTTGCTACAGATGGAGACAAAGAAACGCTAATTTGTTTAGATGTAATTATTGCAGACGAAACAGTAGAGCATTTTAAAACGAATACAGACCAAAAACTAATAGTTCTTGAACGTGCCTTAGACACTACCAAAAAATGGAATCTAAAACACGCTATGGGAGATAAGTTTAATGCTTTTTAAAGCAGAATGAAAAAGCCAAAGCGTTGTATTTTGTTTTTAATTTATTCATTCTTAAAAGCCAAATCAATGATTTAGAGGTGTATGTAAATAGCACTGAACTTTCCTAAACCACCGAACGCCCTATTTGCTATATACCTTGTTGTATGCCGTTTTTATTACTTTAATCAAACAATTTTGAAATTAACCAAGTAGCTAGAACAACCCCCCCAATGGTTAGTGCTGCTTTAACAATATCATCTGAGTTTTGGTCAGATAAAAAATTATCATATTGTTGCTTTGAAATATTTCCATTGCGAAACAATATACCCATATACTCTTTCTTGTCAGTTTTACTTGCAGAATTGTTGTTAATTAAGTCCTTTAATTCAAGCAAGCGATTGTATTCACTATTGTTCATGTTCTTGCTTTTTGTGTTTTAACTCATCAACTAATTTAGGAATCAAATTGTCCATTTGTTTTCCTATTTGGTCAATTACTTGTTGCTGTAAATCGTCCTTTGATTTCTGTTCCTGTAATTTAATTTTCAAATCATTGATTTGTTCTTTTAACAAATCATTTTTGTCTCTGATATATTCTTTAAGCTTATGCCTTGTACCTAGAAATGAAATAATAGCCGAAGCTACTATTCCAACGATGTACAATAAATCTTTTAGTCCAAATTCCATTTTGTTTAATTGAGTTCTGCTTAATTGTCCTTTAATTTCAAATCCTCAAAAACTTCTTCAAACATCTCCCCAGGGGCTACATCAATTGCCAACGCAATCAAATAAAGCTCTCTGGCTCTTAACTGAGTAGAAGGATTAAGTGTCAATTCACTAATTCTTGATTTGCTAATCCCAGTCTTCTTTGCAATTTCAGCTTTACTAGCTGATTTTTTGGATAAATACTGACCTAATTCTGTCATGTTGTCTTTTTGATATTCGATACTCAAATTTAATCTTTTGAGATGTTAGTTTAGAATTTCTGGACAATAGTTTTGTTTTATTCCAGAAAGTAATTACCTTAGTCATGATATTCGAAATCATAGTTTAATTTATCAAAACAAATTTAGATGAGTAGATATACTAAAGCCGATTTAGAAAGAATAGTTTCCATGCAATATGAAAACTTAAATGCGATTCATGATTTATTAAGTATTATGAAGCATCAAAATGAATTATTGACAAATGCCAATAAGAAGTTAAGTGATGAGGTTAGGGGAGTGAAACAGAAACTTTATTCGGGAAAGCGATAAGATTCTTAAAGAAGAAGAGGCTAATGACCTGAGTCATTTGAAAGGTGAGATAGGTCAATTCCCTTTTGGATAACTGATTTCCTTAATCTTTGAAAATCTTTTTTATCTAATTTCCCCTTTAGTTTCTTTTTAACAAATATTTCACCTGTTCCAAGGTGCAATTTCCAGTTGTTTTCATATTCATGAGGATGGGAAGGGAATGAATCTAAGTCGTTTTTGTGAATTCGCCACTTTCGATTGTTAATTTTGATTGTGGCTTTTTCTAAATTATCTGCCTCAAATAAAGTTAATGTTGGTGAATCGAATTCAACAATTCCAATATTTGATTTTAACTCTTCTAAAAGGATAGATTTTAACTTATCGTAGGATATTGCTTTGTTGTTAATGATATATTCATGGACTCTTTCCTCGTCATAATGATGAACCAAAAGAGCACTAGCCGATTCTTCCGTTAAATCTATATCTGATTCGGAGTTTAAGTCATTAAGAACTTGTTTAAAAATTCTTTGATATTCTATGACTGATTCTTCACTTCTCATCAATGACATACAACTTCTCAGTTAGCGACATAGGAACATCAACGACTCAATACAGGTTATTACCAAGATTTGTACTTTTGAAAATGGAATATAGATTTTAAAAAACGAATGAATTAAAACGGCTACCAACAACGTATAAGCATAATAAGGGTTAAAAGCCCCGAACCAAATGTGATTTTATGTTTGTTCAGGTCATTTCTATACTGAAATTAACAACTTACCAATCCCTTACTATGCTTATACTTTACCGTTGGCGGTAATTTGAATGAAACATAAAATCAAAAAAATAATAGCACGAGAATTTTTACTTTTAGTCGCTTCGGTTTTATTGTATCTGATAATAGCTCTGATATTTTCAGTTAGTGAGCTTGATAGTTACTTTGGTATGGGTAGTGAAATAGAAGTGTTTTCATTAATCCTGTTGTTAGTTTTGTTTTGAGATATTTGTACTATGCAATGCAGTAAATTGGAGCATAAAACAACTGAAAGAATAATTTTAGGAATAGTATTTTAAATTCAGTAATTTTATAGCACAACAAATGATTTATGCCAACACTTTTTAGAGTTTTTGGATTACGGTTTTTCTTCTATTCTAACGAACACGTGCCAATTCATATTCACGTTAGAAATGCAGATGGAGAACTAAATTTGACATTGAAAATATGAAATGGATTGATAACAAAGGACTAAAAAGCAAAAATTAAGCTAGCAGAATCATTAATTGAAGAAAACAAGGATTTGATAGTCAACGCTTGGTATAATTATTTTAAAAAACAGATGAATTATGGAAGTTTTAAAAATTTGGTTCGACAATAAAAACATATTTCTTAAAACAAAAAAAGGAATTGAAAAGTCGATGCCCTTAAAATGGTTTCCCAGGTTACAAAATGCAACACCAAAACAAAGAGAGGGTTTTGAACTTTCACCGTATGGAATTCACTGGAAAAACATAGATGAAGATTTGAGTTTTGAAGGTTTTTTAAAATTTCAAAAAGATGAGGTAGAAGTGTAAAACTACCGCCAACACAGGTAGCTGTTGCACAACTCTTAGTTCTCAAAAACAAAGGTTCGTTTTAGTAGATTTTCTAATGCATCATTCGGGTTAAAACATAAGTTTTTGTAGATTTATCATCTTAACAAAAATCAATGCCAACAAAAAAAAGACTTTTTTTATTAGATGCTTTTGCATTAATTTTCAGAGGGTATTATGCCTTTATTAAAAATCCCCGTATCAACTCTAAAGGGATGGATACCTCGGCGATTATGGGCTTTACCAATTCGCTGTTAGATGTTATAAAAAGAGAACAGCCCGATTATTTGGCTGTTTGTTTTGATCGTGGCGGAAGTGTTGCCAGAACAGAGCTTTTTCCGGAATATAAAGCAAACAGACAAGAAACGCCCGAAGCTATCAAAATTGCCATACCCTATATCGAAAAAATTTTAACTGCCATGCATATTCCCATAGTGGTTTTAGAAGGATATGAAGCAGACGATATTATCGGTACCCTGGCAAAGAAAGCAGAAAAAAAAGGTTATGAAACTTTTATGGTTACGCCTGACAAGGATTTTGCCCAGTTGGTTACTGAAAATATCCTGATGTATCGCCCTCGTTTCGGAGGCGGCTATGAAACCTGGGGCGTTTCGGAAGTAAAAGAGAAATTTGGTGTAGAACACCCGGAACAAGTTATCGATTTTTTGGGAATGATGGGAGATTCCGTTGACAATATTCCCGGGCTACCCGGCGTTGGAGAAAAAACAGCCAAAAAATTCCTGGCAGCCTATGGTTCTATCGAAAATCTATTGGCAAATACTGCCTATTTAAAAGGAAAGATGAAAGAGAAACTGGAAGCTTCTAAAGAGGTAGGAATCCTCTCCAAACAACTGGCAACTATTATGCTGGATGTCCCCATAGATTTTCATGAAGAACATTTTGAAATGTGTCAGCCGGATATGGAAGTCACCAAAGAAATTTTTCACGAACTGGAATTTAGAAGACTGACAGATAATTTTTTAAAGACATTTTCTTCGGTCCCGCCCCTACCCGATGAACAAAACGATGTTCAAAAGGCTCAACAAAAACCTCTAAACCCTGTCGCCTCTAAAAAAGTGACTCAAGGAGAGCAATTTGATTTATTTGTCGCTCCGGGTGCCGGTACCCTCTCCGAAGAAGAAAAGAGTACCGGGTTTAAAACCATTACCAATGCAGATCATTTCTACCAACATATAAATACACCCTTATCCCGAAAACTCCTGTTACAAAAATTATTGCAGCAACCTTCTGTCTGTTTTGATACGGAAACTACCGGATTAAAAGCTCTGGAAGTAGCATTGATAGGCATTGCTTTTTCATATGAAGCAGGGAAAGGGTATTATGTTTCTTTTCCGGAAAATCAGGAAGAAACCAAAGTTCTTTTAGAGTCGTTCAGACCCTTTTTTGAAAATAAACGCATTGAGAAAATCGGACATAACTTAAAATATGATATCAAAGTGTTATCTAATTACGATATTTCCGTAAAAGGCTCGTTGTTTGATACCATGATTGCTCATTATCTGATCAATCCGGATATGCGCCACAATATGGACATACTTGCAGAAACCTATTTGAATTATCAACCTGTTTCCATTACCGAATTAATTGGCAAAAAAGGTAAAAACCAATTGTCTATGCGAGAGGTTCCGATTGCTGACCAAACGGAGTATGCCGTAGAAGATGCTGATATTACGCTGCAATTGAAAACGCATTTTACAAAAGAATTAGAAGGCGGAAACGTAACCAAATTGTTTACTGATATAGAGCTCCCTTTGGTTTCCGTATTAACTGCTATGGAAATTGAAGGCATCAATCTAAATACCGGCTTTTTAAAAGAGCTTTCTGCCGATCTGACCGAATATATTGTAACACTAGAAGAAAACATTTACACACAAGCCGGTGAGGAATTTAACATTGCCTCTCCAAAACAACTGGGCGTCATTTTATTTGAAAAAATGAAGTTGGCAGACAAACCTAAAAAAACCAAAACGGGCCAGTATTCTACTGCAGAAGATGTATTATCTTATTTGGCAAAAGAGCACCAAATTATTGCGGATATTTTAGCATATCGCCAATATAAAAAATTGCAGAGCACCTATGTAGATGCGTTACCTAACGAGATCAATCCGAAAACAGGAAGAGTACATACGGTATATGCACAAGCTGTTGCCGCAACAGGGCGGCTTAGCTCTAATAATCCTAATCTGCAGAACATTCCGATTCGTACAACACGTGGCCGGCAGGTGAGAAAAGCCTTTATTCCCCGTAACAACGATTATGTGTTGTTGGCTGCTGATTATTCGCAAATAGAATTACGCATTATCGCGGCTTTCAGCGAAGAGGAAACCATGACCCAAGCTTTTAAAAACGGAGAGGATATTCATGCTTCGACTGCTGCAAAAGTATTTAATGTTCCTATTGAAGAAGTAACGCGTGAACAACGCAGCAATGCAAAAACAGTTAATTTTGGCATTATCTACGGAGTTTCCCCTTTTGGATTGAGTAATCAGACAAATCTGACCCGAAAGGAATCCAAAGAGCTTATTGACCTGTATTATGAAACCTATCCCAAGCTTCGGAGTTATATAGCAAAGCAGGTAGATTTTGCGCGAGAACACGGATATGTGGAAACAGTTTTGCAAAGACGACGGTATTTAAAAGATATCAACTCTCAGAATGCTATTGTTCGGGGTGCTGCCGAGAGAAATGCCGTAAATGCTCCTATTCAGGGATCTGCAGCAGACATTATCAAACTGGCAATGATTGCTATTTACAAGCGTTTTTCATCTGAAAATTTTAAATCGAAAATGCTGTTGCAAGTACACGATGAACTGGTTTTTGATGCTTGCAAAAGCGAATTGGAAATCATCAAACCCATTATCAAAGAAGAAATGGAAAATGCTTATAAAATGACTGTTCCTTTGGACGTGGAAATAGGTATTGGTGAAAATTGGTTAGAAGCGCATTAAAAAATCATATCCGTAATTTCAAGTGATAAAAATTACAAATACTTATCTCCTCGATATCAACTGATTAAATTTATTTTTAGATTCAATATAAGGGCTAAATCAACATAACTTGACATAAAATAAGATTTGCAGATACATTTTAAAACAAGACTACTACGCTATTAGAATTAAGAATCAAGACCGTCATGATTCTTGGTTCTAGAGTCAACAGGTCTTTAAATAATGACATTTTGTATTGGTTTAGCCATAATACCTAAAAGAAAGAGTGCTCTTATGAAAAAAGCACTCTTCACAAATCAACAGAACTTAACTGTGAAAGACAATGAAATATCCCCTAAAGTTGACGTAAAATTAAATCGGAAAGGGATAAGATTGACTTAAAAAAGCCCAAGTCCTATTAATTCTATATCAACGACAAAAAAATATCGATAAAAGGAAATGGAACAAACAAGTCTGTTTTGCAGAAATAGAATACTTAAGTAAATAATGCTTTTAATTCGGTAGCATCCTCAGGGCTCATTTTCCCGGCAAGTAGTAAGCTCAACTGTTTTCTCCGTAAAGCACCGTCGTAGCGTTCTTTTTCTAAGTCCGTTTCCGGAATAATCGGAGGGGTTTCTACAGGTTTTCCGGTCTCATCAACAGCAACGAAAGTATATATACCCTCGTTTACTTTTGTTTTGGTTCCGGATTGCCGATCTTCTATCCATACATCTACATAAATTTCCATAGAAGATGTAAAGGCTCTGGAAACTTTTGCTTCTATCGTTACTACACTTCCTACAGGTACGGATTTGTTAAAAGCTACATGATTTACGGAAGCAGTTACTACAATTCTTCGCGAATGTCTCCTTGCGGCAATACTACACGCCCTATCCATTCTTGCCAATAATTCACCTCCGAAAAGATCGTCCAGATAATTGGTTTCACCGGGTAAAACCAAATCTGTCAAAACGGTTAATGATTCTTTAGGTGATTTTGCTTTCATCATAAATTTTATGTAAAAATCATCAGGCCTGTTAAGGCATACTATAGAAAGGAATTAATTTTAGCGAAAAGACTTGTGCAACATCCAGGCGTCTTCGGCATCTAACTTACGAATCCTGGTCAAATTTTTATAGGCTACAAACCTGTCTGAAAAACTTTCATAGGCTACTTGTGTCAAACCCCACCTATTTTTACCTAAAATAGCAGCATTTAAAAAACCTTTTGCTTTTAACCGGGCTACTTTCTTTTTTGCATTTGCTTCAAATTGAAAAGAACCGGCAATTACATGGTATGATTTAGAAGCTTCTTTCACAACGTTTAGATTAATTGTGGGCAAAGGATCACTTATGACAAAAGTGGCATTTTGAATTTTGTATTCCAGCACTTTTTGTTTTTCGACCATCTCTTTTTGTTGCCGGTTATTTTCATAACTATCCCATCCGACAAAACTTAACGCCAGTAATATAGCCGCCGCTGCTGCATATTTTGCCATATGAGAAATACCGGCAGGTGTTTTTGCAGGAACTAAAGGAGCTGCTTTTTGTTGATGTCGTTTGGTCGGTACATGAAAAGAAGACAGCCCGAACGAGCTTGTTAAATAACTAATGTCTTTCGAAGGTTCAAAAACAAGTTGCCCCTTATCATTTAAGAGCATACAGCCAATCTTATCTATGGAAAGCTCCCCCGATTGAATTTTTTTCTGCCAATTAGCTACAACCGTATTCGCTTTTTCAAAAGCTGTGCTATATGAAATACCTTCTGCTTTGGCAATATAATTGACTAACAAACCGTCATTCAATTTTAGATGCGAATTAAAAGAAATTTGTTTTGTCGGCGGATAAAACAACTGTTCTTCTTCATTAATTTTAGCACTAACGGTATTCGTAATAAAGCTTCCAAAATCTGGCACAATTACACAATCGTGTCTGTACAGTAAGTCATGAATATAATTTGCTATTGTCATTTGGAACAAAGATAAAAATTATAAGAGCAGGAAAAATGAGCTGTTTTTAAAAATTATTAACAATAATTTTGTAATTTTAAAATCAAAATAATGCATGTGAAAAAAGAAAAGTTATTTGCTATTCTGCGTTTGCAAAAAGTCAAATTTATAGGAGATGTTCTCGCAAAAAAGTTGATTTCTGCTGTTGGAGATGTAGAAAGTATTTTTAAAGAAAACCCAAATACACTTCAAAAAGTACATGGAATAGGTTCGTACGCCATAAAACATTTACTAGATGAGTCGAAACTGTATTGGGTTGAAAGAGAATTGCAACACATAGAAGATCATCATATTGAATATTCTTATTTTTTAGATGATGATTATCCTGAAAATTTGCAGCATTGTACAGATGCTCCCATATTGTTTTTTAAAGACGGAAATATTGACTTTGATAACAAAAGAATCATTGCGATTGTCGGAACGAGAAATATGTCTCACTACGGACGGGATTTTTGCAATCAGCTAATTGAAAACCTGGCCGTATATGATCCGATTATTGTCAGTGGTCTTGCTTATGGAGTTGATATTTGTGCACACAAAGCAGCCATAAAAAATCATTTGCAAACCATTGCGGTTTTAGCACACGGTTTTTCGCGGGTGTATCCGAAAGCTCATAAAAAATATATCCATCAACTACATAAAAAAGGAGGATGTATTACTGAGTTTTGGTACGAGGACACCCCACAGAGAGAACATTTTCTAAAACGCAACAGAATTGTAGCAGGCTTGTCGGCAGCCACTATTATCATAGAATCTGCACATAAAGGAGGTGCGTTGGTAACGGCAGATATTGCCAATTCTTATAATAGAGATGTATTTGCAGTTCCGGGAAAAGTTAATGATCTGACAAGTATAGGTTGCAATGAACTTATCAGACGGCATAACGCCTGTTTGCTGCAATCTCCTAAAAATATAGTGGAGATGTTGAATTGGGACATTAAGGAAACACCTAATAAGAAAATTCAAAAACCACTATTTGCAAAACTAAATGAAAAAGAGCAGAAAGTATATGACTTTTTAATAAAAAATAAAGCACAGGTATTAGATACTATAGCTATTGAGTGTGCTATTCCTATATATCAGTCAGCATCCGTTTTATTAGAACTGGAATTAAAAGGAGTAGTAAAATCATTACCCGGAAAGATGTTTGAATTGAGTTAGAGGAAGAACAGGTGTAGTTAAAAATTCAAATGTAATATTATCAAATGACACATTTGAATTTTCAAAAAATGCAATTAACGCGAATAATGGATAAGAAAAAGGTGTTTAAATCATTGTTTATTTATGTGAATTTCAGTAAATTGAATAATAAAAACACCTCAAATGCTTAGAGATAAAGTTACGGAATTCTTTGTAGAATTAGACGATTTTCACATAGAATTTGCTTCACAACTAGAAAATGGTCTATAATTGGAAAGTTCAGGAGTTAAAAAACGCGATCATAAAGGGAAATTGTCTGATGCAGAAAAGATGAGTATCTATCTGTTGTTTCCCTGTTTTCTACTACCTATTTAAAAGGGTTTTACTTTTTTTCTTCTATTTTATCTTCGGCTTCTTCTTTTTTAGTAGCGTTTTTAAATTCTTTGATTCCTTTTCCGAGTCCTTTCATTAATTCGGGTATTTTTTTCCCTCCAAACATCAATAAAACCAGTACAACTATTATGGCAATTTGCCAAGGACCAACAAAACCGAGAAGCATAGTAAGTGCGTTCATTATTTTTGTATTTATCTTACAAAGATACAAAAAGGTTTCAATTGACAGAAAAGACATTGAATAACCTAATTCCTTTGTTTTATAATACCTCCTATTACTTTTTTATCTTTAATTACTTCCGGATTTCCTTTATAAAAAACAGACCCGCCAAAACTTACCTTTGCATTTAGTGTTTCTCCGGCCAGTATTTCCGCTTTGGCTCCTGTTCCTACATTTACAGTGGAATTGTCAGATACTTTCAGACCATACCCGTGATAGATACCATACAAGTCTAATTCTACATCCTGGTTTTTTGAAGTTCCGGTAAGTTTTATAATGCCTCCCGAAGAACATTTAACTCTTAGATGTTTTACCTTTAAAACCATATTGATAAAAGCTCCTTCTTGTGCTTTTATTTCTATTTGTGGTTGTGAAACTTCTTTAGCGGTAATCGTAGCACCTTCATTGCCATCAATAATTTTAATTTCCGTATGGTAGTATAATGTAACATCAACTTTGTTATCTGATGAGATGTCCGGAAATTTTAAAGATATTTTTAAAATATCTCTGGTGTTTTTTACTTTTACTCTCTCTGATTTTTCTCCTGAAATCACTAACTTATGCTCGTCCGATTTTATAAGTTCAACATTAATTCCGTTAAAAACCTTTAAAGTTGTAAAAAAACCCAGTTTTTTAGTAATCACCGTTTGGCTTGCCGAAGCAGCTGTTATGAATAATGCTACTAAAAAAAACGTTTTTTTCATTTTTATTTTATTAGATCATTAATTTACAATTTATATCCTATAAATAAAATAATTATTTACTTTTTTATTGTAGTATTTATGTTAAATCTCATCTTCAATTAATAAAAAATCCAGATTTTTACGCTCTAAATTTGCGTGCTTCACTTGTATTTTTACGATATCTCCCAACTGATACACCTGTTTGGTAGTTTCTCCAACAATTGCACATTGCTGTTCGTCAAATATGTAATAATCACTTTTAATATCCCGTATACGCACCATTCCTTCGCATTTGTTAGAAAGTATTTCCACATAAATTCCCCATTCCGTGGCGCCTGAAATAACACCTTGAAAAATTTCATTTTCACGACCTTTCATATATTTAATCTGCATATATTTAACGGAGTCTCTTTCTGCTTTTGTTGCCAGTTCTTCTTGCTTTGAGGCGTGTTTACACTTTTCTTCATACAGATCTGCTTTGGGGTTGCTGCCTCCGTCTAAATAATGCTGTAATAAACGATGTGTCATTACGTCAGGATATCTACGAATGGGGGAAGTAAAATGACTGTAATAGTCAAAAGCCAGTCCGTAATGCCCGATATTTTGTGTTGTGTATGCAGCTTTACTCATGGAACGAATGGTAAGCATTTCAATCATATTTGCTTCCGCCTTGCCGTGAATATCTTTTAATAACTGATTTAAACTTTTTGAAGTAGATGTTCTTGTATCCGTATGTATTTTATAACCAAATTTACTTATCATGTTTTGTAAAGTTGCCAATTTTTCTACATCCGGGTCGTCATGAACTCTGTAAATAAACGTTTTTTTTGTGGCCTTTCCTTTGTAAAATCCAATGAATTCAGCTACTTTTTTGTTTGCTAATAACATGAATTCTTCAATTAATTTATGAGCATCTTTTGTTTCTTTAAGATATACCCCTATTGGGTTGCATTCTGTATCCAAATGAAATTTTACTTCTGATCTGTCAAAAGAAATAGCACCGTTTTTCATTCTTTTATTTCGAAACTTCTTTGCAAGCTCATCCAATTTTAAAATAGCTTTCGCTATTTTTTGCTCAACTTCATAAGCAGTTCCTGTCAGAGAAACTTTACCCGGCATTGTGTAAGTGACTGCATCTCCCTCAAGAATTGAGCAATTTTCTATTATCGATTGTGCTTCTTCATATGAAAAACGCTTATCCGAACAAATGATCGTTCTGCCAAACCATTGATTGCTAATTTGTCCTTTTTCATTTATTTCAAAAATGACAGAAAAAGTCAACTTTTCTTCATTCGGACGTAAAGAACAAATGCCGTTGGATAAAATTTCCGGCAACATGGGCACTACTCTATCCACTAAATATACGGAAGTTGCTCTTTGACAGGCTTCATCATCTAAAACCGTTTTTGGTTGTATATAATGAGAGACATCTGCAATATGGATTCCTATTTCATAATTTCCGTTTTCCAATTTTGTAAAAGACAATGCGTCATCAAAATCTTTAGCATCTTTTGGATCTATGGTAAACGTTACATCTGATCGCATATCTCTCCTTTTCAAAATTTCTTCCCGAGTAATTTCTGTTGATAATTTTGAAGTTTCCCATGCTACTTCTTTTGGGAATTCATAAGGTAATCCGTATGCTAATAAAATAGCATGAATCTCCGTATCATGATCTTCCGGTTTTCCAAGAACCCGGGTAATGGTACCAAATGGGTTTTCCGACCTGTCGGGCCAATCAGTAATCTTAGCTAATACTTTATCTCCGTCTTTTGCGCCGTTTAATTTATTTTTAGATATAAAAATATCCGTATATATTTTGCGATTGTCAGGTATTACAAAACCAAAATTTTTATTCATTTGCAGTACTCCTACAAATGCTGTTTTATTTCTTTTTAAAATCTCCACAACATCCGCTTCTATTCTATTGCTTCTTCTTCTTTTATAGATATAGGCTTTTACAATGTCGTTTTGCAAACCTTTATTTAGATTGATGGCAGGTACAAAGATGTCTTTTTCAAAATCACCGCAAATAAAATATCCATTTCCGTTAGTAGTCAAATCAAGTGTACCGGTATAGTATTTTCTATCTTCATTGATCTGAAATTTTCCCCTGTTAATCTCCTTTATTTTTTTGTCCTTCTTTAGTTCTTCTATTTTTTTTATGATCTGATTCTTTCCATCTGTATCGGATATCTTTAATTTTCCGGCAATTTGTTTATAGTTATAAAATTTAGAAGAGTTTTCTTTTAATAGCTTTAAAATAGTTCTTCTTAAATCTTTAATGTTGTTTCTTTTATTCTTGTAGATTTTTTTCTTTTTACTCATTAGTTCTTCTCTATCTTATCTAAATATTTTAAGCAAAAATATCATAATACCTAATTTACTATAATCCAATGCTTTTTTAAACCATCTTCGGGGATGTTATCCTACTATATTAACAATTTTTCCAGGGACTACGATCACTTTTTTAGGAATACTCCCCTGCAATTGCATCTGTGTTTTTTCATAAGCCATTACCGTTTTTTCAATTTCCGCTTTACTCATCTCTAATGGTAGTTCCAGCGTAAATCGCATTTTCCCGTTAAATGCTATTGGGTATATTTTTGTATTCTCTGCCAGATATTTTTCTTCAAAAACAGGAAATATAGCTGTGGAAACAGATGTGGTATACCCTAGTTTTTCCCATAACTCTTCTGCAATATGTGGTGCATAGGGAGAAATTAAAATCAAAAGCGGTTCTAAAATGGCTCGCTTATTACATTTTTGAACAGTTAATTCATTTACGGCAATCATAAAAGTAGAAACGGATGTATTGAATGAAAAATGTTCAATGTCTTTCTCTACTTTTTTGATAGTTTTGTGTAATATCTTTAGTTCGTCTTTGGTAGGTGCTACATCTGAAATATTTAGTTTACTTTCCCGCCCTTCTTCAGAAGAAAAATAAAATAGTTTCCACAATTTCTTTAAAAATGAATGTGCACCAGAAATTCCTGAGGTTTTCCATGGTTTAGATTGCTCTAATGGGCCTAGAAACATTTCAAATAAGCGTAAAGAATCTGCTCCGTACTCCTTGCAAATGTTATCTGGGTTGACAACATTGTATTTGGACTTAGACATTTTTTCGACTTCGCGAGAAACTTTAAATGTGCCATCTAATGAGAAAAAATTAGTGTTTTTAAAATCAGTATTTAATAATTCGTTTTTAAACTTCTCTACATTTAATTCATCTGAAGCATTAACTAATGAAACATCAATATGAGTTTTATAGTGAGAAAAAGTTAAAGGCATCGACATTGGTTCAATATAATTTTCAATACTAAGTTCTTGAATTTCTTTTTTTATTGGATTATAAATTACTCCGAAAATTTTATTGAGGATTTCATTATGTTTTTTATCATCTTCATTAATCGGGTTTGAAATAAGTTTTGTTGTATATTTTATCAAATCACTTGAAAAAGCATATTCTTTTACTAATTTACACTTCTCTTTAACCTTCTTTACCTTGTCCCTATCTTCCTTAGAAGGATTTCCTTTAGTGGCTAAAATTATTCCTAACCTGTGCACAAAAGCACTCGTCCCCAAAATCATTCCTTGATTGATCAATTTTTTGGCAAATTCATCTACAGGAACGCATCCTTTATCAAACAGAAATTTTTGCCAGAAACGCGCATATAGTAAATGTCCTGTTGCGTGCTCAGCCCCTCCGATATACAGGTCTACCTGTTTCCAGTAGTCCAGCGCTTCCCGGGATGCGATCTCATTTTCATTGTGCGGGTCCATATAGCGATTAAAATAATAGGAGCTTCCTGCCCACCCAGGCATGGTATTCAGTTCTAACGGGAAAACGGTTTCATGGTCAATCTTCTCGTTTTCAACTACAGTATTGGTCTTTGTGTCCCATGCCCAAACCGTTGCATTTCCCAAGGGAGGCTGCCCGTCTTCGGTAGGTAAATAGTTGTCTACTTCGGGCAGGACTAGGGGCAGATGTTCGTCGGCAATCATTTGCGGCATGCCGTCTACATAGTAGACAGGAAAGGGTTCTCCCCAATACCGCTGTCTGCTAAAAACAGCATCGCGTAACCTGTAATTTGTTTTTCCATAGCCTGTTCCGCTTTTTTCCAGTTCATAAATCACGGTTTTTGTCGCTTCCTTATAGGACAATCCGTTTAAAAAATCGGAATTGGCAATGATCGTTTTTTCTTTATCTGCGAAAGCTTCTTCGGAGATATCAACATCTTTGAAAATATTGGGAATATCAATTTTAAAATGTCTGGCAAAATCATAGTCGCGCTGATCTCCGCACGGAACAGCCATTACGGCTCCTGTTCCATAGCTTGCCAGGACATAATCTCCAATCCAGACAGGGATTTTCACTCCGGAAAAAGGGTGGACGGCATAGGTTCCCGTAAAAACTCCCGAAATAGTTTTTACGTCTGCCATACGCTCGCGTTCGGAGCGTTTTGCGGTGGTTTGTATATAGGCTTCAACAACTGATTTTTGAGCTTCGGTTGTAATTTTTGGTACTAATTCGTGCTCCGGGGCCAGGGTCATAAAACTCGCTCCAAAAATGGTATCGGGCCTGGTGGTAAAAACGGAGATTTTAGCTGTTGAGTTTTGAACTTCGAATGTTATCATGGCTCCCTGCGAGCGGCCAATCCAGTTCATTTGAGTATCTTTTAACGGTTGGGGCCAGTCGATCGTATGCAATCCGTTTAATAAACGCTTTGCATAGGCGGAAATTCGCATGGACCATTGGGTCATTTTTTTGCGAACTACCGGATGCCCTCCGCGTTCCGAAACTCCATTGACAATTTCATCATTGGCTAAAACGGTTCCTAATGCCGGACACCAATTGACTTCCGTATCGGATAAAAATGCCAATCGGTATTGTAGTAATATTTGCTGCTTCTCTTTATCGGAAAATTTTTTCCAATCGGCAGCAGTAAAGTTTTGCACCTGATCATCACAAGCTGCATCTACGGTCAGGTTTCCTTCTTTTTCAAACAGCGAAATCAGTGTTGCAATGTCTTCTGCTTTATCGGTTGTTTTGTGGTACCAGGAATTGAACAATTGAATGAAAATCCACTGTGTCCACTTATAGTATTGAGGGTCTGAAGTTCTTACTTCGCGAGACCAGTCGAAAGAAAACCCTATTTGATCTAATTGATGCCGGTAAGTTGCAATATTTTTTGCTGTTGTTTTTGCAGGATGCTGCCCTGTTTGAATAGCGTATTGTTCTGCCGGTAATCCAAAGGAATCATATCCTTGCGGGTGCAATACGTTAAATCCTTTGTGTCGTTTGTAACGAGCATAAATATCCGAGGCGATATACCCTAACGGATGGCCGACATGTAGCCCTGCTCCTGACGGATAGGGGAACATATCCAACACATAATATTTGGGTTTATCGGCATTATTATCGGTCTTGAAGGTTTGGTTATCAGACCAGTATTTTTGCCATTTTTTTTCTATTTTTTTATGATTATACTGCATACACCGTTTCGGGTTTGAAAGTTGTAAAGCTAAAAGTATTCGGCTAATTTAAAATACAAATACTATTTTCTATTTAAAATGTGCAAATTTACATTTTCTTCTTGAGTTTGACACTTTGAAGCCCAAAAATGGCATTTTCACATTTAGGTTTTGATAAAATCTGTCCTATCATTGGGGGAATTATAACAGCGTTGTGAACTATTAGGTTTAAAAATTAAAATTTGTATTTCAACTCAACTAAAAATACACGAGATAGTGTAAAAACTTGATTAGATATAAATAAATTATTACTGAATGAATTTCTAATTATGACATCATTGTTATAAATATTTCTAAAGTTTAAACTATACGAAAACTTACTATTTGGCTTAGAGTATCCTAAATATAAATTTTGTAACGTGTAATTTTGAGCATTATCACTAAAATCATTAACAAAATGATGGACTTGCTACATTTAGAGTGACAAAGAGTTAAGCTAATTTTATCTAAAATAACTTAACCATATGAAACGAAGAAAATACAGTAAAGAGTTTAAAATTAAAGCAGTAGAATTAAGCAATGTACGAGGTAACACAAAGCAGATTGCCATGGAATTGGGAATCAGTGCAGATCTTATTTACAGATGGCGTAGAGAATTAGAACAGCGTCCTGATTTAGCTTTTAGCGGTAATGGCGTCAACAACTCACAGAAGATCAGAAAGAGTTAGAGCGATTACGTAAACAGCTCAAGGATGTTACCATGGAGCGGGATATCTTAAAAAAGGCCGTGAGCATCTTCTCCAAGAGCGATCGGAAGTATTGAAATTTATCAAAGATTACAGTAGAGAATATCCGGTTGGGAAGATGTGTAAAATTTTTAAAATTAGTAGAAACAGTTATTACAGGAGTAAGAATTATGTTCCATCAGATAGAGATGGAAAAAATCGTATGCTACTCTCTGAGATTCACCGTATCTGTGAGCGAAGTAAATCTACTTATGGAAGTCCTAGAATTACAGAGGAACTCAAAGCTAAAGGGTTTAAAGTATCTAGGTCTAGGGTAGCACGATTGATGAAAAAACACGGGATTAAAGCAGTTCGTAAAAAGAAATTTGTTGTCACGACAGATTCTAAGCATCAATATCCGGTAGCTGATAATGTATTGGATAGAGATTTTAAAGCTACCGCTGCTGCACAGAAATGGGTTTCTGATATTACCTATTTAAAGCCTGCACAAGGATGGCTGTACTTAACGGTAATTATTGACCTGTTTGATCGTAAAGTCATTGGTTGGTCTTTGAGCAATGGACTCAAAGCAAGACAAACTATCATTGCTGCATGGAGAATGGCTGTAAACAACAGAATGCCTTGTGAAGGTATGATTTTTCATTCTGATCGAGGTGTACAATACGCATCTCATGCGTTTGTTAATATCCTTAAAAGTTATCATGTAACACCCAGTATGAGTAGAAAAGGAAACTGTTGGGATAATGCAGTAGCTGAATCTTTTTTTAAAACAATCAAAACAGAACTAATGATAGACAATAAGTTTATATCCAACAAAAGTCTTCAAATTAAAGTCTTTGAATACATAGAAACTTGGTACAACAGATACAGAAGACATTCTGCTCTTGGTTACAAAAATATCATCGAATTTGAAAAATTATATCAAATCAAAAATGTAGCTTAACTTTTTGTACCATTTTTTGTTGCATATCCATTTATTCTCAAGTTTTTAATGTCTCGTCCTAAAATAGGGCTACAGTTAATTATTAAAATTTATGCTACATTTTTGTGCACGTAATTAGGTGTTTTATAATCTAAAGATAAATGTAATCTTTTATTATTATATAATTTGATTGCATTTTTTGTTGCTTTTTTGGCGTGATTGATATTTGTAAATGTTTGGTCGAGGAAGAATTCATCTTTTAAAATTCCGTTAACTCTTTCGGCCATTGCGTTTTCGTAGCAATGATTTTCTTGGGTCATACTGATTTGTATCTTTTTTCTTTTCAAAATTTGAGTATAAACATTGCTACAATATTGTATTCCTCTATCAGAATGATGTATGATTTCTTCGGTATTTTTAGTTTGATAAATAGCTTTATTTAAAGCTCTAACACAGCCTTTAAGTTCTAAACTATCACTAATATCATAGCCTACTATTTTTCTTGAATACATATCAGTAATAAGTGCTAAATAACAAAATCCATTTATAGTTCTTATATAGGTAATATCCGAAGCCCAAACTTGGTTAGGTCTATTAATGATCAGGTCTTTTATGATATTTTTATATTTATAAAAACGATGGTAAGAGTTGGTTGTTTTAGAAGAATATTTTTTCCTTCTAATTAACAAATTATTTTCTTTTAAGATTCTAAATAACTGGTCTCTACCTATATTTATATTCTGTTTCCTAAAATCATTATGTAAGGATTTCATTAGCTTTCTAGTACCTTCTCTGGGTAATGTTTTCCTGCTTTTTTTAACAAGCATTATTACATTTTGTTCTATTTGTTTTTTAAGAACAAACCTTTTTTGATATTTGTAATAAGCATCTCTTTTTAACTCGAAAGCATTACAAATAGTAGCGATGGCGTACCTTCTTTTTTTTCTATTAATCGGTGCTATTTTCATTAAGGCTTTATGTTTAAGTTTTTTTTTAATTCTTCAACATTTTTATAGCCAAGATTTTCAGCAGCTACTTCAAGATAACTATCATTCACAAGTTTATCTAGATCCTTTTTAATAAGAAGATCTTTGAGTTGTTTTAGCTCTTTTTGAAGGGCTTTAATACGGGATAATTCGTCGTCTGTTTGCACGGTTACACGGGTGTTCATTAAATCTTTACGGTCATATTTTTTAATCCATACGTTTATCGTACTAGATTGTATGCCGTAAGTTAAGGCAATTTGTCTTTTGGAATGGTTTCCTTTGGTAAGTTCTGCTAATACTTTGAGTTTAAAACTCTCACTATAACGTCTTACATATCCATCATTTTTATACATATACTTGTTGTTTTTTGTATACATATTTCAGGACGGGTCATAATTGCGCCCAACGTCTTCGTATATGAAAAGTTGCGTGGTTTAGCACTTAACTTTGCAAGTACGCACCAAACTGAAAATCCGCGAGGATTTTCAGAAGTAGGCGAGAACAAGCAATTACTTATAGGATACAATGTTGTGTTTAGTGTTTCTTTAATCAGTCTTGAAATGTATTGTTTGCCCAAGTGAAAAACTCAGCTAAAGAGAATACTTGAACATTCGTGTCATTGTTCCTTTTGTTTGTGTAGAGTTTTTCTTTTACTGCATTCCTCAACCAAGTTTTAGCACCTGCTTTAAATCCATCTCCATCAATCAAAATCATAATGTCTTTTTCTGGCATAGCCTCGATTGTGTTTAAATACAAGTATGGAAGTTTTTCATCGACCGATCCTGCACTTTGTTGCCATTTACATTCAATTCTAATTAGCAAATCGTACTTTTCTGAAAGCAGTAAAAATTCAGTATTTCCACCGTGTCCGTAAATTGTTGTAAATGGAACATTTTTTAGCAAAAGTTCTTTGCCATAATTTTTTGGGTTCTTTTCCCATTTACGGTACATTTCTATCTCAAACCCCTTTTCCAAGAAAACAGTTTGTACTGCTTTCTCAAGTTGAGTTCCTGTAATATTGGTTTTTCTTCCTTTTTTCACGTTTAATAATTGGTTACTACAATTTCTTTGATAGAACTTCGCTTATTTGGGTCAGAGTTTATTGATCGTTTTGCATCAACTCGTATTATATTAAAGTCTTTATAAATTTCATCAAAGAAATCGTCTTTTGGGTCTGTGTTTTTTGGATCAGAATTGCTCAACATTTGTTTGTAACCCTTTTCGTTTAGGTCGAAATACAAATTTGCCAGTTGCAGTTGTTCATCATCTTCAAAGTTGAGTCTATTGTAAGAAGTAAAACTTGCTGTTTTGCTAATAGGTTTATAAGGTGGATCGAAATAAATGAATGAGCTAACTCCATTTAAGTCGTTTTTTATTTCTTTAAAATCAGCTTTTTTTATGGTTGCAATTTCGAGCAGTTTAGAGACACTCAAGAGGTTTTGTTCATCCACAATTTTGGGATTTTTATATTTCCCTTGTGGTGAATTGAATGCACCCTTTGAGTTAAATCGAAAAAGCCCATTAAAACAAGTTCGGTTCAAAAAAATTGTTTGAGCTGCTCTTGGTATCCAATTTTCAGAATACTTATCATAGTCAATATTGAAACGTTGTTGGTTAAAACTTTCTCTTATGCCGTAATAGTATTCTTTTTGTTTGTCTTCGGTTAGTTTTTTGTACTGTTTATCGTATCTGTGTAAAAAGTTGAGCAGTTTTGAAACATCTTTTTGAATTACCAAATAAGTTAAAATCAATTCTTCATTAATGTCGTAGAGAAAAGCATGTTCAATTTCAAAGCGTTGAGCCACGTCAAAAAATACTGCTCCGCCACCAACAAAAGGTTCATAGTAATTTTTTACTTTCTTTTGTTTTAAATCAGTCGGATAAAGGTATTCAAATTGTTCTAAAAGCTGCCTTTTTCCACCAACCCATTTAAGGAAAGGTTTCGCTCCAACATTGTATTCATAAAACAAGTCTTCAACTACATCTATTTCGCAATGTTCGATTTGATATTCTTTCATTTTTTGGTCGAAATGAACTACCCCGATACAGAGCGTTCGAGGTATCAAGTGGAAAGAGATTTTTTTAATTGATGAAAACCTAAGATTTTCAAACTTTCCACTTTACCCCGACGTAGACGTGGAGGAATTCATTAGATTAAATTCTTTTGCAAGATAATATAATTTCTTTGAAGATGGTTATTCTACATTAAACACAACGGTCTTGTGTATGAAACGTAGCGTATAAAAAGACACTAATTTTTCGGATAAACACAAAGCCGAATTTTTATGTTTTGTTTTTAATTTTTTTAGAGGTCAGTAGATAATTTCATAACTTGTATGTCAATAAAAATAGGGATTTTATGGAAATTTTCAAGGGTCAAAACCTTTTAGAGTTCGCTGAACGCTTTAAAACAGATGTAGATTGCAAAGCATATCTAGGTCAAATCAAGTGGAAAGAGGGTTATGTATGTCGTAAATGTGGTAATACCAGTTACCAAGTACGTAAGAACTTTTCAAGAACATGCAATAAATGTGGTGATACAGAAAGCCCAACGGCTAACACCATTTTTCACAGAGTGCGATTTGGTGTACGAAAAGCCTTTTTTATCTGTTTTGAAATGGCAACTACCACCAAGAGTTTATCAGCTACACAAATGGGTGTACGCTATGGTATTACAGAAAAGACAGCACGATTGTTTATGCTTAAAGTAAGAGAAGCTATGGCTTCTAGTGAAAATACTGGACTTGCTACATTTAGAGTGACAAAGAGTTAAGCTAATTTTATCTAAAATAACTTAACCATATGAAACGAAGAAAATACAGTAAAGAGTTTAAAATTAAAGCAGTAGAATTAAGCAATGTACGAGGTAACACAAAGCAGATTGCCATGGAATTGGGAATCAGTGCAGATCTTATTTACAGATGGCGTAGAGAATTAGAACAGCGTCCTGATTTAGCTTTTAGCGGTAATGGCGTCAAACAACTCACAGAAGATCAGAAAGAGTTAGAGCGATTACGTAAACAGCTCAAGGATGTTACCATGGAGCGGGATATCTTAAAAAATGCCGTGAGCATCTTCTCCAAGAGCGATCGGAAGTATTGAAATTTATCAAAGATTACAGTAGAGAATATCCGGTTGGGAAGATGTGTAAAATTTTTAAAATTAGTAGAAACAGTTATTACAGGAGTAAGAATTATGTTCCATCAGATAGAGATGGAAAAAATCGTATGCTACTCTCTGAGATTCACCGTATCTGTGAGCGAAGTAAATCTACTTATGGAAGTCCTAGAATTACAGAGGAACTCAAAGCTAAAGGGTTTAAAGTATCTAGGTCTAGGGTAGCACGATTGATGAAAAAACATGGGATTAAAGCAGTTCGTAAAAAGAAATTTGTTGTCACGACAGATTCTAAGCATCAATATCCAGTAGCTGATAATGTATTGGATAGAGATTTTAAAGCTACCGCTGCTGCACAGAAATGGGTTTCTGATATTACCTATTTAAAGCCTGCACAAGGATGGCTGTACTTAACGGTAATTATTGACCTGTTTGATCTTAAAGTCATTGGTTGGTCTTTGAGCAATGGACTCAAAGCAAGACAAACTATCATTGCTGCATGGAGAATGGCTGTAAACAACAGAATGCCTTGTGAAGGTATGATTTTTCATTCTGATCGAGGTGTACAATACGCATCTCATGCGTTTGTTAATATCCTTAAAAGTTATCATGTAACACCCAGTATGAGTAGAAAAGGAAACTGTTGGGATAATGCAGTAGCTGAATCTTTTTTTAAAACAATCAAAACAGAACTAATGATAGACAATAAGTTTATATCCAACAAAAGTCTTCAAATTAAAGTCTTTGAATACATAGAAACTTGGTACAACAGATACAGAAGACATTCTGCTCTTGGTTACAAAAATATCATCGAATTTGAAAAATTATATCAAATCAAAAATGTAGCTTAACTTTTTGTACCATTTTTTGTTGCATATCCAATCTTCTTCATTAATCTCTGTTTTAGAAATTTCGTTGTAGGAATTTAAATGCTCGCCTTTTGAAATTACAAAAACGTCAACATTTTTTAATAGTTTAATTCCGTTAATGAAACTATTCATTTTGTCTTTGCCAATATTACCTTGTGAAATAACAACATAAACGAACTTAATGTCAGGTGAAATTTTTATCCGTTGATTTATTTTTGTTTTGCCATCTTTATAATGTGCATATTTTTCTTTAATCGTATTAAGTTGATTATTTCTGTCTTTCGCTTGGTTTAAGAATTCAAACCTTTTGTAACCTAAATCTGTTTTGATGTCAAAAAAGCAGTTTACAATATTGTCTTTCGTAAAAGCAATATCTGGTCTAAGTAATAATGACCTTTTTCCACTTTTATTCTTTAGTTCAGTTCCTTTAAATGAAATTGGTGGGTCGATTAGAATTTTTATTCCATTTGGTTCTCGGACTTTTTCTGCACAATAGCAACCAAATAAATCTTCTGTAATTGACGATATTGAGTGACTTGTTCCTCTACTTAAAATACTAGAATTTGATTTTGGTGGAAAAGAACATTCTCTTGCACCCAAATATGCTTTTCTAGTTTTCTCTAAAAATTCAGTTTGTTCCAATTAGTTAACTTTTAGGAATTACATATTCAGCCAATTTCACGCCTTTAGTCAATTCAGTCAAATATGATGCTGAAATCCCAGATTGTTTAATAATATCTTTTTTAGAATACTCATTTTCCTTTATTTCGTTCGAGTATTTAATTCCGAACAAGTGTATCATAGCAACTGCATCTCCTTTTGGTGCATTGTTATACATTTCGTTGAGTTTTGCTCCTAATTCATTTAAGGTCATCTTTTCTATTTTATTGTTCAGATTGTGGTTTGGTCAAATTGTGCCCAACTTGTTTATATACAGAACTTTCTTCCTCTTATTCTGCCATTATGGTGGTATATGCAGAAGTTTTGATTGTTTTTATGTTTTTTAGCTTTCGGTATAAAAACTAAGAAAATTCCAAAAATTTCCTTACAATTTAATGATATTTCACAAATTGTCAAAAGGACTCTTAATTTTTCGAATACTCGTTCCGGTTACATGTATATAAATCATTGGTGGTTTGTAAGATTATTATACCCTGAAATTGTATACCATTCTAACCTTTATTTCCTTATAAAAACAACACTATTCCCCAGGTGCTTTTATAAGAATTGAGTTGCTTTTACACTTTACAACTTTCAAACCTTGAAACAGTATTATTTAACGATAACAAAAACACATAGTAATTCCACAGGTACCAATTTGTAACCTTATATTTGAACTTAATTTAATACCTGTAGTATTCCGGTTTAAACGGACCATTTTTAGCCACTCCAATATATGCAGCCTGGTCTTCTCGCAATTCCGTTAATTCAACACCTATTTTTGCCAAATGCAATTTCGCTACTTTTTCATCCAGGTGTTTTGGCAACATATACACTTCATTTTTGTAAGCACCGTGATTTGTCCATAACTCAATCTGAGCTAATGTCTGGTTTGTAAATGAATTACTCATTACAAAACTCGGATGCCCTGTTGCACATCCCAGGTTTACCAGACGCCCTTCTGCTAAAATAATGATGTCATTTCCGTTGATGGTATATTTATCAACCTGTGGTTTGATCTCAACTTTAGTGTCTCCATAGTTCTTATTTAACCAGGCCATATCAATTTCATTGTCAAAGTGGCCAATATTACAAACAATCGCTTTGTCTTTTAATGCGCTAAAATGGTGCCCCTGAACAATGTCTTTATTCCCGGTTGTGGTAATAACTATATCGGTAGTTTTAATCACCGTTTCCAAACGTTTCACTTCAAAGCCGTCCATAGCAGCTTGCAATGCACAAATAGGGTCGATCTCTGTTACCGTAACTATAGAACCTGCTCCTTTAAATGAAGCTGCAGTCCCCTTTCCAACATCACCATAACCGCAAACAACTACCCTTTTCCCTGCCAACATCATATCAGTAGCCCTACGAATGGCATCAACAGCAGACTCTTTACATCCGTATTTATTATCAAATTTAGACTTGGTTACCGAGTCGTTTACATTAATGGCCGGCAAGGGTAATGTTCCTGCTTTCATCCTGTCATACAATCGGTGAACTCCCGTAGTTGTTTCCTCAGACAGTCCTTTAATGCCACTTACCAATTCCGGGTATCGGTCCAATACCATATTTGTTAGATCTCCGCCGTCGTCCAGAATCATATTCAACGGTTTTCTGTCTTCTCCAAAGAATAATGTTTGTTCAATACACCAGTCAAACTCTTCTTCGTTCATCCCTTTCCAGGCATATACCGGGATTCCGGCAGCGGCAATGGCAGCGGCAGCCTGATCTTGGGTGGAAAAAATATTACAAGAACTCCAGGTAACCTCCGCACCCAGTAGTTGCAGTGTTTCTATCAGTACAGCTGTTTGAATAGTCATATGCAAACACCCGGCTATCCTGGCCCCTTTTAGCGGCTGCTCGTCTTTGTAATCTTCTCTCAAAGACATCAAACCCGGCATTTCCGCTTCGGCTAATGCAATTTCTTTTCTTCCCCATGCAGCCAGAGAAATATCTTTTACTTTGTAAAGCATGTAAGTTGCTGTTTTTGTACTCATATTCTTATATTTGTTTATCTCGAAATTCCAATGTGGAAATTTACGCAATAACTTTTAGATATATATGGCTCTTTACAAAAAGACAAGTATTGATAATGATATCTTATTACTGATTTGGAAAATAGAAGAGTCTATGGAAGAACTGTCATTTGATATACTTTTAAAACCTGAAAGTAAGTACCGTTTACAACAGATGAAATCGGAATTACATCAGAAAGGGTTTTTAAGTATTCGCCATTTGCTAAAGGAAGCCGGATACTCCGATATGGATTTGTTTTATGACGTTCATGGTAAACCCTGTTTAAAAGACGAAAATTTTATTTCAATTACCCATTCTTTTATATTTACCGGCATTATCGTTTCCAAAGAAACTCCGGTTGGAATTGACATTGAAAAACAGCGGGATAAAATTACAAAGATAGCTCATAAATTTACGCCTGTTGAAGCGTATAGAACCATTGCCCGTCACAATGTTTTAGTAAGAAAACTAACCATTGTATGGGGGGCAAAAGAATCGTTGTATAAAATTTACGGGAAGAAAAAAATACTTTTTTTACCCCATATATACATCGAAGATTTTAAGTTTGCAGATACAAAAACAACAGGAGAAATTCGCTACGGGGGAACGGTAGCAGCGTATACTATTTATTTTTTAGAATTTGAAGGATTTACTTGTGTATATGCATTTTAGAGGTAACGAAAATGAGAAGCGTTTAGCAACTTAAAAAAGTTTAAACGAGTTCTCTTTTAATACATTGAATACCAAAAAGATCATTAGATGTCATGACGGATACTCAATTAATAATTTAATTAACATCGTTTTATGGGTGAAATTTTTGATTTTTTTCTGAAGTCATATCAAAATACGCCAACGCTGTTTATTGTTTTGGAGGGGATTGCTTTTGTATTTGGAATAGCCAGTGTATGGTATGCAAAAAAAGAAAACATTTTAGTATATCCGACAGGTTTGATAGCAACCATTATTACGGTTTATTTATTATATAAAGCTACCTATTTCGGTGATATGATGATGAATCTCTACTATTCTATTATGAGCATTTACGGTTGGTGGAATTGGAGTAGAAAGAAAAATAACAAAACGGTGGTGCCCATTTCCGGGACCACTGTAAAAGAAAAAATAGTCGGGGTCTTTTGGATGGCTGCCACAATGCTATTGACCTATTCGGTATATAACTATTTTGGTAATGAAATAAAAACAGAAAACTACCTGGATATATTCACTTCGGGTATTTTCTTTACTGCCATGTGGTATATGGCAAATAAAAAAATAGAGAATTGGACACTGTGGATTTTTGCCGATATCATTACTGTTCCGCTCTATGCATATAGAGGATTAGGAATGCTATCTTTACAATATTTAATTTTTACAATACTGGCAATACAAGGATATAACGCATGGAAGAAAAGCTTAAACAAACCCCGGTTAACATCATAAAAGTTGTGCTGTTTGGGCCTGAAAGTACGGGCAAAACGACATTGTCGGGTCAGTTAGCCAGGCACTACAATACTGTTTGGGCCCCCGAATATGCAAGAGCGTACCTGCAAAAAAAGTGGAATAACGAACGTAAAACCTGTGAGCAAAAAGATCTGGTACCGATTGCTATCGGGCAAATGAAATTAGAAAATACATTGGCAAAAAAGGCAGATAAAATATTGATTTGCGATACGGATTTATTGGAAACCAAAGTGTATTCCGAAGAATATTACGGCGGATTTGTCAATCCGTATGTAAACAAAGCCGCTATTGAAAATTCATATGATTTGTATTTTTTAACCTATATCGATACCCCCTGGGAAGCGGATGATCTGAGAGACAGGCCGGAATTGCGTGAAGAGATGTTTGCAGCTTTCCAAAACGCTTTACAAAAATATCAACGCCCCTATATTTTGCTAAAAGGAGATAAAGAAACACGCCTGAAACAAGCTGTCAAAGCAATTGATAAATTAATAAAAGAACGTGATCATTTATATTCTTTCTCCGACTCTCTGTAGAAAATTTAATGCAGTAAACTATGGTACGAGAATTTAGAGAACATCTTGCACGCCATTTTTCTTTTTTAAACCATAAAAAGATTTTAATTGCCATTTCCGGAGGGGTAGACAGTGTTGTTTTAACACATCTTTTTTATCAATTGGGAATTGATTTTTTTTTAGGACATTGTAATTTTAAGCTTCGGGGAAAAGAAAGCGATGAAGATGAAAAATTCATCATGGCTTTGTCAGAAAATCTGGGAAAGAAGATTTTTACCACTTCCTTTGATACGGAGCATTATGCCGGCGAACAAAAAATGTCTATTCAGGCAGCTGCCCGGGAGTTGCGTTATCACTGGTTTCATACAATTTTAAAAGCCAATCATCTGGATTATGTACTAACAGCTCATAATACAAACGATAATTTGGAAACCTTCATCATTAATTTAACCCGGGGAACCGGACTGGACGGGCTTACCGGAATCCCGCCGGTAAATGATACTGTAGTAAGACCGCTTCTGGAATTTTCAAGAACCCGCATTATGGCGTATGCCATAGCACATAACATTGTCTGGCGGGAAGATACATCGAATGCTTCTGTAAAATATACCAGGAATAAAATCCGCCACCGGATATTTCCGGTTTTAGAAGATATCAATCCGGAGATATTGGACTCTTTTAAAAATACTGTTTCTTATTTGTATGAAAGCCAACAGATTATTGCCGGTAAAATAGAAAAAGTTTCTAATCGGGTAATAGTGAAAGACCCTCAAGGAATTTTAAAGCTGAATATCTCCGAACTTAAAAAAATACCATATCTAAAAACATACCTCTACCAGGTTTTAAAAGAATATGGATTTACGGCGTGGGATGATATTTTTCAGCTTTTATCCGCTCAATCCGGGAAACAGGTATTTTCTGAAAAATACAGACTGTTAAAAGACAGAACGTATTTAATATTAGCCCCCATTCATAAAACAGTGACAGGCAAAGAGTTTCTAATTCAAAAAAACAATGACGGTGCTCATTTACCTGTTTCACTAAGTATTACGGAAAGTAAGCGAAAAAAAGTTGATGAAAGCACGACCATTTTAGTAGATAAAAACTTGTTAAATTATCCGCTGCGTGTACGAAAATGGAATCATGGAGACTATCTTTGCCCCACAGGTATGGAAGGAACCAAAAAAGTAAGCCGGTTTTTTAAAGACCGTAAATTATCATTGATAGACAAAGAAAATGTTTGGTTATTAACAGATGCCAATGACACTATTATCTGGATTATAGGGATGCGCCAGGACAGGCGATTCGGTATTTCCGAAAACACGAAAAAAATAGTAAAAATAACAACCGTATCATGAAGAAATTAATAGTACTCCTCATCTCATTTTCTACTGTTGTGCTAAACGCGCAAACGGAAACCAATCCTGTAATCTGGAAGACTAGCATAGAAAAAATCTCTGAGACCGAGTATGATTTAATTTTTAAGGCCACCATTCTAAGCCAATGGCATTTGTATTCCCAATACAACCCGGAAGATGCCTCATTACCGTTAACCATATCTCCTGCTGATGAACATCCCGAATTTACACTCATAGGAAAAGCAAGGGAAAGTAAAACATATAAAGAATACAGTGATACGTGGGAAAAAGAAGAATTGTTTTTTAAAGATACAGCTACCATTATTCAAAGAATACAACTTACAGACCCAGCTATTTCAGTCGTAAAACTCAACATTTCCGGTCAGGTGTGTAAAAAAGTATGTATCCAGGTAAATGAAGATTTTACATTCTCGTTAGATGGAAAAGCAATCCGGGATATACCGGTAAGCATCTCGGAAAAAAGTGCAAAACTATCTAACCAATTGAAACTGGATCTTAAAAACACTCAACTGTTAAAAGAAGAAGCAAATACAACGAGTAAAGATGGATTATTAAACCTATTTGTATTGGGTTTTTTGGGCGGCTTATTAGCCTTACTAACACCTTGTGTGTTTCCAATGATTCCTTTAACAGTATCTTTTTTCACCAAGCAATCCAAAAATAAAGCCAAAGGAATAAGTAATGCGATACTCTACGGATTTTTTATTACTCTTATTTATATTTTATTAAGCCTTCCTTTTCATTTTTTAGAGAACATAGACCCGCAAATTTTAAATACCATTTCTACCAATGTTTGGTTAAATATTTTCTTTTTTGCCATCCTGGTATTTTTTGCTTTCTCTTTCTTTGGCTATTATGAAATTGCCTTGCCCGGTTCCTGGGGAGATAAAATGGACTCTGCTGCCGGTATTGGAGGTATTATTGGCATCTTTTTTATGGCAATAACTTTGGCAATTGTCTCTTTTTCATGTACGGGGCCTATTTTGGGGTCATTGTTGGCAGGTTCGCTAACCTCTGACGGGGGAGCAATGCAACTTTCGGCAGGGATGACAGGTTTTGGTTTGGCACTGGCATTACCTTTTGGGTTATTTGCACTATTCCCCGGTTGGTTACATTCACTGCCAAAATCAGGCGGATGGTTAAACACGATAAAAGTAGTTTTAGGTTTTTTAGAACTGGTTTTTGCGTTTAAGTTTTTGTCTAATGCTGATTTGGTAGTACATTGGGGATTATTAAAACGTGAAGTATTTATCGGGATTTGGATTGTATTATTCATAGGACTAGCACTCTACTTATTTAAAAAAATAACATTTCCACATGATAGCCCCGATAAAAAAGTATCCTTTTCAAGAATATCTTTTGGCCTTTTAGTCATTTCTTTTATAGTGTATTTAATTCCCGGGACTTTTAAGAATCCAGCATGGGAGTTAAACCTCTTAAGCGGGTTTCCGCCTCCGCAGTTTTATAGTATCTATCAGCAAAAAAGTGAATGCCCCCTGGGTCTGAATTGTTATAAAGATTTTGACGAAGGCCTGGCCGAAGCAAAAAGAACTAACAAACCGATACTGTTGGACTTTACAGGTTGGGCCTGTGTAAACTGTAGGAGGATGGAAGAAAATGTCTGGAGCGATCCTGCCATATACAATAGTATAAACAGCGCATATATTTTAATTTCTCTTTATGTGGATGACCGAAAAGAATTACCGAAAAATGAACAATTCGATTTTTTAAGGAATAATGGTACGCTAAAGAAAATAAAAACCATTGGCGATAAATGGGCAACTTTTCAAGCCGTAAACTTTCAAACAGCCTCACAACCTTATTATGTTTTACTGAGTCCGGATCTGGAAATACTGGCACCGCCAAAACAGTATACCAATAAAAATGATTATTATAATTGGTTACAAAAAGGTATACGCAAATAGTTGGAAAACACTCCAATACATCGGAGTAAAAGCTTTGGTAGATCGACTAAAACAACCTTTACATCCGTTTTTAAGACCTGTTTTATGTTTGTTTTTGACCATTAAAAACAGATAAACAAATTTTGAAAGGAGTTACACAAATGAAACTTCTTTTTTCAAATGAGGATGTTTACTCAAAAACAGCCTATTATTATAAATGAGTTCAATACAAAAGAATATTTGTACTACTTTTGAGACAGACTGGCGTTGTCTGCCATTGAAAGAACCAAGACATATTATAATCAAAAATCGTAACTTGCAGAATGGAATTTTGGAATAGAGATACAGAAATAAAATTTTTTAGAGAAGCATTAAAAAAAATTGCTTCTCCAGAACAGTTGTTTTACAATTTACAAGATGGTTATTTTGCTTATGTCCCAAATTGCCGAAGCTGAAAAATTCCTTAACCTTTTAAATGAAACTGTTTGATGAGAAGAAACGGAACAGAGACAAGTTCTTTTGGAGCTAATGGAAGAATTAACCATAATTCTGAAAAGTTTTATGATTCTAAGTTATACAAAGAGTTAGATAACAAAAAAGTCATTGATAAAACCATTAATGAATATTCCAAAGAATTAGAGAACAGGATTATTTTTGGAACAGCAGAAAATATGTCTTCGATTCCAAATAATTCATTGCACTTGATGATTACTTCTCCACCTTACAATGTTTCAAAAGAATATGATGAAGACTTATCATTAAAAGAGTATCTCCAAATGTTAAAGAATGTGTTTGAAGAAACGTACAGAGTTCTGGTAAATGGTGGTCGTGCTTGTGTAAATGTCGCTAATCTTGGAAGGAAGCCTTACATTCCTCTGTCTGATTATATATCAAAAATGATGATTGAAATAGGGTTTAATATGCGTGGTGAGATTATTTGGAACAAGGCAGCAAGTGCAAGTCCTTCAACAGCTTGGGGGAGTTGGATGTCAGCTTCTAATCCTACGTTACGAGATATTCACGAATATATTTTAGTCTTTTCAAAGGGAGATTATAAAAGAGATAGAAAAAAGACAGAAAAAGAGTACAGAGAAAATACTATTGCACGAGATGACTTTATGAAGTGGACAAAATCAATTTGGACATTTAACGCTGAATCTGCAAGACGAATAGGACATCCAGCCCCATTCCCAATAGATTTACCATATAGATTGATTCAATTATATTCATTTACGAACGATATAATATTAGATCCTTTTATGGGAAGTGGAACTACTGCGATAGCAGCATTAAAAAGCAATAGAAAATATGTAGGATTTGACACAAACCAAGAGTATGTACATTTGGCAGAAAAAAGGATTCTACCATATAAGAATATATTACAACTTAAATAAGAAAAGAGAGAAAACGATTCGCCAACAAAGGTAGCTGTTGTTTCGTTTTAGAGGCGTGCTAGAAAACTATCTTGGAAGTTTTTAGGGATCCCTATTTTTAGAATCATAAAAACAAGGACTTCGGCTTTACTTTTCACTTTTTTTGTTTGATATTTTAATAGCTTTTTTAAGTTGTAAGCTATTGCCGCTAAGTGCATACAACAAGCACAAAGTATAAACGATAATGGCTCGTAACCTCGCCACTATGCTTATACAAACCGTTGTGTTTCATACTGAGGAAAAGTTCGTCTTAAAAAAATACTCAAAAAATAAGATTATAATTGTAATGAATTAGTTACATTTGTAATATGAGGGAAATCGATATTACAAAAGAGTGTTTAGAATTTATCGATAACCAAAGTGATAGAATTAGACTCAAGTTTTTTCAATTGATTGAAGTAATAGGAGAGATAAAAGTTATAAATTCAAATTTTCTGAAAAAACTGCAATCGACACAATTTTACGAACTGTGAATAAAAGCAGGGAATGAATATCAGATTGTAATCTTTGCTGTCGACCATCTGAATTTTGCTGAATGTACAAAAGCTGTTTGCTTATGTGGATTTCAGAAAAAGAGAACTAAAGATTATAAAAACGCAATCAAACAAGCAGAAAAAATATTATAAAATTATCTAAAAGAACAGTAGTCATGGGAAATTCAATAAATGTAAAAGAACTAATTTCCAAACGATACGGAAAAGAGGGTTCTAAAGAGCGTGAAGAATTTAGAGAAAATGCGTTTTCCTATTATTTTGGAGAAATCATTAAAAATCGAAGAAAGGAATTACAAATGAGTCAAGAGAATTTGGCAAAAAAAATAGGGAAAAAAAGACCCTATATTTCTCGAATTGAAAACGGAGAAGATATTAGATTGTCGAATTTTACTCTGCTTGCGAATGCTTTGGGGTTATCGATTCAATTAACGGTCGAATAAGAGTACAAAAACACAACAAGGTGTATAAAAAATTGCTACTTTTTTCCGGTTTGGAAAACGACGATAGCTTGGTTGTAATTAATACTATTTTAAATAACAACTCAAAAAAAGTTGATAGTCTTTATTGGCTCGAACCAAAGCAATGATTCAGTGACCAACAGTGTGTATAAAGGCTATGTTGCCCATTTGCAATCAATTTAGAGAAGAGGTACCTTTCATAGGTGGGGATAGGCTGTAGATAAAGCTTAAGTCCAAACATAAAATAAAAGTCAGTGCAAACAGAAGGGTTTGTGAGTAGAAATCTGCTACTACTCATATACGAGACCGATAAATACTATAAGGATGCAAAAAAAGACACATATTTTAGTAATTCGATTATCTGCTATGGGAGATGTTGCCATGACAGTACCTGTGTTAAGAGCACTTGTGAATCAACATCCGAATATAAAAATTACATTTGTTTCCAAGCCTTTTTTAGCTCCCTTGTTTGATACTATTCCAAATGTAACCTTTTATGATGCTGAGGTAAAGAACAGACATAAAGGCATTCTTGGATTATTTAGATTATACAAAGAATTAAAATTGCTTGATATAACATATATTGCTGATTTACACGATGTTTTAAGATCAAAAATTCTAAGAACTTATTTTAAGTTATCAGGATATAAAATAGCCGTTATTAATAAGGGCAGAGCAGAAAAAAAAGCATTAACAAGAACGGTTAATAAAGTTTTTAAACCATTAAAAACATCACATCAACGATATGCAGATGTTTTTGAAAAGTTAGGTTTTAGCGTAGACCTTTCGAATGTGATTCCCATACCAAAGCCCGAGTTATCTCAAAATATTCTCACTATTACCGGTAAGAAAAATAGAAAGTGGATTGGTATTGCTCCTTTTGCTGCTTTTAATAGCAAGAAATATCCTTTAAAATTAATGGAAGACGTTATTTTTTCATTGACATACAAAGAAGTTGATATTTTTCTTTTTGGAGGAGGAGAGAAAGAAATAGCTATTTTAAATGGTTGGGAAAGAAATTATCAAAATACTAAAAATATAGCCGGCACATTATCATTAAGAGATGAGCTTATGCTTATTGCTCATTTGGATATTATGGTTTCTATGGATTCCGGAAATGCACATTTTTCTGCAACGCAGGATGTAAAAACAATCACTATATGGGGTGTTACGCATCCTTTTGCCGGATTTGCTCCCTTTAACCAGCCCAAAGAATATGCTATCCTGCCTGATTTAAAAAAATATCCCAATATTCCGTGTTCTGTTTATGGAAATAAGGTCTGCAAAGGCTATGAAAATGTCATGGAATCTATACAACCTTCAGAAATTGTTTCAAAAATTGAGATGATTTTAAACCATTAAAAAAAGAGTTCCGTTTAATAGAAACTCTTTTCATTTGGTTGATTAACTTTTGATCGTTTTTCCAAAACCAATAAAAAATTAATTTTAAGATGGCAATGTACAAAATTTAATACGAATCATAAAATGGAATAATATCATTTCCAGGGCAAACGCATTAAACTTTTATGAATATATCAGTAAAACTAATTTTTCATTAAAGAATTGACATTTAATAATGGATTTTATTCGTAATTTTTTAAACTTACCTTTAATGATTATTCATTTTTTTGAAAATAATTACAGGTTAACTTGGATCAAAAAATCATAAAGTATTGATTAAAAACATGTTAACTTTAATGCGTTTACCCTGAGTAAATTTATAATTAAAAATCTAACTTAAATTACTGTCCGATTTTTGGGGGAATTATAGAACACGAATGCTCACATTATTTGAACTTATATGAGAAGGAGAGAAATTTGAGGAAGCTAAAGTTTCTATTCAAGGTTCACAGGTGATGAATAAAGGTGTAAGAAATAATGATCGTTTATTATTTTTTGATCAAAAGTTGGCTGATCATCTTTGGGAAAAAATTAAGGAGTTTATTCCAAACAAGATTGGGTTTTACAAAGCCATCGGATTAAATGAAATGTTTCGTGTTTATAAATATTCCAATGGGCAAAGATTTAAGATGCATAGAGATGGAAGCTATGAAAGAAACGAACAAGAATCCAGTTTTTTATCATTCCTTATTTATTTAAATGATGATTTTCAAGGAGGAGAAACTGAGTTTAGAAAAATAACAACAGTTGTCCCGAAAAAAGGAATGGCTTTGGTTTTTATGCATCATTTAAGACATGAAGGTAAAGAAGTTTTATATGGAACCAAATATGTGTACTAAGGACAGATATTATGTATCGATTAAATGCATTATGAGAACACTTGCTATAGGTAATACACGGTGGATTAAAAGCTTTGAAGCAGCTTTTACTAAGGATGGAAATAGCTTCTGATGATCATCTTATCTTCTTAGGCGATTATATAGATGGATGGAGTGAATCAGCCCAAGTAATAGATTTTCTAATAGAGCTTGATAAAACTCATAATTGTATTTTCATCAAAGGGAATCACGATATTTACTGTGAAAATTGGTTACAGAAAAATGAAACTCCAGATACATGGTTATTTCACGGAGGAACTCTCACAATAAAAAGCTATGAGAATCATTCAAAAGAGCAAAAGCAAATGCACCTTGATTTTCTAAAGAAAATGAAGTTGTATCATGTAGATGACAAAAATAGATTGTTCATTCATGCAGGTTTTTACCTCTATGCATGGTCCTTTATAAACTTGGAACTTTCTAACCTGAAACTGTATGAAATAGTTTTTATTATTTGAGACCTTTGCAAAATTGATTTGACAAAAAAGTTCGATGCCCGAAGAACATTTTCAACCGGAATAACCTGTTGGTTTTGAGGATTTAAAATTTTCGAGAAGGAAGAAATTTGAAGCCAAATCAATTTCAATACGGAATATATCACTATTTTGCAAAGGTCTCTATTTATCAAATTCAATGGCCAATAAAGCCATTTTTATTTCCGAATAGGAATAGGTATCACTTATTTTTTCTTTCAATTCAGACAAGCTTTTAACCTCTGCTTTTAAGATTTCTTTTTTTAATTTTTTATATCGCTTTTCCGGAATTAATTCCAATATATTGATGGCACCTATATGAATAAAGGCAGACAAATGGCCTTCAATAGTGCCTGCAACCAAACCTCTTTTTTTAGCAATCTCTTCCACTGAAAAACCTTCCTTAAACAACTCAAAAGAAATCTGTTTGGTTGATTTTTCAACTTCTTTTTTTGGTTCGTTTTTGGGTTGAATATCATTTTCCAAACAATAATTTTCAATGGTTTCTAAAATTTCATCCCCGTATTTTTCAATTCTGATCTTACCCATTCCCTTTATTTTTAAGAGTTGTCTTGATGTTCTTGGCAAAACATCACATAAATCATACAATGTTTGCTGAGTAAAAACCTGAAAATGAGGAATGTTTTCTGCCCGGGCAATGTCATTACGCAACTCGCGTAATTGGATTGCTAAAACAGGTTCTCTTGTAGGCGGCAGCTTTTTCTTTTTAGAAACAGGAATATCTTCTAAAACGGCATCTGCTTTCACTTTTAAATATTCCCCAACATGAAAGCCTTTTGCGAGTTTTTTTAATATGTATAATTTTACGGAAAGCATTTCTTGTAGTATTTCAAACTGCTTTTTGAAATCTTTTTTAACCGCTTTATTATCAGAAGAAAAAGTAATCTCTTCCAATGGTTTTTTAATATATGCTTCTGTCTGACTTGTAAAGTAAATAACTGCTTTTCCGAACCTATCCTGAATTTCAGGACTGTTTTCGGCTAAAATAGCCCCGTCAGATAATTTTTGAAGTTGAATTTTGAAACTGTTAGCAACTTTCATCAAAGCTATAACCCCATTGTCTTTTATAATTAGCAATTGAGCAATAATAGCACCTTGTAAACTGGTTCTGTTTTTGTAAAAAATATCCACTAGACGACTTATTGGGTATAAAAATTTCCGGTAATCAAAAATTTCCGCAATTAAATGGAGTTGATAGCTTTTTTCAGAGCTGTTCAATATAGCTTCATCAGGAATATTTTCAGTCATGCTTTTTGTAAAAGCAGCTACCGTCGTATCATTAATAACGGCTTTGTTATGAATTGGAGTTTTTAGAACAATTCCTTCCAAAGAAGTACACCTGCTTAAGGCAACATATGTTTGCCCGTGAGCAAAAGAAGCTTCTGCGTCTATGATCACCTTTTCAAAGGTCAATCCCTGGCTTTTATGAATGGTAATTGCCCAGGCCAAACGCAGCGGAATTTGAGAAAATGAGCCGGCAATTTCTTCTTTTATTTCTTTTGTTTCATCGTTTATTGAATAGTTGATATGCTCCCAAATTTCATAACCGGTTTCAATCTCGGATTCATCATTCGGGCATCTTACGGTAACACTATCGTTATTTAAAGCGGTAACAACTCCTATTTTTCCATTAAAATATCTTTTTTCGGGAGCACTGTCATTTTTAATAAACATCACTTGTGCTCCTACTTTTAATTCCAAATGCTCACTATTGGGATATGCGTTTTCAGAAAACTTACCGGTAATGGTTGCATTAAAAAAGAAGCTTTTTTTAGCTAACTTTTCCAGTTCAGAGCTGTTTATTAAATCAGCTCTTTTGTTATGTGTCGTCAGGGTTATATACCCTTCATTTTTTAAGGGCTTAAAAGCGGGATTATATCTCTCATTTAATATTTGTATCGATTTTTCACTCAGTATATTATTTCTCACTTCATTTAAAATGGAAATGAACGCTTTGTTCTCTTGCCTGTAGATATGTTTAAATTCTATACTAATTGCTTTGGCTTCCTGAAATGCTTTGCTACTAAAAAAATACATGGTTTCATAATATTGTTTTAGTAAATCCCATTCACTTGTATTCACAACAGGTGCCAATTGTTGTAAGTCTCCAATCATTAAAACTTGCACGCCGCCAAATACCTTATCCCGATCTTTGTATCTGCGTAAAACCTGATCGATTCCGTCTAGCAAATCTGCCCGTACCATACTAATTTCGTCAATAATCACTAAATCCAATGACTTGATAATATCGATCTTTGTTTTGCTGAATTTTCTTTGAGCAGTGGATGAGCTTCGAATTTGATTGGGTAAAACAGGCCCAAAAGGAATTTGGAAAAAAGAATGAATAGTCATCCCTTTGGCATTGATTGCCGCTACCCCTGTCGGAGCTACCACTACCATTCTTTTTAATGACTCATTTTTTATTTTATGAAGGAAGGTTGTTTTTCCTGTCCCGGCCTTTCCCGTAATAAAGAGATTTCTATCTGTTTTTTCAACAAATTGCAGTGCAAGCTCAAGTTCAGGATTTTGATACATTTCAATTTTTTAAGCAAGATACCAAATCAAAAGTAATTTTAGATAACATCCCAAGTATTTATTTTTCAAATAATCTTAGAAATTTCCGGGTTTGAGCATTGAGCATGCCTGAATAAGGTTTTTAATAATTAAGTTTAAACTTAATATAGGTAATCGGCTTTCCTTTTTCCAAGTATTGTTTTTCATAAAAGGTCTGGATATTTGTTACTTCTTCCGGAGAGGAGAAATTTTTATATACATCGTGATTTGCATGCAAAACTTCATGCTTTTCACCGTGTAATAAACCCAAAGTATACCCATGTATAAATTCGCTGTCTGTTTTTAGATTTATAGTTCCGTTTTCATTTAAAATATAATGGTATTTTTTTAGAAATCCGGTATGGGTCATCCTGTGCTTTGTGCGTTTATATTTTATTTGAGGGTCGGGAAAAGTAATCCAGATTTCATCAACTTCGCCTTTTCCAAAAATCAAGTCTATTAATTCTATTTGAGTTCTTACAAAAGCAACATTATGTAGCTTATTTTCCAGAGCAGTTTTTGCTCCTCTCCAAAAACGCGCTCCTTTAATGTCTATGCCGATAAAGTTTTTGCCGGGATTTTTACGGGCCAGTGCAATGGTATACTCTCCTTTACCGCAGCCCAACTCTATAACAATCGGATGTGTATTCTTAAAAAAAGAATGCCATTTGCCTTTATAAGAAAAATGAGTCAGAACCTCTTTTCTCGCAGGTTGAATGACATTGGTAAACGTTTCATTTTCTCTGAAACGTTTTAACTTGTTTTTACTTCCCAAGACGGAATTATTTCGAGAAGTCTTCAGTTCCTTCTTTTATGAAACGTCTGGATTCTTTCATCCAGTAATAAAATAAGGCCAATAATATGAATAAAAATACCCAGTTTACGATATTGTTTACCCACCAACTGAAATCACCCTTGCGAAGGAGATCAAAGGGAATAAAAAGAATTTCAGTAAATAATTCTCCTATCCATTTAAAAATATTGAACGCAATCATATCTTAGCTATATTTACATTGCAAAAATATAAAAACAATTTATGCTGACCAATTTTTTCGGAAAGTCATACTCCATCAATTTCATTGTTCTTTTTGCTTTCATACTGCTATATGCTTTGATATCTTTTCTGGGGTTTCCTTCCGAATCAAAACTTACTCTTGGTTATATAATGGAATGCGCAGGCCTGTTTGGTTTAGTATTGCTTTATTGTTTTATAATCGGGTTTATATTATCTAAAAATAAGCTAGCTATAAACAATTCCTATATATTTTTCGTATTTGTTGCTTTTTTTGGATTTTTCCCGGAAGTTTTCAGAGATCCGGATACCTTACTTTTTAATATACTTTTACTGGTTTTTTTGTATAAAATAGTGAGCTTGAGAAATCCGGCATTCTTTTATAAAAAGCTCTTTGACTGTGGGCTTTGGCTAGCGGTATTATTTATATTCAATACTTTTTCTTTAGCTTTTGGATTCCTCATTTTTTTATTGGTTTATATATCTCAAAAATTAGATTATCGCACGGTATTGATCCCTGTGCTTGGTTTTAGCGCTCCGCTTTTTATCTTATTCGCATATTATTTTTGGGGTGATAAGTTAGAGGATTTCTACTCCTTTTTTAACTGGAATTTCTCATACGATTACGAAATATATTTTTTAGGGCCATATGCAAAACCCATATGGATTGTCAGTTTTTTTTCTGTTATCGCGTTTCTGTTTAAAGCACCCAAAGCATTTTTTGTTAGCGGGAATTACAGAAAATACTGGATTGCTGTTATTTTTACTTTAGTACTTTCAATAGCTTATGTTTTATTAAAAAACCCTAAAAACGGCTCTGAATTATTAATTGTTTTTTTTCCGACTTCTATGATGATTGGTAATTGGATAGGGTCAGTTAGTAATAAAATAATTAAAGAAATAATTCTTTTTCTTTTCCTTTTATTACCAGGATTTTTATTTATTTTTAATATCAAAGGCTAGATAGCATTCACAAAGCACACAGGGAAGTTGTACCGATTTGATGTAATTGTGTTATATTTGCCTCAACGTCACGGTGGACAGTGAAACAGGGTGACGACTCGTATAGTTTCATACGCCAGGGCATTATATGCTAAACCACTATATTTATAAAAATAAGAATACCTTTAAGTGGGTGAGTTTTGTTCACGGTGCGGGAGGAAGCAGTTCCATATGGTTTCGTCAAATACGCTCTTTTAAAAAAGAATTTAATGTATTGATGTTAGATCTTCGAGGCCATGGCAATCATAAAACCGTATCAAACACCTCGAATAATAAATATACTTTTGATGCTATTACTAAAGATATTAGCGATTTGTTGGATTATTTACAGATAAAGAAATCTCATTTTGTTGGAATTTCTTTGGGAACCATTCTGATAAGAAATTTAGCCGGAAAAAGGCCTGATTTGGTCGAAAGTATGGTAATGGGAGGTGCTATTATGAAATTAAATCTGCGTTCTCAAGTTCTGATGCAATTGGGGAATGCCTGTAAATCTGTTGTTCCTTATATGTATCTATATAGGTTTTTTGCGTTTATTATCCTGCCTAAGAAAAATCACAAAGAGTCCAGAGTTATCTTTGTTAACGAAGCTAAAAAATTGCATCGAAAAGAGTTTATCAGATGGTTTACACTGTCTTCGGAAATTAACCCTTTGCTACGCTTTTTCAGACTGAAAGATATCCGGATCCCTACTTTGTATATCATGGGTTCGGAAGATCATTTGTTTTTACCTTCTGTAAAACGAATTGCAAGTATGCATACAAAAGCCACATTGCATATTATTAAAAATTGCGGGCATGTTGTAAATGTTGAAAAACCTGATGAATTTAATACCACAACAATTCATTTTTTAACCCAGATAGTGCATTAGAACTTCGTAATGAAGGTTGAAATCATGATAATACAAAGTTAAAATAATATAACTCCAGTCGTGTACATATTCAGAAATGATATCAGGGCAAACGCATTAAACTTTCATAAGATTTAGCACTTTAATGAGGTAATGATTATCCCGTCCAGCCTTTAATCTTCTACTTTTGACACCAACCTTAGATGCTTTTTCATTTTTAAGAAGATTAAGCGCAATTTTGTTTAGAATAGAAAAGTTTTGCGCAGCATTATCTTTTCTTTTTCTAGAAGCATCTTCTTCGAATGCAACATCTAAGGTCCAATGCAGTTTATTTTCAATACCCCAATGTGAACGTATGGTTTTTTGAAAATCTTTAGGCTTAGCCTTTGTGCTAGATATATAATAGCGTGTAGCTGTTTCTATTGGTTTATCAGAGTTTTTAAATTCACGCTTGCTTTCTATTTTAACCATAGCAGTAAGACTATCCCATTTATTATCCGGTGGAATACATTGAAAGTTTGTCATAACACTGCATTTTCGGGTTTCTATCCTTCCATGGTTTAGTTCTTCACTTATAGAGGTTGCTATATTTTCACCAAATCTAAATTCATCTTCAATATTTTGATATAATTGTGCTTGATTTTGTTTTACAGCTAAAATATAGTCCGCTTGTTTTTCAACAATGGCAGTAGCTATATCTGTCTGACATCCCATAGCATCAATAGTTACAATAGTATCTTTAATAGATAACACTTTTAGTAATTCTGGAATTGCAGTAATTTCATTAGATTTTTCATGGGTCTTTACCTGCCCTAAAACTAAGTTGTTTTCATTTGCCCAAGCGCTTACCATATGTACAGGGGATTTTTTACCAGATGCCTTAGCCCCTCTAATGGTTTTACCATCAATAGCAATTACTTCTTTGGGTTGCAGTTCAGCTAGCGTACTAACCCATTGTATAAAACATGTTTCAAATTCTACACTATCAATATTAGAGAATACACGATTAAAAGTGTCGTGAGAAGGTATGCCATTGGGTAGATCTAAAAAAGAGCGTAAAAAATCTTCTTTTGAATAGGCATAGTCTTCCTTTTCATTCCATGAATCTGCACCACAAATAACTGAAATTATCCCGATAAGAAGGATGCTCTCTAAATCGTAAAGTTGCTTGTGGGTGTGTCTAAAATCAGGAATTTGACCGAATATGGTCTTTAGTTTGTTTGTTGTTTTCAAAACTATTAAATTATTGGTTATCAGTATAATATACAAACAATCAATAACATAAACAACTAATAACTAACTGAATCTCAATTAATTAAGAACATTACATATCAATAGGGTTTTTAAAAAGTTTAATGCGTTTGCCCTGCCCCCCGGACCCCCCTCTTTCAACATCATTATCTCATTTAAGTTTTAATAAAATCTGTCCTATCAATGGGGGGAATTATATCCAATTCTTTAAATATTTTGTTTGGTAACTTGTTACGTTCATTGTCAACAAGGAGTTTTTTAGTACTTTAAAATTCTAAATTCTTGCTTTTGATTATGAACTCGTTTAGATTTTTTGGGTTTAAGCAAAAGAAATTTTTATAAATTTAAGGTCAATAATAACTTAAAAATGCGCTATTTTTTATATACTAGATCTTTATTAATCAACTAAATTTATATTATGAGTTTATTTTATGCGTTACTTGTCGGAGCTTTAGCCGGGTTCATTGCAGGAAGGTTAATGAAAGGTGGCGGTTTTGGGATATTAATGAATATTGTCCTAGGTATTGTAGGCGGAATTGTCGGGAATTGGCTTTTTGGATTGGCAGGGGTCTATATCGGAAGCGGGTTTATCAGTGATTTGGTTACCGGTGTTATTGGTGCTGCAGTGGTATTGTTTGTTGCCGGGCTTGTCAAAAAGAAATAGCTTATAACAAAGGGAACTGTTCGGCATCTTTTTTTTGTGTTTGGAAACCGTTACTTTTGATAAAACTTTGAATCTAATGAAATACAGTCGTATCAACACGGAGCTTTTTATTAAAAATCGCAGGAACTTTACCGGTAAAATGAAACCCGGGAGTTTGGCTGTTTTTAATTCTAACGATATCTATCCTATTAGTGCCGACAGTACGATGCCTTTTGAACAGCATCGTGATATTTTTTATTTAAGTGGTGTTGATCAGGAAGAAAGCATATTGGTATTATTTCCTGATTGCCCAAAAGAGAAACATCGTGAAATTTTGTTCTTAAAAGAAACAAATGAACACATTGCTGTTTGGGGGGGTGAAAAACTGACAAAAGAAAGTGCTTTACAAACTTCCGGGATTAAAACGGTGTATTGGCTGCAAGACTTAGAAAAAATTTTGTTTGAGTTGATGACCCAATGTGATACGGTTTATATCAATACGAACGAACATTACAGAGCCAATGTTGAAACGGAAACCAGAGAAGCTCGTTTTGTAAAATGGTTAAGAGATAAGTATCCGGCACATTCAGCAGCAAAAAGCAATCCCATTTTACAAGCCCTTCGCTCTGTAAAAGATCCAATTGAGTTAGATTTGATTCAGCAAGCTTGTGATATTACCGAGAAAGGATTTCGCAGAGTGCTGAACTTTGTAAAACCTAAGATTTGGGAATATGAAATTGAGGCGGAATTCATTCACGAATTTATCAGAAACCGATCCAAAGGCTTTGCCTATACACCTATTATTGCCGGTGGTAACAATGCCAATGTTTTACATTATATAGAAAACAATCAACAATGCAAAGCAGGCGATCTGTTGCTTTTGGATGTGGGTGCGGAATATGCTAATTATGCTTCCGATATGACCCGAACGATTCCTGTCTCCGGTCGATTTTCCGATCGACAAAAAGCAGTGTATAATGCCGTAAACAGGGTTAAAAAGGAAGCTACAAAATTATTGGTTCCCGGGGGTGATTGGACTGAATATCACATAGAAGTAGGAAAATTAATGACTTCCGAATTATTGGGTTTGGGCTTGTTGGACAAAGTGGATGTTCAAAATGAGGATAAAGATTGGCCTGCATATAAAAAATATTTTATGCACGGAACCAGTCATCATATAGGTTTGGATACGCATGATTACGGGCTACTTCACAAGCCCATGCAAGCGAATATGGTATTTACGGTAGAACCGGGTATTTACATTCCCGATGAAGGATTTGGGATTCGTTTGGAAGATGGTGTAGTCATCCGGGAAAATGGCGATCCTTTTAATTTGATGCGTAATATTCCTATTGAAGCTGAAGAAATTGAGGAATTGAGGAATTAAAACAAATATTTTTTTTGTTTGATCATTCCTGTGTTTCTTGTAATGTTATCTCAGTTGCTTTATATGATTCGCCGTCGGCAATGTCGTCAATAAAAGCAATAATTTCTTTGGAAGAAATGGTATTAGCATCAAACGCAACGTTAGCAATACTGTCTTTAAAAATAACCTCAGCTGTTTTTACACCTCCTTTTTTGGAAAGTTTTGATTGAATTAATTTTGCACATCCGATTTCACAGGTCATTCCGGAAATATGAAGTGCTACTTTTTGAGGGCTTTCTTTTTTACATGCCAGTACTAAAAAAAGGCCCAATACAAGAAGTGTGCTAATTTTTCGAAGTTTCATGATTGTTTTTTATTATGAATCCATTGTACAAATTTATACATAATGAATTGTTTATTAATAGAATTATTAGAATTTTGTACGGATTTTAACAAAGCAAACCATGAAAACCTTACAGCAAAAATGGCTTTACCTGATTATTCTTTCTGTGATATGGGGTAGTTCGTTTATTCTGATAAAAAAAGGGTTAATCGGCTTAACTCCCTTACAACTTGGGGCTTTGCGAATACTTATTACTGCTGCTTTTCTATTACTAATAGGGTTTAAAAGTTTGCGGAAAATCCAAAAATTTCACTGGAAATACATTGCATACACAGCAGCACTTGGAACATTTTTCCCTTCTTTTTTATTTGCTTTTGCCATTACCGGAATAGATAGCTCCATAACTTCCATATTAAATTCACTAACACCTTTTCATACCTATATTTTTGGTACATTAGTGTTTGGTTTTACATTTAAGAAAAAACAGTTAATTGGAATTTTAGTAGGATTGATAGGTACTCTGATTTTGGTTTTAAAAGGAGTGGAAACCAATCCGGATCAAAACTACTGGTATGCTCTATTGGTTATTGTTTCTTCAGTCGGGTATGCATTCAATGTAAACATTGTAAAAAAATATTTATCTGATCTTAGTGCCTTAGCCATTACAACAGGAAATTTTTTATTATTGATTATCCCTTCGGGGTTTGTATTACTTTTTAGTGGGTTTTTCACTACGTTTCAATTCAACCCGGAAACGAGTTTGGCTTTTGGTTATATTATTATACTGTCTATTGTCGGTACCGGTATGGCAAAAGTAATGTTTAACCGATTGGTACAAATAGCTTCACCTGTTTTTTCAGCTTCGGTAACGTATTTAATTCCCTTAGTAGCAGTTATGTGGGGTATGATTGATGAAGAAAAACTACATATTGTACAACTGTTGGGAGCCGCCATTATTTTGTTTGGGGTGTATCTGGTAAATAAAACAAAATAGTTTTTTATCCAATCAAAAAGAGAAACATCAAAACGTGAATTTTAATCCTGTTCTCTATCTTTTATAAATTTCACTTCCATTAAAAACGGTTAAAACCACTTTTGTTTGATTTAGTTCTGTTGGAGGTATGGTAAAAATGTCTCGATCTAATACTACAAAATCGACCAATTTTCCTACTTCGATAGAGCCCACTTCATTTTCTTGCCTCATTACATAAGCACCATTAATTGTATAGGCTTTAATTGCTGTTTCTAAAGAAATATTTTGTGGTGCTCTGGTTACTGCGTTTTGGATTCCCACAAAAGGGTTTAATGAACTTACATTCCAATCACTACTCAATGTTAGTCGAGCGTTTGCCTCTGTTAATGATTTTAGCGGAATTAAGTTATTTGACAGTGTACTTCCTATTAAAGAGATATTATCACTCCAAAAATGAGGTTGTGTAAATTCTCCTACAACTTGTGCATCTGCCGTAACATTTAGTTGAGCAAACCTGTTTAGATCAGCAGTATCAATAATTTCTACATGTGTTAGCCGGTGCCTTCCATCAGATGTTCCGGCTTTGTTGAATTGCATTTAAGGCTTCATGAACTCCTCTGTTTCCAATGGCATGTATATGGAAATCAAAACCTATTGATTCTAATTCCCAGATATACATCGTCAGCCTATTTTGAGTAAAATAATTTAGCCCATTATTTGTAGGTTGCTCAAAATAATCAATCAGGTATTGAGAGTGTAATGCTGCCGTTGTATGATGGGTAATTCCATCAACATACAGTTTAATTTGATTAATTTTTAATAAGTTGTTGTCATTATTGCTATATAATGTTTTTAAAGCGGTTATTTGAGAAGCATCATTTTCAGCAGGGTATGCCCAGAGTCCCAAATTAAATCTAGCAGTTAATTTTCCATTTTTTTCTAGATTTTTCCACACTTGGTGTTGATTTCTTTTCCAATATGTTCTGGCATCGGAAACTGATGTAATTCCGTATTTGGCCAGCTCAGGTAATACATACTGCACCATTCCGTTATATTCTCCGTTTGGATTATTTAAAGCGGTTACTGCCTGCTGAAAAACGATATCTCCAGCATTGTCAATTAAAACCCCATTTAAAACGCCATCATCTTTCATGATAATTCCTCCTTGGGGATTTGGGGTTGCTACAGTAATTCCAGCCATTTCCAATGCTTTGGAGTTTACCCACATAGAATGGGATGTTTGTTCCATGATTATGACTGGTCTGTCTGAAACTGCCTCGTCAATGATTTCTATCGGGCTTCTGCTTGCATTAAAAAGGGTATTAATAGAATGCCCAAAACCAATCAGCCAGGCAACATCCGGATTAGCCGCAGAAGCATTTGAAATTTTCGTCTTGAAATTTTCAGCATCTGTCTCTGCTTCATCTAACACAAAGGTAGTGGTTGTAGCTCCTACTTCCATAGGGTGCATGTGTACGTCATGAAATCCTGGTAAGACTATTTTTCCCTGTAAATTTATTTTTAGCACTCCCTCTTCTGCAAATGATGATGCTTCTGCATCTGTTCCTACAAAAAGAATTTTATTCCCATCAATAACCAATGCTTCTGCCCAAGGATTAGCATCATTAACAGTGAATATCTTACCATTAAAATATAATTTTTGAGTGCCGGATACGGATTCAATTGTTTCCCGCATTTTTTTATTCATACAGGAATGAGTACTGAAAACAGTAGCAAAAACTAATGGTAACCATTTCATTTTTTGAAGCCATTTTAAGCCATAATAGATTTTCTGATGCAGAGTTTGAGGTTCAATATAAAAAATTAAAAAACTATTCATATTTTTTGATTCAATAATTTAATACATTGAACTCATTTTCAACCAAATTCAAACAAGCAGTATAAATTTACTTTTCAGGCAATTTCTTTAATAACGATAAGCATATTTATTTTTACTCTTCATTATCTATTACCCCTTTGATTTTTTCTTCTAACTCTTCCATCAATTCCGGGTTGTCTTTAATTAACGCTTTTACGGCATCCCTTCCCTGACCTAATTTGGTATCTGCATAACTAAACCAGGAGCCACTTTTTTTAATGATTCCCAAATCCACTCCAATATCCAGAACCTCTCCCACTTTTGAGACCCCTTCTCCGTACATGATATCAAATTCTGCGGTTTGAAAAGGTGGAGCCACTTTGTTTTTCACCACTTTTACTTTGGTTTGGTTTCCAATGACACGATCTCCTTCCTTGATCTGGGTTCTTTTACGAATGTCTAAACGAACCGAAGCATAAAATTTTAAAGCATTCCCTCCGGTTGTGGTTTCCGGGTTTCCGAACATTACCCCGATTTTTTCACGTAACTGATTGATGAAAATAACCGTACAATTTGTTTTGCTAATGGTTCCTGTTAATTTTCGAAGTGCTTGAGACATCAAGCGGGCATGTAATCCCATTTTTGAATCTCCCATTTCTCCTTCAATCTCAGATTTAGGCGTTAATGCCGCAACCGAATCGATGACTACAATGTCAATAGCCCCCGAACGAATTAAATTATCCGTAATTTCCAGTGCCTGTTCTCCGTGATCCGGTTGAGAAATGATTAAATTATCCATATCAACACCGAGATTTTCAGCATAAAAACGATCAAACGCATGTTCTGCATCTACAAAAGCAGCAATGCCTCCTGCTTTTTGAGCTTCGGCAATGGCATGTAATGTTATAGTGGTTTTGCCGGAAGATTCCGGCCCGTAAATTTCAATGATTCTCCCTCTTGGATATCCTCCAACTCCCAGTGCCAGATCCAATCCTAAAGACCCGGAGGAAATGGCTTCAACATCTTCCACAATAGTATCGCCCATTTTCATGACGGCACCTTTTCCATAGGTTTTATCTAATTTATCTAATGTTAATTGAAGTGCTTTTAATTTGGCTTGTTTTTCTTTATCTGCTGACATATTTTCTAATGAATTATTTCGAATTAAAATTTAAAGGCAAGGTACAAAAAACTATGACACCTATCTTTGAATACTAAGAAGTTCTCAACATTTTAATATGAGGAATTCCGTCTTCTAAATACTTATTTCCCTGCACAACAAACCCAAAAGAATTATAAAATTTAGTGAGGTATGTTTGTGCAGAAATAAGAATGGTTTTTTCTTTAAAACTCTTTTCAATATAGGCTATTGAAGCTGCTATTAATTGATGGCCGTATGCCTGCTTTCTGTGCTCTTTTTTTACTAAAATTCTGCCGATACTCGGGAAATCAAAATAATCTCCGGCATCAAAAATTCGTGCATATGTAATTATTTCCTCTTCCTTAATACCAAACATATGAAAAGCTATGGAGTCTTTATTATCAATATCCTGGTAAATACAATTTTGTTCTACTACAAAAACTTCCGAACGCAGTCGGAGGATACGGTATAGTTCTTCAATGGTTAATTTGCTAAATTTTTTTACAATAAATTCCATAAATTTAACAAGCAGAAATTTTATTCACTCTTTTCTGATGCCGCCCTCCTTCAAATTCGGTAGTTAAGAATGTTTCTACTATTGCTAAAGCTTGAGGAATGGCAGTATACCTTGCAGGAATACAAAGAATATTAGCATTGTTATGTTGTCTAGCAAGTTCTGCTATTTCTTTTGTCCAACACAAACCTGCTCTAATTTTCCAGTATTTATTAGCGGTCATTGCAACACCATTGGCACTACCGCAAATTAAAATTCCAATGGCTGCTTTTTTTGCTATGACATCTTTAGCTACCGGGTGTACAAAATCCGGATAATCTACACTTTCATCAGTGTCAGTGCCATAATTTTTTACCACAATTCCTTTGGATTCCAGTAATGTAACAATAGAAAATTTATACGCTGTTCCTGCATGATCGTTTCCAATGGCAACTGTCATAATGAATTTGTTTTAATTGTGTTGTATCACAAAAATACATGTTTTATTAATATTTTCCTGTTTTGTCGGTACTTACAGTTTGTTTAATTAGTTAACCCTTAAAAATAGGCTATTTGTTGGTTAGGTTTTATTATTAGAGTCCGATTTTTCTCTAACAAATTTTTGCACAGGTAACCAAAGGTATTAAGAATAATCCAAAGAACATCTTCTTTGAGTTTTCTCATTAATTTTTTGAAGTTGAACCCAGCGGCGGCCATCATAAAGTTGATACTATCTCCCATCTGACCTTTTAGGAAGTTGTTTGCTACCCTATGGTCTTGTTTAAGATGGGATATTGTTCATTCTTGCCCAATACGCTGACGAAAGTGAACTAGATCGCTGGCAGCGAAAGGTTGGCCACAACGTTGAACGGTAGCACCACCTAAATACTGAAAATAAGCGTTCACCTCCCAGTGTTCTTCTACCATGTGGAAAACTCAATTTGTTTAACCTATGTTTAGCCCAAACAAAAAAAGCCGAGATAAAAATCTCGACTTTCGTACCGAAGGCGGGACTTGAACCCGCACGAACCTTACAGTTCAAGGGATTTTAAGTCCCTCGTGTCTACCAATTCCACCACTTCGGCATTACATATTTTCACTAACTAAAACAGAGCGAAAGACGGGATTTGAACCCGCGACCCTCACCTTGGCAAGGTGATGCTCTACCCCTGAGCTACTTTCGCAACTATTTTATTATATTTTTCACAAAATAATATTCTTGTTCTTCGATCTTAACACCAAAAATGCCTCAATAAGCATTTCATAAATAGGGCAGCAAATATAATAAGAAAACTATTGAAAAAAAATTTTCATTAAAAAACTTCTCTCTTACTAAAAGCTCTTTTTTATACGCTAAAAAATACGGTAAAGTTTTTTTAGCGTATAAAAAAGAGCGGCTTGTATAAATACCTCTATTCTATCTCAGTAATTTCAATACGCCTGTTTCTGGATCGTCCTTCTTTAGTCAAATTTGTATCTATTGGTTTAGATTCTCCCATGCCTAGAATAGATATATTTTCTTGGGGAATACCATTATCTACTAAGTAGTTTCGTACTGCACTCGCTCTGCTTTTTGATAAAACTCTATTAGCGTTATATTCTCCTACACTATCTGTATGCCCCTCTATTCTAAATTTTGCATTTGGATTTTCTTTCATAACTTCAACAATCGATTGTAAAATTGAATATGTATCTTGTGTGAAATTATAATTCCCCGAATTAAATTTGACTTTTCTTGATAGTGCAGTAAGTGTTTCACTGGTTTCCTTGCTCAGTTTTTTTGAGTGTCCGTTATTATCAGTCTCTTCGGCAGTATCCGATACACTGTTTCCGTCGCTAGGAAGCGGACAACCATTATTATTTGGCGATCCTACTACGTCCGGACAGTTATCCCCTCTATCCAATACGCCATCTCCATCACTATCAGATAAAGGGCAACCATTATTATTAGGAGATCCGGCTATTTTCGGACAATTATCTCCACTATCTATTACACCGTCTTTATCGGTGTCTTGTACTATTGCTGTTTGTTCCGATGTATTTTTATCATTGCTGTTTGTGCTTCCGTCATCGGGACATCCGTTTGAATTTCTTGTGCCCGGAATACTAGGACAATCATCATTATAATCATAAATACCGTCATTGTCTTTATCTTCATTCTGAAATCTGAATATTAACCCTGATGAATACTGAATATGATTGGTATCAAATCTTTCCGAAGAATTGAAGGCCCATTTCGCCAAAGCATCAAAATTTAAACCTACCCCTTTCGAAAACCAAATATTGACACCAGGGCCTACATTTGCAGAAGTTGCTCCCTTGTCAATTTTAAAATACCCAATCCCCCCGTTAAGATATACCTCTAACCAATCTGCCCCCCAAAACAGATTAAAAGCTTCATCAAAATAAAATTGAAAATTACCATCAAGAGCAAAATAATTTTGATCTTCATTCACAACACTTCCATCTAAAATTCTACCACCAGCTTTCCATTTATTTAAACTCCCCCCTATCTCAAAGCTAAGTAATTTACTAAATCGATACCCTAAGTTTAATCTTGCGGGGAACCCTCCGAAAGCAAAATTCTGTGTATTAAAATTCGCTGCACCCCCACTATTATCTACAAAATTAACACCTGCTTTAACTGTCCACCTGTTAACAGAGCTAGAAGTCTTTTGGTTATCAGTCATACCCTTGTTATTTTGACCCTCTGTGATCAATATTGACACAAAAAATGCCAAAAAAAGAAGTAATTGTTTTTTCATTATATTATTATTTTATTAAACAACAAATGTAGAATATTTTCTTAAAAAAGACTTATGAATAAGCTTAAAAAACAATGATTTAGCTAAAAATCACAATATTTTTTATTTGTAGTAAGACTTTTTACAGTGAGGGGTTTTAAACTTTTGATTTAACTATTTGATATATCAAATAGTTGTAAAATATCAAAATTTAGATAACTTACTGACATACAGTTGTTTACTTGAAAGTTTAAATCACTTCAGTGACAAAGACAAAATGAGGAAATCATACTTAAAGCAAATATTTATTTAGTTTGATTAGCAATGATGTAAACTTTCATATTCACTAAAATTAAAATGAGTTCTCTTTTGAGTTAATTATAGAGTCATATTAAGATAATGTAAGTTTTATAAAAGGTTATATTTCAAATTGAATTAACAAAACTTGCTATAAGCTGAAATTAAATTTTCAGCAATCATTTGAGCAGATCTCCCTTCAATATGATGACGCTCTAGCATGTGTACCAACTCGCCATCTTTAAATAATGCCACTGCCGGTGATGATGGGGGGAAAGGAATCATATATTCTCTTGCTTTTTGAGTAGCCTCTTTATCAACACCTGCAAAAACAGTTGCTAAATGATCAGGTTTTTTATCAAATTGTAAAGAGGCTAAAGTTCCCGGCCTGGCTGTTCCGGCAGCACACCCGCAAACAGAATTTACTATTACTAAAGTAGTTCCTTTTTTTGCAAACGTATTTTCAACATCTTTTACTGTAGACAAAGTAGAAAAGCCATTATTAGTCAGCTCTTCGCGCATCGGTTTTACTAATTCTTCCGGATACATAATTTTTTAAAAATTTTAGATTACAAAGATACGGATTATAATATTCATTTTAACTTTTGTTTTTTTCAAAAAAATACAGTTGAAAAGATAGAAAGTTGAAAAGTGTAAAAACTTATATGAAGTTAGTTAGAACTTTTTAAACAGACTTTGAAAGAGTAAATTGACTAAGTCTGAAATAGGTTATTTTTAATGTACGTATGTAGGTTTAATAAAACAAAAACCACACACGCAGGAATTACCCAGCCTAAACTTTGAGATGATAAAGGAATTATTTCCCGGATTAAATTTAAATTTTCTTTTGGGACAAAAAACCCGAGAAAATCGGGAATGCTAAACAAAAAAGTAGTAATGATAACCCCTCTAAAAATAAAAGGGGATGTCATATAATCGGGAAGAATATTCAACAAAATTAATACAATAGTAACAGGATACATAAACATAAGAACAGGCAGAGCAATATCAATAATATAATGAACACTAAACTGGCCAATAACGACTCCTAACACGCAGCTAATAAAAGTTGTGATGACATATACTTTTTGCGAATTTTTAAAAATACTTTTTATATAATCTGCAGCTCCCGTGATAATTCCAACCCCGGTTGTAAAACAAGCTAAAGATACTAATAAGCTCAAAAAAGCAGTGCTGGCAATCCCTAGAGTCTGTGTGCTTATGCCTTTCAAAACCTCGGTTCTTGTTACATTTTCTTCAAACGAACTGTTAAATAGTGCTCCACTCAAAATCAATCCGTATAGACAAGTAGCAATCCTGCGCCGGCTATGAATCCTGATTTGGTAATTAATTCTTTTTTAGCTTCATAGGAATAGTACCCTCTTAAATTGAGCGAAATAATAACCACTGCACCTACCACAACACCACCAATTGCATCAAAAGTCTGATAGCCTTCTAATATACCGCTTACAAAAGGAACTTCATAAGTGTTCAAAACCATAGTGTCTGTAGGATTGGTGATCGCTATAAAAATAATTGTCAAAAGAATACATACAATAACAGGTGTTAAATACTTCCCTACCAGGCTTAAAATTTTTGACCGATTGAGCACAAAAATGAATGTAAGGAAAAAATAAATACTACTGGTAAGCCATGAATTGGTTCCAAAAAAAGGCTGAATAGCCATTTCATGTGTAACAGCAGCTGTCCTTGGTGCAGGTAATGTGATAGAAATCAAATAGATAAGTATACAATAGAGGGTGCTAAACCAGGGAGATACCTTCTTTCCAAGATCGTATAAAGTTCCCTGTACTTTGGCATGCGCCAGAATACCCAAGACTGGAATTACAACTGCAGTGATGGCAAAACCCAATACTACCCACCACCATCTATCCCCGGAACGAACTCCTAAAAAGGAAGGAAGAATCAAGTTTCCTGCCCCAAAAAAAAGTGAAAAGACAGCAAAGCCACTCACCCATATTTCTTTCGTCCTACTCATTTTATATTACTATATGGTACTCTCATTTAAACTTTTTCAATTTGTTAAAAAGATTGCTGTTTTCCATTCTGTTTTTGTCTTCTCTCCTTTTCGTCGCCCTGTCTATCCAAATCAAAAAAAGCTTTTAACAGGACTAGGAATCGCTAACTTTCGTTTACATCAAAAAGTATAAACAATTACAAGGCTGTTATACAGTACAAAAAAAGTAAAATTTGAAAATAAAAGTATTATTTTAACCTTTATTTTTTGATGATCTGTTATCACATCTAGCTGTGTTTTTTGAATGAACTCATTTAAACTTTTTCAATTTGCTAAAAAATTGCTGTTTTTAGCTGTGTTTTTATCTTTTTTTCCTTCCGTAGCGCTGCCTATGCAACTCAAAAAACCCTTCAACAGCCCTAAAAACTTCTAATGTTCGCTTACATCCAAAAAGTTTAAATGAGTTCAAATGAATAGTAAAAGATATAAGGACATAAAAAATGTTCTAGTAATTTTTTAGGTATTGACCCTATAGCTATTTAACTTGAGACTTTGCAACTTTAAACTGCATAACATAATCAAAATAGTATATTTGAAGTTCGTAATAAAAATGATATGAGTAATTTTTCAAAGTGGTTAGGAGTTGGAATCGGTTTTACTTTTGGAGGTCCTATAGGAGCTGTTATTGGATTTGTGACAGGAAGTGTTATAGATGCATATACAAAGGAAGATTTTGACAGGGACAGAAAACTTTTTGAAGGGGAATACAGAAACAGACCTCTTCAAACACAGTCGGGAGATTTTGAAATTAGTTTGCTGGTTTTGGCAGCTATTGTGATTAAATCCGATGGGAAAATTGACCAACGAGAACTCAATTTTGTCCGTTCGCAGTTTGTTGGCATGTACGGAAAAGAAAGAGCCAATAATACTTTTAAATTGTTTAAAGGAATTATAAAAAAACAAATTTCGGCACGGCAGGTTTGCATACAAATTCGTCAACACATGCCACACGCTTCCCGATTGCAGTTGATTCATTTTCTATTCGGAATTGCCAAAGCAGATGAACACGTATCTAAAACCGAGATAGAAGAAATTAGAAAAATTGCCGGATACCTTTATATTAACCAGTCTGATTTTGAGTCTATAAAAGCGATGTTTTATAGTGCTGCAAACAATGCGTATAAAATTTTGGAAATTACCAAATCTGTTTCTGATGAGGAGGTAAAAAAAGCTTATAGAAAAATGGCAAAAAAATATCATCCGGACAAATTGCGAGGATTGGGAGATGAACATTTAAAAGGAGCAGAGGAGAAGTTTCAAAACATTCAGGCTGCTTATGAAAAGATAAAAAAACAGAGAGGGTTTTCCTAACCTTAAAATAGTATTTTTTACCTTCAACTTTTCGTGCAAATTAAGAGAAATTCTGTATTTTCGCATCCTCATTTGAAATGGTGATTTATGAGTGCAAAATTCCCTGAATATAAAGGACTTGACTTACCGGATATAGCCCAAAAAATACTTCAATATTGGGAAAAGCATGCTATTTTTGAAAAAAGTATTTCTACAAGAGAGGGGCAGCCTCCATATGTGTTTTTTGAAGGGCCACCTTCAGCAAATGGACTACCGGGAGTTCACCATGTATTGGCAAGAGCTATTAAAGATATTTTTCCTCGCTATAAAACCATGAAAGGATTTCAGGTAAAGCGAAAAGCAGGTTGGGACACACACGGGCTACCTATTGAGTTGGGTGTTGAAAAAGAATTGGGAATCACAAAAGAAGATATCGGGGAAACCATTTCCGTAGAAACATACAATACTGCTTGTAGAAAAGCGGTGATGCGTTATACAGATATCTGGCACGATTTAACCAAAAAAATGGGCTATTGGGTAAATATGGATGAACCCTACATTACCTATGAGTCCAAATATATGGAAAGTGTTTGGTGGCTGTTAAAACAAATTTATGATAAAAATTTGCTGTACAAAGGATATACAATTCAGCCCTATTCACCAAAAGCAGGAACAGGATTGAGTTCTCATGAATTAAATCAGCCCGGGACCTATCAGGAAGTTACAGATACAACGGTTGTTGCACAGTTTAAAGCAGTAGAAAACACATTGCCGGAGTTTTTAAAAAAATATGATCATTTGCATTTTTTGGCGTGGACGACAACTCCCTGGACACTTCCGAGCAACACAGCACTGACAGTCGGGTCAAAGATTGATTATGTGGTAGTCGCTACGTATAATCAATATACCTTCGAACCGATTCATGTAATTCTTGCTAAAAATCTGATCAGAAAACAGTTCACCGGAAAATACTTCCAAACAGAAGATGTTGAAGATCTTAAATCTTTTTCAAAAGAGAACAAAAAGATTCCTTTTTTAGTTACAACAGCATGTAAAGGAAAAGATTTACTGGGAATCCGATACGAGCAATTGCTAGATTATGTATTGCCCAATGACCATCCTGAAAACGCTTTTAGAGTGATTGTAGGAGATTTTGTAACTACGGAAGACGGAACAGGAATTGTGCATACTGCCCCTACTTTTGGAGCAGATGATGCATTGGTAGCTAAACAGGCAGTACCGGAAATTCCTCCTATGCTGGTAAAAGATAAACACGAAAATTTAGTGCCTTTGGTAGATCTACAAGGACGTTTTAGACCGGAGGTTGGCGAGTTTGCAGGAAAATATGTAAAAAATGAATATTATGCAGACGGAGAGGCCCCGGAAAAATCATTGGATGTTGAACTTGCCATCAAGCTAAAAACAGAAAACAAAGCTTTTAAGGTTGAGAAATACAAACACAGTTATCCCAATTGCTGGAGAACCGATAAACCCATTCTCTATTATCCTTTAGATTCTTGGTTTATCAAAATAACAGCAGTGAAAGATCAAATGCATGAACTGAATAAAACCATCAATTGGAAACCCAAATCAACCGGGGAAGGGCGTTTCGGAAACTGGCTGGCAAATGCAAATGACTGGAATTTATCGCGCTCTCGTTATTGGGGCATTCCATTACCTATCTGGAGAACCGAAGATAAGAAAGAAGAAATTTGCATTGGTTCTGTTGCCGAATTAAAAGCAGAAATACAAAAATCCATTGATGCCGGAATGATGACTGAAGCTATTTTTGCTGATTTTGAAGCAGGGAATATGTCAGATGAAAATTATGCAAAAATTGATTTACATAAAAATATTGTCGATCAGGTTGTACTGGTTTCTCCTTCGGGAAGACCCATGAAACGCGAAGGTGATTTGATAGATGTCTGGTTTGATTCCGGTTCTATGCCCTATGCACAGTGGCACTATCCGTTTGAAAATAAAGAGCTAATTGATGAAAACAAATCCTTCCCGGCCGATTTTATAGCAGAAGGAGTCGATCAGACCAGGGGCTGGTTCTATACGTTGCATGCTATCGGAACCATTGTGTTTGATTCCGTAGCGTATAAAAATGTAGTATCCAATGGTCTGGTTTTAGATAAAAACGGACAAAAAATGTCCAAACGTCTAGGAAATGTCGTAGATCCTTTTGAGACCTTGGATACTTTTGGAGCAGACGCTACACGTTGGTATATGATTATCAACGCCAATCCATGGGATAATTTAAAATTTGACGTGAATGGAATTGATGAGGTAAAACGCAAATTTTTTGGAACTTTATACAATACGTATGCTTTCTTTGCACTCTATGCAAATTTAGATAGGTTCTTATACAAAGAAGCAGAAATTCCACTAGAAGAAAGGCAGGAGTTAGATCGTTGGATACTTTCCGAGTTACATAAATTAATTCGAAAAGTAGACCGTTTTTATGCATCGTATGAACCAACGAAAGCTGCAAGAGCTATTTCTGATTTTACACAAGATGACTTAAGTAACTGGTACGTTCGTTTAAGTAGAAGGCGTTTTTGGAAAGGAGATTATCAGCAAGATAAAATAGCAGCGTATCAAACATTATATACGTGCATGGCTACCATTGCAAAACTTGCGGCTCCTATTGCGCCTTTCTTTATGGATAGATTGTACCTAGATTTGGCAATGGTTACTAAAAAAGAAACTCTTGAAAGTGTACATTTATCACAATTCCCTGAATACAACGATTTTTTTACAGACGAGAACCTCGAACGTAAAATGAAAAATGCACAAACCATTTCTTCTTTAGTATTATCATTAAGAGCTAAGGAAAAAATAAAAGTGCGTCAACCTCTTCAAAAAATTATGATTCCTGTTGAAGATGAGGAGCAAAAAACAGCAATTTTAGCCGTTTCCGATTTAATAAAACATGAAGTGAATATTAAAGAAATAGAGCTATTGGAAGATGCCTCAACGATTTTGGTAAAACAGATAAAACCTAATTTTAAAATTTTAGGCCCGAAATATGGTAAAGAAATGGGGTTGATTTCCAAAGCCATTCAAAATTTTTCTAAAAACGATATCATTACATTTGAAAGAGAAGGTGAAATTTTTATTGAAGTTAATGAAAAAAGCATTAAATTAGAAAGCTCGGACGTGGACATTTCATCTAAAGATATTGAAGGTTGGTTAGTAGCTAGTCAAAACAATATAACAGTAGCTTTAGATGTTACCATTTCTGAGAATTTAAGAAAAGAGGGGATTTCAAGAGAATTGGTAAATAGAATCCAGAATACCCGAAAAGATAGTGGTTTTGAAGTTACCGATAGAATTAAACTAACGGTCTTAAGAGATAAAGATTTAGAGCAATCTATTCTTGAAAATAAAGCATATGTAATGAATGAGACATTAACCGATAAACTGATTTTTGCAGATGAGTTAAACGGCGGAACAGCAATAACATTCGATGCGATTAAAAGTAAAATACTAATACAAAAAATGTAAGATTATGCCAGATACACAAGTAAAATATTCTGATGAAGACTTACAGGAATTCAAAGAAATTATATTAAAAAAAATCAAAAAAGCGGAGGAGGATTTAGCATTGTTAGAAAGCTCATATAAAAACGGATTAAATAATGGTACGGATGATACTTCGCCTCAATTTAAGTCATTTGAAGAAGGTTCTGAAACCATGAGTAAAGAATCAAATGTACAATTAGCTATTCGCCAGGAAAAATTTATCAGAGATCTTAACAATGCACTTATCCGTATAGAAAATAAAACCTATGGAATCTGTAGAGTTACCGGGAAATTAATTCAAAAAGAACGGTTAAAATTAGTCCCACATGCTACATTGAGCATAGAAGCAAAAAGGAGGCGATAAATAAAAAGTACATTAAAATTTATTGCGAGATTAAGTAAATTCAATATCGGAAATGTCATATTGGGTTATTTAAATTTGCTTGTACGCGATGTCATGTCCGCTTGTCAAGTGGCAACTTTATCACTAACATGGTGCTGAAAAGATATTTTATTTTCGGTATTTTTTAAGTTATTGACTCCTGAAAAATGCGATAATATTTCTATTTTTACTTTCTAATTTTAAGATTTTATGTCTAAAAAGCACATTGCATTACTAACGATTATAGTAGCTGTTTTAGTAGATCAAATTACCAAGATTTATGTAAAAACACATTTTGAATATAATGAATCTGTTAAGGTTTTTGATTGGTTTCAGATTCTTTTTGTTGAAAATAATGGAATGGCAATGGGTATAGAACTTGGAGGAAATCTTGGAAAGCTCTTTTTAACATTATTCAGGCTATTAGTGGTTCCGGTGATTGTTTATTGGCTGATAATAACATTGAAAAAGAATATGCCAACGGTGGTTGTAGTAGCAATTGCATTGATTTTTTCAGGAGCTATCGGAAATATTATCGATTCTGTTTTTTACGGAGTTATTTTTGATAGCCCAAAAGGAGGAGGTGTAGCCACGCTGTTTGCAGAAAATCCATACGGATCGCTATTTCACGGGAAAGTAGTAGATATGTTTTATTTCCCCATTATTAAAAATGCTACCTGGCCGGAATGGATTCCTTTTATAGGAGGTGATTCATTCAGTTTTTTCCCGTATATCTTTAATCCGGCAGATGCGTATATAACAGTAGGAGTAGCTTTACTGTTCATATGTAGCAAAAAAGCATTTCCTAAGGAAGAAAAGGAAAAATAGGACTTATATTTACTCGTTAAAAAAAGCTGTTTTTATTTGAATATTTTTAATCCGGATTTAAATCGGAAAAAGTATTTATACTGTTTTAACTTTAAGCATCATCATTTTTCTTAAATAATTTTAACTTAGCTACATGTCTACCGAGCTTTCGCTTCAAATACAAACCTTACCGGGCACTCCGGGAGTTTATCAATATTTTGATAAAAGCGATGTGATTATTTATATAGGAAAAGCGAAAAATTTAAAAAAAAGAGTGGCTTCTTATTTTACAAAAAATCATGAGAATGCAAAAACCAGAATATTAGTAAAAAAAATTGCCTATATCAAACATATTGTTGTAAATACTGAGACAGATGCTTTGTTGTTAGAAAATAACCTGATTAAAAAATACCAACCCAAATACAACATTCTCTTAAAAGATGACAAATCATATCCCTGGATTTGCATAAAAAAAGAATGCTATCCAAGAGTTTTTATGACCCGAAGAGTTATCAAAGACGGCTCTGAATATTTTGGACCCTATACAAATGTGAGAACTGTCAGGGCTTTACTGGAACTCATTAAAGAATTATACCCTATACGGACTTGTGCATACGATTTGAGTAAAGGCAAAGTTGATTCGGGCAAATACAAAGTATGTCTCGAATATCATTTGGGTAATTGCAAAGGACCTTGTGAAGGTTTCCAGACAGAAGATGATTATAATCAAGCTATCAAATCAATTAAAAATATTATCAAAGGAAATTTTAAAGAAAGTTTAGAGCGGTTTCGACACATGATGGCTGACTATGCAAATCATATGAAATTTGAAGAGGCTCAAAAAATCAAAGAAAAAGTAGCATTATTGGCAAACTATCAGGCGAAGTCCACCATTGTAAATCCTGATATTAATAATGTAGATGTGTTTTCTATCATTTCGGATGAAAGCTATGGGTATGCAAATTTTTTCAAAATTGCAAATGGAGCCGTCATTCAATCACATACCGCAGAGATAAAAAAGAAACTGGCAGAAACCGATAAAGAATTACTAGAACTATTTATTGTTGAGATCAGACAGCGATTCAACTCTGTCTCTCAAGAAATCTATGTGCCTTTTAAAGTAGCTGTGGGAGATTCTGTAAAAGTAACGGTTCCTAAACTGGGAGACAAAAAAAGAATTGTAGAGCTCTCTCAGCGTAATGCAAAATACTACAGACAAGAACAATTTAAACAAATTAAAATTGTTGATCCGGACAGGCATGTAAAAAGAATAATGGCACAAATGCAAAAAGATTTACGTCTTACATCGGAACCCAGACATATAGAATGCTTTGATAACTCTAATATTCAGGGAGCACACCCTGTGGCAGCGTGTGTTGTATTTAAGGATGGAAAACCAAGTAAAAAAGAGTATCGCCATTACAATATAAAAACAGTAGAAGGCCCAAATGATTTTGCTTCCATGGAAGAAGTGATTTTCAGGCGATACAAAAGATTGATGTCAGAAGGCGAACCATTACCTCAACTCATCGTTATAGATGGAGGGAAAGGACAATTATCCTCTGCCTTAAAAAGTATGGACCTCTTAGGATTGAGAGGTAAGATTGCCATTATTGGCATTGCAAAAAGATTGGAAGAAATATATTATCCCGGAGATGCTGTTCCCTTGTATTTAGATAAAAAATCGGAAACATTAAAGATAATTCAATTTTTAAGAAACGAAGCGCATCGTTTTGGAATCACTTTTCACAGAAATAAAAGAAGTAAAAATGCTATTCAATCCGAATTGAAACAAATATCGGGTATTGGAAAACAAACCATCATTACACTATTAAAAAAATTCAAATCGGTAAAACGTGTTAAAAATGTTACATTTGAGGAACTGGAAATAGTGGTCGGAAAGAGTAAAGCAAAAAAAATAGTTGATTATTTCCATATCCGATAGCATGAAAAAAAAGGTGTTTTTATTATTATTCCTACTCCCTGTTTTATTGATAGCTCAAACAAAAGAGCCAAAAATAGGTTTGGTTTTAAGTGGAGGCGGTGCCAAAGGGTTTGCCCATATAGGAGTCTTAAAAGAAATAGAAAAAGCAGGCGTAAAAATAGATTATATAGGAGGAACCAGTATGGGTGCTATTGTTGGCGGGTTTTATGCCGCAGGATATTCTGCCTCCCAGATTGAAAAAATGGTGAAGGAAATAGATTTTGTCAGTTTACTACAAGATAAATTACCCAGAAACGCACTGCCTTTATTTGAAAAAGAGTTCGGAGAGAACTATGCGTTAACCTTACCTGTAAAAAATAATAAAATAGGCCTGCCAAGGGGTGTTTCCAAAGGGCAAAATATATTAAAACTATTAACGTATTTATTATCTCCCGTAGATACGATTACTCATCTTTCTAAGTTGCCGATTCCTTTTTTTTGTATAGCTACGAATGTTGAAACGGGAGAGCAGGTAATTTTAGAAGAAGGTTCTTTGCCTTTGGTTTTAAGAGCAAGTGGTTCATTTCCTACCTTTTTAAATCCTGTAGAGGTAAATGGAAAATTATTAATTGACGGAGGTGTTGTAAATAACTTCCCGGCCGAATATATGAAATCTAAAAATGTAGATTTCATCATTGGAGTAGATGTACAGGGGCGTTTAAATAAAAAAGAAAAATTAAATTCGGTAGTATCTATTTTAAATCAAATTGTAAATTTTCAGACATATGGGAAAAGTAATCCACAAAAGAAACATGTAGATATTTATATCAAACCCCGGATAGACACCTTTAATGCGGCTGACTTTGCTAAAAAAAATCAAATACTAAAAAAAGGCGATGAAATTGCACTACAATTTCAGGAAGTTTTTGAAAAAATAGCAAAAATACAAAAGGCAGAAGATATTCGCCCTGAGCTAAAAATAGATAAGGAAAAATATCATATAAGTAAGATTACTGTTTCCGGGACCAACAAATACACAAGAGCATATGTCCTTGGAAAATTAAACTTACAAATAGGTGATAGCATCACATATAAAGAATTAGATAAAAAATTAGACTTTTTAACAGCTACTGATAACTATGAAAAAATAGAATATATGCTAAATAAACAAAAAGAAGGAAATGAACTTCGTATTTCTTTACAAGAACAAAAACATCAGGCAAATATTAGATTGGGAGCTCATTACGATCAATTGTACGAAACAGGCATTTTATTAAATTACAATAATAAAAGACTGCTTATCAGTAACGATCAACTTTCCTTGGGAGTGGTTTTAGGAGACAGAATCAGATATCATCTAAATTACTTTGTTGATAACGGTTTTTATGTGAGTTATGGTTTTAGATCCAGATACAATCAATTTAACACCAATACTAAATTTAGCTTACAGGAAAACCAAAACATAAATAAGATCAATGTTAGTTATACAGATTTTACAAATATGGCTTTCATACAAACCACATTTGACAGAAAGTTCGCAATAGGAGGAGGTGTGGAATTGAAAAAAGTGGCGATAAAGACAGAAACCATTGGTACGGAAACCAGCAATACTACTACTTTTGATGACAGCAATTATTTTAATCTTTTAGGATATTTAAAATTAGATACATATGATCATAGCACTTTTGCTACTAAAGGGTTTTATGCGGATTTGGGATTTAAGTGGTATGCTTTTTCATCTGATTTTAATAGGAACTTTCGATCATTCCCCCAATTAAAAGGAACCTTAGGTTTTGCGACAACTTTTTTAAAAAATATTACGTTTCAATACACTAATGAAGCAGGCTTTTCTTTTAATAATCCTGTTTCTGACGTATTTGATTTCTATTTGGGAGGGTACAACAAAAATTATATTAACACCTTTTTCTCTTTATACGGTTATGAGTTTGCCGAGGTATCCGGCAACACCTTTTTAAAATCCGAATTTGAATTTAGATATCAGTTTGCTAAAAATAACTACGCCAGTTTTATTGCAAACTATGCAAGGGTTAACGATAATGTTTTTAAAGATGGAGACCTTTTTAAAAATACACTTTCGGGATATGCCATTGGATATAGCTTAAAAACTTTTGTAGGGCCTATTGAATTTAAATATAGCTGGTCTCCGGATACAAAAAAACATTACTGGTTGTTCAATCTTGGTTTTTGGTTCTAATGCCATGATGCTTTTGCAAAATAAGAATAGATTCTACATTTATTGATTTAGCTTCAAACTTCTTCTTTCACGAAAATTTTAAATCTTCAAAACCAGTAGGTCACTCCAGTTTCAAATTTCCTTCGGATGTTGAATTTTTTTACCAAATTGACGCTGTAAAGGTCTCCTGTAATTACATATCCAAAAGCCGATATAAAGTCCCCGATAATTTTTGTTTAAAAAACCTATATCAGGAACGTACAATTATGAACTTTACAACTTGAAACTTTCTAACTTTTAAACCGTATGCTAAGAAAATAGGCTGGTCATTAAATAATTTATATATTGTGAATATATTAACCCGTTGTGCATTTTGATAAAATTCGTCAATTCGAGTAAATTTTTCGATTGAAAATGAGAAAAATTTGTATCGAGAATAGAATTTTTGCTCTAAATATGTTCTCGATACGATTTTTCGTAGCTCAAAATCACTCGAACTGACGTTTAAATTTACTTTTTAGTTCAAAATGCACAACGGGTTATATTAATTATTATGTACAACATTATGAGTCGAGAAATTGCCGGAATTCAATTAGCTATTCAATATTTAAAAAAGGCTCTAGTTTAAAATTGCGTTGATATTAATTTTTGATACTTCAATCCAATATTTTGATATTTTTGATACGCATTAATATGTTCTGACACTTTATTTACAAAGGCATTGAGTTTATCGTTTCTATATTTTAATTTTTCTTTGATGCGATACCAGTTCAAATATTGTTGCAAGTATTTGGTAGATACTCCCCAAAACTTGTTATCTATCCATTTCTTAACTCTGTTATGAGTTGAGTTGACATGTTGTATATGATACACTTTGTTTTTGACACGTTGTTTTATGACGCCTTTTAGAGTGTGATGCTCTATTTTATTGTCTATTGCAAATCCTTTGTAGCTTAGATGTGTGTCCCTACATAAAATGGCTTTACTTGCCTTTATTCTGCTGCCAATAGCATTTACAATATCTATTTTCTTTAATCTTCCCATAGTGGCTACAGTAATATCTGGATTAGATGTTCTATCTTGGGTTACAATAACAGCTACTTGATCATTACTGATGCCTTTGGTTTTAGAGCTACCACCACGTTTTCTTGATTCCCGATGATTTACTGGTCGCCCTTTTTCTGAATTTAAAAAGAAGGTCTCATCACTTTCTGTAATGCCTGTAAAATCATCTTTATCGTTTTCTGATAATGGGACTAATATCTTATGAGGCCAGTCAAAAGCCGTTTTCTTGTTTATCGATAAGGCTACTTTTATCTTATCTAAGCTCTTTTCTTCTAGCATTAATTTAAGGTAGTCATCAATCTTGTCCTTATGTTGCAAACCTGCCATCCAAGTACCTGTGTATTCTGTAAAACTGCGTTTGCAGGATTTACACTTATAGCGCTGAGAGCCTTTGTCAATACCAAATTTTACATACTTTGGATGCGAGCAATGGGCGCAACAACCTAACTTATTGTCTAATAAAAAACGCCTAGATTCTTGGCTTCTTACCGTTGGAACTGAATCTTTTGGTGATGTTGACAATTCTTTTAACAATTCCTGCCTTTCAGATTGGGAAAGTTTGGAAATTCCTCGCTTTATTTCTTGTAAATTCATGTATTAAATATACAAATAATAGCTGTTATTAACTAGAGCCTTAAAAAAACTTAATGGTCAGCCTTTTAACCCCAATGAGAAAACATCGGTATTTAATCCTTTGGTATCTATAGAACCGGCTGATGAAGAAAATACTTATAAGATAACGATGATTGCCTGTGTTCCGGATGCATCACTTTTAAAAGTAAAAACCGAAATAGAAAGTGCTATAGCTGTAGACTCAAACAATATGATTTTTGTAAAATATAACGGAATTTCCCGTATTGCTGTAAGCTTCCCCTAATTAGAACTGTTTAAATTTCTAATATTTGATAAATTTATTGTTTTAATTCTCTTGGAGTTAGCCCCAAGAGAATTAATTTCTGCGTATTTTATTGGCGATAATCTACCAAGCCCGTCATGGGGTCGATGATGATTATAATCATACATCCAATCTTGGGTTTGTTCTCTTACTTGGTTAATGTTCTCAAAAATATATTTATCAATAACTCCTCGCCTATAAGTTCCATTAAATCTCTCTACAAATGCATTTTGAGTTGGTTTGACAGGGTGAATATAGGTAAACTCTATGTCATGCATTTGGCTCCATACAGCGGTGATATTAGCAATGAACTCCGGGCCATTATCCATACGTATCTTATTGGGCTTTCCTCTTCTATTAACAAGATCGTTAAGTACCCAAAACACACGATTACTTGGTAAAGAAAAATCTACTTCTATATGTAATGCCTCTCTATTACAGTTATCGATAATAGTAAAGGCTCTAAAACGTCTTTTGTTCTCAAGGGTATCGGTAACAAAATCCATACTCCATGTATCATTAAGATTTTCCGGAACCTCTAATGGTTCTTTCACTCTAGATGGTAATCGTTTTTTTACTTTACCACGTAGAGGAAGTCCTAATGCTTTGTAAACCCTATACAATCGTTTATGATTCCATGGTTTGCCTTGATTACGTAAACGACTATAAGCCTTCCAAAAACCTTCTTCTCAATGTTGAACTGCTTTTTCTTGTAAAGCGAGCTCTATCTCAGTATCGGCTTTGGGTAACGGTTTATAATAATAAACACTCTTGCTCATATTTAAGACTCGGCACGCCCTGCTAATACCATAATGTGCAAGTGTTTTACTTATCGTTCTCTTACGGCAAGGCTTTAAAGCTTTTTTGCAATAACCTCTTTTGCCATTTGATGATCTAAGGCTAGAGAAGCATACATCTGGTTGAGCATCCGGTTCTCACCCTCAAGCTCTTTGACGCAACGTAACTCTCCGGAACTCATCCCGGCATATTTAGAACGCCACTTGTAAAAAGTTGCTGAAATAAACCCATGTTCCCTGCTAATCTCTACAACTGTTTTCCCTTGATCAAACTCTTTCAAAATCTTTGCAAGATGTGAAGGTGAAAATTTACTCTTTCGCTTTGTTTGTCTATTGAAAGTTAAAATTAATCTTTCTAATTTTAAACAGTTCGGTTTTTAGGGAAGATTACAATTGCCAGCTTATCTTAGATAAAAATTAATAAAGAAATTATGAAAAAAATAGTTTTATTTTTGATAGCAATAACTTCATTTATGCAGGCTTGCTCACAAAAAACGTATAAGGATTATATTGAAAAAGAACAATGTAAAAAAAATATTAGTCATCTATGATAACTCTGAGAATGCTTTTTTATTCTGGGATAGTGATGATAAATTTAAAGGCAAAAAATTTACTTTTAAAGATTCTAAGCTTATTAAAGAAAAGAAAGTTCGTATAGACGATGATATACTAACATTATTAAATGATTCATTTAATAATGTTGAGGCATTGAACAAAATAGATAATAACCAGTGCTCAGATAAGGTAAGAATTTGTAAAAGAATTTACTTAAAAATATATGAAAATAACCCGTTGTGCATTTTAAATAATGCTGATTTTAATGTTGTTGATATTTCTATTAAAGATAAATTTGTTGATGTATTGAATTACAGTTAAAGCAGATATCTTAGATATTATTCTTGTTTTAAATCCTTCAAAAGTTTTAGCATAGTTTCTTCGAATCATAAACTGGTCATATAATTGTGAGAACAAAGTTTCTATACGTTTTCTAGATTTTCTAAAAATATAAGCTTGTTTCTTATACTGATTTTGATTATTTCTCATTGGTGTATTTAATTTAATATCATAGGTTTCAAATAAATTAAGTTGAACTTCTGCGGATAAATATCCTCTATCACCAATTAAAGTAGCGCTTTTAATCTGCATTTTAACCGCTTTAAGATAATTGATATCATGTACAGATGCTGGACTAAAATCGATACTCTGAAAAACACCGCTCACAGAACAAATTGCGTGCAACTTATACCCGTAATAATTAGTACCTTGAGATGCACAATAACCTTTGTCTGGAAAGGTATGCATTGTTTCTTTGCAGATTTTAGAACGATAACTTCTTGATAATTTGCAAACTTCCAAAGGCATACTGTCAACGATAAAATAATTCTCAAATTCATTAAAGTAGGAAGCTAATTTTAATCGAATACTGTCCAAATGATCTAATAATCTACGCCTTCTTTTGTTATAAACACTTCGTTCTATTTTCTGGTAAATTGCAATTGGGAGTTTCCTAAACAAATCATTCTCGCTATCAATTCCCATAAATTCTACCGTTAAACTTAAACTGATGAGTTCTAAATCACTAAGTTTAGGTTCACGCCTTTGATAAATTAAAAGCTGTTCTTTTGATATTTTTCTTAATACTTCCAATATTCTTTCGTAATTTGCATTTAAGTTGTTCATTATAAATGATTTGTGATTAAATCAATTTACTGATTTTCAGTAAGATGAACAACCTTTTTTGTCCTAAATCATAATGCACAACGGGTTATATTTATTTAACAATACCGAAAATTTAACTAACAAAAAGCTTGTGGCTTAAGTCGTTTATTTTTTGTACTATATTTGGGGTAAAGTCCAGTAATGTGTTCAACTATATTGAGTACGGTTTTACTACCTATGGTAGAAGTTAATGAAGCTATCTTGATATTGCATTGAGACAGTTGCTTTTCTATTTGTAATTTTGTCATTTAATTTTTTACCATGGAAAAACTTAAAAAGCGTTGGGGGATTACTTCAAATATTCAAATTATACTTATTCTTATAGTATTTGCCATTAATGGTTCTTTTGCTGCATGGGTGACAGCTCCTGTCACCGAGTTTGTCGGCTTAAAAAGTACAACAACAAATGGCTTTATCTATTGGTTTTTAAGGATTTTACTCGTTTTTCCTATTTATCAGTTAACATTGCTTGTTGTTGGATTTATTTTTGGTCAGTTTAGGTTCTTTTGGAATTTCGAGAAAAAATTTCTAATTAAAATCGGTTTTGGTTTTTTGTTTAAACATTCAAAAAAATAGTGAATGCATCTATATTTTTTTGATGAAAGCGGGAAAAAAGAACATTTTATAACCAATTATAAATGAATCCAGTATGTATTTTTCGGATTTTTTGTCTAAAATAAACCAAATTCAAACTCAAAAATTAACAGGCCTAGACATTCAATTCAAATTAGCTCCCAAACTTAGACTACAGTATGACAAGCAAAAAATAGCTGCCAATCATCCTAAAAAAGCAGCTGTTTTATCATTGTTTTATCCTACTAAAGAAAATAAGGTCTGCTTTTTATTGACACTCAGAGCTAATTATAATGGGAAACATGCAAATCAAATTAGTTTTCCCGGTGGCAAAATAGAAATAAATGACCGCAATTTAAAAGAAACTGCTTTAAGAGAGGCTTCCGAAGAGACAGGTATTCTAAAAAAAAATATAAAGATCATACGGGAGGTAACCGATGTATACATTCCTCCCAGTAATTTTTTAGTAACTCCGTTTTTAGGATATACGGAAGTGAAACCGGAGTTTAAAAAAAACTACGAGGTATCGAAATTAGTTGAAGTATTGGCTGAAGATTTACTAAATGAACACAATAGATCGTCTACTATAATACAGACTTCTTATATGAAAAAAACGGAGGTTCCCTGTTTTAAATTGAATGACCATATTGTTTGGGGTGCAACAGCGATGATACTCAATGAAATCAAAGAATTGTTAAAATAACTTTAGCCCTTATAATACTTTTGTATTTTTGTTACTAACAAAGCATATAAATTATGATGAATGCCTTTATTTAAAAGGAATCCTTTCGGGCATATTTTGTTTGTTAAGAAATGGCTGGTCAGAATTTTAGGAGTTATTTCTCATGGCAGATACAGAAGTTTTAATAATCTTCGGATTGAAGGTTCGGATATTATACGGAGCCTTCCTGATAATAATGTATTATTCATTTCCAATCATCAAACTTATTTTGCAGATGTAGCTGCCATGCTACATGTTTTTAATGCTGCACTAAAAGGCAGAGAAGATACTATTAAAAATATAGGATATATATGGAATCCCAAATTGAATATATACTATGTAGCAGCCGGAGAAACCATGCGTTCGGGTTTACTGCCTAAGATATTTGCCTATACCGGTTCTATTTCCATAGAAAGAACTTGGCGTAGTGCGGGCGAAGATGTAAACAGGCAAGTTAAAATGTCAGATATTTCCAATATCAGTAAGGCTTTAAATGATGGTTGGGTAATTACGTTTCCGCAGGGGACAACTACTCCTTTTAAACCTATTAGGAGAGGTACTGTACATATTATTAAAAGTTATAAACCGATAGTTGTTCCTATTGTAATTGATGGTTTCAGACGATCTTTTGATAAAAAAGGGCTGCTTATAAAAAAGCGCAATGTTTTGCAATCTATGGTTATCAAAGAACCTCTGGATATAGATTATGAAAATGAATCCATAGCCGATATTGTTACCAAAATTGAATATGCTATCGAACAGCACTCTTCTTTTTTAAAAGTGATAAGCATAGAAGAATATATGAAACAAGAGGCGGAATTAAATAAAAAAAGAGAATTTTGGAATTTATAAATCAATTTGTTTTTTGATTGAGTGGCATGAATTAAAAAATTGAAAGATTGAACGATTAAAAGGTTAAAAGGTTAAAAAAGTTGAAAAATATTTTAATGATTCCTTTTAAATATTTGAGACCTTTGCAGAATTGATTTGGCAAAAAAGTTCGACGCCCGAAGAAAATTTTGAACCGGAATAACCTATTGGTTTTGAGGATTTAAAATTTTCGAGAAGGAAGAAATTTGAAATCAAATCAATTCAAGTACGGAATAGATCACTATTTTGCAAAGGTCTCTATTTAATAGAAATCATCTTAACTTACACCATTTATCACTTGAAATTACCGGTATTAAATAAAAAAATAGCTGTTTTTTTTGAAAAGCGATAACTATATTTGATAGATTTTAATCTACTATCAAAAATACTTATATGACTATTACACAATTAAAATCTCTCCTTTCGGTAGCAGAACACAAGAACTTTACAGTTGCAGCAGAACACAACTATATAACACAGCCTACATTAAGTATGCAAATTCAAAAATTGGAAGAAGAATTAGATGTTCAGCTATTTAACAGATCTAAAAAACCTGTTGAATTGACCGACATTGGTGCAAAAATAGTTCAGCAGGCAAAAATTGTTATGGATGAGAGTAACCGAATTACCGATATCGTCCATCAACATAAAGGCTTTATCGGAGGTGAATTTAAACTCGGAATCATTCCAACGATAATGCCTACACTGCTTCCCATGTTTTTAATTAATTTTAGACATACATACCCAAAGGTAACACTCATTATAGAAGAATTGACCACCGAAGAAATTATACGAAAATTGACAGATGGCCATATAGATGCAGGTTTGGCTGCCACCCCGCTTGAAAATGGAACCATCAAAGAAAAGCCTTTGTATTATGAACCTTTTGTAGGTTTAATTCCGGAAGGGCATCGCCTTTTTAACAGTAGGCAAATTGATATCGATCAATTGGAGATGGATGACATTCTTTTATTGGAAGACGGACATTGTTTTAAAGACAGTGTCATTAATTTATGCAGAACTTATAAAGAGGATAGTGCAAAAGGATTTCAACTGGAAAGCGGTAGTTTTGATACACTCATTAAATTGTCCAAAGATGGATTGGGAATGACTTTACTCCCTTATTTACATACTTTAGACTTAAGTGAGAAAGACAGAAAATATTTGAGAGAATTTACGGCTCCGCCCCCTGCAAGAGAGGTAAGTTTGATTTATCATAAATCTCAATTGAAGATGCAGATAATAGAGGCTTTAAAAGATACCATTGACGGAGTGGTAAGAGGTGCTATTTCTTTTAGCGATGTAAAAATTATCAGCCCTTTACAAAATGAATCATAAAAACTGATATTATCCGTACATTTTTACTCTTAACTCCTTAATTTTGGCATCTTCCAAATATTCGTCAAAAGTAGTATACCTGTCTATTACCCCTTTTGGAGTGAGTTCAATAATTCTGTTAGCAACAGTTTGTGCAAATTCGTGGTCGTGGGTGGAAAACAATACAGTTCCTTTAAAATTAATTAAGGAATTATTCAATGCTTGAATCGATTCCAGATCCAAGTGATTTGTCGGCTCATTCAATACTAAAATATTGGCTCTTTTCATCATCATTCTGGACAGCATACAACGCACTTTTTCTCCCCCGGACAGTACATTGCTTTTCTTTAGAGCTTCTTCTCCGGAAAAAATCATTTTTCCTAAAAAACCACGTAAAAATACCTCTTCGCGTTCTTCTTCCGTCTGTGCATATTGGCGTAACCAATCTATCAAATTCAAATTTCCATCCTGAAAAAAACCCGAATTATCCAATGGTAAATACGATTGTGTTGTTGTAATTCCCCATTCAAATTTTCCCGATTCCGCTTTTTCATTATTCATAATAATTTGATAAAATGCAGTAATAGCTCTGGAATCTCTGGAAATAATAGCCACCTTATCCCCCCTGCTTAAATTGATATGCACATTACTAAATAAGGTTTCGCCTTCAAAAGTTTCACTCAACCCTTCAACATTCAAAATCTGGTCTCCGGCCTCTCGTTCACTTTTAAAAATAATTGCCGGATACCTTCTGCTGGAAGGTTTAATTTCGTCTATATTTAATTTTTCAATCATCTTTTTTCTACTGGTCGCCTGTTTAGATTTGGCTACATTAGCAGAAAATCGCCTGATAAATTCCTCTAGTTCTTTCTTTTTATCTTCGGCTTTTTTGTTTTGCTGCGCTCTTTGTTTGGCTGCCAGCTGGCTAGACTCATACCAAAAAGTATAATTTCCCGAATAGTGATTAATTTTACCAAAATCAATATCGGAAATATGTGTACATACTGCATCTAAAAAATGCCTGTCGTGCGATACTACAATTACAGTATGGTCATAATTTGCCAAAAAATTCTCCAACCAGGCAATTGTTTCAAAATCCAGATCGTTTGTAGGCTCGTCCATGATTAATACATCCGGATTGCCAAATAAAGCCTGGGCAATTAATACACGTACTTTTTGTTTACCATCCAAATCCCTCATCAGAGCATAATGCAAATCTTCTTTAATCCCCAGATTTGACAGCAATGCTGCTGCATCGGAATCTGCATTCCAACCGTTCATTTCTTCAAATTGTACTTGTAATTCTCCTATTTTTTCTGCATTTTCATCTGTATAATCCGCATATAAGGCATCAATTTCTTTTTTTATTTTAAATAATTCTTTATTCCCCATTACCACCGTTTCCAGTACGGGAAATTCATCAAAAGCATAGTGATCTTGAGATAATACGGACATTCGTTTCCCCGGATCCAGGTATACCTGACCGGAAGCGGGTTCTTGTTTTCCTGACAAGATTTTTAAAAAAGTAGATTTTCCGGCACCATTAGCACCGATAATACCGTAACAATTTCCTTGAACAAATTTTGTATTTACCTCATCAAACAAGACCCTCTTACCAAACTGTACAGATAAATTAGAAACCGATAACATTTTTGTGCTTTTAAATTTGCTGCAAAAGTATAAAAATGATTTATTTTGTCTACCCTATTAAACCCTGTTTTTAAAGCCGGGTAAAGAATTCATCTAATGTTCAATTGATAAAAATGAGCTCTTTTAACAAGGTATTAACAAGCAAACCTTTAATTGATACTTATTTTTGTAATATGATCATTGTTTTAAAGATGTCAGCGAAACTTAAATTAGTTACATATGTACTGCTATTCATAACTCTAACAGGTTGTATATCTGAAAAAGAGAGTATTACTTATTTTGGAGGCAAGATTATAAATCCAAAAGACAATTGTGTAATTTTATATGAGAAAGAAGCAATTGTAGATACTTTTTATTTAGATGATAAGAATAAATTTTTAGGTAAGTTACATAATATTTCGGGAAGCTTATTTGTATTTAAACACGGACCCGAGCATCAATACCTTTATTTAGAACCTGAAGATAGTGTATTGATTCGTTTAAATACCTGGGATTTTGATGAATCTCTCGTTTTTAGTGGTAAAGGTGCCAAAAGAAATAACGTATTAATAGATTGCTTTTTAGATGCCGAAAAAGATGATACGTCTTTTTATAATCTATATAACCTCTCTCCCGCCCGATTTAAAAATAAAGTATCCCTACTGGAAAAACAAAAAAAAGCGAGATTAAAAGAGCTGCTGTCCAGATTTGAAAACGAATCTCAGGAGTATAAAAAGCTTTTGGAAATATCGTTAACGTATCCTGTATACAGGAGGTTGGAAAATTACCAGCTTGCACATAAAAGGGCAAATCGTGATCTCATAAATGAAAAAATCGATGAAACTTTTTTTGCACATCGAAAGTTTATTGATTTTGAGAAGGATACCATTATGTACTACAGTGCATACAGAGATTATATCGTAAGTTATTTATACAATACTGTAAGCAGTGCAGGTCATAAATTGTATTCGGATGAATTTACCACCGAATTACTACATACTATAGATAACCATTTTCACTCGGAAGAAAATAGAAATACGCTGCTCAGACAAACCATCATCTCTCATTTTTATAGAAAATCAAGTTGTGATTTTAACACAAATGCTTTTGAAACCTTTCTAAAATTGACCTCTAATAATGAGGATGTTGCATTGATAAAACGTTTAATAAATGACACAAAAAAAATCAATAAAGGGAAAAAACTGCTCAATTTTAAAATTACAGATTTAAACGGCTCCAATCATTCTATTAACCAAGTAATTAAAGGAAATGATGCGGTATTATATTTTTGGAATTCAAAGTATGTAACCAAAGAATATTTGTATTCTAAAGTCAATTATTTATCAAGAAACCATCCTAATATAAAGTTTATAGGGATACGAATTGATGGCCCTCATAAAGATCATATCAAAAAATTAGATATCAAATCTCAATATTATATCAGTCAAAATAGCGTTGCTAATGAGTTTTTAACGAGTAAACTCCCCAGGACACTTCTAATTAATGAAAAAGGAATTGTTGTAAATGCATATGCCTCCTTGTCATCTCAAAATATTTACAACCAGATAGCAAACCTGGCAAAAAACTAGTTCGGCAATTTTTAATTCTGTTTATTTACTGTACATTTGCCTGATTTTAATAAAGTTTTTGCTTTCCTAAAAATCAAAGTCGTATATCAATAAGATTTACAGGCGGGCATCTTTGAATCTGCAAATACACAGCATGTCAACATTTTCAACATTAGGTCTAAAAGAACCTATATATAAAGCACTAACAGAATTAGGTTATGAACAACCTACTGCCATACAAGAGAAAGCCATACCACAAATCTTATCTTCCACAGATGATTTAAAAGCATTTGCACAAACCGGAACAGGGAAAACAGCAGCTTTTAGCTTGCCTATTTTAGAGCTGGCTGACGAACATAATAAAAACACTCAGGCCATTATTTTATCACCTACTCGCGAATTGGCAGTACAAATTGGTAATAATATACAAGATTTTGCCAGACACATCTCCAATATGAAAGTAGTTACTGTGTACGGTGGTGCCAATATCGAAGAGCAGATCAAAAACCTGAAAAAGGGGGCTCAAATTGTAGTAGGAACCCCGGGAAGAACCGTTGATTTAATCCACAGGCGTGCTTTAAAGCTAGGGAACATACAGTGGTTAGTGTTAGACGAAGCCGACGAAATGTTAAATATGGGATTCAAAGATGAGTTAGATAAAGTTTTAAGTGCTACTCCGGAAACCAAACAAACATTGCTATTTTCTGCCACTTTTCCAAAAGAAGTAGAAGCGATTGCAAAAAATTATATGATTGAACCGGTAGAAATTACTTCAGGTCAGAAAAACCAGGGCGCAGATAATGTAAGTCATGAATATTATATGATTACCGAAAAAAAACGATATGCTGCATTAAAAAGAATTGCAGATCTATACCCGGATATCTATGCCATTGTGTTCTGCAGAACACGTCGGGAAACACAGGAAATAGCTAATCTTTTGATTAGGGACAACTACAATGCAGATGCTTTACACGGCGACTTATCACAGGCACAGCGTAATGCCGTAATGGATAAATTCCGTAAAAAAAATATTAAAATCCTGGTAGCAACCGACGTAGCCGCACGTGGATTAGACGTAAACAATCTAACACATGTCATCAATCACAAATTACCCGATCAGATAGAAAATTACACACACAGAAGTGGCAGGACAGGTAGGGCAGGTAATATGGGAGTCTCTTTGGTTTTGATAAATAATAAAGAAAAAAACAGAATCCCCATTATAGAGCGTACAATTAATAAAAAGTTCATTCACACACAAATACCAACAGGAAAAGAAATCTGTCAAAATCAATTGATGCATTTAATTGACAGAGTACAAAATATAAAAGTAAATGAAAGTGAAATTGAAGAATTTTTACCGGATATTTATGAAAAGTTAGAAGGTTTGACTCGTGACGAACTGATTCAGAAATTTGTATCCTTAGAATTTAATGCCTTTTTATCTTATTATGAAAATGCTGCTGATTTGAATGTACTAACCACAAGAGAGTACTCCGGAAATAGCCGTGGTTCGAATGAAAACATGACGCGTTTCTTTATCAACATTGGCAGGAAAGATCGTCTGAATCCGGCAAAATTAATTGGTCTCATTAATGATCAAAATATTGGAGAAAAGATAGAGATTGGCGCTATTGATATCTTTGATACCTTTTCTTTTTTTGAAATTGATAAAAGCTATAAAGAAAAAACCTTAGCTGCTTTTGCTGCCAGTGAGCCTCAATTCGATGGCCGTTATGTACATGTGGAAGTTACGAAAAAAGGGCGTAGTAGTGGAAGAAAACACAATAAAAAAACTTTTGGAAACAAAAATAATGACGGTTTTGGAAGACGTAGAGATTCTGAAATTCATGATCGTAAAAAAAGTGCAAGAGGTAAAAAGCAATTACGCAGTCATGAAAAACCAAACAGAAGTTCCAGAGATAAAAACACCGGTGGTTTTGGAAGAAGACGTAGAGTCCGGTAGTATTTATGCAATTAAAAGTTTGAAATCTTCCGGATTCAGAATTCGTTACGTTTTTTTCAAACAGGCGAAAAACAAAATTATAACAGTTACATACCTGCTGTAGTAATTTCTTTATAGGCTCCGCTTTCTAATTTACTTCGGATATCGGAAAATGCTTTGATAGTAGTATCGATATCTTCTTGGTTATGTGTTGCCGTGGGGATCAATCTCAAAATAATTAACCCTTTGGGAATCACAGGATATGTTACAATGGAACAAAATACCCCGTAATTTTCACGCAAATCATGAACTAATGCCATTGCTTCCGGAATATCTCCTTTTAGATATACCGGAGTGATACATGTTTCCGTAGTTCCCAGATCAAAACCTGCTAATCGTAAACCGGACTGCAATGCAGTTGTATTTTTCCACAGCTTATCTTTCAGTTCCGGCATGGTACGAATCATTTCCAAACGTTTCAATGCACCCTTTACCATTGCCATTGGAAGTGATTTTGCAAACATCTGGGATCTCATATTATACTGCAAGTATTGTATGATGTTTTTATCTCCTGCAAAAAAAGCACCAATACCGGCCATTGATTTGGCAAAAGTGGCAAAATATACATCAATATCATCTTGTACATCTTGTTCATAGCCGGTACCTCTGCCCCCTTCACCTAAGGTACCAAATCCGTGTGCATCATCTACTAACAAGCGGAAATGGTATTTTTTCTTTAACGCAGTTATTTCTTTCAGGCGTCCCTGTTCGCCGCGCATTCCGAAAACCCCTTCGGAAATAACCAAAATACCTCCTCCGGTTTTTTCTGCTATTTTTTCTGCACGTTTTATGTTTTTTTCAAAACTTTCCATGTCATTATGCTTATACACGAAACGTTTCCCCGGGTGTAAACGAACTCCGTCAATAATACATGCATGAGTATCTACATCATATACGATAATATCATCTTTATTGACCAATGTATCTATGGCTGACACCATCCCCTGATAACCAAAATTGACCAGATAGGAAGCTTCTTTACCTACAAATTCGGCACATTCTTTTTCCAACTGTTCGTGAAATACGGTATGTCCGGACATCATTCTTGCTCCCATAGGATAAGCCATTCCGTGTGCTGCGGCTGCGGCTGCATCGACTTTTAAAATTTCCGGATGATTAGCCAATCCCAAGTAGTCATTAATACTCCATGTAATTACTTTTTTACCATTGAAGTACATTCTGTTAGAAATCGGCCCTTCCAGTTTCGGAAACATATAATATCCTTCCGCTTCATTTGCCCAATTTCCCAAAGGTCCTTTATCTTCGGTAATTTTTTTAAATAAGTCTGTCATCATAACCCTAATGTCATATATTTTTTTCGGCTTACAAATTAACCCATTTTTTATCAGTAAATCAAATTTCAAAAACGCTATTTAGCAATAACTTATATGATTTCCAGTTGGAAAGTGTAAAAGTTGAGTTGAAAACTAACTTGAGACTTTTAACTTTCCAACTTTAAGCTCTTATCTCCCGAACATCCTCTATAAACTGAAAATTTACACCCTGTTTAAAAAAGTAGTTAGCTAATGCCTGCCGGTCTTTAAAAACAAAACTTCCAAGGTATTTTTCGATCGCCTTTATCAAATCGAGGTTTCTTGATATTCTGTGCATTATCGAGTATTTGAATTAATTGTTTTAGTATCATAGTGCTTTCTATTTAATTGGTATAAAACGCTTTTTTATCAAATTCTTACTACTTCTAATCACGGTAGTAACCTGTCCTGTCAGAGGATTAGTACCAACTAACAAGCTTTTACCGCTTTCAAAACCATTCGGAAGAACATAGTTTATTGATTTATTAAGAAGGTCATAAAATTTCTGCCCTTTACTAATTGCAGTTTGAGCCATCTTTTGAGTTATACCTCTTTGTGCCAATCGTTCTAATGAGTTTTTACTAAACTGTGTTCCTGTCTTAACTAACGAAGTATTCGTCTTAGCTCCAACTCTAACTCATATTTCCAAAAAAGTACTAATCTCTTTAGTCAATTCACTTTAGGTTACCCCCCTTCCCTCTTTTAATATATTAATGAAACTTTTGCAAAATAGTGATATACTCCATATTTGAATTGATTTGGCTTCAAATTTCTTCCTTCTCTAAAATTTTAAATACTCAAAACCAACAGGTTATTCCGGTTGAAAGTTTTCTTCGGGTGTCGAACTTTTTTGCCAAATCAATTCTGCAAAGGTCTCTTAATTTTAGTCTCATCTGATTTATCAATTAGTTCTAAATCATAATCATATTTTACTTCCAACCTGAGTTCGGCGAAATTATTTATTGAAATTTAACTATAAAAAGAAAAGAAAGAAGTTATGATTTTCGTATATTAATATTTGAAAACCAATTAATTATACAACAAAATCAATTTCTTTCCTATGCTTATAAATATAGACAAAATCATTGAGATTTTTTATGCCATTGATGAATTTTACCTTGAAATGGGTCCAAAAATAGGGCAATTGATGTTATCAGAATCAAAATCGAAGCGGTCTTATAAAAAACGTAATTTTAAAATGAGCTACAGCCTTTAGATTAGCAAATAGAAATAATTACTTAAAATAAAAACATAATAGTTATGATGAAATTTCTTTTTTTGCTTCTTTTTTTCTTTGTTAATAACTCTTATTTTGTTGATAACCAAAAACACAAAAGAACGGAGTGAACTTTAGCGGCCAGCTAGCTTTTTAGAGCCATCCCCCGTATTAGTCTCCGTTCTTTTTAAAAGTTACTTAGAACCATATAGAATTTCAGTTTCTGCCCTTATTAAAGGTCTTAGTTTAAGTAACTATTATTAATATCTAATTACAAAATTATGAAAACAAATGAAATTATCGGAATCGATGTCAGTAAATTATTAATTGATGTTTGTATCTATTCTAAACAAATTGTTCAACAGTTTGAGAACAGTAAATCTGGATTTAAATTAATGCTAAAGTGGAGTTTTAAAAATTCGTCTTTCTCTAAAGAAGAAACCATGTTTGTATTTGAACATACAGGAATGTACTCTCATTTATTATCTGTGTCTTTAACTGAACAAAAATTATCTTTTTTCATAGCTTCTGGTTTAGAAATTAAAAGATCTATTGGTATTGCTCGTGGAAAGGATGACCAAATTGATGCCAAACGCATTGCTCTATATGGGTATCGATTAAAAGAAGAACTTAAACCCAGTAAGCTACCTAAAAGAAGTATATTACAACTAAAAAGTCTCTTATCTTTAAGGACAAAACTTAACAAACAAAGAGCTGGTTTTAAAGTTACTTTGAAAGAACAAAAAAGAATTTATAAAGCAAAAGAGTATAAAATAATCTTTGACGTTCAACAAAAAATGATTGCAGAACTAACCAAACAAATACACAAGATTAATACTCAAATGCAAGCTATTATTGACCAAAATATAATGTTAAAAGAAACCTATAAACTTGTTACTAGTGTTAAAGGTATAGGAATGCAAACTGCTATAATGATGATTGTGTTTACTGACAATTTTTCAAAATTTGAAAACTGGAGAAAGTTTGCCTCTTATTGTGGTGTTGCTCCTTTTCCTTACCAATCTGGAACTAGTATTAAAGGACGTACAAAAGTCTCTCATTTGGCTAATAAAAAATTGAAAGCAATTATTAATATGTGCGCTATTTCTGCTATACAACATAACCCAGAAATGAAATTATACTATCATAAAAGAATAAAACAAGGCAAAAGTAAAATGAGTACCGTTAACATTATTAGAAACAAATTAATAGCAAGAGTGTTTGCCGTTGTCAAACGACAAACACCCTATGTAGATACTTTTAAATTTGCTGCATAAATTAGTAAAAATAATATCTCAACTTTTACTTGTTTTTATCATAGAATACGAGGTGATCATCATCTTAGTACTTTTCCATTTATCAGGCTATAAATGCTTGAAACATTTTTATATAAACTATGTGTGTAAGCATCTCAACTCTGAGTCCCCAACCCCAGTTTCTTTACTGAATCAAGATTGTAATGTAGATAGAAGAAATCAAGTCTGGGTCTCAGATATGACTTATATACACACAAAACAAGGCTGGATGTATTAACAGTCATTATTGATTTGTTTAATAGAAAAGTTGTTGGATGGCCTTTTAGTAACAATTTAACTGCTGAAAATACTATTATTAATGCTTGGCGTATGGCTATTAAGAACACACATATTACACAATATTTGATATTTCATTCACACAGAGGCTCACAATATGTAAGTAGTAGCTTTACAACTATTGTTAAATTTTACAATGGCTTGATAAGACAATCTATGAGTAGAAAAGGTAATTGTTGAGATAATGCAGTAGCGGAATCTTTTTTTAAATCTTTAAAAGTAGAATGGGTTTATAATCATAAATATCAAACCAGATCTCAAGCGGAACTATCTGTATTTGAATGGATAGAAACTTGGTACAACAAGAAAAGATTACATTCTGCTTTAGGACTAAAATCTATAGAAGAATTTGAACAACAAATCAAACATCAAAAATTAGTAGCATAATCTCACTTCTTTTTGTCCAGTTTTTTGTTGCAAGTTCAAACCAAAAATAGTACGAAAATCAGACCCTAAAAAGACCTACTTGCTCATGGGCATACCTAACAACACCCACCTCCGTCATAATGAAATGTAGATGCTGAAAAATAAATATCATCCCTACCTAAATTTTGTAGAGCTTTAGCGGTCTTATCACAAATTGCCAAGGGTTGGTTTTTTAACAGAGTATGCCCTGCACCGTCGTCAAAATAATCCTCATCGCCATAGTAGATAGCGGCCTTTCCTGTAAAAACACAGGGGCCATCTTCCGGCATCGGGTCTTTTATAGCCGCCACTTCAATAGATTCTATATAAATCAGCTCTTCTGTTGGGTAATTCTTAGGGTCTAAGATCCTGTAAGGCTTACGAGATCTAATTTCAACGGTACCAAAACCGGCATCTGTTAATGCTTTTACATAATCGGCAATGGGCAAACTTCCACTTAAACATAAAGCCCGTAAACGTTCATCATTACGCAGTTTATTATTCATAGGTTGCTCACAAGTAGGATCGCTCATGACCAAACGACCATGAGGTTTTAGCACACGATACATTTCTGCAATTGCTTTTTTTAAGTCATCCGATTTAAAAATATTAAACAAACAATTTTGAGCGGCAACATCAATTGAATTACCTTCAACAGGTAAATCCATGGCATCTCCTTTTCGCAAATCCACAAAATCACTCTTGAACCAGGGATTTATTTTTTCAGCTTCTTTAAAGTTTTTACGAGAAGCTTCCAACATTTCGTCTACGACATCTAAACCAATAACACCGCCTCTTTGACGGTTAAAATAGGCAAATTGTAATAACTCCATTCCGCCTCCAACTCCAACATATAACATTTTCGGGTTATTGGTTAAATCACGGGCATGTACGGTTGAACCACATCCGTAATTCATTTCCTGCATTATTTTCGGAATCTTTAAACCCGGTAATTCCCAAACAGGGTTTGTCGTGCAGCACAGTCCGATATCTGGTGTTAATGCTGCTTCTTTATATACATCATGTGTGGTTTTTAAATAACTCATCATTTTAAGTTTCAGTCGTCAAGTAAATAAAATCAATCGATTAAGTTCTTTTTATTAATTCTTTAAACAAGGTAATCATTTTAGGTTCTGCTTCATTGGCAATTGCCATAATTTCTTCAATATTTAAAGGTTGTAAATTTTTAGGGTCACATTCATCTGTCAATACTGAAATGGCTACACATTCCAATTCCAATTGTTTAGCTACAATAACTTCGGGAACCGTGCTCATTCCCACAGCGTCTGCTTCTAAAATCTGCAACATCCTATATTCGGCTCCGGTTTCCAGTTGTGGGCCTACAACGCCTGCATATACTCCTTTGCGCAATTGTATATTGTTTTGCTGTGCAATTTCCTGTAATTGAAGGTTTAATTTATTAGAGTAAGGCTCCAACATGTCGACAAAAATAGATCCAAAATCAGAGGCTCCTTTAAATGCTAAGGGAGAACTCCCTTGCAAGTTTAAATGATCATTAATAAGCATTAAATCCCCTTTTTTATATGTCAAATTGATGGCACCGGCTGCATTGGAAACCAATAATGTGGATATTCCCAAGGCATGCATGACTCTAATTCCGTAGGTGATCTCATAAAAACTATACCCTTCGTACAAATGAAACCGCCCTACCATCACAACAACTTTTTTACCGGACAACGTTCCATAAATGAGTTTTCCCGAATGAAACTCAACAGTTGCTTCCGGAAAATGCGGAATTTCCGAATACGTGATTTCTTTTTCAATAGCTATTTCGTCAACTAATTTCCCCAGACCCGTTCCCAAAACAATTCCGATTTCCGGATCAATAACTCCATTTGATCTTAGATAGTGAGTTGTTTCTTGTAGTTGTGTTAGCATAAATTTTAAGATTATTTTATTAGTCCCTTCCAGCTTCTTTCATTGGATATTTTTACACTTTTTCAATTAATAACATTCATAAGCAAGTCATTTTCTTTAATATCTTCATATACGTCTATATCATTTAATTCTTCTGATAAATATACAGTAACTGTTTCCAAATCTTTTAGGGTGTCTTTTCTAACGGTTGCTGTTCCCCATTTTTTGTTTTTAAAAATATCGGGATATAAAGTTTTCATTCCCAAAAGGTAATAACCTCCGTCTTTTGCCGGCCCTATAACAACATCATAATCGTTTAATTTTTTAAAAGCACTCTCAATATGAATTGATGTTAAATCGTATAAATCACTACCAATAATTACTACTTTTTCATATCCTTTTTTGAATGAATCTTTAAAAGCATTTTCCATTCTATCTCCTAAATCATCTCCTTTTTGTCGATATTTTTGATAAAATTGAGGATTCCAAATATCGTGCTCTTGAATTTTTTCGGAATAATATACCGCTTTGTCACAAGGTAATTTCAGTGTAACCTCTTTGGTTTTGTTTAGTAAAAAAGTATATATTTTCAACGCATCTATGTCTCCAATGACCTTTGCCAAGCGTGTTTTTACTTTTCCGAGCTCGGGATTTCTAGTAAAAATAATGATTTGATTTTTACTCATATACCTTCTCCCCTTTTAACAACCACTTGCTCCATTCTGCAGTACAGGTATGTACTTTTTCGGTTTCTATATTTTTAGATGTAAAGACTTTATTATCGTTGTTTTTCCATTCAAAAATCCCTCCATATAAATTGAACACATGGATATATCCGGTTTTTTTTAATTTTTCGGCAACATCTTCGGACCGAACTCCCAAAGAGCAATACACAACGATTTTACTCTTTTTATCAGGAATCATGTTCATTGTTTTCCGAATATCAAATTTTTCATAACCCACAAATAGTGCATCTTTAAGGTGACTAACATCAAACTCCTTTTTCTCCCGCGCATCAAGTAAAATGATATCTTCGGTTATTTTCTTTAGACTATCTACGGAGATATAAGGAATATTTTCCGTATTGTATTTTTTTAACAAACTTCTTAGTTCATTTTGGGAGTATGTACTTTTTGAGAGCAATACGAAAATAAAAATTAGCTTCTTCATTTTAACAATTATACTACTGCACCCTGGCAGCTACTCCCCGAACCGGCCGTACAACCATAGCAGTGTTGATGGATAGTAATATTTCTATTTTGTAATAGTTCTTCATTATAATCGGCAATATGTTTTACTTTACCGGCTACTTTTAAATTCAACATTTGATTAAAATCACAATCGTATAACCAACCGTTCCAACTCACTGAAATAGTATTCGTACACATTACATTTTCTAATGCAACAGGGTTGTATGCTTCTACCAAGGCATACATATAATCTTCATAATTTTCCGAAGCTATCAGGTAATCTAAGAATCTGCTTATAGGAAGATTTGTAATCGCAAATAAATGATGAAAATCGATATTAAAGTCTTCTTTTAAAGCGTTCTTAAAGTCCTTTTCCAAGGCAGCCTGGTTTCCCGGCAAAAATGCACCGGAAGGATTGTATACCAAATCCAGACGCAAACTACTATCAGGCATTCCATAACCTACGGCATTTAATTCTTGTAAAGCCTTAATTGATTTGTCAAAAACGCCATCTCCACGCTGTTTATCTGTCTTTCCTCTTGTCCAATGTGGCATTGAGGAAACTACATGGATATTGTATTTTTTGAAAAATTGAGGTAAATCATAATACTTTTTATTTGCTCTGATAATGGTTAAATTAGATCGAACAATAAAGTCTTTGATACCTGCTTTAGCTGCTGCTGCTACAAACCACCTGAAATTTGGATTCATTTCCGGAGCTCCTCCGGTCAAATCTAAAGTATGTGCGCCCGTATTTTTAATAACATCCAGACATTGTTGCATGGTTTCAACAGTCATAATTTCTTTTCTGTCCGGGCCTGCATCTACATGGCAATGTGCACATACCTGATTACACATATACCCCAGGTTGATTTGCAAAATTTCCAGCTTTTTTGGGCGTAAAGGAAATTGGTTGGTTTCTTTTATTTTTTTTGCAAATGTAGGTAACTCACCATTGGCAAAAATACCATTCGACAATATTTCTAATTGGCGTTCCGTATTCGCCAAATCATTATTTCTGGCTAAAAGCGATTTTTTCATCTAATTGCGAATTGCCCATTACGAACTATGGAATTATTATCCTAAACTCGTAATTGATTTTACATTTCAAGTTTATTCACTTTATTCATCATCTGAACTCCATGCACTAGGGTAGCACCACTTTTAATTGCTGCTCCAACATGCACTGCTTCCATCATTTCTTCTCTTGTAATACCTTTTTCTAATCCGTCTTTTGTATATGCATCTATACAATAGGGGCATTGCTCCGTATGTGCAACTGCTAAAGCTATTAAGGATTTTTCGCGAGCGGTTAAAGCACCTTCTTCAAATACTGCTCCGTAGTAGTCAAAAAATTTATTCCCCAAATCTTCACTCCATTCCGTAATGTTTCCAAATTTTTTTAAATCAGAAGTATCATAATATGTGTTCGCCATCAGGTTATTATTTTATGTTACTTTAAATGTCCGGAGAAGAATTAAAGTAAGGTTATTCATATTTTAAAGTTATCGAACCCAAACTCAAAGTCAGGAGCTATTTTCCATTTAGACTCCAGTCGTAAGGTAGGTATTTTATCCTGGCCTTTTTATTGATTTTTACTTTGGCGTATTTACTTATATAGTCAATTACAGATCCGTTAGCAGTAAAATCTCCTTTAAACCAATTAAAGATTTCGGAAATTTCTACTTTCTTTTTACCGAGTTTGTTTCTAATAGGATCGTTGATGAAATCAACCATTAGCTGTTCGAGTTGTTGATCAATATTCGCTGCTGTAAAGGCTACATTAGCTAACTTGGGGCAAGAGCCTGAAGCGCAATTTACACCCACGTGTATTCTTGGATCTTTAAATTTTTTTCGCAGAATTTCATGTTCAACAAAGTTTAACGTATATGTTTTTCCTCCGGCTTTTGCAAAAGGAATATTCCAGGCATCCTTACCGTTTTGCTTAATTTGTCTGATACTTTTTAACGGATAATTCATTAAAATTAATTTAACGGTATAAGCGTTGTATACATTAATCCAAAAAGCTTTTTCAGCATTCTCCGATTCAAATTCAGAGGTGTTTTCTTTTTCCAAAAAAGCCAGAAAATCATCTAATTTTTCTTCTTCTCCTTTAAATGCTTTGTAATCTACGTTCCCTTTTTCATCAACATGCTTTTGCAACAATTCATTAAAAATGGAAGTTTGACTAAAAGCATTTGTAAAAGTACTTACGAATAGTATAAGAATGATTTTTTTCATAATGATTGGTTTATATGGTGCTTGCTCCTTTAGACGAAGTTACGCAACAAAATTTACAATAAAAAATTGAACTCATCTTAACTTTTTGTTTTTAACCCGGATTATGTATTAGAACTTCGTAATGAAGGTTGAAATCGTGATAAAATATAGCGTTTTTTGGAATGTAGCGTAGCACTGCTACGGTTCATTTCAAAAATGCAGCGAAGCAATATTTTGAAACAATTTCAAGCTGTAATAGATTTTCTAATGCATCATTCGGATTTAACCGAAAATGAACTGAAATTTATCTGGATGAGGCACTTTTTGAAAGCTATAGCAGCACTACAGTTAAGAAAAGTAACGAAATACAGGTGAATTTCAGTCATTTTTTAGGAAATAGAAAAAGTTAAGATGAGTTCATTAAGTATAATGTAACTCTTCTCCGATTTTAAGTTTGAATTTTTTTCTAAATATGTACACAATCAAATAAATGACAGGCGTATCAATAAGCGCTACTATAACCTTGAATAAAAAGCCACCGATTAAATAGGTTGTAAAATTTTCCCATGCCAGGATATCGAACAGGCTCAATAAAAGAATTATAGTAAAGGTATCTACAAATTGGGAAGGGAAAGTGGAAAAATTATTTCTCAGCCATAAGTGTTTTCCCCTGGTAACTCTTTTCCAAAAATGAAATATTCTGATGTCAAGAAATTGCGCAAACAGGTAGGCTAACATGGATGCTAAAACGGCTATGGGAGATAAGCCAAACACTTTGGAAAATTCCGCATTACTGATCCTGGAATTATCCAAAGCCGGAGCATATTCTGCCGCCAGTATGATGAACATTGAAAAAAAGGAAGCAAAAATACCGGCAACCACAACTTGATTTGCTTTTTTCTTACCATATATTTCTGATAAAATATCTGTAATTAGAAAAGTGATAGGATAGGGCAAGATCCCTACGGAGATTTCAAAACGATACCATCCAAAAGGCTCCCAGTAGAAAAATTTCTGGAAAATTAAATTTGAAGCTACTAACGATGCAATAAAAAGTGCTGCAAGAATTAAATAGATAAATTGTGCCTGATATCTATTTTTTTCAACCATAGTTGCAAATATACTAATTATACTCCCGGCTTAAACATATGTCTTTAAGGTTGTAAAGAAAATGTTTATTTTTGCCCTCACTAAAAATAAAACCACATTTTATGAAAGTTTATATTTTCCCGGGGCAAGGGTCGCAATATGTAGGAATGGGGTTAGAACTGTATGAGAACTTTGTTTTGGCACAAGATCTATTTGAAAAAGCAAACGCTATTTTGGGATTTCGTATTACGGATGTCATGTTCGAAGGGACACTTGAAGAGTTAAAAGAGACGAAAGTTACACAACCTGCTATTTTTCTGCATTCGGTTATTTTAGCAAAAATACTGGGAGATTCTTTTCAGCCGGAAATGGTTGCAGGGCATTCTTTAGGAGAATTATCTGCATTGGTTGCCAATGAAGTATTGACTTTTGATGACGGATTAAAACTGGTTTCAAAACGCGCACTGGCTATGCAAAAAGCATGTGAAAAACAGCCTTCCACTATGGCAGCCGTACTGGGTTTGGAAGATTCGATAGTAGAACAAGTATGTAATGATATTAATGGAATTGTAGTTCCGGCAAATTATAACTGTATTGGGCAATTGGTAATTTCCGGAGCAATAGAAGCCGTAGAAGAAGCCTGTAAAGTATTGACAGAAAAAGGAGCCGGAAGAGCTTTGGTTTTACCGGTGGGTGGTGCATTCCATTCACCTATGATGGAACCTGCAAAAGAAGAATTGGCGAAGGCTATTGAAACCATGACTTTTAACAAGCCTATATGCCCTATATATCAAAATGTACCTGCTAAGGCTGTTATAGAACCAGCAGATATTAAAGAAAATTTAATTGCGCAACTAACAGCTCCTGTGCGATGGACACAATCCGTGCAAACTATGATTTCCGATGGAGCAACAGCGTTTACAGAAGTAGGACCGGGAAAAGTGCTACAGGGGTTGTTACGAAAAATTGACAGAAATGTTACTGCTAGCAGTGCTAATTACTCTTTATAATTAGAAGATATTTGCAAAATAGGGATATATTCTATATTTGAATTGATTTCACATATTTGTTCAAAAAAAAGAAGCCATCTAAAAAGACAACTTCTTTTTTTTATAAAAAATTCCTAAGTACATGACAAAAATTTAGTCAAGTTCATATTGTTTTGATTTACAGGGTTTAATAGCACAGAAGCGATATAATCTAATCCATATTTGAATATGCTTTTAGCCATTCTTCCATGCTTTTTTATTTTGATAGGCTTAATCTGATGTAAATATATACCAACTTTGTAACACCATACGAAAGCCATCATTACAAGCAGTACTAATTTTTCAATACGCTTAATATCTTGCAGGTGTGTGTTTTCAATATCAAAGCCACTGGCTTTCATTGCTTTAAAACACATCTCTATCTGCCATCGTTCTTTGTATTGTTCAAAGGCCTTATCAGGAGCGTTGAACGATACAATGATTAAGAAATCAGGCTTTCCATTTTTTGGGTACAACTTGCATCCGGAAAGGAAACAAAGCTGACCATTAACACGTACAATTTTAGGATAATACACAAACTCATTGATCTTATGTGGATTAAACAAGTGAAATACTTTGATGGTTTTGTTCTTATCAGGAAGCTCTACCTTAAAGTTGTTTCGAATGCGGATATAATATTTGATTCCATTTGTATTCAAGAAATCCAACCAATGATTACCTACAAACTCTCTATCGGCTACAATGGATTTAATAACATCTTTGCCAAAAAGTCTTATGAAACGATTCACAAGATCAATACGCTCCTGACTGTTAGAGTTCCCTGGCTTATCTAACATAGTAAATAACAATGGGAAGGCAACACCTTTATAGACAACTCCCAACACGGCACCGTCAATTAATAAGCGTGTAATAAATGGGAAGGCAACACCTTTATAGACAACTCCCAACATAAAAATGTTGATGTTGGTCTGACCAAACTTCCAATTGGTCCTATCAATACTCAAGATCAATCCCTCTTGCTTAGGAAGGAGACTAAATATAAGACGAGCGATCAAATCTCCATCCAACGAATAATCAGCAATAAATCTTTGAATACGTCTGAGTGATGACTTCGAATCTACTGAGGTCTCAAAAGCGTTGGCTACCTTTTCAAAGGTAACTGTCTGTACCTTACAGAGGGCGATAATGAAATGTGATATGAGTTTGATTCTTGCCAAATTGATCTTACCTTGGAAATGAGAACTTAAAACTGAATTTAATTCACTACTTTTAGTGGAAGCATTGGTTTTTTTCATTAGAAAAATGAGTGATGTTATTCTTCTAATATACTGAAAATCAATGCTTTATTTTAATTATTTAACATTTAATTTACTGATAATCAATTAATTATATTTTTTGTCATGTACTAAAAAAAAATTCTCTAACTAAAAACTATATCTTATACTTAGGTTCCAAGTTCTTCCAAAACCAAAGAATACCTTATTATCAGTATTGATACCATCAAAAGTGGCTGTATTACCGTTTCTTCCCGGGAAATAGTTGGTTGCAGATTCCGCTATGTATTCTGTGTTAAATACATTATTTATATTAATTCTAAAATAGATAGACTCAAATGTATCTTCATCCAAAACCCATCCGTAAGAGCCTCCTAAGTCTCCCAGAGAATAGCCAGGTAATTGTAAAGATCCGTTATGGTTTGGATCACTAAAGTCTTCCGCATTAATTCTCGCATATAGTTTCCCTACAAAACGGTGGCTATAGTCCAATTTAAAATTGTCGGTAACATCATAGTTTACTGCTAATCTGGATGTAAACTGTGCTGCATCTCCAACTTTTACATTGTCTAAAAATAAGTTTATAGTACCTAGTGCTGTTTGGTTTTGATCAAACGCTGTTCCGGAAACATTTCCGGCGTACTCCCAGTTCCCCACTGATAGCATTCCTATGAGTTGTAGTCTATCGGTAAGTTCATAGGTAGCATCTAACTCTGCTCCGGTATGTATTTGTTCTACACCTTGAATATCTGCATTCCCTTGTATTCCATTGAAACGGGATGAAACAGAGATAAATCTATCTTTCCATTGTGTCCTGTATAAATTTAAATTTACTTTCAGCTTGTTTGATCTAAAGCCATAACCTAATTCGTATCCTATTATTTTTTCATTTCTGGGGTCCGGATTCAAATCATTTCTAAAGTTTAAGAAAACAGCATCAAAGAAAGGCTGCTTGGAATAATATCCGGCATTACCGTAGATGTTATTTTGCTCGTTAATATTCCAGTTGATACCTCCTTTAATATTACCTCCAATGATATTTTTCCAATCGGTTTCTCTGGCAGGATCACTATTCAGGTAATTAAAATAGTCAATTCTTTTAAATCCTTGCTGAGATATAGCTCCCTGAATAAATGCGGAAATAACGTCGTTTTTATATTCTACCTGTCCAAATGCTCCAAACCAACGCACTAAACCATCATTGTGATAGTTAATTTTTTCTTCATTATCCGTGCTCTTGAAAACATTCCACAAAGTTCCTAAGTCAGAGCTATATTCAGTAGATAAAACATTTAAAGGGTTATTAACATCATCATTATCGCGATATCCTGCTGCCCCTAGTAAATTATCGATTCTCCTGTAATGAATTCCTCTATATGAACGCAAATCAAAACCAATATCAAAAGATAAATTTTCATTTAGATTGTTATTGTAATTAGCTAGTAACCCTACCCAATTATGAGAATTGATAGAAGCTCTTCTTATAAAACCATTTCTTCTGCTTAAACCGGCAGGAATACTTGAGGCACTTAACTCATCATCGTTAACAAGAAAAGTAGATGTTGTTGGATCTGCCGTATTTCCGTAAGAGAATCCATTGGCAAAATTGGTAAGGGTTCCGGAGTTGGAAGCAACGATTTTATCAAACTGTACAAACCCGGTTACAGGATCTCTAAATGCTTTATCACTTGCAAATCTACCTCCTAAACGGCCAATGTCTCCGGTTCCTCCACCACGTCCAAAAGATAAGTACGCCGATGCTGTTAAGGACGAGTTTTCGCTAACGTCCCAATTCCAGTTGAACGATACAATCGGTTTGTGATAAAAGTTCTTTCTCCAGTTAAATTCCTGGCCATTTAGATACCCGTGATTATAGTTGTATCTTCTACCATATTGCAGATAATCACTCAAGGATGCCATATTAAAGAAACTGGTAGTTCTCTGGTTGTGGTTTTGAGGAGCACCGGTAGCTATGAACTGGAAATCATGAACTCCTTTGTCCCAACCTAAACCAACAAAATAATTATATCCTTGAAATTTTGTTCCTTCTATATAACCTTCCCCTGTTGTTCTACTCAATAAAAAAGATGCCGCAAATCCGTTTTCATTCTTACCTGTAGAGTAGGTCGCTAATGTTTTAATATAACTATTATTACCGGATGATACTAAAAATGATCCGCCTTCTTTTTTGTCAGTTGTTTTTGTTATGATATTTATGGTTCCTCCTACTGATGATATGGCTAACTTAGAAGACCCTAAACCTCTTTGTACTTGCATTGCGGTGGTAACATCTGACAAACCAACCCAATTAGACCAAAATACTCTACCGTTTTCCATATCATTTACCGGAACTCCATTGATCAGGACAGCAATGTTTTCCTGAGAAAACCCTCGAATATTAATTCTTCCGTCTCCAAAACCACCACCCGATTTTGTAGCATACACAGAAGGAGTATTATTTAATAGTTCCGGAAATTCCTGAGAACCTAATTTGTCCTGAATTTCAGTAGCTGTAATAGTACTTACAGCAACAGGAGTCTCTCTGTCTTTTGCAATATCAATCAACCCTTTTACTACAACCTCCTCTAAAAGATTTTCGTCGTTCGTTAGTTGAATAGTTCCCATATCTCCGGCTGAAGTAAAGCTTACTTCTACACTTTTGTAACCAATATAGGATATCACCAAAGTACCGGAAGTTGTTTTTGAATCTAACATGAACTTTCCGTCAAAGTCAGTTGATGTTCCGTTTGTTGTACCTTTCACTACAACACTCGCACCAGGTAAGGGTTCGTTAGTTGAGTCTACAACCGTACCTGTAAGTTTAGTTTGTCCTAAAACCGCAACAGAAATAAATAAGAAAGCCACGAGTAATAAGTTTTTAGAATTCTTCATTGTTAAATTTTAATGTTATTAATGCTTTGTAAAAGTCCTTTTTTTTAGAACTTTCAATGTTAATTTAATGTTAAGTTTTAACAGAAAATTAAGACTTTCAAATCTATAAAATAATATGCAAATATATGGTATTCATCACATACATAGATATTAACTAACTTGTTAACAAAATCTAATAAAATCGTTAAGCGATACTAGTTCTAAAAATTAAGCGTTTGTCAATATTTTTTTTGCTAGTTCCTTTCCTAATTCTACACCAAATTGGTCATAGCTAAAAATATTCCAGATAACTCCCTGAATAAATATTTTGTGTTCGTATAACGCAATTAGTTTCCCTAAAGAATTTGGGGTTAACTTTTTAAAAATCAAAGAGTTACTAGGTTTATTTCCTGTAAATATTTTAAAAGGAATTAGTGTTGAAACTTCTTCCAATCTACCTAAAGTTTTTAACTCTAAATGTACTTCTTCCTTTGTTTTTCCAAATGCCAAAGCATCTGTTTGAGCATAAAAATTGGCCATCAATTTTTTATGATGCTCAGTTAAACCATACAAAGACTGTTGGTATCCTATGAAATCTGCCGGAATTAATTTTGTACCTTGATGCACTAATTGCATAAAAGCATGCTGCATATTAGTCCCTGTACTGCCCCATACAATAGTACCTGTCTGATATGGTATTAGGTTTCCATTTCTATCTACACTTTTTCCATTACTCTCCATAACGGCTTGTTGCAGATAAGGAGCTAGTTTTGTCAGATATTGTGTGTAGGGAAGAACAGCTTCTGTTTCTGCCTCAAAAAAATTATTATACCAAATACTTAAAAGTGCTAATATTACGGGTATGTTTTTATGAAACTCCGCGCTCCTAAAATGAATGTCCATTTCTTCGGCACCGTCTAAAAGTAATCGATAGTTATCAAACCCTATGGCTAAGCTAATAGATAAACCAACAGCAGACCATAGAGAGAAGCGCCCGCCTACCCAATCCCACATGGGAAATACATTGTTACTGTCTATTCCGAATGCCAATATCGCATCCAGATTTGTTGAAACTGCTACAAAATGCCTGGAAATATCAAATTGAGAAGCTGATGTTAAAAACCAATTTTTAATAGTATTCGCATTTGTAAGTGTCTCCTGAGTGGTAAATGTTTTGGAAACAATTACAAATAATGTAGTTTCGGGATTTAAATTTTTAATCACCTCAGAAACATGATCCCCATCTATATTAGAAATAAAATGCGTGTTTAATTTATTCTTGTAAAATCGTAAAGCTTCCACAATCATATCCGGACCCAGATCCGAACCGCCAATACCAATATTTACGATATCTGTAATGGATTTCCCGGTATACCCCTTCCATTTACCTGAAATTACCTTATCAGAAAAAGATTTGATTTTTTTTAAAGTTCTCGATATGTCCGGTCTGATATCTTTGCCATCAATTTTGATAGGTATTTTGGAAGTACCTCGTAAAGCCGTATGTAGAACAGCCCTTCCTTCCGTTTGATTTATGGTTTCTCCGGAAAAGTATTTTTCGATAGCATCTTTTAGCTCAACTTCTTTCGCTAATTGAACTAATAAATCTATGGTTTCCTGCCAAATCCTATTTTTAGAATAATCTACTGTTAAGTCATCAAAAACAATGGAAAAATGTTCCTTTCTATGTACATCTTCTATAAATGCTTTTTTGATGGAAAACGAGTTAAAATCCCGATAATGAACAGACAAATCTTTCCATGCTTTTGTTGTAGTCGGATCAATCTTCTTTAGTGACATGAGAACTTAATTTTGAACAAAGGGTTCTAAATTTTGGATATACGATTGTTTTGCTAGTGCAATAGCATCTAACTGCTCTTTTAAAGGGAGGATAAATTCTAAATATTTGGGCTGCAAACTTTTTTTAAGCGGCTTTGCCGAAGGTAATTTTTGCTTGAAAGGATCTACTTGTCTGCCATATTTCCAAAAACGATAACAAACATGGGGGCCTGCCGTATTTCCCGTCATTCCTACCCAGCCAATAATACCTCCTTGTTTTACATACTGTCCTTTACGAACTTTTCTGCTACTCATGTGTAAGTATTGCGTACTGTATATAGCATTGTGCTTTATCTTTACATAATTTCCATTGCTGCCTCTCTTTGCAGATTCTATCACCGTACCACTGGCAGTAGCCATAATAGGGGTTCCTACCTTTGCTGCAAAATCAGTCCCTTTATGAGGCCTGACTTTATATCCGTAATAGGCAATTCTTCTCTTAAGATTATATCTTGAGGATATACGATATTGGTATTTAACAGGTGATTTTAAGAATTGACTTCGCAGCATGTTGCCTTTTTCATCATAATATTCAGGGATGCTTTTTATAGAATCAGAAATAAAACGATAGGCATAAAAATTTCGTTTATTATGATTAAAAACAGCTGCTTTAATCTTTCCATAGCCAATAAATACGGAATCATCAATAAATTTTTCTTCATAGATAAGTTTGAACATATCTCCTTTTTGAAGTTTATAAAAATCCAGTGTCCATGCATATATTTCGGCTACGTCATATGTTAAGTCCGGGTTTATACGGAGACTATCCATGGATTGAGAAAAAGAGGAATAAATTTTTCCTGCAATTTCTTTTTCTACTGTTTTAACAGGTTTTTTATATGAATATGCCGTAACTGTTGAGTCTGCAAAATCTACTACCGTAGCAACCGCTTTAGAATGCTTATAAATAAAAACTTGCGCTTTTTGCGTAGAATCTCTTTTTGCAAGAATCATATAGGGCTTCCCTGCTCTTACCCTCCTTACGTCAAAAGTATCTTTAATAATTTTAGCAATCCTGTTTATTTTTGGATAAAAAACATGATGTCTGTCAAGTATAACTCCAAAACTTTCTCCTTTTTTTATCGTATCTTTAATTACCTTATAGTCGTTTAGCTTATAACCAAACTCATAAACTGTTTTTGGTACAGGAATGGAATCTTGAATTTGGAGTTCTTTTTTAGTATCATCCTTACATGAATGCAGTAATACTAAAATAAAGAATAAAAGTATTAGCTTTTTCAAAAGAGAACTATTTGTAATTTTAATCTGATGTAAAAGTACAATTTAATCGACTATAATATTAAAAGAATTTGCAAGGCCTTTGTATGCTTCCAGATCTGCTCTCAGAGAACCTACTGCCAGTGATGCTTTTAATCTTACAGGAATTTTATTGTTATCTGCAGTAACCCAAACAGTTACACTTTCATTCTCTTTAAAAACTCTTCCGGCTTGAACAACCGGTCTAAAAATATAGGTTTCGACTTTTCCAAATTTGGTTTGTAGTCTTTTCCTCCCCAAATACCTTAATTTGAAAGGGTGCGCCTTTTCATCAAAAAACATATTTATTTCAATATGATCTCCTGCTTTTAAAGTGTCTACTTTTTGATCTCTCAAATAATAAAAAGAAGAGAGTATATCTTGTACATCTTCAATTGTAATATAATTTGTTGTATCTATTTTGTAATCGGTTATGATAGCTTTTTTGTTTTCATAATCAAATTTGATATCTCTTTTTATCGTATAACCACCTTCATTTACATCTCTTTTAAAAAGATAAGGTTTTGTTTCTTCTTTATCAAAGTAAGATTCGTATACATCTCTTACTTTAAAAAACCAACTGATCACTCCTGATGTCCAGCCGGTTCCTTTGGCGTGGTATACTTTTTTGCCATCCAATTCTTTCTCTGCCACTTCCAAAACAGCAGTCCCGGCTTTTAAAAAACCACTATAACTCATTTTATAACGAAGCCATTCGCCATTTTTAAAAGCTTTCGGGGTTATTTTTTTCTGACCGGCTAAAGTAATGGAAGAAAGGACTAACAGAAATAAAACAATATTTCTTTTCATGGGAACCAAACTTATAAAAAATGAATGACAAAACATATTCCAAAAATTGAAAAAGCCAATGAAATAGTATGATTATATGTTTTTTAACGTTTTTTTAAAACGCCCCCCAATTTTTTAGTTCTTCTTCGCTCCATAAATACGGATAAAAAATTCTTCTTTGATATTTAGGGTGCAGGTATTTGCGCCAATTACTCCCTCCGGTAGCTTCCAGTTCTTTATCATCTCCGCCCAAATATTTTCCGGCTGCGCCATAATGAGCCATGACCCACTTTACATTCACCGTATAATCATAGTGCCGCATGGCTTCGACAAGTTCTTTATTTTTTTGAACATCTTCAGGGAGTTGTTTGAACTTTTTTGAAAGATTACATTCATTATAATCTTCCATAAAATCAATAAAATCTCCCATGTATTTTTTGTCAAACAATTGAATTAAAATCGATTTTTCACCCGTAGTATGATTAACACCCGCAGCCTGCCAATACAAATGATTATAAGCATTTTTAAAAGAAGAACTCCTGTCAATGGTATCCCTGAAGCGGGCATCAATCAGATTGATTAACTCGGTAGAAGCAAACTCAATTTTCCTGTATTGAGCACTCTGAAAACCGCTTGCCGGAGCTAAAGTATTTCTGAATTTCAAATATTGTTCAGGATCCATTCCATCAGCCATTACCGTAAAAGAGCTGGATAGTATGTCAAAATAGCGGCTAATGCGCATCAAATGTTTGGTAAACTTCTCTGCGGTGATTTTTTTTGATTTCGCTACTTGATCTATTTCCCAGAGAATCATTTTAAACAACAGTTCGTTTACCTGATGATACATAATAAACACCATTTCATCCGGTTGTGTGGTTCTTGGAGTTTGCAATCCAAGCAAAGCATCTGTTTGAATATAATCCCAGTAGGTAATGGGTTTACTCCACAAAAGTCCTTCCAGCATAGCATGTATCGGAACCCCCAATTTTTGGTATTTTTCTTCTATGGCCTTTAAAATGTCGTCTTTACTCATTTTTGTATTTTAAGAGCAAGGAGAAAAGAATAGAGAATATCAGCAAGACAGCACTTATCTCTATTTCTTTTATCCAATATCTATTTTCTGCTATCTAACATCTCTTTTCTATTATTTACAAAGTCCCTCTTTTCTGCTGTTCTCTTTCAATAGATTCGAACAAAGCTTTAAAATTTCCTGCGCCAAAACCTCTGGCTCCCATTCTTTGTATGATTTCAAAAAACAACGTAGGCCTGTCTTCTACCGGTTTGGTAAAAATTTGTAGCAAATAGCCTTCTTCGTCGGCATCTACCAAAATAGAAAGTTCTTGTAACCTGGAAATATCTTCTTTCATGATTTTCATATGTTCTCCCAAGCGTTCCGGAATCATATCATAATAGGCCTGCGGTGGCGGCGGTAAAAATTCAACTCCCCTTGCTTTTAGCTGGGAAACCGTTTCAATAATATCATCCGTAGCCACAGCTATATGCTGTACGCCTTCTCCTTCATAAAAATCCAAATATTCTTCTATTTGGGAACGTTTAGCTGCTTTTGCAGGTTCATTGATAGGAAATTTGATTCGCCCGTTTCCGTTGCTCATTACCTTGCTCATTAAAGCGGAATATTCTGTATGAATTTGTTTATCATCAAACGATAAAAAGTTCACAAATCCCATGACCTCTTCGTACCATTTTACCCATTTATTCATTTGTCCCCAGCCAACATTTCCCACCATATGATCAATGTATTTTAATCCTACCGGAGTAGGATTGTAGTCAGATGTCCATTTCACGAATCCAGGTAAAAATAACCCATTGTAGTTTTTACGTTCGATAAATGTATGAATGGTTTCTCCATACGTGTATATTCCGGCTCTGACAACTTCTCCGTATTCATCTTTTTCGACCATTGGTTCCATAAAAGATTTTGCACCACGTTTGGTGGTTTCTTCGTAAGCGCTTTTTGCATCATCTACCCATAAAGCAATCACTTTTACTCCGTCTCCATGGCGAACAATATGGTCATTGATCGGAGATTTGCTGTTTAAAGGTGTGGTTAAAACCAATCTGATCTTGCCTTGTTTTAGAACATAACTTACAGCATCTTTTGAGTCTGTTTCCAAACCTCTGTAGGCATGAGATTGAAATCCGAAAGCTGTTTTGTAAAAATGTGCTGATTGCTTAGCATTTCCAACATAGAACTCTACATAGTCTGTACCTAATAACGGAAGGAAATCTTCTGCTCCTTCAAATATTTTTTCTAAACCGTAGTTTACTGATTTTATTTCCTTACTCATAATATGTGAATTAGAAAATTAGTAGATTAGCGAATTATTTTTTCGAACTACTAATAATTTTATTTAATATTTTAATGATTATGCTTAATTTATCAATTAATTGATTAGGGTTAGGGTATGAATCTAAATTCTTACATAGAAATAACCAATATTCTGTTTCATCTGCTTCTTTCAAAGCTATTTTCATCTTATGAATAAAATCTGCTTTGCTTTCTTGCATTTTGGGCTTCTTTTACATTTGCCCCAACAGATGTACCAGATCCTATTATTTGCTTAGAAAGAACGTATTTTCTTTTTTCTTCTAGCGATTCAGAATATTGAATTATCTGAAGCGAAAATTCAAAAGTCTCTTTTAATATGGGGTTGTTCAGATATTTTTCACTCTTAGAAAAAATCATAATTAACTCATTTCCTAATTAACTCATTGGCTAAATTTAACCTATTCAAGCCAAGATTTGTGATAATCTTCATCCGCTATTTTCATAGCTTCTTCTGTAATCTTTAACGGTTTAAACGTGTCTACCATTACTGCCAATTCTTCTGTTTTTGTTTGGCCGATACTTCTTTCGGTAGCCCCCGGGTGTGGCCCGTGTGGAATTCCGGCAGGATGCAAAGAAATATGTCCGGCATCTATATCATTCCGACTCATAAAATCACCATCTACATAATATAAAACTTCATCAGAATCTATATTACTGTGATTGTACGGTGCAGGAATGGAATCAGGGTGATAGTCATACAAGCGAGGTACAAAACTACAAACTACAAAAGCATCGGTTTCAAAAGTTTGATGTACCGGAGGCGGTTGATGAATTCTTCCCGTAATGGGTTCGAAATCGTGAATTGAAAATGCATACGGATAATTATAGCCATCATAGCCTACTACATCAAAAGGGTGCGAAGCGTAGATCATTTCTATAATTTCATCTTGTTTTTTTACTTTCATCAAGAAATCTCCTTTTTCGTCATAGGTTTCCAGTTTTTGTGGCTGACGGATATCACGCTCACAGAAAGGAGCGTGCTCTAAAAGTTGCCCAAACCAGTTTCTATATCTCTTAGGCGTATAAATAGGCCGGTAGGATTCTACAATAAACAAACGATTGTTTTCGGAATCAAAATCGATCTGATAGATAATACCTCTTGGAATGAGTAAATAATCACCATAACTAAAATCTAAGTTTCCCATATGAGTTCTTAGCGTTCCCGAACCTTTGTGAATAAAGATCAATTCGTCTGCATCTGTATTTTTATAAAAATAATCTCTAAATGAGTTTTTAGGCGCTGCTAAAATAATATTACAATCAGCATTCGTTAAGACCGTTTTTCTACTTTCTAAATAGCCGTCAACCGGAGGAACCTGAAATCCTCTGAATCGATAGGACTGAATATGGTTAGCCTTAGCAATTTTTGGAGCAACAGCATATTGTTTTTTGATCTCCTTGACCATAGTAGGTCTGTGTTCATGATATAAATTAGATGACATCCCGTCAAAACCTATGGTTCCAAACAGTTGCTCATAATATAAGCTTCCATCTTCTTTTCTGAATTGTGTATGTCTTTTGGGTGGAATGTTCCCAAGTTTATAATAAAAAGGCATTTTTTAATGGGTTAATGTAACAATGAATTAACAACTCCTTATACATTATATAATTGTTTAAGAAATTAAGACTATACAAAAGTACATGAATTTTTTCATTTGAAAATTCACAAAAACAAATGAAAAAAATTTATGGATTAACGAAGTAGTTACTGAAGTGAAACTAAATTTTGTATTTTTTAATTTAGTACATGACAAAAAATATAATTAATTGATTATCAGTAAATTAAATGTTAAATAATTAAAATAAAGCATTGATTTTCAGTATATTAGAAGAATAACATCACTCATTTTTCTAATGAAAAAAACCAATGCTTCCACTAAAAGTAGTGAATTAAATTCAGTTTTAAGTTCTCATTTCCAAGGTAAGATCAATTTGGCAAGAATCAAACTCATATCACATTTCATTATCGCCCTCTGTAAGGTACAGACAGTTACCTTTGAAAAGGTAGCCAACGCTTTTGAGACCTCAGTAGATTCGAAGTCATCACTCAGACGTATTCAAAGATTTATTGCTGATTATTCGTTGGATGGAGATTTGATCGCTCGTCTTATATTTAGTCTCCTTCCTAAGCAAGAGGGATTGATCTTGAGTATTGATAGGACCAATTGGAAGTTTGGTCAGACCAACATCAACATTTTTAAGTTGGGAGTTGTCTATAAAGGTGTTGCCTTCCCATTGTTATTTACTATGTTAGATAAGCCAGGGAACTCTAACAGTCAGGAGCGTATTGATCTTGTGAATCGTTTCATAAGACTTTTTGGCAAAGATGTTATTAAATCCATTGTAGCCGATAGAGAGTTTGTAGGTAATCATTGGTTGGATTTCTTGAATACAAATGGAATCAAATATTATATCCGCATTCGAAACAACTTTAAGGTAGAGCTTCCTGATAAGAACAAAACCATCAAAGTATTTCACTTGTTTAATCCACATAAGATCAATGAGTTTGTGTATTATCCTAAAATTGTACGTGTTAATGGTCAGCTTTGTTTCCTTTCCGGATGCAAGTTGTACCCAAAAAATGGAAAGCCTGATTTCTTAATCATTGTATCGTTCAACGCTCCTGATAAGGCCTTTGAACAATACAAAGAACGATGGCAGATAGAGATGTGTTTTAAAGCAATGAAAGCCAGTGGCTTTGATATTGAAAACACACACCTGCAAGATATTAAGCGTATTGAAAAATTAGTACTGTTTGTAATGATGGCTTTCGTATGGTGTTACAAAGTTGGTATATATTTACATCAGATTAAGCCTATCAAAATAAAAAAGCATGGAAGAATGGCTAAAAGCATATTCAAATATGGATTAGATTATATCGCTTCTGTGCTATTAAACCCTGTAAATCAAAACAATATGAACTTGACTAAATTTTTGTCATGTACTTAGATTTTTTAATCAAAATTTAGTTTTTTACAGAAGAAATATAATGAACTCATTTAAACTTTTTGGGTTTAAGCGAAAATTAGAAGTTTTTAGGGCTGTTGAAGGATTTTTTGAGTTGCATAGCAGCACTACGGAAGGAAAAAAAGACAAAAACAGAGCGGCAAACAGAAAGTTTAAATGAGTTCAATTAAAAGTTACGAGTGATAAGAGCTGAAAATTGAAGGTATCTCTATTTTCTTTTGGTTCTCATTGCTTTTATTTTCTTGATTGAATCATCAGATACAAATTTCCTGTACTCTTCCGTTTCAACTCCATACGTTGCCATTTATATAAAAAACCTTTAATGCCATTGAGCATTTTTACTTTTTTCAATGAGTTGTTTTAGCTTTTCCAAATTTATATCAGCTAATTTGTTGATGTACAAACATCCTTTTCCTCATGTACATTTTCCCAACTCTTTAAGTAAACTTTCTTCTTTGTCAATGTCAAAATTCAAATAAATTGTCAATTTTGTTTTTCTTTGGGCAAAGCCTATATGAAACCATTCGAATGTTTCTTTATTTCCTCTGTGCTGGTATTTATATTTCCCAAAACCTATTAAAAAATCCGGTGTTTTCTCATTGCCCCAAATCTTTGGTACTTTTCCGGTAATTTCTTGAATTAACGACAGTACTTTTTTACTGCCTTCTTTTTTTCAAGTGTTTTCAATACTTTCAATAAATGCTTTTACACTTCTATTGGTCTCTTTGGTTGCAAGACCTGCCATAATCCTTAACTTAATTAATCTTTCTTCACAAATATACCTTCAACTAGATCTTTTTTATGCTCTTTAACTCTCCGGTGCCATTGTTATTTCTAATCCATTCAATTCCGGAGTAATTGGTATTTGACAAACTAAACGACTGTTGCCTTCTACATAAAATGCTTCTGCTAACATCAAATCTTCATCATCTGACATTTCGGGTAGCTTGTGGTTTGATTTAATATAACATTGACAGGAAGCACACATTGCCATTCCTCCGCAAACACCGATAGTTCCTTCCGGAGCCAACTCATAAGAGCGAATAATTTCCATCAGATTCATTGACATATCTGTTGGTGCCTTTACTTCATGTAACACTCCTTCCCTATCGGTTATCTTTAGGGTAATGTCTGTCATTTATAAGAAATAATTGATTCCTAAAAGTTGAAACAATGGCATGATAGCAACCAGTAAGATCAAAATAATGGCACAAATTTTTACTACAATAGAATTTGTATCGGATAAGGGAATATTATTTCCTGCTACGTTTCTTTCTTGCAAAAGAACATCTTTGTATGTATAAATAGGTTCTGGCTGTTTTTCTCCAACAATTGAAGTGTGTTTTTCAGAAATCTTTCTATAGTATAAAAGTAACAATACAACAATTGCTATTGAACCTATAGAAAAAATCACAAATTCATATCCTGACAGACTAAAATAGTTTCTTGAAATCGGAATTAAATTTAAGAACCTCATACGGTTATATTTTATCCTTATAAAGATAAAAAAACTATTCTATCTTTTTAATTACTGCTTTTGGGGCTTCTTTTTTAGATCCGTCAAAACCTTCAACCCCGCTAACAGTTGTGTATTTCATTACATATTTTTTATTGGGATGAATCCGTTGATAAGCACTTTGGCACATGAGAGTGGCTTCGTGGAATCCACACAAAATTAGTTTTAACTTTCCCGGGTAGGTATTGACATCCCCAATGGCATATATTCCCGGTATATTGGTTTGATAATCCAGTGCATTGTTTACTTTGATTGCATTCTTTTCTATTTCTAATCCCCAGTTGGCAATGGGCCCTAATTTTGGCGATAACCCAAATAAGGGAATAAAATGATCTACAGTTAAAGTAATTTTTCCATCACTGTTTTTGATGATGGATACTCCTGTTAGATGATCTTGTCCATGAATTTCTTTTACTTCCGCAGGAGTGATTAGATTTATTTTTCCTCTGTCTTTTAACTCCTGAATTTTTTCTACTGAGTCTAATGCTCCGCGAAATTCATTCCTTCTATGTACCAATGTAACTTCCGAAGCGACATTAACCAAAAAAATAGCCCAATCTAATGCAGAATCTCCTCCTCCGGCAATCACTACTTTTTTATTTCTATAGATTTCAGGGTCACGGATAATGTATTCTATTCCCTTATCTTCAAAATCTGTAATATTCGGAATAGGGGGTTTTCTGGGTTCAAAACTTCCCAATCCACCTGCAATGGCTACTACGGGAGCACAATGTTTTGTTCCTTTATTTGTGGTCACTATAAATGTATTATCATCATATTTTTCGATGGTTTCGGCTCGCTCACCCAGCGTAAATCCCGGGTTAAACGGCTTAATTTGCTCCATCAATTTATCCGTTAAATCACCGGCTAGAATTTCGGGATATGCCGGAATATCATAAATAGGTTTTTTAGGATAAATCTCTGAGCATTGACCCCCTGCCTGGGGCATTGCATCTATCAAATGACACTTTAATTTTAATAATCCGGCTTCAAAAACGGTAAAAAGCCCTGTAGGACCTGCTCCAATAATTAAAATATCTGTTTTTATCATTTTCTTTATGTTATTCCTACTTTTTGCAGAGATGACATTCTTTCAATTTATTTATAACAGTGACAGCAGCAAATCAGCATGAAGTACTCTCGCTTTGTAGAACTTGTATATTAGCGTAGTTCGTTATTCAATATTAATGACTTCCTTGATATGGGGGACATATCTTTTAATGGTAGCTTCCACACCGTTTTTAAGTGTTATTTGATTTACAGAACACCCGATACAATTCCCCTCTAACTGAACTTTAACAGTCGCATCTTCAATAGAAAGAAGTTTGATGTTACCACCATCACTTTCTAAAAAGGGGCGAATTTCGCCCAATGCTTTTTCAACATTTTCCAAGGTTTCTTGTGTTGTCATACTACTTACTTTTTAACGGTGCTACAACCGCTCATTGTTGTAATTCTTACAACTTCCGTTGGTGGCAAGTTAGCATTTCTTTTTAACAATTCTGAAACCATTTCTTTAGTAATTTCAGAAAATGCTTTTTCCAAAGGCGTATTTTCCTGTAATGCTACGGGATGACCAACATCACTTGCTTCACGAATACTTTGTACCAGAGGAATTTCTCCTAAGAATTGTGTTTCTATGTCTTCTGCCAGATACTTTGCTCCGTTTTTACCAAAAATATAATATCTATTGTCCGGTAATTCTTCCGGAGTGAAATAGGCCATATTTTCTACTATTCCCAATACAGGTACTTTAATACTTTCCTGTTGAAACATTGCTACTCCCTTTTTTGCATCGGCCAATGCAATATTTTGCGGTGTACTGACCACTACAGCTCCGTTAACAGGGAGCGCCTGTACTATGGATAAATGTACATCTCCTGTTCCGGGAGGTAAATCGATCAGTAAAAAATCCAACGCTCCCCAATCGCCATCAAAAATGAGTTGATTTAGTGCTTTGGAAGCCATAGGGCCACGCCAAATAACCGCCTGATTCGGGTTGGTAAAAAATCCCAGCGATAATAATTTAACTCCATAGTTTTCTATAGGTTTCATTTTAGAACGGCCATCTACATTTACGGATAATGGCCTTTCTTTCTCAACACCAAACATTAAATGCATAGACGGCCCATAAACATCTGCGTCTAAAACTCCTACTTTAAATCCCATTTTAGCTAAAGTGATAGCTATATTGGCTGTTATTGTTGATTTTCCTACACCTCCTTTTCCCGAAGCTATTGCAATGATGTTTTGAATATTCGGGATTTCTTTTCCCCGAATCAAATTCTCGTCTTTTTTTTTGGGGTTTGGTACTGATTTTATGTTGACTTTTACATCAATTTTTTGATCGATCTGCTGATGAATTACCTTCATTACTTCTCCTTCTATTTTCTTCTTGGCTTGTAATGTCGGGTTGCTAATAGTGATATCCACCACAATCTCATCTCCAAAAACCACTACATTGGTTACATTGTTATTCTCCATCAGGTTTTTTCCTTCGCCGGGAGCGGTAATAGTTTCCAAAGCTTTATATATATCTTGCTTTTTAAAAGACATCTTTCTTCTTTAAATTCATTCTAAATTGCAAAGATACATCTTAGTCCTTCAAGTTTCAAGGTTAAAGGCTGGAAAGTTTGAGGCTAAAGTGTTAATAAAGTGGAAGTGCTACATTTGACAGGACAGTAAGAAAGGAGTTTATATATTTATAAACTTTAAAAATTAAACAATGTCAAACCCACGAAATTTTTATACCAAAGAATTTAAGCATAAGGCAGTAGAGTTAAGTTATGCAAAAGGTAGTATAAAACAAACTTGTAAAGATTTGGATATTTCCATATCCTCTTTATCTCGCTGGGGTCAAGAATTAAAACAATACGGTAATAAAAATAGTTTTCCTGGTAAAGGGAATTTAAAATTAACAGATCAAGAGCGAGAAATTATAGCTTTAAAAAAAGAATTACAGGATATTCATTTAGAGAATGAGATATTAAAAAAGGCGGTAAGCATTTTCTCCAAGAGCGACAAGAGAAGTATCAATTTATAAAATATCATAAATTGAAATTTCCTGTTGAGAAAATGTGTAGTATTTTAAAAGTAAGTAGAAGTAGTTATTATAATTGGCTTAAGTGTGGTTCTTCAAAACGATGGTTAACAAATGAACGTATTATGTTTTTTATACAAAAAATATTTGAAGATAGTTATCATAGCTATGTATCTCCTAGAATAAAAAAGGAATTAGAAAAGTATGGCTATTTTGTTTCTCCAAGAAGGATCAGTAAGTTGATGAAGTTACTTGGCTTATTTGTAAGGCGGTCTTATAAATTTAGAGCGTTAACAGATTCTAATCATAAATATCCCATAGCACCAAATTTATTAAATCAAAACTTTAGTGTTGATAGAGAAAATCAAGTATGGGTGTCAGATATGACTTATATTTCTACAAAACAAGGCTGGATGTACTTAACTGTAATTATAGATTTGTTTAATAGAAAGGTAGTGGGATGGTCGTTTAGTAAAGACTTAACCACAGAAAATACCATTATCAATGCTTGGAAAATGGCTATTAACAAAATTCAGATTACAAAAGATTTAATTTTTCATTCTGACAGAGGTTCTCAATATGCTAGTCATAATTTTACAGATTTGATTAAATCTTACAACGGTTTAATAAAACAATCTATGAGTAGAAAAGGAAATTGTTGGGACAATGCCGTAGCAGAATCTTTCTTTAAATCTTTGAAGGTAGAATGGGTCTATAAATACCAATATCTAACAAAATCTCAAGCAGAATTATCTGTCTTTAAATGGATAGAAACTTGGTACAATAGAAAAAGATTACACTCAGCTTTAGGATTAAAATCTATTGAAGAATTTGAAACAGAAATGAAAAATCAAACATTAGCAGCATAATCTCTTTTCTTTTTGTCTAGTTTTTTGTTGCAAGTCCAAGAAGAATTGACACTGTACACCATTGAACAAGAAAAACAAATAGAAGCATTAAAAAAAGAAAACGAATTACTGAAGCATTTGCATCGGAGAGTCCTGAAAATTGAACAAGCGTTCATAAAGAAAGAATAAAAAAATTGTCCTGTTTCCGAATTATACCTATCAGACTTTAAATTTATTTCAAGAGACCTTTGCCGTGGTATATTCCGTATTGAAATTGATTTGACTTCAAATTTCTTACTTCTCGAAAATTTTAAATCCTCAAAACCAACAGGTTATTCCGGTTGAAAATGTTCTTCGGGTATCGAACTTTTTTGCCAAATCAATTCAAAGGCATCATATTATAAAACAATAAATGCCAATCAAGGGTTGATTTCATCAACACCTTGATTATTAAAAGATTGAAAAATTAAAAGGATTAAAAACTTCATTTTTAAAAATGTAAGTTACTGAACTTCAGCATTAAATTTTAACCCTTGATTCGCGTAATAAATATTTTAGTTTAAAGCAATAATAACCATTAAAAATAATTCATGATGGAAAAAATACTTTTTAGCTTTGTTTTTATACTGACAAGTTATGCAACCTTAAGTTAAAATCCGTTAGGCATTGGCACACCACGACATGCTTCCGCAACTTTGGGTGTTAGCTCTGCAACGAAAGGTTTGTTAACTCCACGGATGAACCAGGTAAGGAAGTTTAAAGCCTGTTTATTTAGCTCAGTATAATAGTCATTAAACCGTTTTCCTGTAAACTCATCCTGGCTTTTCATTCGGTTAAAAATAAAAACCCGGGATGAGCTTTGTTTTAAATACCCTTAAATCATTCATAAAATCAAATCTTTACATTTAATTTAAAGTGTTTTTTTGGGAGATGGTTAAAGAAAACAAAAAAAATTGTACTTTGCAGGAACTAACAAACAATTTTATATTATGATAAAAAAAGTATGGTTCTTTATTTTTGTATTGCTTAGTGGCTCGACGATGTTTGCTCAAACCACTATAACAGGAACTGTAAAAGATGCAAAAACAGGAGAAACGCTTCTTGGAGTGAATATTAAAGTTTTAGGAAAAGCTGTGGGAACAACTACGGGTTTTGATGGGAACTTTACATTAACCGTTTCAGATACTCCTCCGTTTATTATTGAAATTTCAACACTTGGATTTCAAACCGAGAAAATCGAAATTACCGGGAATAATCAAAAAATAGAAGTTAGTTTAAAGGAAAATGCAACTGCCTTAGATGAGGTAGTTATATCTGCTTCCAGAACCCCGGAACGTATTATGGAATCTCCCGTGACCGTAGAGAGAATGGATATCAGGGAAATTAAAAACACATCCTCCCCATCTTTTTACGATGGTCTGGAAAACCTGAAAGGAGTTGATGTCAACGCTAATAGTTTGACCTTTAAATCCGTAAACACGCGTGGTTTTGCCACTTTTGCAAATACAAGGTTTGTCCAATTGGTGGACGGAATGGATAATTCTTCACCAGCACTTAATTTTGCTCTGGGAAATTTATTAGGAATGTCCGAATTAGATGTTCAAACCATAGAGCTGCTTCCGGGGGCATCTTCTGCACTCTATGGAGCTAATGCATTTAATGGAATCATGTTTATGACAAGTAAAAGCCCTTTTGATGATCAAGGGGCGAGCTTTGTACATAAAGAAGGGATCACCAGTCAGGATGCGGCAGGTAATAACAGGTTTTACGATATCAGTGTTAGAGTTGCTTATGCATTTTCAGATACATTTGCAGCAAAAGCAACATTTTCTTTCTTAAAAGGAAAAGAGTGGTTTGCTACTGATTATCGGAATACTTCTTCGGCAGGAGATTATATTGCCGGAGACAGAGCAAGTGATATAAACTATAATGGGTTAAATGTATACGGAGACGAAGTCTCTACCAATATCAGAGGAGTAGCTCAAACACTGATAGGTTTGGGCGTTTTGCCTGCCGGGGCTGATGCATTGGTTCCCAGTGTTAATGTGAGCAGGAGGGGGTATGATGAAGTAGATTTAATGAACTATAATGCCAAAAGTCTTAAATTTGGAGGAGCCCTGCATTACAGACCGTTGGGCGATGATCGTTTGGAGATTATATGGAACAGTAAATTTGGTAGAGGGAATACCATCTACCAGGGAGCTAACAGATATAATATTCAGAACTTCTTTATGCAACAACACAAATTAGAAGTCCGCGGAAAAAGTTTTTTTGTCAGAGGGTATGTGACAGACGAGGATGCAGGAGACTCTTATGATACCCGATTTACTGCCATCAATATTAACAGGCGATGGAAAGACGATAATACTTGGTTTGGAGAATATGTCGGAGCTTTTGTACAAGGAACCTTAGGTGGGCTATTACCTGCTCAGGCACATGCTCTGGCAAGGCAAACAGCAGAAACAGGAAGGTTGCTGCCCGGAACAGATGAATTTATAACTGCATTCAACGCGGTAACAGGAGATCCGAACCTAACAACAGGATCTAAATTTGTAGACAACTCAAAATACTATCATGTAGATGCAAATTTGAATTTAAGAGATTACATAACATTTGCAGAACTACAAGTAGGAGGTTCATACAGATTATATTCATTAAACTCCCAAGGAACTATTTTTACAGACTATGACGGTCCTATACGGTATGACGAATATGGAATATACACACAAATGCAAAAGAAATTTTTAGAAGAAGACCGTTTAAAATTAACCGCATCTGTCAGATATGATAAAGCTCAGAATTTTAATGGAAATTTTTCTCCGAGGATATCCTTAGCCTATGCTGCCGGAGAAAACAAAAACAGTAACTTTAGAGCTTCTTTCCAAACAGGATTTAGAAACCCGACAACGCAGGATCAATACATTGGTATAGATCTCGGTGCTGCAATATTAGTCGGATCTGCTTCGGATAACTTAGACAGATATTTGTCTTCTCCTTTAACAGTAAGTGGAGCAGGACAAGCATTTACGGGAGGTGCTGCTACCGTAAGAATATCAGGTAGAAGTGCATATGACAACTCATTTTCTGCATCGGGAGTTCAAAACGGACAATTTATAAAAGCAACACCGGGATTAGTAAAACCGGAAAAAGTAACAGCTTATGAAGTAGGGTATAGAGGATTCATAAATGTTGCAGATCACAGAGTAATAATAGATTTAAGCGGTTATTACAATAATTATGATGATTTTATATCTACACAAAATGTAATAGTTCCTTATTACGGACAAACGGATTTATCAGATGTAACCAATACACCAACCGGGCCTGTACCAAATGCGGTCATAGCAGTTAGAAACGGAGATTTTAGAGCTTTTCAGGTATATACGAACTCTAGAGCAGATGTTAGTTCTTATGGGGCTTCCATAGGAGTTAACACAAAAATTTATGGGTTTGATGTGGGTGCAAATTACACCTACGCAAAATTCGATTTTAATCAAGCTACGGATCCGGATTTTGAAGGTTCTTTTAATACTCCGGAAAACAAATTAAAGGCTCAATTTGGAAAACAAAATTTATTTAAAAATTTTGGATTCAATGTAAATGTAAGATGGCAGGATGAATACCTGTGGGAATCGTCATTTCACGACACCGTTATTGAGGGCCGGACTGTGTTAGATGCCCAAATTAATTACAGAATTCCCAAATGGAAATCAATAATTAAGGTCGGCGGGGCCAACTTAACAAGAAAAGAATATTTTAGCGCACCGGGAGTTGGAGCTATAGGTTCTCAATACTACCTGTCTTTGACAATTAATAACTAAAAAGAAAGAAACATGAAAAAAATAAAACACGTATGGTTATTGGTTTTGGTTGCCGGATTGACAGCTTGTAATGTCAATAACTCCTTAGATGAAATAGCAGCGACTCCACAAACGGTAGTTCCGCTTTCGGCAGGAACAGCGGATTTTTCAAAATACGTTGCTGTTGGTGCTTCTTTTACAGCAGGGGTTTCTGATGGAACCGTATTTTTGGCATCACAATCAAGTTCTTTTCCCCATATCATGTCCACCATGATGGCGAACGCAGGAGGAGGTGCTTTTACACAGCCTTTAGTAAGTGATAATATAGGAGGGCTTTTACTCGGAGGCACACAGATTAGCAACCCAAGGTTGTTTTTCAACGGATCAGGACCAGCGGTATTAACAGGTGTTTCTACAACGGAAGTAAGTAATATTTTAACAGGGCCTTTTAACAATATGGGAGTGCCCGGAGCCAAAAGTTTTCATCTGGTAGCTCCCGGGTATGGTGGTTTGGCAAATGTTCCGTTAGGAGCAGCCAACCCATACTACGCCAGGATGGCTTCCAGCCCTACTGCTACTGTTTTGGCAGATGCCATTGCCCAAAACCCCACCTTTTTTACAGTCTCCGAAATTGGCGGGAATGACGTGCTGAGTTATGCAACCACCGGAGGAATAGGCGTTGTTCAAACAAGTGTCGACCCAACAACCTATGGGCCTAATGATATTACAGCCCCCGCTTTATTTAATACTGTTTTTACAAATGTGATAAATACATTAACGGCAGGAGGCGCCAAAGGAGTTGTTCTTACCATTCCTTCCATTGTAAATTTACCCTTTTTTACAACAGTTCCTTATAATGCAATACCCCTAGACGCTACAACAGCAACTCAGGTAAATGCAGGATATGCAACCTATAATAGCGGGCTGCAATTGGCAGTTGCTAATGGGTGGATTACTGCTGCTGAAATGGCGAAAAGAACTATTTCTTTTGCTGCCGGACAAAATGCGGTAGTGATTATAGATGAAGATTTAACAGACTTAACAGGTTTTGGTATTCCTAGTTACAGGCAGACAACAGCTAGTGATTTTTTAGTACTAACAAGTTCTTCTTTTCTGGGAACGACTGTTGGAGGAAACCCGCTATTAATAAACGGAGTTACCGTTCCGCTTGCAGACAACTGGGTATTAACACCTGAAGAACAAAACAATATTCAGATAGCTATAAATGCATACAATACTGTGATTACATCTGTTGGTAATGCCAAAGGGCTGGCTGTGGTGGATTTAAACCAGTTACTAACCGATGCGGCAGGTTCGGGAACTCAATTTGATGAATATACAATGACCGCCAATTTAGTATTTGGAGGTTTGATTAGTTTAGACGGAATTCATCTGACGAGTAGAGGCTATGCATTGATGGCAAATAAAATATTAGAAGCCATTGATACTACTTACGGATCTAATTTTAAAGCTTCCGGAAATATTGCCAAAGTGTCAAACTATCCGACAAATTATCCTCCGGGAATTTAGTTTTATAAAAAACACAACTCGTAAATAAAAAATCTGGATAAGATACCATTCGGTTTTTTTTATTTCACAAAACTTTTTATAAGCTTCACAAGTTCTTTGAGTTTATCAGGCGGATTATCATCATCAAAAGAAGCAGATTGGTAAGAGTCCTTTTCCGTTAAAAAAGTAATAGTAGCAGTAAGTGCACCATCATAAAACCTCTTATTTGAAGGTGCCTTTAATTTGGAAACCCGGGAAAGGTCCATATTTTTTAAAACCTAATATAAATTTTTTAACTTTTTAGTTTTTAATATTATTTTTTTAGTTTTTTGATTTGTTGCTTCATAGGTTAAAGAATTTGATATAATAACTATTTTTTCCATTCTTCCTCTTGTGATTGCTTCATAGGTTAATTCTTTTACTAAGGGTTTGGGAGCAGGCGGACAGCCAAAACAAATTAATAAAGTCAATACGGCATATAACAGTGATTTTTTCATGACATAAAATTTCTATAAATATAAACAAAGAAATTATACCAAAAAGAACCCCTAAATAGCTCATATTCTCTTGATATTTTAAAAGAGTTGGTATATACCTTTCAAACTTTACAACTTTCAAACATTATAAAGTATTACAGAAACATTGCAATCGCTTTTCTTAGGGAAGAAGCCAAAATATCTATTTCTTCTTTGGTATTATAAAAAGCGAAAGAAGCTCTTACAGTACCCGGAATTTTGTAAAAATCCATAATAGGCTGTGCACAGTGGTGTCCTGTTCTGACAGCAATTCCTATTTTATCTAAAACAGCACCGATATCATATGGGTGGATTCCTTTTATATTAAAAGATATCACAGACATCTTACGGGAAACTCCGTAAATCTTCAAATCTTCTATTTCTTTCAGTTTTTGGGTTCCGTATGCCAACAACTCTTGTTCGTATGTAGCAATGGATTCAAAACCCACAGATTTCATATAGTCAATTGCTACTCCAAAAGCAATTCCGCCGCAAATATTCGGAGTTCCCGCTTCAAATTTATGAGGTAGTCCTGCATATGTTGTTTTTTCGAAAGTAACTGTTTCTATCATCTCGCCCCCTCCTTGGTAGGCGGGTAGTTTTTCCAACCATTCTTTTTTTCCATACAAAAAACCAATGCCTGTCGGGCCGCAAACTTTATGTGCGGAAGCTACATAAAAATCTACTCCTAACGTCTGAAAATCTACTTTTACATGTGGAACAGCCTGTGCCCCGTCAATTAAAACCGCAGCACCGACACGATGTGCTTTTTCAATGATTTCCTCAATAGGGTTAATAGTTCCTAAAGCATTGGAAATATGATTGCAAAAAACCAATTTTGTGTTTTCCGAAAGAAGGTCGTCATATGATTCCATCAGTAAGGCTCCTTCTCCATTCATTGGAATGACTTTTAATACAGCGCCTGTTTTTTCACAGAGCATTTGCCAGGGTACAATATTTGAGTGATGCTCTAGCGCAGAAACGATGATTTCATCTCCTTGCTCAAGCAAATCTGAGAAGCCTGAAGCAACTATATTGATGCTGTGAGTAGTTCCGGAAGTAAAAATCATTTCACGGGCATATTTTGCATTAAAATGTTTCTGGAGTATCATTCGTGCCTGCTCGTATTTATCTGTGGCTTCCTGACTCAACGTGTGTACTCCTCTGTGGATATTTGCATTATAGTTAGCATAATAATCAACAATAGCATCTATCACAATTTTTGGTGTTTGCGAAGTAGCAGCATTATCAAAATATATCAAAGGTTTTCCATTTACGGTTCTCTGTAAAATAGGAAAATCTTTACGTATTTTTTCTATCGGAAACATCTTATTTATTTTGTTTTACAAAGGTACTTGAAAAATAATACAGTATAATGTTTGAAAGTTGTAAAGTTTGAAAGGTTCGTTTAACTTTCTTAACTATTGATAGGTTTACTTTGTCTCTTTCATATGTACCAATGATTCAAAAAAATTAAATTTTCCATAGGGTATTTTCATTTTCGTTTGTTTTAATTCTGTAATAACCCAATTTAAAACTAACAATTATGAAAAGCTTTAAAATCTTTTTGTGTGCAGTCATCTTTTCTACATCATTTACACTGTTCTTTTCTTGTTCAAAGACTAATGAAATAGTACCTGTAAGTGTTTTCGACGGTTCTAATTCCGATACTAGTGGCAGCAATGGTTTGCAAAGTGGCTCACAGGGAGAAATTACATTATATAGAGTAAACAATGGAACAATTACTAAAATACAAGATTATAATGTCTCCGGTATTGATTTAAATTATCAACAAGATATTGCAAAGCACCATGAAATTTGGGATTTAGTTACCAAAATTGTGCCTTCGGATCAGCTTGTAAAAATGTCTGAATTTATGATATATAATGGGGAGGTGTCCGGATCTGCAGGCTATGTATTTCCAACAAATAATAACTTAAGCAACCCGTTGTGCATTTTAAATAATGCTGATTTTAATGTTGTTGATATTTCTATTAAAGATAAATTTGTTGATGTATTGAATTACAGTTAAAGCAGATATCTTAGATATTATTCTTGTTTTAAATCCTTCAAAAGTTTTAGCATAGTTTCTTCGAATCATAAACTGGTCATATAATTGTGAGAACAAAGTTTCTATACGTTTTCTAGATTTTCTAAAAATATAAGCTTGTTTCTTATACTGATTTTGATTATTTCTCATTGGTGTATTTAATTTAATATCATAGGTTTCAAATAAATTAAGTTGAACTTCTGCGGATAAATATCCTCTATCACCAATTAAAGTAGCGCTTTTAATCTGCATTTTAACCGCTTTAAGATAATTGATATCATGTACAGATGCTGGACTAAAATCGATACTCTGAAAAACACCGCTCACAGAACAAATTGCGTGCAACTTATACCCGTAATAATTAGTACCTTGAGATGCACAATAACCTTTGTCTGGAAAGGTATGCATTGTTTCTTTGCAGATTTTAGAACGATAACTTCTTGATAATTTGCAAACTTCCAAAGGCATACTGTCAACGATAAAATAATTCTCAAATTCATTAAAGTAGGAAGCTAATTTTAATCGAATACTGTCCAAATGATCTAATAATCTACGCCTTCTTTTGTTATAAACACTTCGTTCTATTTTCTGGTAAATTGCAATTGGGAGTTTCCTAAACAAATCATTCTCGCTATCAATTCCCATAAATTCTACCGTTAAACTTAAACTGATGAGTTCTAAATCACTAAGTTTAGGTTCACGCCTTTGATAAATTAAAAGTTGTTCTTTTGATATTTTTCTTAATACTTCCAATATTCTTTCGTAATTTGCATTTAAGTTGTTCATTATAAATGATTTGTGATTAAATCAATTTACTGATTTTCAGTAAGATGAACAACCTTTTTTGTCCTAAATCATAATGCACAACGGGTGTATATATATAACGTAACCATAAATATCGATGAAACGATACATCAAGAATGGCTGGTTTGGATAGAAAACCATATCCGGGAAATGCTGGCAACAGGTCGGTTTTTATCTGCAAGGCTAATACAGGTACTGGTAGAAGAAGAGACGGGAGGAGTAACGTATTCTATACAATACACTGCTGATAGCAGAAAAAATTTAGATGATTACTACCTATTCGATGCCAGGAAACTTCGAAAAGAAGGCACGCAAAAATTTGCGGATAAAATGGTTGCTTTCAGGACGGAACTAAAAATCATTAACGAGTTTTATCCTGACTCGGTAAACAACTAAAAATGAAGGTAAGAGCAAAAAAGCATTTAGGGCAGCATTTCTTAAAAGATGAGGCTATTGCAAAAAAAATTGCAGGTATTCTTACCGAAAAAAACTACGATGTAATTGTTGAGATAGGCCCGGGAATGGGTGTGTTAACAAAATTCCTTTTACAAAAAAAATCACCTGTCAATGCAGTAGAAATTGATCCGGAATCCGTAACGTATTTACAAGAAGTTTTTCCCGGAGAACAGATTCATCTAAACACATCCAAAGAAAAACTTACCATTATTAAAGGTGATTTTTTAAAACAGAACGTAACCGCTCTTTTTCAAAAAAAACAACTCGCAATTATTGGTAATTTCCCGTATAATATTTCCTCTCAAATTCTTTTTAAAGCCATTGAAAACAGAACTTATATTGCAGAGTTTTGCGGGATGTTTCAAAAAGAAGTTGCAAAGAGAATTGTGGAAAAAGAAGGGAGTAGAACCTATGGGATTCTTTCCGTATTAACACAAGCTTTTTACGATGCAGAATATATATTTACGGTTTCTCCTTCGGTATTTGATCCGCCTCCGAAAGTAGATTCCGGGGTGATTCGCCTTATCCGAAAAAAAGATTTTTCATTGCCCGTCAACGAACAATTGTTTTTTAGGGTTGTAAAGACAGCGTTTAACCAGCGAAGAAAAATGTTGCGAAGAAGTTTAAAATCATTTAATCTCTCGGAAACTTTGAGAGAAGACCTTATATTTGCCAAAAGACCGGAACATTTGTCTGTAAATGAATTTATTTCATTAACAAGGAAAATAGCAAGTCATGGCGTTTGAAATTACCAAAGAACTTTTAGAAAATGTAAATCACTATGTATCATCTTCAAATAACAAAGCTTTAGAGCAGTTGTTTGGAGAAATGCACCATGCAGACATAGCGGAAATCCTGGATGCCATTTCTTTTGACCATGCGGTATATATCATTAAACTTTTAGACAGTGAAACGACGTCGGAAGTTTTAATGGACGTAGATGACGATGTTCGGGAAAAAATCTTAAAAAGCCTTTCCGCTAAAGAAATTGCCGAAGAAGTAGAAGAATTGGATTCTGACGATGCCGCAGATATCATTGCCGAACTTTCGGAAGAAAGGCAAGAAGCAGTTATGTCTGCAATTGAAGATGAGGATCATGTAAAAGAAATTGAAGAACTGCTTACCTATGATGAAGATTCCGCCGGAGGATTAATGGCAAAAGAGCTGGTAAAAGTAAATGAGAATTGGTCTGTTTTAAAGTGCGTCAAAGAAATGAGAATTCAGGCAGGTGAAGTTACGAGAGTACATTCCATTTATGTTGTTGACGACGCAGGAAAATTGAAAGGAAGACTTTCTTTAAAAGATTTATTAATTACTTCTACAAAAACGCCTATTTCCGAAGTATACATTCCAAAAGTAGATTTTGTAACGGTACATGTGCCTTCGGAAGAGGTGGCAAATATCATGCGTAAATATGACTTGGAAGCAATTCCTGTCATAGATGATATGGGGCTTTTGGTAGGTAGAATTACGATTGATGATATTGTAGATGTTATTAAAGAAGATGCAGACAAAGATTATCAACTGGCTGCCGGTTTGGTTGAAGATGTTGAAGCGGATGATTCTATTTTAGCACTTACCAAAGCGAGATTACCCTGGTTGATACTGGGTTTATTCGGAGGACTGGGAAGTGTATTAATTATGGAAGGGTACGAAGGTGCTATGGAAAATTATAAGGAATTATTCTTTTTTACTCCTTTAATTGCCGCTATGGCAGGAAATGTAGGTGTACAATCTGCTGCAATTATTGTACAAGGCCTGGCAAATGATAATGTGAAAGGAAGTTTATGGAAGCGGCTATTAAAAGAAATCGAGTTAAGTTTGATTAACGGACTCGTTTTAGGGTTATTGGTAATTGCTGTTGCCCCTCTTTTGAAATTAAGTTTGCAATTTAGCTTTACGGTTTCTTTATCTATGCTTTGCGTTATCATTGTTGCTTCTCTTATCGGAACCTTTGTTCCTATTATTTTAGATAAAAGAGGTATAGATCCTGCTATTGCCACAGGTCCGTTTATTACGACCAGCAATGATATTTTTGGAATTTTCCTGTTTTTTATAATTGCAAAATCTTTATTGCCCTTTTAGAGAGTTTATTTACAAATAACTAAGACCTCACAGGTTTTTAAAAACCTGTGAGGTCCGAAAGTATTTTTTTGAAGCTTTCAAACCGGAAACTTTTGAGTTTTATTTGGATTCATTTTCTGAAACAAATCCCATAAAACAATTCCGGAACTTACGGAGATATTTAAAGAATGTTTGGTTCCTAATTGTGGAATCTCAACACAGTAGTCCGAAGCATTTACTACTTCCTGCTGTACTCCTTTTGCTTCGTTTCCCATCACAATAGCATATTTTTCAGTAGCTTTTATAGCAAAACCATTTAGCTTTATACTGTTTTCTGCCTGCTCTATGGCAACCACTTTTACCCCTTCTTTTTGAAGCCTGCCAATAAGTGTTAACGCATCTTTTGCATATTCCCAGTCTACAGATTCCGTAGCTCCTAAAGCTGTTTTGTGGATTTCTTTATTGGGCGGTATTGCCGTAATTCCGCAGAGATATATTTTTTCTATTAAAAAGGCATCACTTGTTCTAAAAACAGATCCGATATTATGTAAGCTTCTGACATTGTCCAGCACCACTATCAGCGGTGTTTTTTGGGTTTTCTTAAACGCTTCAACAGAGATTCTTTCCAGTTCGTTATGCTTCAATTTTCTCATAAAAAGTGCTTATCTTTAAACGCGAGTATATGACTCCGTAAAACTAACTGAAAAATTCCAATACCCTGACAAAGCAACCATGAAAAAGGTAACTCCCTTAATGAAGCAGTACAATACCATCAAGGCAAAATATCCCGATGCGATGCTGCTGTTCAGAGTAGGCGATTTTTACGAAACTTTTGGAGAGGACGCCAAAAAAGCAGCTACTGTTCTGGGAATCATTCTAACCAAGCGGGGGTCAGGAAGTGAAAGCGAAACCGCCCTTGCCGGTTTTCCACATCATTCCTTAAATACATATTTGCCAAAACTGGTAAAAGCAGGAATGCGTGTGGCCATTTGCGATCAGTTAGAAAACCCTAAAATGACTAAAAAAATTGTGAAAAGAGGGGTTACGGAATTAGTAACTCCGGGTGTTTCTTTGAACGATGAGGTTTTGCAGTCTAAAACCAATAATTTTTTGGCGGCTATTCACTATGGAAAAAAAATATTGGGCGCTTCTTTTTTAGAGGTCTCTACAGGTGAATTTTTAGTTGCTCAGGGAGCTACCGAATACATAGATAAATTACTGCAAAACTTTAATCCAAGTGAGGTATTAGTTCAAAAACAATATAAGCAAGCCTATTTGGAATTCTTTCAAGATCGCTATCACTCTTTTTACTTAGATGATTGGGTTTTTCAAAAAGATTTTGGCTATGAACATGTAACGACTCATTTTAAGGTAAAAACCCTCAAAGGTTTTGGTGTTGACGACCTGGAAGAAGGAATCATTGCTGCCGGAGCTGCGCTGCATTATTTATCGGAGACACAACATAACAGAGTAGCACACATTCAAACCATTTCAAGAATTGCGGAAGACCGTTATGTTTGGTTGGATCGTTTTACTGTGAAGAATTTGGAATTATACCATCCGAATGCTGAAAATGCAGTTACCTTATTAGCCATTATAGACCAAACCATTTCTCCTATGGGAGGCAGGTTGCTAAAAAGATGGTTGGCATTGCCTTTGAAAAATGTAAAACAAATACAACACCGTCATGAATCAGTACAACATTTTATAGCAGATGACAAGGCCCGGGAAGTGATTTCTTATCAGTTAAAACAGATGAGCGATCTCGAACGTCTGGTCTCTAAAACTGCTACGGGGAAAGTGTCCCCCAGAGAGGTCATCTTACTCAAAGATTCTTTAAAAGCCATACTGCCCATAAAAGCGGCTCTTGAAAACAGTAAACATCCCGTTATAAAAAAAATAGAAAAGCAACTGCATAGCTGTCATGCTTTGATCACTAAAATAAACACCACTCTATTTGATGACGCTCCGGTGAATATTCTTAAAGGAAAAGCAATTGCTACGGGTGTTTCCGAAGAATTGGATGAATTAAGGGCGATATCTCTATCATCCAAAGAACACTTAGATGACATGTTGGCAAAGGAATCTGAAAAGACCGGTATTCCCAGTTTAAAGATTGCTTTTAACAATGTTTTCGGTTATTATATTGAAGTTAGAAACACACATAAAAACAAGGTTCCTGCTACGTGGACTCGTAAGCAAACCCTGGTAAATGCGGAACGTTATATCACTGAAGAACTCAAGGAATATGAAACGAAAATACTGGGAGCAGAAGATAAAATTCAAATTTTAGAGCAAGAACTGTTTTCCAAACTCATTCAATACATTATTCCTTTTATCAGGGAAGTGCAACAAAATGCACAGACGATTGCAAAAGCGGATTGCCTGTTATCCTTTGCTTCTTTGGCAGTTAGCAACAGTTATGTCCGGCCGATTATTGATGAAAGTACGGATATTGAAATTAAAAACGGGCGTCATCCGGTGATTGAAAAACAACTGCCTGTTGGAGAGGAGTATATTGCTAATGATATTGTTCTGAACAGAAATCAGCAACAGATTATCATGATCACCGGGCCTAACATGTCCGGTAAATCTGCTATTCTGCGGCAAACGGCACTGATCGTATTATTGGCACAAATGGGAAGTTATGTCCCTGCCCGGAATGCACGTATCGGGATTGTAGATAAAATTTTTACACGTGTAGGCGCAAGTGATAATATCTCTTTAGGAGAGTCTACTTTTATGGTAGAAATGAATGAAACAGCCGCTATTTTGAATAATATTTCCGAAAGAAGTTTAATCCTGTTAGATGAAATCGGGCGTGGTACTGCTACTTATGACGGGATCTCCATCGCCTGGGCCATTACAGAGTACTTGCATGAACACCCCTCCGGAGCAAAAACGTTGTTTGCGACGCATTACCATGAATTAAACGAAATGACAGCCACTTTTGAACGCATAAAAAATTACAATGTCTCCGTTAAAGAACTAAAGGACACCATTGTTTTCCTGCGCAAATTGGTACGAGGCGGCAGCGATCATAGTTTTGGTATTCATGTGGCAAAACTGGCAGGAATGCCTCAAAGAGTCATACATCGGGCTTCAAAAATTTTAAAACAACTTGAAAAAAATCACACAAAAAATGAAACCAAAGAAGAGCTAAAAGAAATACAACATAATGATATGCAATTGAGCTTTTTTCAATTAGATGATCCTATACTGGAACGCCTCAGGGAAGATATATTAACAACCAATATAGATACGCTTACACCCATTGAAGCGTTGATGAAATTGAATGAAATTAAACGGATGCTTGTAAAAAAATAATAGCTGTTGAGGTGCCTGAGGCGAATCATTAGTGCACTTGTAACTTGTACCTACATTTTAATCAGGGCAAACGCATTAAACTTTTATGAATATATCAGTAAAACTAATTTTTCATTAAAGAATTGACATTTAATAATGGATTTTATTCGTAATTTTTTAAACTTACCTTTAATGATTATTCATTTTTTTGAAAATAATTACAGGTTAACTTGGATCAAAAAATCATAAAGTATTGATTAAAAACATGTTAACTTTAATGCGTTTACCCTGACATTTTAATCTTTTAATCTTTTTCTTTCACACAACTTTTTTATCTTTGCTGAACTATGGGTATATTTTTCTTATTTATCAGTGGTCAGGAAATCATCGTTATTGCGGTACTCCTGATTATGCTGTTTGGTGCTAAAAGAATTCCTGAGATTGCAAGAGGTTTGGGACAAGGGATGCGTCAGGTAAAAGATGCTACAAACGATATCAAAAGAGAAATCAATGAAAGTGTAAAAAAAGAAGGTGTAGATACAAATATAGCCAAAGAGATTCGTGAAGAAATCAATGAAGTGAAAAAAGACATTAACGAGGTTACAGGGGCTGTTAAGAGAGATTTATAACCCTATTTTTTGCTTTTTTATCGATGTTTTAAATACATTTCTGACTTAAATTCACTCATTAAAAATAGCTGCCTTTTGTTTGAGTGTTCATAAGGGTTTTTAGTTTTCTGAATTTCCCTCGAATATTTTAAATCCTCAAAACCATCAGGTTATTCTGGTTCAAAATTTTCTTCGGGCGTTGAACTTTTTTGCCAAATCAATTCTGCAAAGGCCTCACTGCATAAAAACTCTTATAACCCGTTGTGCATTTTGATAAAATTCGTCAATTCGAGTAAATTTTTCGATTGAAAATGAGAAAAATTTGTATCGAGAATAGAATTTTTGCTCTAAATATGTTCTCGATACGATTTTTCGTAGCTCAAAATCACTCGAACTGACGTTTAAATTTACTTTTTAGTTCAAAATGCACAACGGGTTCTTATATTATTTTACCCTGCTGATGGTCAGGCCGTCTCTTATGGGTAAAATGACGGTCTCCAACCTAGGATCTTCACTTAGTAATTTGTTATAGTAATGTAGTGCTTCCGTATCTTTGTCTTTTGGGTGTATAGGCGCCACCACTTTTCCGCTCCATAAAACGTTATCAGATAAGATGATACCTCTACTGTTCATTTTATTGATAATTAAATTAAAATAATGCGGGTAATTCGACTTATCAGCATCAATAAAAACCAAGTCGAATTTTTCATCTATGACAGGAATAATGTCAATTGCATCTCCTATGTATTGTTGTATTTGATCACAGAATTTTGATTTGGAAAAATACTTTTGCTGTAAGGGTTCCAACTCTTCATTTTTGTCAATAGTATGTAATGTTCCTCCCTTTTGAAGGCCTTCTGCCAGGCATAGCGCGGAATAGCCTGTAAAAGTGCCAATTTCCAAAACCTGTTTCGGATGTACCAATTTAGAGATTATAGATAAAACTCTTCCTTGATAACCTCCGTTTAACATTCTGGGATTCAGCACCTTTTGCCAGGTTTCTTTAGACAACGCTCTTAAAATTTCCGGTTCCTGTTCGGAGTGTTCTACAATATAATCATCAATTTTCTGCGGTAAGAAATTCATCTTGTTATTAAAAATAAAAACGGAATCTATAAAATAAATTCCGCTTCTATTGTCTTCACTTTAAAATTTAATCAATTAAATCTTCCAATTCTTTTTTCAAACACTTTTTCTCTTGTAAACTCATGCAATAACAGCAACCTTTGATCGTTTTTGTTTTTTTATTTAATGCTTTTGTAAGTAACCTGTTTTGCTTTGTATATCGAAAACAAATTTTACATGTTAATATATGAATCCTCAATTTAAGTTTGTTTAAAAATGAAGTTTCTCCATATTGGTTTCTGTCACAAGCTCTGGAAGCTTGTTCACATGATACTATTAACCTTTTATACAACTCTCTTACTTTTTAAACCAGTTATTTTCAATACAGTCTCTTAGCTGTGTTCTTGCTCTGTGAATAATAACCCACAGGTTAGACGGTGTAATATCTAACTCTTTACAAATTTCTTCGGTTTCAAATTCCTGAATAGTTTTTAACTTAAAAACCATAGCGTATTTTTCCGGCAATTTGCTTATGCAATAGTCTATTACTTTCTGTAATTCTTCCGATTCAATTGATTTTTCAGCATCATTTCCCCACGATTGTGGAACCCTTTCTTCAATCCAATTTCCTTCATTTTCTCCGTTATCATAAAAACTTCCTTTAATTTCTGTTTGGCCTTTTTTAGAATTTATCTTTCTATAGTAATCTATTATTTTTCTTTTCAAAATAGAGATAAGCCAAGTACGCTCAGTAGATTTTCCCTGAAAGTTTTTTGCTGATTTTAAGCCTGCAAAAAAAGTATCCTGTACCAAATCTTTTGCCAAATCAGGGTTATTAATACGCACTGTAGCATAATTAAAAAGGTAATCGGCATAATTATCTACCCATTTATCGGGAGATAAGATAGTTTTTGCTAACTCTTGAGTCATTGAAAAATAAAACCCAAATATAGTTTATTTTTTAAAGCATCACATCTTTGTCTTTTCCTCATGTCCACTAAATAAATAATTTCCCATTTCCCATTATTATCAAATAGTTGGAAAGAGTTTGCCCCGCAATGAGAGAATTTTCCGTTTAAATAAAATTCATAGGGAGTCCAGACAGAGGCTAAATTCCCGTCAATTTTAATAGTATAAGACAGCAATTTCTCCAAATAAGTATCTTCCGGGTTTTTATTAGCAACAGTCATTAAAAACTGTTGTTTGCCCTCGGTTTTTAGCCTTTTTTCGCTCTTTCTGTTTGTTGCCGTTGTTTGGATTTTTATAGTAGCATGCATCGTAGACTTTATCAGGCTGGAATCGCCTTTGTGTAGCCCTTCAAAAAAAGTGGCTATGACCTTTTTTATTGCCAGCTTTTCCCGGTTTTGGTGCTGAGCATTTATAGCTATCGTAAACATTGATAGAAATAACAAGAGTTTTGTTTTTTTCATTTTTATGAGTTTGATTGTGTTGAATTTATTTAAACGGGTTCATTGAAAAACACATTTTTAATTAACAAAACAGCAAAGAGATAATATCTGTTCATATTTAGTATTTTTACTCTGTAAATATATTAATAGCGTTTAAAGTTTTAAGCTAAAAGTTCGCTCAACCTTTTTAATATACTGAAAAAAAGCATTTCTTTTTTTGAGAAAAACAAAAGTTAAAATAATATAAAATGTCTGTAGCAAAAAAGCAATACAAAAGGATTACGGTAAAATCTTTAATAGAAATGAAAGCCAATAAGGAAAAAATTGCTATGCTGACGGCATACGATTTTACCATGGCCAGAATTATAGATCAGGCAGGTATTGATGTTGTTTTAGTTGGAGATTCTGCCTCCAACGTAATGGCAGGTCATGAAACTACTTTGCCTATTACCTTAAATGAAATGATCTATCATGCCAGCTCTGTTGTCAGAGCAGTAGAAAGGAGTTTGGTGGTGGTAGACCTTCCTTTTGGAACGTATCAGGGAAACTCAAAAAACGCATTGGAATCTGCTATTAGAATTATGAAAGAATCCGGTGCGCATGCTGTAAAATTAGAAGGGGGAAGTGAGATTTCCGATTCTGTTTCCAGGATTTTAACTGCAGGAATCCCCTTAATGGGGCACTTGGGTTTAACCCCTCAGTCTATCTATAAGTTTGGAGCGTATACTGTAAGAGCTAAAAAAGAAAAAGAAGCAAAAAAGCTATTGGAAGATGCAAAATTGCTGGAAAAATTAGGTTGTTTCGCACTGGTATTGGAAAAGGTCCCATACAAATTAGCAACTCAGGTAGCACAAATCATTTCTATTCCTGTTATTGGCATTGGTGCCGGAAGAGGTGTTGACGGCCAGATATTGGTAACCCACGATATGTTGGGTATGACACATGAATTTAACCCCCGGTTTCTAAGGCGCTATTTAGATTTATATACGGATATGACTACTGCTTTTCAACAATATGTTACCGATGTAAAAAGTAAAGATTTTCCTAATGATAAAGAGCAATATTAATTCTGTTTCAAAAAGTCAGTTATACACATTTACTTTATAAAAGCAGGTTTTGAAAATTCTTCATTTAGATAGCAACCACCCGTTATTAATTCATCAATTATCCGAATTGGGTTTTACAAACGATGAAGATTATACCTCTTCAAAAGAGGACATAGAAAAAAAAGCTCACCTGTATGAAGGAATTATTATCAGGAGCCGGTTTCTTATTGATGCTCATTTTTTAGACCGTGCAACTCGCCTTATGTTTATCGGGAGGGTGGGTGCCGGATTGGAAAATATCGATTTTACATATGCAAAAGCCAAAGGAATACATATCATGGCAGCTCCTGAAGGAAATAGAAACGCTGTTGGAGAACACACTCTGGCAATGTTACTTTCTTTGTTCAATAAAATAGCGGTTGCAGATAAAGAAGTTCGTAGCGGATTTTGGCTGAGAGAGAAAAACAGAGGAACAGAATTAGACGGGAAAACCATTGGTTTAATAGGTTATGGTAATATGGGAAAGTCTTTTGCTAAAAAACTGAGAGGTTTTGATGTTGATGTTATTTGTTACGATATTAAAAACGATGCAGGAGATGAAAATTGCAGGCAGGTTTCTTTACCGGAACTCCGGGAAAATACAGATATATTAAGTATACATACGCCCCAAACATCATTCACTACTCATATGATCAATAGTGCATTTATCAATGGTTTTAAAAAGCCCTTTTGGCTGATAAACACTGCCAGAGGAAAAACGGTTGTTACAAAAGATCTGGTAAATGGTTTACAGTCCGGGAAAATTTTAGGTGCCGGTTTAGATGTTTTAGAATATGAAAAAGCATCTTTCGAACAGTTGTTTTCAAATCATCCAATGCCAGATGATTTTAAATTTCTCATCGCTGCTGACAATGTATTATTAACACCCCATATTGCAGGTTGGAGTTTTGAAAGCAAAGAAAAATTAGCTCAAACCATTGTAGACAAAATAAAAGAAAAATTTTGTTAATTATAGAATGTCTTTTACTACGGAATTTTTTGTATCTTTCGTTTTAGCATTGATCCTATGGCACAACTAGTTTTAAAAATGATATCTTGAATCTGAAAATTAATTTCACAAAAATTAAATGAAATCAGTTGATATTGAGAAAATAAAAAAATCGTAATTATTAAATGCCTGTTTAAATCTCTAATAAGAATATGTTAACTCATTTTGAAGGTTTTTTCAGTTTTTAATCTTTTAATATCATTGATTACCAAAACAGAAACTCTTTACTATTCAGTTAAAAAAAGATAATGGAATGTCATAGCAGATAACCGATTTAATATATGAGATACGAAGCAACATCACCGGAAGCCTATATAAATCAACTCCCGGAAGATCGGGTTGAACCGATTAAAAAATTACGTCAAACCATTTTGAAAAACCTTCCCAAAGGAATGGAAGAGCAGATGAGTTATGGCATGTTGGGATTTGTTATTCCACATAGTGTATATCCTGAAGGGTATCACTGCGATCCTAAAACACCTTTGCCATTTATGAATCTGGCCTCTCAAAAGAATTTTATTGCGGTCTATCATATGGGAATATACGCAAAAAAAGAACTGTTAGACTGGTTTACGACAGCATATAAAAAACACTGCAAGTATAAACTGGACATGGGAAAAAGCTGTATCCGATTCAAAAAAATGAACGATATTCCTTATGATTTAATCGGGGAGCTAACAGCAAAAATGAGTACGGAAGAGTGGATACAAATTTATGAAGATCAAATCAAAAGAGTTTGAAAGTTGAAAAGTTAAAAGTTTGAAAGTTCGCTCCGGGCATTACTTAAAAAAATAGAAGTTATTACAAAATGTTAAACAGATGAAACGAGTTACGGGAATTGGAGGGTTATTTTTTAAAACAGACAACCCTGAAAAAACAAAAGATTGGTACCGGAAACATTTGGGTTTTCATACCGATGACTGGGGCTGTACCTTTCAGTGGAAAGATACCGAAGGAAACTCATGCACTACCCAATGGAGCCCTTTTGCAAAAGACACTACTTATTTTGAGCCTTCCAAAAAGGATTTTATGTTCAATTATCGGGTTGAAAATTTGGTTGAACTGCTGGATCAACTCAAAAAAGAAGGTGTTACCATTGTAGGCGACATAGAAGAGTACGAGTACGGCAAATTTGGTTGGATATTGGACGGCGATGGAAACAAAATTGAGTTGTGGGAGCCAAAAGATGCTCTTTTTTTATAGATTTATATATTAATTTAATTCATATGGATATAGTGGATGACAAAGGAAATAAAATTCCACCGCAAGCAAGCAAAAAAATCGTAGCAGGAGTGTTGGGGATATTTCTGGGAGAACTGGGGATTCACAAATTTATATTGGGATACACTAAAGAAGGTCTGATTCAAATAGCTCTGACCATTGTTACTTGTGGAATAGGAGGCCTGGTTGGTTTTATAGAAGGGATTATCTACCTGACAAAATCCGATGAAGAGTTTATACAACAATATCAGGTTAATAAAAGAGGTTGGTTCTAATACTATCTTAAGTTTGTAATTCGGAGACCTCTGCGAAATCAATGCTGCAAAGATTTCATCTGGTTAATTTTGTTAGAAAATTTGGTATTATTTTTCGGGATAGAACAATAAGGGAAGAGTAATTTTTACAATGACGCCCGAAGCACTTTCAACGGTTTTACGGTTGATGACTTCAAAAGTATAGATTTTGGAACGGCTTTTTGATAGCAGATCCAATCGTTGTTTTATAAGGCGTGTACTAACAGAAGTATGCCCTTTTTTGATGGTCCGGGATTTTTCTTTGATGCCTACACCATTGTCAGTAATCATTACCTGATATGCCGAATCATGTAGTTTTTGGCAAGAAATAGTTATATGACCTCCTTTTCTTTGGGGAGAAGGCCATGAATAATAGCATTTTCTACAAAAGGTTGTAAGATCATAGTAGGGATATATGTTTTTTCGGAGGTTAATTCAGAGGCTACTTCAATAGTATAGTTTAGTTTTTCTTCAAAGCGGAGTTTTTCAATAGAAAGGTAGAGCTCCAAACGTTTTAGTTCTTCATTCAGTCGAACTTCACTTTTTTTCGTAGCTTCCAAGTTAGCGCGAATCAAACGAGAAAATTTAACCAAATATTCATTGGCTTCTACTGTATTGTTTCTGTTTATAAAGTCTTGAATGGAACTTAGGGCATTGAATACAAAATGGGGGTTCATGGAAGCACTCAACGCCTGCTGCTCTAAGCGGGCAAATTGCACCAGCCGCCGGGCGCGTTTTCGGGTATTTTTAACAATGTATGATACGATTATGATTATAAGTAGTGATAAGGCAGATATAGCTAAAACCCGAAACCAAATCGTTTCGGTAATATGGGGTTTGATACTAAAATGATATTCGGAAGATGCCTGGTTCCATACTCCGTGCTCATTAGCAGCTATGATCTGAAATGTGTAGTCTCCGGAAGGCAAAGAAGTATATTGTACGCTTCGGTTACGGGTAAGAATCCAGTGATCATCATAACCGATTAAATGGTATCTGTAGCGGGTTTTTACTCGGCACGGAATACAAATCCCTTCAAATTCAAATCGGATATTGTTTTGATTGTATGGTAATGATGCCTGATTTTCAATGAGTTTTGATACACTACCTTCGACACTGACTTTTGTGATGTAAGTAGGCGGAGCACCTGTGTTTTTGACAAAAGCATCCGCTGTAAAATAGGACAACCCATTATCAGTTGTTAACCAAATCTGATTATCAAAACCAATAATATCGTTGATCATATTGGAGGGTAATCCTTTATCTGTGTCGTAGTTTATAATTTTTAACTTTTCAACAGGATCGGCGATGTTTTCAATTCTACTAAGTCCTTTATTGGTGCCTACCCATACACTGTGACCATCATGGACGTATAAACTTTCTACCATATTCCCTGCCAATCCGTTTTTGGTTGTAAGTTGACGGATGCTGTCCTCTTTTACAATGATCAGACCTTCTCCTTTAGTACCCAACAGAAGGTTTCCTTCTTTAGATTGCGAAATTGCCAATATTCGCTTTTGTAATAAGGGGTGTTTGCGGTATGCATGTAGTGAACCCCCTTGAAATTGAAATAACCCGTCTGTAGTTCCTGTCCATATTCTTGCCAGCTTATCTTTAAAAAATGTATCAAACCAGAGTGCAGCACGGTGTTTATTTTTCTGATTTATTCCTTTTACTATTTTTTTGATCTTTATCGGAAAAATCTGAGTTTATAGTAAAACCACCGGCCCCTGTTCCTACTAATACTGTATTGCTATCTATCTCCAGCATTGTTTTCATGGAAGCAAGAGTATACCTGGGTTTGCTTATGATATGTGTATTTTGATTATAAATGTAAGGGTATTTTCCTATGTAAAAATTACGGGAAGCAGTATCGAAATGAAAATCTTCAGACTCAAAGATACCATGATATTTTAATATTTCTTTGTTCAACTGAGGGAGTAATTGATAGTTGGGCCCTATCATATATACCTGCCCCGAAATGTCTGCGGCGTAAAGTATATCGTTAAAGGTTTTAAGAGAGGTAAATTTGTTTTCCCTGGCTATTTTTCCGGGGCGTATGGTACGGATAGGAAAGGAGGGCATTAACCATATGCCATTGTCACGGGTGGCGAGCCAGTAATTGCCATCCGTATCTTGAATTATCGAACAGATAAATTCGTTTGGGAAATAATGTCCGGTTATTTTTGCCTTGTAAGGGTCAAAAGTATAAAGACCATTATTGGTAGCCATCCATAAAATGTCACTATTGTCCTTGTATACCGTTAATATATTTACAGGTTTGTCTTTGATGTCCAATGAACCCTGATAATAGATAGAATCGTTTACTGTAAGAAGCAGGTTACGATTATTATGTAAGAATATTCGGTTTTGACTTATCTTAAGTGCTGAACGGTAATGAATATCACTATTAATCCATATACCTTGTTTGGTATGATTTATACGTTTTTGACCAGAGATACTTTTTTCCGTAGTTATATATATAAAAAAGACATTATTTTTTTCTAACAGATAGTGATTTCCCAAAATATCGGTAGTATGGGCGACTGGATTATCTTCTTCAAAAGTATCGGGGAATCTAGCCAAATATGTTTTGTTTTTTGTTACGTTTCGCATTACTAGTGTATCGTTTAGCAGTTTTATTTCTCCGCCAATATATTCTCTGGCGTTGTATTCGTCAGGAGAAAATGGTTGAAAATGCTGCCCGTCATAATAGGTAAGCGGTGCATTCAGGCAAAACAACCACAAATGACCTTTACTATCTTCATGAATGCTGAGTATTGTATTATTCGTAAGGCCGTCTTTTTCGGTAAATATTTTAAAATCATATCCGTTATAACGTACGAGACCATGATCTGTACAAAACCACAAATATCCTTTCCGATCTTCATGGACATAATATACCTCTAAAGTAGGCAACCCGTCTTTCGTTGAGAATTTCTTCACAGGATACTCCCATTGTTGCGCTGTGGAGTAGGATATGGTCAAAAAGAAGATGACGATGTAATGAAATGACTTAATGATCAATATTATATTATTTTATGCATTTTGGCAATACACTCATTAAGATATGCTGCTTTTCTTCTGGAAACTGCCAATTTTTGCCCTCCTGACATACATACATAACTCCCGCTTCCTTTTATAAAGCTCTCTATTTTAGTGAGATTTACGATATAAGAATGATGAATTCTTATAAAATGTTTATGGCTCAGCTGATCTTCAAAGTATTTGAGAGGTTTGGAGAACATGAGCCTTTTCCCTTCTTCTCTATAGATATATATAACTACTTTCCGAATGTAAATAGATAATATTATCAAGATTTTCAATGATATAACTATTGTTGATGGCAAAAACTATTTTTTTTTGATTTTCATCCTTTTGTACCTCCTCATTTTTTTTCAAATGAATCGCTTTATTCAATTTTGTTTCAACCTGCTTTAATTCCTTGATGGATATGGGTTTTAACAGATAATCAAAAGCATTGGCCTTGATAGCTTTAATAGCAAATTGGTCATAAGCGGTTACAAATACTGTAATCACAGGCATATCTTCCAGCATGTTTAGTAATTCAAAACCGTTTAGACGAGGCTTGTATGTCTAAAAATAATACCGCCGGCTGCAGCTTTTTAATCTGCTCTATGGCAGCTAACGGCTTTTGTGAAGTCCCTATAATAATTATGGTAGAGCAATATTGTCGAATGAGGTTCTCCAGGTTGCTCAAACTCTTTTTTTCGTCATCGACTAAAAATGCTGTAATGGCAGACTGAGTCACAGTTTTTGCTTTCAAATAGTAGTTCCAATAAAGTTTAGAATTTGTCTATAGTGTTGTATACCTTACAAAACCACTGCAACTACTCGTATGGATTGATATTACTTTTTTTAAAAATCATTCATCATCCGGCACCAAATGGTCAAATAATTTAAAGATATTTGTGTATTCTTCCAACAGTTGATCTTTATAATTTTCGTCCGTATCATATACATCAACTTGTCTTACTATTTCTCTAAACATATATAAATTTGTATCTATATCATCAAATACGGCTTCATTGACTTCTCTTTTGTCAAAACCACTCAACCATAGTAAGTTTTCTTTAATTAATTTCACTAAGAGCTCGGCATTTTCCCTTGCTTTTGAAACTTCGTTCACTTTATAGTACAACTCCGGATACCCTAAAGAGATGCTGTAATGGCCAAATAATTCTATAGGCATTTTTTCCAGGGAAAGATCCAATACCTCTCTTGCTTTTAAAGTATCTCCTTCTTTAGCAAAAGCTTCGGCTAAACGCATCATATTATTTCGAAGACTGATGGAGTTTCTTTTGCTTTGCTCATCCAGATAAATGTTACCGTCATTAATATTACCCCAATCCAACTTATTGATATTGTGATACATTTTTTCCGGATCTATACGACCCATATCAAATATGGATTGATCTTTGTTTGAAGTTAAAATAGGCACCAGCTTATAAGCCATTCCGTCTAACTGTAAATAATCTTTCAACCATATATATTCGGCATCGTCATTAGAACCTCCTGTAAAATAAATAGGTTGCTTCCAGTTATTATTTGCCAGTATATCCAACATTAAAATGTGGTTTTTTGTTAAGCCCCGGTCACTAATGGTAATGTCTATATGATCCACAATTTTATCTGCATCTTTTGGGGCGACAATTCCATTCTCTAATACGGTTTTTTTATCAACGGGAATCCTGATTTTATTTGTCGGATAAATTTTTTCTTTTACTCCGTTTTCCGTTTCAACATAAGTTCTGGGATTTTTACTCTGGATCAATTTCATAAAAAGACGTATATCAATAATAGTGTCTTTAAACTGAGGCAGAGGGTAGTAGTATGCAACATCTAATGTCCCATAGGTATATTCTTCATGTTTTAATTGAGAAGGTATTGGAGGTGCTTCATAGGTTTTTCTTTTCATTTGGTCAATATACCAATCTGTTGCAAAAAGGCTTGTATTTATGAGTTTGATATCTGTCCTGACCCCCTCTACTTCCTGCATATACCACAGAGGAAACGTATCATTATCTCCAATGGTAAACATAATGGCATTCGGATCGCAAGACTCCAGATAAGCCTGTGCATTTAAACGAGCCGTATACCTGTTAGACCGATCATGGTCATCCCAGTTTTGTGAAGCCATTAAAATGGGGACAGCAACTAGTGAAATAACAGTTACCACTGTTGCTACTATCTTTTTATTGGCATATGATTTTAGATATTCATACAAAGCCAATACTCCGAACCCTATCCATATGGCAAAAATGTAAAAACTCCCTACAACTGCATAATCTCTTTCTCTGGGCTCAAAAGGTTTCGGGTTGGTATAAAAAATAATGGCAAAACCCGTAAATAAAAAGAAAATGAGGAGTGTAAAAAAATTATTTTGATCCCATTTTACCTGATATAACAGGCCAATGATTCCCAATATGAGAGGTAAGAAATAATAGGTATTCCTGCCTTTATTGTTTAACGCTTCGGGAGGAAGGTTTTTTTGAGAGCCTAACCTAAATTCGTCAATAGGTGTAATTCCACTCAGCCAATTCCCATTTTGATCGTACTGCCACTGGATATCATTCTGCCGCCCTACAAAATTCCACATAAAATAACGGCCATACATATATCCAAACTGGTAGATAACCATAAATTTCAGGTTTTCTGCAAAAGTCGGCCGCCTTTTGCTATTTTGCGGAATCCCTGCTATCACCTTATACATTTTTTCCGATGCAGGGTCTGTCATTCTGGGAATAAATCCCTTGTGCTTACCTGAATAGTTTGGTATGACATTTTTGTAGTTATTTACAATTTCATATCTGCCATTTCTTTTTTCGTATTTGGGCTTATCATCCTTGTACGGATTTTTCGGATCTCTGGAATCATTATACTTGTTAGAGTAATATGTATCATAAAAAACGTTTGCATCTCCATATTGCTCCCGATTGTAATACGCTAGTAATTCTCTGGCACTGGATGGGTCATTTTCATTAATCGTCGTATTTGCATTGGCTCTTATGGGGAGCATTATCCAGGAAGAAAACCCGATCATAATAAAGAGTACAGATAAAATGAGTGTATTGGCAGTTGCATTTCCTTCTTTACGAGTATACTTTAATCCAAGGTAAAATAAAATAACCAAAACAATTCCGGCAATAATGGTTCCGGAGTTATAAGGCATTCCAAATGAATTCACAAAAAACAACTCGGAAACACTAAAGAATTTTAAGGTGAAAGGAAATAAAAATTTAAATACAAAAGCCAGTACCAAAATAGAAATTACGGTGGCAAATGCAGTTGTTTTAAGCGTGATGTTTTTATATGTTTTAAAGAAGTACAACAGTACAATTGACGGAATAACTAACAATGATAATATATGAACCCCAAAAGACAAGCCGACTACAAAACTGATTAAAACCAACCACTTATTACCTCCGGGAGTAGTGAGTTCGCTTTCCCACCTAAGGCCCAACCAAAACAAAACGGCCATTAAAAATGAGGACATGGCATACACTTCTCCCTCAACGGCACTAAACCAGAAACTATCTGAAAAAGTATAGGCCAAAGCACCTACGATAGCACTTCCTAAAATGGCAATGATTTTATTTTCGGATAGTTGTTCACCGGATTTTAAGGCTAGTTTCTTTGCCAAATTTGTAATGGTCCAAAACATAAACAGTATAGTAAATGCGCTGGCTAAGGCAGACATAAAATTCACCATCTTAGCAATCTGGGTAACATCATTGGTAAACATGGCAAAAAATGCGCCTAACATCTGAAATAGCGGAGCTCCCGGCGGATGGCCAATTTCCAACTTTACCGAAGTCGAGATATATTCACCGCAGTCCCAGGAACTCACAGTAGGTTCTAAGGTTAATGTGTATGTGATTAAAGCAATTAGGAAAACAACCCACCCTAGAATGATATTCCATTTGTTATAGTTAAGAGATGTCATAAATCATATAGATAATTAGGGCGAATTTACTAATTTTTCTAACATAAAAAATGTATAGAGGCCTTTGCAAAATTGATTTGATAAAAAAGTTCGACGCCCGAAGAAAATTTGAAGTCAAATCAATTTCAATACAAAATATATCTCTATTTTGGCAAAGGTCTCGTATAATAAAATTATTGCAGTGAACAAGAGCTATTAAAAGTTTGTTAAAATCAAAAAAACGGTTAAAATATTTGTAAGATAAAAAGTTTGACCTAAATTTGCACCCGCAGTTAATATTGGCCTATGGTGTAATGGTAACACACCGGTTTTTGGTACCGTTATTCAAGGTTCGAGTCCTTGTAGGCCAACATAACAAGACTTCTTCTATTTCTTGGTTGAAGCCCTTTCTTTTTACTCCTGTGATCGCAAAAGCTAAAAAAACACACCTTTTCGGGCACTCATTTTTCTAACTATTTGGGATCAAGCAAAAAAGTTGTGGGGAAGACTTGAATAAAAATTTTATCATTTCAGATTTTTTTTTAAATGAATATCCATTAAATAACTGTTTATTAAGTTTTTAAACTCTATTGAATGATGCTTTTGCGATTGACTCAACTTAAATGTTTTCAATAATATCTTTAAAATCCCACAAGTTTTCGGATTGATCCACTATTTGCTCTGCCTTTTTTGAGTGATGGGTATATTTTCTGCTTGATATCTGAAATCTCATCTTTAAACTTTTTATTGGCTTTTTCCAACAATTCATTTTGGTGTTTCATGATGCTCAACAAATTGTTTATTGCATTAAGATTTTCCAATTGTGTGTAAACGATCTTTTCAAGATCTGCTTTTGTGTATCTGATACTCATAATTATGTTTTTAATTTCTAATAAAAAAACTTTAAAAATTTATTTATCCCTTTTTAAAGCATTTCAAAGTTATATAAAGATTTTTTAATCTCCTATTAAAACATATAATAATATTTTTCTTATTTATTTTTCTTGGTTATTTTTGTTAATAAATCATAGCAATTACTATGGATAAGCCAATTTATAATAGGATTAAAGCAGTTTTAGCTGAAAAGGGAAAAACGAATAACTGGTTAGCCGATGAAATAGATATGAATAAGAATACTATTTCAAAATGGTGTAGGAATGATATGCAACCAAGAATTGAAAACCTATTCCAAGTGGCAAGGATTTTGGATGTAGATGTGAGAGAACTTCTTATTTCAACAAAATAATTTAATTGGGAAATTTTAAAAACATACTAACCCAAACCCCTCTAAAGGCAGTTGACTTTTTCTGTGGAGGCGGTGGTATGAGTTATGGTATGCAAGAGGCAGGTGTAAAAGTGCTTGCAGGTATCGATAATGACTCAAACTGTAAAGAAACGTATGAAGCAAATATAAATGAAGCTTGCTTTATTGAGGAAGATGTATTCAAGTTAAAAGAAAAAGATTTACAAAAAAGGCTGGGGTTAAAAAAACGTGATAAAAATTTAATTCTGATTGGTTGTAGCCCTTGTCAATTTTGGAGTATTATAAATACGGATAAAACCAAATCTGAAAAATCTAAAAATCTTCTTGTGGAGTTTAGAAGGTTTGTAGAGTATTTCCGTCCGGGATATGTGATAGTTGAAAATGTTCCCGGAGTATTGAGAAAAAAGAAAGAGAGCGGGTTAGCCGATTTTATCGATTGGCTAGAAAGTAATAAGTATCAAGTTCACTTTGACGTTCATAACACTAGCGATTATGGTGTTCCTCAAAATAGAAAACGTTTTACACTTTTAGCTAATCGAGTATCAAAAAATAAAATATTCCCCAAAAAAGATGTTTTTAAGTTATCTGTAAAAGATGTTTTGGGAGAGCAAAATGGTTTTCCAAAAATTAATGCAGGTACTAAGGATGAAACAGCTTTTTTGCATACATCATCTAATTTGAAAGGTATAACATTGGAACGCCTTCAAAATGTTAAAAAAGATGGTGGGGATAGAATGGGGTTTGCTAATATGGAGCATCTTCAATTGGATTGTTTTATAGGTAAAGATGATTCTTTTAAAGACACTTTTGGCAGGATGTGGTGGAATAGACCTGCTCCGACAATCACTACAAAATTTTTGAGTGGTTCCAAATGGAAGATTTGCACACCCTGAAGAAGACAGAGGAATTTCATTGAGAGAGGGCGCAGTACTCCAATCTTTTCCTAAAGACTATATTTTTAAGGGAATAAGTATGGCATCAATAGCACGTATTATTGGAAATGCCGTACCTCCTGAATATGCAAAAAGAATTGGTAAAACAATGATTAATAATAGATAGTGAAAGGAAATCAAACAGATAAGTTATTAATGAAATTTGACCCAAGAACAATCGAACACTTGGGGATTCAAATGTATTCAACTCTTCCACCTGTTATAGCAGAACTTGTGAGTAATTCTTATGATGCTGAAGCGGAAGAAGTAACTATTCATTTGTTTGATGAAAAGGAAAAGGAAATTATTGTAGAGGATAATGGTCACGGAATGAGTTTTTCCGAAATTAATGATAAATTTCTTCTCATAGGGCGTAATCGTAGAGAAACGGAAAGCTCTCAAAAAAGTGAGAATAATAAAAGATATGTTATAGGTAAAAATAGGAAGTGATAAGTATAGTCCGAATAAAATCATAGCATATATTGTAGGTGGAGAAGTTGATTATAACGACAGAAAAACGCGAGATGAAATTGAGTCAATGTCAACAACTGATAAAGTATATGCCAAAACTTTTAATGAACTCCTCACTAATGCTCAGAATTATCATCACGAATTCATTGAAAAATATGAGCAGATGATTAATTAGGAAATGGATATTTATTCATCTGACAAAAGAAAGGATATAATGTCTAAAATCTCGGGTAAGGAAATCAAACCTGAAATAGTCGTTCGAAAATTTCTTTTTTCACAAGGATTTCGATATAGAAAAAATGTCAAATATCTTCCCGGCAAACCCGATATTGTCCTTAAAAAGCATAAAGTAATTATTTTTGTAAATGGCTGTTTTTGGCATGGTCATAACTGTAAAGCAGGTAAGCTCCCATCTACCAGAAAAGAGTTTTGGGAAAATAAAATAGGAAACACTGGAAAAAGAGATTTTAAAAATCAGGCAGAACTTGCCGGGTTAGGTTGGAAAGTAATTGTTATATGGCAATGTGAATTAAAAAACAAAGAACTAAAATCCGAAAGATTACAAAAATTAGTTGAAGAAATCAGAAGTTGAATGTTGATTCGATCTTGGTTCGGAATTCGTAGCAGTAAAAAAACTCCATCGTATGAAATGGAGCTTTTTTTATCACCCATTAGATTTTAAAAGTGATCAAAGGTCTTAAACTGTTTTTAGAAAGGTTTTTAGCAATGCTTCCGTTAAATAAATGAGAAAGCCCGCTTCTTCCGTGGGTACTCAGAGCAATTAAGTCAGCATTTACCTCTTTAGAAAAGCTCATAACCCCTTTTACTACAGAAAAATCATTGTATATATTAATAGTGGTTTTACCGGCTTTGAATCCCTCTAAAAAGCTTCGAATCTTTTCTTTTGAAACAGCAGAACTTTCAAATTTACCCACTGTATTTACCTTTAATAAATGTATTTTGCTTTTAAACTCGTTGGAAAACGCAACTAGCTTATGAAAAGGTTCTTTGTTTTCACTCTTAAAATTGGACGCAAAAACAATGTTTTTCACCTTAAAACCCGTTGGGTCTTTTTTAACAACAATTACCGGGATTTTAGAAGTTCTCACTACTTTTTCCGTGTTAGATCCGATTAAAATTTCTTCGAAATCGGAAACCCCTTTTGAGCCCATTACTATAAAACTCGCATTCACTTTATTTGCATATTCAATAATTCCTTCATAAGGGTTTTGAAAACGGATAGCATGTTTTAGAGGAAAATCTTCGGTAAAAAAAATCTGTCCGAGTTGGGCTATTTTTTCTTTCACTTTTTTAAGATACATCATACTTTCCGGAATACTAAAATTACTGCCGGCTCCCATATCTACAATTCCGGTTGGTAATTCTACCATATGCAAAAGGTGCACTTCATAATTAGACTTCTTTGCAATATGTGATGCCAGCTTTACGGCATATTCGGATTTTTTTGAAAAATCTACAGGAACAACTATTGTTTTCATAAGACGGTGTTTTTATAAGGATTAGAATACAGACATAAATTTACTAAAAATTAATTGATTTATCTTATTTGGTTATTAGTAAACAAGTTCCTATATTTGCAGCGAAATTACAGTAAAAAGAAAATGTAGGGGACAATTGTCCCCTCTTTTTATACATTAAGATGAATCGGGAAAAAATAAGGGGCCTTGTTCAGGAAGCACTAGCAGCAAATACATCATTATTTCTGATAAATTTGGAGTTTTTGGCAAATGATACGATTCGATTAACTGTAGACGGAGACACCGGGGTTTCATTGAAGGAAATTGTTCGGATTAGCAGGCATATAGAACACCATTCGAATCGGGAAGAAGAAGAATACTTTACATTAGAAGTCACCTCGCCCGATATCAAAGAACCTCTGACGGAGCGAAGGCAATATTTAAAGAACATAGGCAGGGTTCTGAAAGTAAAAACGGATGACTGTGAATATGAAGGAATACTGATAAGTGCAGATGATGTGAAAATCGTTTTGAAATGGAAAACAAGAGAACCCAAACCGGTTGGTAAAGGGAAGGTTATCGTAGAAAAAATGGCAACTATTATATATAAAGATATTAAAGAAGCAAAAGTGAAGATCGTATTTTAAGCAGGTAAATGTAATGGAAAATATAGCATTGATAGAATCATTTTCGGAGTTTAAAGACAGTAAAAGTATAGACAGAGTAACCTTAATGTCTATTCTGGAAGAAGTATTTAGAGCAGCTTTGAAAAGAAAATTTGGCTCGGATGATAATTTTGATATTATTATCAATCCGGATAAAGGAGATTTGGAAATCTGGAGAAACAGAGTTGTTGTTGCCGACGGTGAAGTAGAAGATGATAATGAAGAAATAGAGCTGACGGAAGCACGAAAAATAGAACCGGATTTTGAAATTGGTGAAGATGTTTCGGAAGAGGTAAAGTTAATAGATCTGGGAAGAAGATCCATCCTGGCATTGCGGCAAAATTTAATTTCCAAAATTCATGAGCACGACAGTACAAACGTCTTTAAACAATTCAAAGACCTGGAAGGAGAGATATACAATGCGGAAGTACATCACATTCGTCATAATGCAATTATTTTATTAGATGATGACGGAAATGAAATTGTGTTGCCGAAAAGCGAGCAAATCAGGTCGGATTTCTTTAGAAAAGGCGATTCGGTCAGGGGAGTTATAAAATCCGTAGAATTAAGAGGGAATAAACCTGCCATTATATTATCAAGAACATCTTCTGAGTTTTTAGTAAAACTATTTGAACAAGAAATCCCCGAAGTTTTTGATGGTTTGATCACCGTAGAAGAGGTAGCCAGAATTCCTGGAGAAAAAGCCAAAGTTGCCGTAGATTCATATGATGACAGGATAGATCCGGTTGGAGCTTGTGTGGGAATGAAAGGTTCCAGAATCCATGGAATTGTCAGAGAATTGGGAAATGAAAATATTGATGTGGTTAATTACACCAAAAATGAACAGCTATTTATAGCAAGAGCACTAAGCCCTGCTAAAATTGCTTCTATGGAAATTTATCCTTTTGAAACGCAGAAAAATGGTAAAAAAGGAAGAGTACATGTTTTTTTAAAACCCGAAGAAGTGTCTAAAGCTATTGGAAAAGGAGGAGTAAATATCCGATTGGCCAGCGAATTAACGAAATACGAAATTGATGTACAAAGAGAAGGACTGGAGGAAGAAGATGTGGAATTAACCGAATTTACAGACGAAATTGAAGACTGGGTAATTGCAGAGTTTAAAAATATTGGTTTGGATACGGCAAAAAGTGTATTAGATACAAGTGTTAAAGAACTTTTAAAAAGAACTGATCTGGAGGAAGAAACCATTTTAGAAGTGCAGAAAATATTAAAAGAAGAGTTTGAAGATTAATTAAATAAAAGCGTAAAAGGAGATAAATATTACAATGAACTCATTTAAACTTTTTGGATTTAAGCGAACATTAGAAGTTTTTAGGACTGTTGAAGGATTTTTTGAGTTGCATAGCAGCGCTACGGAAGGGAAAAAAGACAAAAACAGAGCGAAAAACAGTAATTTTTTAGCAAATTGAAAAAGTTTAAATGAGTTCAAATATTAAGGAAATATAATTTATGGCTGAAAGCAAAACAATGAGGCTTAACAAAGTGCTGAGGGAACTCAATATCTCTTTGGATAGAGCAGTAGAATACCTGGCTAAAAACGGACACGAAATAGAAGCCAGGCCTACTACTAAAATATCCGAAGAAACATATCAGGTCTTACTTGATGGCTTTGAAACAGACGCCAGTAAAAGAGCCGAATCTAAAGAAGTTGGTGAAGAAAAGAGGAAAGAAAAAGAAGCTATTAGGTTAGAATTAGAAGCCAAATTAGAACAAAAAAAAGCAGCTGAAGCTAAAAAAGAAGAAGTTTTTAAAGTTAAAACCGAAAAGTTAGCGTTTAAAAAGGTAGGTAAAATAGATTTAGAGCCTTCAAAAAAAACCAAAGAAACTCAGAAAAAAGAAAAAAAAACAACAACGGAAAAACCCGAACCTCCGAAAGAAAAACCTATTGCTAAAAAAACGGAACCGAGAAAAGAAACCAAAGACCCGGCAGTAGAGGAGAAAGCCGAACCGGAAACACTCAAAACACAATATAAAAAATTAGATGGGCCCAAATTAACCGGCAAAAAAATTGACCTGAAACAATTTGAAAAAGTCAATAAAAAACCGGAAGGTAAACCTGAAAAAACGGCTGCTAATGATGCCAATAAAAAGAAAAGAAGAAGAATAAGTAAACCAAGTGCACCAAATCAAGGTCAAAATAGAAGTGAAAATAGAGGGAATAAAGGAAGAGGAAGGCAACAGAGACCATCGGTTGCTCAAAAAGAAGAGTTAACAGAAGCAGAAATTCAAAAGCAGGTACGAGAGACGTTAGAGAAATTACAAGGAAAATCCTCTAAAGGAAAAGGAGCTAAATACCGCAGAGAAAAACGAGACGCACATCGCCAGCAATCAGAAGCAGATTTGCAGGCAGCAGAGGCGGAGAGCAAAGTATTAAAGGTAACCGAATTTGTAACCGTTAGTGAGATAGCAACTATGATGGACGTACCGGTTACAGATATTATCTCTGCCTGTATGTCTCTCGGAATGATGGTGACTATGAATCAACGCCTCGATGCGGAAACACTGACTATAGTTGCAGAAGAATTTAATTATACCGTTGAATTTATAGGTACAGAAGTAGAAGAAGCTATTTTTGAAGAACAAGATAAACCGGAAGAGCTAAAAAAACGCGCACCGATTATTACCGTAATGGGGCATGTGGATCACGGTAAAACATCGCTATTGGATTATATTCGAAAAGCAAATGTAATTGAAGGAGAATCAGGTGGAATTACACAGCATATAGGAGCCTACTCGGTATATGTAGGAGATGAAAAAATATCATTTTTAGACACTCCGGGTCACGAAGCTTTTACAGCTATGCGTGCACGTGGAGCACAGGTTACAGACTTGGTAATTATTGTCGTAGCTGCCGATGATGATGTAATGCCACAAACCAAAGAAGCCATTTCTCATGCACAGGCAGCAAGAGTTCCCATTATATTCGCTATCAATAAGATTGATAAGCCAAATGCAAACCCCGATAATGTAAAAACACAATTGTCCGGAATGAACCTGGTAATTGAAGAATGGGGAGGAAATATTCAATCACAAGATATTTCGGCAAAAACAGGGCAGGGAATAGAAGAACTACTGGAAAAAGTAGTGCTGGAAGCAGAAGTGTTGGAATTAAAAGCAAACCCCAATAAAAACGCTGTAGGCGCAGTTGTGGAAGCCCAACTGGATAAAGGAAGAGGATATGTTTCTACCCTTTTAGTGCAGTCAGGAACCATGAAAATAGGAGACTATATTCTGGCAGGAAAACACAGCGGAAAAGTACGGGCGATGTTCGATGATAAAGGAAATAGCCTAAAAGAAGCCGGCCCGTCAACACCGGTATCTATATTAGGCCTGGACGGAGCACCGCAGGCAGGAGATAAATTTAATGTATTTGACGATGAGCGCGAAGCAAAGCAAATTGCTACCAAACGCTCTCAATTACAAAGAGAACAATCCGTAAGAACTCAAAAAACACTGACTTTAGACGAGATCGGAAGGCGTATTGCATTAGGAGATTTTAAAGAATTGAATATCATCTTGAAAGGAGATGTAGACGGTTCTGTGGAGGCCCTGACAGATTCTTTCCAGAAACTGTCTACCGAAGAAATTCAAGTCAATATTTTGCACAAAGGAGTGGGTGCTATCACTGAATCGGACGTACTATTAGCATCTGCCTCCGATGCCATTATCGTAGGATTTAATGTACGCCCGCAAGGCAATGCAAAGACAGTTGCAGATAAAGAAGAAGTAGATATCCGGTTCTATTCGATTATCTATGATGCTATTAACGACCTAAAAGATGCAATGGAAGGAATGCTGTCTCCGGACATGAAAGAAGAAGTTACAGGAAATGTGGAAATCAGAGAAGTATATAAAATTTCCAAAGTCGGAAATATAGCAGGTTGTATGGTGATGAGCGGTAAAATTTTCAAAGATTCTAACGTGCGAATTATTAGAGACGGAATAGTAGTGCACGACGGTTCGTTAGTTTCATTGAAACGCTTTAAAGATGATGTAAAGGAAGTTGCTAAAGGATATGATTGTGGGCTTCAGGTCAAAGGATTTAATGATATCAAAGAAGGCGATACCATAGAAGCATATCAAGAAATAGCGGTTAAAAAGAAACTGAAATAAAGCCGTTTTTCATTTTTTTACCGGTAAACTTTACAACCTTCAAACTTGAAACGTTACCGCCCTATAGGAACAACAATAGCTCCCGAAAAAGAATCTTTAATAGCTAATAAAGCCCTGTCAGCTTCTAAGCGGGTTTTATAATTTCCCACTTGAATTTTCCACTCAGGAGACACATAAGTTACATAGGTTTTAATATTCGGGAACTTCGCCTTGAATTTAGCCTGCGTTCTTTTTACCCTGACTTCAAGGCCATTATATAACTGAATCCTATATCCTAATCCGTGCGTTTTATTGTACTCCCTTTTCTTTTGAATTAATTTTTGAATAAAATGATTACGATCTATGCTGTCCTGAGAATAGCCGGTAGCTATACCAAAGAATAACAAAGCGAATACCACAAAGTAAAAAGGCTTTCTTTTCATGGTAACTATTGAGATTACAAAAATAACGACTTGTGTTTTAATATATTGAAAATATAATTTATTTAGAATCATTATAAATTGTGATTTAACATTCCTTTGACATTTCAAAATAAAGACAGATGTAGTATTTTTGCACTGCTAATCGGACAACTGTTTTTGTAGCATATTTTGATTAGTATTTTGTATGAATTAAGATACTAAATTTAGTTTTTAAAATATGAAAAGTGTAGCACTACACAATCCAACAGCCAAGTTACTTCTCAACACATTCACATTCTTACTATTTTCTTTAAGCTTATCAATACAAGCACAAGATGCTGTAGATGAAACCAGACAAAAAGAAGGGAGAAAATTGTTCAAATCTTTATGTGTTTCTTGTCATAAGTTGGACAAAAAATTAATAGGCCCGGCCTTAGGAGGAGTTGAAGAAAGAAGGGAAAATGACTGGTTAAAAAAATGGATTCGCAACAATGTGGAGTTTCAAAAAGTCAATGCGAAAGCTGCTAAAGCGGCTGAATTTCACCCTTCGGTGATGACCCTCTTTCCTCAATTAACCGATCAGCAGATAGATGATATTTTATATTATACAACCGTTGGTGATCCTAAAAAAACGACTACTGCAGGAAATGTTCCAAGTGCTCCGGTACCGCAGGAAGCTCCCAAATGGTTAATTTATTTGCTGGCTGTTATAGTCATTTCTGCATTTTTAATCATTGCAAGCTTATTAAAAACGATCAGCGAATTAAAAGGAGCACCCAAAACACCCGGAATCGTTGGAAACTTACGGGAACTTTGGAGAGGAATTAAGGAAAATACATTCCTGCATGTAGTATTTACCATATTTATGCTATTCTTATCAGCCTATATTGCTTTCGGATTATTGTTCAAAGTCGGCGTAGATCAGGAATATCAGCCCATACAACCCATTGCATTCTCACACAAAATCCATGCGGGAGATAATAAGATAGATTGTCAATACTGCCACTCGTCTGCAAAGCACAGCAAAAATTCAGGAATCCCTTCGGGGAATATATGTATGAACTGTCATAAAAATATTTCCGAAGTAGCAGAAGATACGAAAATGGAATTTGATGGTATCATCTTAGGCAAAAAAGAATTGGACAAAGAAATTCAAAAATTATATAACGCTGTAGGGTGGGATCCCGAAAACTTAGTATATACGGGAGAAACAAAACCCATAAAATGGGTAAGAGTTCATAATTTACCGGATTTTTCTTACTTCAACCACGCACAACACGTAACCGTAGGAGGGCTGGAATGTCAGCAATGCCACGGCCCTGTAGAAAAAATGGATGAGTTGTATCAATACGCCCCGCTGACAATGGGTTGGTGTATCGACTGCCATAAAGAAACGAAAGTAGATCTGAAAGGAAATGCTTATTACGAGAAAATACATAAACAACTATCCGAAAAATACGGAGTGGATAAAGTAACCATAGCTCAATTAGGAGGTAAAGAATGTGGAAAATGTCATTATTAAGAGTTTTACTAGGGCGTGTTAACACTAAACGAGAATCATGGATTTTGAAGCAGTTTTTGCAGAACATAGCCGAGCTACGTTTAAAAAAACTAACGAAAAAAGGCAGAAAAAGAGCAAAAAAGACAATTTTTGGCTTAGTGTTAACACACCCTAATTGAAAGATTGAAAAATTAAAGAATTAAAAGATTGAAAGAAGCTGGTACCAGGAATTTTAATCTTTTAATCAAGTTAAAATAGTTAAATAACGAAAATGGCTTCAAACAAAAAATACTGGCAAAGTGTTGAAGAACTAAAAGACAGTTCTGTTGTTGAAACGCTAAAAGCAAAAGAATTTGTAGAAGAAATACCTACGGATGAATTTTTGGGTGATAAAGACACATTGGAAAAATCAGCTACATCCCGTAGAGATTTTTTGAAATATGTAGGTTTTACCACTGCTGCTGCTTCCCTGGCTGCCTGTGAAGGCCCGGTAAGAAAGGCAATTCCTTATGTGATGCAACCCAATGACCTGATTACAGGAGTTGCCGATTGGTATGCTACGACAATGGCCGACGGTTTTGATTTCGCAAATATACTGGTAAAAACCAGGGAAGGCCGCCCTATATTGGTAATGCCAAATAAAGATACTGGCGGAACCACCAATGCAAGAGTACAAGCATCCGTACTTTCTCTATATGACCATCAATTGCGCTTAAAAGAACCGACAAAAAAGGGTAAAGCTATTAGCTGGGCAGCAGCAGATACGGAAATTACAACAATATTAAACGAATTAAAAAACGCGAACGATCCGGTGGTGCTTTTAACAGGAACCATGGCAAGCCCGTCTACGGATAAAATCATTGCCGAGTTTATTGCTGCATACCCAAATGTAAAACACGTAGTATACGATGCGGTTTCAGAAAGCGGTACCTTAGACGCTTTTGAAGCAATATATGGCAAAAGAGCATTACCGGGCTACCATTTTGACAAAGCACAGACCATTGTCTCTTTCGGAGCAGATTTCTTAGGAGATTGGCAGGGAGGTTTTGAAAAAGGATATGCGGCAAGCAGAAATCCTGATTCCGACCACATGTCTTACCACATACAGTTTGAAGCAAACATGTCTTTAACAGGTGCAAATGCAGACAAGCGGGTGGTAACAAAACCATCGGATCAGGTATATGGCTTAATTAATTTATACAATAACATTACCGGATCGAGCCTGCCATCAAAAGAAACACCGAAAGATGCAGCCATAAAAGAAGCGGCAACAGCATTACAAAAAGCAGGATCCAGAGGAGTTGTTGTAACAGGATTGAACGACAAAAAAGCACAATTAGTTGCCATGGCAATTAACAAAGCATTGGGCAGTGAGATTATGGATGTTGCAAACCCAACCTACAACAGGCAAGGGAACGATTCGGAAGTAGCTCAGTTAGTTACGGACATGAAATGGGGAAAAATAGGCGGATTAATCGCTTATAATGTTGATCCTGTATACTCTTTAGCCTCTGCAAAAGACTTTTCGGAAGGGTTGGAAAAATTAAAACTTTCTGTCATTATATCAGAGCAAAACAATGCTACTGCAAATGCAGCAGGAATCCAATATGTATTGCCGGCCACTCATTTCCTGGAATCCTGGGGCGATGTTATGATAACCGAAGGACACTACGGATTGACACAACCCACTATTCAAAAATTATTTAATGCCAACCAGTTGCAGGGCATACTGTTAAAATGGTCGGGAAATACAACCAAGTATTACGACTATCTGAAAGCATTTTGGCAGGAAAATATTTTAGAAGGGCAATCCTGGAATAAAGCACTGCATGACGGCTTCTTTATAAAAACAGTAGCTAGCGATGTTAGTGAAAATATAACAGATATCGCAGCGGCAGTTACACAAATGACGACCTCAAAACCCGAAGGGTTCGAATTAAGTTTATATACGTCTACCGCTTTAGGTGATGGGAAACAAGCAAACAATCCCTGGCTACAGGAATTTCCCGATCCGATTACCAGAGCGTCCTGGGACAATTACCTGACCATGTCCATAGCAGACGCTGAAAAACTTGGCTTTACAAACCCGGTAAAAGATAACGGATCTATCAATGGAAATTATGCAAAACTTACCGTAAACGGAGTAACTGTTGAAAATATCCCTGTTATCATTCAACCCGGACAAGCAATAGGTTCGGTTGGATTGGCATTAGGATATGGTAGAAAAACAAACTTAAAAAAAGAAATGCAGGTAGGCGTAAATGCCTACAAATTATATGCAAACGGAAACAATGTTCAATACGGAGTAACTATTGAAAAAACCTCCGGACCTGTTCATGAGTTTGCATGTATTCAAATACAAAAAACCATCGCCGGGCGTCATGATATTTTAAAAGAAGTTTCCTTAAAAGACTATAACGATCACACTATAGATCCGAAACACACCTGGAACAAACCGGCAATGGTGTCGTATGACCATAAAGAAAAAGCGGCTAGCAAAGTAGATCTTTGGGATAAACACCCGAGAGAAATGGGTCATCATTTCAATTTATCTATTGATCTAAACTCATGTACGGGATGTGGAGCCTGTATCGTTGCTTGCCATGCAGAGAACAATGTGCCGGTTGTAGGAAAAGAAGAAGTAAGAGTAGGTAGAGACATGCACTGGTTGCGTATTGACCGCTATTACTCTTCGGAAATAGAAACCAGAGAAGAAGCATTAGATGCAGGAAAAAGAGGTGGAGAACTGTTTGAAGTACTCGAAAGATCTGCAGAAAACCCTACGGTTACTTTCCAACCCATGATGTGCCAGCACTGTAATCATGCTCCGTGTGAAACCGTTTGCCCGGTTGCAGCAACATCACATGGTCGTCAAGGGCAGAACCAAATGGCATATAACAGATGTGTAGGAACGAGATATTGTGCAAACAACTGTCCTTATAGAGTTCGCCGCTTCAATTGGTTCAACTATGCTGACAATGATGAATTCGATTTCAATATGAATAACGAATACGGTAAAATGGTGTTGAATCCGGATGTAGTTGTTCGTTCGAGAGGAGTTATGGAAAAATGCTCTATGTGTATCCAAATGACACAGGCTACTATTTTAAAAGCAAAAAAAGAAGGCAGAAAAGTAGAAACAGGAGCGTTTGCAACAGCATGTTCATCTGCGTGTACTACAGAGGCATTGACTTTTGGAGATGTAAATAACGAAGAAGAAGAAGTTACTAAGTTGGTCAAAGATAAAAGAGCATATCACGTGTTAGATTATCTGCAAACCAAACCCAATGTAGTGTATCAGGTAAAAGTTAGAAATACAAACGAGCGTTAATTAAAGGATTCGAAAAGTTGAAAAGTAAAGAACTTTACAACTACAGACTTGGAACTTCCAAACCAAAAAATAAAAAGTTAAAAGACATGAATTAAAGGGCAAAAGTAGCAAATCAAAATGATAAAAAGCTACTTTCAAACTTTTAACTTTCAAACAAAAAAATAAAATATGTCTCATTACGAAGCACCCATAAGAGAACCCTTAGTATTAGGTGATAAGAGTTACCACGACATTACCGAAGACATTGTAAAACCCATAGAAGGGAAAGCAAACAAAAACTGGTATATGGCATTTTATATTTCCTTAGCAGCAATGTTATGGGGGTTCGGATGTATCTTTTATACTATAGGAACAGGTATCGGAGTCTGGGGATTAAGTAAGAATATCGGTTGGGCATGGGATATCACTAACTTTGTATGGTGGGTAGGTATCGGGCACGCCGGAACGTTAATTTCTGCCGTATTGTTATTATTCCGTCAAAAATGGAGAACGGCTATCAACCGCTCCGCAGAAGCCATGACTATCTTTGCCGTTTTTCAGGCGGCATTGTTTCCTATTATCCATATGGGGCGTGTGTGGAATGCCTATTGGGTATTGCCCATTCCTAACCAATTCGGGTCTCTATGGGTAAACTTTAATTCGCCATTACTGTGGGATGTGTTCGCCATTTCAACTTATTTATCCGTATCATTGGTTTTCTGGTGGACGGGCTTACTACCCGATTTTGCCATGATCAGAGACAGAGCCGTAAAACCGTTCCAAAAGAAGATATACACCTTACTTTCATTCGGGTGGTCAGGCAGAGCAAAAGATTGGCAACGTTTTGAAGAAGTATCATTAGTATTAGCAGGTTTGGCAACACCACTAGTACTTTCAGTGCATACCATTGTATCGATGGACTTTGCCACATCTATCAATCCCGGATGGCATTCAACTATTTTTCCGCCTTATTTTGTAGCCGGAGCCATTTTCTCAGGATTTGCTATGGTACAAACGCTGTTAGGAATCATGCGTAAGGTAACGAATTTGGAGAACTATATCACACGTATTCATATTGAATACATGAATATTGTGATCATTTTAACGGGAGGTATTGTTGCCATAGCATATGCATCGGAATTTTTTATTGCCTGGTATACGGGGTCTCCTTATGAAGATTATACCTATATGTCTTTAGGTGCCGCAACAGGACCTTATGCCTGGGCATTTTGGTCATTGATTATTTTCAATATTGCCATTCCACAATTGTTGTGGATTAAAAAAATAAGAAGAAGTTTTATTTGGTCATTCATCATTTCCATTGCCATCAATATAGGAATGTGGTTCGAACGTTTTGATATCATTGCTATTGTGTTGAGTAAAGGGCATTTACCCTCTACTTGGTGGCGTTTTGAGCCCACTTTTGTAGATGTAGGAATATTTATAGGAACAATCGGTTTTTTCTTTGTATTGTTCTTGCTGTATGCCAGAACATTCCCAGTCATTGCACAGGCAGAAGTGAAAACGATTTTAAAATCATCAGGAGAGAAATTTAAAAAATTAAGAGACAATAAACATGAGTAGTAAAACAATTCACGCGTTGTACAACGATGATGAAGTTGTACTGGATGCTGTTAAAAAAGTAAAAGCAGCCAATTATCATATCGAAGAAGTGTTCTGTCCTTTTCCGGTACATGGTTTGGACAAAGCCCTAGGGCTAGCACCTACCAGAATGGCTATAACGTCTTTTATGTACGGAATTACAGGGTTGTCCATAGCCATCTGGATGACTAATTATGTAATGATTCAGGATTGGCCTCAGGATATCGGAGGAAAACCCAGTTTTAGCTGGTTTGAAAATATGCCGGCATTTGTGCCGATACTATTTGAATTAACAGTGTTTTTTGCAGCGCACTTAATGGTCATCACATTTTATATGAGAAGTAGAATATGGCCTTTTAAAAAAGCCGAAAACCCTGATCCGAGGACTACTGACGATCATTTTTTAATGCAAATACCCATTCATGATAATGAAGAAGAACTGATAGCCCTCCTAAAAGAGACATTGGCTGTAGAAATAAACATAGTAGAGACCCATTAATACCATGACCATGAAGAAGTGTTTAAAATATAGTATCGTTTTACTCTTTGTAGCAACCCTAATGGCCTGCTCAAATAAAAGAGTACCGCAAGTACAATACATGCCGGACATGTATGTGTCTGTGCCTTATAATACCAATGGTGCTTCGGGAATTGACGGAAGCCCTGTAAATATGAAGCCTGTTGCAGGAACCATTTCGAGAGGGAATACTCCATACGAGTATGCAGATACCAATGCAGACTACGAAAGGGCAAAACAAACACTGAAATCTCCTTTGGAAAAAAATGAAAAAAACCTGGAAAACGGAAAAAAAATGTATGCTATTTACTGTACATCCTGCCATGGGAAAAAAGGAGATGGAAACGGTGTCCTGTCACAAAGGGGTAAATTTGAAGGGATTCCAAATTATAAAGACAGAGATCTGACAGAAGGAAATATCTACCATGTGATCATATATGGGAAAAACTTAATGGGATCGCACGCATCACAGTTGACCGATAAAGAACGTTGGCAGGTAGTTCAGTATGTAGAACAATTGCGCAACGATTTATTAAAACAATAATACAACAGAAGAATAGAAAAATATGTATCAATTCTCAGGTAAAATAAAAATATCCTCCATTGCTTTAATTATTATAGGAGCATTAGGCGTTTCTTATAGTTTTTACGATGGGTTTTCTAAAACACATCAGGATGCAGAGCATGTTATCAGTGCCCAACAAAATGATGGGCATGGCGGCCACGGAAAAACGGCTGATGCCCATAAAGAAGATCACGATAAAAAAAACCATGAGGTAGCAACACCCCATCATGATAATGACGAGCATGAAGCACATGTAGCTCATGTATTGCATCAATTACACAACAGGCCTTGGGCAGCATTTTATGTGGCCCTGATCTTTTTTCTGGGAATTACTTTATTGGTATTAGCATTTTACGCATCGCAAAGAGTTGCACAGTCGGGTTGGTCAGTTGTTCTATTCAGGGTAATGGAAGCCATTACGGCAAATATAGTTCCCACATCTTTGATTATGGTGATTATGCTTATTGCTGCAGTAATGCACTGGAATCACCTGTTTGTATGGATGGGTGAAGGCGTTTTTGACAAAGGCAGCCCTAATTTTGACCCGATAGTATACGGAAAAAAGCTGTGGTTGAACACTCCCGGATGGGTCATTCGCGGAATTTTTTACCTGGCAGGATGGAATCTGTACCGGTGGTTTATCAGAAGAAATTCAATCAAAGAAGACACCGCTACCGATATCAAAACATATAAGAGAAATTATAATGTTTCCGTAGTATTTCTGGTGTTTTTTATGATCACCGAATCGATGATGACCTGGGATTGGATTATGGGACTGGACCCTCACTGGTTTTCCACATTGTTTGGGTGGTATGTATTAGCTACTCTGTTGGTAAGCGCACTAACCGTTATTGCGTTTGTTACCATTTACCTGAGATCTAAAGGGTATTTACCAAAAGTAAACGACAGTCATATTCACGATTTGGCAAAATTCATGTTTGGATTTAGTGTATTCTGGACCTATTTGTGGTTTGCACAATTTATGCTCATCTGGTATGCAAATATTCCTGAAGAGGGCACTTATTTTGCACTGCGTTTTGCCGAGTATAAACTGCCATTTTTAGCCATGTTGGTCATGAATTTTGTATTTCCGATTTTGCTGTTGATCAATAGCGATTATAAAAGCAAACCCTGGTTTGTTTTCATAGGAGGAATTGTCATATTAATCGGGCACTATACGGATGTGTTTATCATGATCATGCCTGCAACGGTAGGAGGACAGTGGTATATTGGAGTTCCCGAAATCAGTTCGATAGTATTCTTTTCAGGAATTTTCTTGTTTGCTACATTCAATGCATTTGCAAAGGTAAACCCTGTTGCAAAAGGAAATCCTTTCCTAAAAGAAAGCGAACAGTTTCACTATTACAATATTGAACACGAAGGAGAAGAAAATCATCATTAATACTAAAATAATTAAGACAAAATAATATGCTAGCTCTATTTTATATTTTTATAGGTGTTGCAATCGGGGTGAGTTTTTGGCAGATCACCAGAATTATGAATTTAAGAGAGGTGATTGCAACCGATAGAGATAATGATACTCAGGGAAAATTTTTTATCGTTTTTGGAGCATTTTTCTATGCAATGATGATATACTGCCTGATTGGTATGAACGTAATGATGCTTCCGGAATCTGCTTCCATAGAAGGAGAAAATGACGATTTATTATTCGATGTTTCATTTTGGCTGATAGGAATTGTGCAGTTTATTGTACAATTTTTAATTTTCTATTTCCCTTATAAATACAGAGGTAAAGAGGGTAAAAAAGCAAAATTTTATGTAGACAATCATAAACTGGAACTGATATGGACGGTCATTCCGGGGATCATAATCGTTGTCCTTATTGGCTTTGGAATTTATCAGTGGACAGATGTGATGTATATAGATGACGACGAAAACCCACTTGTTATTGAAGTATACGCCCAGCAGTTTAGATGGGATGCCCGTTATGCGGGAGCAGATAACACCTTGGGTTTTGGCAATATAAACTACATCAAAGGGATAAATACTATGGGAGTAAACATGTCTGATAAAAATTCCTGGGATGATAAACAGGTAACAGAATTACATTTGCCAAAAGGAAGAAAAATACTATTTAAATTCCGCTCCCAGGATGTCTTACACTCGGCCTACATGCCTCACTTTAAAGCTCAGATGAATTGCGTTCCGGGCATGGTTACTCAATTTGGTTTTACACCGAAATTTACCACCGAAGAAATGAGACAAAATAAAGAGGTGATAGCAAAAGTAAATAATATCAATAAAATACGTTCGGCCAAAGGAGAGGAGTTATATGAATTTGACTATCTGTTATTATGTAATAAAATTTGTGGTGCGTCTCATTATAATATGCAAATGAAAATCATAGTAGAAGAAGAAGAAGGTTTTAATAAGTGGCTGGCGGAACAACCCACTTTAGCAGAAGTAATTAAATAATATAAGTATCTGGATTTTAGAGTATTGAGAATTAAGATGAACAATTCAAATACCTAAATCGACAATTAAACAAATAAGGTATAGATCATGTCAGAGCATCATCATAAAGAAACATTCGTAACAAAATACATATTTAGTCAGGATCATAAAATGATTTCCAAACAGTTTTTAATAACGGGTATGTTTATGGGAGTCATCGGAGTATTTATGTCTATGCTATTTCGTTTACAGTTGGCGTGGCCGGAGAAATCATTTACCATTATAGAGGCATTTTTAGGGCCTCATCAAACAGATGGAATCATGAGCCCGGATATGTACTTGGCATTGGTTACCATACACGGTACCATCATGGTCTTTTTTGTGCTAACAGCAGGGTTAAGCGGAACTTTCTCTAATTTATTAATTCCTTTGCAAATCGGAGCAAGAGATATGGCTTCCGGTTTCTTAAACCTGATTTCTTACTGGCTATTCTTTATTTCAAGCGTAGTCATGGTCATTTCATTATTTGTAGAGGCAGGCCCGGCATCGGCAGGGTGGACTATCTACCCTCCGCTAAGTGCTTTACCACAAGCAATCCCAGGGTCCGGAGCCGGTATGACCCTGTGGTTGGTATCTATGGCTATTTTTATTGCTTCCTCGTTAATCGGATCTTTAAACTATATCGTAACCGTATTTAATTTGAGAACCAAAGGAATGAAAATGACAAGATTGCCGCTAACTATATGGGCATTCCTTATTACTGCAGTGATTGGTGTAGTTTCCTTTCCGGTGTTATTATCAGCGGCATTGCTATTGATTTTTGACAGAAGTTTTGGCACCTCGTTTTTCCTGTCAGATATATTTATTAGCGGCGAAGTGCTACATTATCAGGGAGGATCGCCTGTGTTATTTGAACATTTATTTTGGTTCCTGGGACACCCGGAAGTATATATTGTACTATTACCGGCATTAGGAATTACCTCCGAAATTATTGCGACCAACTCCAGAAAACCCATTTTCGGATATAGAGCTATGGTTGGCTCCATTCTGGCAATTGCATTTTTATCAACAATCGTTTGGGGACATCATATGTTTGTTTCGGGAATGAATCCGTTTCTAGGCTCCGTATTTACGTTTACAACCGTATTGATTGCCATTCCTTCGGCAGTAAAAGCATTTAATTATATCACCACACTTTGGAAAGGAAACCTGCAGTTAAACCCTGCTATGTTGTTTTCAATCGGACTGGTATCAACATTTGTTTCCGGAGGGCTGACGGGACTGATTCTGGGAGATTCCGCTTTGGATATTAACATTCATGATACGTATTTCGTCGTAGCACATTTTCATCTGGTAATGGGAGTGTCCGCTATTTTCGGAATGTATGCCGGTATATATCATTGGTTCCCTAAAATGTACGGTAGAATGATGAATAAAGCCATGGGGTATTGGCATTTCTGGATTACTATTATATGCGCTTACGGAGTATTTTTCCCGATGCATTTTATCGGCTTGGCAGGATTGCCACGAAGATATTATACAAACACCGCATTTCCGTTATTTGACGATACTGCAAATGTAAATGTAGTCATTACCCTATTCGCTTTGATCGGAGGAGCAGCCCAGTTAATATTCTTAGCCAATTTCTTTATTTCAATATACAGAGGACAGAAAGCTACAAAAAACCCATGGAGATCCAATACGTTGGAATGGACGGCTCCGGTAGCACATATACATGGTAACTGGCCGGGAAAAATTCCGGAAGTACATCGCTGGGCCTATGACTACAGTAAAAAAACAGACCCCGAAGATGACAATAGTGATTATTTGCACGGAGAAGATTTTATTTCTCAGATTGTTCCGCTAAAAGAAGGTGAAGAACCATCTTAAGAACATACGGAAAAATACCATAAAAAGCCTTTCCTTTTGAGAAGGCTTTTGGTATTAAATATCTAGGAGACCTTTGCAGGATTGATTTGACAAAAAAGTTCGATGCCCGAAGAAAATTTTCAACCGGAATAACCTGTTGGTTTTGAGGATTTAAAATTTTCGAGAAGGAAGAAATTTGAAGTCAAATCAATTTCAATACGGAATATATCATTATTTTGCAAAGGTCTCTAGTATATTTGTATTATGAACAAACATCTGAAGCCGGATAATGAACAATACTCAAGTGAGGAGTTAGATATTGAAAAAAAATTACGCCCGTTTTCATTTGATGACTTTACAGGGCAGGAACAGGCCATAGAAAATTTAAAGATTTTTGTAGCTGCTGCCAATCAAAGAGAAGAAGCTCTGGATCATACATTATTTCACGGGCCTCCGGGATTAGGAAAAACCACCTTAGCACATATTTTGGCCAACGAGTTACATGTTGGAATCAAAATAACTTCGGGCCCTGTACTGGATAAACCGGGAGACTTAGCGGGCTTACTAACAAATCTTGACGAAAGGGACGTCTTGTTTATTGATGAAATTCATCGATTAAGCCCCATTGTAGAAGAATATTTATATTCTGCAATGGAAGACTATAAGATTGACATCATGATTGAGTCCGGCCCAAATGCGAGAACCGTTCAAATTAATTTGGAACCTTTTACACTGGTTGGTGCTACCACACGTTCAGGATTGTTAACAGCACCAATGAGAGCGCGTTTTGGAATCAGCAGCCGATTGAATTACTATACAAAAGAACTATTAACAACCATTATTCAAAGAAGTGCTGCCATTTTAAAAGTACCTCTTTCTATGGAAGCAGCTATTGAAATTGCAGGAAGAAGCAGAGGAACTCCAAGAATTGCAAATGCTTTATTGAGAAGAGTGCGAGATTTTGCCCAGATAAAAGGAGACGGTAATATTACGATTAAAATAGCCAAATATGCATTGCAGGCACTGCAAGTAGATGCATATGGGCTTGACGAAATGGATAATAAGATTTTAAATACCATTATAGATAAGTTTAAAGGAGGGCCGGTAGGCATAAGTACACTGGCTACTGCCGTTGGAGAAAACGGAGAGACCATCGAAGAGGTATATGAGCCCTTTTTAATACAGGAAGGGTTTATTATGAGAACTCCAAGAGGGAGAGAAGTTACGGAATTGGCCTATAAGCACCTGAATAAAACCAAAGGGAGAAATCAAGGTGAATTGTTTTAAGTATGAATATTAAAAGATTGATCCCTATTCTGGAGTGGTTGCCCAACTATAATATATCTCGGTTTAGAGGAGATCTTATAGCGGGAATCACTGTAGGAATCATTCTGATTCCGCAAGGAATAGCATATGCTTTGATTGCAGGGTTACCACCTGTTTACGGATTGTACTGTGCGCTGGCACCACAAGTAATGTATGCTATCTTTGGCTCATCAAGACAAGTGGCTATTGGCCCGGTAGCAATGGACTCTTTAATTGTAGCAACGGGAGTTTCTACGCTGGCACTTACAGGATCTGACAGTTATATAGCCATCGCCATATTATTAGCACTTATAGTGGGCAGTATTCAGTTTTTAATGGGCGTTTTGCGATTAGGCTTTATTGTCAACTTTTTATCTAAGCCTGTCATTACAGGATTTACATCGGCAGTTGCGTTAATTATCGGATTAAATCAATTTAGAAATCTGTTTGGGGTTGATTTTATTCAAAGCCACCAAATACAATATTTGTTAATTGATTTTTGGAATAAGTACTTGAATATAAATGTAAATACAACCGTTATCGGGTTGCTCTCTGCAATTGTCATCCTGTATTTCAGAAAAATAGATAAGAGAATCCCCAATGCCCTGATTGTAGCAGCCGTAGGAATTTTGATTATGCGTTATTTCGGAAATCAATTAAATGACGTTGCTATTATAGAACATATTCCTTCAGGATTGCCTTCTTTTTCCATACCTCAAATTGACACGGATATCATAAGAGAACTGATGCCAATAGTACTCACATTAGTTATGGTAGGCTATTTGGAAACCATGACTATCGGAAAATCTTTAGAGCCGAAGCAAGATGAATACAGGATACGACCTAATCAGGAACTTATCGCTTTGGGTTTGGCAAATATGGTAGGTTCACTTTTTAAAGCATACCCCGTAACATCGAGCTTTTCCAGATCGGCTATCAATCAGGAGTCAGGGGCTACAACGGGAATGGCATCTCTGATTTCGGTAGCAATGATACTAATTACCGTATTGTTTTTAACACCGTTATTTTATCATCTTCCCAAAACAGTACTGGCAGCGATTATTATGGTTGCGGTTTTTGGGCTCGTAAATATAAAAGAAGCCATCTTTTTATTTAAAGCAAACAATCTGGATTTCTGGTTATTGGTAGCCACATTTTTTTCAACATTGACATTAGGAATTGAATACGGCATTATGACAGGAGTGGGCTTGTCATTAATTATTTTAATATACAGAACATCCAGGCCTTATATTGCCGAATTGGGGAAAGTGCCGGATTCGGATTTTTATAGAAATAAAATGAGATTTTCGGATGTGATTTTAGATAATGAAATACTGGCATTTAGATTTGATGCTCAAATATTTTATGCCAATGCAGCTTATTTTAGAGATCATTTGGATATGATGGCAGAAAAAAAAGGAAATGCATTAAAATTAATTGTGTTAGATGCGGAAAGTATTAACAGGGTAGACAGTACCGGTATTGAAATGCTGATAGAAAGAATCAAATACTATCAAAAAAAAGGCATTTTATTTTATTTTGCAGGAGTAAAAGGGCCTGTTAGAGATGATCTTTTTAGAGGAGGTATTTTAAAAATCATAGATATTAATCATTTTTTTATGAGGGTAAACGGAGCGGTTAATTTTTATAAAACAGGAGATAGAGAACATCAAAAAAAATACGCAAATTATATACACCAGGCATATAAATAAATTACAGACAATGAATATCCAACAAATATATACGGGTTGTTTGGCACAGGGGGCTTATTATTTGGAAAGCAAGGGGGAGGCTGTCATTATTGATCCGTTACGGGAAGTACAAGATTATATAGACAGAGCAGCGAAAGACCATGCAAAAATTAAGTATATTTTTGAAACCCATTTCCATGCCGATTTTGTAAGCGGACATCTCACTTTGGCTGAAAAAACAGGAGCAACAATCGTTTTTGGGCCTAATGCAGATACAACATTTATAGCACATATTGCAGAAGATAATGAAGAGTTTACAATAGGAGATATTACTATCAAGGCAATTCATACTCCGGGGCATACCATGGAAAGTACTACGTATCTGGTAAAAGATGAAAGCGGAAAAGACTATGCCATTTTTAGCGGAGACACCTTGTTTTTAGGAGATGTCGGCAGGCCGGATTTGGCACAGAAAAGCAATGTCAGTCAAGAAGATTTGGCAGGGATTTTATTCGATAGTTTACGCAATAAACTGATGCCTCTGGCGGACGATGTAATTGTGTATCCGGCACACGGGGCAGGGTCTTCTTGTGGGAAAAACCTAAGTAAAGAAACGGTAGGCACACTGGGAGATCAGAAGAAAACCAATTATGCGCTTAGAGAAGATATGACGAAAGAAGAGTTTATAAAAGAAGTAACAAAAGGCTTATTGCCACCCCCTGCATATTTTCCTTTAAATGTAAAACTAAATAAAGAAGGCTATTTTTCCGTAGAAGATGTTATTAAAAAAGCAAACGTAGCATTATCGACAAAAGAATTTGAAACCATCGCAAACGAGACAAATGCTGTTGTAATAGATGTGAGGCACCAACGGGAATTTATTAACGGATTTATTCCTCAATCTGTTTTTATTGGTCTAGGAGGAACTTTTGCCCCGTGGGCAGGAGCATTGATTAAAGACATTAAGCAACCGATTTTACTGATAACCCCGGAAGGGAAAGAAAAAGAAACGATCACACGTTTATCCAGGGTTGGTTTTGATAATGTATTAGGATATCTTGAAGGAGGTTTTGATGCATGGAAAAAAGAAGGAAAAGAAACGGATACGCTGTTATCCGTAAGCGCAAAAATGCTTGAGCAAAAAATACGTGAAAATGCACTTGTTTTTGATGTGAGAAAACCCGGAGAATATGCAGATGAGCATATAGCGGATGTATCAAATACTCCATTGGATTATTTCAATGACCATATAGCGGATTTTCCTGTAAACAGGGAATTTTATGTATACTGTGCAGGAGGATATCGTTCGGTAATTGCCGCCTCCATATTAAAAGCCAGGGGATTTCATAATGTCATTGATGTAGCAGGAGGATATGCCGCCATAAAAAAGACAGCTATTAAAAGAGTATATGCTGTTTAGTGATATCAATTCAAATACTTACATTTACATAAATGTAACGTAGATGGATTTTTGGGCTAAAATTTCTAATATCGTCCTCCGAAACAGATACTTAGTTCTTTTTTTTATAGCACTGATAACGGCTTTTTTGATAAGCCAAATAAAGTATATGAGATTTTCTTATACGGAAGCGAATTTATTTCCGGAAAATCATGAAGTGAATATTCATTATAACCAATTTTTGGAAATTTTCGGAGAAGAAGGAAATCTTATTCTTTTAGCGGTAAAAGACTCCACTCTTTTTACACCTGCAAAATTTAATCATTGGAATGCATTAGTCAAATCATTCGACTCTTTGGAAGAAGTCGATTTTTCATTATCCGTAGCTGATATTAAAAAACTAAAAGCAGATAGAAAAAACAAAAAATTTATTCTGGAATCTCTTTTTGACAGCTTACCGGGAACTACCCAAGAAATCGAAACCATAAAAAATCAGATTTTTGAAAAGCTTCCTTTTTATGAACATATTTTATTCAATAAGGAAACCGAAACCATACAAACAGCCATTTATCTCGATAAAGAAATTGTAAATACAGCTATCAGAAGAGATTTTATTTACAATATATTAATTCCAAGAATAGCCGCCTTTGAAAAAGAAAATAACCTGGATGTAAGAATCTCCGGAATGCCCTATATTCGTACCGTAAATTCTCAGAATATTGTTGATGAAATAGGATTATTTGTAGGAGGTGCTTTATTCATTACAGCACTGATTTTCTTTTTCTTTTTTCGATCTTTCAGAGCCACCTTTATAACACTTCTGGTGGTGTTAATCGGAGTTACCTGGGCCTTTGGTTTTACGGGACTGTTAAGATATGAACTGACCGTATTAATAGCGTTAATTCCGCCTCTGATTATTGTTATTGGTGTTCCTAATGCCGTCTTTTTAATTAATAAATATCAACAAGAAATAAAAAAGCACGGCCGACAGGCAAAAGCATTGCAACGTGTTATTTCCAAAATAGGCAATGCCACTTTAATGACGAATCTAACGACAGCGTCCGGGTTTGCAACCTTTGTTTTTGTAAAAAGTCAATTGCTAAGAGAGTTTGGAATCTTAGCTTCTATAAACATCATTAGCATTTTTATTCTGGCCTTAATGATCATCCCTATCCTTTATAGTTTTATGCCTCTGCCAAAGAAAAAGCATTTAAGCCATCTCGAAAAAAGATGGATGGAAGGCGTTGTCAATTGGATGGAGAAAATGGTTAAGGAGCAGCGAGAAGTCATATATATCAGCACGGTTATTGTCATTATTTTAGGGATCATTGGCGTATATCAAATAAGAGTATCCGGAAGTTTAATTGAAGATATGCCCAAGGGCAAAGAGTTTTACAAAGACATTAAGTTTTTCGAAAGCGAATTTGGTGGCATATTACCTCTTGAAATTTTAATAGATACTAAAAAAAACAAGGGCGTGATGAGACTTTCTACACTCAAAAAAATAGAAAAAATAAATGAGGTGATAGCCACTTTTCCTGAGCTGTCAAAACCAATATCCATTGTAAATTTAGTCAAATATTCCAAACAAGCATATTATAAAGGAAATCCTAAATATTATCAGTTGCCTACATCACAGGAACAAAGTTATATTTTGGCGTATGCTAAAAATTCCGAAAGCGATACAAAAATGCTGAAGAACTTTGTAGACACTACAGAGAGGTATGCAAGAATTACCACTTTTATGAAAGATATCGGAACCGGAAAAATGGATGCCATTCAAAATCGATTAAAACAAGTAATTGATAAGGAATTCCCTCCGGAACGATACACCGTCCGTCTAACAGGGAAAGCATTGATCTTTTTAAAAGGAACCCATTATTTAATCACAAATCTTGTTTTTTCTCTATCGCTGGCCATTCTTTTAATTTCCATTTTCATGGCATGGATGTTCAGATCCTTTAGAATGATTTTAATTTCTATTATTCCCAATGTGCTTCCATTATTGATTACTGCAGGGTTAATGGGATTCTTTGACATTCCGATCAAACCATCCACCATCCTTGTCTTTAGTATTGCTTTTGGAATTTCCGTAGATGACACCATACATTTCCTTGCCAAATACAGACAAGAACTAATTGCGAACAACTGGAAAATCAGAAAATCGGTATATGCAGCATTACGAGAGACAGGAGTCAGTATGTTTTATACCTCTGTTGTTCTATTTTTTGGGTTTTTAATATTTACGGTTTCCAGTTTCGGAGGAACCATAGCATTAGGAGGGTTGGTTTCCATAACTTTATTACTGGCAATGATTTCTAATTTATTACTGCTCCCTTCATTGTTACTTACTTTTGAAAATAAAATAGCCAATGAGAAAGTTTTCAAAGAACCTCCTATCAAAATCCTACCTCCAAAAGAAAGGAAATAAGATGATATGTTGTTTAAAGTTTGAAAGTTGTAAAGTATAAACTAAACGCAACGGCTTATAACAAGAGACCTTTGCAAAAAAGTGATGTATTCCGTATTGAAATTGATTTGGCTTCAAATTTCTTCCTTCTCGAAAATTTTAAATCCTCAAAACTAATAGGTTATTCCGGTTGAAAATGTTCTTCGGGCGTCGAACTTTTTCGCCAAATCAATTTTGCAAAGGTCTCTTTTGTTTAATGAATAAAGTTAGAGAGGTAATTGCATACAGACATTACTTTGAGGAATTTTTGCTTAATCAGTTTGTTAAGGTTCAAGACAAAATCTATAAAATCATTGAGATTATTGAAACTTATGAGAGAGTTCCGTCAAATTATTTAAAAGCTTTAACAGGAACAAATGGTCTGTATGAAGCTCGCATAAAATTAAGTTCAAACATTTGGCGAGTTTTTTGCTTCTTTGATAAAGGTAAACTTGTGATTTTATTTAACGGATTTCAAAAGAAAACTCAAAAAACACCTCGAAAAGAAATCAACAAAACACTTCGTTTAATGAGACAATATTATGAGGATAAAAACAAATGACATGGAAATTAAATCTTGGAAAGACATAAAGGATGGTGTTTACGGGAAAAGAGGAACTGAACGCAGAGATCAACTTGATAGAGATTTTGAATCATTTAAAATTGGAATTTTATTACGTAAAGCAAGGGAAGAAAAAAATCTCACTCAAGAGCAACTCGGGGAATTGGTTGACAAAAAACGGACTTATATTTCGAGAGTTGAGAATAATGGAAGTAATTTAACCTTAAAAACCTTATATAACATTGTAGAAAAGGGTCTTGGAGGGAAAGTAAATATATCAATCGAAGTATAAAAAGTACGTGTTACAACATGGTGTATAAAAAATTGCTGCCTTTTTCCGGTTTGAAAAATTATGATTATTTTTAAACCAAGTTAACAAAAATGAAAAATGGTTATTTTGCAAATCGCAACTTTTCATACACTGGGCCGTCAGACTGTCTCAAAACTCTGTTTAATTTTCTTTTTAGATTTCTTAAAAAGTTGTATTTTAAAGCTATGGAATATATTAAGAAAATCCCTCGCAATCAGCTCAGTTTTTTTCCTACTGCTTTAGATGATTTAATTGACTCAGAAAATACTGTTCGCTTTATTGATGTATTTGTAGATGCTATAGAACTAAAGGCATTAGGCTTTCAAATGCTCTCACATACTGGTAAACCACCCTATAATCCCTGTGATTTACTCAAACTATACATCTACGGCTACATGAACCGTATAGGTTCTTCACGTGCTTTAGAAAAAGAATGTCATCGCAATGTAGAACTCATGTGGCTCTTAGGCAATCTCAAAGCTGACCACAACACCATTAACCGATTTAGAAAAAACAATCCCAAAGCAATCAAGCGAGTATTTAGACAAAGTGTAGCAATAGCCAAAAACTTTAACCTAATTGGAGGCTTGCTTATTGCAGGGGATTCTACCAAACTAAGGGCTCAAAATTCTAAAAAAAACAATTACAATAAAAAGAAAATAGAACGTCATTTAGCTTATATTGATAAAAAGTTAGATCAGCATAACCAAACCTTAGCCAACGCTGACGGGGATGCACCATACGATGATCATAGCAATCAAAAACAACTCATCGAAAAGCAACCCCAAAACCACAGGGCACATAAAGCAAAGTACCACCATATTAAGCAACAACTCGATAATGACAACTCTTGTGAAAACCCTCAAATATCAACCACTGATCCTGATAGCAGACACCAAATTGTTCGCAGGCTCATCACTGAAGTTTGCTATACCGCACAAACCACAGTAGATCACAAACACAAATTACTGATTGATTATAAAATTACCAATAGCAATGATAAAAAAACGATGGGTACTATGCTTAGACGTGCAAAGACCATTCTTAGTAGCAGACACGCTTATATTTATTGGACAGAAGGCTTATGGGAAAGTTTAAGGGGTAGACCACAAATGCAAAATAGAATTGACTTATACGTGCCACCTTCAGAATTCCCGGCGCTCAATGCCGAACTTCATAACCAAGTAACGCAATATCCTAATTGGATATTCGATGTTTGGTATATTTTGCCAAAACCTTTCAGAAGTAATATTGGTTACACAGCTGCACAAGGTTTTAGAGGCGATTATATTATGACTGAATTTCACGAGGTTGGAGACACAAACAGTTCAGAATACAACCTGATGCCAACCAATTACAGGAATACTATGAATCTTGTGATTGAAAACACCTTATTATGGGGTATACGACGAACAGGAATGCAGTTTGAAAACTGTGCGCAAATCACTCTAAAAAATAATCAAGTATACGGTTATGGTGCAGATATAGGTTTAGCACCATGGCGACCGATGCCTAATCCATATCCGGGCAGATTAGAAGATGAGCCACATTCTATAGGATTGGATTTAGACCATTATCACAACACCCGCAGTTGGACCATAGAAAATAATACCATTAAAGGTTGGGGTGGCGAATCGCAGGCACTTACCTTGCCCATAAATGCAACAACAGTTGTAAACGGTGGTACGTTTAATAATTCAGGTACCGATATTTTTATACGAGAAGTCAACTGGGCAAAAGGCTGGGAAGACAGAATTGTAGATAATACAGAGGTTAATGCCAACCCTCCGCACTATGCCAACCCAACACCATCGGGTCTAACCACGCCTTGGCGAACCATTAATATTCAAGGAAATATCACTTTTGGTAACGCCAATAAAAATATAGTTTTAGATGCTCAAATGCATTTATTGAATAATGCAGGAGATGCTTTTGCTTTGCTACATCCGGACGGTTCAGGTGTAAAAATGAGTGCGTATTTCTTATTGCCAGACCATATCCAACTAAACTTTGGGCCATTTAACAACAGTAAAGTATACTTTGATGAGCAGGATGCCACTTACATTCCTGTACCCACATCAGATTTATTAACGCCATATTTATATCCTACGGAAAATTTATTTCCGGAACGTGTTACACCAGCTATGTATCTCAATAAAAGTAATACGCAATTAATGACCGAATTTGGCACCTCTTTAGGAGGAGTTATTACTCCTTCCGGTGCAGTAACACATACGATGATTACAGGCGGAAAAATTGAAGCAAGTACGTTAAGCATAGAAGAACAAAATGCTTCCCAAAATTTAATATTGTATCCTAACCCAAGCAATGAATTAATTCATATAGAATCAAATAGCACTATAAAAACCGCTATAGTCTATGATTTAAACGGAAGAGTTGTTAAAAAAGTGAGTTCTGATACTATTAACGAAATCAATATTTCTGAGCTTTCTACAGGTATTTATTTGCTAAAATTATTTGATGCAAACGCTATGGTAATGAGTGCAAAGAAGGTTATAAAACAGTAGGACAGCAATGAAATTGCTTTTAGTTATTTAGTCGAAATACTTTAAAGGAGTAGAAAAATTTAATAGCTCAATAACTAACACGGCTAGACGGTTTATAAAACTGAAAGTCTTGTACTAAAAATGCATCATTTGAGCTAAAAGTTTTGGTAGATTGGATATGCAACAAAAAATGGTACAAAAAGTTAAGCTACATTTTTGATTTGATATAATTTTTCAAATTCGATGATATTTTTGTAACCAAGAGCAGAATGTCTTCTGTATCTGTTGTACCAAGTTTCTATGTATTCAAAGACTTTAATTTGAAGACTTTTGTTGGATATAAACTTATTGTCTATCATTAGTTCTGTTTTGATTGTTTTAAAAAAAGATTCAGCTACTGCATTATCCCAACAGTTTCCTTTTCTACTCATACTGGGTGTTACATGATAACTTTTAAGGATATGTCTCGTCCTAAAATAGGGCTACAGTTAATTATTAAAATTTATGCTACATTTTTGTGCACGTAATTAGGTGTTTTATAATCTAAAGATAAATGTAATCTTTTATTATTATATAATTTGATTGCATTTTTTGTTGCTTTTTTGGCGTGATTGATATTTGTAAATGTTTGGTCGAGGAAGAATTCATCTTTTAAAATTCCGTTAACTCTTTCGGCCATTGCGTTTTCGTAGCAATGATTTTCTTGGGTCATACTGATTTGTATCTTTTTTCTTTTCAAAATTTGAGTATAAACATTGCTACAATATTGTATTCCTCTATCAGAATGATGTATGATTTCTTCGGTATTTTTAGTTTGATAAATAGCTTTATTTAAAGCTCTAACACAGCCTTTAAGTTCTAAACTATCACTAATATCATAGCCTACTATTTTTCTTGAATACATATCAGTAATAAGTGCTAAATAACAAAATCCATTTATAGTTCTTATATAGGTAATATCCGAAGCCCAAACTTGGTTAGGTCTATTAATGATCAGGTCTTTTATGATATTTTTATATTTATAAAAACGATGGTAAGAGTTGGTTGTTTTAGAAGAATATTTTTTCCTTCTAATTAACAAATTATTTTCTTTTAAGATTCTAAATAACTGGTCTCTACCTATATTTATATTCTGTTTCCTAAAATCATTATGTAAGGATTTCATTAGCTTTCTAGTACCTTCTCTGGGTAATGTTTTCCTGCTTTTTTTAACAAGCATTATTACATTTTGTTCTATTTGTTTTTTAAGAACAAACCTTTTTTGATATTTGTAATAAGCATCTCTTTTTAACTCGAAAGCATTACAAATAGTAGCGATGGCGTACCTTCTTTTTTTTCTATTAATCGGTGCTATTTTCATTAAGGCTTTATGTTTAAGTTTTTTTTTAATTCTTCAACATTTTTATAGCCAAGATTTTCAGCAGCTACTTCAAGATAACTATCATTCACAAGTTTATCTAGATCCTTTTTAATAAGAAGATCTTTGAGTTGTTTTAGCTCTTTTTGAAGGGCTTTAATACGGGATAATTCGTCGTCTGTTTGCACGGTTACACGGGTGTTCATTAAATCTTTACGGTCATATTTTTTAATCCATACGTTTATCGTACTAGATTGTATGCCGTAAGTTAAGGCAATTTGTCTTTTGGAATGGTTTCCTTTGGTAAGTTCTGCTAATACTTTGAGTTTAAAACTCTCACTATAACGTCTTACATATCCATCATTTTTATACATATACTTGTTGTTTTTTGTATACATATTTCAGGACGGGTCACAATTGCGCCCAACGATTTAGTATATGAAAAGTAGCGGACTTAAAAGCACTGACTTTTCAATTTATACCTAATGCTAAATTTACAAAACTAACTTTAAATGAAGCACTTAAACCGCTATTTTTTATATACCGTGTTGGGCGTATGTTACTTTTCATTCGTTTTTGTCAGTTAGTGTAATAGTCAGTTTATTTTTTTGTTGGTCAATCTCAATTTCTTTTCCGATTTCAAATCCAAGTTCTCTCAACCATTTTCCTTCAAGTCGAATTTCAGGAACAACAGCATATTTACTCCATTCGCGAGATTGGTATTTTTGATAAATTTTTAGCTTTCTAAATCGACTCATTAAAAACTTGTTCGTTATGACGAACACAATATATAAATAATTTATCGAAATTCGGTATAGTGAACACAAAAGAATTAAAATATTTTAAAAAATTAGGTGCTAAAATCAAGCAATTAAGAGAAGAAAAAGAGATTGACCAAAAGTCTTTTGCTTTTGATTGTGGAATTGGAAGAACTCAATTGTATATGATTGAAAACGGAAAAACGAATCCTCGTTTGTTTACTTTGATGAAAATTGCTGATGGATTAGAAATTTCGGTTTCTGTACTTCTAAAATAGCTCAATTTTACTGTATTACTTTAGATGTATGATTCCACTTTATTTGATAACCAACAGATTTTATCATTTTATTGCCAATTACGCCCAACGGTCGTGTATATGTGCCGTATCCCGCAGGGTATGGCATCATATATGATGTTAGTGGCTGGGTGTCTTATGTCTCTCATTTAAAAATAGTTGTCATATTTTGGTTTTAAGTTCCCTGTACTTCCAGACTTATATAACAATGAGAATATAACAAACAGAGAAAAGAAAATAACACCCATTTCCAAATTTGAATTATTAGTATTTGGAATAACACTTATGTTGCTAGTCCGGGATACCGATATTTTCAAAACGTTGTCTAAAAAACTACTAATCCCAATATAGGACAAAAAAATCGCTACTATAAAAACATCTGCCATACTCCATTTACTCGTTTTTCTAATGAAGAAGTCAGTAAACTGATTAGTCGTTTTACTTGCTATTTCATAGATTATTGATGTTATTTTAGTAAATGGGAATATAACGCTGAAAGCTAAAATCAATAAACCTGTAAAGAATTAGTTAAAAGAACCGTCTTGAAAAAGTATTTTTATTACCTGTATAATACTCTTTGAACGAAAGTATAAAACTTGGTTTTTAAACTCAATTTTCTCTCCGATTAGTATAAATTCAAAAGTATCCAGTCGTACATCAAGAGAAATCATTGGTATTAAGACTCCAACAAAAAAACAAGAACACAATGCAATTAATGGATAAACAGTTTTTTCGAGACTTCCGATATTCGGGATAAATTGACTACAAAAAATGCTTATTGTTAGAAAAATTAGGAACAATGAAAATAATTTTAGTTTTTTATTCAATCCTTCTTTTTCCGTTTCTAGATATTGTAAACAGGTAACTGTTTCTGAATGTGCGAAATTGTATTTATCTAAAATAGTGTTTCTCACGCTGTAATTCGTAAGGGATGGGTTTTTATCAAAAAGAACGTGAAGCCCACTTGATAACTGCTCCTTTATCCGATTTTGAGTTTCGGGAGTTTCAACGATTGATATTATTTCATCAGCCCATTCAGGCACTTGCCCTTTGAAATTATTCTTGTTAAATGATACACTATAAACAAAAGTCTTGATAAGTTGCTCAATAAGATTACCCTTGTCTTGTTCTGTTTCCAAAAATCTATCTACTTCGTCTATCAAGATATAGATTCCAGTTTCGATATATTTCTTAAGGTGCTCTTTGTTTTCAGGGTTGAGTTCATATTCGTTTATCCTGTCAAAAAATACATCTGTTATCTTTTGCTTCCATTCATTAACATCAAAGAGACCATACTTAATGCTTTTTAGCTCGGAAATTTCAAGATTTATCTGTTGTTTTTCAAAAGATAGAGACACAACTTTATAAATGAGAAAAGTGCTGATTAAAGCTGTCAATATGATTAAAGACATCTTCATTTTTTTTCTTTCAACTCATCAAAATACTTGACATTTTTAACTGGTCTTGGGTCAATGCCGAACTTATTTGTACTGATTGTACCTTTCGACAATAGGAGAAAAAGGTTGTATAAGGGAATCAAAATCAGCCAACCAGTCTTATTTGTGTCGTGTATTCTTTTTATACTTTGTATCAGAAGAAATATAATTGCTATTAAAGGTAAAACTATGAAATTAGCAATGGCAAAAATTCTATACTGTAAATAAAAGTCATTGGGAGGAAGGTCGTTTTGTAATGCGAATAGATATTCTACTTCGCTCCAGTATACATCTGATTTTTCAGCAATAGAAGAAACATAACTTTCATAGGTAGGAAATGAATAGCTGAAGAATACATAATTCGAAAAGAATATGAGTAGAAATATCAATAAACTCCTAAGCAGAAATGCTCTAAGCGTGATTCTACCTTTTATTGATAGAAAGCCCACTTCTTCATTTGTAGATTTGGGCAGTTTATATTGATAGATGTTTCCTTTTTTACTCATTTGTCAATTTGATAGTATCTATCTTAAAATTATATAAGTTCTTAATAGTATTATACTTTTCCTTAAGTACATCAACATTGTCAACACAGGTATTAATTGTTATTAGCTCAGTTTTAAGTTTGTCATATCTCATTGAAACTTCAACTTCCTTGGAATGTTGAAGAACCGTGATAGAGTTGTTAAAATTATTGTAATAATTTGCTTGTCGTTCAAACTCAAAAGTAAAGATTGAATCTGGTTCTATAGTTGTATATTCTGTTTGATATTCTTTATAAGAGTTCTCCTTGTTATAAGAACTGAAATATCCGTACTTATAACTAACTGAAAATTCATTTGAATACTTTGTGCTATTATTTTTTATTGATACAAAGTGTGTTACTCTCTTGGTTGTATCATTAAACACTAATTCATCACGAACTATGGAGTAATCAACTAAAGTATCCACATAAACATTCTTATATTCAGTAAACCATTCTACTTTTTCAATTTGTTCATCTTTGCAATTGTTTTCGCACGAGTTAAAAGCAAGAAATGCAAACAAAACAACGGGTAAGATAAAAATATCTTTAGGAAATCTTTTTATCATTCTGTACAAGGCATTATAATTTTCATTCCAGCTTCTTTCAGGTAAGGATCTCCGTCAGATGGTCTCACAAATGCATCTTTGTTGCACTCGATTATTTCATCTTTAGTATACTTATTGTCGAACTTATTAAGCAATGTGTTTATCCCCATTCCACTAGTAACTTCCACTGTTTTCTGTTTAATAGTTGGGCTTTGAGGTTTCTTGAAATACGAATGGTCAATATTCAGTTTTTCACAATCGCGTACTATAGCATTATAGTGATTCACCCCTTTGTTCTTTTCAAATTGGTCGATATTAACAAGTATAGCACTAAGGAGAGAGCGATTGTCAAGATTGTCCAGAATATTATCAATATTAATAGTGTTTTCCTGCTGCGAGGGTTTGTTTTGATTTCCATTATCCACGCCTGAATCTTGACTTGTAACGATACTTGGAGGTTGAGTATTCTTTTTGTCATCCAAGTAGAAGTCCTTAAAAAAAAAGCCCCAAGTGATAGCAATAAAACTGCCGATGTAATCGCAAGTGCTTTGATTTTTTTGCCGCTAGATTTCCTAAAAGCGATTAACTTACTCTCTAAATCAACGTATTTGCTTTTTTCTCTTAGAATATCACTTTTTAGTTTGTCGGTAACATTATCCGTACTAGTTTTAGTTGTATGTGTAGGTTTTGTCCTAACTGGTTCTTTATACTCAATTAACTGCGAATTTGATATAGTGTAGAATTTATTGCCAAATTTGTGCAAAAATCGATTATTTAATTTGGTATTGAAAATATTCTTTTCATTTGACACATATACATTTGAATAACTTTTACGACATTCAGAAATCTGATTTATTTTAGATTCATAATCTTCAAGAAATAGAGGTAATGTTCCGTGTTCATTAGAGTAATCGGCTGTAAATTCAAAATCACTAAATATTTTGTCATCTAAACTAAATGAACTAACCATATCCGATATTTTCGTAGAGTTGAACATTTTCCCACTTAATGCCTGTTTTTTAAAATGACTTAAGAGTCCATTTAATATCTTAAAATTATTATCATTAACAGCTATTTCTTTATTTGACTTAATAGCTACACCAATCACAATGCCGTCACGTCCTGCATTATATGCTTTGGCGAAGCTGTATAGTTCTAAATATGAGTAACCATTTTTTGTAAACGTGTGAAATACATCTTGATGCTTTGATTCCAGTTTCAGACTTGGCTCAAAATGGTCTACTTTGCTTTTTACACCTTGAGGCTTAAATCCGAAGGATTCAAAACCATCTGGCTTTCCGAAGAAAATAATACTAGTATCTTCCATAATAATTTATCCAAATAGTCTTTTAAAAAATGCAAATAAACCACCACCTTCAGATTTACCTGTGGCAAGTTTATATAAATTGTTCCAGAAATTATGTGGGTATTGGAAGTCTAGCCTTTGTATATATACCACTGGGTTATTGTCATCATCAAATGTGTCGACTAACTTTCCTACAGAAAATTCTCCATATACTATTTTTGCGTTTCTACTTTTTATAGCATTGTCTAGTGATGGCCTAAATTGCTTAATGTAATTTTCAACTACCACATTTTCGTTAACTGGAATTTTATCCCATTGAGATACTATAACGATAAATTTAGATACGCTATAAAGATTTGGCATATTAACCTTTATATAGTTTATAAAATTCTGATGCAAAGTGTCTTCGTCTTTATCTCCTTTTACAGGCTTATAAGGAGTTATGAGACAAAATACAGGCTTACCTAATTCACAGGCTTTTAGTATTCCTTCAATTTTAGGATTAAATTTACCTTTATTGTCAGTCTTGATTTCCTCCAAATCTTCACCAGCTAAATCAACAAAAGCCAATTTAAGCACCGGAAGTCCCTTTTTGTTCGGTTCCATATCCATTCCTATTAAATCTAGGGTTCCTTTTTCAGTAGAAGGATATGCTTCCTTGTCGTCAAAGTACTTAACCATAGTATCTCTAGACACGTTACCTTTGTCGTAAGGATACTCGTTTAAATCAAGTGCTGACCATTTTTTTTTCAGTATATCTTTGGCTATAATACAAAAGTGACGACAAGAACAAAGACTTTCCTGCTTTTGGAAAACCAATGGGAACAACAATATGACGACCTTCTTGATTAAGGTTGTCAAAAATTTCCATTATGTTTTTTTGACTTAAATCCGCTAGTGGAATCCTTGAAGATTTTTCTGGTTCTGGATTATTCGATTGGCTCTCTTGATTTTCTGTTGATATATAATCGCTCATTACTTTCTATTTATTTGGTTTACTTATTGAAATTTTTATTTTTCCCGAATAGGCTATTAAAGAAATTTTCATCATCGTCTTCATCTTCTTTCCTTCTTATTAAAACGTAGATGGCTAAGGGAACAATTAAGTCTAAAAATATAACAAGTAGAATGTTCTTCCACGTTCCTACTTTTTGCTCTTTAGTTCCATTTTTTATGTGTTGAACTATTGAAGGTAAAGTATGGCCCACACTTCCGAGTTCGGTTATTGTGGCTTCAAGTTTTGGGAAATCAGCACTACCCGTATTTATATCATTAATTGGTTTTGTAGTACTATTAACTTCAGACACAATTTTTGCAATTTTTGCAATATTCTTGGGATTGTTTTCTATGTTCTTTTTATCGTTACTTATGTCTATTTTAGTTGTGTCTCGCTGAATGAACTCTAGTTCTGGAATATATTTTATCTCTAGTGATTTCAAATCCTCTTTTGCTTTGAAAAGTCTTTCAGCAACATCTAAATTTATCTCACTGTTGACTAAGTTTTTTGCTATAAAACTCTCGATTGAACTTGTAATGTAACCTTGCAGAATACGAGCCTGTTCAGTTGGTTCATTTACACCCGCCAATGAGGGATTGATTGCATTGATTTTATAATTTGCTAAAATGTCATTGAATTTACTAAGTACGGCTCTTGCATTGGCTTTAAATCCATTTTGGTCTCTCACTTCGCTAATAAGTTGCTTCTCCAAGTCTTTCAAGTCAATATAGTCATCTACCACATCTGACTCGACACCGATAATTGCTTGGGCTCTTGTAGAATATGATATAAGTGTATCTTTTAAAATACCAGCTTCTTCCTTAACCAAATCTTCTTTAAAATCATACGGGTAGAAATAATTCAGATTAAATACAATTAATGCGAAAGCACAAATGAGATAGAAGAATAGTGCAACTTTTCTGCCGCTAACCGCAAAGTAGTATGATATTAATATAAGAATCAATATAATTGCAGCTATCACAAGGCTTCCATTTTCAGAGCCAAAAAAGTGTTGATTTTTTAACCCCAAATGGGCGTGCCAAAAACCTACTATAAACGTGCCTAAACTCAAAAGGTAGGCACTAATTTTCACTATTGGCGGTATTTTCGTCTTACTCATATCTATATATTTTGTTCAAAGTTAATATTTCTGTCATTTTTTTCGGTCTTTACCTTGCCACTAACGGTCTAGTATAAGAATAGTAGCGTATTAAAATGCACTAACTTTTCGGTTAAGTACAGACCTTTTTTATAATTGCTTGCTTTCGTTTTAGCGATTAAACAGCTATTATTTTTATACATTGTTACCACACGTACTTATTCAATTTCTTTCATTTTAATTGATGATGAATATGGCAAAGTTTTAATATAATGTTCCATAAATTTAAAATCTGGTTCATTATCTTTTGATGGCAACTTAATACTTATCTCTTTCATTCTTGTTTGACTGCATTTTCTACCATAATTATATCTATATCTTTCTAAATTCATAATAGTAACTAAAAACACAGCAACATATTCATTCATTTCAAATTTGGGTATTAATTTTTCAACGTGGTCACTTGCAGAAAAATCTAATTCTTGATATGAACAATACCCTAAAACAGCACTATCTACTGTTAAAACATTTCCTTTTTCTGTGCTAAAATCATAAAACCCTTCAACTCCGTTATTTGTTGCTTGTGTAGTAACATAAGAAAAAACACCTGTTCCATATTCTTCTAATTCCAATAATGGTGTCGTTTTGCTTCCAGTTATAGTAAATAATTTTTCGAGTTCAAAGTATTCCCAATCCTGTGTATTAAATTGAATATTTTTGTCGTGAAATGGCTTATGTGAAACTTCATTTGATAATTTATTACCAAGCAAAAAAGTTGCATAAAATAATAATGTTTCAGAGAAATATTCACTATTTAATTCTGTATATTTTGTTTCCATATATGCTTCCGCCACCCATTCCATTTCTGCATTAATTGGCTTACTAATACTTACCCCTGCTTCTCTCTTTTTATTCACATAATTTGATAACCATTTTTCTTTTAATTTTTCCCACCTACCATAAGCATCAATTCTTCCTTTGGTTTTTCTTTTTACATAGCCATCGTCTTTATAATAACCAAAATATGTTTCTTTATGTTTTGGATGTTGTCTGTGTGCAGTAAAAACCATAATACAGGAAACAACACCTACTTTTGAATTAAAAAACAATTCATCAGGCATTGACAAAACTGCTTCGAGTGTATGTTTTTCTAATAGTTTCTTTTTAAATTCATAAACTTTTCCTTTTGTTGCTAAGGCACTTTGCATTGGTACAATTGCAATGCAAGTTCCGCCATCAACCAAACATTCTAAATTATTCAAAATAAATTCAAATTCGTCTGTGTCTATTTTTTTATTTGCTTTATAGGGAGGGTTCAAAAAACCAACAGTTGGTTTTTTTGCTTTTACTTCCTTAATAATGTTTGGTTCAAAACAACTACCGTTTATTATATTAGTCTTACCGTCTTGATGAATGTACATATTGGAAACAGCAAGTGCAAAAATGTGTGATTGGTATTCTGTTCCTATTAATTGTTTTGATTTTATTTTCTTGATTTTTTCTTGGTCATCTTTTGCATCTTTAATCATTTTACTCATTGCACTTATAAGAAAGCCACCTGTACCTGTACAGTTATCATAAGCGATAGTATTTTTATTTACTCCTGCTAAATCAGAAAAAAATTCGGTTATATGTGGTGGGGTTAGTACAATGCCAAGTCCTTTATCACTATTAGCATATCGTAGAAATTCTATGTATAATTGACCAAGAACATCAAAATATCTATGTGTTTTCATAAATGAATTAATATTATCATCAATCTCATCTATAATTTCTTTTAATACATTTTCTTTCTTTGACAAAGAGGTATCAGTCTTTATAAAACTAAATTGAACGTCAAGATTATTTAATTTTTTTCCTGTGATATTCGCACTTTCTAACTCATTTGAAACAGTTTGAGTTAGGAAATTTGAGAGATTTTCCGCATTATCATATACTCCATAAGATTTTCTAAACGCCTTATTTTCAAGAGCTATTAGAATTGAACTAATTAATAAACTTCTTTGGCTTCCAAGTATTTTATGAGTATGTAATTTAGAATTTAACTCTTTCGTAAATTCTAAAAGTGCATTATAATCTTGTCTAAATTTCTCTTCACTATTTTCATAACCTTTTAAATAATCTTCGGCACTTAAAAATTTATCGTCAAATTTTGATGTAGCCTTTTTCTCTGATTTTAAATGAAGAAAATGAGATATTTTTAATGATTGTTTTGTTTCACCACTAACCGCAAGAGCAATAACATCAAAACTTTTTGACAAGTATGAAGCGTAAAGCAAAGCACCATCAACTGCATATTCTGAATATTTAACTTTATTCTTGCTTTCGTGTTTAGTAACTTCCGCTTTACATTCTACAACTATTAATAAATCGGAATTTTCCTTGAAAGAAATAATAAATTCAGGGTAGCCTTGTCCTGTACCTTTTTTTGATGCGGTTTTTAATAATTTGTCAATTTTTGCATTATCAGATTTTTGCTCTTCAATAATTATTTTATCAGCAAACTTTTCAAAATGCTTGCGAACTAATTGCTCTGTCTTTCTTTCGTTTGCCATAATTATAAATCTAAATCTCCTTGTTTAAAAATTGCTGTATCGTTTCTTGTATGTCTCGTCCTAAAATAGGGCTACAGTTAATTATTAAAATTTATGCTACATTTTTGTGCACGTAATTAGGTGTTTTATAATCTAAAGATAAATGTAATCTTTTATTATTATATAATTTGATTGCATTTTTTGTTGCTTTTTTGGCGTGATTGATATTTGTAAATGTTTGGTCGAGGAAGAATTCATCTTTTAAAATTCCGTTAACTCTTTCGGCCATTGCGTTTTCGTAGCAATGATTTTCTTGGGTCATACTGATTTGTATCTTTTTTCTTTTCAAAATTTGAGTATAAACATTGCTACAATATTGTATTCCTCTATCAGAATGATGTATGATTTCTTCGGTATTTTTAGTTTGATAAATAGCTTTATTTAAAGCTCTAACACAGCCTTTAAGTTCTAAACTATCACTAATATCATAGCCTACTATTTTTCTTGAATACATATCAGTAATAAGTGCTAAATAACAAAATCCATTTATAGTTCTTATATAGGTAATATCCGAAGCCCAAACTTGGTTAGGTCTATTAATGATCAGGTCTTTTATGATATTTTTATATTTATAAAAACGATGGTAAGAGTTGGTTGTTTTAGAAGAATATTTTTTCCTTCTAATTAACAAATTATTTTCTTTTAAGATTCTAAATAACTGGTCTCTACCTATATTTATATTCTGTTTCCTAAAATCATTATGTAAGGATTTCATTAGCTTTCTAGTACCTTCTCTGGGTAATGTTTTCCTGCTTTTTTTAACAAGCATTATTACATTTTGTTCTATTTGTTTTTTAAGAACAAACCTTTTTTGATATTTGTAATAAGCATCTCTTTTTAACTCGAAAGCATTACAAATAGTAGCGATGGCGTACCTTCTTTTTTTTCTATTAATCGGTGCTATTTTCATTAAGGCTTTATGTTTAAGTTTTTTTTTAATTCTTCAACATTTTTATAGCCAAGATTTTCAGCAGCTACTTCAAGATAACTATCATTCACAAGTTTATCTAGATCCTTTTTAATAAGAAGATCTTTGAGTTGTTTTAGCTCTTTTTGAAGGGCTTTAATACGGGATAATTCGTCGTCTGTTTGCACGGTTACACGGGTGTTCATTAAATCTTTACGGTCATATTTTTTAATCCATACGTTTATCGTACTAGATTGTATGCCGTAAGTTAAGGCAATTTGTCTTTTGGAATGGTTTCCTTTGGTAAGTTCTGCTAATACTTTGAGTTTAAAACTCTCACTATAACGTCTTACATATCCATCATTTTTATACATATACTTGTTGTTTTTTGTATACATATTTCAGGACGGGTCAATATTAACAAACGCATGAGATGCGTATTGTACACCTCGATCAGAATGAAAAATCATACCTTCACAAGGCATTCTGTTGTTTACAGCCATTCTCCATGCAGCAATGATAGTTTGTCTTGCTTTGAGTCCATTGCTCAAAGACCAACCAATGACTTTACGATCAAACAGGTCAATAATTACCGTTAAGTACAGCCATCCTTGTGCAGGCTTTAAATAGGTAATATCAGAAACCCATTTCTGTGCAGCAGCGGTAGCTTTAAAATCTCTATCCAATACATTATCAGCTACTGGATATTGATGCTTAGAATCTGTCGTGACAACAAATTTCTTTTTACGAACTGCTTTAATCCCGTGTTTTTTCATCAATCGTGCTACCCTAGACCTAGATACTTTAAACCCTTTAGCTTTGAGTTCCTCTGTAATTCTAGGACTTCCATAAGTAGATTTACTTCGCTCACAGATACGGTGAATCTCAGAGAGTAGCATACGATTTTTTCCATCTCTATCTGATGGAACATAATTCTTACTCCTGTAATAACTGTTTCTACTAATTTTAAAAATTTTACACATCTTCCCAACCGGATATTCTCTACTGTAATCTTTGATAAATTTCAATACTTCCGATCGCTCTTGGAGAAGATGCTCACGGCCTTTTTTAAGATATCCCGCTCCATGGTAACATCCTTGAGCTGTTTACGTAATCGCTCTAACTCTTTCTGATCTTCTGTGAGTTGTTTGACGCCATTACCGCTAAAAGCTAAATCAGGACGCTGTTCTAATTCTCTACGCCATCTGTAAATAAGATCTGCACTGATTCCCAATTCCATGGCAATCTGCTTTGTGTTACCTCGTACATTGCTTAATTCTACTGCTTTAATTTTAAACTCTTTACTGTATTTTCTTCGTTTCATATGGTTAAGTTATTTTAGATAAAATTAGCTTAACTCTTTGTCACTCTAAATGTAGCAAGTCCATTGCCATTAATACCAAAATTTCGTCTTCGCATCAAAATTTTGGAATAAATCTTGCTAATTGTTATCTAATTAGCTAACTTTGAATTTAATTGTTAGCAGATTTGAGTGAATTTAAGTGGAAAATCAAAATCTACAAAAACCACTTTTGGGATTTCTATAACGAGCAGAACAAAAAAGTGCAGGGCAAAATAGATTGGATTGTGACTCTGGTTCAAACGACAAAGGTTGTTCCCGGTAAATTCCTAAAACATTTAACGAATACTGACGGTCTTTGGGAAATTCGAGTTTCTGCAAACAACAAAATTTTTAGAATATTTTGCTTTTTCGACAAAGGGAACTTGGTTGTACTGTTGAGTGGATTCCAAAAGAAAACACAAAAGACACCTAAATCTGAACTGAAAAGAGCTGAACGACTTAAAAAGGAATATTATGAAAACAAAAAATAACATTACGAATTGGGACGACCACTTGGATGGTAAATACGGAAAAAGAGGCACTGAAAAACGAGAAAAATTTCAAGAGGAATTTGAGGCGTTTAGACTTGGAGTTTTAATTCAGGAAGCGAGGAAATGCAAAAACCTTACGCAACAGGAACTCGCCGACAAGGTTGGAACGACAAAGAGCTATATTTCTCGAATTGAGAACAATGCAAGTGATATCCGACTTTCGACTTTAATGCGCGTCATCCGAGAGGGTTTGGGTGGAAGTCTAAAACTATCACTGAATGTATAATTTGTTGAAAAGTACTAATAGCAACATGGGTAGCTGTTGCACAAACCCTTACCTCTCAAAAATAGAGGTTCGTTTTAAGCCCATTTAAAAGAGCTTGTTTTTTTAAGTTAGGTTTTTTACTAAAAAAATACTGCGGTTAACGATTATCCTTTTTCTTTAATTAAATAGATATAAACGGGATAATGATCGCTATACCCCCCCGTATAGTTCCCAAAAGAAAAACTTCTAAAAGGATATCCCTTAAAACGACCCTTTTTACTCGTTAAAAAGCGCTTATTAAAAATGCCTGCTTTAAACATTTTATAGGTAGAAAAATCTTTTTCTCCTTTGTCTAGTAATGAGGCTGTAAAAAAAATCTGGTCAAACAGATTGATGTTGTCTCTATATCCTAAAGTATTAAAACCTCTTCGATGCATTTCTTCAAAAGGATTGTATAAATCTCCTTCTTGTATTTCCCGCTTTTTTCCCTTCGTTTTTAGTATTTTCTTAAAACTTGAATTGATGGGATCATCATTAAAATCTCCCATAGACAAAATCTTGGCATTGGGCTCTTTTGACTTTATTTTATCAATGATCTTTGTATTCTGAAAGGCTGCCTTTTCACGTAATGGTCTGCTTTTAGCCTCTCCTCCGCTTCTGGATGGCCAGTGATTGACAATGATATGAATCAATTCATTATCCAGGTAACCCGACACTAATAATTGATCTCTCGTATATATTTTTCTGTTTTCCCTGTATATATTCGGATTGAAAGATTCGTGGTATACAGGTTTAAAATACCGTTCCTGATATAGCAATGCAACATCAATCCCTCTTTTATCAGGTGATTCGTAATGTATAATGCCGTATCTTTTATTTTTTAAGTGTTTGGATTTGATTAAATCTTCCAGTACGACCCTGTTTTCAACCTCGGAAACACCAATTAAAGCCGGAGAGGTATTTGTTTTTTCATAACCTATTTGTGCAATAACACTGCCTAATTTGTCAATTTTATCCCAGTAGACTTTAGACCTGTTTCCTTTTAATTCCATCATAGGGCTTGCCTCATCGTTCTTATTCACATCGTTGATAGTATCAAAAAGATTCTCCAGATTATAAAAAGCAATTGTTCTTATTTTATACGTTTTCCCCTTATTTTGAGCGCTCCCAACTGCTATTGAAAATACAACAAGTATGAGAAAAATTGCCTTTTTAACCATTACTATCTGCTATTTAATAATACAAACTTAAAAAACTAATGATTAGTTATACATCAGTTAATGTAATATTAACATTATCATAGCACTAATTTTTATTAGCTTTACTCCAAATTCTAATAGTGATACCTTTGCAGCATTGATTTGGCAAAAAAGTTCAACACCCGAAGAAAATTTTAAACCGGAGTAACCTTGTTGGTTTTGAGGGTTTAAAATTTTCGAGAAGGAAGAAATTTGAAGCCAAATCAATTCAAATACATAATATATACCTATTTTGCAAAGGTCTCATAGTATTAGAAATCTAATAACGTAGTTTATGAGAACATCAATAATGACACTATTTTTTAGTACACTACTGTTTTTTAGTGCAATATCTCAAAATAGTGTAAAAGGAATTATTAAGGATAGTGATTCCGAGGACCCGATAGAAGGCGTTTCCGTAAAAATACTCACTACAACTATTGTAGGAGTTACCGATGCTAACGGAGCTTTTGAACTTACCAATTTTTCGAATGGAAATTTTATTCTTGAAATCTCATTTACAGGTTATGAAACTCAGAATTTCCCATTGCAATTTGATGGAAATACCATTGATCTGGGGAGTATCTTGCTGTATCAGGATATAACGGAAGATTTGGATCTAAGTACCATTACCATTACCGATGACGAATTAAATGACGATGCCGGTGCTGCAGACAATATTTCAGGATTATTACAAGCTACAAGAGATGTGTATTTAAGAACAGCTGCTTTTGATTTTAGCGGATCTTTTTTTAGAATAAAGGGCTTGGATTCGGAAAACGGTACGGTTATGATCAACGGTATTGAAATGAATAAACTTTTTGATGGCAGGCCACAATGGAGCAATTGGGGAGGTTTAAATGATGTCACCCGAAACCAGGAATTTAGTAATGGGTTAACTCCTTCAAATTATACATTTGGAGGGTTGTTAGGTACTACAAATATAAACACCAGGGCATCGGAACAAAGACCCGGGATACGTGTGTCTTATGCTTCTTCCAACAGAAGTTACATCCATAGAGTGATGGCAACATATGCTTCCGGAATGCAGGAAAATGGATGGGCATACGCCATATCTGCAAGCAGAAGAGCCGGTACTGAAGGGTTTAATGACGGGACTTCTTATAATGCAAATTCCATATTTGCATCCGTCGAGAAAAAAATCAACGACCGTCACAGCATTAATATTACTTCAATTCTTGCACCCAATAAAAGAGGAAAATCCTCGCCAAACACCCAGGAAGTATATGATTTAAAAGATATAAAATACAATTCTTACTGGGGCTATCAAAATGGAAAAATCAGAAATTCCCGATATAAAGAACTTATTGAACCCATTGTGATCTTAAATCACTACTGGAATATCAATGAAAATACCTCTTTAACCACCAATATAGGGTATCAATTTGGAAGTCTGGGAAATAGCAGGATTGACTTCGGTGGTACAGATATAAATCCTAATAGCGGCTTCCCCGAAGGAGGTGGTGCCAACCCCGATCCAACATACTACCAAAAATTGCCCAGTTATGGAGCAAGAAATTTTCCGAATATGCCCGAAGTTGCTTTCGGATTACAACAACAATTTTTAAATGACGGCCAGCTAGACTGGAGTGCCATGTATCAAACCAATATTGCCAATGCTTCACAGGGGCGCAATGCTACTTTTATACAGTATGAAGATAGAATAGATGATAAACAATTTACCATGAATGTGGTTTTAAATAGCTCAATAAATGAAAATATCATATTTAACGGTTCTTTAAATTATAAAAATTTAATCTCTAATAATTTTGCAAATATCTTAGACCTTTTAGGAGGAAGCGGTTATCTGGATATTGATAATTTTGCAGACGATTTGACAAATAACCCAAATCAAATACAGAACAATTTATTAAACCCTAACAGAATTGTCGGTACCGGAGATACGTTTAGGTACAATTACAATATTCTGTCAAGTATTATTGGCGGGTTTGCACAAGTACAGTTTACATACAACAAAGTAGACTTTTATACGGCTCTAAATTATACAAACACTAATTATCAAAGAGAAGGTTTGTATCAAAACGGAGGGTTTGCCAATAGCTCTCTGGGAAAAGGAAGAAAATTGTCTTTTAACGGTTTGGGGGCTAAAGCCGGAGTAACATACAAGTTAACAGGGAGGCACCTTTTTGATGCAAATGCCGCTTATTTTACAAAAGCACCTTCCATCAGAAATACATTTGCAAATTCCAGAGAAAACCATGCAATAGTGCCTAATATTACCGAAGAAAAAATACTGTCTTTTGATGCCGGTTATGTACTAAGATCTCCGAAAATACAGGCCCGATTAACCGGTTATTACACTAAAATAGAAGATGCTAATGAAATCTCTTTCTTTTTTGCAGATGGTATAGGTGGTGATAATGCTGCATTTATTCAAGAAATTTTACAAGGAATAGACAAACAACATATAGGAGTGGAGTTTGGGATTGAATATCAGGTGATACCTACCACCAAATTAAAAGGCGTTGCTTCTGTAGGCCAACACACTTATACTAATAATCCTAATTTATATATTGCCTCCGAAGATTTTGTAAATACCACTTCTACAGATCCTCTGATTAGAGATTTTGGTTTACAAACACAAGGCGAAGCTTCTTTAAAAGATTATAAACTAGCAAATGGCCCTCAGCAAGCTTTTTCAGTAGGTTTTGAATACAGAGATCCCGATTTTTGGTGGTTCGGGACTACTGTAAATTTTCTGTCTAATGCGTACATAGATATAAGTCCCATTCAAAGGAGTTCTAATTTTTATACGGATTTTGACGGACAACCATTTAATGAATACGATCCTGTAGTTGCAAGGCGGCTATTACAACAGGAAAAGATAGACGGGTATGTGGTTACTAATTTAGTAGGAGGTAAATCCTGGAAAGTACAGAACACTTTTGTAAGTATTTTTGCAAGTGTAAATAACCTATTTAATACCGTATACAGAACCGGCGGATTTGAGAGTGGCAGAAATGCTAACTACAGGCAATTACTTGCAGATACTTCTTTAAGTACTCCCGTATTTGGCCCCAGATATTGGTATGGCCGGGGGACAACTTATTTTTTAAACGTAAACTTAAGATTTTAATAAAAAAACAGCATAATACAAATACTGATGAAAACAAATACAATTTTAAAAACGTTCCTATACATCGCTTTCATAAGCATAAGCATATCCTGTGTAAAAGACGGAGATTTTGAAACTCCGAATGTCAGCATCCAAGAACCTGTTGTAACAGGAACGGAAACCACTTTTAATGCTGTTTTAGCTGCTTATAACCAAGCGATAGCTAATGGGGCTGCATTTGTAACATTTGATCAAGATATATATATCACCGGGTATGTAATTTCCAGCGACCGGGCCGGGAATTTTTTTGAAGAACTCATCATTCAAAATAAAACAGATGATAGCAATCCTGCTGCTGACCCCAGACTAGGCCTTAAAATTGAATTGAACGTTGCCAGCCTGTTTCAGACCTATCAAATAGGCAGAAAAATATATGTCAAATTAAATGGTTTAAGTGCAGGGATGTCTAATGGGGTTTTAACATTAGGCAAAGGAAGTGACTTAGATCAAATACAACCCTATGAATATCAGAATTTCATTTTAAGAAGTAGCGAGGTAGCCACTCTTACTCCAAAAGTAAGTACCATAACTGCTTTGACAACTGCTGACCAAAATACGCTTATTCAATTAGATAATATACAATTTTTTAGAGATCAGCTCGCCTTGACTTACGCAGGTGAAGCAAGTGATCAGTTTGACGGGTTTAGAACTTTGGAGAATTGTACGGGCAATACTACGATTTCTTTACAAACAAGTACTTTTGCAGATTTTAAGTCTATCCGGGTAAATCAGAATAAAGGTAGTATACAAGGAATTTTTAGCAGGGATTTCGGAAATGATTTTAATGTGTTTGTTGTCAACAGTCTTTCGGATATAAACTTTACAGATACGAACAGGTGTGATCCTATTGAATTAAACTGTGGTCTTGCTGCTGCCGAAGGGTCGAATACCTTATTCGAAGATAATTTTGAAACCCAGGCTACATTTACCCCGATTTCCGGTAACGGTTGGACCAACTTTATTCAGGAGGGAACTAAAGCATGGGAGGCGTATAGCTCCGGGGGTTCCAATGCCTCTTTGGGTATATCTGCCAGAATAGGATCTTTTAGATCCGGTGATGCCAGTTCAATTGCCTGGCTGATATCTCCTCAAATAAATTTTGATGCTCAAACCGGTGAAACATTGACTTTTCAAACATCAAACAGCTTTGCTGACGGCAGTACCTTAGAATTATTATTTTCTATGGACTGGGACGGAACTACTGCAAATATAACCTCTGCTACATGGGGTATTCTGCCTGCAGCCTATATTACGCAGGATACAGACTCTTTTGCTTCCTGGTTTAGTTCCGGGATTGCAGATTTATCCTGTGCTACCGGTAATATATATATCGCATTCAGATACAAAGGAAGCGGAGATGAGGGTTTTGACGGAACATATGAGTTAGATAACATTAAAATAAAATCCAATTAAGAAAATTTTTTAAAGAACTTATCTTGACTTTTTCTATTTCCTAAAAAATGACTGAAATTCACCTATATTTCGTTACTTTTCTTACCTGTAGCACTGCTATAGCTTTCAAAAAGTGCCTTATCTAGTTAAATTTCAGTTCATTTTCGGTTAAAAACAAAAAGTCGAGATGAGTTCAAATTATATAACTAACTCATTATAATTTGTCATATATTTTTTGTATCTTGTTGTATGGGATATTCACTAGATTTCAACAAGTATTTAAAGTAAAGCAAAAGGAAGGTCTCACTTTTGAGCAAACCAGTAAGAGATTTGGCATTCCAAGACGAACACTTTTTAGATGGCAATTATCTATCGCACCTAAAACAAGAGGTAACAAACCAGCAACAAAGATTGATAAGGTATTACTCTCTCTAATTAAAGGAACCATCCCGGGTTCCTGGAAGGAATTTACCAGAAAACTCCCGATAGAAACCTCAGCAACATAAAAGAAAATTCCCAATACCCCTAACATCAAATTTCTTTGAGAAAAAACCTGAGCATAACGGTCAAGTACAAGCACAGTAGCAGATTATACGCACTTAATTTACAGATAGCAATAGTTAAATAAACGCAATAGCCTTTTGAACCTGTATCCAAACTGCTATTGCGTTTACCTTTTTATGGGCTTTTAATCACAAGATTAGCAGAGAAGGTTCTACGATGTACTCTAACTTCAAAGCAATTATATCTATCAGCCATATCTTTGATAAAATCTGTAACACAACTTTCACTTCTACAAGTTTTACAATGTGTCCAATTTCCACAATCATTATCATCTCCACCACCACCGTCATCAATTGGGGCGTATGTAAAATGTTCTCGTGATGCATATAAATAATTGTTCTTGAAATAAAATTTTAAATCATTGTATTTATTCTTTTCTGATTTAGATATTGATTTTGCTTCATTGAGCAGTTTCATTAATGTTAAAGTTGAAGACTCATTTTGTATAGTGCTTTTAGTAATTTTTGTGTTGTAATCTAAAATGCCTTTAAGTTCAATATTACTTAAATCAATTTTGTCTTGTGTTATTTCATCGTTCTGAGAACAACTACTAAATGTAATTATTGCTAAAAACAACCCAATAATCGCAGTTAATTTAATTTTAAAAAGTTTCATAATATTTAATTTTAGAGGAAAAATCTTTTTCATTTAGACTTTTCTAAGTTAATAACTTTTCTACTCTTTCGATTTTCGTAACGTGGCATAACGACGGTCTTGTATAAGCATAGTAAGGGATTGGTAAGTTGTTAATTTCAGTATAGAAATGACCTGAACAAACATAAAATCACATTTGGTTCGGGGCTTTTAACCCTTATTATGCTTATACGTTGTTGGTAGCCGTTTTAATTCATTCGTTTTTTAAAATCTATATTCCATTTTCAAAAGTACAAATCTTGGTAATAATCTGTATTGAGTCGTTGATGTTCCTATGTCGCTAACTGAGAAGTTCTTAAACCTTTCGGTATTGAAAAGGTTTTTGCCTTTAAGTCCCAAAGTCAATTTGTTTTCAATGAGTTTATATCTTAAGTCAAAATCTAAAAAATAATAGATATTATCGGTTTGTAAATTTCCAAAGTAGTATCGTTCCGTTTGTAATTGAAAATCCAATTTTTTATTAAATACAAATGATAAATCTAAAAAACTTACATTGTCTGTAAATGAATTATTAATGGTGGTTTCTATTTCTATTGTATTCCATTTTGTGCCAATATGATAATTGAAAATGCCACTAAAACCAGAACGTAATTCAAGTCCATAATTGTAATTGTTTGAGGTTACTTGTCTTAAATTAGAATTATTAACAATGTTTTTAAATTCACTTTGTGAATAACCTAAGTCTAATTTTAGATTTGATGAGATAAACTTAAAGTAATAATCTAATTTTGAATTAATACTTATAAATTCTCGGTCTTTAATTAGAATTTTTTCAGCCTGTGTGTAGTTTTGTTCTATTAAGGTATTTGTAGAAAAGAAATCGTGATTTTTGCTGTAAAGCAGAAATGTATTGGCAAAAAATCTGTCGCTCCAATTTCCTAATTGGTAATTAAAAACCAAACTTGATGCATCTAACTGATTAAAATTTCCTGTGCCTTTTGAAAAAGAGCGAAATCCCGTCAACACAAAATCGCTGTAAACATCAATTATTTTCGCATTTGTGGTGTTGTGCGAATATGAAGAAATAATTTTGTTCTTGTCGTTTATTTTCCAGTCGAAACCAATACTCGGATTTATAAAGAATGGATTTTGATTGGATGTAGTATTGTTGTTTTCTATTTGATTAAAAAGTTGATGAAAGTCTAATTTTCCTGTAAGTCCAAAATCTTTTATTTTTAAACGGTATTTACTTTTAAAATATAAATCGTTAACTTGATAGTTCGTTTGGTTTTGATAACCGTTAGGTTGTTCCAAAACCATCTCATCTTCTGAAAGTGAAAATGTAGTTGATAGTGCGTCCTTTCTATATTCATTACCTAATTGAAGTTCTAATAAATGACCGTTTTCTTTACGGTTTAACAGGTGTGCGTTTACACCTGCAAATTGCATTTGGTTTCGCTTAGTTGTGATACATTGTTTGCGTTTGAATTACTTGGAAACAAATCTTGATAGAAGAATTGATTAATTGTATAGTTTTGTGGTATTTTTTCGTTTATATATCGTCCTGTAAACAGGAAAACTTTGTTTTCTTTAAATTTGTTTGTGTAGCTTATTTTTTGGTCAAATAAGGTGTTTCTGTCGTTTAAACTTTCAACTGTTTGTTGGCTATTAAAATTCAAATTACTTGTGTTTTCAGTATCTTGATTGTTATATTTCGTTGTGACTTCAAGCATTTTAGTTATTGAAATATCATAGGTTAAATCTATTTTTCCGAAACCTATAAATTTCTTTTTCCGCAATACAAAATCGTCGGTGTTAGTAAATTTTATTCCGTTAATGTTAAAATTTTGAACGGAATTTCTAAAAAAATCATTTTCATCCCAATTAAAAAAACCAAGTGTTTTAATCTTTAATTTTTGGGTTGGGTTAAAAACAGCATTTAGCGAAACCAACTCTGCATTGTTAAAATTGGTTCTACTTTGTTTAAAATTGAGTTGGTTTGGCGAAAGGTTTAAAAGTGAGTTCACATTTTGGTTATCTCCTATACTTGCCGGTTCATTAATTCTGAAAGGTCTTATTAAGTTTTCTATATCGCCTGTAGAATTGTAACCAATACTGTTTAAATTGGTCAAAAAGTAGTACTTGTTCTTTTTGCCAAAATTTGCAAAATTCCCTTTTACTTGATAAAAATTGTCATTGCCAATACTTGTTTCTATATTACCGAACCAAATACGTTTAGATTTTTCGTTAAGCTTTAAATTTAAAGCTACTTTATTACTTTCTTCAACACCTTTTAGTAATCTGTTGTTAGAATAGTTTTTTAAAACTTCAACTTCTTCAATAGGATAAGCTGGCATATTTTTGGACAGAATTTTGTAACCTCTTTCAAAAAGGTCATCTCCATCTACCATTAATTTTTCAATCTCTTGATTGCCTATTTTTATTGTGCCATCTGTATTGATATTAACTCCGGGAATTGTTTTTAAAAGTTCTTCAACGGTTTGTTCTGTACCTTTTACATAATATTTTGTTTTATATGAAATAGTGTCTTTTTTAACAGACATTGGTAATTCTGCTTGAATAATTACTTCGTCTAAGTTTGTTGCTTTTTCCACAAGAACTATATCTATTTTCAGCTCTTTTTGTTCTTTTTTCAAAAACAAAGGGATAGTTTTAGCTTCGTAACCAAGTGATGAAAATACTAAATTGTATTTACCGACTTTTTTTGTTTCCAGTCTATAATTACCATTATCGTCTGAATAGGTGTAGGTTATTATAGATTTTGAAAGACTGTCTTTTAAAATTACGCTAACAGAATACAAATTATCTTTACTGTCTGTAACAGAACCATATATTGTGGTTTGAGAAAAGCAAACATTTTTAAAAACTAAAAACGCAATTATTGTAATACCAAAGGTTAATCTTTTTTTGTTTCTTCTTCCCATTCAAATTCTGTTTCTATCCCCTTTCTTTTTTTGAATGAAGATTCAATAATTTTTGTACCCCTTGGAAGTTTTGATAAAGTTTCTTTTATCATCTTATTATAAAAATTATCTTTTTTTGTAACAAATTCCTTTATCGAAATAGTATCAGTTCCTATTTCAATATTTATTTTATCAATACAATTTTGACATTTATATAGTTTTTTAAAAATAAAGTTAACTTCATGTTTTTCGTCATGTGCCTCTAAAATTAAACCTGGTAAACCATTTAATTTCCATGGCCCTGTTGGTACTGGGTATTCCTCAGTAAACCATACTATGTAATTCCTTCCTCTATAGTATCCCTCTGCTTTTTGGCATTTTACACTTCCAATAAACTTTTTTTCATTAGTTAGTTTCCAGTTAATAACTGACTTACCATCTATTACTTTAAAGTTTTCTTCTAAAAAAGGCTCTCTGAGAATAAATTTATTATCTAAATAATTATTAAATACTCTTGTGCCAATAGTGTCGAGAAATATTTTTTTAATTTTTATTTCATTCCCTTTTTCATTTGAAACTTCCTTTAATTTTTTAGTTTTTTGAGTCGTAGATTTCCATACAAATAATGACTTATGTTTGTCAAATAAAAGATAAGTTTTTATTCCTGTTGTATCTATTGTGTTTTTTGTAAAAGTATAATATTCCACTTTAGTTACTTGACCTATCAAAAAGTTTAAATTAAATAATAAAAATATTGTAATTATATTTTTCATCTTCTTATTTATGATTAAGTTAAGCCCAAAATTTAAACTAAATCTTGGGCATTTTTAAGGTCAATCTTACCAAAAAGCGGCAATTATCATGGAAAAAAATTGTTCACAAGAATACCCATCAATATGAAAAACTGTATAATATTCATATACAACTTCTCCATTTGAAATAACTTGTTGTGCTTGTCTAATTGTACAACTATCTAGAAATTCTAAGCTATTACTCATTTCAGTAATGTTTTCAATCTCTATTTTAGCTTCTCTTTCAACTGAATTATTTGCAAAAGCAAACGTCCCTACCAGCGTAAAGGCTAGTACAAAAAATATTTTTTTCATCGTTATTTGTTTTTAACTGTTTGGATATGCAACAAAAAATGGTACAAAAAGTTAAGCTACATTTTTGATTTGATATAATTTTTCAAATTCGATGATATTTTTGTAACCAAGAGCAGAATGTCTTCTGTATCTGTTGTACCAAGTTTCTATGTATTCAAAGACTTTAATTTGAAGACTTTTGTTGGATATAAACTTATTGTCTATCATTAGTTCTGTTTTGATTGTTTTAAAAAAAGATTCAGCTACTGCATTATCCCAACAGTTTCCTTTTCTACTCATACTGGGTGTTACATGATAACTTTTAAGGATATTAACAAACGCATGAGATGCGTATTGTACACCTCGATCAGAATGAAAAATCATACCTTCACAAGGCATTCTGTTGTTTACAGCCATTCTCCATGCAGCAATGATAGTTTGTCTTGCTTTGAGTCCATTGCTCAAAGACCAACCAATGACTTTACGATCAAACAGGTCAATAATTACCGTTAAGTACAGCCATCCTTGTGCAGTCTTTAAATAGGTAATATCAGAAACCCATTTCTGTGCAGCAGCGGTAGCTTTAAAATCTCTATCCAATACATTATCAGCTACTGGATATTGATGCTTAGAATCTGTCGTGACAACAAATTTCTTTTTACGAACTGCTTTAATCCCGTGTTTTTTCATCAATCGTGCTACCCTAGACCTATATACTTTAAACCCTTTAGCTTTGAGTTCCTCTGTAATTCTAGGACTTCCATAAGTAGATTTACTTCGCTCACAGATACGGTGAATCTCAGAGAGTAGCATACGATTTTTTCCATCTCTATCTGATGGAACATAATTCTTACTCCTGTAATAACTGTTTCTACTAATTTTAAAAATTTTACACATCTTCCCAACCGGATATTCTCTACTGTAATCTTTGATAAATTTCAATACTTCCGATCGCTCTTGGAGAAGATGCTCACGGCCTTTTTTAAGATATCCCGCTCCATGGTAACATCCTTGAGCTGTTTACGTAATCGCTCTAACTCTTTCTGATCTTCTGTGAGTTGTTTGACGCCATTACCGCTAAAAGCTAAATCAGGACGCTGTTCTAATTCTCTACGCCATCTGTAAATAAGATCTGCACTGATTCCCAATTCCATGGCAATCTGCTTTGTGTTACCTCGTACATTGCTTAATTCTACTGCTTTAATTTTAAACTCTTTACTGTATTTTCTTCGTTTCATATGGTTAAGTTATTTTAGATAAAATTAGCTTAACTCTTTGTCACTCTAAATGTAGCAAGTCCAGAATACATAGAAACTTGGTACAACAGATACAGAAGACATTCTGCTCTTGGTTACAAAAATATCATCGAATTTGAAAAATTATATCAAATCAAAAATGTAGCTTAACTTTTTGTACCATTTTTTGTTGCATATCCAAGCTTTAGGATTGAACTTTCCGATCATTTTAAGAAAGAAGCGAAACGGCTTAGTAAAAAATACCGGTCATTAAAAACCGAACTTAGCGTTTTATTTGACAAACTGGAACAAAACCCAACATTAGGTACAGTTTTGGGTAGTGATGTGTACAAAATACGGTTAGCCGTTGCGTCTAAAGGTAAAGGCAAAAGCGGTGGTGCCAGAGTGATTACCTATGTGCAAGTGGATGACACCACCGTATTACTACTATCCATTTACAACAAAGGAGAGAAAGATTCCATCTCTGACAAAGAAATTAAAGAGCTATTAGATAAGTACACTAAGTAAAAAGCTCCGTGTTAAAATGACCTTTATATATTTCTAAATTTAATCTTATAACACTAACTACCGAGCCTCCAAAAACAATATATCTGGTGGGGTATGCTCTGGTAAGCTTACGTAATTTCTTTAACGATATTTTTTCTTTCATAACAATATGAGCTTTTAAGATCATTTTCTTTTGGAAAAAACAAATCTAAATACCTAGCCCTAAAAAACAGAAAACCACACCTCTTACAGTGTGGTTCTCTTACCTATGAAAAAGAAATATTAACAAGTAACCTCTTTATTTTCAATACCTATCCCAAATTTGGAACTCTTTTGTCCTAGTTTTTCGACTAGCGATTCTTATTAGTGATTATCTTCATTTTGTAATACCAAAGTACTGGATAAATAAAATATAAGGATACCAAATACTATGAAAAGTAAATTTCTGATAATACTAATTGTATCTATATTTATATTACTAATAAAAGCCTTAATTAATTTAGAAATAACTTGAATTAAAGAAAGAGTAATTAAAAAAATACCACTCCAAACTTGTAAAATTATTTTTAGATAATAATACCTGATCACTACTAGCGCTAGCATTGCTAGTTGAAAAATAATTGGAAAGATAGCACTTGTTATCCCAGTAAAATAAGCATACAAATTATATAGAATCATTATAGAAAGAAATGCTATAAGTATAAGTCTAAAAATTTTGCTTTTAAATTTCACTCGTTTATTCATCATAACTTTTTAAAAATTAGAATCAATCCAAAAATTATTGACATTAATATTATTGCCCATGTGTAAACATGACCTTTCCAAGAAAGAATATTTGAATCTTTAAATCGAATAGGTTTTTTTCTATTTAACTGATAAGTTAGTAATATCAAACCTATTATTATAAATATAAGTCCCGTTATTAAAGGATTAGTAATTATAAAGTCAATTATTCTTTTCTTCATGTCTTTATGATTAAAACCCTAAAACCGTTCTAGTCATACTAATTAACATATCTAGTGTAGAAGAAATTATTACCTCGCTACTTTTATTTGTAATAACTTCTGAAGTTTTCAATTTTTTAACAACTGAACCAGCTGCATGACCTAATGCTGCATTTGTAACAGCATCAGTATATTCATCGACAGCTCTATCTACATTTCCTTCACTTAAATGTAAAGTACCTTTTGTAACTTTAGCTCCTGCAGAAACACCGTCTGCCGTCTTTGCTAATGGAACTGTTACAGTGCTGATGTCCCACCTGAAGCAAGAGTTACAGCTACGGATGCGTCAGAGACATTGCCAGCAACTTCATCTGTTTTATCAGCAGCAACATAAACCATACCTTTAACTACAGTTCCAGATTTTTCTTTTACTTCTTTAACAAATTTATCTTTCGACTTTTTATTAGCTTCAGCTCTTTCATTTTTTGCGTTTTCTACTACCTTATCATCTACACTTTGCAGTTCTTTTTCTCTTTGAATATTAAAGGCCTCTTTAAATAGCCCTATAAATGAATTCATTATATCTTTTGCTGCTTTTTTAGCTTTAGCAACTATATCATCATCACAGTTGCCATCAGGACAACCAAAAGGTTTCATACCGTCTGGGTCTAAAAAATAAATAGGATTATTAAACGCATAGTTATAAGGTGAGTGTCTACGCATTTCTTCTGCTTTCGGGTCAAGATTCATCCAACGTCCCAAAGCAGGATCGTAATTACGAGCCGTAATATCATACCAGTTTAAACCCAGTTCTTCATTGTATTCTTTTCCTCCAAACATTCTTTTTTCTGCAACACTATTTCCATTGGAATTTACCACATTATTAAATCCGCGCATTTTGAGTCCAAATGGCATGTAATGATTCTCTTGGATAATCTCGTCTTGAGATATATCCCCCGATGCATCGGTATCTGTGTATGATAGTCGTACATTACCTAAGTGGTCTTTGTATTGATATACATATCCGAACTTGCCATCCTCGTTTTTTACATACCCTTCCGGCTGATTAAAGAACTGTAGTGCGCTTACGCATTTTTTTTCTCCGGTTGCCTTTTTTTGGCACGGTATCTCCCCTGAGAAGAAAAATTTTTGATATGTTATTTCGGTTGCTGTCATAGCTGATGCTAATATATAAAAAAATTCCGGATACCTGTTGGTTCATTGGTGGATTTGTTATCGGTAATTGGTAGTGAGTATTGAGTACTGAGTATTGGGGGGAACTTCCGTTTTAAAAAGATGAGGATTTATAGTGGGGCCGAAGCCAGGGAGATAAATCGTCAGCTTTTTAAAATGAGACAAGCGATAGCGCGTTCAGCAGGGGAACTACATAGTTTGTTGTAAGTTCTTTAGCTTCTGATATCTAAAATGATTTCCGTACTGATTTTAAAAACTGTAAACTCATTTTAGGATTTAACTAAAAAAACGGTAAACTTTTTGTAGGATGATAGCCTACTATGTATTTTCCTTTTTTGATTGGTACCGCACTGTTTGTAGAGGCCAACGCCGATTGAGTGTTCTGCGTTGTACGCAAAACCAGCGCAGCGAAAGCGCAGCGCCAAAGCCGACGTGGACACATTGTCTGCGAACGATTAAGTGAGCAGCGTGGACGCGCCACAAGCATTTTTTTTCTCCTTATTATAAAAATAATAAATCGATTAAAAAAAAATGCGCAGTAGGCTTTGGCACCAGCGGCTGCGCCCGATAAGCAGCGGTGGATTTTTGTAGGCGACCCATAGGAGCCGTCAGCAAAAATACAGAGGAGCTGCGAGTGAGCGGAGCAGAAGCAGGGAGGCAGCAGCTTTTTTTTGGACAAAAACGGCTGTAAGCCGATGTATTTTTTTTTGGCCAAAAAAAAGTGCTGCACAGAGGGGCGTAGCGAACACCTTACAACCCTTTAAATTAACTTCTTTTCTTCTTTCTATCGGGGTTCATCAGTGTTGCAAAAAAGTCAGTTACATACACCTTGTTTGTTAATTCGTCAATCAAGTAAATAATCTTGACTGTTTTGCGTTTGGTAATACGATAAATCAGCGATCTAAATTCTTTGTTAAAATGGGCTAAATCTTCTTCTAAACTTCCTCTTTGAGGATTAACATTTAAAGACATTGCTAACGCTATAATCTCATCAGATTTCTTATTGGCACTTTCAATAGAGTGATTTTCATATAAGTGAACCAATAAGCTCCAGTAGTACTGTTCTGCCTTTGATGTAATCTCTACTAAATAGCTTGATTGTTCTTCCAATTGTCCAGTTGATTTTTAAATTCCTCGATCGGTCTTGTTTCTCCACTTTCTATGGATTTTAAAGATTCTTCTGCCCTTTGTTGTAAATCAGATATTTTAGTGGAATAAAAAGTACTCGATTCTTGTTCAAAAATACTCTTGATTTTTGCTAAAACACTCTCCTTTTGAGTTTGTAATAACATCTGCATCAATTCTAGCTTTGTGGTTTCAATGTTCATGACTTTCATTTTACACAAATTTAAGATTTTATTGTATTGGATGGAAGTTATTTACAATTTCATGTAAAGATTCTAAATCGTTTTGTACATAACGTTCTGTAGAAGATATATAACGATGCCCTGCCATCACTTGAACTTCTCTTAAATTATATTGTTTTAACCAGTTTGTAATTACACTTGCTCTTATTTGATTGGAACTATTTACTTTATGATTTATCTTTTTTAACTTCTTTAAAATAAACTGGATTGTATTTCCCAAGCGTTTGTTACTTGGAATAAAGATTCTATCAGTTTGTAGTTGTTTTCTATCTATAATTTCTTCTCTAACTTCTTTTATATATTCTAAAAATTCTATGACTTGCCAGGGTTTTAATTCTAATGTTCTTGAGTTACTTCTTGCTCCACTTTTTATATAAACTTTGCCTTTATAAAGTTGTAAATCTTCGAGTTCTAATTGTATGAGTTCTGTTGTATTTAATCCTTGATAGACTAGTAAACCAACGATTACTTTATTCCTCTTTGCACACAGTCTGTGGTACTTATCTGCGACATTGTCGCTTTGATAACTATAATATAAATCTTCCAATTCATCAGATTCTAAGATGTTGTAATTGACTGTTCTTTTGATGCCTTTAATGGTGGTAGTTTCTATCGGGTTATCTGGCCGCAAGGCGACAGCTATTAAATAGTTTAGATAGCTCTTTATGATTCCAAGTTTATGATTTACCGTCTTTTTATTAGTATTCTTTCTTTGTAAGTGTTTAATATATTTCATACAAGTTTTGTAATCTATTTGCTCTGGAGTTGTATGATTTCTCTTGCACCAAGAATTAAATTTCTTTACCTCGTTTGTATAACTATCTATTGTTGTTGTTCTATAATTCTCTTTCTTTAAATATTCTTTATACCCTATCATCTTCTATTGTTTTTAATAAATGAGTGTACAGTTGTGTAGATTCCAAGCTACTGTGGCCTAAAAAGGTTTTGATAGACTCTAACTTTACTTGTTGTTGTAATAAGTGTGTTGCAATGCTATGCCTTAATGTATGTAGTGTAATTTTTTTTTCTACAATCTCCTTGTTATTACTTGCTTGTATAATTTTCTGCAATCGGTTTGATAAACTCATTCCGCCCATTCTCTTGCCTTGTTTACTAATAAATAGTGCTTCTTCACTTCGACTTCGCTCAGTGCGAGTAAATTGTGGTCGTGATTCAAAGACATAGTCTTCTAGGATTTGTAAATTGTATCTATTGACGGGTATTACCCGTTCCTTGTAATTCTTTCCTTTTCTAACGTGTATGCGCTCTTTATCAAAGAATATATCTTTTATATCTAGGCTGACGGCCTCCGTCCTGCGTAATCCACAACTGTAAAAGATTACTAAGATGGCTTTATCTCTTAATCTATAATGCTCATAATTATGACTATACTCTGTTGCTTTAAAGAGTTCTTTAATTTCTAATTGTGTAAGTATATTGATTCGTTCTTCTGTTGGATTCTCTTCTGTTTTTAAATGTATATTGAAGTCTTTGTAGTTGTGTTGTTTTAAATATTCTCTAAATTTCTTAAGAGCTTGTTGGTGTTTGTTTAAGTAACTTTTACTTAAACTTCCATTTCTTGTTTGATTGGGCCTTTCTTGTAAATAACTATAATATTCTTTGACTGTCTTTGTACTAATATCATTGATACTTTTAATACTACTTTGCTCTAAATAATAAAAAAACTCCTGAAGATGTAAGGGTAAACTATACACTGTACTTTCTGCATAACCTAAGATGTCTAACCATTCTTTAAAGTTCTTCACAAAGATTTTATAAGGTTCGTTTTGTAGTATTAATTTTTTCATTCTTATCGTTTTTTATTTTTTACTCGGTATGTGTTTTTTGAAGCTTTGTTGCGAACCTTATTTAATAAACTGATTGTTAATTAAATAACTTCGCAAAAATGCTACTTGCGAAGTGGTTGCGAACTTGCGAGGGTGCGTGTCGTACAGACAAGTATTATTCTTTACCTTTTATTCTATCTATACAGTCTTGTAACGCTTTATTTATCTGCGCTTTAAGGTTTGTATATTCGTCTATATCAACAATTTCATAATGATACATTTTCCCTTTTTCTGCTTTTACGTATCTTATATAACCTTCTAATAAGAGTTGTTTAGTATAGTTTCTTAATGTACTTTCTTTGAGTCTTAATTTTCTTCTAATTTCAGAACTTGTAAACGTGGTTGTATTCTCTTCCTTTAAGTATGTTTTAGATTCTCTAAGTGATTTCTACAAGCTCCTGTTAATGTATCTGACTTTCTTAATAATACTTCTATAATTAATTCATTTGCTTCTTTAATGTCTTCTATTTCTGTTTCTATGTATTCTTCTCCAGTTTCTTTATTTACTTTGTGTTCGCGTTGGTATTGTTTGTAAAATGTGATGGCACTTATAAATCGTAAATAATGAGCATTGGTTCTTCTTGGTTTAAAAACGGATTGCGGAAGCTCTAAATATTCTGCATACGGATTAATCACTTTGATGGGTTTTAAAACTCTCTGTATATTCTGCAATAAGCTTTTGGCTGTATGCTGTAGGCTTTCATCTACTTTTCCTGCAATGACTAATCGCTGATAATCCATAATACGTTTGTCTTGTTTTTGGCTTTCATCTATGTATAATAAAAAAGAACGATTGGCATTGTCTTCGTAAATAGTCTCTTGGGTGGTAGCGCCTGCAAAACAAACAGGGCCTTGTACTTCTAAGGGAATGGTTTTACTCTCTCCGTTTTTATCTTTATGAACCACGCGTTTTTTAATCCATTTCTTACTAGCAAATTCTCTAATGGTATACAATACTTTTTGTACGCCGTCTAAATCTTCTATCATAATAATTCGATGAGAGAGCTCTGTTTTAGCAAAATAGTACAAAGCATTTGCAGATAAAGTAGTTACTTCTATAATATCTTCTTCTGGCATTAAAGCTGCTATAGAAGATTGCAGGTGTGTTTTACCTGTTCCAGAACTTCCCAAAGAAATACAGTGCAAAGGATTGTTGGTTTTTCTTGACGTAAAAATTAAATACATCAGCAATCTATTAACGTCTTCGCCAATAACTCCAGATTCACTGATGTATTTGTTGGTTCTCTCTAGCAAGTTTCCCTGTCTTAAAAATTCTTCTGATTCTGCAATTTCTTTAGCTGTTAACTCTTTTGTGTAGGGTTTATAGGCTTCTGCTTGTTTGTCTAATAATAAAAATCTATAATTCTGTAATTCGTGTGTGAGTTCTTGTAATACTTTTCTTACGATACTTGTTCCTATTTCTAATCTTTCTGCTGATTTTCGTACTAATTTCTCTACTTGATTATCATTATACAAGTCTATACTTTGCCTTAAAACGTTATGCTGTTTGGGTTTCTGTATGCTTATTGTTACTCGTAGACTTTCTAATTTGTTGGTTCTAATTCCACCTAAAATATGGAGTTCTAAATGTTTTGTAGTGTACTTGTAGTTGTTGGTGTTACTTGTGTCTAAAATATTCATATATGGATACTTTTAAAGTGCATTGAAAAATCTAAGGTATCCACAAATGAGTAATAAAACAATATCCATATTTGGATACTTGCTCTTAATCCCTTATTTTTACAGAAAAATTGCACGAATCTTTTTTTAAAACACCTTTTATGAACTTAATTTTATCTGATTTTATCCAAAACCTAAAGCATTATAGAACTAAAAAAGAGCTTACTCAAAAACAATTGGCTAACCATTTAAGGATAGGTCATGGAAATATTGCACGGTATGAACGTGGTGAAGTGGTACCAAAACTAGATGTAGTATTGGCGATTGCTAAAAAACTAGAAGTCTCTTTAGATGCCTTATGTGGACTTGATAAAGAAAAGGATACTGAACTAACTCTTTTAATACAAAAGTCTCAGAAACTTGCTTTAAAAGACAAAGAACTACTAAAACAACTTATTGTAAAATTTGTGAACTTCAACTAATCTTTTTAAAAGCTATTTTGTAAATTAGTGCTATTATAAATACTAATTTTTAGCTATGAAGTTTCACATTAAAGATGAGCACGATTTTTTTAAGCATTTTGGCAAACAAACAAATGAAAGCTTAACATTACCTAATGACCAAAATTGCCCTTATAAATTTGAAGAAAATATACGTCTCTTAGCAGCGCATTATGACAATACCACAGAGGCTGACCAAGGTTTCTTTTTTGATTTTGAACAAACTCCTGAATATAAAATGGTTTTAGACTATTTGGTTACTTTCTACAATTGGAATCTTGAACAACCTTTTTTTATTAGAAAACCCAAAGAGTGAAAGCCTATTCAAAAAATCCTGTACTATCTATTTCTAAAATAGTAGTATCATCTGCATAATTCCTAGCACTTGAGTATTTCCAATCAATAGAATTTGTTACAAAACCACTCTCTACAGGATTGTTATGTATATAATCTATTTTCTGTTTGATAACTTTTTCACTCCATAACTCTACAGGTTTATTATGATGTTGCCAAAACTGATATTTAGAGATATTTCCCTGTTTCTTTCCTGCTCTTTTAAACATCCATAATAACCATTCTTTTCTACTTTCTTGTGGATTGTTTTCTATAGCTTCTATAGTTTTCTTTGAAGTATGTCGTTTAAAATCTCTTAATAATTCTGAAGGTTCGCTATTTGATGAACGAAAAATAAAATGTACATGACTTGGCATAAAACAATAACAATACAACTCCATTCCTTTTTCCTTTCTACAATAATTTATACTGTCTGCTAATACATCAAAATAGACTTGTCGTGTAAAAACATCTATCCAATTGATTGTTGCAAAACTCACAAAATATAAACCACTCTTATTATAAAATTTATAATTTCTACTCATAGCATTGCTAAAATACAAAAAGCTACGCTTTGCAGCATAGCTTTTTGTTGTTATCATCTTTGACGCCACTAGTTACAAACTAGCGGGAGCCTTTAGATTAGCAAATAGAAATAATTACTTAAAATAAAAACATAATAGTTATGATGAAATTTCTTTTTTTGCTTCTTTTTTTCTTTGTTAATAACTCTTATTTTGTTGATAACCAAAAACACAAAAGAACGGAGTGAACTTTAGCGGCCAGCTAGCTTTTTAGAGCCATCCCCCGTATTAGTCTCCGTTCTTTTTAAAAGTTACTTAGAACCATATAGAATTTCAGTTTCTGCCCTTATTAAAGGTCTTAGTTTAAGTAACTATTATTAATATCTAATTACAAAATTATGAAAACAAATGAAATTATCGGAATCGATGTCAGTAAATTATTAATTGATGTTTGTATCTATTCTAAACAAATTGTTCAACAGTTTGAGAACAGTAAATCTGGATTTAAATTAATGCTAAAGTGGAGTTTTAAAAATTCGTCTTTCTCTAAAGAAGAAACCATGTTTGTATTTGAACATACAGGAATGTACTCTCATTTATTATCTGTGTCTTTAACTGAACAAAAATTATCTTTTTTCATAGCTTCTGGTTTAGAAATTAAAAGATCTATTGGTATTGCTCGTGGAAAGGATGACCAAATTGATGCCAAACGCATTGCTCTATATGGGTATCGATTAAAAGAAGAACTTAAACCCAGTAAGCTACCTAAAAGAAGTATATTACAACTAAAAAGTCTCTTATCTTTAAGGACAAAACTTAACAAACAAAGAGCTGGTTTTAAAGTTACTTTGAAAGAACAAAAAAGAATTTATAAAGCAAAAGAGTATAAAATAATCTTTGACGTTCAACAAAAAATGATTGCAGAACTAACCAAACAAATACACAAGATTAATACTCAAATGCAAGCTATTATTGACCAAAATATAATGTTAAAAGAAACCTATAAACTTGTTACTAGTGTTAAAGGTATAGGAATGCAAACTGCTATAATGATGATTGTGTTTACTGACAATTTTTCAAAATTTGAAAACTGGAGAAAGTTTGCCTCTTATTGTGGTGTTGCTCCTTTTCCTTACCAATCTGGAACTAGTATTAAAGGACGTACAAAAGTCTCTCATTTGGCTAATAAAAAATTGAAAGCAATTATTAATATGTGCGCTATTTCTGCTATACAACATAACCCAGAAATGAAATTATACTATCATAAAAGAATAAAACAAGGCAAAAGTAAAATGAGTACCGTTAACATTATTAGAAACAAATTAATAGCAAGAGTGTTTGCCGTTGTCAAACGACAAACACCCTATGTAGATACTTTTAAATTTGCTGCATAAATTAGTAAAAATAATATCTCAACTTTTACTTGTTTTTATCATAGAATACGGGGAAAGAGGTTTCTACGATTGAAAATCTAGTAACTGATTCTGCTAACTACGGAAAAACAAAAGTTACTTTGTATTATCATGCGCTTAGAAATGGTTTGGTGTTTTGTGGAAAATCTACCTTTAATAAATATGCATCTGCTTTAGGGTATATAAAACCAAAGCGTTTTAAGTCTGAAAGAAAAAAAGGATTGAAAGCCAATAGAATTTTTGAATGGTTACATGTGGATATTACTAACGTGAATACAGTAGAAGACGGAATACAAAAAGTAGCTTTTGTAAAAGACAATTTTTCTAAAGCGATATTACACAAAGCATCTACTAATGGAAAAGCTGGAAGCGAGTTTATTAAAAAACTTTTTCAAGAGACTTTTGAAAAGTACGGTTTATACAATGCTGTAAAACCCATTAATATTTTATCTGATGGTGGAAGTGAGAATAAAGGAGAATTCTTAACGTGGATAGATAGCATAAAAGCACCTCCAGTAGTTACCAAAATAACAGCACAAACCAAAGACTTTCCTTTTTCGAATTCTATGTCTGAGAGTACACACAGTATTTATAAAACTGAATTTCTACATGGAAAATATTCTCTTAATGAAAAATCACATCTTAAAGATTTAGAACGTTTTGTTGAATATTATAATTACCATAGATTTCCCACAGAATTATATGGATTAGCTCCTATGGAAGTCATCCTTGGCAAAATTCCCAACAAACATTTCTTCAGAGAAAAAATACAGGATGCTAGAAAAAATAGAGTACGAACCAATCAAGAATTTAATGCTTGTGTAATTCCTATAGGGTGTAATTCTTAAAATACTTCAAATAAACTCATTTCCTAGATAACTCTGGTTACGATTATATAAAATTCACTTTATAGTCATGAAAGAACATAGAAATATCCACTATTAAATATTCCTATGTCTTTATAAATTTTCAACTTATGTCATTTCCTTAAAACCCTTGTCATTATTGGAAAGTTCCAATGTTGGAACCTTTTTGTCGTGGTTTTAATAGTGTGTGCCACGCCAAAGACAAACTGTTTTTTTGGGCTTTTTTTACCGCTTTGCGGTGGGGCTTTTTGTGGTAATCAACCACAAACATTTTTTTTGTTTTTTCTTCTTCTTTTACACTGCTTTGCAGGGCAATTTTTGAACTTTTTTAGTGAGCCGACACAGGTTTTTTTTGCGATTTTCCGCAATTATTTTGACAAATCTTGCGCCTAATTTAAGATTTTATGACCTAAATTTTTGTTCTTATTTTAAGGCTGAATTATTTTTTGGTTTTAGGCGTTTTACTTCTCATTTCTCTCTAAATATTGACTGTTTTTTGACTTTGAGTTATTAACAATTACGCCATTTTGTCGGTGTTGGTTGGTTGTGGTTCTGCAACCCATTTTATAAGCTGATTTTTGTCAATTTATTAGCAAAATTGATTTTTATGCTCCGAAAATCGGAGTATTTTTTTGGGCTTTTTTTCCGCCAAAGGCGGTGGGGCTTTTTTTTTGGGTTTTCAACCCATTTTTTTAGTTTTTAAACAAACTATTTTTGATATTTTGGCAAACTCAATACAAGTTTTAGGCGGTTCTTATTTGTTCACTTTTTTGTCAATTTAGTATTTGATTTTTAAAAGCAATTTTAAGCCTGTTTTTTGCTCTTTTTTAGCCGTTTTTCGGCTCTCAGATTTAGGGTTTTGTTTCTGTTCTTTTTTGTACTTTTTCTTCTCTTTTTTGCTTTGGTTTTGAGCTGTTTTTGGTTTCGTTTTTCTGTGTTTTTCGCCCCCACAAAAACCCCTGAAATGAGGGCGGAATGGGGCGGAAAACAAAAACAAAGAAAAAACGGAAGAAAGATAGGCGTATAAAGGGGTAGAGAAGAAAAAAAGGAATGTTAATAACTTTTTTGTTTTCGGTAAATTTTGGGGTGTGAACGGAGCAGGTTTTAAAACCAAAATAAAATAACCGCTTTAGAACAGGTATTGCAAGCGTTTTTGTAAACTGTAATTTGCTAAAAACAACGAAAAAAATATCTTAATTTCTTAAAATAGTTTTTTTCGTTGTTTTACTCACAAACGCCACTAGCAAATGCTAGCGGTAGCGGTTGCGTGACATACTAGGACGAGCAGGGGATAAATCTATACTTGAACAGAATAGACTTTTTGATGATTTAGATGAAGAAGATAGAAAAACAGTTTTTAAAATAGTAGACAAAATGCTAACTACTAAAAAGTTCAACACATTTTTTCAAGAAAATTTACAACAATAAAAAAACCACCCGAAGGTGGTTTTCATTACTTAATTTCTTAAATTAAAGTATAAAGACATTAATGATTTCAATTGATTTTTTTGTTCACAATGTGAATAAAAACTATTGTGATATACTTTATCATTTAAAGTAATGTCTATATTAACTTTATTAAATGAATGAACCATTTCATTACATCTGTCATTATTAATTTCGGATATAATTTCTGGATTTCCTAGAAGGTTATCTATATTAGATTTATCGTCTTTCAAAAGTTTTTGCCTCTTACTTTTTTTACAATCTTTGCCTTTATAATACAATTTAATAGCTCTATGCTTTCCTCTTTCTTTCCATATAATAACAATTTTGCCTGTATCATCAAAAATTGATATCCATTCACTTTTCTTTAAAGAACTAGTTTCTTTATTAATCAATGAATATGCTTTTATACTATCTGTCTCATACCTATTTTGAGAATAAACATTTGAGCATCCTAGTAAAAATAAAAATAACATATAATTTCTCATAATCTTTATCTTAAATATAATGGAACTTGCCAAGAAATAGTTCCTGGAATTGCTACTCCACGACCTGCTGGATTACCTCCGTGGCTAGAACCATCTCTGTAAAATCTAAAACTTCCAGTCGTTACTCTTTGATATAAATTTGTTAATTGTATTGCATTTAAAAATTGATTACCTCCTGCATTGTATCTAGTTAAACCGTGACCTAACAATTCGTGAGCCAATAATTCTCCAGCAGATGATGTTCTATTTAAAACTCCTGCTCCTGTTGAATTATCTCTATAATCTGTTATAGGAACAGTAGAGTTCATAATAATAACTGTGTGTGAGCCAGCTGTTGTTCGATAATTAAACCCTCCACCAGTTGCTGTCGAAGGTCTTCCTGCCAAACCTTCATCAACTTCTTTTCCTGTGGTATAACCATTAATCCTACTTAAACCTGATTTCAACTTTTCTCCTCTCTTGACTGCTTCAACTGTATGTATTTCTGATGAGTTAACAGCATCAAAATAACCTTGTGCAAGAGCTTTCTCATCAGTACTCGAATTCTGCGTAGCATCATCAAAATCACTCTGTGAAATTCCTTTAAATTTCTTACCCTTTTTCTTAAACAATCTTGCTAGTTTTTTGTTATTCCTAAAAGTCTTTCTTATTTCTCTTTTTACTCGTCTAGCAGATTTTCTCGACACACCTTGTATACTATCTCCATTAATCTCTTTAAAGAAAATAGGGTTATTAGCAGAAAAATGATAAGGCGTAACAGCATAATACTTTTCAGCAAACCTATCTATTTTATTAAAACGTCCTAAAGCTGGGTCATAATCTCTCCATCCAAATGCGTAAGTATCTTTTCCAAGCTCTTCCTCTTTTTCTTTTCCTTGATAAGTTTTGTACTTATTTTCAGTACCATTCACCACATTATTGTACCCTTTATGTTTCAGTCCAAAAGGATATAACTTTATGCGTTTTTTTTAATAAAAGCCCATTTTTTATCGCTTATACCTGACAAAAACAGATTTTTTTAAGAACGTCCTCACTTCATGACCATTGTAAATATATGATTTTATGATTAAATCCGCACTCCAAAAACCCAGTATTTTCGTTCCTCAAAACCCCTGTGTTTTTTCCGTTTCCTTTCCCTCGATATTTGTACATAATTGGCATTATAATACAAATTCAGGAGTTTACTATTTGATCGGTTCTTCGCTTGTAAGTTATAATGTAAATTATGTAAAATACTCCAGGCTCATAGCTACCTGAGCGCACAGTGGAACTAAGATTGATGATAATAGCTTTGATTTTTAAGTAAAAAAGTCGTATTTTAGCTACGACGTCTTAGAGGACTAAAATCGTTTGCTAAGTAAGAAGTTATCTTTTAATTAGGTAGCTTCTTTTTTTATGCTCTTTGTGAAGACTAGCGCCCTTCGGTTGCTTCATTTTAATACTTGTCGATTTTTCCCCTGGCTTTTTTCCACCTCTAAAAAATCGCCAATTATTAAAACGGTTTACCTCCGTTTTAAAAAGATGAGGATTTATAGAAAGGGTTATAGCAGGGAGATAAATCGTCAGCTTTTTAAAACCGACAAGCGATAGTGCGTTCAGCATCGGAACTACATCGTTTATGGTAAGTTCTTCCCTCTGTGATATCTCAAGTGTTTTCCGTACTGATTTTAAAAACTGTAAACTCATTTTAGGATTGATTCCGGGTTGTAAATCTATTTTAGGATTTAGCTAAAAAAACGGTCAACTCATTTCAGGATAATAGCCCACTATGTATTTCCCTTTTTTTGATTTAACCGTACTGTTTATAGAGGCCAACGCCGATTGAGTGTTCTGCGTTGTACGCAAAACCAGCGCAGCGAAAGCGCAGCGCCAAAGCCGACGTGGACACATTGTCTGCGAACGATTAAGTGAGCAGCGTGGACGCGCCACAAGCATTTTTTTTCTCCTTATTATAAAAATAATAAATCGATTAAAAAAAAATGCGCAGTAGGCTTTGGCACCAGCGGCTGCGCCCGATAAGCAGCGGTGGATTTTTGTAGGCGACCCATAGGAGCCTAACAAAAATACAGAGGAGCTGCGAGTGAGCGGAGCAGAAGCAGGGAGGCAGCAGCTTTTTTTTGGACAAAAACGGCTGTAAGCCGATGTATTTTTTTTTGGCCAAAAAAAAGTGCTGCACAGAGGGGCGTAGCGAACACCTTATAACCCCTTTTTATTTGAAGTTCAATGTCTTTCTTTTGAAAGATAAAAGCTACTCTTTTTTTTCTTTAATTTGATATACATAAGCTGTTCTTTTTTTTCCTACAATTTCTACCAGCTCTCTGTCTACCAATTCGCTTAAATGACGATACACCGAGCTTTTACTTTTTCGTAACACTAAAGCTGCTTGTTTACTTGTAAAAACCATATCATAAAATTGCCAGTGAATTTCTTTGTAAAACCAACGAGTACTTGCCGGTAATAAAATATCTTGCTCTTTTAACTCCAATTCGTTTTGTAAAAAATAAACGGCATTATTTAAATCTTCTCTTACTGTATATAATCGCCCATATTTATCCTGATCTCTGTGGAGTTCATTTAAAACAGTAAAATTCTTTGTGGTTTGATTGATTAACTCTAAATGACTTTTACTAAAACTCCCGGTTTTTTCTAATAATTTATGATAAACATTGATTACTTGACGTGTTGGATAGATCAGTTTGATAATCAAGTTAAAGTCTTTTATATGATACTTTCTGTATTTGATCTTTTCCATTTTTACGTAGCGTTTTACTGCCTGCTTTTTGTAGCTGGGTTTCATAATCTATTTTGTTTAAAAAGTTTGTAAAGTCTAAAAGTCAGGAAATAGTAAGGTTGGAGATACTAACTTTTAAAAGGTGTTTTTTGTAAGAATTGTGATTGTTTTTCCTAGCGTTTTAGGTTTCTTTTTCTTAGTGTTTTTGATAGCTTTTTTTATTTCCCTAATTACTCTTGTGCTGGGTAACTGGGTCGCTGCTAGTTTACTATTTGATTCTCAGTATTTTGACCGACCCACAATCGACCCATAACTGACCCATAACCGACCCAAAGGTGTAGTCTTTTTAAAGTTTCTTTTTATAGGTTTGGATTTGTTGGTATAAATTTCCTCTTATTTCTGCTCGTAATTTTTCAATATTATCCCAATAGGTAATTTTATAACCAAAGGTATTTCTATTTCTTGTGCTGCTTTTTTGGAGGTATTCCAGTTCCAGCAACTCATTAAAATAACGTTGCGCTTGACTTTTACTGATTCTAAATTCTTGGCGGATTTCTCTTTGGGTAAACTCATAGCTTTCTCCTTTATTTTTGATATACTTCTTTAAATTCTCATAGAACTGTCTAAGTATACCATCGAGTTCATCGGTCTTTAATACAATACTTTCAAACATCAGATCTACAGCTAGTTCTAAATCTTCCAGTTGGGTAATTAAAATAGTTTCATTATCCGAAGCGATTCGATTCCTTTGATACTGATGTAACAATGTGATTTGTTCTATAAAATCGTGGAGCATTTGGGTAAGTCTCCTACGTTGCTGGGTGCTTTTTGGTAGACTTAGCCTGTAGTTGTTTTGTACCAAATAGGGTTTTAGGCAATACACTATATTTTGAATTTCTTCTACGGCTTGTTTTTCCTGTCCATCTGTAATAGTCTTTGCTGCTTTTTTTGCCATATACTCCAGGACCTTTTCTGTCTGAGCTTCGCTCTCATCAATAGCAATGACAAACACTCTACTTTGATTGTCTTCATAAATTCTAAACTTTGTGGTGGCCACTAATGAAGCAATAGGACCATAGACAACTTTCTCGCCACTTTTTATAGCACCTGTCAGCTCGTTTTTTAAACTCACACTACTGCCTAATCTTCCACTACTTTGTAATTCTCTCCAGGCTAGCTGAGCTTCTTCTCCTAAACCGTCGTAATCTTCCAGGACAATCCCGCAATGCGCTAAATCGTATTGTCCGTAATTATAAAAACTCTTTTCACTCACCCTGGTAAAGCGTTTGATCTTGTGCCCATTGTACATACAGTCGGCCACTTTTTTTATCAAATGACTTTTACCACTGCCTGAGGTTCCTTGTATCATAGCGTGTAAGGTGTTGTGCATTTTATGACTTAAAATAATATTGAATAAAAACAAGGCCTTTTTTTCTTCGCCTATAATACCTGTTTGTTGGAGTTTTTTAGAGAGTATTTCTATTAAGTTTTTGGCTTTTAAAATAGTAATAGCTTTTTGTTGCTCCTCTTTTGTCAGTACTCTTAGCACTGGTTTTTGGTCCTGTTTCTCTTGAGTAATTTGTATTTGTTCCAGTCGGTGGTTTTCTAAGCCTTGGGTTATCTCGTTAAAGGCTTTGCGTAAAATGCTCGTTCCTGTTTCTAACTTCTCTGCGCAGGTTCTTACAAATTTCTCTACACGCTCGCCATGGTATAGATCTATGGTATTTCTTACAGGAATATGGTTTGGATTGTGTTTGTTATGTACTACCAGGGTAACTTTAAGTGCTCCTAAATTCTTATGGTCCAGTTTTCCTAAAACTTGAACTTTTAGGTGTTCATCTTGGTAGATACTTTGATGAAGTTCTATTTTGAGTGAGGATTTAGGTGTTAGTTTGTTAGGAATTAGTGCAGGTTTTCGTTGGTTAAAAAAATTAGTAAATATCTCAGAGCTGTGGCTGTCTAATAACGAATTAATATCCTCGCCCTCTAAGACAGGCACTTTGCTGGTCTGTACACCGGGATGCTTTTCTCTGAGTTCCAAGGCATATTTATTAGTGGCATTAACACCAGCTTGGTCGCCATCGAACCACAAGATGATTTCCTGGAGCTCTTGTAATTGGCTCACGGCCACCGTGTGTTCTCCAGTGATACCATTGTTCCATAAGCTGCTAAAAGTGCTGTGTCTTTGGGTAATCTAAAATGTTGTTGCAATGTAACTGTATCGATGATGCTTTCAGTAATAATCAAACAACGTGTCTCTGCAGAGGGATAACCCGGATAAAGACCTTGCCTGTTTTTGGTGTAATAGTGTTTACATTTTGCGTTATCGTAAATACTTCTGCCGTATAATGATACGATCTGCCCGTCTTTGTTTTTCAGCGGAAAGATGATACAGTATTTTAAGGCGTTATACTCTTTATCATTGGGGTTAAAAGCAGCTTCTAAATTTTTATAGTCTAAATATCTTGTTTCTAAATACGTTTTTGCTTTGCTGCTTTGTCTTAATTTGGATTGTAGTTTTTTAAATACTTCAGAATAATTAATCGTTTTTACCGGAGTGGTTGTTTTCGGTTTGGAGGATACATCATTGCCTACGGGTGCTACCCAGTTGGCGTAGGGTTGTAACCATTCTAAAGTTCTGGGCAGTTCCCAACTGTAAAACTTTTGAACCAGCGTAATTACATCCATCGTGCCTGCAGAACAGTTGCCACTAAAACAGGTAGCGATTTGTTTTTCTTTTGAAAAGGATAAACTTGGTTTCTTGTCTTTATGGAATGGACACAGACATTGCCCTTTGTTGTTTATCTGTAATCCCAGTTCTTTGCCAATCTCTAAAATATCTAATTCCTTTTTTAATGCGCCAATGTCCATTGTTGATAAATATATTATTTGCTTATACGCACAAAATAAAACAAAAACGCAAAAGGAAACAATACACGGTATTCAAATTTTATGAACAATCGCAAAAATAATCAGCATAAAGAGTGCGTAATTACTATATTTGTATTGTTAATAAATAACAAACGCACTATGAATTTTCATCAGAGATTAAAAAAATTACGCACTCAAAAAAGCCTTTCTAAAAGCGATTTAGCTAACAAAATTGGTGTACACTATTCGCAAATTGGACGTTATGAAGATAAAGGATCTATGCCTTCTGCTGATGTAATGACTAAATTGGCTAACTCTTTGGAGGTTACATCTGATTTTTTGATGAACGGTAATACCGATGAATTTGCAGAAAATTCTCTAACAGATAAAGAGCTTTTAAATCTTTTTAAAACCATTGAAAAATTACCTAGAGAAGATAAATCTGTAGTAAAAATATTCTTGGATGCCTTTATTACCAAAAAACAAATTCAACAAATCGTAGCTTAAGCTTAAAAACCACAAACATTTTATTTAAAAAGGAATGTGGTTTTTTATTATATGTTTATCCTGTTTACTCGCTAACGGCACTCGTTACAAAACGAGTGCTAGTAATTCTTTCTTTCATAGCTTAAAAAAGCCACAACACCTATATGCTGTAGCTTTTTTACTTTTACAAATTTTCTGATTTACTCGTTTTATCTAATAAGTTCCAGAGATAAAATTTTTTCATATATTTTTTTATCGCCAATATTGGATATATCATATCTCCAAGCTGCTCATCTTTATCTTGTATTCTATTTGAGATAAGTAAAACATCATCGTAAATCATACTAGAGTTAGTCAAGAAGTAATTGAAGTTCCAATTTTCTTTACTTGATTCAAAATATGTTTCTCTGTAATCTTCATGAATAATTTTTTTAATTTCTATCATTAATTCATCTATTTTAGAGTGAATATTTGAAGAGCTTTCACATAAACTTGCTTTTTCATCGTTTAACTTTTCAGCTTCTTGAAAATCTTCTATGATTGATTGAATTTTCAATAGGTTTTCTTCTTGTAGCTCTGTAAATTCAACAAAATAATTATTCAATGAATCGTAATCAATATTGTAATATTCTTTCTTTCTAAAAATATCTAGTGCGCTATCAAAAAAGTTCAAAATTTTTCTCATTTTAATTTTCATTATCACTTTTAGTTGATAAAATTTTAATTATTATAAGCCCTTTTACATCGTCAACTAAACCGAAGGGATTTATCCAATTATCAATAAACCTACCTACTTTATTATCTCCTATAATTGTCTTTCCCAAATTAGCAGCTTGTTCTGTATCTGGTTGACCTGGTAAAGTAGTTGCTTTTTTTAAGCTACTAACTAAAGTGTCAAAGTCGCCAGTACTATTACTGCTATTATTATTTTCTGAATTACTATCACTAGTGTTTGCAGAAGTCTCTGAAGAAGCAACTGTCACTGCCCCTATAGTGCCCGCTGAATTAGCTTTATCATAGAAAATATGGCTTCCATCACCTGAAGCTTTTTGAAAATGATCTAATCCTTTTTTACCTGTCTCAACCCCTTGTTTGTTTTTTAAGGCATGCCCTTCGTGCTTAACAATTTTCTTCTTAGGATTAGCAGATTTATAGACTTTTTTAGCTTTTCTTATACTACTACCATCTGTAGTCTTAAATACACTCTTCTTATTCTTCAAAAGCTTTTGAGCATGTTTTCTAGTTACAGGTTTAAGTTGTCCTTTAGCATTTTTTGCAGCATATTTTACACCTTTTTTCGCTAGTGCGCGTAGTATAGCTAATACAGGGTTTTCTCCATTTTTCTCATGAAAAGCGATAGGGTTATTAGCAGCATATACGTAACCTCCTTGTGAAGCATAACTTTCTGCTTTAGGATCTATCGTTGTAAATTGACCAATTGTAGGGTCATAGAAACGAGCTCCATAATGGTACAAGTTAAGTCCTAACTCATTTTGTAACTCTTTTCCATTGAATTTAATCTTCTGCGCGGTACTATTCCCATTGGAAGAAACCACGTTATTATACCCTTTATGTTTCAGTCCAAAGAGGAAATAACTACGTCTTTTTAAATCACTTTTCTTTGAGGTCAATGTTTTTTTATTCCAAACTAATTTTGGTTCAGTATTTTGATGATATTTTAATTTTAGACAGCCCAATTTTTTAAAAACTTTTTGTAAAAAGAATTGTTTCAAAGTTACAAAATAATAACGTACTGAAAAAAGAAAAAAAACCTGCGAAGCAATGCAAAATTTATTTCTGCAAATACAGAAAACAAAAGCCCAAAAACAACTCGCCTTTGGCGAAAAAAAAAAGAAAACAGCCCCACCGCAAAGCGGTAAAAAACCTGTATTGAGCTTGTCGAAATAAGCCCAATCGCCTTTGGCTGAAAAGCCACAAAAAAAACACGCCGTTAGGCGTGTTAAAAGCAATATATAAGTGAATAGCTAATGATTAAATTCTTCGTTTAAACGGTAGGTTTTCATTCCCCAGTGGTCTGTTCCTGTGCAAAGAACAGCTTTGTGTTGTATCAGCCGATGCAGTACCTTATTGATTAGTTTTTTGCTATGTACGGTATCATAAGCAACCTGCTCGGAAGTAAAACAATCTTGGTCGTAAAAATCCAACAAATCGCCGTAAAGTTCCCAAATGATTTGTTTGTTCTCAAAATCGTTAAAAGTATCTTGGTCTAGTGTTTTCATCCGTCTTCGTTTGTGGTTTTGATGCCTCTTCGGTTTTTACTATTTGATAGCGATAACAAGCCCCTATTTTACGACAACGTTTTATTTTGTGTTCTTCTTTAAATTGGTTTAAAAACTGATTTACGGTACTACGGTCTATGGCTGTTTTCGCAAAAAGTTCTTTGGTTTCAAAAGGTTCGGTAGGAAAATATTTAAGTATCAATATCCATACCTGCTCTTTTTGATTGATGCGTTGCTGTTTGGGTTGTTTATGTTGTAATTTAAAAAGTTTAAAAGTGGTTAAAAAATATTCATCATTAGTTTGTAAAACATCGCCCATTAGTTCAGGTCTGTTGGTGCTTCGTATCATAGCAAAGGTTTTTACCCAATCTAAAAACAACAAAGCCTGTTGTTTGTGATAGGTCTCAAAAATTGCGTTTACGTAATCCGTATTGTGAAAAATAACTTTGATGTTTTTTAGTTCATCAAACAAAAGCGGAACGGTCTGTAAAAAATCATTCTCTACATTTTTTCGTAATTTAAAAATCGATTTTTCAGTGAGTTTTGTAAAATCAAAATTGGCTTCACGTGTGCGTGTGTGCGTGCGAGGGTTTTGATTTTGTTGTCCTCCTACTGTCAATCTCTTTGTTTTAGGGAGTTTAAGGGTTGGAATAGGGGTTTTGGCTAACTGACCGACTGCATTTGAAAAAGGAACGGCGTTTTGCGAGGTTTTTGCATTAAAAGTTTCCATAAAAAAGGGTTTTAAAAGATTAAAATAAAACGCTAAATAAGGCAAAATAAAAAAGCAAAAAAGAAAGAAATATACACAGAAAAAAAAGACGAAAAGCCCCATTCCGTCCTCATTTCAGGGGTTTTTGTGGGGGCTTTTTTTTGTGTTTTGGGTTTGGTTTTTTAGTTGTTGGCTTTGGTTTTTTGCTTTTGTTTTTAGGCTTTTTTCAGACGCTTATTGTTCCAAATTTCATTTTTTTTATTGCCGTAGGCAAAAGGGCTTTTTTTTTGACTGGAAGAGTCATTTATTTATTCATTTTTTAGCCGATTATTCGGCGTCATCACGCCAAAGGCGAGTTGTTTTTTTGAGGGCTTTTTACCGCTTTGCGGTGGGGCTTTTTTCTTTTTTTACACTGCTCCGCAGGAGGTGTTTTATTGGGTTTTCGCTTGTGGTTCTGCGACCCATTTTACAGGTTTATTTTTGTTGATTTATTGGCAAAATTGGTTTTTTTGCCAAAGGCAGACGAACGTTTTTTATTACTGCCGTAGGGCAGTAAAAAGCTTTTCTTTTTTTTGATCGGACTATTTTTTGACTTTTTTCGGTTTTATCACAAAAAATAAAATCCGTTTTGGTGCTTATTTCGACAAGTTCAATACAGGTTTTTCAACGCCTTGGGGTGGAGTTTTTTTTCTTTTTTTGCTCTGCTCCGCAGTGCAATTTTTGGAGCTTTTTCGGTTGTAATTTTGTATGTTAATTTTTTGCCGATTTATCAACATTTTTTGCCCTATTTTTTGATTTTATCACAACGAATAAAATTCGTTTTTGGGCTTTTTTTACCACTTTGCTGTGAGCTTTTTCTTTTTTTTGCACTACTTCGCAGGGCAATTTTTGGGGCTTTTTTCAGGCGTTTTTTGTTCCAAATTTCATTTTTTTTATTGCCGTAAGCAAATAGTTTTTTTTGATTGGAACGGTCATTTATTTTTTCATTTTTTGAGCCGATTATTCGGCTTCATCACGCCAAAGGGGAGCTGTTTTTTTGGGCTTTTTTACCGTTTTGCGGTAGGGCTTTTTTCTTTTTTTTACTCTGCTCCGCAGGGGTTTTTTATTGGGTTTTCGCTTGTGGTTCTGCAACCCATTTTACAGGTTGATTTTTGCCGATTTATTGGCAAAATTGGTTTTTTTCGCCAAAGGCAGACGAGCGTTTTTTATTACTGGCGTAGGACAGTAAAGGGATTTTATTTTTTTTTGCACTGCGAAGCAGTGCAATTTGGGGGCTTTTTTTTAGGTTTTCAACCTAATTTATTTTAGTTTTAAAACGAACTATTTTTGATTTATTTTTGGGCTTTTAAGCTGTTTTTATTTGTTCCTTTTTTGGTCAATTTGTTATTTGATTTTTAAAAGTAATTTTAAGCCTATTTTTTGCTCTTTTTTGCTTTGGTTTTGGGCTGTTTTTGGTTTTGTTTTTCGGTGTTTTTCGCCCCCACAAAAACCCCTGAAATGAGGACGGAATGGGGCTTTTCGTCTTTTTTTTCTGTGTATATTTCTTTCTTTTTTGCTTTTTTATTTTGCCTTATTTAGCGTTTTATTTTAATCTTTTAAAACCCTTTTTTATGGAAACTTTTAATGCAAAAACCTCGCAAAACGCCGTTCCTTTTTCAAATGCAGTCGGTCAGTTAGCCAAAACCCCTATTCCAACCCTTAAACTCCCTAAAACAAAGAGATTGACAGTAGGAGGACAACAAAATCAAAACCCTCGCACGCACACACGCACACGTGAAGCCAATTTTGATTTTACAAAACTCACTGAAAAATCGATTTTTAAATTACGAAAAAATGTAGAGAATGATTTTTTACAGACCGTTCCGCTTTTGTTTGATGAACTAAAAAACATCAAAGTTATTTTTCACAATACGGATTACGTAAACGCAATTTTTGAGACCTATCACAAACAACAGGCTTTGTTGTTTTTAGATTGGGTAAAAACCTTTGCTATGATACGAAGCACCAACAGACCTGAACTAATGGGCGATGTTTTACAAACTAATGATGAATATTTTTTAACCACTTTTAAACTTTTTAAATTACAACATAAACAACCCAAACAGCAACGCATCAATCAAAAAGAGCAGGTATGGATATTGATACTTAAATATTTTCCTACCGAACCTTTTGAAACCAAAGAACTTTTTGCGAAAACAGCCATAGACCGTAGTACCGTAAATCAGTTTTTAAACCAATTTAAAGAAGAACACAAAATAAAACGTTGTCGTAAAATAGGGGCTTGTTATCGCTATCAAATAGTAAAAACCGAAGAGGCATCAAAACCACAAACGAAGACGGATGAAAACACTAGACCAAGATACTTTTAACGATTTTGAGAACAAACAAATCATTTGGGAACTTTACGGCGATTTGTTGGATTTTTACGACCAAGATTGTTTTACTTCCGAGCAGGTTGCTTATGATACCGTACATAGCAAAAAACTAATCAATAAGGTACTGCATCGGCTGATACAACACAAAGCTGTTCTTTGCACAGGAACAGACCACTGGGGAATGAAAACCTACCGTTTAAACGAAGAATTTAATCATTAGCTATTCACTTATATATTGCTTTTAACACGCCTAACGGCGTGTTTTTTTTGTGGCTTTTCAGCCAAAGGCGATTGGGCTTATTTCGACAAGCTCAATACAGGTTTTTTACCGCTTTGCGGTGGGGCTGTTTTCTTTTTTTTTCGCCAAAGGCGAGTTGTTTTTGGGCTTTTGTTTTCTGTATTTGCAGAAATAAATTTTGCATTGCTTCGCAGGTTTTTTTTCTTTTTTCAGTACGTTATTATTTTGTAACTTTGAAACAATTCTTTTTACAAAAAGTTTTTAAAAAATTGGGCTGTCTAAAATTAAAATATCATCAAAATACTGAACCAAAATTAGTTTGGAATAAAAAAACATTGACCTTAAAAAAAAGTGATTTAAAAACACGTAGGTATTTCCTCTTTGGGTTACAGCACAAAGGGTACAATAATGTTGTGAATGGTACTGAACATCCATACACATACAATGGTAAAGAGGAGCAAAACGAATTAGGTTTAAATTGGTTAGATTATGGTGCTCGAAATTATGATGCTGCTTTAGGTAGGTGGATGAATGTTGACCCACTTGCTGAACATTATTATAATAACACACCTTACAATTATGTAAACAATAACCCTCTTAACTTTATTGACCCTGATGGTAGGTCTGGAATTGCAGCCATTAAAAAAGATGAAGATGGTAATGAATATGTAGAAGTCTCTGCTAAAATATATTTTTATGGAGACCAATCAAGCGATAAATTTGCAAGCTCTACAGCATCAAATATCCAAAAAATGTGGAACGACGCAGGCGGAACAATAGATATAGATGGTAAAAGTTATTCTGTTAAGTTTTCTATTAGTGGAGAACACGTAACAGAAAAAGAAGCTACTAAACTCGCAGAAGACAATGGAAATAATGCTGAAAATAATTTTGTTAGAGTGACAGACGGTACTGATTTAAGTTTTAAATCTTCATTTTTTGATACACCGGGTAATAGTGGATTATTCATAGCATCTGAAATGAAAAATGGTTCGACAGATGCACACGAATTTGGACACGGACTTGGATGGTTTGAAAAGGGAGAAGCAGATGGTGGTAGACACGACGTTAGTATTGATAAAGGAGTTCCTGGTATAATGTCACCAAGAGGAACACCTGTTTCTGATAAATATGGTTACGGAGGTCAGCCAGCTGGAAGTAAAACTATGAGTCCTTATAGAAGAAAAGTTTTAGCCTCTGACGTTACTAAGCTTAATATTGATACTAAAACTCTACAATCAAACGGTAAGGTGAATGTTGGTACAGCAACAAATAATATTTATAATACAAATGGAACAATTAAAAATTAAAACAGTGAACTATTATTCTATACTTGTATTATCTATTATTACAGTTTTATTTACGAACTCTTGTAAAAGTCAAGAAAAGTTAGAACTGAATGACTTAGGCACTGCATTAGAAAAAAAGAAAGAAGTTGTTATTCTTAAAGTAAAAAATGAAAACAGATACAAATCTTTTCCTTTAGAGGTGTATGACTTATCGAATTTAGAAATATTATCTTTTACAGGTTCACAATGTGATACACGCAATGAAGGTTGTTTAAATATAGATAAGTTGCCCGATGGAATTAAGAATCTATCGAAGCTTAAGGAGCTATATTTAGTAATGAATAACATCAAATATTTAACAAGTGATATTAACAAACTAAACAACCTTAAAGTCCTTGATTTATCGAATAACACTAGTCTTAATTTAGATAACTTAAACAATGAGTATATAGAAATATTGAATCTAAATGAATGTTATTTATCTAGTCCACCAAAATCGTTATATAAAATGAAGAATTTAAAAACTTTAGGCTTAGAAGGTAATACGATAGATAAATCTGAAATTGAAGAGTTACAAAAGAAACTACCAAAATGTAAAATATATTGGTAAGTAAGTTTTTTGAAAAATTATAAACCCCAGGTATTCTATGATAAAAACAAGTAAAAGTTGAGATATTATTTTTACTAATTTATGCAGCAAATTTAAAAGTATCTACATAGGGTGTTTGTCGTTTGACAACGGCAAACACTCTTGCTATTAATTTGTTTCTAATAATGTTAACGGTACTCATTTTACTTTTGCCTTGTTTTATTCTTTTATGATAGTATAATTTCATTTCTGGGTTATGTTGTATAGCAGAAATAGCGCACATATTAATAATTGCTTTCAATTTTTTATTAGCCAAATGAGAGACTTTTGTACGTCCTTTAATACTAGTTCCAGATTGGTAAGGAAAAGGAGCAACACCACAATAAGAGGCAAACTTTCTCCAGTTTTCAAATTTTGAAAAATTGTCAGTAAACACAATCATCATTATAGCAGTTTGCATTCCTATACCTTTAACACTAGTAACAAGTTTATAGGTTTCTTTTAACATTATATTTTGGTCAATAATAGCTTGCATTTGAGTATTAATCTTGTGTATTTGTTTGGTTAGTTCTGCAATCATTTTTTGTTGAACGTCAAAGATTATTTTATACTCTTTTGCTTTATAAATTCTTTTTTGTTCTTTCAAAGTAACTTTAAAACCAGCTCTTTGTTTGTTAAGTTTTGTCCTTAAAGATAAGAGACTTTTTAGTTGTAATATACTTCTTTTAGGTAGCTTACTGGGTTTAAGTTCTTCTTTTAATCGATACCCATATAGAGCAATGCGTTTGGCATCAATTTGGTCATCCTTTCCACGAGCAATACCAATAGATCTTTTAATTTCTAAACCAGAAGCTATGAAAAAAGATAATTTTTGTTCAGTTAAAGACACAGATAATAAATGAGAGTACATTCCTGTATGTTCAAATACAAACATGGTTTCTTCTTTAGAGAAAGACGAATTTTTAAAACTCCACTTTAGCATTAATTTAAATCCAGATTTACTGTTCTCAAACTGTTGAACAATTTGTTTAGAATAGATACAAACATCAATTAATAATTTACTGACATCGATTCCGATAATTTCATTTGTTTTCATAATTTTGTAATTAGATATTAATAATAGTTACTTAAACTAAGACCTTTAATAAGGGCAGAAACTGAAATTCTATATGGTTCTAAGTAACTTTTAAAAAGAACGGAGACTAATACGGGGGATGGCTCTAAAAAGCTAGCTGGCCGCTAAAGTTCACTCCGTTCTTTTGTGTTTTTGGTTATCAACAAAATAAGAGTTATTAACAAAGAAAAAAAGAAGCAAAAAAAGAAATTTCATCATAACTATTATGTTTTTATTTTAAGTAATTATTTCTATTTGCTAATCTAAAGGATGGTGCTAGTATGTCACGTACTGGCTACCGCTAGAATTTTTCTAGTGGCGGGTAAGAGTAAGAAATAATTATACAAAACTACAGACATTGTAAAAATGTTTGTGGTTTTCTTTTATACAAACTTTTTAATAATGGCTTTTAGCAGGGTTCTATCCTCTGTGGGTAAGTTCTGTGCTTTTTGTAAAAGCTCATTGAGTTCGGTATCATTTTGCTTGTAAAGTCCGCAAAGAATGTCTAGGCTTACCTCTAATTTTTGAGCCAATGCAATCGCTACATCAAGCTTTGGTACTACTTCTCCTCTTTCATAACGTGCAATATTACCTAGCCCTATCCTTAAATGAGTAGCCAATTGCTTTTGAGTGAGCTGTTTTTGAGTTCTATAATGCTTTAGATTTTGGATAAAATCAGTAAGATTTGAGTTCATAAAAAAGAAATTTAAAAAAAGTTTGTGTGTATTTCTGTATAAAAATAAGGGGTTTTAGTGTGGTATCCAGATATGGATATTGATTTATTATTCATTTATGGATACCTTAGATTTATAAACAATTTAAAAGAGTATCCAAATATGAACATTTTAGATACAGAAAACCCAAATAATTATCAGTACAAGACAAATCATTTAGAAATTCATATTCTAGGCGGATTAAGAACTAATAAATTAGAAAGTTTACGAGTAACGTTATCGGTTCAAAAGCTGAAATCAAATAACGCTTCGACAAGCTCAGCCCATAGCATTCTAAGACATAGTATTGATTTATACAACGATAACCAAGTAGAAAAGTTTGTCAGAAGAATAGCAGAACGTTTAGAGATTGGGACGAGTGTCGTCCGCAAAGTTTTACAAGAACTTACGCACGAGCTAGAGAACTATCGTTTTTTACTACTACAAAAAGAAACAGAATCAAACAAACCATTTATAAAAGAATTAACTGCTAGTGAAGAAAAAGAAGCCATTGCCTTTTTAGAAAGGGAGAATTTGCTAGAGAGAACTAATAAGTACATTGGAACAAGCGGCGTGATTGGAGAAGAAACAAATAGACTTCTGATGTACTTATTATTTACTTCTCGTAAAACAAACAATCCACTTCATTGTATAAGTTTGGGAAGTAGCGGAGTTGGAAAAACACATTTGCAATCTAAAGTTGGAGAACTCATACCACAAGAAGATATACTCGAAGTCACTACACTCTCTGCCAATGCCTTATACTACTTTGCAAAAACAGAACTCTCTCATAGAATTATTTTGATAGAAGATTTAGACGGCGTACAAAAAGTATTATACACCATTCGAGAATTTGCCAGTAAAAAGTGGATAAAAAAAAGAGTAGTCCATAAAGATAAAAACGGAGTAAGTAAAACCATTCCCTTAGAAGTACAAGGACCTGTTTGTATTGCAGGAGCTACCACACAAGAAAGTATTTATGAAGACAATGCCAATCGTAGTTTTTTACTCTATATAGATGAAAGCTCAGAACAAGACAAACGTATCATGGATTATCAACGACTGGTTATTGCAGGAAAAATAGATGAGACAGAACAAATAAAAGCTAGAGAAGTTTTACAAAACGTACAAAGAATATTAAAACCCATCAAAGTAATTAATCCCTATGCAGAACACTTATCTCTTCCATTGTCAGTGTTTAAACCTCGACGTACAAACAGTCACTATTTGCAATTTATAAATGCCATCACATTTTATCATCAGTATCAAAGAGAACAAAAAGTAAATAAGGAAACTGGAGAAGTTTATATCGAGACAGAAATCGAAGATATCAAAGAAGCCAATGAATTAATTATTGATGTTTTACTTAGAAAATCAGATACACTTACAGGAGCAGTTAGAAATCATTTAGAGAAGTTGAAATTGTATCTTAAAGAGAAGAATCAAATCAAGTTTACAAGTTCCGAAATCCGTAGAAACTTACGAGTAAAAGAAACCACATTAAGACGTTATCATAAACAATTACTCTTAGAGAATTACATCAAGAAAGTACAAGGTGAAAAAGGACAGTTATATCATTTTGAAATTGTTGACATGAAAGAATATAGTGAACTCAAAGACCTGGTAACAAAGTCACTAAATAACTGTATCGAACAGATAAACCTCGCCACTACGCCATAGGTTCGCCACAACAGAATGGCGAAGTTAAGTATTACATACACAATTTGTTATATCTACTTCGCAACCAAACTTCAAAAAAGGTCAAGCACATGAAAAAATTAAAGCTATACAATGAGAGTTATAAAATATTTGTTACCAATTATAAAGAGTGGTTAGATATCTTAGGCTATGCAGAAAGTACAGTCTATTACTTGCCAAATCATCTACAAGAATTTTTCTATTACCTAGAACAAAATCATATTAGAAATATTAGTTACATCACAACCCAAACTGTAAAAGATTATTACAATTATTTACAGCAAAGAGTTAATGAAAGAAGAAGCGGAGGATTGAGTAAAAGCTATCTAAACAAACACCAACAAGCCTTAAAGAAGTTTAGAGAATATCTACAAAATCACAATCATAAAGGAATTAATATACATCTAAAATCAGAGAGAAACCCCACAGAAGAAAAGACAAATATATTAACGCAATCAGAAATCAAGGCATTATTCAATGCTACTAAGTATAGCCACCAGTACGACCATTATCGGTTAAGAGATAAAGTAATTCTTGTGATATTTTACAGTTGTGGATTACGTCGAAATGAAGCTGTTCATTTAGATATTAGCGATATTTTTTTTGATAAAGAAAGAATACTAATAAGAAAAGGAAAGAATTATAAAGAACGTTTTGTACCCATCAATCGAAAGAATGCAGAAATACTGGAAGACTATATGTATGAATCCAGAGATTTATTTAACCCAAAGAACACCGAAAGCTTATTTGTCAGTAAGCAAGGCAAAAGAATGGGCGGAATGAGTTTAGCGAACCGGTTACAGAAGATTGTACAAGCAAGTAATAACAAAGAGATTGTAGAAAAAAGAATTACACTTCACACATTAAGACATAGCATTGCAACCCATTTATTACAACAAGAAGTAAAACTAGAAAGCATCAAAACCTTTTTAGGCCACAGTTCTTTAGAATCCACACAGATTTATGTTCATTTATTAAAAATGATAAAAGATGAAACAGTATAAAGAATATTTAGAGAAAGAAAATTACAGTACAACAACCATTAAAAGCTACTCAAATCAGATTGATAAATTTATCACTTGGTGCAAGAAAAATGATACATCTGCAGAAGTTATTGAGTATGAAAACTGCATGAAATATCTAAAACATTTACAAAGAAAATACACCAATAAAAGAACTGTAAATCATGCCTTAGGCATTGTAAAAAATTACTTGAATTATTTAGTAAGTGAATGTTATAGAACAGACAATCCTATAGAAACAACCACAATCAAAGGAGTTAAAAAAGTAGTGAATCACAATTTATTAGAAGCCGACGAATTAGAAGATTTGTATTATTCATATCAAACAGAAAACATCACCGATCCTTACCACAGATTAACAGCAAAAAGAAATAAAATGATTGTTGGATTGATGGTTTATCAAGGATTAAACACAACAGAACTTATACATTTAGAAATCGAAGATTTACAACTTTACAAAGGAAAGATTTATATAAAAAGTGGCGCAAAAAGTAACAGCAGAACTTTAGAATTAAAATCGTGGCAAGTCATCCAATTTTTAGAATATATAAAAGAAGTCCGAGAAGAAATCATTGATAAAAAACACATTGTTAGCGAAAGAGTTTTTATACCAAACAACAAACGATTAGGAAATACAATCTATCACATTTTAAAGAAGTTAAAGAAGACAAACAACAAAGTAAATAGTTCAAATCAAATACGAGCTTCTGTGATTACCCATTGGTTAAAACAATACAATCTAAGACAAGTGCAAGTCATGGCAGGACATCGTTATATATCTTCTACAGAACGGTATCTACAGGATGATTTAGAATCTTTACACGAAGTTGTAAATAACTTTCATCCCATACAATAAAGCTTCGCTCGTCCTTCGTCCTCGCTTGCTAAAAAACCAATTAAGGGCGGTTATAAGGTGTTCGCTACGCCCCTCTGTGCAGCACTTTTTTTTGGCCAAAAAAAAATACATCGGCTTACAGCCGTTTTTGTCCAAAAAAAAGCTGCTGCCTCCCTGCTTCTGCTCCGCTCACTCGCAGCTCCTCTGTATTTTTGCTGACGGCTCCTATGGGTCGCCTACAAAAATCCACCGCTGCTTATCGGGCGCAGCCGCTGGTGCCAAAGCCTACTGCGCATTTTTTTTTAATCGATTTATTATTTTTATAATAAGGAGAAAAAAAATGCTTGTGGCGCGTCCACGCTGCTCACTTAATCGTTCGCAGACAATGTGTCCACGTCGGCTTTGGCGCTGCGCTTTCGCTGCGCTGGTTTTGCGTACAACGCAGAACACTCAATCGGCGTTGGCCTCTATAAACAGTACGGTTAAATCAAAAAAAGGGAAATACATAGTGGGCTATTATCCTGAAATGAGTTGACCGTTTTTTTAGCTAAATCCTAAAATAGATTTACAACCCGGAATCAATCCTAAAATGAGTTTACAGTTTTTAAAATCAGTACGGAAAACACTTGAGATATCACAGAGGGAAGAACTTACCATAAACGATGTAGTTCCGATGCTGAACGCACTATCGCTTGTCGGTTTTAAAAAGCTGACGATTTATCTCCCTGCTATAACCCTTTCTATAAATCCTCATCTTTTTAAAACGGAGGTAAACCGTTTTAATAATTGGCGATTTTTTAGAGGTGGAAAAAAGCCAGGGGAAAAATCGACAAGTATTAAAATGAAGCAACCGAAGGGTGCTAGTCTTCACAAAGAGCATAAAAAAAGAAGCTACCTAATTAAAAGATAACTTCTTACTTAGCAAACGATTTTAGTCCTCTAAGACGTCGTAGCTAAAATACGACTTTTTTACTTAAAAATCAAAGCTATTATCATCAATCTTAGTTCCACTGTGCGCTCAGGTAGCTATGAGCCTGGAGTATTTTACATAATTTACATTATAACTTACAAGCGAAGAACCGATCAAATAGTAAACTCCTGAATTTGTATTATAATGCCAATTATGTACAAATATCGAGGGAAAGGAAACGGAAAAAACACAGGGGTTTTGAGGAACGAAAATACTGGGTTTTTGGAGTGCGGATTTAATCATAAAATCATATATTTACAATGGTCATGAAGTGAGGACGTTCTTAAAAAAATCTGTTTTTGTCAGGTATAAGCGATAAAAAATGGGCTTTTATTAAAAAAAACGCATAAACGTCTATCCCTTTGGATTGAAACATAAAGGGTATAATAACGTGGTTTCAGCTAATGGAAATTCAACAGCGAACAAGTTTGGTTACAATGGCATAGAATTTGAAGAAGCCTTAGGGTTGAACCTTCACGAAATGGACTTAAGACAATACGATCCAGCTATTGCTAGATGGACGGGAATTGACCCCGTAACACATTATGAGTATTCTACTTATTCTGCATTTGACAATAACCCTATTTTTTGGGCTGATCCAAGTGGTGCCGACAGTTGGACTTACATAGGAAATGGAATGTATAGAAATGAGAGAACCAATGAGGAAACAGATGATTATCAAAGGGCGATTAATGAAACACAATCTCATTTTGGAGAAAATAAGAAAGACCCTGTAATAAATGTTTATATATTTGATAGACCCAATCAACCGAAAGATAATTATAGAAAAGCAAATTATACAGCCTTAATCTTTGTGGAAGTTGACGGTTATCTATACAAATATACTGGAAGTTCTTATCCAGACTCTAAAAGAAATGAAGATGAAACAGAGCATAATACTGTGGCTGAAGGAGAACACGATTTCAATAATGAATCAGGTCATAAAGGAGGAACTCAAAAAGGATTAAACATTGTAGATAGTAATGGTAATAGAACAGCCCCAGGGGAAAACCCAGATGGAGATGATGTTATGATGCAATATGTTAACGTACATACAGGTTATAAAACTAGGAGATATTCTGAGGGTTGTCCAACAATATGCCCAACTGATTACAAGGGTTTTACATCTCATTTTAACTGGAAAAATGGTACAAAGGGAAGTTCTGAAGGTTCTATATTTATATATAGAGGTACACATCCTGACTCTTTAAGTAAATTAAATGAAGTATTAACAAAATATGAAGCCCAAAATGCTGCTGTTCAAAAGATAGTTGAAAAAAGAGGCTATGGTTATCAGAAAAAAAATAATTAACAAATGAAAATAAATAGAACATTAATTACAATATTTTTTATCTCTTTTATAAACTATAGTTTTTCTCAAGAGGATATAAAATCCTTAAGTACAGAGTTAAAAAATTTCGAAGTAGTAAATGACACATTAAATTTAAAGGTTATAAACTTCTTCAAAACTGAAGAAAAATTAGATTTTAAATCTAATGATAGAATTAAAGAACTATATCCTTTAGTTAATCTTTTAAAAGATAAGGCATTAGTAAATGCAAACAATACTTTATTGTTTTTTAAATTAAGAAAAATAATAAAAAAGAATGTTGAGTTATCTGAATATATGGCTGAATGTATAACAGATATAGCTCTTGAAAGCCAAAATAATTTCATTATTGCCTTTTATTTAGCTGACGACAATGTTAAAGAAAAAATCGAAAATGATTTATTTTGGTTAATTGAAATAGATAAATATTCAACTTTTAAAGAAAAGTTAAATGACTCTATTCTAAAAAATGAATTTAATAAAGTAATAGATAGATTATCTAAATTAGATGAATAGTAAATTTTATTAGTTTTACAAAATTTCAAAAAAGAACGCTCACTTATCCAAGTGGGCGTTTTTGTATTTTTATAAGAATTGTGTCCTACTTTTTTTGAGGTACTTGTATTGATTGTATATTTTCATTAGGAATACAAGGTGTCAGGTAATGCATTCTTTTCGTGTTATATTCCATAAGTTTCAAAGAATCACTAACAATATTCGTTATTTTTTTTGTCTTTTTGGTTTCTTTTACTTTTTGTTCTAGTACAGATGCACAAGAAAAACAAAATAAAAAAATACTAAAAATAAAAAATCTATACATCATTCAAATGTACTAAATTTAATCAATAACCGTAAAAAAAAACGCCATCAAAAAAAGATGACGTCATAAATATTCAATTTTCACTAAGCCAAATCTCTTTAGCTTTTTCAAAACCAACCCAAGAAGTATTCTCATCATGTCCTCTACAAGCTAATTCATAACGAATTAACTTCTCAAGAGGAATTTTACTATGGAGAATAAATCGTAAATAGTCTCCGTCAGCCACAGAAAACATTCCACAGAGTTCCTCCCAAAAAGGAAGTGGGTCTGAATCCATTTTAATATGACGAATTTGTTCATAAGAAAGGGAAGCATAATTTGCTGGAATTATTTCCTGCAAAAGCTCCATTTCCTTAGCAAAAGATTCTTTGCATACCGCCCATTTATTATCTGGATGAACTACCACACAGAATTTTACATTACAAATTCTATGAATAAAATTTTCCCACAAACAAGCATGAATTGCTTTCTCTTTATCCTCAAAAACAGTAAAATCACTATTTCTTAGCATTATTCGGTTTTTTAGGCGTTGAAGGTTTTTTCTCATCTTTTTTTTCTGGTGTAGGAACTTCTTTTTTAGGAACTCCATTTAAAGAAATAATATCTTCACGAGAAGATTTTTCATCTGCTCCTTTTGTACGAATTAACTTTTGAGTGTTAAAAAGTGTTCTACACTTGATATTGAAAGCGGTGTAATTTACTGGCTTTTCTTTTTTCTCTGTACAAGATGAAACATAGGCATTAAATAACTGCTCATTGGTAAGTTTGTTATCCTTTGCTTTTAAGATAATCTCATAGGCTGTAGATGCTACAGTATTAACACTTCGTTTTTCTTCCGAAAAGTCAAAGCCAAGTTCTTCTATTATTTGCTGTTGCTTTTCATCAGCATATTTTAAAAGTGTAGCAATATCTTTTTGCTGTTCCTTTAATCGGTTTACAATCAAAATCTTTTCAGCTTTTGCTTCATCAATTTTTGTTTCAGCTTGGTCTAAAAGATGTCGGTCGGTTGTGATGTTTTCAATTAATACATCAATAATGGTTGTATTCATAAGTATTTAGTTTTGCGTGGTAATTAACCACAGATTAATATTCAATTGTTATTCTTTGCAATAGCTTTTAATAGTTTCTAGTAAGTGGTCATAATCCAAAAGCCTTAAGGCTTCTGCTTTAACCAAATAGATTTCTCTTTCACTCCACCCCTCTTTTTTAGCGACATCACTAAAGAGTTGTAGAAGTGTTGAAGATTTCCCTTTAAAACCTTTAAGGTTTAAATTCACGGTTTTGTTAATTGTTATTTTCATTTATATATAGTTTTAAGGTTTAAAAGTTTGAAAGTTGATTCGTAATACTTGATAGCTAAAAATTAACAACCAATAACTAACAACTAAATCGAATAGTTAGCGGTTAGTACTTCCACCTTTCTCCCACGTGATTTTCCAGAAACTGCTTTTCTAGCTGATAATGGTTTGTCAAAAGTTTTGGTGTACCATCCGTTTTTCTTAGTGTATTTTGTTAAGAGTTTTGAGGGATAAGAACTAAGCAGAAATTTACCTTGTACCTTAGATAAGGTTTCCAGTAAATCTTTGTAATGAGTTTTGGTATAGCCACCATAATGTCCTTGATTAGAATCTATATATGGCGGGTCTACATAATGAAAAGCATCTTTGGTATCTCTACTCTCAATTACTTTAAGCGCATCATTACTTTCAATCTGGGCTCGTTCGAGCCGTTTTGAGATAGCTTCATTAAAAATCAATTTTTTATTCTGAAATGCTTTGACTCGTTTTCCATATTTATCGTATCCCCAAGAACCAATGGTGCATGAAAACCCCATATTAGTAGCTATATAGAACGCCCACGCTTGTTGTAACTTATCAAACAAATGTGGCATTCTATATATCATATTAGCAACAGAATACGTAGCACGAGAAAATAGCGTTGCTTCAATTTTTGCTTTTAATGCCTGAAATTCGCTTCTAGCGACCTCAAAGAAATTAATTGCCATCATATTGGTATCGTTAATCGTTTCCGCTTCCGATGGTGGTTTTGCAAAAAATACAGCTCCACCTCCAAAGAAGGATTCTGTATAAATGCGATGTTCTGGAATTAATGGGAGTATTTCAGATAGTAAATTGAGTTTACCACCATAATAAGTAATAGGGGTTTTGGGCATAGGGAATTGGAAAAGTTAAAAAGAAGTAATTACGAATTAGGAATTACGAATGTTGAACTCGTAATTCATAATTTACAATTCGTAATTGTTTTGTAATTAAAGTGTATTTTCTTCCGCAAAAGAGTAATACTTTTCAGAAGTAATAATGATATGGTCGAGTAAAGAAATATCAAAAAGCTTCAATGCTTTTTTAATTTTTTTAGTGATTTTCGTATCAGCTTCAGAGGGTTTTAGTGTCCCTGATGGATGATTATGCAGAATTAAAATACTCGTACTATCAGTTAGTAATGCTAACTGACATATTTCTTTTACATCTACATTTACATGACTACTTGTACCTACAGCAATTTCAGAAATCCCCAATACTCGATTCGCATTATTGAGCATCATCACCCAAAAAAATTCTTTATAATCAATACGTTTTGTATCGGTAAATTCTAGTAAGAGATGATATACATCATCAGCACATTTTATGTACTTCATGGTATTAAATAATGGACGTTTGTAATGGATTTCAACTTCAGTACAACCAAGTACTTCAGTCGATAAGATCTGTGTTTTCATTTGTATAGGATTTAGGTATTGGTTTTTGGTAGTTAGCTATTAGCCATTGGCGGTTAGCGAAAAAGTAAATTGTAAAATGGGTCTTAGACCCCTATAAAATGGTATCTGCACTAAAAGGCACAGAAGGTTTTCCATCAATCATTAGTTTTAGATAAATGGAATAATTGGCTAGGGAAGTGAAATCAGTTGTAGTAAAAATTGGGTAAAATTCTTTTGCCATTAAATTAGCGTCATGAATTCCAAGACGAAAACAAATAATTGTTCCCACATTTCCAAAGACACTATTTCTAACTTCAACATTTAGTTGATGCAAAAATTGATTGGCTAAAATTAGCCCAATTTTAAACTTACGAACTTGTGCCAATAATTCAGCAATCAGTTCTGTGGAGGATAAAATTTGAAACTCATCTATATAAAAGAAATACGGAGTTCTGTCTTTCTCTAAAATATCAATTCGAGAAAAAGATGCAGATGCAAGGGAAGTAAGCAAGAGTCCACCAAGAATATTGGCAACATCAGAACCTACTTGTCCTTTGGCTAAATTAATAATCAAAATAGTATTTGAATCTAGTATAGACCGAAGCGATATTTGTTTTGTATTTTCTACCAATATTTTTCTTACAATATTGTGAGAGAGAAAACCACCGAGTTTATTCATTATCGGTAACAAATCATTCGGCTTGTATTTCACAAATTCCTTCTCCCAAAAGAGGCGAATCGCCTCTGATGAAATATTTGTAAGACATTCATTTCTGTATGTACTATCATGCAAAAGTCGAAGAATACCAGAAAAATTAGCAGAGGGTTGTTCCAGGAGTGTTAAGAGAATCATCCGAAGTATGTGTTCCATTTTCAATCCCCAAGCAGATTTCCAATTTCGTTGAAATGTTTCCAAAATATTGGAAGCTACAAGTGAACGTTTAGAAGGAGAAACTTTTCGGATTGGATTATAGCCATATTCCATGTCTGGATTGGTTACATCAAAATAAATAAGTTTCCTATCGGAAAATCGGTCATTGATTTTAGCAATGAGTTCTACAGAAGCATCTCCATGCAAATCCAAAAAAGCAAATCCACGACGAGCTTCTGCGTCTTGAAGCATTAAGGTTTTTAATAGGGAAGTCTTTCCACTTCCAGATTTTCCAAAGCAATAAAAATGCAACAATCTGTCCGCCTGTTTAATACCAAAGAGTTTTCTATCCGTTCTAAAGTTTGTCATTGCAAAATAACTAACGTCATTTGGGTCATAGGAAAAAGACATAAAAGCGTCAAAAAATAAGGTTTTATAATTGTTTTTAGCTGTCGGTCTTACCGACTGTTGTCAACTTTTATTGACAAAATAAAGAACTGCTTGCATAATTTAGAATTTGTGATAATTTTTAGAAACGCTTTAAAGTTTTTTTTGCGTTCAATCTTATACCTAGTATACCATATTTTGAACATAGAAAAGTCTTTGGCATTTTATACTTAAATGGCGATTATCGCCCTTGCAATATTTTTATTTATGAAATACACTATTACTCGTAACTTAAAAACAAAGAAACCTCGTTGCCCGAAAGGGTCGCTTATGTCTTTTTAGATATAAGCTAAAGCAACAGCGCGTGTTTATTTATTTACTTTAGTAGTAATACAACAGTCTTTTTTTGGCTGTCGTCCTGCGACTAGGTTATATAAAAGACCCGCCAGATTGCTTTTGGCGGGTCTTTTATATATGAACATTCAGAAATCAATAACTATTCAAAACGCAATCCATTCTTATCTTGAATGGAAGCAAACCCATACAACATCTGCATATACTACATACAAAATTCGATTACAACAATTTGCACAATTTATTTCTCTTAAAGCCAATCTACATGAAGTAAATGGAGATGATATTGTAACTTTTCATAGAAGTTTAGAAAACAAATACAGTTTAAACACCATTGCATATTCCGCTAGAGTTCTAAAAAACTTCTTTTGGTTTTGGCATGGTAGAGGAATGACCACATTCAATCCTAAAGAAATTATTCCTGTGCGTTTTGTGAGTGCAAACAAAGACATTGTTACTAAAGAGGATTTGGAAGATATGAGTAGTTTACTTGATAAAAATGTACTTGTAGACTTACAAAAGAAATTAGTATTGCATTTACTCTGGGATACAGGAATGCGTATCAGCGAACTGTTGGATATTGAAATTTCAAATATTAATAAACAGGGAAGTGATGGGCTACGAACTGCTAAAGTTAGAACACGAAAAAGTATGCGTTATAATTTGGTAATATGGGGAACAGATACCAATGACCTTCTCAATCGTTATTTAGGCATTCGCCTTTGTATGGACTCTGATTCACAAAAACTATTAATTAACCCTAAAACACAAAAACCATTTACACCAAGAAGCATACAACGATGGATAAATGAGATATCAGATATGGCAATGCTGGATAAAAACATCACCCCTCATAGCTTTAGACATGGAAAAGCCAATTATATTTTAGATCAAGGCGGAAGCGTAAGGGATGTATCGGCAATCTTACGTCATGTAAAACCAGAATCTAGTTTCCAATATATGCAACTCTCTGAAAAACGCTATCAAGATGTAGCAAGAAAATACTTGACCACCAATCTACAATTTCAAATGGCTTAAAAGGAAAAAGAAACAAGTAAATAAACTCAAAAACAAAAGAACAATTGTAAAAGGTTGTTTTTTGTTTTGACTTGGTTTATAATGCGATTAGTACTTTCAGCTATCAAATACCGTAATAATTCTAGTTATTTATATTACAAAACTAAGCCTTTGTATTTTAAGTTACACCTTGTTACATAATCAGTATACGTTGATTCTCCAAACGGCATATAGCCCTTAAAAAAATAGATTTCTAACGTCGTAAAATACCGTTTATGCGACATCAAATAGCTAGAATTATTACAGTATTGGCAAATAGCCTAAGGCTTGAAAGTACATAACAATTCAATTTAATGCCAAAATTTTATAATGTGGTTTCTTGCAAAACCATAGATACTAATACAAGTACTAACAAAAAAATCTACCACAAAGTAGGTGTAGTTAAAATTACCTCAAATAATGCATGGTATCTGCAACTCTATCATCAGCCAGATACAGACTTTCAAATCTTCCCAAATAATGACAACGAATTACCAATCATAAACATTGAAGAAAACCATGAGGCTTAATAATACAACTGCTGTACCGAATGTGTTTTTTGATACACAAATGCAACATTTAAGTGGCTCTGCCATTCGTGTGTATTTAAAAATTGTCAGAAATACGATTGGTTGGCGTGATGCTAATGGAAAAGTTAAACTTCGAGATTGGATATCACACAGCCAATTTGAAAAGACTGGAATCTCCAATAGAAGTGTAACGAGTGCTATTGAGTAATTATTAAACAACAATTTAATTTGCGTGAGTGATTTTATAGGAAACGATTTGTCAGATGCTATAAAGCGTAAAAAAGCCAAACGAGTTTACTATGCACTTACTTTTGATAATATTGAAAAAACTACGTTCCAGACCGAAAAAAAAGACCAAACCAACGCAGAAAATTCAGCCTTACCAAAGCAAAACGTGCGTTCTACAAAAGAAATTTTTACAAAACAGTACAACGTAGAAAAAGGACAAAGAACCGCCGACCACATACGAATACAACAGCTTAAAGACCAAGAACAAAGAATGCAGTTAAAACGAAACTCCTGGAATTAATTTCATTTTTTAGGTGTAAGTAATTTCCTTTAGGAAATTATAAAAGGGTTGGTTATTTATAAATATAATTGATTGATAAATAGAGCTTTATATGTTGATAAATCTTTGACATACATATATGCTAATGCCATAATAATGAAGAAGTTAAACCAATAAAACTTAATTATTATGACCAATAACAATATAGTGAACGAATATTATTTAGAATTCATTGACGATAGTTACTGTTTGAAATGTAGAGAATCTTACAATAAAACATTTAAAGATGTCACCAATCAATCTGTATGGGAAACCTTAACAAGTAACTATTGTATTAAAGATTTGCATACACTTTTTATTTGGGTATTCCTTATTACTGATGACAATAAAATTAAAGGATTCTGTAAATTAGAATGGGAGGCTTTTAGGGATTTAAAAGTAAACGAAATTTTAAGAATAACTTTGATGGTAGATGTTAAAAACATAATGTTTGCTACAAATCTATTAGAAGAAGATGGAACAATTGATACTGAAGTTCCAATTAGAATGACTAATCTTTTTCAAAAGAGATTATCACCTTTAAAAATCAATGTCCTTGATACTCTAATTGTTAATGATGCTAAATACTTCTCACTAAAATCGAATTAACTAAATTTAAATTAATCTTCTGATGTATTATTATCAGAAGTTTTTTTTTGATAGCTTTTACATTCCTTTAGTTTTATAACTTTTATTTCTAAATCATATATAGTATCTTTTAAATGTCTTTCTACTTTATAATTAAAATCTAATTTTATTTTTTTTAATGAACGTATTTTTTTTAAAGCACTTAATATTTTTTGATCACCTAAGTATTTACAATTATCTAAAAATATTTCATCAAGTTCAGTAACATTAAAACTTTTATTTATAATATCATTTAATACATATTCTAAAAGGAATTTATGATTATCGACCTTATGATAATAGCGATAATGATTTCTGCAGTCTATCTTAAATAAAGCATAGTATGCCCACATACAGACCTTTGATTCTTCAAGTAAATTTAACAAATATGGTTTTGCTTTTTTAATTTTAAGATTTCCAAAAAAATTAACTATAACCAAATATCTTGTATCACTTTTTTTAGCAAAATTTAGAATCTCATCTATAAAATCTTCTGGGGGATAAATGTAATTTTTAGAAAACTTTGAAATGATATTTAACCTAGTATATTTACCAGTAGTAGAAGCCATAAATTTTAATTTCAAGCTACTCATGATTTTGGTTTTTAATCTAGAGTCATTATCTTTTAAATTAGTGTATTGGTCTAATAAAGTCCATACACAAGATATTCCTATATTTTCATCATCATTGTTATTTAATAGCTCTAAAAACATTTCAATATCATCGGTATTAGCTAATCTTGAATATAACCCAATAATGGATTTCCTTACACTTAAATCTATATGGTTCTCTAAACACTTTTTTCGCCAAGTATCTAACAAAGTGTTTTTGAGTTTATTATCAATAAACGTATTAATAAAATTTGTTACATCTATACTTAATCCATCTAATTTGGGGTAATTTTCAGAGAAGAAATAAAAAATGTCAGTAATTTTTTTGATTGTATGAGGTAGTAGTTTATCTGAATCTATGATTAAACTATTCTTTTTGTAAAATCTAAATAGTGTTTTTATATTTAGTACGCTAGATGATTGATAAATGGTAAAATAATAGTCTAAAAATTCACTAGAATATAATTTTAAAAAATCAATAAGATACCAACTTATTTTTTTTTGTTGATAATTGTAATCATTAACAACACGTCGAGAGGTTTTATAGTTAAAATAATTCGTAAATATTAAGAAATAAACTATAGAAAAGATAAAATTAAAACTATTACTTACTAAGCCAATTGGAATACTCTTCGTATCAGCCCTGATACTTATTGTAAGTTTTTTGAATGCATTTTTATCAATCTTAATGCCCTCGAAATGATTTGTTCTAATGATTTTACTTAATTCTTCTAATCCGCTAATAGATTTATTTCTATAGCCATTAAGAGGTAGGTAGTGTAAGTACCCATAATTGATTAGTTCAATTTGAAATGGGTGCATAACATTTTGTCGCGAAATAGTTATTTTTAAGGATTAACTTTTAAAAGCGACACCATTATGATTAGCGAAGAGGAATTTTTAGCCCAAGCCAAGAAGCGTTATCAAGCGATAGCAAAATTATCAAACATAAAGAGTTACTATGATTACGAAAAGACTTTTGATCAAATATGGACGGACTATGGTCGAGAGGTTTTAGAGAGAAGTATAAGCGAACCATCTAAAGACAGGCGTAAAAAAAAACTTATCACGTTACGGAAAGATAGAGATTAACAACACTCATCCCTTTAGTGAAAAAGTCAATGGATTTAAGATAAGTCCCTATATGCAAGACAAAATGATTTATATTGGTCAAAACGATTGTTATGGAGATGGTCATGAAGTTTTATCGAATCTTCTAGGTGTTTCAGTCAATGCGATGCAGCTTTACAGAGTCACAGACTTTTATGGTGGTTTATTAGAGCAAGAAAAAGTATTGGAGGTTGATGCCGTTGAACCTGATATTCTTAAGGTAGATAACCAAGAGTGCATATATGCTATGGTCGATGGGTCGATGCTTTTCACTCGGGAAGAGGCTTGGAAAGAAGTAAAATTAGGCAGAATTTTTAAACAGAGTAGCTGTATGGACATATCAAATAAACGTGGATGGATACGCCATTCGTTGTATGAAGCATATTTAGGCAAAGCTGATAAGTTTACAGATAGAATGGATAGATACTTAGGCTGTTACAGGAGTATTGATAAGCGACTGATTTTTGTTGGTGATGGTGCTAGATGGATATGGAAATGGGTAGATCAACATTACCCTTTTGCCACACAAATATTGGATTGGTATCATGCTTTAGAACATTTACACGATTTTGCTAAGGTTTGTCTCTCTAATCAAGAGTCATATAACAGTTGGGTTGGTCAACAGGAGCAACTACTAAAAAACAGTCAAGTAAATCAAGTCATTGAGAATATCAAAAACTTAGAATTGACAAAGCAAAATCAACGTAAACAACAAAGCCAACTTATCACATATTATACCGAAAATAGGTCGCGTATGGACTATCAGCAATATCAAAATACAGGAGCAGGTATTATAGGATCTGGAGCCATAGAAGCAGCTAACAGGGAGGTTGTTCAAAAAAGAATGAAACTCTCTGGACAACGTTGGTCTAAAATTGGAGCTCAAAATATGCTCACATTAAGAACAACTAAACTGAGTGATAAATGGAACAAAGTAGTTAACCTAATCTGTACTGAGAAAAATAAAGCTGCTTAAAACGACAAAATGTTATGCACCCATTTGAAATTGAGATAAACTTTTTTTAATAAAATTACTTATTTTGGATTTTTTCCTAATAAAGAAAAAAATAATTTCCTTTAAGAGATTAATTTTTTTATTATCTGTATTTTTTGCAAAAATTAAATCATTATAAAATATAAAAACTATGAGATTTAGAAAATAAATTTTGTTTAAAAGGTGATACTTGGTATTGGTATTTCCGCTTTTTATAAAATTAAAAGCATAGTCTAATTGAGAGATAAATGAGTTGCTATAAATAATTGTATTATGAATAAAATAAGGTTTTATGTTTTGCATTATTTTATTCGGCTTAATAAGACCAAAAAGATAAACTTCGATGGATTCCCAACTATTGGCATCTCCTTTAAATTTTTTTTTATATTTCTTATAATCTTTAACCGTTTGAATATGCTGAATTAAGTAATGGGCTGTAAAAAAGAAACGTACTTCCTTTTTATCAAATCCTATATCTTCTCTTTTAAATAAAAAGATAGAATGGTTTTTAAAATCAATCAATAATTGTTCAAAATCTATGTTTTGATATCTAATGTCTGATTCAATTTTTGATTTAGTTTGTGCTTTAAAAAATACTATTGCTTTGTCTTTAGGTATATTCTCCTTGTTATTCTTTTCAAAGGTCAAATGATATGCAAATAAAGAAATAAGTTCTATTTGTTTGGTTTTTAACTCTGACCACTCATGTTTAGAAAGATTCGTGTTTTTTTGATGTTCATAGGTGCTTAAAAAGTCTTTTATAAGCACTGTATTAAGGAGTTCGCCTTTGTTTTTTAACAAAACTGTAATTTCGTTAATTTCAAACCTACCTTGCTTTTTAAGATGGGCAATAAGAAACATTAAATATAGAGGAACGTTAATGAGCTTTATGACCCGTCCTGAAATATGTATACAAAAAACAACAAGTATATGTATAAAAATGATGGATATGTAAGACGTTATAGTGAGAGTTTTAAACTCAAAGTATTAGCAGAACTTACCAAAGGAAACCATTCCAAAAGACAAATTGCCTTAACTTACGGCATACAATCTAGTACGATAAACGTATGGATTAAAAAATATGACCGTAAAGATTTAATGAACACCCGTGTAACCGTGCAAACAGACGACGAATTATCCCGTATTAAAGCCCTTCAAAAAGAGCTAAAACAACTCAAAGATCTTCTTATTAAAAAGGATCTAGATAAACTTGTGAATGATAGTTATCTTGAAGTAGCTGCTGAAAATCTTGGCTATAAAAATGTTGAAGAATTAAAAAAAAACTTAAACATAAAGCCTTAATGAAAATAGCACCGATTAATAGAAAAAAAAGAAGGTACGCCATCGCTACTATTTGTAATGCTTTCGAGTTAAAAAGAGATGCTTATTACAAATATCAAAAAAGGTTTGTTCTTAAAAAACAAATAGAACAAAATGTAATAATGCTTGTTAAAAAAAGCAGGAAAACATTACCCAGAGAAGGTACTAGAAAGCTAATGAAATCCTTACATAATGATTTTAGGAAACAGAATATAAATATAGGTAGAGACCAGTTATTTAGAATCTTAAAAGAAAATAATTTGTTAATTAGAAGGAAAAAATATTCTTCTAAAACAACCAACTCTTACCATCGTTTTTATAAATATAAAAATATCATAAAAGACCTGATCATTAATAGACCTAACCAAGTTTGGGCTTCGGATATTACCTATATAAGAACTATAAATGGATTTTGTTATTTAGCACTTATTACTGATATGTATTCAAGAAAAATAGTAGGCTATGATATTAGTGATAGTTTAGAACTTAAAGGCTGTGTTAGAGCTTTAAATAAAGCTATTTATCAAACTAAAAATACCGAAGAAATCATACATCATTCTGATAGAGGAATACAATATTGTAGCAATGTTTATACTCAAATTTTGAAAAGAAAAAAGATACAAATCAGTATGACCCAAGAAAATCATTGCTACGAAAACGCAATGGCCGAAAGAGTTAACGGAATTTTAAAAGATGAATTCTTCCTCGACCAAACATTTACAAATATCAATCACGCCAAAAAAGCAACAAAAAATGCAATCAAATTATATAATAATAAAAGATTACATTTATCTTTAGATTATAAAACACCTAATTACGTGCACAAAAATGTAGCATAAATTTTAATAATTAACTGTAGCCCTATTTTAGGACGAGACATTAGTAATTCTCCATTATGTAACTTATCATAATAATTAATTCCTTTTTCAGGAAAAACATTTTTGAAAACACGTTTAATATCATCAAAATTAAATTCAGATAACCTATAAGTAATAAACTCTTTTTCTCCGATTGTTACGGGTTTATATCGTCCACTAAAAATGATTTGACAATTATAATCTTTTTTAAAATCTCGTATTTCTCTTATTAATGTTGATTCCTCTTTACCACTATACTCATCAAAGCCATCAATTAATAATATTAAGGGTATATTTTTGATTGTCTCTAAGCTAAGTTTAAATCGTTTTAGACTATATTTAATTAGTGCCAATAAATCTGAATTATAAGATTGTAATTCAATAAAAACTGGAAGTTGTTTATTTTGGTGTGAAAGTTTATAGGCTATCCATTTCAATATTGTTGTTTTCCCTGAACCTGCTGGAGATAAGATAAAAGTGTCTTGTTTTTTGTCTAAAACCTCAAATGGGGTATTTTCTTTATTTAAAAAGGTGTCTATTTTAGCAATTTCTTCCTTTAACTCATTTATTAATAGTAAGTCTTGGCTATCTTCTACTTTTTGTTGATGTTTTAATTCATTTTCAAGCAAATTTTTATTCTCTTCTATTCTCTTATCAATTATAAAAAAAGGAAGCTCAACGACTTCATTTATAGGTATTGGGAAACCATCAAATCCAACACGTATTTCTTTAAATTCATTTTTTAATTCTTCTTTATATAAAGCTACACCTTTATATACTTCTAATGGGCTTTTCTCAAAAGGAACATCATCTCTATTTTCAGACAATTCTATTTCTATTCCTTGATCATTAAATTGAAAAAAGGAGAGCTTAAAATTAGGAGATAATTCTGGTCTTATACCAATTAGTTTTATTTTTTTTAATAAATGATTTATAAATGCTTCTGTATGTAAATTTGATATTATTGGTAGAGATTTTGCTTCAATAATATCAAAAAAAATAATTAAATCTTTTAAATATGGAATACTCTCTTTTGGATTTTGATAATCTCTAGCGATAGAAAAAAAGAAGTAACATAAAATAGCGTTGAAAGTTCTTATAGGTAATTTGCCAGTTTTGATATGACCAGCAATCGATTCACTCTTAGATTGAAGTTTTATAAAGTCTTTTATTTTTTTGTTTTTATCTAAAGGGTCATCAATTTCAAGTTTATCAATGCCCCAACCTTTCTTGACTAGTGCTGAAGCCCATAAAATATCTTTTGCAACACTATGATGAGGGTTTCCTTTTTTTGGAATAGATAAATCTCCTATTCCATAAAGGAAGTTCCAAAACAATTCTAATTGATTTTTTTGTATCATTTGACGTCAATTTGCCCTATAAAAATACACTTTTTTAAAATCGAATGAATTTTCGAATGATTTTCCCAAAATCGAATGGTGTTTCGAATGACAAACTCCTTATTGTTAAGTAATTGCAATCATAATATTAAAACAATAATTATGAGTAAAAACAAAACAAAGATTACAGCAAAGAAGATTCAAAAAGAAACTTCAACGTATTTAAAGAGTATGAATTACTCTAAAATTAGAAGTATGCAAATTTTAGATTCTGAAGGAAAAATCAGATTTCTACACGATGTAAAAGATTCTAAATGCTATGTGCTGTTAGATGGTAGAACCCATCAAACCTATTACACAAAATCGTACCAAAAAGCGATGCGCTTTTACAACAAACTTGTTGCAAGTTGTTGATGTCTTATATGCACCTTGAAAATACTTCAAGGTGCTTTTTACCATTCCAAGAGTTGGAATGCTATTTTAATTTAATGCGAAATATTATGAAATGTTTAAAAACAAAATTAAAAATCAAAACAAGTCAAGAAACCATAAAAATTTGGTTACCGTTATCAAGGCTTCTGATAACCAGTACGTACAACAATTAGAAGAAGTTTATGTAGAAGAAATTATCCCAATTACTTTAGAGAAAGCAAAAGATGATGCAAGTCATAATGTTCCTTCTTCTGAGACGAAGAATTTTATTCAGAGTAATTTTTTAACCACCCGTTTTAACAGGGAAATAATTAATTACAAATCTTCATCTCAAAATTCTCAGCAACAATTTCACATGAACGAGGAAATAAAGATTTTTAAAAGGCAAAAAACTCGCCTTTTGGAGAAAGTAAAGAAAGTAAAAAATGATCTTCGTATTAAGGAAAGAGCCATTGAGAATTTAAAATCGTACCGTGAGAGAATTGCACAATATAATAAAGTATTTCCTGGGATTCTTGGTTTGTGTACAGGGGAGGCACTATTTTCAGCTACGAGTCTGCAACTGCTGATGCCTAATATGCTCCTTAGTTTGTTGGTAGGATGTGTTTTTGGAGTGGCTCTATATTTTTCAGCATTAATAGGTTGTAACATTTTGCGCCGTACAAATACCAGAATTCAATTCATCGGAGCCTTAGCTCTTATTCTAAGTATTGTAGGTGGGGTTTTTCTAACGCTGGGGAATTTTAGGATAGAATATTTAAAGGTAATGTCTAACGGACAAACTGGCTTTGAATTATCCGCCTTTCAATTTATGTCAATTCAATTATTCATGTTCACTTGTGCCTTATTTCTCAAATACAACTATTTGCCTTTAAAATCTGAAATTGAAAAATACCAGCAGTGGAAAAATGCAAAAAAAGGAATCCAAAAAGATGTAAGGAAAAAAAATGATTTAGAGAATACTTTAGAAACTTTAGAACAAAATTTGAGTACAAGCCTTATTACAAGACGAACGCTGATTAGTAGTTCCAAAGATGTAGAGTTGAAAATAAAAGCAATGTATGAAGATGCTTACCAAGTGTATGTTAGTAAGAACATTCATTTTAGAAGTGATTCTATGATTCCAATTTGCTTTGAAGATAATCAAGGATTACCACCATTAACACTGTACTTTCAAGACGATAGTTTACTAGAGTTTAACAATGCTGATATGAATGATGAAATATAAGATATTACTATTGGTTTTTGTTCTTGCTAGTTGCGAGACAGAAACACCAAAAACAGAAGCATACACCATACTGTATGATGTAACTGACCCACTTATTGCAACTCCAAATGTAAGAGAAATTAAGGATTTTGCAAATGCAACCAATACCGATAAAACACTTTTAATTCGGTATTTAGAAATTTCAGATGTAGATTTTAATCCTGTAAGTGAATTGGTACGAAAAGCCAGCAAAGGGGGGCTTTTAAGTAATGCCGTTAATGAGAAACAAGAGGCTGATAGATTTCAAAATAATTTAATCCAACTACTTACACGAAAGGATTCTATTATTCCATCCTCTCACTCATCCATTTTTGGACCGATTATCTCCGAGGTTAAAATACTGGCATCACTTCCAGAGAAAACCAACAAACGTATTATTGTTTACAGTGATTTGATGGAGAATAGTAATTGGCTTTCATTTTATCGCACTCGCGATGTTTTGTTATTACAACGTCATCCCGAGAAACTGATAAAAAGTTATTTACAAAAGGCAGAAGGTTTAGAAAACATCTCGAAACTTAGTGTACATATTGTTTTTATTCCTAAAAACAATGCAGAAAATGAACGCTATTTGAGACTTCAAGAAGTATATACAACTGTATTTGATAGCTTGAAAATTCCTATTTCATTCTCGGCGAATCTTACCAAAGCCCAAGATGATTTATGAGTTGAAAAGCATATCTAATGATAGATGAAAAAGCAGTGGAAACACTGCTTTTTAAAACAGCTTAAAAAAATATTTCTACGAATATAAAAACGAATACAAAACGATAAAATGAAAACACTTTTTATAATACTAGGATTTCTTTTAAAAATTTGTCTCATAAGTATTTATTGCCTCACAAGAGGTAGTGAGGTATTACTTACAGCATTCAATTCCGCCTTTAAAAAGCTGATTGATGTAAATATGAAATAAGTCAGTTGGGCAGCAAGAAAAAGAACATAAAAAAAAGACAAAAAAATAGAAATAATAAATAACAACAAACGCATAATATAAAAATATGATACATGATATTTTAGATAGTATTTCAGACGGATTAGATAGTTTACTTCAACAAATAGTTGGGAGTAAACACAATTACAAAGGAAAGTTAGGTAATGCCAGACGAGTACTTAAAAGAAAACATAAAAAAGGCAATGGTCTTAAAATTGGCAATAAATACATCGCTTTAGATCAAATATTAAAAAGTGCATTATTACTCGGGCAGACTGGGTCAGGAAAATCGACAAAAGTTTTTCTACAAAATTTACTTTCTTACAAGGAATTATCGCCAATTTCACTCATTTGTTTAGATTTAGCAAAAGAATTGAGAGATGTCTCTGGTGGTAGTTTACAAGAACATCTTGATGGGGAAGACATCGTTAATTTCTCTGATGCAAATGCAAGTACGACGACGTGGAATCCACTACAAGATTTAAAACCCCAAGACATCCATCGTTTTGCATCAGACTTGGTGGCAAGTACGACTACGCAGAATGCAAATACAGACCCTATTTGGGCAAATCTTAGCACTTCACTAATTAGTTATATAATTCAACTTTTAAAAGGTTTAGAAGTGGTTTTAGGCACAAATAAATTTACCAATTTATACAATGTCAGATATTTAGTTGTTCAACTACAAGGAGAATTTGAAAAAATGAATATGCTGATTGCCAAATACGCAGATGATTTTTTATACAGCAACCTCAAGGCAATTTTAGCTAATGATAAAAAAATGTTGAACAGCATTTTCTCATCCACTTTGTCAGTTCTCAATCTTTGGCAAGATGAACATATAATTCGTATGACTTCCAGCACTACACTTGATATGGAATCCTATCGTTCTCAGAAAAAAATATTATGGATTCAAAGTTCTATTACCCAACAAAAACGATTAATGGGGTTAAACTCATTATTTCTAAAAGCGTGGTTTACCCATATCATGGATGCAGGAATTCCAAAAAAAGAAGACAATACGATTGGATTTCTAGCAGATGAAATGTCAGCAGTTCGAACAATGGACAAGGGCTATATCCCTTTCATTTCCAGTCAAATACGTAAGTTTAAATCATTCGGCGTCTTTGGTTTTCAGTCCTATAGCCAATGTATAGAATTATATGGAAAAGAGGGAGCAACCACCTTAAAAGCGAATACAGGAACGGTATTGTATTTAGGGCAACAAGATTTAGAAACGGCTACTCATATTAGCAAGTCTTTAGGAAGATATTCTTATGAAAAAGATGGAAAAACGCTATCAAGAGAAGTACTTACTCCAGAAGAAGTGATGCACAGCCATACCAAAGAAGGAGGTTTTTTATTGTGTAATAATGAAAGACCTATACAGCTAAAACGTATCAAACCCTATTATGTAGATAGAAAAATGAAAAAGCAAGCAGAAATACCAACGCCAGAGGTTTTTGCAAACAATCCTATGCCTGAACTTTTGCCGATTGATGCGTTGATTGGTGCTGTTGAAACAGAAGATTCAGTAGTTAGTAAAGCAGTACAATAGATAAATAAATAACTTAATGATAAAGCATATACAAATTATGAAAAACAACAAAACAGACGTAAAAATGAAATTTTTGGAAGCAATTACAACACTTATTATGTGCATCGCTTTTTGTGCAGTGATAAAAATTGATTTAAAAAAATCAGATCTTACAAAAAGAATAGAAAGGCGATTGGATAGTATTGAATGCATCTTGAATAACAAATTTAAAACACCATTAAAAAAATGAAAACAAAAAACACTTCTATGTTCGGCATTTCATCCGTACTAAACAAAGCCATTGTTTTTGCTGAAAAAGGCTTGGAAACCCTGTCTATAAAACTAGAAAATAAAGTAGATAGATGGACAGGAAAGAAAACAAACGTCAAGAATGGATTAACAAAAGAGAGAAAGAACGAAAAGAACAATTACAAATGATTGCAGAGGAGCATCAAGGTTTTTTAGAAATGCAAGCTGAAACAAAAGCTACACCTAATACAGAAAAACAAATTAAGGAACGATTTGAAGCATTAGAAGCCCAAGATAAAGCAAATGAAAATGAAGCCTCTTTAGATGCCGATGTTGAACGCTAAAAATAAATAAGGATTAAAATTTACCATTATGAAATTAATCACAAAAGAAATACAACAACGTTTTGCCGAAATAGGCGATCAATCAGAAAACAAAAATCCAATCCTTGTTACTAGATTTTTTGACCCTTGTGGTACTGCCTCTTGGTATCCCACTGAATATAACCCCGAAACAGATACTTGTTATGGTTATGTTCTTTGGTTAACACAGAAAGAATGGAGAACATTTTCTATAAGTGAATTAGAATCTATTGGGCGTCCTTCTGGGCTTAGAATTGAACGAGATGTTGATTTTGAAGAAAAAACGTTGAATGAATTTACTGCTGTAAAGAGAATAATTGAACTCAATATAGAAGAACTCAAAAACAAAACACAAGACCAAGAGTATGATAGAGAACGATAAGATTAGGAACAGTAATAAAGAAAAACAAGATTTAGCAAATAAGAAGTCTTCTATTTTACAGCTAGTATGGGAATTTGATACTCAAGAAGAATTTATCAAATCCCAAATGCAAGATTTTAGCATCGGTCAGAAGATAAAAGGTTTAGGTACGATAGATGACATGACTCACACCCAAGTCAAGATAGGCGATATGTGGATTGATAAATCAATTGTCATTCCTAAAGAAAAATTATCTACTTCAAGAATTTCAAGGATATTAAAAACACCTCCCAAGATGATTATTCCTGTTCATATTCGCTATTTAAGACAAATTGAAAAAGATGTCTATAAACATCCCTCATTGCGTAGTGAAGCCTTAAATAAAGTGATTAAGAACTGTACAGGAAAATCATTAAGTGATGAACCATATTTTGTTAGTAGTGTTCTTTTTAAGATTAAACGTTTTCATGATGACAGAAGTAAAGAGTTAGCAGAAATATTTCGTACCGCAAGATCACTAGGGTTACCTACTGACATCGTCAAACAACGTTTGAATGCACTTAGTATTGAACAAGCAGATATGTCTTACCAAACTGAAATTGAACGCTAATATTTTTTTAAGGTACCCATAGTAAAAGATGATAACAACAGAATTTCCATACAAAGATGTACAAACGTATCTAAATGCTACAGGTGTTTTAGAAACAGGCACAGCAGAAGAAATAACTCAAGCACGAAAAGTGTTCCGTAAATTGTATTTACAGCAGTATCAAAAGCGTAGATATAACAAAACGCATATAAATATTAGTATTTCTTTTTCAAAAAAAGAGAAAGAAGTAATGCAAAAACTCGCAATTGAAAACGGAAAAAAACTCGCTCGTTTTTTAAAAGACATAGCACTTGATTATGCAAAAGATAGTGCAGGAAATGTAAAAGCACCTACCAACACAAAGAATTTTATAGAAATAAAACGTCTGTTATCATTGAGTTATGATATTGTTGAAATGCTCCATTTTGAAAATAGTTATTCAGAATTACAACAAAGTTATGAAGAATTACTACATCTTTTTAAACAACTAGAAACGCTCTTAGAACCTATTAAATGATCGTAAAAAGTATTTCTCACACAAGTGATAGAAAGTCCGCTAGAAAGCTGATTAAATACATCTTTGATGCTAGAAAACCATTCAAAGACCCAAATGGAAAGCAATTAGTATTTAAACAGCATTTAAGAAGCTACGACAAAGACAAATGGGCAAAACAGTTTGAAGATTTAGAACAAGCAAGGCAATCTTTTTATGCCAATAAATCGGTGATTTGTTATCACGAAGTTATCTCTTTTTCTGATAAATCAACCAAATATTTAAACAGAAACATCATTAAAGATTTGGTAAACAAATACATCAAATTAAGAAGTAATGAACAGATGTTATGCGTTGGAGCGGTGCATTTTGAGAAGAACAAAAATTATCATGCACATTTGATTTTTAGCGGTATAAAGACATCAGATTTTAAGAGTGCAAGAATCAGCAAAAAAAGGCTATCAGAGATAAAAAACCAGCTCCAGGCTTACCAAATAGCTAAATATCCTCAATTAGAAGATAGTGTGGTACGACATGGATTAAAAAAAAAGAATTAACCAAAGCCTATTCTGAAAAAGAAACTCAATATAAGAAACGGATGGCAATGCCATCGGATAAAGATATCATCTTTAGGAAAATAAAAGATTATTTTCAAAAAAGTAATAGCCTTACTCAATTTGAAAAACTACTGCAAAAAAACAATATCAAAACCTATCATCGTAATGGAAAACTAACAGGCGTGTATTATAGAAAACGAAAGTATCGTTTTAAACATAGTCTTGGGATTGACTTGCAATTGCTACTTTTAAAAGATAAAACACAGGAGCGTTTTGCCTCCTTACAAAGACAAAGAAACCAACAAGATTTAGACAGATCCAATGATATAGAACGCTAGAAAAAAGCGTTCTATTTTTTTGGTGGCGGTAAAAGGGAGTTTGAGGGAAGCCCTCAACCAGATGCAAGTTTTATTGATAACGTTAGTTTCAATTAAACTTGCAATCTGGCTCTTCGCAGATGTTCTAAAAGATTGCTTACGCAGTTTGCTTTCGACTTAGCTGACATCAGAAGACCGAATGTCCTAAAAGCCCGCAGGCGACTTAGGACATTTGCACCATAAAGGACATTACTTATCTAATTTCCAACCTGTATCAAACAAAGTAAATGTTACCTCATCTTCAAAAGTCTCACTAGAGCATTCCTCTTTTCTACCTCGCAAGTAATATAAATCATTAGTTCGATATTTATAGCTAAATCGTACCGTTGCTTTATTGGTATTCTCATCATGAGAAACTCCAAGAATTTCAGTAACATAACCATCTGCAATTCTATATTTTTCCCTCCCCACAAAATATTTAGACTTCATCGCCTGTGTAGGCCTAAGACTTATTTCATAACGTCCGCCACCACCAAAACCAGAAATAAATCTTCTGTTTATTGTAACCAGTCCATTTTTTTCTGCTGATTCAGCGTTGCTTATAAAAGTATTATACTTCTTATCATAACTATTGAAGGCAGTTAATAATGACTTACTGCAAGACGCTTTAAATTCTTTAGTAAGAATTGTCATGGCTTCTTCTGAACTCAACTCTACTTTAGAATTACACGAGGACATAGCGATAAATAAAAATGATAAGAGACTAAAAAATAATGTTGTTGTTCTCATAATTTTTAATCTTTACATTCCACTTTTACACAATTAGTTCTGCGTACCATATCATCTGCCTCACATTTGTAGCATTTACCATCTTTCTTGGCTTCCCATGAAACATTTGAGCCACCACGCTTCACATTAGAAATGCTGACTTGACTAGCAAGAGTATTACCAATAGTTGTTGCAGTTGCGCGTTGCAAGGATGCTGACGTTGATTTGCAAGAATTAAGCATTAACACGCCTAGAAGTGCCATTAATAAAAAAGTTTTTTTCATAATTAGTATGTTTTTAGAATTATACAAGGCAAACATAAGAAAAATGTATCAATAATGTGGTAATTTATATGTTGTAACGTAAAATATCTAAAACCATGAATTTTACCTTTATTAAAAACCGTAGAACTCATGGCAAAAAAGACGACAGCAAAAAGCAAAACACTAGACCCAAAAATTATACAAGTAGCCGAAAAACTGGAAAAAATAAGAATAGCCAATGGCTATACCTCCTATGAGAATTTTGCTATTGAGCATGGTATTTCAAGGATGCAGTATTGGCGTATGGAAAAAGGAACAAACTTTACCTTTGAAAGCCTGCTTAGAATATTAGAGGCACACAAGATGAGCTTAAGTGCATTCTTTTCTGATTTTGAATAACCAATTGATTATGCAAATAGATTTAGTTTCCAAATTAACACATGACTATCTAGCAAGTAGATTAGCTCCTAATCAAAAGAAAGAAGACCAAAATATTTTCTTTACGTATGAAAATCAAACTCTAGAGATTTATTCTATTATGGAAGGTTTTGACGGGACTTCTGTTAAATTTCCAAATGCAAAAGCAAAACGAATCAAATCAAAAGGAATTTGGAAAGTGTATTGTATGGGACAATCTATGAAGTGGGAACTCTACAAGCCACACTCAGAAGTAAAAGATATTAACGAATTTTTAAAATTAATTGACAAGGATAAATACACTATGTTTTGGAGCTAATATGCCATTAAGATTTCTTACCGATAGCATTAAGTTCTGCCAAACGGTTTTTCATTTTTACATTCTGTAGTTGCTCAACACGGTCTTTCTCAATGACTGTATCAAGCATGATATTAATCACATTCTTGTTGTATTCAGAAAGTTCGTTAATCATTTCTACTTTCTGAGCCACCGAACGATCTTTAATATCTGAAGACTGAAATAATTCTATTACAGAAACACCCAGTGCATCGGCTATACGAACAATAGACGATAAGTTTGGATTCGTACCACCACGCTCTAAACGTGAATAGGTAGGTACAAGCATTTCTGCACCATCTGCTACATCTTGTTGGGTGAGTCCTTTTTCTTTACGAATTCGTTTGATGTTTTGAAGTAAAAACAAGTGTGTAGCTTCCATATTTAGGCTATTTTATATAATTAAATGTCGATTTCCGACTCAAATGTAGGTCAAATTATTTATAACAGCAAAAAACACAAGTTTTATTTTTATATATAAACTTATAAGTTTATATTTGCTTTAATTAATTGTGTAATACGTTTCTAAAATAATTAACTGTACATTATGAATCAACTCGACACTTCAAATCCTAATCATTTTAAATTCTCAACCGAAGTCTTAGACTTCCATATTCTAGGTGGTTTATCCGTTTTCGGATTAGACCGTATGCGAATAACCCTTAAAGTAAATACGAGGGAAGATGAATTTCATGCCTTGCGTCATAACATTGATTTGTACAATTCCAATGCGGTAGAAAAACTGGTTCGCAAGTTAGCGGAATATTTAGAAGTGGGTACATCTATTATCAGACGTAGTTTACAAGAACTCATTAACCATCTTGAAAAATACCGAATTGAGTTATTGGATAAAGAAGAAGACGAAGAAGCGGAAGCCTATTTACTATATAAAAAAGAAAGACGCTCGGCAATGGATTTTTTAAAGTCTGAAAATTTACTAGAGAAAACCAACAAACTAATAGGTCAATCTGGTGTTATTGGCGAAGGCAATAATAGGCTATTAATGTATTTGATATTTACCTCTCGTAAAATGGACAATCCACTACACTGCATTTCTTTTGGTTCTAGTGGAAGTGGAAAAACACACCTACAATCTAAAGTAGCCGAACTCATTCCCGAAGAAGAGAGGCTCAGCCTCACGTCTTTATCAAGCAATTCATTCTATTACTTCAAAAGAAACGAGCTAAAAAACAAGCTCATTTTAATTGAAGATTTAGATGGTGCTGATGATGTTTTATATCCACTACGAGAATTACAGACCAAAAAGAAGATTACCAAATCAGTCGTACAAAAGGGAATTGGCGGACAAGGCAAAACCAAAAACTTAACGGTTGAAGGACCCGTTTCTGTTGCTGGATGTACCACCCAAGAAAAACTGTATGAGGATAATTCTAATCGTTCCTTTCTGCTTTACATTGATGAAAGCGAAGCACAGGATAATAGAATAATGGATTATCAGAGGTTACTATCAGCAGGGAAGATTGATATGGATAAAATGTCTGAGGCGACTCGCCTCTTGCAAAATGTACAGCGATGTTTAAAGACGTTTACCGTCCGCAATCCTTATGCAGAATATTTGATATTACCACGTTCGGTATTCAAACCAAGACGTACCAATGCACACTATTTGCAATTCATAGAAGCCATTACTTTCTACTACCAATATGGGCGTGAGAAAAAATATGATATCCATACTGGCGAAGAATATATTGAAACGAGTATAGAAGATATCAAACAAGCTAATACACTTATCAAATCCATATTACTTCGTAAATCAGATCCTTTAAATGGTGCAACACGAAATTACCTCGAACGTCTCAAGACGTATTTGGCAGAAAAAAAGGATACTGTATTTACCAATCAAAATATCCGAAAGGAAATGCGAATAGCGGAAACCACATTACGCAGATACCACCACTTGTTAGTACAAGAAGGCTATATCAAAAAGCGTAATGATATTAAAGGCAATTCTTTTTCTTATGAAATCGTAGATGTAGATGAGTACAAGAATTTAGAAAAGCAGATTAATGAAGCGTTGGATAATTGTATAAAACGCATTGAAGGTTTAGATAATATGGATAATAGAAAGGCAAGTTAATGATATCCGCAAGAGTAGAAATACCTTGCCTACGGCGGCTCGCCGTCCGCCACTCGCCACAGGTTCGCCACTGGCAAAATGGCGAACCTAAGTGTTTGATAATTAAAGAGTAAGAGCCAATTCGCCACAAAAAATAAAATATAAGGTAGGTATGAAAAAAGTCGAGAGGCTCGACACCCAAAAAAAATAATTTAAAAGAGATTCCCACTTTCGTGGGAAATAAATATGAAGAAACTACAACTAAAAAGCACCACATTTATTACTCTGATTGACAGTTATAAAAACTGGTTAGACGTGCTTGGTTATGCTCCTTCTACGGTTTACAATCTGCCAAATCATCTTCGTGAGTTTTTTCACTATTTAGAGTGCCACGGGCACAGCGATATTACAAAAATCACTACGCAAGTTGTTAAGGATTATTACCAGTATTTATCACATAGAACAAACCAAAGACGTGGTGGCAGTCTGAGTAAATCATTTTTAAACAAACACCAACAAGCCTTAAAGAAATTCTTAATCTATCTCAAAGAACATAATTCAAATGTAAAATTTGGCGTTCACCTCAAAGGCGAAAAAATTAACTATCACGATAACAAAGTCATTTTAACTCAAGATGAAATCAAAGCATTATTTGAAGCTTGTAATGTATCTCACATGAACGAACATTTTCAGCTTCGAGACAAGATGATATTAGTACTACTCTATAGTTGTGGACTAAGACGTAACGAAGCGGTTCATGTGAATTGTGAAGATATCTTATTTGAAAAACAACGTATCTACGTTAGAAAAGGCAAGAATTACAAAGAACGGTTTGTGCCAATTAATAAATACAACTTGGATATGATTGACGAGTACTTATATGATGCACGTCCAGCTTTTATAAAAAACTACCAAACGGATGCCTTACTACTTTCACAGATGGGAAGACGTATCAACGATATTAGTATTGCCAATCGATTAAAAGCAATTATTGAGGCCACTGAAAATGAAGATATCCAAAACAAGAATATCACCTTGCATACATTACGCCATAGCATTGCAACACATTTGATGCAGAATAAAGTACCTATGAAATCTATTAGTACTTTTTTAGGTCATGCGTCTTTAGAAAGCACACAACTGTATACGCATTTAGCCAAAGAGGTGGATGCTCAACAACCAATTATTACATGATGACATTTAAAGATTATTTACATAAAGAAGATTACGCCAAAACGACAATAGAATCTTACTCTCGCAATCTATTAAAGTTTACCGATTGGTGTAGCTACCAAAATTATGATGCCCAAATCATAGACTATAAATCTTGTATTGAATATGTAGGACATATTCAGAAACAAAGAAAAGGGAAGTCCGTTTCTAAAAGCACCGTCAGAAGTGAAATCGGAGCATTAAAAATCTACTTCAATTATCTAGTTGAAACTGAAATACGTTTTGAAAATCCTATTCAAAATATCCACATAAGAGGTGAGCGAAGAACGGTCAATCACAACCTTTTAGATTTTGACGAACTGGAGGATTTATACTACTCATATCAAACTGAAAATATTGTATTCCCGAATTGTCCGTCGGTTTCAATTCGCAATAAAATTATTACAGGTTTTATGGTGTATCAAGGACTTAATGCTACAGCATTAAAAACACTTCGTTATGAACATTTAGATATGAGTAAAGGCACCATTTACATTCCTTCTACTCGTAAAACCAACAGTAGAACCTTATCGCTACAATCCCAACAAATACTGCCCCTGTGGCGTTATCTTGAAAAGGACAGGGAAGTGTTGCAAGAAAAAATAGATTGCCACACACAGGGCTTATTTCCCGTTAAAGGCGATAGATTTTTCCTAAATGACCGTTTGTTTTTTGAACTTCGTAAACTCAACCACAAAGTTAAAAATGCAAAGCAAATAAGAGCATCAGTCATCACTTATTGGTTAAGCCAACACAATATCCGAGAAGTGCAGTATATGGCAGGGCATCGTTATATTTCTTCTACAGAACGCTATCAACAGGATGACTTAGAAAATCTTCATGAACTTATTGAGAGTTTGCATCCTATTTCGTGAGAGAAACCGTAATCTTTAATCTGAATAATTATTACTTTTGATGTTTTAAGTTATACTTATAGTCAAGTATAATTTTATTCACTTACAAGATTTTAGATTATGATTGATTTTAGTAATACAGAAAACGGAAGCCAATTTGTTAGGGCTGACCTTCATATACATTCATTTGGTTTTGAGAATGGTTCTTTTGATGTATCAGATAGTACAATGACACCTCAAAACATAGTGGATACAGCTTTAAACAAAGGTTTGAAGATGATTAGTATTACCGGACCATAATGAAATTGGAAATTCAAAAATAGCTATTGATTATGCAAAAGGAAAAGATATTTTAGTAATACCAGGTATTGAAGTAAGTACTACTCAAGGGCATTTATTAGTTTACTTTGATTCCTTTGAAAATTTATCAAATTTTAAAGGAAAACTACACATTGCTTCAAATAAAGAAACATGTAGTGAGGGGATTATTAATTGTTTAGATCTAGCAAGAGAATTTAACGGGATTGGCGTGCTTGCTCATATTGAATTAAGCTCTGGTTTTGAAAGAACAATTGGAAGATTTGGACCTCAAATGGAGAATATTTTTAAACACCCAAATCTTTATGCCTTAGAAATTACATCTAAGGATAGTGTTGATTTTTATACGGATAATGACCAAGAAAGTGATAGAAAAAACCTTATAAAAATTCATCGCAAAGAATTGGACTTACAAGATGATTATGACCTTGCTAAATTAATGTCTTCTGATTCACATAAACTAGATAAACTTGGTCTTAATGCAGAAGGTAACGGAAGACTTACTAGAATTAAAATGGATGAACTCACATTCCATGCATTTAAAATAGCACTGACAACCCCTATGGCACGTATTCGTCTTGAAGATTTTATTCCAGAGCAGATACCGCATTTTGCTGGAATGCATTTTGAAGGAGGATTATTAAAAGAGCAGACCGTACATTTTAGTAATAACCTTACTTGTATTATCGGAGGTCGTGGAACTGGAAAATCTACAATGTTAGAATCTATTTGTGAAACTTCAGGCAACGGTAGAGGTGCTAAGGTTGTAGATAGTGAGGTTTGGTCAGATAAAATTAGTCTTGTTTTTGAAGATGAAACTGGTAAAAAAACATTATTCGTTAGAGAGAAAAATGGAGAAGTCATTAATATGACGGATGCTGATGAGGATGCGATGATTAGAGTGCCTATTGAAATTTATGGGCAAGGAGAAACAGCAGAAACTTTACAACACAGTGATAGTAACCCCAATGTTTTATTAGAATTTCTTGATTCTTTTATTGATATAGCATCCTTAAAAACAGAAGATGAAGATTTACGAAATAAACTTATTGAAAATAAAAGTGATATTGATAAGTTAAGACTCGAAGTTAAAAATATAAAGGAAACTCAAAAGTTAAAAAAAGATAGAGAAGGCAAAATAAAAAGACTTCAAAAAGAAAAAGTTGGAGATTTGGTAAAGCACCATTCTGCTCTTTTACAAGAACGAGCATTAAGAAACGATTTGATTAAAGACTTAAAAGACCTTATTGAAAAGTATCAAAACATTTTTAGTGATAAATCTGTTTTTGAAATGGTGGAAGAACTAGATGGTAAAGATATTATAGTTGGCAAGGATAATTTTGAAGAAGTTAAAAAAATTGTTGCTGAATTTTCTAACGTAGTCAACACTACTTCTGAAAAATTAAATATTGAACTCACTGCTAAAGTAAAAAGATTAAGAAGCCAGCTTATCAATTGGAAATCCAAAGAAGCTGATATTCAAAAAGAAATTGACAAGAAAAAAGAGGAGCTAAAAAAACAGGGAATTCCTTTTGATATTGGACAAATAAATCAAATATCTAAAGACCTTCTATATTATCAAAAAAGGCTAAAAAAGCTTTTGAATGATAAGAAAATGCTTGATGAAAAAATAAAAGAACGAAAGGAATTATTAAAAGAGCGCAAAGAAACTAAAGATAAAATATTCTATTCTAGAGGAGCATTAGCAAGCGAATTAAATAAGAATCTCAAAAATACAATTGAAGGGTTCTATATTACAATTAAATATAAGCAAGGGACATACTCTAAGCAATTTGAAGAACATTTAAAAGTAGTACTTGATTATAGAACAAGCGGAGTGAAAAAAGCTCATCTTATTTCAAGAAATACAAATCCCATTGACTTTTCAAAAGGATTATTAAAAAAAGATTTAGAATTTTTAAAGCAAATAAATGATGACGGAGTGCAAGTATTTAATGATTCTGAAATCAATCGTATTCTTTCAAAATATACAGATACTAATCAAAGAGAGGATTTAGAATCATTAGAATTTGAAGATTTACCATCCATATTGGTTACAAAAGATTATAAAGATGAAACAACAGGACAAACTAAGCATATAACCAAACCGTTAGCGAATCTTTCTCTTGGGCAACAACAATCTATTCTACTCGCTATTTTACTTCACTCAAAAAGTAAAAATCCATTATTAATAGATCAACCAGAAGATAATCTTGATAGTGAATTTATCTATAAGACTATTGTTTCTAATTTACGAAAAATAAAAGAGCAACGACAAGTTATTATTGTTACTCATAACCCAAACATTGCTGTCTTGGGAGATGCAGAGTTAATAATTCCTTTAAAAAGTAGTAGTACTAGGTCTGTTATATATGATAGAGGTTCAGTTGACAATGAAAAATCAAGAAAAATTAGCTGTGCTATTTTGGAAGGTGGAGAAAGAGCTTTTAGAAGAAGAAAGGAAATATACGGTATTAACTAAACAGATGGTTTAATTTGTTTAGCATAATTATATTCAAAATTAGTTATCTTTGTTTGAGTATAATAGACAATTACTATGGATATTCAATTAGAAAAATATAAGTTAATGGAGTGGTTGATGAGTTTAAAAGACGAATCCGTTATTTCTAAACTCAAGACTATTAAAAGTAGTATTTCCAAATCTTCTGACTGGGCGGATGATATTTCTGAAACAGAAAAGTTATTAATCAATTCTGGGTTAAAAGATATTGAACAAGGTAATACATTTACCCATGAGCAAGTAATGAAAGAAATTAACGAAGCTTACGGATTGTAGTAAATGGAAATCATTTGGACAAGATTAGCCAATATTACTTATAAGGAAGTTTTTGAAAATCTCGAATGGAGATGGACAAAAAAGCAAATGATAGACTTTAGGGACTTAACCAATGAGTTACTAGAAAAGGTAAAAAGTGGTCAAGTTGTGCATCCATTTGCAAATGAAAAATTAGGTATTCGAAAAGGAAAAGTTCATAAAAACGTTTCTTTATTTTATAAAGAGGATAAAGAAAATAACAAGATTTATTTGATTACTTTTTTTAATAATCGAATGAATCCTGAAGCATTAAGAAAATTATTAAAGTAAAAAGTGATATGAGGATATCGCTTTTTTGCTTAGGAAGTACAATCAAATTTATATTTTGAAACTAACTTGGGATGTCTAAAATTACATATTGAATCTGTACCAAATTTAAGGTTGGCATACTCAAAAAAAGAGATAAAGCCCTCAAAAAAGGTGGGGTGGTACTATCCTTTTGGACTTCTCCAAAAAGGATACAACAATGTAGATGTAGTAAGCTCCCGGCACACACTATTAAAACCACGACAAAAAGGTTCCAACATTGGAACTTTCCAATAATGACAAGGGTTTTAAGGAAATGACATAAGTTGAAAATTTATAAAGACATAGGAATATTTAATAGTGGATATTTCTATGTTCTTTCATGACTATAAAGTGAATTTTATATAATCGTAACCAGAGTTATCTAGGAAATGAGTTTATTTGAAGTATTTTAAGAATTACACCCTATAGGAATTACACAAGCATTAAATTCTTGATTGGTTCGTACTCTATTTTTTCTAGCATCCTGTATTTTTTCTCTGAAGAAATGTTTGTTGGGAATTTTGCCAAGGATGACTTCCATAGGAGCTAATCCATATAATTCTGTGGGAAATCTATGGTAATTATAATATTCAACAAAACGTTCTAAATCTTTAAGATGTGATTTTTCATTAAGAGAATATTTTCCATGTAGAAATTCAGTTTTATAAATACTGTGTGTACTCTCAGACATAGAATTCGAAAAAGGAAAGTCTTTGGTTTGTGCTGTTATTTTGGTAACTACTGGAGGTGCTTTTATGCTATCTATCCACGTTAAGAATTCTCCTTTATTCTCACTTCCACCATCAGATAAAATATTAATGGGTTTTACAGCATTGTATAAACCGTACTTTTCAAAAGTCTCTTGAAAAAGTTTTTTAATAAACTCGCTTCCAGCTTTTCCATTAGTAGATGCTTTGTGTAATATCGCTTTAGAAAAATTGTCTTTTACAAAAGCTACTTTTTGTATTCCGTCTTCTACTGTATTCACGTTAGTAATATCCACATGTAACCAGCACAAACCAAAGACTTTCCTTTTTCGAATTCTATGTCTGAGAGTACACACAGTATTTATAAAACTGAATTTCTACATGGAAAATATTCTCTTAATGAAAAATCACATCTTAAAGATTTAGAACGTTTTGTTGAATATTATAATTACCATAGATTTCCCACAGAATTATATGGATTAGCTCCTATGGAAGTCATCCTTGGCAAAATTCCCAACAAACATTTCTTCAGAGAAAAAATACAGGATGCTAGAAAAAATAGAGTACGAACCAATCAAGAATTTAATGCTTGTGTAATTCCTATAGGGTGTAATTCTTAAAATACTTCAAATAAACTCATTTCCTAGATAACTCTGGTTACGATTATATAAAATTCACTTTATAGTCATGAAAGAACATAGAAATATCCACTATTAAATATTCCTATGTCTTTATAAATTTTCAACTTATGTCATTTCCTTAAAACCCTTGTCATTATTGGAAAGTTCCAATGTTGGAACCTTTTTGTCGTGGTTTTAATAGTGTGTGCCTAGTAACGTTTCCAGTCTTGTTTTTGATAGTTGTGGAACAGTAATATTTGATTGGGTTTTAGGCTTAATTTTCTTCCTCTATTCTTGGTGTTTCCCTTAATATTTACTGTTCCATTTTCAAGGTTTATATCGCTTGTTTTTAGTTGTGAGATTTCCAGAACGGTCAGAGCTTGGTAGATTAAAAGGCTGATTATTATCTTATATCTTTGCTGATGTTCCCCATTTTTACTTTGCCAGTTGTCGTACAGCTCTTGTAGTATTTCTTTTGGGTAAAGGCTTTCTACTTGGATTTGTCTATTGATTTGGTCTTTTCGCTTTCCGGTGGCGACTAAATACCGGTAATATATTTTGATGGCAAACAGGTTGTTACGAAGTGATTTGGGATGTAAATTTTGTTCTCTTAATAATCCGATGTAATCCAAAACGTCCGTGTAACTTGCTTTTTCTGCTCGTTCTCCAACCGCCAATAAATACCGATTGATGATATTTTTATAACTGTTTACAGATGTTTGGCTGTATTCGTTTTGTAGATATTCCTCTAACTTCATCACATTAAATTGTCTAACTGTTTTCTGCTGATATGGGTATAAATTTGGGTGGTTTCTAATTGGCTGTGTCCTAAAAATAATCTCACTTGCTCTACTGGTATTCCTTGTTCTAAAAGATGTGTTGCGATTGAGTGCCTTAAATTGTGTATGGTTATTTCCTTATCTTTTATCTCTTGGTTTTCGGTTCTTTCTACCAATATTTTTAAATGCTTGTTGTACGTTCCTTTCTGCATTCTTCCACCTCTTGAGTGCAACATAAAAGCACTTTCCTTTGGATTGTAATCTCGTCCTTTGGTTAGGCTTTCCCTTTCATTGTAATAGTAATCCGCCAAGTCTTTAACTACTCCGTTTGATAGTGGTACAACTCTTCTTTTATTGCCTTTTCCTTTTGGGATGATGATTATTTTTTCTCGTAGTCTGATGTCCTCAATATTGCAGTTTACAAGCTCTCCAACTCGCAGACCACATCCGTATGCTAAACTTAAAATTGCTCGTTCCTGGGCGGTTTCTGATGCTTTGTAAAGTTGTTTGATTTCTTCCTGGTCTAATACGGTTCTTTCTTCTCTTGCTTTTGGGTATGGGAACTGCAAGGATTGGTTTTTACTTTGCCCTCATTCTGCAACATTATAAAAAGGTCTCGGATAATTCGCATATGGCTATGCGTTGTTTTTTGGCTTAATATTCCGCCTGTTGTCTTGTTGGGTCTTTCGCTGATGTACTGATAGTAATTTGTAATTTCTAAAGCTGTGATTTTGGTAATATTCAATAATCCTTTTTGCTCTAACCAGTTTAAGAACTCACATAAATAATTGTATCTTGATTTGCATCCTTTGGCATTGTAGCCCAATCTTAAAAGGTATCTGTAAAAGCTTTCTGCCAGTTTTTGGTAATCTTCGTTTATGACTATGATGTTTTTCGGTCTGCCCATACACACTTACTTTTTGGAACAAGGAACAATCCACCTAAAACACACCTTTACTTATTGATTAATAGTTATTTGTATTGTTCCATTATTGTTTCCTATTGTTCCCTTTTCCTTTATAGTTCATTTATTTGGTTGGTTAAATCATCCTTTATATTGGCTCTGATTTTTGCGTAATTATCCCAATAATCTACTTTGTAACTTACTCTCCTTAAATTATTTGAGTATTTACTCGTGATATATTCCATTGCTCTTAACCGTCCAATATTTCTACTGCATTGGGCTTTACTGATGTTTAGCTCCTGCCGTATTTCTCTTTGGGTAAAGTCTTGGTTTTGTTCTTTTAAATAGCTTTTTAATCGCTCAAAAAATTGCCTTAAACTTCCGTCCAGCTCGTCCACTTTTAAAACGATACTTTCAAAAAGGATATCACAAGCCGTTTGTAAATCTGCTTTTTCCGTTATTAACCTGCCTTGTTTGTCTCGCTTTCTTTGGTACTGGTTGAGTAATGTTATTTGCCGTACAAAACTTTGGTAGAGTTCGTTTAATCGTCTTATTTTATGTGCCGTTTCGGGTAGTTTTATTTTGGTGGCATACGGATTGACTACATCATACGGCTGTAATAATCGGATGCAATTTTGGGTAAATGCAACTATCTTTTTAGCTTCTTCTTTATCTATAATTCCCGATGCTTTTTGGTTTTGGTACTGGATTACTTTTAAGGTCTGTTCTCGGCTTTCATCTACTGCGATTAAAAAACTCCTGCTGATATTATCCTCATAGGTTTCGCCTTTGGTGGTACACGATAGCTAAGCTATTGGACCTCTTACAATACGTTCGCCTCCTGTAATGCTTCCGTTTTTATCTTTTAAACTGGTGGATGTCCTTAGTATTTCATTGCTCTGTAATTCCCTTACTGCCAGTTGTGCATCTTCTTTTAAGCCGTCTAAATCTTCAAAACATACGAGCTTGTTTACAAAAAAATATTCGTCTTGATTGTAAAAACTGTTGTCCGTTACTCTGGTGTATTTCTTTACATCTTCCGTTGGCATTAAATCGCTGATGATTTTGAGTAGTCGTGTCTTTCCACTTCCCGAACTGCCTTGTATTAAAGCGTGTAAGGTGTCAGGCATTTTGTAACTTGATACAATCACGAACAATAATATTCGGTTGTTTTCTTCTCCAACGATACCGCATTTCCCGATGAGCTTATTGAACTTTTGGATTAGGTTTTCAGATTTTAGGAACTCGATACATTTTGTTGCCGAAGCTGTGGGAACTTCTATTTTATTACTGCTATGGCTTTGCTTTTGGTGGATTTTCTTTTCTCGGTAAAACTCCAGTAATTCGGTAAGCTGTGATAAATCCTTTTCGATTAAGTCCTTTCTAAGCCCTAATTTTTCAGCTACTGTTTTGCAGGTTTTTTCCACTTGATTAAACTCGTACAAGTCTAGTTTTAAAGTTATTCGGTTCATTTCATTTCGATTTGTAGGGTTATCTTTAAGCTGTCCATTTGATTGATGTTAAAGCCTTTTATTTGGTACTTGGCTTCATTGCCTTGGTATTTCAAGTTGTAAGGGTTGTTGGTATCAAGCCCTGTTTGCTTTGGCTGTTTTCCTTGGCTTTCTTGAACCAGTCTTTTTACTGCTTGGTTTTGTTCTTCTTCAGTAGGGATAAATAATTTAGGTGTAGGATATTGCTCTTTTTTCTTTTCAATTGATTTTTCATTTGAAAATAAAAAATCGTATTCCTTTCGAGTGTTTACCAAGTGATTTAAAATATCTCCGCTATGTCCTTGCAATAGGCTGTTTACATCTTCATTTTCGGGAACTTGTACGTTTGATATGGTAATGCTTGGATAATCTGCTTTGAGCATTGGTGCATACTTTTCTACTGCTTTTGTTCCTGCTTGGTCGCCATTTAAAAAGAAGATGATTTCCTGTAATTCCTTTAGTTCTGCTATGGCTTTGGTGTGTTCCTCTCTTAGTCCGTTTGTGCCAAAAAGTGATAGTACTTCATAATGAGTTTTGATTTTATCCTGTTCTAAAAGCGTAGCGGTATCGATGATGCTTTCCGTTAAAATCAGTCGTCTTGTGGTGGGTTTTGGGTAGTTGGGATATAAACCTTGTCTTTCTCTTAAATAAAAGTGCCGTTGCTTTTTCTCGGATAGTGCACTTCTAAAATAGAGTGATACGATTTGATTTTGTTTGTTCTTTAATGCGAACACAATACCCCATTTTCCAAAAGGTTTGTAAGCTGGGTTTCCTGTTCTTCCTTTTGTTCCCAAGTCCAGTAATAAACCGTATTTGATACAGCTTTTTATCAGTGCTTCATCCTTTCTTGTGCCGTGATGGAACTGACCAGAGTTGTAACCAACTTCCGTTTTTGTAAAATCCAAACACCTACTTTCTATATATTCCCTTGCTGGTTTTGAGTTGTGTATCGCATTCTTGAAGTAGGTAAACATTTTCGTGAGTACTGTTATTCGGGTTAGTTCTGCCGTTGGTTGCTTATGGGTTTCTGTATTTCCACTAATTAAAGATTGAGCTTTTAGTATGGCTTCCCTTTTGGTTAGACTTTCTTTGTGCATTATAAAATCAATGACATCTAAACTTTTTCCGTGGGTTTTGCAGTTGCTACTAAAACAATACGCAGTATGCGTTTTGTAATACACTTGCAGGCTTGGGGTTTTGTCGTTATGGAACGGACAGTTTAAACGAAGCTGTTTATCGGGTTTTAAATGGTAGTAGTGCAGTACCGTTGCTAATGTGAGCTTGTTTTTGATTTCCGTTATTTCCATTGAGAAAAAAGTTTAAAAATAATTTTGACAACTGTTTAGGTGCAAAGATACCCTTTTAGTTTTATTTTACAAACTTTTCTGTTTTTGAATAACTGATTTAGTTTCTATATCTTTGTGTTTTAGTAATAGAATAGGTTTTAAACCCTTATACAGTTTCTTTTTATGGATTTTGGAAGTATAGTAGTAGAGCTTAGAAAAAAGCAAGGCATTTCTCAAACAGACTTAGCCAGTCAGTTGGGTATTCATAAAAATGTACTCGGAAGATACGAACGTAACGAAGTGTTGCCCTCTGTTGAGATTGCTCGTAAAATTGCGGATTTACTGGATGTAAGCCTTGATTATCTTACAGGAAAGGCAGACGTACAAATGGATAAAACCACTCGGGAACGCATTTTGGAAGTCTCTAAATTTACCGAGGATGATAAACTACATATTTTTTCTGTCATTGATGCGTTTATCGCTAAAAGGAAAATACAGAGTATTTTGTAAATGAAAAAAGCCACTCAATGAGTGACTTTTTAAATTATTTGAGCTTATAAAATCGGACTATATTATCATCTTCATTTATTAAGTAATCTCCAATAGCAGTTACATCTATTCTATCATTTTCATCCTTTGTTATGACCCCATCCGAATAGCTTAACTTTTGATGAAACGGAAGCCCGTAATATTCCAATAAACTTATGTCTTCAATTAGCTTTGACCTGTCATAATTTAAATTCCCTTCTGACTTATAAATTTCAAGTTCTTGGATGTCTCCGTTTGTGTCGTAAATAGCTTTGCTTCTCAATAAGTACTCCACATTCCCAAGTTTGAGAATTGACTCATCAGAATAATTGTAATCATCACTCTCGATTTCTATTCCAGTCAATATCTCCACAACTGTTGTTTTGTTTTGAACCTTACAGCTTGTAGAAATAAGTATTGCAACAAAAAAGAACAACACTTTAGTTAATTTTTTTGGTCGTTGGAAATTCATTGCCTTCTCTTTTTTCAATTACTACTCTTATATGTCCTGGATTCGTTTGACTCTTATTGGCTTGACCTTGGATAGTATTCAAAATATTATTTGAGTACGTATTAGACTGATTAGAGCTTGAGTTACCTGGGTTACAAACTCCAAAACAACCTTCCGAAGCTGCAACTCTATTCTTTCCATTTTTGTCATAATTTCCACCTACGTGTATCATAACACCAGCAGCTACATCTGCCTTATTTCTATACCCCATATTTACAGATGTTTGGTTTGGTTCTGCGTGAACCACCTCTGAACCGTATTGGGTAAGTTTTAAAGCTTCTGTTCCATTACCTTGTGGATATCCATTCGGCATCACTTTACCCGTGAAATGATTTACGTCTCCGTCTTTAGGTTCAAATGCTACATTAGAAGCTGTTGAATTTCCTTGCTCTACTGTCCAAGCATCCCTTGTAATTGAAAATTCCATCTTAAAATTAGCGTCTTCTGTGTCTGTAACTACAACTTTATATAAATCTGCCTGAGTTGTCGCTCCACCACTATAACCTAATACTCTTTGTTCTGCGGTTTGACCAGTTTTTTGTTTCGTTATGGTAACAATTGGGTAATCTAATGCCCCATCTGGGTCAATACGATTAATTGGGTTGTTCTGTACAAAATTATATGGTGATACCCAACTTCTCTCCTCCGCTAATGGGTCAACAACATTAAACCTTCCGATAGAAGCATCATAATGTCTCCATTTATATTCGTACATGTTATAACCTAAATCTTCTGTTAATTCTTGACCTTGGTATTTCCAATCATGTTCTGTTCCATTAACCACGTTATTATATCCTTTATGTTTCAATCCAAAGAGGAAATAACTACGTCTTTTTAAATCACTTTTCTTTGAGGTCAATGTTTTTTTATTCCAAACTAATTTTAGTTCAGTACTTTGATGATATTTTAATTTTAAACAGCCCAAATTTTTTATAAAAAAGTGAAGTTCAAAAATAAGTAAAGTATGGCTAATAATAATAAAAAATACTGTAAAATTAGTTTGGTTCTGCTACCCTTTAGGTTTTTAGTTCGCTAATTGATAAGATTATCGGTTTACGATATGTGTATAAATCTGCGTACTTTCTAGTGAAGAATGCCCCAAGAACTGTGCAATATTTTCAATACTAACACCATTTTGAAGTAGTTGTGTAGCGATACTATGGCGTAAAATATGAAAGGTTAATCTTTTGCTTTGTATGACTTTATTTGGCGTGATTTTCTGTAAATCTTTAAGACTGTTTGTAAGCCCACAAGAACTATGAATAAAGAGTTTTCGGTGTGTTATTTTTTGCAGGTTTCTAAAATTGTAAACGTAGTTTTCCAGTACTTTATAAACCCCTGTACTTAATGGGATGATGCGGTCTTTATAATTTTTTCCTTGTCTTATAAAAAGCGTTTTAGTATCAAAATTAATGTCCGTTACTTCAAGGTTCATCCCCTCGGTTCTGCGTATGCCACAACCATAAAACAAAGCAAAAATAAGTTTTAATTGTTCCTGCTTTTTCTCTCTTTTTTCAAAATGATATTTGGGGTATGTTTTTGAGATATTGTTTTGCAATTCCTTTATTTCTTCTTTGGTAAAAGGGTGTATATTGTTTACTCTTTCCTGCTTGTCCTGTTCAATTCTGTAATTTGTTGGGTTGGGTGCGGTGTGCATTCCTATTTGATGCATAAACTCCATCAGCTTGTCTATGGCATCAAAAGTTTTGTTGAGATGTGCAGTACTCAACCCGCCTTTTCTTCGCTTGTTTGGGCGTATTTGTAAGTAATTAAAATAAGTAGTAATGTGCTTTGCAGTCAGCTTGTTTATTTGGCTCACGCCCTGCGTGTCAAGCCAATTAAAAAAATCCCTTACACTAAAATTATAGTTGTAAACAATGGAATGTGAAAAGCCCAAAGTAGCCAACCACTCTTTATATTCTTGGTTAATAATTGTTAGGTTTTCGCTCAAAATGGATGATGTTTTGCAATGTCATCAGTTAGGCTTTCCAAATCGTTTACCTTATAACTTTCGGTGCTAGATATGTAGCGATGTCCTGCTAAATATTGTGCTTTTCGCAATCCCTCATTTTTTATCCAATTTGTAATAACCGAAGCTCGTAACTGCTTAAAATTTAAAAAATTACTGTCTATTTTCTTAACCTGTTTAGCAAGGTATTGCACCACTCCTCGAAAATCTTGAATATTGTTTTTTTCATTGGAAATAGGGTAAGACAAAAAAAGCTGTTCAGTTTCTTGATTATATAAGTTTGCTATTTTAGGTCTTATTTGCTGTGTATAATTGATTAAAACACCTATTTGTGTAGCATTTAAAACAATGGTTCTGCCATTACTTTTTTTTGCTTTTTGTATTTTTAAAGTGGCTTTGTTTAGGTCTAAATCGGTAAGTTTTATTTTTTTTAATTCTTTGGTTAGCAAACCTTGATACACAAGCATCCCCAACATACAATAGTTTCTTTCTCTGCATAAAAGAGAGCGTTCTCGGTCGTTTTCTCCTACGTATTTATTGTAGTTGAAATTCCTAATAAAGTTGTGGTAAAAATTATCGTTTAGCTGTTCCAGTTCTGCAAAAGAATAGATATTGTAAAGTGTTTTTTTTCTTGCTCCTCTTATTTTTAAAAAGTTAGTGGGGTTGGTCGCTATTAAATCATTTTGCTGTAAAAAAGTAAAATAATGCCTTAAAGCTGTTAAATCTCCTTTACGTCTGCTGTTGGTTTGGTGAAGATTTTTTTTAAGATAGGACAAGTACTCCAAAACATCTTTTTTAGTAGTATTAATGTCTTCCTTTGTAAACCATTTTAAAAAATCAGCTACGCTTTTGGTGTATTTTTTTTGCGTGATTTCTGCGTGGTTTTTGGTTTGTAAATAGTTAATAAAATCTTGCATTGTTCAAAAAATAAAATTTAGTGTCGTCTTACTTCTAAAGGCTTATGATTGTTGAGTTTTAGAGTTAGACACTTCCTTTTGACTAACTGGCTTACTGTTTTGCTTTTCGTGTTCTTTTTGATGCTCTTTTTTTATTTTTTCAAGTGTATATTTTAAGTCTTTTTCAATGCGGTTTTGTACATCTGTTTGATTGCCAAATTGTGTAATTTTGTAAACAAAACCCTCACGGTGTTTGTTTCCACCAACCACTTGAACATAAGCATACAATTTGAGTTCTTGCAGGTATCGGTTTAAAGTTCTTGGATGAATTGGTTTTGCTTTTCTAATATCCAAAGCTGTAAATTGAGTTGTTTTGGCTTCTGCCAAAAAATCAGTTAGCCAATGATAAAATCCTCTTGCTGTTGTGCTTAATTCATCCGCTCTACGGAACAAAGAATTTTTAAGATATTTAAAAGCTAATGCTATATCGTTTGGGTGGGTCTTTACAAAAATTTCTCCTGTTGTTTTATCAACTGTTTGCTCTCTTTGGAACTGAAAAAAATAGGTAATAACTTCAATAAAATTGAGCAATAACAATAATGATTTTCTTGGGTGATTTACGTCTTTTGGAAGTTCAATCAATGTAGCAAAAGGGTTTGTAATTGATACATTTTGAAGTGTTGCAATTACGTTTTTTAGTTTTGTTTGTGTGGTTTTGATTTCATCCGTTTTTATAAGTCCTGCTTTGCACTTTTTTTGATATTCCATAATAGCAATATCTTGGCTTTGGCTATGGTTTAAATGGAGCATCAAAAAAGGCAAACTCAAACTTTCATAATTTTTATCAGAATAAGCACAAGCCAGTAAACAAAGATTTCCAGTAACTTCAAAAGTAGTGCTGTGTAGCATTCCGTCTTTGTCTTTGGTGGCTCTAGTTTTTACTAATTTTCCTTGTGTTTGCAGAGTTGCCAAAGGCGATAACATTTGTGTAGTCCATTCTAAATCCTCAATTAAAAGGGCTTTGTTTTGAAGTTCGTAAGAGTTGAAATAATACAAGGCGTTTGCAGATATTTGTGTATGAAAACTAAAAGAATTATTGGGCATACATTCACTTAATTTTTGTAAAATATAGCTTTTACCAATACCACTTTTTGCCAAACACAAAACAGAAAATGGATTGCTATATTTATAGGAAGCCAAAGCAAGAAACAAAATAACGGCGTTTTCATCCTCGCCAATGATACCAGTTGTATTTAAACCTTTTATAAGTTGTGAAAGCAAGTTTTTACTTTTTAGTATTTTCAATGCTTCTTTTTTATCGTCTGCGGATACTTCAAAATTTTCTTTTGATTTTTTTCCTGTATATCGTAAAGAGTGCAATAGGTAATTCTCTAATTGTAGAATAAGGCTGTGTAAAGTTTTAGAAACCTCCAACATTTTAAGTTCCCATTTGTCGCAAAGTGTACGGATTAATTTATCGGTTTGGTGGTCGTTGTACAGGTCAAGTGTGCTTCTAAATGACGGATAATTTTTGTGGGTAATTCGCAAAGTGCAAACCATTCTTTCTACTTGTTGCAAATCTACGCCACCCAAAATATCAATGCTTAAAAAAGCATCATTAAAAGTGATAAAATTTGTGTTGTGTAGGGTTAAGTTTTCCATTGTAATAGGTTTAAATTTAAATTCAAATTTCTAAAGAAATTACGAAAAACAAAGGAATAGATATAAACAAAAATGAAAGAAGAAAAGCCCCATTCCGCCCTCATTTCAGGGGTTTTTGTGGGGCTTTTTTGTGTTTTTCGTTTGGGTTTTTAGGTTTTTTTGGTGGTGGTTTTTCTTGGGCTTTTTTTCGTTTCGTTTTTGGTCTTTTAAAACGTTTTTTATCTTAAATTTCATTTTTTTATTGCCGTAAGGCAAAAGGGCTTTTTTTTGACTGAAACAGTCATTTATTTGTTATTTTTTTGAGCCGATTATTCGGCTTCATCACGCCAAAGACAAACTGTTTTTTTGGGCTTTTTTTACCGCTTTGCGGTGGGGCTTTTTTTATTACTGCCGTAGGTAGTAAAGGATTTTTTATTTTTCTTTTTTTGCTCTGCTCCGCAGTGCAATTTTTGGGGCTTTTTTTTTGGGTTTTCAACCCATTTTTTTAGTTTTTAAACAAACTATTTTTGATATTTTGGCAAACTCAATACAAGTTTTAGGCGGTTCTTATTTGTTCACTTTTTTGTCAATTTAGTATTTGATTTTTAAAAGCAATTTTAAGCCTGTTTTTTGCTCTTTTTTAGCCGTTTTTCGGCTCTCAGATTTAGGGTTTTGTTTCTGTTCTTTTTTGTACTTTTTCTTCTCTTTTTTGCTTTGGTTTTGAGCTGTTTTTGGTTTCGTTTTTCTGTGTTTTTCGCCCCCACAAAAACCCCTGAAATGAGGGCGGAATGGGGCTTTTCTTCTTTCATTTTTGTTTATATCTATTCCTTTGTTTTTCGTAATTTCTTTAGAAATTTGAATTTAAATTTAAACCTATTACAATGGAAAACTTAACCCTACACAACACAAATTTTATCACTTTTAATGATGCTTTTTTAAGCATTGATATTTTGGGTGGCGTAGATTTGCAACAAGTAGAAAGAATGGTTTGCACTTTGCGAATTACCCACAAAAATTATCCGTCATTTAGAAGCACACTTGACCTGTACAACGACCACCAAACCGATAAATTAATCCGTACACTTTGCGACAAATGGGAACTTAAAATGTTGGAGGTTTCTAAAACTTTACACAGCCTTATTCTACAATTAGAGAATTACCGATTGCACTCTTTACGATATACAGGAAAAAAATCAAAAGAAAATTTTGAAGTATCCGCAGACGATAAAAAAGAAGCATTGAAAATACTAAAAAGTAAAAACTTGCTTTCACAACTTATAAAAGGTTTAAATACAACTGGTATCATTGGCGAGGATGAAAACGCCGTTATTTTGTTTCTTGCTTTGGCTTCCTATAAATATAGCAATCCATTTTCTGTTTTGTGTTTGGCAAAAAGTGGTATTGGTAAAAGCTATATTTTACAAAAATTAAGTGAATGTATGCCCAATAATTCTTTTAGTTTTCATACACAAATATCTGCAAACGCCTTGTATTATTTCAACTCTTACGAACTTCAAAACAAAGCCCTTTTAATTGAGGATTTAGAATGGACTACACAAATGTTATCGCCTTTGGCAACTCTGCAAACACAAGGAAAATTAGTAAAAACTAGAGCCACCAAAGACAAAGACGGAATGCTACACAGCACTACTTTTGAAGTTACTGGAAATCTTTGTTTACTGGCTTGTGCTTATTCTGATAAAAATTATGAAAGTTTGAGTTTGCCTTTTTTGATGCTCCATTTAAACCATAGCCAAAGCCAAGATATTGCTATTATGGAATATCAAAAAAAGTGCAAAGCAGGACTTATAAAAACGGATGAAATCAAAACCACACAAACAAAACTAAAAAACGTAATTGCAACACTTCAAAATGTATCAATTACAAACCCTTTTGCTACATTGATTGAACTTCCAAAAGACGTAAATCACCCAAGAAAATCATTATTGTTATTGCTCAATTTTATTGAAGTTATTACCTATTTTTTTCAGTTCCAAAGAGAGCAAACAGTTGATAAAACAACAGGAGAAATTTTTGTAAAGACCCACCCAAACGATATAGCATTAGCTTTTAAATATCTTAAAAATTCTTTGTTCCGTAGAGCGGATGAATTAAGCACAACAGCAAGAGGATTTTATCATTGGCTAACTGATTTTTTGGCAGAAGCCAAAACAACTCAATTTACAGCTTTGGATATTAGAAAAGCAAAACCAATTCATCCAAGAACTTTAAACCGATACCTGCAAGAACTCAAATTGTATGCTTATGTTCAAGTGGTTGGTGGAAACAAACACCGTGAGGGTTTTGTTTACAAAATTACACAATTTGGCAATCAAACAGATGTACAAAACCGCATTGAAAAAGACTTAAAATATACACTTGAAAAAATAAAAAAAGAGCATCAAAAAGAACACGAAAAGCAAAACAGTAAGCCAGTTAGTCAAAAGGAAGTGTCTAACTCTAAAACTCAACAATCATAAGCCTTTAGAAGTAAGACGACACTAAATTTTATTTTTTGAACAATGCAAGATTTTATTAACTATTTACAAACCAAAAACCACGCAGAAATCACGCAAAAAAAATACACCAAAAGCGTAGCTGATTTTTTAAAATGGTTTACAAAGGAAGACATTAATACTACTAAAAAAGATGTTTTGGAGTACTTGTCCTATCTTAAAAAAAATCTTCACCAAACCAACAGCAGACGTAAAGGAGATTTAACAGCTTTAAGGCATTATTTTACTTTTTTACAGCAAAATGATTTAATAGCGACCAACCCCACTAACTTTTTAAAAATAAGAGGAGCAAGAAAAAAAACACTTTACAATATCTATTCTTTTGCAGAACTGGAACAGCTAAACGATAATTTTTACCACAACTTTATTAGGAATTTCAACTACAATAAATACGTAGGAGAAAACGACCGAGAACGCTCTCTTTTATGCAGAGAAAGAAACTATTGTATGTTGGGGATGCTTGTGTATCAAGGTTTGCTAACCAAAGAATTAAAAAAAATAAAACTTACCGATTTAGACCTAAACAAAGCCACTTTAAAAATACAAAAAGCAAAAAAAAGTAATGGCAGAACCATTGTTTTAAATGCTACACAAATAGGTGTTTTAATCAATTATACACAGCAAATAAGACCTAAAATAGCAAACTTATATAATCAAGAAACTGAACAGCTTTTTTTGTCTTACCCTATTTCCAATGAAAAAAACAATATTCAAGATTTTCGAGGAGTGGTGCAATACCTTGCTAAACAGGTTAAGAAAATAGACAGTAATTTTTTAAATTTTAAGCAGTTACGAGCTTCGGTTATTACAAATTGGATAAAAAATGAGGGATTGCGAAAAGCACAATATTTAGCAGGACATCGCTACATATCTAGCACCGAAAGTTATAAGGTAAACGATTTGGAAAGCCTAACTGATGACATTGCAAAACATCATCCATTTTGAGCGAAAACCTAACAATTATTAACCAAGAATATAAAGAGTGGTTGGCTACTTTGGGCTTTTCACATTCCATTGTTTACAACTATAATTTTAGTGTAAGGGATTTTTTTAATTGGCTTGACACGCAGGGCGTGAGCCAAATAAACAAGCTGACTGCAAAGCACATTACTACTTATTTTAATTACTTACAAATACGCCCAAACAAGCGAAGAAAAGGCGGGTTGAGTACTGCACATCTCAACAAAACTTTTGATGCCATAGACAAGCTGATGGAGTTTATGCATCAAATAGGAATGCACACCGCACCCAACCCAACAAATTACAGAATTGAACAGGACAAGCAGGAAAGAGTAAACAATATACACCCTTTTACCAAAGAAGAAATAAAGGAATTGCAAAACAATATCTCAAAAACATACCCCAAATATCATTTTGAAAAAAGAGAGAAAAAGCAGGAACAATTAAAACTTATTTTTGCTTTGTTTTATGGTTGTGGCATACGCAGAACCGAGGGGATGAACCTTGAAGTAACGGACATTAATTTTGATACTAAAACGCTTTTTATAAGACAAGGAAAAAATTATAAAGACCGCATCATCCCATTAAGTACAGGGGTTTATAAAGTACTGGAAAACTACGTTTACAATTTTAGAAACCTGCAAAAAATAACACACCGAAAACTCTTTATTCATAGTTCTTGTGGGCTTACAAACAGTCTTAAAGATTTACAGAAAATCACGCCAAATAAAGTCATACAAAGCAAAAGATTAACCTTTCATATTTTACGCCATAGTATCGCTACACAACTACTTCAAAATGGTGTTAGTATTGAAAATATTGCACAGTTCTTGGGGCATTCTTCACTAGAAAGTACGCAGATTTATACACATATCGTAAACCGATAATCTTATCAATTAGCGAACTAAAAACCTAAAGGGTAGCAGAACCAAACTAATTTTACAGTATTTTTTATTATTATTAGCCATACTTTACTTATTTTTGAACTTCACTTTTTTATAAAAAATTTGGGCTGTTTAAAATTAAAATATCATCAAAGTACTGAACTAAAATTAGTTTGGAATAAAAAAACATTGACCTCAAAGAAAAGTGATTTAAAAAGACGTAGTTATTTCCTCTTCGGTCTCAGGCACAAAGGGTATAATGCTACGGTATCTGCTAGTGGAAATCATGTGGCACAGAAGTTTAAATATAATGGTGTCGAACTTGAAGAATCACTGGGATTGGATTTGTATGAAATGGAGGTAAGAATGTACGATCCTGCAATTGCCCGATTTACTTCTGTTGATCCTGTAATACATTTTGAATATTCTCCTTATCAAGCATTTGATAATAACCCAATATTTTGGGCTGACCCTAGCGGAGCAGATGCAATCTCGGATTTTTTTGATACGAATAAAGTAACCGAAGAAGATTATTGGAATAATTATTATACTCAACTTCACGAGGAAATAATAACTTTGTATGGAGGGACTACTGATAATTCTAATGGCAATAATGATGATGAAAATGATTCTGAAACAGAGGAAGACTGCTGCAATCAGCAAATAATGAGACCTGATAAAATAAGTCTTTCTAAGTCGAAAGAAGAAGTATTAGGTTCGTTTATTCAATGGTTTCACTTTATTGATAATACAACTGATTCAGATAGAGGAGTACTTATTCTTGATGATATAATAAACTATGAGCAATCTAAAAGAAAGAAAGGTATTGCAGAAAGATGGTTTGGAATGGGGTCAATGATAGGATATGTCGTCAAAAAATATTACAAAGACTCAGGGGGATCAATGATTATGAGTTTTGATGAAGGTTTGAAAGGAAAATCAAGTGAAATGTATCAAATATCGGTTGTTAGATCACAAAACTCAGGAGGTAATGGTAAAGGTGACTTTATTTATTATTATAGTGTTAAATTAAAAGGCGGTGGAAATGCTTTGACTATGAGAATTAATGGTAAAGATTTATTCAATAGAGTTTATAGAGCTGTTCAACAGGGAGGGTTTTTTGAAAAGAAAAATGCTAAAAACTAAAATTTAGAAAGATGTATAAGAAAAGTTTATTAATTGTCTTATTTGCACTAATGTTTATAGCTTGTAAGAAAGAAAAAAATGCAGAAATAAAAAGTAAAGATATAGACATTAAAGGAAATTGGTACCTATACTCTACTGACTCAAATATAGGTAATAATTCTACAACTGACACTTTTGATTATAATGAGGTTTTTTTTGATAGTAATACAATGTACCGTTTTTCAAACTTAGGAGGAGTGCTTGCTCCTTTATTTTATAAAGTTTCAAGAGATTCTTTGTTCTATTATGGAGAAGAAAACCAATTGGAATATATAGGGAGATTAAATTTAAAAAGTCAAGATAATTTGTTAATTATGTATCAAAATGACACTCTGATTCTTTACAAATTAATTAATGAAAATAAGCTAATGAGCGAATACCTAGATACTGATATAACCATTGGCGGAAAAACATTTAAAAAATTTGGTAAATCAAAGGAAGAAGAATTCTTAAATCACTTTCTTGATAGAATGGAAACATGTTTTGAAAAAATTAAATAATCTTGGTAGTGTAGTAAACTGGCCTCACTAGCGCAATGACATTGAGCGCTCGTTTTTAACGAGAGTTGGCTATAAATAATTAAACTAGAAACAAACATCAAAAAAAGTAGGCCATAGTTAGTAAAATAGCTGTGGCTTACTTGTAATAAAAGCCCATATTGTTATGAAAGAAAGAATATCATTAAATAAGTTATTGAAACTTACCAGAGCATACCCCACCAGATATATTGTTTTACATGGAGGTTGTGTGATCTACAATGGTTGTTTGTATAAAAATCGTAAGGCCTTGGTTAACTATTTTTTTAAGTGTAATACAAACTTCCGGGATATAGAGAATATTAAGGAGTTGAAAGTTGAAAAGCTATAAGGATTTAAAGTTACCTACAAAAACGCCTCTCTATTACCTGTTCTAAGGTTTGCTGTTTGTTTTTCGGCAATTTAGAGGCTCTTTTAGCGAGTTTTACCAATTGGGTATCCTCACTGCTTGTTATACCGTAGAAAACATCCATAGACACTCCCAAATGCCTGGCCATTTTTATGGCAATATCAAAATTGGGTTTTACTCGCCCCATCTCATATCGGGATATGTTGGTTACTTTAATACCACATTTTTTGGCAAGTGCCGCCTGAGACAGTCCGCTTTGTTTACGTAAGTGTTTAAAATGCGTGGGAAAATCCATATAAAAAAATGCTAAAAAACAATGATTTAAAAAAATATTTACCTAAAAAACACAGTAAAGATAAGGGTTTTACTTATATATACAAAAATGAGTATTGACATTATCTAACAAAAGTGTATATATTTGTAAAATAATATGAAAAGTTATTTATATACAAATATGTACCACAATGAAATTAAATACTCAAAATCCAAATAACTACGGATATAAAACCCAATACCTGGACATCCGGATTTTAGGAGGTTTAAAACTAGGAAAGCTCGAAAGCCTGCGGGTAACGCTAAGCATCCAAAAAATAGGGTCAATGAATATTTTACGGCATAGTATCGATCTGTATAATGACAACCAGGTAGAGAAATTTGTAAGAAGAATAGCAGAACGTTTGGAGATTGGGACTTCTGTAGTGAGGCAATGCCTCCGGGAGCTTACCCGGGAGTTGGAGAATTATCGATTTATTTTACTGGAGAGTGAAAAACAACAACAGTCCGGGCCTGAGATACCACCCCTAACGGGGAAAGCTACCCAAGAAGCTACCGCCTTTTTGAAAAAGGAGCATCTGTTAGCTAACACCAATGAGTACATCGGAAGGTCAGGTGTGATAGGAGAAGAAACCAGTCGCCTTCTGATGTACCTTTTGTTTACCAGTAGAAAGACCAATAATCCCTTGCATTGTATCTCTCTGGGAAGTAGTGGCGTTGGAAAAACACACTTACAATCAAAAGTAGCAGAGCTGATACCACAGGAAGACAAGGTAGAAATTACTGTCCTCTCTGCCAATGCCTTTTACTATTTTAATCGTACAGAACTTAAAAACAAACTCATTTTAATAGAAGATTTGGACGGAGCAGAATCGGTACTCTACCCGCTTCGGGAATTACAATCCAAAAAAAGAATCACTAAAACCGTAGTACATAAAGATAGCAAAGGGACTACCAAAACCATTCACCTGACCGTAGAAGGTCCGGTATCGGTGGCCGGGTGTACTACCAGAGAATCCGTTTATGAAGATAACAGCAACCGAAGCTTCTTACTCTATATGGATGAAAGTTCGGAGCAGGATAAGAAAATAATGGATTACCAACGTGCTATCTCTGCGGGGAAAGTCAATGAAGAAGAACAGTTGGCAGCTGTGGCCTTACTTAGAAATACTCAAAAAATATTGAAACCCGTAAAAGTCATCAACCCCTTTGCAGAGTTTTTGGAGCTGCCTCAATCTGTGTTCAAACCCAGACGTACCAACTCTCATTATCTGCAACTAATAGAGGCGATTACCTTTTATCATCAATACCAACGTGAGGAGCAGGTAAATGAAGCCACAGGAGAAGTCTATATAGAAACAACAATAGAAGACATACAAGAAGCTAACCATTTAATAACAGAAGTGCTACTTAGAAAATCAGATACCCTTAGCGGAGCGGCAAGAAATCACCTGGAAAAATTAAAGTTGTACTTACAAGAGAAAAAACAAACGCAGTTTACCAATGCCGAAATCAGAAGAAACTTACGTATCAAAGCCAGTACCTTAAAACGATACCATTTACAATTAATAGAGGAAGGGTATATCAAAAAGATAAGTGGAAAGAAAGGACAAATCTATCATTATCAGATTATAGATGTTAAAGAGTATCAGCACCTTAAAGAGCAGATAAGTAAGGCATTGGAAGATTGTTTGACCAAAATCAACCGGCCCACCGGCTCAGTAGTGGCTCACCAGCCAAATGGACCAGTTAATAAATAGAAAATCAATAACTTATAGCGACTAAACCATAAATGCTAAAAAAAGACATACCCAAGTAAAAAATAAATATGAAGAAACTACCCTTACAAAATGAAAATTTTAAGCATCTGTTAGAAGCTTACAAAGAGTGGTTGGATATCTTAGGCCATACGCCACGTAGTGTGTATGGTTATCCTATTTTTTTACAAGAGTTTTTTTATTACTTAGAGCGTCGCCATATTAATTCCATAGCAGATATTACAAGAACAATCGTTAGGGAGTATTATAAAGCTTTGCAAGAAAGACCCAATCAAAGAAGAGGGGGCGCACTGAGTAAAAATTATTTAAACCAACATCAGCAAGCTTTAAAAAAGTTTGGAGAATACCTGCTAAAACACGGTGCAAAACCTTTGGAGGTTCATTTAAAACCCGAGAAAACAGACCGTTTTGAAACCATTAACATTCTTACTCCGGCAGAAGCCAAACAACTCTTTAAAGCCACCGAATTTAGCAGTCCTCTTTGGCATGTACAACTACGAGATAAAGCCATGCTGGTATTGTTGTATGGTTTGGGATTGCGTAGAGACGAAGCGGTCCATGTCAATATTAAAGATATCCTGTTTGATAAAGAACTCATTCATGTTCGTAAAGGCAAGCATTACAAAGAACGCTTGATTCCTATCAATCCGTACAACTTAGCGATTTTAGAAGAGTATATCTACCGGGCACGTATCGAATTTTACCGGTACTCACAAAGTGAAGCTTTATTGATAGGCCAAAGCGGAACAAGATTAACAGGAGCGGCTATTGCAATTCATTTGCAACGTATCATAAAAGCAACCGATAACCGGGAGCTTATAGCTAAAAAAATATCTCCTCACAGATTGCGCCATTCTATTGCTACCCATTTACTCGAAGCAGGAATGCGACTGGAAGATATCAAACAATTTTTAGGACACTCCCACTTGGAGACCACACAGATTTATACGCATCTGGTTAAGAAATTATAGTAAGATAATAATAATAATGATGATGAGTTTTAAAGCCTATTTGGAAAAACAAAGACATCGTACAACTAGTATCAAGGCCTATCTGTGGAAATTAAAGGACTATAAAAATTGGTGTACACAAAAAGGCTATGATACACAACTGCTGGATTATAAAGCACTGATGCAATATGTAAAGTATCTGCAAGCTAAAAACTGGAGAGCCGAAAGTGTCAACAATCAAATACGATGTGTTCAATATTACTATGATTATTTAATAGAAAGCAACATAAGGGTAGATAACCCGGCAACAGGCTTAAAAGTAAAACGCTCCCGAACCAAAGTAATGGCTAATTTGTTAACGTATGAAGAATTGGAAGATTTATATTATTCTTTTGAAAGTGACCATGTCACAGATAAGTACTTTAAAGCCACCGCCAAGAGAAATAAAGTCATTACAGGGCTTATCGTCTATCAATGTTTAAACACTGCCACATTGGCAAAACTACAACTGGAAGATGTACAGTTACACAAAGGAAAAATAGACGTTCCGGGTACCACCAAAAGCAACCCGAGAACCTTACCCTTACAATCCTGGCAAATCATAGAGCTTATGGAATACATAGAGCGGTACAGACCAAAAATACAAAAGCGTATAAAGCTCTATAACGATACCTTATTCCCGTTAAATACCCCACAATTTAATATGATTCAAAGAAGTATTATAAAGAAGTTAAAAACAGTGAATCACAAAGTGGTAAGTCTGCAACAATTAAGAGCAAGTGTGATTACCTATTGGCTCGGTAAATACAATATCAGAGAAGTACAACAGATGTGTGGTCATAAATACATAGGTTCTACCGAAAGATATCAGCAAGATAATTTAGAGAATTTACACAAGGCCATCCAAAAGTTCCACCCGCTAGGTTAAATACAGCTCAAAATTCAAGGTGTTCAAGGTTCCAAAATCCGCACCTTTTATTATCAATTTTTCTTATAGTGGTATAAGAAAAATGGATAGTACAAAGCTTCTAGTGGGTGATTTAGCAATATCCAAAACTTGAAACTCCTCAAACTTGAAACAAACTATAGCGGAATCAAAGGTGTTCGCTACGCCCCTCTGTGCAGCACTTTTGTTTGGCCAAAAAGGGTCCCTGCGGGCGTTCCTTTTGGTCAAAAAAAAGCTGCTGCCTCCTTACTTCTGCTCCGCTCACCTGCAGCTCCTCTGTATTTTTGTTAACGGCTCATGGGTCGCCTACAAAAATCCACCGCTGCTTATCTGGCGCAGCCGCTGGTGCCAAAGCCTACTGCGCATTTTTTTTTAAAAGGAGTTTTTTATTTTTTAAATCAAGGAACAAAAAAATGCTTGTGGCGTGTCCACGCTGCTCACTTAATCGTTCACAGCCCCTGTGTCCACGTCGGCTTTGGCGCTGCGCTTTCGCTGCGCTGGTTTTGCGTACAACGCAGAACACTCAATCGGCGTTGGCCTCTACAAACAGTGCGGTACCAGTAAAAAAAGGGAAATACATAGTGGGCTATTATCCTACAAAAAGTTTACCGTTTTTTTAGTTAAATCCTAAAATAGATTTACAGTTCAAAATCAATCCTAAAATGAGTTTACAGTTTTTAAAATCAGTACGGAAAACAGTTTAGATATCAGAAGCTAAAGAACTTACAACAAACTATGTAGTTCCCCTGCTGAACGCGCTATCGCTTGTCTCATTTTAAAAAGCTGACGATTTATCTCCCCGGCTTCGGCCCCACTATAAATCCTCATCTTTTTAAAACGGAAGTTCCCCCCAATACTTAATACTCAATACTCACTACCAATTACCGATAACAAATCCACCAATGAACCAACAGGTATCCGGAATTTTTTTATATATTAGCAGTGGCTATGACAGCAAGCGAGCATACATATCAAAATTTTTTCTTCTCAGGGGAGATACCGTGCCAGAAAAAGGCAACCGGAGAAAAAAAATGCGTAAGCGTATTGGAGTATGTATATCAATACAAAGACCACTTAGGCAATGTTCGACTATCCTACGCAGATACCGATAACTCTGGGGATGTCTCACAAAATGAGATTATAGAGGAGTCAAATTATTACGCTTTTGGGCTTAAAATTCGTGGGGTAAATGTTACAGTGAATCCTAATGGGAATCATGTGGCGCGGAAATTTAAATACAATGGAATTGAGTATGAGGAAAGCTTAGGCTTGAATTTGTATGAAATGGAACTTAGGCAATATGACCCAACTATTGCAAGGTGGACAGCCATCGATCCGGTTACCCATTGGAGTATGTCAACATATACAGCCTTTGATAATAATCCGGTATTTTTTGCAGACCCTAGTGGTGCAGATGCTATTTATAATTCTCAAATAGGCGAATATGTAATCAATGGACAAATAGTTTCTTTTGAAGAAGCTCTTGCATATGCTCAGAATGGAGGAAATGCTGATGGAAGTAATAATAATACTCCGTGCCCACCTAATAGTTCTGATTGCAATAAAGGTGAAGATGGGAAAATAGAGAATAAGTACGAGATGGACGTTCATGTAGATGATGACCAGTTAAAGTCTATGGGTGCTATGGCGTTAACTGTTGCCGGTTCTGACGGCCCGCTTCCTTTTGCAGATGCTGCAGTTATTACTACTGCTATAAATATGACTATTGCTATTGGCTTAGCTTATGGTACCGTTGCAATAATAAATGCTGTTAATGAGGCTGTTCTTGAAGCTGCAGATGCTAACTGGACGTATGCTAAGCAGGAAAAAGAAATTCAGAGAATATTAGAAAAAGCTGGCGGGCCTCCGGGAATGACTTATATGCTGACCGTAAACAAACCAGGTACGTATCTGGATGTTAGAGGAAATCCTATAACACTAAAGGCGGGGGAAGTATGGAAATATGGAGAAACTACTAAAGGATTTGATAGATATAGTGATGAAACTCTACAAACTATGGTTCCAGGCGGGGTAACTATGAAGCCTATTTTCTTTGGAAATACGGTACAGATAAAAGTACAGGAAAAGATCATTATCTATGGTCATTTCTTGTCCACAGGAAGTTTACCTCCGGGAAATAAAATATTTAGATAATAAAATATTATAATTATGGAGTTTTATATAGGAGCTCAATTTTCCAGAGAGTTTACCCATGAAGAAAGTAGAATCACTCATAAGTTAGCTGATGAATTAAATTTGTTCTTTAAAGATAAAGATTATGGAGACAGGGTTAAACAAGTTACTATTGGTGTTATTTGTGTATCAAAAGGATTTGAACCCTTTTTCCCTATCCGGCCGTTAAAGGTTATGAAAAAAGAACCAACGATTACATATGAATTAAAACTAGATTTTGAAATTTTTAAATCTTCGGATGAAACAAAAAGAAAAGAAATTCTTTGTACGGAGTTTTTAAAAGCCACCAAAGAAGTTTTAGCCGGTAGAACCATTAACGGTTTTGATAAAGAAGCATTTATCAAAGATTTGGAAGACTATTTTAAAGAAACATAAATTTTCCTTTTCATAGGTAAGAGAGCTGCTCTGTCATGGAGTGGCTCTTTTATATTTTAGGAGTATGCTTTTTTGGTTTTAAAGTCTCTGATAGTTAGGTCAAGAAATTTAAGGACAATATTTTTATCATCTCCTGTCATTTCCTGAATTACTTCAAAACGTTTAAGAAGCCCCCGTATTCTATGATAAAAACAAGTAAAAGTTGAGATATTATTTTTACTAATTTATGCAGCAAATTTAAAAGTATCTACATAGGGTGTTTGTCGTTTGACAACGGCAAACACTCTTGCTATTAATTTGTTTCTAATAATGTTAACGGTACTCATTTTACTTTTGCCTTGTTTTATTCTTTTATGATAGTATAATTTCATTTCTGGGTTATGTTGTATAGCAGAAATAGCGCACATATTAATAATTGCTTTCAATTTTTTATTAGCCAAATGAGAGACTTTTGTACGTCCTTTAATACTAGTTCCAGATTGGTAAGGAAAAGGAGCAACACCACAATAAGAGGCAAACTTTCTCCAGTTTTCAAATTTTGAAAAATTGTCAGTAAACACAATCATCATTATAGCAGTTTGCATTCCTATACCTTTAACACTAGTAACAAGTTTATAGGTTTCTTTTAACATTATATTTTGGTCAATAATAGCTTGCATTTGAGTATTAATCTTGTGTATTTGTTTGGTTAGTTCTGCAATCATTTTTTGTTGAACGTCAAAGATTATTTTATACTCTTTTGCTTTATAAATTCTTTTTTGTTCTTTCAAAGTAACTTTAAAACCAGCTCTTTGTTTGTTAAGTTTTGTCCTTAAAGATAAGAGACTTTTTAGTTGTAATATACTTCTTTTAGGTAGCTTACTGGGTTTAAGTTCTTCTTTTAATCGATACCCATATAGAGCAATGCGTTTGGCATCAATTTGGTCATCCTTTCCACGAGCAATACCAATAGATCTTTTAATTTCTAAACCAGAAGCTATGAAAAAAGATAATTTTTGTTCAGTTAAAGACACAGATAATAAATGAGAGTACATTCCTGTATGTTCAAATACAAACATGGTTTCTTCTTTAGAGAAAGACGAATTTTTAAAACTCCACTTTAGCATTAATTTAAATCCAGATTTACTGTTCTCAAACTGTTGAACAATTTGTTTAGAATAGATACAAACATCAATTAATAATTTACTGACATCGATTCCGATAATTTCATTTGTTTTCATAATTTTGTAATTAGATATTAATAATAGTTACTTAAACTAAGACCTTTAATAAGGGCAGAAACTGAAATTCTATATGGTTCTAAGTAACTTTTAAAAAGAACGGAGACTAATACGGGGGATGGCTCTAAAAAGCTAGCTGGCCGCTAAAGTTCACTCCGTTCTTTTGTGTTTTTGGTTATCAACAAAATAAGAGTTATTAACAAAGAAAAAAAGAAGCAAAAAAAGAAATTTCATCATAACTATTATGTTTTTATTTTAAGTAATTATTTCTATTTGCTAATCTAAAGGCTGCCGCTAGAATGGGGCTCCCGCTAAGCTGTGCTTAGTGGCGTTAAGGCCAGGAATTAAAATACAAATAATAAAAAAGTATGCCATAGTTATTAGAGATAGCTGTGGCTTACTTGTAATAAAACTCATATTGTTATGAAAGAAAAGATATCCTTAAAAAAATTACGGAAACTTAGCAGAGCATACCCTACCCGGTATATTGTTTTAGAAGGAGGAACTGTTGTCTATAATGGTTGTTTGTATACAAACCGGCAGGCACTGGCCAACTATTTTTTTAAGTGTAATACAAACTTCCAGGATATAGAGAATATAAAGGAGTTGGAAGGTGAAAAGTTATAAAATTTGAAAGTAGTAAGATTTGCTATGTTGTAATGAGTTGTGGTTTTTTGTTTTTATAAGTTTATGTCACAATTTGTTGGATTTGTTTTTTAGCTACGAAAGCATCAATCAACTTTTTGACAATGTTTTTATCTTCTTCTTCTAGTTTTTCTATTTTCTTAAATTGGATTAATAAATCATTATCTTTTAATTGACTTTGAGCTTTTTCTAAAGTATCTCCGTTGATTAGAAAATCAATTGAAACTCCTAAGACTTCTCCTAATTTTTTCAAGACATTTGCAGGCGGTTGTACTTCTTTTGTTTCATATCTGACAAGTTGGGTCATAGAAATATTTAGTTTTTCAGCTAACTGCCCTTGTGTTAATTTCGCCTCTTTGCGTAATTTTTGCAATCTATCTCCTAATTTCATATATGTCTTTTTGGAAAATTATTAACACAAATTTACCTAAAAAGACTGTCTTTATCTATATTAAATTACCTTTTTGTTAATAACTATATTTTAATGGATTTGTAAAAATTGCCTTTTAAGTTTTAATTTGCACATATAAGGCAAATAATATTTTTATCAACAATGAACATCCAAGAGTTAAAAAGCAAGTTAGACATTGTAGAGATTGGCAGGGAGTTGGGATTACAGATCGGCAAAAACGGTTCCTGTCTGTGTCCGTTTCATAAAGACAAAAAACCCAGTTTATTTTTTTCAAAGGAAAAACAACTCGCTACGTGTTTTAGTGGAAATTGTGATGCCGGGAGTATGGATGTCATAGCTCTGGTACAAAAGTTCTATAGTTGGGAATTACCCAAAGTTCTGGAATGGTTACAGCCCTATGCCGGGATGGCCCAAACTCCAAAAACCAAAACAGCAGCTCCCATAAAATCAGTTATCAATTATCAGCAGCTCTTTAAAAAACTACAGCCCAAACTGGGTCAAAGCAGTAAGGCAAGAGATTACCTTACCGGCCGGCACCTGGATTATAAAACCCTGGAAGCTGCCTTTAATAATGGTAAAGACCACCCTTCTTTGAAATACTGTGTTATTTTTCCACTAAAAATAAAAGCGCACAGATCGTATCACTGTATGGCAGAAGCATTTACGGCGATGCCAAAAACAAACATTACTATACTAAAAACAGACAGGGACTATATCCGGGTTATCCCGGAGAAAACACCCAAAAAGTCATCCTTGTCGAAAGTGTGATTGATGCTGCTACACTACTGCAGCATTTTACACTTCCCAGAGCCACAGCCGTTATGGCTGCTTACGGCACTAACGGAATCACTGCAGCACACACCGAGGCTATCCGCCGGTTAAAAGATCTGCAGGAAATCATCTTGTGGTTAGATGCAGATGATGCCGGTAAAAAAGCTACGGAAGTCTACGGTAAAGCCTTTGCAGAGCAGTTTCCAAAAGTACAGCTCAGTAGTGTTCCCACCCTTGAGGGTGAAGATATCAACTCACTGCTCGATAGCCATACTGCAGATATTTTTGTGAATCTTTTTACAAGCAGAAAGCCTATAGAGACACAAACAAAACCTGCCAAAGCCTATACATTAGAAATCACCACTCATCAAAGTATCTACCATGACGAGCATCTAAAAATACAAGTACTGGGTAAAATGGACCTGAAGAACCTGGGTTCGCTTCGTGTTACTTTGGTAGTACATAGCAAAGACAACCCACATACCATTCCTGTAAGAAATACCCTCGATCTGTATCATGGCGAACGTATCGAGAAATTTACAAGAACCTGCGCGGAGAGTCTCCAAATGGGAACCAGTATCATCCGCAAAGCCCTGAACATCATTACCGGAGAGTTAGAAACCCATAGATTGCATCAGTTGGAAGTCATAGAAAACAAACAAGAAGAAATCCCACAACTTAGAATGCTATCGGAGAAAGAAAAACAAGCAGCTCTTTTATTTTTAAAGGATAAAAACCTCATTGATATTTTATCTGAAAAATTGCAGGAAACCGGCATTGTAGGAGAAGAGAAAAAAGCGGTGTTTTTGTTTACTATCCTGTTAAGTCATAAGATGCATAAAACCCTGCATGCTATGGTCCAGGGAAGCTCGGGAAGCGGCAAGAGCCACTTGATTAAAAAGGTGGCTGACTGTATGTACGGCCAATATAAAATCAAACGCTTTACCAGAGTCAGTGAAAAGAGTTTTTATAATTACGGAATGTATGACCTGCAGCACTGCGGTATTATCCTGGAAGATTACGACGGACTGGGGGAGGAAGCACAGCTTGCCTGGAGAGAGCTGCAAAGCAATGAGAAATTAAGTAGCAGTGTAAGTCTAAAAAATGAGCTCACCGGCGAGATTAAAAGTGGAGAAAAGTATGTCTATGGCCCTATCGCTTCTCTGGTAGCTACTACCAGGTTCCATATTTACGAGGATAACCAAAGCAGGGTATTTACAGTGGCTATTGATGAGAGCGAAGCACAGACAGAAAAAGTACTGGATTATATGGCAAAAAAAGCCTCCGGGATGATTACCGGCCAGAGTGAAGAAAAGGCAATCACAGAGCTTCAAAATATAGTTCACTTATTAGAACCCTATCCGGTACAAAATAGTTACCGTTTGCACTTACCTAAAAATACGCAAGGACGTAGACGTCTTACCCAAATGCTCCATGACTTTATTGCACAAATTACCATATTGCATCAGCATCAACGTAAAAGAGAGCAAGTATTAATCACAGCATTAGACGATGTAAAGACAGCAGTAGATTTGATGTTTGAAAGCATTGTCTTAAAGACCGATGAGCTCGATGGTATCCTGAGACAGTTCTATGAAAAGTTAAAGGAATATATCAAAAAGAAAGCAAAAAGAGAAAATACCAGTGACTGCGACACGCAGTTTACACAACGAGAAATACGACAGGAATTTAGCATTAGTAAAAGCCAGGCTCAACGGTATTTTAATGAACTGCAAGAGTTGGAATACCTCCAAAAAAGCCATACAAAAAGTAGAAACACCTTTGTCTATAAAATCGTCTACCTGGACAATCAACAGAAATTACGACAAGAAATCCGGGAATATCTCTATAATCAGATAGATACTTATAACAAAAACCAAAAAAACACCTAAAAACACTTCATGTTTGGGTCGCTTTGGGTCAGTTATGGGTCGGTTATGGGCCGGTCAAAAACCTGATAATCAGAAAACAAAGCAGTAGCGACCCATCGACCCGGAACAAGAATATATAGGGGTTTTTAAAAATTGCTATAAAAATCAATCACTTAAAACCATTAGCTGATGAACTCCAAAAAAAGACATACCCAGACAAAAAATAAATCGATATTATACCAGTTAGAAAGTTTAATAAAAACACTTTATCCTAAATATAAGACTATCAATCCCTATGAGCAGTATCTGAAAGGTTATTACAAAGAATTACCCATAGAGGACTTATTGTTGTTCAAAAGATTGCTAAGAAGTATTACACTGCTCAATCACAAAGAGCGTACCCAAGACAGGGGTAGTTACCTGAGCAGCTATGCAGATGTACTGACCACCATTGAGCTGATGAGCCAGTATACCATTAATGACAAACTACTAAAGAGCTATACCGAGCTGAAATACATTTTTCATGGCCGTCCCTTTACCAAACTACAGGCGGCCAGAGTGCTTAGAAAATCGATTCGTTATATAGAACGATTACTTCCTATGCTATATCATCTAAAACTAGCCGAAAAAACTCCTCTCAAACAAGGTAGCAAGCATACGTACAAATTACTGGATTATCAATCCTCAGTTTATGAACCGGAAATTGCTTTTGAGACCGTCAGTGCAGACTTTGAAAATGTAAAAGAATTTATAGACCTGGAATACAGAACGTAAAGAGGTTCAAAATTCAAGGTTCAAAGTTCCCAAAATCCGCATCTTCTATCATCAATTTTTTTTATAGCACCATAAGAAAAATTGATAATACAAGGCTTCTGGCCAGTGATTTAGCACTAAATCTTGAATTTTAAACCTGGAACTTTGAACTAACTATAGCGGAATCAAAGGAGTTCGCTTCGCCCCTCTGTGCAGCACTTTTGTTTGTCCAAAAAGGGTCCCTGCGGGCGTTCCTTTTGTCCAAAAAAAAGCTGCTGCCTCCCGGCTTCTGCTCCGCTCACCCGCAGCTACTCTGTATTTTTGTGAACGGCTCCTATGGGCCGCCTACAAAAATCCACCGCTGCTTCATGGGCGCAGCCGCTGGTGCCAAAGCCTACTGCGCATTTTTTTTAATCGATTGATTATTTTTATAATAAGGAGAAAAAAAATGCTTGTGGCGCGTCCACGCTGCTCACTTAATCGTTCGCTGCGCTTTCGCTGCGCTTTCGCTGCGCTTTCGCTGCGCTTTCGCTGCGCTTTCGCTGCGCTTTCGCTGCGCTTTCGCTGCGCTTTCGCTGCGCTTTCGCTGCGCTTTCGCTGCGCTTTCGCTGCGCTTTCGCTGCGCTTTCGCTGCGCTTTCGCTGCGCTTTCGCTGCGCTTTCGCTGCGCTTTCGCTGCGGTTTCGCTGCGCTTTCGCTGCGCTTTCGCTGCGCTTTCGCTGCGCTTTCGCTGCGCTTTCGCTGCGCTTTCGCTGCGCTTTCGCTGCGCTTTCGCTGCGCTTTCGCTGCGCTTTCGCTGCGCTTTCGCTGCGCTGCTTTCGCTGCGCTTTCGCTGCGCTTTCGCTGCGCTTTCGCTGCGCTTTCGCTGCGCTTTCGCTGCGCTTTCGCTGCGCTTTCGCTGCGCTTTCGCTGCGCTTTCGCTGCGCTTTCGCTGCGCTTTCGCTGCGCTTTCGCTGCGCTTTCGCTGCGCTTTCGCTGCGCTTTCGCTGCGCTGGTTTTGCGTACAACGCAGAGCACTCAATCGGCGTTGGCCTCTACAAACAGTACGGGTAAAATAAAAAAAGGGAAATATAGTAAACGTTTTTAGATGAAAAGCTAACGCACTATCGTTTGTTTTTAAAAGCAGTACGGAAAACACTTGAGATATCACAGGCCAGGTAACTTACAACAAACGATGTAGTTGTGAAGCTGAACGCGCTATCGCTTGTCTCATTTTAAAAAGCTGACGATTTATCTCCCTGCTATAGCCCTTTCTATAAATCCTCACCTTTTTAAAACGGAGTTAAACGTTTTAATACTTGGCGATTTTTTAGGGGTGGAAAAAAGGCAGGGAAAAATCGACGAGTATTAAAATGGAACAACCGAAGGGCGTTAGTCTTCATCCTGTTTTAAATCAAAGCTACTATCATCAATCCCGGTTCCGATGTGCGCTCAGGCAGCAAGGAGCTTGGGAGTATTTTGCATAGTTTACATTATAAATACGGCTTGGGTGTAGCCCTGATGTAGCGGCCGTTTTATAATGCAAATTATGTATAAATACGAGGATAAGGGAGCCCGCAAAAGACAGAGGATTTTTGGGTACAAAAAACTGGGTTTTGCGGGCGAGGAATTACCAATAACCAAAAACTATCCACCAAATAATAAGGTAACCGGAAAAAAAATTTTATATTAGCATCAGCTATGACAGCGACCGATAACACATATCAATTTTTTTATAGTTTGGGAGATATCCCTGAAAAAAAAGGTGCCCGGATCAAAAAAAAGTGCCTAAATGGAGACCACTTAGGCAATGTACGATTATCCTATGCAGATACCGATGAATCAGGGGATATATCGCAGGAGGAAATTATAGAGGAAAATGCGTATTACCCCTTTGATGGGAAACATAAAGGGTATAATAACGTAATTTCTAGTAATGGAAATTCCGTGGCGAACCGATTTGACTTTCAAGGAAAAGAAAATCAACAGGAACTTGGACTCAATTGACATGATTTCAGCTGGAGAAATTATGATGCTGGATTAGGAAGATGGATGAATGTAGATAATGCTGCAGATGAATATGTTAGATGGCCTCCATATTCATTCGGAATGAATAATCCTATTTTCTTTATTGATCCTGATGGACAAAGAATAAAAATTGGAGATCATTATTATTCTTATGAAAAAGATAGAGATTATGATGCTATCGAAGATGAATTTGAAAGAAACACATACAAAGCAATAGATCAACTCTATTCAAGTGACACAATGAATATAACTATTGGAGAAGGAGAAAATGCTGAAACAATCAACGTATTAGATGTTTTGATAAATGATAAAGATAATGATGTAACTATAGTTAAAGGTGAGAGTAATAAATATGACCCAAATACTGATACTGTTAAATTTAAAGATACTCATGGTGCATATTTTAGAAAAGATGCTGGTAAGGCTTATGGAAATGGAAACACGGGTAGAAACTCAGCTTCATCACTCTTGGCTCATGAATTAATTCATAATTATAATGATGTTCATGACAATAAGAACTACAGAAAAAGAAAAGCCGATAAATCAACCAAAAAAGAGGGGTTAAAAACTCCAAAAGGAGCAGACTTATCTTTCTCTAATGCTGAGGAAAAATATACTATAACTTTAACAAATCAAGTTAATGAGAAGTTAAAGCAAGATAAGAGAACAAATTATGGCAGGGGATATTATCCTACAGAATCTCCAACAACTACGGAACCTAAAAAGAAAAAACAATGACAAAAAAAATGGATCAGTCACAAAAGTTGTGTGTGAGTTCAGATGAAGATTAATTGTTAATTGAAGATTGAATGAAGTGTGTCTTTGCGAGTGAAACGAAGCAATTAGGGATCAGGGTCAAAAGTTTTGTGTGGATTGAATTAAAGTTTTGATCTTTGTAAAAAAAAAACAGAGATTGGAATTATCCTTAGACCTTTTAAAATTCATCTTACCTGAGATGCTCGTAGAACATTTTGATTTGGTAAGACACACTCATCGAAATGAGGAACTTCATTTGTATTTTGAAGAGCGTAATGTTGTTCCTAAAGAAGTCATAAATCCTAATGTAATTGCTCATGGTTTCCACAAAGAGATTACTATTGAAGACTTTCCTTTGCGTGGAAACACTGTGTATCTTCACGTAAGGCGACGTAGATGGTTAGATAAAGAGACTAGGCAAATCATTCAAAGAGATTGGAATCTAGTAGCTCAGGGAACTCGCATGACAGGTGAGTTTGCTGCTTTTTTAAAAGAGATTAGTCGATACTGAGAAGAGTGATTGCAAAACCATTGCAAGAATCTATGGCGTGAATGGGAAGAAGTTCCAAAGGCAGTATCGAGATTATTTGAGTGAGTTTAAACAGTGGAAGGAAAAGTCTCATGCCAAAGAGTGGTTGATCTTCCCTGAGAATATAGGAACTCGATTATCTATCGACGAAGTAGCCTTATCAAAAGGAGAACTCTACACCATCGTTACCAATAAAAAAGCTAAAGGAAAGAAAGGAAGTATTGTGGCGATCATAGCTACTACCAAAGCAGAACCTATTATCAAACACCTATTTAAAATCTCATCTGCGAAAAGAAACAAGGTCAGAGAAATTACCCTAGATATGGCGAACTCCATGAAGCTGATTGCCAAACGGTGTTTCCCCAAAGCCATACAAGTAACCGATAGATTCCATGTACAGAAACTAGCTCTAGAAGCACTTCAAGAAATTAGGATCAAACATCGATGGGAAGCCATAGATACAGAAAATGAACGGATCAAACTTGCCAAAACCAATAACAAAGAATATTACCCTGAAATATTAGAAAATGGAGATACCATAAAGCAACTCTTGGCTAGAAGCAGATACTTACTCTACAAAGCACCAAGTAATTGGACAGAAGATCAAAGAGTAAGAGCTAACATCCTCTTTAAAAGATATCCTGATATCAAAACAGCTTTTAAGCTCGTACAAGGACTTAGAAATATCTTCAACACAGCAAACTCAATACAAGTCGCTTATACAAAACTAGCGCATTGGTATAAAGATGTAGAACAAACAGCATACAAGGCTTTTAATACCATAGCAAACTCTATCAGGCTTAACTATAGATCAATATTGAATTACTTCATTAATAGAAGTACTAATGCAGCGGCAGAATCTTTCAATGCCAAAATCAAAGCCTTTAGATTACAATTTAGAGGGGTCAAAAACACAGAATTCTTCCTCTATAGATTAACTACAATTTTTGCATAAACACAACAATTAGTCTTGATCCAAAAAAATGAGCCCAATATATCTTTTAGTTATGTTTCTTCTTATTATTTCATGCTCGAATAATTCATTGCTACTGGTTTATCAAAACAATAGTCAAATTGATGGGGATGAGATATTTGGAAGTGAATTATATAGGTTTTTTGAACCATCAAATTACATTAAAAAGGTAAAAATAGAATATGACAAAGATATTTTGCATGAATTGGAGCAAATTAAACAGAAGCTAGAAGTAGCACCAAAGATTTCTAAATTAGAATTAAACGAAGCTTACTATTCGTATGCTTTTATTTTTAAGAAGGATACTTTATATGCTCATCCATCATTTTCTAGTTGGAAATTTAAGGATAAAATAATCGAGTACAACAAAAGAATTTATTTTGAAAAAGCAATATGTACCCATGGCAGTATTTTAGAGGCTTCCTTTTTTGCTTTACAAACAACTGCATTGTGATCGGCAAGATTTTCTTTCAGATCATTATAATTGTTAGCATCATCTGTTGTAGCCGATGACTTCCTGTCAATCGATTGGTCTACATGTTCATTGGTGGTTTGTTTAGTAAGATTGTCTAACAATTTCATTTTGATATATCCTACTGTTTTATTGGGTTTGTGTTTGTACTTTTCTGAGGCTTCTACTTCTTTAGATTCAACCATGACTAATAATGCTGCCTGTTTTTGACTTCCTTTACCTCGTTTGTATTTACCATCATTCTCTGCTAACTCTACAGCAATTCGCTCACGATCTTCTTTATTGGGGATAACAACTTTTTTACGGAATACCTGTAAAGAAGAATTCATCTTATCTTTCTTTGAAAAGAAAGGTCCAATAAAATTATTAATGTTTAAAGCGTTTATCTATATTTAGTTATTAAATTTAATATCAGTTGTTTAATTTACTAAAATTTCACTTTTTTTCTTAAATAAATCTTACCTTTTTTATATCGGAATCACGTTAAATACCTCTAGTAAGACAGTTTTATCAAGAATGTTAAAGATCAGTAATCAGATTCGAATTCCTTATTTCAACAAGCTCAGTTGTAAATTTGAAGTAGATAAAATGCTTATAAAGCTAGCCAATGGCAAATTACAAAACTGTTTGATCTATGCAATTGAGCAAAAAACTAAAAATGTTATAAGCTTTGTAATTGGTAACAGGTCAACAGAAAATTTGAAATGTATTATTGATAAATTGTTGGTACTTAATCCAAAAAGAATTTATAAAGACAGGCTGAATATTTATCCGAGTTTAATTCCAAGTGAAATTCACAAGCGCTTTCAATACTGTACTAACAGAATTGAACGAATGAATTTGAACTTACTAACTCATATCAAAAGGTTGAGTAGAAAAACGATTTGTTTTTCAAGAAACAAAATTTATCTTGAGGCTCATTTGAGGATTTACTTTTGGGGATAAAAACCTGAAACTTTAAAACTTTTTTCACAAGCGATTTATGAATACCTCCTCACGAAATTTTAGTATTTTTATCAAAATTTATCATATGATTTTGAGCTCTTATATCGTGTATTATTCTTTTTGGTATTATTTTATAATAAGAGTAATGAGTGCCATGATATGAAAGCGACTCATATTCCTTTTCGGAAAACTCATTTCTTTTCTAAAATGATCATAGATTATTTGGAAAAGAAAACAACCATTCGATCCTATTATAATCATTTTCCGGATATAAAAGGATTTGCCAAACAAATACAAGAAAAATCCATATCGTCTAAATACCCCGAACACAATCGAAAATCAAGAACTATTTTAGTTGAAGCGTTACAAAATCAGTATAAAAATATTGATGTCTCAGAACATACACATAAGAATATACTTTCATTGCAAAACGAAAATACATATACCCTCACTACCGGGCATCAATTAAATGTATTTACCGGACCTTTGTATTTCTTATATAAGATTATTTCTACCATTAATTTATGCGAAGAGTTGACGAAAAAGTTCCCTGAAAACAGTTTTGCCCCTATCTATTGGATGGCTACGGAAGATCATGATTTTGAAGAAATAAATCACTTTTATTTTCGAGGGAAAAAGATCCGATGGAACAGGCCCTCCGGCGGGCCTGTGGGGAGGTTCTCCACGGAAGGATTAACACAGGTTTTTGAAGTATTTTCAAGGCAATTAGGAGAGACAAAAAATGCAAACTATCTAAAAACACTCTTTAAAAAAGCATATACGACCCATAGTAATTTAGCATCGGCAACAAGGTATATTGTCAATGAATTATTTAAAGACTACGGATTGGTTATCATTAATGGAGATGATATGAATCTCAAAAAACAGTTCAGCCCGTTCATAAAAGATGAATTGTTACACAAAATTTCTTATAAAGCCGTTTCCGAGACTACTGCCGAACTGAAAAAAGATTATAAAATACAAGTAAAACCCAGAGAAATAAATCTGTTTTACATAAAAAATAATCTGAGAGAGCGTATTATAGAAAAAGAAGGGCGATATAGAATAGGCGATACCGAAATTGATTTTTCTAAAACGGACATTTTACAAGAACTGAAAAATCACCCGGAGCGATTTAGTCCGAATGTAATGATGCGTCCCTTATATCAGGAAGTTATTTTGCCGAATATAGCTTATATTGGAGGGGGAGGAGAACTGGCATATTGGTTAGAACTAAAGGCATATTTTAAAAAAGCCGGCGTTTCTTTTCCAATATTAATGTTAAGAAACTCGGTTCAGGTGATGGCTGCAAAACAGCAAAAAAAAATAGATAAGCTGGAGATTTCTTTTGAAGAACTATTTTTAAAACAAGAAGATTTATTGGCTAAAAAAGTGATAGCGCATTCTGATATTTCTGTTGATTTTGAACAAAAAAAAATAATGCTTAAACAACATTTTAATGAATTACGAATGCTCGCCAAACAAACAGACGGTTCTTTTATAGGAGCTGTAAATGCACAGGAGAGAAAACAAATGAAAGGCTTGGAAAATTTGAAAAAAAGATGGTTGCGAGCGGAAAAGAGAAGACAGCAAAATTTGGTTTTTAGAATTACGGAAATACAAAATCAATTATTGCCAAATCAAGGGTTGGAAGAACGTCAGCGAAACTTTTCCGAATATTATCTGGAGTACGGAACGGATTTTATAAAGGCGTTAAAAATTGCTTTAAAACCGTTACGGTTAGAATTTACTGTACTGGTATTGTAATTGAACTCGTTTAGACTTTTTGAATTTGCTAAAAAATTGCTGTTTCCCGCTCTGTTTTTGTCTTTTTCTCCTTCCGTAGAATGTGCTATGCAACTCAAAAAAGTCTTCAACAGAGCTAAAAACTTCTAATTTTCGCTTAAATCCAAAAAGTCTAAACGAGTTCATTAAAGATAAAAAGACTGTCTAATACGTTTTTAACTTTTATATTACTCAATAAAGTTGTATCTTGTTGGCATGGCAGCAGAGTAGCAATGAAATTATTTAAAGATGTAAAAACATTACAAGATAAAATTACAGAAATGGTAAACCATCTAACACCTGAAATTATAAAGTCAATCACAGGCTATGAATTCTATACTGAAGCTTTTTTGAGTAACTTCAAAGTCTAAATGATATAAAGCATTCATAAAACCGAAGTCAAAAACTTCGGTTTAAAGAACATACTCATTCTTCTTCTAACAAACTTCCCACCATTTAGCAACGATCTTATAAAAATGGTTAAAGTTTTGTTAATGACAAGAATGATGCCAAAGCACAAAAAAAGGATTTATTGAAAGTTTGAAAGTCGTAAGGTTTCAAGTTACAGAAACTTGAAACTTTCTAACTTTAAACTATAGTAGATATCTAAGCTGACAACCCGTCAAGAACTTTCTAATTGTAAATTGTAATTTCTGATTTAGCTATTCTGCATTACAAATGAATTACTTCATCATATGCATCAGCAACTGCCTCCATAACCGCTTCACTCATAGTAGGGTGCGGATGAATTGCTTTTAATACTTCATGCCCGGTAGTTTCTAACTTTCTGCCTAAAACCGCTTCGGCAATCATGTCTGTAACACCAGCTCCAATCATATGACAGCCCAACCATTCCCCGTATTTTGCATCAAAAATAACTTTTACAAAACCATCCGGGGTTCCGGCAGCTTTTGCTTTCCCGGAAGCAGAGAACGGAAACTTACCTATTTTTAAATCATATCCCTTTTCTTTTGCTTGTTCTTCTGTTAAACCTACAGAAGCAATTTCAGGGCTTGCATATGTACAACCGGGAATATTTCCATAGTCAATGGCTTCCGTATATATACCAGCTATTTTTTCTACACAAGTGATTCCTTCCGCAGAAGCAACATGCGCCAGAGCCGGGCCGGGAACTACATCTCCAATAGCATAATAACCGGGTATGTTTGTCTGATACCAATCGTTTACTAAGATTTTATCTCTGTCCGTAATAATGCCTACCTCTTCTAAACCTATATCTTCTATATTCGTTTTTATTCCTACTGCCGACAGTAGTATATCCGCGGTCAATACTTCTTCCCCTTTTTTTGTTTTTACGGTAGCTTTCACACCATCTCCGGAAGTGTCAATAGTTTCAACAGCAGCATTAGTCATTACTTTGATATTTGATTTCTTAAAAGAGCGTTCAAATTGTTTAGAGATGTCTTTGTCTTCCAAAGGAACTAAATTGGGCAAATACTCCACAATGGTTACTGCTGTTCCCATCGCATTATAAAAATGAGCAAATTCAACACCTATAGCACCGGAACCTACCACAATCATAGATTTTGGCTGATCGGGCAAACTCATCGCTTCTCTATATCCGATGACTTTTTTGCCGTCTTGAGGGATATTGGGTAATTCTCTGGAGCGTGCACCTGTTGCAATAATAATATGATCTGCACTGTATTCATCGGCTTTTCCGTCGGTAGTTGTTACCACTACTTTTTTACCTGCTTTTATTTTTCCGAAACCATTAATGACATCTATTTTATTCTTTTTCATTAAGAACTGAATACCTTTACTCATACCATCTGCAACACCACGACTTCTCTTTATAACGGCATTAAAATCTTTATCAATAGCTTCGGCTTTTAAACCATAAGCATCTACATGTTTTAAGTAGTCGTATACTTGTGCACTTTTTAATAGTGCTTTAGTCGGGATACACCCCCAGTTTAAACAGACTCCACCCAGATTTTCTTTTTCAATTACAACAGTTTTAAATCCTAGCTGCGAGGCTCTGATTGCAGTTACATAACCTCCGGGCCCACTTCCAATAATAATTACATCGTATTTCATTTGTCCTGTTTTATAGATAATTTTAATATAATCTGTTTTTTTTACATCCTTTCCGGAACCTGGATTCCTAACAATGAGAATGCAGATTTTATAGTGTCTGCTACTTTTTTAGATAGCTGAACACGAAATATTTTTCCAGTTTCATTTTCTTCACCTAATATAGGTACATTTTGGTAAAAAGAATTGAACTCTTTCACCAGGTCATAGGTGAAATTAGCGATAACTGCCGGCGAATAGCTTGCCGCAGCTTGTTGTATAATTTCAGGATATAACGCCAGTTGTTTAATCAATTCTTTTTCTTTTATATGCAAAGCTATTTTGATGTTGTTTAAGGTACCTTGATAATCAAATGTTGTTTTTCTCAATATGGATTGAATTCGGGCATAGGTGTATTGTATAAAGGGCCCTGTATTCCCTTGAAAATCTACAGACTCTTTCGGATTGAACAGAATTCGTTTTTTAGGGTCTACTTTTAAAAGAAAATATTTTAGAGCACCCATACCAATAATTTTATACAACTCCTCTTTTTCTTTTTCAGAATACCCTTCCAGTTTTCCCAACTCCTGCGCAATTGCTTTGGCTGTGTTATACATTGCTTCCATCAGGTCATCGGCATCGACAACGGTTCCCTCTCTGGATTTCATTTTCCCGGAAGGCAAATCCACCATACCGTAACTTAAATGATATAGCTGCTTCGCCCAGGGAAATCCTAATTTCTTTAGGATTAGAAATAATACTTTAAAATGGTATTCCTGTTCATTTCCGACAGTATATACCATCCCATTGATATCCGGAAAATCTTTCACCCGCTGTATAGCGGTTCCAATATCCTGTGTCATATATACTGCTGTTCCGTCCGAACGCAACACTAGTTTTTGATCCAAGCCTTCATCAGTGAGATCACACCAAACAGAACCGTCCTCTTTTTTAAAGAAAACTCCTTTAGTCAAACCTTCTGCTATGACATCTTTTCCTAATAAATACGTGTTACTTTCGTAATATAATGTATCAAAATCAACCCCCATGTTTTTATAAGTAACGGCAAACCCGTCATATACCCAACGATTCATCATATACCAAAGAGCAACCGTTTCCGAATCTCCGTTTTCCCATTTAATAAGCATGCCCTGAGCTGCTACCAAAGAAGGTGCTTGCTTTTTAGCATCTTCTTCGGACATACCGGAAGTTACTAATTCTGCAATTTCTTTTTTATATTTCTGGTCAAATTTCACATAGTAGTTTCCAACGAACGTATCTCCTTTTAAACCGGTACTTTGCGGGGTTTCTCCATTTCCATATTTTTCCCAGGCAAACATAGACTTACAAATATGAATGCCTCGGTCGTTGATAATTTGTGTTTTATAGACTTTCTTCCCCGAAGTTTTAATAATTTGTGCAACGGAATATCCTAACAAATTATTACGGACATGACCTAAATGCAGTGGTTTATTGGTATTAGGAGAGGAATATTCTACCATTATGGCTTCATCGTTTTCATGTATAAACCCGTATGAAGGATCGGCAAAAATAGTATTAAAAAAATCTAAGTAAACCGAATCGTCTATAACCAAATTTAAGAACCCTTTTACTACATTAAAAGCATTGACTTCTTTCATATGCGTAACCAGATAGTTGCCAATAGTTTCCCCAATTTGAACAGGGTTGGCTTTTATATGTCGCAATAATGGAAACACAACTAAGGTAATATCACCTTCAAAATCCTTACGTGTTGCCTGAAATTCCATACTTGGAACAGCTATATTATATATAGCTAAAAGACTTTCTTTTGCTTTACCTTCAATAAGGGTTTGAATATTCATGGAGCTTTTTAAAATCCGGCACAAAATTACATATTTTATTTCTTTTTAACAGGTCTCTTAATTCTTTTAAAACATCGGGAAAACAACATTATTTTTTTGAGAATACTAAAAATCAGTATTGTATTTTTATACCATGAAATATCCATTGGAGGAATTGCCTAAACTTGCTAAAGCAGCTTTGCCTGAAAATAGAAAGTATTTTGCAAAATTGAAAAACAAAACAACAAGAGATTGGGTGTTTTAATGCAGAAATTGCGCGAAGATGAATTTAAAAGAACAGATTGTTTAACTTGTGCAAATTGTTGTAAAACAACGAGTCCGATTTTTACGGAGAAAGACATTCAACGTATTTCTAAGTATTTGCGGATGAAAGAACGCGATTTTATAAATCAATATCTGAAAAGAGATTCGGATGATTTTATGGTGTTAAAAACCGCTCCGTGTGCTTTTTTAGATATAACTGATACTACCTGCCTTGTCTATAATGTAAGGCCAAAAGCCTGTGCTGACTATTCACATACTAATCGCAAAAAATTTATACAACTTACTGATATAACTCTTAAAAATACGGAAATATGTCCTGCGACCTTTCGTATTGTTGAAGCATTGAAAAAGCGAATTCCTTTGTGAATTTGAAACGTTGGAAATGTAGTGAGCATGTCTGAATAAGATTGCCTTTTTTCAGGTATGCTCAGTTCTCAAAGTTAGATTGTAGGCTGTTTTTTATACTTTTCAACTATATTTCTTTTGAATAAAATAGTTCATATGATATAATTTTATAGCATCTGCTTTTTATAAAAATTACAATTTTAACTGTATCGTAGCATAAAAACTACGCGGTAAAGCAGGAATAATTCCGGGGCCGGGATATCCTATGGCGCGCTGGGTAAAATACCGTGCGTTAAATACATTATTGATACCTGTTTCCAGCCTCCATTTTTTGTAACGATATGAAAAGGAAGCATCCCAAACCGAATACGAAGGAATAGTACCAATAATTCCACTCTGATTATCCGTTCTATCCTGAGGTGCATTAGATGCATCTGTAAATTGATTGCCTAAGTAGTTATATTGAATGCTTGCTAAAAAATTTTGATATCCTAATTTAATACCTGTACGCAAATTAAGTTCCGGAACAAATTCGACAGATTTGCCTTTTACACCGGGAATTTCCGATTCCAAATATTTGGATTGGGTAACTGCCAGATTGGTATAAAAATGTAACTTGTAACTTTTTGCTTTTTCAAAAAAAGAGGCTCTGATATTCCAATCTATCAAGCTTTCCAGACCATATATAAATGCACGACCTATATTTCCTCTGAAACGGACTGTACGCCCGGTTTCAATTGCCTGGCCACTTGCATTGATTCTGGTTTCGGCACGTAATACTTCCCCAATTCTGTCATTGTATAATAAACCGAATATATTAACGTCATACGACAGTAAGTTTTTATAATGCCCTCTCAGGCCCAGATCGGCAGTAAAACCTTTTTCATCATTAATAGCAGAGTCTACTTGAAATGTAGGATTGACCACTCGGATGTCCGTAAAGGTAACCGAACGATAGTTTTGGGAGATATTACCATAGGCTTCAACTGCTGGTATGGGTTTATAACTTAAGCCAATACCTAGCAATAAGCGCGTTCTTTCCAGGGTTCTGTTATCTTCAAAAGTGTTATCTCTGATGATGTTATTGGCAAGGTCGCGATCAACCGAGCGAAAAGTACCTCTGCTTGCTGTTTTGATATACTCAAAACGAAATCCTGGTGTAACAGACAACTGATTGCTGAGGTAAAAAATATTTTCACCAAAGAAAGCGAAATTCAAATTTGGAAAATCAAAATCGGATTGTCTTAAATCTACAGGTAAATTTTCGTCAGCATAATCTACAAAACTAAAATCGGCATCATTACCTGTAGTTCCGGGTCCTTGCCGCTCCGAATTATAGGCCTGGTAGTATTTTCCGCCTACAAGTAATGTAGATTTTTTATTGCTGAAAGTATAATTTGTGAGGTATCGTAATTCCGCTCCCCAATTTCTAAACCGTCCTTTTTGCAGGTCTCTGAGTTCATTTAAATCATCTTCCTGCGATACGCGATTCGTTCTAAAACCAATAGCATTTCTTGAAGAATTAAGACCGAATAGTGTTACATCCAACTGATTGTCAATACTGAACCTGTGGTTTAGTTTTAATGCCATCAGATTCCAGTTTACGCTAAACCAGTTACGTATGCGGTTGCTAAAATCCGGGTTTTCATAAAACTGAGTATCCGTAAGTCCGCCGGGCTGTTGGGCGGTATATCCCAAGTGTGTAAATTCGAAGCCTATTTTTGTGTTTTTCGTTACTTGATAATTAAGACGGGTATAGGCATTGAAAGCTTTTAAGCCCATATTAGATCTTGGCGCTTCATTTAGATTATTTTTATAGGCGACATAAGTATAGTAGCTAAATTTGCCATTTGTGCCACTTATACTATTGAACGTGGCATAACCGCAATTGGTGTCATAGGTTTGCCGTGCGACAAACGTTAATGGTTTTGTTGAAGGTTGTTTGAGTTTAAAATTCATTAACCCTCCAAACTGTGTGCCGTATTGCAATGAGGCTGCCCCACGTATAATTTGGATTTCTTTTAAGGCCTCTACGGGTGGTGTGTAATAACTTTCGGGATACCCCAGTACATCGGCACTAATATCATAGCCGTTTTGGCGGGTATTAAAATTTGCAGTCCTGTTAGGATCCAACCCTCGTCCGCCAACGGCTAATTGTAAACCGCAATTCGTACTTTCATAAATATTAAGCCCCGTAATCTGTGCATATACTTGACGTGCATTACCACCGGATTTGTTTCCCACAATTTGATCTACTATTATTACTTCATTCTTTTTGCCGGCATATATTGCTGTTCCTTCTACATCTTTCAGGTGTTTCAGATCGAACATTTCTTTTCGTTTTGCTTGGATCACAACTTCGGAAAGGTGATAACTTTTACTCATCGTAACGGAGATGTTCTTATCACCATCCATAAAAATTTGTTCTTCGTGCCAGGTATACGCATCATTATAAAATATCAGTAAGTGCTCTCCGGCTTTTAAATCCTGTATCTCAAAATAACCTTTCACATTGCTGATACTTTCTTTTCTTGAGGTTTTGTCAAATAATTTTACATAACGTACGGGTTGTTTGGTTTGCCGATCTATTATAGTTCCCGATAACTTGTATTGCGCCTGTAATATAATTGGCAAGAAAATGGCCAGTGCTGAAATTAGATTTTTAAAATCCATAAATACTATCGTTAAAAGGAAGAATCCAGTCTTTGTGTTTGAAAGATTCTTTAATTTTTGTCAAATCTATGTTTGGGTCAATATAAGGTTGGCTACGCCTTCCGTTTAGTGCCACATAACTCTCTACGTAAACTTCCGGATTTTTAATTCCTTGCTTTTTATAATGTGCCGCTAAGAAGTGTGCATACTGCAAGATAAAGTCGGGTTGAGTTTGCATTTGTTTTTCCTGAAAGCTATTGAGAAAATGGTGATTTCTTATGTAGAACTGTTTATTTGTTTCCGGGTTTACTACTTTAAATTGCGCATAACCTGCTTTTTCCATAAGCATGACACGCCAAGAAAAACGATACCCTTCTTCTGTCCAAAATAATTCACCGGGATACAATAAATATCGAAACGGAAACAACAATTGTACTGTAAAAAACAGGATAAAACTCGCTACCAATAATTTATTTTTGACAGTAGGAGCCCATCTAAGAATTTTCCCGATTTTTATTTGAGGAAGCCGAAACCGTCGTTTGAGTATTCCGATGATATTTTCATGAAAAGCAGGGCCAAAGAAAATAAGGGTAGCAAAAATCATTACAAATGGAAAAATACCAATAGGGAAAAGTACTCGGGTGAGGATATGAAAAATAACCACTAAAATAAAGGCAAATATACGGGTGCGCTTATAAAACAGTAAAAACGGAATCGTTAAATCATACAGCATTCCGCCCCAACTCATAAAATAATGCACCCATTCTTTTTGAAAAAGATCACCCAAAAGAGGGATGTCATACCTGGCCGGTAACCAGATTTTAAGAGGCATTGCTTCTAACAACCAATCAGAATTTATCTTGGCTAAGCCTGCATAAAAATAAACGATGGCAAGCATCCACTGTATAATAAGAATACAGTATCTTGGAATTTTATCAAAAGCAATATTTGTGTTTTTTTGAGCATCTATGGAAAAATACGAATTGGCCGGTAAAAAAATGAGTATAAAAGCCATCAAGCTCACAAAATAATAATGGTTGAGATAGGTGGTCTTATCCATTAACTCTATATAGGTAAAGATTAAAAAGAAGAGTATTGCTGATAACCTGTAACGATATCCTAACATCATCCCGATAGCGGATAAGAGCGCAATGACAAAAAGCCCGTAGGTATAGTTACCAATCGGTTTTACAAATTCAAAGCCATAATATTTAAAAAAGAATTTAGGGGCTATATAAAAATCACTTACCCAACCGTAGGATAAAAAACGTATGATGGCAAAAGTCATTAACAAACCAAATAAAATCCGAAAGACTGCCAAAGGGGCAGTCTTTACAGGTATTTTTAGATATGTTGCTGTTTTTTGGATCATATGCTAATCGCCATCTGCATCGACAAAATCAACATTAATGTCTAAGGCTTGTAGCATATCTACTTTTAACAAAACAACATTTGCTTGTAGTTGGTCATAGGTCGCAAGCATTTGAGTATTGTTATTTTGAACCTGATTGGCAAAATTAGTACTTAGATTTATGGCTGATGAACGAGTAGCATCAAACTGATTATTGATGAGTGTACTTAGGTCTTCGCCATTTTTGATGGTGTTTAAAAAGTCGAGATAGCTTTTAAGACTTGCTCCTGTGGTATTGCTATTAAAATGCTTCCCGTTAAAAAAATCTTGTACTGCATTTAGCGCTGTATTAAACAATTGCTTAGACAAATCGGCCTTGTAATACGCTTCTACATTACCGGGAAGTATATTGTTAGAGAATACGCCGGCCGGGATGCCTATTTTTCCCGCTCTTAGCGCTTTTTCGTAATAGAAAATATAATCATTTACAAAACGGTCTACCGTACTTGATGCAGACGATCCGCTATTGCTTACAAATGTATTTCTATAACTGCCTTGCCAGTCGGAAATAACCTGAGTTGTTAAGGTGTTCATTTTGGTTATCACATCATTTAGATATGCCTTATAACCAGCTGCGTTAGCGTTGGAAGTATAAAAGTTTACAATTTCCGAGTCAGAGACATCACTTAATCCGTTAATCAAATAATCTATCGCAGGAAACCCCTGCTCATCCTGGGTGGATACGCTAACAAGGCTATAAGTGCCGGAGGCAATACTATTTTCTATACTCGTGGCATCTGTAGGATAGATATTCATAAAACCCCGATATTGCATATCTTCCGCAGGCCCGATCTCAAACATAGAGACCGATTGCCAGGCAATATAGGCAGCTTGCCATTCTTGCCTAAGAATCAACAAATTAGCCTCAGTAGGAGTTTGTACAAAAATATCCGAAGCACTTTTAAGTGCAGTCATCTTTGTTTGAAAAGCCCGGTAAGCAGGAATGATAAGATGATCTGCCCAAATGACAAGCATTGCCTGGCGGTCAAAGTTGTTACTTGTTCCGCCTGAGTTGTCATCAGAACAGCAAGAGGCAATCAATAACACCAAAACAGGCATTATGGATAGGTACATTTTTAATCTGGCTTTTTTCATTATTTTAATTTAGTTTGAACTTCCTGCCTGACCTACCGTAAAGTTAAATTCAGCAGCAATGGCTTCGGCACTTGTTTGTAAAATTGCAGGGGTTACATCCCAAAATCCGTTGGCATTATTTGTATATATATCAGCCAAAATAGCCTGGACTTCTGTCCTCGACAAGTATGGTGAATTTGAGTTGGGTTTCCTCGTAAACTGTAAGCTGTAAATAAAACCAAAAGCTTCGGATAAATCGTGGAATGCAGCGGCATAATCGGGATTGCTGCTTGCCTCTAGAGTGGCTTTGGCCTGTTGTAAATAAAACACGGATCTGACACCGATAACTTCCGAGACTTTTTCCCGAATAATTTCAGCTTGTTGGTTGCGTACGGTATAGTTTTTGGCAACAATTGCGGCACGCCCTAATTTCAGGGCATTGTAAATGTCGTTTGCAATACCGTTGAAATCCGGATCGTCGTTTACCCTGTCAAGATACTTACTTAAAAACGAATCATCTCCGTTTTGCCCGGAAGCTGTGCCTATATTTGTTAAAGGATTTGCAGCATCGGGTGCAGTGCCGAAAAGATAACCGAACGCTTCATCCCAATCGTGTTCCATATCCGTATAATTTTTCCCGGTAACAAGTGTTCCGGCATCATTGGCTGCTTCAAAATTGCCTAACACATTAGAACTGATATAATTGTTTAGCATTTGGTCTACTATCATAGCCCCTATCAAACCTTTATTAAAAACTTGATTTAGTTCCAGACCTTTTGCATTGATATAGCGGGTAGATCCACCCCCGCCTTCTTGCAACCCTCCTGCAACGCCGGCAGCTGCGTTTTGGTTCCATACAGGATATACGCTGCTAACCTGCTCTGCAATCCAACCGTCAAAATCGGTAAGTACGCTACTGTTGGCACTTCCCGCAAAAAAGTCAAATGAAGCTGCGGTTTTGCTTCTCACTACTTTGTCAGATGCATTTAAGTTTGTGTTGGAAAAATTGTTAGCACCTTGAGTATGGTTGTACATCGCATCTATTTGTACTTCCGTAAAAACAGGGTTTTTTAAGGCATTTATAATTTCCTCTGCCATTAAAATACGAGTCGTCTGGCCACTAAAACTCACGCTGGTAGAACCGTTGCGTTCAAAAGTATATGTGGTCGGAGCTGTTACAGGATTGCCGGTATTCGTATCGTCATCGTTAGAGCAAGAGGTAAGGGATAATAGTATGACTGCGGTTAAGATGCCTGATGGCTTTGTTTTTACCAATATTTTATTTTTAATTATTCTAAATAAGGATACAAATATATAGAATGATTCTAAATAAAATATTTTTTTTGATTTTTTTTAATGAACTCCTTTAAACTTTTTCAACTGTGTTTTTTTGAGAAATGGTATTATTAATTGAGACCTTTGAAAAATTAACTCAAATTTTGGCTATTGATTTTATGAGTTTTTCTTTTTTCAATATTTGATTGATTTTACAATTTTGAGTTACTTTTTCTAGCTATTATTAGCTGGAAAAGAAATGCTTTTTACAGAGCCATTAAGCACACCAAATTCTGTCTTGGGGTAATTTTCTAATTTAATGTTTACGGTTTGACTATTTTAATTTTATCAGAATTTTGTGTAGGTGTTTTGAGTTTAGTTATGCATACATAGACCTTTACTAGAATCAAAAATTCCATGTTAAGTTTAACAGAAAATGACTGGGCAAAATATTACTTCTATAAATATTTGTTGAAAAATCAGTAATTTCAATATCTTCAAAATTATCTTCATTTAAAATATTTTTGGCTACTAAGCTCATCTCAAATATTTTATTTTTCATTTTATAGCGTAAATGACTATCTAAAAAGATATAATTGTTACTTGGTTGGCTTGTATTTGGCAAGTAATAATTTGAAGTGATTGATAGAAACCAATTTTTTGAAGGTCTAAAATAAATATTAAATAAATTATTTAAAGATCCATTAGAAAATGTTTCACTACCTTCTGATTTGGATTCTGATAAACTCCAAGTGAGATTATTTTCAAAATTAATTGAGGATTCGAATGAAGTTTTGATAGTAAAACTGTTTTGCAATGTATTGTTTAAATTATCTCTCAAATCAGAATCATTAACAATATTTCTATATTTGGATATTGAGTAATTGGATGATATTTTGACTGTAGAATCAATAAAATCCATAAATTTAGAGAAGTCAAGGCTTATAGAAAAATCTTCTGAATCTTCATCTAAAAAAAAATATTGTATTTGAGTCACTGTGTTATTAATTTCAGAATCGCTGAAAAAATTACCATCATTTCTTCGATAACTTAGAGTTCCGTTTAGCTGAAGTTGATTGTAAATATCATTATTATAATAACTAAGATTATAAGATTGCGATTTTTGGAGGTTTAGACTGGGTTGATTTGAGACAGTTAGCCTATTATTTGATAAAATTTCATTTGTAAATAAATAATTCTCTGCTTCACTTTGAACATTATAACCAAACCTTCCTCTTAGAAGGGAAGAACGATTTAATTTGTAAGTCAAATTAATGGCTGGTTCAAAAATAAAATTTGTAGTATGGTTAATAGAGTTCTCATCATTAAGTTTTTGAAATAATACCCTGAAAGAATAACTTGGTGAGATAACAAACTCTTTTAATTTAAAATCATAAGAGCCTCTATTGTAAATGATATTTTTTTGGAAATTAATTAAATTTAAAGAGTTAATAAGAATTTCGTTACCCTGTCTCCTATTATAAAAACGTGTATTTAAAGGATTTGTATCGTTTATGTAACCAATTGAGAAACTATATTTATTATCATCTTTATTTCCTAATAAAATACTATTAAATTCAAAATAATCTTTACGTTGATTAGACTCTTGGAAATCCGTACTAGTTTGGTTAGAATTAAAAACAGATGATGTTATTTTAAAATATTGAGGAATATTATTTGTTGAATAAGTAGCTGAAACTTGTAGAGCTTTTTTTGAAGATAATTTTTTTGTTAGAAGCAAATTTTGTTTGAAAAAGAAATCCTCTGACTTCAAATTTGATTCAAAGTTATTATTATTTGAAAAAGTAGTGTTATTAGTTTCTATAAGTTCATTACGAATTTTCAAATCATATTCTAATAGTGAATTTCTTGAAACATTGAAAGTTAATTTAATATCTCCTCTATATTGAATAGGTTTCTTTTCAAGAAAATTATCGTCAAAAGTACTGAACAATACATCATTTATAACATAATCATTGCTCAAAAATTGATTATTTCTTATTCTATCATTTATTAAATAAAGGTTAGTCCTAAGATTAAGACGTTTTCCAATGTTGAAAATAGCATTATAATTGGTAAAAAACTGATTATTTATATTTACTCTTTCTGTATCAAACGAACTTGGAATTCTAGATTCTGGTATATGTTTTTTTGAAAAGAATTTTTGTTCCCTAATTTGTTCAGCATTAAAATTAAAATCAAAATAATTAAAAGGCGAGTGGTTTATTCCAATATTATTATAGCTTAATGTAGCAAAAGATTTATAGCCTTTTTGTATTCCTAAAATATTTGAATTGGTATTAAAAACTGGTTTACCGTCATTGAATAAGCCACTAGCCAAATCAACATTTCCTGACAAATCAATATTCCCTTTTTTAAGTTTAAGGTTTAAGGCGACTTTATCTCCTCGTTCTATACCCTTTAACAAAGGATTTTCAGAATAGTTCTCTATGGCTTCAATTTGTTCAACCATATTAATATTGATATTCTTTGTGCCTAAAGAATAATTATACCCAAATAAATTATCACCTTCTAATAATACAGTCTCAACAGGTTTTCCCTTGTATTTTATTTGCCCAGAACTTTCATTGACTTCGACACCAGGTAACTTGTTGAGGACATCTTGTAATTTTCTTTCAGTACCATCTTTATATTCATTTATGTTGTAGATAAGCGTATCCTTTTTTACTTTAAACTTTTTCTTTTTAGACTTAATTATAATTTCTTCTAAAATTATGAATTCTGATTTTTTCATTTCAAAATTCAACTTATAAACCTTACCTTTAAGAAGTTCAGATATCTCAATAGAATTGTCAATATATCCATTTGATTTAATGACTAATTTAACAGAATCAATATACTCATCTTTTAACTGAATATTGAATTTTCCATCACGAATGGTAAAAAATTTTTTTTGTACATCTGATTGAAATAACGATAGTGTTGATAACCTAATTGGAATTCCATCTGAGTCTTTAATAGTTCCTTTAAGAGCTTGAGATTGAAGAGAAAATGAAGTTAATAAAAATATAAAAATTAAATATCTTGACAATTTGTTTGTTAATTTACATTTTATTTTACACAATCTACTCTTTCAATTATTCTTTACCTTACTTTAATATAAAATGCATTAAATGGAAACTTTGTCATATAAGCTTTACCAAATTTAGATTTTAGATAGGCATAAAGGACATTATTATTTTCCCTTACTTGCTTTAAGGAAAGAGGTTCAATCACACTGTAAACTGTAATTCCTACTCCATATTTATCTTTAAATTTTTTTTATTGATAGGTGAATTATTTATTCCAAAAGTAATAAAATTAGCTTTTTCATCTTTTATTGCTTTTTCTATATCTGAAATAGTATTAAGTTCAGATAGCACATAATTTAATTTGAAAGTATCATTTGACAACTTGTTGTTGTTTTCAGTTAGCTTTATAATAATTTCATTTTTTCTTTTTGTAATCTTATATGGGAAAATTATATATGGTTTAAAATTATCAGACGTAAATGAAAATTTATATTTCCCTTTCTTTGGAAGAAGAATAGTAGAATTTAGCTCATCTATTTTTATATTTTGATTTGTCTCCTTTATGTTTAATATACCAGATTCAAACTCATTAACAGTATTGTTTACTATTATTATTTTAACCTCTATCTCTTTGTTAATAGTATTTGTTAATAAGACTAAAGATATGAGGAGAGAAAATATGTATTTCATAACAATTAAATTTATTCAATTACTGTAAACCCAACATCTTCAATTAAGTCACTTAAAGTTATTCTAATGTCGCCATCGGGATCTTCAGCTTTAGCTTTTTTGACAATATTTTGTAATTTTTTTTTAAGTGTCTTTGTGAATTCAGTCCAAGTGATTGTTTCCTTTTGTATAAATGGGTTGTTGATTTTAATAGTTTCCTTTTTTGTCTGTATTGATGTAGCCTCAAACTTATGATTACCATCATTGGATTCTGCATAAAGCACAACACCAGGCAAACCATTAAATTTCCAAGGTCCACCATAAAATGATAATTCATCAGTGTAATAGATATCCCAACCAACTCCTCGAAACCTTGTTTTAGCTAATTTACATTTAAAATTAAGAAAAGTACTATCTTTTTCAGTAATATAAATCCAATTAAATTTATCTAGTTTTTCTTTAACATAAACAATTTTATTAAATATTGCTGTACTATATATCAAAGAATTTTTATAAATATCTTTATAAAAGACCTGTGGTTCTTCAGTGGTAACTTTCACATAGTCATCCGATATTTGTTCTCTAACAACACCATTCTTAACTATTTTTTCGTCTGATTCAACATATAATAATTTGTCATTTTTTAATTTATATAATGACTTTTCAGAATTTAAGATTAAACCAAATTCTTTTTTACTTGCTAGGATTGAATTTGTGGGTTGCTTATCTAAATAGTCATATTCAACCAATAAAGTTTGAGAGTATAGACTTGATGCAAAAAAATGCCATAGTATAAATTGGATTAATAGCTTACGTTTCATAATTGTTTAATAGGTTTGTAATAAAAACATCTTATTTGTTACCCTAATGGAATAACAAATAAGATGCCAAATAAAATTTTCTACAGAGGTTTTAAAACAACATATCTACAAGTTGGTGCATAAGCTTTCTTTGACATCTTCTTGAAGCTGATTCACAACTTGTCAAAAAATTTCCAGCCGAAGCTTCAAATGTAGTAGTTATTCCATACATAGTTACAGACATGGAGCAAGATACTCTGCACATAGATTTTTCAGCATTTTCAAAAAAATCAAGTTTTTTATCTACAACTAGATTTATATCATTAGGTTTTACTTCTTCTCTCAGTTCGACTTTTGCTTTTGGGTTAGTTTCCTTTACATTGTCATTACCATCGTTTGCGTAAACAAATCCTATAAAGAAGAATGCTGATAGTATTAATACTTTTTTTAACATAATCATTTGATTTATTTTAATTTAACTCATTGCATCACTAAGCTTTTCTTGACATCTTCTAGATGCTCTCTCACAGCTTGATAAAAAATTACCTGCACTTACAGTGATAGTGATAGTAACACCTCCAGTACTTATAGTTCCAGTACAAGATACTCTACATAAACTACTATCATTTGAAGTATTTGATTCAGAAGAGATAGTTACATCTTTTGATGTATCATTGGTGATTTTTGCATCATTTTCTTTTTCGTTTGATGCGAAAGTCGATAAACTAAACAGCATTAAAACTGCAAAAAATAAGTTTTTCATATTTATAATGTTTTAAACATTCTCTCAAAGATAAAATAATTTCTAAGAAATTAAAATTAAAAATCTATAATAATTTTATCATGTTCATCAGCTACTGTATTCTCAAAAGAATTGGGTAAGGTTTTAACTCTTAGATTAATGAATTTATTATGGCAGATACAGCTAAATAACTATCAGTTCGATAATTCACAAGGGGTCAAAAACAAGCTAACTTTTGAAAATCAAATATATTTGGTTCGATAGTACAGTGCTCAGGTGAGAACTATAAAGATAGAAAAAACTATCAGAAGTTGAAAGAGTATTATATGAAAAAGGTGGTACTCCAACTTATCACCAAAGAGGTGCTGTCATACCCACAATCGAACAAGAGAAGCCCACCCGAACGGTGAGCATTCTGCTTATAATTCTCGATTGTAAAAATTGACAGTTTTCTTTGGTCGAATTATAGTATCACGCTACATCTATTATATGTTATATCTTCTATTTTTAGGATACACACAAAGGTAGGAATTTCTTAAAGAAAAAATCCTTGATTAAAATACTAATAATCAAGGATTTAAAAATGTTTCAGTGGTACCTCCAGGAATCGAACCAGGGACACAAGGATTTTCAGTCCTTTGCTCTACCAACTGAGCTAAGGCACCAAGTGGCAGCAAATATAAAACGAGTTTTTTATATCTACCAAATAAATCTATAAAAATCTGTCGTACTTTTATACCTTTCAAATGTAAATGAGTTCTATATGAATCTGGTTATCGATGTTGGAAATACGAGAGTAAAAGCCGCTGTTTTCAAGGGTATTGCTATAGTATGGAGCATTTCTTTTGATCATCATGACATTGAAATTAAAATCAAGGAACTCAAAAAAAAATACCCTGTTTCCAGAGTAATGCTATCAAAAGTTACGACAAAAATAAGCACTGAAATTAAAAATATATTGGAAAGTGACTTCTTCATTGAACTATCTAATACAACTCCCGTTCCTTTTAAAAATGTATACAATTCTCCTAAAACTTTAGGAATAGATAGAATTGCGTTAGCGGCTGCTGCCGTAGAAAAATATCCCGATACGAATGTATTAATTATCGACGCGGGAACCTGTATTACTTTTGATTTTGTCAGTAGTAAGAAAGCATATACGGGCGGTGCTATTTCCCCCGGAGTACAAATGCGCTATAAAGCGTTGCATGAATATACGGATGCTTTGCCCAATCTCAAACCGGAGTACTCAGCAAATCTGACCGGTACTACTACCAAAGAAGCTATCCACATAGGTGTTTTAAGCGGAGTTGTTAAAGAAATAGAAGGTACTATACACGAGTATAAAATGAAGTATTCAGATTTAACAGTTGTTTTAACAGGCGGAGATACAAATTTCTTGGCTAAACAATTAAAAAGTAGCATATTTGCCAATCAAAATTTTCTCTTGGAAGGATTAAATTCAATATTGATTTTTAATACGAATACATGATCAAAAGAGGACTGGTTATTTTTACAATACTGATATCGATGTCCATACATGCGCAAAGAACGGTTTCTTCTCTGTATTCGTTCTTTGGAGTGGGAGAAGAGTTTAGCCCCAGGACTGTAGAGCAGATTAGCATGGGAGGCCTGGGAGCAGCATATAACAGCATATACCATTTAAACTTAACCAACCCTTCCGCTGTTGCATATTTAAGATATTCCACATATACATTTGGATTACTAAATAATGATTTGACCATAAAAGACAATTCGGAATCGCAGTCTACTACATCTACAAGTTTAAGTTACTTTTCCATCGGATTTCCAATTGGTAGAAAAGCAGGATTGCATCTTGGTGTGCAACCGGTATCTTCGGTAGGTTATTCGTTAGTTAACAGAGTAGTAGATGCAAGTAATGTTTTGACGGAGGTGACTGAGTTTTCCGGGAATGGGGGATTAAGCAGAATCCATGGGAGCTTTGGTATTTTTGCGGTTAAAAATTTTTCCGTTGGAATCGAGGGAAGTTTTGTTTTTGGAAATATAGAAAACTCGGTACTCAATCAAAGAGCCAATGTTCAGTTAGCAACTAAAAATAATGAACTTGCAGAAGTCAGAGGAGGTATTTTAAAACTGGGAGTTCAATATAAAAAAGAACTAAAAAATAAACTAATCGTAGATGTTGGCGCTACCTTTAAATTGAGTAATACATTTAACGCCAGTGGAAACGAATATCTGTACTCCCTTTCTCTGGGCCTTAATGGAGTGGAGATTCCAAGAGATACGGTATATAACAACACTATCAACGGGAAACTGTCCAATCCTTTGGAAACCATTTTAGGAGTAGGTCTGGGAAAAGAAAACAAGTGGTATATAGGTGCCGAATATGAAACACAGGGAGAGATCACTTCAGAAGGATATTTTAATGTAGTCAATCAAACATACAGATTCGGTAAGTCTAACAGAATTTCTTTAGGAGGGTTTTATATACCGAATATAAACGCTTTAAACGGATACTGGAGAAAGATAAGATATAGCGCGGGAATACGATATGAAGATACGGGTTTGTTAGTAAACGGTTCTCCGGGCACATCGAATACATTTACCAGTATTAAAGACTTTGGCATGTCATTTGGTTTAAGCTTTCCACTGGGAAGGAGTTTATCAAACGTAAACCTTGGATTTGAATACGGAAAAAGAGGAACAACAAACAATAATTTACTACAGGAGAGCTACTTCAATATTAGACTGGGCCTCTCTTTAAACGATTTATGGTTTATTAAAAGAAGAATAGATTAATTATATATAAAATAATAGAAGATGAAAAAAATGGCATATTTTTTAGTTAGCTTATTTTTATTATTAATAAAAGTAGATAGCCATGCGCAGGCTGATCAAAAATGTACTATTACGTACAATCTTTTTAAAGGAGACTATCAGTCAAAAAAATACGACGATGCATTTCCCAATTGGATATTTATGATGGACAGTTGCCCTAAGCTTTCTATTAATATTTATAAGTTAGGAGATATACTTGTTAAAGGCAGGTATAAAAAAGCATCAGACAAACAGGCAGCTTTTAAACTGGTAAAACGAGTATATGAGCAGCGGTTGCAGTACTATCCGGATAAAGACCCTGCAAAAGTACACAGTGATTATGCAACTTTTTTAATCAAAAATAAATTGGGTTCCGAAGAAGAAATTTTTACATTACTGGAAAAAGCATATGACATAGACCCTACCCGATTAGGAGTAAGAAATATATACCGGTATTTTAAGGGTGTTACGGATAAAAATAAAGATACAAACCCTCAAAGAGTGTTTGATACTTATGATGATGTGTTGGAGTCCGTAGCAGGAAAACTGACTTATTACGCCAAAAAAAGAAAACCATTGCAAGACAGGCTTGATACAGGCGAACAACTGGATAAAAAAGAGGTTAAAAGATTAAAAGCTTATACTAAAAATGCAGAAGCTTTAGGCCAGGTAGAAGCAGGGTTAGACAATATTATAATTACTTTATCTACTTGTGATAGGCTGATACCCTTATACAACAGAGATTTTGAAGCCTATAAATCGGATGCAAAATGGCTGAGAAGAGCAGTATCCAGAATGTTTAATAAAGGATGTACGGACGACCCGTTATTTGAAAAATTAGCAAAAGCCTATGCGGAGACCTCTCCTTCTGCCGATGCATACTCTTTTGTTGCCGGGGTTTTAGAAAAAAATGGCGATACCAAAGGAGCTGCCGATATGAGAGTAAAAGCCTTTCAACTGGAAACAGACCCGCTAAAAAAAGCAAATTATAAATTAAAATTTGCACAATCCGCAAGAAAGAAAGGGCAAAAATCCAGAGCTAGAAGACTGGCCAATGAAGCCTTGGGTTTCAATCCCAATTTTGGAAAAGCATATTTGTTTATTGCCACTTTATATGCAAAGTCAGCCAATGAGTGCGGAACCAATATTTTTCAAAAAAGAATGGTGTATGTTGCCGCATTAAACAAAGCCAGAAGAGCTATAGTTTTAGATCCAAGTATTTCGTCATTAGCTAAACAGTATATTAAAAATTATAAAGGAAATATTCCAACTAAAAAGGAAATTTTTACACAAGGTGTTGAAGCGGGAAGTAACTATACCATTAAATGCTGGATCGGAGAAACCGTAAAAGTTCCGGAAGGAAGGTAATGAAAATAAACACTTATATAATTGTAAAAAACAGTGCGGTTGCTCTTGCAATAGGACTGTTTTTTTCTTGTAAGAACAGTACAAAGCAAGTACGGAATTTTTTAGCTGAAAAAAACCTCCCGATAAGTGTCGCAAAAAAAGTCTATCATGTATATAAAGACTCGGGGGTGATTACATCAAAATTGTATACACCGCTGTTAAATGATTTTAGAAATAGAGACGAACATCCGTATCATGAATTTCCGGAAGGAATTAAAATCATTAACTTTGAAAATAACGGAAAGGATTCCGTAACGATTATAGGAGACTATGCTCTTTCCTATACAAAAACAGCCATTTCGGAAATAAAAGACAACGTGGTCATTATAAACCATACTGAAGACTCTAAATTGGAAACAGATCAGCTTTTCTGGGATCAGAATACGCAGTATTTTTTTTCTGAAAAAAAATTTATCCTTGTTAAGAATAAAGATACAACAAGAGGATATGGATTTGAATCTAAAGAAAACCTCAGCAAATGGATTTCAAAAAATATAACCGGGGCTTTTGATCTTAAAGAAAACGAATTATGAACACACTTTGGAAATTATTACAATATGGCTATTTAGTTGTTGCAGCTATTTTTTTGATTGAGGCCGTACTCACTTTTAATAAAAACAGGTCAAAAGCATATATGATGTTTGGTTTTGCTATTTTTATACTCCTAATTTTCTTCTTTAAAAGGCACTTTAGAAAAAAAATAGAGAAGAGAAACGCTCAAAAATAGATGAATTTTGAAATAGCAGTTATTACCATTTCCATTATCCTGTCAGCATTTTTCTCGGGAATGGAGATTGCATTTGTTTCTGCTAATAAATTGCATATTGAGTTAGAAAAAAAACAATCGGGTCTGTTTCCTTTTATTTTAAATAAACTCACCCGAAAACCTTCTAAGTTTATAACCACTATGCTGGTAGGCAATAATATTTCTTTAGTTGTTTATACCTATTTTATGGGAGAACTATTAATCAACTGGTTCCAAATGTTTCTGCCCTCCAAATTTTCTGCACTAAATTATTTATTAACAGAAGCTTCATTATTTTAGCAAACAATTATTTCCACATTTATTATTTTAATTACTGCCGAGTTCTTGCCAAAGGCTATTTTTAGAATTTACGCAAATAATGTCATTAAAATATTTGCCATTCCTACTTACTTTTTCTACATTATTTTAAACATCTTTTCATCAGGTATTACGGCAATTTCAGATTTCTTTTTACGTGTATTTTTTAAAACTCATGTAGATGAAGAGCGAAGAGAATTTAGCAAACAGGAATTAGGAAATTATATAACGGAACAACTGGAAACGGGAAATGATAACGAAAAAGTAGATTCGGAAATTCAAATTTTCCAAAATGCGTTGGAATTTCACAATGTTAAGGCAAGAGAAGTTATGGTTCCCAGGACAGAAATTATCGCCATAGAAATGCATGATTCCGTTTTCAATTTAAGGAAACTGTTTATTGAAACAGGATTGTCTAAAATTCTGGTATATAAAAACTCTCTGGATGATATTTTAGGATATACAAATGCATTCGAATTATTTAAAAAACCAAAAACCATAAAATCCATCTTACTTCCCGTAGAGATAGTTCCCGAATCTATTTTTATTAACGATGTTTTAAATGTGTTGATAAAGAAGCGTAAAAGTATGGCAATAGTCGTTGACGAATATGGCGGCACATCGGGAATTATTACTGTAGAAGACATTGTAGAAGAGTTATTTGGCGAGATTGAAGACGAACACGATGTACAAGCATTACTGGATACTAAAATCAATGATACCGAATTTAATTTTTCTGCCAGATTAGAAATAGACTATCTAAATGAACAATATCATTTGAATATTCCAAAAGAAGAAGGATATGAAACTTTGGGAGGATTTATTATTAATCATGCGGAAAAGATTCCAAGCATAAATGAAAAGATTGAAATTTTTAATTTCAAAATTAAAATTTTAAAAGTGAGCTCATCAAAGATTGAAGAAGTTCATTTTGAGGTTATGGAAACTATGAATTAAAAGCTGGTGGAACGCTTTACATATACTTTAATTCTTCGGTGTCCGGTTGTATTATTAAAACCCAAATTGTATATTCGTGAATTGAAATTAAAATAAATGAAGTATGGCAATTTTATCAAAAATCAGAGAACGTTCAGCGGCTTTGATCATTATTATCGGTTTGGCACTTTTTGCTTTTGTAGTAGACCCTTCCACACTAACGGATTTCTTTGACTCGTCAAAAGTAGATGAAGTAGGAATCGTTAACGGGGAAATTATCTCCGGAAAAGAGTATGCAGAGGCATTAGAGACATACAGGGTTCAGACAGGAAACAGGGTATCGGAAATGCAGGCCGCTCAAACGATATGGGATAACTTGCTTAGAAAAAAAATATATAAAGAACAATTAAACAAAGCCGGTGTTACTTTAGGAGAAGAAGATATCTGGCAGGAAATTGTAAAAGAGAACAGTGGAGTCCCCCAGTTTTTAAATGAAGCGGGCTTATTTGACGAAGAAAAACTAAAACAGTATGTTACAAGTATAAAAGAAGCCGGAGGGGAGAGTGCTGTACGTTGGCAAGAATACGTTAATGGTGTGGTTACAAGATTGGAAATAGCTACCTATAATAAATTAATAAGTGGCGGTTTGGGAGCTTCTCTAAAAGAAGCCGAAATTCAGTACATGATGAACTATACAAAACTCAATGGAGACTATGTGTATCTGCCATTTACCTCAATTCCGGATAGTACGGTTACTGTTTCCAAATCAGATATTGAAAGCTATATCAAAGCACATAGAGCAGAGTTTGAAGTAGCACCTTCAAGAAGCATTTCTTATGTAAAATTTGCCATTACTCCAAGCCAGGAAGATGAAGTAGCAATAAAAAATGAAGTAGCGGCATTATTGGAAGATCGGAAAGAGCCCAACAATGTAACAAATCAGACGGAGACATTATCAGGGCTTAGAAATACCGATGATATTGCAATATTTTTTGAAGATAACAAATCCGATATTCCATTAGATACCACTTATAAATTTAAAAAAGATATATCAGTTACCATTTCCGATGAGATCTTTGAAGGAAATACGGGAGATACTTTTGGACCTTATAAAGAAAATGAGCACTATAAAATAACCAAGATAATAGCAATTACAAAGATTCCGGATTCGGTAAAGGCAAGTCATATATTGATCTCCCATATAGGTGCAGCCAGAGCATCTGCAGAGGTAACTAAAACGGAAACGCAGGCCAAAATAACAGCAGATAGCATTTTAAAAGTGGTACGGAAAGACAAGTCTAAATTTGAGGCATTGGCAAAGGAATTTTCTACGGATAAATCCAATTCGGATACAGGAGGAAGCTTAGGTAAATTCGACTATAAAAGAATGGTACCTGAGTTTAGAGATTATGCTTTTTCAGGGAAAAAAGGAAATATCGGGGTGGTAAAAACCGCTTTTGGATATCATGTGATTAAGATTGAAGATCAAAACAAACCCCAAAAAGTAGTGAAATTAGCTACCTATGTAAGAAAAATAGAAGCCTCTGAGGAAACCGAAAATAAAGTTTTCCAGAATTCGGAAGAATTTGCTCTTGAATTGGCAAAAGATACTAAGATTAATGATGCTGCCAAGACCAAAGGGTATGAGGTAATACCCTCTGTTGGATTAAAAGTTTTAGATGAAGATATCGCGAGGTTGGGTAAGGAGAGGCAGATCGTAAAATGGGCATTTGATAAAGAAACCAAAATCGGAAGCTATAAGAGGTTTGAAGTAAACAAAGGGCATGTAGTTGCCGTGTTAACCGCTGCCAATGAAGAAGGGCTACCTTCTGCTGCATCAGTTACCAATAGAGTAAAACCCATTTTATTAAAAGAAGCAAAAGCAACACTTTTGAAAGCCAAAATGAATGGGGCATCTTTATCGGAAATAGCCGAATCAAACCATACTACGGTAAAAACAATTGCAAATGCAAGTTTAAATACACCTTCTATTACAGGAATAGGAACAGAGCCTAATGTATTGGGAGCTATGTACCATTCGGAACCAAATAAATTGTATACTAAAATAGTAGGAGACAAAGGCATTTTTGCTTTTGTTCTTAAAAAGAAAGAACCCCCCACTACTTTACCAAACTATGATACAAACAGGAATAAGATCGCTGATTCAAGAAAAAACCAGACGTCTAATATATACGAAGCCATTAAAAATGCATCAGATATAGAAGATAATAGGGCTGCTTTTTATGGAGTAAATTAAGTAAATTATCTGAATACCTGGAAAGCTTTAGTCGTGGACATTTCCTCCCTGCTTTTGTTTTTTCTATTTTCTTCAGGGTAACTGTCATGCAACTCAAAAAGACCTTTACCAGGGCGGCTTAAAACTTCTAAATTCCGCTTAACCTCATGCAGTTTAAATGAATTCAATTCTTTTAGAATCCAGTACCGAGATCATCAGGCGGCGATGCAGCCTGAACTTTTTTTAGCGTTTAGTGATATATAGCTAACTCATTATAATTTGTCGAGACCTTTGCAAAATCAATTTCAATACGGAATATATCACTATTTTGCAAAGGTCTCTTGTCATATATTTTTTGCATCTTGTTGTATGGCATATTCACTAGATTTCAACAAGTATTTAAAGTAAAGCAAAAGGAAGGTCTTACTTTTATTATTGGCTTGACATTAGGAAATTTATTAGAAGTAAATTTATTTGCGAATGCCCGGAAATCTAATGTATTGTAAAGTAAAAGTCTCAAACTTGAAACTCGTTTAACTATATTACCCGTTCATAGAAATTAAAAACTCGTCATTATTTCTGGAGAATTTAATTTTTTCATTAATAAACTCCATTGCTTCTATAGGATTCATATCTGCTAAATATTTACGCAATACCCACATGCGTTGTACAGTTTTATCATCCAATAGCAGATCATCTCTACGTGTACTGGACTTAATCAAATCAATAGCAGGATAAATTCTTCTGTTAGAAATATTTCTGTCTAACTGAAGTTCCATATTACCGGTACCTTTAAATTCTTCAAAAATAACCTCATCCATCTTAGAACCGGTTTCTGTCAGTGCAGTAGCTATAATAGTTAAAGAACCTCCGTTTTCTATATTTCTGGCAGCTCCGAAGAACCTTTTTGGTTTATGTAAAGCATTTGCATCAATACCCCCGGATAATATTTTTCCGGAAGCAGGAGCTACCGTATTGTATGCTCTTGCCAAACGAGTAATGGAATCCAGAAGAATTACCACATCATGTCCGCATTCTACCAGGCGTTTAGCCTTTTCAAGAACAATATTGGCGACTCTTACATGTTTTTCAGCAGGTTCATCAAAAGTTGATGCGATTACTTCTCCTTTAACGTTCCTCTGCATATCTGTAACTTCTTCCGGCCTTTCGTCAATTAAGAGTACAATTTGATAAACTTCCGGATGATTAGCAGCAATTGCATTGGCAACATCTTTTAAGAGCATTGTTTTACCGGTTTTCGGCTGTGCTACAATCATGCCACGTTGCCCTTTACCTATAGGAGAAAATAAATCGATAATCCTGGTAGATAATGAACTGCCTTTTTCCGCTACATTAAATTTCTCTTGAGGGAACAAAGGAGTTAAATGCTCAAAAGAAATGCGATCTCTTACAACATTAGGCCTCAATCCGTTTATTCTGGAAACTCTGATTAAGGGGAAATATTTTTCACCTTCTTTAGGAGGCCTGACATTCCCTTTAACCGTATCTCCGGTTTTCAGACCAAATAATTTTATTTGAGATTGAGAAACATAAATATCATCCGGGGACGATAAATAATTATAATCCGAAGATCTCAGAAAACCATAACCGTCCGGCATCATTTCCAGAACGCCCTCGCTCTCAATAATTCCATCAAACTCAAAGTCAGGATCTCTATATTTGTTCCCATTTTTTTGAGTACTCTTATCTCGGTTTTGGTTATTCTGATTTTTATTCCTGTTATTTTGCTGTTGCTGTTTTTGCTTTTGATGATTAGCTTTGTTCTCAAAAGTTTCTTTAGGTTCATTTGTATTAACTGAGGATTCCTCAGCTACTGTTTTATCCCTGTCAACAGGTTTTGTTTGTGTTTTTTGCCTGTCCTCTTTTTTAACAGGATCTTTCTGTATAGCCTCCTGAGATTTTACTTCTTTGGCAGGAACAGGTTTGGTGATTCGTTTTCTTTTGGGTTTTTCACTTCTAGGCAAGCTCACGGCTTGGGTATCTACTATCTGATATACTAAATCTAACTTTTTTAGTTGACTGGTTTTCTTTAAACCAATAGCTTTAGCAATTTCATGTAATTCAACAAGAGTTTTTGCTTTTAATTCCGAAATCTCGAGCATTATATATAATGGTTAAATGGGTTCTTAGATTAAATAGGTTCTTAATTAAAGTAAGAGTTTGAATTAATTTTTATTGGTTATTCTGGTATTGTATAAAGCTTATATACAATTTTCTAAGAGAGGGTATCTTAACTTGTAGCAAATATATACAATTATTTTAAATTAAAAAAACTATCATATAAAAAAGAAATAGCTATTTTTGTTTTTAGATTATTGTCAAAATGATTCAAAGGGTACAAACCATATACCTATTTTTAATAGCTCTTATATCCGGAGGACTGGTTTTTGTATGTAGTTTGTGGACATTAAATGATGGCACAGAAGAATTTATTCCAAATTTATTTTTCAAATCCGGAATTTTCTTAAAATCAATTCCAACATTATTTTTAATATCGTCTGTCATTTCTTTGATCGCTATCTTTACTTTTAAGAACAGAAAACTTCAGTTTGTTCTTGGACGTATTATCATGCTGATCCATCTTTTTCTATTAGGATTGCTAGTTTCTTTCTCTCTAACTTTATCCGGAGAAGCTGTGGTTTCTGAGAAAGGTATTGGGATGTTCTTACCTATACTTGTTATTCTATTAGCCGTAGCAGCGAATAGAGCAATAAAGAAAGATGAAGATCTTGTAAAATCTGCAGATAGATTGCGATAAATCTAACCTCTTAGTATATATTTAGCGTATTACCAGCGTTTAAAACTCTGGTTTTTGTTTTTATAAAGTACTTACCCTTTAAAATAGATGTCACTGAAAACCGTTAGATAAAAATTTCACCAATAAAGGGTATTGTGTAATCTTAGTATAACATATAAATTTGTAGCATAAAAATGAAAGAAAAGATATACGTTCACGTAGCTGATGATCATAAGATACTGATTGAAGGAATTATAGCTGTAATAAATACTGATGATAATATAGAGGTAGAAGGATACTCTCTAACAGGAAGAGAAGTCATAGATTGGTCAAAAGAGAAAAAAGCTGATATCTTGATTTTAGATATAAATATGCCGGTATTTGATGGCATTGATGTCTTAAAGTTTTTTCAGACTAATGAAATTGAGCAAAAAGTAATTATACTGTCTAGTTATGATGATGTGGATTTGGTAAAACAATTACTTCACCTTGGGGTGAAGGGCTTTCTATCTAAAAATAGTGCCGGAGAGCATATTATAAAAGCAATAAAAGTAGTAGCAAAAGGAGGGCAGTATTTTAGTGATGACATAAAAAACAATTTGTTTAAGTCGTACACGGGGCAGAAAGTGAAAGAAGGAGATAGACCGGAAAGCACAATAGCTTATAATTTGACAGAAAGGGAGTTAGAAGTTTTAAAACTAATAGCGAAACAAAATAGTACGGCAGAAATATCAGACATATTACATATTAGTACAAACACGGTAGAAACCTATAGAAAAAATTTATTTAAAAAAACCAAAGTTAAAAATGCAGTAGGCTTGGCAATGTATGCAGTGAAAAACAATATTATATAGTAAGTATCCCCTAAAATTAAGATACTCTTATGTTTTCTAGTTGAGAACCACCCCTAATAAGAGTTCGTTTTTTCCTAATTACTATTTAATAGCACACGCGTTGCAAGCCTACTTTTTTAATATATAGTAAAATCAGAAATCAAATTTTTAAATCTTTCAATCATGAAAAAAGCCAGTTTATTTTTAGTAATGTTAACTGTTAATTTGGGGTTAATATCTTGTTCTTCCGAAGAAATTTTTAGTCCGGAAGCAACTACCAATAATTTATTGGAAAACTACTCTGTTAAAAGAGACGCAACGGGAGCATACTCTTTAGACTATACCCTAAATGAAAATGCAGTAGCTTCGCTTTCTAAGGATGCTAAATCAAATAATAATAATTTTTACGTATATTCGTCTGATAATCAATCTAAAACAAATTTTAGAGAGGAGCTGTCTTTAAATAATAATTCTTTAAACGTTGGTTTTACAGATACTGAGACAAACAAAAAGTCATTCATTACTGTTATTGATGATGATATCCGGTTTAATAGGGATGCTAATAAAGATTTTTTAAGCGAATATAGTATTACTAATAATGGAGATGACACAGTTACGATGAATTTTAAAGTAAAAGAAAATATAACTGCTGACTTTGTTTATAATGATACTATAGGTACTTATGAAGTACACCTAAGAGAAGGAGCCGGTTCCCAATCCGATTTTATTAAAACATTTGTAAAAGAAGAAGGAGTTGATTTAAAAATTGATTTTGTAAACCATTACGCCAATAGTGAAACCGGCAGAGGAAGGGCGACAGTGAGGAAACCAAGATCTATAATAAGAGAGTAAAATATTGAGAGGATTAATAAAAATATTTTTAGCACTACTAGTAGTCACAGTTAACTGTATTGAAAAAGCAGAATGCTCAAACAAAAGAGTAGATATAAATAATACAGTCCCTCTACTTATTAATAACTACTATCAAAACAAGGATACTACATTATTAGTTAAAAAGTTTAGAAAGGCAGATAGTTTATTCATAAGTAAAAAATTTCCTGAATCTATCGAAATTGCTACTGAATTGTTATATGAAACAGAGAGAGCAGGAAATCAGGAATTAAACTCATTGACCAATTATTTGATAGCAAAAATATGGTATCAGACAAAAGCATATGATAAAGCAATAAAGTATTTCAAAAAGAGTTTGCGCTCTTTTGAATTAACAAGTGTTGATAGCGATTTTTTAAAGGAAAAAAACGATAACGATTTTCTTGTCGTTGAAAACAAATTTAAACTTGGAATAGCTTATCATAGACTCTTAGAAAAGAATGATAGTATAAAAAGGTATCAGGACAGCGTTTTATATTTCTATTCGGAGGTCATTAATTCAACTTCTTTTGGGAAAGATATCTCAAAGCTGAAGTCAAAAGCTTATAGTAACTTGTCTAGTATTTACATGCATGATAATGTATTTGATAAAGCTCGATTTTATGCGAATAAATCAATTGAAATAGAGTCTGATTTTTCGAATAATTTTTATGGTTTAGCCGGAGCTTACGGGAATTTAGCCGGTATATATTTATATGAATCAGATTATGAAAAATCTAAACAGACTACCTTAAAAGCTTTAAAACTTCTGGAGAAAGTTGAAGGAGAAAAAGCAGATAGGTACAAAGCAGATTTATATTTTAATTTAGCATATGCAATGTATAAGCTTCGTGATTATAAGGCATATGAATTTCAAGAAAAATCATATACTATTTTTGATAAATTAAGAGATGATGAATTAAGGAGGGTAGTTGAAAAAGCAAATGCTGAAAAGAATTTTGATATAGGAAAAGCTATAGGGATTCAACAGGAGGAGATTAAACTCTTAAAACAAAAAGAAAAAACGTGGTTTATCAGTGTCATAAGTGGTGTCATTATTGTACTCCTGATAGGGGGAGTTGCATATTATAGATTCAGACAAAGTAACCTAAGTTTAAAGCTTTCCAGAAACGAACTGCAACAACAACAAAAAATAGAAAAATTGAAATCAGAAGTACAGAATCGTATTCTGAATGCTACCATAGATGGTAAAGAATCCGAACGCAAAGAAATTGCAGAAACTTTACACGATAGTGTGAGTAGCCTGCTATCTTCTGCAAACCTACACTTGCAAGCAAGTAGAACTCAATTTAATGGCTCCACACCGGCAGAAATAGAAAAATCCCAAAAAATTATTGTAGAAGCCTCCGAAAAAATCAGAGATTTATCACATACCTTAGTATCTTCCGTATTATTAAAATTTGGTTTGCAATATTCTTTAAAGGATATGGCAAATAAATTTTCCAATTCTCAAATTAAAATAGAAACAAACATATATAATATAAGAAGATACAATCAAAAGTTTGAAATTAGAATTTATAATATCATTCAGGAATTTATCAATAATATTTTAAAACACAGCAAGGCCACGGAAGCAGAGCTGACATTATTTGAAGAAGGACAAAAGCTAATGCTTACTATTGAAGATAACGGAGAAGGTTTTGATAAAGAAATTATCCAGGAAAAAGATGGTCTGGGAATTAACCAGATAGAAGCCAGAGTACAAATGATGAAAGGAAAATTTGCTATAGAAACAGGTATAGGCAAAGGGACTAAAATTAAGGTAGAGCTCCCTGTACAGCAACGTGAAGCGGTTACACACGCTTAGCCAACTCTATAATTTCCAAATTTTTAATTTCCCCTTTTTCTAACTGAAATCGTAACATGGTCCTTACCTGATGAAATCCATGTTTTCCGGCAGCTCCCGGGTTTAAATATAAAAACTTCAATCTTTTATCAAACTGTACCTTTAAAATATGGGAATGCCCGCAAATGAAAAGTTTCGGAGGACTTTTAGTCAGCGCTTCCCGTATCCTGTGGTGGTATTTATACGGATGCCCTCCAATATGTGTCATCCAAACAGAAACACCTTCTACGGTAAATTTAGCATCTAAAGGAAATATTGTCCTTGCTTCATTAGTATCAATATTACCATATACAGCTCGTAAAGGTTTTAATTTTTTAATAGTATCCGTAACAATCATATCTCCTATATCACCCGCATGCCAGACTTCGTCAGCTTGTTTTACAAACTTTATAAGTTGTGCATCTATATAACTGTGAGTATCCGAAAGCAGTAAGATATTCTTCATGATTCCAAAGTAATACCATTTATCACTTTAAATTACCGTAATAAAATGCTCTTTTTCCTTTCTTGTTCGCTATAAAAAGGAGCCCTGTAACTAAGGTTATGTTTTATTTTTCTAACTCCAATAAAGAAAAAAATCATCATTTTCTTTTATGATAATTTCAAATAATAGCTGGTGTAAAATAACAAAATAAAATCCTTAATTTTACTACGTATAAGCAGGTATTTTTTGAGATATTTTATCGAATTATCATATAACGGAAAACACTATCATGGCTGGCAAATTCAACCCGGTGTAAACTCTATCCAGAAGGAGGTTAACAAGGCATTAAGCACTGTTTTACAGGAAGAAATTAATGTAGTAGGGGCAGGAAGAACAGATACCGGTGTGCATGCAGTGCAAATGATCGCTCATTTCAATTCAGGTAAAGCAATAGGTAAAGGAAATGTGTATAAATTTAATTCCGTATTGCCCGATGATATTACCATCTGTGATGTCTATAAAGTAAATAATAAAAAACATGCGCGTTTCGATGCTGTAGACCGTAGCTACGAATATAGAATCTGGTTGGGCAGGAATGTATTTTTATTAGATACAACCATGCAGATTCACCATCAGAAAATAGATATAGGTATCATGAATGAAGCTTGTAAAAAACTAATAGGTCACAAAGATTTTAAAGCCTTTTCCAAGGTGCAAACAGAGGTACACACTTTTTTTTGTGATATCACAAAAGCTATCTGGAAGCAGGAAGGAAATAAATTGACATTTTATATTACAGCAAATAGATTTCTCAGAAATATGGTACGAGCAATTGTAGGAACGCTGTTAGATGTAGGTACGGGAAAAATCGATATCACTACCTTTGAAAAAATCATTGAAAGTAAAAATAGAAGTAATGCAGGAATATCAGCACCTGCAAAAGGGTTGTTTTTGACAGGAGTCAACTATTAGAGTATTAAAAAAATAAGAATCAAAAAAAATCAAACGACATAGATGGCAGAAAAAATTTCAGGAAAGGCATTTGACGTAAAAGTATTTACTCGCTTAATGAGTTTTGCAAAACGGTACAAATTATACTTTTCAATAGCAGCACTTTCAACCATTACATTAGCTCTGGTGGCTGCAGCAAATCCCTATGTACTCAACGTTGCCATCAATGATTTTATTAATACTAAAAACCTCACAAACCTTAATTACTATATAGTACTTCTATTAGGGTTGACCATTATAGAAATGCTCTTACAATTTCTCTTTATTTATTACGCTAATTGGGTGGGACAACATATAATCAGAGATATCAGAGCTAAAATATTTAGACATATTTTAGAATTTAAGATGAGCTATTTTGATAATACTTCGGTTGGTAGGTTAGTAACCAGAGTCGTTTCGGATATTGAAACCATTGCTAATTTTTTTACCCAGGGAGTTTTCACCATTGTGAGCGATATTTTAAAAATGCTTGTAGTAATTGTGGTAATGTTTGTAATGAATTGGGAGTTGGCACTTATAGGGATAGCAGTATTACCTTTACTCATTTATGCCACCAAAATATTCCAAATAGCTATTAAAGCCACATTTCAGGAAGTAAGAAATCAAGTAGCTAACTTAAATGGATTTGTACAGGAAAGAGTAACGGGAATGAAGATTGTTCAACTTTTCAACAGAGAAAAAATGGAATACAAAAACTTCATGGAGATTAATAACAAACACAAAAAAGCACATATTAAAACCGTATGGTATTATTCCATTTTTTTTCCAATAGCCGAAATTTTATCATCAATTGGTATAGGACTGATAGTATGGTATGGAGGCTTACAAGTTGTAGCCGGAGGGATAGCCGATGTTGGAATTATTATAGCGTTTATAAAGATGTCTCAAATGCTGTTCAGGCCTTTACGTCAGATAGCAGATAAGTTTAACCAATTACAAATGGGCATTGTTTCGGGAGAACGTGTTTTTAAAGTAATGGACACACATAGTTCTATTGATAAGAGCGGAACATTGAAAGTAAAAAATATGGAAGGAAATATTGCTTTTAAAAACGTAAGATTTAGTTATATTCAAGGAGAAGAAATACTAAAGGGTATTTCGTTTGAAGTAAAAAAAGGACAAACAGTAGCCATTGTAGGGGCTACCGGAGCCGGGAAATCTACCATTATTAATTTAATCAACCAACTTTATGAAATTGACTCGGGAACTATCTTTATAGATACGATTCCTGTTAATGAGTATGAGATTCTATCATTAAGAAAACAGATAGCAGTAGTATTACAAGATGTATTTCTTTTCTCAGATACCATTATAAATAACATTACACTAAAAAATGAAGCCATATCATTAGGTGAAGTAAAAGTAGCAGCTAAAAAAATAGGAATCCACGATTTTATTATGACGCTGCCCGGAAATTACAATTACAATGTAAAAGAAAGAGGTATTATGCTATCTTCAGGCCAAAGACAATTAATAGCTTTTTTAAGAGCCTATGTAAATAAACCCGGTATTCTCATTTTAGATGAAGCTACTTCTTCTGTAGATTCCCACGCAGAACAGATGATACAGTATGCAACGGATACGATTACCAAAGATAGAACCTCTATTGTAATTGCACACAGATTGGCAACTATTAAAAAAGCAGATAAGATCATTGTTATGAACAAAGGATTGATTGTGGAAGAAGGGACTCACAACCAATTACTCAGAAAAAAAGAAGGCTATTACAAAAACCTGTACGACAAACAATTTAATGTAGCACCGGCATCGTAATATTGTTCAATAAATCTATATTCTTGCATTTAAAAGCGTAGCGATCTTTATTCTTTTACCAAACAACTGTGATTTTTTTATATTGAGTCTAAAAATTAATTTCACAAAAATTAAATTTAATCAGTTGATATTGAAGAGATAAAAATTCGTAATTGTGAATTTAAAATTTGTAATTTATATAAATTTTATAATTTAGAACTCATTTAAATTTTTTCAATTTGCTAAAAAATTGCTGTTTTTAGCTCTGTTTTTATCTTTTTTTCCTTCCGTAGCGCTGCTATGCAACTCAAAAAAGCTTTCAACATATCTAAAAACTTCCAATGTTCGCTTAAATCCAAAAAGTTTAAATGAGTTCTTATTCTTAAGCAATATCTTTTCTAAGTTTCTCTATCAATTCATCATCATCTTTATACGGTTCGAAGCTACCATCCTTGATATAAGAAATTTCACCTGTCTCTTCGGAAACCAGTAAACAAACAGCATCGGTTTTTTCAGATATTCCGATAGCTGCTTTGTGCCGCAAACCAAATCTTGAAGAAATTGAAGCATTTTCAGATACCGGTAAAACAACTCTGGTAGCTATAATATAGTTATCTCTTATAATAGTTGCACCGTCATGCAAAGGACTATTCTTATAAAAAATACTTTCAATCAAAGCCTCATTTAAGAGAGCATTCATCGTATCACCGGTGCTGACTAAAAAATCCAAACTACTCGTATTTTCTATTACGATGAGAGCACCCGTCTTTGTTTTAGACAATTTTTTACAGGCAGCTACTAAAATTGTAACATTGGTCTCGGAACCAATCTCAGATCTTAAAAACTTTAACTGATTTAAAAAATTTCTTTTAGAAGTAAAATTAGTAGTTCCTATCATCAATAAAAACTTTCTTATTTCTTGTTGAAAAACAATAATCAGAGCAATCACTCCTCCACTGAGCAAATAGCCTAAAATACTACTCAAGACTTCCATTTTTAATGCTTCGGTAATCTTCCAAATCAGAAAAATAAAAGCAATTCCCAAAAAAATATTAATAGCAACCGTACCTTTTAAAAGTTTGTATATATAATAGAGTAAAGTAGCAACCAGTAAAATATCCAGTATATCCAGAAAAGAAATATCAATAAAAGTAAACATAAATACGGATCCCTTTAAAGTAAATGTACTAATTATTATCTGAAAACCATATCAATACTTTATGAGACCTTTGCAGAATTGATTTGGCAAAAAAGTTCGACACCCGAAGAAAATTTTGAACCGGAATAACCTGTTGGTTTTGAGGATTTAGAATTTTTAAGAAGGAAGAAATTTGAAGCCAAATCAATTTCAATACGGAATATATCACTATTTTTCAAAAGTCTCTTTATTTGAGAATCCATTAAAAGTAAGAAGCATTTCTTTCATATTTCCGATTCGATTAGCAATATTATTGTACCTGAGTGACAATTGAAATAGTTTCCATGGCTTCCTTAACATCATGTACGCGAAGTATCTTAGCACCATTTAGTAGCGCAATCGTGTTTGCAGAAGTTGTAACATTTAAGGCATCTTGAGCAGAACCGTTTATGGTTTTGTAAAGCATTGATTTTCTGGAAAGGCCTGCTAAAACAGGAACTTCTAAACTCTTAAATAAATAAAGGTTTTTTAGTAGCTCGTAATTATGAGCTACGGTTTTCCCAAAACCAAAACCAACATCAATAATGATGTCATTCAGTTTTAATTGGCGAAGCTTGAAAATTTGCTCAGCAAAAAAAGAAATCAATTCTTTAGTTATATTTTCATATTCCGGATTCTTCTGCATATGCTGTGGAGTCCCCTGCATATGCATGACAATATAGGGAACCTGCATTTTTGCAATAGTTTCAAACATGTGAAGATCTAAATTCCCCCCTGAAATATCATTAATAAGAGCTGCCCCACACTGAACGGTTTCTTTGGCAACCCTACTTCTAAAAGTATCTATAGAGATTAGAATTTCCGGAAATGCGCTCACTAATGATTTAATAACAGGAAGAATTCTTTGCAATTCTTCATCTTCAGAGATATGAACTGCATCGGGCCTTGACGAATAAGCACCCACGTCAATAAATGTTGCTCCCTCCATGAGCATTTTTTCCGTATGGTGTAAAATATCCGATTCACTTTTATATCTGCCACCGTCATAAAATGAATCAGGAGTAATATTTAGAATCCCCATTACTTTAGGAGAAGAAAGATCGATGAGTTTACCGTTACAATTAATGGTCATGAATACAATTTAAAGTCAAAAAGTTTTAAGTTCCAGATTTCACTGATTTACTTATTAAAAATTGGCGAAGACTTTATATCTGCTTTTAGATATCAGTATAGATTTTATTTATAGCTATAAATAAAATACCTGATAAAAGCACTTTTAATCCGCTTCTTTCATAGTAGAGGTCATTCGATTATCTAAAGTTCTTCTGTAAAAATAAACGAAAAGCATATAGGATTTACTACTTTTACAAAGATACTTTGCAGATAGTAAAAAAATGATACAAAATACCTCAAAAGAATATGATGCCGTAATAGGAGTCTGTAGAAACCTGTTTATTAAAAAGATGAATGATTACGGTTGTGCGTGGAGGATCCTGCGATTACCGTCGTTAACTGATCAGATTTTTATTAAAGCACAAAGAATTCGCCAACTACAGGAAAACTACACTCGTAAGATAGAAGAAGGAGAAAAATCCGAATTTATCGGAATTATCAATTATGCCATCATGGCTCTGATTCAGCTGAAACTCGGAATAGCTATACATCCGGATATAACCATTCAGGAAGCCATACGGTTATATGATCAACATATAGGAAGTGCAAAAAAACTGATGGAAGATAAAAATCATGACTACGGAGAAGCCTGGCGCGATATGAGAATCAGCTCTTTAACAGATCTGATTATTCAAAAACTATTACGCGTCAAACAAATAGAGAATAATAAAGGAAAAACCTTAGTTTCCGAAGGAGTTGACGCGAACTATCAAGATATTATCAACTATGCGGTATTTGCCATAATACATATGCGCTAATGATAAAACCATCAAGCAAATCCTAAACTTAAAATGAGAATAATAATTAAAATAGTAGTTCATGTATCAAGAATTTTTGTTGGAAGTATATTTATTTTTTCAGGCTTTGCAAAATTAGTAGACCCGATAGGCTCACAATATAAATTTCAGGAATATTTTAGCCCGGGAGTTTTAAATGTAGAATTTTTAGTACCCTATGCATTACCTTTTTCAATCATCTTAATCATAGCAGAAGTGATACTCGGTATTCTATTACTGTTAGGGTACAAACCTAAATTTACCGTTTGGAGTTTATTAATACTTAATGTCATTTTTCTATTTCTTACATGGTATTCCGCATATTACAATAAGGTAACAGACTGTGGCTGTTTTGGAGATGCCATTACATTAACCCCATGGGAAACCTTTTATAAAAATGTAATTTTAATTGCGCTTATTGTGTTATTACTGTTCAACATAGAAGAAATCAAGAAAATGCTCTCAAAGAAAATAACAGTAGCACTCATTTTAATTTCTCTAATCAGTTGTTCTTATACCACATACTATGTATTACACCATCTACCATTGATAGATTTCAGAGCCTATGCCGTTGGAAAAAATATCCCTGAAGGAATGAAATATAAAGACGATGGAAAAATTCCGCCTGTACATGATTTCATGTTGGAAGACACGCAGAATGATTTAACAGAAGAATTAATGGGGAGGGAAAAATTAATGCTTATTATAGTTTATAACATATCAAAATCTAACAAAAAAGGCTTTGAGCGTATTAAAAAAATAGCAGATAAAGCTATCGAAAAAGGATACACGGTATATGGCGTTTCAGCATCTTTTGGTGATGATTTAATTTTAATACAAAATCAATATAACTTGCCTTTTGACTTTTTATTCTGTGACGGAACAACACTGAAAACGATGATTCGAGCCAATCCCGGAATCATGACTTTTAGAAAAGGAACAGTTATCGGAAAATGGAATTGGACTGACACAGAAGATGTTATATTAGAATAACATTTTATTTTTCTCTAAAAAATAGTAATTTAGCAGCCAATCAACACTTAAAACATATAAAAATGAAATTTTTAAAGTACTTATTGTTATTTATTTTAATAGTAATTGTTGGAGGATTTACTTATGTAGCTTTTCAGCCAAGCGATTATGATGTATCGCGTTCAAAAATTATCAAAGCTCCGTTAGCAACTGTTTTCAATACGGTAAATGAAATGAAAACCTGGGAAAGATGGGGCCCCTGGCATGATGAAGATTCCACTATTGTAGTTACTTACGGAGATATTACTTCGGGAGTAGGAGCTTACAATAGTTGGACGAGCAAAGATGGTCCCGGAAATATGAAAACAATCAATGTGGTTCCCAATGAATTAATCGAACAAAAAATGCAGTTCGAAGAATTTGAACCTAGTGATGTTATTTGGAAGTTTAAAGAAACCGAAAAAGGTACGGAAGTAACATGGCAAATGAAAGAAGACAAAGCACCTTTCATATTTAAAATGTTTGCTGCCTTCACGGGAGGATGGGACGGAATGTTGGGTACTATGGAGGAAAAAGGACTAAATAATTTGGAGGGAGTGGTATTAGAAGAAGTAGCACTGGCAAATAGTTTTAGAGTAGATGAAGTAAAACCTGTAGAACTTGAAGGAAAGAAATTTATAGGATACTTTCAAAAAACGAGTACAGATGCCAGCCATGAAGAAATGACAAAGCTATTTATGGAATATATGCCTAAGGCTGGTATATATGCTGCTCAAAAAGGATTGAAACAAGGAGATTATATACCGGGATCGGTTTATATAAAATGGGATGAAAAAACCAAAGAAGCAGAGTTTTATATCGGACTGTTACTCAATAAAACGCTAAAACCTGCCGATGGAATGAAAGTGGTTTCTATTCCGGAAGGAAAAGGAATTATGGTTTCTAAATTTGGAAACTATGGAAATGGAGATCGTGAAGCTCACGAAAAAATTGCTGAGTATGTAAAAGGCAATAATTTAGAAGTAAACAATAATCTTGTATGGGAGTTGTATATGAACGACCCCATGACGGTAAAACCGCAAGATATTCAAACAGATATTTACTATATCTTAAAGTAAAGGTCCGAAAAAAACACCATTGCGATCTGAATCATCTGTTATTCTTCGCAATGGTGTTTTCTATTATGAGACAATTAATACTCGTTTTTATTGGAGGAGGTTTTGGTAGTGTATTTCGTTATATTCTGGGGAAATACCTAAACCATCCGGAAACAGGCATCCCACTGGGTACCTTTGCTGCCAATATTATAGGAAGCTTCCTTATAGGAATCATCTTAGGTTTGGCAGCGAAAAACGAAGCCTTAGATCAAAACCAAACCCTATTATTGGCAACAGGATTTTGTGGCGGATTTACTACTTTTTCTACCTTTGCATATGAAAACTATGTTTTCTTAAAAGGCGGTGATTTTGTGAGCTTTGCTTTTTATACCATTGTAAGTTTTGTCATGACTTTTTTGGCAGTCTTTTTAGGAATGTATTTGATAAAATAAACAGTAGAGACCTTTGCAAAATTGATTTGGCAAAAAATGGATCAAGACTAATTGTTGTGTTTATGCAAAAATTGTAGTTAATCTATAGAGGAAGAATTCTGTGTTTTTGACCCCTCTAAATTGTAATCTAAAGGCTTTGATTTTGGCATTGAAAGATTCTGCCGCTGCATTAGTACTTCTATTAATGAAGTAATTCAATATTGATCTATAGTTAAGCCTGATAGAGTTTGCTATGGTATTAAAAGCCTTGTATGCTGTTTGTTCTACATCTTTATACCAATGCGCTAGTTTTGTATAAGCGACTTGTATTGAGTTTGCTGTGTTGAAGATATTTCTAAGTCCTTGTACGAGCTTAAAAGCTGTTTTGATATCAGGATATCTTTTAAAGAGGATGTTAGCTCTTACTCTTTGATCTTCTGTCCAATTACTTGGTGCTTTGTAGAGTAAGTATCTGCTTCTAGCCAAGAGTTGCTTTATGGTATCTCCATTTTCTAATATTTCAGGGTAATATTCTTTGTTATTGGTTTTGGCAAGTTTGATCCGTTCATTTTCTGTATCTATGGCTTCCCATCGATGTTTGATCCTAATTTCTTGAAGTGCTTCTAGAGCTAGTTTCTGTACATGGAATCTATCGGTTACTTGTATGGCTTTGGGGAAACACCGTTTGGCAATCAGCTTCATGGAGTTCGCCATATCTAGGGTAATTTCTCTGACCTTGTTTCTTTTCGCAGATGAGATTTTAAATAGGTGTTTGATAATAGGTTCTGCTTTGGTAGTAGCTATGATCGCCACAATACTTCCTTTCTTTCCTTTAGCTTTTTTATTGGTAACGATGGTGTAGAGTTCTCCTTTTGATAAGGCTACTTCGTCGATAGATAATCGAGTTCCTATATTCTCAGGGAAGATCAACCACTCTTTGGCATGAGACTTTTCCTTCCACTGTTTAAACTCACTCAAATAATCTCGATACTGCCTTTGGAACTTCTTCCCATTCACGCCATAGATTCTTGCAATGGTTTTGCAATCACTCTTCTCAGTATCGACTAATCTCTTTTAAAAAAGCAGCAAACTCACCTGTCATGCGAGTTCCCTGAGCTACTAGATTCCAATCTCTTTGAATGATTTGCCTAGTCTCTTTATCTAACCATCTACGTCGCCTTACGTGAAGATACACAGTGTTTCCACGCAAAGGAAAGTCTTCAATAGTAATCTCTTTGTGGAAACCATGAGCAATTACATTAGGATTTATGACTTCTTTAGGAACAACATTACGCTCTTCAAAATACAAATGAAGTTCCTCATTTCGATGAGTGTGTCTTACCAAATCAAAATGTTCTACGAGCATCTCAGGTAAGATGAATTTTAAAAGGTCTAAGGATAATTCCAATCTCTGTTTTTTTTTACAAAGATCAAAACTTTAATTCAATCCACACAAAACTTTTGACCCTGATCCCTAATTGCTTCGTTTCACTCGCAAAGACACACTTCATTCAATCTTCAATTAACAATTAATCTTCATCTGAACTCACACACAACTTTTGTGACTGATCCCAAAAAAGTTCGACGCCCGAAGAAAATTTTAAACCGGAATAACCTGTTGGTTTTGAGGATTTAAAATTTTCGAGAAGGAAGAAATTTGAAGCCAAATCAATTTCAATACGGAATATATCACTATTTTGCAAAGGTCTCCGGTACTAATACCAGTAATTTCAAGTGATAAATGGTATAAATCTACCTATTTGTCTTTTTTAAAGACCTTTACTCCTGCTTTAATAGCAATACCCAAATGATTTTTTCTTGGAGTAAGCGGACAGGAATAGTTTTCGTTGTACGCACAATATGGATTATAAGTATTGTTAAAATTAAGAACAACAGTACCATCTTCATTTATAGTACTTAAAAAAACATCCATATAACGACCACCTCCATACGATTCTTCACCACTGGTGCCATCTGTAAAAGGTAAAAACAGATAATCCCGATACTTCGGATCACTGAGTTCGTCCTGATTTTGATACAGTGTTAACTGAAATGTTCTTCCTTTCAGAGAAAAGTGTAAAATTCCATATTCCCTATACAAAGGCTTCCAATCTGTTGTAGTAGGCATTTCAAAAACGGGAGTATCGGGAGTCAGGGTTAGCTTTGCCGTAACTATAAAAGAAGAATCTACAGGAAAGAAATCCAGCCCTTTAAAACTTTTTAAATCTTTCTTTTTTAATGGTGACCTCGTAACGTCTTTATATTGAGCATTTAACTCGCGCTGATATTCGGTTTCTCCTGCTACAGGCTTTTTGTCCTGTGAATTGCAGGAGATAAAAATGAATAAAATTAAAATGGTAATGCGTTTTTCCACTTTTGGGAAATTTTGTTCTAAGATACAAGAAAGAAGATCATTTTTTGGTTTTTGTGTCAGAAATTTGTGTAGTTTTACAACATCAACAAAACAAATTATGAGAATTGTCAATAAAACATATACTTGCAAACAATGGATTTTAGGTATCCATAGCCATAACCGGGCATTGTATGTGTTTTTATGATATATAAATAAAACGAATCAATACAAAAAGTCCGGCTGTTTAGCCGGATTTTTTATTTTAAAGCAATCCTTAACTAACTTAAAACAATGAAAAAGTTATATGTTAACTATTTAGGTACGTTTAAAGGGCTTTCCGTAGAAGTTTGGTGGCTCTCACTGATCACGTTCATCAATAGAGCGGGAACTATGGTCATTCCTTTTTTAACATTGTATTTAACTAAAGATTTAGGTTTTACGGAAGAAAATGTAGGTTGGATCATGTCTTGTTTTGGACTGGGATCGGTTTTGGGTTCCTGGTTAGGTGGAAAATTAACTGACAGTATCGGCTACTATAAAGTGATGAGCATAAGCTTATTCCTGACAGGAGTTTTGTTTATTGCATTGCAATATGTAACTACGCTAGCGGGTTTTTGTGTAGGTATCTTCTTGGTGATGCTGGTTGCTGATACCTTCAGGCCCGCTATGTTTGTAGCTTTAAGTGCCTATAGCAAACCGGAAAACAAAACCCGATCGGTGACACTCATCCGACTGGCAATCAACCTGGGATTTTCTGCCGGCCCGGCTGTTGGTGGCTTTATCATCACATCCATCGGATATTACGGCCTTTTTTGGGTCGATGGTATTACATGTTTGATGGCAGTCGTACTATTAATACAAGTATTAAACCCTAAAAAAGCACGCATTCTGGATGAAGTGAAAGTAGAAAACCCGGTTTCCATATACAAAGACAGGCCGTTCTGGATTTTCTTTATCGCCATGTTTTTATTTGGATTCGTGTTTCTACAATATTTCTCAACGATGCCCCTGTATTACAGGGATGTATACCATTTGACAGAATTGGAAATAGGTTTGCTTTTCGGAATGAACGGATTTCTCATTTTTTTATTGGAAATGCCACTGATCAAATGGCTTGAAAATACCCGATATTCAAAACCCTTCCTTATACTTATCGGATTTCTGTTAACTGCATTCAGCTTTTGGGTACTCATTACAGGATTTTGGGTAGGTATTCTGATTATTGCTATGTTATTGGCAACCGTAGGAGAGATGATCGCATTTCCGTTTTCAAATGCTTTTGTAATAGACAGAGCTAAAAAAGGAAACCAGGGAGAATACATGGCTTTTTATACCATTTCATTTTCCATTGCCCATGTTTTCGGGCATAACTCGGGAATGCAACTGATAGCTAAAATAGGCTTTGACAATACCTGGACAGTCATTACTATTTTGTCATTCGTAGGTATTTTTTGTTTGATGTTGTTAATACAATTTTTGAAAAAAGAAAAACAAAAATAACGGGCCGAAATCAAATTACAAAAAAAGGAGTTCGGTTTAGCCTTTTACCAACAACCTATTATGGAAAAGTTCACTTATTGTCTCTCTACAAAATGTTTAAAATTAACCAGCCATTTTTGTACCTGCTTTTTAAAAAAAGAAGGAAATAAAAGAGCTGTGACGGGCTCTTTATTCTATAAAATTACTACAATTTTTAATACTGCTTTTCTCATCATCTTTAAATCATTAAAAAAGGGTAGTATATTAGAATTGTATTACCCCTGAATTTTATTGTTTAGTGAAATGCATATAACTAATTTTAGGTTTAAGAACTGTTAATGTCATTTTATCATCTCCAAGGCTATTTATCTCATATTCTATGGCCTCTCCCGGATCATATACATAACTACTTACGGCAACTAATTTAAGAAAGGTAAGTTCTAGCCCGCTTGTAGAAAAACTATTACGAATCGAGTAAGTGAATTCTTGCGTAGGTTCTCCGGTATAATATTTATAACAAGTACCATTACTTTCAAATTTAATTTTATAAGGCTCTAGTTTAAAATTGCGTTGATATTAATTTTTGATACTTCAATCCAATATTTTGATATTTTTGATACGCATTAATATGTTCTGACACTTTATTTACAAAGGCATTGAGTTTATCGTTTCTATATTTTAATTTTTCTTTGATGCGATACCAGTTCAAATATTGTTGCAAGTATTTGGTAGATACTCCCCAAAACTTGTTATCTATCCATTTCTTAACTCTGTTATGAGTTGAGTTGACATGTTGTATATGATACACTTTGTTTTTGACACGTTGTTTTATGACGCCTTTTAGAGTGTGATGCTCTATTTTATTGTCTATTGCAAATCCTTTGTAGCTTAGATGTGTGTCCCTACATAAAATGGCTTTACTTGCCTTTATTCTGCTGCCAATAGCATTTACAATATCTATTTTCTTTAATCTTCCCATAGTGGCTACAGTAATATCTGGATTAGATGTTCTATCTTGGGTTACAATAACAGCTACTTGATCATTACTGATGCCTTTGGTTTTAGAGCTACCACCACGTTTTCTTGATTCCCGATGATTTACTGGTCGCCCTTTTTCTGAATTTAAAAAGAAGGTCTCATCACTTTCTGTAATGCCTGTAAAATCATCTTTATCGTTTTCTGATAATGGGACTAATATCTTATGAGGCCAGTCAAAAGCCGTTTTCTTGTTTATCGATAAGGCTACTTTTATCTTATCTAAGCTCTTTTCTTCTAGCATTAATTTAAGGTAGTCATCAATCTTGTCCTTATGTTGCAAACCTGCCATCCAAGTACCTGTGTATTCTGTAAAACTGCGTTTGCAGGATTTACACTTATAGCGCTGAGAGCCTTTGTCAATACCAAATTTTACATACTTTGGATGCGAGCAATGGGCGCAACAACCTAACTTATTGTCTAATAAAAAACGCCTAGATTCTTGGCTTCTTACCGTTGGAACTGAATCTTTTGGTGATGTTGACAATTCTTTTAACAATTCCTGCCTTTCAGATGGGGAAAGCATGGAAATTCCTCGCTTTATTTCTTGTAAATTCATGTATTAAATATACAAATAATAGCTGTTATTAACTAGAGCCAATCTCGCTTATAATCGTTGGGGTTTGCTTTTGTGGAATCTGCCGTAGGACTGGCAATAGTATTAAAGTATCTTTCCCAATAATCCTTTTTTCCCAACTTGGCCCACCTGTAATTCAAATTTTCTTCAAAAGCTTCAAACTCATCTTTTCCTGCGAGAGCAAAACTACTTTCATGTCCGGCCTGTGCCAGAAAGTGTTGTAGTTTTTCTTTAGTATTAACCCCAAATCTTTCCTTTTTTCATTGGTCAATGCTAACAAAGTAGCCAAGATACATCACTAACATTTGGGGCAATTTTCTTTAAACCTTCTACAATTATCTAAGGCATATCTCTATTATCACCTTCTGTATAACAGTTACACATTTAAGGAAATGCTTTCTTTATTTATGATACAAATTTATTGTTTAGTAAATAAATGTAATTTACCATTTTCAGATGTAATTGATAGGGTAACTTCTCCATTACTGTCAGTATAAATATTATTTATAAGATCACAACTATAACCTAATCCGTCTTGTTCTTCTGATTTAATGAAATATTCATCTGTTAATGTTTCCTCTCCACAAGATGACGATATGTTATATGTGTATGTTACTATTAACTCTCCTTCATAATAATCTTTCCTTTTTCCATCATTTGTGAATGTAATTTTCCAAAGATTATCATCATTAGAAATCCAAGTTCCTACAACATCCGGTTGTTGATTATTACTAGAAAAAGACATTACTATCAAACCCAACAATAAAATCGATACTGTCGCTAATTTTATATAATTATTATTTTTCATCTTATTTTAATTTATACAGTTTATTGAATCTTTTGCTTTTTGAAATCTGGCTTTTAATCCTTTTAAAGCTCTACCATTGATTATTCTAGTGATTTTTGTTACTGTTGGATTATCAAAAGTATCTCCGTTTAAAACATATCTTTTATAGTACCAAAAAGCACTTAATATTGCTATAGTATCGTTACTTGAGACTAAATTAGGATTAGTCACGAAATCTTTATCAGGGTCATATTTATTATTATACCACGTCTTAAAAGCCGTATAGTTCTTTTCCCCTGTTAATTGTAACATTCCTCGCCCTCTATATTTGTAGCCATCACCACTAGCAACATTTCCATTACCCATTCTACAGCACATAGCTATATTTGCTACTCCGGATGAATTTCTTAAATAGTCAGGAGCATAATATAACTTAGCATTTGTACTTGCTTGAGCAGAATCCATAGTAAACTTAGTATATGTGCTTGTTAAACTACTCGCAGTTGTCCAATAGGTACTCTCTGTAACATTTAAAGTATTTAATCCACCTGTTTCATGTCCTACTTGTGCCAAAAAGTGTTGAAGTTTTTCTTTGGTATTAATTCCAAAATCTTTTCCTTTTTCATTGATTACTGCTGCCAAAGTAGCTAAGTTGCTATCACTTGCATTGGGGAAAATCTTTTTTAAATCTTCTTTGGAAGTATCGCAATCATCTAAAATACATTTTCCATTATCATCTTCTGTATAACCTGTAGGACATACACAAACACCGTCTATCATCACCTTTCCACTACCCTCAGGACATCTGGGGTCTGCCAACTCAACAGGAGCCGTAAGTGTTGTATCTCCATCACCACCGGAGCTTCCTCCGCCGCTACCTCCACCTCCAATAAGCTGATCTCCTCCGGAGCCGTCATCTCCTCCCGGCGGGTCTCCCACAGGAGGGTCCGGAACACCGTAGTTCTCACAGTGTGAAAAATCTATATATAACAGCGGACTACCGCTACAATAGGTAACCCCATCGTTTTGCAAAACCGGCCAGTGTCCGTCCGCATTGCCTCCCAGATTACATTGGCCATATACCAAAATACTTTCACAAGGACCGCTACCCGTACCACTACCACCATTCGGAAAAACCCAGTCAAAAGGATCTCTGAAAGACAGGTTGAGGCCCTCCAATCTTAGGTATTCTTCAGGAAGTGGCTTTCTCATACAATGTTTCGGAATCGGTAAGGTCAGTGAACTCATAAGAGACCAAAAAATAGGTAAACACACCATTGTGTTTTTTTACCAAAAAGTTTTCAAAATCAGAAGTTTCCAAAACAGGGCTTTCTGTCTGAAATGTCCAGGTAATGACATCGTCTATGACAATTCTGTTAATCTCATCGGTAAAAATGGTGAGGCCTGCTGCAACCTCAGTAGCACTTCTGCTGTAGATGCTTTGTGGCGAGTGCTTAGAAAATCGTCTTTCAATCAGAGGTAAAGAGGGTTTTATTTCTTTGTCTGTAAGTAGTTCCTGATAGGATATTTTGGTTAAGGAATACTTGAGTTGGTTAGAAGTAACGGTGTTTTGAGGATTCATAAAGTCTTCTCGGATACAGTTCCATAAGAACAAAGATAGGCCAAAGACCAAGACCCCGATTTTGATAAATGATACTTTTTTCATTTTCATCGTTTAAAGTTATTAAAATTAGTTAATACGCACCGGTTTTGCTGTGTTCCATATAAACCACAATTACCGGATAGTTTTTTACAGGCATTTTTTTGGAATGCCTCTGTTTCTATACCGGAACAGTAAACATTTACATACTGCCCGGTTTATGCCTTTTTTGTTTTATTCAAAAAAAGACGTTTCTAAAAATCGTGCAACGAAACAAGACGTCTGAAAAGGTATAGGGGGTATTAAAATTCAATTGGTTTCAATTTTTTTTTAATCCATAGTCCTTTTACTTTGATAATCGAAGTAAAACTTACAAAAATAATTCTTTATATCCAAATATATTGAGGAGATTTTTTTAAAGTTAGAAAGGTTGTAAAGTATGGACTTGCTACATTTAGAGTGACAAAGAGTTAAGCTAATTTTATCTAAAATAACTTAACCATATGAAACGAAGAAAATACAGTAAAGAGTTTAAAATTAAAGCAGTAGAATTAAGCAATGTACGAGGTAACACAAAGCAGATTGCCATGGAATTGGGAATCAGTGCAGATCTTATTTACAGATGGCGTAGAGAATTAGAACAGCGTCCTGATTTAGCTTTTAGCGGTAATGGCGTCAAACAACTCACAGAAGATCAGAAAGAGTTAGAGCGATTACGTAAACAGCTCAAGGATGTTACCATGGAGCGGGATATCTTAAAAAATGCCGTGAGCATCTTCTCCAAGAGCGATCGGAAGTATTGAAATTTATCAAAGATTACAGTAGAGAATATCCGGTTGGGAAGATGTGTAAAATTTTTAAAATTAGTAGAAACAGTTATTACAGGAGTAAGAATTATGTTCCATCAGATAGAGATGGAAAAAATCGTATGCTACTCTCTGAGATTCACCGTATCTGTGAGCGAAGTAAATCTACTTATGGAAGTCCTAGAATTACAGAGGAACTCAAAGCTAAAGGGTTTAAAGTATCTAGGTCTAGGGTAGCACGATTGATGAAAAAACACGGGATTAAAGCAGTTCGTAAAAAGAAATTTGTTGTCACGACAGATTCTAAGCATCAATATCCAGTAGCTGATAATGTATTGGATAGAGATTTTAAAGCTACCGTATTCTATGATAAAAACAAGTAAAAGTTGAGATATTATTTTTACTAATTTATGCAGCAAATTTAAAAGTATCTACATAGGGTGTTTGTCGTTTGACAACGGCAAACACTCTTGCTATTAATTTGTTTCTAATAATGTTAACGGTACTCATTTTACTTTTGCCTTGTTTTATTCTTTTATGATAGTATAATTTCATTTCTGGGTTATGTTGTATAGCAGAAATAGCGCACATATTAATAATTGCTTTCAATTTTTTATTAGCCAAATGAGAGACTTTTGTACGTCCTTTAATACTAGTTCCAGATTGGTAAGGAAAAGGAGCAACACCACAATAAGAGGCAAACTTTCTCCAGTTTTCAAATTTTGAAAAATTGTCAGTAAACACAATCATCATTATAGCAGTTTGCATTCCTATACCTTTAACACTAGTAACAAGTTTATAGGTTTCTTTTAACATTATATTTTGGTCAATAATAGCTTGCATTTGAGTATTAATCTTGTGTATTTGTTTGGTTAGTTCTGCAATCATTTTTTGTTGAACGTCAAAGATTATTTTATACTCTTTTGCTTTATAAATTCTTTTTTGTTCTTTCAAAGTAACTTTAAAACCAGCTCTTTGTTTGTTAAGTTTTGTCCTTAAAGATAAGAGACTTTTTAGTTGTAATATACTTCTTTTAGGTAGCTTACTGGGTTTAAGTTCTTCTTTTAATCGATACCCATATAGAGCAATGCGTTTGGCATCAATTTGGTCATCCTTTCCACGAGCAATACCAATAGATCTTTTAATTTCTAAACCAGAAGCTATGAAAAAAGATAATTTTTGTTCAGTTAAAGACACAGATAATAAATGAGAGTACATTCCTGTATGTTCAAATACAAACATGGTTTCTTCTTTAGAGAAAGACGAATTTTTAAAACTCCACTTTAGCATTAATTTAAATCCAGATTTACTGTTCTCAAACTGTTGAACAATTTGTTTAGAATAGATACAAACATCAATTAATAATTTACTGACATCGATTCCGATAATTTCATTTGTTTTCATAATTTTGTAATTAGATATTAATAATAGTTACTTAAACTAAGACCTTTAATAAGGGCAGAAACTGAAATTCTATATGGTTCTAAGTAACTTTTAAAAAGAACGGAGACTAATACGGGGGATGGCTCTAAAAAGCTAGCTGGCCGCTAAAGTTCACTCCGTTCTTTTGTGTTTTTGGTTATCAACAAAATAAGAGTTATTAACAAAGAAAAAAAGAAGCAAAAAAAGAAATTTCATCATAACTATTATGTTTTTATTTTAAGTAATTATTTCTATTTGCTAATCTAAAGGCTGCTGCACAGAAATGGGTTTCTGATATTACCTATTTAAAGCCTGCACAAGGATGGCTGTACTTAACGGTAATTATTGACCTGTTTGATCGTAAAGTCATTGGTTGGTCTTTGAGCAATGGACTCAAAGCAAGACAAACTATCATTGCTGCATGGAGAATGGCTGTAAACAACAGAATGCCTTGTGAAGGTATGATTTTTCATTCTGATCGAGGTGTACAATACGCATCTCATGCGTTTGTTAATATCCTTAAAAGTTATCATGTAACACCCAGTATGAGTAGAAAAGGAAACTGTTGGGATAATGCAGTAGCTGAATCTTTTTTTAAAACAATCAAAACAGAACTAATGATAGACAATAAGTTTATATCCAACAAAAGTCTTCAAATTAAAGTCTTTGAATACATAGAAACTTGGTACAACAGATACAGAAGACATTCTGCTCTTGGTTACAAAAATATCATCGAATTTGAAAAATTATATCAAATCAAAAATGTAGCTTAACTTTTTGTACCATTTTTTGTTGCATATCCAGTAAGTTCACTTATTGCCTCTCTACAAAATGTTTAAAATTAACCAGCCATTTTTGTACCTGCTTTTTTAAAAAAAAAGGAAATAAAAAAGCTGTGACTTTTATAATAATTCCTTTGAACTTTGTATAATGAATTTCAGCATCGTATCGGGTTTCATTAGCACTTACCACAGTAAAAGTACTTTTCATGGTATTTTCCGTATGCGTGTGATAATACGCTGCGAGAAACTCACCAGGCAAGTCGTTCTTTAAAACAGTTTCTGTTAATTCCATTTTCCGCTTACCACTCTGATAATACAATTTGGAAACCGCATTTACCTCCCATGCATTTCCGGATATCAGTTCTTTTTTTTGAAACCCTTCTTGGTATTCTTTTAAATATTCAGGCTTTACGAAAAAGTCAGCAACTACCTGTTGAGGTTTATGAATGTGAACAGTACAAGTGAATTTCATAATGGTTTATTTTAAAACAGAAAACTCAATACTGGAATCGGTAAACACGGTATGTGTTTGTGCTTTAAAATCTGCTTCCTCGGCTTTAAAAATATTAGCTACATACGTCTGGGGATTCAAATCAATCAGCGGAAACCACATACTTTGTACCTGAATCTGTAATTTATGCCCTTTTTTAAAAGTGTGGAAAACATCTTGAAACGTAATAGTTACATCGGTTTTTTTGTTAGGAACAAAGGGTTCCGGATGGCTAAAACTATTTCTAAAACGACCACGTATTACTTCACTCCTCACCATCAAATGATAGTTGCTCATTTTTAAATGCTTCTGCATACTCTTGTTTTTTTCGTCGTTCTTGGCGTCGGCAGGATGTACATCGATTACTTTTACAATCCAATCTGCCGCAGTGCCGGTAGTAGCAACTTTCAACTTGGCCGTAATAGCTCCTGCTAAAGTCATATCTTCTTCCAAAATGTCCGTTTCAAAAACCAAAACGTCCGGCCTTCTGGCAGCAAAGCGCTGATCGTCAGTCATATATTTTCTGGGAGTAAAAACCGTTTTAATATCTTCGGAGTAGGGGACAGGCCTTTTTACATCGCTGATAAATGATATTTTTCGAATAAGCTTTTCATTCTTTCTTAATTTTTGACCTTTAGCTAAATAAAAAGACTCCTTTATAACATTTTTAGGAGGCCAGCTGTCAAACTCGCACCACTCTTTTTTTCCGGAATCAAAAACATAAGCTTCGGGCAACCCGGAGTTTTTATCGCCGGTTCCTTTTAGGAAATGATTAAAAAACCGGGTTTCAATCTTATCTTGAAAAAATTCGGAAATAGAGTCGCCAAAATAGTAGTTTCCAACAATATTTTGCCCGCGCCTTCTTGCCCAAGATCCATGATCCCAAGGGCCAAAAACTATTGTGTTGTAGTTATCTTTACCATGTTTTTCAATTCCTTTATAGGTTTCCAGCGGGCCATATAAATCCTCGGCATCAAACCACCCGCCGACAATCATTGTAGCAACAGAAGACGGGACTTTGTTCATGTGTTGGATGATTCCCTTGCTTTGCCAAACAGTATCATAATTCGGATGTTCGATGATCTCTTTCCAAAAGAAATCATCAATTCTATCGGGATTTTTCAGAGTGGTATTATCCAATTGGTCGTACCGAAAATAGTTGTTTAAATTCTTCAATGGACCTTTGTCCAAAAAGAACTGATATTGATCCTGTGTATTCATTTTCGGAAAAGAATACCAAGCCGTATCCGTAGGCGTATCTTTATAGGTTCCAAATAAAGAGATTGCTCTAAAATAACTCAATAAAAAAGCACCGTTATGATGAAAATCGTCAAAAAAGAAATCTCCGATACAAGCTTGAGGTGAGGCAGCTTTTAATGCCGGATGTGCATCAATTGCAGAAACCGTTGCATAGTATCCGGGATAAGAAATACCCCAGGTGCCTACTTTTCCGTTATTGTTCTCCACATTATTTACCAACCATTCTATGGTATCATAGGTATCGGAAGCCTCATCCGTATCTTGGTCCGATTTTTTATTGGGAATATAAGCCCTCATATTGTCATAAACCCCTTCACTCATCCAACGGCCTCGAACATCCTGGTATACAATAATGTTTCTTTCTTTCATTAAGTTGACATTCGGGCCAATACTCATTCGCATTTTTCCTTCTCCGTATGGACGAGAACTATATGGCGTTCTCTGTAGTAAAATAGGATATTTTTTGCTTTTATCTTTCGGAGTATAAATGGTGGTATGCAATTTTATACCATCTCGCATAGCAATAGCAACTTCCTGCTTAGTATAATGTTCTTCTACAAACGTGGCTTTCGTCGGCTTTTCGGATGTACAGCCGGAAAAAGCAATTGTTACAAACAAAAGCAAGTATATCGTGTATTTTTTCATAATGATTCAATTGAATTGGAGGTAAAAATACAAAATAAACGGGAAGAAATTTGAAGTCAAATCAATTCAAATACGGAATATATCACTATTTTGCAAATGTCTCCTCCTATAATTTTTTTATATGAATCTTCTCGTTTTTTGTTGGTATTCAATATACACTTTACCGTGTTGATCCTTCAAAAATTCCTCTTCAAGACGTATCTGAATTTGAATCAAAATATAGCTAACCACACAGAATAACAGAGTTACCGTATTCGGAGTAACCATTACCAGACATATCATACTTACTATCATCCCTAAAAAAACCGGGTTTCTGGAAATTCTAAACAAGCCGTTAGTAATCACAGTCTGGTTTTCATATAATGAGACCTTTGCAAAATTGATTTGGCAAAAAAGTTCGACGCCCGAAGAACATTTTCAACCGGAATAACCTGTTGGTTTTGAGGATTTAAAATTTTCGAGAAGAAAGAAATTTGAAGCCAAATCAATTTTAATACGGAATATATCACTATTTTGCAAAGGCCTCATAATTATCAATACCTGTTCTCCATGAATTTTTCATGGTATATTGTGCAATTACAATCCACATAAAAGAGATTATTGAAAAAAAGATACCAATAATTTTTAAAATGCGAAATTTTAAAAATGGAATGGGTAAAAAATAATCATGAAATGCCGGAACTAATGAAAATAGTAAAGCATATATAAACAGTCCTGCCATTATAATTTTAAAATAATTTCCTATTAACCCATGTATACCGTCACCTCTTTCAGTTAATACAAAAGGATTTTTATTGATTTTTTTTGCAGTAATGATGCTTTTTAGGACAAAAGTAATGGCAAAATATACCACAAATAAATGGGGAGGCCTATTCTTATAATGAACTCATTTAAACTTTTTGGATGTAAGCGAACATTAGAAGTTTTTAGCAAATTGAAAAAGTTTAAATGAGTTCAATTTCTGACATCTTTTGTTTGTGTTATTATTTGCAGATTTTACAATTCGCTTTTTCCTGCATTTCTCCTACTAAATACCCCTGATCATTCAATGTAAACCCACAACAATTTATAAACCCTTGTGCAATTAGCTTTCTGGCACGTTGTATTTGTGATTTTGCAGCGGGAACAGAAAGCTTTAATTGTTTTGCAACTTCAGATTGTCTCATCCCTTTGATATCAGATAAAAAAAGAGGATCACGATACTTTTTGGGCAGCCCTTTCAGAATACCCCGTAAGCAATCTTTTTCCGTATGATAATCTTGTTCAATTTCTGTTTCCGATTTCAGAAGATAAGTTTCAAAAGTCTGATTGGATTTCTTAAAATAATCTATAACAGTATTGCGGGCAATAGTAAAAATCCACGCTTTCAATTTATTGATATTTTTAAGCGTATGCAGTTTGGTATGGATTTTTAAAAAAGTATCCTGAACAATATCGTCAGCAATGGCTTTATCTTTTACTTTACTGATTATAAAATATTTTATATCATTAGCATATGTTGTCCAAACTTCCTGAGTCGTCATATATCAACGTTTTGTGTTATAGAGTACAGTCAAGAGCTTGTAGTTATCAACTGTACTCATTCTAATATGATTAGTTAACCATTACAACAGGAACATGTACAGTTTTCACATGTACAATCAGTACAATCCCCATTTAAACATCCTACACAGGCACAAGTACATTGGTTTTTATTTGTTTTCATGATATATTAGTTTTTACATTCACTAATGAGACATAAAAGATATTGAAAAAGATGCAAGTAATATAAAATATTTTATTTTCAATAATTTTTGAAATTATTAAAATAAATTTGTATATTTGTTATATGAATTTACAAGAAGCAAAGTTAAAATACATTCAAACCTGGGGTGGTTTAGCTACGAGTTGGGGAATTAACAGAACTATGGCACAAGTTCACGCGCTGTTATTAATTTCCGAAAAGCCTTTATCTACTGAAAATATCATGGACGAATTAAAAATTTCCAGAGGAAATGTGAATATGAATGTACGGGCTTTGATCGACTGGGGAATTGTTCAAAAAGAATATATAGTGGGAGAACGAAAGGAATTCTTTGGCGCGGAAAAAGATATTTGGGAACTCTTCAAGCAAATTACCAAAGAACGTAAAAAAAGAGAAATAGAACCCGTATTAAAGACATTGGACGAATTACAGCAAATTAAAGACAATTCGGAAGAAGCAAAAGAGTTTAAAAAAGTTTTAAATGACCTTTCGGGAGTAACCAACAAAATAAACGGAATTTTGGAGAGCGTTATCAGAGCTGATGAACATTGGTTGTTGTCAAATTTTACCAAAATCATTAAGGGATAAAATATTTCAATAATTGCTGAAAGTTTAAAATATAAAATATGAAAGCGAGAAAAATAATATACAGTATTCTCATTGTTAACCAAATAAGCTTTTTGATAACAGTATTCCTTTTTATAACCATTTGGTACGGTTTTATTGTTGAAATTTTCTTCGGTATCATTCAAGTGCTTAGCTCACTTGTTATGATTTTTTTCTGGAAAAAACTGGAAAAGAGGTTGAAAGATCAACTCACCTATTATTGGATGATGGTTTTGGTATATTTTTCTCTATGGCTGATAGATTGGAACTTTTTAAATGAAATATTCCTGATTGTTGTGGGAATTGTTGTTGTTCCAATGACAATAGCCGGTTATCTCATCTATATAATAAGTTCCATTAAAAAATCACTAAAGGCATGAAAATAGTAATCGCAGGAGGAACAGGCTATTTGGGTACATTATTAACTACTCATTTTTTAAAAGATGTTAAGAATACCGTTTTTATTCTTAGTCGGAAACAAAAATTAAATCGGGGAAATCTTCAGTATTTGCAATGGGATGGAAAAACAGAAGGGTATTGGAGTTCTTTCCTGGAAAATACGGATGTTTTAATTAACCTGGCAGGCAAATCTGTTAATTGCAGATATACAAAAGAAAATAAAGCAGCAATTTATAAAAGCAGAATAGAAAGTACTCATATTTTGTGTAGGGTGGTTCAAAAATTGAAACATCCGCCAAAGATTTTTATACAATCTTCATCGGCAACTATTTACCGTCATTCGGAAGACAGGTTAATGACTGAAGAGAGAGGTGAAATAGGAGTTGATTTCTCTATGGATGTTTGCAAAAAGTGGGAAATGATTTTTAATTCACATGATTTGCCGAAAACAAAGAAAATTATCACGAGAACCGCTATTGTACTAGGAAATAAAGGAGGAGCATTCCCCATCATGAAAAGATTGACAAAATTCGGTTTTGGAGGAAAACAAGGCTCCGGAAAACAATTTATCAGTTGGATTTCGGAAGAAGATTATATTCGTTCAATGGTTTATTTAATTAACGGGGAAAAAGGAATCTATAATCTGTGCGCTCCAAACCCTCTGATGAATAAAACGTTTCAGCAAAAATTAAGAAAAAAGCTAGGTGTTTTTTTAGGCCTTCATATTCCAAAATGGTGTTTAAAATTAGGTGCTAAAGTCGTTGGAACAGAATCGGAATTGCTCTTAAAAAGCAGAAGAGTATACCCTGAAAGATTATTGCGATCAGGTTTTAGATTTGTGACGGATAATTTTGATGCGCTTACAGTAAAATAGAGTTTAAAGTTTAAAAGTTTGAGGGTTTCAAGTTAAAAGTTCCAACCTCTTTAAAGTACAAACCTGACGGCAAAGGTCTCAATAATATCATTCGGGTTAAAGTAAAAGGGAAAGTTTTGCGAAAAAGAAAAGGATTTAGATACTATCCAAAAGACCTCCTTGAGATTTTTATTTCGAGGAATTCTTCTAAACCGGCTAATTATAACTAGACCAATATAGAATGTCATCTAGTTAAAGGTCTTAATTCTAGCAGCGTAAGCGGTCTTATTTTATACCAAGTTATTTTGACGACCCATGTATGGCTCCTAGTTGTGATAAAAGTACAAAAGTTTCAGTTTACCACAAAGCCAAATCACAGATTTGGCGGAACTTGCAGATAGGCAGAATCTTTCGTGAACCACTAAACAACTATGAGCTATACATCTTGTTATCGGCTTTTTCTTCATCTTCAATCAAGGTAATTATCAATTTTTTTCGCTTCCATTCCACTTTCACATGTTCCCCTTGTTTAAACCCCAACTTTTCCAACCATTTGCCTTCCGTCTTAATTTCAGGAATCCATATTTCATCATAGGTTCTTCTGCGATGTTTGGGCTGGATTTTAATTTTTTTCATTTTTTATAATTCACTCGATTTTTTTCGATTTAAGAATATTAGATTTCGTTTTACGAAAACTTATAAGCGAATATAGAAAACTTTTCTAAATTTCGGTTGATTTTGGATCAATTATATTTGCACAATACGAAACTTAGTTGATTAAATGTCAAAACAACGGTACAATAGAATAAAAATAGTTCTTGTTGAAAAAGAGCAGTCTGCAAAGTGGTTAGCAGATCAGTTGAGCAAAGACAAATCCACAGTTTCCCGTTGGTGTACTAATGATATGCAGCCGTCAATTGAAACATTTTATGAAATTGCAAAGATTTTGGATGTAGAAGTGAGAGAGTTGTTTGTGGCTTCTAAAAGCTAAATGTGTAATTTGTCTTATCTGTTTTTTAGTGAATGCACCCTAAGTACATTTCACCAAACCTACTTTTTCCTGCCTCTTCAATTTTCTTATTACAAGAATCTGAAATAAATAGTCCTTTTTTTCCAACTGTTGCAATGCAATCTAATTGACTTTTCCATTCATCTGGATGCGGAGGAGGAGTTGAAAAGAAATTGTATCTAATTCCAGCCCACATTTCAAAACCTATCTCAATATCCGTATCTGAGTCATAACCAGAATTGCCCCCTGCTTTTATTGTTTTGTTTATCAGCCCTAATGATTCTTTCATCATTATTGAGCAAGTATGTGCAACCAAATCCGCTAATTGAATCCCTTTAATTACTTTGGAATCTTGTTCAATGTTTAAGTTTACCTGCTCACGGTTTAATAATGAAAGAAGCGACTTATAATCATTATCATTTTGATTCTTATATATGCCTTCATCTAAAAATACGTTCAACGGAAATATTAATTCCTCTTGATTATTTTTAATCAGTTGAATTAGCGCTTTGCTAGTATAAGTTTTAAAGTCTGTTTCGTTTGGGGCAGTAATGACAACAGCAATTTTAATATCATTAATCAGTCTTTTTAAATATTTTCTGAGTTCTTTCTGTTCCGGATTTTGATTCATTCTTAGACGACTTTTAAATTCATCTTTCTTTGGATCCAATCCACTTGCGGATATATACTGACTAATTTCTTCATTTAAATCCCTTTCAGAATAGATGAATGCACCCATAAAGAATTCTGCTTTTGGGTGCTTAGAATCGTCATAATAAATAAATCGACTTTTATTCATTTACAGTATTGCTGATAACTTAGTTATATCTTTAATGCCAGTTGAAAAATTAGAAAGTTTGTTGAACACTTTCCAACTTTTACACTTTTCAACTTTCAAACCCCCTAACTTTTGTCAAATTATTTTTAGAATTTCTTCATGAAGCATTTCCAGTGATTTATTCACTGTTCTGCGAATTACTTTTTCTCTCGGTTGTCCAAAATTAAACTCATAAACAGTCGAACCCTGTTTCGTGGCCAGGCCGATAAACACCGTTCCAACAGGCGTGCTCGTATTATCTGTCGTTGGTCCGGCATTTCCTGTTACAGCGATGGCATAATCCGTAGCTGCTTTTTCCAGCGCATTTACAGCCATTTGCTTTGCTACTTCTTTACTCACTGCCGAATGTTTCTCAATACATTCTTTTGAAATACCCAGTATATCCTGCTTCATTTCCGCTGTATAAGTAACAAAACTTCCTTTAAAATAAGCAGATGCTCCCGGTACGGAAACAATAGTAGCGGCTAATTTTCCTCCTGTTAAGCTTTCGGCAGTACACACGGTCTTATTGTAGTTTCCAAGTAATACGCCTACTGCTTTTTCAATGGTTTCCTCTTCATTAAACCCGGTAATAATGTCCGGAATTAACAGCTCCAATTCTTGTAATTTTTCTGTCAGTACAGTCTCCAACTGTTGCTTATTAATCCCTTTGGCAGATAAACGCAATCGTACCCTGCCAAAAGAAGGTAAATAGGCTAGTTTTATAAAATCCGGCAAACTATTTTCCCAATCTTCAATACGTTCGGCTATGATACTCTCCCCCTGGCCATAAGTCATAACGGTTTTATGAATGATGAAAGGCAGCTTGAATTGTTGCTGAATTTTAGGCAATACCTCATATTTCATCAACTCTTTCATTTCATAAGGAACTCCGGGCATAGAAACAAATACCGTATCATTTTCATAAAACCACATGCCGGGAGCAGTACCAAAGCGATTCATCAGCAAAGTCGCTTTTGACGGAATCTGTGCCTGCTGCTTCTGAATCTCTTTAAAAGGATGATTTATTTTTTTGAATAGTTTTTTAATATGTGCTATTACTTCGGGGTACTCAACCATATTGTCTTCAAAATAGGCAGCGATCGTATGTTTGGTAATATCGTCTTTTGTGGGGCCTAAACCTCCTGTTATGATTACCATATCAGCTCGCTCTTCTGCCTCTTTCAGAGCATTTAATATGTGTTGCTTATCATCTTGAACGGACGATATCTGATAGACGGAAACCCCTATTTTATTCAACTCGTTGGCAATCCACTGTGAATTGGTATCAACAATCTGACCTATAAGAATCTCATCTCCAATCGTAATGATCTCTGCATTCATTTTTTTTTCGGGTTTGAAAGTTGAACTATTTAAAGCTTTCCAATGCCTTTTATTTTACTTGTATCCGGAAAGCTTGTCTCCCTTCTATGGTTCCTGTTAATATGTCATGCTCCCGGACTTTTCCTACTCCTGCCGGCGTACCTGTAAAGATCAAATCTCCTTTTTTTAATGTAAAGTATTGAGAGATATGGCTAATCAATTCATCTATCTTCCACAGCATGGCATTTGTATTTCCGTTTTGCACCACTTCATGATTTTTTACCAGTTGAAATTTTAAATGCTCCAAATCAAAGTCCTCTTTTGGATAAAATGCTCCTACAACAGCACTTCCGTCAAAAGCCTTTGCTTTCTCCCACGGCAATCCTTTTTCTTTACACAACGCCTGAATATCACGAGCTGTAAAATCGATTCCCAAACCGATTTTATCATAATATTTATGAGCAAACTTTGTCGCGATATGTTTTCCTACCTTATTAATTTTTACTAAAACTTCTACTTCGTAATGAATATCGTCAGAGAACGGTGGAATAAAAAACGGGTGATTCTCTGGCAAGATGGATGAGTCAGGTTTTAGAAAGACAATAGGGCTTTCCGGCTTTTCATTATCTAATTCTGCTATGTGTTTGGCATAATTACGTCCAATGCAAATTATTTTCATATGTGTCGGTTGTGAGTTACCCTCTGATTTACGGTATCCATTTCTTTGGAAAATTTGGTTTTCTTTTTTCTAAAAATGCATCTCTTCCTTCTTTTGCTTCCTCTGTCATATAGGCTAATCTTGTTGCCTCCCCGGCAAATACCTGCTGACCCACCATCCCATCATCCGTTAAATTCATGGCAAATTTTAACATTTTAATGGAAGTCGGTGATTTTGCCAATATTTCCTGTGCCCATTCATAAGCTGTATTTTCCAGATCTGCATGTGGTACTACAGCATTTACCATTCCCATTTCACATGCCTCCTGCGCCGAATAATTTCTTCCCAAAAAAAAGATCTCACGTGCTCTTTTTTGTCCGACCATTTTCGCCAGATAAGCTGAGCCATATCCCCCGTCAAAAGAAGTAACATCTGCATCCGTTTGTTTAAAAACAGCATGTTCTTCACTTGCCAATGTTAAATCGCATACCACATGCAAGCTATGGCCCCCGCCAACAGCCCATCCGGGAACCACTGCAATAACTGCTTTTGGCATAAAGCGAATCAGACGTTGTACTTCCAGAATATTTAAGCGGTGATAACCGTCATTACCAACATAACCCTGGTATCCGCGAGCTTTTTGATCTCCTCCGGAACAAAAAGAATATACCCCGTCTTTACTTGAAGGCCCTTCTGCAGACAACAATACAACGCCTATCGACACATCTTCTCCTGCATCATAAAATGCATCGTATAGCTCTGAAGTTGTGTTGGGCCTAAATGCATTTCTTACATCCGGCCTGTTGAAAGCAATTCTAGCTACCCCATTTGATTTTTTATAGGTAATATCTTTATATTGTTTAACAGTAATCCAGTTGGGTGGTACCATACATGTAAACTTTAAATAGTTATATATGCAAAAATAACACATTCCTGTAGTATTCTATAATACCATTTTTGATTTTCAAGACCTCACAGGTTTTTAAAAACCTGTGAGGTCTAATTGAACTCATTTAAACTTTTTGGATTTAAGCGAACATTAGAAGTTTTTAGTAAATTGAAAAAGTTTAAATGAGTTCAATTTGTGAGGTCTAACTTTCCAACGATACCTCTTTCAAAAAAAGGCTTTCCAGCTAACCATAAGTTTTGAATTGCTAAAATCAAAAGTTGAAGAAGATGATTTGCCAAGCACATAGCCCAGGTTTATCTGAGAAGTATTGAGGGTGGTCAGATACCCTATTCCAAGGCCTAAAAGTGTTTCGTAAGTGTTGTTTATTTTTTTAGCCACTCCAATATCCGATATGGAATACAAATACGATGTTGCAGAGGTTAAATACCTGTACTCAAGATTAAAGAAGGAATATTGAGGCGTAAATATACTTTGCTCATTAAACCCTCGGATGCTATTTGCTCCTCCGATTCGATACACCTCATTATTTAAAAAAGAATCGGAAATCAATACTCCGGTTTCATTTTTCAGATAATACTGGTTTCTGCTGTTTAATACAAATAATTTTGAAAACTCCATATGGAATTTGGTTTGCTTTTCTGTTGGAAGAACAACACTGTTTCTGGTTCCAAACAGTACTTCGACATATAAGGTAGTCATTGCCGTTTGAGTGTATTTGAACGTAGCATTTTTATAATGATATCCGACGCCGTATAGACTATTATCAAATGCTTCAACAGCATTATTCGTGATATCTTCTTTTAAATTGTTGGAAGTACGATCAGAATAATTAAAAGAAATCCCGGAGATATTATTGATCTTGTATGAGAGTTTAGCATGAAACGAAGTGTTTAAAAAAGTAGAATCTTGTTTGTATAGGTCAAATTGCAGCTCCGGGCTCAACTTTGAATCAAAGATATACGGAATATTAGTTTTAAAAAAAAACGCCTGTCTTTCATTGCCGACACTATTCCACAATATGGATAAATGCTCGCCACCGTTCAAAATATTATTCAATTTCAAATCCAACATCCCGTTAAAGAGCAGCTCTCCACTGTTTTCATTTGAAGCAAAAGAAGCAATTCCGTCAATACTGTTATTATTTTTTTTCTTTAAATAGATGTAGAGCACCGTGGAATCTTTGGTAAAAAGCACTTCAGGAGGTTTTATCTCACTTACAAAAGGCAATGCTTTTGTCAACCCGGAAATTTCTTTCAACTTTTCTTTATTAAAAAGAGCTCCTTTATTGATATTCAGATCATGTCGGATGATTTTTTTTGAAATGGCCTCATAACCTTTTACTATAAAAGCATCCACCCGTCTGCTCTTTTTCTCTTTCACTTTTAGAGTTGCCGATAAAATAGTATCTTTCAGCCTGAATTTTTCCAAAGACACTTCGGCAAAGGATTTTCCCTCACGATCTTTACTCCTTGTCAAAGCTTCTAAAAAAGGTTCCACTTCAGCGGTTTTTAATACTAGCGTATCACCTCTCTTAGGATGATGAACCTGTTTAGGTATATATATATGTACGTTTGTTACCCGAAAACCAAGTTTGAAAACTACGGTATATTTTCCTGCCGGTTCTTCCATAAATGAGGTTTCGTATAAAAAATACCCCTTTCTTTTTAGAAATCTCCCAATTTTTTCAACCTCCAAATTCAAAGAATGCTTGTCTTTGTGAATCGTATCGTAAGCTATTTTTTGCAGGAATGCATGTTCAATAGCATCTTCTGCACTTATTGTAAAGGTCAATTTTTGCGCAAAACTTCCCTGGATCAGTAAGCTGGCTACAAGAATATAGATACCGGATAAAAAACGAATACGAAACATAGGATGATACCATTTGCGCTTTGATTTTACCTGAAAAAATAATATTGTTTTTTCAGTAATAACAAGGCAAAACTTTAAACTTGGAACTTTCAAACTTTAAACGGTATTACGAATGATGTCAAAAATATAATAAAAACCGACGAGTTATCCATTTTTTTAAAAGGCTTGCCAAAAATAAAGTGGGTGCATAACATTTTGTCGCGAAATAGTTATTTTTAAGGATTAACTTTTAAAAGCGACACCATTATGATTAGCGAAGAGGAATTTTTAGCCCAAGCCAAGAAGCGTTATCAAGCGATAGCAAAATTATCAAACATAAAGAGTTACTATGATTACGAAAAGACTTTTGATCAAATATGGACGGACTATGGTCGAGAGGTTTTAGAGAGAAGTATAAGCGAACCATCTAAAGACAGGCGTAAAAAAAAACTTATCACGTTACGGAAAGATAGAGATTAACAACACTCATCCCTTTAGTGAAAAAGTCAATGGATTTAAGATAAGTCCCTATATGCAAGACAAAATGATTTATATTGGTCAAAACGATTGTTATGGAGATGGTCATGAAGTTTTATCGAATCTTCTAGGTGTTTCAGTCAATGCGATGCAGCTTTACAGAGTCACAGACTTTTATGGTGGTTTATTAGAGCAAGAAAAAGTATTGGAGGTTGATGCCGTTGAACCTGATATTCTTAAGGTAGATAACCAAGAGTGCATATATGCTATGGTCGATGGGTCGATGCTTTTCACTCGGGAAGAGGCTTGGAAAGAAGTAAAATTAGGCAGAATTTTTAAACAGAGTAGCTGTATGGACATATCAAATAAACGTGGATGGATACGCCATTCGTTGTATGAAGCATATTTAGGCAAAGCTGATAAGTTTACAGATAGAATGGATAGATACTTAGGCTGTTACAGGAGTATTGATAAGCGACTGATTTTTGTTGGTGATGGTGCTAGATGGATATGGAAATGGGTAGATCAACATTACCCTTTTGCCACACAAATATTGGATTGGTATCATGCTTTAGAACATTTACACGATTTTGCTAAGGTTTGTCTCTCTAATCAAGAGTCATATAACAGTTGGGTTGGTCAACAGGAGCAACTACTAAAAAACAGTCAAGTAAATCAAGTCATTGAGAATATCAAAAACTTAGAATTGACAAAGCAAAATCAACGTAAACAACAAAGCCAACTTATCACATATTATACCGAAAATAGGTCGCGTATGGACTATCAGCAATATCAAAATACAGGAGCAGGTATTATAGGATCTGGAGCCATAGAAGCAGCTAACAGGGAGGTTGTTCAAAAAAGAATGAAACTCTCTGGACAACGTTGGTCTAAAATTGGAGCTCAAAATATGCTCACATTAAGAACAACTAAACTGAGTGATAAATGGAACAAAGTAGTTAACCTAATCTGTACTGAGAAAAATAAAGCTGCTTAAAACGACAAAATGTTATGCACCCAATAAAGTTTGGATATTTGATTAAAAAGAAATTAATTGTACATTTGCGCACTCTTAAAAAACGAGTTCAGAGAGTAAAATTTAATAAAAAACGAAAACAGTAACCTATTAGTATGCCAACTATTCAACAATTAGTTCGTAAAGGAAGAACCAAAATAACTAAGAAGAGTAAATCGGCTGCTTTGACATCTTGTCCTCAAAGACGGGGCGTTTGTACGCGAGTGTATACCACTACACCTAAAAAACCCAATTCGGCTATGCGTAAAGTAGCCAGGGTAAGGTTGACCAATGGTAATGAAATCAATGCGTACATCCCGGGAGAAGGACATAATTTGCAAGAGCACTCGATAGTATTAGTTAGAGGCGGAAGAGTTAAAGATTTGCCTGGTGTAAAGTACCATATTGTACGTGGTGCTTTGGATACGGCGGGAGTTGAGGGAAGAACTCAACGCAGATCTAAGTACGGGGCAAAACGCCCGAAAAAGTAATATAACTTTTAAATGAAGAAACATGAGAAAAAGAAGATCTAAAAAAAGAGTTTTGTTACCCGACCCGAGGTTTAATGACCAGTTAGTCACTCGTTTTGTAAACAACCTGATGTGGGACGGTAAGAAATCCGTAGCATTCAAAGTATTCTACGATGCCATTGACATTGTAGAACAGAAAAAAGAAGATGAAGAAAAAACAGCGTTGGAAGTTTGGAAAGACGGCTTGTCTAATGTAATGCCACATGTAGAAGTACGTTCCAGGCGTGTGGGGGGAGCCACTTTTCAGATTCCCATGCAGATCAGACCCGACCGTAAAGTGTCTATGGCGGTCAAATGGATGATCTCGTATGCCAGAAAGCGCAACGAAAAAACCATGGCACAACGCCTGGCTGCCGAAATCTTATCTGCGTCCAAAGAAGAAGGAGCAGCAGTTAAAAAAAGAGTAGATACACACAAAATGGCAGAAGCCAACAAGGCATTCTCTCACTTTAGATTTTAGTAAAAATGGCCAGAGATTTAAAATTTACGAGAAATATAGGTATTGCCGCACATATCGATGCCGGCAAGACCACCACCACCGAGCGCATCCTCTATTATACAGGCGTATCTCATAAAATAGGTGAAGTACACGACGGCGCGGCAACCATGGATTGGATGGAGCAGGAACAAGAAAGAGGGATTACCATTACCTCTGCTGCGACTACCTGTACATGGAATTTTCCGACTGAAAACGGAAAACCCACCGCAGATGCCAAAGGATACCACTTCAATATTATTGACACTCCGGGGCACGTAGACTTTACTGTGGAAGTAAACAGGTCATTACGTGTATTAGACGGGTTGGTATTCTTATTTTCCGCCGTTGATGGCGTTGAACCGCAATCCGAAACCAACTGGAGATTGGCTGACAACTACAAAGTGCCCAGAATGGGATTTGTAAATAAGATGGACCGCCAGGGATCTAACTTTCTGGCAGTATGTCAACAGGTAAAAGACATGCTGGGCTCCAATGCCGTACCTATTGTATTGCCCATTGGAGAAGAAGCAGATTTTAAAGGAATTGTAGATCTGGTAAAAAACAGAGCCATTGTATGGCACGAAGATACCCAGGGAGCCACATTTGATGTGATTGATATCCCGGAAGAATTAAAAACCGAAGCTGCCGAACTAAGAGCAAACCTTATTGAAGAAGTAGCCGGATACGATGAAAACTTGTTGGAAAAATTTATGGAAGATGAAGATTCCATTACGGAAGAAGAAGTGCATGCCGCACTAAGAGCTGCCGTTATGGACATGTCTATCATTCCTATGATTTGTGGCTCCGCATTTAAAAATAAAGGAGTTCAGTTTTTACTGGATGCCGTATGCCGTTACCTGCCATCTCCGACAGATAAGGAAGCTATTGTAGGAACAAACCCGAATACCGGAGAAGAAATTGCTCGTAAACCCGATGCAAAAGAACCCTTTTCCGCATTGGCATTTAAAATTGCAACAGACCCTTTCGTAGGGCGTTTGGCATTTTTCAGAGCTTATTCCGGACGTTTGGATGCCGGTTCCTATGTCATGAACAACCGTTCCGGTAAAAAAGAACGTATTTCGCGTATCTACCAGATGCACTCCAATAAACAAAATGCCATTGAGTATATAGAAGCCGGAGATATTGGAGCTGCCGTAGGTTTTAAAGACATTAAAACAGGAGATACTCTGTCTTCGGAAAAACACCCTATCGTATTAGAATCCATGAATTTTCCGGATCCGGTAATCGGTATTGCCGTAGAACCCAAAACCAAAGCAGATATTGATAAATTAGGACTGTCTTTGGGAAAACTGGCGGAAGAAGACCCTACCTTTACGGTAAGAACAGATGAAGCCTCCGGGCAGACCATTATTTCCGGAATGGGTGAGTTGCATTTGGACATTATTGTAGACCGCCTCAAACGCGAGTTCAAAGTAGATGTCAACCAGGGACAACCACAGGTAGAATACAAAGAAGCATTGACCGCAAAGGCAGACCACAGAGAAGTATATAAAAAACAATCGGGCGGTAGAGGTAAGTTTGCCGATATTATATTTACGATGGAACCTGCCGAAGAAGGAAAACAAGGCCTGGAATTTATTTCCAAAATCAAAGGAGGAAATATACCCAAAGAATTTATTCCGTCCGTAGAAAAAGGATTTAAAGAAGCAATGAAAAACGGCCCGCTGGCCGGGTACGAAGTGGATGCGATGAAGATTACGCTCAAAGACGGCTCTTTCCACGCGGTAGATTCTGACCAGCTATCTTTTGAATTAGCTGCAAAATTAGGATACAAAGCCGCTGCCCAACAAGCAAAGGCCGTGGTTATGGAGCCTATTATGAAACTGGAAGTGCTGACGCCCGAAGAAAATATGGGAGATATTGTCGGCGACCTGAACAGGCGTAGAGGCCAGGTATCGGATATGTCGGACAGGGCAGGATCTAAGGTAGTGAAAGCTACGGTGCCCCTGTCGGAAATGTTCGGTTATGTTACGGCATTGAGAACCCTGTCTTCCGGTAGAGCAACCTCTACTATGGAATTTTCTCACTATGCGGAAACACCGATCGTCATTTCGGAAGAAGTCATTGCAAAAGTTAAGAGTTAAGAGTTATAAAGTTAGGAGTTATAAAGTTGAAAGTTTATAAAAACCAATAACCATCAACTACCAACCAATAACCAAAAAATATGAGTCAAAAAATCAGAATAAAATTAAAATCGTACGATTATAGTTTGGTAGACAAATCTGCCGAAAAGATCGTAAAAACGGTAAAAAGCACCGGAGCTGTTGTAAACGGCCCGATTCCTTTACCTACCAACAAGAAGATATTTACGGTATTGCGTTCGCCTCACGTAAATAAAAAATCGAGAGAACAATTCCAGTTAGCTGCTTATAAGAGACTGTTAGATATTTACAGTTCTTCTTCCAAAACCATAGATGCGCTGATGAAACTGGAACTGCCAAGCGGTGTGGAAGTAGAAATAAAAGTATAAGAAGCTCTTTTACGGTTGGTGAGTCTAAAAACAAAGATTGATTTTAGTCCTTTGCGAGTTTATAAAAAATGGAATACGCCCGAATGCTTAAACGGAATCATTAGAACATTTTTTAAATTTTTATAACTTTCAACATACTCAAACATCGAAAAAAACAAAATATATTTTTCATATATAAAAAATATGTATATTTGCCGGAATTAAGTAATTATTAATATATAAAGATAAGAATGAAAATTAACAAAATTATTCAAAATGTAGCTAAAGTTAGCAGACAAACGATAGCTGTTTGTATGATCTTAGCGGGACTTTCCGGATTTGCTCAAGTGGGGGTGGGTACAGCTGGACCTGCAACAACGTTAGATATAGTAGGCTCCGGCGCTTCCGGAACCAGTAATAATACAGGCGGAGCTTTAGCCAGTGCCGATGGCTAACAGTCCCTCGTGTAAGTACAAATATGACCGGTACTCCTGCTAGTGGAGTAAGGGTAGGACAACTTGTATATAGTACGAATGCTTCTTCAACAGGGTTTTACTATTGGAATGGTAGTGCTTGGATTGCTTTAGTACCTGCTTCTGGCCCTGACTTTACGGTTGGTACAATTTTAACTGTAGATGCGATAACAAATGGCGATCAATCGGCAAATACAGCTAATAACGTATTCCATGTTACCAACACTGGTAGTGGACCTGGGAGTCAACCTATGACATTACCAACACCGTCTAGTAATGCGGGTCGTATTATAACTATTAAAAATAGTGGTGCTAGAGGTATACTATTTACAAATGCCCATAACTCTGTAATTCCTCTACAAGGCACTGCTGGAGGTGCTCTTATTTGTGATGTGGTAACTTGGATTAACCTTTTCCAGTAGTAGGTTAGTTAGTTTATAGGATAGGAGTTATTATATCTATTCTACTTCAAATAAAATTAAAGTAATTAATTATAAGTAATAATATCATGAGAAATACATTAATAATATTATGTCTTTTTGGATGTTTGACAACTTCTTTTGGACAGCTTAGAATATCGGAAGGGACTAATACTTCAGGGAATAATAGTATGGCTTTTATAGATGGATCTAGTTCCTCTAGTTTCAACGCATTCTTCGGAGCTAGTAAGGGGATTCTTTTTCCAAGAACGGATCTAACTCAAGTTGCCACTAGTAGTGCAAGCCATCAAGTTTTTGATAGAAACAGTATAGGGTCAATCACTAATAATCCAAACTATTATGATGGTCTGGTAGTATTTAACACAGGGTCAGGTCCAATACCGGCTGATGGTATGGGAACAAGTGCAAAGCCTGTATCACTTGGTTTTTATTACTATAGAAATACAAGTTCTACATGGAATGGCGGAACATGGATACCTATGGACTCCTCTTCCAGTGCCACTGCAATTACTCTGGGCACGCCTAGGTCTACCGGTACAAGAAATGCGGCCGGAGATGAAGTGTTGGTGGTTCAGTTAACAGGTGTTACAAATGGTACAACTACAGAAATCGATTTAACAGAAACGGCTGATTTACCAATAAATGCAGTAAAACAGTTTAGAAGAGCAGATATTTATAATGCAGCAGGGGTTTTGGTAATGATGGCAACAGGTGCTTACAATTCGGCTACAAATGTAGTTGTTACAGGGAATGGTTCATTCAATACATTATTGCCTGCTGCTAATGATTATACAGTAGAATTATACTATACGGCAAATTAAAAATATATAGAAAGTACTACGTATAAGCGTACGTACTTCTCTAAATTATTAGGGAAAAGCCTTATTCATATATGAATAAGGCTTTTTTATGCGCTTTAGAAAAGTTAGAAAGTTGAGACCTTTGCAGAAAACTTGGATCAATCCGAAAACTTGTGGGATTTTAAAGATATTATTGAAAACATTTAAATTGAGTCAATCGCAAAAGCATCATTCAATAGAGTTTAAAAACTTAATAAACAGTTATTTAATGGATATTCATTTAAAAAAAATCTGAAATGATAAAATTTTTATTCAAGTCTTCCTCACAACTTTTTTGCTTGATCCGAAAACTTGAAACCTGAAACTATATGATAAAATAATAAGGCCCCGAAAGCTAACGAGACCTGATTTATTATCCCCTTCTTATTATATAAAATTGTTTCTATAAAAAATGCTCTTTCTCAATTGCACCGTATCAAAACTTTAACCAAGTATAAGCTTTTTATTTGAAACTTCCTAATTTTTAGCAATATATTTTCTAAAAAGATAGTCATTATTACCTGTTAAAAAATACCAATCACTTCTGATACCATTTCTCACTTAAATTTACTCACTAAAAATTGCCCTTTTTCGCTTATGCTTCAAAATAAAACGAAACCGTAGCGCTATGTTTACCTTTTCTTTTTTGCCTAATCAAAAAATAGCTGTTTTTTAATTTGAGTAAATTTAAGTGAGAAATGGTATGAAACTTTTTTATATCGGTTATTATTCGAAATTATTTAAAAGAAAAATGATGATTTTTTTATTTATTTAAAAGTCTATTATAGAGTTTGAAAAGAAAGTTCCGGGTTTTAAGTTTCAGGTTCCGGGCTTGTGTTTTTTAACCTGAAACGTAGAACCTGAAACTTTTCAAACATCACCCCCGGTATGCATAAATCGCTGTTTTGCCAGTAATGCTTCTTCTGTTTCTATATGGTTCTCGTCCGGAACACAGCAGTCAACCGGGCAAACAGCTGCACATTGAGGTTCTTCATGAAACCCTTTACACTCGGTACATTTGTCAGCAACTATATAATAGATCTCATCCGAAACAGGAGCTTGTTCTTCATCTGCATTTGCAGTTTTCCCATTAGATAAAACAATCGCTCCTTTCAAATCGGTTCCGTCAGCATATTTCCAGCCATCGGCACCTTCGTAAATGGCCGTATTAGGACATTCGGGTTCGCAGGCTCCACAGTTTATACACTCATCCGTTATGATTATTGCCATATGATTCTCTTTAGTTTGTGTAACTTTGGCAAAAATACATCCTAAAAAAGTAGTAACCAAAAAAAAATGAGTAGTATTCAAAACAACATCTGTGCATTTTCGGAATTAGGTAATTTTTTAAGCCGGTTTTCGGGAAAAAGCATTCAAAAAAGAGAAAAAATACCTTATAGCGAACTTTTCTTTGACGGTTTTCAACATCAAATTACATTAGCAGAAGAAAACAATGCATGGTTTACCAAAGACAATATACTGTTTTCCTTAGCATATTGGGCGAAAGCCCTACAAAAAGAGAACCTGGAAAAATGGATATCCGGCAAACACATAGGAAAGAACACTTCCAAAAGAGTAGCCATCATCATGGCAGGAAATATTCCTTTGACAGGCTTTCATGATTTTTTATCCGTACTCATCTCCGGGCATGCCGTTTTGGTAAAGCAGTCGTCCAATGATAAGCACTTATTACCTTACCTGGCCAAATACCTGGCCAGTGTAAATGCATCTTTTAAAGAGAATATTACTTTTACCGAAGATACAATCGACCATTTTGACGCAGTCATTGCCACCGGAAGCAATAATACCGCCCGCTATTTTGAATACTATTTCAGAAACAAACCCGGTATTATCAGAAAAAACAGAAATTCCGTTGCGGTCATACAAGGGAACGAAACCGAGCAGGACTTTGAAAATTTGAGCAAAGATATTTTCAGGTATTTTGGACTGGGTTGTAGAAGTGTTTCCAAACTATTTGTTCCCAAAAGTTTTGATTTTGACCTTTTTTTTAAAGGAATGTATAAACAACATCAGATCATCAACCATCGAAAATATGCGAATAACTATGATTATAACAAAGCGGTGTATCTGATGAGTGCATTTGATATGCTGGAAAATGGTTTTCTTATCATCAAAGAAGATAAAAGCCATGCATCTCCCATTGCCAGTATTTTTTATGAGTATTATGATGATCCTGTCAACCTCAAAATAAAACTACATCGGGAAGCAGCACATATTCAATGCATAGTGGCCAAAAACTTTATAGAAAATGAGGTGAAATTTGGTCAGACACAATATCCGGTGTTATGGGATTATGCAGACGGCATAAATACGTTGGATTTTTTATCCGAAATTTAACAGAAAAACACTTATATCAGTTTAACTTTTTTGAAATCTTTCAATCTTTCAATTCATTGAATAATCCAATCGGTTATCCAAAAAACACCATCGGGTGTGATAACGGACAGCAAAATACTATTTTTCTAAAAAGAATAATACTATTTTTCCCTTACTTTAAAAGGCCTGAAACTTTCAAACTTTTAAACTTTCAACGGGTGCATAACATTTTGTCGTTTTAAGCAGCTTTATTTTTCTCAGTACAGATTAGGTTAACTACTTTGTTCCATTTATCACTCAGTTTAGTTGTTCTTAATGTGAGCATATTTTGAGCTCCAATTTTAGACCAACGTTGTCCAGAGAGTTTCATTCTTTTTTGAACAACCTCCCTGTTAGCTGCTTCTATGGCTCCAGATCCTATAATACCTGCTCCTGTATTTTGATATTGCTGATAGTCCATACGCGACCTATTTTCGGTATAATATGTGATAAGTTGGCTTTGTTGTTTACGTTGATTTTGCTTTGTCAATTCTAAGTTTTTGATATTCTCAATGACTTGATTTACTTGACTGTTTTTTAGTAGTTGCTCCTGTTGACCAACCCAACTGTTATATGACTCTTGATTAGAGAGACAAACCTTAGCAAAATCGTGTAAATGTTCTAAAGCATGATACCAATCCAATATTTGTGTGGCAAAAGGGTAATGTTGATCTACCCATTTCCATATCCATCTAGCACCATCACCAACAAAAATCAGTCGCTTATCAATACTCCTGTAACAGCCTAAGTATCTATCCATTCTATCTGTAAACTTATCAGCTTTGCCTAAATATGCTTCATACAACGAATGGCGTATCCATCCACGTTTATTTGATATGTCCATACAGCTACTCTGTTTAAAAATTCTGCCTAATTTTACTTCTTTCCAAGCCTCTTCCCGAGTGAAAAGCATCGACCCATCGACCATAGCATATATGCACTCTTGGTTATCTACCTTAAGAATATCAGGTTCAACGGCATCAACCTCCAATACTTTTTCTTGCTCTAATAAACCACCATAAAAGTCTGTGACTCTGTAAAGCTGCATCGCATTGACTGAAACACCTAGAAGATTCGATAAAACTTCATGACCATCTCCATAACAATCGTTTTGACCAATATAAATCATTTTGTCTTGCATATAGGGACTTATCTTAAATCCATTGACTTTTTCACTAAAGGGATGAGTGTTGTTAATCTCTATCTTTCCGTAACGTGATAAGTTTTTTTTTACGCCTGTCTTTAGATGGTTCGCTTATACTTCTCTCTAAAACCTCTCGACCATAGTCCGTCCATATTTGATCAAAAGTCTTTTCGTAATCATAGTAACTCTTTATGTTTGATAATTTTGCTATCGCTTGATAACGCTTCTTGGCTTGGGCTAAAAATTCCTCTTCGCTAATCATAATGGTGTCGCTTTTAAAAGTTAATCCTTAAAAATAACTATTTCGCGACAAAATGTTATGCACCCCTTTCAACTACATAAAATTGCAGGCGTATAATTTTTTTGTATATTTGCGCACTCTAAAAGTAAAAAGCCGGTAAAATAAGGATGTTACTTTTATAGAGAATGCACGCCAAAAGTGTTTTGGTAACATGTCCCGAGCAGTTGACAAGGGAAAGACGGTAAAAAAATAGATTCGGGGTGGAGGCTGTTTTTACCCTGTTTTTTTGAAATGAACTTAAAGGAAAATGAATAAAGTAAAACCTAAACAGAAAACGAACAAATGTTCACTCTTTGAATCTTTCAATATTTAAATAAAATTATAGTAAATCTTTAACTAATACATATGTCCGGGTTAATAGGAAGAAAAATCGGAATGACCAGTTTATTTGATGAAAACGGGAAAAATATTCCCTGTACGGTCATTGGAGCAGGTCCGTGTATTGTTACCCAAGTCAGAACCAAAGAGGTTGACGGCTATGATGCCTTACAATTGGGTTTCGATGACAAAAAAGCAAAAAGAATTAACAAACCTCTGGAAGGCCATTTTAAGAAAGCCGGTACGCCTGCTAAAAGGAAAGTTACCGAATTTCAAGGATTTGAAGAAACCTATACATTGGGAGATGTTGTTACGGTAGCCCATTTTATTGAAGGTGAATTTGTCGATATTTCGGGAATTTCAAAAGGAAAAGGATTTCAGGGTGTTGTAAAACGTCATGGATTTGGTGGTGTAGGACAAGCAACTCACGGTCAGCATAACCGTTTGCGAGCTCCGGGTTCCATAGGTGCCGCATCTTATCCGGCCAGGGTTTTCAAAGGAATGAAAATGGCAGGAAGAATGGGCGGAAAAAAAGTAAAGGTTCAAAACCTACGAGTTTTAAAAGTAGTTCCGGAAAAGAATTTACTGGTTGTAAAAGGAGCAGTCCCCGGCCATAAAAACGCATATATAACGATTCGGAAATAATGAAAGTAGCAGTTGTAGATATCAATGGTAAGGATACGGGTAGAAAGGCAGAACTTTCTAAAGAAGTATTCGAAATAGAACCTAATGACCATGCAATTTATTTGGATGTAAAGCAGTACTTGGCAAATCAAAGACAGGGAACGCACAAAGCCAAAGAAAGAGCAGAGGTTATGGGAAGTACAAGAAAAATCAAAAAACAAAAAGGAACAGGAACAGCTCGTGCAGGCAGTATCAAATCGCCGATATTTAGAGGAGGAGGTCGTGTTTTCGGACCAAGACCAAGAAGCTATTCTTTTAAATTGAACAAAAATCTAAAGCGTTTGGCGCGTAAGTCTGCCCTCAGTATTCAGGCAAAAGATAATAATTTGGTAGTCATCGAAGATTTTAATTTTGATACGCCAAGTACAAAGGACTTTGTCAATGTACTAAAATACCTGGCTTTAGACACTGAGAAGTCATTGTTTGTATTGGGCGGATCGAATAATAATGTATATTTGTCGTCTCGAAATTTAAAAACTTCTAAAATTGTAAGTAGCTCAGGGCTACATACTTACAATATTTTAAATGCAAATAAAATAGTGATTTCCGAAAGCTCTTTGGCAGGAATTAATTCAAATTTAAGCAAATAGGATGAGTATTTTAATAAAACCTATTATTACGGAAAAAGCAACAAACGACAGCGAGCTATTCAACCGCTATGCGTTTGTTGTAGACAAAAGAGCTAATAAATTAGAGATTAAAGATGCGGTAGAAACTGCATACGGAGTTTCAATTTCCAGTGTGAAAACGTTAAACTACCCTTTAAAAAGGACTACCAAGTTCACAAAAAAGGGGGTAGTGGTGAGTACAAAAAGCGCTTATAAAAAAGCAATTGTGCAGTTAGAGGATGGAGATAGTATTGATTTTTATAATAATTTGTAAAAGAAGATAGCATGTCAGTTAGAAAATTAAAACCGATAACACCGGGCCAGCGTTTTAGAGTTGTCAACGAGTTCGATGCTATCACAACTGATAAGCCCGAGAAAAGTTTACTGGCTCCTAAAAAAAGATCCGGAGGCCGAAACAATCAGGGTAGAATGACTACACGAAATATTGGTGGAGGGCATAAAAGAAGATATCGTATCATCGATTTTAAAAGGGATAAAAAAGAGGTGCCCGGAATTGTAAAAACGATTGAGTACGATCCGAACCGTACGGCATTTATTGCCTTAATACATTATACGGATGGCGAAAAACGTTATGTGATTGCACAAAGCGGCCTGCAAGTAGACCAAACCATTATTTCCGGTGCCGGGGTTGCTCCGGAGATCGGCAATGCAATGCCTTTAAGTGATATTCCGATGGGAACCACCATTTCATGTATAGAGCTACGGCCGGGACAAGGTGCTGTCATGGCACGTTCTGCGGGTTCTTTTGCGCAGTTAATGGCAAAAGAAGGTAAATATGCTACTGTGAAACTGCCTTCGGGAGAAACAAGATTGGTCTTATTGACCTGTGTGGCTACCATTGGAGTGATATCAAATTCCGATCATCAATTAATAGTATCCGGAAAGGCCGGTAGAAGCAGATGGTTGGGGAGAAGGCCAAGAACCAACGCTGTAAGAATGAACCCTATAGATCATCCAATGGGTGGTGGAGAAGGACGCTCTTCCGGAGGGCATCCGCGCTCCAGGAACGGGATTCCTGCAAAAGGATTTAAAACCAGATCTAAAACCAAAGCAAGTAATAAATATATTCTGGAGCGTAGAAAGAAATAACTAAATTATGGCAAGATCATTAAAAAAAGGACCATACGTTCATTATAAATTAGAGAAAAAAGTAATGGCAAATATTGAATCCGGAAAAAAACCGGTAATCAAAACCTGGTCCAGGGCAAGTATGATTACCCCTGATTTTGTAGGCCAGACAATAGCAGTACATAATGGGCGCCAGTTCGTTCCTGTATATATTACTGAGAATATGGTAGGACATAAATTAGGCGAATTTTCACCAACACGTTCATTTAGAGGGCATGCAGGTGCAAAAAATAAAGGAAAAAAATAAATCAGGAAATGGGAACTCGTAAGAAAAACAGGGCAAACCAATTAAAAGAAGTTAAAAAGCAAAGAGTTTTTGCTAAGCTTGTTAACTGCCCGACATCACCGAGAAAAATGCGTTTGGTTGCAGATCAAATAAGAGGAATAGAAGTAGAAAAAGCACTTCAAATTTTAAAATTTAGCCCTAAAGAAGCATCCGGGAATCTGGAGAAATTATTATTATCTGCAATTGCAAACTGGCAGGTAAAAAACGAAGATGCAAGTATTGAAGATGCGGCGTTGTATGTAAAATCTGTTTGTGTGGACAGCGCAGGAATGTTAAAACGATTAAGACCTGCTCCGCAAGGTCGTGCTCACAGGATACGTAAGAGATCAAATCATGTTACTATTGAGTTGGGTGCAAAAAATATCAGTAATTAATCATTAGTAGAAATGGGTCAAAAAACGAATCCGATAGGAAATCGACTAGGAATTATCAAAGGATGGGAATCTAACTGGTACGGAGGCAAGAACTATGGCGATAAAATTGCTGAAGATGAGAAAATAAGAAAATATATCAATGCCAGGTTATCCAAAGCAAGTGTTTCTCGTATCATCATTGAACGTACACTCAAACTGGTAACCGTTACGATCACTACGGCACGCCCTGGAATTATTATTGGTAAAGGAGGCCAGGAAGTAGACAAGTTAAAAGAAGAGCTCAAGAAAATTACAGATAAGGAAGTTCAGATTAATATTTTTGAAATTAAACGGCCTGAGCTTGACGCAAAATTAGTAGCAGCCGGTATTGCCCGCCAGATTGAAAATAGAATTTCGTATAAAAGAGCTATTAAAATGGCTATTGCTGCTACGATGAGAATGAGTGCGGAGGGAATTAAAATACAGATTTCCGGTCGTTTAAACGGTGCGGAGATGGCGCGTTCGGAGCACTACAAAGAAGGTAGGATTCCACTATCTACATTTAGAGCAGATATTGATTATGCGTTGGTTGAAGCACATACCACTTACGGAAGGTTAGGTGTGAAAGTGTGGATTATGAAAGGAGAAGTATATGGCAGGAGAGAATTATCTCCATTAGTAGGATTGTCTAAAAAACAAACCAGTATTCATAGTAATAAAAGTACAGGTGCTATAAAACGCCAACCTCACAGGAGAAAATAGATTTTTGATATAGGGAATTATAATTGATTCGGTGATTGAGCAAATCGGCAAATAAAAAGTAAAAGAATGTTACAGCCAAAAAGAGTAAAATATCGTAAGGTACAAAAGGGGAAAGGGAATATGAAAGGCATTTCGGGCAGAGGGAATCGACTTTCCAATGGAATGTTTGGAATCAAATCTCTTGATCAGAATTTATTAACCTCTCGCCAGATTGAAGCAGCTCGTATTGCAGCAACTCGTTATATGAAAAGAGAAGGGCAACTTTGGATTAAAATTTTTCCGGACAAACCCATTACCAGGAAGCCGTTGGAGGTTCGTATGGGAAAGGGTAAAGGAGCGCCCGATCATTTTGTTGCCGTAGTAAAACCGGGTAGAATTTTGTTTGAAGTTGGCGGCGTATCAATGGATATTGCAAAAGAAGCCTTGCGCCTGGCCGCGCAAAAGCTTCCTGTAAGGACAAAATTTATAATAGCAAGAGATTTTCAAGCTTAGAAAAGAATGAAACGAATTATTATTTTTTTGGTACTCTCTTTAGTGATTATACAGGTCAGTTGCGATGCCAATGATAATAAGGCAAAAAGTGATGTATCCGCAGAGAAATTAAAAGGTAAAGTAAAAAGGGTTAGTTTGCTAACATATAAACCCATAGAAAAATTTGGAGAGATTATAAAAGACGGAGAGACTCCAATTAGTATACATACCATATACTTTAACGATAAAGGATATAGAACTGAAGAAAATAAAATAGATTCAACGGGAAATAAAGAATTGGAGATATTTTATACATACGATGCAAAAGGAAACAGAACGGAGAGTCGTTGGAGCTATCCTGCAAATAAGGAACGTAATCACAAATACACTTACTCTTATGATGAAAAAAGGAACTTAATAGAAATTATTAAAAATAAGCTCGATGGGAATCCGGAGTTTAAGATTACTTATCAGTATGATGAAAAAGGAAATAAAACAGGAGAAAAGACATATGATTTTGATAGTAAACAGGAATATAAACTTGTCTATAAATATGACACAGAGGGAAATAATATAGAAAAAAACGGCTATGACACAAAAGATAGCTTGTTGTATAAAATAATTAATAAGTACGATACAAAAAATAAGCTGTCTAAAGAAAACAGGTATAAATCCGACGGAAGTTTGGAGTACAGATATAATTATAGCTATGATGAAAAAGGAAATAATACGGAAAAGAGCTGGTATAATGTTGCTCAACTACTGGTATACAGGTTTGTTTACGAATATGATGAAAATGGAAGTGAAGTGGAAAAAACAGCAAATGTGTCTAACGGAAGCCTAATATATAAATACAGAAGTAACTATGAATATGATGCACATAACAATTGGGTAAGAAAGGTAACAGCGGATGAAAAAACAGATATTAGAAAACCTGTTTCCATAGAAGAAAGAAAGATTGAATATTATGGAAATTAAAACGGGATATAGGTTTTAATTAAAAAGAATAAGAGACTAATACCGGATTTAATGAAGAAGGTTAGCTCAAATTATAAAAGAAATGAAACAGTCAGAAATTATAGAATTGTCAACAGCAGATTTACAAGAGAAACTCGGAGTGTTGAAAAAAAAATATACTGATCTTAAGATGGCACACGCTATAACTCCATTGGAAAACCCATTGCAGTTAAGAACCTTAAGAAGAACTGTAGCAAAATTTGCAACAGAGCTAACCAAAAGAGAAAACGAATAATTCTAAGTCAGTTTTAAAGATGGAAAATAGAAATCTTAGAAAAGAAAGAATAGGTGTTGTTTCCAGTAACAAAATGGAAAAATCCATTGTGGTTTCGGAAATAAAGAGAGTAAAACACCCAATGTATGAAAAGTTCGTATTGAGAACCAAAAAATACGTTGCACATGACGAGCAGAACGACTGCAATGAAGGTGATACCGTCAGAATTATGGAAACACGCCCTATGAGTAAATCCAAGCGTTGGAGATTAGTGGAAATTCTAGAAAGAGCTAAATAATATGATATGTTACAGACAGAATCAAGATTAAAAGTAGCAGATAATACCGGGGCAAAAGAAGTTCTGGTAATCAGAGTTTTAGGAGGAACAAAAAAACGCTATGCCGATGTTGGAGATAAAATTGTAGTTACTGTAAAGTCTGCAACTCCAAACGGAACCGTTAAAAAAGGCCAGGTATCCAGAGCTGTTGTCGTTCGTACTAAAAAAGAGGTAAGGCGTAAAGACGGGTCATATATCAGGTTTGATGATAACGCATGCGTGCTTTTAAACCCCACTGAAGAGATGAGAGGAACTCGTGTATTTGGCCCTGTAGCTCGTGAATTACGAGAGAAACAATTTATGAAGATCGTATCATTGGCACCCGAAGTGCTTTAAAAAGTATAGATGATGGTAAAATTTAAAATCAAGGTTGGAGATACTGTTAAAGTGATTGCAGGAGATCATAAAGGATCCCAAGGTAAGGTTTTACAAATCCTCAGAGATAAAAACCGGGCTTTTGTAGAAAGGGTGAACGTAGTTTCCAGACATACAAAACCAAATGCTCAAAACCCGCAAGGAGGTATCGTAAAAAAAGAAGCTTCCATTCATATCTCTAATTTAGGATTGGTAGAAAATGGTGAAGCAGTAAGAGTAGGGTATAGAATGGAAGATGATAAAAAAGTTAGATTTTCAAAAAAATCCGATAAAGTAATATAATCATGAGTTATGTGCCAAGATTAAAAGAGGAATACAAGAGCAGAGTGGTAAAAGCCCTAGCCGATGAATTTAGCTATAAGAGTGTCATGCAAGTACCTAAATTACAAAAGATTGTAGTTAGCAAAGGTGTGGGAGGAGCTGTAGCCGATAAGAAATTAATTGATTATGCCGTAGATGAGTTAACAACGATTACAGGCCAAAAAGCAATTGCTACCATATCTAAAAAAGATGTTGCATCTTTTAAATTGCGTAAGGGAATGCCAATTGGATCAAAAGTTACTTTACGTGGTGATAAGATGTATGAATTTTTAGACAGACTGATTACGGCATCTCTGCCTCGCGTAAGAGATTTTGGTGGGATCAAAGCGAATGGATTTGACGGTAGAGGCAATTATAATTTGGGAATTACCGAGCAAATCATTTTCCCCGAAATTAGCATAGACCAGATAAAGAAAATCAATGGTATGGATATTACGTTTGTAACGTCCGCTGCCACTGATAAAGAAGCAAAATCATTATTAGGAGAATTAGGATTACCATTTAAAAAAAACGAATAGATGGCTAAAGAATCAATGAAAGCTCGTGAGGTAAAAAGAGCAAAAACGGTTGCTAAATATGCAGAAAAAAGAAAAGCTTTGAAAGAAGCCGGAGATTATGATGCATTGCAAAAGTTGCCGAAAAATGCTTCTCCGATTAGAATGCACAATCGCTGTAAACTAACAGGAAGACCAAAAGGGTATATGCGCCAGTTTGGGATTTCTCGTGTAACGTTCCGCGAGATGGCAAATAAAGGATTAATACCAGGTGTAAAAAAAGCAAGCTGGTAAGTAAATTAAAATTATTAATTGGTTTCAGGTTTAGCGATTAAAATGAAACAATAGAGAGATTGTTAAAAACCAAAACCGCAAACTAAATATATGTATACAGATCCAATCGCAGATTTTCTAACCAGAATTAGAAATGCAATTTCTGCAGGACACAGAGTAGTTGAAGTTCCTGCTTCAAATTTGAAGAAGGAAATGATTAAAATTTTATTTGATCAGGGATATATTTTAAGCTATCAATTTAATGATAGTACGGTTCAAGGTACTATTAAGATTGCCATAAAATATGATAGGAATACAAAAGAGTCCGTCATCAGAAAGATTCAGAGAATTAGTACGCCGGGGTTGCGTAAATATGTCAGTGCAAAGGAAATGCCCAGGGTGTTAAACGGGCTTGGTATTGCTATTGTCTCTACTTCTAAAGGGGTGATGACTAATAAAAAAGCGCGTCAGGAAAATGTCGGAGGAGAGGTAATCTGCTATGTTTATTAAACTATTAAGAAGATGAGTAGAATAGGAAAAAACCCAATTAGTATTCCACAAGGTGTGGAAGTTAATATAAATGGAACAACGGTAACTGTAAAAGGAAAGTTGGGAGAATTGACCCAGGAAATTTCCGAAGGAATTACTTTGAAAGTTGAAGATGCTACTCTTACTTTAGAAAGAGCATCGGAAAGTAAAAAACACAAAGCTGAACATGGATTGTACAGAGCCCTGATTAGTAATATGGTAGCAGGAGTAAATAAAGGATTTACCAAAGAATTGGAACTGGTAGGTGTGGGTTACAGAGCTTCTAACCAAGGACAAAAGTTGGATCTGGCATTAGGTTTTTCTCATAGTATTGTTCTGGAATTAGCTCCCGAAGTAAAAGTAGAGACTGTTTCGGAGAAGGGAAAAAACCCGATAGTTAAATTGACTTCTCATGACAAACAATTGGTAGGTCAGGTAGCTGCGAAAATCCGTAGTTTTCGTAAACCGGAACCCTATAAAGGAAAAGGAATTAAGTTTGTAGGTGAAGAAATAAGAAGAAAAGCAGGTAAATCTGCATAATTGTATGAGTTGGAAAGTTGAAAATTGGAACTTTCAAAGTTCTTTTAAAACGATTCAACGTTCAAAATTCAGAACTAATAATTAGATTATGGCATTATCAAAGCTTGAAAGAAGAACCAGAATTAAGTACAGGATCAGAAAGATTATTTCCGGAACTGCTTCTAAACCGAGATTATCTGTATTTAGAAGTAATAAGGAGATTTATGCACAATTGATAGATGATGTAAATGGGATAACGATTACCAGCGTTTCATCAAGAGATAAAGACATTAAGACGACTTCTAAATCCGAAGCCGCTGCTGCGGTCGGAAAAGTGATAGCAGAAAAAGCTTCCAAATCCGGGGTAGAAACGGTCGCTTTCGACAGAAACGGGTATTTATATCATGGCAGAGTTAAAGTATTGGCAGAAGCTGCCAGAGAAGCCGGTTTAAAATTTTAATAATTATGCAAGGTTATAAAAACGTAGAAAGAGTGAAACCAAGCGGATTAGAGCTTGTAGACAGGTTGGTAGGTGTACAACGTGTTACTAAAGTTACAAAGGGAGGTAGAGCTTTCGGGTTCTCTGCCATTGTAGTTGTAGGTGATGGAAAAGGTGTTGTGGGACATGGTTTGGGAAAATCCAAAGATGTTTCTTCGGCAATTGCAAAAGCCGTGGAGGACGCGAAAAAAAATTTGGTAAGAATTCCAATCTTAAACGGTACACTGCCTCATGAACAAAAAGGAAAATACGGAGGAGCTAAAGTATTTATAAAACCAGCCTCAAACGGTACCGGGGTTATTGCAGGTGGCGCTGTGCGTGCTGTGTTGGAATCTGTAGGGATTCACGATGTATTGTCAAAATCCCAAGGATCATCGAATCCTCATAATGTGGTAAAAGCTACTTTTGATGCACTGTTGCAATTGAGAAGTGCTGCGGTGATTGCAAAGCAAAGAGGTATTTCTCTGGAAAGGGTATTTAACGGGTAAATCTAAGACGATGGCAAAAATTAAAGTTACACAGGTAAAAAGTAAAATAGGGCATCTTCAGAAGCAAAAGAGAACTCTTGAAGCATTAGGTTTGCGAAAAATGAACCAAACTGTAGAACATGAAGCCGGCCCTACCATTATGGGTATGATAAATAAAGTGAAACATTTAGTTTCTGTAGAAGAAATTTAATACGAGATATAAGATGAATTTACATAACTTAAAACCGGCAGAAGGTTCTGTAAAAAAGAGTAAAAGGATTGCCAGAGGAGAAGGATCCGGAAAAGGCGGTACAGCTACCAGGGGTCATAAAGGGGCAAAATCCCGTTCGGGTTATTCCAGAAAAATTGGATTTGAAGGAGGTCAAATGCCGCTTCAAAGACGAGTGCCTAAGTTTGGTTTTACGAATATAAACCGCAAGGAATATGCTGGGATCAATTTGGATACATTACAAGAACTAGTTGATCATAAGAAAATTGCCGATACGGTAGATTTGGAGATTTTAGTTGCTAATGATGTTGTGGGTAAAAACGATTTAGTGAAAATTTTAGGTCGCGGAGCATTAAAAGCTTCATTGACTGTTACCGTACATAAATTTACTACAAATGCAAAAGCAGCTATTGAGGCTGTCGGTGGAAAAGCAGTTACTTTATAAAATTTACACCTATGATGAATTTTATAAATATATTAAAAAATATTTGGAAGATAGAAGAATTAAAGAATAGAATTCTTCTGACCATTGGTTTAATTGCCGTATATCGTTTTATGGCTCAGATTCCTTTGCCGGGAATTGACCCTACGCAATTAACAGCACTAAAACAAAGTACTGAAGGAGGCGGACTTTTAGGCTTATTGAATGTATTTACAGGAGGAGCTTTTGCCAGAGCTTCAGTAATGGCATTGGGTATTATGCCTTATATCTCTGCGTCTATTGTTGTACAATTAATGGGGATTGCCGTGCCCTATTTACAAAAACTGCAGAAGGATGGAGAAAGTGGCAGAAAAAAAATTACGCAGATTACAAGATGGCTTACCATTGCTATTACATTGGTGCAAGGCCCAACATATATTGCAACCATCCAAAACTCTTTCGGATTACCGGCGGAAGCATTTTTAGTCGGCGGAGCAACGTTTTGGTTATCTTCTATGATTATCCTGACGGCAGGAACCATTTTTGCGATGTGGTTAGGAGAGCGTATTACCGATAAAGGTGTCGGAAACGGAATATCGCTATTGATTACCGTGGGGATTATTGCAAACTTCCCTGCAGCTTTTGTTCAGGAATTAGTTTCTAAAACCACCGGAGCCGGAGCAGGCGGAATTATGATGATCTTAATTGAGATCATTGTTTGGTTTGTCATTATTTTATTGACCGTATTGTTAGTCACTGCAGTTCGTAAAATTACGGTGCAGTATGCCAGAAGAACAAGAGTAGGCAACATTCAAAATGCAACAAGTTCCAGGGATTATATTCCATTAAAGCTAAATGCAGCAGGTGTAATGCCCATCATTTTTGCACAGGCCATTATGTTTTTACCGTTGGCATTAGCGAAGAAATTTCCTGTTTTGAATGATTTACAAAACATCAACGGATTATGGTATAATGTGGTTTTTGCACTATTAATTATCATATTTAGTTTCTTTTATACTGCAATTACTATTCCTACTAACAAAATGGCAGAAGACCTGAAAAGAGCCGGCGGATTTATACCGGGAATCAGGCCGGGAAAAGATACCGCTGAAAGATTAGATAGCGTATTGTCCAGAATAACCTTTCCGGGGTCTTTATTTTTAGCAGCATTATCCATACTACCGGCAATTGTCGTTCAATTTGGCGTTCAACAAAACTGGTCATTGTTTTACGGAGGAACTTCATTAATTATTATGGTAGGTGTTGCTATAGATACCATTCAACAAGTAAATTCGTACTTATTAAATCGTCATTACGACGGTTTAATGAAAACGGGAAGTAGTGGCAATAGAAAATTATCTAAATAATATATATGGCAAAGCAACCGGCGATTCAACAAGATGGAACCATAACAGAAGCATTATCAAATGCGATGTTTCGTGTGGAATTAGAGAATGGGCATATTGTAACAGCTCATATATCCGGTAAAATGCGTATGCATTATATCAAATTATTACCGGGGGATAAAGTAAAATTAGAAATGAGTCCTTATGATTTATCAAAAGCAAGGATTACTTATAGATATTAAAAACTAGTTGCAAAGTTTGTAAAGTAAAAAATTGTAAAGCTATCCTCACAACTTTTAAACTTTACAACTTTTAAATTTTTAACGTAAAGAAAAATGAAAGTTAGAGCATCCGTAAAAAAAAGAAGTGCAGATTGTAAAATTGTACGTAGGAAGGGCAGATTATATGTAATTAATAAACAAAACCCCAGATTTAAACAAAGACAGGGATAAAGTAGTGGTTAAGTGTTAAAATTTTTAACCCCAATACCAAACTACTAAAACTAATTTTAATATGGCAAGAATAGCAGGTATAGACATTCCGAAGAACAAAAGAGGAGTTATTGCATTAACTTATATCTTTGGTATAGGAAAGAGCAGAGCTAAAGAAATTTTAGCAAATGCAAAAGTTGACGAAAGCATTAAAGTTCAGGATTGGACTGATGATCAAATAGCAGCAATTAGAGAACAAGCAGGTACCTATACTATAGAAGGCGAGTTACGATCTGAAGTTCAGCTGAGCATTAAACGCTTGATGGATATAGGATGCCAACGGGGAATCAGACACAGAGCCGGATTACCTTTAAGAGGCCAGAGAACTAAAAATAATTCCAGAACAAGAAAAGGTAAAAGGAAAACAGTAGCGAATAAGAAAAAATAATAAAATAGTGGTTAACTTTTAGTACAATGGTATTCTTTGAAAGCATATTGGCAACTTATAAACAGCGACTAACAACTATAAAATTATGGCAAAAACAAGTTCAAAAAAACGTAAAGTAATTATAGAATCGATTGGAGAAGCACATATTCATGCATCATTCAATAATATTATTATTTCTTTAACTAATAAGAAAGGTGATGTTATTGCCTGGTCGTCGGCAGGGAAAATGGGTTTTAGAGGTTCTAAAAAGAATACCCCTTATGCTGCTCAGTTATCTGCAGAGGATTGTGCCAGAGTTGCTCATGAAGCTGGTTTGCGCAAAGTAAAAGTGTATGTGAAAGGGCCTGGAAATGGTAGAGAATCTGCTATCAGGTCTATTCACAATGCAGGGATTGAAGTTACCGAAATTGTCGATGTGACTCCGGTTCCGCACAATGGTTGTCGTCCACCAAAAAGAAGACGGGTATAATAAATTTTAATAGATAGGAATTTAGATTATCGAAGGAATAGCCTTAATTCATAATTCCTATCATAACTAGTTAAAAATGGCAAGATATACAGGACCAAAAACTAAAATTGCTCGTAAGTTTGGCGAAGCGATTTTTGGCGAAGACAAAAGTTTCGAAAAAAGAAATTACCCTCCGGGACAGCATGGAAATAACAAAAGACGAGGAAAGAAATCCGAATATGCTGTTCAATTAATGGAAAAGCAGAAAGCAAAATATGCATACGGTATATTGGAGCGTCAGTTTAGTAACTTATTTAAGAAGGCATCTCGCTCTAAAGGAATTACAGGAGAAGTTTTATTACAATTGTGTGAAGCTCGTTTGGATAATGTAGTATATCGTTTTGGTATTGCAAATTCCAGAAGAGGAGCACGTCAATTCGTATCTCACAGGCATATTACCGTAAATGGAGAAATTGTAAATATTCCTTCATACTCTTTAAAAGAAGGCGATATTGTTGCCGTAAGAGAAAAATCGAAATCATTGCAGGTTGTTGAGGATTCATTAGCATCTTCCCATACTGTTTATGAATGGCTAAGCTGGAATGCAGATAAGAAAGAAGGAGCTTTCGTGAAATCCCCTGAGAGAATACAAATCCCCGAAAATATCAAAGAACAATTAATCGTAGAGTTATACTCTAAATAATTCTGATAAACACACTATGGCAATTTTAAATTTTCAAAAGCCCGATAAAGTCATCATGGTAGAATCTACAGATTTTTCTGGGAGATTTGAATTCAGACCTCTTGAACCAGGGTTTGGTTTAACGGTAGGGAATGCTTTAAGAAGAGTATTGTTGTCTTCTTTGGAAGGTTTTGCAATTACATCTTTAAGGATTGATGGTGTAGAACATGAGTTTTCTACCATTGAGGGTATCGTAGAAGATGTAACTGAAATTATTTTAAATCTAAAACAAGTACGCTTAAAAAAGCAAATTGATGAAACTGATAAAGAAACCGTATCTGTTGCAGTGTCCGGACAGGAACAATTAACCGCGGGTGATTTACAAAAATTTATATCAGGATTTCAGGTATTAAACCCTGATTTGGTAATCTGTAATATGGATACCTCTGTAAAATTAAACATGGAGCTTACCATAGAAAAAGGTAGAGGATTTGTATCTGCGGAAGAAAATAAAAGCCCCGGAACACCCATTGGTACTATTTTTACGGACTCCATTTACACTCCGATAAAGAATGTAAAATATGCCATTGAAAATTTCCGTGTAGAACAAAAAACAGACTATGAAAAACTAATTTTTGATATTGATACGGATGGGTCTATAAATCCAAAGGATGCATTAACAGAAGCAGCTAAAATCTTAATTCATCACTTTATGTTATTCTCAGATGAGAGGATTACTTTAGAAGCCGATGAAATAGCTCAGACTGAAACATATGACGAAGAATCGTTGCACATGCGTCAATTATTAAAAACAAGACTAATCGATATGGATTTGTCTGTTAGAGCTTTAAATTGCCTAAAAGCAGCTGAAGTAGATACCTTAGGAGATTTAGTATCTTTTAATAAGAGTGATTTAATGAAATTCAGAAATTTTGGTAAAAAATCATTGACTGAATTGGAAGAACTGGTAAATGTTAAGGGGTTAAATTTTGGAATGGATTTAACAAAATATAAATTAGATAGAGATTAAAAAATGTAGATAATAGAATAAAAGGTATAGACTTAAAGATTAAAATGAAAACAATTTTCAACAAAATAGAACAAAAAAATCTAGTATCTAATCTAACATCTAACGAACTCGTTTAGACTTTTTGGGTTTAAGCGAAAATTAGAAGTTTTTAGATCTGTTGAAGGCTTTTTTGAGTTGTATAGCAGTGCTACGGAAGGAAAAAAAGACAAGAACAGAGCAGAAAACAGCAATTTTTTAGCAAATTCAAAAAATCTAAACGAGTTCAACATCTAAAATCTAAAAAACAATGAGACACGGAAAAAAGTTTAATCATTTAAGTAGAAAAACGGCTCATAGAAAATCAATGTTAGCAAATATGGCCTGTTCATTAATAGAGCACAAACGAATTAACACAACCGTAGCCAAGGCAAAAGCCTTACGGGTGTTTGTTGAGCCGCTGTTAACAAAATCCAAGCAAGACACAACACATAATAGAAGAGTTGTATTTAGCTATTTGAGAAACAAGTATGCAGTAACGGAATTATTTAAAGAAATAGCTGTTAAAATTGCAGACAGGCCGGGAGGATATGTACGTATTATTAAATTAGGAAACCGCCAGGGAGATAATGCCCCGATGGCAATGATGGAATTAGTTGACTATAATGAATTGTATAATCCCAAAGGGAAGAAAGCCAAGAAATCAACTCGTAGGAGTAGAAGTAAAAAAACGACCAATGAACCTGTAGCAGAAGGAGAGGCCGTAGAAGTAGAAAAAACGACCACTAAAGAAACTTCAGAATAATATGAAGGTGATATCAAATTATATAAAAAGGATAAACGTAAATGCTTATCCTTTTTTTATGAACTCATTTAAACTTTTTGGATGTAAGCGAAAATTAGAAGTTTTTAACTCTGTTGAAAGCTTTTTTGAGTTGCATAGCAGTGCTACGGAAGGAGAAAAGTTCTTTATGTCAAAAAAAATAAATTATAAAATTTTAATATGTAGTTTGATACTATTTGTTTTTATGACGAACCCTGTCTGTTCACAAAACTTACCTTCTATTGTTAATGAGGGTAATTACCTGAAATCTGATCAATTAAAATCGAATTACGAAGAAACGATAGAAGGTTCTATCTACCTTACAAAAGAATTTAAGCCTTTGATGGTAACAGTGAATCGTGAAAAAATAACATATCCCGAAGCGATCTATGATATAAAGAATAGTGGGTTTATTGTAAAAAAACAAAATGGCTCTCTGGCAGTTATAGATGATACAAAAATCACCGAAATATTATTTGAAGGGCAGAGATTTAAAAAAATAGATGGGATATATTACGTAATGCTGTTTGAAGTTTGAAGGGGTGCATAACATTTTGTCGCGAAATAGTTATTTTTAAGGATTAACTTTTAAAAGCGACACCATTATGATTAGCGAAGAGGAATTTTTAGCCCAAGCCAAGAAGCGTTATCAAGCGATAGCAAAATTATCAAACATAAAGAGTTACTATGATTACGAAAAGACTTTTGATCAAATATGGACGGACTATGGTCGAGAGGTTTTAGAGAGAAGTATAAGCGAACCATCTAAAGACAGGCGTAAAAAAAAACTTATCACGTTACGGAAAGATAGAGATTAACAACACTCATCCCTTTAGTGAAAAAGTCAATGGATTTAAGATAAGTCCCTATATGCAAGACAAAATGATTTATATTGGTCAAAACGATTGTTATGGAGATGGTCATGAAGTTTTATCGAATCTTCTAGGTGTTTCAGTCAATGCGATGCAGCTTTACAGAGTCACAGACTTTTATGGTGGTTTATTAGAGCAAGAAAAAGTATTGGAGGTTGATGCCGTTGAACCTGATATTCTTAAGGTAGATAACCAAGAGTGCATATATGCTATGGTCGATGGGTCGATGCTTTTCACTCGGGAAGAGGCTTGGAAAGAAGTAAAATTAGGCAGAATTTTTAAACAGAGTAGCTGTATGGACATATCAAATAAACGTGGATGGATACGCCATTCGTTGTATGAAGCATATTTAGGCAAAGCTGATAAGTTTACAGATAGAATGGATAGATACTTAGGCTGTTACAGGAGTATTGATAAGCGACTGATTTTTGTTGGTGATGGTGCTAGATGGATATGGAAATGGGTAGATCAACATTACCCTTTTGCCACACAAATATTGGATTGGTATCATGCTTTAGAACATTTACACGATTTTGCTAAGGTTTGTCTCTCTAATCAAGAGTCATATAACAGTTGGGTTGGTCAACAGGAGCAACTACTAAAAAACAGTCAAGTAAATCAAGTCATTGAGAATATCAAAAACTTAGAATTGACAAAGCAAAATCAACGTAAACAACAAAGCCAACTTATCACATATTATACCGAAAATAGGTCGCGTATGGACTATCAGCAATATCAAAATACAGGAGCAGGTATTATAGGATCTGGAGCCATAGAAGCAGCTAACAGGGAGGTTGTTCAAAAAAGAATGAAACTCTCTGGACAACGTTGGTCTAAAATTGGAGCTCAAAATATGCTCACATTAAGAACAACTAAACTGAGTGATAAATGGAACAAAGTAGTTAACCTAATCTGTACTGAGAAAAATAAAGCTGCTTAAAACGACAAAATGTTATGCACCCGTTTGAAGGAATGTACTCTTTTTTAAAATCATATCAACTTGTTATTGTAAGCGGAGCAAAAGACCCGATTTCCCAGAGTAAAATCTCATCTGATAAATATGCTCATAAAGAAATGTATTACTACCTTATAAATGACGAGATAAATAAGTTAAAACTTAATAAAAAAGGAATTGTAAAAGTTTTTGGTAAAGAAAATTTCACAATAGTTAAAAAATATGCTAAAAAACAGAAGCTATCTTTTAGAGATGAAAAGGATGTCATTCACATTTTTACTTACTATAACTCTCAACTTAAATAAGTTTTTAATATTTTTTGTTGCAAATTATGAAATATAAACATAGAACAAAAGCGTTGATTTTATTATCGGACGGAACTATTTTTTATGGAAGATCCGTAGGTGTCAAAGGAACAGCTACCGGTGAAATTTGTTTTAATACGGGGATGACGGGCTACCAGGAAATTTTTTCAGATCCGTCTTACTATGGGCAGTTAATGGTAACTACCAATGCACATATAGGAAATTATGGAATACGTCATGAAGAAGTAGAGTCCGAGGGGATTAAAATTGCAGGTTTGGTATGTAGAAATTTCAGTTATTCACACTCAAGGGCAGGTGCCGATGGAAATTTAGCCGACTGGTTTACAAAACACAATTTGGTAGCTATCTCTGATGTAGATACCAGAGCATTAGTAACCCACATTCGAGATAAAGGAGCTATGAATGCGATCATCTCTACAGATATAGACAATATAGATGTATTGAAATCTCAATTAGCCGATACGCCAGATATGGAAGGTTTGGAGCTAGCATCCAAAGTGTCTACAAAAACACCTTACTATATAGGGAATGAAAACGCACCTTATAAAGTGGCGGCTTTGGATATTGGAATAAAAAAGAACATATTACGAAATATAGTAAAAAGAGAGGTTTATGTAAAAGTATTTCCATACAATGCCGGTTTTGAAGAATTGGAAGCATTTAACCCTGACGGCTATTTTATTTCAAATGGACCGGGAGACCCTGAACCGTTAAAAGATGCACGAAATGTGGCGAAAGAAATTATGAAACGAAACTTGCCTCTGTTTGGTATATGCTTGGGGCATCAGGTGATTGCACTGGCAAATGGAATTTCAACTTATAAAATGCACAATGGACATAGAGGAATTAATCATCCTGTTAAGAATATAATTACAGGCAAAGGAGAAATTACTTCTCAAAATCACGGATTTGCTATTGATAAAGAAGAAACAGAGGCACATCCTGATATAGAGATTACTCATATACATTTAAACGATCATACGGTAGCAGGTATTAGAATGAAAAATAAGAATTGTTTTTCAGTTCAATACCATCCTGAAGCAAGCCCGGGACCCAGTGATGCGGAATATCTGTTTGATCAATTCATTGAGAATATTAAAAAACAAAAGAAATAGACGTATTATTGCTTATTTCTATATTTTAGGGCTATTTTTACCATTCATCTATAAATAATAGCTTTCTAACGATTTTTTTTGGTAAGCATCCAAATACGAATTACTTTTGTAATCAGGTGATATTTATATCACTTTCTTTTTCATAGCAATTTTCCCACTCTTAGGAGTGGGTTTTTTTTAGGAGTATTCAGTACATATAGCCAAATCAAAATAACTTGACATAAATAAGAGCTGTAGATACATTTTAAAACAAGACCGCTTTGCTACTGGAATTAAGAATAAAGACAGCTATAGTTCTTGGCCCTAGGATCAATAGATATTTAAATGATGACATTTTATATTGGTTCAACTATAAGTATTTTGTGTCAACGGAAGAACTTTTACACTTTGCGACTTTCAACCTTCATTACGAAGTTCTAATGTATAATCCGGGTTTAACCAATAGAAATCGTTTTCGTAATAAATGCCACTTCTTATCGGGAAAAATATTTCTTATTGTGTACATTAGCATTCGTAAAAAAGATACTAAAACGAGACCTTTGCAGAATTGATTTGACAAAAAAGTTCGACGCCCGAAGAAAATTTTGAACCGGAGTAACCTGTTGGTTTTGAGGATTTAAAATTTTAGGAAAGGAAGAAATTTGAAGTCAAATCAATTCAAATACGGAATGTATCACTATTTTGCAAAGGTCTCAAAACATTAAAAACAATAGCGAAATGAGTAGTATAGTTAACATTCATGCACGTCAAATTTTTGATTCGAGAGGAAATCCAACGGTAGAAGTAGATGTAACTACGGAGAGTGGAATTATGGGTAGGGCAGCCGTTCCGTCCGGGGCGTCAACCGGAGAACATGAAGCAGTGGAGTTAAGAGATGATGGAGAAACCTATATGGGAAAAGGAGTTTTAAAAGCAGTTGAGAATGTAAATATATTAATTACTCAAGAGTTGTTGGGAGTTTCAGTTTTTGAACAAAACCGGATCGATCAATTAATGATTGACTTAGATGGAACCGCTAACAAATCTAAGTTGGGAGCCAATGCCATTTTGGGAGTTTCTTTAGCCATAGCCAAGGCTGCAGCAAATGAACTGGGAATGCCTTTATATAGATATGTAGGTGGAGTTTCTGCAAATACACTGCCGGTACCTATGATGAATATTATCAATGGAGGTTCTCATTCGGACGCTCCAATAGCGTTTCAGGAATTTATGATCATGCCGGTAAAAGCAAAAACTTTTACAGAAGCAATGCAGATGGGATCTGAGATTTTTCATCACCTGAAAAAAGTGTTACACGATAGAAACTTGTCTACGGCGGTAGGAGATGAAGGAGGATTTGCCCCCACCTTAGACGGAACAGAAGATGCTTTGGATACGATTGCTTTAGCCGTTAAAAATGCCGGATATGTGTTTGGAGAAGAGATCATGATTGCATTGGATTGTGCAGCTGCAGAGTTTTATGTCGATGGAAAATACGACTATTCAAAATTTGAAGGAACAGCCGGTAAGATCAGAACAAGTCGGGAACAAGCTGATTATTTGGCAACATTAGCAGCAAATTATCCAATCATCTCTATTGAAGATGGGATGGATGAAAATGACTGGGAAGGATGGAAATATTTAACTGACAAAATAGGAGATAAAGTACAACTGGTAGGAGATGACTTATTTGTCACGAATGTAACACGTTTATCCAGAGGAATTGAAAATAGAATTGCAAATTCGATATTGATTAAAGTAAATCAGATAGGTACACTTACAGAAACAATAGCTGCTGTAAATATGGCTAAGAACGCAGGATATACCTCGGTCATGAGTCATCGTTCCGGAGAAACAGAGGACAATACAATTGCAGATTTAGCAGTCGCACTCAATACCGGGCAAATTAAAACAGGGTCTGTGTCGCGATCAGATAGAATGGCGAAATATAATCAGCTACTGCGTATTGAAGAAACGTTAGGGAAAACTGCTTTTTTCCCTCAGGAAAAGGCATATAAAGTATAATACTCTTATGTTTTTAATTGAACTCATTTAAACTTTTTGGATTTAAGCGAACATTAGAAGTTTTTAGATATGTTGAAAGCTTTTTTGAGTTGCATAGCAGTGCTACGGAAGGAAAAAAAGATAAAAACAGAGCTAAAAACAGCAATTTTTTAGCAAATTCAAAAAGTTTAAACGAGTTCATTATTAAACCTCATAGGTTTTCAATATCTGTGAGGTTTTGGTGATCATTTGAGGTATTTTAATACAGTTCTTAATTTTACAACTTTCAAACGATATATTATATCCAAAAACTATAGTGGTGATCTTGCAAAAGTTCTATAAAATGAACTATATTTGTTACACATGGTAAATTAAAAAAACAAATAATGCCAAGTAAAGCAATACTACAAGTAGAAGGAAAATCGTATGAATTTCCGTTAGTAAAAGGAACTGAAAAAGAAATAGCAATTGACGTAAAAACAATGAGGGGGGTAACAAACGGGGTCATTACAATTGATCCGGGATTTAAAAATACAGGATCGTGTTTGAGTGAAATTACATTCTTAGACGGAGAAAAAGGAGTTTTGAGGTACAGAGGATATGCTATTGAGGAGTTGGCGGAAAAAGCCAGTTTTTTAGAAATATCTTACTTGCTAATTTTTGGAGATTTACCGACAGAAAATCAACTTTTAAAATTTCATAATGATATTAGAAGTCAGGCAATTGTAGATGATGATATCAAGAAAATTTTAGATGCTTTTCCCAGAACAGCACACCCAATGGGAGTATTGTCATCTTTAACAAGTGCGTTAACGGCTTTTAATGCCTCATCAGTGAATGTAGACTCAGAAGAGGATATGTACCGTGCTATTGTGAAAATAATAGGTAAGTTCCCTGTTTTGGTAGCTTGGACCATGCGTAAAAAGGAAGGATTGCCTTTAAATTACGGCTCAAATTCATTAGGATATGTAGAAAATGTTTTGAAGATGATGTTTGAAAGGCCGGATCAGGAATATGCAATAAACCCCGTTATAAAAAATGCTTTAGACAAATTATTAATTCTTCACGCGGATCATGAACAAAATTGTTCTACCTCTACCGTAAGAATTGTAGGATCTTCTCATGCAGGATTATTTGCATCTTTATCTGCAGGGATATCTGCCCTTTGGGGTCCCCTTCATGGTGGAGCCAATCAAGCTGTGTTGGAAATGTTGGAAGCAATTAGAGAAGATGGAGGAGATACAAAAAAATATATGGCAAAAGCAAAAGATAAAAATGATCCTTTCCGATTAATGGGCTTTGGACATAGGGTGTATAAGAATTTTGATCCTAGAGCAAAAATCATAAGAGTTGCTGCAGATCAGGTATTGGATGATCTGGGTGTGAAAGACCCAATATTGGAAATTGCTAAAGGATTAGAACAAGAAGCATTGAAAGACCCTTATTTTGTAGAAAGAAAACTATACCCGAATGTAGATTTTTATTCAGGGATTATTTATCGTGCAATGGGAATTCCTGTTGAAATGTTTACGGTTATGTTTGCACTGGGACGCTTGCCGGGTTGGATTGCTCAATGGAGGGAAATGCGTTTGAATAAAGAGCCCATTGGCCGCCCGCGTCAAATTTATACCGGAAAAAAACTAAGAGAATTTGTAGCGATCTCCGAAAGATAAATTTTTTTTCGATAATTTGGACAAAGCTTCTTAACTTTATGAGGTTTTATTATATTTATTGAACATCCGTTGGTATGACTGAAATAGTAATAATAGGACATTTTTGAGATCTTTGAATTTGTAATTCATTGATTATCAATAAGCGTATATTATAATTTTTTACTATTCAGTCAAAGAACACAATTAGGAATCATAATGGATCATCAACTTTATATTTTAATCAATCAAACCGAATGGAAATAAAAATTATTAAAAACAGATCCGATATCGGAGCAGGTACCAGAGGCTCGGATATGGGAATAGATGCTATGGAAATAGCAGCTATTAATAAATCTAGTGATTATTTCTATCAATTTGATTTTGAAGATGTGGCAACAGAGAATGAGTCCATATATAACAAAGTAAATAACTCTTTCGCAAAAAGAATACAAAGTGTTTTAAACCAATGCATCAGGTTAAGTAACCATGTAAAAGTAACGCTTCAAAAAAAGAATTTCCCTATTGTTATTTCCGGAGATCATTCGTCTGCTTTGGGAACTATTAGCGGAGTAAAAGGTGCATTTCCTACGAAAAGAGTGGGCGTGGTATGGATAGATGCACATGCCGATCTTCACTCTCCGTATACCTCACCTTCAGGAAATATTCATGGAATGCCCCTTTCCGCAGCTTTGGGAGAAGACAATTTAGATTATCAGATTAATGAAATAGCCAGAGAAACTTCCGAGCTATGGGAACGCATAAAAAACATAGAGATTCCCGTAACTAAAGCTTTAGCAGAAGATGTTGTGTATTTTGGGGTTAGAGATATAGAGGATTCGGAAGATCAACAGATTGAAAAATTAGGAATTAAAAAGTATACAGTAGCCGAGATCCGCTATAGAGGCCTCGAAAAATGCGTTGGTGAGGCATTGAAAAGGTTATCAGCATGCGATATTATGTATATTTCTTTTGATGTGGATTCTATGGATTGTGATATGATCTCTTATGGTACGGGAACCCCGGTTACAAAAGGATTTGACCCGTATGAAATCATTGCTATTATCAATACACTTGTGGAAAGCGGAAAAGTTGTTTGTATTGAATTTGCAGAAATCAATCCGTTACTTGATTCTAAAGGAAATAAAATGGCTGAAACAGCTTTTGAAATCTTAGAAGAAATAACAAAAGCAATACAAAAATCAAATTAATATTCTTCATAAGAGATTAATGCGTACCCCATACAATTGTAACGTATGATTCATTGGCGGGCAAGAAATTAAGCAAATAAAAAAACATGTGAAATGGTGCCGATAGCTTTTTATATCTTATTGAAGCTTTTGAAAGGGAAGTGCTCGTTGTATGATAGCAGAAGTTTTTTATCGAAAGTTCATTAAGAAATATTAAAATAGACTTTAGTACATGACAAAAAATATAATTAATTGATTATCAGTAAATTAAATGTTAAATAATTAAAATAAAGCATTGATTTTCAGTATATTAGAAGAATAACATCACTCATTTTTCTAATGAAAAAAACCAATGCTTCCACTAAAAGTAGTGAATTAAATTCAGTTTTAAGTTCTCATTTCCAAGGTAAGATCAATTTGGCAAGAATCAAACTCATATCACATTTCATTATCGCCCTCTGTAAGGTACAGACAGTTACCTTTGAAAAGGTAGCCAACGCTTTTGAGACCTCAGTAGATTCGAAGTCATCACTCAGACGTATTCAAAGATTTATTGCTGATTATTCGTTGGATGGAGATTTGATCGCTCGTCTTATATTTAGTCTCCTTCCTAAGCAAGAGGGATTGATCTTGAGTATTGATAGGACCAATTGGAAGTTTGGTCAGACCAACATCAACATTTTTAAGTTGGGAGTTGTCTATAAAGGTGTTGCCTTCCCATTGTTATTTACTATGTTAGATAAGCCAGGGAACTCTAACAGTCAGGAGCGTATTGATCTTGTGAATCGTTTCATAAGACTTTTTGGCAAAGATGTTATTAAATCCATTGTAGCCGATAGAGAGTTTGTAGGTAATCATTGGTTGGATTTCTTGAATACAAATGGAATCAAATATTATATCCGCATTCGAAACAACTTTAAGGTAGAGCTTCCTGATAAGAACAAAACCATCAAAGTATTTCACTTGTTTAATCCACATAAGATCAATGAGTTTGTGTATTATCCTAAAATTGTACGTGTTAATGGTCAGCTTTGTTTCCTTTCCGGATGCAAGTTGTACCCAAAAAATGGAAAGCCTGATTTCTTAATCATTGTATCGTTCAACGCTCCTGATAAGGCCTTTGAACAATACAAAGAACGATGGCAGATAGAGATGTGTTTTAAAGCAATGAAAGCCAGTGGCTTTGATATTGAAAACACACACCTGCAAGATATTAAGCGTATTGAAAAATTAGTACTGTTTGTAATGATGGCTTTCGTATGGTGTTACAAAGTTGGTATATATTTACATCAGATTAAGCCTATCAAAATAAAAAAGCATGGAAGAATGGCTAAAAGCATATTCAAATATGGATTAGATTATATCGCTTCTGTGCTATTAAACCCTGTAAATCAAAACAATATGAACTTGACTAAATTTTTGTCATGTACTTAGAAAATAGACATATATTGCCCAAATGGAATTGCTCTTACTGGCTGTAACACCTGCTATGGTAATCATCGGATATATTTATATAAGAGATAAGTTTGAAAAAGAACCATTTAAACTGCTTGTGATAAACTTTTTTTTAGGAGCTGTTGTCAGTGTACTAATCACTATTATATTTGGAACAATACTAGGTGTTTTATTACCCGTCGACGACGAAAAAAGTATATTTCAGATGTTGATAAAAGCTTTCATTATAGTTGCGCTAATAGAAGAATTCTCCAAATATGTCATAGTAAGATATGTAGCACAAAGGAGTAAAGAATTCAATGAACCTTTTGATGGAATTATCTATGCAGTGATGGTATCGATGGGTTTTGCGACTTTAGAAAATGTCATTTATGTCTTTCAATATGGAGTAGCAACAGGAATTACCAGAGCATTTACGGCAGTTCCGGCACATGCAACATTTGCCATTTTAATGGGCTATTACATGGGAAAAGCAAAGTTCTCAAAAAATAGTGCAATATTAAATTTAACAGGTTTGTTTACTGCCACATTCTTTCATGGAGCGTATGATTTTTTCTTATTTGTACATTATATACCGGGAATATGGTTAGGAGCCATCGTATCACTTCTCATTGGAATTGTTTTATCGAAAAAAGCCATTAGAAAACACCAATTGAGCTCTAAGTTTAGATTTTGATCATCTTTTTGATGATAACGGATTGGTCTGCGAAAATAACCTTAATAAAAAAGATTCCTGTAGATAAGTTTTTAGTGCTAATTTTACGAGTAGTATTAACCACCTGTTTTATTTTGACTCCATTAGCATTATAGAGTTCTATTTTTGAGATTCTTTTATTGGCATTTAAATGAGCTATACTAATATAATTTTTAGACGGGCTTGGATATAAAATTATTCTCGGTTTAAAAGATTCTTCATACACAGAAAGTACTGTAGATGCCAGATTGTAAAATTGATATAATTTTTGAGTTCTGGTAATTTCGATACCATTAACAGTGATAGTAAGCCTTTCTCTACTAATGTAATAGTTTCCTTCATTATAGTGTGTAATACCCTCCACCTGGTTCCCTTCACCTAGTTCATCAGTCAGCGAAAATTTCGTAGCACCTCCGGCAAAAATATCATTCCCCGGAGGCCTGTTTTGGTCAATATAAATTAAAAAAGGAGTTAAGGTACTGTCATATCCCGTAAGCATAAAACTATCATCAAATGAGCTATAGCTGGCCCCGGTTATGAATCCCGAAACATTAAACGAGCTAACTTTAACGGCAGTATGTGTTCCCGGGGTAAGTGGAACTACATATACGTTGGTCATGAGATCGCTCCCGTTTTTTGTAAAAATGAAAAGTTGGTTCTGATACACAGAAATAGCTTCAGCATCAAAATTTGAACTATTGGGATGGGAAGAAAAATCGGTCTGATCCTCATAAGAAAAAGAGATGGTTTCAGCAGTAATATCAGTATTAGCTAAGTAGTCGGTTTTTAGAATTTTATAAATAGTTAAATCAGTTCTGTTTCCATTATTATTTCCTATATCTCCGATATAGACATGTGTGTTGTCCTGGGTAATATCTTCCCAATCTACATTGGTAGCATTTGTAATCGTTATTGTTCTTGTTAGGGCACCTGAAAGACTGTCAATTTCATAGAGTTTTGCCTCATTTCCGCTGTCGTTATGCGTAATTATTTTACCATTTAAAAAAAGCAATCCGGAGGTTTCTTCAACTTCGGAAGGAAGTTCAAACTTTTCGGAAAAATTTGAAATTTGACTAAAAACAGCTATATGTATAAAACATAAAAGAAGCAGGGTGTATGTTTTCATTTTTAATTATTTAAGGCTTCCTCAATAACTTTTCCGGTCGACCCGTTAGGAAATTCGACCTGTAAAAGAGTAGCCAGTGTGGAGGCAATATCTGTAATTTCATATCTTTTGGCAGAATGTCCTTTTTTAATTCCGTTTCCATAAAAAATCATCGGAATATGAGTGTCATAAGAATACCCCGAACCATGTGTGGTTCCTGTTTGTTTTCCTATTATTGATCCCGGATTTAGTATGATCATAATATCTCCGGAGAACTTCTGGTTATACCCGTTTTGTAACGAGTTTAATATACCACTGTCAAAATGTGTAGTCTGTAAGGTTGTAGCTGTAGTCGTTTTATATACACCATTAAAGTCAATAATGGCATCAGCTATTTTTTGGCTCACTTTTTCGACATTTAAACCCAAAGATTTAATTTTATTCTTATTTAAAAACAATTGATAATTAGAAATATATTCTACGATGTCTTCGGATTCAAAATATTTTAATGTCATTTTTTTTACAAATGCTTCAAAAGCTTTGCTATCAAAATACGGAGCAGGTATTTTAAGCGATTGCAGATATGCCGGAATCTGGGCAACAGCATGATCTGCTGTTAAAAATAAAGTATAATTTTGGATACCTATTTGTTGGTCTAAGAAAGAAAAAAAAGCTGCCAAATCCTTATCCAAACGCAAATAAGTATCTTCGGTTTCAACAGCGTCCGGCCCAAATCTATGTCCGATATAATCCGAAGAGGAAAAACTGATAGCCAAGAAGTCGGTATCGTCGGTTTTACCTAAATTTTCACCTATTATAGCAGCTTTAGCAAAATCTAAAGTAATCGTATTGCCAAAAGGTGTCTCTTTAATCATACTATTGCCTCCGTTTTTGGCTTTCAACCCAGGTAAATTATGAGGAAAAGTAGGTGTATCCGCTCCGTTAAATTTCCCTTCAAAATGATTGTTATCAGGAAGACTACCGGTATATGTTTTGATGTCATACAACGTTTCCCATGGCTTTGAAATATACGTAGCGATGAGATCAGATTCATTAAATTCTTTTACCCAATCGGGTAATTCTTTCATATAAAAACTACTGGTAATAACACGACTCTCTTTTGTGCTGTCAAACCAGTACGCAGCAGTAGCCGTATGACCGGCAGGGAGAATAGAAGATCGGTCTTTAATGCCTATACCTATGGTTTTGCCATTCATATTTTGTGATAATCGCAATTGATCTGTAATGGTTGTTGTAAGCATCCGATAGGGAGATCGCTGTCCGTTTTTAGAATCAGACCCAACAGTAGTATACGCGGTATCGGTTACACAGTAAATGGATTTCTTTTGATATTTATCATACCAACCATTGCCGATAATTCCATGCATATTTGGTGTAGTACCCGTATAAATAGAAGCATGTCCTACGGCAGTATATGTTGGAATATAATTGTAATGTGCATTTTGTAAAGAAAATCCGTGATTCAAAATTCTTTTAAAACCACCCTCCGCATACCTGTCGTAATATCTGGTTAGATAATCATACCTCATTTGATCTATAACGATTCCGATGACCAGTTTAGGCTTTTCATTAACTGTTGTATCCGGCTTGCAACCAAAATAACCGGCTAATAAAAAAAACAATATGTGTTTGATAAATTTCATATTTAACGAAAGTGAATTAGTACGTTTCAAAAGTACATGAATTTTTTCATTTGAAAATTTACAAAAAACAAATGAAAAAAATTTATGGACTCACAAAATGGTTACTGAAGTGAAACTAAATTTTGTATTTTTTAGTCAAAATTTAGTTTTTTACAGCAGAAATATAATTATTTTGAATACCCCTTTAGATACCTAAAAGAAATAATTAGCATATTTTTTAAATCTTTGAATCTTTTAATTCACTGCACCCAAAAAACACTATTAGGGGTGATAACAAATTTTTAACTTCTTGTTAGTAATTTCACATGAGAGTTCATGATATTTTAATACTTTAGCGGAAATGAATTTTGAATGAATTACCCAAATCATATTGGCAAATATGTTTTAATGTTGAGTCAAGTATTTAAAAGACCTCAGCGAGGCAGGGTCTTTAGAGAAAAGGTCTTTAGAGAGCTAGATGAACTTGGCCTGAAATCCATAGGGATCATCATGTTTATTTCATTTTTTATAGGAGGGGTAATTGCACTACAAACAGCTTTAAATATAGCATCTCCCTTTATTCCGCAATATTTAATTGGTTTTGCAACGAAACGATCTGTTATTCTGGAATTTGCTCCTACTTTCTGTTCTATTATTTTGGCAGGAAAAGTAGGCTCTTATATTACTTCCAGTATTGGGACTATGAGAGTGACAGAACAGATAGATGCATTGGAAGTTATGGGTATTAACTCCATCAACTATTTAGTCTTGCCCAAAGTATTGGCAACCGTATTTTTCTACCCTTTTTTAATTGTATTATCGATGTTTTTGGGAATCTTGGGAGGATGGTTGGCCGGAGTACTGACAGAGGTGTTTTCTCCTCTTGATTTTTTATATGGAATACAACTGGATTTTGATCCGTTTCTCATAAGGTATGCCATTATCAAAACATTGGTTTTTGCATTTATAATTGCTACTGTGCCTTCGTATCACGGATACTACGTGAAAGGAGGTTCAATTGCTGTTGGGAAGGCCAGCACACAGTCTGTGGTTTGGACCATTATCATCATTGTCATTGCCAATTATTTTTTAACACAAATGTTGCTGACATAAGATGATAGAAATACAAAAATTACATAAAGGGTTTGATGGTATAGCAGTGCTAAAAGGGATTAGTACTACTTTTGAGCCCGGAAAAACAAGCTTGATTATAGGACAAAGCGGATCGGGAAAAACCGTATTTTTAAAATCACTCATAGGGCTCCATACTCCGGAATCCGGGGTGATTTCATTTGACGGAAGATCGCATACTGAATTTACTCTTGACCAAAAAAGACAATGGCGTCAGGAAATAGGAATGGTATTTCAGGGAAGTGCTTTGTTTGACTCCCAGACAGTACAGGAAAATGTGATGTTTCCTTTAAAAATGTTTACAAAACAACCGGAAGATCAGATGTTGGATCGTGTAAATGTTGTGCTGAAACGTGTAAACCTGGAAAATTCAAATAAAAAACTTCCCAATGAGCTATCCGGAGGAATGCAAAAAAGAGTTGCTATTGCGAGAGCCATTGTCATGAATCCAAAATATTTGTTTTGTGATGAACCCAATTCCGGACTGGATCCAAATACTGCTATCTTAATTGATAATCTGGTTCAGGAAATTACACATGAGTATAAAATTACGACTGTAATTAATACACATGACATGAACTCTGTAATGGAAATAGGAGAAAAAATTGTTTTTCTAAAAGATGGCCGGAAAGCCTGGGAAGGAACCAAAGATGAAATATTTAGAACGGATAATGAAGCCGTTGTAAAATTTGTTTACAGCTCGGAATTATTTAAGAAAGTCAGGGACACATACCTGAACGAAACTAAGTAGTAATTCCTTTGGTTTTTATAAAATTGCTCTTTATATTTGCAGCCGCTGTAAAAAATGACCTGGTAGCTCAGCTGGTAGAGCATCTCCCTTTTAAGGAGAGGGTCCTGGGTTCGAGCCCCAGCCAGGTCACGAAAACCACTGTAATGATTTAATATTCAGTGGTTTTCGTTTTTAACTGGCTCTAGTTTAACTCAGCTATTTGTCTTCCTTTATCATTATTAAATAAATCCATTTCAATCTCCTAAAAATGATTAGCTCAATACAGTTATAATACATTTTTAATAATGCTTACATAAACCCAGTTGTTATTTACTTTTTTATAAATAATAATATTCTTATCCGTATAAGAAAAATCATAACAAATAATTGCATATTTTTTATTCAGTGTATAAATAGGTTTTGATATTCTGTTTGAATTGGATTTAAAAGATATTTTGAAGTCATGTATTTTATTCAAATCTTTTTCTTGCCAATCACTTAAATTATGACTTTGTTCTAATAATGATTCTATATCTTTCTTTGCTAATAAGCTATCAAGTACTTTAAATCTATTGGAAAAACGAATATCTAATTTTTCTTGCTCCTCTGTTGAAGCCCAGATAATTTGCTCCCTTTTTTTGTCATATCCTTTAGTGATTCTAACAGGACTTTCATTAAAAAAACGAAATTTATAGTAACGAGATATTGCTTTTGTTGTAAAATTAGCTCTTTTGTTAATTAAAATAGTATCTTTATTATTAAATTCCAGTAAGATTACTTTTTCCAATAAAATAACATCATCTTCTTTTGATTCCCTACAACTTAGAACCATAAATACAAAACTTAATAGAAAGACCTTTCTAATTACATGTTTTATTTGAAACAGCATTATCATTATTTTGTTGTTCATTATTTAATATATTTAATGCTTCTGCTTGTTCATCAGCATCTAAATTTTCCGTAAATACGTCATATACTCCAAGGCTACCCCATATTAATTTTTTTGCATAATCTAAATTGACATTATTGATATTATTATCTAGACAGTATTTATATATACTTTGAGCAATATCATCAATGAAATCGATATAAATGTCATGCATTTCTTTATCTAAAATAGCTTCATTAGTATTAGATTCGTCATTTAAAAAGTTATCAAATGCAGTTTTTAAGTCTGTATAATCAGGATAGGTTGTTAAAAGTATCCCTTCATGGTATAAATCAACAATAATAGCATGTAACATTTCATGATATAGCGTAACAATTAATGCCAAATCAGAAGCTTCATCCAAATAGTCTTGATTAAATTGCACTACGATTAAATTGTTAAAACCATTACTATCAAAAACTTTGTACTGAGTCTCAGCTGTATGATTAATGGTACTCATTTGGCTAGCAGGCAAATCCTGAAGAGTAATATGATTAGTATTTGATGATACTAAACTATTTCGAAAAGAAGTGGTAAAAGGAGAACTTACATATAAAGCTTTAAAGATAATTTCGCCTTGACATTTTTTGTCAAATCCAAATAGTACTTTCAATATTGTCTCGAAATCCACTTCTTCGCCATTAATTCCATCGCTATATAAAATTTCAATTGCCAATTCTATAAAGTGTTGTGTTTGTTCACTACAACCATTTTCGTTTACAAAATCCTCTATAGTACTGAGGTCTTCATAATTTAACTGATTCACTAAATCAGCATTTATATTTGTCAAACAAACTTCATAAAACTCCAACATGCAATCTCCATTCAAATCTCCTTCCGGTCTGGGATCACATGGGGTTTCACTGTGCATGATACCCACAGGAGTTGTAAGCGTTGTATCTCCATCACCACCGGAGCTTCCTCCTCCTCCGCCTCCTCCAATAAGCTGATCCCCTCCCGAGCCATCATCTCCTCCCAGCGGGTCTCCCACAGGAGGGTCCGGAACACCGTAGTTCTCACAATGTGAAAAATCTATATATAACAGCGGACTACCGCTACAATAGGTAACCCCATCGTTTTGCAAAACCGGCCAGTGTCCGTCCGGATTGCCTCCCAAATTACAGTGGTCATATACCAAAATACTTTCACAAGGACCGCTACCCGTACCACTACCATCATTCGGAAAAACCCAGTCAAAAGCATCTCTGGAAGACAGATTAAGATCTTCCAAACTTAAGTATTCTTCGGAAATCACATACGAAGTGGCCTTCTCATACAAGGTTTCGGAATCGGTAAGGTCAGTGAACTCATAAGAGACCAAGAAATAGGTAAACACACCGTTGTGTTTTTTTACCAGAAAGTTTTCAAAGTCAGAAGTTTCCAAAACAGGGCTCTCTGTCTGAAATGTCCAGGTGATGACATTGTCTATGACAATTCTGTTAATCTCATCAGTAAAGATGGTTAGGCCTGCTGCTACCTCAGTAGCACTTCTGCTATGGATACTTTGTGGCGAGTGCTTGGAAAATCGTCTTTCAATCAGAGGTAAAGAGGGTTTTATTTCCTTGTCTGCAAGTAGTTCCTGATAGGTTATTTTGGTTAAGGAATACTTGAGTTTGTTAGAGGTAACGGTGTTTTGAAGGCTCATAAAGTCTTCTCGGATACAGTTCCATAAGAACAAAGATACGCCAAAGACCAAGGCCCCGATTTTGATGAATGGAGTTTTTTTCATTTTCATGATTTGACAGATTTTAATATTAGAAACTTATATTTTATTGAGGCTTGTAATTATTGCTTTGTATATAAATGAAGTTTTCCTCTTTCAGAAGTAATCGATAAAGTAGTTACTCCATTAGAATCAGTATGGATAGCACTTAATAAATCACAGGTTGTATCTAAATCTTCATTATCTGTCAATTTTAAAAAAATATCATAATTTGCAGTTGTGATTCTTCCATTACATTCGGTTGTTATCCAATAATCATAAGTATCTGTTAAAGCATTATCATAATAATGATATAATTTACCATTTGAACTAAATATCAGTTTGACATTATTATCTTCGTTGTGAATCCAGGTGCCAATAATTTTACTATCTAAATTTGGTTCCTGTATCTGTTGTGCTTTGCAGCTTAATGAGACAATCAGGAGAGTTGTGGTTATTAATGTGATTTTTATTTTTTTCATTTTATTTTAATTTTTACAGTTTATTGAATCTTTTGCTTTTTGAAACCGTTGCTTTCTATCTAACAAACCAGTTTTAGCTTTATTTATTCTTTTAGTTACTTTTTCTACTGTTGCGTTTCTATCTACAGTAATTTTATCAAGTACCCTATATTTATAGTACCAAAGCCCACTTAGTATAGCCAGGGTATCGTTACCGGAAATGAGATCAGGATTGGCAACAAAATCTTTATCCGGGTCATAGTTGTTATTATACCATTCTTTAAATCTACGGTAATTTTCTTTCCATGTCAATTGTAAAATGCCTCTCCCTCTATAGTTCCAACCATCCCCACTGACCTCATCTCCGTTTTCATATTTACAACACATGGCTGCATTTGCTAATTTTTCTTCATTATTTATATAATCTCCTGCATATAACTTTGTGGGGTTCGCAATTGTATCCATTGTAAATTTATCATATCTATTTGGGATTAAAGATGCAGTATAATAATTCAAACTCTCTCTGACATTCAATGTTCTAAATCCTCCCGTTTCATGACCTGCCTGTGCCAAAAAATGTTGTAGCTCTTCTTTGGTATTAATCCCCAGATCTTTTGCTTTTTCATTGATCACTGTTGCTAAAGTTGCCAGAGTAGTATCACTTGCATTGGGGAAGATCTTTTTTAAATCTTCTTTAGAAGTATTACAATCATCTTCAACACAATATTCCGTAACAGGATCTTCTCTATAGCCTACAGGACATAAACAAAGACCCGCTACATATATTTTACCACTTGCAAGTGGCGGACACCTGGGGTCTGCTAACTCAATAGGAGCCGTAAGCGTTGTATCTCCATCACCATCGGAGTTTCTTCCTCCGCCACCAATAAGCTGATCTCCGGAGCCATCATCTCCTCCCAGCGGGTCTCCCACAGGGCTGTCCGGAACACCGTAGTTCTCACAATGTGAAAAATCTATATATAACAGCGGACTTCCACTACAGTAGGTAACCCCATCGTTTTGCAAAACCGGCCAGTGTCCGTCTGCATTGCCTCCCAAATTACAGTGGTCATATACCAAAATACTTTCACAAGGACCGCTACCCGTACCACTACCATCATTCGGAAAAACCCAGTCAAAAGCATCTCTGGAAGACAGATTAAGATCTTCCAAACTTAAGTATTCTTCGGAAATCACATACGAAGTGGCCTTCTCATACAAGGTTTCGGAATCGGTAAGGTCAGTGAACTCATAAGAGACCAAGAAATAGGTAAACACACCGTTGTGTTTTTTTACCAGAAAGTTTTCAAAGTCAGAAGTTTCCAAAACAGGGCTCTCTGTCTGAAATGTCCAGGTGATGACATTGTCTATGACAATTCTGTTAATCTCATCAGTAAAGATGGTTAGGCCTGCTGCTACCTCAGTAGCACTTCTGCTATGGATACTTTGTGGCGAGTGCTTGGAAAATCGTCTTTCAATCAGAGGTAAAGAGGGTTTTATTTCCTTGTCTGCAAGTAGTTCCTGATAGGTTATTTTGGTTAAGGAATACTTGAGTTTGTTAGAGGTAACGGTGTTTTGAAGGCTCATAAAGTCTTCTCGGATACAGTTCCATAAGAACAAAGATACGCCAAAGACCAAGGCCCCGATTTTGATGAATGGAGTTTTTTTCATTTTCATGATTTGACAGATTTTAATATTAGAAACTTACATCTTATTCAAGTTAGCTACAATTTTTATGAGGTAAAAAAAGATGCTCATAGCAACCGAGTTTTGAATTTAGGACAAACTTATGACCTAAAGTAACACGTATCAATCCCTGAAAACAATGAAATTTTGAAATCACTGTTTCCAGGGATAGGGTATTTTTTGAAAAAAGCCTGAAAGTATATATCGGAAAAAATACAAATTAGCAGATTTCAAATCAATTTTAAAAAAGAATGATGTATTTTTGTTTATTATTTACAAAAAATAATTAAACAAAAATGAAAAAAGGAATAGCAGCATTCACCACTTTTATCATAAGCCTATCTGTTTTTTCGCAGGGCAACATCAAAGGAAAGATAATAGATGCAAAAACGAGAGTTCCTCTCTCATCCGTAACCGTATTAATTTCCGGAACCGCAATAGGAACGACAAGTAATGACGAGGGCGAATTTATATTTGACAATGCACCTTTGGGTTATGTAAAAATACAGGTTTCGTATATCGGATATAAAACGGTAGTTTCCGAAGATTACCTGGTAACAAAAGAAAAAACGCCATATATAGTCATTCCGTTAGATGAAGACAGTACCCAATTAGATGAGATTCTCATTAGAAAAAAGCTTTTTAAAAAAAATCCGGAAAGCCCTTTATCTATTCAATCACTGGGTTTGGCAGAAATTGAAAAAATTCCGGGAGGAAATAGAGATATTTTAAAAGTATTGCAATCTTTACCCGGTGTAGCATCTAATCCCAGTTTTAGAAATGATATCATTATTCGAGGAGGTGGCCCATCGGAAAACAAGTTTTATTTAGACGGTATTGAAGTACCGGTAGTTAACCATTTTCAAACCCAGGGGGCCACAGGCGGGCCTGTTGGTATCATAAATACTGACCTTATAAGAAGTGCTGATTTTTACTCAAGTGCGTTTCCGGCTAACAGGGGAAATACGTTAAGTTCACTGATAACGTTTACACAAAAAAACGGAAACCCGGATAAATTAAATATTAGGGGAACTCTTGGCACTTCCGATGCAGGTATTACGTTAGACGGACCCATTGGTAAAAAAACAGTTTTTATTGCATCTGTTCGTCAATCATACTTAAAGCTGTTATTTAAACTCATTAAACTTCCTTTTTTACCTACTTATAATGATTTTCAGTTTAAAGTAAAAACGGATTTTAATGACAATAGCGAACTTTCTTTTATAGGTATTGGTGCCATAGATAAATTTGTATTAAATGAAGAGGTGAATGACGGAATTGCAGATGAAGAAACCATAAAGAGAAATCGATATCTCTTGGGCAATATTCCTGAACAGGATCAGTGGAATTATACCATAGGAACTACCTATAAAAGATATGGAAAAAATGGTATTCAGCAATTCATTTTAAGTAGAAATGAATGGAGCAATTCGACCATAAAGTATTTTCAAAACTCAAGACAACCGACAGATTTGTTATTGCGATACAATTCAAAAGAAATTGAAAATAAACTTCGATTCGAGCATAAAATCAGTCTAAATACATACCGATTTAATTATGGATTAGCACTTGAGCAATCCACATATACCAATACCACTTTTCAACAAATTGCAAATAGTTCGGGGGCAGCTATAAGAAATTATAGTACAGATTTAGACATATTCAAATATGCTGTATTTGGTCAAATATCAAAAAAATATTTTAATGAAAAATTAGGAATTTCATTAGGGTTTAGAGTAGATGCCAACCACTATAACGAAGAGATGAAAAATCCCTTAAACCAGTTTTCTCCAAGGGCTTCATTCAATTATGAAATCAATGACAGGTGGTTTTTAAATACAACTGCAGGAATATATTATCAGTTGCCGGCATATACTACATTGGGTTTTAGGGATAATGCAGGTATATTGGTAAACAGAAACGAATTAAAATTTATAAGAGCAACCCACCTGGTAGCAGGATTGGAGTACAGACCCGAGGAAACATCAAAGATATCGTTTGAAACATTTTATAAGCAATATGACAACTATCCGTTTTCGGTAAGAGATCAAATTAGTCTGGCCAATCTGGGTTCGGATTTTGGCGTGATAGGAACAGAGGAAGTTACCTCAACTTCTATGGGAAGAGCTTACGGTTTTGAATTTTTAGCACAGAAAAAATCATATGACGGCACCTATGGAATATTATCTTATACGTATGTGAGAAGCGAATTCAAAAATGCAATAAATCAATTCATTCCTTCTACCTGGGATAACAGACACATACTTACATTTACCGGAGGGAAAAAGCTAAATAAAAACTGGGAAATAGGAGTAAAGTATCGCTTAGCCGGAGGGAGACCCTATACACCTTATGATCCGGATGCTTCGTCTCAAATAGCGAATTACAATATAGCCAATCAGGGGATTTTAGATTTTTCACAATTAAATTCCTTACGAGTTCCCACTTTTAGGCAACTGGATGTCAGAGTAGACAAAACGTGGTTTTGGAAGAAATTTGCATTAAATTTTTATATAGATATTCAAAACCTACTGAATAATAAAACTACAGAGCCGCCTTTTTTGACGTCCACGCTAGATGCTAATGGAAATCCGCTGGCAGACCCCAATGATGCGAATAGATATGTTTTGGAAGAAATAGAAAATACAAACGGAAACATACTGCCAAGGTTTGGTTTTATTGTAGATTTTTAATTTGATTTCCGAATATCCATTTAGATACCTAAGAAGAATCATTAGAACATTTTGGAAATCATTGAATCATTGAATCTTTCAATTTTTAAATCTTTTAATTCCTCAATATCCAATTTTGATTTTTATAACATGAACTCATTCTGACTTTTTGTATATTTCCATCAAAATTAATATAGAATTGATAACTTATGGAAGAGCAACCTTTCAATGAAGACACGGTAGCGCAATCTAAAAAAGACATGCATAAAGATGCAAAAGGCCTATTGGAAAGCGCAAAAAAGTTTTTAGTTGAATTATTAGATTTCAGGCACGATACGGATCGGGCCGCTACTGTTGAAGCCATAAAAAATGATATTCCTTTTAAGGGAGCTACTGCCTGGATTTTAATTTTTGCAGTTTTCGTAGCCTCTATCGGGTTAAATGCAAACTCTACTGCAGTGGTCATTGGAGCCATGCTTATATCTCCTTTAATGGGCCCTATTTTAGGGGTAGGAATGTCTATTGCCATCAATGATATAGATACTCTTCGTAAATCGTTGATCAATCTTTCTACCATGATTGTGTTGAGTTTGATCACCGCGTTCTTTTTCTTTTATATTTTTCCTTTAAGTGAAGACAATTCGGAATTATTAGGGCGTGTTAAGCCGGATATCAGAGATGTATTAATTGCTTTTTTTGGCGGTTTGGCATTAATGGTTGCCAGAACAAAAAAAGGAACCATCGCTTCCGTGATTTTTGGAGTGGCAATTGCAACTGCCCTAATGCCTCCCTTATGTACGGCCGGATACGGACTGGCAATCGGAAATTTTTCGTATTTCTTTGGTGCTATGTACTTGTTTATCATCAACACCATTTTTATTGCATTGGCAACATTTTTAGTGCTAAAAGTATTGAAATTTCCAATGCTTAAATATGCAAATTCCGTAAGAAGAAAACGTATTGCGCAGTTAGCCTCATTACTGGCTTTCGTAGTGATGATTCCGGCTATTTACACATTTATAATAGTCTATAAGGACAACAAAATAAACCACCAGATAGCTGCATTTGTGAAAAATGATGTGAAAAATGTAGATGAACTGCAACTAATGGAATATGACGTTGATTTGGAAAATAAAACGGTACAATTGAATTTTTTTAATGAAACGACAGGGGCCATAGAGAATTTTTTAAAAAATGATTTTAATGATAAAACCAAATATCCCGATTTGGAAGGTTTTAAACTTAAGATTAAAGGAAGTAATACAAAGAGTTTTGAAATGATCACTACTGCCTACAAAGATAAAATTCAAGAATTGCGGGAAAGTAAAAATGTCATCACCGGTTTGCAAAAACAAATCAGTGATTTGCAAAATACAATTAGTACTTTAAACCAGAGGATAGAGGAAAATGCACTCTCGAAAAATCAAAAGGTAATTGCTTTTAGTAGTATTGCAAAAGATGCAAAAATCAGATATCGTGAAATTGAAAAAATAGGTTTTGCAAATATGGTATCATCAAAGGATTTTATAAAAATTGATACCATTCCTTTGGTTATGATTGCCTGGAATACTGCTCTTAATGATAGTATTATTGCGCTTAAAGAAAAAGAATTAAAAATCTGGCTACAAACAGCACTGGCTCTTGATACGTTATATATCAAAAGAGATGATTGATACGGTTTCAAAGTTCATAAAGTTAGAAAGTGGGAAAGTAGTGTGTGTAACTTAATTCAAAACTTTATAACTTTTAATCTTCAATCTTTTAATTTTTCAATCTTAAATTTACAGAGATTCCTCCTTGAAAACAGTGGAATTTGAGATTGTCGTTTTCAATAATAGTGTATTTTGGAATATAATTTACTCCTCGAACTCATCACCCCCATGCTCCTCTGGTTTTTATATTCGCTTCACAAAGGCGAATAATTTCTTGAATTCTTTTGAGTCGTGTTGTCTCTCTTTTAGCCTGGTTTAACCAATACAGGTAATTTTTTCGGTAACTGGGTGCAAAATTCTGATAATTCTTAAAGGCGATTTTGTTTTGGTCAAAAGCGACTTGTAAATCTCTTGGAATGATACCGTTTTCCACATCATCCAAAGCAGTCCAGGAACCATTTTGTTTTCCGATTTCTATGATTGCCAATCCGCTTTTGTGCATCAAATCAGCAGCAGTTAATTCCCGGATATATTTTTTGTTGAGCGCACTCCATACACTTTTTGGGTTTCTCGGGCAAAAATATTGCCGTCTTTTTCCATTACCCAAACTTTTTACGGTAGCATCTATCCAACCATAACAGAGAGCAGCTTTTACGGCCTCTTCCCAACGCATACTGGGAATCTTTGTTTCTACCTTGTAGAAAATTAAAAAGACACCACCTGAAGAATTGTGGTTTTTTGCCAACCATTTTCTCCATTCGGTATCGGTTTTAAAATAGAGTTCAGGTTTTTCCAAGAGTTCTGCTTTATTCTTTTAACAAAATTGTTCCAAAAACAGAAGCATCTATCCAGCCTCGATTTTTATCTTTTCCATTGATAAAGACGGAACCTATAAAATTTTCTCTCTCTGAACTATAATCATTATCACAATAGGCAATTGCAAATCCAATTTTTTTTCCCGCAATTAATGGTATAGGTTCTTGTGAACCTCCAAAAGTATAAGTATCCGGAAAAAGCGATATTTTGAATTCCCACGTAGAAATTTTACCTATAGTTTGTCTTTTTGACTGTACATGATTGTTGAATAATTTTGGAGTATCCAAAGCATCCAGATCTACTACGTTTCCATCTAGTGCAACATGATATGCAAAAGCATTATGATTATATTGATGTTCGCCACCACTATTATCTTCATCAATGAAAATTTCAATACAATCATCATCCCACCAAAGTTTTAAAGGATCATCGTATTGATCTAATAATACATCGTCTACTATTTCTACAAGAATATACAAAACTTCTTTAGACCAAGAGAGTTTATATCTTCCTGAAAAATCGGAAGAATTTACTTCTTTGCCCAACCAGAATTGGTCAATTAATAACCATGAACTCTTATCCCATGTTTTTTCATCGGAAATGCCATCAATTGTAATTTTGTCAATTGTTTTGTTGACTTTATGGAGTTGATGCTCTTTTTTTTGCCCAAAACTAATGGTAAAAAAGAGGCTAAACAAAATTTTCAAACATAACTTCATTATCTATTTCTTATAATTCCGGAAGGGAACGTTACAATGCTTTCATGGCCATTTTCTCCCACTGCTGCAACGCCGAAAAGGAAATTATCAATGACCATTCCTTCCAATGTATATTTGTTGGTATTTTCTACATACTGAAAATGATCCCAGGTGGGCGAAGTGGTATCTCTCCAATAGATTTTATACCCTTTTACTCCTTCAACGTTATCCCACTGTAAAATTGCTGCCGGTGCTACCATTCCACCGATTTTTACGTTTTTTGGAGCCGGCGGAGCCCAGGCAATAGCTGCTAAATTAATGGCATTTACTGCGGTTAACTTTTTTGCATATTCAAAATTAACAAACTTGATCTTATCACCGTATTCTATACCATTTTCCGTACGAATGTCTTGATGTTGTTGTGTGTAGTTTTCGTGCATTTCCATGATTCTGACCCCGGCAAAACCGGCATCATTAAAAGGCCTGTGATGCCCGCCACGCCCAAAACGATCCAATCGATATATCATTTTAGGGTTCATTTCCGGCATATACATTTTGGTTGTTTTATATATGAAACGTGCCAATTGACGGGAAATTCCGTCTATTTCACCCCCGTAAAATCGACGCAAACGCCTTTGTTTTTCCGTTTCCGTTGGAGGAACCGGTTCTGAAAATATCCTAAAGGTTCTATTGTCGATGACTCCGTCAACACCTTTGATATTTCCAATCATATCATTATTTAAAATTCCAATGATATCCCAACCTTTTTCTTTGACATAGGCAGCTAATCCGCGACCACCAAACAACCCTTGTTCTTCTCCTGATAAACCGACATACATAATGCTATTTTCGAGTGTATATTTAGATAAAACTCTGGCTGCTTCAATAGCTCCGGCCATTCCCGAAGCGTTGTCATTTGCCCCGGGAGCATCTGATGTGTAATTGTTGGGATCGGATACGCGAGAGTCAATATCTCCACTCATAATGATATACCTGTCCGGATATTTTGTCCCTCTTTGAATTGCCACTACATTCACTACCATGACATCTTTTATAATTCTTCTTTTATTAGCTTTTACCAAATCCTTTTGATAAAATACATCCAGACAATGGTTACAATCAGAAGAAATGTTGTCAAATTCGGATTTTATCCAACGTCTTGCTGCTCCAATGCCCCTGGTTTGAGAAATGGTGTCACTCATAGTATGCCTGGTTCCAAAATTTGCTAATATGGTAATGTCATTTTTTATTCTTTCTGCACTGATAGTATTTACAATATCATACATCCTTGTGTCTATTTGTGCTTGTAGCATTTCTAATGAAAGAAAGGCAATGATGCATAATCTTTTACTCATACTGTTGGATTTAAAATTGCAAAACGGAATTTATATAGGTATTGGATTTATGGTGTTCTTTAACTTGTTTAAAGATACTGACTTTACAAATAATAAAAAAACCGGCTGGATATAGCCGGCTTGCATAGTAGAGGTTTGGTTTGCTGCTTATTCTTTATCTAATTTTTTAGTTAAGGTAAACCCTGCAAATAAACCGACTCCTGCCATTAAGAAGATCAACCCCGCATATAAGGCATCTTCATCAATGTGTAATGCAGATTCTAAAATCATGGCAAGAAGTACTCCGGTTCCTACACCCATTAAAAGAACTGAAAGATTGAGGATAAAAACCTTCCAGAATGGGGCAGGATTTTTTTCTTTTGCTCTGGAAAAAATACCTGCATCCACACCTTTTTCTATTAAAGCTAAACGCTCTTTATTCCTTGTTGAGAAGAACAAATAAAAGATTCCGAATATAGAACCGAAAATGATAATTAAAACAAATATCGCTACTGATGAGTCATTCATAATGGTATTACTTTTAAGGATTAATAATTGTATTTGCAGGGTATGACATCTCTAATTTGGAAAAGGTTACAAAAAAGTGAAAAGAATACTACTGCGTAATCCGGATTTAATACCAAAAAGAATAATTATATGAGACCTTTGCAGCATTGATTTGGCAAAAAAGTTCAACGCCCGAAGAAAATTTTAAACCGGAATAACCTGTTGGTTCTGAGGATTTAAAATTTTCGAGAAGGAAGAAATTTGAAGCCAAATCAATTCAAATACAGAATACATCCCTATTTCGGCAAAGATCTCAAAGGTTATTATTTAAATACTTTGTATGTGTTATAAAAAGCTGATTTATATCTTCTGCTGATTAAGATATTTTTTTTATTATTTAGTATAATCAGATTATCATTCGGATATATTTTATCAACATTTACCAAAAAGTTTCTATGCGTGCGAACAAAATTAAATGAAGATAAAAATGCTATCAATTTGTGTAGCGAAATATGAATTAAAAAATACTTGTTTTCTATGGCTATCACCTGCCTTTTTATTGAGTAATCCTAAATAATATCAGTTATTATTTGAAATTACTGTAAAAGAAAATGATGATTTTTTTTCTTTATTGGAGTTAGAAGAATAAAGCGTAGCCTTAGTTACGGTTTCTTTTTATAGCGAACAGGAAAGGAAAAAAGAGCATTTTATTACAGTAATTTCAGGTGATAAATGTTATAAGAATTAAGTTGATATAAAATTACTTCAATTACAAACAATAAAAATTTGTATCTTTAATATAGATTAGAAGCTTTTGGAAAGTTTCATAAGTATAGCTAACCCCCAATATCGATGAAAACGAAGTTTATTTTTCTACTGGTAGTATTTGCTCTTCATATTGAATGTGTGAGGAAATCCGAAGCAAAACATAGTTCATTTGCAAAAGGAATTGATATTTCAAAATATCAGAGAACCATACATTGGACCGATTTGGTAAAGCAAAAAGAAATGGCATTTATCATAGCCAGGGCCACCGAGGGAATGGCTATCGATGACAGTTTTTCAAAACATTGGAAGGAAATTCATAAGATAGATTGCATAGGGGGTGCATATCATTTTTTTTCAAATGAAGAATCTCCGTTACTGCAAGCCAAATTATTTTTGGAAACAGTTCCTGTAAAAAAAGGAAATTTGCCACCAATATTAGATGTAGAAGCATATAGCACTATACAAACAAAACACCAACTAATAGAAAATTGTCTTACATGGTTGACATATGTAGAAAAAGCGACAGGAAGAACGCCGATTCTTTATTCAAACCTCTACTTTATTACAAATAATTTGAGTGATCCACGTCTTAGAAAATATCCTTTGTGGATCGCAGAATATAACTCGGATTCCATACCCAAAGTACCTGAAATATGGGATACTTGGTTGTTTTGGCAAAAATCAGATAGTTATTTGTTAAAGGGAATTCAGGGAGATGTGGATTATGATTTGTTTCATGGAAGTAAAGAAGATCTTCAAAATTATAGCAACAAAGAATAATACAGAAGTGTCTGTAATAGTCGAGATGTTAGCATTTATAAGAATTATATAACATCTCGATATTGCAGATAAAAAGAATTGAAAAAGATAAATTATAGTAAAAATCTGTAACCTTTGCAATGAAGAAAGAGTCCATTATTGTATAATGACTGTCAACAACGACCAACCATATATTGATAAGGTATTAAATGGAGATATCAACACTTTCTCTTTCCTGGTGGAAAAGTACAAAGATATGGTGTTTACCCTGGCACTAAAAATGACAAAGAATAGGGAAGAAGCTGAAGAAGTGTTGCAAGATAGCTTTATGAAAGCTTTTAAATCGCTGAAGAGTTTTAAAGGCGATGCTAAATTTTCTACCTGGCTCTATAAAATTACGTATCATAATTGTATAGACCGAGTAAAGAAAAATGCCAGAAGATATACTACTGATTCGATTGATAAGGTACTGGAAAATAGAATTAAGGATACGGAAGATACGATGCAAATGATGGAAAGAAAGGAAAGAGCTGAATTGATGAATGTTTGTTTACTGGAATTGCCGAAAGATGAGCGTTCTATTTTGTGGTTGTTTTACTATGAAGAATTGAGTCTGAACGAAATGATTGAGGTAACTTCGTTGTCACAGGCGAACTTAAAGGTAAAACTATACAGAGCAAGAAAAAAACTGTTATCTATTGTACAAGAGAAAATGGAACCTGAAATTATTCATCATTATGGAAGAAAATAAGAAATTACAGATCGATGCTTTTTTGAAAAAACAAATTCGGGAAATGCCTTTAGCATCCCCTTCCAAAGATTTTACGAGAAATTTAATGGAAACTCTTCTTAGGGAAGAATATAAAGCAACCCAATATACTCCTTTGATTTCCGGAAAAGTCTGGTTAAGCATTTTAACATTTATAATCCTATTTGCAGGTTTCTTATTTTTCATTCCTCTTCAAAAAGAGGAAAGTAGCTTACTGGGAAAAATACCTGTTGATTTTTCTTTCTTAACTGAAATTAGTTTTTCCGAACTTTTTAGCGGGTTTTCAATTTCAAATATAACGTCATACGGGTTGTTATTGTTCTTTGTTATGATGTCTATTCAAACTTTTTATTTGAAAGGATATTTTAGTAAACGGTTTTCTAACTTATAGAACTCGTTTAAATCTTTTGGGTTTAGGCGAAAATTAGAAGTTTTTAGCTCTGTTGAAGGCTTTTTTGAGTTGCATAGTGCCACGGAAGGAAAAGAGTTTATAAAAAAGAAACCGTAATAATTTTTTCGTTTTCTACCTCATAAATGGCAATAGCACTATATGTCTTTCCATGGGCAATAATAAATTCCTGGTCAATTACAATATTGTCTATTTCCATTCTGTTTAAAATCTTACAGTTTAGATCTTTGGCTTTTTTAAATAAAGGAGCATATCTTTTTTTCACCTCTTTTCTTCCCTCATATTGTAGCTTGTAAGGATAGTCATATACTTTTACATCTTCGGCAAATAAGTTTGTAAAAGCTTCAATATCTCTGTTGCTGTATGCCTCCGGTTGTTTTTGTACGACATATTTTGGAGATTCTTCACCTACGATTGCCATTTTTGTTCCATCCGGACTAACAGCAATTCTGGAAATATTTTGCGTTAAAGTATCGTCTATTGTATGGAACTCACTCCAATAACTACCTGTACTCTCCATGGCTACTGTGGTAATATGGTGTTCTTGTAAATAGCTTATCATCTTCAAACTACCTCAATGGTATACAGAGAACTCTTTAACTTGATTTTTTTGCTGTCCTACAGCAACAAAATGAGATCGAGAACCTACATCTATACGCTCAGCATAGGGGTTGCTCACTTGCATTTTCTCGAATGTTTTCATAATTGAAATTTAATGAATTAATAAAAAGAGTTCTGGTGAATGCTTTATCTTTGAGCATTATTCTATGCGAGATAACAGATGTTTCATCATTTTTTGTCTCAAAGGGCTTTTCTATACCAAAAACCTTTTTTGCATTCTAACCAAAATTCGGGTTAAAAACAGAAAATCACCTGTAAATAAATTACAAGTGATTTTTTTATTTAAGAATTGTTAAAAAATGTTCTTTACTTAATCAATTCATAACTGCGTTTGATAAACTGAGTTAAATCTTCGCCATGTAGCAAATTTTGAGATAGTTTTGCCAGATCAAAAGCCTGATTAATTAATCGATTTCGCTTTTTCTCGGTTTTCGTATGGAGGATTTCTCCAACTAACGAGTGATTGGTATTTACGACTAAATTGTACATTTCCGGTAAATTACCCATACCCGTCATAGCACCACTTCCGGTTGCACTCATTTCTTTCATTCTACGCATAAATTCCGGAACGGTAATTAAGAAAGGAGATGCGTTAGAATCCATAGCTTCCAGTTGTACCGTATAGGTTTCTTTAGGAACATTTTCTTCTATCATAGGTTTCAGCTTTTCTTTATCCTCCTCTGATAATTTAGAGAGTATCGTATCGTCTTTCTTGATTAAATTATCAATATGATCTGCATCTACTCTGGTAAATTTCAATTTATCATTAGAGGTTTCCAGTTTTTGCATTAAGTGAGAAATGATAGGAGAATCTAATAAAATAACCTCATAACCTTTCTCTTTTGCATCTTGAATATAACTGTGTTGTGCATCTTTGTCAGCAGCATATAAGATGATATGATTCCCGTCTTTATCAGTTTGAGCATCTTTGGTCTTTTTGGTTAGCTCATCAAATGTAAGGAATGAATCATCTACCTTAGGGTATAGTGCAAACTTCTTTGCTTTGTCAAAAAATTTATCTTCGGATAGCATACCATATTCAATGATCACTTTAATATCGTTCCATTTTGACTCAAAATCTTTGCGATTGTTTTTGAACAACGAGCTTAATTTATCGGCTACTTTTTTAGTGATGTAACCGGATATTTTTTTTACGGCTCCATCTGCCTGTAAATAAGAACGAGATACATTTAAAGGAATATCCGGAGAGTCAATAACACCTTTTAACATTTGCAAGAAATCAGGTACGATTCCTTCTACATTATCTGTTACAAAAACTTGATTTTGATATAATTGGATTCGATCTTTTTGGATATCTAAATTTTGAGTTAACTTAGGGAAATATAAAATCCCGGTTAAATTAAAAGGATAGTCTACATTCAGATGAATATGAAATAAAGACTCTTCAAATTGCATCGGATACAATTCTCTATAGAAGTTTTTATAATCTTCATCTTTTAAATCAGCAGGTTTTTTGGTCCAGGCCGGATTTGTATTGTTTATGATATTGTCGACATCGATTTGCTTATGAGGTTCGGTAGTTTCTTTACCATCTTTGTCTTTTGTTGTTTTTGGAGTGAAATCAGGGTCGTTTATTTTTTTTGTTCCGAATTTAATCGGGATTTGATTAAAACGATTGTATTTGGTTAGCAACCCTGTGATCTTATGATCTTCTAAAAACTCAGCAGCGTCATCGGCAATATATAAAATGATTTCCGTACCTCTTTCTTTTTTATCATGAGGAACTAACGTATATTCCGGTGACCCGTCACATATCCAATGAACTGCTTCCTCATCTTTATAGGATTTGGTAATGATTTCTACCTTGTCAGCCACCATGAAGGCAGAGTAAAAACCTAATCCAAAATGTCCGATGACTCCTGTTTCATTTTTATCGTCTTTGTATTTTTCCAGGAATTCTTCTGCGCCCGAAAAGGCAATCTGATTGATGTATTTCTCTACTTCTTCTGCAGTCATTCCCAAGCCTTGATCTGTAATATGCAGCTTTTTGTTGTCTTTATCAATTTTGACTTCTATTTTAGGTTCTCCATATTGAACCTTTGCTTCGCCAATAGAAATCAGGTGTTTTAATTTGGTTGTTGCATCTGTAGCGTTTGAGATTAATTCACGTAAAAAAATCTCATGGTCCGAATACAAGAATTTTTTGATTAACGGAAAGATATTTTCTACCGATACATTAATGTTTCCTTTGCTCATAATTTATGTCTTTATTAGATTTTTAAATGTTTCGGTAATCGGAAAGTCAAAAAAGATACCAAAATAAGATAAATGACAAGATGACAGGAAAGTTTTTAATGTAACAATGGATTAATGCAACAATGGGTTAATGTGTAAATGACTTTTAAATTTTTGACTGGGATTTCATTCCTGTATCGTAAGATTTGCAAATTTTTGCGAAGAAATAGTTTTATTACTATTTTAGTAAGAGCAAACAAATTCAACTTATGAATATATACCATTCTAAAATTACCGGATTGGGTTACTTTGTACCTGATAATGTGATTACAAATAATGATCTGAAACAATGGATGGAAACCAGTGATGAATGGATTCAGGAAAGAACGGGTATTAAAGAACGCAGGTGGATAGACCCTGCAACAGGGGAAACAACCTCTACCATGGCAGTAAAGGCAGCTAAAATTGCAATTGACCGAGCAGGCTTAACAAAAGATGACATTGATTTTATCATATTTGCAACATTAAGCCCGGATATGTATTTCCCCGGAGGAGGCGTGCGTGTACAGGACATGCTGGATATGCCAACTGTGGGTGCTTTGGATATCAGAAATCAGTGTTCGGGATTTATCTACTCTCTGTCTGTTGCCGACCAGTTTATTAAAACAGGAATGTATGAAAATATCTTAGTGATTGGTTCTGAAAATCATTCCGGAGGCCTGGAACGTTCTATCAGGGGCAGGAATGTAACCGTTATTTTTGGTGACGGTGCCGGAGCAGCTGTCTTATCAAGAAGTTCAGTAGAAGGAAAAGGAATTTTATCTTCTCATTTGCATTCCGAAGGAAAGCATGCTCGGGAATTAATGTTAGAAGGGCCTTCAACGAGTCGTTGGGTTCCGGAAATTCTGACCGAAAATAATCCTGATGACGAATCGTATTTCCCTTATATGAATGGGCAGTTTGTCTTTAAACACGCTGTTGTTCGTTTTTCCGAGGCAATTTCAGAGGGTCTTCGAGCGAATAATTTGCAAAAAGAAGATATAGATATGCTAATCCCGCATCAGGCAAATTTGAGAATTGCCCAATTCATACAGCGTAAATTTCAGTTGAGGGACGACCAGGTGTATAATAATATTATGAAATATGGAAATACAACCGCAGCTTCTGTAATTATTGCTTTAACGGAAGCTTGGGAGGAAGGAAAAATAAAAGATAACGATGTAGTGGTACTAGCTGCTTTTGGCAGTGGATTTACCTGGGGAAGCGTGATAATAAGGTGGTAACCCGAACAGTTGAATTTATAAAATACTTCCGCTTGTCTCGTTACTGTCCCGGTATTTTCTATCACGTTCTTTATTTTTACCGCTTCCAAAGTTATAGTTAAAACCTATGTAAATAGCGTCTATTTCTAAGAGATAAAAACCATTTTGAGGGAACGGATTGGTAGTAGTAAAATCGAGCTTATAGGTATTAAAAACATCCGTACCTCGCAAATTCAGAGAACCATTTCCGTTTAAAATACTTAATCTGGCGGATGCATTTATCATATAATAAGGGTCGATTTTGAATTGAACATTTTCGCTTCTTCCTCTGTATGATCCCGATAGTTGAAAACGTAGTTTTTTTGATATTTTAAAACTATTGTTAAGTTGTATTTTAAATAGAGTATTTTTAACCTTCTCAGTTTCATTATTTATAATACCTTCACTATCTTGAATATATAAACTGGTGCTAGTTGTAGCAGTCCACCATTTGTTTAACTTATATTTTGCTGAAAATTCAGTACCATAACTATCTGCAGTATCATAATTTGTATAAGAAATGGTTTGAACATCTTCATTTACTGTGCTTCTATTGACAATTCTTCCGATACTATTGGATGTGTTTCGGTAGAACGCTCCAAATGTCAAATATCCTTTCGAGAGATTTTTAGTATAATTTAGTTCAAAAGAACTTGTAAATTGAGGTACTAATAACCTGTTACCAACAGAGATGGTCAACGGAGATACCCATTCCTGAATGGGCGTAACCTGATAGATAGAAGGCCTGTCTACACGTCTGCTATAGCCAATTTGAAAGTGATGTTTATCAGATGGAGTATATGTGAGAAAATAGGACGGATAAATGCTAAAAATGGCATCAGTATATAATTCATCATTTGTCAATTCAGTATTTCTGAATATACCGTTTACATTAAACTGCTCAAAACGAATTCCCATTTGAATTGCTATTTTCTCATATTCTTTATTAAAATTAATATATCCCGAATACGTATTCCGATCATAATTGAAAGATGTATTCCCTTTTGGCCGAATGGGAGGATTTCCATTTGTTTCCACTTCTTGATTGGTATCAATTTTATTAAAAGCTTTCTGAACTCTTGTCTCTAAGCCTATTTCCAGTATTCCGCTCTCTATGGGATGGGTATAATCTATATTTGTTAGTAATGTGCTATTATTGTTTGTAATTTCATTTCTGTAATTATTGATGGTGGATAAAGGATTGATAAGTTCATTAATACTGTCTTGTTGCGGATTTGTACTTTTGGAATAATTGATTTCAAACTCAATATTCCTTCCTTTTTCATTTAAATCTATCGTATAATCTACATTATAAACCTCCTCTTTTGGTTTATAGATGGATTTGTTTGGGGATTGCAATATCAAATTCTGATTTTCATAAACGAGGGTTTCTATGGTAAAATCCGTGCGGGAAAAACTTTGAGTTGTATAAAAAGATAAAGTATTTGCAGGATTTATATAAATATCCGCTCCTGCTTTTAGATAGTGAGTAGTTGTATTATCCAGATAATTAAAATCCTGATTTAGTTCCTTGTCTGTTCTTCTTAAATTACTGATAGTTGCATATTTGCCAAAGTCAAGGTTATAGATACCAAATAAATTTACGATACCTGTCCTATAGTTAAAATCGGACGATCCGCCGGGGCGACTATTTTTACTATGTTCCAAACCAAGTGTTAAAGACCCGTTAAATCCATCAGCAATGTTCTTCTTCAAGATAATATTTATAATCCCGCTCATTCCCTCGGGATTGTATTTGGCAGAAGGGTTTGTAATTAATTCAATTTTTTTATTGAGGAAGAAGAAATTTGTTTCAATAGTTGAAAAGTAGATAAATTAGAGGGTTTCCCGTCGATCAGTACACGGACATTATCATTGCCTCGCATACTAATATTGCCGGATAGTACATCCACATTTACAGTGGGGATATTTTGAAGCATTTCTATTGCATTTGTACCTGCCGAAGTCAAATCTTTACCTACATTGATAACTTTTCTGTCAATTTTTTGACTTATTGTTGAACCTTCTGTTTCAATGATAACTTCATCTAATATTTTTTCATCTTCAAATAACAGTATGGTTCCCATATCATATTCTTTATCTTTTTGAGATAGTATAACTGATTTGGATACTCTCTTATACCCTATAAATTGGATATGTACTTGCCATTTTTTTAAAGGGAGATTTTTAATGGTAAAAACACCTTTCTCATTTGTTACTTCAACAGCAATAATATTTTTATGTTCATCTTCACATGTAATATGAACATACTGTAAGTACTGTTTTGTATGAGCATCTACAATGATACCTGAGATACTGCCATTTTTTGTTTCGGATTGCTTTTCTTTTTGTGAAAAAACAAGTATGGAATTAAAAATAAAAACCAAAAATATATTAACTTTCATGCTGTTAAGTGCCTACTAAGGTAAAGAAAACTTAGAAGCTCAAAACAATAGAAAAAAAGTCAATTAATCAATCCCTGAAAACAGTGATTCTTTTTTTTCACAATATATAGTGAAGGCTATATTTGAAACGGCATTGAAACTATAATTAAGTAGTAACAAAGAACCGGTTTAGTTATGAAGATTTATAAAAAAATTAAAACTCAGAAACACACAATACCAAAAATGAAATAATAAGTAAGATATTTCTGGATTTTAATTTTATATAGCTATTTTTTGTTAGCTAGATTCTCCGTATTGATCAATTAAGTTTTTAGTGATTACTTCAGGTCGCACTCTGTATGTTTGACTGGCGATTATTTGTGGGTATAGCCTGGTAGCGCTATCATAAATTTCTCCTTTTACAATACCAATGGTTTGTAAAAAAACATGAGGCTCTAGTTTGAAATAGTGTTGATAAATATGAGTTTTCCATTCTTTTTATTGAATTTTGCATCAAAATTAAATCCAAAAGATATTCAAACCTGGTAACATCAAGGGATTAAGATATAATACCTAATTTAAACTAGAGCCAAACATGAGTATAATGTACTAATTATCAAGAGATTAATTTTTTTAGAAAAAACCCCACTTCCTTGTTTTTCGTTATTGTCTCTTTTTCTACGAGATTTTGCTTTGTTTTTCCCTCCGCCAAATCTATAGTTAAAACCCAGGTAGGTAGTTCTGCTTTCCCATTGAAACCTTCCGTTCTGAACAAAGGGATTCGCTGCATCGAATTGGAATTTCATTCCTCTAAAAATATCATTTACTCTAAAGTTAATAGTTCCTTTTCCTTTTAATACTGTTAAACTGGCCCCCGTATTTATCATCCACATATGATCTACATCAAATTGAATATTCTTTTGAGGACCTCTGTACATTGCAAAAAGTTGTAGTCTTAAATTTTTAGAAGCTTTAAAACTATTACTTATTCTGGCATTAAATACTTCATTCGTCACTTCTGCCCTGGATGGATTGGGATTTGTAAAATCTACAATACCCAGTTGTTTTTGAGAGTAAAAATCCATGCTGGAATTTAGCCTCCACCATTTGTTCACTTTATAATTAAGAGAGAACTCCATACCGTAAGCACTTGTATCATCAAAATTAGTATATGTCAATAATTGGGCTACCTCCGGATTGGTAGGATCAGGAGAGGTGACACGAGAAATGACATCATTTATTTTTCTATAAAAGGTTCCAAAACTGAGAGAACCTCCTTTAATTTTTCTTGTATAATTTGCTTCAAGGGAGTTTGTAAATTGAGGAACTAAATCCGGGTTTCCAATAGATACGATAAGGGGCGTACTCCACTCTCTAATCGGATTTACCTGCTGAATGCCCGGCCTGTCAACTCGTCTGCTATAACTAAACTGAAATTGATTTTTTTCCGAAGGAGAATATGTCAAAAATACTGATGGATATATGGTGAATATCTTGTCAGTAACGTTCTGTGTAGCTTGTCCGTCTCGATTAAAAATTCCTTCAATTTCATAGTTTTCAATTCTCGCTCCTAATTGCATGGTGACCTTTGAAAACCGATGTCCGTAATTGATGTATCCCGAATAAATTTTCCTATCATAGCTAAAATTTGAATTTCCAATAGGCGTTGTTGTTAACACATTACCGGATCCGTCAAAAGTTAAAGCTCGTTCCTGATCTGTTAAGTTTGTATTTTTTGTGTCATCAGTTCTGTATTCTAAACCTAATTCTAACGTTCCTTTTTCTGTTATAGGATCAGTATAATCTATATTGATTAATGTATTGCTTCTGTCATTTGAAATATTATTGAAGTAATTTAATAATCTAAAATCGATATCAGAAGGCATTTGTAAAATATTTCTATTTGTAATAAACTGAGTATCATCAGTTTTAGAATAAGTAGCTTCAAATTCCAGATGGTGATCTTTTTTCTTAAAATCAATTTTATAATTTACATTATACGTGCCTGTTGGAATATCACTGTCTTGTGTATTAGGTGAATTAATAGTTTCCACACCATTTGTGGTTACAATGGTTCTCCCTCCGGCCAAACCGTCAAATTTATTTTGTGTGGTGTAAAAAGACAATGTATTTTTATCGTTTAAGTAAATATCGGCACCTATTTTTAATAAATCTAAAATCCTGATTATTAAAGCCAGGTCTGTTTACAAACCCAAAATTATATTGATCGCCGCCATTAAAACCATAATTTAGGAAAAAGTTTACCTTCCCTGTTTTATAATTCAGATTCGTTGACCCGTTATAACGTACATAATGACCGGCAGTTACCCCACTGTCAACACTTCCGTTAAAACCTAAATTGGCATTTTTATTTAGGATGATATTGATGATCCCACTTAAACCTTCAGGACTGTATTTTGCAGAAGGATTGGTAATTAATTCAACACTTTTAATGGAAGTAGAAGGAATCTGCTTTAGTAGCTGTGCCGCCGGAACATTAGTAGGCCTGCCATCTACCAATACGCGTACATTTGAATTTCCGCGCAGACTTATTTGACCTGTTTGACTATCTACACTTACAGATTGTACATTGTTTAATAATTCGGAAGCAGTAGTTCCTGCAGAAGTTAAATCTTTTCCTACATTGATTACTTTTCTATCTACTTTTTGCACTACAGTTGAGGTCTCGGCTCTCACAACAACTTCATCTAACTGTGAAGCATCTTCTTTTAATGGAATTGTGGATCAAGACTAATTGTTGTGTTTTAGGCAAAAATTTGTGTTAATCTGAACAGGAAGAATTCTACATTTTTAACACCTCTAAACTGCGCTCTAAAGGCTTTAATCTTAGCATTAAAAGATTCAGCAGAAGCATTTGTACTCCGATTGATAAAATAATTGAGTATTGACCGATAATTTATAGAAATTGTATTTGCTATTGTATTAAAAGCTTTAAAACCAGATTTTTCTACATCATTATACCAATGTGCTAGTTTTGTATATGCAATTTGTATTGATTTAGCTGTATTGAATATATTTCTAAGGCTCTGATTTAAGTTAAAAGCCTTTTGAATATCAGGATATTTTTCAAAAAGTATTTTGCTTCTTAGATATTGATTTTGTGTCCATTTTTCAGGAGATTTATAGAGTAAATATCTACTTCTAGCTAAGAGTTGTTTTCTAGTGTCCCCATTGTCAAATATCTCAGGTTGATACTCTTTACCTTTTGTTTTTGCTAACTTGATTAGGTCATTTTCTAGGTCTATTGCATTCCATCGATGTTTTATTCTAATATCTTGTAGCGCTTCTAGAGCTAGTTTTTGCACATGGAATCTATCAGTTACTTGTATGGCCTTAGGGAAACATGTTTTGGCTATATTTTTCATAGAGTTCGCCATATCTAGTGTAATTTCTTTGACTTTGTTTCTTTTTTTAGAGGATATTTTAAGTAACTGTTCTATAATGGGTTCTATCTTAGTGCCTGCAAAAACCCCTACAATAGCTCCTTTTTTACCTTTGGCTTTTTTATTGGTAATAATGGTGTAGAGTTCTCCTTTAGACAATGCTGTTTCATCAATAGATAAATAAGCACCTATATTTTCAGGAAAAACATGCCACTCTTTAGCATGTTTTTTTTGTTTCCATTGTTTAAACTCACTTAAATAATCACGATATTGACGTCCAAGTTTTTTACCATCAACTCCGTAAAATCTACCTATAGTTCTACAATCACTGGTTTCTCTATCTACTAATTTCTTTTAAAAAAGCAGCGAACTGCTCTGTCATTCGAGTCCCCTGTGCTACTAAATTCCAATCTCTTTGTACAATTTGTTTGGTCTTCCTATCTAACCATCTACGACGTTTAATGTGAAGATATACTGTGTTGCCTCGTAATGGAAAGTCTTGAATGGTAAGCTCTTTATGAAATCCGTGAGCTATCAAGATACGTTCTGATTCTTCTTTGGGAACTATGTTACGTTCTTCAAAATACAAATGCATCACTTCATTTTCAACACTATGTTTTGACAAATCAAAATGTTCAACTAACAACTCTGGTAAAATTAATTTTAGTAAATCTATATAAGTATCCAACCTCCTTTTTTTACAAAGATCACAATACTATTTTAAATTCACACACAACTTTTGAGATTGATCCGGAATTGTTCCCAGGTTAACATTTCGTTGCTTATTCTTAATATTTATTTGCTTAGAAAAAGTTGCATACCCTATGTATTGTATTTCCACAATGTTATTCCCTTCCGGGATATTTTTTATCTTAAAATTTCCTTTATCTCCCGTAATTCCTACTGTAATTACTTTTTTAGCTACATCTCTTACAACAATGTTTACATAAGGAAGCGGCTCTTTAGTTATTTCGTCAATCACTTTTCCGGATATAACTCCGGATTTGGATAATTTGTTTTTATCTGATTGTGAAAAAGAATGAAACGATAGTACTAATAAACCTAAAAGTATGGCTTTTTTCATTTAAGTTGATTTTTTTTAACATCTAAGTAGACTGTTTATAATATGTCTTTGTTACTTTATTTAACATCGTTTAACGTATTATTAACATATGAATACGAAAACCTTCGTTTTTAATACATTTTAAAAGGAACTTAAAAGATGATGGATTAATACCTGTTTAAGGTAAAATTTCTTGGAGTACCTTACAAAGCGCTTTTCATTTAAAAAATTTCTCACCTTCTTTTGCCAAAAAAACAGGATCAAAAATTTGTCTTGCTTCTTCCTTAAAAGCCTCAATTTCTTTATACCTACTAGAGTAGTGACCAATTATTAAGGTCTGTACATTAGCTAGTCTTGCAATTTTAGCGGCTTGCTTGGCAGTTGAATGTTGAGTTTTCTTTGCCAAATCTTCTCTATCTGACAAAAATGTTGCTTCGTGATATAATAAATCAACGTTTTTGATAATAGGAATAATATCCGGCTTGTAACTGGTATCACTACAAAATGCATAGGATTTTGACTGTGGCGGATCATGAGTCAAATTAGCATTTGGAATTATTCTCTTATTTGACAGGGTAAAGTCTTTTCCCATTTTTAAAGAAGCATAATCACAGGTTTTTATTTCAGGATATTTTTTTATTTCATTCATATTTAAACCACGTTGTTTATGCTTTTCAGTAAACAAGTATCCATTGGTATATACTCTGTGGTTTAAAGGGATGGTTCTGACAGCAACTTTATCATCTTCGAAAACGAGCTCACTCTTTTTAGAAGTTAGTTCATGAAAAATAATAGTAAAATTAGTATATGTTTTGGAAACTTTTAATTGTAGATTTGTTACTTCTTCAACTCCTTTTGGTCCGTAAATATGAAGTTCTTTTTCTCGGTTTAAGATTCCGAATGTGCTTATTAAACCTATTAACCCAAAAAAATGATCTCCATGTAGGTGAGAGATAAAGATGTGATTTATTTTGGAAAAGCCAACTTTATACTTCCTCATTTGGCGTTGCGTACCTTCCCCGCAATCAATTAAAAAATGCCGACCGTTAATTTCTAAATACTGAGCTGTTGGATATGAACTTACTCTGGGTGTAGCAGAATGACAACCTAAAATGGTTAGTGCTAGATTCATCGAATCACAAAACGCTTTGTCATCATTTCAACACCTGATCTTATAGAATATAAATACATTCCGGGTTGTAAACTATTTTTGGAAAAAGGAATCGTATTTTTCCCTTTTTTAGCTTTCATCCTTTTTACTAAAACTGTTCTCCCTATAATATTGCGGACACTAAATGTAATGTTTTGCACGGACTCCGAGTAAAAACTAACAGTAGTAGTGTTTGCAAAAGGATTTGGAGAGGTAGTAAGTTTCGTTATTTTTTTTTGCGAATAAACACCTGCATTAACTACCAACAAAATCAAAAAAAGTAATTTTTTAATCATAATGTTGTTATCTTTAATTTATAAGTCGTTAAAAGCTTAAATCCCTTTCAATAGCTTCCATTTTTATAATATCTTCTGCTTCTGCATATGTAGGAACAATATTGAAATGTTCCGGAAAAATATCATTATTTATTTTAGGAGGATATACAACAACAAACGATTTATGATTGACACTTTGTTTTTCAGCTACCTCTAAAAGTAAAAAGAAATCCTTTTCTGATACATCGAGGTTTTTAGAAACCCGAATAATCAAATGTTGATCTTCCAGCAATGGCATCTGAGAGGATAACGCCATAAAAAACTCCCGAAAAGTACTTTCATCAGGCAGAATACTTGTATAATTTTCTTTTCGATTAATATACATAGCTTGTATTTATCTTTTTATTTGTTGTGCTAATAAATAAATAACGGCCATTCTTATTGCAACTCCGTTTTCTACCTGATGAAGGATAATAGATTGATCTGCATCCGCAACATCACTGGTAATTTCTACCCCCCTGTTAATTGGGCCCGGATGCATGATCACAATCTTTTTGCCCAAATTATCCAAGATATGTTTGTTGATGCCGAAAAGCTTCGTATATTCTCTTACAGAAGGAAAATATGTACTACTCATCCTCTCATGTTGTACTCTTAAAACATTTGCAACATCGCACCAGGCGAGTGCTCTTTTAATATCCGTTTCTACCACTACTCCTAATTTGATCATATATTTCGGTAGTAATGTTGTAGGTCCGCATACCATTACTTCTGCCCCTTGAAGTTGTAAGGCAAATATGTTTGATAATGCAACTCTGGAATGTAAAATATCTCCAACAATGACCACTTTTTTACCTTTTACAATACCTAATGCTTCTTTGATTGAATAAGAATCCAACAGTGCTTGGGTGGGATGTTCATGGGTTCCGTCTCCGGCATTGATAATTTTTGCATCTACGTGTTTTGATAAAAAAATGCCGGCACCCACATTTGGATGACGCATTACTATAATATCCACTTTCATAGAAAGAATATTGTTTACGGTATCAATAAGTGTTTCTCCTTTTTTTTGAGAAGATTGGTTTGCTGAAAAATTAATTACATCGGCAGACAGCCTTTTCTCGGCTAACTCAAAAGATAGTTTGGTTCTGGTACTATTCTCAAAAAATAAGTTGGCTATGGTAATATCCTGCAGAGAAGGTACTTTTTTAATGGGCCTGTTGATCACTTCTTTGAAGTGATTTGCAGTATCAAAAATGAGATTAATATCACTTTTTTTTAGATATTTTATTCCTAATAAATGGTGTACACTTAGTGGATTCATAATTATTTAATATCTATATATACTGCATCTTTTTGATGTAATTCTTTCCAGTTGACCAGGACTTTTTCATGATTAATAGCATCTACTTGCCTGCCTCTATAATCAGGCTGTATAGGTAAATGCCTGCTAAATCGCCTGTCTATAAGCACCAATAATTCTATGTTTTCAGGCCTTCCGTATGATTGTAAAGCCGTTAAAGCAGCTCTAACACTCCTTCCGGAATATAAAACATCATCAATGATAACCACTTTTTTCCCTTCAATTAAAAAGCCAATTTCAGTATTTGTTGCTGTCAGAGGGACTTCTCTCCTCCGAAAATCATCTCTGTAAAAAGTAATGTCTAATAAACCGAGATCTAACTTTTTTATATAATATTCGGTTTTTAATACATGTGCCAGCCGTTTGGCTAAGAAAATACCTCTTGGTTGTAAACCAATGAGAACACTATCTGAAAAATCATTGTGATTTTCGATTAGTTGACAAGCCAACCGATGAAGGATAATTTCAATTTCTTTTGAGTTTAATAGTATTTTTTTGCTCATGAGAAACTAAAGAATTCAGCTAAATGCCAAAAGTTGGACAAAGCTAGTGTAAAAAAGAATACAAGCAAAATTTAAACCCGGATTATGCAGGGTAAACGCATTAAAGTTAACATGTTTTTAATCAATACTTTATGATTTTTTGATCCAAGTTAACCTGTAATTATTTTCAAAAAAATGAATAATCATTAAAGGTAAGTTTAAAAAATTACGAATAAAATCCATTATTAAATGTCAATTCTTTAATGAAAAATTAGTTTTACTGATATATTCATAAAAGTTTAATGCGTTTGCCCTGCCGGATTATGTATTGGAGCTTCGCAATGAAGGTTGAAATCGTAATAAAATAGGGCATTTTCTAAAATGTAGCTTTTAGTACCGCTACGGTTCACCTCAAAAATGCAATGAAGTGATATATTTTGAAACAATTTCAAACGGTAATAGATTTTCTAATACATCATCCGTGTTAAAGTCTAAAAGAAATAATACGGTTGTTAATTAAATTGTTGAAAACAAAAAAGAAGCTTTTAAAAGTGGTATAAGAGTTGTAGTACATTTAAATACTAAATTAAAAACTTGTTGCGTATGCCATTGACTAAGTTTGAATCGATGCTAAAGACTAATAGCATTTATTTTTTAGATTTGGCTGAATTTGAAGAAATTATACTTCATTATCTGGATACGGGAAAACACACACTCGCTAAAAAAGCCATAAAGCTGGGATTAGAGCAACATCCTAATGCTATTGATTTAAAATTATTGGAAGTAGAAATACTGATTTTTGATAATCAATTGGAAAAGGCCGCCAGGCTTATTAAAAAAATTCAGGAAATAGACCCAAATAACGAAGAAGCTTACATTCAAAAAGCCATTCTTTTATCAAAAAAAGGAGCACATAAACAAGCTATTTTAAGCTTAAAAGATGCGTTGATTTATGTGGATGATAAAGCAGATATATGGTCTTTATTAGGCATGGAGTATTTGTATATGGATGATTTTAAAAACGCACGTTTAAATTTTGAGAAGTGTTTGGATGCGGATTTTGAAGATTATGCTGCCTTATACAATATAGTATACTGTTTTGATATGGAAAAAAGCCATAAACAGGCCATTCACTATTTAAATTCCTATGTCGATAAAAACCCTTATTGCGAGGTTGCCTGGCATCAATTGGGGTGTCAGTACTTTATGTTGAAGATGTTTAAAGAAGCCTTGACTTCTTTTGATTTTGCCGTATTAATTGATGAATATTTTATCGGAGGATATCTTGAGAAAGCAAAAACACTGGAACAGCTAGGATGCTATAACGAAGCGATAGAAAATTATTTAATTACATTGGAGTTGGATGACCCTACAGTTTTTGCTTATATGAGAGTAGGAGAATGTTATGATAAACTAGGCACATCAGACAAAGCTGTAAATTACTATAAGAAAGCAGTACATGAAGACCCTTTATTGGATAAGGGGTGGATGTTACTTGCACAATCTTATTTTGTTAATAAAGATTATCAAAAATCTTTATACTATGTTAACAGGGCACTAAAAATTGATGAGAACAATACTATCTATTGGAGAAAATATGCTGAAATAAATTTACAATTGAACTTTTTCGAAGCAGCAACAAATGCCTATTATAAATGTTTAGCATTAAAAGACGAAAATCTGGCAATTTTTTTAGGGCTTTCCGATGCATTAGTGTTTCTAGGTGAGTTTAATGATGCTCTTAAAGTGTTATTCTTAGCATATAAAAAACACAAAGATATCATGGAAATTGTCTCGTCCTAAAATAGGGCTACAGTTAATTATTAAAATTTATGCTACATTTTTGTGCACGTAATTAGGTGTTTTATAATCTAAAGATAAATGTAATCTTTTATTATTATATAATTTGATTGCATTTTTTGTTGCTTTTTTGGCGTGATTGATATTTGTAAATGTTTGGTCGAGGAAGAATTCATCTTTTAAAATTCCGTTAACTCTTTCGGCCATTGCGTTTTCGTAGCAATGATTTTCTTGGGTCATACTGATTTGTATCTTTTTTCTTTTCAAAATTTGAGTATAAACATTGCTACAATATTGTATTCCTCTATCAGAATGATGTATGATTTCTTCGGTATTTTTAGTTTGATAAATAGCTTTATTTAAAGCTCTAACACAGCCTTTAAGTTCTAAACTATCACTAATATCATAGCCTACTATTTTTCTTGAATACATATCAGTAATAAGTGCTAAATAACAAAATCCATTTATAGTTCTTATATAGGTAATATCCGAAGCCCAAACTTGGTTAGGTCTATTAATGATCAGGTCTTTTATGATATTTTTATATTTATAAAAACGATGGTAAGAGTTGGTTGTTTTAGAAGAATATTTTTTCCTTCTAATTAACAAATTATTTTCTTTTAAGATTCTAAATAACTGGTCTCTACCTATATTTATATTCTGTTTCCTAAAATCATTATGTAAGGATTTCATTAGCTTTCTAGTACCTTCTCTGGGTAATGTTTTCCTGCTTTTTTTAACAAGCATTATTACATTTTGTTCTATTTGTTTTTTAAGAACAAACCTTTTTTGATATTTGTAATAAGCATCTCTTTTTAACTCGAAAGCATTACAAATAGTAGCGATGGCGTACCTTCTTTTTTTTCTATTAATCGGTGCTATTTTCATTAAGGCTTTATGTTTAAGTTTTTTTTTAATTCTTCAACATTTTTATAGCCAAGATTTTCAGCAGCTACTTCAAGATAACTATCATTCACAAGTTTATCTAGATCCTTTTTAATAAGAAGATCTTTGAGTTGTTTTAGCTCTTTTTGAAGGGCTTTAATACGGGATAATTCGTCGTCTGTTTGCACGGTTACACGGGTGTTCATTAAATCTTTACGGTCATATTTTTTAATCCATACGTTTATCGTACTAGATTGTATGCCGTAAGTTAAGGCAATTTGTCTTTTGGAATGGTTTCCTTTGGTAAGTTCTGCTAATACTTTGAGTTTAAAACTCTCACTATAACGTCTTACATATCCATCATTTTTATACATATACTTGTTGTTTTTTGTATACATATTTCAGGACGGGTCAAATTGAGTACAGGCTGGCAGGATTATTTTTTATGTTGCATAAAGAGAACCACGGAATTGATCATCTAAAGAAAGGATTGACAATAAACTATGAATATCATAGTACTGTTAAAGAATTATACCCTTTTGTTTTTGAAAATAAAAAAGTTAGGAAATTACTCGCGGATTTTAAAAAAAGATAAAGATTACTCCGGACAAATTCTGATGGTACGTCCCTGAAAGTCAATGAATCTATATTCTTGCATCTAAAAAGGAGCGGTCTTTATTCAAATTTTACTAATCAAAAAATAACTGTTTTTTATTGGGTATTACATCAGAAAAGACATTGAACTCATTTAAACTTTTTCAATTTGCTAAAAAATTACTGTTTTCCGCTCTGTTTTTATCTTTTTTCCTTCCGTAGCGCTGCTATGCAACTCAAAAAAGCTTTCCACATATCTAAAAACTTCTAATGTTCGCTTAAACCCAAAAAGTTTAAATGAGTTCATTAATAAGTCATGAGAAAGCATTCATTTTTGTTCTTTTATAGTATACAATTTAATTATTTTAAAAGTAGCTCGTCAATTTACGTTATATTCGTAATTGGAAATTAATAAATGACCAAATGAGAAGAAAGCTAAAAGACTATATGGTTATTTCTTTAAAGGGGCTTGCTATGGGAGCAGCAGATGTGGTTCCCGGTGTTTCCGGAGGAACGATTGCTTTTATTTCGGGTATTTATGAAGAATTACTGGGGGCTATTAGTGCTATCAATATCGGACTTTTTAAAACGTTGAAATCGAAGGGAATTAGTGCAGCATGGAAACAGCTTAACGGTCATTTTTTATTATCTCTTTTTCTTGGAATTTTTATCAGTATTATTTCATTGGCTAAAGTGGTAAAATGGCTGTTAGAAAATGAGCCTGTTTTGTTGTGGTCGTTCTTTTTTGGATTGGTTCTTGCCAGTATTTTCTATGTAGGTAAGCAAATTGCCAAATGGAATTTGCAAATAATTGTAATAGGAATAGTAGGCATTATTTTGGGCTATATGGTAACCATTATTCCTCCCATAGATAGTCAGACTAATGATGTCCTTTTAATTTTTGCCGGCGCCATAGCCTCTTGTGCCATGATTTTACCCGGAATATCAGGGTCTTACATATTATTATTAATAGGGTTTTATAGCTTCATTATAGAGGCCATAGATACTATTGACTTAAAAATTCTTTTTTTATTTATGGTAGGAGTAGTAATTGGATTAGTATCTTTTTCAAAGGTTTTAAAATGGTTGTTCTCTAAATTTCGTAATCAAATGATGGCAATTTTAACGGGTATTATGCTTGGGTCGTTGAATAAAATATGGCCTTGGAAGATTGCGTTGTCTACTTATACTGACTCACACGGAAAAATAAAACCTCTTTTGGAAAAAAGTATTTCACCCTTTACTTTTGATGGAGATGCTCAGTTATTATATGCTATTATACTTGCTGTTATCGGATTTAGTTTCATTGTTTTACTGGAAAAATTAGCAGTTACTAAAAAATCAAATGGTACGGGAAAAGACGTTTTTACAAAAGCTTAATATCTTCTTAAAAGGATTAGCTATGGGAGCTGCTAACAAAGTTCCCGGCGTTTCCGGAGGAACCGTCTCTTTTGTGTTGGGTTTTTATGAAGAACTCATTTTTTCGCTTAGAAGATTTAATACAAAAGCATTTACATTACTTTTTAACGGTAAGTTTAAAAAGTTTTTAGAGTACACCAATGCTCAATTTCTTATTTTAATAATGGGAGGGAGTATGTTTAGTTACTTTAGCGTATCCTTAGTATTGGACTATTTATTGATCCATTATGAAAATTATGTCTGGAGTTGGTTTTTTGGTATGATTATAGGATCTATTTACTATATAGGAAAAGATTTTGGAGATTGGAATGTAAAAAACAGTATAGGATTAATCATAGGTACTACTGTAGGTATAGGGATTAGTTTTTTGACTCCTGCCGGAGAGAATGATAATCTATGGTTTGTGTTCTTGTGTGGTATTGTTGGTGTCTCCGGAATGACGCTTCCCGGTTTGTCAGGGTCATTTCTTTTAATATTAGCAGGAAACTATGTACTGCTATTGGTTGATTCGGTAAATGTTTTATTTGATGTTGTTACAAACATGTTTTTCGGAGATTTTTCTGCATTCAAAGACCCATTTAAAGTGAGATATTTAAAAATTATCGCAGTTTTTACGGCTGGTTCGGCATTTGGTTTGGTTTTTATTTCACACGTTTTAGGATATGTTTTAAAAAAGTTCCACCAGATAGTGATCGCTGTAATTATTGGATTTATTACCGGTTCTTTAGGAATCGTCTGGCCTTGGAAAGAGAAAGTATTTAAACAAGAGAATGGTCAGGTTTTGGTTGATCAAAAAGGAAATTATATGATAGAAAACTATCATCGTTATTTACCTGATATGTCAAAAAGCGAAACGTGGATTTCCATATTTTATATATCGGTAGGAATCATACTTATTTTGGTTATAGATTATTATGGTAAAAAGAGAAAATCAACAACATAAAGAAGTGCTTTTTGGATTGGTAGGTAAAAATATATCATACTCTTTTTCAAAGGGATATTTTAATAAAAAACTTCAAGAATTATATTTTGAAAACTATCAATATGTAAATTTTGATATGGAAAATATTGAAGATTTTTCCGAAGTTGTAAATCGATATAAACCGTCTTTAAAAGGGATGAATGTAACCATTCCCTATAAAGAAGCTATTATTTTATATTTGGATGAAGTAGACAAGATTGTAAGAGAAATAGGAGCTGTAAATACGATTAAGATTGATGAAAACGGAAAATTAAAAGGGTATAATACCGATGTTATAGGTTTTGAAGCGTCTATAAAACCTTTGCTTAAAGAACATCATACGAAAGCACTTATTTTGGGAACAGGCGGAGCTTCAAAAGCAATTGCATATGTATTTAAAAAATTACATATCGAATTTAAATTTGTTTCCAGAAAACCTAAAAATGAAAGAGAGATTTCTTACCAATCTGTTAACCATAAGATACTTGAAGCGTATACGGTTCTGGTAAATTGCAGTCCGGTCGGAACATATCCCAAATTAGAAGATTGTCCTGACATCCCTTATGCATACCTTACAGATAAACATCTCTTATATGACTTAATCTATAATCCTGAAGAGACCCTTTTTTTAGCCAAGGGGAAAGCAAAAGGATCGTCCGTTAAAAACGGATATGAAATGTTAGAAAAACAGGCAGAAGCATCGTGGTATATCTGGAATACTTAGCTTTTATATAAGCTTCAAAAAATGCTATAACCTGATAATCATAGTAGTTTCTCTAGAGTCGTTCTTTGGCTTTTTTGTGTTTTCCAGCACACGGTGCAGGCTATCAATCACCCGAGTTTGGGCTGTAGCATGATAGAGTCCTGCAAAAAAGACAAGGATAGAGAGTATAGCTTTCATAATCTCTTATTTTAGACATCTGTTTAGAAGATATACAGAGGATAATATATCAAAGATATATTTTTATGCTATTTTGCAAAAAAGATGCAACTGTGAAAAGAGCAAACACTCCATAAAAATGTATTGGTTTTCAATATTTTTCCTTATTTAGTTATTTTTTAGAGAGTTTTTGTGTATTGTGTTGGTAATCAAAATTTTACATACAATAAAAATAGGAATAAACTTTTAATTATTTTCATTCAAGCAAACGATTTAAAATGACATGGGGTAATAATTATTTCCTGAAAATACTCAAATTACGATGCACTTGCTCTGACCTATAGCTAGGTTTGATTTTTTCTTCTAGTAAGTAGTCAGTATTTTTACAGACTAATTGATTGATTGAACTGTAAACATTGTAGATATGTTAGAGCCAAAAGAAGAAAAAGAAGTTTTAAAATCTTCTGTAACAAAAAGTAAAGATGAAGAGACCGTAAAGGTTTCCATAATCCATAAGAAAGTAACTGAAGCTGTTGAAGATGATACCAGTGAATCTGTTACTGATACAACCGAACAAGCCATAGATGAAGTTGAAAATAAGATTGCCGAGACTTCTGAAAAAGAAGAACCTGTAGAAAAAAAGGTTCATAAAATGGACTATGGATCTATGGATATAGATACATTAACTTTAGAATTAGAAAAGCTCATTAAAAATTTTCCGGTACAACAAATTAAAGCTCAGGTAGAGAGTATAAAGAGCACTTTTAATCAAAAATTCGGTACACTTTTGGCCGAGAGTAAAGCTGCTTTTTTAGAAGCAGGAGGAAATATCATAGATTTTCAATTTACCAGTCCGGTTAAGCAGAAATATAATACACTTTTATCCGAATATAGAATAAAGAAAGAAGCGTCATATAAAGATTTAGAGAAAAAATTAAATGAAAATTTAGCAAAAAGATTACAAGTAATTGAAAATTTAAAATTGCTTATTGAGGAAGCAGATACCAGGACAATGTATAAGCATTTCAGAGAACTACAAGATATGTGGAGAGGTATCGGTCCGGTATCTAAAACAAAATATAATGATACGTGGAGAACATATCAACATCATGTTGAGCGTTTTTATGACTTATTGCATTTAAGTAACGATTTTAGAAATCTGGATTTTAAAAAAAATTTGGAAAAAAAATTAAAATTAATTAAAAAAGCTGAAGATTTAACTACTATTGATGATATTGGTTTTGCTTTTAAAGAACTACAAAAACTACACAAGGAGTGGAAAGAAAAAATTGGACCTGTTGCCAAAGAGGTAAGAGAGGAAGTTTGGCAAAAATTTAGCAATGCTACTAAAATTATTCATGATAAAAGACATGAACATTACAGGGAGTTAAAATCAAAATATCAGGAAATTATTACCAAAAAATTTCAGGTAATTGAAGCAATTCGTCAATATGACATATCTAAAAATGTCAATCATAAAGATTGGCAAAAGAGTATAAGAGACATTGAAGAGCTTCGAAAACAATATTTTGATGCCGGCAAATTACCCTATTCAAAAAGTGAGAAAATGTGGCAGCAGTTCAAAGCAGCAACTAAAAAATTCAATACCGCAAAAAACGATTTTTATAAGACCGAAAAAGCTAATCAACAAGTTAATTTAAAAGAGAAATTAGCTTTGCTAGAAATAGCAGAATCTCTTAAAGATAGTGAAGATTGGGAAACAGCTACAGAGACGTTTAAAAAAATTCAATTCGATTGGAGAAATATAGGCCATGTTCCCAAGAGGTTTGTCGATGATATCTGGGAAAAATTTAAAAATGCTTGTAATCATTATTTTGACAGGCTTCACGATCAAAAGAATGTATTGAGTGATGAACAACAAGCAATTGTGGATACAAAAGTTGAATTTCTCAATACCTGTGAAAACATTAAAAAGCATACCAAAGATTCCGTTAAAGAAATCATGAGTTCTTGGAGTGCTATTGGTAGGTTACCAAGAAGTGCCAGATATCTCGAATCTAAATTTAATAAAATGATTTATGCAATTTTAGAAGATTTGGATATAGACAAAGAAGAGATTGTAATGCTGAAGTTTAAAAATATTGTGGATGGTTATATAGCTCGAAACAATTTCAAAAAATTAGATTCCGAGCGACTTTTTGTAAGAAAAAAGATTGATGAAAGTGAAAGAGAAATACAACAATTAGAAAATAATTTAAGTTTTTTCTCCAAGAACAATACAGAAGAAAATCCTTTGATAGAGAATGTGAAGAGTCGTGTGGAAGGTTATAAAAAAGATTTGGTCATTTGGAAACAGAAATTAGATTATCTGAAAAAACTTAATTATTAAACCTAAATTGATTATTTTTTATCACTACTAATTGTGTTTTGATTGAATATTAAAAGATTGAAAGATTGAAAAAATGCTTTAATGATTTCTTTATAATAACTGGGATTAGGTTTGAGATTTGCGATACTACTACTTGATTCGTTTTCTTAACTTCAATATGTTATTGCTTTTTTTGTGTTTAAAAATTGAAATGATTTTCAAAGAAGTTGAGTTCATTTTTATTACTTTTAGTAACTCATAAGAAATATACCTATGGAGTTAAAACTCACAAAACCAATTGTTTTTTTTGACATTGAAACTACGGGAATTAATATAGCAACGGATAGAATAGTAGAGATTTCTATTTTAAAAATTTTTCCCGACAAAACACAGGAAAGCAAAACATGGTTGGTAAACCCCGAAATTGAAATTCCGGCTGCTGCAACAGCTATTCATGGAATTACTAATGAAAAAGTAGTAACAGAACCCACATTTAAAGAATTCGCCGAACAAATTAATGATATGATTTCCGATTCGGACTTAGCCGGTTTTAGTTCGAATAGGTTTGATATCCCGTTATTAGCGGAAGAGTTTTTGCGGGCAGGTATTGATTTTGATATGAACCATCGTAAAGCTATAGATGTACAAGTAATTTTTCATAAAAAAGAAGAACGAACACTAAGTGCAGGGTATAAGTTCTATTGTCATAAAGAGTTAGAGAATGCACATTCATCAAAGGCCGATACCTATGCTACGTATGAAATTCTAAAAGCACAACTGGATAAATACGATGATATCGAAAACTCCGTAGCAGCATTGAGTGAATTTTCTACTCATGGCAAGAGAGGAGATTTTGCCGGATTTATATTGTTTAACGATGAGGATCAGGAAATATTCTCGTTTGGAAAATATAAAGGAAGAGTAATAGAAGAAGTATTGAAAGAAAATCCCGGGTATAATAGCTGGATACAGCATGCAGATTTTCCATTGTATACCAAAAAAGTTTTCAGAGAAATAAGAGAGAGGATCTCAATACGGAAAACAACGATGAGTGATGCTGAAAAATTACAAGCATTACAACAAAAATTTAACTTGAGATAACTTTAATATACTAAGAATGTACGTGCCATATAATCGTTTACCCAATAATGCGAGGATTTGGATATACCAGTCCGAGAGAATGTTCACAGAAGAAGAAGAAGTATTTATTTCTGAAAAAGCGAAGGTATTTATTGAGCAGTGGACACGCCATGGAGAGAATCTTAAAGGGTCATTTATTATTAAGTATCAGCAGTTTTTAATACTGGCGGTGGATGAAAGTTTTGCCACTGCCTCCGGTTGTTCTATTGATGCCTCGGTGCACTTTATACAGACATTAGAACAAAAATTGCAGCTGGATTTAATGGATAAGATGCGTATTTCGTTTAGAAATCAAGATCATATCAATGTGGTTAAAATGCCGGTATTTAAAGAATATGCAAAAACAGATAAGATTAGACGAGAAACCATTGTTTTTAATAATACGGTGACAACCAAGGAAGATTTTGAAACCAAATGGGAAGTTCCGGCTAAAGAGAGTTGGCACAACCGCTTCTTAGTTTAAACGAGTTTACTATTTGAAAACCTCTTTTGATGAAAAAAATAGTTTTTTTATTGTGGTTGATGAACCATTCATTTTTAATCGCCCAACATGTAGATCCGCTTTATACAAATGACTACAAAGCACGGAATCGTTGGGTAGATAGTATTATGAATGAAATGACCATTGAAGAAAAAATCGGTCAACTGTTTATGGTACAGGCATATTCTAATAAAGATGAAGAGCATGAAAATTTTATCAAAGAAATGATAACCAAATACCATGTGGGAAATCTTATTTTTATGAAGGGAACTCCGGAGAAGCAGGCTGTTTTGAACAACAAATATCAGGCGCTTTCCAAAGTTCCGTTACTAATAGGTTTTGATGGAGAGTGGGGGTTAGATATGCGTTTGAAAAATACCTATCGCTTTCCGTGGAATATGACTTTAGGAGCCATACAAGACAACAAGCTGGTCAGGCAATTGGGAGAACGTATAGGCAAACATTGTAAACGGTTGGGGATACATGTTAATTTTGCACCGGTAGCAGATGTTAATATCAATTCGGAAAATCCGATTATAGGAAATCGCTCTTTTGGAGAAAATAAGCTGAATGTAACAGCCAAAGCGGTTGCATTTACAAGAGGGGTGCAAAGCCAGGGAGTATTAGCCAATGCAAAACATTTTCCGGGACATGGAGATACGGCAACAGATTCGCATCATGCATTACCGGTATTGAATTTCAGTAAAGATCGGCTGGATTCAATAGAGCTATATCCATATCCCAGGCTGTTTGATGCAGGCGTAGCCAGTGTCATGACAGCACATCTGAGTGTTCCCGCTCTGGAGCCTGATAAAAATTTGCCGACATCATTATCCGGATATGTGGTAACCGATTTGTTACAAAAAAAGCTAGGTTTCTTAGGGCTTGTTTTTACAGACGGTTTGAATATGAAAGGTGCTACTAATTTTGCAAGTTCGGCAGAAATTGATGTGGAAGCCCTTAAAGCGGGAAATGATATATTGCTAATTCCGCAGGATGTCCCAGGTTCTATAAAATTGATAAAAGCGGCATTAAAATCTGGAGCACTTACCCCAGGAAGAATTGATATTTCTGTTCGTAAAATTTTGAAAGCTAAATATTGGGCAGGATTGCACAAATACCGACCTGTAGTATTAGAGAATTTGCACGATGATTTAAATAGTATTGATGATGAATTATTGCATAGAAAATTAGTGGAAGCATCACTTACCATTATAAAAAACAAGTCAAATATTGTTCCCTTTAGACAGCTGGAAAACAAAAGGATAGCTTATGTGAAGTTAGGAGATGATACCGGAGATGATTTTGTTCGGATGTTGCAAAATTATACTGAGATAACTATTGTTTCAGATACCAATTTAAAAGCATTATTAAAAAAACTAAAGCCGTATAACTTAGTGATTATTGGTTTTCATACCTCAAACGAGCACCCCTGGAAGCCCTATAAATTTAACGATAAAGAGATGGTTTGGTTACAGAAAATTGCAAAAGAGAACGAGGTGGTGTTGGATATTTTTGCAAGTCCGTACAGTTTGCTGAAAATCAAATCTTTTGCCAATATAGAAGCTGTAGTTGTTTCGTATCAAAATAGCAAATTAGCTCAGGAAATTTCTGCTCAAGCTTTATTCGGAGCTGTTCGGTTTAGAGGAAAATTGCCGGTATCTATAAAAAAAGAATTTAAAGAAAATACGGGGCTCACTACATTAAACTTAAACAGATTAAGATATACCATTCCGGAGGCAGTACAATTATCATCCGGAAAATTAGCAATGATAGATAGTGTAGCAAATAAAATTTTAACTGAAAAAATGACCCCCGGACTCCAGATATTGGTAGCAAGGAAAAGGAATGTGGTATACCAAAAAAGCTTTGGATATCATACAAATGCAAAAAAAAAAGCTGTTAAAAATTCCGATATATACGATGTGGCTTCCCTTACAAAAATTTTAGCTTCTTTGCCGATGGTTATGAAAGCAGAAGAAGATAAGAAAATAAAACTTTCATCCAGTGTCAAAGACATTTTGCCAACATTTAAAAAAACAAATAAAGATACCGTCACTGTAAAAGAACTCCTATCGCATTATGGTCTTTTACAAGCATGGATTCCTTTTTATAAGTTTACACAGGATAGTATTTCAGGGAACAATCTTCCTGTCTATTACAGGAAAAAGAAAACAAAAGATTTCTCTATTCAGGTAGCAGAAAACTTGTATCTAAATAAATCGTATAAAGATTCTATTTATAAGTATATAAAAGAATCTGAGCAAAGAGAAAAACCAGGCTATAAATACAGCGATCTTGGATATTATATATTAAAAGAAGCTATAGAAAGAAAATATAAAAAAAGATTAGATGAATTAGCAAACCGTTATTTTTATAAAGCTCTTGGAGCCGATAGAACTTCTTTTTTACCATTGCGGAAGTTCACTAAAGAAGAAATAATCCCTACTGAAAAAGATACGTATTATAGAGATCAATTATTACACGGGCATGTTCATGATATGGGTGCGGCAATGTTAGGTGGTGTGGGAGGTCATGCAGGATTGTTTTCAAATGCAAATGATGTGGCTAAAATGATGCAGATGTATTTGCAGAAAGGTTTTTATGGAGGAAGACGTTTTTTAAAATCGTCAACTATAGAGAAATTCAATACTCGTTATTTTGAAAAAGAAAAAGTAAGAAGAGGCTTGGGCTTTGACAAACCGCAATTAGATCCGGAAATAGAGGCCACTTGCGGATGTGTTTCTGACAAAAGTTTTGGTCATAGCGGATTTACCGGGACATATACTTGGGCAGATCCGGAGAGTGGAATTGTATATGTGTTTTTATCAAACAGAGTATATCCGACTATGGAAAATATAGGTTTGATAGAAAATAATATAAGAACTGAAATTCAGAAGATTATCCAGGAATCGATTTTGGAGGAATAATAACTGGAGATCTTTGCAGAATTGATTTGGCAAAAAAGTTCGACACCCGAAGAAAATTTTGAACCGAAATAACCTGTTGGTTTTGAGGATTTAAAATTTTCGAGAAGGAAGAAATTTGAAGTCAAATCAATTCAAATACGGAATATATCACTATTTTGCAAAGGTCTCTTTGCAATATTATATCCCCTAATATTTAAAATTTGCCCTACGAGTTTCTAAACTTTTTTTAAAAAAAACATATCTTTTTGTAAATTTTTAATCCTGTCTTTTTCAGAAAAGCACTTGCCTTTTAACCAATATATAATATTACAAAACTACGGGAGAGATGTTAATTAGTGTTTTTGGAATTTCTTTAGCCGAACTCATTTAAATTTTTTGGATGTAAGCGAAAATTAGAAATTTCTAGTTCTGTTGAAAGCTTTTTTGAGTTGCATAGCAGCGCTACGGAAGGAAAAAAGATAAAAACAGATCGGAAAACAGCAATTTTTTAGCAAATTGAAAAAGTTTAAATGAGTTCAATATTAAAATAGTCCAATCTTGCTATGAAAATTCCAAATTTCATCGCTAAAAATACTCGGCTTAACTAAGGCTATGCCTGTGTTTTTTAACTCGAACTTTGAAATTTTCCTCACACAATCTCTAGACCACCTTAATATTCATTTTGGTATTAATAGCTATTTTTTTTAAATCAGAAGTAATATAAAAGTCACAATATTATTAATATTGAACACTCAGTAAAGTACTTCCTGTATAAACACCGGAATCACTTGGTGTTGCATTATCTAATCCGAGTACTCTGATATAACCTCCTAAATTGAATGTGTATTGTCCATTACTATCTAAAATAACAGAAGGTGTCCCACAAAGTTGGAACCCAATGTCTCCGGCAAACCTGTAGAAGGAGAATAATATTGTGGAGTAAAAGTAATCGTTGATCCATTGGCATTTGATAACAAGCTACTACCCCCTGAAGTCCAGTATACACGTGTGTTAGGTGTACCTTTTATAAGAACCGTACTTACTATCGGAGATCCTTCAAAATCAGTTTGTGACCCATCTGCTATGGCAGAACTTCCACTTGTTGAAGATGAAAACATACGGGTCAACGACAATTTATGGGGATTGATTATTTTAGATGCATAAAAAAAGACGATGCATTTAGAATTATTAGCATCTATCCTCCCTCAAGATTTATTACTTCATTTTGATATTGTATTTTTTGAAGAATTAGGAGATATTTCAGTTAAAAAGGATGCTTTTCACATTTATTTAGAAGAGAAGAATATTCTACCAGAGGGTTACTCAAAGGGTAATTATGAGTCCAAAGGTTTTATTAGCAGTAAACAGATTCAAGATTTTCCCATACGCGGTAAAGCAGTTTATCTACATATAAAAACAAGACGATGGCGAGATAAGAAGACTAAAAAGGGAGCGATTAAAAATGATTATTCATTCATTGCAGAAGGTTCTAAATTAACGTCAGAACTTTCTGATTTTTTAAAAGCTACAGGTAGAGGCCCGAGAAGATACGATCAGTAATATAGCGAGTTATTACGGTATTTACCCACGAACTTTACAACGCCATTATAAGAAACAGATAAGTGGGTTTGATAGTTGGAATCAAAAGCCCCATTGTGAAGATTATCTTATTTATCCGAAGAATATAGGAGAGTATTTAAGTCTTGATGAAGTAAGTCTATCTAAAGGTGAACTTTATACCTATTTGACCAACAAGAACGGACGAAGTAAACAAGGAACTTTAGTGGCTTGTGTAAAAGGAATTAAAAGTGATGATATTATTACTGCTATTGAAAGAATACCCTTAGAACAACGCAAACAAGTCAAAGAAGTAACTTTAGATATGGCAAATAATATGAATTTAACAGCTAAGATTTGTTTTCCAAATGCTAAAATTGTTACCGATAGATTTCATGTGGTAAAACTGGTAACAGAAGCTTTACAGCATGTTAGAGTACAGCATCGGTGGAAAGCAATAGAAGATGAAAACAAAGAGCAGAATTATTATGTAATCTTTATCCAAACATCCAACAAGCCTATAAACACACTTTAGAATTTAGAAGCATTTATCAAGAAAAATGTAAAGTAAAAGCCAAACAACGATTTGAACATTGGTTTGAGGATACAGAAAAATTGGAATTTAAAAATTTCAATACAGCAATGAACAGTATTAAACATCATTTTAATACCATCTTAAACTTTTTTGACAATAGGAATACAAATGCAAATGCAGAGTCTTTTAATTCAAAAATAAAACTCTTTAGAGCCAATCAAAGAGGCGTAAGAGATACACAATTTTTCCTCTTTAGACTTGAAAAATTATTCGCTTAATACCCATAAAATTTACTTGAGCCATTTTGGGTATGAGTGGGAAATTGCAGAGAACGTCCAGTATATGCGTAGTGCGACCGTTTAGGAAGCATTATCGCATATACATTGTTGTATGGCGTTCTCTATTTTTTTTCAAGTTTTTTAAGTGGGTTTCCTATATAAATTCCACTTTCAGAAATATTTTTAACAACAACTCCACCCATTCCAATTGTGACATTATTGCAAATTGAAATTCCTTGACGGACAGATGAATTAGTTCCAAAATATACTTTTTCTCCGAATTTACAATTGCCACTAATATTTGCTCCAGGTGCAGTTGTGAAATAATCTCCCATTTTACAATCGTGACCAATCGTAGTATGTAGATTTAGTTGTGAATGTTTCCCAATTTTAATATTACAAGTCATTATTACACCTGCTGTAATAATTGAGCCTTCTCCAATCTGAACCCAATCAGAAATTATTGCATTAGGGTGAATTATTTTCGTAAATGTTGTCCCTTGTGGTAAACTTTCGACAACTTTTTTTCTTGTCGCAGGGTCACCAATTGCCACAACAACATTGTATATATTAGGGTTAAATTTTGATTGTGGAATTACATCAACACCCATTATTTTTGTTTCAGTTAAATATTTATCTTCAACCATAAAACAAGCAACTTCTTCTATTTTTAAATTTGTTGTGGCAATACCGTCTATTACGCACAATAAAGTTTCTCGTCCAAATCCACCTGCACCAATAACACAGATTTTCTTTTCATTATTTATCATATTTATTTTGTTTTGTCTCGTCCTAAAATAGGGCTACAGTTAATTATTAAAATTTATGCTACATTTTTGTGCACGTAATTAGGTGTTTTATAATCTAAAGATAAATGTAATCTTTTATTATTATATAATTTGATTGCATTTTTTGTTGCTTTTTTGGCGTGATTGATATTTGTAAATGTTTGGTCGAGGAAGAATTCATCTTTTAAAATTCCGTTAACTCTTTCGGCCATTGCGTTTTCGTAGCAATGATTTTCTTGGGTCATACTGATTTGTATCTTTTTTCTTTTCAAAATTTGAGTATAAACATTGCTACAATATTGTATTCCTCTATCAGAATGATGTATGATTTCTTCGGTATTTTTAGTTTGATAAATAGCTTTATTTAAAGCTCTAACACAGCCTTTAAGTTCTAAACTATCACTAATATCATAGCCTACTATTTTTCTTGAATACATATCAGTAATAAGTGCTAAATAACAAAATCCATTTATAGTTCTTATATAGGTAATATCCGAAGCCCAAACTTGGTTAGGTCTATTAATGATCAGGTCTTTTATGATATTTTTATATTTATAAAAACGATGGTAAGAGTTGGTTGTTTTAGAAGAATATTTTTTCCTTCTAATTAACAAATTATTTTCTTTTAAGATTCTAAATAACTGGTCTCTACCTATATTTATATTCTGTTTCCTAAAATCATTATGTAAGGATTTCATTAGCTTTCTAGTACCTTCTCTGGGTAATGTTTTCCTGCTTTTTTTAACAAGCATTATTACATTTTGTTCTATTTGTTTTTTAAGAACAAACCTTTTTTGATATTTGTAATAAGCATCTCTTTTTAACTCGAAAGCATTACAAATAGTAGCGATGGCGTACCTTCTTTTTTTTCTATTAATCGGTGCTATTTTCATTAAGGCTTTATGTTTAAGTTTTTTTTTAATTCTTCAACATTTTTATAGCCAAGATTTTCAGCAGCTACTTCAAGATAACTATCATTCACAAGTTTATCTAGATCCTTTTTAATAAGAAGATCTTTGAGTTGTTTTAGCTCTTTTTGAAGGGCTTTAATACGGGATAATTCGTCGTCTGTTTGCACGGTTACACGGGTGTTCATTAAATCTTTACGGTCATATTTTTTAATCCATACGTTTATCGTACTAGATTGTATGCCGTAAGTTAAGGCAATTTGTCTTTTGGAATGGTTTCCTTTGGTAAGTTCTGCTAATACTTTGAGTTTAAAACTCTCACTATAACGTCTTACATATCCATCATTTTTATACATATACTTGTTGTTTTTTGTATACATATTTCAGGACGGGTCATTTTAATGCCATACGGTTTTGTATATGAAAAGTAGCAGATTTCTATGTGTTATTTTTCAATTTAGAAACAAAGATAGCAGAAAAGAACCAAACTTTAAATTTAGCTCTTAACTGCTATTTTTTATATACCGTGTTGGCAACTGGCTTTTAAACCTCTTTTAAATGGAATCTTATTTTTTGGATTTTATCATATTCCTTGATATAATCAGGATGTTCAGTTTTCATTAATCTATCCCAAAACCTAAAATACAAACCGTAATTTCCTACAAATTTTGAATGATGCATATTATGATATACCGAAGAATTGATAAATTCAAAAAGAAAAGAATTTCTAAACCATTTTGGAGCAATTTCATATCCTAAATGCCCATATACATTTATTGAAAAAGCACATAAACTAAATAGTAATAAAGATATTTTACTTATAGGAACGAAAAATAATATTATCACAACAAACATAGACTCCAGAATTACCTCTATTAAATGAAATGAATAAGATGTCCAAGGTGATGGATTGATGGATTGATGATGCAGAAAATGTGCTTTTTTATATAATTTTGGATGATGAATCGTTCTGTGCATCCAATAAAAATAAGTGTCATGTACTATTAATGCCAACACAATACTTGTTGGAATCCACCATATACTATAATCAGATATAGTACCATAAAATAAGGTATACTCTTTAAGTGGAGATTTTAGGATTACCAATCCAATCATTACTGCAATGAATGTTGTTTGTACAGAATGTAAAATTTCTCTAATAATACCCTTTTTCTTTGCCAAACGTAATTGTATTTTACTTTTTGAAAAGGTATTGGGATATAACTTATAAAAAATTAAAAATGGGATGCCAGCAAAAATAAAATATCTTGCTAGGTTTGTTATAAATGGGGTGATGTATTCTAATACGTTCATGATACTATTATTTGCTTTTTTTCCATTGTAAAGATTTGCTCATTAACCCAGAACTAATTTTTAATTCTAAGACCTCTTCTTTTGATATTATTTCTACATTATACCATTCCTTTCTTTTGACGGCATAAATTTTTCCAACCCATTTATTTCCTTCACTCCGAAGGTCTTTTAGGATAATTTTACCCATTTCAGCTTCCTCGTTGTTGGATGACTTTATTTTGCCTATCAACTGTTCACTTGAAAAGGAAATTTCAATTATCGTTTCTTCTTTTCCTGTTTTCCATAACCCTTCCAATGATTGTTGTGCAGATGTGTATACAATTGAAAACATCAGTAAGAACAAGGTTGTTAAAACCTTCATTTTAATTTTTAATAACTGAATCATAATAAATTTTTATTTTAAAGCTCTGGACAACTACGAGCCAAACCGTCAAAAGCACTGGTTGCTGTAGTACATTCCCATTCAAGAGAAAAATCAGGTGTGGTGGCAGGTGGCGAATATCTTTCAACACTATAAGTAATGGGTGTATTATCCAAAAGTGGTTTGCGATTGTTGTAAAATCCTCCATCCGAACCATCTAAATCTCCTATTTGCATCGTAATACCATCCTCTAATAGGATACCTGTAACCCATAATCCTTCTCCATAATCTTCTTCTAACCCTAACTCCCAATTTTGATACCCTTCACCATCTAATACCCAAGAGTGTTTTACCCACGAAGCTCCTGTATCATCAGCTTCCATCAATTCTTCGCCACTACCATTTAAATATACGGCATTAGGGTGAAAACAAGCTGTTTCTCCATTAATAGCAGTTGTACATTCTCCTGGTCCTACTTGCGCAGGTGCTAGTATTTGTCCTGATATTCTGTTTTGCGCATATACTGTAGCTCTTTTGGTAGCAGCATCTATATGCATATCATTAATTACTTGTATAGAAGCAGGCAAGCTAGGGTCATTCACTTCACTTACCCAATACGCATCGTGTTGATTTAGAATTGAAGAGGCTCTGGTAAATGTATTTTCTACGATGGTAATGGATTCTGCTGGGTAATTTTCAGATTGTAGTGTATTGATAAAAACATTATTTGCCGTTTCGTCGCATCTGGTTTCCGGATTTTCAGCCAAATCGTTTAAATAATTCGTAATAGTAGCTTTTTGACTTTCCACCAACTCATTTAAATCATTCGTTTCTTGTATCCCATTTGCTAGCCAACGTACTTGCTTATCTAAAGGGTCTAGATTTGCTAAGGTGGTTTCTGCTTCAACAATCTGTTGCGATTGACTACTATCGTCGTCATCTGAGCAACTTGTAAAGAAAGAGACTATTACTAAAGCTATTAGTACATTTACTGGTTAAGGTTTGATTTTCAGGACAGGTGTAGCTATCGTTTTCTTTTTTGTAAGTAAAGTGTTCTACGTTGTAATTAGGGTTAGGTGCTTGACTGCTTCTACCAATACCAGGAATAGCTACAAGAGTGTTAATACCTAAATGATCGGCGACATTAAATTCGCTAGCTGTATGATAGCCTTTGTCATATAGTGCAGTGAAGTTGGTGTGCCTAAGACTGGTCTTTGCACGTCTAAGCATAGTACCCATCGTTTTTTTATCATTGCTATTGGTAATTTTATAATCAATCAGTAATTTGTGTTTGTGATCTACTGTGGTTTGTGCGGTATAGCAAACTTCAGTGATGAGCCTGCGAACAATTTGGTGTCTGCTATCAGGATCAGTGGTTGATATTTGAGGGTTTTCACAAGAGTTGTCATTATCGAGTTGTTGCTTAATATGGTGGTACTTTGCTTTATGTGCCCTGTGGTTTTGGAGTTGCTTTTCGATGAGTTGTTTTTGATTGCTATGATCATCGTATGGTGCATCCCCGTCAGCGTTGGCTAAGGTTTGGTTGTGCTGATCTAACTTTTTATCAATATAAGCTAAATGACGTTCTATTTTCTTTTTATTGTAATTGTTTTTTTTAGAATTTTGAGCCCTTAGTTTGGTAGAATCCCCTGCAATAAGCAAGCCTCCAATTAGGTTAAAGTTTTTGGCTATTGCTACACTTTGTCTAAATACTGGCTTGATTGCTTTGGGATTGTTTTTTCTAAATCGGTTAATGGTGTTGTGGTCAGCTTTGAGATTGCCTAAGAGCCACATGAGTTCTACATTGCGATGACATTCTTTTTCTAAAGCACGTGAAGAACCTATACGGTTCATGTAGCCGTAGATGTATAGTTTGAGTAAATCACAGGGATTATAGGGTGGTTTACCAGTATGTGAGAGCATTTGAAAGCCTAATGCCTTTAGTTCTATAGCATCTACAAATACATCAATAAAGCGAACAGTATTTTCTGAGTCAATTAAATCATCTAAAGCAGTAGGAAAAAAACTGAGCTGATTGCGAGGGATTTTCTTAATATATTCCATAGCTTTAAAATACAACTTTTTAAGAAATCTAAAAAGAAAATTAAACAGAGTTTTGAGACAGTCTGACGGGCTTGTATATGAAAAGTAGCGGATTTTTAGGCACTAACTTTTCGGATTATAACTGACCTTTGTTTTATGGTTATACTTTCGTTTTATCACTTAAACCGCTATTACTTATAGCCCATGAGTACCATTTGACGTCTTTTTCAAAGAAGAAGTATTCGGCAGAATATAGTTAAGCGTGATGTTTACTTCTTGTTCGGGTGCATAACATTTTGTCGCGAAATAGTTATTTTTAAGGATTAACTTTTAAAAGCGACACCATTATGATTAGCGAAGAGGAATTTTTAGCCCAAGCCAAGAAGCGTTATCAAGCGATAGCAAAATTATCAAACATAAAGAGTTACTATGATTACGAAAAGACTTTTGATCAAATATGGACGGACTATGGTCGAGAGGTTTTAGAGAGAAGTATAAGCGAACCATCTAAAGACAGACGTAAAAAAAAACTTATCACGTTACGGAAAGATAGAGATTAACAACACTCATCCCTTTAGTGAAAAAGTCAATGGATTTAAGATAAGTCCCTATATGCAAGACAAAATGATTTATATTGGTCAAAACGATTGTTATGGAGATGGTCATGAAGTTTTATCGAATCTTCTAGGTGTTTCAGTCAATGCGATGCAGCTTTACAGAGTCACAGACTTTTATGGTGGTTTATTAGAGCAAGAAAAAGTATTGGAGGTTGATGCCGTTGAACCTGATATTCTTAAGGTAGATAACCAAGAGTGCATATATGCTATGGTCGATGGGTCGATGCTTTTCACTCGGGAAGAGGCTTGGAAAGAAGTAAAATTAGGCAGAATTTTTAAACAGAGTAGCTGTATGGACATATCAAATAAACGTGGATGGATACGCCATTCGTTGTATGAAGCATATTTAGGCAAAGCTGATAAGTTTACAGATAGAATGGATAGATACTTAGGCTGTTACAGGAGTATTGATAAGCGACTGATTTTTGTTGGTGATGGTGCTAGATGGATATGGAAATGGGTAGATCAACATTACCCTTTTGCCACACAAATATTGGATTGGTATCATGCTTTAGAACATTTACACGATTTTGCTAAGGTTTGTCTCTCTAATCAAGAGTCATATAACAGTTGGGTTGGTCAACAGGAGCAACTACTAAAAAACAGTCAAGTAAATCAAGTCATTGAGAATATCAAAAACTTAGAATTGACAAAGCAAAATCAACGTAAACAACAAAGCCAACTTATCACATATTATACCGAAAATAGGTCGCGTATGGACTATCAGCAATATCAAAATACAGGAGCAGGTATTATAGGATCTGGAGCCATAGAAGCAGCTAACAGGGAGGTTGTTCAAAAAAGAATGAAACTCTCTGGACAACGTTGGTCTAAAATTGGAGCTCAAAATATGCTCACATTAAGAACAACTAAACTGAGTGATAAATGGAACAAAGTAGTTAACCTAATCTGTACTGAGAAAAATAAAGCTGCTTAAAACGACAAAATGTTATGCACCCTCTTGTTCTGATACTACTATTTTCTCAGTAATTATTTCTATGATGTTACGCTTCTCTCGTTTAGATAACTTATCCCAATTATCATACAGTGAGCGTGCTTCTTCAATGATATAGCCACTTGATTTGAACTGGTCTTTAAGTGCATATACTTCACCTTCTATCTCTGGAATTTTTCGTTTTAATTGCTGAACTTGAGTATTAGGTTTGTTGTAATATTCATCAAAGCGTTCTGTTTCTATTTTGCCTTGCTCATGTAACTCAAACACTTTTGCTATTTTAAGTTCCAATTTTTCTATTTGTGTTTTAATATTTTCAATCTCTTGTTCTTTGTCTCTAATAATGGAATTCGTTCCATCAAAATAACGATTGACTTCATCTTTTGAGATAATGAACTCGGTGAGTTGTTCTTTGAAAATAGCTTCAATATCTTCTATGTGAATTTTTCGTTTACACTTTTTACAGGTGTATTTTGGATTGCTTGATGGCACATACATACCACCACCACATTCACAAAAAAGATAACTGGTAAACAGATGTACTTTTTTGTTGAGTGGTTGTATTTTCTCTTTTTCTTGCTTTTGGATAATGGCATTCACTTCATCCCAGACTTCATCAGAAACAATACGTGGCGCTTCATGAATATACCATTCTTCTTTATCTCGCATAACAGTTTTTCCATTCTCGTCTATTTTAGTCATGTGTGAACGTCGTATTCCCTTTGCGGTTGGGTCTTGGAATAATCGTTTTACGGTAGTGCCTGAAAACAAGCTTTTTCTTTTGGTACGATATCCTTTGTCGTTTAAGATGTTGGCAACGGTAGCATGACGTTTATGCTCCAAGAATAACTCAAACATCATTTTGCGGATTGGTGCTTCATGCTCATGAAGTGCCATATCATCTTTACCAACTCGTTTGTAACCAAATGGAATACCGCCCATTACTTTCCCCATTTTAGCTCTGACTTCTACGGATGATTTAATACGCTCTACAATATTTTCTCTTTCCCATTGGCTCATCGCAGAGATAATAGTGTAGAAGAAACGTCCAGATGGAGAACTGGTGTCTATTGACTCACCAAGCGAAATTAAATCAGCATTATACTTTTGAAAATGGTCTGAAAATTCAAGAAGTTCTTTTACGTTACGAGCTAGTCTTGAAATTTTTGAAAAAATCAAAGCTTCAATATGCCCACTTTGAATATCACGCATCATACGTTGTGCTTCGTGATGTGATATGACACTTTTACCACTAACGGCTTCAAGATGATATTCCTCTACTATTTCCCAATCTTTAAGTTCTGCGTACATTTTAGCTTTTTGTAGGTGATGTTCTGGACTATCTGAACTCTGTTGTAGTTTTGTGGGCACTCGAATCCACACGCCAACTCTTTTTTTCATGACTTCTAATTTTGAGTAAATGAGAACCTAAACTAAAACAAGTATTTGAAGAAAGCAAGATAATATCAATTTGTCATTACACGTAAGTAATTTATATTACCAAAGCATATTCATGAAGTTCAAACTTATGCCAGCAATTTTTCTAATTTATACTTCCAACGTTCCCAATCGAACATTTCTTTAGCTTGTAAATCCATAAATCTATTTCTTCTACTATTCAATTTGAAGTGATATCTATTTTAAACAATTTAAGGTTATAATACATTCCGTAGCGAGTAGTGTAAAGTAAACAACCACCTTTAAAAACGGTGGCTTTGGTTTTCAGATTAGACCCAAAGGGTCATACCACTCATTCTTTAGCATGATGCTTTTTTGACAATTTATTGTCAAACGCCCATTAAATCATAAAAACACTAACTAAAAAATGGCAGAGCCTTTATTACATTACCATGGTCAAAGACGGTGGTTTTTCAATGTGAAATAAAATTTTGTTCATAATTTTTAAATTATATCGTTATTAACCATTTCCCAATATGACTTTCCTTGCGTAGTCAATTTACACGATTTTGATTCCATAGCAGCATCATACATATGGGGTGCATCAACTGGAACAACTAAATTGACTCTGTTGTATTTTTGTAGCACTTCAAATTTCTTTATGTTTTCGGGGTTCGGTTTGTCACTTTTTGGCTCAAATGAAGGATTAAGATTAAATATTTCATCAGGACTATTTGGAAATAATTTTATCATTTCTTTTAAGTGTAAAGGTCTAATCTGAGTATAAACTTTTCTGAGATTGGTATACCTTCTTATACTGGTCATAAAAATAGGTCTTTGCCCTTTCTCCCCCATAGCTTTGTCAATATATCCATAAATATTACCTGGGGTTACTTCTCCTAAAATACTTGCAGCACCACCATCCAAAGCATGTATCAATAATCTAGTAAAAACACCTGAACCATTTTTTTCAACAGAATACTGATTAGCCGCAGATGCTGCTAAAACAGTAACTCCTTCATTAATTGAGGTTAAGTTAGTATTCATTGAACTTTTACCAAAACTACCAGCATGACAACAATCAAAGATGATAATATTATTATGAGCAGGGGAATTGTTTACAATACTCAATATCTCAGCCATGGAAAGTCCATCATCACCCCTTTTACATTCTGAAGTCATTAAATATCCTCCTGTAAACTCTACATGACCATGTTCAGAGAAATACAATAAAGAAATTTCTCTTGGGTCTCGAAAAAACTCCTCAATTCTATCTTTTAAAATTCCTCTAGAAAGTTGTAGGCCATGATCAGCAGTTATTAATTCTACTTCAAAATTCTTTTCATGGTCTTCATTATTTGCATGTCGACTTAAGACTCTATTAACTTCCATTGCGTCATTTACACAACCATTTAAACTTTTAATATCTTCATAATGATTTATTCCAACTACTAATGCTTTCCTCATAATTTATTTATTTTTACCTTCTTTCATTGCTTGATTAATTGCATTGGCAATTTTATCCCAATTCCAAGTTATTGTTCTATTTCTCTGTAAACCATTTGGTAATGGAGTAGAACTATTTGCACTATCTACATAAATTCCAAAAATTGGTACATTTTGGTCTTTTGCAAATGTAATTTCCTTAACTACTCCTTTTGCAGTGTGTGTTTTTTTACCTACTAAAACAATAAGAATATTGCATTTGTTTATTTTGCTTTTAATTAAATCTTCCCATTCTTTTTGAGGTAATTCGGATTTAGAATACCAATCTTCAATATTAAACGGTGTTTTTGAATTTTTTGATTGACCAACAAACAAGACTCTTTCTTCTCTATTATTGTCAAAATCGAAACTGATAAATGCTCTTGGGTTTCCCATAATATTTTGTTTTTTAAGGTTATATTTTTAATCAAAAGTTCATCCAACTTTTCATCTCTTTAGATGAAAATATATTTAGTTGAATATTCAAATCTGAATCAGAATAAATGTTACTTCCCTTGGTTACAAGAGGATATACCGATAAAAATTCTTGTCCTTTAAAAGTATCATTTTCATAATCTGTAATTGGAAGAATTCCACATCTTCCTTTGTCTCCATCCATAAAACCTAATTCCCAAGGCATCCATTTGGAGTTAGAAGCATTTTCTGAAGTAGCATATATTAGAGATTTGGACTGCTTCATTCTTAATCTAATCTTGTTAACAGTATCTTTCGTTACATTATTTCGTTGAAAATGAGGATCGATAATCCAATCCACATAAACAGAGTATCCTTTTGAAGTCAACTCTAAATATAGACCTGTAATGTATTTTTTGTCTTTAAAACTGTGAGACAAGAAAATGTCAAAATGAGTTCGATTTTTATTTTCATTCAGAACAGAAGAAAAAGTTTTTGTTCCTTTTCTTCTTGATTCAGAAAGATCTGATAAGTAGCTTTTCGTGTAAAATTTCATTATATGTAGTTAATCTGTTAGTAAATCTTCAATAAGTACAGGTTTGAATAGTATTCGTGACTCCTCAACTTCTTTTGTAGAAGTTGTTTTATTTCCTCTGTAGTTTTCGCTAAATACTTCTTTTTCAAATCGAATAAGATCCATAAATACTGTAACATCGTTAGACCAATCTTTAATGAAAATATCGCCTTGTTGTTTATTTATTCCGAGATTTGTTTTTGCTCCTATTTTTACTGTACCAGATTGAATACCTTGAATATTTCCGTTAATTAATAGTTCTGAAGTTTTAGAACGTGATTGTGCTATAAAGGCTTTTCTTGCTACTGTTACAGAGGTTACGAGGAAAGTATCCTTCCATAACATTTTTTTCTCTTTAGCATTAATTTCATTTTCCAAAGCATTCAAATCATCTAGTTCTTTTTTATCACAGTCTACAGCTAGGAAATAGATGGCACCTTCAGAAGTAAAATTAATTTTCATTTTGGCATCACTTTTTGGCAGTTCATCACTACCTAAGTCTGCATTTGAATCTATATTGAAGTTGAAATTAACAGCATTTTTACTTGAAAACTGATATGAGTCAGGCTTTCTTGAAAAGCTTGGATCCGTATATTTTACATCTAGATTCTTTAGAGATGTAACTTTCTTAAATGTTCCTATGGGACGTGATTTTCCGAGAAAAGATTTTCCGTTAGGAAATGTTATAATATCACCAACATTAACTTGTTCTCCTGGCAAGTAAACTGCAATTTTCCCTAATTCTTCGGCAAGTTCTTTTGAGTATTGAATTTGTAGTTTTGACATAATACGCAATCATTTAAATTTGTATAGAACAAAATTTAATGATTTACACATCTTATATTACCCTAATTATATTGATTTCCTATATCCTCAAAAATGCGGATATATTATTTGAATTCTAATGTAAAAAAAGTCATTCCCAAAATTTTGATTTTAGTTGCAAAAATAAATCAATCATTTTTTCTTCATACCTTTTAATACCTGTATTAATATTACCTTTTTCAGTTTTTTCAATCTCCTTAAACTCTATTTTTTTACCTTCCTTTAATTCTAATATCCATTTTTCTATTTCAACTTGACTCTTACCAATTGCAATAGCAAATTCTTTTAATTCTTCTTCTGAGATAACTCCATCCCAAACTTGGATTCTACATGGAACTTTTAGCTCATTACCAAGACAATTTTGAATTACGATTGCACTTAATTCATCAATAATATCGAATTGATTTTTATTTCTTAATGATAACCATTCAAGAATGTTAATAATGTAGCGATTCTTTAATGTTGATGAAATACCTTTCTCTTTAACCTGTTTTACAGGGGCAAGTGTTTGCGTAATACAATTATCAATGTTTTCTAACATTTCGCCACTACATAATTTAGCTTCCTCAAAATTTAAAGGAAGAAACTCAAATTTATCTAATTCCGAAAGGGCTTTTAGCCAGCCATTCAAGCTTCGTAATTTCATTTGTTCTTGAACTTGGTCTTGTTTTTGATCTTGTCGTTGATTAAATTTGTTTCGCATTTGAAAAGGTTTTTAAAGTTGATAAAATAATCTCCTTAGTTAAGAAAGGTTTGTTAAGTTTATGAAGAACATAATTTCTTATAGCCATAATACCTGACTTATCGATTAATGATTTAATTTCTGCTCCTGAAAAACCAAATGTTTTCTTCGATAAATTCTTGAAATCCTCATCTTTAAGATTGTGGTCAATATATTTTAAATGTATTTCAAATATTTTTAGCCTTTCATTATCGTTTGGATATTCTAACTCAATTTGGTCTGTAAATCTACCAGGTCTCTTAAATGCCAAATCAATAGCTTCTGGTCGATTTGTTGTACCTATGACTAAAACATCACCGCGAGTTCCTAGCCCATCCATTTCTTTTAACAATACCGTAACTACTCTATTTTCATAATTCTGATTTGAAGCACTTCTATTCAAGCACAAAGCAGATGTTAAATGATATTCAAGAGTTTCTTTGCTATATTCTAAACAGTAAAGACCTTTAATATCTGATGGCAAGTCATTAGTGTTTAAAGAATCATGAATCAACCAAATAATTTCTTTATTCATTAACTTTTCAAAAGAATAAGCTATTCCTAATTCAAATAAAACATTTTTATTTAATTCAGATAAATCTGCAATAAAGATTCCAGATTTTTCAATTTGATTTAAAAGCTGATTGGCTATAGGTTTTCCTGATTTTAAATTAAATCCATTCCAAAATAATTCAAGATTAATACCTTCTTCTTTTAATTCTCGATTACATTTTGATATTGCCTTAATTAATGAAATTTCTTTATCACTTCTAGACACTTTAGCATTTCCGAATTGAAGGGCTAAAAATACTTTTATTCTCATTTTTTAATTATCTTCATTTTATTAATCCAACTCTGAAGTTTTTTACCTTTCCATTGTTTAAATGAATAAACTTTATTATTGCCTATTACAACGGATTTTGAAGGCACATTTTTTGTTACAATTGTACCTGAAGCTACATATACATTATCACCAATAGTTATTCCCCCAATGATTTTAGCATCATAACCAATAATAGTATTTGAACCAATTTTTGGGGACTCTTCATCAACTCCCCACCAATCAACCAAAGGATTAGTATATTCATGTAATAAAGTCCCCATTACTGTAGTGTTATTACCAATTTCTACTGCATCGCAAATAAATCCTGCAATTACACAATTATTGCCGATTTTTACTCTATCGCATATGTATCCACCATGTGTAATTCTTGTCCTAGCAGATATATAAGAGTTATAGCCAATTCTAACTTTATCATCGATAAGACAGTTTTTTCCAATATAAGTCCCTTCATAAATAATTACATGATTACAAATAATAACATTATCTTTAATTATTACTTTTTTTATGTTTTTATCCTTTATTCCGAGGTTTTGCTCTTTAGGAACTCCTATACAGTTAAAATTTCCAATCTTACAATTGCTACCAAATTCAACTTTTCCAAAAATTATCTTTCCTTTTTCTTCAACCATTCTATTGTACAATTAATAGCATAATCTTCATTTTCCTGAGAATCAAACCCGTGATCTGAGTTTTCAACTGTAATTAATTTAATTCTTTGGGAAGCTTCGGATATTTTTTTTGAAGCATTATAAGAAACATAACTATCTTTATTACCATGAATAATTAAGGTATCTACTTGTGAGTTAATTAAATTCATTTGAGGATTATAATAATTAAATTCAGTAAATAATATTTTTCCTATTTTAAAAGTTTCATCTATAAAAATGAAATCTTAATTTTCAAATACTTTACGTCTTTTTTTACTAAAATTTAATAAGCCCCAACTTAAAGTTGGGCTTAGAAATGTATCATTTATATCTAGTACAGGATTCCATAATATCAAATTTAATTGCTATTTGTAACTCGTCTTTGTGTTTAAAAGGAACTAATTTTACTTTTTTCATATGCTTATTTTTTATAAAACTACAGATATACTTAGAACTCGTTTAGACTTTTTGGGTTTAAGCGAAAATTAGAGATTTTTAGTTCTGTTGAAGGCTTTTTTGAGTTGTATAGCATTCTACGGAAGGAAAAAAAGACAAAAACAGATCAGAAAACAGCAATTTTTTAACAAACTGAAAAAATTTAAACGAGTTCAATAAAAAATCAAAAGGATTTTTACGATAGCAATTTTTATTCAACATTTTTTTTATACTCCTGCTAAAAGTAAGAACTTATTTTTATATTTCAAAAAGTTTAAACGAGTTCACCGACCCATATTAATGAGGAATATATTTTTTATCATTTTATTTTCTACACTACATTCATTTTCCCAGGTAAAAAAGAAAGTTGTACAGGTAAAATATATAGATGAAAAAATGAATATAGACGGTATCTTAGACGAATTTCCGTGGACTGAGGCACAACCGGCTACCAATTTTTTTCAATATTTTCCTTCGGATACCATACATGCCAAGCGGCAGGCAGAGATCAAGTTTTTGTTCGACGACCGGAATCTTTATGTAGGTATTAAAGTATATGCCAAAGGCAAAAACTATATTATCCCTTCCTTAAGAAGAGATTTCAGAGCAGGAGGAAGTGATAATATTACCCTGATGTTCGATACCTTTAACGATGGTACAAATGCCTTTATTTTTGGCTCTAATCCGTATGGAGTGCGCAGAGAAATCTTATTATCCGGAGGCGGAAATGATCTAAGAGGCTTCAACGGTGCCTGGGATACCAAGTGGTTTGGAGCATCTAAAATTCATGACAAGCATTATATCTTAGAATGGAAGATTCCATTGTCAGCATTTAAATACAAAGAAGGAGAAACCAAATGGCGATTTAACAGTTACCATTTTTATACGCAAGACAACGAAAGAAATACCTGGATCAACATCCCTCAAAATCAGTTTATCTTTAATTTGGCATATATGGGCGACATGATCTTTGAAAAACCTTTGGGAAAATCAAAATCGCCCGTATCAATAATTCCGTATATAAATGCAATAACCGATAAAGATTATCAGGCGAATATAGCTACCGGCGATTTTAAATATGGCGGTGATGCCAAATTGACCGTTGCTAACAGTATGAATTTGGATCTCACAATCAATCCTGATTTTTCCCAGGTAGAAGTAGACCAGCAGGTAACCAATTTGAGCCGTTTTGAGGTAGGCCTTCCCGAAAGAAGGCAGTTTTTTATAGAAAACAGCGATTTATTCGGTGATTATGGAAACAGGCGGAATGCAAATCCTTTTTTTTCCAGGCGAATAGGAATTGCTACAGATGTTGACGGAAATACCATTGAAAATAGCATCATAGCAGGGGTTCGTTTGAGCGGAAAACTAACCAATGACCTTAGGTTGGGAATTTTAAGTATGCAAACAAAGGAAGATACTGCAAACAAAGTTCCAACAACCAATAATTCGGTGATTACTTTGCAGCAAAAAGTGTTTAGCAGGTCTAATCTTAGCCTGCTGTTTATTAACAAACAAACAACAAAAAGAGTACTCTTTTTTAGCAGATGAAAACAAGTACAACAGGGTTTTAGGAATAGATTATGTACTAGCCTCCAAAGACAATAAATGGGTAGGTAACTATTTTTATCATAAATCGTTTTCCCCCGGTATTACCTCAAATGATTTTTCGGCAGGTATCAATACCGAATTTAATAACAGAAAATTAAATATTCGATTGAGCGGTGTTTTTGTGGCAAATAATTTTCGATCGGATTTAGGATTTATCAGAAGAACTGATATATTTAAAATAGACCCTCAGTTTGAAGTAAAGTTCTGGCCTGAAAACAGTCGGATTCAAAGACACAGCTTTTCAGTAACCCCCATTTATATCTGGCGACCGGAATTGAACTATCAGAATTCGGATTATATCATTATCAGTAGGTGGGAAGCCGGTTTTAAAGATAATTCCGAATTGAGTTTTGAGATGTTCAATCGCTTTACACGATTGTATGATGATTTTGACCCGACCGGAACCGACGGAGCAGTTGCTTTGCCCGGAAATCAAAATTATTATTACACCAGCTTTGAGGCCGGTTTTCGATCCGATCAACGAAAAAAAATCTCTTATAGAATAAACCCTTCTGTTGGTAGTTTTTTCAACGGAACCAAGTATTCCTTACAAGCAAATATAACGGTGCGTTTACAGCCTTATTTTTCAGGATCGTTCCGGTTAAACTACGACAATATAAATCTGCCCGAGCCGTATCCCGATGCTTCCATCTGGCTGATTGGCCCGCGATTGGATGTTACATTTACCAAAACCATTTTCTGGGCAACCTTCTTACAGTACAGTACACAAAGAAAAAACTTTATTATAAACACCCGCTTGCAATGGAGAGTAGCTCCATTGTCAGATTTGTTTTTGGTATACAATGACAATTATGCTACGGATATATTTAGCCCCAGGTTTAGATCCGTAAATCTAAAATTTACGTATTGGTTAAATATCTAATTCTTTTTATATTGCATCTCTTTAACATTTTTTTTAAAAAAGACTGCCAGGGGAATAATTAACTTCGGAAACGAAATCAAAATGTACACAAATTGACTCACCATGATACAAAAAATACTACCGAAACTACTAGTCATTTTATTTGTTTTTGGACTCTCGTTAGATGCTGACGCACAACGTAGAAAAAAGAAAAACAAAAAAAATCCAAAAGCTACTGAAAATACGGCAGCCAAGCCTAAACCGAAAAAAGGAGCTGTCCTTCCTTACGAAAAAGTAGTTACTAAAGATCTGAAAACAGATGAAGGTCTGTTTAAAGTGCATTCGAAAGATGACAAATACCTGTTTGAAATTCCTGATTCTTTATTAAACAGAGAGTTATTGATGGTTACCCGAATTGCAAAAACCGCCAGTGGTATCGGTTTTGGCGGAGGCAAACAAAATACTCAGGTATTGCGTTGGCAAAAAAACGGAAAGAAAATTTTGCTCAGGGTAGTTTCCCACAATGTAGTAGCAGATACTGTGCTTCCGGTACACCAGGCAGTGGTAAATTCAAATTTTGAACCTGTTCTGTTTTCCTTTCCTATCAAGGCGTTTAGTAAAGATTCAACAGCTACGGTTATTGACGCCACTCCTTTATTTGCCACAGACGTAAAACCCTTGGGATTCCCTCAATCAAGGAGAAAATCGTTTCAAATTACCAGGATGGATAAAGATCGTTCTTATATAGAAAGAATTAGTAGTTATCCACACAATATTGAAAGCCGCCATGTAAAAACATATTTTGCAAATAAACCTCCTTCTAACAGTAGTGTCGGTTCTATTTCTTTGGAAATGAGTAATTCTATGATTTTATTATCAAAAAAACCTATGAAACGTCGCTATTTTGACGAGCGTGTCGGTTGGTTTTCCAGGGAGCAAATTGATTATGGGTTAGACGTCCAGGAAAGTAAAAGAATTACTTATATAGATCGTTGGAGACTGGAGATAAAAGATGAAGACATAGAAAAATTTAAGCGAGGTGAACTGGTAACACCTAAAAAACCGATTGCTTACTATATAGATAGAGCTACTCCCGTAAAATGGCGCAAATACATTAAACAGGGAATAGAAGACTGGCAAGTGGCTTTTGAAGCAGCCGGTTTTAAAAATGCCATTATAGCTAAAGACCCTCCTTCCAAAGAAGAAGACCCGGATTGGTCTCCCGAAGACGTACGCTATTCCGTTGTACGCTATTTGGCTTCTCCTATTCCTAATGCCAATGGCCCTCATGTCAGTGATCCGAGATCGGGAGAAATCTTAGAATCGGATATCAATTGGTATCATAATGTCATGACCTTGTTACACAATTGGTTTTTTATTCAAACGGCCGCTATTAATCCGGAAGCTCGTAGTAATTCATTTAAAGATGAGATAATGGGCAGACTGATCCGTTTTGTTTCGGCTCACGAAGTAGGTCATACCATAGGATTGCCTCACAATATGGGTTCTAGTGTTGCCTATCCCGTAGATTCACTACGTTCTGCAACGTTCACTCAAAAATATGGTACGGCTCCTTCTATTATGGATTATGCCCGTTTCAATTATGCGGCCCAACCGGAAGATAAAGGAGTGGCGCTCATGCCAAATATCGGTCCGTATGACAAATATGCCATAGCTTGGGGATATCGGCCCATATTAGATACATCTGCAGAAGATGAAAAACCTATATTAAACTCGTGGATTACGGCTAAAGCTGATGACCCAATGTATCGTTTTGGACATCAACAAGTCATTAATATCATTGATCCCAGCTCTCAAACGGAAGATTTGGGAGATAATGCCATTACGGCAAGTACTTATGGTATTAAAAATCTGAAAAGAATTCTGCCTAATTTGGAAAAGTGGACGACTGAAGAAGGAGAAACATACGAAGATTTAAAAACCATGTACGGACAATTATTAAGTCAATATAACCGTTATATGGGACATGTTTCTTCAAATATAGGCGGTGTCTATGAACACTATAAAGCGGTTGGCCAGGACGGCCCGGTATATACTCATGTAGATAAAGCACACCAGAGAAATGCGATGAAGTTTATCAATAAAGAATTGTTTGCAACTCCCAAATGGTTATTCGATAAAAATATCTTTGATAAAATTCAATACTCTGGTTCCGGTGAACGTATTAGAAGTTTGCAGGTAAATACACTAAACAGAATTTTAAAACTGGGCAGATTGGCTCGTTTGATTGAAAATGAAACATTAAACGGGAATAAAGCATATACCATTCTCTCTTTGATGTATGATCTGCGCAGGGGAATTTGGTCTGAATTGTATAATGTGAAAATTATTGATCCGTACAGAAGAAATTTACAACGTGCACATATAGACCGTTTAAAGTATTTAATGACTGTAAAATCTCAACGAAAGGCTCCGAATTTTGGTTCCTATGTAAAACAAACGCGAGTAAATGTGAGTCAGTCCGATATTAAACCCGTTGTCAGAGGCGAGTTAAAAAGATTAAAACGCGACACCAGAGCAGCTATAGTTATAGCTCCAAATACCATTACCCGCTATCACTTACAAGATATCGTGGATAGAATTAATGGTATTTTGGATCCGAAGTGATATTGGGGTTATAACACTACCCATATAATTTAAAAGATCAAATTACTGATAAACAAATTTAGAAGTGGTTTTTCATGATTATTGATTTTTCATATCACTATTGGTAGCAATAAAAACGGAAACGACAAAAATTTGAAATTTCAAAAAAAGTATTTATTTATCGTACAATAAAAAGTACAAAAATGTTAACAGCAAGTGTTTCTGATTTTAGAAAAGATATAAAATACTACTTGGACAAAGTAGTGAAAAACTTTGAAACCTTGATTATAAATCGAGGGAAAGACACAGGCATTGTAGTTATGTCATTGAGTGAGTATAATTCTTTAATGGCGACAACTCACGAACTTTCCTCAAAGAAAAACGAATTCAGATTAGATTCCGCAATCGAAAAATTGAAAAGGGGCAAATCATTATCTCAAGATTTAAACTATCAATAAAGCTTTATATGGCTGGAGATTTAAATATACAGGTCCAAGAATTAAATTCTTCAACAGGTAGTAGACCATCATATAGTTTAAATTTAAAACGCTGGCTTTGGAATAGGAATTATTGGTATTTAGAGAATTATGGATTTATAAAACCTAAATCATTTGTAGTAAAAGTATTAGATGCTTTTGTGATACATTCAAGTTACTGAAATAGTACTATGGGCAACAACGGTAGCTGTTGCACAAGTCTTAGGTTTCAAAAACAGAGGTTTGTTTTAAGCCCATTTAAAGGAGTTTGTTTTTTTAAGTTATGTTTTTACTAAAATATAGGTGGTTTACAAACAGCTGATTTTTCGTTTTTAGGGATCCCTATTTTTAGAATCATAAAAACAAGGGTTTCGGCCTTACTTTTCACTTTTTTTGTTTGATATTTTAATAGCTTTTTTAAGTTGTAAGCTACTGCGGCTAAGTGCATACTGAAAATTGATATAATAGAAACAGAAGACATTCCTTTTTAAATGGGTTAACTATTTTAGAATATGAAAATTTAACTAATACCAAAAAACTTGTGGCTTAAGGCTTTTATTTTTTGTATTATATTTGGGGTAAAGTCCAAAAAAATAAAAACTTTATTTGATTACACTTAATTATGCCACTAATTTAAAAATTCGTATCTTAATATAAAGTTTAGAATTATGAATTTACTACATTTTATTGAACAATTTCCAGATGAGTTTTCCTGTAAATCACATATGAAGTTGGCTCGTTCAAAAGAAGGAGTCATTTGCAAAAAATGTCAATCAAAAAAGCACTATTGGTTAAAGTCTAAATGGATGTGGCAATGTTCTTATTGTGGTTTTAGAACTACTCTACGCAGCGGTACTATGATGGAGAACTCCAATTTACCTATTCGTACTTGGTATCTCGCTATGGCATTTATGACTTTTAGTAAAAAAGGTATTTCTGCTGCCGAATTACAACGTCAGCTCAACCATACACGTTATACCACTATATGGTCTCTTATGCACAGAATACGTTCGGCTATGGGAAAACGAGATAATTTATACGACCTTGAAGATATGATTGAGTTTGATCAAGCTTACTTTACTGTGGCAACAAAAGAATCCGACAGACAAAAGCTTAAAATAGGCAGAGGCAGTCAAAAACAATCTAACGTAGCGGTAATGGCAGAGTCTGTACCTTTAGAAGATTTAAAGACTGGGAAACAATCCAAACAATGTCGTTATTTTAAAATGAAAGTTTTGGATACTCATAAAAAAGAAGAAGTCAACACGCTTATTGATAGTAATTTTGATGATACATGCATTGTTTTTAGCGACAAAAGCACGTCTTATGTAGACATAGGTGATTATGTGGAAGTACACATTACTGAAAAATCAAATAAAGAAACCACTATTACCACACTAAAATCGGTGCATATAGCCATAAGTAATGCAAAACGCACTCTGTTAGGTATTTACCATAAAATTAAAGGAAAATATTTGCAGAATTATCTTGACGAGTTCTGCTATAAACTCAACAGACGCTATTTCGCTGAAAGACTATTTGATAGACTGGTAGTAGCTGTCACTCATCAATACTGGTATAAAAGTGGGTAATCAAAAAGAGTATATCATGTCAGAAATTATTCAACCATTATCCAATACACAGTTAGAAATACTAAAGGCATTTTCTCATAAGTTGACTAAAAAAGAATTATTAGAATTTAAAGAAATGATAGCACAATACTTTGCCAAACGAGCTATTAAAGGTGCTAATAAAGTATGGGATGAAAAAAAATGGACAGATGGAATTGTAGATGAAATGCTCCACACAAAAATGAGAAAAACGAAAGATTGACTGTGAAAAAAATAGTTCTTGATACAAATGTATTATTGGTTAGTATTTCTGAAAAGTCCAAACTTCATTGGGTATTTAAAACCTTAATAGAAAAGAATTATATACTCTGTGTTAGTACTGAAATTCTTTCAGAATATGCTGAAATTATAGAACAACATTTAGGGTCAGAAGTAAGTGAAAGTGTAGCAGGTATAATTGAAAATTTAAGTAATATTGAGCGGGTAACCACCTATTATCGTTTTCGACTTCTCAAAGCTGAAGATGACAATAAGTTTGTTGATTGTGCAATAGCGGCTAATGCCAGTTATATAGTAACCCATGACAAAGATTTTGAAATTTTGAAAAAGATAGATTTTCCAAAGGTTATGGTAATTGATACGGAAAAATTTAGGCAAGATTTAGAAATAAAAACATAACAGCCAGTGCCTAACAATGGTAGCTGTTGAACAAGTCTTAGGTTTCAAAAACAGAGGTTTGTTTTAAGTCCATTTAAAGGAGCTTGTTTTTTTAAGTTATGTTTTTACTAAAAATATAGGTGGTTTACAAACAGCTGATTTTTCGTTTTTAGGGATCCCTATTTTTAGAATCATAAAAACAAGGGTTTCGGCCTTACTTTTCACTTTTTTTGTTTGATATTTTAATAGCTTTTTTAAGTTGTAAGCTACTGCGGCTAAGTGCATACTGAAAATTGGTATAATAGAAACAGAAGGCATTCCTTTTTAAATGGGTTAACTATTTTAGAATATGAAAATTTAACTAATACCAAAAAACTTGTGGCTTAAGGCGTTTATTTCTTGTACTATATTTAGGGTAAAGTCCGGATTTTTTATATCACTGAAATCAGTTCATAACACTTTACAGTTCCTTTTCTCAACTTTTATGGTATAAGAACATTTTTTAAATCTTTTAATCGGCTCTGGTTTGAAATAGCGCTGATAAATACGAGTATTTATTCTTTCTATTGAATTTTGAGTCAAATTACAGGGTAAACGCATTAAAGTTAACATGTTTTTAATCAATACTTTATGATTTTTTGATCCAAGTTAACCTGTAATTATTTTCAAAAAAATGAATAATCATTAAAGGTAAGTTTAAAAAATTACGAATAAAATCCATTATTAAATGTCAATTCTTTAATGAAAAATTAGTTTTACTGATATATTCATAAAAGTTTAATGCGTTTGCCCTGAGTCAAATTAGAAGTAAAAAATATTCAAAGCTCAGTAATATCAGGAGTGAAAGGCATAATACCTAAAATGAACTAGAACTTTCATATTGTATAAACGGGTTTATACCGTATCATGACTTTTTAATCGATATTTTCTAAAGATAAAACCTATATAAAGCAGTACTCCGATTACCGGTACTCCCAGCAATATAATAAACCAATAATTCAACTCTCGCCTATTTATTTTTTTTCTCATAAATAACATCAAGTGAAAAAATGCAAGAAATGATAAGATCACTAAAATGGTTATTCCAATTAGGAAAAGTTTAAAAAAAATGTTCATAATCTTTTGATTTAGGTATTACAATGTATTACACAGGCAGCTACAATTGCAGCAGGACAATACCAACCGCTTGCTCTACAAAGCAGACTACAAACCAAATCTTCATCACAAGCTGTCCAGGCTATAACAATATAATTCCAGGTAGAGCCACCCATACATTCTTCTGATCTGGCATTAGAGAAATTAATTTTCACAACTTTCTTTCCGTCAAAAGAAAAATCATTTTCAATATTTACTTGTCTTATATTTTTTTCTAGTTTGTGTTCTATTTTTAATTCTCCATTCAAATCATACAGAATATAATTTGTCTCATTTTCAGAATAAAATGCAATTGGAACTAATTCTCCTCCCTTTAAGGTTGAAATTGAATATAGCTCTTTTTTTGGAGTAGTAGTCAAAAAAAAAATTTGAGAGGTATTTTCATCAAAAAATTCAGATACAATTTTTTCATTGGAAGATTCGAATGATAAAATATCATGATTGTTTTGGCAACTTATCAATACTAAAGATGACATCAATAATACAATTTTAAGTTTAATTTTTTTCATAATTATTTTGTTTTCTAATTAACGCTTCCATGTTTATCAGGGAGTATTGAAACGGTTTGCATTATTGCCACTAAAAAAACTCTTATTTCTTCAGTTCTTCCACTATATGCAATTCTTTGAGTTTTGCTTCTCTTTACTTTTTTCTCCCAAGCAGAAAACGTTCTCTCGGGTTTGGTTAATTCCAACTCGTTGAATTATCCGTAGCTAAAAAGTAAGACAGTCAACAACCTTATTTTTATATACTTGATTTATTATACAAATTGATCAACTACTCAAAAATCTGCTTAATTCATTTAAAAAACAATCCCTTGAATGAATGATTTTTTTATATCACTGAAATCAGTTAATAAAACTTATAAAGATTTACAGTTCCTTCTCCCAACTTTTATGGGATAAAAACATTTTTTAAATCTTTCAATTTATTGAATAACAATAAGGACAATTAGACACCATAAAAGACAATCAAATACCCATTTGCAAAAAATAATTAAAAAAATGTAAAAATTTCAAAAATATATTATATTTTTATAATATTATTTTAATATCATTTTAAACTCCAATCATGAGAGAAGAGAAAATTATCAAGCCTGCAAACGGGTACTTCATGTTATTCATTGTATTCATATTATTTTTCGGAGGTATTGCACTTACCATCCGACAAGAAAACCCAATCTATTTAATAGCAACGCTATTTGGTTTTATAGGAATGTTTGGTTTTATTTTGGTAAACCCAAATAATTCCAGAGTTATTTTACTTTTTGGAAAATATGTGGGAACAGTAAAGCAGAACGGGTTATATTGGGCAAATCCGTTGTATTCAAAAAAGAAAATTTCATTAAGAGCCAGTAATTTTGACAGCGAACGCCTGAAGGTAAATGACAAATTAGGAAACCCGGTAATGATTAGTACCATTTTAGTATGGAGAGTTACCAATACCTATCATGCTGCTTTTGATGTAGACAATTACGAAAATTTTGTAAGAGTACAAACAGATGCTGCCGTACGAAAACTGGCGAGCATGTACCCTTATGATAATTTTGCAGATGAGGGTCATGAAGAAGATATTACATTGCGCTCCAGTGTTAATGAGGTTAGTGAAGCCCTGGAAAAAGAATTGGAAGAACGTTTGGCCATTGCAGGAATTGAGGTATTGGAGGCAAGGATAGGTTATTTAGCGTATGCACAGGAAATTGCAAATGCAATGCTAAAACGTCAGCAGGCTACTGCAATTGTTGCAGCGCGACATAAAATTGTGGAAGGAGCCGTAAGTATGGTAGAAATGGCTTTGGAAGCATTGAACAAAAAAGAAATTGTTGAACTGGATGAAGAACGCAAAGCCGCTATGGTTAGCAACCTGATGGTGATTCTATGCGGAGATAAAGAGGCTTCTCCTGTTTTAAATACCGGAACATTAAATCATTAAAACGATGAAGGAATATAAAGTAGTCAATTGGAAAATGGGACTTGCCAACAATAATAAAAGATTAGAAGATACGCTAAACCGATATGCTAAAACAGGTTGGACTGTTAAATATATTGCAGAACATACGGCCAGAATCGTTTTTGAGAGAGATAAAAATAAATAAATGTGAGAGTTTTTAAAGAAGAACAGCGATTTGCCCAAATTGGGTTCATATTATTAATAGCGTTAAGCGTTCTAATTTCTGTTGGTCTTATTTTAAGGGAATACACTAAGGAAAACAGCACTATGAATAGTGTTGAGTTCATTTCTATTTTACTATTCATATGTATATGTACAACTCCTATTTTCTTTTTCAAATTAAAAACAAGAATCGATGAAAAAGGAATTCATTACCGTTTCTTTCCTTTTCACAGCACCACTAAGATAATACCCTGGACAGAGATGGAGTCTGTCACCATTCGAAAATACAATGCTATAACAAAATACGGAGGTTGGGGACTAAAAGGCAATTTTCGAAGAAAGAGAGGAAAAGCCGTTACTGTTTCAGGAAATACAGGAATTCAACTCACGCTTAAAAATACTCAAAAGCTCCTAATAGGTACCCAAAAAGAAAATGATGTAAAAAAAGTAGTAGCAACTTATGCATCAACATTAGAAGAAAAATCTTAAATTATGAAAACCGTTCTTTTATACCTTATGATATTTTCCATAAATAGTTCTGTAGCCTTCTCACAGGTAACATCGGAAGTTATTCTGATAAAAAATGACAGTATCGAATTGCCCGGGACACTAACTTTTACGGAAAACAATTCCAAACTAATTATCTGGATTCACGGTTCCGGCAATGTAGATAGGGATGGCAATCAGGCAGGTTTGAATGTAAAGGCAAACTATATCAAACAATTCAGAGACAGTATCAACAAAAATGACATTGCATTTTTTAGTTATGATAAAAGAACGGCAAATCTGAAAAATAAAAAATTCTTTAAAGGAATCACTTTTGATGCTTTTATTGCCGATGCTAAAAAAGTAGTCAGTCATTTTAAAAATAATACCCGTTTTAAAAAGATCGTACTTATAGGCCACAGCCAGGGGTCATTAATAGCTATGCTAGCAAGTGCCGAAGTTGATAAATATATTTCTTTGGCCGGGCCATCGGAAACGATTGACGCTACCATTATAAAGCAAATAAGTAAACAAAATGCAGAATTAGGAAAAATAACCGCCGCATATTTTAAAGAACTGAAAGAAACCGGTGATATCAAAGAAGTAAACCCAATGTTGTTATCTATTTTTGCGAAGCCCAACAGAGCCTTTATAGCCTCATGGATGCAATATAAACCTTCTGTGGAATTTAAACAGCTAAAAATTCCTACATTAGTTATAAATGGCATCAAAGACCTCCAGGTTTCCGTTGAAGATGCGAAAGCATTATACAGCGCAAACCCAAATTCTGAGTTAGTGCTGATAGAAGATATGAATCATATACTGAAACACATAGAGAATAATACCGATAATATACGCTCGTATCACTCACCGGATTTTCCGATATCAACAAAATTAATTGAGGTCATTACCCAATTTGTAAAAAAATAAGATGGCAAAAAAAAAGGCATTTGCTTTGCGAATTAATGAAGATATGCTCAACGCTATAGAAAAATGGGCCGACGATGAATTTCGATCAACCAATGGTCAGATTGAATGGATGCTGGCACAATCATTAAAAAATGCCAAAAGAGATTGTAAAAAGAAAAATAAATAGGGTTCCCGGTGTTTTGAATCAACAAAATAAGGCTATATAATCATAACCAAACACCTCCCATTAAACAAAAGTTTGCTATTTTTATATACTATTATGATTACTATTCTTGAAAATAGTAACTTGTCCTTTTTAAATATTTCTAAAAATCAACTAATTTTTTAACATGAAAAAAATTATAACTTCCGTAGTACTACTGATTTCCACAGGATTGTTCTCGCAAGAGTTTTCAATGGATATGGTAAAAAATATGAAGCCCAGAAATGTAGGACCGGGCGGCATGAGCGGACGTGTTACAGCCATAGATGTTGTACAATCCAACACAGATATTATATATGTGGGCACTGCTTCGGGAGGGCTCTGGAAATCTACCTCGGGAGGTATTAAATGGACACCAATATTTGAAAAGGAGATTACAGCTTCTATAGGAGCTGTTGCTATTCAACAGTCCAACCCAAGTGTTATCTGGGTAGGAACCGGAGAAGGAAATCCCAGGAATAGCCTAAACGGAGGTTTCGGAGTATATAAATCTATGGATGCGGGGAAGACCTGGAAAGCTATGGGTCTGGAAAAAACACGCCATATTCATAGAATCATTGTTGATCCGACCAACCCGGATATCGTATATGTTGGTGCTATAGGATCTCCATGGGGAGCACATAAAGAAAGAGGGGTTTATAAAACTACCGATGGAGGAAAAACATGGAAACAAATCTTATTCAATAACACAAAAACCGGGGCCGCCGACCTGATAATGGATCCATCGAACCCCAACAAACTCATTGCTGCAATGTGGGAGCATAAGCGCGAACCGTGGTTCTTTACATCAGGAGGTAAAGGAAGTGGCTTGTATATGACACATGACGGAGGTGATAGCTGGAAAAAAATTACGTATAAAGAAGGATTACCAAAAGGAGGCTTAGGCAGAATTGGCATTGCCATTTCCCAGAGCAACCCTAATATCATCTATGCGTTGGTAGAGGCAAAAAAAAATGCGTTGTATAAAAGTGAAGATGGCGGATTTAAATGGAAAAAAATAAATGACAAAAAAGGAATCGGCAACAGGCCTTTTTACTACTCTGAAATATATGTAGACCCCCAAAATGAGAATAGGTTGTACACCATATTTACCTATGTAAACGTATCACAAGACGGAGGTAAAAGTTTTCATCAATTAATGCCTGCATATGGTGTTTCCAATGGTGTTCATCCGGATCACCATGCATGGTGGATTCACCCTGCAGATGGTTCTTTTATAATGGATGGAAATGACGGGGGGTTAAACATTACCAAAGACGGGGGGAAGACGTGGCGTTTTGTGGGAAATTTACCTGTAGCCCAATTCTACCATATCAATGTAGATAACGAATTTCCATATCATATATACGGAGGCATGCAAGATAATGGTTCCTGGAGAGGTCCTGCATATGTTTGGAAAGCACAAGGGACAGAAATTCGTATTGGCAGGAAATCAGCTTTGGAGACGGGTTTGATGTGGTGCCGGACAAAGACGATGCGCGCTTTGGATGGTCTATGAGTCAACAAGGTTATGTAAGCAGGTATGATTACCTGACCGGTAATAACTATACCGTACGGCCTACACATCCGGACGCTGAAATAAAATTACGTTTCAACTGGAACGCAGCTATCAATATGGATCCATTTGATAATAGTACTATCTATTTTGGGAGTCAATTTGTACACAAATCTACTGACAAAGGATTGACCTGGTCTATCATTTCTCCGGATCTGTCAACCAATGATAAAGAGAAGCAAAAGCAAAGTGAAAGCCTTTAGATTAGCAAATAGAAATAATTACTTAAAATAAAAACATAATAGTTATGATGAAATTTCTTTTTTTGCTTCTTTTTTTCTTTGTTAATAACTCTTATTTTGTTGATAACCAAAAACACAAAAGAACGGAGTGAACTTTAGCGGCCAGCTAGCTTTTTAGAGCCATCCCCCGTATTAGTCTCCGTTCTTTTTAAAAGTTACTTAGAACCATATAGAATTTCAGTTTCTGCCCTTATTAAAGGTCTTAGTTTAAGTAACTATTATTAATATCTAATTACAAAATTATGAAAACAAATGAAATTATCGGAATCGATGTCAGTAAATTATTAATTGATGTTTGTATCTATTCTAAACAAATTGTTCAACAGTTTGAGAACAGTAAATCTGGATTTAAATTAATGCTAAAGTGGAGTTTTAAAAATTCGTCTTTCTCTAAAGAAGAAACCATGTTTGTATTTGAACATACAGGAATGTACTCTCATTTATTATCTGTGTCTTTAACTGAACAAAAATTATCTTTTTTCATAGCTTCTGGTTTAGAAATTAAAAGATCTATTGGTATTGCTCGTGGAAAGGATGACCAAATTGATGCCAAACGCATTGCTCTATATGGGTATCGATTAAAAGAAGAACTTAAACCCAGTAAGCTACCTAAAAGAAGTATATTACAACTAAAAAGTCTCTTATCTTTAAGGACAAAACTTAACAAACAAAGAGCTGGTTTTAAAGTTACTTTGAAAGAACAAAAAAGAATTTATAAAGCAAAAGAGTATAAAATAATCTTTGACGTTCAACAAAAAATGATTGCAGAACTAACCAAACAAATACACAAGATTAATACTCAAATGCAAGCTATTATTGACCAAAATATAATGTTAAAAGAAACCTATAAACTTGTTACTAGTGTTAAAGGTATAGGAATGCAAACTGCTATAATGATGATTGTGTTTACTGACAATTTTTCAAAATTTGAAAACTGGAGAAAGTTTGCCTCTTATTGTGGTGTTGCTCCTTTTCCTTACCAATCTGGAACTAGTATTAAAGGACGTACAAAAGTCTCTCATTTGGCTAATAAAAAATTGAAAGCAATTATTAATATGTGCGCTATTTCTGCTATACAACATAACCCAGAAATGAAATTATACTATCATAAAAGAATAAAACAAGGCAAAAGTAAAATGAGTACCGTTAACATTATTAGAAACAAATTAATAGCAAGAGTGTTTGCCGTTGTCAAACGACAAACACCCTATGTAGATACTTTTAAATTTGCTGCATAAATTAGTAAAAATAATATCTCAACTTTTACTTGTTTTTATCATAGAATACGGGGGTTTAACCATAGATGCTACCGGAGCTGAAAATCATTGTACTATTTTAGTAATAGAACCCTCACCTCTGGAAAGAAATATGTTATGGGCAGGAACTGATGACGGTCGTATGCACATTACCCAAGATGGCGGTGATTCCTGGACAGACGTTTCAAAAAATATAAAAGGGTTGCCTGTCGGTAGCTGGGTAGCTCAAATAAAAGCTTCTGACAAGAACAAAGGAGAAGCCCTGCTAATAGCTAACGATTACAGACGGTTCAATTATACTCCCTATGCATACAGAACTAAAGATTACGGAAAAACATGGCAACGAATTGTAGATGCCAATGATGTTAAAAGTTATACACTAAGTATTGTAGAAGACCCTGTAAATAAAAACCTCCTGTTTTTAGGAACAGATGATGGTTTGTATATCTCTTTAAATGCAGGAGATACCTGGACAAAATGGACTGCCGGTTTCCCGACGGTTTCCGTAAAAGATTTGGTTATTCATCCCAGAGAATATGATTTGATCATTGGAACATTTGGCAGGGCTGCCTGGGTGTTAGATGATATCAGACCACTAAGAGCAATGGCTAAAAAAGAGCTTCCTGAAAATTTGATGCTATTTGAACCTCCAATAGCATATCAGGTAGCATATCAGCAGCCGACAGGTAGCAGATTTGGAGCAGATGCCCTATACAATGGCGAAAATAGAAAATTCGGTGCCATGATTTCTTATTATATCAAAAGACCGAAAGTAAAGGAAAAAGAAAACATTGCTGAAAAGAGAAAAAAAAGAAAAAATAAAAAGAAATTAAAAAACTTAAAAGAGGTTAAAAAAGAAGAAAAATCAAAAATAAAATGGGATTCTATCAAACTGGAGATTTTTGAGGGGAATCGTTTGATACGAACTTTAAAAGAGAAAGCTCCAAAAGAAAACGGAATTCACAGAATGTACTGGGCGATGAATGAAAAAGGTGCTGACAGGCCTGGCAGAACTATAAGAAAACAAAACCGAGAACGTACCGGCATAAGGGTAAAGCCCGGAACATATCGCTTAAAAATGACTTTTGGAGATCAAACTTCCGAACAGGAAATTACAGTAGCTTATGATCCAAGATTGCAAAAGTCAAATGAAGCTATTCATCAAATTTATGAAGCAGGTAAAGATTTGGAAAAAGACCAACAATTAATGGCTGATGCTGTAAAACAACTGGTAGAAAGCAAAAAAATTGCTGACAATTTTAAATCCCGACTTTCAAAAGAAAATAAAAAGAAATACAAAGATCAGATAAAAGCTTCTGCTGCTATCAGTAAGAAAATAGATACAATGATTGCTGTTTTCCTTGGAAAAGTTGATAAAAGACAGGGCATTATAAGAAATCCCGAGGTAACCATTAATCAACGTTATGGTATAGCACGCAGGTATGTTAGCAGTCGCTATGGCAAATTAACTGATACCGAAAAACAATTGATTCGGCAATTCAAAAATGCTTTACATAAGGGTATCAAACAAGTAAATACTTTTTTTGATACGGAATGGAAAACTTATAAAGAAAAAGTAGAAAATATTGTGATACCACCTTTTAAAGAAATTAAAAAATTCTAAAAAAAACTAATTTTAATGCATATTTAAATATCTTTACGGAGGTTTTTTGATTGAAGATTAAAAGATTTAAAAATGCTTTAATGATTCCTTTTAGGTATGCAAACAAATATTCAAACGAAGGTTTTTAGTATAAAACAAATGAATTATAGCATTTCATCGATAGTTTTTTTTATTTGACCTATGTATTATGTCAATTCAAATAAAAAAGAAAGCTAATACTTGTTATTAATTACATCTTTGTAATGTAATTTAAGAGATTTACATCATGAAAAAAACAAATTTACTACTTAGCTCATTGTTTTTTTATATTAGCATAGCTTCATTTGGCCAAGTGTTTTCAGGGAGTACATCTATTAATGTAGAAGGAGAATTAGTTGTTCCTCTTACGGTAACAGGGTCATTGTTAGGCTTTCAAAAAGTAGCTATTCCGGCTACAGGAGAACGTTACTATCATGTTTTAGGTGATGGTAGTATGTTTGGCTCAAGTAAATTTTATGGGTATTAAGCGAATAATTTTTCAAGTCTAAAGAGGAAAAATTGTGTATCTCTTACGCCTCTTTGATTGGCTCTAAAGAGTTTTATTTTTGAATTAAAAGACTCAAAGACTCTGCATTTGCATTTGTATTCCTATTGTCAAAAAAGTTTAAGATGGTATTAAAATGATGTTTAATACTGTTCATTGCTGTATTGAAATTTTTAAATTCCAATTTTTCTGTATCCTCAAACCAATGTTCAAATCGTTGTTTGGCTTTTACTTTACATTTTTCTTGATAAATGCTTCTAAATTCTAAAGTGTGTTTATAGGCTTGTTGGATGTTTGGATAAAGATTACATAATAATTCTGCTCTTTGTTTTTGATTAGGTGTCCAATCGTTTGTCTTTTTAGCTAAAATATATCTACTTCTAGCCAAAAGTTGCTTTTTTGTATCACCATTAGATAGCACTATGGGTTTGTGTTTCTTCCTTGCTTTTTTAGCAGCTTCAATGGCTTTGTTTTCATCTTCTATTGCTTTCCACCGATGCTGTACTCTAACATGCTGTAAAGCTTCTGTTACCAGTTTTACCACATGAAATCTATCGGTAACAATTTTAGCATTTGGAAAACAAATCTTAGCTGTTAAATTCATATTATTTGCCATATCTAAAGTTACTTCTTTGACTTGTTTGCGTTGTTCTAAGGGTATTCTTTCAATAGCAGTAATAATATCATCACTTTTAATTCCTTTTACACAAGCCACTAAAGTTCCTTGTTTACTTCGTGCGTTCTTGTTGGTCAAATAGGTATAAAGTTCACCTTTAGATAGACTTACTTCATCAAGACTTAAATACTCTCCTATATTCTTCGGATAAATAAGATAATCTTCACAATGGGGCTTTTGATTCCAACTATCAAACCCACTTATCTGTTTCTTATAATGGCGTTGTAAAGTTCGTGGGTAAATACCGTAATAACTCGCTATATTACTGATCGTATCTTCTCGGGCCTCTACCTGTAGCTTTTAAAAAATCAGAAAGTTCTGACGTTAATTTAGAACCTTCTGCAATGAATGAATAATCATTTTTAATCGCTCCCTTTTTAGTCTTCTTATCTCGCCATCGTCTTGTTTTTATATGTAGATAAACTGCTTTACCGCGTATGGGAAAATCTTGAATCTGTTTACTGCTAATAAAACCTTTGGACTCATAATTACCCTTTGAGTAACCCTCTGGTAGAATATTCTTCTCTTCTAAATAAATGTGAAAAGCATCCTTTTTAACTGAAATATCTCCTAATTCTTCAAAAAATACAATATCAAAATGAAGTAATAAATCTTGAGGGAGGATAGATGCTAATAATTCTAAATGCATCGTCTTTTTTTATGCATCTAAAATAATCAATCCCCATAAATTGTCGTTGACCCGAAATTTGAAGCCAAATCAATTTCAATACGCGGAATATATCACTATTTTGGAAAGGTCTCTATATAAAGGAGTCTGAATACAGTTGAAAAGTTTGAAAGTTTCAAGGCGTACATTTAAAAACAAATGTAGGAGTTTTTCAATACCGTTATGAATATTAGAGTACTTTTGAATACCCGGAAAGAATCATTAAAATCTTCTTCAAATCCTTCCATCTTTCAGTTCTTTACTATGCCGTCAAAAAAGACAATTAGGCATCGTAACGGGTAACTCATTATAAATATACATAAAAATATGTAACAATATTTTAGTATGCACTACTATTAAAATAGTAATTTTGTCATTGAGAATATATATTAAAAGCAGGTTAATGATATGGGTAATTTATTAGAAATTAATAATGTAGCAAAGCGTTACGGCAATTATACTGCATTAAACGATGTGTCAATTCAAGTACTAAAAGGAAGTGTATTTGGCCTATTGGGGCCAAACGGAGCAGGGAAAACCTCCCTGATAAGAATCATTAACCAAATTACACTGCCGGATAGTGGTGCTGTTATTTTAGACGGTGAACCTTTGCAGCCAAAACACATTGAAGATATTGGTTATTTACCCGAAGAACGGGGTTTATACAAGAGTATGAAAGTTGGTGAACAAGCACTGTATTTAGCCCAATTGAAAGGCCTGAGCAAAGCAGAGGCTAAAAAAAAGTTGAAATATTGGTTTGAAAAATTTGATATTTCTGCCTGGTGGGGAAAGAAAATTGAAGAGCTTTCAAAAGGAATGGCACAGAAGGTTCAGTTTATTGTTACAGTTATGCACGAACCTAAATTATTGATCTTTGATGAACCTTTCTCCGGTTTTGATCCGATCAATGCTCAATTGATAGCAAAAGAGATCCTTCAATTGCGAGAGGAGGGAGCAACGGTCATTTTTTCTACCCACAGAATGGAATCCGTAGAAGAAATGTGTGATGACATTGCCCTTATAGATAAGTCAAATAAAATAGTAGAAGGAAAGTTAAATGATATTAAAAGGCAATTTAAATCCAATACTTTTCAAATAGGGTTAGAGACAAATAACGCAGCGGAAGTAACCGCCAAAATAAAAGAAAAGTTTAAAGTAACCCCTGCCGATTTTAAATCACTTAATGACGATTTAAAATTGAATATAAAACTTAAAGAAGGTAGTACAACAAGTGATTTATTAGCCTATCTGGCAAGTCAGGGTGAGGTAAAACATTTTACGGAACTCATTCCGGATGCAAACGATATTTTTATTCAGGCAGTAGCAAAAAACAAGTAGAATATGAGCAAGTTAAAACTAATTATCAGAAGAGAATTTATTGCAAAGGTTCGTAATAAATCATTTTTAGTCATGACTTTTTTAAGCCCGCTGATCATGGTAGGAATGGGAGCTCTGGTATTTTTCCTGATGAAAAAGAACGATGAAAAGATAAAGAAAATCATATATGTAGATCATTCCGGACTTTTTACCGAAGATCATTTTAAGAATACCAAAACAGTAAAATATACGGATTATACAGACACAGGAATACAAGCAGCAAAAAAACAAGTGGAAGAAGGAGACTATTATGGAGTCTTATTGATTCCTGAGACAGACAGTTTGGAAGTACTGGCAAAATCAGTTGAATTTCATTCAAAAGATACACCGGGATTATCTATTATGGGTGATTTGGAATATAAAGTGGAAACCAGATTGCGTAACTTAAAGCTGACAAGCTTTGGGATGGATTTAGAAAAGATCGAAGCTTCAAAACTTTCGACAGCTATAAAAATGTTTAATTTTTCGGGAGAAGAGTCCTCAAAATTAAATAATGGATTAAAGATAGGAGTAGGAGCCGTAGCCGGATATTTGTTAATGATGTTTGTAATGATTTACGGGACTTCGGTGATGCGAAGCGTGATCGAAGAAAAAACAAGTAGAATTATTGAAATTATTATATCCTCCGTAAAACCATTTCAATTGATGTTGGGAAAAATTATCGGAAATGCATCGGCAGGATTATTACAATTTTTTATCTGGGGAGTGCTCTTATTTATTATCTCCATAGTATTGTCCGCAGTTTTTGGAATAGATATGGCAGAAGTGCAATCAGTTCAAACGGCCGAACAGCTAGAAACCGTAAAACAAGCAACAGGAGGTAAAGTAGAATCCGTTTTTCTTGAAATATCAAAACTACCATTATTAAAATTGTTTATACTGTTCATTTTCTATTTTCTAGGAGGGTTTATGTTATATAGCTCTTTATTTGCTGCCGTTGGTGCAGCTGTGGACAATGAAACCGATACGCAACAATTTATGTTGCCTATTATGTTGCCGTTAATTTTAGGTGTTTATGTAGGTTTTGCTACGGTAATTAACGACCCTCACGGGCCTATATCTACCATATTTTCACATATCCCGTTTACATCACCAATTGTTATGCTGATGAGAGTGCCTTTTGGAGTATCCTGGTATGAGTTGGTTATTTCAATGGTGTTGTTATTAATGACTTTTACTTTTATGGTTTGGTTTGCAGCAAAAATTTATAGGATAGGCATTCTCATGTATGGCAAAAAACCCAGTTATAAAGATTTGTATAAATGGCTAAAATATTAGGGTTTGGAAAAACTTAAAGAATTTTTAAATTACTCCTTCAAAGTAGGGGAAAACGCACATATAAACGTAAAAACAATTCTTATTCTAATTGTTATTTTGTTTTTAACAAGCTGGCTGTTAAAATTAGTAAGGAGAGTTGTTAACAATAAATTGGATGAAGATAACAAGGGAAAGTTCAAATCTGTCTTTTCTTTTTTGAAGTACTTTATTTATATTCTGGTATTAATTGTAGCCTTAGAATCTTCAGGTGTAAAATTAAGTGTTATTCTGGCGGGTTCTGCTGCATTACTTGTTGGTATTGGATTAGGATTACAGACACTGTTTCAAGACATTATTTCGGGAATTTTTATTTTGGTAGATAAGTCGCTCCAGGTAAATGATGTTGTTGAAATAGATGGAAAAATAGGAAGGATTTTTGAAATAAAATTAAGAACGTCCAGAGCCGTTACTATAGATGATAGAGTGGTGATTATTCCAAATCATAAATTTATGACACAGAGTTTATATAACTGGACTCAAAATGGGAATAAGACCGTGGAATCCGTTGAAGTGGGCGTAGCATATGGGACAGATGTACAAAAAGTAAAGGAGATTTTGTTAAAAATAGCTGTAGAGCACCCTATGATTTTGAAAGATAATAGAACAGATGTTTTATTTGACAATTTTGGAGACAGTGCATTGATATTCAACCTTCGTTTTGTTATTAAAAATAGCTTTATCAGATATAAAGTTAGAAGCGATATACGTTTTGCTATTGATAAAGCGTTTAAAGAATATGGTATTCAGATTCCATTTCCACAGAGAGATGTGCATATTTTTAATCCGAAAAATTAAGGATGAGTAAAATTTTAATCATTGAAGATGAATCTGCTATTCGCAGAGTCTTGAAAAAAATTATCTCAGAAGAGGATAAAGGTTATCAGGTAGAAGAGGCAGAAGACGGATTACAGGGAATTGAAATGATCAAGGCTGCTGATTTCGACTTGGTCTTATGCGATATAAAGATGCCAAAAATGGACGGAGTGGAAGTATTGGAAAAAGCAAAAGTGATGAAACCGGAAATTCCCTTTGTGATGATCTCCGGGCATGGTGATTTGGATACAGCCGTAAATACGATGCGTTTAGGAGCTTTTGACTATATTTCCAAACCACCGGACCTGAATCGTTTGTTAAATACGGTAAGAAATGCTTTAGACAGAAAAGTACTGGTAGTAGAAAATAAACGATTAAAAAAGAAAGTAAGCAAAGACTATGAGATGATTGGTAGGAGTAAAGAACTCAATCATATCAAAGAAATCATAGAAAAAGTAGCAGCTACGGATGCCCGTGTATTAATCACAGGCCCTAATGGTACCGGAAAAGAATTGGTAGCACATTGGCTACATGAAAAATCAGAGCGGTTCAAAGGCCCTATGGTAGAAGTAAATTGTGCAGCAATACCGTCGGAACTCATAGAAAGCGAATTATTTGGCCATGTAAAAGGTAGCTTTACCGGAGCAAATAAAGACAGAGCAGGAAAATTTGAAGTAGCAAACAGTGGAACTATTTTTTTGGATGAAGTAGGAGATATGAGCTTGTCGGCACAAGCCAAAGTATTAAGAGCTTTACAGGAAAATAGGATTTCAAGAGTAGGAAGTGATAAAGACATTACAGTAAATGTCAGGGTACTTGCTGCAACCAATAAAAATCTGAAAAAAGAAATAGCAGAAGGAAGATTTAGAGAAGACTTATACCACAGATTGGCTGTTATTTTAATTAAAGTCCCCCCTTTAAATGATAGAAGAGATGATATTCCTTCGCTGATCATGCATTTTTCCAAAAAAATTATTGAAGAGCAGGGAATGGCTAAAAAAGAATTCTCTGATGCTGCAATAGATCTATTACAGAAATACGACTGGACAGGAAATGTTCGTGAATTGCGAAATGTGGTGGAACGTTTATTGATTCTGGGAGGGCAGGAAGTATCTGAAAACGATGTAAAATTATTTGCCAGTAAATAAAATAACCCTACTATTATGAAAAGCCCAGTACTGTTTTAGTAATATAATCCAGTTGTTCCTCATCTAATTCGGTATGCATAGGTAATGAAATGACGGTATTGACCAATTCATTGGTTACTCTAAAATCATCTTCCTGATATCGATCATCTCTATATGCTTTTTGACTGTGTAAAGGAACCGGATAATAAATAGCATTTGGTATGGCATTATCCAATAAATGTCGATGTAACTCATTTCGTTTCCCATTCATAATTTTTAGAGTATATTGATGAAAGACATGACAGTTACATGTATCGCAGATATTTTTACAAGATGCTGTAATGGGCGTGATGATGTTTGGATGATATGCAAACGCATTCGTATAATACCTGGCAGCATATCTTCTGGTATTGCAATAGGCATCCAGATGAGGGAGCTTTGCCTTTAATACTGCTGCTTGTATACTGTCCAGTCTTGAATTTACACCCACTACATCATGATAATATCGCTTATACATGCCATGGTTTACAATTCCTCTGATGGTATGTGCCAACTCATCGTTACCAGTAAAAATAGCTCCTCCATCGCCGTAGCATCCTAAATTTTTTGACGGGAAAAAAGAAGTAGTTCCTACATGGCCGATAGTCCCTGCTTTTTGTTTACGCCCGTCTTTAAAAGTATAATCCGCACCAATTGCCTGAGCATTGTCTTCAATTACATATAGATTATGTTCATCGGCAATTTGCATGACAGCTTCCATATTGGCAACCTGGCCAAATAAATGGACCGGCACAATAGCTTTTGTTTTGGGTGTAATTGCTTTTTTCAAAGCATCAATGGCTATGTTAAATGTGTCGGGTTCCACGTCAACTAAAACAGGTGTTAGTTTTAATAAAGCAATTACTTCTACAGTGGCAGCAAATGTAAAATCTACTGTGATAACTTCATCACCTTCCTCTAAGCCTAATCCCATCATAACAATCTGGAGTGCATCTGTCCCATTAGCACAAGGAATGACGTGTTTTACATCCAGATATGCTTCTAAGTCTGCCTGGAATTCTTTTACATACGGACCATTAATAAAAGCTGCAGTGTTTAAAATTTCTTCAACAGAGGCATTTACTGTTTTTTTAATCTTGGAATACTGCCTCTGAAGGTCTACCATCTGAATTCTTCTCACGGAATGAAAATTTTAGCTACCCAAAAATACAATTTATATCTGTTATCTTTGGCTAAAATAAAGCTTATCCGAATGAAAACTTTTAAAAAAATCATAAAATGGATCCTTGTATTTGTAGTTATCGGTAGTATTTCTATCGGATTATATATTCGAACTTTTTACCCTGTGTATGACGGGGAGCTAACACTGGCAAATATTTCCGATGAGGTACGGGTTTACTATGACAATTATGGAGTTCCGCATATAAATGCACAAAATCAGAAAGATGCGTATACGGCTTTAGGATATGTACATGCCCAGGATCGGTTATGGCAAATGGAGTTAATCCGAAGGATAGCTGCAGGGAGATTGTCAGAATTATTTGGTAAAAAATTAGTCGAAACGGATATGTTTTTTTCAAGCTTGGGAATTGAGGAAAGTGCAGTCGTATCTATAGAAAAGTTGGATAAAAATTCGGAACCTTATAAATTAGCTATAGCCTATTTGGACGGTGTGAATCAATATATGGAAAATGGAGTTACCCCTCCGGAATTTAAATTGATGGGTATAAAAAAGGAAGCCTATACACTAAAGGATATTTATAATGTATTAGGATATATGTCATTTAGTTTTGCAATGGCACACAAAACAGATCCTCTGTTAACCGAAATAAAGGAAAGTTGGGAGAAGTTTACCTGGCAGAAATGAATATTTCAATGCACCACCAAACAGCAGTTCTTAACCATCAGGAAACTACTGAAATTACTGCTACTTTTTCCAATGCAATACATGCTATATACAAACCATTACCTATACCTTCATTTATGGGAAGTAATTCATGGGTGATTGGCGCTGATAAAACGAAAAACGGAAAAGTAATTTTTGCAAATGATCCGCATATAGGATTTTCACAACCTTCCGTTTGGTATCAGTCACATATCAAAACACCTGACTATGAAATGTATGGATTTAACCTGGCGCTAACGCCCTTCCCATTATTGGGGCACAATAGAAAATATGCATACGGATTAACGATGTTTCAAAATGATGATATCGATTTTTACTTTGAAGAGCAACATCCGTTTAATGAGATGGAATATAAAACACCTACAGGTTTTGTTACTTACGATACTTTTAAAAGGACTATTAAAATAAAAGATAATGCAGACACAACATTTCAGGTAAAAGTAAGCGGGCACGGGCCATTGATGAATACTGTGATGAAAGAAATAGATGATACCAGACCTGTTGCCATGCAATGGATTTATACAAAATTACCTAACCGGATTTTGGAAGTAAGCCATACCATTTCTCATGCAAATTCGTTATCGGAGTTTAAAGAAGGAATAAAAGCATTACATGCACCCGGTTTGAATGTTATGTATGGCGATGCAGAAAATAATATTGCTTGGTTTGCTGCCGGTAAGTTATATAAATATGGAGAAGGAGTAAATTCCAAATTGATTTTAAATGGAACGAGGGGAGAAGATGAAATAGCAGAATATTTGGATTTTGAAGAAAACCCTCAAGCTGTTAACCCTGGTAATAATTATGTATATTCTGCTAACAATGAGCCGGATACTATAGCCGGTATCCGGTACCCGGGATATTATTTACCGGAAGATCGGGCAAACAGAATTGTGCAATTATTAGAGGCCAAAAATGATTTTACTAAAGAAGAGGTTGCTGCCATGCTTTTTGATGTAACTTCCGATACTGCTCCGGAAGTGATTGCGGATTTATTGGAAAATATATCTGCGGATACATTATCGGAAAATGAAAAAAAAGGAATGGAGTTATTAAAAAACTGGAATGGGGCGTATACAAAGAAAAGTGTGGAGCCGGTTATTTACAATCGTTTCTTATATGAATTTTTAACCCTTACCTTTAAAGACGAATTAGGAAAAGGATTTTATCAATTCATGAATACTCCGCTTCAAAAAAAGATGATTGCCATACAAGCTTCAAAAAAAGAGTCTTTATTTTGGGATGATATATTTACAAAAGCAAAAGAAACGAAGCAGAATATTATTACGGCATCATTTAAGAATGCTATCGTATTTTTAGAAAATCAATTGGGCCATACCCCTTCCGAATAGCATTGGGATAAAGTAGCTTCCGTAACACATCATCATGTTTTATCTGCCGGTGGTAGCATTATGCAAAAAGCTTTTGACATCGGGCCCTTTAAAACCGATGGAGGAAATGAAGTAATTAACAATCAATTATTTAAATTAGATAGTACAGGATATTATAAAATACATGCAGGGCCTTCTACACGAAGAGTTATTGATTTTTCTGACGTGGAAAATAGCCTAAGTGTATTGCCGACAGGTCAGTCTGGAAATGTATTTAGTAAACATTATGATGATCAGGCTCAAAAATACCTCAATGGGCAGTTTATAAAAATGCTTATAAATCAAGATGATATAGAGAAATCAAAGCATATATTAGTATTTAAGAAAAAATAATACTACTTCTTTAGCATTTTAGGTAGTTGAGCAAAATAATTTTCAATTTAGAACTTTCAAACTTTCAACAGTATAAAATGTGACTTATATAAAAATAAAAGAGACCTGAGTTTTCAGGTCTCTTTTTATTATAAGAATAAAAATTCTTAGTTCTTTTAGTTATTTATAGGAGTTGGATCAAAAAACCCGGGAATAGGCGATGGCGTATTCGGATTGGTATCTACTTCAACCTGAGGATATAAAAAACGTTGTGGAATTGCCGATCCGGTTTTCGGAGGGACATTTAACAAATTATTGGTACGTCTGATATCGTGATACGGCTGTAACTCCCCAATAAGCGAGATATACTTTTCTTCAAGAATTTCAGCTAAAAGAGCAGCACTTCCCGAAGCGGATGCCGTAGCAGGAAACCCAGATGTTACATTTATAGAGTTTGTTTCACATACCATAGATGTACCGTTATCACAAACTTTGACCCGTCCTGAAATATGTATACAAAAAACAACAAGTATATGTATAAAAATGATGGATATGTAAGACGTTATAGTGAGAGTTTTAAACTCAAAGTATTAGCAGAACTTACCAAAGGAAACCATTCCAAAAGACAAATTGCCTTAACTTACGGCATACAATCTAGTACGATAAACGTATGGATTAAAAAATATGACCGTAAAGATTTAATGAACACCCGTGTAACCGTGCAAACAGACGACGAATTATCCCGTATTAAAGCCCTTCAAAAAGAGCTAAAACAACTCAAAGATCTTCTTATTAAAAAGGATCTAGATAAACTTGTGAATGATAGTTATCTTGAAGTAGCTGCTGAAAATCTTGGCTATAAAAATGTTGAAGAATTAAAAAAAAAACTTAAACATAAAGCCTTAATGAAAATAGCACCGATTAATAGAAAAAAAAGAAGGTACGCCATCGCTACTATTTGTAATGCTTTCGAGTTAAAAAGAGATGCTTATTACAAATATCAAAAAAGGTTTGTTCTTAAAAAACAAATAGAACAAAATGTAATAATGCTTGTTAAAAAAAGCAGGAAAACATTACCCAGAGAAGGTACTAGAAAGCTAATGAAATCCTTACATAATGATTTTAGGAAACAGAATATAAATATAGGTAGAGACCAGTTATTTAGAATCTTAAAAGAAAATAATTTGTTAATTAGAAGGAAAAAATATTCTTCTAAAACAACCAACTCTTACCATCGTTTTTATAAATATAAAAATATCATAAAAGACCTGATCATTAATAGACCTAACCAAGTTTGGGCTTCGGATATTACCTATATAAGAACTATAAATGGATTTTGTTATTTAGCACTTATTACTGATATGTATTCAAGAAAAATAGTAGGCTATGATATTAGTGATAGTTTAGAACTTAAAGGCTGTGTTAGAGCTTTAAATAAAGCTATTTATCAAACTAAAAATACCGAAGAAATCATACATCATTCTGATAGAGGAATACAATATTGTAGCAATGTTTATACTCAAATTTTGAAAAGAAAAAAGATACAAATCAGTATGACCCAAGAAAATCATTGCTACGAAAACGCAATGGCCGAAAGAGTTAACGGAATTTTAAAAGATGAATTCTTCCTCGACCAAACATTTACAAATATCAATCACGCCAAAAAAGCAACAAAAAATGCAATCAAATTATATAATAATAAAAGATTACATTTATCTTTAGATTATAAAACACCTAATTACGTGCACAAAAATGTAGCATAAATTTTAATAATTAACTGTAGCCCTATTTTAGGACGAGACAGGTAAAGACCGAAAAAAATGACAGAAATATTAACTTTGAACAAAATATATAGATATGAGTAAGACGAAAATACCGCCAATAGTGAAAATTAGTGCCTACCTTTTGAGTTTAGGCACGTTTATAGTAGGTTTTTGGCACGCCCATTTGGGGTTAAAAAATCAACACTTTTTTGGCTCTGAAAATGGAAGCCTTGTGATAGCTGCAATTATATTGATTCTTATATTAATATCATACTACTTTGCGGTTAGCGGCAGAAAAGTTGCACTATTCTTCTATCTCATTTGTGCTTTCGCATTAATTGTATTTAATCTGAATTATTTCTACCCGTATGATTTTAAAGAAGATTTGGTTAAGGAAGAAGCTGGTATTTTAAAAGATACACTTATATCATATTCTACAAGAGCCCAAGCAATTATCGGTGTCGAGTCAGATGTGGTAGATGACTATATTGACTTGAAAGACTTGGAGAAGCAACTTATTAGCGAAGTGAGAGACCAAAATGGATTTAAAGCCAATGCAAGAGCCGTACTTAGTAAATTCAATGACATTTTAGCAAATTATAAAATCAATGCAATCAATCCCTCATTGGCGGGTGTAAATGAACCAACTGAACAGGCTCGTATTCTGCAAGGTTACATTACAAGTTCAATCGAGAGTTTTATAGCAAAAAACTTAGTCAACAGTGAGATAAATTTAGATGTTGCTGAAAGACTTTTCAAAGCAAAAGAGGATTTGAAATCACTAGAGATAAAATATATTCCAGAACTAGAGTTCATTCAGCGAGACACAACTAAAATAGACATAAGTAACGATAAAAAGAACATAGAAAACAATCCCAAGAATATTGCAAAAATTGCAAAAATTGTGTCTGAAGTTAATAGTACTACAAAACCAATTAATGATATAAATACGGGTAGTGCTGATTTCCCAAAACTTGAAGCCACAATAACCGAACTCGGAAGTGTGGGCCATACTTTACCTTCAATAGTTCAACACATAAAAAATGGAACTAAAGAGCAAAAAGTAGGAACGTGGAAGAACATTCTACTTGTTATATTTTTAGACTTAATTGTTCCCTTAGCCATCTACGTTTTAATAAGAAGGAAAGAAGATGAAGACGATGATGAAAATTTCTTTAATAGCCTATTCGGGAAAAATAAAAATTTCAATAAGTAAACCAAATAAATAGAAAGTAATGAGCGATTATATATCAACAGAAAATCAAGAGAGCCAATCGAATAATCCAGAACCAGAAAAATCTTCAAGGATTCCACTAGCGGATTTAAGTCAAAAAAACATAATGGAAATTTTTGACAACCTTAATCAAGAAGGTCGTCATATTGTTGTTCCCATTGGTTTTCCAAAAGCAGGAAAGTCTTTGTTCTTGTCGTCACTTTTGTATTATAGCCAAAGATATACTGAAAAAAAAATGGTCAGCACTTGATTTAAACGAGTATCCTTACGACAAAGGTAACGTGTCTAGAGATACTATGGTTAAGTACTTTGACGACAAGGAAGCATATCCTTCTACTGAAAAAGGAACCCTAGATTTAATAGGAATGGATATGGAACCGAACAAAAAGGGACTTCCGGTGCTTAAATTGGCTTTTGTTGATTTAGCTGGTGAAGATTTGGAGGAAATCAAGACTGACAATAAAGGTAAATTTAATCCTAAAATTGAAGGAATACTAAAAGCCTGTGAATTAGGTAAGCCTGTATTTTGTCTCATAACTCCTTATAAGCCTGTAAAAGGAGATAAAGACGAAGACACTTTGCATCAGAATTTTATAAACTATATAAAGGTTAATATGCCAAATCTTTATAGCGTATCTAAATTTATCGTTATAGTATCTCAATGGGATAAAATTCCAGTTAACGAAAATGTGGTAGTTGAAAATTACATTAAGCAATTTAGGCCATCACTAGACAATGCTATAAAAAGTAGAAACGCAAAAATAGTATATGGAGAATTTTCTGTAGGAAAGTTAGTCGACACATTTGATGATGACAATAACCCAGTGGTATATATACAAAGGCTAGACTTCCAATACCCACATAATTTCTGGAACAATTTATATAAACTTGCCACAGGTAAATCTGAAGGTGGTGGTTTATTTGCATTTTTTAAAAGACTATTTGGATAAATTATTATGGAAGATACTAGTATTATTTTCTTCGGAAAGCCAGATGGTTTTGAATCCTTCGGATTTAAGCCTCAAGGTGTAAAAAGCAAAGTAGACCATTTTGAGCCAAGTCTGAAACTGGAATCAAAGCATCAAGATGTATTTCACACGTTTACAAAAAATGGTTACTCATATTTAGAACTATACAGCTTCGCCAAAGCATATAATGCAGGACGTGACGGCATTGTGATTGGTGTAGCTATTAAGTCAAATAAAGAAATAGCTGTTAATGATAATAATTTTAAGATATTAAATGGACTCTTAAGTCATTTTAAAAAACAGGCATTAAGTGGGAAAATGTTCAACTCTACGAAAATATCGGATATGGTTAGTTCATTTAGTTTAGATGACAAAATATTTAGTGATTTTGAATTTACAGCCGATTACTCTAATGAACACGGAACATTACCTCTATTTCTTGAAGATTATGAATCTAAAATAAATCAGATTTCTGAATGTCGTAAAAGTTATTCAAATGTATATGTGTCAAATGAAAAGAATATTTTCAATACCAAATTAAATAATCGATTTTTGCACAAATTTGGCAATAAATTCTACACTATATCAAATTCGCAGTTAATTGAGTATAAAGAACCAGTTAGGACAAAACCTACACATACAACTAAAACTAGTACGGATAATGTTACCGACAAACTAAAAAGTGATATTCTAAGAGAAAAAAGCAAATACGTTGATTTAGAGAGTAAGTTAATCGCTTTTAGGAAATCTAGCGGCAAAAAAATCAAAGCACTTGCGATTACATCGGCAGTTTTATTGCTATCACTTGGGGCTTTTTTTTTTAAGGACTTCTACTTGGATGACAAAAAGAATACTCAACCTCCAAGTATCGTTACAAGTCAAGATTCAGGCGTGGATAATGGAAATCAAAACAAACCCTCGCAGCAGGAAAACACTATTAATATTGATAATATTCTGGACAATCTTGACAATCGCTCTCTCCTTAGTGCTATACTTGTTAATATCGACCAATTTGAAAAGAACAAAGGGGTGAATCACTATAATGCTATAGTACGCGATTGTGAAAAACTGAATATTGACCATTCGTATTTCAAGAAACCTCAAAGCCCAACTATTAAACAGAAAACAGTGGAAGTTACTAGTGGAATGGGGATAAACACATTGCTTAATAAGTTCGACAATAAGTATACTAAAGATGAAATAATCGAGTGCAACAAAGATGCATTTGTGAGACCATCTGACGGAGATCCTTACCTGAAAGAAGCTGGAATGAAAATTATAATGCCTTGTACAGAATGATAAAAAGTGTCTCGTCCTAAAATAGGGCTACAGTTAATTATTAAAATTTATGCTACATTTTTGTGCACGTAATTAGGTGTTTTATAATCTAAAGATAAATGTAATCTTTTATTATTATATAATTTGATTGCATTTTTTGTTGCTTTTTTGGCGTGATTGATATTTGTAAATGTTTGGTCGAGGAAGAATTCATCTTTTAAAATTCCGTTAACTCTTTCGGCCATTGCGTTTTCGTAGCAATGATTTTCTTGGGTCATACTGATTTGTATCTTTTTTCTTTTCAAAATTTGAGTATAAACATTGCTACAATATTGTATTCCTCTATCAGAATGATGTATGATTTCTTCGGTATTTTTAGTTTGATAAATAGCTTTATTTAAAGCTCTAACACAGCCTTTAAGTTCTAAACTATCACTAATATCATAGCCTACTATTTTTCTTGAATACATATCAGTAATAAGTGCTAAATAACAAAATCCATTTATAGTTCTTATATAGGTAATATCCGAAGCCCAAACTTGGTTAGGTCTATTAATGATCAGGTCTTTTATGATATTTTTATATTTATAAAAACGATGGTAAGAGTTGGTTGTTTTAGAAGAATATTTTTTCCTTCTAATTAACAAATTATTTTCTTTTAAGATTCTAAATAACTGGTCTCTACCTATATTTATATTCTGTTTCCTAAAATCATTATGTAAGGATTTCATTAGCTTTCTAGTACCTTCTCTGGGTAATGTTTTCCTGCTTTTTTTAACAAGCATTATTACATTTTGTTCTATTTGTTTTTTAAGAACAAACCTTTTTTGATATTTGTAATAAGCATCTCTTTTTAACTCGAAAGCATTACAAATAGTAGCGATGGCGTACCTTCTTTTTTTTCTATTAATCGGTGCTATTTTCATTAAGGCTTTATGTTTAAGTTTTTTTTTAATTCTTCAACATTTTTATAGCCAAGATTTTCAGCAGCTACTTCAAGATAACTATCATTCACAAGTTTATCTAGATCCTTTTTAATAAGAAGATCTTTGAGTTGTTTTAGCTCTTTTTGAAGGGCTTTAATACGGGATAATTCGTCGTCTGTTTGCACGGTTACACGGGTGTTCATTAAATCTTTACGGTCATATTTTTTAATCCATACGTTTATCGTACTAGATTGTATGCCGTAAGTTAAGGCAATTTGTCTTTTGGAATGGTTTCCTTTGGTAAGTTCTGCTAATACTTTGAGTTTAAAACTCTCACTATAACGTCTTACATATCCATCATTTTTATACATATACTTGTTGTTTTTTGTATACATATTTCAGGACGGGTCAGTATTATGCCCAACGTTAATGTATATGGTTTGTTGCGTGTATAAATGTACTAAATTTTCGACAAAGCAATAACTTTATAAAAAATCACTTAACTTTGATTAAGCGATTTATAGCAATAAACTATATACCGTGTTGGTAGCCGTTTTATTTAATGTTTTCTGTCTTTATATTTAAAAAATAATCTTGAGGTAATTTATTCATAACTATCCAAAAAATCAAAGTAATTGGTAAAATCAAATAACTTAAAGTTTTAATTATAGATCTTTTAATGAGTTTTTTTTCACTAGCGTTAACTTTAATTCTAAATAAAAATTTTCCCAATGTTATTCCTTTGTTTAATAAATCAGAAAGAATAAAATATATAAGATAGAACAATATTATCGGCGTAACTTTTACTTTCCAGATATTATTAAACATTTCAAAATCATAAGTATTGTATTCTAAATTAAAAAGAGAGTTTAGTAGAGAGAAAATGAAAACAACAATAAGATTGTCTACAAAAAAAGCTAAAATTCGTTTCGTCATTATATTCATTGTAATTGTTTTTAAATAATTCTAATTTTAGACTATCTCAATTAATTGAGATAGTCTAAAATAGGAATAAATTATGATTTAATAAGTTTTGTATTTACATAGAATTTATTATCCTTCTTTATAACTTTATAAGAACCAGATTTAATAGAAAAATCATTTTCAAATATTTTTTCTTTACTAGATTCTTTAATTTTCAATTCCGTTATTTCATCTCCATATTTTGACATTAAATCCGAAATATCAATAAACCCGTCAAGTAAGCTAGCCTGTTGATTACTACTACTTTCAGTCCAACAACCTGGGTTTTGGCACATTACTCCTCTACAACCACAACAGACAGTAACCTCTGTTGATATTTCGACAACAACTAGAACAAGTGTTACAGTAAACGTTCTACAACTTTTCACTAAATCACTTTCATTATTCTCATATGCAATCGATGTATCACAAAAACAATTTTCAACAAAACCATTCTGTTCATAATTTCCTTCAGAGTTTTCAAATTCTGTATTAGCAAATGTAAATGAGCTAACTAACATTAATGTAAAAATAAAAAATACTTTTTTCATCGTTTAGATATTTTAAGTATTAACCAATTTTAATATTGGCTTGGGAACTGTTCCCGATGATAACCTTTTATTTCCACATTTTGTTTACTACTCTCGGTTCAATTTCTCTTAAGCGAGTGACTTTTGTCATTTCAAGTTATGACTTTTCTTTTTTTGAACCGTTGATTTTTAACGTAATGTTTCTGTCAAATGGATACCAACGGTTAGTATAAGAATAGTAGGCGATTACGGAACTCGAATTTTTCAATTTATTACTAAATTTTATGCGGGCTACAATGTTTATGTTTATTCCTATTTCGGCTATTATTTTTATACATTGTTACCCACAGGCTTTTTCATCGTTACTTTGTATGTCAATGGTACTTCACACAAATTTGATAATTCGCCATTTAGGATTAATAATTTCCCGTTTTCATTTTCATCATCAAATTTATATAGTCTATAAAGATAATAATTTTCTCTTTCCACTAAACTTCTCTCTAATTCGTTTCTCGTAACGTAGAAAGTTGAATTTACTGCTCCTTTTGTGGTTTTAACTTCGATATAAAGTTTATCGCCATTTTCATTGAATGATAAAATATCAAAACCAGCCCCATCGCCAAAGTTTTTTGCTGTGTGTTCAACTTTATCTGCCAAATCTGGTCGATTTGCTTTTTTGAGTTTTTCTTTTTCGTAATTCACAACCCAAATTTCTCCTAAATCACCAATTCGTTTATTCTCAATATTATTTTGGATGTGGTTTACTGCTCTTGGCGTGAAATCAACATCAGTTTCAGCAACTTGGATTGAAGATGTTAAGGATTGACTTAATTCAAATGTTGTTTGTGTTGTAGTCTTATTCTCGGTTTGCTCAATGTTCAAATGTTGAACGACTGCATAAACGAAATCTTGGGTTAGAATTTTAAGGTTTTTGTCATAATAGCAATCATCGTCAATTCTTTCTTTATGCAATTTTATTAACTCTTGGTCATTTTCGAGTTGATGCTTTATAAGCTCGCAAAGGTTTTGAAATTGAACTACATTTTGGTATCGTCCTTTTATTGGTGTGTAGTGATAATTTATAGTTTCCGAAAACCCCTTGAACATTCCAAATTTGTAAAAGAAGTATCTTTCTGGGTATTTTAAAGTTAAATAGACAACGACTGCTCTTTGTCCTTGATAGTCACTTTTACCTTGAAAATTGTTTTCGTTCAGTTCTTTAAAATTCGTTCTGAAAGTTTTAATTCTTTCGGTCAAATCTAAATCCTCATTGTAAAGATTTTTGAAAAGTGAACGAACTTCTTCGGGCGATTGTTGAGCATTTTCGCAAACCATTCGGTAAGGGAAAGTGTTGAAACTATCCAAAAGGTTTGCAGTTTTGCTCAAAGAAATTTCGAGCATATTTGCAAAATCAGTAGCATTTATATTCCAATTATTTTGAAATTGTTTGACCGCTTTCCATTTGTAAAGCTCGTGTCCATTTATTCGTTCGAAATCTTTTTTATATTCCTCAATGTAGGACTTTACTATTTGTTTGTTCAAATCTCGATGTTGGTTTTAGCTTGTGGGTAACGGTCTTGTATATGAAAAGTAGCGAATTTTAGTCACTAACTTTTCGGATTATTACAGAACTTTAATTTTTTTCATTATACTTTCGATTAAGCGATTAAACCGCTATTTTTTATAGCCGATGTTAGCAAAAGTTATCTAATCAAGTAATCTTTCTACTGAAATATCTTCATCAAGTTCCTCCCAATGAATACCTTCACCATTTCCTATAAATCGCCACTTTTTTAATTGTTCAATAGTAGCATTACGAAGTTTTGGAAACCACTCCAAAGGAACTGATAGTTCTCTCCCATCTTCTAAAAAAACATTCATCTTGTTTTTTGAAAAAACAAGATCAGTAGCTAATTTTGATTTATTTATTGTTAAAATACTCATTCCATTTTTTTATTAAAAGTTTTTTATTCTCAGTTACTAACTTACGAATTTCTGATATTTCAGAGGCTTTAAATCTTCTCGAATATACAAGCTTCAAAATAGGTTCGAGATTAAATTTAGAAGTTTTATTGTCTTTCTCTACATGAATATGAATTGGTAAATGTTCATTTGTGTAAAAGAAAAATCTGTATCCTTTAATTCGTAGAATAGTTGGCATAATACAAAAGTAAGCTAATTTTTAGAACCACTCCAAATTCCACTTATATTTTCACTTGTGTTTTGCCAAGTTCCATTTGTAGTATTCTCATTCATCGTACCTACAAATGTAGCTCCACTAGTTACGGTTCCTAACGTTACATTTAGATTTCCGTTTTCTTGAACATTTCCATTAACATCATAGACATCGTTAGAGTCAGTCGAAGTAGCAGTTCCAGTAATAATTCCTTCTTCATTTACATTCATACTCCAATTCCCATTATCCTCGCTTCCAGTATAAGTGCCATTCCAGTTTCCTTGAAATTCGGATATTTGAGTTTCGTTATCATTGTTATTTGAACAAGATGTTGATATGAATCCAATCACTAAAGTTAAGATTAAAGTTATTTTTCTCATAAGGTTTGTTTTTAATTTTTGCTAACGGTTAGTATAAGAATAGTAGCCGATTACGGAACTCGAATTTTTCAATTTATTACTAAATTTTATGCGGGCTACTTTAGTACATGACAAAAAATATAATTAATTGATTATCAGTAAATTAAATGTTAAATAATTAAAATAAAGCATTGATTTTCAGTATATTAGAAGAATAACATCACTCATTTTTCTAATGAAAAAAACCAATGCTTCCACTAAAAGTAGTGAATTAAATTCAGTTTTAAGTTCTCATTTCCAAGGTAAGATCAATTTGGCAAGAATCAAACTCATATCACATTTCATTATCGCCCTCTGTAAGGTACAGACAGTTACCTTTGAAAAGGTAGCCAACGCTTTTGAGACCTCAGTAGATTCGAAGTCATCACTCAGACGTATTCAAAGATTTATTGCTGATTATTCGTTGGATGGAGATTTGATCGCTCGTCTTATATTTAGTCTCCTTCCTAAGCAAGAGGGATTGATCTTGAGTATTGATAGGACCAATTGGAAGTTTGGTCAGACCAACATCAACATTTTTAAGTTGGGAGTTGTCTATAAAGGTGTTGCCTTCCCATTGTTATTTACTATGTTAGATAAGCCAGGGAACTCTAACAGTCAGGAGCGTATTGATCTTGTGAATCGTTTCATAAGACTTTTTGGCAAAGATGTTATTAAATCCATTGTAGCCGATAGAGAGTTTGTAGGTAATCATTGGTTGGATTTCTTGAATACAAATGGAATCAAATATTATATCCGCATTCGAAACAACTTTAAGGTAGAGCTTCCTGATAAGAACAAAACCATCAAAGTATTTCACTTGTTTAATCCACATAAGATCAATGAGTTTGTGTATTATCCTAAAATTGTACGTGTTAATGGTCAGCTTTGTTTCCTTTCCGGATGCAAGTTGTACCCAAAAAATGGAAAGCCTGATTTCTTAATCATTGTATCGTTCAACGCTCCTGATAAGGCCTTTGAACAATACAAAGAACGATGGCAGATAGAGATGTGTTTTAAAGCAATGAAAGCCAGTGGCTTTGATATTGAAAACACACACCTGCAAGATATTAAGCGTATTGAAAAATTAGTACTGCTTGTAATGATGGCTTTCGTATGGTGTTACAAAGTTGGTATATATTTACATCAGATTAAGCCTATCAAAATAAAAAAGCATGGAAGAATGGCTAAAAGCATATTCAAATATGGATTAGATTATATCGCTTCTGTGCTATTAAACCCTGTAAATCAAAACAATATGAACTTGACTAAATTTTTGTCATGTACTTATGCGGGCTACAATGTTTATGTTTATTCCTATTTCGGCTATTATTTTTATACATTGTTACCCACAGGCTTTTTCATCGTTACTTTGTATGTCAATGGTACTTCACACAAATTTGATAATTCGCCATTTAGGATTAATAATTTCCCGTTTTCATTTTCATCATCAAATTTATATAGTCTATAAAGATAATAATTTTCTCTTTCCACTAAACTTCTCTCTAATTCGTTTCTCGTAACGTAGAAAGTTGAATTTACTGCTCCTTTTGTGGTTTTAACTTCGATATAAAGTTTATCGCCATTTTCATTGAATGATAAAATATCAAAACCAGCCCCATCGCCAAAGTTTTTTGCTGTGTGTTCAACTTTATCTGCCAAATCTGGTCGATTTGCTTTTTTGAGTTTTTCTTTTTCGTAATTCACAACCCAAATTTCTCCTAAATCACCAATTCGTTTATTCTCAATATTATTTTGGATGTGGTTTACTGCTCTTGGCGTGAAATCAACATCAGTTTCAGCAACTTGGATTGAAGATGTTAAGGATTGACTTAATTCAAATGTTGTTTGTGTTGTAGTCTTATTCTCGGTTTGCTCAATGTTCAAATGTTGAACGACTGCATAAACGAAATCTTGGGTTAGAATTTTAAGGTTTTTGTCATAATAGCAATCATCGTCAATTCTTTCTTTATGCAATTTTATTAACTCTTGGTCATTTTCGAGTTGATGCTTTATAAGCTCGCAAAGGTTTTGAAATTGAACTACATTTTGGTATCGTCCTTTTATTGGTGTGTAGTGATAATTTATAGTTTCCGAAAACCCCTTGAACATTCCAAATTTGTAAAAGAAGTATCTTTCTGGGTATTTTAAAGTTAAATAGACAACGACTGCTCTTTGTCCTTGATAGTCACTTTTACCTTGAAAATTGTTTTCGTTCAGTTCTTTAAAATTCGTTCTGAAAGTTTTAATTCTTTCGGTCAAATCTAAATCCTCATTGTAAAGATTTTTGAAAAGTGAACGAACTTCTTCGGGCGATTGTTGAGCATTTTCGCAAACCATTCGGTAAGGGAAAGTGTTGAAACTATCCAAAAGGTTTGCAGTTTTGCTCAAAGAAATTTCGAGCATATTTGCAAAATCAGTAGCATTTATATTCCAATTATTTTGAAATTGTTTGACCGCTTTCCATTTGTAAAGCTCGTGTCCATTTATTCGTTCGAAATCTTTTTTATATTCCTCAATGTAGGACTTTACTATTTGTTTGTTCAAATCTCGATGTTGGTTTTAGCTTGTGGGTAACGGTTTGAATATACGTAGTAGCGGATTTCAAGATACTAATCTTTAAATTAAGCACTTAAATTTGTCCAAAGAAATAAACTTTGGATTTAGCACCAATACCGCTATTACGTATATTTTTTGTTATGTGCTTTTTATTTTTCTTTTCTAAACACAAGCATTTTAAAAGTTATAACCTCTGCTTTTCCTCCAAGCAATCCAGACAAACATCCAGGTTGTTGAGAAGAGGAAACTGTGTCAATATTTGACAACTCCCAACCTCCTTCAGCTGCACTATTTATTATTCTTTCATAAGTTGCTACAGCTTGACCGTGTAAATCTTTTCCTTTTTTTCCTGTGTCGATAACAGAAGGTACTGGAACACATTTGTACTCGTAATTTTTCATATTTATATAGTTTAAGTTAAAAATTTAATTTATGGGTTATCAATTCCACCATTTGGCGGTTTGCATCTTTGTAATCTTTTTATTCCGTTTAAAACTCCCTTGCTAATTCCATATTTATCAATGGAAATTATCATATATTCAGAACAAGTTGGCTCAAAACGGCACGAATTCCTGATTCTATTTGGGGCTGTTTTTTGATAAAATCTAATTATCTGTGTTAATGCTTTTTTCATAATCACTATATTAGACTATACCTCTTTCATCTCATTCATTGCGGTTTGTTTTTAATGTCTCGTCCTAAAATAGGGCTACAGTTAATTATTAAAATTTATGCTACATTTTTGTGCACGTAATTAGGTGTTTTATAATCTAAAGATAAATGTAATCTTTTATTATTATATAATTTGATTGCATTTTTTGTTGCTTTTTTGGCGTGATTGATATTTGTAAATGTTTGGTCGAGGAAGAATTCATCTTTTAAAATTCCGTTAACTCTTTCGGCCATTGCGTTTTCGTAGCAATGATTTTCTTGGGTCATACTGATTTGTATCTTTTTTCTTTTCAAAATTTGAGTATAAACATTGCTACAATATTGTATTCCTCTATCAGAATGATGTATGATTTCTTCGGTATTTTTAGTTTGATAAATAGCTTTATTTAAAGCTCTAACACAGCCTTTAAGTTCTAAACTATCACTAATATCATAGCCTACTATTTTTCTTGAATACATATCAGTAATAAGTGCTAAATAACAAAATCCATTTATAGTTCTTATATAGGTAATATCCGAAGCCCAAACTTGGTTAGGTCTATTAATGATCAGGTCTTTTATGATATTTTTATATTTATAAAAACGATGGTAAGAGTTGGTTGTTTTAGAAGAATATTTTTTCCTTCTAATTAACAAATTATTTTCTTTTAAGATTCTAAATAACTGGTCTCTACCTATATTTATATTCTGTTTCCTAAAATCATTATGTAAGGATTTCATTAGCTTTCTAGTACCTTCTCTGGGTAATGTTTTCCTGCTTTTTTTAACAAGCATTATTACATTTTGTTCTATTTGTTTTTTAAGAACAAACCTTTTTTGATATTTGTAATAAGCATCTCTTTTTAACTCGAAAGCATTACAAATAGTAGCGATGGCGTACCTTCTTTTTTTTCTATTAATCGGTGCTATTTTCATTAAGGCTTTATGTTTAAGTTTTTTTTTAATTCTTCAACATTTTTATAGCCAAGATTTTCAGCAGCTACTTCAAGATAACTATCATTCACAAGTTTATCTAGATCCTTTTTAATAAGAAGATCTTTGAGTTGTTTTAGCTCTTTTTGAAGGGCTTTAATACGGGATAATTCGTCGTCTGTTTGCACGGTTACACGGGTGTTCATTAAATCTTTACGGTCATATTTTTTAATCCATACGTTTATCGTACTAGATTGTATGCCGTAAGTTAAGGCAATTTGTCTTTTGGAATGGTTTCCTTTGGTAAGTTCTGCTAATACTTTGAGTTTAAAACTCTCACTATAACGTCTTACATATCCATCATTTTTATACATATACTTGTTGTTTTTTGTATACATATTTCAGGACGGGTCATTTTAATAAAAGAACAGTTGAAATTGGAATGACAGATTACACAACTTCGAAGTTCAACGGAAATTATACACTAAAATATGAATTGTGGGATTTGAAAGCTTTTGTAAAATACTCATTTCCAATAGTTGGCGGAAAGGATTTTTTATTTCGTTCAACTCAAGACAGAGAAGTTCCTGAATTCGTGAAGTTTGTAAAAATATCAAGAACTAAAGATCAATTAGAGATCATATATCAAACCAATCATCCTAAGAAAGAACTTCCTGAGATTATTAAAAGGGCAATAAAAAATTCAACTGAAAAGGTAATTGAATCAATCAAAAGTATCACGTCAAAAATTGAAAATGATACTAGCTCGTTCAATAAATCGTTGACAAAGTTTACTTTAGATTTAATGACAGAACGTAAAGAAAAAATAGAATCCGAAGGACAACAAACGGACGAAATGAATGACTTTTGACAAGTCATAACAACACTAAAAATCGACTAGCTTCTTTAAAGTAACCTCAAGAGCTTCAGCAATTTCTAGTAAAGAATAAAGTGTTGGATTGACTTTTCCATTTTCTAACTTTTCAACAGCTTGTCGATCTTTATTGCATGCACGGGCTAAATCAGATTGACTCCAACCCTTTTGACTTCTTAACTCAACAATACGTTGACCGATTTTCTTTTTAAGTTGTTCTTTGTTCACAAAACAAATGTCAATTAATAATACGACAATTTTGTCATATAAAAGTTTGACAAGATAATTTTAATCATTATGTTTGTCATATAATAATGCGACAAATGAAAAAACCCAGAACACTCAAAGTTTACGAAACTTTTCAAGCTCGACAATGGAAATATGTTGTCATTCCAGAAATACAACTGAAAGGAAAATGGTTGAGAGATCTCGGATTTGAAATTGGCGATCAGATTTAGATTAAACAGCAAAAGAACAAATTGACCATTACGTTAGTCGATAAGAAAAAATAAAACAATTACGCCGAACTAGGTGTATAAAATTGCTACGTCTTTCTCTCTTGAGAAATTTTAACTACTTTTAAATCAACAATAAAAATGAAAAATTTCTTATTTTAATCTACTTGATAAATTTATCGGAAGTAAAAAATTAATGGGATTATTAGGCGATATAAATGAAATCAAAAAGACTTGGGCGAATTCGTCGAGAGGGCAAAATTTTTTATTATTCTAAGTAGTCTAATTACTTTTAATTCACTGGCATCTATATCTGATGCAGTATTTAAATGGAAAGGATTTATATCAGATGGGTTGGAATTTTATAGAGCAAATATAACTAGTCCGTTAACAAAATTTTTCTCCTTGTTAAACCTTGAGTATGAATTATTCGAAATGAACGTAATTATTATTACGTTTTTGATTACACTTAATTATGCCACTAATTTAAAAATTCGTATCTTAATATAAAGTTTAGAATTATGAATTTACTACATTTTATTGAACAATTTCCAGATGAGTTTTCCTGTAAATCACATATGAAGTTGGCTCGTTCAAAAGAAGGAGTCATTTGCAAAAAATGTCAATCAAAAAAGCACTATTGGTTAAAGTCTAAATGGATGTGGCAATGTTCTTATTGTGGTTTTAGAACTACTCTACGCAGCGGTACTATGATGGAGAACTCCAATTTACCTATTCGTACTTGGTATCTCGCTATGGCATTTATGACTTTTAGTAAAAAAGGTATTTCTGCTGCCGAATTACAACGTCAGCTCAACCATACACGTTATACCACTATATGGTCTCTTATGCACAGAATACGTTCGGCTATGGGAAAACGAGATAATTTATACGACCTTGAAGATATGATTGAGTTTGATCAAGATTACTTTACTGTGGCAACAAAAGAATCCGACAGACAAAAGCTTAAAAGAGGCAGAGGCAGTCAAAAACAATCTAACGTAGCGGTAATGGCAGAGTCTGTACCTTTAGAAGATTTAAAGACTGGGAAACAATCCAAACAATGTCGTTATTTTAAAATGAAAGTTTTGGATACTCATAAAAAAGAAGAAGTCAACACGCTTATTGATAGTAATTTTGATGATACATGCATTGTTTTTAGCGACAAAAGCACGTCTTATGTAGACATAGGTGATTATGTGGAAGTACACATTACTGAAAAATCAAATAAAGAAACCACTATTACCACACTAAAATCGGTGCATATAGCCATAAGTAATGCAAAACGCACTCTGTTAGGTATTTACCATAAAATTAAAGGAAAATATTTGCAGAATTATCTTGACGAGTTCTGCTATAAACTCAACAGACACTATTTCGCTGAAAGACTATTTGATAGACTGGTAGTAGCTGTCACTCATCAATACTGGTATAAAAGTGGGTAATCAATTACGTTTATATTGTTGTCTGCATTTCTTAGAGGAATGTACTTTTATGCACTAAAACATCAACATGTTAGAAAACGTGTTATTAAAGGCAAATACTATATTTCAGATATTTTGATAACAGTTGTCATTTTCACTATTTTTGGTCATCTTGGCTATTCCAAAAATATATTCTTGAACAGAATAGTCGTTGTTTTTAGTCCTCTACTTCTTGTTTTACTTCATTCAATATTTTTTTGGATTCACTATTCTAAAAACGACAACAAGCAAAAAACCGCTTTCGTTATACCGATAATTTCCTCAATTTTATTAGTTCTAATTCTAGCAGCAGTAAATAAAGGTCTTGAATTATGATTATTAATTTATCTAAGTTATCAAAACTTCACGCCTATAAAAACTACGCCCAACAAGGTGTATAAAAAATTGCGCTGATTCAGTAAATTGAAAATTATTGCTACCTTTAGTGGAAAGAAAAAATTGAAAAATTGCTTACTCCCCCTATTCGCAACTTTTCATACACTAGAACGTTGGGCTTAATGTAAAAAACGAAATGAAGAACAAAACTACAACTACATTATTAGCTTTTTTTCTTGGTGGACTTGGGGTTCACCAATTTTATCTTGGTAAATCTTTGAAGGGGATTTTTTATCTTTTATTCTCTTGGACATTTATTCCAGTTTTTATAGCTTTTATTGACTTTATCTTATTGCTTGTTATGGGACAAGAAAAATTTGATTTAAAGTATAACAGCGGCAATACTTCTACTTCTAGCCTAAATTAGGTGTAAGCTTCCCCTAATTAGAACTGTTTAAATTTCTAATATTTGATAAATTTATTGTTTTAATTCTCTTGGAGTTAGCCCCAAGAGAATTAATTTCTGCGTATTTTATTGGCGATAATCTACCAAGCCCGTCATGGGGTCGATGATGATTATAATCATACATCCAATCTTGGGTTTGTTCTCTTACTTGGTTAATGTTCTCAAAAATATATTTATCAATAACTCCTCGCCTATAAGTTCCATTAAATCTCTCTACAAATGCATTTTGAGTTGGTTTGACAGGGTGAATATAGGTAAACTCTATGTCATGCATTTGGCTCCATACAGCGGTGATATTAGCAATGAACTCCGGGCCATTATCCATACGTATCTTATTGGGCTTTCCTCTTCTATTAACAAGATCGTTAAGTACCCAAAACACACGATTACTTGGTAAAGAAAAATCTACTTCTATATGTAATGCCTCTCTATTACAGTTATCGATAATAGTAAAGGCTCTAAAACGTCTTTTGTTCTCAAGGGTATCGGTAACAAAATCCATACTCCATGTATCATTAAGATTTTCCGGAACCTCTAATGGTTCTTTCACTCTAGATGGTAATCGTTTTTTTACTTTACCACGTAGAGGAAGTCCTAATGCTTTGTAAACCCTATACAATCGTTTATGATTCCATGGTTTGCCTTGATTACGTAAACGACTATAAGCCTTCCAAAAACCTTCTTCTCAATGTTGAACTGCTTTTTCTTGTAAAGCGAGCTCTATCTCAGTATCGGCTTTGGGTAACGGTTTATAATAATAAACACTCTTGCTCATATTTAAGACTCGGCACGCCCTGCTAATACCATAATGTGCAAGTGTTTTACTTATCGTTCTCTTACGGCAAGGCTTTAAAGCTTTTTTGCAATAACCTCTTTTGCCATTTGATGATCTAAGGCTAGAGAAGCATACATCTGGTTGAGCATCCGGTTCTCACCCTCAAGCTCTTTGACGCAACGTAACTCTCCGGAACTCATCCCGGCATATTTAGAACGCCACTTGTAAAAAGTTGCTGAAATAAACCCATGTTCCCTGCTAATCTCTACAACTGTTTTCCCTTGATCAAACTCTTTCAAAATCTTTGCAAGATGTGAAGGTGAAAATTTACTCTTTCGCTTTGTTTGTCTATTGAAAGTTAAAATTAATCTTTCTAATTTTAAACAGTTCGGTTTTTAGGGAAGATTACAGTTCCGTAACAGCTTAGGATTTCGTACTCTCTGGTAATGTCTTCTATTTGCAACAGAGAAGCTGCATCAATGATAGCCTCTGTGAATATCAGTTTTTTGCAGTTTTTACCCGGATAATTGGGATACAATCCCTTGCGGTCTTTTAAATAAAAATGTTTGCTTTTCTTGTCGTCCAGAGTACTCCTAAAATATAATCCTGTAATCTGGTTTTCCTTATGCTTCAATGCAAAACAGATACACCATTTGCCAAAAACTCCGTAGGCAGGGTTTCCGGTTCTGCCGGTTATTCCCTTATCTATCAATAATCCATATTCCAAACATTGTTTAATTAAGCTTTCCTCTCGCCTTTGTCCATGGTGGAACTGACCCGCATTGTAACCAACTTCCAACCTTTTAAAATCTAAACATCGGCTTTCCAAATACATTTTTCCTGATTTTGAGTTATGTACCGCATTTTTAAAATATTGGAACATATTGGCCAAAAACCGGCTTTTGCTTAAATCGGGTTGGTAGCGTTCTTTGCTGCCCTGTTTTTGGTAACCTAAAATCTCTTTGTATTTCTTTAAGACTTCGTGTTTGGTGCTATTTTCCTTATGCATCACAAAATCTATCACATCCATACTCTTGCCATGCGTTTTACAGTTACTACTAAAACAATAGGCCGTTTGAGTTTTGTAATACACCTAGAAGCTCGGGGTCTTATCCTCATGAAATGGGCAGTTCAATCGGCTCTGTTTGTCGGTTTTTAGCCCGTAATAATGCAGTACCATTGACATGGTGAGTTGCTGTTTTATCTCGATTATCTCCATACTAAAATTATTTTCAAAAAATTCTCAATGTTCTTATAAGATACAAAAGTATCTAATTATTCCATATACATAAAAATATCAAATTTTATTATACCTTTTATTTACGTATATTTGCTGCATTACAGGATTATAGTATAAATAAGTATCCTATCAGATATGGAAACAGGTAAAATGATAGCAATTTTAAGAGATAAAATAGGGTGGTCGCAAACTGACCTTGCTAATAATAGCGGTGTTTCTCGTGTGATGATCGGTAAATATGAACGTGGAGAAGCTGTACCGTCTATCGGTGCAGCTAAAAGGATTGCTGATGCTTTCGAGGTATCTTTGGATTATTTGGTAGGTGAAGGACAAAACGCCAAATTCGATAAAAAAACCGTAAAACGTTTACAAGATATTGAAGCGCTGAACCCATCTATAAAAGATAAACTTTTCTTTTTGATTGATACCGTTATCCGTGATACGAACGCGCAAAAAGCATATATACAATGAGAACCCAATACGTAACAGATAACAACGGTAATAAGCTCGCAATCATTCTGCCAATTAAAGAGTATAATAAAATGATTGACGATTTGGAAGAACTCGAAGACATAAAACTCTATGATAAAGCAAAGCAGCGAAAACAAGAATTTATAGATGCTCAACAGGCTTTTAATGAAATTGAACAAAGCCGTAAAAAAAATGTATAAAGTACAGATTGAGCGAACAGCACAGAAAAAACTGGCTAAAATTCCTGCTCCTTATTATACTAATATCAAAACAGCAATTTTAAACTTAGCCAACAACCCAAGACCTCAGAGTTGTAAAAAACTAAAGGGCAGAAAAGGCTACCGTATCCGTGTTGCCGATTACCGTATTATCTATGAAATTCACGATCATGTCCTAATCGTTCAAGTAATTGAACTTGGACACAGAAAAGATATTTATTAAAAAGCGCCACTCCCGCCACAGAGCAGCGCTATCATTATGAAAATGAAAAAAACTTTAAACTATTTTAACGAGGCGCAGGGAAATTATCAGTATTAAAAAACTGTTGAATTTTCAATACTTAAAGCTCTCAGTATTTCAGATATTCGTTTTAAATCATACGGTATTCCATCACCTTCAGCTTTTGATAGGCGATGTATTTCTGATAAATCATCTGATAATTGACCTAATGAAATATCTTTTGGTTCATCATAAGGATTGTATAATTCATCACTCGATATATCCCAATAAAAATCATTTTTTAATTCAATCTTATTTCCTTTCTTATCTTTTAGATTAGTAAGTAAAAGAGTTATTGTTTTCTGTATTTCTTCAATATTTACTACCATAACTACTGACTATTTAAAATCTTATCAATATTATTTTTAAAAGCTTTAATTTCTTTCTCTAAGTGTTTAATTCGAGAATTAATAATCCTATCTCTAACTTGTTCACTTGGAGCATTTTTTAAAAATTTCTTATTATCATACTTATCAGGATTCTTTTTAAAATTTTTCAGTTTTTTCTTATGCTTAGTAATTTGTTTTTTTAGAGACATAATAGCTTTTAATTGAGATTTAGTCAATTTAGCTTTTTTTAATTTAAATAATCTTTGTAGCCATGAACCTATTTTCACCAAACTTCCTCCACTTATATATTCAAAATACCAGGCCCGCCAACTACTGTTTCTGATTTGGTCAATTGCGCTGCTAAATAACCATCAATAAGGAAGAAACCTTCATTTAAATCTTCTTGCACAATTGTATTACCGGGTGTATAAGTAACTCCTTCTCTCTCTGTTCTTATAACAGCCAGACCATCAGATGTTCCGTCCCAATTATCAGGATCATTAACTAAATATATATTAGGGTCTCCATCATCAATATGCTTTATTATCTTTCCAGAAGGGTCAACGTAGGTTGAAGTTTGCGGAGTTGGTAAATTACTTGGTTTAAAATCAAAATTCTTTTCTTCATCCATATCACCCAAACCTATGGGCATCATTCCACCTGGGTCAATAAAATAAACCGGATTATCAAAGGCAAAATTATATGGAGAATACCTTCTCATTTCTTCCGCTAACGGGTCAATATTCATCCATCTTCCCAAAGAAGCGTCATAGCCCCTCCAGTTCATCTCATATACATTCAGCCCCAAAGATTCTTCTAATTCAATTCCATTGTATTTGAACTTATTAGCTATATGATTTCCGTTAGGGTTTATTGTACTATTGTATCCTCTCTGAAGCATACCAAAAGGATAATAATTTGATTCAGAAACAATAACAGTTCTTGCCGTATTGCCTTTTACAATTTTTACATCATCAAACCACACCTTCCCGGCATGTTGTTGTCTATTCGAATACCCACCTCTCTTACATCTGCCGCCACATGAACGGTTTTTGCTACATATACCCACCGGTTTTTCTCGGTAATCTTATCCGATGTATGATGTCCGCTGGGCCAGCCTGTCTCTCCTGATTTCCTGGTGGTCAGAAAAATCTCCGCACTGTTGTTTGTTACATCCTCTACAAATACCCACCCCGATACCGTAATAGTAAGTATCTTCCGGGTTGTTAACGGCTGTCCAACTATCATTATATACATAGTAATCACTAGTAGCAGCAATCGGGTCAATCCTTCCCGAATAACTTCCCGATTTCTTTTTACTGCTGTCCAGTGTAGTAAGCGCCCTACTCAAACCATTACTGCTATCCCAGTTAGCCATACTTTCAAATCCATCGGTAAACACGGTCTGTTGGCTGTTATTCGTATTTTTGGTATAACTCAGTCTCACGTTTCCTAAATGATCTTTTGCCTGGTAAATATAATCAAAACCTCCCGAATGATTGGGCGTAGCATAGCCTTCGGGTGTGGAAAAGAACTGCAAAACATCGTTTTCGTATACATAATTGCCGGCATACTGTGTGGTTATCAGGCTGTTGAGGTTTCTTACTTTTTTCTCCATTTTAGTTCCCATAGCATCGTACAGGTAATCAATAAACTTACCTGTACTAAAATATACCTGTGTCGGCAAATTCAGATGATTGTAGCTAATAGCTGTAATTCCTTTATTCTTGTCTTGTATCATATTACCATTGGTGTCATAAGCATAATCCTCATCCGTATTGATACCGTCTTTAAATCCGTAGTTTTTATTTCCGTTGTCGGTTACTTTGGTAAGTTGGTTTCCGTCATAGGTATAGCTTAGATAGTCCATAGTACCGTAGTGTCCGGCATTGGAGATGACAGGGTTGTTTACCACAGCTCCTCTTCTGAAAAGGCGTTGTATATTGCCGTTTTTATCATAACTGATACTACCTATGTTAAACCGAGACGTCTCATTCCAGGCATAGTAGTAGGCTCCGGTAATCCGGTTGAGGTCATCATAATAATAGCTGTATTGTCGTTTGGCATTGTCCGAGGCTGTTTTCCACAATATTTGTGAGATATTGCCATTATAGAGATAAGAGCCTGTGTCATTGTATTTGAGTTCCATAGAGAACAAATCGTCTGCCAGTCCTGCCGAAGGGTCGTTGATCTTTTTTAGCCAACCCCTGATATTGTAGGTATAGTCTACTTCCTGTAGCGGAGCAGCTTCCCTATCCCCTACCTTTTTTTGGATGAGCTGACCCAAATCATCGTAATGGTTCTTGACCACGAGTTCTTTCGCTGTACCGTTTACGGTTTGTTTTTGAGTGAGCAGCCGTTCTGCGTGGTCATAGGTAAATACATCTTCTACCACAATGGGCGTATTACCGGCTTTGGTATGCGTAGCTCTTGTGCTAAGGACGTTGCCTGTAAAATCTAGTTTGGTCTCCACAATGTCTGTGGTTTGCAAATAATCATTTTTGCTATACACATACACAGGTCTTGCCTTATCATCGTAATAACTGACCGTAGTAATCCAGTGGTTTGTATCCAATACTTTTATAAGACTTCCGGTGGCCAGTCCGGTAAGCCTGTCGGTAGTACTTACGCCATAGCTTGTAGCGGAAGTTGGTGCTCCTGCCCTGTTAAAGGTATAGTTGTCATAATAATTGACGGTTAAGACCTCTATATGGGTATTTGGAAAATCACTATTGCTATAATAGATTCCCAAAGCACCTTCATTGTTTTGTTTAACCTCATAGTTTTGTTCCATACTTTTATTGTCAAAAACCGTTTGCATGGCAGCTCTTGAACTACTGCTTGTTTCGCTATAGAACCCTGTATAGATAACCCTTCCCAAGACATCGTATTTGGAAAAGAGCCATTTGTTTCGTGCTTTTAAACCGGCATCTTGCGTCAGTACGGGCCTGTTTAGTTTGTCATAGACGATATGCTCCCAACCTTTGCCGGGAATCTTTTTTTCTATCAGCCGGTTTCTGTGGTCGTATTTATATTGGTAGCAGAGTTTGTCTAACAATTACCGGACTTTTTCTGCTGTTTCCGCTTCGGTATACCCTTGTATTCTATGATAAAAACAAGTAAAAGTTGAGATATTATTTTTACTAATTTATGCAGCAAATTTAAAAGTATCTACATAGGGTGTTTGTCGTTTGACAACGGCAAACACTCTTGCTATTAATTTGTTTCTAATAATGTTAACGGTACTCATTTTACTTTTGCCTTGTTTTATTCTTTTATGATAGTATAATTTCATTTCTGGGTTATGTTGTATAGCAGAAATAGCGCACATATTAATAATTGCTTTCAATTTTTTATTAGCCAAATGAGAGACTTTTGTACGTCCTTTAATACTAGTTCCAGATTGGTAAGGAAAAGGAGCAACACCACAATAAGAGGCAAACTTTCTCCAGTTTTCAAATTTTGAAAAATTGTCAGTAAACACAATCATCATTATAGCAGTTTGCATTCCTATACCTTTAACACTAGTAACAAGTTTATAGGTTTCTTTTAACATTATATTTTGGTCAATAATAGCTTGCATTTGAGTATTAATCTTGTGTATTTGTTTGGTTAGTTCTGCAATCATTTTTTGTTGAACGTCAAAGATTATTTTATACTCTTTTGCTTTATAAATTCTTTTTTGTTCTTTCAAAGTAACTTTAAAACCAGCTCTTTGTTTGTTAAGTTTTGTCCTTAAAGATAAGAGACTTTTTAGTTGTAATATACTTCTTTTAGGTAGCTTACTGGGTTTAAGTTCTTCTTTTAATCGATACCCATATAGAGCAATGCGTTTGGCATCAATTTGGTCATCCTTTCCACGAGCAATACCAATAGATCTTTTAATTTCTAAACCAGAAGCTATGAAAAAAGATAATTTTTGTTCAGTTAAAGACACAGATAATAAATGAGAGTACATTCCTGTATGTTCAAATACAAACATGGTTTCTTCTTTAGAGAAAGACGAATTTTTAAAACTCCACTTTAGCATTAATTTAAATCCAGATTTACTGTTCTCAAACTGTTGAACAATTTGTTTAGAATAGATACAAACATCAATTAATAATTTACTGACATCGATTCCGATAATTTCATTTGTTTTCATAATTTTGTAATTAGATATTAATAATAGTTACTTAAACTAAGACCTTTAATAAGGGCAGAAACTGAAATTCTATATGGTTCTAAGTAACTTTTAAAAAGAACGGAGACTAATACGGGGGATGGCTCTAAAAAGCTAGCTGGCCGCTAAAGTTCACTCCGTTCTTTTGTGTTTTTGGTTATCAACAAAATAAGAGTTATTAACAAAGAAAAAAAGAAGCAAAAAAAGAAATTTCATCATAACTATTATGTTTTTATTTTAAGTAATTATTTCTATTTGCTAATCTAAAGGCAGGTTCTGAGGCAGGCTGACTCTTGTCGTCCTGTCAAAATCCGAAATCACCAAGGTATTGACACCGTTGGAACTATATCCGCCGCATAGGCGTATAATTTACCATCTCTTGCATAGTAGCTCACATACCTGTAGGCAAACACCCCACCCGAAGATTCCGAAACCGATGCACCGCCCAAATAGGTATGGCTACCCATAGCCGGATGAGTGTGAGGCAAATCCATAATATACCCTGTTTTAAAGGTACTGTTTGCCAGGTTTTGCAAATCAAAGTCGGCAACAAATTCAAAAGTTCCCGGTGCGGTTTGTTCTATACCAAAGGTAACGGTACCTGTTGGGCTCCCTCCTGTGAGGAAAGTACCGGCAGTATAGCTTTGCATGCCTGTCTGGTATACATTGGTTTTTGCTGATGCCAGCGGAGGCAATACGTAGGTCAGATTACCAAAATCGTCATATACATAATAGGTATCATGAAGCTGTTGGTTGTTATAGGTACGTTTTAGCAACACTCTGCCCATCAGGTCTTTAAATTCTTCGGTAGTACGGTCTTTTCCGTCGCTTGCTCTCCAATTTTCATCTTTGGTAATGGTTTTGTAGCCTTCGCCGGCAGGGTAATAACCGGTGGCTATGACGAGTTCCGGCGATGCGGTGCCTGCGTTAACCTGTACTCCAAAACGCAACACTTCATGGGCTGAATTGGTACTGTAGTCATAGGCTATGGTATGTCCGTTTCCTACTTTCCAATCCTTGCCGGGCGCAGCCTGCTCTAAAATCAGGTTTAACGGAGAGTTGTCAAACACTTTCTCGGAATAGGCATTTACCTCAGCCGGTGCCATTCCCGTAAAATCCTCCGGGTATTTGCTTTTATAAAACGCATTGATTGCTACGGACATATCTCCGCTTCTTATATTTTCATTATTGCTCCCCTTAGCATAAGGCAGGTATTGTTTTATCTGTCTGCCATACGCATCATAGGTCGTATGGATAATGATATCCTCTTTATTGCCTCCTGCTTGTTTGGCAATATTTTGTACGGGTCTTCCCAAACCGTCATAGTACGTAATGCGTTCTGCTTTTTGGTCATGAGTCAGGGCTGCTGCGTTGGCAGCACTTGTATTTCCGTCTGTGGTTCTTACTTTAAAGATCGTATTTTTAACATAATTTTCCGTACCGGTTTGTGCCCATACTGCCATGGGAATAAACCATAAGATATAAAGTAGCTTTTTCATCGTCTTTAGTTTTTATAGTGGTATTGATTTTTACTTAATATATTGCCCTGAGTGTCTTTTATATATTCCAACCTGTTAAAAGTGCCATAGGTATAGTATAGGGTTTCTCCTCTTGCGTCTGTCATACTGGTGATTCCTATCAAAGGGTCGTAGGTATAGGTAGTTATCTGCGCATTTACAAGATTGGGAAAATAGGCGGGGTTTCTGAGCTTTGCCAGTGCTACTCTCAGCTGCCCTTCATTGCCTGCATCTCCAAAAGTGCTGTCATCATCTGCATTGGATTTGGAAATAATCTCCAAAAGCGTACTGCCGGAAACATCGTCAAAGGTGGCATTTTCTATCTTTGCCAGTAATTGACTGCCCTGATAACCCCATATCAAAACCGTATGTGCTGCATCGGCACTTGAAGAAACCTCTATCGGGTTGGCATGGTCATCATACAAATGAATCTGATATGCTGTCAGGTCTTTATCAAGAGTACAATGGTAATCATTGCTCCACTGGGAAGCTTTTGTGAGTATTTCCCGGGTATTGCTAATAGAGCTTTCAACAATAGGGATTCCACCGGCAATAAGCCTGGGAGGCATTCCCTCTTTTGGGGTGTACTGATACGTTTTATATAAAAGCAACTGATTGCTGACCAGATTACGGTCTTTATATTCTTTTACATAAAAAGGAGTGGCGATCTTGTTGTTTTGGGTAAGTTCCAAAAGCGGCAGCCTGATATCACTTTCTCCTTCACAGGGAAGTGCTGCGGGTTTTGGACCGGTAGTGTATTGAATATCAAACTGCGGATTGCTATAAGGGTAATGATACCTTGTTTTATAAGTGCTGCCTGTCGAATTTGCCACATTTTTCTCGCTGACAAACGGATAGTTGTCTTCATAAGCGTAAGCGGTAGTAGTGCTTATTTGACTGCCGTCTAAATGATAAGAGATGCTTTGAGTCTCTTTAAGCAGGTTTCTTTCGATATGTATAGAAGCAGATTCCGACATAAATACCGGCGCATAATCACATCCTTCGGCGGCGTCTAATCCTCTGGAGTTGATCACCGAATTGCTGATAGGGACCGATGTATATCTTTTATGCTGGTAGGTGTTGATGGTTCTGGCCACATAATGACCGGCCTGATTGTAAACAGCTTCTTCTTTTAGACTGCCTCTAAAGAGGTCTGCATCTGTCATCATATCGGGGAAAGTGCCGTTGTTTATACGGAGCACTGCCCTGTTGTGAGGGTTTGACGGCAAGCTGACGATTGCATCCGTATTCGGGTAGTCTGCTGCAGATGTATACTCTTTAAGGGTATATCCGTTGCCTGTTTCATATACTTTTACTCTGGAATAGCCTACAAAAGACGATTGTGTCAGTTTTAAGTTTGCCAGCTGGGTCTGATAGATTCTAAGACCGTCATACGAGCCGCTATATCCCGGAGTTTCCATTACGTAGTCATTGAATCGGGTAGGTTGATGATAGTCCCCGAGCTTTGTCCGTTGCTTTTTTTGTACTGATAGGAAATCTCTCTTTCCAGGGAATGGTCATGGCCGTAGATGCGTTGTTTTTTTATTCTAAGCCCGCCTCCCTGTATGGTTTTCCCAGTAAGATAAAGTTGTTAGACTCACTCTCCAGGAGGGTATACCCTCCTGTGGGGTAGGTTATTTTCTCCAGAAGCGCTGCCCTGACATACGCTTCATTAGAGGCCAGTGAGAAATTACCCGGTAGTTGGGTATAGTTTGAATTTCCGATATCAAAAGGTAAAAACGAATATTTTCCACTATTAGGATAATGGTAGGTCTTTGGAATATAATGACCTGATGTCGTCGGAGCAGGGGAGGCTACTTCTCCGTTATGATATCCTAAAAAATCAGAAACCCATGAATTTCTTTTAGGAAGTTTTGTTGTATTGTATTCTAAGGTATAGCCCGGAATACTATTTGTCCCACCGGGTTGTGCAAAATAGACTTCATCCAAAACCAATCGGTAACATTCGGGCTGGGAACAGTTTTCTACAGAACGAATATGAGAGTACACAAACCGAATGTCTTTGATAACGGTTCCATGTACATCTTTTACAATAATTTTTGATAACGCTTTGTTGTCCAGAGCAATATTGCCTGAATAATCGGGTAAGTCCAAACGGGTAAACTCATAAAAGAATACGATCTCTCCCTGGTCAAAACGAATTTTTTTAAGCGTTCTTTTTTTATGAAAGTTTGTCTGAACATTTTTAGAGCCCAGCGTTTGGTCGGGCCTAAAAATTCCTTTTGTTTTCCAAAACTCATTTTGCTGATAAGGCAGGTGATAGTCAAAGTGAACCGAACTATTGGTTATGGGGTCAAACAGGGTAGTGAGTTTTTGAGTATCTATAAAACGATTGACACGCAGGGGTTGTAAGGGTGAGAAATTACTTTCGTCCCAACTGGTAACCTGATTGCTGTTTACATTTAGGGAAAAATCGCTAAAGGTATATACAAATCCGTGGGTGTTGGTAATTTTTGTACTGACAAGGCCCTGAGCGTATGCTATAACATCACCGCTACCCGGGTGTAGATCTAAGTTTGAATTATATAGCCAGGCTTTCATTTTTATCATGTTGCCTTGTTTGTTCAGCTCCAAACCATTGAGTTTGTACTGGTCTTTATCCAGAAAATTATAGTTATAATTGGGATTGAGCTCGGGAATAAACCGGGTATTTAAACCGGGAGCACTTGCAAAAAAGTAATCCGGCTCTCCGTCTCTGGTGATATATGACGAGCAATCTGCTCCCTGTGTATCCGAGAGATATCCTTGATTCCAAAGCCGGACGGTGAGTCGGCAGGCTTTAGATCATGTAATCCGTTGACTTGACGAACGACACTTCCTCCGGCGTTTAGACTCTAACCCAATCCTACACTTGAAGCGACCTCGTCTACTTTGATGCCTCCGCAATTATAAGCTATGGAAATGGGGATAGACATGCTTCCCAGTTTTATTTCATATAAGGGAATGGAAATAGCGGGTTTTCCGGTGTATTCACTGACAGGTAAAAAATGAATCTTACTAAAAGCAGCAACATCGGGTGTTTGTGAGGGGATAAACTGCTAGATACCGTTTTTTTCTTGTGACCAGATAGTTAAGGTCATCCATAATAAGGTGTTAAAAAAAGCTCTTTTATTTTTTATTTGAATATTTTTTAATCAGAAATATAGTAAATGTACTTGTTTTAGCATACTATGCACCAAAAACTTTCAACAGGGTTAAAAACCATTGTTGTCCAATTAAAAAATGCCGGTCACTTGTGAATTGATAAGAAGCATCATCAGCACATTTTAGAAATCTTTCAATCTTTTAATTTTTTAATCTCTCAATCAATTGCTATTGAGAAGATAAAGATTTATAATTGTGAATTTAAAATTTGTAACCTATATAAAATAGTATCATACGTGTTTTTCTCTCAAAAATACCGGTCAATTACAGCTATTATTGTTAGTGTTGCGCTGTACTTTTTGTTTGCCTATGACCTGGACAGAACCAACTTTTATCAACTAACAACACTCTATATAAGTCTCCTTATTCCTTTTTTCTATTTTATAAGAAAGGAGAACAATCATTTTTCTTTTTTGGTGGCAATTGCTATTTTATTTCGATTGACTTTTTTGTTTGCCATTCCAAATTTGTCGCAAGATTTCTACCGGTTTATCTGGGACGGGAGAATGATTTTGGAAGGATTGAATCCGTATATTTCATTGCCGCAAACATATATAGAGCAAAGAAGCTTTCCAATTCCTCAAGCAGTTGAACTATACGCCGGAATGGGTGATCTAAACGGTAGTCATTATACCAATTATCCGCCTGTAAACCAACTGTGCTTTTTAATGGCTGCCATCTTTTCAAATTCCAGTATTTTGGGAGCGGTTATCGTAATGCGACTGCAAATCATTTTAGCAGATATTGGAATTATCTATTTTGGGAAAAAGATTTTAGAGCAATTACACTTGCCTGTTCATTATATCTTTTTATATATCTTACATCCGTTTATCATTATTGAACTAACGGGAAATCTCCACTTTGAACCTGTCATGCTGTTTTTCTTAGTATGGAGTTTGCATTTATTACTACAAAAAAAATGGATCTGGGCAGCAGTTGTTTTAGGACTTTCTGTTTCCGTGAAATTAATTCCGCTTTTATTTCTGCCCTTATTTTTTCAGTGGTTTACTACAACTCCGGCTTATCAGGCTCAGGGTAACAAAGCTATTAACATAATAAAAGGCTTTCTTCGATTTATTTCTTTTGGAATGCTTGTTATAATAATTAATATGCTATTATTCCTTCCTTTTCTTTCCTCCGAATTGATAAGTAGTTATACGAACTCTGTGGGGCTATGGTTTCGAAATTTTGAATTTAATGCAAGCCTGTACTATATTGCCAGAGAAATAGGGTATTTATTTAGAGGTTGGAATGAAATTGCTATCATAGGGAAGATCATGCCCGGTATTGCAGTCATTTTTCTGGCAATGATTACGTTTTTCAGGAATAATACATCACCACAGCAATTGATTACAGCTTTACTCCTAGGACTCACTTTTTATTACTTTACCACCACCACCATGCACCCCTGGTATTTAGCCACTTTGGTTTTGCTGTCGGTTTTTACCAAATATCGATATCCGATCGTTTGGAGTGTAGCGATTATCTTAAGTTATCAGGCATATGCCAATGATCCGTGGAAAGAAAATTTATGGTTTGTGGGTATAGAATATATGATTGTTTTTGGCATGTTGTTTTGGGAACTAAGGCCATTAAAAAAACAAGAGAGGCTAAAATAGCAGGAAACAGATTATTTTTACTATGTTCGTAATTGTAAAAGTTCAACTAATTTGAAAATAAATTTAGCGTTCCTTCTCAATCTTTCAATTTTTTAATCAATTAATATTGTGAATTTAAAATTTATAACTTATTTCATTTCATGGAGCTATCAAAAGTGAAACTTATTGTTTCAGACATGGACGGAACCTTATTAAACTCACAAGAAAAAGTTAGTGAACTGTTTTTTGAGCTATTTTATCAACTTCAAAAACTGGGGGTTCATTTTGTAGCAGCAAGCGGGAGGCAATACAATAGTATTATCCATAAATTAAACCCTGTAAAAAACGACATTACTGTTATTGCCGAAAATGGAGGAATGGCAAAAAGGAAAGATGACGTATGGGTTTTACAAACACTGAATCCCAAAAAAATAGCAGCTATTATTCCCACTCTTAGAAGTATTGAGAACATTTTTATTATTTTATGCGGAAAAGATACTGCCTATGTTGAATCTACGGACGAACATCTTATTGCGATGTTTAAAGAATATTACGGGAATCATAAGATGGTGGAGGATTTAACCAAAGTTGTATATAATACCGATTTTTTGAAAATTGCCTTGTATCATTCCGAATGCTCTGAGAAAAATATATACCCCAAAGTACGGCACCTGAAAGATGAACTGCTCTTAAAAATTTCAGGTAAAAATTGGCTGGATATCTCTAACCCTGAAGCAAATAAAGGAAATGCCTTACAGGTTGTTCAGGAAAAGTTGAATATTACTCAAAATGAAACACTGGCTTTTGGAGATTATCTAAATGATATTGAGATGTTACAACGAGCATCTTTCAGTTATGCCATGAAAAACGCACATGATGATGTCAAAAAAACAGCTCGCTTCACAACGGAAAGCAACAATGATTTTGGTGTGGAAAAAGTGTTACAGCAAGTGATTCGGGCAAAATTAACCTAATCTTCTAAAAAGGTTCTATAGCGACTGCCCCAATGGTTATTTTCATGATCATTTGCAGTATCTTCATTTGTCAATAACGCATTTTTATCTTCGCTATTCTTATTCCAAAGCCAAGTTATATCAGTATTACGGTAGATATTCTTAAAAGTGATACCGATTCGTCATTCTTTTTTTTAGTTCTTTTAAAAACGTTTTCTTTATCTTAAATTCTTTTCCCATTATAGACAGTTGATTGCCATTTGTACGACCGTCCAATATATTGGGAGAAATATTAGCAATCGTTGTATCGCTAATCCTTACAAAGTAAGGTGGTAATTCTGTCAGTAATTTTTTCTACTTTATTTGCTGTTAATAGGATTAATGAGGTTGGCCCTGTAACCAGCAATACTATACTGTCGTTACCTACAGGATGGCTATAGGTGTGAGACAGGTTATTGGTATTATTGTATGAGTTTTAAAAGGGTGAGGTTGCCGTACTTAAATGTACCATTGTAGATATACTTTAAAAAAAAATGTGTAACTTACGGATGTAAAAACCTAACTACCGACATCATGACTGTTTTGCAAAAAAGCTTTAAAAGCACTACAGGAGGGGATATTCAAGGACTCCGGCAAGTCATAAGTCAGTCAAAATATCCTACGGTTACCAGCGGTATTTTTGAGATCAATACAAAAAACATCTTAAGAAAAACTTCAATCAGTCCATAATTTCACCTACATATTTATTATAAACTTACCTACCTACCATGACCCCTAAAACACACCTAAAGATTCAATTAAAACTTGAGAACCAACAAACCATCACAGGATTACAAAATGCCGGCTATCAAAATATCTTCGATATTGCAGGCACCAGTAGAATTGCCTTTAAACAAAGCGTAGATTTTTTATCTGCGGAAGAGGCAAAAGTGCTGTACGAAAAAGCCGAGCAACGCGTACACAACCTTCAGGCATTGTTTCGTGCGTATCAACTACGGAACGATCCGGCCATTGCAAATAATCCCAAACTGGCAGTAAACCCAATACTCAAAAGTTTTAACGATGCCCTTGCCCGTTCTTTGGGTAATAATGCTGGATTTGAAGACTTCTTCCCTGAACGTTCCGAAGATGGCTATGCCGATGTCTCATCCATTCAATCGCTGTTTTCTTCGGGCCGTTACCTTACTTCATTGTATTATATTGCTCAAACCTTGCACCCGGCGAGTCATAAGCTAAACATCAACAATCGCAGACCCGACCTGCAAAACCTTATATTGAGTAATGAGCAAATGAACAAAGAGGTCACTTCTTTGGATATTTTACTGGAGGTACTGCAAGGTTCTATGGGCGATCTTCAAGAAACCTATTACCCCGTCAACCTACCGTATGATGACAGCCTTACCCAAATTCGTTCGGTATTGGAAGCGCAGGATATGAACCTGCCTGTTGTCTGGGACATCCTGTATGACCACGAAAAGGAAGCCTTTGATGCTTGTGATATAGTATCCGCTAACCGTTTAGGTCCGAACAACTACGGACGGGAATATCTCAACTTGATGCCTGAAAATTATGATTTTATCATTACGGAACAAGATTCCGGTTATTTGGATGACTTAAAAGCGCTTTATAATGAACCAAATGTAAATAACTTTACTGACTTCCAAGATGCGGTAAGTCCTGTGGATACATTTTGCGCCAAAACAGGCATCACTTTTAACAAGCTCATCGATTTGACAGGGCAGAAAAATTATCGGGCTAGTGGATATGGCCTTTATATCAGCCGTTTTTTAGCCTATAACAAACCAAACCTATCCAATGCTGTAAACATTGAGGAATATGGTTCCAAATACATAGGAATCAGTGATGTAAGAAGACTGTACGTTAAAGAAGATACAGACACTGAACCCAATGAGTTAAAAGTATTTACAGGTACGGAGGGCGAAGAAACCTATCGTAGGGTACAGAAACTGTTACGCCTGGTAAACAGTATGTCCATGGCATACCACGAATTGGACTGGGTGATTCAAAGTCTTAACGAAGGACTTTTGGGCTATTCATCAGACCTTCCTGTTTTGGATGCTACCATTATGGAGGCACTTGGAGAGTTTGTCCGGTTACGGGACCGTTATGCCATTACCGCCGATCAGTTTGCAGCTTTTACAGGTCGGGTAAGTATCTACCACGAAGCTGAAAAGGAGAGTTTCTTTCAGCAATTATTTTCCAATGCAGATCAAAGCCTGATACTTTCCGTGGGAGAAAAACTTATCTTTACCGATACAAGTGCAAAGCAGTTGAATAAAAATGCCATTTTGTGCAGTGCTTTGCAAGTGACCAATGACGAATTGCTGCGTATTGCTACATTTTGCTACGACAAGGATCCCTACGTACAACTTACGGAACAAGAAGCTGCAAAGCTGTATCGTATGGGCTTTATCCCAAGCATGTTGGGCTTATCTTACAGTGAAGCCGAATACTTATGGAGAATGATGTCTCCTGAAGACAACTCCATACTTGATACTATTAAAGACCCGACTGATAGCCAAATTTTCCACATTATCCGGGATACGGAATATATACTCTCCTGGTTGGATCGCAATAAGATACCGATTGTGCAACTGCCTTTTTATATTACTTCCGATTACAGTGCGGTGGCCACACCCAAAATGTTTAATTTCTTGTCAAACTTATTTCATTCGATACCTGTGGCTACAGAGACATTGGACGCGGAAGGGTTGAACGAACAGGCTCTTTACAAGGGCATTGCGGCAGGATATAGCACCTTAAACCTAAAAGCCAATCAAGTACCTTTTATCATCAATTGGATTGAAAACAGTAATGATATATTTACACTGGCTGATTTTTGGAAAAACATATATACCTTGTTTCAATCAGGAGACGCCACCTTTGATGACCTGAACACCGACACCAATAGCGTTTTGATACAACAATGCCAAATTTTAAGCCAATATACCCTGATTACTCAAAAGTGGCGTTTAACGGAACAAGACTTGCATTTATTCAATGCGTCTTCTGATCAGCTACTATCTGCAAGAAATGCGGTGGGTACATTTCCCGCGCCTAGTTTGCCTTTTCTCCTGATGATTTCAAGACTCAAAGAATGGCAGCAACGTCTGGTAGTATCCTCAGACGAGGGCATGCAGTATTTTACAATGGCAAATAAAGCAGATTTAGAGGAACCATCAGAAGTAGAAACGCTACAAAGCTATTTGGCAGAAATCCATGGGTGGGCTACCTACTTGACCACTTCGGTATCTACTGACCTGTTTCCCGATACACAAGTACCTTTCGCCTTTGAAGAGGTATTTACTTTGGAAACATACGTACGCCTTGCCCTACAACTGGAAACCGACGGAACAACTCTGGGAAGTCTGAATCAAATGGCAACAGACAGTTCCGTGGATACAGGGACGGTTGCAGAACATCTGATAGCGGCACATCAATCGGATCAGGTAAAAAGTACTGTAAAAGAGAGACGTAGAGATGCCTATGTGGCGTATTATATTGCTAATTGTGTCCCTGATGCCTATAAAGATCAAATCCAAACTCCGGATGATCTGTATGAATACCTTTTGCTGGATACCCAAATTACGGATGCGGTAACCAGTGCTTCCATAGCAGAAGCCATTGCCAGTCTGCAACTCTATATTCATCGTTGTGTAGAAGGATATGACCCCGAGGTAGATCAAACGGCTATGAGTACCTTGTATGCACCCAATAAGTTTCTGTACAATTGGAATGATTACAACAAACGTTATGCCACCTGGGCGGGTAAAGAACGCTTAGTATACTATGCAGGGAGCTATATAGACCCGACGTTACGTTATGGTAAAACCGAGTTATTTCAGCAACTGGAACAGACCCTCAACCAGGGCAAGCTCAATGAAAATCAGGTACTCCAAGCAGTACAAAAATACCTGGTAGATTATGATGTTTTGGCGCGACTCACCACCATCTCCGGACATAAAAACGGAGATACCGTATTTTTTGTAGGACGTAGCGAAGAAGCACCTTTTCAGTATTACTGGCGAAGTATGAATACCACGGTAGTGGACGATACCGGCAAAACCACAGCCGGCTCCTTGACGGAATGGAAAAAAATAGGAGCCTCCATAGACGAGACCGCCGAATACATCACACCGTTTTGGTATCACGGACGTTTGCATGTCAGTTGGCGCAGCCAAGAGGAGCAACGAAAAGACGATACGGATATAACGGTGTATTTCTTTAATATCTGGTATTTGGACGAAGAAGGCAAATGGCAATCGTATCGTAAGATGGATAATCTGATCAGTGATAGTTTAAAAATTGTAGAACAGCAACGTAAAGACACAGAGGTATCGGGCAGTATGGAAGAAAAATTTCATAAACGCTTCCATCGGGGGCTTGCCATGATTACGGTGGATGACTCGGATCAGTTAGTCCTTTGTGACAAAGCAGGACTGGGCTTTGAACTAAATGATGAGTTTAAAGTAACCCAAATGAGACCCAAACCAGTAAAGATTGTCGGAGAAGAAAGTCTATGGAGTCAAGCTCCTATTCAATATGATAGTTTTAAATTCTATCAGGAGGCTCAAAATGCTAAAGTTAGTCAATGTATTGTCGATGGTTGTCTGTTTAATTCCTTGGTATTATCATCTGGGGGTATTACAAAAGTTGAAACGAAAAAAGACGGTTATGGTATCTTGTTTTCGTTGCAAGATTCAGAAGCCAGTTACGCATTTATTGGAGATTTTATAGAGGAGTATGAGGGAAGTAAATATTTTTTAAATTGGTATGGATCAGGAAAGTACAGAGAGCAATATATGAATGGAAATTTATCAGCTACCTACTCTGGTTACCTACAAGGAAACTTTACTTTGTATTCAGATACGAATTATTCTCAACCCCAAAACGTCAACCTAACCGCTCCAAAACTTCCCCCTTCTATACTGGCATTGGGAATCAGTAGCTTGTTTAACTACGATACCCAAACCGATCTTACCGATGATTTTGGGGAAGACATCTTTAACTGCTCTTACGGCATCTATATCTGGGAACTCTTTTTCCATTTACCGTTTTTAATTGCCAACCGCTTTGCCACCGAACAACGTTTTGAAGAAGCCGAAGCATGGTACAAATACATTTTCTCCAGTACAGGCTATCGGGATGAAGATGGCAATCTACAGACAGACGGCAATGGAAATCCTCGCTATTGGAATGTCATCCCCTTACAGGAAGATACGAGTTGGAACAGCGAGATTCCGGAAACCACCGATCCGGATGTGATTGCCATGAACGATCCCATGCAGTACAAACTGGCCATCTTTCAACACACCATTCAACTCTTGATCGATCGGGGAGATGCCGCCTATCGTCAATTGGAACGAGACACACTGGTAGAAGCCAAGATGTTTTACATTCAGGCAAGTCAACTAATGGGACCTTATCCTGAAATCCGTATCAACAACAGTTGGTCCAATCCCACATTGTCTGAGGAGGCTGGTAATATTACTGAACCCTCAAGTGCTACAGACCTTACGCTGGTAGTGTCTTTTCAAGCCAGTCTAAGCGAACAGTACGGTCATTTTCTACCTCCTTACAACGAAGACCTGCTAATCTATTGGGATACACTAGAGTTGCGACTTTACAACCTACGTCATGGTTTGACCATAGACGGGCAACCCATGTCATTGCCCCTATATGCTACCCCTGTATCACCCAAAGACTTACAAGTACGACAAGTCTCAGGAGATGGTTTTGGAAGTAGTACGGGAGGTACCGGGCTACTGAGCGAATATCGCTTCTCCATACTGATTGAAAAGGCACGAACCGCCGTTTCTGCCCTGATGCAGTTTGGAAGCAGCCTCTTAACTGCTATCGAAAAACAAGATAATGAAGCCCTGACCCTGTTAATGCAAACCCAGCAAAATGCCATCACAAAACAACAAATTGAGATTCAGCAAAACAACTTAAATGCCATTGGGTATAGTATTGACAACACTACGGAAGCCAAAAACGGTGCCGAAAATCGCAAAACTCATTATACCAACTTGGTAAACAATTGGATCTCTACGGGAGAACAAGCTGCTTTGGGATTGCGTTCTACGGCAGCAGCACTCAATATTGCTTCTTCAATCTCCGAATCCATTGCAGGCGGTGCAGATACCGTACCCAATGTGTATGGTTTTGCCGTAGGAGGTTCCAAATACGGTGCCATTCCAAGGTCTATTGCCAAAGGGATGCAATTAACAGCTATGGCAACGGAACAATCCGCTGTTATTACCGATATCACCGAAAACTATCGAAGAAGACGTGAAGACTGGATGTTGCAGAAAGACATTGCCGAAAACGAAATTGCGCAGTTGGATGCCCAGCTGGAAAATTTGGAAGAACAACGATTGATGGCGCAAAAACAACTCACACTGGCCGAAACGGAAGCCGCCAATGCCCAAGCCCTTTATGAATTTCAAACTACCAAATTTACCGGACAGGAATTGTATAACTGGATAGTAGGCCGCTTGTCATCCTTGTATTACCAATTGTACGATGCAACACTACCTATCTGTATCATGTGCAAAGAAGCACTCATCAAAGAAACAAGCACAGACAAAGCTACCAGTGCCTTTACCACTCCTGCATGGAATGATTTGTACCAAGGGCTATTGGCAGGAGAAAGTTTACAATTGGAATTGCAAAAACTCGATCGATTGTGGTTAGAAGAAAGCAAACGAGGATTAGAGGCTACCAAAACCGTTTCCGTAGATCAAATCTGTAGAAGCAACGATACTACTTTAGTTGCTGAAATTCAAAAATTGATCAATGGTGAGGAACTTACTCCCATAGAAGGTTTAGAACTTGCATTGTCAACAGATGAAAATCCAATTTTTACAGCAACCATTACACTAAACCTATTAAGTCTTGGTAGTTCTTACAATACCACAGGGAATCGGGTGATCAAAAATGTAGCCATTAGTTTACCTGCTCTTCTGGGACCTTATCAAGATGTAGAAGCTACCCTTATGGATAACAACGGAAACTTTGTGACCCTATCTCATGGGCAAAACGACAGTGGAATGTGGGTACTCAACTACAATGACGAACGCTTTTTGCCTTTTGAAGGGGTGGATCCCACAGCAGAGAATAGCACCCTTGGTTTTAACGTGTTTAACGTAGGCGAAGATCAAGCTCAGGAAGCTTTATTCAAAAGCATTAGTGATGTCGTGTTCCATATTGATTATAATATTTTTATATAATGGAGTTGAAAAGTTTGGAAAGTTATAAAGTTGGAAAGTTCAAAGTGGAAAGTGGGAAGTGGGAAGCCAAATGATGACTGAGGATTTATGATGAGCTTAGTCGAACTATCTCGAAATCATCTTTAATGAAAATATATTTACTGGACATGAAGCAATAGTTTAACAATAAAACAGTCTTATATTTCATTTTGGAAAGTTGAGGTTTTAAAGAAAATAGAGATGAGAGGTGAGAGATTAGAAATGAGGATTTTGAAAATGTATTTACGAATTTCAAAATAGCAATTGAACTACAAAACAGTCTTACGTCAAAAAGCCCTACTTCTTACTTAATGAATAAATCAAGATGAACAAATACCTACTATATACTTAATACTACATACTTAATACTTAATACTTAATACTCAATACTAAGTACTAAAAAAACACTCCCTATGCAACAACAATCACAAAAAGGTGTAAAAACCGTCTCTAGTGTTTTACCCAAAGGAGGAGGCACCATCCAGGGTATGGGCGAAGCGTTGAGTGGCATCGGTTCTGATGGCATGGCTCATTATACTTTACCCCTGCCTGTTTCTTCCGGGCGTGGTGTTGCACCTCAGTTAAGCCTTTCATATACAAGCGGTAATGGAAACAGTCCGTTCGGATTGGGTTGGCAGTTGCCGCTTCTTGCCATACGGCGCCAAACCAACAAAGGTACTCCTCAGTATGCTGGCAACGATCATTTTATAGGTACTGAAGGCGAAGTTTTGGTGATGGAACTGGATACAGACGGAAATCCGCTGACAGACCAAAAAGACACATTGCAAGGTAGCTCTTTGGCAGACACCTACACCGTTACCCGATACCGTCCCAGAATAGAAAGTAGTTTTCATTGCCTTGAATATTGGCTATCATCCAATGCTACAGACGCCTTTTGGCTGTTATATGCCTCCGACGGCAACCAACACCTGTTAGGGAAAAACAGTCACACACGCATTACCAATCCTGGTGAGTCCAATCAAATTGCCGAGTGGCTGATAGAAGAAACCCTTACCCCTACACAGGAACATATTTATTACCAATATCAGGCAGAAGACGACACCGGGCTTGAAGAGAATGATCGAACGGATACTGCTCAACGTTACATTAGTACGGTATATTATGGGAACAAAACCCCACAAAGCACTTTTTATGCACTGGAGGCCTCCGGTATTTCGGAAGACGACTGGCTCTTTATGGTGGTGTTTGACTATGGTGAGCGCAATGCCACGGATCTACCCGCATTTGACACATCAGGCAATTGGACAAAACGCTCCGATCCGTTTTCTACCTTTCATTACGGATTTGAAGTACGCAGCTATCGCCTGTGCCGCCAGGTACTGCTGTTTCATAGAATTGAGGAACTGGCAGGGGCAGCTACCGGATCGGAATCGCCCACATTGATTACCGCACTTAGACTTTGCTATGATGAAAGCCCCGTCGTTTCCTGTTTGGCCATGGCGGAGCAATCGGCATGGGAAACAGACGGTTCTCAGGTATTGCTTCCTCCTCTGGAATTCGATTACCGGGATTATTCCATTAACACAGATGCAACTACATGGGAAGAATTGGAAGGCTTTACGGGGATAGATAATGGTACAAACTATCAACTGGTAGACCTCTATGGAGAAGGCATTCCGGGCATTTTATACCGAGATGGAAAAGGCTGGCAGTACCGTTCCGTGGAACGTTCCGATGCTTCCAAAGACAATGACTCCAACGCGGTACAGTATGGAGCTACCGAGTGGTTGCGGCAAATCCCCACACTCCGGGAAGGAGGAACCTTGATGGATTTGAACGGAGACGGAAAACTCAACTGGGTCATAAGCCAACATAGCTATGCAGGGTACTACAGCAGCAACCCGGATCATACGTGGACATCCTTTACCCCGTTGTCTGCCATACCCGTTGAATTTGCATATCCTAATGTACAACTGGGCAATATGGCGGGTGCCGGTTTTCCCGATGTGGCTTTGATCGGCCCGGAAAGCGTTCGTTGGTACCCCAACAAACGTGACGGTTTTGGTGCTGCCATCACCGTATTACACGATGGTGAAGCGTTGCCGGCCTTTGATGCCAATCAGCATGAACTGGTAGCCTTTGCTGACGTACTGGGTTCGGGACAACAACATTTGGTACGCGTCACACAAGATGGCGTGGAATGCTTTCCGAATCTTGGACACGGCCGCTTTGGAGAAGCCATCAGCATTCCGGGGTTTCAGTTAGGCGAAGGCATCGCCTTTCAGCCTCATCGTGTCCATTTTGCCGATTTGGATGGATCCGGAGCTATGGACATCTTATATGCAACTTCTGATGCCTTGCTTTGTTTTACCAATCAAAGCGGCAATGGTTTTGATACTCCCATCGCAATTCCCTTCCCCGAAGGCATACATTTTGACGATACCTGCCGTCTCAGTATTGGCGATATGCAAGGATTGGGCATCAGCAGTATTTTATTCAGTATTCCACATATCGTACCACGTCATTTCCAACTCAATCCGGTAACAGCAAAGCCTTATCTGCTTACTGAGATCAACAACAACAGAGGGGGTGCCTATACATTACAATACCGCAGTTCGGTACAATTTTGGCTGGATGAAAAAGCAAGGGGTAACCAAACAGTGAGTTTTTTACCATTTCCCGTACATCTGGTGGCAGAAATTCAAACCCTGGATGAGATTACAGGAAACCGGTTGACTCAAACCGCTGGCTACTATCACGGATTTTACGATGGTGTAGAAAGAGAATTCCGAGGCTTTGGCCGGGTAGATATCACAGATACGAATGACAACGCTGCCGGCACACAAGACGAAGTAACTTCCTTTCCAAGTCTTACGAAAAGTTGGTATCATACAGGCCAACAAGAAGACGAATCCCGATATACAGCAGCCTACTGGCAAGGCGATGACGATGCATATACATTAGGGAGTACCTACCTGACCGAATTTAATACCGAAGATATACCTTTAACAGATGAATCCAACTCCTATTGGCTGTTTAGAGCCTTAAAAGGCAGTCCTTTACGTACAGAAGTATATGGTTTGGATGGATCAGCAGCACAAGAAAACCCCTACACTGTACAAAGCTTTCGTTATCAGGTACGCCTCGTTCAGAATGCTTCCGACAGTCCATCGCAAGCTCCGGTGGTGGTACCTTTCACCTTAGAACAACTCAGCTACCATTACGAACGTATTCCGGAAGATCCGAAATGTACACAACAAATACAAGTACAAACGGATGCCTGCGGATTTCCGTTACAACAGATTGCCATTCAATATCCCAGAAGATCGAAGCCCGGTACCAACCCATATCCAAGTGTAGTACCACAAAGTGCCTGGAGTAGCAGTTATGATGCACAACAGAATGTGTTACGCATTACCGAAACATTGAGTGCAGTCAATCACATTACCGATATTGAGAATGAGCAATGGCGATTGGGATTGCCCACAGAACAACGGGTTAATATGTTACACCCGGATGCATCAGGTTCGATCAGCTTTGAATCGGTAACGGATATATTGGGTGCAGACGCTGAGCGAATTTATGCCGGACAGCAGAAAACCTATTATACCGAACCCGATTCGGAAGACATCAATGAAACCCCTACCATACTGGGATTGGTAGCCTGTACCGAAACTGCTGAGTTTGACGATCAGGCACTCACCGCTTTTGATAACGTACTTAGCACAGAGGCACTTGAAGATAAATTAACTGATGGCGGCTATCAAAAAACACCACGACTACTGTCGTATGGTGATGAAGAAGACGTCTGGGCAGCTCAACTGGGATTTACAAAATACGCAGCTCAAAGTGGATTTTGTCGCCCCGTTGAAACCCGGAATTCCCAACTTGTCGGACGTACAACGCTCGTTTATGACACCTACACCTGTGCTGTCATTCAATCAGACGACCCCATGGGTAACAGCGAAAATATGGAGTATAACTATCGTTTCTTAGTACCTTGTAAACAAATAGACATACACGGCAATGTACACCTGGTGGAATTGGATGCTTTGGGAAGAGTCACTGCCTCTCGGTTTTGGGGAATGGAAAATGGAAGCAATGTAGGATTCCCTACACCTGATGATCAACCTTTTGCACCCCCTGTAACCATTCAAGATGCTGTTGACTTAGAAGACAATATTCCTGTGGCAGGATTTGCCGTATACGATCCTTTTAGTTGGATGCCTGAATTTGACCTTAGCAAGATACCCGAAGCATTAGTTCAAGAACTCAATGCTACCAACGTACTCACAGTACAAGGCAGGCAATGCCGTCTCGCCTCCAGGCGTTGGCTTCGCAGAGGTGGTACTGTTGAACAATTAAAGGAATTGGAATCTGACAATCCACCTGAACCGCCACACACCATTCAGGTAAATGCGGATGCCTATTTTGAGGATACGAACCAACAATTACAAAAGCAAGTAGTTTTTAGTGATGGATTCGGCCGTACTTTACAGGCAAGTCAAAAAGTAGAAACGGGTACTGCTTACGTTCGCCTGCCCACAGGGAATTTACAAGTGGGTGATGACGATCAAGCTGTTCAGGAGGAATCCGACGAACGCTGGGCAGTAACCGGCAAAACCGAATACGACAACAAGGGACAAGCGATTCGAAGCTACCAGCCCTATTTTTTAAATAGTTGGCAGTATGTTATTGATGACAGTACTCGTGAAGATATGTATGCCGACGTTCATCTCTATGATCCGACTGGGCGAGAATACAAGGTGGTGACTGCCAAGGGCTATGAAAAGCGCGTTCACTTTTTTCCCTGGTTTAACGTTTCCGAAGACGAAAATGACACGTTTAACCCCGAATCATAATACAATCAATTTATGACAACTAACACCAACATACACGCCAACACCCCTACCATTTCGGTAACAGATAATCGTGGATTGGGAATTCGACAATTGGTCTATTATCGAAAAGATGTAAATACTGACCCCGAAGAACGTATCAGCTTTACCCAATACAATGCATTGGGCCATCAGCAAAATATACAGGATGCTCGTCTGACGAGCCCTAACTTTCAGTATATCAATTCGCTTAGTGGTCAGGTATTAAAAACCGAAGGGGTAGATAATGGCTCACTTGTTCAGCTATCCGATATCGAAGGGCGTCCACTATGGCAACAAGACGGACGGGATACCATACAACGTTTTGAATATGAAGAAGGAGGTTTGGGACGCATTACCACTATGATAGAACACAGTAGCGGAGATACCGAACAAATTAGAGAACGTTTTGTCTATGATGACAATGCCACAGCTGGCTACAATCTACAAAGTCAACTCGTAAAGCATTACGATACTGCCGGACTGCTAACCATAGAAAGTCGTTCTATCAGCGGTCAAACATTACAGCAAAGCCGAAACCTGCTCAAGAATCTCTCTCAAGAAACTGATTGGCAAGGAGACGAAACAAATTGGGAATCATTATTAGATATCTCCACAACCTATACCACAGAAGAAACCTACGATGTACTGGATAACCCGCTCAACTTGTCAGATGCCAAAGACAACTTACGGGAAATGACGTACAACATAGCCGGACAATTGAAAAGTACTTCGTTGACTCCAAAAAATGGCTCAAAAACAACCGTTTTGGAAAGCATTTCCTATAGTCCAGCCGGTCAGGTACTGCAAGAAAACGCAGGCAACGGAGTCCGTACCGGCTACCAATACGAACCCGAAACGCAACGGTTGATTCGACTTTCAGCAATGAGACCAGACACTGATGAAGGATCTTTTGATACCCTTCAGGACTTTTCCTATACCTACGATCCTGTGGGTAACATTACCTCCGTTAAAGACGAAGCCGTTGCTACGAGTTACTATAAAAATCAACAAATAGATGCGCTACGTACCTTTACATATGATACGATTTATCAACTGACACAAGCAACAGGCAGGGAAAATGACTCTAACAGTACATCTTCAGTCATCCCTGATGATCCTACTATTCCGATCAATACCAATCAAATGGTGAATTATACCCGGAACTACGCTTACGATGCCGGAGGAAACTTGGAACAAATCAAACATACCGGAGCTGCTTCTTATACCACCAACATCTTGGTTTCAGGTACTTCCAACCGTGCCATAAAAGATTGGGAAACCGGGCAAACCGATATAGAAGGGCAATTTGATGCCAATGGCAACCTATTAGCCTTGCAACCGGGTCAACCATTGCAATGGAATAAACGCAATCAATTGGAATCAGTCACCATTATTGAACGAGAGGGAGATACCAATGATGCGGAATATTACCGCTATACAGGTGATGGCATGCGGTTGGTAAAGTATGCAGAACAATTGGCTTCCGGAAGTACAACCAGTCAACAGGTCATCTACTTGCCTGGTTTGGAATTGCGCATCAAGAAAAACGGAGCTACAGTAAAAGAAGAACTGCATGTATTAACCATGGAAAAGGCAGGACGTGCCGGAGTACGAATGTTGCACTGGGAATCGGGGAAACCCACAGATATTACAGACGATCAGGTACGCTATAGCTTTGACGATCATCTGGGATCTTCGTTATTGGAATTGGATGAAGATGCAGAAGTTATTAGCCAGGAAGAGTATTTTCCTTACGGAGGTACAGCGGTATGGGCTGCCAGAAGCCAAGTAGAAGCAGATTACAAAACCATCAAATACTCGGGTAAGGAACGGGATACTACCGGACTCTACTATTATGGGTATCGTTACTACCAGTCCTGGATAGGCAGGTGGTTGAATACAGACCCTGAGGAAAGTGCGGATGGATTGAATTTATATCGAATGGTTCAAAACAATCCCGTTACGCTGGTTGATCCTGATGGCACTCGTTCGTATCGTTTTTATACCGCCGTTGAAGCGACATTGGAATTTATGCAGGAACAAGACTCCGCAGCAGATGCAATTCGGCGTGGTTCACGTCTAACCTATTTAAAGGCGGCTGGAAAAAGCTTGGCAAAAGGTATTTTCACCTCCTCGTTACAGGGAAATCCTCTTCCCTTTCTATATAGATTTGTGCCTACCCTTACTTTTCTTGGTATTGCCATCCTCGGACCAGAACGATTTGGTAAATGGATGATTGGTAAGATGCAAAAATACCTAAGTAAAATCGCAGCAAGACACCCGTACATTACTGGTGCTGCCCTGGGAGGTATTACTGCCACAGCGTTTGGTGGCGATACAGCTATTGGAGCTGCGGTAGGTACAGGTGCGGGTATGATAGAATCTGCACTGGGGCGTCCTGAACATACTACTCTGTCAGCACCTGCAGGTGGTATGGCAGTAGGTATTGCCAATCAACACGGAGCAACGCGAATGGGACGTTTGGGTGCCGGTATTGGCGGAGCGATCGGTGGTTTGATAGCAAGTAATTCAGGGGAAGCATCGCGAGCGGGTTACTGGGCTGGTATCGGAGGTGCATTAGGCTCACAACTGGGAAGAAGATTGGATAATCTGGTTAGGATAGGTAATATTGGTAGGATAGCCGCTCGATTGACAGGTTCAACGCGCTTGCGATTGCTTAGTATGATATTACGCCACGTACCACAAAATACAGGTACTGCTGAAGCCAGCCTCTCTATAGGTGGTGGTATTGCCGGTGGCGTAGGAGGAGTCGTTGGACCAGGTTCGGTAACTGGTGGTATTATTGCTGGCGCGGCGTCAGTTTTATTGGGTGGTGCAGCATTGTCAAGTGGCTTGGCATTAGGTGCAGCAGTCACAGCTCTTGGTCATATCACAGGTGTGGGATCGACCATGGATGATACTGTGAGCAGTTTGGCAAGCAGTGGAATACACGCATTACGTCAAAGTAGTACTGTGATGTCTTGGGCAAGATGGGGTACTGCAAGAGCTGTGGGGAGTAGTGCCTTTAGTGCCTTACGTAGTTATTTTTCTCCTGTTTAATATATCGTAGGATTTTTACAGGGTATACGACAAATTTCACTAAGCTATTTAATAACAAAATGAATATTTAAACAGTATGCTGATGACTAAGTAGGTCTATGGTATTAGCAAATAGGATTGTAGATTGACCTTATTTGTTTTTTTGCTATTCAGGCGTATGTATTTTGTTGAAGTTCTGAGGTAGTAGTTCGGTTAGTTTAGAGACCTTATAGTCCGCATGCTGATGGGCCATTAGGTATTTCCCACTGATGCTTTGCGTACAGGGAATAGAACTGAGAGACCTTTGCAAAATAGTGATATATTCCGTATTTGATTTCAAATTTCTTCCTTCTCGAAAATTTTAAATCCTCAAAACCAACAGGTTATTCCGGTTGAAAATTTTCTTCGGGCATCGAACTTTTTTGTCAAATCAATTTTTCAAAGGTCTCACTGAATTAATAATAGATACCTACTTGCTCAGCGGGATACGTATACTCTGGTTTTTCGGATTTAATGCGTACATTACAAATGGGTAACATACCATATATGGTGTGGTATTTACCCCTTCATTGCCTGTCAATGTTTCCTGCTTACAATCAAAAATGAGAAAAACAGATAGAAGTACTGTCAAATAATAAGATTGCTTTGCACTTTTGGTATTTTCCCCTGTGAGAACCACTGTTTATTTACTCAAATTGTACCGTACTTTGACGTTCTCTGTTTACCTGTAACTTTGTTACATCCGGCCTTGAATAATGACCGGCTACGTCAAAGTTTTGACACTCTTGCAATACTTTGGAAAAATCCAGTGTTTCATAGAGCAATCCTGCCTTTCCGACAACCGGTTCCAGAATCCATTCACCATCGGGCCCTGCAATACACGAACCTCCGTTTGCTAAAATTTCAGGGGCATTTTCTATAATCTTATCTGCATGCGGGGTATTGGAAGGTACATCATTTTTCGACATTAAACCCGACACGGAAATAACATAAGAACGAGATTCTCTTGCAATAAAACGCGTAATGTCTTTGGTATTATGATCACTTCCCGGCCAAACGGCAATATGTACGTTTTCCCCCAAACCGTACAGTGCCGCCCGGGGCAGTGGCATCCAGTTTTCCCAGCAATTCAATCCTCCTACGGTAAAATTTTTCAGTGCGTGTACCTGTAGGCCATTTCCGTCGCCGGAGGCCCAAGTCAGTCTTTCTTCATAAGTGGGTTGTAATTTTCTATGTACGGATTGAATGGTTCCGTTCCGATCTATATACACTAGAGAAGCATAGATACTATGTCCGCCTCTATCAGTTGCACGTTCTATAATTCCCAAATAAACAACGAGCCGGTTTTCTTTTGCCAACCGGCAAATAGAATCCAACTCTCCTTTTCCAATAATAACAGCATTTTGTATATAATGTGCGTGCACTTCTTTTTGCACTGTTGCGTTAAACTGCGCTCCGTTTGTCAATGCTATCCAAAAAGGATATCCGGGCAATAAAGCTTCTCCAAAAACAATCAGTTCCGCATTTTCTTTTACTGCTTCTTTCATTGCGTTTTCAATTTTTTGAATGGTTTGTTCTTTGTGTAGCCAAACCGGAGCTATTTGTGCCAAGGCAACTTTTAAAAAATCAGAATCGGACATCTTTAAGTGATAAAGTTAAAAGCGATACCATTTCAAAACAATTCTCAAATTAATTCATCGCTACATCAGTTCATTGTTACATTAATTCATTGTTACATTTTCAAATTAATCACAAGCCCTTCATTAGCTCTTATATTAAAAACCGTTTGGTCTTCAAAAATCAAGTACTGTCCTTTCATCCCAACTAATTTTCCCGTATATGTTTGCTCTTTAACCAAATTTAAACTTTTAGGTTTTTCCGGATATTGATGTACCGGAAAATGAAGTTCGATTTCCGTATTATTTTCAATAATGTACTCTTGAGCCTCTTCGGGGATAAAAGGTCGTAATTTTTGTTGCCAATCTGCTAAGTTAACATCTTTCGTATCATTTCGTAACATTTTTCTCCAATTTGTTTTATCCGCGACATGTTCTTTTAAAGCTACCTCTGTGATACCGGCCAAATACCTGTTTGGAGCTTCTACAATTTCCATAGCTTCGTGTGCTCCTTGGTCTATCCATCTTGTGGGGATTTGTGTTTTTCTTGTTACCCCTACTTTTACATTACTGGAATTAGCTAAATATACAACATGAGGCTGTAGTTGCACTGATTTTTCATATGCCAGATCTCTATCCTCTATATCCAAATGCGCGGTACTTAATTCGGGTTTCATAATCCAATCTCCCGCATCAGGAGTTTCAAAAAAACAAGTTTTACAAAACCCTTGTCTGTATATCTCTCTTTCCAGATGGCAATGTAAACATTCGTACGTAATAAAACGCATTTTTATATGGCTGCCCAGTAACTGATTCATGTTTAAAAAATCAGTTTTCATATCTAAATAATATTGAATCTCAGCACCATTTTCCGCTGCCATTTTTTTTAATACTCCCTGATATTCCATATAAAAGATTTTACTATTTTTAGCTTCGTAAAATGCTATAACAAACTTAGCATAAAATTATAGTAACTAAATAAAAAATGCCAGTTCCTTTTGTAAATTCTATCATTTCCTGGTTTCTTAAAAAAAGAAAGCATCAAATAGAATTATTTATTAAATCCCCTAATGATGTACAACAAGAATTGTTGTCGGGTTTAATAGATCGGGCAAAAAATACGGAATTTGGTAAACAATATGATTATGCTTCAATGAAAGGCTATGTCGATTTTGCCGGTAGCGTACCTGTTCAGCAATATGAAAGTATAGAACCTCTGATTGAACGTTGTAGAAAAGGTGAGCAGCATCTTTTTTGGCCAACGCCTATTAAGTGGTTTGCAAAGTCCAGCGGAACCACTAATGCAAAAAGTAAATTTATTCCCGTAAGCGATGAAGCCATTGAATATTGTCATTTGAAAGCAGGGAAAGATATGTTGTGTTTGTATATTAACAGCAATGAAGATGCAAAACTTTTTACCGGAAAAGGACTGCGGTTAGGTGGCAGTTCTGCAATTTATAAGGATAACAATTCTTATTTTGGAGATTTATCAGCCATTATTATAGAGAATATGCCTTTTTGGGCCGACTTTAGTTCGGCACCAAGTCAGGAAACAGCATTGATGAGTGAGTGGGAAGCTAAAATGGAAGCCATTGTGAATGAAACGATACATGAGAATATTACAAGCTTGGTAGGGGTTCCTTCCTGGATGCTGGTTTTGCTAAACAGGGTATTGAAAAAAACGGGGAAAAATAATATTTTGGAAGTTTGGCCAAATCTGGAAGTATATTTTCACGGAGGTGTAAACTTTAGCCCCTATAGAGAGCAGTATTATAAATTGATTCCGAAAAAAGATTTTAGGTATTATGAAATTTACAATGCTTCCGAAGGGTTCTTTGCTATTCAGGACAGAAATACCTCTGACGAGTTACTGTTGATGTTAGATTACGGTATTTTTTATGAGTTTATTCCCATGAGTGCCTATGACGGTGAAAACTCAGATGCGATTCCATTATCAGAAGTAAAAGAGAATATCAATTATGCAGTGGTGATTACTACCAATAGCGGGCTTTGGCGCTACTTAGTTGGAGATACCGTAAAATTTACTTCCTTACGCCCGCATCGTATAAAAATAACGGGGCGTACCAAGCATTTCATCAATGTTTTTGGGGAAGAGCTGATTATTGAAAATGCCGAAGAAGCATTAAAACAGGCTTGTAAAAAGACCAATGCTTCCATTACGGATTATACGGTGGCTCCTGTTTTTATGAAAGATGATCGGGAAGGGGGGCATGAATGGCTGATTGAATTTAATGAAACGCCGGAAAACATGGCTTATTTTACCGAAGCGTTAGACAATGCTTTACAGGCTGTTAACTCTGACTATAAAGCAAAACGTTATCAAAACATGACATTGGCAATGCCTGTAATTCATCAAGCAAAAACGGGGTTGTTTTACTCCTGGTTAGAACAGAAAGGAAAATTAGGAGGACAACACAAAGTGCCGAGATTATCTAACAAACGCGATTTTATTGAAGAGTTGTTGCGGTTGTAAAAGGTTATATATCGTTCTTTAAAAACCTCTCTTCAAGACAGGAGGTTGTGAATTGCTTGCAGAATTGTATTTTTACATAGCATTCACAGTAATTACAAAATAAATAAGTCCGGCTAATGCGTTGTGAATTGCTTGCAGAATTGTATTTTTACATAGCATTCACAGTCCTGCTTCTTTTAGCATTTTCATTTGTCCTGTTGTGAATTGCTTGCAGAATTGTATTTTTACATAGCATTCACAGTCAAGTTCCTTAACTAAATCAGATTTGGAGAGTTGTGAATTGCTTGCAGAATTGTATTTTTACATAGCATTCACAGTTGAAGATTTAAAAACCAATTACGGGTATAAGTTGTGAATTGCTTGCAGAATTGTATTTTTACATAGCATTCACAGTACTATGGAATACACAAAATCCTACTTAAAGTTGTGAATTGCTTGCAGAATTGTATTTTTACATAGCATTCACAGTTATTGGCAGAAAATACTACTGGAATTAACGGTTGTGAATTGCTTGCAGAATTGTATTTTTACATAGCATTCACAGTTAGGATCTAATTCAATCTCAGAAACAACTTGTTGTGAATTGCTTGCAGAATTGTATTTTTACATAGCATTCACAGTCCATTATATATAATTTATAAAAGTATATGCGTTGTGAATTGCTTGCAGAATTGTATTTTTACATAGCATTCACAGTAAACATCTACTTGATGTATGATGGGAGTTAGTTGTGAATTGCTTGCAGAATTGTATTTTTACATAGCATTCACAGTGAGTGTTATTGACAATATCATCGCGACAATGTTGTGAATTGCTTGCAGAATTGTATTTTTACATAGCATTCACAGTAAAACTCGGTGATTTAGCAAAAACAGGATTGTTGTGAATTGCTTGCAGAATTGTATTTTTACATAGCATTCACAGTATTTAGGTGGTGATGTTTTGAGCCATCAAAGTTGTGAATTGCTTGCAGAATTGTATTTTTACATAGCATTCACAGTTTATCAGAGGTTAATTCTCTGATATACTGGATGTTATTTTTAAAATTAAATAAAAAAACAATAGCGGGTTTAGAATAATTCTAATTGTTGAGCAGGTTTTTCTAATGCTGTAGGTTTTTTTCCGTAAAAGAGTTGTATCATTCCAAATTGCTTATCCGTAATTTGTAGTATTCCTACTTTCCCATATTCCGGTAAACTTCGTTTTACTCGCTTGGTATGTACTTCGGCATTTTCTCTACTGGCGCAAAAGCGCATATAAATTGAAAACTGAAACATTGTAAATCCGTCAGTCAGGAGCTTCTTTCGAAAATTCCCGGCCGCTTTTCTGTCTTTTTTTGTTTCCGTCGGAAGGTCAAAGAATACCAAAACCCACATACTTCTATATTGGTTTAATCGTGAAAAATAATTCGTTCCCATATTTTATTTATTCAAATATCGGATATAACAATTTCCTGCTTACACCTGTAAAGCAATCATATAAAGAATTGGTAGTTCTGCTCATAGCGACCATCAGGAGACTTTTCTTCCCATCAATTACAACATCCGTAACGGGCAATTTCAATAATTGCGTTTTTAACGATGTATCCAATTCATGATAAGGATTTCCGGATTGTAAAATATTGTCAACCAATACATCCACATAAATGCGGTAAGGCTCCATAATATCATCAGCCAGACAAAACGCATTATATTTATTACGATGAAATATGCCAATTGCAGGTAACATTCCCGATCCGGTCAAAGCTCTGGCTGTAATGGCTCTTAAAATGGCATAACCGTAATTGAGCAAATTGTTTGGAGGTTCGCCTTGTGCATATCTGATAAACCCGTCTATTCCAAAAATATGCTTCCAATAATACACGGCAGCTCTACTTTCATGATTCTCAATGTCTCCGCTTTTAACTTCAGTTACCCATTTAAATAATTTCCTGGCCGGAATGTGTTTCTTAACAAGGAAATTAGCCTGATTTAAAATTTTTGCACTAATGGTTTGTTGCCAAAGATTCTTTTTTAAAGGCAAACTGGCATTTAATTGATACTTCATACGTTCCGTTTGCTCACTATGCCCAACCAGAGGTTGCTGCAAACTAACAGGTAAGTGGAACTCATCGCAACTGATAACTGCTGCTTTGTTTTTGATCAGTTTACTTAAAAGCCCGTTTGTAATGTTAATTTGCGGGTGTTCAATGACTACTATTCCAATATCTTCTATAGGAATGGTTTTAACAGGTTTTTCTTCCCCGGGGTAGCATATAACCAACTGTTGATTTTTGGTACTTAAATAGGTTGGGTTTCCAAAAAATAAAGTTCGCTTTATCATCCTTTAATATTCACCGATCTTTATAATTTTACCCAAAGAGTTTACCTGCACTTTCTGACATTTGCCTATTAAATTTGCATAGGTAGTGATCCGTTTATAGTTTGCAGGATTTTTCTTATCAATCTCAGTTGCATATTGATGTGTAAATTCAAGGTAAGGCGTACCACTTCCAAGTATAGATAAGGATTGTACCTTCCACAGCTTAGGGACTATCAGAGAATATTTATTTTCATCCAGTAAGTCTGTGTCAGATGTCAATTTTTCATCAAAAAAAACAAAATAATCATTTATCTGAAGATGGTATAGATATTTCCATTTTGACTCATGCTGTTTTTTTACTATGGGAAGATTTTGTTTTACCCTTTCCACAGCTTCCAAATAGGTGATTTTCTCTCCGTGAATTTTACCCTCTTTATCTTCATATAATGCTATATGGTGATTTTTACCCTGGTTGACGTATCCTCTTCCAATATCGATCAAATCAGAATACCTGGATTTGACTCTTATCCGCTTTATTTGAATATTTTGATCCTTATTCATATAGATCGGGTTTTGTTCCAGGTTAGAGAACGCTTTTTTCTTATTTCCTTCAAATTGATCAAGCCGTTGTTCTAAAATTCGCTTAATGCCCTTGTCAATTACATTTTCAATATTTAGCTGATCATCAACCTCTTTTCTTACTACATATATGTTTTCATAACATTGCACTTTTTCCAGGATATTTCCTTTGTAAATTACAGGGGTTGTTTTTAACGATTTTGCCGAAAATGCTTTTTTGGGGTCATTATCAAATTTTTCCAAATGTAATTCAACCAAATTCTTAACTTTACTATTGACAATAAGCTGAGTTTGTTCCGTATCAAAACGGCTATTTAACTTCACTGCTGTTTCTTTTATTCTTTTGATATTTCCATAGACAGTTTCTTTATGGAGTTGCCCTCTGGGGGTTAGAGTGATTTGTATATTTTCTTGCCATTTAATTTTTGTTTTTGTCCTGTTTTTGTTGCTGGTAACTACTTTATTTTTCCGTTTGAAAGAGATCAGTGTTTGTGACAAAGACTTCAAAATATCCTGTCGCAGGTGTTGCCGGGGCGGATCAAAAGACTGTGCAGCTATTGCTAACAGATCTTTTCCTCCCTGATAACGCTCTTCAAAAGTAGCATTAAGCGTATTGAGGTGCCGTATGTATTTTGGCCTGGTAAAAGCAACGATAATAGCATCCAAAGCATGATGACGATGATCATCTCTTTTACTCCAAAAAATTTTGTTTCCGGATTTATCGATACGGAAAATCCGCTCCACAGATTTAAACTGTCCTCCATTGGTTTTAATATCCCGATGTTCCGTTTGGCCTATATTTCGATATTTTTCAAGGTTTAGTTCCTCCAATACATATTTTAAACCCCATTGCTCTTTTAAGAGATTTGTAATAGTTCCCGAGGTTACCGTAACATTCCTGCATGTGGACAACAGCAGATCTTTTGCTTTTTTTGTAATATAATGAGTTTCACTTAGTTGTCTGTTAATAAAATCATCAGGTATTCTATCAGCTCCCATTAATAGTTTCTCTTGTTTGGGTTTGGGTATCTTTTTATTGTCCTTGATACTACTCACATACTTGTTGAAAGCTTCATCGCCTTTACTCTTTAGATAATCATAAGCGGTTTGATTGGATTTTTCCCTATTAAGCCTTGATTCACATAATGTTTTATTCATAAAAGAATCATCATACATTCTGGATTTCGGAATAATGTGTTCAATTTCGTAAGCATTCGTAAATAATTCGGAAGATTTAATCTGTTTACCCGAATATAAGGACTGCCAATTGGTCTCTTCTGCCAGTTTGTATTTAATAATATCGTTCCTGCCTGGGCGGGGAATGTGATATTCTTCTTTTAGTCGTTTTCTTATTGTTTCATTTTTCCTGGTAGCATCAGCTATTTTTTTGGTTGACTCCTTTCGTTTTTTGGCATTCATTCTGAGACCTCTGGCCAGCTCTATACGAATTTTATCAGGCCTTCCCAAATGCTGATCTTCCGTAATTTTATTGACAAGGTTGATTAATTGATTTAGGATTTTTTCAACTACCGGATTCCGTAAACTATTTTTTTTGAGTAGTTCCAGTCTGTCCTAAAGTATCCGGCTTTCGTTTTCTTCTTTTGTTAATGCCTTTGAATGATTGTATCCGGCCTCCTTACAAGCATCCGAATAATTCAACCCTCTCTCCATATGTGGCAGAATTTTTCTAATGGCTCTCGATGACAGGCTTCCGTAGCGCAATGTATAATTAATCTTACTGACAATTTCACTGGCCTGTTCTTCGTTAAAAGCAAATTTCAGTTTTAGATTTTTAATTAGATTTTCGTTGCTTTTTGCCGAATAAATCAAGTGCCATAATTGCATAACCGGCTGTTTATCAAAATCATTCCCTTTTTGATAAATATCGAGATCTAAAACATCAAGGGTGTCGTAACCTAAACGATTAAAAATACTCACAAGCTCAAATCTGGTGGTATTTCCGTCTATCTTGTCAAAATTTATACTGTATTCTTTTGTGTTAAGCCCTAACGCTCTTAAGATTTGAGTACTTGTCATTTTTGGGACTTCCTGCAACTTATCAAACAGCACTTTTTTTTGCTCATGAGTAAGTATATGTTTATTAGAAGACCTGTCTTTGATATCGATATCATGCAAACGCTGCCAGATACGAAATTCCTGAAATAACGGTGATGAAACCGGAATAACTTTATGATTTTTTTCAAACTCACATTCTGACAGTAATCCTTTTTGAGATTTTAAATCCCGTTGATAGAAAATAATAGTATCTCTAATAATCTCTTTTAAACTTTCGGTAAGTTCCGGATAATGTTTGGCTTGTTCTTTCCATATGGTTTCAAATTCATTCAAATAGCTGCTTCTTGAGTAAATCCTCCCCCTCAAACGTGCTAACGGGTTTATCCGTAAAAGTTCATATAATTTCTGTCCTACGGTAATACCTCTATCCGATAGTTCTTGATCTCTTTCGGTTATTCCGGCTAAATAGTTTGAATCGGTAGCTTCACTGTTCGCTTTTCTATTACTTTTGAAACCTCTTTTACCATTTAAAAGAAACAGAACTTTTGCCAACTCCTTCTTTTCAATCTTAGATGTGGCAGCCATTGCTCTATTTTGATATAAATCCAAAGAATTGGTACTTAGCAAATCATTCGTATTTTTAATGAAACCAATATCTTTTAAGATACTTATTAATTTGTCTCTTCTTTGCTTAAAACGTTGATTGTTACGTCTTGCTCCCCTTTTTTGGGTTCTGGACAGATTTGTTGACAAAGCATTTCCTTTGGAAAACTCATCTTTTTCTTCCTTTGTCAAAGGGACAATGCGTACACCTGTTTTTATAATTTTTGACGTTTCCTGATCATTTTCAGCCTCATGGATAAAAGCCCATCCAATTGAAGCAGTTCCTAAGTCTAGTCCGAGAGTTTTTTTCATTTAATTTATATTTAAAAAATTAAACCATAACCGGGTTTCAATTATTTTTCTTAATTTTGAGCTACATTTCTGTAAGATTTCACAATAACGGATGATTCCGTTGTGAAAACATTTATAAGCGGCTATTTGGTCGCTTTTTTATGAGTGGTATATTTTGAATCTTAAAGATACAAGTTTTTCAAATGAATTTGATTTTTTTATAAAAGTTTACTCAAAAACCCTCTTTTAGTTGGCTATAATTCAAAATAATGCTAAGGCAAAAATAAAATATGCATCAAGGAAATCCTTATAGAAACTATTCCTATTTTGTTTGATAAAGGTATCTTCTATTAAGGTATTGAAATAATCCGGAAGTTATAGCACATTTTCAGAAGCCATTTTATAAACACAAAGATTCATTACTCTTTATCACAGTTCTCACAATAAGTTTTTCTTAAGTATTCGTTTTCCAGCAACTGGAAAGTTACACCACCGTCAAAAATGGAATTAAAGAGTTTGCAGAACCGTTGCCGGTTACTATTAATTGAATTTAACATGACGGTTCTATAATCAGGGGACTGTATTAATTTTTTGTTGATCAGTGTTAGGTTTAAATAGTAGAATAATAAGTTCTCATCAATTGTAATGCTTCTCTTGCTTTTTCGTCTAATAGCACTATGGCAGCATCTACATTTCCATAATACGAGAAAAATTGCGCTAAACTTAAGTAATCATAATTTGTAAGCGGAAACTTGCGGTAATTATTCCGTATGTATTTTATGGAAATATCTTTCTTTGCATAGTTTCTTTTTTGCATCCATTTTCCGGCTTTTATAATATGAAAATTAACAAGCATCCGGTCTATTAAAGGTTGCGCAATATCATAATTTTTGAGATTTCCAATATACGTTTCTATTTCCTGTTCACTAGTCGATTTATGATGGTATCTCCACAGCCTGAACTTTAATACGGCAAGATTATATTTTATCTTTTTGTCTTTTGGTGCGAGTTTCTCTAATTGCAATAGCTCATTCGTTACGATGAGCACCTGACGAGGATTCATTTTAAACTTAAAAATGCTATTCTTATTTAAAACAGAAATGTATTTTAACTGTTTGGGAACTGCCATTTTAGTTAAAACATCCGGAGATGTTTCTTTGCCTTTTATTTTTTCAAAAATCGAATTCTGTATTGCCAGTGCTTCTTCTATTTTATCATCTGTTATCGCATTGTTGAAAAGTGTTACCAGTGTCGACGGAGTCATTTCTTTGTATTTGTCTTTTTTATCTAATTCCAGAGTAACAACAGCTTTTCTGTGGTTTTTCAAATACAACTCCAATGCATCGGAGAGTTTTCCTACTATTTTTTTTCGAACTTGCTTTTTACTAAGTGTTTTTAAGTTTTCGTATTTTGTGCCGGAAATGTCATTCAAAAATTCTACCCAGTTCTCCGATGATTCTATGTCATTTATAATGACAGGTTTTTGAAAAGATTGTAATGCTTTTACAATGCTTTCTGCTCTTTGCTCCTGTAGTTCTATATTCCTTTTCAAAGTTCCCTCTACAGATGAATAAGCCCTGATTTTTACTTTCTTAATATTAAAATCCGTAAGTCGTAGTGAATCATATAAAGGTCTTATATCTTCCGGGGCATACTCGGATTTATCTTTTTCAAAAGAAATGGTAAACGTCAGAGTTTTGTATTTCATTACAAATTTGTCCTGTATGCTCGCTACTTTTTTAACATCATAGGTAAGAGAATCCAAATACATTCCCATATCTAATAAATCCAGAGGGTATGATTCAAAATCATATACCCAATAGTATTGACAGAGTGTTTTGTTATTTAAGAATAAAATATTAAACTCTGTTTCTTTTACATTAGTATTTGCAGGTAATGTTCCTACCCTGACCCTGTATGATTTACCTTTTGTCGGTCTTAATCCTTTTCGCAATTTTTTTGCATATACGGGTTTTAACAGTTTTCCTTTTATTTGTTGTTTTGGAACCGTCTCAATACCACAATCATATCTTTGCTTTGATACCACATCAATAGCCATTCCGTCTCCGGATTTTTTAAACAACTGATCGAACCACTTTTTATCATTCACTTCAAAATACAACCGATTGTCTACCACTTTAATCCCAAAGCGGACTTCTTTGGGTTTTTGCTTAAAAACCCGGGTAAAATAACTGCATTTTTGTATTCGTTGTGTAGGTGTTGGAAATAAAATTCCAAAATTATTTTGTGCTATAAGTAGCGGTGTATTTGTTATAAATAACAAGAGGATTCCTATTTTTTTCATTTCCTTTTAGATAAAGAAATTCTAAGTTACATAATTAATTTAATTAACTATTTGAGATCTTTGCAAAATTGATTTGGCGAAAAAGTTCGACGCCCGAAGAACATTTTCAACTGGAATAACCTGTTGATTTTGAGGATTTAAAATTTTCGAGAAGGAAGAAATTTGAAGCCAAATCAATTTCAATACGGAATATATTACTATTTTGTGACTAATTACTATTTTTAACTTCATAGAAGCGACCTCTATGTTTTAATTGTTGAGAGAGAGTACAACAACGATTTGAATAACCCCCTGTTTAATGAGGCTTATTTTTTGTTGATGTTCGTTTATTTCTTTATAATGTAAGAGGGGATATGATAATATTTTGGTTTATTTAATACTACGCTTTTATTTTGAAAATATTCATCTACCGCCTTAGTTTCACCTTCAACAGTTCCATAATCATCGATCATTAAAACCCCTCCCGGGACAATTTTATCCCAAAGATTTTCTAATATTATTTTAGTTGGTTCATATACATCTACATCAATATGAAGTAATGCAATTTTTAATGATGAATTATTTTTTATGTAGGTTGGTAATGAATCTTTAATGTCTCCCTCTACAAGTTCATAATTCTTGGTTTTTTTATTTTCAAAATGAAATTCTAATTCTTGTTTACTAATACCAAACCCGCCTGTATTCTCAAAAGATTCAACAAAATCCTTATCATTTTTAAGAGATAAATCTTGAGGAAATTTTCCAAAAGCATCAAAGCCTACAACTTTTCTGGAACTACTATGTTCTAATAAATCTCTGAATGAAATTAATCTAACAATAGAGCTTCCTTTATACACGCCAAACTCCAACACATCTCCGGGAAGGTCAATTATTTTTTTATAGATCTCCAGATGATTTAAAAACTTACCTAACCTACCCGTTTCACAAGTCAAGTAGAATACATTTTCATAATCCCATCTTTTATTTAAGTCGGCTTTGTAATTTTCCATTTTCATTATTTTTTTTAATAAATACTAATTTTTACTACCCGGTTACTAAGTAAACCCTAGCTCCTTTTTTCTTTAATTCTGGCTTTTTTACCTGTTAGCTCTCTAAAGTAGTATATACGTGCTCTGCGTACCCGGCCTTTTTTGTTCACTTCTATTTTCTGAATAGCAGGTAGATTTACGGGAAAGATTCTCTCGACTCCTATAGTACCGGACATTTTTCTGATAGTAAATGTTTCTGACGAACCGCTACCTCTTTTCTGAATGACTACTCCTTTAAAATACTGGGTACGTGTCTTGTTTCCTTCTTTAATTTCATAGTATACCGTAATGGTATCTCCGGAGGAAAATTCCGGTAAATCCTTTTTTGTTACAAATTCTTCTTGAACAAACGTTACTAAAGATTCCATTTTTTTGAATTTATGGTTTAAGTAAAACTAACATTCACGGTTATCGTCATCGGTTAATTTTGTGAGTGCAAATTTAGGAATTAATTTTAGTATATAAAATTATTTTTCCGGTTGATAATTAGTACAATAAAAAACCCAGAATTTTCTGGCTTTTGCAGTTCCTTCATTAACAATAATAGGTGTCAACTCTTGGATTGATGCAAAATGCTTTCTAATATCAGGATTTATTGTACCATTTTGAAGTTTGTTTTTAAATCGTTTATCAGAGTCGATAAAGAGTGCATTTTTGCCTTCCAAAACCTTTAAATCATCGTCCATATAATCAAAATGCAACGCTTCGATACCAGCAATATTCTGAGCGTATACTTTTTGATTTAAATAAAATCGCAGTACGGCGGATGTTTTATAACCATCCATAGAAAATAAGAACGGTTGGTGATACTTATTTTGTAATTTTTTTATTTCAACGGAAAGTTCTCTCCACCCTACCCAGGTATCATCGCTTTTTATGGGAACAAAAAAGAAAATCACCTGACCTGCCAAAGCGAGATGAAAAATAATGGAAATGATCATTTGAGCCTTTATTAACTTTTTACTGATATACATTCCGGCAATAATGATTCCTGTAATATAGGAGGGCATCATCCAGTTTAGTTTTACCCAGTAAATTGGCGTGATTAAAAAGAATCCGAAAAATGTAGGAATAAAAAACGCCAGTAGAAAAAGGGTTTTTTGAGAGGGTAGTTTAAACTTTGTAATCGCTTTTTTTACATGTTTATATGAAAAAATAATGAACACACTAAATAGAACAGGGAGCAATAAAAATAACTGGTGTCCGACAGCTCCAAAAAATAATTTTGGTTTTATCCGGAACCTGCTGATAGAGTCAGTTCTGACTGAAGATTGAAAAGCAAAAGATACAAACTCGTTCTGATAGTTCCACCACCAAACAGGAAATGTCATGATAGCAGAAATGATTAAGCAAATATATAACCAGGGTGATAATAAAAGCTTTCTGTATGAGTTGGAAAAAATAAGAAAAACTAATAGGCCAAACGGTAGTAGCAGAGCTGTGTATTTACTATCAAAAGCCAGTCCCATGACGATTCCACCTAGAACCCAAAACCACTTTTTACGGTCAAAAACGGCTTTGTACAAGCAAAGGATGCTTAATGTCCAGAACAGAAGTAGCGGTACGTCGGGCGTTGAATTGAAAGAGAGTATTGAGATAAAAATAGTAGAAACCAATAATACCGTGCTTCGCCATAGTTTCTGCTGCGATAGGAAAAAGGATGCTAATTTGTAAAAGCAGAAGATAGTCAATGAAGTTATCGAAAAGTCGGCAAATTTTATAGTAAAAACAGATGGACCAAAAATATTGGTAAAGATCCTTAATAGATAGCCGATCATGCCCGGATGGTCAAAGTAAGAGAGTGATAAATTTTGACCATACATATAATAGTAGGCATCTTGCGGCATTAAACCCATAAACGGTAAAAGGAAAAAACGAAACAGTTGAAATCCTAAAACCCAACTCAACGCAGGATGTTTTTTTATAAGCATCAAAAATTTATTCATCTAGCAGATCCGGTCTTATTTGTTGTGTTCGTTCATGTGCTTTGTTTGAGCGCCATTCTTCAATTTTAGGGAAATTTCCCGACAATAAGATTTTAGGAACTTTCATACCCTTATAATCTGCAGGTCTTGTATATACGGGGGGCGACAATAAACTGTCTTGAAAAGAATCTGTAAGCGCAGAGGTTTCGTCATTGATGACTCCCGGAATCAGCCGTACCACACTGTCAACCAAAACCGCAGCAGCCAATTCGCCACCTGTCAGCACATAGTCGCCAATAGAGATTTCTTTGGTAATATAACTGTCTCGAATACGTTGGTCAACTCCTTTATAATGTCCTGTAAGAATTAAGATGTTTTCTTTTAAGGAAAGGGTATTTGAAGTGAGTTGATCTAATGTTTTTGCGTCCGGAGTCATATAGATGATCTCATCATAATTTCGCTTTGCCAGTAAGGCATCCATACATTTTGAAACGGGTTCTATCATCAAAACCATGCCGGCACCACCTCCAAATTGAGTATCGTCAATTTGTTTGTAATTTCCCAGCCCATAATCTCTTAAATTATGAATATGGATTTCTGCCAACCCTTTATCTTTTGCTCGTTGGATGATGGAATGATTAAAAGGACTTTCCAGTAATGCCAGTGCTACGGTAATGATATCAATTCGCATATTACAAATGTAAAAGATTTGCAGGGTTTGAAAAGGCTTTTTTAAGGTTCGTTAAAAGACCAGGTATCTGCATAAACTCCATAGATGGCATCCATTTCATATTTTGTGACGTATTTTTCATCTTTTCCGGGGCTGAAATTCAAATGATATGCATATACTTTGATGTTATGGGCTTTCAATCTTTTTAATACATCCATATTTCCGGCAATAAAAGTCCGTGAAACCGCTATATGACGGATATTATTTTTTTTGAGTTTTTCAACTGCACCACTTCCTAAATTTTCTAACACACTTTGTGACACAACAGGTTTTATGCCTGCGGCTATACCTTCCTTAACGGCCTCCCAACTAAAAAGCTCCATCATTAATCTTTTTTTATCCGTAAATTGTTCGGAAAATTCTTTGGGCGTATTTATTTTATCAGTTACCAAAATAGCGTCGGGGTGTTCTAAAAACCATTTATTGATACGCTCCATATTCATCGGGGTGTATTTCCCCCTGAGAGGATGTTTTAAAAATTCACTTTCCGTAACAGGAAGACTGCCTTTATAGTTTGTGATTTCTGCCCAATGATCCCAATCGTGAGCAGCTACAAATTTTTGATCTTTTGTTTTAATGATATCCAATTCAAAAAGGCGCAAGCCGTTTTGATAACTACTGTTTAAAGCTTCCAAAGCGTTTGTATAGGTGTAATTTCCAATTTTCCCTCCGGCATGTGCTATATATCTTGTGGTATCTTTTTTATAGTACTCATAGTTTTTACTGATTTTTAACGGGGTGAATTGAGAAGCGTGAAATCGTTTTATTCCGGCAATGTTTAATGCAGTTAATTCTTGAATGTGATCTTTTATGAACAGGGATTTATTCCCTGAGATATAGTCTGCTAAAAAGCTGGCATTGTGTGATATGTTTGCTCCGTCCAAAATAATATTCGGTAAATCCATTTGGTAAAGATTGTCCGTTTTTGTAAGGCTTTTGCCATCTGCATTAGTAAGTATATAAAGCCCTCTTTTGCTGTGATCGTCAAAAATAACAGGGCTGCCCATTTTCAGATGATCCGGAAAAATATAGATTACAGTGTCAGACAGCAGGTTTTCTTGTTCCAGGTAGTTAATAAAATCTTCAATCATATAATCTAACGAAGCCACCATAAATTGCAAATCTGTTGCTTTTGGAGAAATGTATTTTTCCATACGCTCATCATAAATTCCATTTGGAAAATGGGTATCTACGGTAGCTAAAAAAAGTACATATGGTTCGTTAATAGAAGTGTGATGTCGGATTTGTTTTTTAGCTTCTTCAAACAAATCTTTATCTCTGAATTTTTCCCCCAGGAAAGATTGATCTATCACTCGCTTGATTTGAAACGTATGTAGCAATTCCTGTGTCCCTGAAAATTCGGCATCAGAAGAAGATATATAAGTCATTTTATATCCTGCTTTTTGAAAAATATGACTGATTCCCGTAATATTCGAATGATATGCCTTTTGGAATATATCATTTCCGTGAATGCCGAAATGGGCAGGAAATCCTGTCAGGTATGTATATAAGGAACCACTGGTCCATCCGCTTCCCGAGTTTTGTTCCATAGGATAATAATTCCATTTTTTCTTTAATGCATTAAGGTTTGGAGTAAGATGTGACAAGCTTCCTTCCAAATAACCTCTCTCTAATGACTCTAATGAAAGTACAATGATATTTTTACCTTTTTTTACTTCCAAATCTTTAGGAAAGGTATATGCGGTAATTCCGAGTTTATTTAGTGTGGTATGTATTTCTTGTTCTTTCACGGTAAGCATGGAAATGAGTTCTGCGCTGGTATGAATAATTCCTCCTTTACTACTCATAAAATACAAAGAAAGAACGGATATAAAAATAAAAATGAATTTAAAACTGACGGCTGCGTGTATTTTTTTGAACCTAAGCGTTTTTCGAATAAAGAATCGAATAAGTTTTTTTGAATCATAAAAAAGAAAAAAAATGGTGAAAAAAATAAAGGACAAAACAATAATTTGCAGGTTGTAGACTCCCAGCATTGCAGTAATATCTCTTACATTAAAATGTACATAAAACTGATAGCCTATAAAAGTGTTTACAAAATACAGTGAAATCAGCTGTAACGAGAGAAATACACTCCATAAAAATCCAATAAAAACCCTGAGCTTTTTAGATGTTAATATGCTACAGATGCAGAACCCTATCATGAAAAGCAACAGCAGGTTTATGATTTCTATTCGCAATTCGAACAGGTACTTAAGTATTTTGATAATGGTCTCCATTTACACAATTATATTTACATGAGTTCATTATGTATGATAGTAGAAACGGAAAAAATAGCTAATTCGAATGATTTAGAAAAGTATACGTGAAGGCATGTTTATAAGTAGCGTTTGGAACAAATTCAATGATACCCTTAGTGTCTAAGTAATTGGTAACATTATAACTGATTTTTTGAGGATCATCATCACCTATAATAGTTGCGGTTATTGTACGTCTTTTTTTTGAAATTTTAAAACGAATTTCCGAATGAAGATTATTTGAATTTTCATATGAAAATGTATAAATACCTTCTTGTTTACTGATAATTAGCGTACAATTATCCCCAATGTTTTCTTCTCCGGTTACAGCTCCATTGACAAGATTCTTTTTTTGAACTTTTTTAAAGCTATACGTAGATTTTAGCTGACCATGCGATAGTGCAGACGTTAGTACAATGACCAGTAATAAAGTAAATTTTTGTAGTTTCAAAAGGTTGATTTTAGTATTTATATAATGAACTTATCTTGATTTTTTTAAAAAATAATGCTATTCCTCAGTGTTTTCCTTTTACACTTTACAACTTTCCACTTTCAAACTATCTAACTTATTTCTTGAAAATTAATGGTATAAAAATAAGTATTCTATTTTTATTACGGTAAGTTCAAATAGGCGAATACCATTATTTTCCGGCAAAAACCCTTTTCTTTTTAGACGTGGGAGTCATACAATAGCTTTTATCATCCTGTCATTTCCAAATATATCTTTGCGCAGCACTATGGTTGAAAAACCTTTTTCTTTTAGTAATTCAATAATTTCTTTTCCTAAGTATTGATTAATTTCAAAATACAAAATTCCGCTTTCAGATAAATGACATATTGCCAAATCCGCAATTTTATCATAAAAAAGGAGCGGATTATCATTGGCAACAAATAAGGCGAGATGAGGTTCATTTTGCAATACATTATTTTTCATTTTTTCCATTTCCGAGATTCTCACATAAGGAGGGTTTGAAATCATAATATCGTATTTTTCGGGAAGCTCCCGGGTCGTCAGAATATCCGATACTAAAAAATGAATGTAAACATCGTTTAATTTTGCATTTTTTGTAGCGGTGATAATGGCTTCTTTGGAAATATCAATGGCAGAAACGGCAGCATTTGGTAAGTGTTTTTTTAATGTAATGGCAATACAGCCGCTTCCGGTTCCGATATCCAGAACAGACATATTCTTACCTGTTCTTTTTTCACTTTCCACTTTCCAACTTTCTGCTTTCTGACTTTCTGACGTTCCGCTTTCAACCTCATGGATTACCCATTCAACCAATTCTTCAGTTTCAGGCCTTGGAATCAATACCTGTCTGTTGACCAAAAAAGGGAATCCGTAAAAATGTGTTTTGCCTACAATATACTGAACAGGATTTTCTTTTTGTAATCTTTTCAGTGCATTATTTAATGTATTTAGTTGCTTGTTATTTATTTGAAAATCAGGCCGGAGACTTGTGTCAATTCGTTGTAATCCCAAATAATTTTCTGTCAATAAAAAGAAAAAAGTGTCAATTTCCGTTGACGGATATATGTGGCGTAATGATTCGGAGAATTTTTTTCTGTAATCTCTTAAAATCATAACTGTTTAATCATCCAGACATTGCAAGAATAATGCCCTGTATTTCCCATGGGGCCATCTATAAAAGCAAAGCCGTTTTTTTTATATAATTTCTGTGCGGCTTTCATATATGGCATGGTCTCCAGGTAACACTGCTCAAAACCAAAATCTTTTGCTTTCGTCAGGCAGATAGCAATCATTTTGGCTCCCAATCCCTTTCCTCTTGCTTCCGGTAAGAAATACATTTTCTGTAATTCACAGGTATTGCTGCCAAAATCATCGAGCTGTGCAATTCCACAGCCTCCTATAATGGTGTCATTATGAACGATAACAAAATATGCTGCCCTATCGATAGTATAGGCTTCAAACATATCATCCAATGATGTATCTTCATATGCCGTACCTACTTTGGGAACCCCCATTTCTATTAGAACTTGTCTAATTACCGCAGCTATTTGGCGATTATCTTCAAGCTTAATTTCTCTGATAATATAGGCTTCAGGTGTCATTTATTAATGTACTTTTGCAAGGGCAATGTAGCCAATTTTTAATGAAAAAAATGATGAAAAAAACACTTATTTTGTTTGGGGTGTTACTGTTGATTTTTAGCTGTGCCATAAAAAAGAAGCCTGTTTTTCTAAAGGTAGATAATGTGAAGCTTATTGCTATAGATTCAAAAACAGTAACTTTGGGAGCCGATGCTTTTTTTGAAAACCCAAACCACATCGGTGGGAAATTTTATACGGATAGTATTCAGGTTTGGGTGAATGGGGCAAGATTGGCAAAAGTGTCTTCAAGACCGTTCAAAGTTCCGGCAAGAAAAAAATTTGCAATACCGATGGTTGTGGAAATTCCTGTTAAACGTGTATTTGAGAATAATAAAAATGGTATTCTGGGCGGATTGGTAGATTCTTTTTTAAATAAATCCATAAAGGTTCGATACAAGGGGAATCTATATTTTAAAACACTAGGATTTGCTAAAACATTTCCTATTGATGTTACTCAACAGATAAAAATCAACTAATTCGTGCAACATAAAAAATACATGCGGCGCTGTTTGGAGTTGGCTGCAAATGGAATAGGAACCACAAAGCCCAACCCGTCAGTAGGAGCTGTTATTGTGCTGAATGACAGTATTATAGGAGAAGGATATACCAGTCCGTACGGAGGAAATCATGCGGAGGTAAATGCCATTCATTCCGTAAAAGATTTATCATCTTTACGCAAAGCTACTTTGTATGTTACCTTAGAACCTTGTGTACATTTTGGAAAAACCCCACCGTGTACCGATCTGATTATCCGTCATCAAATACCCAATATAGTCATTGGGTGTTTGGATACGAATGAATTGGTTGCCGGAAAAGGGATTGAAAAACTGAAGCAAGCCGGATGTAATGTTCTTGCAGGTGTTTTGGAAAATGAGTGTAAAGCTCATCATAGCAGATTTTTTACTTTTCATACTAAAAAACACCCTTATATTATATTAAAGTGGGCAGAAACTAAAAATGGTTTTATAGCTCCCTTACATAAAGATATACAAAAACCAGTCTGGATTACGAATACATATTCCAGACAATTGGTACATAAATTGAGGGCAAAAGAGCACGCTATTTTAGTAGGTACGAATACGGTACTGGCAGATAATCCAAAGTTGAATGTAAGAGATTGGGAAGGCATAAACCCTATAAGAATTGTTTTGGATAAGCAATTAAAGCTGCCCGGAGCATTACAGGTATTTGATCAGTCCGTGCGAACTATTGTCATTACGGATATGGTTAATGAAACAAATAGTAGTAAGAGCACATTTTTAGAATACAGTTATATCAATTTTTCGGGAGATGTGCCGAGGCAAATTTGTGAGGCCCTGTATGGAAAGGATATACAATCCGTCCTTATAGAAGGAGGAGCTAAAACCTTACGATCATTTATTGAAGCCGATTTTTGGAATACAGTATATGTATTTGTAGGAGATATTACTTTTAAAGAGGGAATAAAAGCACCTGTATTTTCCGGGAATTTAGTATCAGAAGAACACATAGGTAATGATGTTTTAAGAATATATAAGAATGATTAAGAATATTATTTTTGATTTTGGTGATGTATTTATCAATTTGGATAAACAGGCCACTACTAAGGCACTTGGACAATTTGGAGTTTTGGAATTTACAGATGAAATGTATACAATATACTTTGATTATGAAATGGGCCTGATTACTACTTCCGAATTTGTAACTGCATTTCATGATTTATATCCGTATATATCAAAAGCACATTTTATCAATGCCTGGAATGCAGTATTACTGGATTTTCCGGAGCGGCGGATGAAATTCATTAAAGAATTAGCTGCTTCAAAAAAGTATAGGTTGTTTTTACTGAGCAATACGAACGATTTACATATACAATGGATTCAAGATAACTGGGGTATGGAATTGTACACTGAGTTTAAAAACTGTTTTGAACAGTTTTACCTGTCTTATGAGATTCATTTAAGAAAACCCAATCCGGATATTTATAAGTTTGTGTTAAATGAGAATAATTTACTTGTCAAAGAAACCCTGTTTATAGATGATACGATTGAAAATACGGATGCTGCTCAAGCACTGGGGATGTGTGTCTGGAACCTTAATCCGGAGACAGAAGATATTGTTACTTTGATAAAGAAAAACCCATTTTGAGATGATTTATTTACTAATTAGTATAGGCATTTCAAGTTGTTTATTTGTCATTTTCAAACTTTTCAATATATATAAAATAAATACTTTACAGGCAATAGTTGTTAATTACCTAGTTGCTTTTACATGTGGTATACATACCTCAGGTCTTACATTGAATTTTTCAGAAGTTACTTCACAGCCTTGGTTTATAAGTGCTTTATTCTTAGGGATTCTGTTTGTTACCATTTTTAATGTAATGGCAGTAACCTCTCAAAGAAACGGATTGTCGGTAGCTTCTGTGGCAAGTAAAATGTCTGTAGCGATTCCGATTATTTTCGGATTTGTTTTATATAGTGAAGTTATTGGTTATGTAAAAATTCTGGGAATAATACTGGCATTGCTGGCAGTATATTTATCAACAACTTCTAACATTAATGCCTGCACTGTAAAAGGAAAAGGTTTTGTATTTCCTTTCCTTCTTTTTTTAGGTTCTGGAATTATAGATACTGTATTGAAATATACTGAGGCAAAATTTGTTTCGGCAGCAACAATACCTGCTTTTTCTATTACCACTTTTTTATTTGCATTTATTTTTGGATGCCTGTTTTTATCGGTACAAATTTTTCAGGGTAGATTTCAATTTCAGTTAAAAAGTATACTGGGAGGTATCTTGTTAGGAGTTCCTAACTATTACTCAATAGTGTATCTGTTGAAAGCATTGCAAACAGAAGGCCTGGAAAGTGCAGTAGCATTTACCATAAATAATGTCGGGATTGTTGTCCTGACCACAATATTTGGGTTATTATTATTTAAGGAGAAGTTAACTACAAAAAACTGGATGGGTATGGTATTGGCTGTTATCAGTATTCTATTAGTTGGCAGTTTTTTTTAATATAAGCAAAAATTAGAAAATCAATTTTTTAGAAATATAATCCGGGCACTTTATAGGTTTTCCGGTTTGCATATCCATAAAAGCCAAAACGGAGTTTCCGGTGGTCAATAATGTTCCCTGTTCATTAATGATTTCATAATCAAATGTGATCTTGACCAGAGGTGGTTTTTTTATGAAAACATGAATAGTGATCAAATCATCGTATTTTGCAGGCCGTAAAAAGGTAAAAGACAATTTAACGACAGGAAGCATAATCCCTTTTTTTTCCATGTCTTTGTACGTAACACCTATGCTCCTCAACCATTCTGTTCTGGCCAATTCAAAATAATGTGCATAGTTACCGTGGTGTACCACGCCCATCTGATCTGTTTCACCGTATCTAACCCTAGCTTTTGTTGAAAAATTCACCAAAATTTTTGAACATTACGGTTCCCATGTTACGGAAAAAATAATTAAAAATCAATAGCAATTTCATTTTTTTATACTAAAATTTATTTACATTTTTGTGGAGCTATTTGAGAGATGCTGTTATATAGTGTTAAACCACCTCTAACAATTAATTTTTCAATATATCTAAATGATTAAAACTGCTCAATCAGTTTGGAACGAGTGCTTGTCTTTTATTAAAGATAATATTAAACCACAGGCATATAAAACTTGGTTTGAGCCTATTAAGCCTGCAAAATTATCAGGGGAAGCATTAACCATACAGGTTCCCAGTAAATTTTTCTATGAATGGTTAGAGGAACATTATATAAAACTGCTAAGAGTAGCGCTGGTCAGAGAATTGGGTCAGGAAGCCAAATTGATTTACGATGTGCGTATGGAAAATACGTATAGCAGCAGCAAACCTCAGATCGTTAAAATTCCAAGCTCGAACAGAGATCCGTTACAATCGCAAAAAGTAGAGGTTGCCTTTGATATAGATAAGAGGAAGTTGAGAAACCCATTTGTAATTCCCGGCTTGCAAAAAGTAAAGATAGAATCTCAATTAAACCCCAATTACAATTTTAAGAATTTTGTTGAGGGTGATTCAAACAGGTTAGCAAGATCTGCCGGAATGGCAGTTGCAAATAAACCCGGAGGGACATCATTTAATCCGTTACTCATTTATGGCGGAGTAGGTTTGGGTAAAACGCATTTGGTACATGCTATTGGAGTTGACATAAAAGATAAATACCCTGAAAAAACCGTTCTATATATTTCTTCGGAAAAATTTACACAGCAATTTATTGATTCCGTAAAGTCAAATACAAGAAATGATTTTATTCATTTCTATCAAATGATTGACGTCTTAGTGATCGATGATGTGCAATTTTTATCCGGAAAAGCAGGAACACAGGATGTGTTTTTCCATATTTTCAACCATTTACACCAAAATGGGAAACAAGTTATTCTTACATCGGATAAGGCACCGGTTGATATGCAAGATATTGAACAACGGTTGTTATCTCGTTTCAAATGGGGGTTGTCTGCCGAATTACAAGCACCGGATTATGAAACCAGAATTTCCATACTTCAAAACAAGCTGTTTAGAGATGGTGTGGAGATGAAAGATGAAATTATAGAATATATAGCTAAAAATATAAAATCGAATGTTAGGGAATTAGAAGGAGTTATTATTTCCATGATTGCCCAGGCATCTTTTAACAGAAAGGAGTTTTCATTGGAGTTGGCAAAGCAAATTATAGATAAATTTGTTAAGAATACTAAAAAAGAAGTGTCTATTGACTACATTCAAAAAGTAGTTTCTAAGTATTTTGATATGGATGTGGTAACCCTGCAATCTAAAACCCGGAAAAGGCATATTGTTCAGGCAAGACAATTAGCGATGTATTTTGCCAAAAGAATGACAAAAACTTCTTTGGCAAGTATAGGGTCTCAAATAGGACAACGAGATCACGCTACCGTATTACATGCGTGTAAAACGGTTGATAACCTTACGGAAACAGATAAGCAATTTAGAAAATACGTAGAGGAACTTACTAAAAAACTAACTTTTTAATTACGTATCATTCGAACAAGTGAAAAAAATATTGATGGTTTGCTTGGGAAATATTTGTCGTTCTCCACTGGCAGAAGGCATATTAAAATCTAAAATAGACCCTGAAAAAATATTTGTAGACTCGGCAGGTACAGCCGGATACCACATAGGAGAATTGCCGGATCCAAGATCAGTAGAAATAGCCGGAAAATATCATATAGATATAACTGGTCAGCGAGCAAGAAATAAAGAAGATATGGCAAAAGTAAGTTTGATTTTAAATCAATCTTACCCAAATCAAAATAGAGAAGTGCCAGATTCGTGCTACGGAGGAAGTCAAGGTTTTGAACATGTCTATATCATGTTAGACGAAGCATGTGAAATACTAAAACTCCATCTCAAAGATGAAAGGTAACTTATACTTAATTCCGACTACCTTGGGAGATACGGAACCTCTGGAAGTAATACCTTATGCCGTAAAAAAAATTATTGAGCAAATTGACTTCTATATTGTAGAAAATGAAAAATCAGCCAGGCGATTTATAAAAAAAATTACACCTAAAAAATCCCAGCCCGGTTTACATTTTATGTTGTTAGATAAATATGCAGAGGAAATAGAGACCAGTGAGTATTTAAATGTTTGTGAAGAGGGAATTCATATAGGACTACTTTCCGAAGCCGGAGTTCCGGCCGTAGCAGACCCCGGTGCAACCATTGTAAAATTAGCACATGAAAAAGAAATACAAGTGATTCCTTTGGTTGGGCCATCCTCTATTTTAATGGCATTAATGGCTTCGGGAATGAATGGGCAGAATTTTGCTTTTAACGGGTACTTACCGATAGATAAAAACGAAAGAAAAAAAGCGATAAAAACATTGGAGCTCTTGTCCAAGGAGAAAAATCAATCTCAATTATTTATAGAGACTCCTTACAGAAATGAAAAAATCTTTTCGGATTTGAAAACGACGTTAGCTCCAAATACAAGGTTGTGTATTGCAGTAGATATTACGTTACCGTCAGAATATATAAAAACCTTTACCGTAAAAGAATGGAAGCAGCATCAGCCTGATTTGCATAAGAGACCGGCTATCTTTATTATTCAGAGATCATAATACCAATTTATCACTTGAAATTACCGGTATAAAACTTAAAAAAGCGATGTTGTTTTCTCAAAAAAATACAGTTGAAAAGTTAGAAAGTTTAAAAGTTTAAACGTGTAAAGCCTACCTTATTTGGTATGTTTAGCTTTTTAAATAGGAACTTTCAAACTTGAAACTATATTAAACTTTAGCTTTTCTATTTGCTTCAATGTCAGAAACATGAAAACCTGCAAATTTTTTCATATAGGAAGCAATAGAGGTGCCGTAGGCATCAGAAAAATCAAGAGTTCCATTATTTCTCAAATATTTTTTTACATTGCCGGCTCCACCCAAATGTGCAGCAGCCAAAATACCGGATTCGGTAATGGTAATACCATTAATGGTCTTACCCACACATCTTTTAATATCTCTTCGTAAAATCCACTTATTTACCTTACAGTAGGCTAAAAATACACTTTCCTGCAATTTGGGATTTTTTAAGAATTGAGCCGTATCATAAATTTTAAAACGCTTTAAAGTAGCTTTTCCAAATTGGTACTTTCCTAAATATCCCAAAGTATTTACAACTTCATACTTTCCTTGTGATTCTTTAAAAGCAATGGCTTCTTTAAATGCGGTAAAATCATTCAAACGGTAAGGAACTTCTATGGTACTTACTACAGGAAACAACACAGCAACAGGAGGATTTTCGCGGTGCGTTGTTGTTGCTCTTTTTGGAATTTTAACCGTACCGGTATATAATAAAAGTACGGTTATTAAAATTAAAAACTTTCTGATAAAAGAATACTTTCTGTTTTGCAGGCGCAAAATTACAACATGTTTTTAATATATTGACAGTCAATTTGTTAATATTTTCAAAAAATGTAAATAATGAAATTTTATACCCTTTTGATTGAGAATTTTTAATATTGCGAGAAAAAATTTTGCAAAGTTGATAACAAAAAAGCATATTTTTAAAAGTATCTTCAATGAACTCATTTATTCAATGAGTATGCTTTTTGTTATTATGAGAGCCTTCAACTATTATTTTAATAAAATAGAGACCTGAGTTCAACTCTTCTACATTAATGATTTGCTCATAGGTTGTGGTATGATATAATAAGGAAGCATTTGAAGTATAAATTTTTATATCGGAAATTTTTGAAATATCAAAACGGTTATCTATAGTAATATTAAAAGATTTTTTTACAGGATTCGGATATATAGTTACGGCAGTTGCTGCATTAAAAAAATCTTCATTACTAAGTGCTCCTTCATTTACATAAGGGTCAGTTCCGTTTATAAATTCTTGCATATTGGAATAACTGTCATTATCGGGGTCATCATTTGGACCGTAGGTATACGAGAGTAACTCCCGAAACTCCCAGACATCATCTAATCCGTCCCTATCTACATCCGGAGATGTCCCGGAAAAACAGTATGTGCAGGGTCTAATGTCGGCATAGAAGCATTGACTTCTTTAAGGTGATCGCGTAATTGAATGGTCAAGTTTCCGGTTAAAGTAGCTTGCATAGTCGACAGATCGTTATTTTCTCCTATATCCGTAGCAAGATCATATAGATGGATACTCCCATTTTCATATTCCACAATGAGTTTATATGTACCATTTATGACGGCAGAACGAGGTGTTTTATTGGGATTATTGTCGTAATGAGGAGAATGAAAATAAATGGGTTTTGTCCTGCTAAAAGGAGTGGGTCCTGTAAGCAAAGGAACGATGCTTTGGCCATCTGAATTAGGAGGTAAAGCAATAGTACTCCCTGTTAACTCTGCAATGGTAGGAAATAGATCGTAACCGACAACAGCTTCTGCATAATAGCTATTTTGCATGATGTTGGGGCCTTTAACAATAAATGGTACACGAATTCCTCCCTCTTTTATAAAAGTTTTCCCAAAAGATAAAGGGGTATTGCTAGTTAAATTTAGTTGTTCTCCGTTATCAGAAATAAAAATAACATAAGTATTATTATCTAAGCCTAAGGTTGTTATTTCGGCTAACAATTGACCGATACCGTCATCCGTATCTTCGGTCATTACTCCGTATTCGGCATTATTATGACGGGTACCGGGAGGTCTTTGTGATGCATCATTATAAATATCAATAGTGGCCTGCCCGGCTTCCACATCACTGTGTACTGCGTAATGAGACAACTGTAATAAAAAAGGAACATTATCGGCTACTGCATCTCTGATAAACTGTATAGCCCTATTCGTTAGATCAAATATTTTTTTCGGATCGGTTTGTACCGTCCCTCCCTGATTTCCATCATTATTATTTGTATTCCCGTCATTAAAATCAAATCCATTATTCGTCGGGCTGGAAGTATTATTATTTCCTAAATGCCATTTGCCAAAATGCGCTGTCCTATAGCTCATTCCCGTAGATTTTAACCATTCCGCATAGTTAATATCATTACTATTTATAGAAGTTTCAGTTGTGGGTTCTATTAAAATTTTACCGGTGGCAATATTATTATCGGTGTTGGTAAAATGATTACGGGAAGTTGTTTTACCGGTCAAAATATTACAGCGCGACGGTGAGCATTTGGGAGCCGGAGCATATCCCTGTGAAAAAGTCATTCCTTTAGAAGCGAAAGATGGATCAATCCGAAAACTTGTGGGATTTTAAAGATATTATTGAAAACATTTAAGTTGAGTCAATCGCAAAAGCATCATTCAATAGAGGAAACCTTTGCAAAATAGTGATATACTCCATATTAAAATTGATTTGGCTTCAAATTTCTTCCTTCTCGAAAATTTTAAATCCTCAAAAACAACAGGTTATTCCGGTTCAAAATTTTCTTCGAGCGTCGAACTTTTTTGCCAAATCAATTCTGCAAAGGTCTCTAGAGTTTAAAAACTTAATAAGCAGTTATTTAATGGATATTCATTTAAAAAAAATCTGAAATGATAAAATTTTTATTCAAGTCTTCCCCACAACTTTTTTGCTTGATCCTGAAAGATTCCTGTTCAGAGGTAATATAATAATCACTTTTAGAATCAGGCAGGGTAGGATTCATCTGAACAGAAGAACCGGTCCAGCCTTGATCATCCAGAACAATGATAACAAAATTAGATTGAGCAATTGTTTTAGAGCAAAGAAAAAATCCTAGAATGAATATATAAAACTGCAGTTAGAAATGTTCATTTAGTGAACTCATTTAAGCTTTTATTCTCTAATTGATAGTTTTGTCTAACTTTTAGGAAACAGATTTCAATTTATCTAGCGCCAAATACCTTTCTTTTCCAGCCAACGCTGATATTTTTTGGCATTTCTATTATGCTGCCTTAGCGTACGGGCAAAAACATGAAAACCTATTTTATCCGTATTTACACACATATAATAATAAGGATGTTTTTCATAGTTTAACACCGCATCAATAGACGAAACATCCGGCATGGCAATCAAAGCAGGTGGCAACCCTCTATGCAAATAAGTATTATAAGGAGATTTAATTTTTAGGTCTTTATGTAACACTCTTTTGATTACAAAATCAGGTCCTTTTTGTTGTTTTAATACATAAATAACGGTAGGATCAGCTTGCAGAGGCCATCCTTTTTTTAATCTGTTTATGTATAATCCGGCAACTACAGGCCTTTCGGGTTTTTGAGCAGTTTCTTTTTGTACAATGGAAGCTAACGTTATCACTTCTTCTTTTTTTAAACCTGTTTTTTTTGCTTTGTTGATACGATCCTGATTCCAAAATTTTGCAAACTCTTTCTTCATTTTATCCCGAAAACCTTCAGCAGAAGTATTCCAGTAAAACTGATAACTATTTGGAATGTACATGCCTAATGCTGATGCTCTTGTAAATCCGTTTTTTTTTAAAAAAACCGAATCAAGCATCGCCTTTATAATTGTAGTAGAATCCGCTTCTATTTGGGTAGCTACCCTACCGGCTAATTTTTCCAAAGTATCCCGGTTATTAAAAGAAAGGATCACCGGCGTTTGATTGCCGCTTCGCAAAAGATTGATGACGTCATTTAAAGACATGTCTTTTTCTAAAAGGTATTTTCCGGCTTTAGGCCTTATAAATGTTTTCTTTTTGGCAAGCCAGGTAAAATGATTTTTCTCAGGTAAAAATGGAGTAAGCTCTTTTTCCAGATTCGCCATATTACTATTTGTTTGGATAAAAATAACTCCGTCTTTGGAAATGGTCTTTCCGAAAATAATTTGATAATAATGAAAACCAACACCACCTATAAGAAGTATGAGTAATACACCAATACTGATTTTTTTAATCATGAATACGTTGATATAAAATTTCGTCTTTAAATGTTTGATTGTGAACTAACCAATCTTTTTTTACTCCTACTTTTTTGAATGAAAGTTTTTCAAATAAACGGATACTGGCTTTATTATCTGAAGTGATATTAGCATACAGTTGATGTATATCCAAATGATGAAAAGAATATGCAATTAATAGTCCCAAAGCTTCGGAAGCAATTCCTTTTTGCTGGTATTTCGGATGCACTAAAATACCGACGCCTGCTCTTTTATGTTGGGGGTTAAAATCGAAAAGATCAATCATACCAACAGCATTGTTACTACTATTTTCTTCAATAACAAGCCGCAATTGTTTTGCTTCGTATACATCTTGATGTGCATTTTCTATATATTTCTTTAATATGTATTTAGAAAAAGGTGCCTGTATATTACTTATTTCCCAAAAAAGCTCATTATTTTCTATTTCAAATAAAAAATCCAGATCTTCCGGTTCTAATGCACGTAGTATAATATGAGTTCCTGTTAATGTAACCATTATAATTTGATAATCCCTTCAAATACAAATGTTGCAGGTCCGGAGAGCATAATATTTTTATAAGACGAATGGTCCACATCAAAAGTAACCTCAAGTTTACCACCTGTTACAAATAGTTGTATGTTTTTGTCGGTTGTTATATTGCATTTGTGCATCGCAATGGCCACAGCAGTAACACCTGTTCCACAAGCTAAAGTTTCATCTTCAACCCCTCTCTCATAAGTCCTGACCCTAAAGGAATTTTGAGATTCCGGTTCTACAAAATTTATATTACTGCCTTCTTTGGCATATAATTTATTTCTAATAGCTTTTCCTCTTTTAAAAACGGGGTAGTTAGCTAAATCGTTTACCATTTCTACATGATGCGGAGAACCGGTATTTAAAAAAACAAAATCTTCTTTTACGTTTACAGTATCAACATCTTTCATTTTTAAGGAGACCATATCATTGCTGATAGTAGCTTCATGCAAACCGTCAATAGCATTGAAAATGGTTTTATCGGTAATTATATTTAGTTTTTTGGCAAAGGCAACAATACATCGACCTCCATTTCCACACATGCTACTCTCAGCACCGTCGGAATTGTAATATGTCATTCCAAAATCCGAAGAAGTATCATTTTCCAGTAATATTATCCCGTCTGCCCCAATTCCAAAATGCCTGTCACAGATATTTGCTATTATATTCGTTTTTTCTTTGGGAAATGTATTTTTTCTGTTATCGAAAATGACAAAATCATTACCTGCTCCCTGATATTTGTAAAAGGTGAAATACATGATGGCAAAGATAGGGAAAAGCCATATAAGTAAAGACTGTTAAAAGAGGGTTAAAAAAAAGAATACGTTTGAAAAAAATGCTAAAATGTTTAAATTTGAGGGATAAAATTTTTAAGAAATGAAAAAAGTTATAGGATTATTAAGTATAGCCATAATTGGAGGTATTATAGCTTTAAGCGGATATAAACTCTTCTTTAATCAACCTGTTGTTATTGAAAGAACTGTAAAAAATCAAATTCCTACGATTCAATCAAATTATAAAAATATTTTAAATGTCAATTCGGAAACTTCATCAGGATTAGATTTTACAGTCGCTGCCGAAAGAACAATAAACTCGGTAGTACATGTAAAGAATACGGCAGTAAAATCCGGAATCAATTCCTGGAGCGATTTGTTTAATGGCCCGAGAAAGTACGAGCAAGTAGGTACGGGAAGCGGTGTTATTATTTCACCTGACGGATATATTGTAACTAACAATCACGTAATAGATGATGCAACAGATATAGAAATTACGTTGAATAACAGGAAAAAGTATAAAGCAAAGCTTATCGGCACAGATGAAAAGAATGATATAGCACTGTTAAAAATAGATGAGGAAAATATGGAGCTGACCTATATTCCTTTTGCAGATTCCGACAATGCAAAGATAGGAGAATGGGTATTGGCAATAGGAAATCCGTATAATTTAAATTCCACGGTAACGGCAGGAATTATCAGTGCTAAGGGAAGAGATTTACAAGGAAATTCAAATGTAGATGCATTTATTCAAACAGATGCTGCGGTAAACCCCGGAAATAGCGGAGGGGCGTTAGTAAATACAAGAGGTGAACTCATTGGTATTAATACGGCCATTTCTTCAAGAACAGGTTCTTATGTAGGCTATTCTTTTGCAGTGCCTTCCAATATTGCCAAAAAAATTGTTGATGATATACTAGAGTTTGGTAGCGTACAAGAAGCTATTTTAGGAATTAGTGTGGATGTTAGGGATACTAATATACAAGGAGTGAAGATAGGTTCATTAGATGCTAAAAGTGAAGCTAGAAAATCAGGATTAGAACAAGGAGATATTATTGTGATGATTAATAATATGAAGATTACCAAGTTTTCGGAACTTACAGGCCAGTTAACAGCAAAAAGACCTGGAGAATATGTAGATGTTACTGTAAACAGAAATGGAAACCGGTTGACAAAAAAAGTAAAATTGAGTAAGCGGAATACTTATGTTTCACGATCATTTGGTTGGGCATTAAAAAATTTAAGTAAAAAAGAATTAAAACAACTTGATATTAAAGGCGGAGCTAAGATTTATGAGACCAATAGCAGAGATGGAGACAATAGTCTGAAAAACTTTATTATAACTAAAATAAATGATAAAAAGATTTTTAATGCTTCGGAAGCTGCAAGATTATTGGATGAAGCTGGAAAAAGCCGGTATTCTATTGTTATTGAGATGATTAACACGGAAGGAGAGAAAGAACGATACCGATTTAGATAAGTTCAACGCATAAATAGTAAAGAAAACCTGGGTAGAAGTCAGGTTTTTTTTATGATTTATCACTTGAACTTACGGTAATATAACTATGGAAAGATAATACCTAAACTTCGAAGTTGCTTTTACAACTATAAGGGCTAAATCAACGTAACTTGACATAAATTAAGGTTTGCGGATACATTTTAAAGCAAGAGCGCTTACACTACCAGAATTGAGAACCAAAACAGTCATGGTTCTTGGTTCCAGAGTCAAGAAATCTTTTTTGCTTTCTTACTTGCTATAAAAAAACATAATTGATGAACTCATTTAAACTTTTTGGATGTAAGCGAACATTAGAAGTTTTTAGATATGTTGAAAGCTTTTTTGAGTTGCATAGCAGCACTACGGAAGGAAAAAAAGATAAAAACAGAGCTAAAAACACCCATTTTTTAGCAAATTGAAAAAGTTTAAATGAGTTCGATGTCAAAAAAGCAGTTGAAACTCTGAAAAGCTTCAGTAGAGCTTTACACTTTACACTTTTCAACTTTCTAACTGATTATGGAGAAAATTTACCTATAGATATGATTAGTGATATATCACTTGAACGTTTTTATTTTTCCATTGATCTATAAAAAAGGTTGATTAGCAGAAAAAGGAATTTTTGATTTGGATTATCGTCAGAGATTTGCAGCATAACTTTAAAATTTTATATATCATGAAAAAATTAAATGTATTAGTAGCCATCGTATTTGGATGTGTAAGTATGACTTCATTTGGTCAGGTGTTTTCTGGAAGCGGAACCATGAATGTGGAAGCAGAATTAGTAATTCCATTGACTGTGTCCGGTACTTTACTAGATTTTCAAAAAGTAGCCATTCCTGCTACAGGTAACCGTTACTATCATGTACAAGGAGATGGTAGCATGTATTCTGCGGCTACTTCAACAGCTACAACAGCAGACGGAGCACAGACAGATTTCGAAGGTTCTCCAACAGTAAGTACCGTTACGATAAAAGGAACTCCAAGTACTGCAATTCAGTTAACAGCAGCAGCTAGCTCTAACTTGACCAATGCAGGTGGTTCTACTATTGAGTTTGTTCCAAAATACTATTCATTTGGTGCTACAACAGCAGCAGCGATGACTACTTCATTAAATAGTAGTGGAGAGTTAAAGTTAAGTTTAGGTGGAAACATTAAAGTAGTAGGTCAGGATGATTCATCTCCAAGTACTCCGGGAGTATATACAGGTACTACAACATTATCAGCTCAGTACTAAGATAATAGCTATACAATAGCTTTCCTCAAAAGAATCATATAGGTTTTTTGATACTCAACACCTCGCCCTTGGGCGAGGTGTTGGGTTATGATACTATTTAAGAAGTTTGGAAGTCCTGGGTTTCAACTCTTTTAATACCAGTTCTAATACAATAGGTTAAACTCAATCTTATAGAAGATGGATTCAGCGCTCTTTTATTCAAAATAATGGTAATTTCCTGTTTGTCGTAGGAAAAGTTCATTTCGTCTACAGATAAGAGTACTTTGGTGTTTAAACAGGTAATTAATCTATTTATATGTAGATATTTACACCGTAAAACTTTTAAATTTTTAAATTATGTCATTAACAAACAATACTAGAAACAGCGTTTTATTACTTTTTTTACTACTAAACATTTTTACTTGTTTTGGACAAGGAAGTGTTCGATTGACCAAAAAGAAATTATTCTTTAACAGAGCTTCTACCCACAAAGAATTAGGAGTTTGGAATGTATCAAATAGAGAGCAGGAGTATACCGTCTTTTTGCGAAAAAGTACTATGGATGAAAATGGAATATACAAAGTAGATACAGTAAATGTAGATGAGCTTGATAAGCATATTCGCTTCTTTCCAAGATCTTTTAAAATAGGACCAGGTGAAATACAAAAAGTTCGTGTTCAAGTAAGAGATTGGCAAGGATTGACAAAAAATGATAATTATACTCACATTTTTGTAAAGGAAGCCTTATCGTTTGGTACCGGCGAAAACACTACCTTGATAAATAAAAAGTTAGGAACAGATGTAAAAGTTGTGGTAGAAGTAGGTATTCCTCTTATTTTGCAAAAATCAGGAATTAAAGAATCTAATTTTACTATTAATGAATTTGAACTTGTAGATAATAATAAGTTTCGTTTAGGCCTGGGAAGAACAGGAGACAAGACCAAGTATTGCAAAATTAAAATTTTTCATACAGATCCGGAAACAAATAAAAGAACCAATGTTGGAACGCTAAATAATGTAGCTGTATTTTCTAATATGAAAAAGAGAGACATTCTGATTAATCTGACAGAAGAGATTACTTCAGGAAATGTAGAAGTGTTCATTATTGAAGACAGTGATAGTAGAAAAGCTCAGGTTTATATACAAGAAAATTTAAAAGTATAACGCGATATCAATTTATATGCTATTTTGAATAGTAAAGAAAACCCGGAAAAAAGCCGGGTTTTCAAGCATTTGAATATTAGTATTTTTACACTATGAGTAGAAAAAAGAAAAATGTCATCTTTGAAAATATTAAAGTAATAGATGCCGGCACCAAAGGAAAAGCAGTAGCAAAAGCACCGGATGGCAGTATTATTTTTATGTCCAATGCAGTCCCCGGGGATGTTGTTGACATACAGGTAAACAAAAAGAGAAAGTCATATTATGAAGGAAAAGTCATTCAATTTCATACCTATTCGGATAAAAGAACTGATCCTGTATGTGAGCATTTCGAATATTGCGGCGGTTGTAAATGGCAACACATGAAATATGTGGCACAATTGGTGTATAAAGAAAAAGAGGTGATTCACAATTTACAGCGAATAGGTGGCCTGGACTTACCTGAGATGGCTCCTATCCTACCCTGTGAAAAAAACTATTTTTACCGCAACAAAATGGAATTTTCTTTTTCTTCTAATCGTTGGTTGACCCCGGAAGAAATCAAATCGGGCCGGAAAATCAACGATAAAAATGCTTTGGGTTTCCACATTGCGGGAATGTGGGATAAAGTTTTGGACATCCATTACTGTCACCTGCAGGAAGATCCTTCCAATTCCATACGAAATGCTATTAAAGCCTTTGCCGTTAAAAATGATATTGCATTTTTTAACCCCAAAAACCGGGATGGTTTGTTAAGAACTGTGATGTTACGTATCACATCTACCCGGGAAATAATGGTCGTCATTCAATTCTATAAAGAAAATACAAAGAAAAGAGCGTTGCTCTTGAATTATCTTTCGGAAACTTTTCCTGAAATCACATCGTTACAATATACCATCAATACAAAAGCAAATGATACTATTTATGACCAAAAGGTGATATTATTCAAAGGAAGAGATCATATTTTTGAAGAAATGGAAGGTTTGCATTTTAAAATCAATGCAAAATCTTTTTATCAGACAAACTCAAGTCAGGCATATGAATTGTATAAGATTATACGCAATTTTGCGAATCTTTCCGGTACAGAGCTAGTATATGATTTATATACGGGAATAGGTACCATTGCTCAATTTATTGCTAAAAAAGCAAAAAAAGTAATTGGAATTGAATCTGTTCCGGAAGCTATAGAAGATGCAAAAAACAACGCACGTCTTAATAAAATTAATAATGTAGCATTCTATGTAGGTGATATCAAAAAAATATTTACATCGGACTTTATTAATCAACACGGAAAACCGGATGTGATTATCACCGATCCGCCAAGAGATGGGATGCATAAAGACGTTGTATCGCAAATCGTACAGATAGCTCCAAAGAGAATTGTGTACATAAGCTGTAATTCAGCAACGCAGGCAAGAGATTTGGCTTTTATGAAAAAATCTTATAAAATTGTTAAAACACAAGCAGTAGATATGTTTCCGCAAACACATCATGTGGAAAATGTTGTACTTTTGGAGCTGATATAAAAAAATGAAGAAATGTATCCTTTTATTGCTAGCTGCCATTACTTTTTCTTTTTGTAAAAAGGATGATTTTTGTGTAGAACCTGTTACGCCAAATTTAATATTACGCCTGTATAACAGCACAAACCCAACCGAACTTAAAAGTGGTGAGCGTTTATCTATTTGGGCAGATGGAAGAGATACCTTACCTCAATACACTTCGGTGACGTTAGATTCTGTTGTTATTCCTCTAAACCTTATTTCGAATCAGACGGTTTATAATTTTAAAATAAACACGGTAGACGGAAATATTGCGAACAATCGGGTAGACCAATTAACCGTTAACTATACTACGGAAGAAGTATATATTTCAAGATCTTGTGGTTTTAGGGTTATCTTTAACAATGTAACTGTTACTTCAAATAATGGTTGGATATTGTCGTTGAGTCCGTCGTCCATTGCTACTATTAACAATGAATCTTCAGCACATGTACAAATATTTCATTAGCATTGTAGTAACGCTCTTTACGATTTCAATGTATACTCAAAATCCTTTGAATGTAAACGTGGAAAAAGACACTATTGTATATAAAACGGCCTATGGTTTGCGCTTGGGAATAGATATCAGTAAACCTGTAAAAGCGTTATTTGACAGTAGTTATAAGGGGTATGAAATTGCAGGAGATTACAGACTTTCTAAAAATTTTTATATTGCTGCAGAACTTGGTTATGAAGAAGAAACTACCCATGAAGATTTTACCAATTCTTTTGCAAAAGGAAGTTATATTCGCTTGGGAGGAAATATCAACCTCTATAAAAACTGGCTGGATATGAATAATGAAATTTTCTTCGGCTTTCGATATGGCTTCAGTATTTTTGATCAGACATTAAACTCTTACACGATCAATACAGGTACTGAATACTTTCCAGCAACATTGATGAATTCCAGAACAGCAAGCGGTTTAAATGCTCATTGGGCAGAATTTATGTTGGGAATTAAGGTTGAGACCATTAAAAACTTATATATTTCTGCCAGCTTCTCATATAAAGTAATGGTGAACGCGGAAGATCCTGATAATTTTAAAACGCTTTTTGCACCGGGGTTTAACAGGGTGTTTTTGAATAATACCGGTTTTGGGTTCAATTATACCATTTCTTATCTCATTCCATTCCGTAAAAAATAATGCTATAAACTCATCATTATTTTACTAATTTTATGGTGAACTTATTTTAATCCCATTAATAATGAATAAAATACCAAGTGTAGATCTATCGGATTTTTTATCAAACGATAAAAATCGTAAACAGAAATTTGTTGACGAAATAGGACATGCATATGAAAATATAGGGTTTGTAGCACTGAAAGGGCATTTTCTGAACGATGATCTGGTAGCGGACTTATACAAAGAAATCAAAAAGTTTTTCGAACTGCCCGTAAACGTAAAAAAGAAATATGAAATTGAGGGTATTGCAGGACAACGCGGTTATGTTTCTTTCGGTAAAGAAAGTGCCAAAGGGAAAAAAGAAGGGGACTTAAAAGAATTTTGGCATTTTGGTCAATATGTTGAAAACGATCCCGTGCCAGAAGCCGAATACCCAAAAAATGTATATGTTGAAGAACTTCCGGAATTTAATGAAGTTGGGAAAAAAGCATATAAAATGCTGGAAAAAACAGCAAAATATGTACTACGCTCACTAGCTATTCACTTACATTTGGAAGAAACTTATTTTGATACGTTCATTAAAAACGGAAATAGTATTTTAAGGCCCATACACTACCCTCCTATTACTACCGAACCTAAAAACGCGGTGAGAGCTGCTGCTCATGGAGATATCAACCTGATTACTTTATTAATGGGAGCTCAGGGGAAAGGACTGCAAGTACAAAATCATCGCGGAGAATGGATTGATGCTGTTGCCGAGCCTGATGAATTGATGATTAATGTCGGAGATATGCTGTCCAGGCACAGCAATAATAAGTTAAAATCTACCATCCACAGGGTAACCAACCCACCAAAAGAGTTATGGGGAACTTCTCGTTATTCAATCCCATTTTTTATGCACCCGATAAGTAGTATGAAATTAAATGTTTTGGAAGGCTGTATCGATGAAAAAAATCCCAAACTGTTTGATGATATTACGGCAGGAGCATTTTTAGAAGAAAGGCTTAAAGAGTTAGGTTTAAAAAAATAACGAATAGCTAAAATAAGCATGGACTTACAAGATCAGTTACGGAATTTATTTCCCGATCATATATCGGGAACTCCCAAAAAAGAAGAAAATAAAAGTGATATATGGTTGCAAGATGAACCTATACTTTGTAAATATGAAAAACGTAAAGGAAAACCCATAACCGTACTGGATGGTTATAATGGTGCCCCTTCAGATTTTAAAAAACTAGCCAAAGAAATAAAAACCAGTCTGAATGTTGGTGGGAGTGTTAAAAATGACACCATTATTATCCAGGGAGATTACAGAGATCAAATAATGAAAATACTCAAAGAAAAAGGGTTTTCCGTGAAAAGAATCGGCGGGTAATTTTATGGACAATATCTTGCATATCACCAATGGGGACAGCCTTACTGATTATCTCAAAAAATCAGACTATAAAGGGACGTATCTGACCTGGCGGGAGATGCTATGCGAGGGTCCTTTAGTTGCTATCATAGATTCCGAGGAGTTTTTTAACTTGAGAAGCACATTTTTAAAAGAGTTTTACAACGTAGAATCAAACAACTATTCTTTCAAAAATGAACTCAATACATTAAACCATACAGAAACATATGCTGCTATTGTTTTATGGTTTGAATACGATTTGTTTTGCCATATCAATATGTTGGGTGCCATTAATCTTTTACAGCAAAAGAACATACAAAAACCCATTTATATTGTTATCAGCGGATTTGTTGGCGATGAAAAATCGTTAAAAGGTTTGTGCGAATTAAATCCGGACCAGCTACAAACACATTATAATCAACGAGTTGAATTGACTCCAAAAGATAAAAAGCTAGCGATGGATTTGTGGAAAATATATTGCGGTACAGATCACCACCTTCTCGCCTCTTATCCGGTACATACATTCTCTTTTAAATATTTAAATAACTGTTTAAAAGCACATATAGAACGATTTCCAAATCAAAAGACAGGGTTAAATGTACTGGAAACAACTATTTTAAAAACCATTCGCAACAAGGAGGTAAAATCCGAGCGTCAATTATTGAGATATATGCTAAATGATCAGGGGTATTACGGATTTGGAGATATTCAACTTAGACGAATGATACATAAACTGGATATCTTTTTTGAACTTTCAAATGGCATATTCAAATTAAACAGCAAAGGACATGGGATTTTGTCAGAGCAGCAAAACTTCATGAATGAAATGGATGACCATATGGTTTACGGAGGAGCGCAACAAATGGATTTCCGGTTTCATTTGGGAAAAAACCAACTTGTTAAATCAGTATCAAATGCCAATTAAACATTCAGAATTAATTCTTAATCCGGACGGAAGCATTTATCATTTAAGTTTAAAACCGGAACACATCTCAAAAGATCTTATTTTTGTAGGTGATCCTGACAGAGTAGATAAAGTTACCAAACATTTCGATACCATCGAATTTACCGCTCAAAAAAGAGAATTCAAAACCACCACCGGGATATATAAAGGCAAAAGAATCAGTGTTCTCTCAACCGGAATCGGATCAGGGAACATAGATATTGTTTTAAATGAATTAGATGCATTGGTAAATATCGACTTAACAAACAGAAAAATAAAAGAAAAACATACATCGTTAAATATTATTCGTATTGGTACGTCCGGATCGTTACAAGCGAATATTCCTGTTGATAGTTTTTTGATGAGTACTCATGCTTTAGATACCGGTGGAATGCTTCATTCCTATATTCTTGATACCATTTCTCATTCTGAAATGGAAAAAGCATTTATTCATCATACGGACTGGAGTTCAAAAAGAGCGACTCCTATCATTATAGGTAGTAGTCAACAGTTAGATAAAAAAATGTCTTCAAAAATACTTTATAAAGGAATAACGGCAACTGCAGACGGGTTTTATGGCCCCCAGGGGAGAGTTTTAAGGTTACCCGTTCAAGATCCGAAATTAAATAATAAAATTAATTCGTTTAACTATAAAGGAATGAGGATTACTAACCTGGAAATGGAAACTTCGGCTATTTACGGGTTATCCAAACTACTGGGCCACCATGCCTGTTCTATGAATGCCATTATAGCCAATAGAGCATTGGGGATGTTTAGTACTCATCCGAATAAGACAGTTGAAGACCTTATTCTTTATGTTTTGAATAAGTTTGCCGAACCATAAGAACTTACTTTAACCCGGATTTTAAGAAACTAATTACACTTTGACAGTTAAGAGCTAACTTGCCAAGGAGTTCGATAATTAAGCCTATTGTATAAATGGTGATTAAGATCCTCGCCCGAATTTTGGTTAGAATGCAAAAAAGACTTTCTGTATAGAAAGCCCTTTGAGGCAAAAAATGATGAAACATCTGTTATCTCGCATAGAATAATGCTCAAAGATAAAGCATTCACCAGAACTCTTTTTATTAATTCATTAAATTTCAATTATGAAAACATTCGAGAAAATGCAAGTGAGCAACCCCTATGCTGAGCGTATAGTGTAGGTTCTCGATCTCATTTTGTTGCTGTAGGACAGCAAAAAAATCAAGTTAAAGAGTTCTCTGTACACCATTGAGGTAGTTTGAAGATGATAAGCTATTTACAAGAACACACCATAGATATCGTACTAAGCGAACAGGAAAAGAAAAAACTTGTTATTAAGCAAATCAAAGGAAAAAATCAACCCGGAATAGCTGTTCAAGAATACTTCTACAAATTATTTGGTACCGATATTATGGCTATTGAATCGGTAAGTGTAAGCACTGTTCTAAGCTTTTTATCAGAAATAGGCACCGATATCTATAAATTTGATAGTGCCAAAAAATTTACAAATTGGTTAAGACTAGCAACCAATAACAAAGTTTCAGGCAGTAAAACCCTAAGTAGTAGAACTCCTAAGGGTAAAAATAAATTTGCAATAGCTTTGCCTAATGCAGCTAATACCATAGAAAATAAAAAAGAAGGTTATTTGGCTCAGTTCTTTAAACGTATCGCCTATAAAAAAGGAAGAGCAGCAGCTATAACAGCTATAGCCAGAAAAATAGCAATACTTATATGGAATATGATTATCAAAAAACAAGCCTATCATCCCATAGATTCAGAACAAGACAAAGAAAAATTAAAACAAATCAAAACAAGACAAATTCAAAAAAATTATGAAACAACATAAAATCGATATTAGCACATTATCAGTGTGTTAGGAATTAAATTAGGTAGAATGATATTACCGACACCTTTGGAAAATTGATTTGACAAAAAAGTTCGACGCCCGAAGAAAATTTTCAACCGGAATAACTTGTTGGTTTTGAGGATTTAAAATTTTCGAGAAGGAAGAAATTTGAAGCCAAATCAATTTTAATATGGAGTATATCACTATTTTGCAAAGGTCTCTTACCTTTAAAAAATAATTACCCCATTTTTCCGTTATTTAATAAAATGTGTACATTTATACCTTTTAAAAAGAAATCCATGAAAAAAATCGTATGTATTGCTATTTGTGTTATAGGACTTGCTTGCTTATCGTCATGTAGAAGTACATCCAAAAGTTGTGGTTTGGCTACAACTCTTCAACATCAGGATATGCAGCAGTTATTGAGTTTTGATAATACGGTAAAGTACTCACATTATGGTTATTATCATATTATAAAAGCGGTCTTAGATGCTCGCACTTTTACAGACGTGGTGGGAACATAGCAACAGGCATGGTGATTGTAAAGGGCGGTATTCATTCAAGCTATAAATTTTCCTTATAGTGCTATAAAAAAATTTATGGTGATAAAAATCCTGGCATTATTTGGGCTTTTAAATTGCTAATGCTGTTCAAATACCGGAAAAACAGAAGTTAATACAGTATAGCGTGTCATTATTTATTCCAACATACTTCTCTCCTGTTTCTCAGTTTTCGGAAATCGTAAGAGCCGATAGGGTTACATTTGAAACAGAGGATAACTTTCAAAAGCAAAGCTACCGGAATCGTTGTTATATATATGGGGCTAATGGCAGGCAGTTATTAAATATCCACGTCTCACATACGAATAGCCCGGAAAGAAAAAAAACAAAAGATACCATTATAAGTGGAGAGTTTCCCTGGCAAAGACATCATTATAAGTCTTTAAAAATTGCTTATAATTCCTCGCCTTTTTTTGAATTCTACGAAGATGACCTTATGGCTATATTCAACAAAAAATACAAGTTCCTGCTAGATGTAAATTTAGATACCTTTTCTTTTTTTAACGAAGCTTTGGATTTGAATATATCATATGCTAAAACAACAACATATATAATAAACGCTGATGTAACAGATTTTCGGTTTTTAGCAAATGCCAAACAGCATATTAACGATTCCTTTAAACCATATGTTCAGGTTTTTGACAACAAATACGGGTTTATAGAAAATCTGTCTATGTTAGATCTTCTCTTTATGGAAGGACCCAATGCAGTAAGTTACCTTTAAACCGAAATTTGACATAAGATACCTTTACAACATTGATAGATTATAAATTCCTCATTCATTACGGTCTGCATTATATTTTTCCTCTCCTGATTGCTTTTTTGTTTTACAGGAGTCACTGGAAAAAAGTATACGTCATCTTCTTATTAACCATGTTGATTAATACGGATCATCTTCTGGCAGATCCAATATATGATCCTCTTAGATGCAGTATTCATTTTCACCCGCTTCATACATATTATGCATGTATTGTATACGTTGGTTTTTTATGCTTTAAAAAACCAAGAGTTCTCGGAATTGGGCTTGTTTTTCACTTAGTTACAGATGCTATTGATTGTTTTTTGTAAATGAGTTGAACCTAAACAGTTTTCTTAAAAACACATTCATATCATTCGATATTTTCAATTGCACTACTAAAATCAAATAAATACCGGTAATTAACATTCCTTTTAACAGCATATTAAGTATAGGATGAAAACCAAAATTTATAAAATAAAAAATAAGGTATAAGATAGCAATGATGAAAATTAAAATCATTGTTTTAGAAGTAAAGGGAGTCATCCGAAACTTATGATACACATACCACATTTTAAGCGTATTAAAAAAAGTAATGACTATTAACGTGGACAATGCTGCTCCATAGATACCCATCTCGTCAATGAGCCATGCATTCAAAAAATAGACAGAAAGCGCCATGGCAATTCCGTATGGGAGCAAAATCTTATAATATTTGGAGTTTGAAACAATAGCTCCGTTATTTCCTAAAAACATACTGTATAACTTTGCCAAAGAGATTACCAGTACGATTAAAATTCCACCGGAATATTTTTCGGGAAGAATTTTATATAACTCAATTACGTTTGCATTGATCAATAAAAAAATAAATCCACATACCAATATCAAATTTATAGAGCTTCTTTTGTACAAATTTGCTACTTCCGGCATATTATTTTCATTCAACGCTTTGGCTGTCAATGGTTGTAAAATATGTGACATGGCCCTACCCGGAGCTTCTATTACCGAACCAATGTACACTGCTACACTGTAATATGCCGTATATTCAATGGCTTTTTTAGCGGGAATCATTACCTTATCAATATCCAGTAATATGGCTCCTGCACTTCCTGCCAGGATAATGTATATCGAATAGCTAATAAGTTCTTTATAATTATCCGGAAATGAAAAACTAAATTTCGGTCTGTACAGCTTAAAGGCATACAGCATCATAATAAACATTCTCAAAAAATAAGCAGCCGTTAAACAATAGATAAATGCTACTTGATTTATCACTTTATAAAATACTAAGAATAATAGTATCATGACGGCAATTCTATTATAAAGCTCTTTTAAAACGTTTCCGAAGACTGATTTTAGTTGAACTTTAGACCAGGAATAAAAAATCTCAAAATAAGCAGTTGTAACAGCCACCAGATATATGATAAACGTATAGTCTCTTATGATGGCATTCTTTTTTGATAAATACGTTGCAATTTCATTATAAAAAAGGTTTCCAAAAAAAGCAATAGGAGTGGCTATAAACAAGGGTACAAACAGTGCAGTACTTAAAAATCGGTCTCGTTGAATTTTTGAAGTATAACTGCTATAAAACTTAACAATGGTATACTGTACTCCAAAAGCTGTCAGTGGCATTAATAAATTTGCCATAGATAGTAAATAGGTAACCAGTCCATAGTATTCCTCCTTTAAGAAACGAGTATATAAAAAAAGTGCATTTATCCCTCCAAAAAAGAAAGCAGCATAAATAATGATTGTATTCCTTGATGATTGTTTTAAAACAATTCCCATCTAATTTTGTAATAAACGAATAATTGATTTATACATCTTTTCTCCAACATTATTATTACCATATAACGGCATTTCAAAATTTGATTTTTTAGTTAAGAAATATTGATAAGCTGCCGTTATCTCTTGCGAATCACATCCGGTAACTCTTGCAATATTACAGGTAATCAATTCTACCCACTCTGTTTCATCGCGTATAACAATGCAATGCTTTTTATTAAAAAATGCTTCTTTTTGCAAACCTCCGCTATCTGTAATTACCATAATACAGTTTTTTAATAACTCCAGCATAGAAAAATATCCTACCGGTTCTATCAGCGTAATGGTTGGTTTTATATCAAACTTCATCAGCATTTTTTTGGTTCCGGGGTGTAGTGGTAAAATTACTTGTCTATTTTGATGTATTTTTTCCAAACCGGAAAAAATAGCTTGTAACCTCTTCCGGTTCTCCGTATTCTCCTGCCTGTGAATGGTTGCCAATACAAACGCTGAATGTTGTAATTTTAAATCTTCCAAAATAGATGATCTTTCTTTTGAAAACTTACTATAAAATGCAACAGCATCTTTCATAATATCTCCCGCTTTCTCAATAATTACGGGAAAATGATCAAACCCTTCTTTTTTCAGGTTTTGTAAGGCAATATCCGTAGGGCAAAGAAGCATATCGGAAATCCTGTCCGTAAGAATCCTGTTAATTTCTTCAGGTATTTTCATATTAAAAGACCTCAATCCCGCTTCTATATGGATCACCTTTATCCCTATTTTTTTAGCAGCTAAAGCCCCGGCTAAGGTAGAGTTTGTATCTCCATATACAATGACTGCCAAAGGCTGCTCTTTTAGAAGAATAGCTTCTATTTCTTCGAGCATTTTACCTGTCATAGCCCCATGATTCATTCTGTTGATATGTAAGTTATAGACAGGTTTGGGAATTTGCATTTCATCAAAAAAAACCGAACTCATATTGTTATCAAAGTGCTGACCCGTATGCACAATAACTTCTTCTATTTCCCGATATTTCCTTATCAGTCTACTTAAAACAGCAGCTTTTACAAATTGAGGTCTCGCTCCCAGAATGGTAACTACCTTCTTCATTTTTCGAGTACAAATTGATTTATAGTATGTTAGATTTTATGTTATTTCTCCGGTATTTAAAAAACGTTGAATAAAAAACTTTCCAATTTTCAACTTTTCAACTTTCCAACTATATTTATAACTTCAGCTAATTTTCTTGTCAAATTTTTTCTATGATATTTTTGTATATCTGTACTTTTTATCACTAGTTTTTTCATTTTAAAATCACGATAATAGTGGAGGATGGTTGTTTTGAGTTTTTGCTTGTCATCAAAATCTACCATAGTACCTGATCCTGTTTCATTAATAATGCTTGCGGCATCTCCGTCTTTGGGGCCAATGGCTAATATAGGGCGATTTGCTTGTAAATACTCAAATATCTTTCCTGTTATGATTCCTTTTGCACCGGGCACCTTATTGATTACCAACAATAATAATTGCGATTTTTGCTGATATAACTGTATCTCACCATGATTCAAATAATCAATAATACGTACATTATTATCATTAAAAATAGCAATATCTTCTATTACTTCCGGTGCTATTTTGCCTATTAGTTGTATGCGAAGCTCTTTTTTAAAGTCAGGGTTTTCATCACTTATTTCTTTTAAGGCAGTCCATAGTATTTTGGGATTTCTATCGGTATTCATCATCCCGATATGAGTAATGCTAAAAGTGGAATCAGTATCACTTGTTCTACATAGGTTTTCAGTATCAAATCCGTTTGTAATTACGTGAATATTTTTTGTAAACTTCCGAAAGCGTTCCTTCATAGTTGCACCCACAACAATCACTGCATCCGATGTAGCGAGTACTTCTTTCTCCAGTTCATAATGGCGTTTTTTTGATTTTTTTGTCAGTGGTAGTTGATGAAAATAGTCTATTTCTGTCCATGGATCTCTAAAATCCGATATCCATTTAATTCCTAATTTGGCTTTAAGCTCCATAGCTATTAAATGTATGCTGTGTGGTGGGCCGGTACTAATGATAAGGTCAATTTTGGTAGTACGGATGTATTTTATCAGGTATTTTACAGATGGTTTGACCCAGTATTTTCTGGCATCCGGGATAAAATAATTGGCACGAACGTATTGTAAAAACCTGCCGAAAACGCTTGGGTTCGGATGTAAAAAACCACTGCTTTGCTTCTTGTTTTTTTTTCCGAAAAAAGAAAAAATAGTATTGGGTTCAAAAATAGGTTGCCGTATTACTTCCACTCCCTTGGGTACCTGATTAAAGAGGCTTTTATCTTCAATAGCATATCGTGGGTTTTCTACGGTATACACAACAGGTTCTATGTCGAAATCACGTAAGTATTTTACAAACTTTAACCAACGTTGTACGCCCGATCCTCCGGATGGTGGCCAGTAATATGTAATAATGAGTACTTTCATCCGGATAAAGTATCATATAAATTAAGGAGTTCTTTTGAGGTGTGTTCCCAGGAAAATTCATTTTTTACAAATTCCGATCCATTTTTTCCTAATTGCTCTCTCAATTCCGGTTGAGTGTAAAGTTCTAATACTTTAGTAGCAAAATCTACCACATCTTTTTCTTTATGAATCAACCCTGCTTTAATTCTGTTAATGAGCTTTTTCTGCGCAATAGCATCACTAACCAAAAGAGGTTTTGAAAAGCTCATATACTGAAACAACTTATTGGCATATGCAACATCGTGTTGTATATTTCTATGTAATGGAGAAATACAAAGATCACTAGCCATTATATATGACGGAAACAAAGAAAGGTTTTGCCATCCTTCGAAATCTACAAATGCTGTTACTTTTGCATCTTTTACTTGCTGTTTTAAAATGGCATCCGTCGTATTTTTCCCAACAATGACCAATTTAATAGTTGGGATTTCTTTTGCTATTATTTCTAACGCGCTAATAGCTGTTTGTAAACCTCTTCTTAAATGAGTATCTCCCAAATACAATAAGGTAAAATAATCTTTATATCTGTTAATGATAGTGTCATTTAATTTTGCATTTTTATAAAAAGATGCAGCAACCGTATTTGGAGCTACTATTATTTTTTGAGCAGCTATTTTGGTTCTTTCAATTACCTCATCTGCAAACTCTTGAGAAACCGTAACTATTTTAGTTGACTTAGCTATAAATGCTTCTTCTTTTCTTTTCCATTTTTTCGGAGATATGATATATTTCCCCGGAAACTTCTGTAAATGAGGATACAATTTCATAATTTCAGGCATGTTGTCATGTAGATCCAGAACTGTAGGAAGGTTATATTGGTTGTTTGCTAAAAATACGGCCTCAGCTATTCGAATATCGTGAATGTGGAGTGCATTAACTTTATTTTTATAAATAAAATCTGAAATTTTCCTTTTCATCAACCACGAATATAAAGGAATTGTATATGCCAAAGCAGATAATTTGTATTCCAGTTTGTTGGAATGATATCTTTTGATTTTTATTCCTCTAATTTCTTCTTCGAATAACTGGTTTCCATAGTTTAAACAAAATAAAAATACTTCATGCCCTTTTTTGATTAGCTCAACTGCTTCATTTTCCACTCTGGGATCAGTAGGAAAATCGGAATCCAAAATCATTCCTATTCTCAAAATAATTTATTTTTTGCGTTCTGCATATACCGCATAATATCTCGGCATAAATGTTCTCAATAGGGGTCTAATCCCCAATTTCTTTACAGGACTGGTCCATTTTTCGGTTTGTATCATTTTCCACCCGGTTTTTTCCAATAGCCAATTAAACTGCCAGTCTTCAAATTCGTGATAATGCCTGTCCCACATATCTGTTTTACTCCTGTAAGCTTTGGCAAACCAGAGGTTTAGCGGAATGGTGGCAATGAGTTTTGCAGATGGCAATTCTTTTAATACGTTATAGGGTGCCACCAGGTGTTCCAGGATTTCAAAAGCAGTTACGGCATCTGCTTTGTATTTTTTTACTGTTTCCGGTAGTACATCCAAATCTTCTCCATTCGTATTCAAAACGGTATAACCGTGATCTTCCATGATTTTGCAAAACGGGTTCCTCGTACCCAAATCCAGTACAGTAGCAGGAGGGGGTACTACTCTTAGTAAAAAATCAATCGTATGTTGGTATCTTTTTTTTGGGTAGTAATTATCCATATTTATTGATTTTATACGGTTTAAAGGTTAAAGATTCCAAGTTAGTTCACTCAATTCTTTTGAAATAAAACTATCATTTATATTTCTTTTTCACTAAAAACCACCCAATAGGTAGTAAAAACAGCAGTACATAAGAAGTTAATGTAATTGTATTCCCTTTGGCAATTACAGTCGGTTCAAATTTGAACTCGATGATATGATTTCCGGCAGGGATGGGCATTCCTCTCAACACATAATTTACCCTATAGTGGGGAACCTGTTTTCCATTTATATAGGCATTCCAGCCAGCTTTGTAGTAGATTTCCGAAAAAACCGCAAACTGTTCAACGGTAGTTTTAGATTCGTATTTCAGATGGATAAGATCATAAGAAGTTAATGTAATGGTAGCAGTAGTATCTTTTTCTCTGGTCAAATTAAATTTTACTTTATACCCTTTTTTATTAATAACTGCTTCTTGTTTTGTTTGCAAACTATCCAATGCCTTGATCTCTTCATTTGCAGAATCCACTGTTTTTAAAGCATTTACAAACCAAGCATTTCCATTAGCATCCGGATTTATCTGTACCTCTTCTTTATCTTCATTATTGAAAATAAAGTACTTTACATTTAGCATATTAAATATTTCCACATTATTATTAGCTATTTGAAAATCAAATAATTCCTGATAACGTCCCAATTTGGCGGCATGATAGCCTCCAATAGACTTATGAAAATACGATGTTCTTCCATCTTGTAAAGGGTTTACGGTAAAATTAGCCACTCTGTAATGACTCTTATCTTTTAAAATTTGCTGGTCGCCAACAGAAGCTATAAAAGGTTTTTCAATCTTTTCAGCAGGCTTAAAATCGTCCTGATTAACATATCTTTTCGCTACGGATATCAAGTCGAAAAGAATAAAGGCTCCCAAACCTATCATCACTTTTGTTTGATTCAACTTCTTTTTTAATAATGCCCAGAGCAATCCAAATGAAGCTATAATTAAAATCGCAGATTTCAAACTGTCCCATAATACCAAGTATTGTCTGTCTGCTTTTAAGGCATCTACCAATCCGTCAACTTTATATTGCTTTTCAATATTCGTATAATAAGCATCATTCGGGCCTTCAAAAGTGGTAAACGAATAAGCATAAAACAAAGCAAAAAGTAGTATCCCGATAACCACATACAGTGCTTTTTTAAGTGCTTTTGTTTTTTCTTCCTGAGGTATTTTATTTGAAAAAAATGCTTTTAAAGCCAATATTCCCAGCAGTGGAACACACAATTCGGCAATAATCTGTATAGAGGAGACGGCTCTAAACTTATTATATAGCGGTACATAATCTATAAAGAAATCGGTCAGGAACTCTAAATTTTTTCCCCAGCTCATCAACAGTGAAAATATAGTTGCTGCTACCAGCCAGTATTTATACTTCCCCTTTACCAGGAAGGTTCCTAAAAAAAATAAAAAGAAAACAACAGCTCCTATGTATGCCGGTGCTTCTACAATAGGTTGATGACCCCAATATACGTATGCGTTTTCAGTAAATATATCCGCATTTTTCTTTCCAAATACCGATTCGACTTTTTTATATAAATTAGAGTTCTTTCCAAGTTTTTCAACTGTACCTCCACCCATATAACGAGCAATTAGTAAATTAAACGTTTCCGCTTTTCCATAGCTATACTCGGTAATATAATTTTTGTCCAATCCGGTCCGGGCAATTTTGCTGGTTCCGTCCGGATTAATAGTCAACTCTGATTTCCCTCTCGTACTGTAATCCGTATACTGCTTCATAGAAAGCAACCTGGTCGAATTTACTCCCAATCCTAATAGCATAGCAATCATAATTAGTGCTACCTGCTTTAAAAATGACTTCGTTTCTTTTTTCTTAATAGCATCTACTAATTCTACAATTCCTAGAATAAGGATCATAAAAACCATATAATAAGTCATCTGAGGATGATTTGCATATACCTCCAATGCCGTAGCTATTCCGGTAACCATAAATCCTGTTAAATATTTTCGTCTAAAAAGCCAAATGACTCCTGCCAAGACCATCGGTATGTATCCGATAGCATGTGCTTTTGCATTATGACCGGCTCCAAAAATGATAATTAAGTAGGTAGAAAAACCGAAAACCAAAGCTCCTAATATGGAAAGTTTCCAATGTGTGTTTAACGCTGTCAGCAATAAAAAAAAGCTTAGAAAATAAAGAAACAGATAATCTGCCGGTCTTGGTAAAAAACGTATTATCTTATCTATATACCTTATAAAATCATTAGGATAATAAGCACTTAATTGAAATGCCGGCATTCCGCTGAACGCACTTCCTGTCCAGTAGGGTTCTATTCCTTTATCGGCCCTAAAATCCTGAATCTCTTTTGCCATTCCGGTAAACTGAGTAATGTCTGATTGAGAAATTTTATCGCCTTTTAAAACCGGATAAAAATATATCAAAGAGATCGCAACAAATAATACAAATGCAATAAGATATGGTGTTTCTTTTTTTAAATTCATTCGTCTAGTTCTTCAAAATCTATATATTCACCAACCGATGAATTGCTTTCTTTTTGTGTATTCGGTTTTTTATCAATAACCGTTTCTCCTTCTTTGACTTTTGTTGTATACTGATAAGGCTGTTCTTGTGACTTCCTTTGTATATTGTGCGCAACTTTTTTTAGTACTATGGGAGCCAGAATTCTCATCAAAAATTTTAAGATGTAATAACCCAATACCAAGATCAGTATAGTTCTTATAAATCCGATTAATTCTGCCTGTTGCATTTGTTTTTCTAAATTTAAATTCAAAAATAACAATTTGGCTATAATTGTAACGTTAAATAGTTTACAAAAACCTTAGCGTGTGTAAAAATATAGATATCGGATTTGACAAATCGTTATTTTCAGCTATGTTTGTAAAACACATAAAGTTATTTTTTCGTTGAAATTATTTTTATCTATCACAAAGTTTACTGCCTTCTTACTCCTTTTAAATGGTAGTTTTATTGCCTCTTTGCAGGCTCAATATACAGAAGTTATCAACTCTAATCGTCCCGGGTTTTCCGAGAGTCCATATAGTGTTGGTACCGGGATTTATCAATTTGAAACCAATCTTTTTTTTAGAAATACCTCTGCAGAATCCACCTTTTCGAGGCCTCAATCTTTAGGGATTAATTTTGCTTTTCGATCTGGTTTTTTTCTCGAACGTTTGGAACTTAATCTAAATGCCGGTTATCAAAGAGATAAAATTATCTCTAATACTCCCTCTTCACATTATTTTGGATCGGGTTTAAGTGAATTTACGGTTGGAGCCAAGTATTTGGTCTATCAACAAGAATATGAAGATAAAAGTAAAGAAATCAGGAGTTGGAGAAGAAGAAATGCCTTTGATTGGAAAAGAGTTATTCCGTCTGTTGCTGTTTATGCAGGTGTAAATACCGATTTTTTAGGAGACATTTATAAAACAGGAAAACTTTCTTATAAAGCAGGCATCTTATTACAAAATGATTTTTCCGAAAGATTCAATTTAATAACCAATGTATTTTACGACAAAATTGGAACCGATCTTCCCGAACTCTCTTATATTGTAACAGCTACCATAAGCCTCAATGACAGATGGTCTACATTTCTTGAAAATCAGGGAGCCAGAACAAAACTTCTATCAAGAGGAAATATAGGTAGCGGTTTGGCCTACTTGTACAGCAGGAATTTACAATTTAACAGTTCTCTACGATTTGTTACAGAAGGCAAAGCTGTGGGATTCTATGGTTCTTTTGGAATTTCTTATCGATTAGATAAGCACAAAGATAAACTGATTTCCGGTGGTAATCCGGAACTCATACTTGGTAAGCAAACCCGATATGCTTCCAAAGGTTTCTTCGGTAGAGTTTTTAGTAAAATAACAGGTATATTCAGAAAGAAAAACAGGGTTCCAAAGGTTAACACAAATAACTAGACTACAGGTGAAACAGGTAAAGCCAGGAAAAAGCCTAAAAGGGTTCGTAAAAAAGCAACAAAAATAAAACGTCCAAAGAAAAAGAAGAAAAAAAATAAAGACGATGATAAAGAAGAAGGTGTATAACTCATATTAATCATTTATTTTTTAATATGATAACGCTAAAAGAATGTCATACAAAAAGAGAAATGAAACAATTTGTTACTTTTCCTTTTTCCATATATAAAAATAATCACTATTGGGTACCTCCTATAATTAAAGCCGAACTGGAAACTTTTGATAAAAAAGCGAACCCTGTTTTTAATGATGCTGATGCCCGATTTTTTATTGCTAAAAGAGGACAAAAAATAGTAGGTAGGATTGTTGCTATCATCAATTGGTTTGAAGTTGAAAAGCAACAAATAAAAAAAATGCGTTTCGGATGGTTTGATGTGATAGATGATATCGAAGTAACAAAAGTTTTGATTGATAAGGTAAAGGAAATAGGTAAAGAAAATAAACTAACCTATATCGAAGGACCTATCGGGTTTAACAATCTTGATAAGACAGGTGTTTTAATTGAGGGGTTTGATCATATCGGAACGATGATCACCTGGTATAACCACCCTTATTATAAAGAACATCTGGAACAACTAGGATTTGTAAAGGAAAAAGAATATCTGGAAAATAAGTTTATATTTAAGAAATCTTATGTTGAATATTACGGTAGAATCAGTAGTTTAATCAAACGTAGGTTTCAACTAACTCCTTTAAATTTTACAAAAACAAAAGACATTATACCCTATGTAGGTGAAATGTTTGAATTATTTAATAAAACTTATTCAAAGCTTTCTACATTTATTCCTATTTCCGATGCACAAATTGCATTTTTTAAAAAAAAATATATTCATTTTATTAATCCGGAGTATATAAAATTTGTACTGGATGAGCATAAAAAAATAATTGCTTTTGCTATTGTAATGCCTTCTTTTTCAAAAGCATTGCAAAAAGCAAAAGGCAGGTTATTTCCATTTGGTATCTTTCATTTGTTATATGCAAAAAAGCATGCAAAAGATGTTATCTTTTATTTGATTGGAATAGATCCCAGCTATCAAAACAAAGGAGTAAATGCCATTATTTTTGAAGAGTTTGCTAAAGTATTTATAAAAAAAGGGATTGAAAATTGTATCAGAACACCGGAATTAGAAGATAATACAGCTATTAAGGCCATTTGGAAAATTTTTCATCCTGTAACACACAAAAGAAGAAGAACGTATCGTATCGATATATGAGATTAATTGAGGGGCTGTTGTTATAATTTTCCGCCTTTGAAATAAATCTCCTCATATATTTGGATATTAAGAATTATTTTTATAGGTTTGACTTGATAAACGAAATAAAAGGGCTATGGCTTAAAAAAATTGAAAGCAGTTAAATTTTAATAACCCCCATACCTTTTCAGACGTCTTGTTTTGTTGTACGATTTTTAACACCGCCTTTTTTTGAATAAAACAAAAAGGCATAAACCGGGCAGTACATAAATATTTATTGTTCCGGTATGAAACAGAGGCATACTAAGAAATGTCTGTAAAAAAATATCCGGTAGTTGTGGTTTATATGAAACACAGCAAAACCGGTGCGTATTAACTAATTTAAACAATTTTAAATCATGAAAATGAAAAAAACTTCATGTATCAAAATCGGGGTATTCGTCTTTAGTCTATCTTTGTTCTTATGGAACTGTATCCGAGAAGACTTTATGAATCCTCAAAACACCGTTACCTCTAACAAGCTCAAGTATTCCTTAACGAAAATAACTTACCGGGAACTACTTGCAGACAAGGAAATAAAACCCTCTTTACCTCTGATTGAAAGACGATTTTCTAAGCACTCGCTACAAAGCATCTACAGCAGAAGTGCTACTGAGGTTGCAGCAGGCCTCACCATTTTTACCGATGAGATTAACAGAATTGTCATAGACGATGTCATTACCTGGACATTTCAGACAGAAAGCCCTGTTTTGGAAACTTCTGATTTTGAAAACTTTTTGGTAAAAAAACACAATGGTGTGTTTACCTATTTTTTGGTTTCCTATGAGTTCACTGACCTTACCGATTCCGAAACATTGTATGAAAAAGCCACTTCGTATGTGATTTCCGAAGAATACCTAAGCCTGGAAGGCCTCAACCTGTCTTCCAGAGATGCTTTTGATTGGGTTTTTCCGAATGACGGTGGTGGTACGGGTAGCGGTCCTTGTGACGGTATTTTGGTATATGACCGGTGTAATTTGGGAGGCAATGCGGACGGACACTGGCCGGTTTTGCAAAACGATGGGTTTACCTATTGTAGCGGTAGTCCGCTGTTATATATAGATTTTTCACATTGTGAGAACTACGGTGTTCCGGACAGTCCTGTGGGAGGCCCGTTGGGAGGAGATGATGGCTCCGGAGGAGATCAGCTTATTGGAGGCGGTAGCGGAGGAGGAAGCTCCGGTGGTGATGGAGATACAACGCTTACGGCTCCTGTTGAGTTGGCAGACCCCAGATGTCCTGAGGGAAGTGGAAAGGTGATGATAAATGAAGTATGCGTATGTCCTCCCGACACCAACAAAGTAGAAGATGCGGACGGAAATTGTGTATGCCCGGAAGGCAAGATAGAAACCTATCAGGGAGTATGTGTGGATATACCTTGTGAAGGGGACCCGGTTCCTAATCCTGAAATTGCACCGCAATATGGGCCTTCGGGTACTCAAGGGGCTATGTTTGGAAATGCTTCTAGTGGAGGGTGTAAAAGATATGGAGGAAACCATTGTACTACCCTTAGAAACAAAAAACACGATGGTTTAGATATTAAAAACGCCATAGGAAATCCTGTACATGTGATGTATGATGGTTTTATTTATTCTACCGGATATAGTGATGATTTAGGATACTATATAACAATACAAAGTACCGTAAATGGCAATACGATTTTAATTACTTATGCTCATATGCAGAAGGATAATAGAATTACTCATACTTCCGGTACACCATTAGTATATGTAAAAGCAGGAGATATTATGGGATATCAAGGAGATACAGGAAATATTAAAGGAGCTATCGCCAGAGATGATGTTGATCCTCATGTACATATAGAGGTAAGAAAACACGATGGAAGTGATTCATGGAACTATAAAAATAACTTCAATGTTGTAGACCCAAGAGCTTATCTTTCTACCGTTATTGATAACCAAGGGATATCGCAACCAAATACTAACTGTAATTAAAAAACACAAAAAATGAAAAACACACTATTTATAATAGCTATTATTTTTACAAACATAGCTCAATGCCAATCAAATATTATCTCCGAAACAGAATACAACAATATCAAAATCAATAATATTACACTGGCCGATATTAAAGCAACAGAAGGGGATGAAACACAAATCAGGGATTTAATACCTGCTATTATTGAGGAAAAAGATATCAATACCGGAGAAAGGGGCCCTTCAAATTATTGGTTTAAATATAACGGGTTTGAAATTGCATTTACTGATAATGCAGGGAAACCTAATCATCCGGGAATATCGTCTTTTACAATAACTAAAAACAATTGGTCAATTACTATTCAAAATAAAACAGTAACCATTGGAGATAATATTAATATTTTAGGGAATGTGTTTTTTAATGATGATAGAAATGGAGATAAGAGCATTATATATAGATATTGTAATGGCTGTAATAACTTTATTTTTATAGAGTTTAACCAAAATACTAATAAAATTACCAAAATTGGCTATATAGAAATTCCCTAATTTTTAAATGAAAAATATATTATTCATTTTAACGCTAATACTAACAAGTAGTTTAGTAAGATGTCAAGTAACGTCAAATATTATATCTAAAACGGAATTTTATAATATTAAAATAAATAACATCACATTAGATGATATTCAGGCTACTGAAGGAAATCAAATAGAACTTATAAACCTAATACCTGCAACTATTCAAGAAAGTAATATAGATCCGAACGGAGAGTTTTGTTACTATACTTATGATGGGTTTGAGATTGGCTTTTCAGGAAATTTAGGTACAGAACACCTTATTTTAGGAGGGTTTGAAATTACCAAAAATAATTGGAATATAACTATACAAGGAGTTACCGTAACTATTGGAGATAATATAAGTGTTTTAGGCAATGTTATATTTAATACACAAACAAATGGGAGTAGAAGTGACCCGTCCTGAAATATGTATACAAAAAACAACAAGTATATGTATAAAAATGATGGATATGTAAGACGTTATAGTGAGAGTTTTAAACTCAAAGTATTAGCAGAACTTACCAAAGGAAACCATTCCAAAAGACAAATTGCCTTAACTTACGGCATACAATCTAGTACGATAAACGTATGGATTAAAAAATATGACCGTAAAGATTTAATGAACACCCGTGTAACCGTGCAAACAGACGACGAATTATCCCGTATTAAAGCCCTTCAAAAAGAGCTAAAACAACTCAAAGATCTTCTTATTAAAAAGGATCTAGATAAACTTGTGAATGATAGTTATCTTGAAGTAGCTGCTGAAAATCTTGGCTATAAAAATGTTGAAGAATTAAAAAAAAACTTAAACATAAAGCCTTAATGAAAATAGCACCGATTAATAGAAAAAAAAGAAGGTACGCCATCGCTACTATTTGTAATGCTTTCGAGTTAAAAAGAGATGCTTATTACAAATATCAAAAAAGGTTTGTTCTTAAAAAACAAATAGAACAAAATGTAATAATGCTTGTTAAAAAAAGCAGGAAAACATTACCCAGATAAGGTACTAGAAAGCTAATGAAATCCTTACATAATGATTTTAGGAAACAGAATATAAATATAGGTAGAGACCAGTTATTTAGAATCTTAAAAGAAAATAATTTGTTAATTAGAAGGAAAAAATATTCTTCTAAAACAACCAACTCTTACCATCGTTTTTATAAATATAAAAATATCATAAAAGACCTGATCATTAATAGACCTAACCAAGTTTGGGCTTCGGATATTACCTATATAAGAACTATAAATGGATTTTGTTATTTAGCACTTATTACTGATATGTATTCAAGAAAAATAGTAGGCTATGATATTAGTGATAGTTTAGAACTTAAAGGCTGTGTTAGAGCTTTAAATAAAGCTATTTATCAAACTAAAAATACCGAAGAAATCATACATCATTCTGATAGAGGAATACAATATTGTAGCAATGTTTATACTCAAATTTTGAAAAGAAAAAAGATACAAATCAGTATGACCCAAGAAAATCATTGCTACGAAAACGCAATGGCCGAAAGAGTTAACGGAATTTTAAAAGATGAATTCTTCCTCGACCAAACATTTACAAATATCAATCACGCCAAAAAAGCAACAAAAAATGCAATCAAATTATATAATAATAAAAGATTACATTTATCTTTAGATTATAAAACACCTAATTACGTGCACAAAAATGTAGCATAAATTTTAATAATTAACTGTAGCCCTATTTTAGGACGAGACAAAGTATTGTCTATCAATATTGTGATGGATGCAACAATTTTATATCTATATATATTAATGCATCTAATGAAATAACAAAAATCATATATATAGAACAAACATAAATACGAAACTACTGGCCGATTTTAAAAAAGTATTTACGGATACGGATGAAGATATTTTAGAAGAAATAGCAGATGCTATTAACAAACACGGAAAAGACTATGGTATTGACACTGATGAAAAACTACAACACTTTCTGGCACAGGTTGCTCATGAAGCCACAAACCCCATAAACGGAATAGCATTTGATACGTTTGAAGAAAATCTGAATTTCAGGTGGGCCAAGTTAGGAACTCAGGATTATTGGGAGAAATACTTTAATACTATTGCCAGTCCTACGACAGATTCCACAAAAGCAAACCCTAATGATTATAAGCGAGATTCTACATCTGTATATGTAAACAAACAAAAATTTGCAAATAGGGTGTATAATGATACTTACAGAAGCGCAAAAACTAAATTAGGAAACGTAAATACCGGAGATGGTTATAAATTTAGAGGGCGCGGTATTTTTCAGCTAACAGGAAGATATAACTACCAACAGTTTACTACATACTACCAAAACAGGTATAGCAGCACACTGGATTTTACTACCAATCCGGACTTGGTTGTTTCTGATAAAGAAATTGCCGTAATTAGTGCTTTATGGTTCTTCAAAAATAAGGTAATGGGCAAAGTTTCTATAAATAATAATACATCGGTAAAAAAAGTTACTTACTATATTAATTCGAAACGTAAAGGATTACCGCATAGAAAAAGCTTATTCAATAAAACAAAAGATTCGATACAATGTAACTAAAATCAAAATCATGAAAACAAAAAAACAAATTTTAAAAATAACGGCAATAGGAGTGCTTTTTATTAGTACTGCAGGGTTTTTATTTTTTCAACAATCTACTTTAGTACAGGAAGAAAAACAACTAATTATAGGTACTTGGGTTATAGATAAATTAAACCCATAATATATCTTTGCTTAGTACTTGATACATAGGGTTGTGTTTTTATGTTTAGCAACACAAATATCCACAACCCTTATTTTTTCTCAAAAAAGTCAAGGTGACTTCTATAATATTATAAATAAAATCTATTAATCATTATAAAAACTTTTATAACTTTTCAAACTTTCAAACCACATAATGCAGCTATTTTACAATTCTGAGATTACAAAAAACACCTCTCCATTTACTTTCGATAAAATTGAAAGCAGGCATATCATAAAAGTTTTGCGAAAAAAAGAAGGAGACATGATCTATCTTACGAATGGTAAGGGAATGTTATTTACCTGTAAAATTACGGATGCTAATGATAAAAAATGTACGGCTTCCATTATAAAATTCGAGGAAAAGCAAGGTTCCAGAGATTATTATTTACATATAGCTATTGCACCTACAAAAAATCTTAGCAGAATGGAGTGGTTTTTAGAAAAAGCAACGGAAATTGGTATTGATGAGATCACCCCAATTATTTGTGATCATTCCGAGAGACAAATGATAAAGCCGGAACGTTTTCATAAAATTATACAATCAGCTATGAAGCAGTCATTACAATTCAGATTGCCAAAGCTAAATGATACCATTACTTTTTCTACACTTATAAAAAAAGGTACCCATAAAAAAATGTTGTATTACCCATTGCCAAAAAGGAGAGAAAAAAAAGCTACAAAACAGTATTTTGCCAAAAGAAGATGTTGTGATACTGATTGGGCCGGAAGGCGATTTTTCTAACTCGGAAATAACTATTGCTATAGAAAAAGGGTGCATTCCGGTTACCTTAGGTAAAAACAGGCTCAGAACAGAAACAGCAGGTATGGTAGCAGTACAAAGCATGGCTTTTATCAATCAATAAAATAAGAATTCTTATTTTGCATAAAATAAACCCAATGAATTTTAGTAAAACGTTTATTTTAATACATGTCGCTTTAGCTGTATTTCTTCTCTTAAATGTGAAAACAACAGCACAAGAGGTAGCCATTTTAAAGTATAGCGGAGGTGGCGACTGGTATGCAAACCCTACTGCAGTGCCTAACCTTATTAAGTTCTCTAATATGTATTGTGATACACAAATTAACGAAAACCCAAAAACAGTAGCCGTTGGTGATATCGATATATTTAATTATCCTGTCCTCTTTATGACCGGTCACGGAAATGTGTATTTCTCTGAAAATGATGCTAAAAATTTGCGTTCTTATCTGATCGCCGGCGGATTTTTACACATTTCTGACAATTACGGATTGGATCCGTTTATTCGCCGTGAATTAAAAAAGGTATTTCCTACTTTAGAACTACAAGAAATTCCAACAAATCATCCCATATACCATCAACCCTATATTTTTGAAAACGGGCTACCCAAAATTCATGAACATGATAAAAAAATAGCACAGGGGTTTGGTCTTTTTTATGAAGGCAGATTGGTTTGTTTTTATGATTATGAATCCGATCTAAGCGATGGTTGGGAAGATGCATCCGTGCATAATAACCCAAAAGAGGTACGCGAAAAAGCACTAAAAATGGGCGCAAATATCATCGTATATGCTTTTAAAAATTAATGCCAAAATTATACCAAAAAGAATTGCCACTAAGAAAAAAGGTGTTTTTTGAATGATCCGTTTTTTTGAGAATATCGGTTTTTTACAGAGATAATCTACTAAAAGCAAAACTCCTGCAAAAGGAATAACCTGCACTTTACAAAAACAACCGATAAAGAAAAAAATAAAACTTAAAAAATAATAATTCTTGTTTTCCGATTGTACGAATTTCAGATAGCTAAACAATGCTACCAGAAAGAAAAACGAAAATAGTAAAGTACTTGTAGCTGACACCCATGCAACCGCTTCAACAGCCAGCGGATGCAGTGCAAAAAATAATGAGAGAAAAACAGCAATTTTTTAGCAAATTGAAAAAGTTTAAATGAGTTCAATTTCATACCCGATAAAATAAACCAAAAGGAGGTTTATCAAATGCAGTAAAAAGCTAAACATATGGAAAGGCATTGCGAATGTAACTCCAAAAATACTGGCAATAGCCATATACCAGATACCTGTTAAAGGAGTATACATACTCACCATATCAGTAGTAAATAATACTTTTATATTCTCAAAATGAAGATGTTGAATAACAGGATTTTCGTAAACTTGTAAATGATCACCAAGATGTACAAAATCATTGCTTAAACTATCAAAATAGATAGCTGTCGAAATGCTGATAAGCAGTAAAATAGAACCAATATGCTTTCTCATATAGGTTTTTTTACACAAAACTACCTTTTGCTAAGATAAATAATAATACAAAAAATAATAAAGTGATTTTTTGCTTTCTGCTTCAACATAAAAAGAAATCATGACAAAGAACTCATCTTGACTTTTTCTATTCCCTAAAAAATGACTGAAATTCACCTATATTTCTTTACTTTTCTTACCTGTAGCGCTGCTATAGCTCTCAAAAAGCGCCTTATCTAGTTCATTTTCGGTTAAAAACAAAAAGTCAAGACGAGTTCAAAGACTATGTTTTAATTTTATATTTTAGCAAAAATCAAACAAAATGGAACAACCTTTATTTACAAATGATGCCATTGTATTTGGCGTTTTAATGCTCTCTCTTGGATTTGTATTTTTTACCGAATCAAGGACATCGGGATTCTGGTTCAAATTTTATAAAATAGTCCCGGGAATATTCATGGCATACTTTATCCCTGCAATTTTTACCACTCTTGGTATCATTGCTCCGGAATGGGAAACGGTTGACATTACCGGTAAAGTAATAAAAGAAAAATCTCAATTGTATTATGTTTCGAGTAGATTTTTACTCCCTGCAGCATTGGTTTTAATGACCTTGAGTATTGATTTAAAAACTGTTTTTAATTTGGGATCCAAAGCATTGATTATGTTTTTTACAGGTACCATAGGAATCATTATCGGAGGGCCAATAGCTATTTTATTAGTAGCCTTAGTTGCTCCCGAAACAGTAGGTGGCGAAGGTTTTGATGCAGTATGGCGGGGACTTTCCACAGTAGCGGGTAGTTGGATTGGTGGTGGAGCCAACCAAACCGCAATGCTGGAGATATATCAATACAATCCTGCCAAATACGGAGGAATGGTATTTGTTGATATTGTAATTGCCAATATATGGATGGCTATCTTGTTAATAGGTATCGGTAAAAAAGATAAAATCAATAAATGGTTAAAAGCAGATACTTCTGCCATTGAAGAATTGAAAGAGAAAGTTACTACATTTATGGAGAAAGTAAAAAGAAATCCTACATTAACTGACCTAATCATTATACTTGCTCTTGCTTTTGGAGCAGTTGGTTTTGGCCACTTTGCCGCAAAGTACTTAAGTACCTTTTTTAATACGATGATCAGTACTATTGATTCCGGCATTATTAAAAATATGTTTACTTTCTTAACATCTCAATTCTTTTGGCTTGTCAGTATTTCAACCGCCATAGCAATTCTATTATCTTTTACAAAAGCAAAAAATTATGAAGGTGCCGGTGCTAGCAAACTTGGCAGTATATTCATCTATATTCTGGTTGCCTCCATTGGAATGAAAATGGATTTAAGTTTGATCTTCGATAATTGGAGTCTTATTTTTATAGGCATTATCTGGATGACTATTCATACCGGATTATTAATTATAGTTGCCAAACTAATCAGAGCACCTTACTTCTTTTTAGCCATAGGCAGTCAGGCTAATGTGGGAGGTGCCGCCTCCGCTCCGGTAGTAGCATCTGCATTTCACCCGTCATTGGCAACCGTAGGTGTACTGTTGGCTGTATTTGGTTATGCAATAGGTACTATTGCTGCCATTGGCTGTACCATACTATTAGAATTAGCAGCATCTGTTGTTTAAATAAAATTCAGCATATTTGTCGCTCTAATATCAATATAGATCATGAAAAAAATTTTTATCTCCTGTCTGTTTATCACGCTTGCTTCCTGCTCTTCTAAAAAAGAAGGAAATATGATCGTTCAAGGTACTATCAAAAGGTTGCAAAAAGGAACTTTATATCTACAAAAAATGAACGATTCTATTTTGTTTTCCGTAGACTCGGTAACGATATATGGAAAAGATATGTTTAAGTTATCAGACAATGTTGATTCTCCCGAAATGTATTTTCTAACCTTTGATGGAAATACTACAGAGAAAAGAATTATGTTTTTTGGTGAACAAGGCACTATTACCATAAATGATCATATAGAAAAATTTGGCCTTAGCCCTGTTATTACAAGCTCTGAAAATCAGAAAGTAATGGACGATTATTTTAAAATGACCACACAATTCCAGAATAAACGTCTGAGTTTAATAGAAGAAGATTTCCTTGCAAGAAAAGAAAAAGATACTCAAAAAATAATTGAAATTCAAGAAAAATCAATGAATTTAATAAAACGCAGATATCTGTTTGCAACTAATTATGCCATTAATAATGCTCATTATGAAGCTGCTCCCTATATTGCTTTAACAGATTTGGCAGATGCCAATACAAAATTGCTGGATACTATTCACTCGTCTTTAAGCCCGGAAATAAAGCAATCTATGTATGGTAAAAAGCTGACTCGTTTCATAAAGAGGATCAAAGAAAATGAGAGGTATGACAGCATAACTAAATAAATAGAATCAGACTTAAAAGTTAGTTTGAAAGTTGCAAAGTATAAAAATTATACCATTTCTAATTTAAATAAAGTGATTGCCTTATTTGAGTACGATCAAACTATAATTTTCAGGCTTGAAGCTCTATAGCTGAACCAATATAAAATGTCATCATTTAAAGATCTATTGATCCTAAGGTCAAGAACTATAGCTGTCCTGATTCTTAATTCCAGTAGCGAAGCGGTCTTGTTTTAAAATGTGTCTACAGCTCTTATTTATGTCAAGTTATTTTGATTTGGCTATATAAATTAAAGATAGAGTCCTTTGCAAAATATGGATATATTCCGTATTTGAATTGATTTGACTTCAAATTTCTTCCTTCTCTAAAATATTAAATCCTCAAAACCAGCAGGTTACTCGGTTCAAAATTGTTCTTCGAGCGTCGAACTTTTTTGACAAATCAATGCTGCAAAGGTCTCAGGTAAATAACAATTCCCAGTCCATATCAGATAGAGAATAATGTTAAAAAATGTTAAATTTAGTACTATGCTTTGCATAATACTATTTTTTATATATATATTTGCATAGTAAAGTATTATATAAATAAAAAAGATGAAACATAATAGTGAAAATACAAATGCTTCTTTAATCCATATTTCTGCATTCGCAGGATTCATTTTTCCATTTGGAAGCATCATACTCCCATTGGTTTTATGGCAATCACTCAAAGACAGAAGTTCGTTTTTAGATGAACAAGGAAAAGAGGCTGTCAACTTTAATATTAGCTATGCACTTTATATGTTGCTTATCTCAATTACTACTATTCCGTTTTTTATAGGAAGCCTATTTAGAGATTATTGGCATTTTGATGAAAACTTCCGGAATCTGGATATAGATCTGGGTTTTGGAAATTTATTTGGATTATTTGCATTCGGATCCTTTGCAGGAATTATAGGACTCATTCGGATTGCATTGATCATATTAGCCACCATAAAGGTAAATAAAGGTGAACCTTATAAATACCCTCTTACCATTAAATTTATCAAATAGATATGATGATGTATTTCGATTTTAAAAAAACATATAGCTATTTAAATGCGTATCTTATTAAATATTTAATAATGAAGCCGGGACATCATTAGAACTGATAAGTTCTCTTAAAATACATAACAATTATATAAACATATTATAAACGACAATACATGAAGATAGAAAATACCAAAGCACAAATGCGTAAAGGCGTTTTAGAGTATTGCATTTTATCTATTTTGCAAAATGGCGATGCCTATACTTCTGAAATACTATCTGCCTTAAAAAGTGCAGAAATGATCGTAGTAGAAGGTACGATATACCCGCTACTCACCAGGCTCAAAAATGCAGGCCTGCTATCTTACAGGTGGGAAGAATCTACCTCAGGTCCGCCACGTAAATACTATGTACTCACGGAAAACGGAGGCATGTTTTTAAAAGAATTAAACAAAACATGGAACAATTTAATTAAAGCAGTTAACCAAGTAACCAGTAAAAAGAATAAAGATGAATAAAACCATAAATATAAACCTAGGAGGGTATTTTTTTCATATAGATGAATTGGCTTATCAAAAATTACGAAGATATTTAGATGCTATTGCCAAATCTTTAAGTAATGATGACCAGGGAAAGAATGAAATTATTTCCGATATAGAAATGCGTATCAGCGAACTGCTGTCAGAAAAAATTACAGATGTAAGGCAGGTTGTAAATGAGCAGGATATCAATGATATTATAAAAATCATGGGAGCACCTGAAGATTATGCCGAGACCGAAGAGACATATACGGAATCCGGAAGTGCATATAGAAGAAAACAGTCCGGTTACAAAAAACTATATAGAGATGGAGAGGACAGGCTCATAGGAGGGGTTGCATCCGGAATAGCACACTACTTTGATGTAGATGTCATTTGGATTCGACTGGCCTTTATTCTGTTCTTTATCGGAGGCGGATTTAGCTTGCTCTTATACATTATTCTATGGATTTTGCTTCCGGAAGCAAGAACTACAGCCGAAAAATTACAAATGGAGGGAACGCCTGTAAATATTGATAATATTGAAAAAAAAATTCGTAAAGAATTCCAGTCAATGACAGAAACCATTAAAGACGGTGCCAGTGAAGTGACCAGGAAAGTAAATGAAGGGTTAAAAAAAAACACAAGTAATGCCAGGTCGGGGTTCCAGGAATTTTTAGATACCATAGGTAATATCATTGTTACTTTTTTTAAAATCATCGGGAAGTTTATAGGAGTTATTTTAATTATTGTATCCGCAGCAATTTTAATTTCATTTATCATTGCACTCTTTTCAATTGGTAGTTTCGAAATTTTAGGAATAGAAGAAGATTTTGTACATATTCCACCTTTTTTAGACAGCTCCTTCTTTCCGGATTGGCTACTGGCTCTATGTCTTTTTATTCTTGTAGGGTTTCCCTTTCTCATTCTTTTTGTTTTAGGTTTAAGAATCCTTTCCAGTAATGTAAAGCAATTTAGCAAAACAACTTCGTTAAGCCTATTCGGAGTGTGGGTGGTAGCCTTATTAATGATCATTTTCACAGGTATAGAACACGGTACGTCTTATGCCGTTGACGGAAGCTCAATAGAAACCAAAACCTTACAAATTCAATCCGGAGATACACTAAGAATAGCCCTTGTAAATAACGACGGCCTGTATTACCAAAACAAGCTCAGGAGAAATTCAAGAACAGAGGAAGTATATGATAACGGCGTTCTGAAAACATATTCCAACTACATAAAAGTAGATGTGGAAAAAAGCAAATCCGATACGTATACACTAAGGCTCAGAAAAACTTCCAGAGGGAGAAATCGAAAAAACGCCAAGGAAAATGCACATGCTATGGAGTACAATTTTAAAATTGAAGAAAATTCACTAACCCTGGATGCTTATTTTCTTTCCAATATCAAAAATAGGTATAAAGACGAAAAAGTGTATGCAACCATATACATTCCGGAAAACAGTACTGTTTATTTCGACACATCCACCGAAGGTTTTTTACACGGAATTTACGATGCGGACAACAGATATGACAGCGATATGGCCACTCATTATTTCCTGATGACACCGGACGGACTGGACTGTACGGATTGTGAAGAAGAAGAAGACAATGAATAATATAGTTTTAAAGTTAGAAAGTGCCAAGTTTACAAGGTAGCTCAACTCAGGCTTTTACACTTTTCAACTTTCTAACTTTTGCATTGTATTTTTTTTTTAGAAAAATAAACGTTAAAATGATATAAAACGATTCAACCATAAAAAATGACAATTCAGTAAATTCCCTTTTGATTAAAGAACTTATTAAAAGACCTTTGACATATAAAATATAAAACCATGAAAACAACAACCATCAAAAAACTAAGTATTATTCTATTTATATCAGTATGTATATCCTCTTGTGGTATGGATATGTTCAACCGAATAGACGGAAACCGAAACGTAGTTACCCAAAAAAGAAAAATTAGCGACGATTTTACAAAAGTGAAAGTAAGCAGTGGAATTGACTTATATCTTACTCAGGGAAGCAAAAACGAGTTAGTGGTAGAAGCCGATGAAAACTTACACGACATCATTATCACCGAAGTAGAAAACGGAAGGTTAACTATTTATTCCGAAAAAAATATTTGGAGAGCAAAAGCAAAAAAAGTATACCTGACCGTAACCGCTATAGAAGCATTAAAAGCGACCAGTGGCAGCGATGTTTATTCCAAAAATATGCTAAAAGTAAAAGATTTTGACTTATCCGTAAATAGCGGAGCAGATGTCAATATTACTGTAGAAGCAGATACGATAACCACCAGTGCCAGTAGCGGTGCAGATTTAAAAGTTTCCGGAGAAGCGCATACTCATTTCAGTAGCGCAAGTAGCGGAAGTTCTATAAATGCCTATGCCCTAAAAAGTAAAAATGTAACCGTAAAAGTAAGCAGTGGTGCAGATATCAATATTTATGCATCGGAAACTATTAATGCAAGAGCAAGTAGTGGCGGAGATATTGATTATAAAGGTAATCCGGAAATAGTCAATAAGAAAACATCTTCCGGAGGAAGTGTCTCTAAAAGGTAATTATCATACCTTAATTGGAAAAATAGATTGATTATCTGCTATCATACCTAATGGTGTTTTTTGAATCGATGGTAAGATATTATAAAGACTAAAAGATTCAGGTTGACCTTGGAACTTTTAAAATTTCAAACTCAAAACTATACTTGGTTTTATTAGTTTACTCCGTAAAAGCTGTCCTTACTATAGGCGGCTTTTACTTTTAATCCAAAATGCTTTGAATAACATTTCAAATATTCCTTTGCATTACTTTTTATAGCAAATTTCCTTGTTATTTGAGTAAAAAATTACCTTTGTAATCCATTAAAAGTTTAAATGAGTTCAGTAACTAAATTAAAGGGAAAAATAATAAGAAACGTTATTTCATCAACATTTTTTTCTTTACTTAATCAAAAAATGGTACAGCTTGAAACTTTCTAACTTTCCAACTTTATAACTATATCATAAATTTTAACACTATCTAAACAGCTATATAAAACAACGGCACTATATTTGTGGCCTTGGTGTCTGATTTAATATTGATGTAATGCCCAAAAAAACATACTATATCTGCTTTTTCGTCTGCTTTTTATGCAGTTTTGCCATAAGTGCTCAAATAGACGAATCAAAAGGAGAAATAAAAAAAGGAGTTAAAAAAAGCATTACTGCCGTATCCGGGAAAGAAGTCAAAAAGCCTACTGTTCTGGAATCAAAAGATAAAAAAAGCGGTTTTAAGAATGCATACGATAAATCACAGCAAGAAAAAGAAAAAAAACAAAGAGAAAAAGATTTGGAAGAAAAAGGCATCTTGTCCAAAGCAAAAATTGCCGAAGAACGTTTTTTAAATTCATATACAAAAATAAATGCCAGATATTCAAAAATAGATCAAGATCTGGGGAGCTTCAGAACTCAATCAAAAAATATAAAAATCGTTTGCAGAGATTTTCAATACCCGGACGGAGATCGCGTTACCATTCTGGTAAATAATATTCCCGTTGTTTATAATATTACCTTAAGAAGAGCCTATCAGGTTTTTACCATTCCGTTACAAAAAGGCATCAATAAAATTGCATTTAAAGCACTCAATCAAGGTACATCCGGGCCTAATACTGCAGGGTTTAAAGTATATGACGAGTCCGGTAATTTAATTTCTTCCAATGAATGGAACCTTGCAACCGGAGCAAAAGCTACTTTACTCATAGCTAAAGATAAGTAATATACAAACAAAGTATCCGTAAATTGGTATTACTCTTTTTTATTTTATATAAAACAATTATTTTTGTTCAACCTATTACGAATACAAAAAGTGCATTATATAATAATAAATCATAATAGGCTATAGTAATGAAAAAAGTCACAAAACAAACCTATCTGAATTGGTATAAAGACATGCTTTTTTGGCGTAAATTTGAAGATAAGCTGGCATCGGTATACATTCAACAAAAAGTAAGGGGTTTTTTACATCTTTACAATGGACAGGAAGCAGTATTGGCAGGTTCTTTGCATGCAATGGACTTATCTAAAGACAAAATGATTACGGCCTATAGAAATCACGTACAACCCATTGGCATGGGCGAAGATCCTAAAAGAGTAATGGCAGAACTCTATGGTAAGGTTACGGGTACTTCCAAAGGCATGGGAGGCTCCATGCATATTTTCTCTAAAGAATTTGGGTTTTACGGTGGACACGGTATTGTAGGCGGTCAGATTCCTTTAGGTGCCGGATTAGCTTTTGCTGATAAATATAAAGGCAGTGACGGTGTTACACTTACTTATTTTGGAGACGGTGCTGCAAGACAGGGTTCTTTGCATGAAACGCTTAATATGGCCATGCTGTGGAAACTGCCTGTTGTGTTTATTGTTGAAAATAATGGCTATGCTATGGGAACTTCCGTTGAAAGAACCGCTAATCATACGGACATTTGGAAGTTAGGTTTGGGATATGAAATGCCCTGTGGTCCCGTAGATGGTATGAACCCGGTAAAAGTTGCCGAAGCCGTAGATGAAGCCATTCAAAGAGCAAGACGTGGTGACGGACCTACTTTTCTGGAAATGAAAACCTACCGCTACAGGGGACATTCCATGTCCGATGCGCAACACTACAGAACAAAAGACGAAGTGGAAGGGTATAAAAAAATAGACCCTATTACTCAAGTACTGGATATTATCAATGAAAAAAAATATGCTACCGATGAAGAGATTGAAACAATCAACCAAGAAGTAAAAGAGTTGGTAAAGGAATGTGAGCAATTTGCAGAAAATTCTCCATATCCCGAACCAAATCAATTATACGATGTAGTATATAAACAGGAAAATTACCCTTTTATCAAATAAATTATGGCAGTAATTGTAAATATGCCCAGATTAAGCGACACTATGGAAGAAGGTGTTGTAGCAAAATGGTTAAAAAGTATCGGAGATACAGTAGAAGAAGGGGATATTTTAGCCGAAATTGAAACCGATAAAGCCACTATGGAATTTGAATCTTTCAATGAAGGAGTGTTATTGCATATTGGTATCCGGGAAGGGGAAACTGCTCCTGTAGACACACTGTTGGCCATTATTGGCGAGGAAGGAGAAGATATCTCCGCCTTGTTGAACAACGACACAAACGATACAAAAGAAGTTCCCGAAAAAACCACTGAAGAGGTGAAACCAACGGAAACAATTGCATCCAATGCTACCACATCAGGTGTAGGATCAGTAGATATCCCCGATGGAGTGCAGGTAATTACCATGCCCAGATTGAGTGATACGATGACAGAAGGAACCGTAGCTTCGTGGTTAAAAAATATCGGAGATACAGTAGAAGAAGGGGATATTTTAGCCGAAATTGAAACCGATAAAGCCACTATGGAATTTGAATCTTTCTATGAGGGAACGCTGTTACATATTGGTGTCCGGGAAGGAGGTAGTGCGCTTGTTGACCATCTCTTAGCTATTATCGGTCCTGAAGGAACAGATGTTTCCGGTATGATTGCTGCTCATAAAAATAGTGCTTTACCAACAACAGAAAAAACCGATACGGATATTGCAAATACCCTGCAACAAGAAACAGTTAAAACAGCTACCGCTAAAGAAGTTCCGGTAATATCTAATAAGAATGATAGAATATTTGCCTCTCCCTTGGCAAAAAAAATAGCGAAAGACAAGGGTATTAACTTAGCAGATATCATAGGTTCCGGCGAAAATGGAAGAATTTTAAAGAGAGATGTCGAAAATTATACACCGGCAGCCATAACTTCGTCAGATATTAGTGCAACACCTGTCTCAAGTTTTACTCCGGCCGGTGAAGAACGTCTTGAGGAAGTAAAAAATTCTCAAATGCGTAAAGTAATTGCCAGGCGTTTAGGTGAATCTAAATTTACAGCACCTCATTATTATTTAACTGTTGAGTTAGATATGGACAACGCTATTGCTTCGCGTAAAACCATTAATGCCCTTCCGGATACGAAAGTATCCTTTAATGATATGGTAGTAAAAGCCTGTGCAATGGCATTAAAAAAACACCCTCAGGTGAATACCACCTGGAATGGCGATACTACTTTATATCATCATCATATTCATATAGGTGTTGCGGTCGCTGTGGATGAAGGGCTATTGGTTCCTGTCCTAAAACATACGGATCAGATGAGTTTGACTCAAATCGGCAGTGCCGTCAGAGAGTTGGCAGGAAAAGCTAAAAATAAAAAAATAGCCTCAAATGAAATGGAAGGAAGCACCTTTACGATCTCTAACTTAGGAATGTTTGGAATTCAAGAATTTACTTCCATTATCAATCAGCCTAACTCAGCCATTTTATCTGTTGGAACCATTCAAGAAAAACCTGTGGTAAAAAACGGTCAAATTGTTGTTGGCAATACGATGAAGATAACTTTGGCCTGTGATCACAGAACCGTAGACGGTGCTACCGGAGCTCAGTTTTTACAAACATTGAAAGCTTATTTGGAAAATCCCGTTGTCATGTTGGCCTAATTTTTCGGGTATAAAAAAACTTCGCATTGCTACGAAGTTATTGATATTGTGAAGTCAGATTTTAACTTTTATTTTCCTAAATACACAGTTGAAAATTTAGAAAGTTGAAAAGAACCTCATTTAGTTAACCCTTAAAAATAGGCTATTTGTTGGTTAGGTTTTATTATTAGAGTCCGATTTTTCTCTAACAAATTTTTGCACAGGTAACCAAAGGTATTAAGAACAAGCCAAAGAATTTCTTGTTTGAGTTTTCTCATTAATTTTTTGAAGTTGAACCCAGCGGCGGCCATCATAAAGTTGATACTATCTCCCATCTGACCTTTTAGGAAGTTGTTTGCTACCCTATGGTCTTGTTTAAGATGGGATATTGTTCATTCTTGCCCAATACGCTGACGAAAGTGAACTAGATCGCTGGCAGCGAAAGGTTGGCCACAACGTTGAACGGTAGCACCACCTAAATACTGAAAATAAGCGTTCACCTCCCAGTGTTCTTCTACCAAACGCTCATCGGATAAATTGTAAATGGACTTCAAAATCAAAAGTGAAATCATCAAACGAATCGGACGAGCAGGGAGACCTTTATCCGAATAGAACTTTGAAAACTCTTTATCAAAATAATACCAGTCTATCTCGTCTGCTAACAGATAAAGCTCATGCTTGGCATTCAATTGTTCCTGTAAGGTTGGAGCTAGAAAAGTTAACTGATTTTGAGGATTATTTTTTGAACGCATTTGACAAGGTTTTACAATACAATTTAAAAAACGTTGTCTTTTTTACAATAGTTCTCCAGGCTTTTTTGTATGAACTCATCTTGACTTTTTGTTTTTAACCGAAAATGAACTGAAATTTAACTAGATAAGGCACTTTTTGAAAGCTATAGCAGTGCTACAGGTAAGAAAAGTAACGAAATATAGGTGAATTTCAGTCATTTTTTAGGAAATAGAAAAAGTCAAGATGAGTTCTATATTAATAACTGAAATTCAATATGTTAAAATTTTTTTAAAGGTTGACTATTTAGGCATTGACTACTTTAAATTCAGAACTTTCAAACTTTAAACTAACCTACAGTTTCCTCACTTGTTGATTTGTAAAAATTTTCATTTCCAGTCCTCCGGCATCTATAGAAGCTTCCATATCGTTTTTTGATTGCACTCCTGTCACTCGGTCTATTTCGACTTTGCCTGTAATTTTTCCTGTACCTCCTCCGGAAACATCTCCTGATACTTCAACAAAAACCGTTTCTTTAGTAATTTCAGTAACCTTATACGTCATTTTCATTTTCATACCCTGTTCGTTTTTTTCAGTTGACCAAGTAGAGTCTACCGCTACTTTTTCTTCAGGATATTCTATACTGTTGGATTGCTCTTTAAACTGGGTTAAAGCCGGAACATTAGGTTCAACAGTACTTTCCGAAACCTCACCTAAGCTATTTGATGTACTCATAATAGTTGCTTTCATAAACGGTTCAAATTGAGCTTTCATTTGTTTACCCATTTCATCTAATTCATCATCACTTTTGGTGGAATCATAACTCATTACATTTCCTCCCTGCAGCATGTCCATACTAATGTTTTTTACTTTAATTGTAGAAGTATAAATACCTCCTTTAGCCTCCGAGATATTCATTGCCATTTGAATCTTCATATTCATTCCTCCGGCAGCGCCCATTTCCTGCTTCATATTCATGGTCATTTCATACTGATCTCCTTTATTGTATTTATATCTTAACAGTACGGATTCCTGAGCCATACACATCATATGAGATGCTATTAAAAATACTACGATTGATAATTTTTTCATTATTTGTTTCATTTAAGTTTATAGTTATGCTAATGTATATATTTTTTAGGAAATCTTAATTATATAAACTCCGGTCTACATCCCAAGCTTCCAAAGTATCTTTTAAGGTTTTAATAAACATCCCTCCCAATGCACCATTGACCACTCGGTGGTCATACGAATGAGATACAAACATTTTCTGGCGGATTCCTATAAAATCACCTTCGGAAGTTTCAATTACAGCAGGCATTTTTCTAATGGCTCCCAAAGCTAAAATAGCCACCTGAGGTTGATTAATAATGGGAGTTCCCATTACAGAGCCAAAACTACCAACATTCGTAACCGTATAGGTTCCTCCCTGTATCTCATCCGGTTTTAACTGGTTATTTCTTGCTCTATGAGCCAGGTCATTCACTTGTTTAGTCATCCCAACCAAATTCAACTGGTCTGCATTTTTAATAACAGGTACAATTAAATTGCCGTCCGGCAAAGCAGTAGCCATTCCTAAATGGATGCTTTTCTTTTTGATAATAGTATCACCCTGAACAGCAATATTGATCATAGGGAATTTCTTAATAGTTGACGCAACTGCCTGCATCAGAATAGGTGTAAATGTCAATTTTTCACCTTCTCTTTCCAGGAAAGCATTTTTTACCTTATTCTTCCACTTCACGATCCTGGTAACATCAATTTCAATAAAAGATTGTACGTGAACTGATGTTTGTACGGAAGCTACCATATGCTTTGCTATGAGTTTTCCCATTCGAGACATTGCTATCGTTTCATCTTCCGTATTGACAGTTAGCGGTGCTGCTTCGAATGTAGTTTCCTCAGTATCAGAGACTACTCTGACAGGTTCCGTTTGATTTGCCTGAAGCGGCTGAATATCTTCTTTTACAGCGGCAGGTGGTGTAATGGTCCTGTTTTTTATATGGGCTAGTATATCTTTTTTGGTAACTCTACCTTCTTTTCCCGTACCGCTAATCGTCTCCAGTTCCTGCATGGAAATACCTTCTGCCAGAGCTATATTCCTTACTAATGGCGAAAAGAATTTTCCGGATTCCGAGGTCTTCATCACCTGAAGACGTGTACTTTCTTTAGCAGCTGCTACCATTTTTTCGATCTCTTTTACTTCTTCCGTAATTGCTTCTTTTTCTACCGAAGTAACTTCAACTGCGTCTTCTCCTTCGGTATCAATCACTGCCATAGTTTGCCCGACTTTTACTACTGCCTCTTTATCTAATAAAATTTCAATAAGCTTTCCTGCTACTTCACTGGGCACCTCGGAATCTACCTTATCCGTTGCAATTTCTACAACGGCTTCATCTAACGCTACGGTATCACCCACTTCTTTTAACCAGTTGGTAATGGTTGCTTCTGCAACGCTTTCACCCATTCTAGGTAATTTCAGTTCAAATCTGGCCATTGATTGTTTTTATTTGTTTGCTACAAAAATAAGAAAATATCACGACTTTTATTTCATTTTACGGCATGAATTACTTTTCCTAAAAAACAATATGTTGAATTATTCTTAATAAATAAACAAATTATTGGTTTTTATACATATTTATCTTTAATAAGCATCCTTTTTTTATTAACTTAATAATTCACTAAATCCATGCTTTTGGATGAGAGAGCACCTCTAAAAGAGCCGCTTCTTTAGAATTTTCTGCAGGGCGGTCATTGTATTTCCACTGTACAGTGGGGGGCAAACTCATTAGAATACTTTCTATCCTGCCATTTGTTTTTAGCCCGAAAAGAGTACCTCTGTCATGTACTAAATTGAATTCTGCATAACGGCCTCTCCTAATTTCCTGCCAGTCTTTCTGAGCTTTTGTATACGTGTGATTTCTTCTTTTTTCTACAATAGGAATATAACTCTCCAAAAAGCTATTGCCCGCCTGAGTAACAAATTCATAACGGTTTTGTATGGAAAATACGGAAGTTTCTTTTAGGTAATCAAAAAACAACCCTCCTACCCCACGCGCTTCATTTCTATGAGCATTCCAAAAATAATGATCACATGCTTCTTTAAATGAGGGATAAAATGACGGGTGATGTGCATCACATGTTTTTTTACAAATCGTATGAAAATAAATGACATCTTCTTCAAAAAGATAATAAGGGGTCATATCCTGACCTCCGCCAAACCACTGTGTAACCCTATTTCCTGAGGCATCATACATTTCAAAATAGCGCCAATTGCCATGCACTGTAGGAATAAAAGGGTTTTCAGGGTGTAATACCAAACTCAATCCGCAGGCAAAAAAATCGCCTTCCTTTACCTTAAATTGTTTGCGCAATGAATCCGGTAATCTACCATAAACGGCAGAAATATTGACACCTCCTTTTTCAAAAACAGCACCGTTTTCCATAACACGTGTTCTTCCGCCGCCGCCTTTTCGTTCCCACAGATCTTCCTGAAAAACAACCTTTTCATCAACAGCTTCTAATCTTGATGTAATGATGTCTTGTAGTTCTAATATGTATTGATAAAATTGTTCTTTCATGGATTATTTTTCAGGATTTTACAGGTAAAATATATTTCATATAATCTGTTATAATATCATTTTAAAGCTGAGAACTTTAAACCCGAAACTTTCTAACTTGAAACGGTGTAAAAATATCATCCGTATAATTCATATAATTCCATATCCATCGGAGTACCTCCCGGAGGTGTGTATGCATTTATCAACTTTTTTTGCCATACAAAATGACATTTTTGAGCAACTCTGATACTGGCAATATTACTTTTATGAACTATGATTTGCAGTGTTTTCAGGTTTAATTTTTGAAAAGCGTAGCTTGATAATATGCTCACCACTTTTGTCGTTAGGCCTTTTCTTTCCCAATTATAATCAATACAGTATGCTAATTCTCCCTGCTGTTTTTGCCAATCTAACTCTTTAATATATACCAAAGCAATCATTTGTGAGTTATCCTCTTTTTTTACCGTAAACAAGTATTCTTCATCAGTTTCAAACGCTTTTGATTTTACTTCTGCAAATATTTTAGATGCAGGTAGTGTTCGGTTTTGTGCAAGCATTAATGGAAAAAATAATCTCATTCTATCTTCATTTGCGATGGCAAAATTGTACAAAACACTATCGTCTTTTTTGGTTATTTTATGTATGATAAACGAATCAAAAACCATCAACTTTATATTCTTTTACTGCATCTACAAAGGCTTTGGCATTCTCAATCGGGATGTTAGGTAAAATCCCATGACCGAGATTTACAATGTACCTGTCTTTTCCGAAGGCATCAATCATTTGATGCACCATTTTTTTGATGTCTGCCGGCGGAGATAACAATCTTGAGGGGTCAAAATTCCCTTGCAATGTTATTTGCCCTCCAGTAAGGTACCGAGCATTTATGGCTGTACACGTCCAATCTATACCCAAAGCGGCTGCTCCGGATTTCGACATCTCATGTAGTGCAAACCAACATCCTTTTCCAAAAGCAATTACGGGGGTCTCATCTTTTAATGCATCGATAATTTGCTGAATATATTGCCAGGAAAACTCCTGGTAATCAGCTGGGGATAGCATGCCCCCCCAAGAATCAAAAATCTGTACCGCATTGACTCCTGCAACAACTTTTCCTTTTAAGTAGGCAATGGTGGTATCTGTAATTTTTTGTAATAACTGATGTGCCGCAACAGGATTTGTAAAACAAAACCCTTTTGCTTTGTCAAAATTCTTAGAGCCCTGACCTTGTACAATATAACATAAAATAGTCCAAGGAGAACCGGCAAAACCAATTAATGGAATTTCATGGTTTAATTTTTCTTTGGTAGCTTTTACGGCCTGATAGACATAGTCCAGTGTTTCATATACATCAGGAATAACCACATTATCTACTCCTTTTTGATCTCTTACCGGATTTGGTAAATAGGGACCAAAATCAGGTTTCATTTCTACTTCAATATTCATTGCCTGCGGGACTACCAGAATGTCTGAAAATAAAATGGCAGCATCCATTTCATATCTGCGAATAGGTTGTACGGTAATTTCCGAGGCCAATTCCGGAGTTCTGCAACGCGTAAAAAAATCATACTTTTTTTTGATTTCCATAAACTCGGGCAAATAACGTCCGGCCTGGCGCATCATCCATACAGGGGGTCTTTCCACTACCTCTCCTTTTAAGGCTTTTAGAAATAAATCGTTTTTTACCATGATATCTTATTGTTTGAGACCTTTGCAAAATAGTGATATATTCCGTATTGAAATTGATTTGGCTTCAAATTTCTTCCTTCTCGAAAATTTTAAATCCTCAAAACCAACAGGTTATTCCGGTTTAAAATTTTCTTCGGGTGTCGAACTTTTTTGCCAAATCAATTTTGCAAAGGTCTCTGTTCTTCTTTAATAAATACAAAATGACCTTCTTTTTTCTCAATTTTTATCAAGTGATAAGGTTGTGTAATGACCGTGGTTACAAATTCACCCGGAGCAGGTTTTTTAATACGATATATCACTGTAGTCGTATCATTTTTCTGAACTACCTTATTTATTTCCGCCCGGATTCCTCCTGTATTTCTGATAGTATCAAAAACACCTATAACGGTTTCTTTGGAAAAAGACACAGGCATTTCCTGAAAATCAGAAGAAACCGTATTTACGGAATTCATCTTATTTAATAAAGAATCCCATTTTTTTTGGTCAGAAATAACAATAGTATACTTGTTAATATTTTCCGCTCCGTTGCCGTATAAAACTCCCTGAGAAATGGTTACAAAATTGACATTGTTGCTCTCAGTATTTGTTGTGTTTACGATTGCAGTTTTACACTTCATCAACCCCACAAAAAATACAAGTATTACTATACGAATCATCCTATTTTAGTTTTGTAATTTCTCAAATGATTTTTCAACCGCTTTTTCAATGACTCTAATATCCTCTTCTGTGAGAGCAGAGGACAAAAACCATGATTCGAATTGAGAGGGCGGTAAAAACACTCCGTTCCTAATCATTCCCCAAAAGAATATTCCAAATTTTTCCATATCCGAAGTTTGTGCCTCTTCAAAATGGGTTATCTTAACTTTTGTAAAAAACGGATTCAACATGGAACCAAATCTGTTCACTGTCACATCAACACTATACTTCTCTGCAGTATTTAATAGAATCGTTTCTATCTGCTGACCATTCTTTTCAAACTGAGCATACGGGTTTTGCCTTTTTAACTCGGTTAAAGTTGAAATTCCTGCTGCCATAGCCACCGGATTTCCACTTAAGGTTCCTGCCTGATACATTTCTCCCAAAGGTGCTACCATCTCCATAATTTCATTTCTTGCACCGTAAGCTCCTACGGGAAAGCCTCCGCCAATTACTTTCCCTAAGCAGGTAATATCTGCCACTACATCAAACAATTGCTGTGTCCCTCCAAATGTAGCACGAAAGCCTGTCATTACCTCATCAGCAATTAAAAGAGCTCCTTTTGATGTTAGATACTCTTTCAGTTCTTTTAAAAAGTCATTTTGAGGAATTACCACTCCCATATTTCCTGCTACCGGTTCAATAATTACTCCTGCAATATCATGGTGGTCTTCAAAATGTTTTTTTACACTATCCAAGTCATTATAGGTAGCAAGTAACGTATTTTTTACAGCTTCTTCCGGGACTCCTTTACTTCCCGGCAAACTTAAGGTAGCCAAACCGGAACCTGCTGCCACTAACAGTGCATCCTGATGACCGTGATAGCAACCGGAAAATTTGATAATCTTATTCTTTCCGGTATATGCCCGTGCCAGGCGAATGGCACTTAATACAGCCTCTGTCCCCGAATTTACAAAACGAATTTTATCTATTCCAAAAAAGGCATCACAAATAATTTTAGCCAATTTAATTTCATTTTGAGTAGAGGCTCCAAACGAATATCCGTTTTTCAGTGCTTTGGTGATTGCTCTTTGTACTTTTCTATGTCGATGCCCTAAAATCATTGGGCCATAAGACAGTACCAAATCCACATACCGGTTGCTGTCCACATCCATAATGGTTGATCCTTTCGCCCTTTTAATAAATAACGGGTTCCCTCCTACCGAAGCAAAGGCCCTTACCGGTGAATTTACAGCCCCTACTAAATGAGTAAGCCCTGTTTTATATAATCTTTGTGATTTTTGAAAATCCATTCTTTACTAATTATTCATGGTTACACTAACCCACTGCTACATTGTTACATTAATTCATTATTACATTGCTACATTAAACCCCGTGCCACTTCTTTTGCAAAATACGTAATGATAATATCTGCACCTGCCCGCTTCATAGATAATAAGCTTTCCAGCATTACTTTTTCTCCGTCAATCCATCCTCTTTCTGCTGCTGCTTTTATCATCGAATATTCTCCGCTTACATTATAGCAGGCAATTGGTCTATCGAAAGTTTCTTTTAAATCACGAATGATGTCTAAATATGACAATGCCGGTTTTACCATCAAAATATCGGCCCCTTCCAGGTCATCAACATAAGCTTCCCGAAGGCTTTCTCGCCTATTTGCAGGATCTATTTGATAAGTACTTCTATCTCCAAATGCCGGAACTGAATCTGCCGCATCTCTAAAAGGGCCATAAAATGCCGAGGCATATTTTACCGAATACCCCATAATTGGTAAATCTCCAAATCCGGTATTATCTAACGCTTCTCGGATTACCCGGATGGTTTCGTCCATCATCCCCGAAGGAGCCAGCATATCAACTCCTGCCCTGGCATGAGAAACAGCCTGCTTTGCTATATTTACAAGAGTCATATCATTATCTACATCGTTGTTATGGATCACTCCGCAATGGCCATGTGATGTATATTCACAAAAACAAACATCTGTAATTACATACAAATCCGGATAGTTCTTTTTGATAAAACGAATGGCTTGTTGTATGATTCCGTTATCATTCCATGTTTCTGTTCCTTCGTCATCTTTATTCAACGGTACTCCAAATAACAACACTGCCGGAATATTCAATGTTACCACTTCATTCAGTTCTTTGGAAATCGTGTCTAAAGAATAACGTTTGATTCCCGGCATGGAAAGAACTTCAGACTCGATATTTTTTCCTTCTTCTATAAATAAAGGGTAAATAAAATCGTCTACGTACAACTTAGTTTCCTGTACCAATCGTCTGATTCCTTCTGATTTTCTTAGTCTTCGAGTCCTATTGTACATAATGAAGATTTACGAGTTCTATCACACTTTCTACCGTAGGTACTTTTGCCACTTCTACGATAGAAAAATATTTTCTTGCTGCTTTTGCAGTAGACTCTCCAATGCAAAATGCCACTTTATCCGTATTGTTTTTTTGAACATAACTCTCTACCGTAGACGGACTGTAAAATAAAACCCCACTTACATTATCCCTGACATCCGAAGGACTATACACTGTTTTATAAGCCTCTATTTCATTCACTGTGATTCCGTTTTCGGACAAAATAGCCGGTAACGTATCCAACCGAAGATCACTACAGAAATACGTTACTTCCTGTCCTTTCAATTCTTTTGAAAGATATGCAGCCAATTTTTCGGCATTTTTTTCAGAATGCTTTACCGGGCCTATTTTTTGTTCAATTAATTTCCTAGTTCTTCTCCCTACACAAAAGATATTTTTAAATTTTAACTCACTTTTAGTAAAGCTATTTAGAATCGCTTCCACTCCATTTTTACTGGTGATGATACTATTTTCAATTTCATTTTTCATCACTTTCATAGCAATTCTGTTAAATCGTATTTTGATGAAGTCTGAACTATCAGAAGCAATATCATCATGAAATAGTTTTGCCTGACTTTCAGAGAGCGATTTGGTAGCATACACAACGACTTTCTTTTCCGTCATATTGTCCATATCCTCCATTATTAATTGCCTTCCGCCTCTATTTAAAATATAGTCAGCGCAATCTTTCGCCAGATATTTATGTTGATTCAAAGGAACATTTTTAGAAACCCGAATTTTTTTAGTTCCATCTTTACTTAATAAAATCCCTTTAAAATTTATTTCTTCTGCTTTCTCATTTATATATGCCAAAGCACCTATAGGTGCTGTACAGCCTCCTTCCAACCGGTTTAAAAATGCTCTTTCTATCCCGGTACATAGTTCTGTTTCTCTGTGATTTAACTGCTTGCATATATCTTTTATATGCATATCTTCTTCTAAAGAAGTAATCATAATAGCCCCTTGAGCCGGTGCGGGAATCATCCAGGAGAGGTTAACAGCTCCCTTTGACCTCATTCCTAAACGTTCTAAACCGGCTGCTGCAAATATGGCCCCATTCCAGTTATTATCTGCTAACTTTTCCAGTCGTGTATTCACATTCCCTCTTATATCTACAACTTTGTGTGTGGGATATCTATTTAACCATTGCGCCTTTCTTCTCAAACTTCCCGTGGCAATGGTTGCTTCTTTTTGTGCAAAAAACTCTTCATTATCTTTTAAAACCAGAATATCATTATAATTTGCACGCTTTAATACTGCAACCTGAATAATTCCTTTTGGTAATACGGTTGGTACATCTTTCATAGAATGTACTGCAATATCTATTTCATTATTCAGTAAAGCAATATCCAAATTACGGGTAAATACCCCGGAAATTCCTATGGTATATATCGGTTTATCCACTATCATATCTCCGGCAGATTTTACGGGTACCACTTCGGTTTGATATCCTAGTTCTTCGAGCAGCTCCCGGACTTTTTTTGCCTGCCACAAGGCTAGCTTGCTATCGCGAGTTCCTATTTTAATGATTTTTTGCATCGATGAGTTAGTTCGCTCCAAAGATCCTGGACATTATCTGTATGCTCTCATTCACGGAAGTTTTTTCTTCTTTCAGATGCTGTACAAATCGTGTAGTTATTTTTTGAATAAACCTTGAAGTCACTAATTCCGCCTGATCTTCATCGAAATCTTCCATTTTCTTCTTATGAAAATTAATCTCATCTTTTTTTATTATTTCCAAAGATTCTTTTAATGCGTTAATAGCGGGCATTAACTTTCTGTGATGCAACCAATCATGAAACTCTTTTTTATACGTTTCAATAATAGCCTCTGCAACAGGAATTTCTTTTTGTCGAAGTGCTAAAGTTTTATCCGTAATTTTTGAAAGCTGATCTATATTGATCAATGAAATATTAGTACGTTCTTTGACAGTTACAGCCACATTTTCCGGTATTGATAAATCCAATATCATTAAGGGATTATCCGAAGAGATATGTTACCCGGTAATGGTGGGTTTGTTAGCACTAGTAGCAACAATCAGTACATCTGCCGTAGCAATTTCAGATCTCAAATGCACTATGGCAGATTTGTGAATTGAAGGATATTCTTTTACAAAGGTTTCTGTCTTTTTTTCTGTTCTGTTAATTAAGGTAATTGATTTATTTTTGGTATATTCGACAAGATTCTTACATATACTCTTACCTATCTTGCCTAAACCAAAGACTACTATTTTCCTGGAATTATAATCCGGTAAATTATGAATAACGTATTGAACGGCAGCATAAGAAACCGAAGTGGTTCCCGAGCTCAATTTGGTATTATTCTTTACTTTTTTACTGGCTTGAAATACTAAGTTCAGCAATCGTTCCAGATATGCATTAGTGGTCTTTGCTGTTTTTGAAAGTTTGAAGGCTGCTTTTAACTGCCCTACAATCTCATAATCACCCAAAATCTGGCTTTCCAAACCACAACCAATTCTAAACAAGTGTGCTATTGCATCTTTATTTTTATAAACATTAGATATTTTAGCAAATTCTTCCACATTACCCTCGGAATACTTACACAACAATTTAATTAGTTGATAAGGATGCTCCACAAAACCGATAATTTCCGTTCTGTTACATGTAGCCAATACTAAAACACCTTCATAACCCAAAGATTTTGCTTCTTTCAATAAAGCAATTTGATTTTCTTTAGTCAAATTATACTTTCCTCTAATATGTGCATCGGCTTTTCCATAGTTGACACCTGCATTGTACAAATTAAGATGGAAGTCTTTTAAAGGCATATTCTTAAAACGTTCACAAAAATAACAACATAAACCAGATAAAAATGTCGCTAAAAGTACTTTTTATGTCGTTCGATGTTTTTTATGTATGAATCTTATTATTCATTTTTAAAAATGATTTACTTTTGTAGTTATAACAGTAGGTTATTTATTTGTTATTTGGAATAATTCTAAATAAAAATTTTAAAAACAGTATTGTATTCATGTTTAAAAGTGTCGTTGAAAGTACGGTTGAAGAAATATATGTAGAGGACGGTTTTTATCTGCTTTATTTCCAAAATGAGAGTACTGAAAATCAGTTATTTCAAAAAGATATAGACAGTACGTATATACAATTACATTTCTGTCTAAAAGGGGCTTCTAAATTTTTATTTAACAATGGAGCGTACACTTTTGATGTATTAGACAAAAGGTCCATTCTCTTGTATAATCCTCAAAGAAGATTACCTATTAATTTAGTCATAAATCCTAAAACAACTTTAGTCTCTCTGTTAATCTCCATAGAAAAATTTCACTCTTTATTCACCAAAGAAGCCGGATATATTCATTTTTTGAGCAATGACAATGCTAATAAGAAGTATTACAATGACGAAAGCATAAAACCTACGGTTTTAATTGTCTTACAACAAATAATTAACACCGGTGTCAATAGCTCAGTAAGAGACTTATACGTTAAAGGTAAAATCTATGAATTATTGAGTCTTCATTTTCAAAAAGACGATATGTATACCGGAGAATACTGCCCGTTTTTAGTTGATGAGCAAAATGTTTTAAAAATCAGAAAAGCCAAAGATATGATTATTGCAAAGATGGTGGATCCTCCCGGTTTACAGGAATTAGCTAATGAGACAGGTCTAAATATTAAGAAATTGAAAGAAGGCTTTAAACAAATTTACGGTGATACCGTGTATGGTTTTTTATTTAATTACAAAATGGAACACGCGAGAAGATTATTAGAGAGCAATCAACATAATGTGAATGAAGTGGGATTAAAAATCGGGTACAGTACTGCCAGTCATTTCATAGCTGCCTTTAAGAAAAAGTTTGGTACAACACCGAAGAAATATATCATGAGTTTGCATCAATAGTTGATGATTGATGGTAAAATTAAAAATTTTGAAAAAGTTTAAACGAGTTCATTATCTAAATAAATAATATATGAAAGGAGTTTTATTAGTTAACCTGGGATCGCCTGATAGTACAAAAACAAAAGATGTACGGAAGTATCTGGGTGAGTTTTTAATGGATGAACGGGTTATAGATATTCCTTACTGGAAACGTTTTTTATTAATTAAAGGAATTATTTTAAATGTTCGCCCCAAGAAATCTGCAGCTGCTTATAAAAAGATTTGGCAGAAAGGAGGATCTCCTTTGATTGTGATTTCCAAACGCTTTTCTAAAAAAGTAGCCGATAAAACAGATATTCCCGTTGCACTTGCTATGCGTTATGGATCTATGAGTATTGAAAAAGGATTGAAAGAACTGACAAATAAAGGTGTAACTGAGGTTTTATTAGTACCTCTTTACCCACATTATGCCATGTCTTCTTATGAGACCGTTGTAGCAAAAGCGGAGGATGTGATTGCTAAAAATAACCTGAAAGTAACAATGGATATACTTCCTGTTTTTTATAATGATAAAGAATATATCAAAGTCATGAGTGTTACTATTCGGGAGCATTTAAACGGTTTCGAGTATGATCATATTTTGTTTTCATACCACGGCATTCCCGAACGTCATATTTTAAAATCAGATACCACCGGGAACCATTGCAAAATTGATGGCAGTTGTTGCGAAACTCCTTCCGAAGCTCATAAAACTTGCTATAGACATCAGTGTTTTGAGACCACAAAAGAAATCGTCAAAGCATTGGGGTTAAAAGAAGGAACTTATAGTAATTCTTTTCAGTCCCGTTTACTAAAAGACCCCTGGTTAAAACCCTATACAGATCTCGAATTGGAAAAATTACCAGGTGTAGGAAAGAAAAAATTGGCTGTGGTTACACCTGCTTTTGTTGCTGATTGCCTGGAGACTCTGGAAGAAATTGCCATGGAAGGGAAAAAAGATTTTTTACAAGCCGGAGGAACTGCTTATAAATATATTCCGTGTATGAATGATAATGATGATTGGGTAGATGTAATGGTAAACTGGGTGAACAACTGGAAAAATAATACATAGAACTCATTTAAACTTTTTGGATGTAAGCGAAAATTAGAAGTTTTTAGGGCTGTTGAAAGCTTTTTTGAGTTGCAAGGCAGCGCTACGGAAGGAAAAAAAGACAAAAACAGAGCGGAAAACAGTAATTTTTTAGCAAATTGAAAAAGTTTAAATGAGTTCATTAAAAACTTTTTAATGGAATGGTAAACGTAAGAAAATATTTTAACATTTCGCTAAACATTAAACAGTAAAATGATTTTGATTTTTTTGTATCTTTGGTGTTGGTAATGCAAATATCTCATAAGATTTGCAAACCCTTATAAATATTTTATATGTTATATTTAGTTAAAGAAATATTTAAAAGTCCCGCAGGAAGTTTTGGATCAATGTTTGCTTTATGTTGTCTAATATTTTTCCTTGTTTATAAAGCAGGGAAAATTGTAGAAAGATTCAGAGTTGTAGATGTACTAAAAGGAAGTATTGATAAAATCAAAGAAGACATATCTGAAATAAAAGCATTTATTCAAGTATTCAAACAATCTAATAATCCATTTGCACAAGCACAAAGCCCAATATCTCTTACAGAAGTAGGGAGTAGAGTTTCTGATGATATTAACGTGAAAAGAATTATTGACAAAAATTGGGGAGCCTTAGAAAAGAGAATAAAATCTGAATTAAAAAAAGATTTTAATCCTTACAATATTCAAGAAATCTGTTTTGAGATTGGAGAAAAATATTCAAAAATTACATCAGAAGAAGAATTTGATTTTATTAAAAACTATGCTTTTAAAAAAGGATATAACTTATCGGATTTTGACCTTTTATTTGGCGTAATGATAAGGGATAATTTTTTTGAAAAAGAAAGGATTAATATTAAAAATATTGATACTTACGACCCAAATAAAAAGTAATAATTGATGCAGGAATGAAGTATAAAGCCAATTCTTTAGCAACAAAAGAGGGTTTACAAAAAGTAAAACTTGAGATGATAAAATGGTATGTTGCTTTGTTTGTAATGTTTACATTAATGATAGCCGGATTGTATTTGAAGTAATAAGTACGTATTGAGTGTTAGATTTAATTAGTTAACCCTTAAAAATAGGCTATTTGTTGATTAGGTTTTATTATTAGAGTCCGATTTTTCTCTAACAAATTTTTGCACAGGTAACCAAAGGTATTAAGAATAATCCAAAGAACATCTTCTTTGAGTTTTCTCATTAATTTTTTGAAGTTGAACCCAGCGGCGGCCATCATAAAGTTGATACTATCTCCCATCTGACATTTTAGGAAGTTGTTTGCTACCCTATGGTCTTGTTTAAGATGGGATATTGTTCATTCTTGCCCAATACGCTGACGAAAGTGAACTAGATCACTGGCAGCGAAAGGTTGGCCACAACGTTGAACGGTAGCACCACCTAAATACTGAAAATAAGCGTTCACCTCCCAGTGTTCTTCTACCAAACGCTCATCGGATAAATTGTAAATGGACTTCAAAATTAAAAGTGAAGTCATCAAACGAATCGGACGAGCAGGGAGACCTTTATCCGAATAGAACTTTGAAAACTCTTTATCAAAATAATACCAGTCTATCTCGTCTGCTAACAGATAAAGCTCATGCTTGACATTCAATTGTTCCTGTAAGGTTGGAGCTAGAAAAGTTAACTGATTTTGAGGCTTATTTTTTGAACGCATTTGACAAGGTTTTACAATACAATTTAAAAAAACGTTGTCTTTTTTACAATAGTTCTCCAGGCTTTTTTGTATATTAATAACTGAAATTCAATATGTTAAAATTTTTTTAAGGGTTGACTAATTAAGTTTAATTATTTTTTCCAAATTTGATTTTTTTCTTGGAATTATCTAAAGTAAAATAGACCTGAAAATTTCACTTAAAATATTTAAAAATAAAGGTAAATCCCTTATAAGTAAAGGGTTTGTTTAACTTTTAAGTGATTGCTCAAATGGTATCCGGTTCAATATACTCCTCCCTAATGTAACTTCGTCTGCGTACTCCAACTCGTCTCCTACCGAAATTCCTCTTGCTATAGTTGAAATAACAATATCATATGCTTCAATTTGTTTGAATACATAAAAGTTAGTAGTATCTCCTTCCATAGTAGAACTCATAGCAAAAATTAATTCTTTAATTTCTTTATTTTTTATTTTCTCTACCAAACTATCTATTTCCAGATCTTGTGGCCCAACTCCTTCAATAGGTGAGATTCTTCCTCCCAGTACATGGTATAAACCCTTATATTGAGAGGTACTTTCAATGGCCATTACATCACGAATATCTTCTACTACGCAAACCATTTCAGGGTTTCTATTTGAGTTAGTACAGATATCACATAATACAGTATCAGAAATATTATGACATTTCCGGCATGATTTTATATCTGACCTTAAACATTGCAAAGATGCTGTCAGAGAATGAGTGTCTTCAACAGGCTGTTTTAGCAAATGTAATACCAAACGTAATGCCGTACGCTTTCCTATTCCCGGTAAACGAGCTACTTCTTCCACAGCATTTTCAAGAAGCTTTGAAGAAAAATTCATAGTGGACAAAATTACGAATTATGAATAATGAATGGTCAAAAGTTCCAGATAAAATAATACTCGTTATATAAATTTTCCTGTACTATTCTTTTCTCTTTAACCCGGATTTTAATCACCATTTATACAATAGGCTTAATTATCGAACTCCTTGGCAAGTTAGCTCTTAGCTGTCAAAGTGTAATCAGTTTCTTAAAATTCGGGTTTAATTCTATTTTCTTTTAACCCAAGTAATCTTATATTCGTAATTCCAATTAAACATTTATAAGCATATAAAGTGGAACCCTTTTATATTTTACTTCTCATTTTCGCATATTTCAGTCTGCTCATTTTTATTTCTTATCGTACAGGAAAAAAAGCAGATAACAATACTTTTTTTAAAGCGAACAATTCATCTCCATGGTATTTAGTAGCTTTCGGAATGATTGGCACCTCTCTTTCCGGAGTTACTTTCATTTCTGTTCCCGGCTGGGTAGAAAGTCAAAGCATGAGTTATATGCAGATGGTATTGGGATATATTTTAGGTTATGCCATGATTGGTTTCATTTTACTTCCACTCTATTATCGCCTAAATCTAACCTCTATTTATACCTATTTAGACGATCGGTTTGGAAGGTATGCATACAAAACCGGAGCTTCTTTTTTCTTATTGTCCCGGGCCGTCGGCGCTGCTTTTCGCTTGTTTTTAGTTGCTAATGTGTTGCAATTACTATTGTTTGATGAATTTGGAATTCCATTTTGGGTTACCGTTACCATTACTATTTTACTCATTTGGTTGTATACGTTTAAAGGCGGGATTAAGACCATTGTTTGGACAGATACTTTACAAACAATGTGTATGTTAATTGCCATTGGAGTCTGCATTTATGCAATTTCCGATAAGATGCATATCTCCAATATTTTTAGCTATGTTGCCGATAGTGAGTTTTCCAGAACTTTCTTTTTTGAAGATTATAAAGCAGGGAACTATTTTTGGAAACGATTTTTTTCAGGTGCGTTTATAGCGGTGGTAATGACAGGTTTGGATCAAGACATGATGCAAAAGAACTTGACATGTAGGAACCTGAAAGATGCGCGGAAAAATATGTTTTGGTTTACTATTGTGTTAGTGATTGTTAATTTTTTCTTTTTAGTATTAGGTGTTTTATTAACAGGTTATGCTCAGGAAAATGGAATTGATGTCCACAGAGATGAATTATTTCCTGTTATAGCAACCAAAGGCAGTTTAGGTTTGGCAACTGTTATATTTTTTATACTTGGCTTAATAGCTGCTGCCTATTCAAGTGCCGATTCTGCATTGACTTCTTTAACTACTTCATTTAGTATTGATATACTGGAAGTAGAAAAGACAAAAAAGAAAAATGAGCAAGAGAAAATAAGAAAGAAAGTTCATATACTATTTTCTTTTATTTTAATTGCTACCATTTTAACTTTTAGATATCTCATTAGAGACAGTAGTGTTATTTCTGACATTTTTAAAGCCGCAGGTTACACTTACGGCCCCTTATTAGGCTTGTACGCTTTCGGGTTGTTTACCAAACTCAAGACAAAAGACAACGCAATTCCTTATATTTGTATTATTGCTCCAATCCTGACTTTCTTAACCAATTACCTAACCGTAAAACTCTTTAGTTTTGATTTTGATTTTTTTGTATTGGTCATAAATGGTTTCTATACGTTTATGGGACTGTTTTTGTTCAAGAAAAGTTATAAAAATTATTATAAAATAAGTAATCCATAAAAATTAAAAAAATGAAATTAGGCGCTTTTTCAATCAGTTTAACTGTAAAAAACTTAGAAGTTTCCAGAAAATTCTATGAAACCCTTGGTTTTTCTGTTTTTGCAGGCGACAAAAAACACAATTATTATATCTTAAAAAATGACAATGCACTGATTGGTATCTTTCAGGGAAGGTTTGACAAGAATATCCTTACCTTTAATCCGGGTTGGGACGAAAATGCCAATAAGTTCAATGAATTTGACGATATTCGAACTATTCAAAAACACTTAAAACATAAAGGTTTTGCTTTTTCCTCGGAAGCAGATGAAAGTACAACCGGCCCCGCTAGTTTTGTCATTACAGACCCTGATGGAAATACCATATTGGTTGATCAACACGTATAATGTTTATCCGTATCAAAAAATCGTTAAGATTCGTATTTTTGCTGTCTAATTTTCTTTTATGTCTCAAGACCTCAGTAACTATCGAAAATCTTACAAAAAACAAGAGCTTTTAGAAGTCAATTGCCCGGAAAATCCGATGGAATTGTTCCAAAAATGGTTTTTGAATGCAGATCAATCTGAAATGGCAAAAGAAACCAATGCGATGACTATAAGTACTATTGGAGAAGACGGTTTTCCTAAAAACAGAGTGGTTTTACTAAAGAAATATACTTGGGAGGGTTTTATCTTTTATACAAACTATGACTCGGAAAAAGGAATAGCCATTTTAAAAAATAATCGTGTATGCCTTTCTTTCTTTTGGCCTGCATTAGAGCAGCAAATTATTATTAAAGGAGGCGCCAAAAAAATTCCGGAAAACCTCTCTGACGGCTATTTTGAATCTCGCCCGGAAGGAAGTAAGCTGGGAGCCTGGGCGTCTAACCAAAGTCAAATAGTTTCTTCAAGGAAAACACTAGACAATGCCTTAAAAACATATCAACAACAATTTAAAGAAAAAGAAATTCCCAGACCCTCATACTGGGGAGGTTTTTTAGTAAAACCTGTTTCTATGGAATTTTGGCAGGGAAGACCCAACCGAATGCATGACAGGATTCGCTATACACTGGAAAAGGATTTTTTATGGAACATCGAACGATTAGCTCCTTAATTTTTATATTTACAACCCAATCTTAAAATCATTAGTGTAAGGTGAAAACACTTTATATTGTAAGACATGCCAAATCTTCCTGGGAATATGATAAAATAGAGGATATCAACAGGCCTCTAAAACAACGTGGCATTAAAGATGCACATCTGCTTTCCAAATTCTTATCTAAAGAAATAGCCAAACCGGATGTATTTGTTTCCAGCAGTGCAAACAGAGCATTACATACTGCTGTTATTTTCTGTGAGAATTTTGAGTATCCTCTTTCGAATCTGAAAATTAAACGACAGCTCTATAGTTTTAGCGATGGTTATTTGGTAAAAACGGTTAAGGCTTTGGATGACAGTTTTAATTCGGCAATCATTTTTAGTCACGATCACGGTATCAATACGTTTGTTAATAAATTTGGTGATAAGCCCATTGCTCATGTGCCAACTTGTGGTGTTATAGGTATTACATTTGCAGAGAAACACTGGAAGGATATTAAAAAAGGAAAAACTATTTTGGCAGAATTTCCTAAAGATCATAAATAATTCATTTTTGTTGCAGATAAAAAAATACGGAGCTATTGATATCGGATCTAATGCCATTCGATTACTGATTTCCAATATTGTCGAGGAAAAAAATAAAAAACCTCTTTTTAAAAAATCCTCCATAGTACGGGTTCCTATCCGATTAGGAGCCGATACTTTTGTAACCGGAAAAATCAGTGATGACAATATTCAAAGAATAATAGACGCATTACAGGCTTTTAAGCTCATTATGAAAGTAAACGGAGTTGAAAAGTATAAAGCTTGCGCCACGTCTGCTCTAAGAGAATCTAAAAACGGAATAGCTGTTACCGACACTATTTTTGAACAAACCGATATAAAAATCGACATTATTAGCGGGAAAGAAGAAGCCGCTATTATTTCTTTTACAGATTTAAATCAACTCATTAAAAGTGATAGCACTTATCTTTATGTTGACGTAGGTGGAGGAAGTACGGAATTTACTATTTTTTCCGAAGGTAAACTAATAAAATCCAAGTCCTTTAAGATGGGAACGGTTCGTTTATTGAATACCCCTAAAGATGTCAATAAAGCTATCTTTAAAAATGTTGAAAAATGGATCACTCAACATACTGCTCCGTATAAAAAAATAACACTCATCGGATCAGGAGGTAATATCAATAAACTTTTTAAACTCTCCGGCAGAACTGAAGGAAAACCCATCTCTTATATTTATTTAAATGCTCAATATCAGTTTTTAAAGAAATTGAGCTATGCCGACCGTATCTCCGAATTGAGTTTAAATCCCGATAGAGCAGATGTAATCATTCCTGCTACTAAAATTTATTTGTCAGCGATGAAATGGAGTGGTGCTCGTAAGATTTATGTTCCAAAAATCGGACTGGCAGATGGGATTATAAAAAGTTTGTATTATAGCAAATTTTAAAAATGAATTTTCCCAAGCTACTATACAAATAGCTATCTCAAAAATATTGAGGTATATTGGGGATATCGAACTAGATAGTAAGTCTAAACTGTTGGAGACCTTTGCAAAATAGTGATATATTCCGTATTGAAATTGATTTCGCTTTAAATTTCTTCCTTCTCGAAAATTTTAAATCCTCAAAACCAATAGGTTATTCCGGTTGAAAATTTTCTTCGGGCGTCGAACTTTTTTACCAAATCAATTTTGCAAAGGTCTCATATATTTAATAATAAGATTCCCAGTTTTGCTTTCCAAAAGCTATTTGGTTAACCCTTAAAAATAGGCTATTTGTTGGTTAGGTTTTATTATTAGAGTCCGATTTTTCTCTAACAAATTTTTGCACAGGTAACCAAAGGTATTAAGAACAAGCCAAAGAATTTCTTGTTTGAGTTTTCTCATTAATTTTTTGAAGTTGAACCCAGCGGCGGCCATCATAAAGTTGATACTATCTCCCATCTGACCTTTTAGGAAGTTGTTTGCTACCCTATGGTCTTGTTTAAGATGGGATATTGTTCATTCTTGCCCAATACGCTGACGAAAGTGAACTAGATCGCTGGCAGCGAAAGGTTGGCCACAACGTTGAACGGTAGCACCACCTAAATACTGAAAATAAGCGTTCACCTCCCAGTGTTCTTCTACCAAACGCTCATCGGATAAATTGTAAATGGACTTCAAAATCAAAAGTGAAATCATCAAACGAATCGGACGAGCAGGGAGACCTTTATCCGAATAGAACTTTGAAAACTCTTTATCAAAATAATACCAGTCTATCTCGTCTGCTAACAGATAAAGCTCATGCTTGGCATTCAATTGTTCCTGTAAGGTTGGAGCTAGAAAAGTTAACTGATTTTGAGGATTATTTTTTGAACGCATTTGACAAGGTTTTACAATACAATTTAAAAAACGTTGTCTTTTTTACAATAGTTCTCCAGGCTTTTTTGTATGAACTCATCTTGACTTTTTGTTTTTAACCGAAAATGAACTGAAATTCAATATGTTAAAATTTTTTTAAAGGTTGACTATTTAATTACGAATGTATCTAAATAACTTACCAAAGTTTCATAAATGAACAGTCTTTGGTAGCTCATCTAACTTAAAATACGTTTTATTTTACAATTATTTTCTTAGTAATACTCTGGTTGTTATTTGTAATTTGTACTAAATAAATTCCCTCTGAAAAGTTGCTTAGATCAACATTATTTAAATCATTACTGGTTTCAAAATGTTTCACAACACTTCCAATAATATTATATATCAATACGCTACTTTTTCCAGTCAAATTATTTAATTTTATATTAAAACTTTTATTGTTTGTTGGATTTGGAAATAAACTTACAGCATCTTCAGATAATGCATTTTCTTCAACTCCCAAGGCCGCTGAACTTATAGAAGCCTCCCAAGAGCCTCTTCCAAAGGTGGCAACTCTTATTTTTTCAGTACTGTAAAAAATGTTAATATCACGAACAATTACATTTGGAAGGCCATTGTCAAGTTTTACCCAATCTGCATTAGAGTTTCTCCAGTAATAGACTCCGAAATGTGTTGCTAGGAATAATTCACCGTCTGTAGTTCCGGTTCTATAATCAATATCATAAGCTGGAATATTAGGCAAGCTTCCTGAAATATTTTGCCAAGATATGCCTCCGTCTGTTGATTTATATACGTGAGCTGAAAGATATCCACCATAACAAATATAAACTTCATTAGGGTTAGTAGGATGGATAGCAATACCTGTTATTGTGAAATCCTGCGGGTTTGGTAATGTAGTCCAGGAAGCTCCTCCGTTTGTTGTTTTTTTTAAGCCGTTGAGTCCATAGACATAGATGATATTTCCATCAGAAGGAGCCAGAGCAATAGAAATAGGAATACCAGTTCCGGAATTCATATTTGTCCAACTATCTCCCCTATTTGTTGATTTGTAAATTTCATTAAAACCACCAAAAATTGTTGTTGGAACCGTAGGGTGAATTTCTAATTCCCATGTAAAAGGAGTAGGGACCATTGGTACATTTAATATTTCTGGTTCCGAAGCAAAACCGTCTGTAGTTCTTTTTAATAAACCATGTTGGCCACAGGCCCAAGCAATATTAGAATTCGAATAATCCCACAATCCTGCAACTCCGTCACCCACTCCCACTGAGGTAAAAGAGGTACCGTTATAAACAGCCGCGTCATTATCTTGAGCTCCTAAAATTAATTTTCCTTCATCCTGAGGGGTCCCTGATACATGATAAAATTGTGTGATTGCCAAGCCTGAAGACAAATCTGTCCAAGCAGTACTTGAAGAAGCATCTCCTTTATAAATTCCTCCGTCATTTCCAGAGAATGCCATATTAGTGCCGGAAACAAATACAAAATCATGGTGGTCAGCATGTACATAGAAATAAGGGTCGCCTGTCTGCCAAAAGCCATTCAAATAAGCTTCCCATGTAGAGCCACCATTTTGCGATCTCCAACCATTAATATCCCCCACAAAAATAAGATTTTTATTGATTGGAGAAATTGCAATAGTTAAATTGTACCCCCCTTGGGAGTTAAACATGGTGAAGGTATGGACAGTTGCCCAACTACTTCCCTGATTTGTTGACTTTCTAACAACACCACTCTGGTCAACAGATAGAATTAAATCTGGATCATTACTTGTTTGAGCTATTTCTAGTCTTCCTGAAGTAGTAGGGGCTGATGCCGTTGTCCAAGATACCCCATTATTTGTTGAAATGTAAAACTTACCACTATTAGAAGTTGCATAGATAATAGTATTACTACCTGTTTTATATTGAATATCATTGAAGTTGGCATTACTTTCAACAAAGACATCAGCCCAATTAGCACCGCCGTCTGTGCTTCTTTTGATGGAATTTGTTGTTGTTGCAAAAATAGTTTCTGTGTTATTAGGGTCAATTAATAAATTTCCAATCGTGTTCATTTCAGTTACATTAAAAGTCAGCCCTGTTGTATTCCATGTATCTCCGGCATCCGTAGATTTTAGAACACCTATAGAAAAATTATGTTGAGCATCGAAGTCTCCCGTTGCTAGATATAAAACATTTGGATTTGATGGATTAATAACAATATCAGAGACACCCATATTTGGAAAATTATCCCCTTTTGGAATCCATGTGTTCCCACCGTCAGTAGTTTTCCAAATGCCACCGCTAGGCGTTCCAATATACAGTGTATTTACATTGGTACCATTGAAAGCAATGCAATTGACTCTCCCCATTCCGGAATAATTTGGAGCAAGAAAAGTAGATATTGGTATTGTTGTTGGTCCTATTAATGACCACTCAGTACTACTCCTGACATGATCGGGTAGTTGAGCTTGACGAGCATTGTCTTTTAACCATTCACTATAATCATGATAAGGGGAAACAAAAGAACCATCAGGTTTAATTCTATTTCTCCAAAGGCTTGCCCAACGCTCAAATTGCTTGATTTTCTTTTTGCTTTCTATATCCGTCCTACCTCTTAAAAGATCTAACTCTTGTCTTGTAGAGTTTACAATTTCAAAATAATTCGCTTCTTCTTTTAATGCTGCAGTTCTCCAATTATTACTTTGTCCTGTGGAAGAATAATTAAAGAAAAGCATTAGGATTCCTATAAAGGAAAATGTCTGTTGTTTCATGTGTTTAAATTTTGATTTTCATTAAAGGTTTGGGTTACCCAGTTAAGTCTCATAAATATAAAACTCTGTCTTTCTTAGGCATTATGAACACTGGTTTAGAAGTTAACAGTACTAAAATCTTGAAAAATAATTTATGCTTCATTTTTAATACTTTGAGAACTAAATGGGCAAGCCTGTAAATTAATTTGTTTTGAATTATGTAGTAAAAAACCATAAAACTTTACACATTATTGCAATAAAAAAGTCCTATTGCTGTTATTCGGACTTATTCAATTGTTTTTGATATTGTTTTGGAGTATAATGCCCTCCGTGTTTTTAAAAACACTATAGAATGTTGATTTTGAATAGAATTCCATGTCTTGGGCTAATCCTAAAATAGATAATTGTTTTGACTTTGGAAAAGAGAGTAGTTTTTTTAAATTCATCTATTCGAAACCGGTCAATAAAATGATAAAAATTGTTTTTAGTGCTTTTATTGATATTCAATAGTTTATATATTTTTCTGCTAATCATTAGGCGCACGTTCCCACCATTTGCCTAGTGAGTTGAATTTTATAGAACATGTTGTAGGTAAGATTCATAAGTCCTATGGCGGTTTCTGCTCTTTTGATTCCTATTTTTCTAAAGAACATACTACCCGTAGAGTTTTTCATAAACCCAAAAACATGTTCAACTCTTGCTCTTGTCTCGGGTTTTTCTGTATTTGATGATTTTTGTTCTTTGGTTAATGGCTTATTCTTACACCCATTTTCATGGATTTGATCTTTCACTGAAGTTCCAAATCCTGTTGCTATCAGGAATGTCATCTGATATGGTAAGATTTAAAAAACGTATAAAACTCATACGATCATTGATCTGATAATCGGTTTGTTCACCCGAAAGATTATAATAATGTTGTAGGATTAGGGCGTGTTAACACTCCCTAGTATCTTGAACATCAATATATAATCATAGGGAGGTCCTCCTCCTTTACCTTTGGGTTCTTTGTGTAGTAAGGTTTCTAATAAATCTCTGAATATCTCAAAGTACCCATGATTTAATCGTTCCAAAGGATCGCCTAATTCACTTAGTTTACTCAATCGGATGTCTTGATCAAAAAAAGCCGTAATCTCTGTGTCGTTTGTATCTTTTTGCCATATCGAAATATCGCTATTTTTCTAATCAAAATCAAATTAAAGAGTTTTTGAAACAAAACCTGAAATTTTCAACTGTCTATATTTAGTAGGATCATCGGGAAGGAGATAATCCCTGTATACAAATGATATAATTCATGCCTAAAGAAGGTTGATTGATATCAACCGGTTTACTTCCTCCCGCAGGCTCTATGTTAATCTTAACCGGTGATGTCCCCATTTGCGCATTTGCCGTACTTTTATAATATTTATTGGGAGATGTACGCGACAAAAAATTCCCTTGCGGGTTATCACTATCTTCCGGACTGGCATTGTTACATAGCAGAGCAACCGTACTACCTGAAACCTTGTGGGTATGTGGGGGTAAGTTACCTAGAGTTAAAGTTACTGATGATTTGAACCACCCATATCTCTGCCCCTCTCTTACATAGCTCAAACCTTGACCTTTACCGGCACCCACAGGAACTCTGGACCTCAAATCGGGCAATGCAAAATTGGTTCTACCATCGCCACCATAGGTAGTACCTAAAAGTGAATACAGTTTTTCATTATCACTAATAGCTATTACCCGACCATCACAAAATGCCCAGTTTTCCGGGGCAAAAGTTCCTGCAAATAATCGGATTTCTGCTAAATAACTCTCCATAAAAATCAAATTTTAAGTTTAAAAATTGTCTTGAAAACCTGAATTTGTAAGATTACAAATTAAAATACATGTGTATTTAGGGGGTATCAAGTAGCACAAACTTACAATTAATTTACCATTTTACCAAATGATAAACTATTTTTTTGCTTATTTTAAATATACAAAATGTTATTATCTTGCTATCATTAAAGGTATCACAGCTTTTTATGGTATCAGGTCGGTTGCATCAATCTTTGGCTTTAAAAACATCCAGTTCTTCAAACTTTCAAACTTTTACACTATAAAAATTAGTAAAATCCCTACATTTGCTCCTTAAAAAATTTGAAATAACTCATATGAAGATATCGTACAATTGGTTACGACAATTTCTGCAAGTTGACAAGACTACGTCCGAAATAGGTGAACTGCTTACGGATTTGGGATTAGAAGTGGAGAGTATTGTATCCGTAAGCCCGGTAAAAGGAAATTTGGAAGGAGTGGTAGTTGGTGAAGTATTAACCTGTGAACAGCACTCAAATGCTGACAGGTTAAAAATAGCGGTGGTGGATTTGGGGCAGGGAACTCCGGTACAAATTGTTTGCGGTGCATCAAATATAGCTGCCGGTCAAAAAGTTCCGGTGGCTACCATAGGCACTGTCTTATATAATGATCAAGGTGAGGAATTTAAAATTAAAAAAGGGAAGATTAGAGGGGAGGAAAGCCACGGAATGATTTGTGCCGAGGATGAATTAGGACTGGGGACTAACCACGATGGTATTATGATATTGGATGTGTCGTTAGCTCCGGGAATCCCGGCTGCCGACGTCTTCAATATTGAAGAAGATACTGTCTTTGAAATTGGACTCACTCCTAACCGTTCGGACGCAATGAGTCATTTTGGAGTTGCAAGAGATCTGAGAGCCGGATTGATTCAAAAAGGAGTCCAGTTGGAATTGATCAAACCTTCCGTAAGTGATTTTCATGTAAATGAAAGAACCTTAAAAATTGATGTTGAAGTAGCAAACAAAAATTTAGCACCCAGATATTGTGGGATTACCATCACAAATATTGAGGTAAAGGAGGCTCCCGACCGGATTCAAAAACGATTAAAAACCATAGGCATTACGCCTAAAAATAATATTATAGACATCACAAATTATGTGTTGCATGAACTTGGGCAACCTTTGCATGCTTTTGATGCTCAAAAGATCAGAGGAAATAAGATTGTTGTTTCCACCTTGGAAGAAGGAATAAAGTTTACCACTTTAGATGGTGTAGAAAGAACTTTGCATAAAGATGATATTATGATTTGTGACGGCTATGCCAATCCTTTGTGCATTGCAGGAGTTTTTGGAGGCCTCAATTCCGGTATTACTCCAAATACAACATCTGTTTTTTTAGAAAGTGCTTATTTTGATCCGATATCCGTTAGAAAAACTGCTAAAAGACATGCACTAAATACAGATGCTTCTTTTAGATTTGAAAGAGGTATTGATATCCATACTACCGAGTATGCCCTAAAAAGAGCTGCTTTACTGATAGAGACATACGCAAATGGAAAAATATCTTCGGACATATCGGATTTTTATCCCGAAAAAATAGAAGGTTTTCAAGTATTTTTCTCCTATGAAAATGCGTATAAACTAATCGGACAGGAGATAGATAAGGAGAGCATTAAAAATATTCTGGTTTCACTGGAAATTAAAATTAATAATGAAACGGAAGTAGGTCTGGGATTAACGATTCCGCCTTACAGGACAGATGTCCAAAGAGAATCGGATATCATTGAAGAGGTTTTAAGAGTGTACGGCTATAATAATATCGAATTTTCACACAAATTAAATACTTCTATTTCTTTTGATAATAATGACCACATAAAATTAGAGAATCTGGTAGCAAACCAGTTGTCATCTCTTGGATTTTATGAAATAATGACCAATTCTCTTACCAAAGAAAAATATACTTCTTTTTCGGATGGCTTACATACACATTCTGATATAAAAATCCTCAATCCGTTAAGTAGTGATCTGGGAGTTATGCGTCAGTCGTTACTGTTTAGCGGTTTAACATCTGTTTCATACAACATCAACAGAAAAAATAATTCTCTGAAACTGTATGAATTTGGAAAGACATATCATAAGCGTGAAAGCGGGTACCGGGAAGCTAAACACATGGCACTATTCGTATCCGGAAATAAAAATAAAGAACGGTGGAATACCCATTCCGAAGTGTCGGGTTTCTTTTATATAAAAGGGGTTGTTGAAGCTGTTTTAGAAAGGTTGGGTTTTACTAATTTAAACACTTCTCCTTCAAAAATGAGTATTTTCAATGAGGGGGTAAGTCTAAGTTCCGGCAAAATTAAGCTGGTAGAATTTGGTACTGTAAACCATGCTGTTTTAAAAGCATTCGGAATTAAGCAAGGCGTTTTATTTGCTGATTTTAACTGGCAGACTATGCTAAATATAGTCGGGAGTAAAAAAACAGAGATAACAGAATTGCCTAAATTCCCCCCGGTAAAAAGAGATTTGGCATTACTAATCAATACAGAAGTTACTTTTGAAGAAATCTATCATTTAGCATTTCAATCCGAAAAGAAACGACTAAAAGAAGTGGATTTGTTTGATGTATATACAGGCGATACCTTGCCGGAAGGTAAAAAATCATATGCAGTGAGTTTTTTATTGCACGATGATAATAAAACACTGGAAGACAAACAGATAGATAAAATAATGCAAAAATTACAGCAAACCTTTGAAAAGCATTTAGGAGCTGTTTTAAGGTAGATACCATCTTTGCTTTTCATTATTCGGTAGCTTCGTAAAAATGTATCTTTTTTAAATTTAATTTTTGCTGTTTAAAGAAGTGTATCCTTTTATGTATAAACTAGTTATAAGACCCATTTTATTTCTATTTGACCCTGAAAAAGTACATTATTTTACTTTTTCAATGATTCGGTTTTTATGTAAAATTCCTTTGTTCCCGGAAATTTTCAGACAAATATATACGGTAAAAAACAAGCAACTGGAGCGTACCTTATTTGGACTTACATTTAAAAATCCTGTGGGCCTGGCTGCTGGTTTTGACAAGGATGCAAAACTGTATAACGAGCTTTCTAATTTTGGTTTTGGTTTTATCGAAATAGGAACATTAACCCCAAAACCTCAAACAGGGAATCCTAAAAAAAGGCTATTTCGCCTGGAGAAAGACAGTGGAATTATCAATAGAATGGGATTTAATAATGAAGGAGTAGCCAAAGCTGTAAAAAGGCTCAAACAAAATAAAGACGTTTTAATAGGTGGAAATATAGGAAAGAATAAAACTACTCTCAATGAAAATGCAGTAGCGGACTATATGAGTTGTTTTCACGCGTTATTTGATTATATAGATTACTTTGTAGTCAACGTAAGCTCTCCGAATACTCCAAACCTAAGAGCTTTACAAGATAAGGAGCCTCTAACAAATTTACTACATACACTGATGGCGGAGAATCAAAAAATGTCTGTTCGACCTACTAATACTACATCTGCTAATACAAGGTCGAAAATCAAAAAACCCATCCTTTTAAAAATAGCTCCGGATCTGACATATGAGCAGTTATCAGACATTATAGAGATTGTAAAGAGTACCCAAATAGATGGTGTTATTGCCGCCAATACAACCATTTCCAGAGATCATTTACAATCAAAAAATAAACTCGAGCAAGGGGGGGTAAGTGGTAAACCGCTTACTAATAGGTCTACCGAAGTAATTCGCTTTTTATCTGAAAAATCAAATAAAGCGTTTCCGATTATTGGCGTAGGAGGCATACATTCTGCCGAGGATGCGTTAGAAAAAATAGCAGCAGGTGCTGATTTGATACAACTTTATACAGGTTTTATTTATGAAGGCCCGCAGTTGGTTAAAAGTATTAATAAAGCCTTATTATACCAAAAAAAACAATAAAATAGTCCAATTTTGGTATTAAGAAGCAAATGATGCTTCTCTTGAATTTGGAAACATTTGCAGCATTGATTTCGCAAAAAAACTCAACGCCCGAAGAAGATTTTGAACCGGAGTAACCTGGTGGTTTTGAGGATTTAAAATTTTCGAGAAAGAAAAAGTTTGAAGTCAAATCAATCCAAATCGGAATATATCACTATTTTGCAAAGGTCTCTTGTTATTTTGATGAAAAGGTAATTATTGAATATAGAAATACTACTTTCATTTGTACTGGCAACTGCTGTACTGGCAGCCTCTACCGGTCCGGATAATCTATTTGTACTTGCTCAGAGTATGGTGCATGGCAAAAAACACGGATTAGCCACTGTAGCAGGGCTGATGTCAGGTTGTATTATTCATACAAGCTTTATTGCTTTTGGATTGTCAGCCATCATAAAAGAAAATGTATCTGTTTTTTTTATCATTAAATTACTTGGGGCTGCTTACTTATGCTATTTGGCTTTTCAGGTTTTTAAAAGCGATTCTAAAATTAGGATTTCAACGAACAATGTACCCAAAAAAACAACTATACAATTGTTTAAAACAGGTTTTTTAATGAATGTACTAAACCCTAAAGTTACCTTTTTCTTTTTAGCTTTTTTCCCGGAATTTTTATTTTCCGATATCCTTTCCACTGTAGTCCAATTTTACGTATTGGGCGGACTCTTTATCATTACATCTTTTATTATTTTTTCTTCAATAGCATTTTTGGGGAGTACTCTTTTTAAATACCTTACTAAGTATAAAAAAACAGGAGTCTATTTAAAATGGGGGCAAATTATTATATTTATCGGGATTGCTATTTTAGTTTTGATTTAATTCAAAGTTTCAAGTTTCACTTTTGACAAAAGCTTCGAGTTAGAAGTAATACAGGCTTTTACACTTTTTCAACTTTCAATCTTTCAATTTTTAGAAGATGAACTCATTTGGAAACACCAAGTTCAAAAGTGTATTATTGTATGAGATCTTTGCAGAATTGATTTGGCAAAAAAGTTCGACGCCCGAAGAAAATTTTAAACCGGAGTAACCTGTTGGTTTTGAGGATTTAGAATTTTCAAGAAGGAAGAAATTTGAAGTCAAATCAATTTCAATACGGAACATATCACTATTTTGCAAAGGTCTCTGTATATTTGACTAATGGATAAGGTTAAAATCATTGAGTGCCCCAGAGATGCAATGCAAGGAATTAAAAGTCATTTTATTCCTACCGATGTAAAAGCAGATTATATTAATGCACTACTTCAGGTAGGTTTTGATACTATTGATTTTGGGAGTTTTGTTTCGCCAAAAGCAATACCTCAAATGAAGGATACTGCCGAAGTGCTGGCTCAATTAGATATCGCTGCTACTCAAAGCAAACTGTTGGCAATTATTGCTAATGTCAGGGGAGCAAACGATGCTGTTCAGTTTGAAGTAATCGATTATTTGGGGTACCCTTTTTCTATTTCCGAAAATTTTCAAATGCGCAATACACACAAGACTATTGCAGAATCCGTAGATACATTACAAGAAATTTTAGCCATTGCAGATAAAGCCAATAAAGAAGTGGTAGCCTATTTAAGTATGGGCTTTGGAAATCCTTATGGAGATCCCTGGGATGTGGCTATTGTTGCCGAATGGACAGAAAAACTATCAACTATGGGTGTAAGAATTTTATCTTTATCCGACACCGTAGGCAGCTCAACTCCGGAAATTATAGGTTACCTATTTTCTAATCTAATCCCTATGTACCCAAAAATAGAGTTTGGCGCACATTTGCATACGACCCCCGATTCCTGGTATGAGAAAGTAGATGCAGCTTACAAAACGGGTTGCAAGCGTTTTGACGGGGCTATTAAAGGATATGGAGGCTGCCCTATGGCAAAAGACGATTTAACAGGTAATATGCCGACAGAAAAACTAATTTCTTATTTTGCAACACAAAAAGCCGAAACAAATATTAAACCTATGAGTTTTGAAAGTGCTTACAATCAAGTACTGCAAATTTTCTGATGAAGACAATTCTTATGAAATCATTCAAATTAATAGCATACTCATTACTGTTTTGTTTATTACTTTCATGTAATAGTAATGACCATAAAATCGATTTTACTTTTTTGCAAGTAAATGATGTATATGAAATTGCTCCGATACAGGGTGGAAAATACGGTGGAATGGCAAGGTTAGAAGCACTGCATCAGGAATTGGTAAAAGAAAACACGAATACCTTTTTATTTATAGCAGGTGATTTTTTGAATCCCTCCTTACTTGGAACGATAAAGTATAATGGAGAACACGTACAAGGAAAACAAATGGTAGAAATAATGAATGCTATGAATTTTGAACTGGCTGCTTTTGGCAATCATGAATTTGATTTGAGTCAAAAAGATCTGCAAAAACGATTGAATGAAAGTACTTTTCATTGGATCGGATCTAATGTTACATTAAATCTCAACGGAACTACCCAGCCTTTTTACAAGGAAAAAGAAGAGATCAAAATGCCTATTCCTAAAACATATATCAAAGAAATCGGAGATGAGGACGGTACAAAAATTAAAATAGGTTTTATCAGCGTTTGCATTCCTTCCAATCCAAAGAGTTATGTGTCTTATTCGGATATGTTTGAAGCTGCGAAATCTTCTTACGAAATGATAAAAGATAATGTAGATATTGTTTTTGGGTTGACACATGTAAAAATAGAGCATGATAAAAAAATTGCCGAATTGATTCCCGAAATTCCTTTGATTATGGGAGGGCACGAGCATACTCATATGAGACATCGGGTTGGAAATACAATCATAACCAAAGCAGATGCAAACGCAAAAACAGCTTATGTCCATAAAATATCGTTTGATAAAAAAACGAAAAAAATAACCATTGCATCGGAACTAAAAGAAATCAATACAAGCATAATACCCGAAAAGAAAATTGCAACTATTGTAAATAAGTGGCAGGATATTTTGAATGTTAAAGTAAAAGAAATCATTGCGAACCCTGATGAGACTATCTACCGATCAAAAGTGCCATTGGAAGGCAGAGATACGCCTATTCGATCCGAACAGACAAACCTGGGCAAACTGGTGGCCCGGTCCATGGCTTTTGCCTATAATGACGCCGTAGATTGTGCCATTGTTAATAGCGGATCTATCCGGATAGATGATACTTTGGAAGGAGCTGTCACCGGTATCGATATTTTTAGAGTATTGCCCTATGGAGGGGCAATATTAAAAATTGAGATAAAAGGAAGTTTACTGCAGGAAGTACTGGAATTTGGGGCAGCTGCCAAAGGCAGAGGGGCTTATTTGCAGCGATATCGGGCTGAGAAAAAAAATACTTATTGGACCATTTCCGGAAAACAGCTAGATTCTGACAAGATATATACGGTTGCGATAAGCGATTATTTAATAAAAGGATTTGATATTCCTGTTTTAAATGAAAAAAATAAGGATATTACTACTATTTACAGGCCTGCAAAAAATGAATTGGAGTATGATATCAGAAAAGCAATGGTTCATTATTTAAAAGTGCAATACAAAGAATCACAAGAGTAATACTGTTTTAACTTTTATTTTTCTCAAAAAAATACGGTTTAAAAGTTAGAAATGTAGCAATGTGATAATGTAGTACTGTTTCTGATTTACAAATATTCAACTAAAAAACAGTCATTTTTTTGATTAAACAACACTGCTGGCCGTAAGTTGAAAATAAGATCGCTTCCGCTTTTAGATGCAAAAATATAGATTCATTACTTTCATATTTCTAGCTTCTATTATCTTTCATCTAGTAGTAAAACGGTCTTATCTCAAAAGATTTGGGTAGTTATGATCAGACAAAAAAGAGCAACTTTTAATAAATTTAAAATCTAATGGGTATAAGATATCTTATTTTGATAAATGATTTTGTTTTCATAACGGTCTCATCTAAAATAGCAGAAAAAGAGTTAACCTTATGGTTTATTCTTTTCTGCTATTTTGTGTGTACTATGCTTAATTTTTCAGTGCATCTTTTAATTTACCTTTATACAGATAAAATAGCAATCCATAAAAAATTATCATCTGTAAAGCACCTGCATAAAGTAGTAAATTGGTAGTTTCCGAAGAAACCTTTTTTGTAACTAGAAAATAGCTTCCAAAAGCTAATAAAAGAATTCCATTAATTAAAAAGCCCCAAAAATAAAATTTAGCTAATTTTCTCATAATAATTATAATTAAAGTATTAACAAAATGTATTAGGCCCTGCTCCAATACAAGAAACTGCAAAAGCAGCTAACATTTCTCCGGGCGCAATACCAAATGCACCGGCACAAATCCAACTTGTTCCACAAGCAGAAACAATACAATCCATACATGCACTCCAAGAAGAAGCATGTCTACAACAATCTTCTTTAGTAGTTAAAATTTTATGCTTTTGCATATGTAATAAATAGACTTACTTGATTACTAAAGTTATTCATTTGAGAGTTTTTGCTCAAAACAAAATCTCCCATTTTATTCTCACTATCTACATTGATTGAATAAAAAAGCTTTTTATCTAATGTATTTAATTCAAATTTCTTTACCTCGTTATTTATTTCATAATAGTTTGCTACGCTTACTTGATAAATATCCTCATATTTATAGATAATCAAGCTTTTTTTCAAATCATTAAGTTGTAAAGAATACATTATAACTTGAGAATTGTTCAAATATAGTTTTCTAATATCGCTTTCAATAATACTAGTTTTTTCTATACCCTTTTCAATAGCAATATTGATGATTTCAGTTCGTTCATTATTTTTACCAAACTTTTCAATTAGATAAAAATGGTTATCATAAAAATTTGGGCTAATACTTAGTTTTTAATAATAGATCTTCAAAAATTACTTGATTTTGTGAATCATCTATAGTCAAATTGTTGTTGTCTCCGGTACAACTACATATGAGTACAGGAAGTAGTAAAATTAATAATGCCGGTATACTTAAATATTTTTTCATTTCTAATTGTTTTAAATTCATATTTTTTGCTACCTTTTTCGTAACTCGGTTTACTTTTTCTTTGATTTCGGTTTCTCAACTTTCACATTTCCGATTTTGGGTGGTCAGTCCATTTTTGACCGTTATTTTGATTTTATATGTGATATCAGCTTTCTACCGTTTAAATTGATTTATTGTTTACCCAATTTTTATGAGGTGAATAAAACACTCATAGCAACCAAACCTTTGAATAACGTAAACTTATAGTATAGAGTAATACGTGTCAATCCTATAAGACAATGAAATTTTGAAATCACTGTTTTCGATTAGCAACTATCCGGACAAAACCTTGCGGATTAAATATAAACTTGAACGAACCTCAAAATCAATAATAAATTGTAAATTTGCTTGCAATTAATTTTTAAGTTGATTGCACTATGATTGCTCACAATTCCAAATTCGTCGGTGAAGGCTTGGCTTATGATGATGTACTATTAGTTCCTGCATTTTCCGAAGTACTTCCCAGAGAGGTAAATATCCAAACAAAACTTACCAGAAATATTACTATCAATGTACCTGTCGTATCTGCTGCTATGGATACGGTGACAGAATCGGCCATGGCCATTGCTATGGCCAGAGAAGGAGGTATTGGCGTACTGCATAAAAACATGACCATTGAGCAACAGGCACAAGAAGTAAGGCGGGTAAAGCGTGCGGAAAGCGGTATGATCCAAGATCCGGTTACACTTCCTCTCGACGCCATTGTTACGGATGCCAAACAAAGCATGAAAGAACATAAAATCGGCGGAATCCCCGTTGTAGACAATACCGGTATATTAAAGGGAATTGTTACCAACAGAGATTTGCGTTTTGAGCATAAAGACGACCGTCCGATTGCTGAGGTGATGACGAGCAAGAATCTGGTAACTGCCCCCATAGGTACTTCCTTAAAAGATGCGGAATCTATTTTACAGCAAAATAAAATTGAAAAATTATTAATTGTTGACGACCACCAGAAATTAAAGGGATTGATCACTTTCAGAGATATTACCAAAGTTACTCAAAAGCCTATTGCAAATAAAGACACATACGGAAGACTGAGAGTGGCAGCAGCTCTTGGGGTAACCGAAGATGCTTTAGACAGGGCGAGAGCTTTGGTAAAAGCAGATGTAGATACTATTATTATAGATACGGCCCACGGGCATACAAAAGGGGTAACAACCGTATTAAAAAACATAAAATCCGCTTTTAAAGATCTGGAAGTAGTAGTAGGAAATATTGCTACGCCGGAAGCAGCAAAATACCTGGTACATGCCGGAGCTGATGCAGTAAAAGTAGGAATAGGCCCGGGATCTATATGCACTACCAGAGTGGTTGCCGGAGTTGGTTTTCCGCAATTTTCTGCTGTTTTAGAAGTCGCTAATGCCATTAAAGGCAGTGGGGTTCCGGTTATTGCCGACGGAGGCATCAGGTATACCGGAGATATTCCCAAAGCAATTGCTGCAGGTGCGGACAGCGTCATGTTAGGCTCTTTATTAGCCGGAACAAAAGAAAGCCCGGGAGAAACGATTATTTATGACGGAAGAAAATTCAAATCATACAGAGGAATGGGCTCCGTAGAAGCAATGAAAAAAGGTTCTAAAGACAGGTATTTTCAGGATGTAGAAGATGATATTAAAAAATTGGTCCCGGAAGGTATTGTAGGACGTGTTCCATATAAAGGAGAGTTATACGAAAGTATTCATCAATTTGTAGGAGGGCTTAGAGCAGGAATGGGATATTGTGGTGCCAAAGATATCGATACTTTAAAAGCATCCGGGAAATTTGTAAGAATTACCGCATCGGGAATCAACGAAAGTCATCCGCACGATGTAACCATTACCAAAGAAGCTCCCAATTACAGCAGAAGATAGCAGTACACCGTTTATTGTGTATAATAATTATAATCTTTAATAACCGTATCTATAAAATCTATCGGCTTCATAGTTGTTTTGATTCCGGTAATATCCGTAATTTTAATATGTAGCTTTAAAATAATTTTATGATCTCTTTTTCTTACTGACTTTCGGTATATTTCTTTAATAGTTCTTATATCTGTGTCCGATAATGTGGTTACCTGAGGGAATGTTGGCGTATGGTTTTCAACGATATCTCCGGCAAATGTATCATTCAAGCTTACTCGTTTTTTTTCGCTGATGACCGTAGTTCCTGCAGCCATATCTCCTAATCGTTGGCCTTTGGCACTTAGCAGAATGGCGAGAATAGCTAAAGAACCGCCAAACATAGAAAGCTCTATAAATCCCAATATCCACCTGATTATATAGCTGCCAAATGTAGGTTTGGAACCATCAAGCTTTACCACTCTTATTTTGTTCGCAACCTTGCCGGGCGTTTGACCATTCATCAAACTCTCAAAAATTAAAGAATAGAAAAACGGAGGGATACTAAACAGCACCACTACAGAAACATTGTCCCAGCTAAAACTATAATCCATAAGTCTCAGTATCAAAATAACCAGTATATAATATCCTATAATAATGAATCTGTCTATAAGATAAGATCCGGTTCTGGTAGTAAGATGTGCGGCATTTTGCCGAATCGTGATATTTTGAGCGGTTTCTATTTGAAAATTATCCATTTTTTGCGTTACTTTGTCGAATCTTTATCCATAAAAAGAGTTGCGAAGATAATGAGTTTAAATAATATGAATCTGAATTTTCACTTATAAAAAATCAAGTTATATTGCTATGAGAGAAGCTGCATTTGTAAAAATAAATAAAACAAAATGGAAGTTATTTGAAGATGTACTCTACAAAAAACGCCGGCTATCTCCGGGTAAATTAGCCGATCTGTATATTGAAATCACAGATGATCTAAGCTATGCCAAAACATTTTATCCAAATAGTACCACTCAAAATTACTTAAATGGAATAGCCTCTGCAGCACATCGGAAAATCTATAAAAACAAAAGAGAAAGTAAAAACCGATTCATTACTTTTTTTACCAAAGAATTTCCATTAGCATTTTATGCCTATCAAAAACACTTGCTCATTGCTTTTTTGGTTTTTGGTTTTTTTACCCTTGCAGGCATGTTTTCTTCTGCCAGTGATATTGATTTTGTTCAATTGATTTTGGGAGATGGTTATGTGAATATGACATTGGAAAATATAGACAAAGGAGATCCGATGGCAGTTTATAAAGAAGCAAACCAGATAGATATGTTTCTGGGAATCACTTTTAATAATATCAGAGTAGCTATGTATGCTTTTTTATTAGGAATACTCTTTTCCGTAGGCACTTTATACGTGATGATGCAAAACGGTATTATGCTGGGATCGTTTTTATATTTCTTCTATGACAAAGGGTTGCTTTGGGAATCTTCCAGGACTATCTGGATTCATGGGACTATAGAAATTTCCGTAATTATAATTGCATCAACTGCCGGAATGGTATTAGGCAACGGGCTGTTATTCCCAAAAACCTATACCCGATTAGAATCGTTTAAAAGAAGTACTATTGCAGGATTGAAAATTATGCTGAGCACCGTTCCGTTTTTTATTATTGCAGGGTTTTTAGAAGGATTTGTAACAAGGTACACACAAATGCCGGACACATTGGCAATCGCAATTATTTTTCTTTCCTTGTTTTTAATTGTATATTACTACATAATACTACCTATAAAACTAACCAAAAAAACAGCGTCATGAATACACCGAATGACTATGTAGAGTTTAAAAAAGAAAGGGATTTGGGAGCTACCATTACAGACGCTTTTAGATTTATACGATTAGAATGGAAGCCATTTTTTACCACCATACTTAAAGTAAGCATCATTCCATTAATGATTACTATTGGCGCATTGATTATGTATATATATGCTGCTTCCAATGTAGCAAATACATTGAATTACTATGATGATGAATCATCTTTATATGGTATAGGAACCATGTTTTTTTATGTAGCTGTCCTAATTATTACCGGTATCGTAACTTACGTCTTAATGCATCTGTCAGGGCTACATTATATCAAAGAATACATATATAACAAAGGTACCATACACTATTCGAACATTATCACAAATGTCAAAAAAGATTTTTGGGGGTTTACAGGGCTCTCTATATTAATAGTTCTCACCATAGCAGTAAGTTTTTTACTATGTGTGCTTCCGGCTTTTTACACCTGGCCCGTCATGGCACTATTACCGATGATCTATGTATTTGGAAATAAAGATGCTTTGGATTCTTATGGGTATTCTTTTTCTTTTGTTTCGGGAAAACACTGGGGAGACACTTTTGGGATTATGTTTGTAGTTGCCTTAATTGTTGGTGTATTAGGGTATGTCTTTAGTATTCCTTCAGCAATTTATCAACTCATACAAATGGGAACGCTTATGGGGTCTGACGACCCATCAGAGGTTCTTCAGATATTTTACGACCCTGTTTATATTTTACTTACGGTAGTTTCTTATGTAGGTCAGTTCTTTATGTACTCCATCACATTGATTACCAATGTTTTTATCTACTACGATATAAACGAACAAAAAAATGCATCCGGAACCATAGAAAAAATTGACAACCTCGGCCAATCTTAAGTTGAAAAAATTTATCGTTTACATAGTATACCTGTTGTGCACTGCTCATGGCTATTCTCAGAAAGAAGAGAACACCATAAAAGAAGATACGCTGTATATTGAACAAAAAAAAATTGATACGGATGCTATGGAAGCGTATAAAAAATCCGACGATTTCAAATATGAGACGGTAAAAAAAGAAGAAAATCTATTCCAAATATTTTGGAACTGGATAAAACGCAGCATAAAAAAAATACTCTCTTTCTTTTTTGACGATATTACCCCTGCTGTTGGTTTCCTTTCTCATTTATTAAAGATCATACCGTGGCTCATTGCTGTAATTGCACTTTATTTTATCATAAAGTTTTTCTTAAAAATAGATAGCAAAAATATTGTAGAAATTAAAAAAAATAAAGCTATAATACAATTACATGAAGATGAAGAAGTATTGCTAAAGCAAGATTTAAAAGCATTGATAAAAGAAGCTGTAGAAGCTAAAAATTTTCGATTAGCCATACGATATTACTATCTCTATAGCTTACAAAAACTATCCGATAAAGAATTTATCACCTGGCGACAGGAAAAAACAAATGAAGATTATATAAAAGAGATACGGCAACACAACATAAAACCCGAATTTATAGAAACAACCCGATTATATGATTTTGTCTGGTACGGAGGTTTTGCTATTAACGAATCGGAATTTAACCGGACTGAAGCATTGTTCCATCAATTAAACCAAAAAATCGTTGAATAAAAAAGTGAAGATATACATCGGAATCCTCCTGGCTGCCGTAGCTCTTATTATTTATATGGAAATGGCAAAGCCTGTACCGGTTAACTGGTTTCCGTCGTATGCGGCAAAGCATAAGATTCCTTACGGAACCTATATTCTCAAGAATGAACTGGCATCGATGTTTAAAAATATCAAAGAAATAAAAGTACCGCCTTTTATATATTTAAATGATACTACCACTGCAGGTACCTACTTTTTTTTAAACGAATACATACATTTTGACAAAGCAGAACAGAAAAAACTATTAGATTTTGTTGCCAGAGGAAATGATGTTTTTATTTCGTCAACACATATTCATATAGATACACTCAATATTGAAACAGACCCCATCGTTACTTTTGAGTATACGGAAAAGTTTAAGCTAAAAATTGTAAATAAGAACCTGAACAATGATGTATACGAATTTAACAGACCTGCACCTATTATTAATTTTTCCAAGGTAGATACCGCCAAAACAACAGCACTGGGCAACATATATGTCTATGACAAAGATGACAAACCGGTAGCAGAGGGGTTAAATTTTATAAAACACGTACATGGAAAAGGAGCCATTTACCTACACACATTTCCGTTGGCTTTTACAAATTATAATATGTTAACTGATGATAATTACCTGTATACAGCAAATTTGGTATCCTATATAAATGACGAAAAACCCTTGTTATGGGATGCTTATTACAAGGCCGGTAAAACTACCATACAGTCTCAAATGCATTATATATTAAGTTCAAAGAACTTAAAGTATGCCTATTATACGGCATTGATGGCTATCGTGTTTTTTATCATTTTCAAAGGAAAAAGAGATCAACGATTTATACGGGTGATAAAGCCGCTTCAAAATCAAACACTGGCGTTTACAAAAACAATAGCCGGTATGTATTACGAAAATGGAGATCACAAAAATATCGCCTATCAAAAGATCAATTATTTTTTGGAATATATACGAGAAAAACTACATATACCAACAGTTGTCATTAACGAATCATTTTATAAGCATTTAGCACAGAGAAGTAATAATACATACGACGCTACAGTTATGCTATTTACAAAAATAAAAACCATTCAGTCTCAAGAATACATCTCGAAAGAACAATTGATAGCGCTGAACACCTTAATAGAAAAATTTAAATCAATAAAAAAGTAAAATATATGGAAGATCAAGAACAACCCAAAACCGAACCAACAAATACATTTTCCAGCAGAATCGATTTATCCAAACTAAAAGAAGCCGTACTAGCAATAAAAGAGCAATTGCAACAGGTGATTGTCGGGCAAGATGATTTTGTAGAGCTATTAATCGTTTCTTTATTAGCAGACGGACATGTTTTAATAGAAGGAGTTCCCGGAGTTGCAAAAACGGTTACAGTCAAATTGCTGGCAAAAACAATTGATACGCAATTCAGCAGGTTGCAGTTTACCCCGGACTTAATGCCCTCGGATGTTCTAGGGACTTCCGTACTAAATATGAAAACTTCCGAATTTGAATTTAAACAAGGTCCCGTTTTTTCTAATTTGGTTTTGATTGATGAGATTAACAGGGCTCCCGCAAAAACACAGGCAGCACTGTTTGAAGTGATGGAGGAAAAACAAGTTACCATAGACGGAAAGCAATACCCAATGCAACTTCCTTTTATGGTTTTGGCAACTCAAAACCCCATAGAACAAGAGGGGACATATGCACTACCGGAAGCGCAATTGGATAGATTTTTATTTAAAATTACTGTTGGTTATCCCAACTTGGAAGAAGAAACCCTGATTATCAGTTCACACAATAACAGAAAAGGAACTTTACCTGAAAATTTGATAAAACCTGTAATTTCCGAATCCGAATTATTAGAATACAGAGGTAAAATATTTGAAATTGTAGTGGAAGAAAAAATTGTAAAATATATAGCCGAACTCATTACAAATACTCGAAATCACCCGCATTTGTATTTGGGAGGATCTCCAAGAGCCAGTATTGCAGTGCTCATGGCAGCAAAGACCTTTGCTGCTATTCAAGGTAGAGATTTTGTAATTCCGGAAGATGTTAAAAAAAGTTTGTACCCCGTATTAAGGCATCGTATTATACTGACACCGGAAAAAGAAATGGAAGGAATCACTACAGATACTGTCATAGAGATGATTGTTCAATCCATAGAAATACCCAGATAGTAGTTATCATGTTAATTCATAGAGATCTTTGTAAAATTGATTTGGCAAAGGTCTCTCATACTAATTTTACTAAATAGTTTAGTGTATGATATCTTTTTCCCGTTTATTTTTTTCAAAGCAACAATGCTATTTTTCCAATGTTTTAATAGAGAACTTTCAACTTTCACACTTTAAAACCACATCCTATTGAAATTCATCGGATCATTATACCTGCATAACACATTCTATGTTTATTTAAGCATGGTTTCTGCATTGTTTTTAATTTCGTTCTGGTATGCTATTGTATTCACAGTTGCTCAAATGGTATTGGTTTTTCTCGCTTTTTTATTTGTCTTCGATTTGTTGATTTTGTACCGATCTCAAGAAGGATTCCGCGGCCAACGATTAGCAGGAGATAAATTATCTAATTCCGATACCAATAGTATTACCATTTTTTTAGAAAACAGATATCCTTTCCAAGTCCATGTTCGAATCATAGATGAATTACCGGAACAATTTCAAAAAAGAGATTTTGAAAAGTTCAAAACGCTCGAAAAATTTGAAGAAATGAACTTCAACTACCTGGTAAGACCTGTGGAAAGAGGGCCCTATCACTTCGGATTTTTGAACCTTTTTGTTTCATCGCCGATAAGAATGGTGTCTAGGAAATACCGTTTTGATCATCAAAAAATGACGGCTGTTTATCCTTCGTATATCCAAATGAAAAAATATGAATTCCTGGCAATGAATAACAAGCTTACGGAATTCGGGTTAAAAAAAATACGGCGTATAGGGCATACTATGGAGTTTGAACAGATAAAAGAGTATATTTCAGGTGATGATGTACGGACCATTAACTGGAAAGCAACCGCTAAAAAAGGGAGTTTGATGGTCAATCAATATCAGGATGAAAAATCGCAACCCATTTATTCGTTGATCGATGTTGGCAGAGTTATGAAAATGCCTTTTGAATCTCTAAAACTACTGGACTATGCAATTAATGCCACATTGGCTTTCTCAAATATCGCTTTACTAAAAAATGATAAAGTGGGAATGCTTACTTTTTCAAAGAAAGTAAACAATCTGATTGCCTCAAGCAATAAAAAACCCCATTTATCTGTGTTAAACGAATCATTATATCGCATAGATACGGATTATTCCGATTCTGATTTTGCATTGTTATATGCTACTATAAAAGGCAAAATTAATCAAAGAAGCTTATTGATTTTATATACTAATTTTGAGCATATTTCCGCACTACGCAGGCAATTACCATATATGAGAGCCATATCCAAACAGCATTTACTGGTAGTTGTATTTTTTGAAAATACGGAATTAGATGATTTAATTGAGCAGCCGTCAGACAATTTGTTAGGTATATATAACAAAACCATTGCAGAAAAATTTTCTTACGAGAAGCGCTTAATTGTTAAAGAATTGGAGAGCAACGGGGTTTACGCCATTCTTACCCAACCCAAAAACTTATCTGTTACTATCATAAATAAGTATCTGGAGTTTAAAGCTAAAGGATTGATATAATATGGCTTTTGTATTTGTACAATAAAACGCAATAGGTAAATTATATTCATCAGTATCCAAAGCTTATACCAAAAACCAGATGAATTATTACCTTGACTACAAATTTAAATGTTCTATCGGGCTCATAAATTCAGATTTAGCTATATCAGGAATATGTGTATAAATTTCAGTAGTTTTAATTGAATTATGTCCAAGTAATTCTTTTACAAAACGTATATCTATACCATTTTCCACCAAGTGAGTTGCATAACTATGACGAAGCATATGTGGAGTAACTGTTTTTGTAATTTTAGCTTCAAGAGCATACTTTTTAATGAAATTTTGAATGCTTTTTGCAGCATAAAATGGTTTATTCTGCCCTTCAAACAAAAAATCTTTAGGTTTATACTTCTTGTAATAAACTCTTAAATCATAAAGAATTTTTTTAGGAAGTTTTACCGTTCTATCTTTATTCCCTTTTGCCATATTAATATGTAAAAGCATTTGATCAGAATTAACATCTTTTATTCGAAGTGCCAGCACTTCTCCAACTCTTAATCCACAACCGTAAAGGAGTTTTAATATACATTTATGCTTTATGTTTTTACAAGCAGAAATCAATCTGACAATTTCATTTCTTGTTAAATATTTAGGTAAAGATTTTTGTTTTCGTTTAGGATATAGATATTTGAGGTCTAATTTTTTGGAATGAAACAGCTCATAATATTTACCAATAGCGCTTAGGATTTGTTTTTGATATGCACTACTGATATTCTCTGTTTTTTGTAAATGGAATAGGAAATTTTCAATATTTTTTTCTTTGACTTTCTCTAACGGAGATCCTCCAAAGGCTATCAAAAATTTTGCTAACGCATTTGTGTATGATTTTATAGACGATGTTGCATAACGTTGTAAAGAAAGTTTCTTTTGAAATTCAAGCAATATTTTTTTGGTCAGTAACATAACATTCGTTTTGTGAAAATAATTATCACGCTAAATATAAAAAAACTAACTGAATTACAATTATTTATATATTTATACTATATTTGGATAACCGCCATAATTAAAATAAAGATAACCGCAATGCGTATATTTGGGTGTTGGGCGTAATTGGCAATAAAATGATAAAATCTGTTGGTTATCAAATAAAGTGGAATCATACATCTAAAGTAATACAGTAAAATTGAGCTATTTTAGAAGTACAGAAACCGAAATTTCTAATCCATCAGCAATTTTCATCAAAGTAAACAAACGAGGATTCGTTTTTCCGTTTTCAATCATATACAATTGAGTTCTTCCAATTCCACAATCAAAAGCAAAAGACTTTTGGTCAATCTCTTTTTCTTCTCTTAATTGCTTGATTTTAGCACCTAATTTTTTAAAATATTTTAATTCTTTTGTGTTCACTATACCGAATTTCGATAAATTATTTATATATTGTGTTCGTCATAACGAACAAGTTTTTAATGAGTCGATTTAGAAAGCTAAAAATTTATCAAAAATACCAATCTCGCGAATGGAGTAAATATGCTGTTGTTCCTGAAATTCGACTTGAAGGAAAATGGTTGAGAGAACTTGGATTTGAAATCGGAAAAGAAATTGAGATTGACCAACAAAAAAATAAACTGACTATTACACTAACTGACAAAAACGAATGAAAAGTAACATACGCCCAACACGGTATATAAAAAATAGCGGTTTAAGTGCTTCATTTAAAGTTAGTTTTGTAAATTTAGCATTAGGTATAAATTGAAAAGTCAGTGCTTTTAAGTCCGCTACTTTTCATATACTAAATCGTTGTGAATTGTTGACCCGTCCTGAAATATGTATACAAAAAACAACAAGTATATGTATAAAAATGATGGATATGTAAGACGTTATAGTGAGAGTTTTAAACTCAAAGTATTAGCAGAACTTACCAAAGGAAACCATTCCAAAAGACAAATTGCCTTAACTTACGGCATACAATCTAGTACGATAAACGTATGGATTAAAAAATATGACCGTAAAGATTTAATGAACACCCGTGTAACCGTGCAAACAGACGACGAATTATCCCGTATTAAAGCCCTTCAAAAAGAGCTAAAACAACTCAAAGATCTTCTTATTAAAAAGGATCTAGATAAACTTGTGAATGATAGTTATCTTGAAGTAGCTGCTGAAAATCTTGGCTATAAAAATGTTGAAGAATTAAAAAAAAACTTAAACATAAAGCCTTAATGAAAATAGCACCGATTAATAGAAAAAAAAGAAGGTACGCCATCGCTACTATTTGTAATGCTTTCGAGTTAAAAAGAGATGCTTATTACAAATATCAAAAAAGGTTTGTTCTTAAAAAACAAATAGAACAAAATGTAATAATGCTTGTTAAAAAAAGCAGGAAAACATTACCCAGAGAAGGTACTAGAAAGCTAATGAAATCCTTACATAATGATTTTAGGAAACAGAATATAAATATAGGTAGAGACCAGTTATTTAGAATCTTAAAAGAAAATAATTTGTTAATTAGAAGGAAAAAATATTCTTCTAAAACAACCAACTCTTACCATCGTTTTTATAAATATAAAAATATCATAAAAGACCTGATCATTAATAGACCTAACCAAGTTTGGGCTTCGGATATTACCTATATAAGAACTATAAATGGATTTTGTTATTTAGCACTTATTACTGATATGTATTCAAGAAAAATAGTAGGCTATGATATTAGTGATAGTTTAGAACTTAAAGGCTGTGTTAGAGCTTTAAATAAAGCTATTTATCAAACTAAAAATACCGAAGAAATCATACATCATTCTGATAGAGGAATACAATATTGTAGCAATGTTTATACTCAAATTTTGAAAAGAAAAAAGATACAAATCAGTATGACCCAAGAAAATCATTGCTACGAAAACGCAATGGCCGAAAGAGTTAACGGAATTTTAAAAGATGAATTCTTCCTCGACCAAACATTTACAAATATCAATCACGCCAAAAAAGCAACAAAAAATGCAATCAAATTATATAATAATAAAAGATTACATTTATCTTTAGATTATAAAACACCTAATTACGTGCACAAAAATGTAGCATAAATTTTAATAATTAACTGTAGCCCTATTTTAGGACGAGACATTTTGACACACAATGTGGACAGACAAAATTTGATTAAGAGAATAGAATATTATATTTGAAATATGTATCAAGAAAAACTCAAATTTATTGACCTTTTCTGTGGAATTGGTGGCTTTCGGATAGCATTTGAAGAAGCCTGTGAAGAAAATGACCTTGCAAGCGAATGCGTTTTTTCGTCTGATATAGATAAATACGCCCAAGATAGCTACGAAGAGAACTTTGGCGAAAGACCCGCGGGTGACATAACCCAAATCAATGAGAATAGTATCCCTGACCACGATATTCTTTTCGCTGGATTTCCTTGTCAACCATTTAGCATAATTGGTCAGATGAAAGGAATGAATGATACCCGTGGAACGTTATTTTTTGATATTGCCAGAATTATTAAAGCGAAAAAACCGAAAGCATTCATACTGGAAAATGTAAAACAACTTGTAGGACACGATAAAGGCAAGACTTTAAAAGTCATAATTAAATCTCTTGTTGATTTAGGTTATCACGTTCAATACAGTGTCTTAAATGCTTTGGATTATGGCTTGCCTCAAAAACGTGAACGAATTGTAATAATTGGACACCAAGAGCCAATAATGTTTACATTTCCTAGCCCAACCAAACCTTATAAAGAATTAAAGCAGATTTTAGAGAAGAAGGTTGCAAAGAAATATTATGCTTCCGAACATATAAGAACCAAAAGAAAAGCTAAACATAAATCGTCTTACTATCCTTCAATTTGGCACGAGAACAAGTCTGGCAACATTTGTTCATATCCTTATTCTTGCGCCCTTCGTTCAGGTGCTTCTCACAATTATCTTTTAGTAAATGGAGAAAGAAGGCTAACACCTAGAGAAATGTTTAGATTACAAGGTTTTCCTGATTGGTATAGAATTATTGTTAGTGATGCTCAGGCCAAAAAGCAAGCTGGAAATGCCGTTCCAGTAAATATGATAAAAGCTGTGGTGCAAAAAATACTGCCTTATGTTGCAATTACTTTAGACCAAACCGCAGTATTAAGAGAATATGAACTACAATACAACCCAAGTTAATGGCAAAACGAAGATCACCTAAATTAAGAACTGTAAATAAATCTGTTGCGGCATATCCTTTAAATGAATTCGGCTCTGAATTCCCTTATATTCTAGGTCAAGAAATAGTTTATCTGCTAGCAAGCAAAGGTAGGGCAAATTTAGAAGGTGATGAATGGGAACAAATTTTTGCAACTTGTATCGGAGTAGAATGGAAACCTTCCAATGTGGGACTAGATGATGTTGTTATGGGGAACACGGCTTGGGGTGCTAAAACAGTCAAAGCAACAACAAAAGATTTCAAAAAGCTCAAACACGTTCGACTTATCTCGGGAAGAAACTCACCTGTGTATTCTTATGGTAACACAATTGATACAACAGCTGACCCTAATGAAATTGGTGAACAAGTTTTAGAAATATGGAACGAACGAGTTTCGGCAGTTAGAGAAAAATTCAAAAACTTAAGAACAGTTGTCTTAGTTAAATCAAACGATTTATCTCAAATCGCTGTATTTGAATTTGATACTGTTCGATATGATGCTGAACTTTACGATTTTGTTTGGAATAAGAATGGTAACCTTGAAGGGTATGAAAAAGGAACTAAAGTAAAGAGATTTACTTGGCAACCGCACGGTTCTCAATTTACAATCACAGAGCAAGTCCCAGAACACACCTTAATTCTAAAGATTAGACCGCCCGAGAAATTAGATAAAACTAAAGTGCTTAAAACAATAGGATTTGACAAAACTTGGGTAACTATCGAAAGAAAATAAACTGGGCACAACAAAAGATATGAAGTAATAGGCTCGTACCTCACCTACTACTCATATCCAAACCGTTAGTGGCAATATCGCTGACCAACAAACTGAATTATTAACATTTAAAACAACGGTAAATTATGAAAATGAAAATTAACCACCTAAACAAAATCGGAATTCTAATATTAGGAATTTCACTCTTCTTTTTTACAGCATGTGAAACTGAAAATGAAGTTGTCGAGGAAAATTTGACAACTGAAAAGCAAGACTATTCTGTTGACAAAATCAGATTTTCAGAATTTGAAAACAACACAAAACTTGTACAGACACTATCTGAATTAAATGCTTCTTTTAAAACGAAAAAAAATGGTTTAGCCAATCGTTCAAATTCATCTGAACAAACTACTTATGAATTAAATACTGATGAAGCTATATATATTGAAAGTAATGACGGCACTCACCATTCCTATACATTTTCGATTGAAGCAGAAGAAGGGAATTATGACCTTGAAAACATTGTTTTGTCTTCCCAAGAAAATGGTACGTATAAAGCTTATTTAACTACTTATAACTTAACCGAACAAGAACGTACTGATTTAAATAACGGTGTTGATGTAGATTTAACAGATAAATCATCCATCCAAGAAATAGATTATAATCAAGTGAATTTATACAGCAGGTCAGGTTGTTCTTTTGAATTAGTAACTATTGAGGTAACTTATCAATGTACCATAGATGGTTGTTGGGACCCAGCTTGGACAACAACAGAGTATATTCACGTTTGGGCGGAAGTTTGCTCTGGTGGTGGCGGAGGTGGAAGTGGCGATGGTTCAGGAAGCGGTTCTGGCACTGGAGGTGGCGGAGGCGGAGGAACTTCTGGAGGAAGTGGAAATGACAATAATATTCCTACTATTCCAATGAACCCTGATGGAACTTCTGCTGCACCTTCTTTTTTAATAAATGCATTAGGTGGTGAAAGCCAACTTACTTCAAGACAAATAAGCTGGATAAATAATCATGATAATGATGCGTTAGTTAATCTATTATTAAATGCTTTTCCTACTAGTAATTCAAATGCCATTACAGCGGCTTTATCGGCATTAATGAATAATGCAGATATACCTTGGGAATTAATTGAAGATTGGTTTCTAAACACACCTGACTATACTGAACCTAATTTGAATATAGACCCAAATAACATAACTTATGATACGCCTTTAATACAACAAGAATTACCATCATTTGAGGATTTTGTTGATAATTTTCCAAAAAGAGGTACAGCAGGTAATTATTCTGAAATGCCAACAACTAATGTTTACCACATGGTTGGGGGTAGTTTATTAAATAGTCATTTAAATAATCCAAGTGCATATAGTAATGCTTGCTCAATTAGAGGTTCTAGAGGTTTACTTTATTCAGGTATTAGTATTCCCGTACTTAATTACCCAGGTGTTGGGCAGAGGACACAAAAAGGAGGTGACAATAACAACTACATACTTGATGCTGTATCATTTGATAAATATATGAGAGATAAATTTGGAGATGCTACTCATGAATTGACTGGTACTGATGCAAATGACCCAGTAAAAGTGGCAAATTTATTAAGTGGAAAAAATGGTATTTACGTCATAATAAATAATAGTCATATTCAAGCTGGATATTCTGGACATGTTGATGCAATAATTAACGGTGATTGTATTAGTAATGCATATACAACACCTACTGGCGGAGTGAAGTCGATTCGAATTTGGACATTGAACTAAAAAAGTATAATATTTATGTTAAAATTAGGTAAAATAATCATTATTACAATAGCTATGTTATTCAATTCTTGTAAAAGCCAAAAACATATAGGCAGTACTAAAAATGAATATATTATATCATATAAAAAAGCAGTACTATACGGTTGCATAAATGAAGCAACTAATGGAAGTTTCGCAGAGTTTAGTAGAGCAAATAATGACTTGGGAACTGCCATAGAAACTGCTGTTTTATATCATTCAGATGTTTTAAAAGCAAAAGAACTTGGCGCACAGCTATCGAAGAATATTAGAGAAATAAAATATTCAGATTATGGAGGTAAAAAACCAATTTTTAGTGACTGCATTAATTTTGCTTTTAGCAAATCAGTTGACTCAATCGCTAGATTGAAATATAAAAACTTAAAGAAAAGTAAAATAGAGTATAAAACTAAATAAAATACTGCCTACAACAACGTATAAGCATAATAAGGGTTAAGAGCATAAATTTAAAAGTAGTTTTGTGTTTGTAAAAGTAATTTTATAAACCGAAACTAATAGCTTACAAATCCCTTACTATGCTTATACAAACCGTTGTGTGTAATTTTGACCCGTCCTGAAATATGTATACAAAAAACAACAAGTATATGTATAAAAATGATGGATATGTAAGACGTTATAGTGAGAGTTTTAAACTCAAAGTATTAGCAGAACTTACCAAAGGAAACCATTCCAAAAGACAAATTGCCTTAACTTACGGCATACAATCTAGTACGATAAACGTATGGATTAAAAAATATGACCGTAAAGATTTAATGAACACCCGTGTAACCGTGCAAACAGACGACGAATTATCCCGTATTAAAGCCCTTCAAAAAGAGCTAAAACAACTCAAAGATCTTCTTATTAAAAAGGATCTAGATAAACTTGTGAATGATAGTTATCTTGAAGTAGCTGCTGAAAATCTTGGCTATAAAAATGTTGAAGAATTAAAAAAAAACTTAAACATAAAGCCTTAATGAAAATAGCACCGATTAATAGAAAAAAAAGAAGGTACGCCATCGCTACTATTTGTAATGCTTTCGAGTTAAAAAGAGATGCTTATTACAAATATCAAAAAAGGTTTGTTCTTAAAAAACAAATAGAACAAAATGTAATAATGCTTGTTAAAAAAAGCAGGAAAACATTACCCAGAGAAGGTACTAGAAAGCTAATGAAATCCTTACATAATGATTTTAGGAAACAGAATATAAATATAGGTAGAGACCAGTTATTTAGAATCTTAAAAGAAAATAATTTGTTAATTAGAAGGAAAAAATATTCTTCTAAAACAACCAACTCTTACCATCGTTTTTATAAATATAAAAATATCATAAAAGACCTGATCATTAATAGACCTAACCAAGTTTGGGCTTCGGATATTACCTATATAAGAACTATAAATGGATTTTGTTATTTAGCACTTATTACTGATATGTATTCAAGAAAAATAGTAGGCTATGATATTAGTGATAGTTTAGAACTTAAAGGCTGTGTTAGAGCTTTAAATAAAGCTATTTATCAAACTAAAAATACCGAAGAAATCATACATCATTCTGATAGAGGAATACAATATTGTAGCAATGTTTATACTCAAATTTTGAAAAGAAAAAAGATACAAATCAGTATGACCCAAGAAAATCATTGCTACGAAAACGCAATGGCCGAAAGAGTTAACGGAATTTTAAAAGATGAATTCTTCCTCGACCAAACATTTACAAATATCAATCACGCCAAAAAAGCAACAAAAAATGCAATCAAATTATATAATAATAAAAGATTACATTTATCTTTAGATTATAAAACACCTAATTACGTGCACAAAAATGTAGCATAAATTTTAATAATTAACTGTAGCCCTATTTTAGGACGAGACACTTCATATTCTATGACTTCAGTACCCGTAATTTGCCCTGATGGAGTGAAAACTATATAATCATCACTTGCATCGTCTACTGTTCCGTTATCATTAACTTCGGCATTGCCGTTAGTAGGCTGAGAGGTTATAGTAATTGTGAAGTCTGATCCGACTGATCCTGAACTATGGCTTATATTAAAATTAGTTGAAGGGTTAAATTTTAAGAAAAGGTGTGCTCTTACTTCATTAAAAGCTGTAACATCTCCGGCATCACCTGTACGGTTTGCCGCCTCAGCCTCAATCAGTTTCACTTCTTCATAAGAAATGAGGTTCATAGGTGCCGTTTCGGCAAAAACACCTGTATTTGATGTATTTGGTACATGGCCGCTACCATTGGCACTAAAATAAAAGGTAAACCTGTTAGCATCTCCGGGAGTAGCAATCCGTCTGGGAGTCATACCATTTAACAAGCGTACCAGGTGAGAGTTTGTAGCACCAAGATATCCGTCACGTCTGTCAACTATAAATTGATAATATAAGTTTTCAGTTCTTGTTGAAGTTGTGTGTTGGGTAACCAGGCTTTTTTGAGGTGTATTGATACCTCTTCGTGCATTGGTTAGTGCATTTGCATAATCTTTTGCAATTAAGTAATAACGCGCTTTTAAAGAATATGCAATTTCTGCCCAAGTTGCCTGGCTGGATAAACGATTTCCCGAATACAGTGAAGAACTGGCAGTACCTATATTAGAGATACCTTCATCCAGTAACGCTTGTACACCCGTAAACACAGCAGCCTGGCCATCATAAACCGGAGTAGGAAAATTGTCCGGATCACCTGCTTGTGTAAATGGAATATTGCCAAACAGCGCAGCCATTTCACCAAATAGGGCAGCTTCCGTTATTTGAGCAATTCCAACTAATTGTGTATTACCGGATTCAGTCGCCAGATTTTTTGTAAGTTGCGCCTGCTCAATACCACGAACATAAGCGTCAGCCCAGGTATCGTCATAATCTCCTGCAGTGGTTGAGTAGTTATTTACAGTCAAATACTGTCTGTCTTCTCCTGTAAAGTGGTTCATAAAGATCCCGGCATATCGGGCACTGTTTGATGTTACAAGTTGCATCCAGCCCAGTTGTGCCTGGCCGATTATCAATTCCGGAGGAGCACTTGAAAAAGCATTTGGATCCGTATTTAAATCTTCAGTATAGTTTTTACATGAAAAGGTAAAAAACGTAACTAATAAAATGCTGTATATGATTATTTTTTTCATTTTATATGTTTTAATTTATTTATTATTAAAAAGCAACACGCAATGTGGTTATAAACGATCGGGTTCCGGGATTGCTAAAATATTCCAAACCTCTTCCCTTGGACGCACCGGTTAAGTTATTGTCCGGATCAAAACCTTTTACTTTTGTCCATAAGGCAATATTTCTTCCGGAGACTCCTATTTGTACCGAATCCAAACCTATTTTATCAATGGCTTCTATGGGGAGTTCATAAAAAAGAGAGATTTCTCTCAGACGAGTCCAGGATGCATCTTCATAAAAAGGCTCCCCTACATCACCAAAACCACCTCCGTTGGTCGTCCACCATGCAGAGTCTACCGCTACGGGACCTGCACCAAAGTCGCGCTCATAACCTCTAAATGTAGTACCTGCAGGAATCATGGTGCCTGATGCATTTACCAAATTTTGAGAGGCTACTGTTTCTATGGCAGTGTCCTGATGAATTCCGAAAAAATACAGTACACCTCTGGTACCATTCCATACGTCATTACCCTGAGAAGTTTCCAGTAAAGCAGATAAAGTAAATCCTTTGTAGCTAAGGGTAGTACCTAAACTTCCTCTCCAGTCCGGATTAGGATCTCCTATATATTCTTCCGTAGTAGCTGCTGTTGGAAATCCGTTTGCATTTAAAACAAAAGATCCGTCGGCATTTCTGGCATATCTGGTACCTCTTAATACGGCAAATGGTTGCCCTTCTCCTACACCTGAAGAACTAGCGGTAAACCCATTTAGACCAAAATATGCACTCCCTGCCAAATCTTCCACAAGATTTCTATTTCTTGTAAAAGTAGCATTCATACTCCAGTTAAAATCTTCCTGTTGTATGATTCTGCCTGTAACATCTATTTCAAAACCTTTGTTGGATATTTTAGCAGCATTTCTTGACTCGGTTTCAAAACCTGTTGAAGAAGGCAGCGGTAAATCCAGTATGACATCATTCGAAGTCCTGTTATAATAAGTCGCCGAAACACTCAACCTGTTATCAAAGAAACGGGTATCAAAACCAACTTCAAATTCTTTGATACGTTCTTCTTTCAGGTTTGGGTTTCCTCTTGTAGGAGATTGTGTTAACGGGTTTCCATATAAAGCACCGTCATAACCGTCTCCCCACCCTGAAGTAACACCCCCTGTGGTAATTACCGTTTGTGTTCTGTATTAAGGAGCTTCAATACCTACTTCACCATAAGAAACTCTTAACTTACCAAAGGAAAATTTTTCAAAATTGCTTAGGTATTTGGTAAAGTTCCAACCGGCCGACGCACTGGGATAAAATATAAGCCCGGCATTTGGTAAGGTAGATACATATTCTCCTCTACCGGTTAACTCCAATAAAAACTCATCTTTATAGTCAAAATTTAATACGGCAAAAGCTCCTGATTTCCTGGTTTTTGAGCTAAAACTATCCGCATTTGAGTTTGCTGAAGTAGCATTGCCAATATTTAGAAAAATTTCGTCAGGATTGGTAAAATTAGTTTCGGTCCCGGATAATCTTCTGTAGGTATTTTGAACAAATTGCATCCCTGCCGTATAATCTAATTTTAAATCACCGGTAATATTATTATTTCCGATCAGTAAAGCCGTAAATGTTTGATTGGCTTCTGATATTCTGTCTTCATCATAAAGTCCATTGGCACCGCTACCTGCGGATCCCGATGGCCAAAAATTGACTCTGTTATCCTGATAATAATCCATACTGTAACGCCCTGTAAAGGATAAATTATCAAGTATTTCATAATTAATTTCAGGAGCTATGATAAACCTGTTAACATCGTTTAGGTTCTTTTGATTGTTCAACGTCCAAAGCGGGTTATTATAGGCGGGCGAATTATAACTAAAAGTACCGTCATTAGGGTTGAAAGTCCTTGCTGAGCCTAAATGCTGTCTGTAGCCTCTGTGAGAATTTGGTGTAGGAATACCTGCCGCATCAAAATGGGTTCCCACATAATCCCTGATATCAAAATCAGGAGAAGTTCGTAAATACCCTAAATACAAACCATTCAGGTTCGATCCTGTTTGTATACGATTGGATTCTATATTGATATACGAAGCAGACATTTTTAAAGTAAGCTTATCTGAAAAATCAGTATCGTTATTTAAACGAATGCTTGTTCTTCGGTAGTTGGAGGCTCCTCTGTAGATACCATCCTGATCCCAGTTAGAGATGCTTGCAAAAGTCCTGTTGTTTTCGCCGGAATGGCTAAAACTTACGTTATTTTCATAAGTAATACCGGTTTTAAAGACGGCATCTCTGTTCGCTTGATTAAATACTTCCCTGGAATTTTTTTGTGTAATAGGGTAGTAAAGTGTACCATCCTGAGCCTGAAAATATGCCCCGGTAGTATCTACCGTATCGGCACCACCTGATCTGTCAGCTATTTTGCCGCCGTAAGAAAATCCGATATTGGAAAGGTCTGATCCGGTTAGATGGTCAACACCTCCGGAACCCTGGCCAAAAATACCTTGTTTCTCCCACTCTCTGTTTACCTCATCGAGATAAACAGAAGATTTATAGTTGACATTCCAAATCCCTTTTCTGCCTCTTCCCCGTTTGGTTTTTATGACCAGTACTCCGTTAGCAGCCCCCGTACCATATACAGCAGCAGCAGATGCACCTTTTAAAACAGAGATAGATTCTATATCCTCCGGGTTGATATCGTTTAAACGAGATTGTTGCACCACTCCGGCCGTACCTCCGCCAATGGCAGCATTGGAGATAATGGCTCCGTCTAATACAATTAACGGGCTGCTATCACCTAAAATGGTGTTTTGCCCTCTGATCTGAATGTAAGCCCCTGCTCCCGGATCTCCGGAATTCCGGGTCACGTTAATACCGGATGTCTTACCGGATAATCCCTGTAAAACACCAGCTTCGCCTGACTTTTGAAGTTGGGCTACTTTCACTATGGAAGTAGAACTAAGATCGGCATCTTTTTTCTTTTCGATACCCAAAGCAGTCAGTACTACTTCTTCCAAAATATTAGCATCTTCAGCCATAGTTACATCAATGATACCGGAAATACCTACTGTTTTTTCCACGGTTTTGTAGCCTACATAACTAAATACAAGTACATCCCCGACCTTAACTTTAATGGAGTACTTTCCATCAAAATCTGTTTCAGTTCCGTTATTTGTATCTTTAACTAAAATACTTACTCCGGGTAAACCTCCTGAACTGTCAGAAACCGTACCAGAAACAGTTTTTTCTTGTGCAAATGATATGTGCACAGCCAACGCCAATAACAGCGTTAAAAATCCCTTGAAAATTGTTTTCATTATTTTTAAAGTTTGAATTAATTACATCAAATATCTTATATATAATGTTAAAAAAACAAATTTTATAGTTAAAAAATGTTAAATATGGTACAAAATTGTAAGGTTTTAATAAAAATGAGTTCAAAGTGTATTAAAGCTTGAAAGTATAAACTGTAGGTTTTTAGCGAGTATGCCTAAATAAGGTTGCCTTTTACACTTTTAACTTTCAAACTTTTCAACTGTATTTTTTCGAGAAAAATAAAAGTTAATATGATATAAATCAATTCAAATACAGAATATATCCCTTCAAAACTTGACTGTATCTGCTTACAAGCAATCTTACAGATACCAATCCAATGCGCTCCCGGAGTAATTTTTTTTGCCGCAAACATAAAATGTCCTTTATTGATAGAAACATAAGGGTTACAATCCCAGAATTGAGCGATAGCTATTTCTTCCGATGCATCTCCTTTTTGTCGGATTCCCATATTCACAGTATATACATCTATCAATTCTTTATAAAAGAGACTTCTTTTATCCATAGAAAACTGGGGAGGAGGTATGGGTTTGAATTGTGATGCGGAGTCTAAGGCAAATGCTCTTATTTTATTCCAATGAGGTTCTATAGCCTCCATATAGGCGGGTGGGGTAGGCTCCCATTTGGAAGGATCATCAGATAATATATTGTATTCGGGCATTGTCCGGGTTTCTTTATAATTGTCCTGATTCATCCAATGAATAACATGTTTGGATGTAGTCAGTGCATATTTCTTAGCTTGCAAAAAAACGTTAGGATTTTTAGATTTCCACTGTTTATATAAGCTATCTCCGTAGGAAGTAATTTTTTCTCTGGAAAAAACTAATTCTTTTGCTACATCCAAATAAGCAATCATGGCGGCTAATCTTATGTTTACATTCTCAAAACCTTCATCAAAAGAGATTTTGTGGAATGCATGTAGTTGTCCGGCCAGAGATTTGTACACCGTACTGTTTTGGTTCAAAGTTTCGTAAGCAGCTATATTAGGATACACATATATTCTGCTGGCAACCGGAGGGGAAAAAACATCATGGACCATTACCTCAGTTAACTTGTCGACTGTATGATGATAATCGTCAAGATGAGTTCATAAACAATTAAAATGGCGATTATTGTTTTTTGAAAGGTCATTTGTTAATTTTTGTAAGAATACAGTTTTAAACTGTCGTTATTAGACAAGACAAGAAGTATGTTTTTGTCTTTCATCGAAATAGAAGCTGTTTTTTTAATTTGACTATTAAAAGGTTCAATTCCCAAAGTAGAAGAAGGAATATAATCTGAATTTGTCTTAACTAACAAACCTTTTAGAGAGGTATACGCTCCATGATATGTATTCACTTTTTCCGAATTTCCGCTTACAAGTAATTGTTGCTCCCCGTTAATAGTAACCTCGGAAAAAGAGTTGACAGGCCCTAATTGAAAATCTTTAGGGAGCGGGACAAAATTTTTGAAATTGCCGTTTTTGTTTTCAATATAGCCGGAAACCAACGTATGAACTTCATATTTCCCCGAGTTTTCTACACCAAACTTAGTCAATACTTTTTCAACAGGCTGTAGCGCAAAATCTTTATATTTTATGTAACGTACATTGATGATGTTCATTTGAGAAGCCAATTCATCTTTGGAGTTAACAGGATAATATTTCCCATGAACAGGATATGCCAAAACGGTTTCATATTTTCCATTGGAGTCGAAATCATTATGATATAGAAGTAGCGGTTTATTGGCACTGGCATAGAATTTCGTATTCAATCCCCAGTTGCCCAAGACAATATCCTGATCACCGTCTTTATCTATATCATAGCCGGTAACGGATTGCCATAGCCCGTTTAGATTTTCCGGAATTTCGGCAGCTAAGAGCTTTCCTTTATGATTCATATATATTTTCGGGCTGTCCCATTCCGTAGAAATTAAAAGATCTTTATAACCATCTTCATTCATATCCTGCCAGATTGCTGACGTAACTTTGGAAATTAAAGTAAAATCAGTATCCTTTGAAAAGTTTCCTTTCCCGTCATTAACCAACAGGTAAGAGGCTACATGTAAACCAAAGTTATTGGGTTGTGATAGGTTTCCAACAAATAAATCCTCATCACCGTCATGGTCATAATCATAAGCAGCTACACAGGAAGTATTTAAGTTATTTGATGGAATTTGATAAGTCGCTTTTTTAAATACTCCGTCATTATTTATATACAATCTATCTGCTTTGGTAGTTTCCAAAGCACTGATTCCTGATGCGACGTATACATCCAAATCGTTATCATTATCCGCATCAAAAAAAACAGCAGCGTTATCTTCAAATACAGCATCTTTTTCAATTTCGGGAATTGCAGCTTTTGTAAAACCATGTCCGTTATTCATAAAAAGTACCGCTTTTTTACCCGAAGCATTCCCTATAAAAACATCTTCAAACCCATTACCATCCATATCTGCTATGGCAATTGCAGGCCCTAGTGTAGATACTTTATAAGGTATTAACCGTTCGATATTAAAATCGTTGTAAGTATCTTCCGAATGCACAAAATCCATCATGGCTACTTTTGTAAAGTAAGATGATGAATTGGTATTCGGTTTGCGGTAGCTATGGATTTGATTTTTTGGCAGGTACTTAACAGTGAGTTTTTGATTAGGAGCGGGATTTATAATTTTCTGAAAGGTACGATCCGGCCAGATAATCCGAATGGAATCGATATTTTTTATAGTATCTAAACCAAAATGAAGCGTATGACCTACGGAAGATAAAAAACCACGTGATTTAAATAACTGTTTTAGTTGCGAATTTGTTTGAGTATAGACAATGGCTTTTGTACCTATACCCTCCTGGTTTCCTTTTTTATAATCGAATTTTAGAGAAATATAATTTTTAGCATTATTACTTGTGTTTTCATAGATACCTGCAAAATCATTTAAATTGTTTAAAACCAAATCCAAATCTCCGTCCAGATCCAGATCTGCATATATTGCTCCGTTTGTTAAGGAGGGTTTTTCCTGGATCCAAGAACCTGTTTTGTTGGTAAACTTTTGGGAGTTTCCTTTAAAAATTTGATTTGCCACTTTGCCGCTAGGCATTTCATTAATTGAATTATATAACCATTTTAAACCTTCTTTTCCCGTACCTTTATTTTTAAAAGTACTCGCCACATATTTTTTAAAATCCAGATCATTAGGCCTTCTTAATATGCCATTGGTTATAAATAAATCCTGATGTCCGTCGTTGTCAAAGTCAGCGATCAAAGGTGCCCAACTCCAGTCAGTATCCGCAATATTATTAAATAAGGCTGATTCGTGAAAATATGCACCGCCATTATTTATCTGTAACATATTGCGAGAGTACTGATCTTTATATCCGAGTTTTTTCAGCCGCTCCTGAAGGTTAAACATAGCATCGTCTCCTTCGGATTCTTTAATTACCCGTTCGTTTTTCGGTAGCATATCCAGGGTGATGAGGTCCTGATAACTGTCTCCGTTAATATCCGCTACATCGCTGCCCATAGAAAATCTGCTGATGGTAGAGAATGCTCCTGACAAACTCTCTGCAAATGTCCCGTCCTGATTGTTGATATAATAATAATCATCCTCATGAAAGTCATTACAAACATAAATATCATCCCATCCGTCATTGTTGTAATCGGCTATAGCGGCACTTAATCCATATCCGTTAACCCCTCCGAAAATACCGGCTTTTTGACTGACATCCGTAAACGTTCCACCATTGTTTTGGATCAACACATCTCCAACCATAGGAGCTCGCTTATTCCTTTGGTGAGCGGGTCCGTGAGAGACAATTGTGTGTACCGCATGATTGACAATGTATACATCCAGATCATTGTCTTTATCATAATCAAAAAAGTAAGCCTGTGTAGAGTATCCTTTAAAATCGAGCCCATATTCTTTTGCTTTTTCCGTAAAAGTACCATCTCCGTTGTTTATAAATAATTCGTTATGTCCTTTAAAATCCAAAAGGCCGGAAACAGAACAAAGATAAATGTCCAAATACCCATCATTATTAATATCTACCATAGTAACTCCGGTATTCCAACTGGCATCGCTCTGGATATTAGCTTGTTGAGAAATATCCTCAAATGTTAAATTTCCTTTATTGAGATAGAGTTTATTTTCATTAGTATTTGATGCAAAATATAAATCCGGAAGTCCGTCATTATTCACATCCCCGGTAGCGACCCCACTTCCGTTATAATAATAAATATAATTGATAATACTGTGTTCTGCATCCTCTGTCAAGGTATTTTTGAAATCAATACCCGTTTGATCTTTTGAAAGCTCTTTAAATAAATAAGATATCTCTTCGGATTTTTTGGAGCACCCTAAAAAAAGCAAAGTCATTACTATTATTTCAACAGCTATTTTTCTGAAAAAAAGAATACTATTTCCCCACATATCTTAAAAGAATTGAATAAACCTGAAACTTTTCAACTTTGAACTTTAAACTATATAGTACACACCATATTCTCATAATTATACCCGAAACACATTAAGTTTGTCAGTTTCAAAGATAGAAAAAATTACATTTTGTTAAATAAAAGTTAAAGTAGTATTCTATTAATGGATTCATCTTGACTTTTTCTATTTCGTGAAACTTTTTAACTATGGATGTTCATTTTTTAAAATGAATTTCTTTTATTTGAATTTGTTTAAGCTCTTTGGATGTAAGCGAAAATTAGAAGTTTTTAGTACTGTTAAAAGCTTTTTTGAGTTATATGATGATGGCTATGCAAGGAAAAAAAACAAAAACAGAACAGAAAATACCCATTTTTAACAAATTGAAAAAGATTAAGCGAGTTCATTGCATAAAACTTAGTATAAAATGAAAAAATTACTCTTTTTTTTAATCATTGTCTGTACATATACTGCTTTTGGTCAACGGTTTATTACCAAAAAATATTCATCTGAATTTTTAGGGGGTACCAGAAATATAAAAATCTATTTACCGGAAGGTCATGACACCGATTCTATTTCTAATTACCCGTTAGCCATTGTGTTAGATGCCAAAAAATTATTTGATTTATATGTTGGCAATTCAAAATTATTTGCTGAAACCGACAAAGCACCTAAACAAATAGTTGTGGGTATTGATATGAAAGAGACAAGAGCGAAAGACGTTTCTTTTAGCCTCTTAAATAGTAACCTTACAAAAAATAGCTCGAATTTTTACCTGTTTATCAGAGATGAATTAATTCCGTTTGTAGAGGGGGCATATAAGACTTCTCCTTTTTTAACTATAGTAGGGCAGGGGGCTGCAAATTTCATTACACATTTCTTAAGAGAGGCTACCCCGATTTTTAATGCGTATATATGCTTAAGCCCTACATTTTCTCCTGATGTTAACAAAAAAGTAGAGACGTATAAACTCGGTCGGCTAAAAAGAGAAGATAATACTTTTTATTTCTATGTCACCAGGGATCCTTATAAGAATAAAAAAGGACAGGTTCTGATTGATCAATTTGGCCGGTATTTGCAGAGTTTTGGAGTTCCAAACTTTAATGTTGTTTTTGATGAATTTAGAACATCTGCTAACTCACCTTCTATTATAAGTGAAGGTATGGGAAGGGCTTTTGCTAAAATCTTTGAAATTTATTCCGGAATTTCCAAACTTGAATTTGAAGAAAAGATAAAAAATTTAACTCCCCCGTATTCTATGATAAAAACAAGTAAAAGTTGAGATATTATTTTTACTAATTTATGCAGCAAATTTAAAAGTATCTACATAGGGTGTTTGTCGTTTGACAACGGCAAACACTCTTGCTATTAATTTGTTTCTAATAATGTTAACGGTACTCATTTTACTTTTGCCTTGTTTTATTCTTTTATGATAGTATAATTTCATTTCTGGGTTATGTTGTATAGCAGAAATAGCGCACATATTAATAATTGCTTTCAATTTTTTATTAGCCAAATGAGAGACTTTTGTACGTCCTTTAATACTAGTTCCAGATTGGTAAGGAAAAGGAGCAACACCACAATAAGAGGCAAACTTTCTCCAGTTTTCAAATTTTGAAAAATTGTCAGTAAACACAATCATCATTATAGCAGTTTGCATTCCTATACCTTTAACACTAGTAACAAGTTTATAGGTTTCTTTTAACATTATATTTTGGTCAATAATAGCTTGCATTTGAGTATTAATCTTGTGTATTTGTTTGGTTAGTTCTGCAATCATTTTTTGTTGAACGTCAAAGATTATTTTATACTCTTTTGCTTTATAAATTCTTTTTTGTTCTTTCAAAGTAACTTTAAAACCAGCTCTTTGTTTGTTAAGTTTTGTCCTTAAAGATAAGAGACTTTTTAGTTGTAATATACTTCTTTTAGGTAGCTTACTGGGTTTAAGTTCTTCTTTTAATCGATACCCATATAGAGCAATGCGTTTGGCATCAATTTGGTCATCCTTTCCACGAGCAATACCAATAGATCTTTTAATTTCTAAACCAGAAGCTATGAAAAAAGATAATTTTTGTTCAGTTAAAGACACAGATAATAAATGAGAGTACATTCCTGTATGTTCAAATACAAACATGGTTTCTTCTTTAGAGAAAGACGAATTTTTAAAACTCCACTTTAGCATTAATTTAAATCCAGATTTACTGTTCTCAAACTGTTGAACAATTTGTTTAGAATAGATACAAACATCAATTAATAATTTACTGACATCGATTCCGATAATTTCATTTGTTTTCATAATTTTGTAATTAGATATTAATAATAGTTACTTAAACTAAGACCTTTAATAAGGGCAGAAACTGAAATTCTATATGGTTCTAAGTAACTTTTAAAAAGAACGGAGACTAATACGGGGGATGGCTCTAAAAAGCTAGCTGGCCGCTAAAGTTCACTCCGTTCTTTTGTGTTTTTGGTTATCAACAAAATAAGAGTTATTAACAAAGAAAAAAAGAAGCAAAAAAAGAAATTTCATCATAACTATTATGTTTTTATTTTAAGTAATTATTTCTATTTGCTAATCTAAAGGGATGCTATTACTTATCTGGAAACCAAATACTTAAATATTGAATTTTTATTTGGATCAAATATTGGAATTAGAGAGCAGGATATTTTTGCCATAGAAAATATTATTATCGATAAAGAGGATGGTGATTATTTGGATGATTTTGGTAAAATGATTTTAAATGTGTATCCAAAATCTCATTTGGGGGACTATTATATAGGCCTCTATTATGAAACAGGGAAAAATTATAAAAAAGCTTTGGAGATATACAGAAGGGCATATAATAAAATGAATCCTGATGATCCAAATGCAGATTTATTTTATCAAAATATAGAACGGGTTTTAGAAAAACGGTAAATTCCAACTCAAGGCAGGCTGACCTTCAATAGTTATATCTACCTTGTTTCGGGTTTAATACCAAAATGAATACTAAAATAACTCAAACTTTGAAATTTTCCTTACACAATCTTTAGACCATTTTAGTATTCATTTTGGTATAATGTAGTTGATGTACTCTTTTAATATTTTGTCATTGTCTTTATCGGGTGTAGCTATTTCCAGTAGTTTCGGGCGATCTGATTTCTGATAGAATTTTCTTAATTGAATATCAACAGATGCTATATCTGATGCAAAGCCATAGTTAAAATTAAACATTTTACATAGATGTGCTGCTGTTAAACAGTGTGGTGTTTCAAAAAAATGTAATGAGTTGGTTGCCGAAGGCCCGGGAATAATCCTAAATATTCCGCCTCCTGAATTATTTATCAGGATGATTCTAAAATCGTTTGGGATATATGCATTCCACAATGCATTACTATCATAGAAAAAACTTAAATCTCCGGTAATCAGTGTTGTGTTTCCACTATAGGCAACCGCCGCCCCGACAGCAGTGCTTGTACTTCCGTCTATTCCGCTGGTTCCTCTGTTGCAAAATACGTTCAGAGTGCTATTCATTTTAAATAATTGAGAATAACGAATAACGGCACTGTTGCTAAAATGTACTTGTGTGTTATCAGGAATTACAGCTAATACTCTCTCAAATACTTTTAAGTCCGAATAGGGCGCCGTTTGTAAATATTCTTTGTGCTTTTTATCAATATGATTTCTAAAATGCAGCCAATCTTTTTGATAATCACTTTCCAAGGACTGGGTTATTTTTAAAAACTGTTCAAAAAAAGTAACGGGTGCTGTTTGTATGTGTTCTGACAAACAAAAATAGGTATCCGGTGCTTTTAATTCGCTAACATGCCAATGGTGCTTTGGCTGATAATTTCTTAAAAACCGTTTGACTTTTTTAGAAACTACAAACCCTCCGAAGGAGAGCAAAATGTCCGGGCTTAAATTTGTAAATTGCTCATCGGTTAAAGAAAAAATAAGGTTGTCAATATCATTTATAAATCGGCTGTTGTGTACATTAGAGGTAGTTTCCGTAAATATCAGAACACTTGAATCTTCCACTATCTTGTTTAGCATTTTCTCCACCTCCTTATTTGGATAATGAACGCCTACTAAGATGAGTTTTTTGGAAGCTAAATTCCATATATTGACCAACTCGGCATAATCAATTTCGACCTCTTTTTTTTCTTTTAAAATAACTTTTGAGAATTGATTTTCCGGTAATTCCGGTACTGTTTCATATAGGGGCTCATCAAAAGGAATGTTGATATGTATCGGTCCCCTTTTCGTATACATATTTTGAAAAGCATTCTGTAATTCCCAAATATTGAACGTCATCGATTCATTATCATCCGCCAAATTAGCAGCATAAAGAATGTGGTTTTTAAACACATTTTCTTGCCTAATGGTTTGCCCGTCTCCGATATCTGTCAAATGTTTGGGCCTGTCTGCAGAAATAATTACCAGGGGAATATGACTATAAAATGCTTCGGCAATAGCAGGATAATAATTTAATAGTGCAGACCCTGAAGTACACAAAACAATAACAGGCTGTTGTTTTTGTTGTGCAATTCCCAATGCAAAAAAAGCTGCACAACGCTCATCCACAATACTGTAGGTTTCAATACCTGAGTGGTTAAAAAAGCCAATAGTTAGCGGAGCATTTCTGGATCCCGGAGAGATAACAGCAATGGTTGCTTTAAAATGATGGCAAGCAGAAAGTACTAATTGCGCAAGTTGTTTTTTAGGATACATTTTTTTAGTTGCAAAGTCGAAAAAGTTTGCAAATTATTAAGGCTAAAATACTATTAATGAGTCATTGTGAATACCACCACAGCAAATAAATAATACACTAGCTTTCACCATTTTCAATTTTGATGAATTCTATGTTAATTTCCTTTTTTGTAGTCTGCTAAAAATTTAGCCAAACCAATATCCGTAAGCGGATGCTTTAATAAACCCTCTATGGCACTTAAAGGTGCTGTCATTACATCAGCTCCCCGTTTGGCACAATCTATAATATGCATGGTATGGCGTACTGAAGCAGCGAGAATTTCCGTTTCGAACATATGGTTGTCGTAAATTTGACGTATTTCCGCAATCAAATTCAAACCACCGGTAGAGATATCATCTAACCTTCCGATAAATGGCGATACGTATGTTGCTCCTGCTTTGGCAGCCAACAACGCCTGACCTGCCGAAAAAACCAATGTTACATTGGTTTTAATCCCTTTATTAGAAAAATATTTACACACTTTTACCCCTTCTTTAATCATAGGTAGTTTTACCACAATCTGAGGGCTTAATGCTGCCAATACTTCCCCTTCTTTTACCATTCCTTCAAAATCCGTGGAAATAACCTCTGCTGATACATCGCCCTCAACAATATCGCAAATGGCTTTATAGTGATTGAGAATATTTTCCTTACCGGTAATACCCTCTTTAGCCATCAAAGAAGGGTTGGTCGTTACTCCATCTAAAATGCCTATGGTTTCAGCTTCCCGTATCTGATTTAAGTTTGCCGTATCAATAAAAAACTTCATCTGTTGTGCTTTATATTTTTCATAGCAAAAGTACATGAATTTTTTCATTTGAAAATTCATAAAAAACAATTAGCCATCCCCTGTTTTTTTTAGCTGAATAATAAATTGGTTTGCCCGCTATTATCTTTAGGCGGGTTGGTGTTTATTTTCCATCTAATTCTAGTAGGCATCAATAAAATTGAGACTACTTTTGATATTTTATAGTATATAAAGTTTGTAAGTTCTCTAATAGTATACTTGTTAAGGTAGTTGTATCCAGCGTCTAGTAACAAATTAAAATGTAATGCTTTCATTTTTTTGTAAATCATAAACATGGCCACTGTAAGTGTAGCGAGCATAGATTGTACTCCATCAAAAGTTTTCATTTGTATGTCTTCCAATTTGTATTCTTGTTTTATGTGTCTGTGATATTCTTCTATTTTCTAACGTAATCCATACCCTTTAAAAGCCCATTTAGCTACTTCTATAGCACTAGATAGATTACTTTTTACCATTAAATAACAAAGACCTCCATGTTTTTTGTTTCTTGAAATTACTAGCCATAATGGATAACTAGTTCCTTTTATACTATAGCCTATTGGAACAACTCCTAATTCATAATCAACAAGAACAGGTTTGTCTTTCTTTATTTTGACTACTGTCTGAGTTATTGAAAAATTCACTTTCTTGACTAGTTGATTTACTTGATATTGTTCTTGTTTGTATAATAGAGATGTATTTTTTTTTAAGCGAATAATAGCTTGTGAAGAGTTACTGATAAAGAAATCTTTCAAAATAGTAGTATCTGCTCCTCTATCAAAAACCCAACAGCCTTTATCTTCTAGATGTTCTTTAACAGATCTAACAGCTTTCTTTATCTCATTATTACTACTTAATGCTCCCATTTCATAGCTATATGCTTTACTATAAAGAGGAGTTATCTCATTATGAATGTTAATTGCATTGATGTTCAGAACATTGTACCCAAGACCTATTGTTCCTGTATCTCCATTTTTCACAAACTCTAAACCCTCCATATATTTGGCGTGTTTCTTGCTAATATCAGTACCACCAATCAATATAAAATCATCTTTTGAAATACTAGAACTTGCTAATCTAAGATGAGAATCAAGAACTTTATCTGCGTAATCAAACTTTAAATATTGAGCTGAAAGACGTTTGCAAACATCTTTTAGCTTTAAGGACTCTCTAAGCGAAGCTGCTATTTGATTGACAAAGACAGTTTTGGATTTTAGAACCCCTAAAACCATATCTCTTAAACAACGCCTTTCTGGTTTTGTCATTGCCATATCTGCTGAAAAATAATTACTCAATTGGGTTTGTATCTTTTTTGTTAGTATATTGTCCATCTAAACTGTTTTTTAAGTCAATTTTGATTTTTTTGCAATAACAAAATACAACTTTTTAAACAGTTTTCCGTTTTTATTTGACTTGAAAACACTAGTGAAATTAATACATCGTAGAAATATCAATCAAGTTTTCAGGGGATGGCTAATTTATGAGTATACTCGATGTGTAATAAAAAATATTCTCCTTCTTCAACTTCAACTTCAACTTCTTTATATAATGGAACTGTAGATATCGGCATTAAAGTATCAGTACTATAAAAATTGATATTTTTTGCAAATTGAACAATGGAAGACAGACGTACACAATTTAATTTTTCTGAAATTGTTGCTTTTAATCTAATTGTTTTTTTTAATATCAACAGGGTTCGTCTTTTTTAAATTAATAGTATTAACAACTTTTGACTCTGTAGCAACCCGAGCAGCTTTAATTCCAGAAAATTCTGCTATTGAAGTTTTGATCTCTATACCATCATGAACATAATCTGTATTTGCAACTTGAACAAGATTAACTACTTTATTAGGTATCACTGTAGCTTTTTTATTTAAAAATTGAAGAATGTTATTCATCACGATTACTTGTGGTTCTGCAATTAACCATATAGACATCATTTCACAATAAACCACATCTACTTTTTCTGGTAATTTCACATTAATTGCATCTGCAAGTATAAATTCTATTTTATCCAAAACACCATTCTTTTTAGCTATCTCCATCATTTTTTTATCATACTCAATAGCATAAACTTTTTTACATTTTTTTGCTGCATAAATAGAAAATATTCCTGTTCCACAGCCAAGTTCACAAAATACAGCATCTGGAAAAATCGAAGCATCAATAGCTGCTTTTGATTTAGAAACTCTTTCTGGATCGCTTATCATCTCAAGATGATAACTCAGGTCAAAATCCCCATTTTGATAATTAGGGTCATGATGATTAGTTCTTGTCATTTTTTTTAGTCTTATTTTTTATCTGTCGTTTTATCATCATAGTTTAATTGTACATACCCCCAATGCTCATATGGTCTTGGGGATCATAAATAACAACTTCTGCGAATGGCATTATAGTATTGTACTCATCTAGAAAAACAAATCGTTCTTCAATATTTTTTTGTTCATTTGCTTTTTGATATATCTTGGTATATTCTTCAATACGTGTTCTAATAAGTTTGGTATCAGGAACAAAATACTTATACTCAATGGGTTTTTCTAAATTCTCCTTGATGCTCTCTTGTATTTCTTTATCATATACATCATTATTTAAATGTGTACTTATCACCCAAATACTATCATTAGCAGTTTTTTCAGCCTCTGCAATAGCTTCTAAAGTCATAATCCTTTCACTTGCTTGACTTAGTTTTCTCAACATATTTACATCCCTTCTCATAGGCTTAAAATGCTGAATTAAGTTCTCCTCCAATGCATGTTGAACTATATTTTTCAGTCTAACAACTTCAATATTTGGATCTATAGATAAATTGTAAATAAGTCTTTGGATTTTTTCTTTGTATTTAAGGCTTATTTTCTCATCTGTAATAAAAATACTTTTCAACAATTTATCCATTTGCTTCAGGAAGCTTTGAGGACTGCGAAAATCCGCATACTTATGCTTTCGGATATCAACCGACACCATACTCTTAACTTCATTTGTTAAATCTTCAATTAAAATGGGTATAAAAACTTTTTTTTCTTCTTCATTTATAGTCTTATTTAGTTCAATAACATATTCATATTTAACCCACTCTGACACCATAGAATTATTAGAAAGAATTAATAAAAACACATCACATTGATTTATCCTTCTATAAAATAAATCAGGGACTATTTTGTCTCCATCTTTTACAATTTTATTATCAAACAATAACTCAATATTTATAAAGCTATCATTACTTATACCATTTTTAAGGCTTAATGATTTAGTCAAAACATCTACAAATTCTTTGTCTCTTGAAGAATAACTTATAAATATTTTTTTTGAATTACTCATTAGATGAATTTTTATCGAATTTTATTTTTTAACTGGCTATTCTTTACCTGAGTTAAATAATATATGACGATAAGCACCAATAAATTGCGATAACTGTCTAAATATTTGAGCTAATAAATGATCTGCAATTTCCTGACTATCAACCTCTAAATCTTCAAATTGCTGTAACCTTTTAAATATTGAATTAAATTCATTAATTGAATTTTCATCTGATATTTTCTGTGAAAATTTCTCTACAATTTGTTTCAAATATTTGGTAGTAGTAATATCAACAAAACTCTGCTTTTTATTATACCCTTTAGATATGTATAAATCATAATCTTCTAATTCTAAAGGAACTGTAATCTTCCCTAAAAACCGAACTGTTTAAAATTAGAAAGATTAATTTTAACTTTCAATAGACAAACAAAGCGAAAGAGTAAATTTTCACCTTCACATCTTGCAAAGATTTTGAAAGAGTTTGATCAAGGGAAAACAGTTGTAGAGATTAGCAGGGAACATGGGTTTATTTCAGCAACTTTTTACAAGTGGCGTTCTAAATATGCCGGGATGAGTTCCGGAGAGTTACGTTGCGTCAAAGAGCTTGAGGGTGAGAACCGGATGCTCAACCAGATGTATGCTTCTCTAGCCTTAGATCATCAAATGGCAAAAGAGGTTATTGCAAAAAAGCTTTAAAGCCTTGCCGTAAGAGAACGATAAGTAAAACACTTGCACATTATGGTATTAGCAGGGCGTGCCGAGTCTTAAATATGAGCAAGAGTGTTTATTATTATAAACCGTTACCCAAAGCCGATACTGAGATAGAGCTCGCTTTACAAGAAAAAGCAGTTCAACATTGAGAAGAAGGTTTTTGGAAGGCTTATAGTCGTTTACGTAATCAAGGCAAACCATGGAATCATAAACGATTGTATAGGGTTTACAAAGCATTAGGACTTCCTCTACGTGGTAAAGTAAAAAAACGATTACCATCTAGAGTGAAAGAACCATTAGAGGTTCCGGAAAATCTTAATGATACATGGAGTATGGATTTTGTTACCGATACCCTTGAGAACAAAAGACGTTTTAGAGCCTTTACTATTATCGATAACTGTAATAGAGAGGCATTACATATAGAAGTAGATTTTTCTTTACCAAGTAATCGTGTGTTTTGGGTACTTAACGATCTTGTTAATAGAAGAGGAAAGCCCAATAAGATACGTATGGATAATGGCCCGGAGTTCATTGCTAATATCACCGCTGTATGGAGCCAAATGCATGACATAGAGTTTACCTATATTCACCCTGTCAAACCAACTCAAAATGCATTTGTAGAGAGATTTAATGGAACTTATAGGCGAGGAGTTATTGATAAATATATTTTTGAGAACATTAACCAAGTAAGAGAACAAACCCAAGATTGGATGTATGATTATAATCATCATCGACCCCATGACGGGCTTGGTAGATTATCGCCAATAAAATACGCAGAAATTAATTCTCTTGGGGCTAACTCCAAGAGAATTAAAACAATAAATTTATCAAATATTAGAAATTTAAACAGTTCTAATTAGGGGAAGCTTACACTCCTTTTTCATAAATTTGATATTCGTCATTATCTTGAAAATAATCAGATCCCAAAGATCCTTCACTTAAATTCTTTACGATAGAATCTTTTTTAAAAATAGATTCCAGTTCTTTTATGGTAGTTTTTGAGGTAAGATAACCCACTTTTCCTTTGGCAATTTGGTATTTGCTATTATCCCTACAACTAAAAGAAACTGCCAATAGTAAGCATGCTACGCTAGAAAATAGTACTTTCTTCATATGTTATTTTATTGTTTTTTGAATGATACAAATCATAAATAGTTCAGATAGTTTTTGTATGAATATAAAATGTTTTCATGAAGTTACGCTGTTCATTTTGGTAACAAAAGATATTTTATAAACGTGATTTTTACAGAAATGTTATACGTATTCTATTTTTAAATTTATAGAGTATAATGTTGAAACATTTATATTAATAACGTTAAGTAAATGTAAAATTAATTGATCCAGTTTTTAAAATCTTTTACACGCTCTCTACTCACAATAACCTCAGCTTCGTTATAAGAATGCAATAGTAATTTTAGGCGGCTGTTTGTATAAGATATAATATCTTTAATAGCATTTATATGTATAATAAAAGTTCTGTTTACTCTAAAGAATTGCTCCGGATCCAATTGCTCATACCAATACTCCAAGGAACCGTCTATCAGATAGTTTCTTTTGTGATTTGTATACATATAGGTGGCTTTATTTTCGCTGTAGAAACATGCTATTTCATCTACATGAACTATTTTTATACGTTGACCGATTTTAATAGTGAACCGTTTTTTGAACTTTCTATCCACAGGGTTGATTAACAACTTTTTTATATCATCAATATGAACTCGTAGATCTGTTTCTCTGGGTTGTTGATTTTTATATTTTTCTACGGCTATTTTCAGTTCATCTACATCTATCGGCTTCAGCAAATAATCAACACTGTTTAGCTTGAATGCTTTCAACGCAAATTCATCGTACGCCGTTGTAAAAATAATGGCACTTTTTACTGGAATTTCTTCAAATATTTCAAATGATAAGCCATCAGACAGTTGAATATCCAAAAATATTAAATCCGGATGTTCATTATTCTGAAACCAATGCAAAGATTCTTCTACGGAATGTAGCATTGTTTTCACTTCAATACCTAACTCTTTGAGTATTCTGGACAACCTTCTTGCTGCCGGCTTCTCATCTTCTATAATAATCACATTCACGGATGTACATTTTTGAGACCTTTGCAAAATAGGGATATATTCCGTATTTGAATTGATTTGGCTTCAAATTTATTCCTTCTCGAAAATTTTAAATCCTCAAAACCAACAGGTTACTCCGGTTCAAAATTTTCTTCGGGCGTCGAACTTTTTTGCCAAATCAATTTTGCAAAGATATCTTTTTACTTGTTTTTTTATTGAATTCGTTTAAACTTTTATTCCTCTCAAAAAAATACAGTTGGAAAGTTAGAAAGTTGAAAAGTATAAAAGTGATTTAAGTATCAATAACTTTTTAACTTTAAACTATATACATTTCACCGTTTTCTTTGATCATCCATATACTTCTTAATTTTTCTATCTTCCCAGTCTTTGTTCATAAACAGTAAATTTGCTCCAAAAGCATGGTAGGCGTGAAACGCCAGACCAATCCCCCACCATAGCCATAAAGAAAAATTGCCGGAATCAAAAAATGCTTCTTCAAAAGTAGTCCCATCTCTTATATCATTTACTATCCTGTAAGCAGAAAGTAAGGTGTTCACTATAACGTATGCGGTTAGATGCTTATAGTATTTCTTTAATTCCTCAACACGTTTTCTGGCACGTATGTACCTTTTTTCTTCTTGATTAGGTTCTCTATTCATTGTTAGATTTTTAGATATTATCGCCTTAATTTTCTCGAAAAAGGACAGTTGAAAAGTTAGAAGGTATAAAAGTGAATTTAAATATCATTTAACTCATAACTTTTTAACTCATAACTTTTCAACTTAAAACTATATCACTGCCTTCTTCTTTCATCTTTTTTCATGAGTTCTTTAATTTTTTTGTCTTCCCAGGATTTTCCTAATATGTTTTTAAATCCAAATACTCCCAGCCAGTGAAAAAACAAGCCAATCCCCCAAAAGAGCCATGTAGAATACACTCCAAAATGGGTTATGACCTCCAAAAAATCACTACCACTGTCATATGATAATCCGTATACAATTATTCCGCTAATAAAGGTATTAATGATGATATAAACTACTAAATGAGAATAAAACCCTTTGATATCTTTTACTCTTTTTTTAGCTTTTAAATATTGCTGTTCTTTTAAATAATTTTTTTCCATTTTATCGTGTTTTTTAAATGTCCGTTTAGACACCCAAGAAGTATTATCAGAACATTTTTTAAATCTTTTAGTTTTTTAATTTTTCAATCTTTCAACCCATTACATCCCAATTAGGTATCATAACGGAAAATTATTTGTGTCTTAATTTAGCATCTTTTTCCATTAATTCTTTGATTTTCTTTTCTTCCCAGTTCTTTCCTAATCCGATTTTATCGAAGCCAAAAACTCCTAGCCAATGAAAGAAAATTCCGACTGACATTCCGATAGTTGCATACCAAAACCAGTGAAAACCAGGTGAAAATTCCAAATTCACCCAAATGATAAGCGGAATCGTAAATAGCGTTATAAAGAGATGAATATAAAACCCTTTGATCTCTTTTACTTTCTTCTTAGCTTTTAGATATTGCTCTTCCTGTATATAATTTTTTTCCATTTTAATGCTGTTTTTAATGCCTGCTTAAATATTTAGTAATGAACTCATTTAAACTTTTTCAATCTTTTAATCCTTCAATCTCTTCATTCAGTATCCTCTCTCATTAATTCTTTAATTTTCTTTTCCTCCCAGTTTTTTCCCAGTCCGATTTTGTCAAAGCCAAAAACTCTCAACCAATGAAAAAACAACCCGAACGACATTCCGAAAGCAGGAAACCAAAACCAATGGAAAACAGGAATAAATTCTAAATTTATCCAAATTAAGAAAGGAATTATAAATATGGTTACTATCAAATGAGTATAAAAGCCTTTGATCTCTTTTACTTTCTTTTGTGCTTTTACATATCGGTATTCTTCAGAATAATTGTGTTCCATCATTTTAAAATTTAGATCTGTTATTCTCATTCATAATTTCTTTAATTTTTCTTTCTTCCCAATTCTTTCCTAAGAATATATTATAATTATTGGCTTCTAACCAATGAAAAATAATTCCTATTCCCCATCCTATCATCGGGAACCAAAACCAATAAAAATTCGGTGAAAAATAAATATTGATAAAGACCAAACAAGGAATTACAAGAATGTAAGACGCTAAGTTTTGATAAAACTCTTTTAATTTTTCAACGCGCTCAACAGCACGTATATATTTGCTGTTTTCTAATTCTTCCGGTTGCATAATTGTATTTATTTTACTTAAGAGTGGTAAACACACTCTAAACATTTTATTATTATTTTCTATTTTAATCCCCTCAGATGTCAGTAATCCGTAACGATCCGCGATATTTTGCAAACCTACTTTGGTACTTTTACCAATGGTTTCTTTAGGGTTTATATTATTTTGTATAATTAAATAATGGTCTTTCTCATAAATGGTAACCTCCAATGGCTTTAGAGAAGATACTACATTGTGTTTTACTGCATTTTCCAGTAGTAATTGTAAGGAAAGCGGTACAATTTTCAGTTCTTCATTACTAACCGTATCCGGAATTGTAAATTTAATCGCATCTTCAAATCGCATTTCCAACAGTTCCATATAGGTTTTTGCAAATGCCAGTTCTTCCGACAGCGGGGTTAAATCTTTATTTCTTTGTTCTAAGACATATCTGTATACTTTAGATAGTTTAGTGGTAAACTTTTCTGCCTGATTAGGGTTTTCTCCTATTAAAGAGGTCAACACATTTAAGCTGTTAAACAAAAAATGGGGATCTAACTGATTTTTAAGAGATTCAAATTTTGCCGTTTCTGTTTTTGCTACAATCTCTTGTTTGGTCGTTTCCTGAGAGGTGGCTGCTTTCCAGTTTTTCATAAAGTCTCTTGCATGCAAAAAAGTGGAAACTCCCAGAGAGAGCACTATATAAAAAAGGTGAACCCATAAATTGTTTCCTCTGAAAAACATTGCAAGGTCCGTCTCTCCTAAAACAATAAGTACTACATAATTGATTGCCAAAACCACTACCACCGTATATATAACAGTTGTAATGATGCCCGCGGTAACTCTTTGATTGGTTTGTGTTACCCAATCCCACTTGGAGCTTAAATAAATATTAATTAAACCATTACCAAAACCCAAACCAAAACAAAACATTGCCGAAATTAAAAAGGTGGTAGTAATTCCTTCGAAAGTTAATTGCTGGTAAATAACCCCAAAAATAATGGTAAATGCAATGGTCAGCTTTAAACAAATCAGCAAACCGCTTTTTAAACCTTTTATTGTTAATAATTCTCGGGTTTTCATGGTGCTATATGCTCTTAGGAAATAAGAAACTATAAATTTAATTAAACTTTATGAGATGTCTTTCCATTAACACATTAAAACTTAATTTCAAATGTCAGATCTTTATCTGTAACCGTAAACTTTGCATCCTGATACCTGGGAGGGCCAAAGTTCATAACATTGTTTGTAGCACCAAAATCTTCCATAGGCATTCCATTAGATTCGAAGTCCATTCTATCATTATCATTTTTATCGTGATAACAAAGAATTGCGTATTCCCCCGGAGCTATATTTTCAAAAGTTACGGTACTTTTTCCATCTACAATTTTACCTTCTTTAGATTGCAAAGGCTGTCTCATAAAATTTGCTTCATCATAAATAGCAAAACTTACTTTGCCATTATCACCCGAAGCATTGGTCACTGTAACTGTAATACTTTGCTTATTTGTCATGAGACTTGAAGAAATCATCATTACTGTTACAAATAAAGTTGCTAAAATTTTCATCATTGTTGTTTTATTGGTACTGGAACGATTCAGTACGAGTTATTAATGGAACAAATATCCGGTACGCACATCATTCCGAAAACTAAAAAGAACCGAGTTGTATTTTTTTCAGGATGAATTGTAAAAACAAAAGCAGAAAATGACAAACCTAACAATCAATTGAGTATGCTTAAATAAAACGGACTTGTTTTATTTACCTTATTAGGTGTCATTTTGTTTTTATATACTTGAGAGCTATCATTCCAAGAGGCGGAAGATTTAACGCAACAGAATTCTTTCTATGATGCCATTTGATAGCATTTGTTTTTACCTTTTTATGATGATAATTGCCCGTTCCTTTAAACTCCTTATGATCTGAATTAAACACCTCTTTTAATACTCCTGGCTTTGGAACCCCTATTCGATAATTTTCTCTTGGAACGGGAGTCATATTGCAAATGACAATGATATGGTCTTTTTCATTTTTTCCTTTTCTTATATAAGAAATAACAGAGTTTTCGTGATCGCCGTGGTCAATCCATTCAAAACCTTCGGCAGTAAATTGATTTTGAAATAGCGCATTTTCTTTTTTGTAGAATGTATTTAATGCTTTTACACAGTTTTGTACTCCTTTATGTACATCGTATTGTAGCAAATGCCAATCTAAACTTTGCTCAAAGTTCCATTCTGCAATCTGCCCAAATTCACCTCCCTGGAAAATTAATTTTACACCGGGATGGGTATACATAAAACCGTATAGCAAGCGTAAATTTGCAAACCGCTGCCATTCATTGCCTGGCATTTTATCCAGAATAGATTTTTTGCCATAGACGACTTCGTCATGTGAAAGAGGGAGCATAAAATTTTCCGTAAAAGCATAGTTTAAGCTGAAAGTGAGCTCGTTTTGATGATGTTTTCTATAGATAGGTTCTTTTGCAAAATAGTGTAACGTATCGTGCATCCACCCCATCATCCATTTCATTCCAAACCCTAATCCGTCAGAGAAAACAGGGCTGGATACTTTTGGAAAAGAGGTCGACTCTTCTGCAATGGTTTGTACATCCGGAAAGTTTTCATACACAGCCGTATTCATTTCTTTCAGAAAACGAATGGCTTCTAAATTTTCCCTCCCTCCGTACAGGTTAGGTTCCCATTCGCCATCTTCTCTTGAATAATCTAAAAACAGCATAGATGCAACGGCGTCTACCCGTAAACCGTCTGCATGAAATTGATCTAGCCAAAAAATAGCATTACTAATTAAAAACGATTTTACTTCATTACGACCATAATTAAAAATAAGACTTTTCCAATCCTGATGATATCCTTTTCTGGGATCCGGATGTTCGTATACATGCGATCCGTCAAAGAGACCCAAGCCATGATCGTCTGAAGGGAAGTGTGATGGTACCCAATCCAGAATAACACCGATTTCTTTTTCGTGAAATCGGTCAATCAGTAATTTTAGTTCATTAGGGTAGCCAAAACGGGAAGTAGGAGCAAAGTACCCTGTTTGCTGGTATCCCCAACTGGGATCATACGGATACTCCATAACCGGCATAAATTCTACATGGGTGAAGTTCATTTCCGCTACATAATTTACCAATTCATCTGCCAGTTCCGTATAGCTTAAAAATCGATTTTCCTCAACGTGTTGTTTCCAAGACCCTATATGAACTTCATAAACCGAATATGGTGCGTTTAGTGTATTATTTTTTTTACGGGTTTTCATCCATTTTTCATCAGTCCATTTATAGTCATCCTGCCAAACTATTGAAGCGGTTTTTGGTGGGTGTTCATATCTTCTTGCATAAGGATCTGATTTTTCGGTAACGATATCGCTATGATGACTTTGTATTTTGTATTTGTAAAGATTTCCTTTTCCTACATGAGGGATAAACCCTTCCCAGATTCCGCTTCCGTCCCAGCGAACATTTAAAAGATGCTCGTCAGGGTTCCAAAAATTAAAATCTCCAACAACAGAAACCGTTTTTGCACTTGGTGCCCAAACGGCGAAATAGGTGCCATTTAGATTATTTACCGTTGTAATATGAGAACCAAACTTTTCGTATAACCTGTAGTGTTTTCCGGATTTGAATAAATCAATATCGAAATCCGAAAATAAACTATATGCTATAACTTTAGACATTTTATATTGTTTTAACTTTTATGCTCCTCTAAAAAGAATGCTGTTTTTTTGAGTGTTTTAGAAAAGTTGAGTGAGCTTCCAACTCGGAACTTTCTAATTTTACATCGTATTCATTTAACAAGCGAAAAAATCAATTGATTAAATAACAGTTCCTTTAGGAATTACCGCTCCTTTTTTTATGACAACGATTCCATCTTTTATCACATACGAATCGGTTTCCGAATTTTTTAAATGTGTGCCACCATTGATCTTTACATCATCTCCAATGCTACAATTTTTATCTATTATACAATTGTTAATATAGCATCTAGCTCCAATTCCTAATGGATTTTCAATTTTATTTACTTCAATATCTTTAAAAGATTCGTAATAATCGCTTCCCATCATATACGTATTAAGGATAGTAGATTCTTTACCAATTCTGGAACGAATACCAATGACACATTTTTCTATTTTTGCTGCATGAATAATACACCCGTCGGCAATTACCGCTTTATTTAGGATGGTTCCCGAAATTTTAGATGTTGGCAATATTCTTGCTCTGGTAAAAATTCTATTATCGTCATACAAATTGAATTTGGGAATATCATCGGCTAAACCTAAATTAGCTTCAAAAAAAGAATCAATAGTTCCGATATCGGTCCAATATCCTTCATACTGATAACTCAATGTTTTATGCTTGTTTATGGATTGTGGGATAATTTCTTTTCCGAAATCTATAGTATCCGGGTTTCCCGTCAACTTTATCAGTAAATCTCTGTTAAAGACATAAATACCCATAGAAGCCAGATATTCTCTTCCTTCTTTTTTCATATCCGTGCTTACATTAGATATCCAATTTGGCAATACTTCCGCATCTGGTTTTTCTATGAAAGAGGTAATGATATTTTCTTCATTGGTTTTTAAAATTCCAAAAGAAGTGGCATTTTTTGAACTTACAGGATAGGTCGCAATAGAAATTTCCGCACCGCTTTCTTTGTGTTTTTGAAGCAAGTCATTAAAATCCATATCATACAACTGGTCTCCGGAGAGTATCAGTGCATAGTCAAAATCATTTCTCAAAAAATGATGCATACTCTGTCTTACGGCATCTGCTGTCCCCTGGAACCAGTCTTCACTTTGCATGGTTTGTTCGGCGGCTAAAACATCTACAAATGCTGAGCTGAAAAAACTAAAATGATAGGTGTTTTTTATATGCTTATTTAGGGATGCAGAATTAAATTGGGTTAATACATACATCCTTTTAATATTGGAATTGATGCAGTTAGATATAGGAATATCTACCAACCTGTATTTTCCTGCAATAGGTACGGCAGGTTTTGATCTGTCTGCGGTTAAGGGGTATAATCTGGAACCTTGTCCGCCACCTAAAATAATTGCGAGTACTTTGTCATTCATAACTTGTTGTTTAAGGATTGATATAAGGTTATATATTCTTGGGCAGAATTACTCCAAGAGTGGTTTATTGACATAATTTTTTTTGAGTTTTTTTGAAACTCTTTTTGATGTGCATGAAAATGTATGGCTCTTGTAATGGCTTTCAGTACATTGGGTACGGAAACTTCTCGGAAACAAATTCCGAAACCCCCGTCATTTTCCACATCTGTAACAGTGTCTTTCAAGCCTCCAATTGCATTGACAATAGGGACTGTTCCGTATCGTAATGCATACATTTGATTGAGCCCGCAGGGTTCTACTCTAGAAGGCATCAACAAAAAATCGGCTCCTGCATATATGATATGAGATAGTTTTTCGTCGTATCCTATAAATGCATTGTAGCTTTTTTGTTGCAATAGAGCTGCTAATTTTTCTTCGGTTTCGCTATGACCGGAACCTAATAATAAGATAGAAATAGGATGCTCTTGCAGTGCTTTTTTAAAGATTTCCGGAAATAAATCAGCACCTTTTTCACCAACTAATCTTCCTATAAATGCAAAAAGAGGTTTTTTGTCATCTAAATTAAACCTGGCACATAACCACTTTTTATTTGCTTTTTTTCCTGATAGTACTGTAGCCTTTGAATATGTTTTAGGAATATATTTGTCGGTTTCAGGGTTCCAGACACTCCAGTCAATTCCATTTAGAATACCTGTGCATTTTGTACTTTCATGCTTTAATAAATCTTGCAAACCATTGGCTTGTTGTTTTAGATCTTCCATATATGAAGGCGAAACAGTAGTAATTTTCCAGGCGCATTTTATGGCTGCTGCAAGAGGGTTAATACTTCCGTCCCAATCTAATAATCCAACATTGTTAAAATCAAAAGCAGGAATTAGATGAACTTTGTCATGTGAAAACCAACCTTGATATTGCGCATTGTGTATGGTTAATACTGTTGGGATACTTTTTAAAGATTTATACCTATGGCATTGTGAAATCATAAAAGGAATTAGCCCGGTATGATGGTCGTGAACGTGAATAATATCAGGCTTATATTCTGAAGCAAGAATCCAGTCTAATGTGGCAATTTGAAAGGCTAAAAAGCGTTCGGTATCATCATAAGAATACACATAGTCTTTAAATAGTAGTTCAGGAATATCTATACAAAACAAATCAAATCCTAACAGATGACTTGAAAGTTTTAAAACTTTAAATTTAAACGAGTTGCCACCAAGAAATATAGCGCTTTCATAGACTTCTTCAAACTTGTTTTTCTGAGTATAATCATTGTCGTAATAGGGCATTGCAACAGTACTTTTTGCAGATAACTCCTGTTGGTATTTAGGTAAGGCACCTACGACATCTGCCAAACCACCAATTTTTGCAATGGGATAACATTCTGCACTTATGTGTACTATGTTCACAACTGTTGTTCTTCGTAATTTAGAGCAAAATTACAAAATATACATTGAGAATATCATAAGTTGTCTAATTATTGGGAAGAGTATGGAATAATTGTTATGAATTCCGTTGTTTATTGATTTCATCTTGAAACTTACGCCTTAATTTTTGTTCATTTAAGAGCGATTTCTTTTTGTAATCAGCAAATTCTCCTTCTAATTCCTGAAGATTTTTTTTGGCTTCTTTTGTATACACATTACTACTTTTGAATTTATAAATAAAATAGGCTGAAGAGGAAAGTAACACTATAATAACAAACGACATTAGGAGAACGTATAAAGATGTATTCATCGATATTCCTAAAAAAGAAATACGTTTTTTCTTAGCTCTAATCAAATTTAAATCATTGGTAAGTGAGGCAATTATTTTTTTAGATTCTGATATACTACTTTTTTGTAAGGAGATAGTATCATTTTTTTCTCCAATAGCTATTTTAAGTTTGTTCATGGAGTCCTGAACGATATTTTTTAATTCTTGATACCTGACTTTTCGTACAACCTTAAACTCCTGATAACTAACGGACGTCCTGTAAACCTGATCAAACTGTTCCTGAACACTTAAAGTATTCTTTTTCTGCTGTCCGTTTAAGGAATAACTTACTAAGGTAATTAACAAAGTTCTAATAAATAATTTCATAATATAAAATTAGATTTTAAAAGTATTAAAAAACCCAAACAAACGTCCGGGTTTTTTTATATAATAAAGATAGGTGAATAGTTTAGATTTATTTTACTTTCTCTACGATCGCTTTAAAAGCTTTGGGGTTATTCATGGCTAAATCGGCTAGAACTTTACGATTTAGTTCAATATTATTAACCTTTATTTTTCCCATAAATTGAGAATAAGACATTCCGTATAGACGAGCTCCCGCATTAATACGCTGAATCCATAATGAACGGAAGTTTCTCTTGTTATTTTTACGATCTCTATAAGCGTATAACATTGCTTTTTCGACTGCATTTTTTGCTACCGTGTAGACATTTTTTCTACGCCCGAAGTAGCCTTTTGCCTGCTTCAATATTTTTTTTCTTCTATTTTTTGAAGCAACCGAATTTACTGATCTTGGCATAATTCAAATTTTTTGTAGTAGGCGATTATTTAATGATGAATTTACAATTCGTAATTCATAATTCATAATTCTTTCATATTGCCTGACTCCATGGTTAATAATTAAATTCCCAGCTTATTTTAAAGCTAACTGTTTTTTAATGTTTAACTCATCAGACTTGTGTACTAAAGTATTATGAGTTAATTTAAGCTTACGTTTTTTAGATTTTTTAGTTAAAATATGGCTTTTGAACGCATGCTTTCTTTTGATTTTACCGGAACCGGTCAACTTAAAACGCTTCTTGGCACTGGATTTGGTTTTTATTTTAGGCATTTCTTCCTTCGTTTTACTTACTTATAAAATTTTATACTCGATCTATTTTGTTTTTTTGGGAGTGATAAACATAATCATACGTTTACCTTCTAATTTTGGTAATTGCTCCACTTTACCATATTCTTCTAATTCCTGAGCTAACTTTAGTAAAAGAATTTGTCCCTGCTCTTTAAAGATAATCGAGCGTCCTTTAAAAAATACAAATGCTTTTAATTTAGCTCCGTCTTGTAAAAACTTAATAGCGTGTTTCTTTTTAAACTCGTAATCATGCTCATCAGTTTGTGGCCCAAAGCGAATCTCTTTTATGGTTACCTTTGTAGCTTTGGATTTTAAGGCTTTTTCACGTTTTTTTTGTTCATACAAGAATTTTTTGTAATCAATAATTTTACAGACCGGCGGAACAGCTTTTGGAGAGATTTCTACCAAATCCAACCCTTGCTCTATGGCCATACTCTTTGCTTTTGCCAAAGGGTAAATAGCTACTTTTATATTTTCTCCAACCAACCGAACTTCATCAATGTATTTTATTTTGTCATTGATCCTGTGTTGATCTTCTTTAATAATTCTTGCAGGTCCTCTGAACCTTTTTTTTCTGATTGCTATGACTTACAAATTTAATCCTGTTTTAACAGACAGGAGGTTACTTACTAATTTTTAAATTTTACAACTGTTTTACTAATCTCCTCTTTAATTAAAGAAATAAACTCTTTAATACTGAACATTCCCATATCACCTTCTCCGTGTTTTCTAACAGAAACAGTTTGCCCGGCCTCTTCTTTTTCTCCGACAATTACCATAAATGGAATTTTACGTACTTCCGCATCGCGAATTTTCCTGCCCGTTTTTTCATTTCTGTTATCAACGAGCGCGCGAATTTCGGAATTTTCTAACAAATGTAAAACTTTTTCGGTATATTTTTGATATTTCTCACTGATTGGCAGGATAATAACCTGCTCCGGAGTTAGCCAGAGCGGAAAGTTTCCACCGGTATGTTCCAGTAATACGGCAATAAAGCGTTCCATAGAGCCAAAAGGAGCCCGGTGAATCATTACGGGTTGATGTAATTGATTGTCTTTTCCTTTGTATGTAAGATCAAAGCGTTTTGGTAAATTATAATCAACCTGAATGGTTCCCAATTGCCAGCTCCTTCCCAAAGCATCTTTTACCATAAAGTCTAACTTTGGGCCATAAAAAGCAGCTTCGCCTTCCTCAATTACATATGATAATCCTTTATCAGTTACAGCACTAATAATGGCATTTTCAGCAATATCCCAGGTTCCGGGGTCGCCAATATACTTATCAGGATTACTCATATCTCTTATGGAAACCTGTGCGGTAAAATCTTTAAAACCCAAAGATCCGAAAACATATAAGACAAGGTCAATCACATTTTTAAACTCTTGATCTAATTGTTCCGGAGTACAAAAAATGTGAGCATCATCTTGCGTAAAACCTCTTACCCGGGTTAACCCGTGCAATTCTCCGCTTTGCTCATATCTGTATACGGTGCCAAATTCGGCAAAACGTTTAGGTAAATCTTTATAAGAGTGAGGTTTGAAATTATATACTTCACAATGATGAGGACAGTTCATAGGTTTTAATAAGAATTCTTCATCCTGTTTAGGAGTATGTATGGGTTGAAAACTATCTTCACCATATTTTTCATAATGACCGGAAGTTACATACAATTCTTTTTGACCGATATGAGGGGTCATTACCATTTCATAACCTGCTTTTTTTTGAGCTTTTTTCAAAAAATTTTCCAAACGAGCCCTTAATGCAGCACCCTTAGGTAACCACAACGGCAGGCCTTGACCCACTTTTTGAGAAAAAGTAAAAAGCTCTAATTCTTTTCCTAATTTTCTATGATCTCTTTTTTTAGCTTCTTCCAGTAACTCGAGATATTCAGTCAGCATTTTTTGCTTGGGAAAAGAAATTCCATACACTCGGGTCAGTTGATTATTTTTTTCATCGCCGCGCCAGTATGCACCGGCAACACTCATAATTTTAACAGCTTTGATGAATCCTGTATTAGGAATATGACCACCACGACATAAATCTGTAAAATTACTATGATCACAGAAAGTAATATCTCCGTCAGTTAAATTTTCTATCAATTCAACTTTATATGAGTTTCCTTGTTTTTGATACATAGATAGCGCATCCGCTTTGGAAACGGAACGCATTTTGAATTCATGTTTTTCTCTGGCCAGTTCTAAAAACTTTTTTTCGATTTCTAAAAAAACTTTTTCGGAGATCATTTCTTCCCCCAAATCAATATCATAATAAAAGCCATTATCAATGGCAGGCCCGATGGTCAACTTTGCTTTTGGATGAAATTCCAGAATAGTTTGCGCCAAAACATGAGCAGACGAATGCCAAAAAGCAGCTTTACCTTCAGTATCGTTAAAAGTATATAGTGTCAAAGAACCATCAGTTGTTAAAGGGGTTGAAGTTTCTATGGTATGGCCGTTAAAACTTGCTGAAATCACATTTCTTGCCAACCCCTCACTAATGCTTTTAGCAATATTCATAGCAGTGATACCGCTTTCAAATTCTTTTACATTTCCGTCCGGTAGGGTGATTTTAATCATGTATCTGACATTAATATAATGAAGCTACAAAGATATTAGAAAAGTGAAAATAAATAAAAACAAAATTTTCTAATTGCTTCAAGATAATATTGCTGTTTAAAAATGTAAGACTATAGTAGTTTTAGAATGATGGCAGAGAAGAATTATTTAAAAAAATGATAATATAATTAAAAATATTTTGTAATTAAAAAAATAAGTCTTCCCTTTGCCTCAAAATACGCAAGAATTGTTATTCCAGTAAAATTCTTTTTATTTTAATTAATTAATAGGATATTTTGTTGTGAAGCAAAATAGGTGGAAACCGAAAAACCATAAATAGAGTAGGTAAGAATTAGCTAATTTAGGATCAATCCGAAAACTTGTGGGATTTTAAAGATATTATTAAAAACATTTAAGTTGAGTCAATCGCAAAAACATCATTCAATAGAGTTTAAAAACTTAATAAACAGTTATTTAATGGATATTTATTTAAAAAAAATCTGAAATGATAAAATTTTTATTCAAGTCTTCCCCACAACTTTTTTGCTTGATCCCTAATTTATATAAAATGAGAAAAATACTTATTACCCTGTCTGCCATACTTTTATTGCTGTCTTGTAATAGTGAAGATGAATTAGGAATAAGAACTTCAGAAAATAACCCTGAAAATTCCGTAAAAAAAGTAAATGGTATCTTGTCTTTTAATTCAAAAGAGAATCTAAAAGATGCTATTGAGAATCTTAATGGGAAAGAAAGATATCAAATCGAAAACTATTTTGAGAAACTATACAATAACGGTTTTAAATCTTTCAGGCCAATTATAAATAAAAGAAACAGGGAATTGATAAATGAATATATGAGCGAATTTAACTCTCAAAGAAGAAATGAAGAAGATCAATTTTTAATTCCTGATCCGGTTTTTGCAGCTTATATTAACGGTGAAAACGAAATAATTGTTGATAATTCATTATATAAATTTACAACAAGAGGCCTCTTTTTTGGAGATTTAAATGATAGTATAAAAATAAGAGAAGTTGCTTTAAACCATAATATTTCAAATCGGATGTCTATATGTGATTTGAGGAGAAATGAAAGTGGTGTTACTGGGGTCGGAGAGGGAGTGAACCGTTATATTGCGGCATTTACCAGAGTAGATGACGATTGTGAAAGAAGTGGAGGTGGTTCTGGAGGAAGTGGTTCTGGTTCCGGAGGTAGTTCCGGGAGTGGTATTGATCCTGAAATTGCCATTAATAATATGATTCAGAATTTAAGTATCTGTGATGGAAATAATACTTATTGGTTTAGTACATGACAAAAAATATAATTAATTGATTATCAGTAAATTAAATGTTAAATAATTAAAATAAAGCATTGATTTTCAGTATATTAGAAGAATAACATCACTCATTTTTCTAATGAAAAAAACTAATGCTTCCACTAAAAGTAGTGAATTAAATTCAGTTTTAAGTTCTCATTTCCAAGGTAAGATCAATTTGGCAAGAATCAAACTCATATCACATTTCATTATCGCCCTCTGTAAGGTACAGACAGTTACCTTTGAAAAGGTAGCCAACGCTTTTGAGACCTCAGTAGATTCGAAGTCATCACTCAGACGTATTCAAAGATTTATTGCTGATTATTCGTTGGATGGAGATTTGATCGCTCGTCTTATATTTAGTCTCCTTCCTAAGCAAGAGGGATTGATCTTGAGTATTGATAGGACCAATTGGAAGTTTGGTCAGACCAACATCAACATTTTTAAGTTGGGAGTTGTCTATAAAGGTGTTGCCTTCCCATTGTTATTTACTATGTTAGATAAGCCAGGGAACTCTAACAGTCAGGAGCGTATTGATCTTGTGAATCGTTTCATAAGACTTTTTGGCAAAGATGTTATTAAATCCATTGTAGCCGATAGAGAGTTTGTAGGTAATCATTGGTTGGATTTCTTGAATACAAATGGAATCAAATATTATATCCGCATTCGAAACAACTTTAAGGTAGAGCTTCCTGATAAGAACAAAACCATCAAAGTATTTCACTTGTTTAATCCACATAAGATCAATGAGTTTGTGTATTATCCTAAAATTGTACGTGTTAATGGTCAGCTTTGTTTCCTTTCCGGATGCAAGTTGTACCCAAAAAATGGAAAGCCTGATTTCTTAATCATTGTATCGTTCAACGCTCCTGATAAGGCCTTTGAACAATACAAAGAACGATGGCAGATAGAGATGTGTTTTAAAGCAATGAAAGCCAGTGGCTTTGATATTGAAAACACACACCTGCAAGATATTAAGCGTATTGAAAAATTAGTACTGCTTGTAATGATGGCTTTCGTATGGTGTTACAAAGTTGGTATATATTTACATCAGATTAAGCCTATCAAAATAAAAAAGCATGGAAGAATGGCTAAAAGCATATTCAAATATGGATTAGATTATATCGCTTCTGTGCTATTAAACCCTGTAAATCAAAACAATATGAACTTGACTAAATTTTTGTCATGTACTTAGACTTATTGGTTAAATATATTTGGAGCTTACAAATATTGTCATCAATATTTTAATGATAATGATTATAGGATGCAAATAGAATTTTGGAATGAAAATTTTTGGATTTATGAATCTGCCGGAACTAAAGTTCAAACCCATGATGAAGGATGGTTTTGGTGGAATAATATTGATTCGGATGAATTAAGATTAGGTGTAAATAGGGTTTATTTAAAATACAATATCCCACAACCTAGTATTAACACGTTAGTACCGGCACATGCCAGGCAGCCTGTTTTTATGAAAAATGGAGAATATATAAGACAAAACGGAGATCCTCTACTAGTTAGAAATACATCTTTACCATTTTTTGAAATTGATGATGTGCCAATACTAAATATATATATACCAAATTTACCTGTTATCGGAGATTGGAATTTAGATTTATCAACTGATGATATTTTTAGCGAATCCAATGTAAGAAGCTTATATACAGTCGCAATTAATTTTTTAAGAAATAATTTAGGTAGCCAAGAAAAAGAATTTATAGTTTCGTATCAATCGTCACCTCACGAGGTCGAGCTTATTTATGTTGGGGACAGGTATCAAAAATTTAATACTCATGAGCTAAAAAAGTATTTTTATCGGGATTGGAATTTTGTTATTGGAACTAAACTTACGGAAAAAAGAGATTCTTGGAGTTCTAATATTACTTTTCAGCCGGATCCACATATTTTTCCAAATTTTACCGAATATAAAGTAGATATATATGGGTTGGCCAGAAGAGGAAATGAATGGCAAGGGAAAAGGTTATTAGTCGTTGAATAAAAAACAAGAAAGACGTATACAATGAAAAAACATATTTTAATAATTACTATCCTTTTTTTTAGTAAAAATTATGCACAAAACATTTTGGCGAATAAGAATCAAAAAAAATGGTTTAGCACCGTTGAGCTAGGGTTTTCCATACCCAATGAGACAAAATATAATTCTTCTCTGTTAGATGTTAACGGTAATTATTTAGAAGGTCTTAGCTTAAAATTATCAAATAAAGCAACTTACGGGGCTTTATATACTTTAAACTACCCTATTTTAAGAAGGTTAAGCTTGGGAGTAATTGGGGGCTATTCATATCATATTCAACCTGAAATATCAAATGTAAAATTAGGGGGTATTATAAGATATCATTTTGTCGATGCTAATTTGGCTAACTTTTATTTGTTAAGCACTTACAGATTTTCTTTAAATGAAAATTTTAAAAACGGCGGTTTAGGTGGAAATATCAGATTAGGAATATCTTTTTCTATTCTGGAAGAAGCGAGTTATAGTTTGATATTAAATGGTTTTTGGAATTATAGTTCACATGAAACTAAAAAACCTCTCATTTTGAGTAATGAAGGCCCGGGCTTTATTTTTATAAAAGGATATGGTATAAGTTTAGGTATTCAATTCTAAATTAACAAATACAGAGAGATTATAACCTTTTAAATGTCTTAATGTTTTCTTTTAAAGGGCTTTTTAATGTTTTAATATTATTTTTCAGGCTTACCCATTTAGTTCTCAAAGTATTAAAAATGAGGCATAAATTATTTTTCAAGATTTTAGTACTGTTAACTTCTAAACCAGTGTTCATAATGCCTAAGAAAGACAGAGTTTTGTATTTATGAGGCTTAACCGGGTAACCCAATTATTTTTAATATCTAAAAAGGTGCTGATTTTTTAAGGTAAAAAAAGCTATACTTATTTTCTTCGGTAGAAACGCCGATAATGTATAAGAGTTATTGAGTTGATAGAAAGCGACCTAAAAATAAACAGGTAAAAATATTAGAATTTTTATTGTTAGGAAGAAAATAGTTTATACATTTGCAACCGCTTAGAAAGTAGGAAAGTGTTAGAGGTGAGACTTTGGAAGGGTTTTTGGCTGGCTAGTAGTTATTGAGTTAGTTAAAATTATCGGGTTCGATTCCCGTTTTTCGGCTAGGATTATGATTTGAGAATTAATTGGTAGATTGGTAGATTGGTTAATTGGTAGATTGGTTAATTTTCAAATTAGTAAGAGTTCATTGACAGTATTGAGATTGACAGCGTATAAAGAGTAAGATATTGATTGTTATTATATAATAGGTTTTCTCCTTTTATATAGTTCAATTTCTTTAGAGAATTTTTCATAATGATAGTATTAAAGCACTACGATGAAGAGTTTGATCCTGGCTCAGGATGAACGCTAGCGGCAGGCTTAACACATGCAAGTCGAGGGGCATCATTATCTGCTTGCAGATAGATGGCGACCGGCGCACGGGTGCGTAACGCGTATAGAACCTACCTTTTACAGGGGGATAGGCTTTAGAAATGAAGATTAATACCCCATAGTATTATTGATTGGCATCGATTGATAATTAAAGATTTATTGGTAAAAGATGGCTATGTGTCCTATTAGCTGGATGGTAAGGTAACGGCTTACCATGGCTACGATAGGTAGGGGCCCTGAGAGGGGGATCCCCCACACTGGTACTGAGACACGGACCAGACTCCTACGGGAGGCAGCAGTGAGGAATATTGGACAATGGGCGCGAGCCTGATCCAGCCATGCCGCGTGCAGGAAGACAGCCTTATGGGTTGTAAACTGCTTTTATACGGGAAGAAACCTATCTACGCGTAGATAGTTGACGGTACCGTAAGAATAAGCACCGGCTAACTCCGTGCCAGCAGCCGCGGTAATACGGAGGGTGCAAGCGTTATCCGGAATCATTGGGTTTAAAGGGTCCGCAGGCGGTCAATTAAGTCAGAGGTGAAATCCCATAGCTTAACTATGGAACTGCCTTTGATACTGATTGACTTGAGTTATATCGAAGTAGATAGAATATGTAGTGTAGCGGTGAAATGCATAGATATTACATAGAATACCGATTGCGAAGGCAATCTACTAGGTATATACTGACGCTGATGGACGAAAGCGTGGGTAGCGAACAGGATTAGATACCCTGGTAGTCCACGCCGTAAACGATGGACACTAGTTGTTGGAGTTATTCAGTGACTAAGCGAAAGTGATAAGTGTCCCACCTGGGGAGTACGGTCGCAAGATTGAAACTCAAAGGAATTGACGGGGGCCCGCACAAGCGGTGGAGCATGTGGTTTAATTCGATGATACGCGAGGAACCTTACCAGGGCTTAAATGTGATATGACCGGTTTAGAGATAAATCTTCCTTCGGGCATATCACAAGGTGCTGCATGGTTGTCGTCAGCTCGTGCCGTGAGGTGTCAGGTTAAGTCCTATAACGAGCGCAACCCTTGTCGTTAGTTGCCATCAAGTAAAGTTGGGGACTCTAACGAGACTGCCGGTGCAAACCGAGAGGAAGGTGGGGATGACGTCAAATCATCACGGCCCTTACGTCCTGGGCTACACACGTGCTACAATGGCCGGTACAGCGAGCAGCCACTACGCGAGTAGGCGCGAATCTATAAAGCCGGTCACAGTTCGGATCGGAGTCTGCAACTCGACTCCGTGAAGCTGGAATCGCTAGTAATCGGATATCAGCCATGATCCGGTGAATACGTTCCCGGGCCTTGTACACACCGCCCGTCAAGCCATGGAAGCCGGGAGTACCTGAAGTCGGCCACCGCAAGGAGCCGCCTAGGGTAAAACTGGTAACTAGGGCTAAGTCGTAACAAGGTAGCCGTACCGGAAGGTGCGGCTGGAACACCTCCTTTCTAGAGTTTTATGAAAACTTTAAAGAATTTTATGTTACTCTTTGCTGTCAATTTTTAAAAAAAAAGACTAAGATCTTTGGTTAAAGGAAAATAGTATTGAGATGTTAGTATGGAGTATTGATATGTTAGTATGGAGATAGGATGATAGAAAAGAGATACTAGAAAAGAGAGAACAGAGAAGATGTTCGAATATTGAACCTGATATCCACACTCTCGCATCTAGCTGTCTATTGTCTAACATCTAGCATCAATTGTCTAGTATCTAACTCTGTTATCTAATAATAGTCTTGTAGCTCAGCTGGTTAGAGCGCTACACTGATAATGTAGAGGTCGGCAGTTCGAGCCTGCCCAAGACTACTGGATAAGTTTGAAGTTCCAAGTTTAAGGTTTTCAGGTTTGACTTGTTGAAAAACCAATAACTAACAACTAATAACCAAATAAAAAGATTTTAGTTTAAGCGGAAATTCCAGAAGCGGAGTTATATTGAGTGATGATTACCTCATAACTCACGACTCATAACTCACAACCAGAGTAATGGGGAATTAGCTCAGCTGGCTAGAGCGCTTGCCTTGCACGCAAGAGGTCACCGGTTCGATTCCGGTATTCTCCACAAGGTTAATTTGAAAATTAGTTGATTAGTCAATGTATCGATTGACACATTATCAGATTGACACATTATCAAATTAGAAAAAGTTCATTGACATATTGGTAAAAATGATATCGTAAGAATCAATATTAAAGAAGTTTAGAAATAGACGACTTATGACAATATTTTAGATATAAAAAGAGCTCGTTGTAGCATTTAATTATATATGCTACGGCAAAAAGTACAATAAGTTAAGTAAGGGCGTATGGTGGATGCCTAGGCTCTCAGAGGCGAAGAAGGACGTGATAAGCTGCGAAAAGTTACGGTGAGAAGCACATATTTTATGACCCGTAAATATCCGAATGGGGCAACCCGGTATGCTGAAGGCATATCACACCGTAAGGTGAGCAAACCCGGTG